>Ga0209963_1000019_pt1 | contig 1020421 bp, 904 predicted proteins | sample ThiBio_1000_biof_2_FD_183957 | JGI IMG/M metagenome (GOLD analysis project Ga0209963, IMG submission 183957) | Wastewater bioreactor microbial communities from Cape Town, South Africa - Thiocy_cont_1000_biof (SPAdes) | ecosystem: Engineered > Bioreactor > Thiocyanate-remediating >... | reverse complement strand
TCGCAAGTTGAAACCAGGCGTGCGGTGCAAGATCTACGTCACGGCGTTGAGCCAAGGTTGGGCACGGCATCCACACACCCTTTTGCCGAGAGCAACTCGGCAAAATCACAATACAAGGTTGGGCTGAGCTACGTGAAGCCCAACGGATTCTGTGTGCGCGTTGGGCTTCCACCGGATGAAGCCCGGTGTCAGCCCAACCTACGCCGTAGCGCGCTGCCCTTCGGTTCAATCCCAGCGATTCGCGTTTTCGGCAAACCCCGGCCGCTGCACACGCACCACGCAAAAACGTTGTCCGGTTGGTGCCTGCATCACCACCCAGCGGTCGAGTCGTTTGAAGATCGTCGCGCCGAGTTCTTCCAGGCGCGCGACTTCCGCCTCGATGTCGTCGGTTTCGATGTCGAGGTGCACGCGGCTCTCGTGGTCCACGCGTTGCAACTGGACCATCGGCTGGTCAGGTGGCGTGGCAAGTTGCCGGTACCTGTCACGGCTGCCGGGATGGGCCATGTCGACCGGGCAGCCGAGCGCCGCGGCCCAGAAGCGGGCCGCGGCGTCGATGTCGTCGACGTTGCAGTCGATCTGCAGCGAGCAGAGGCGCGAGTGGTGCATGGCCTGGAGTGTTTCGTTGGAGGCAAGAACCGATCCCGGATCGCCGCTGCGCGGCGTCCGGAATGACGACAACCCAATTACTTCGCGTCCATCATCTTCTCGCGGCGCGCGCGGAATTCGCTGTCCTTGTACCACTCGGGCCATTCGTTGCTGCCCGCGAGTTCGCGGCCGACTTCGTACAGCGCCTGCGCGTCTTCGGCGACGCCGGAGAAATCCCACTTCGGATCGAAGTTGTCGAGCGGCGTGTGGTAGCGGTGGTCGGTGTAGTCATCGAGCGCCTTGCGGCCCGCGGCGGTGCCGCCATCCACCATGTCATCGCCGGTCTGGGTCATCAGCGCGGGCACGCCGGCTTTCGCGAAACTGAAGTGGTCGGAGCGGAAGTAGAAGCCGTTTTCCGGTGTCTGGTCCGGGATCGCGAAGCGGCCCTGTTTTTTCAGCGCGGCCTTCAGCATGTCTTCCAGCTGCGACTGGCCGCTGCCGATGATCTGCAGGTTCCTGGTCGGACCGATCACGTCCATCGCGTCCATGTTGATGTCGGCGACGGTCTTGTCGATCGGGAACACCGGGTGCCTGGTGTAGTAGAGCGAACCGAGCAGGCCGGATTCTTCCAACGTCACGGCGGCGAACACCACGCTGCGCTTGGGCGCGGGTTTCTGCGCCTTGAAAGCCTTGGCGATTTCCAGCAGCGCCGCGATGCCGGTGCCGTTGTCGATCGCGCCGTTGAAGATCTTGTCGCCCTTGAGGCTGGCATCCTCGCCGAGGTGGTCCCAATGCGCGGAGAACACCACGGCCTGGTCCGGATGTTCGCTGCCGCGGATCAGGCCGAGCACGTTGTCGGCGCTGCCGTGCGCGATCTTGCTGTCCAGCGTGATCGACGCGCTTGCCTTCAGGTCGACGGGCCTGAAGCCGCGGTGGTCGGCCTCGGCCGCGAGTTTGTCGAAATCCAGTCCGGCCTTCGCGAACAGGCGTTGCGCCGCATCACGCGTGAGCCAGCCTGCGACCGGCAAGCGCGGGCCGGGATCCTCGCTTTGCGGCAGCGCGAGTTGCGGACCGCCCCAACTGTTCCTGACCACCGACCATGGATAGCCGGCCGCGGCGTTGGTGGTGTGCACGATCAGGCACATCGCGGCGCCCTGGCGCGCGGCTTCCTCGTACTTGTAGGTCCAGCGGCCGTAGTAGGTCATGGCCTTGCCCTTGAACAGGGTCGGATCGTTGTCGCCGAAGCCGGGGTCGTTGACCAGCACGATCACCGTCTTGCCCTTGACGTCGAGGCCTTTGTAGTCGTTCCACTTCCATTCGGGCGCATTGACGCCGTAGCCGACGAACACGATGCCGGAATCCTTGATCGCGACGTGCGGTTTGGCCTGCAGCGTCATCGCCACCATGTCGGTGCCGAAGTCGAACGTCTGCGTGCCGCCGCCCTCGTCGACGCCGAGCTTGACCTTGGCGGGATCCACCAGCGCGGTCGAAACCGTCGGCACCTTCTGGAACCACGAGCCGTGGTTGCCGGGTTGCAGGCCGATTTGCCTGAACTGTTCGACGATCCACGCCTTGGCGCGCTCGCCGCCGGGCGTACCGGGTTTGCGGCCATCCATCGAATCGGACGAGATCGCCTTGTCGTAGTCGCGGAACCCTTGCGCGGTGATCGCGGTCGAGAAGGGCTGCGCGTCGCCTGCGGCGTTGTCGACGGGCGCGGCCTGCGCGGCGGCGGCCACGCAGAGACCCGCGGTGAATGCAAACAGGACGGTACGACGCATGATCCAACCCCTCGCGCGAACGAACAATCCGCGAGTGTACGCCGTGCGGCGCGACGGCGCAGGTGTGGGCGTGTTGCATGACGTGCGCGTGCGCGGGGTGACGAATGTCATCCGCATGTCCGTTACAACCTGCACATGCGCGTGTCGAAACGCCAATGCAAAATGATTCCGGCTGATCGGTCGACCTATCCGGTCGATGTGTGGAAGCGTTGTGGGATCGGCGCGTGGTTGCCCAGCGAGGGTGGGTGGCCGCGCGTCGATCCCCACACCGTGAACGCGCTTGCATCGGCGCCGTCGACGCCACATGCTTGCCGCATGTCGGCGAACCCGCATCCTGTACGTATCGCGCCTGTTTGCGCGCTGGCGATGGCCTGCGCGCTCGCGGCACCGCTGGCCGCGGCAGCCCCCGGCCACACCTGGATCAACCCTCTCGACATCGACTATCGCTACAACTACGAGCAGATGAACCGGGGCATCTCGTACCGTACCGGCGCGGATCCCGCGATCGTGCGCTACAAGGATGCGTATTACCTGTTCCTGACCCTGGCCGACGGCTACTGGCGCTCCACCGATCTCGTCCACTGGCAATTCGTGAAGCCGGATCGCTTGCCCTTCGCCGGGCCGGTCGCGCCGGCGACATTGGTTGCCGACGGCAAGCTGTTCCTGATGCAGTCCGCGATGGGGCCGCGACCGTTGCTGTATTCCACCGACCCGGCCCACGGCCGCTGGGACTTCTGGACCCGCTGGCTGCCGCCGGTGCCCGGTGCGATCGCGGAAGGCCACGAGCTGCAGATGAAACCGGGCGACCTGCCGCCGGGCCCCTGGGACCCGGGCCTGTTCCGGGACGACGACGGGAAAACCTATCTGTACTGGGATTCGTCCAACGTTTTCCCGATCTACGGCGCGCAGCTCGATTTCGCGTTCGACAGGCAAGCCGAAGGCGAAGGCAAGCGCGTCAAGTTCGTCACCAAACCGTTGGCGCTGCTGCGCGCCGATCCCGCGATGCACGGTTGGGAACGCTTCGGCCAAGACCACGGTGACACGAGCATCGCGCCGTACATCGAAGGCGCGTGGATGAACAAGCACGACGGCCGCTATTACCTGCAGTACGCCGCGCCGGGCACCGAATACAACGTCTATGCCACCGGCGTTTACGTCGGCAAGGGACCGCTCGGCCCGTTCACCTATGCGCCGTACAACCCGGTCGGCTACAAGCCCGGCGGCTTCGTGGTCGGCGCGGGCCACGGATCCACCTTCGAAGATGCGCACGGCAACTGGTGGAACAGCGGCACGATGTGGGTGGGCGTCAACTGGAAGTTTGAACGGCGCGTCGACCTGTTTCCCGCCGGCTTCGATGCCGACGGGCAGATGTGGGTCGATACCCGTTTCGGCGATTTCCCGCAGCGCATGCCGGACCACAAGTTGCGCGCGGGCGAAAGTACCTTCACCGGCTGGATGCTGCTGTCGTACCGCAAGGCAGCGACGGCGTCCTCGCAGCTGCCCGGATTTCCGTCCTCGAATGCCGCCGACGAGAATCCGCGCACGTTCTGGGTGGCGGCGAACGCCAATCCCGGCCAGACGCTGACGCTCGACCTGGGCGGTCCGCGCAGCGTGCGCGCGGTGCAGGTCAACTATGCCGACTACCAATCCGGTCGCTACGGTGACGCACCGGACATCGTCACGCAGTTTCGCCTCGTAGGGTCGCTCGACGGCAAGCGCTGGACCACGCTCGCCGATCTTTCGCGTTCGACCCGGGATCACGCTGATGCCTATGTCGAACTCGAACGGCCCGCGCGTGTCCGTTACGTGCGCTACGTGCACGTGCATGTCGGCGCGCGACATCTGGCGATCGCGGACCTGCGCGTGTTCGGCAATGCGGACGGTCCGCCGCCGCCCGCGCCGGAACTGGTCTCCGCGACGAGGTTATCCGACGCGCGCGATGCCGAGATCATGTGGAAGCCGGTGCCCGGCGCGGTCGGCTACAACGTGCGCTGGGGACTCGCGCCGGACCGCCTTTACGAAACCCATCAGCGCTTCGCCGATAAGCCGACCCGGTTGACGCTCACCGCGCTCAACAAGGGCGTGCGCTACGTCGTCGCGGTCGAAGCCTTCGACGAGCGCGGCGTGTCGAAACTCTCGCGCGAGCTGGTACTCGGGCCCTGATTCGCCACGCAGGCGAATCGGGAATGCCCGCCATCGTCATACCGTGATCGGATTCGGCTTGTCCGGATCGAGTTTCCACGCCTTGATCGCGCGCGCCACGTCCTGCTCCGTCAGCACGCCGTCTTCGGCCAGCGCGGCGACGGCCGCGTGCGCGATCCAGCGATGGTTGACCTCGAAGAAATCGAGCAGGTGCGCGCGCGAATCGCTGCGCCCGTAGCCGTCGGTGCCGAGCACGGTGTAGCGGCGGCCGTGCGGGATGAACGCACGAATCTGGTCGGCGACGCCGCGCACGTAGTCGGTGGATGCGATGACCGGGCCGTCGTGGCCGTCAAGGCACTCGGCGACGTGCGACGTGCGCTGGTCCTGCTTCGCCGGGTGCAGGCGGTTCCAGCGTTCGCAGTCGAAACCGTCGCGCGAGAGCTCGGTGAAGCTCGGGCACGACCACACGTCGGCCTTGACGCCGAATTCCTGGTCGAGCAGATCGGCGGCCTTCAAGGCTTCCAGCACCACCACGCCGCTGGCCAGCAACTGCACGCGCGGCACCTTGGCCTTGCCCTTCGACTTGTCGGCTTCCCGGTACAGGTACATCCCCTTGATGATGCCTTCCTCGCAACCCGCGGGCATGTCCGGGTGGGCGTAGTTCTCGTTCATCAGGGTGACGTAGTAGAAGACGTCTTCCTGGTCATGGCCCATGCGGCGGATGCCGTCCTGCAGGATCACCGCGACTTCGTAGGAGAAGGTCGGGTCGTAGGCCTTGCAGTTAGGCACCGTGCCGGCGACCAGGATGGAATCGCCGTCGGCGTGCTGCAGGCCTTCGCCGGCGAAGCTGCGGCCGGCGGTGGCGCCCAGCAGGAAGCCGCGCGTGCGCTGGTCGCCGGCGGCGAGGATCAGGTCGCCGATGCGGCGGAAGCCGAAGAACGAATAGAAGATGTAGAACGGCAGCATCGGCCGGTCGGACACCGAGTAGCTGGTGCCGGCCGCGATCCACGCCGACACGCCGCCCGCCTCGGAGATGCCCTCCTGCAACACCTGGCCGTCTTCCGCTTCGCGGTAGTACAGCAACTGGTCGGCGTCCTGCGGACGGTATTTCTGCCCGCCCGGCGCGTAGATCGCGATCGAGCGGAACATGCTTTCCATGCCGAAGGTGCGCGCCTCGTCCACCACGATCGGCACCACGTAGGGTGCAATGTCCTTGTCGCGCAGCAACAGGTTCATGCCGCGCACCATCGCCATGGTGCTGCTGATCTCGCGGTCGCCGGTGCCCTTGGTGATCTGCTCGAATTTGTCGAGGCCGGGTGCTGCCAGCGCCTGGCTGGATTTCTGGCGGCGGTGCGGCAGGAAGCCGCCGAGTTCGCGGCGACGTTCCAGCATGTACTGCACTTCCGGCGAATCCTTGCCGGGGTGGTAGTAGGGCACCGCGTCGATGTCCTCGCCTTCCAGTTGCTTGTCGTCGATCGGAATCTGGAAGCGGTCGCGGAACAGCTTGATCGCGTCCCCGTGCATCTTCTTGGCCTGGTGCGCGATGTTCATCGACTCGCCGGCCGCGCCCATGCCGTAGCCTTTGACGGTCTTGGCAAGGATCACGGTCGGCATGCCTTCCGTGTGCACCGCTGCGTGATAGGCCGCATAGACCTTGTGCGGATCGTGGCCGCCGCGGTTGAGCCGCCATATGTCGTCGTCGGAGAGATTGGCGACCATCGCTGCGGTTTCGGGATATTTCCCGAAGAAGTGTTCGCGGGTGTAGGCGCCGCCGAAGGCCTTGCAGGCCTGGTATTCGCCGTCCACGGTTTCCATCATCAGCTTGCGCAGCATGCCCTTGCCGTCGCGCGCCAGCAGCGGGTCCCAGTACGAACCCCAGATCAGCTTGATCACGTTCCAGTCGGCGCCGCGGAACACGCCTTCCAGTTCCTGGATGATCTTGCCGTTGCCGCGTACCGGGCCATCGAGACGCTGCAAATTGCAATTGATCACGAAGATCAGGTTGTCGAGCTTTTCACGTCCGGCCAGCGAAATCGCACCCAGCGATTCGGGTTCGTCGCATTCGCCGTCGCCCAGGAAGCACCACACCTTGCGGTCGGACTTCGGCACCATCCCGCGCGCTTCCAGGTACTTCATGAATTGCGCCTGGTAGATCGCCTGGATGGGACCCAGGCCCATCGACACGGTCGGCACCTGCCAGTAATCCGGCATCAGCCACGGGTGCGGATAGGACGGCAGCGACAGTTCGGGCGGATTCAAGGTTTCCAGGCGGAAGCCTTCCAGGCGTTCCTCGCTGATCCGGCCTTCGAGATACGAGCGTGCGTACAAGCCGGGGCTGGAATGGCCCTGGTAGCAGATCAAGTCGCCCGGATGGTTTTCCGACGGCGCGCGCCAGAAGTGGTTGAAGCCGACGTCGTACAGCGTGGCGCTGGAGCCGAAACTGGCGATGTGGCCGCCCAGCGATCCGGGCTTGCGGTTGGCGCGCACCACCATCGCCATCGCGTTCCAGCGGATGATGCAGCGGATGCGCCATTCCATCGCGGCGTCGCCGGGGCTCTTGGCTTCCAGCTGCGGCGGAATGGTGTTGACGTATTCGGTGGTGGGCGAGAACGGCAAGTGGCCGCCGGCGCGGCGGGTTTCGTCGACCAGTTTCTCGAGGATCTGGTGCGCGCGGTCGGTGCCTTCGGCGTTGATCACCGCCTCGATCGACTCGATCCATTCGCGGGTTTCGCGCGGGTCCGGGTCCTGTTCCAGGAATTCCTGGGGCATTGCGTTCATCGTTTGCTCCTGTGCGCCTTCGCGTGCGCCGTTTTCTTGACTGTCTTGGATGCTGGGGCGTGCTTGCCGATCGCCTCGCGTCGCGCCCTGGCGCGCGCCTTGCGTTTCACCAGTTCGCGGCCCGCGCGGATCTGGGCCTCCACGCAGGCGATCGCGCTCATGTTCACGACGCGCCGCACGGTCGCCTGCGGGGTCAGCACGTGCGCGGGCTTGGCCGCGCCCATCAGGATCGGGCCGATCACCACGCCGTCGGACATCGAGCGCGTGATGTTGAAGGTGGCGTTGGCGGCGGCGAGGTTGGGCAGCACGAACACGTTGGCGCGACCGGTCAGGCGGGAATTCGGAAACACCCGCGCGCGCAACTCGGGATCCAGTGCGACGTCGGCCTGCATCTCGCCTTCGACCTCGAGTTCGGGCGCGCGTTCGCGCAGGATGCGCAGCACCTGCTGCATCTTCAGCGCGGTCGCGGTGACCCGGCTGCCGAAATTGGAGCCTGCGACCAGTGCCACGCGCGGTTCCACGCCCAGCAGCTTCAGGCGCAAGGTGGCCTGCAGCGTGGCTTCCGCGAGCTGCTCGGCGTCGGGGTCGTGTTGCATGTGGGTGTCGAGGAAAAACGTGAGCCCCTTGTCGTTGGCGACCGCGGCCATCGACGACAACGCCTGCACGTCGCGGTCGAGGCCGATGATGTCGCGGATGTAGCACGCCTTGCGCTGGTAGCGGCCGACCACGCCGCAGATCAGCGCGTCGGCTTCGCCGCGCGCGACCATCAACGCGGCGATCACGGTCGGGCGCGAACGCACCACCGATTTCGCCGAGGCCGGCGTCACGCCGCGTCGTTGCATCAAGTCGTAGTAATGCTGCCAGTAAGCGTCGAAACGCGGATCGGAATGGATGTTGCAGAGTTCGAAGTCGCGGCCTTCCTCGAGGCGCAGGCCGATCCGTTCGATGCGCCCCTGGATCACCTCGGGCCGGCCGATCAGGATCGGCTTGACCAGTTCTTCGTCGACCAGCGTCTGCACCGCGCGCAGCACGGTTTCCTCTTCGCCCTCGGCGTAGGCGACCCGCATCGGATGCGCGCGCGCGCGTTCGAACACCGGTTTCATCGCCAGACCGGTGCGGAACACGAACTGGCTGAGTTTCTCGGTGTAGGCGTGCAGGTCCGCGATCGGACGCGTGGCGACGCCGGATTCCATCGCGGCCTTCGCGACCGCGGGCGCGACTTGCACCAGCAGGCGCGGATCGAACGGGCGCGGGATCAGGTATTCGGCGCCGAAGTGCGGGACCTTGCCGCCGTAGGCGCGTTGCGCGACATCCGACGCCTCACGCCGCGCGAGTTGCGCGATCGCGTGCACGCAGGCGACGGTCATGGCCTCGTTGATGCCGGTGGCGCCGACGTCCAGCGCGCCGCGGAAGATGTACGGGAAACACAATGCGTTGTTGACCTGGTTCGGGTAGTCCGAACGGCCGGTGGCGATCACGGCGTCGGGTTTGGCCGCGCGCGCTTCCTCGGGGGTGATTTCCGGCGTGGGATTCGCGAGCGCCAGGATCACCGGGCGGGCCGCCATCGTCGCGACCATCTCGCGCTTCAGTACGCCGCCCGCCGACACGCCGAGGAACACGTCGGCGCCCTTGACGATGTCGGCCAGCGTGCGCGCCCTGGTCTTGCGCGCGTAGCGTTGCAGGCTGGGGTCGAGCCTCGGGCGGCCTTCGTACAGCACGCCGTCCTTGTCGCTGACCAGGATGTTGGACGGCTTGACGCCGAGCCGCACCAGCATGTCGAGGCAGGCGATGCCGGCCGCGCCGGCGCCCGATGCGGCGACCTTCACCTCGCCGATCTTCTTGCCGACCACGATCAGCGCGTTGGTCAGCGCGGCGCCGACGATGATCGCGGTGCCGTGCTGGTCGTCGTGGAACACCGGGATGTGCATGCGCTCGCGCAACTTGCGCTCGACGTAGAAACACTCCGGCGCCTTGATGTCCTCGAGGTTGATGCCGCCGAAGGTCGGCTCCAGCGCGGCGATGATCTCGACCAGCCTGTCCGGGTCGCGCTCGTCGATCTCGATGTCGAACACGTCGATGCCGGCGAACTTGCGGAACAGCACGCCCTTGCCTTCCATCACGGGTTTGCCGGCGAGCGGGCCGATGCTGCCGAGGCCCAGCACCGCGGTGCCGTTGGTGATGACGCCGACCAGGTTGCCGCGCGCGGTCAGCGCGTAGGATTCGCCGGGGTCGCGGACGATTTCCTCGCACGCCGCGGCGACCCCGGGCGAATAGGCCAACGACAGGTCGCGGGCGGTCAGCAGCGACTTGGTGGGGGTGATGCGGATTTTGCCGGCAGGCGCGTGCCGGTGGTATTCCAACGCCGCTTGTTTGAGTTCGTCGGGGAGGCTGGCCATGACGACCGGGGCATGCACGCTGCAGGATTCGGACCTTTCATCCTAACACTGCCGGCACCGCGGTTTCGCCCGTCGCGGTGGTGTCATGCATCCCCGAAAACGGGTACATTCCCGGGCGGAGGGATACCGCGGGTGAGCGGGGGTGCGGACGCATGAGCCTGTGTTCGTGGCGTTGGGGATTGTTGCTGTTGTGCTGGCCCATTGCGGGGGTGGCGGACGACGTTGCCCTGCGCGTGACCGCCCTGCCGGAAGCGCCGGCGTCGATGGCGGGACACGCCACCGGGCCCGCGGATGGGCAGGGTGGCGCGGTTTCGCGCGCATGGTTGCGGGCTCCGGCCGATCGAACCGCATGGTATGCGTTGCGGCTGGCGGAGGATTGGCACCAGGCGTACCGGCCGCTGTTGGCCATCCGCGGCAACACGCGGGCGCGTGCGACCGTCTACCTGCCGCCGGACTACCGCCCGCATGGCGACACCGTGTTCGACGCCACGCTCGATCCCGGCTTCTCGCACCATGCGGTGGTGTACCTGCTGCCTTCCGACCTGCGCGCCGACCAGCCGATCTACGTGGCGCTGGGTGACCCCGGCCAAACCCAGCCGATCCGCGTGGGCATCACCGACGTGGCGAGTTACCGCGTCGAGGATTTGCGGCATGTGCGGGTGAGCACCTTCCTTGCCAGCGTGCAGCTGTCGATGGTGCTGGTGATCCTGTGCTTCTGGCTGGTGCTGCGCGACCGGATGTTCCTGTACTTCATCGTGTACGTGGGCGCCCAGGTGGTGTACGACATGGCCGTGTCGGGCGAGCTGTACGCGCTGCCGGGCGCGGCGCTGCTGACGCCGCTCGGCTACCACACCGGTCAGAGCATGGCCGCGCTGGCGGCGGGGTTCTCGATCTGGTTCATCCTGGCGTTTGCCGACCTGCGCCACTACACGCCGCGGCTTGCCGCGTGGCTCGGCGCACTGCGCTGGCCGTTCCTCGCGTTGGCAGTGGTCGTGTGGCTGCCGTGGCTGCGTCCGGATGCATGGCTGCCGAACACGGTCAACCTGCTGCTGATGGTGAGCACGCTGGTCGCGCTGGCTTCGAGCTGGCTGGCGTGGCGGCGCGGCAACCGGCAGGCGGGATTTTTCCTGCTGTCGTGGGTGCCGCTGCTGGCCTTGACCATGGTGCGGGTGGTGCAGTTGTCCGCGGGGCTTCCGTGGCCGGCGTGGCTCGAATACGGATTTCCGGGCAGCATGGCCTGGGCGGCGGTGATCATCACCGTGGGCCTTGCCGATCGCACGCTGCAGGTGCGCCACGAACGCGATCAGGCGACCCGCATGGCGCAGTTCGATCCCCTCACCGGCGTGTTCAACCGCCGCGCGATCATGGACCGCCTGCGCGTCGCGTGGCAGGCCGCGACGGACGGGCGGGAGCCGCTCGCCGTGCTGTTCCTCGACATCGACCATTTCAAGCAGATCAACGACAGCCGCGGGCATTCCGCCGGCGACGCTTGCCTCGTTGCGGTGGTCGAGGCGATCCGTGCGGAACTCGGCCAATCCGACCGCGTCGGGCGGTACGGAGGCGAGGAGTTTCTCATCATGCTCAGGGGCGACAGCGCGCGCATGGCGGTGCGGATCGCCCAGCGCATCATCGCGCGCGCCTCGGCGTTGCGCGTGCCGATCGGCGAGCACCTGATCGCGCTCACCGTGAGCATCGGCGTGGCCGTGCGCGGCGCGGCGACCCCCGACGTCGATTCCCTGGTGGATCGCGCGGACACGGCGCAGTACAGGGCCAAGGCCGAAGGCCGCAACCGGGTGGTGGTCTGGCGGGGTGACGCCGCGGTCGCAGCGCACGTGCGCATGCGCTGACCGGCCGTGCACATGGCAGACTGCGCGACCATGAAAGACAAACTCGACATCGTGCGCGACTGGCTGCCGCGCTACACCGGCCTGCCGCTGGAAGCCTTCGGCGGCTACGTGCTGCTGACCAATTTCATCGGTTACCTCGAACGCTTCTGCGCGCTCACCGGCGCGACGATCGTCGACCGCGAGCGGCCGATGCCATGCGCGAACGCAAACGGGTTGACGATGATCGATTTCGGCATGGGCAGCCCGAATGCCGCGACCGTGATGGACCTGTTGTCGGCGGTGATGCCGAAGGCGGCCCTGTTCCTCGGCAAGTGCGGCGGGCTCAAGAAAAAGAACCGGCTCGGCGATTTGATATTGCCGATCGCGGCGATCCGCGGCGAGGGCACCAGCGACGATTACCTGCCGCCCAAGGTGCCGGCACTGCCGGCGTTCCAGCTGCAGCGCGGCGTGTCCACGATGATCCGCGACCTCGGCCACGACTATTGGACCGGCACGGTGTTCACCACCAACCGCCGCGTCTGGGAGTTCGACCAGGACTTCAAGGCGTATTTGCGCACGCTGCGCTGCATGGCGATCGACATGGAAACCGCGACGATCTTCGCGGCCGGTTTCGCCAACCGCATTCCGTCCGGCGCGTTGCTGCTGGTGTCCGACCAGCCGATGGTTCCCGAGGGCGTGAAGACCGCGGAAAGCGATGCCGAAGTCAGGGCGAAATACGTCGAAGACCACATCCGCATCGGCATCGAGGCGCTCAAACTGGTGCGTCGCAACGGGCGCAGCATGAAGCACCTGCGCTTCGAGGATGAACTCGAATAAAGATCATGGACACCTGCTTGGTGTCGATCTTCAACGTGTTGCATATGGGCAAACGGCCGGAAACGTTGTCATTCCGGGACCATCGTCGGTTCCATCGACGATGGGACCCGGAATCGGTTTCGCGCGGCGCAGCACCCGCAAACCGATTCCGGGTTCTGCCCGCAAATAGCGCGGGCCGCCCCGGAATGACCAGTCGTTGTGTTGAACATCAGCGCGAATCAGGTACGGACATGGTCCGCCTGACATGCGTCAAGGGACTCCCGTACAGTTTGCCTAGACTCGCGGGCTGACACCACGACGGGCACGCGACATGACGACGTTCAACATCCTGTTGGCATTCCACGTGCTCGGCGTGGTGTGGTGGATCGGCGGGGTCGCGATGGTGACCGCGACGCTGCTGCCGATCTTCAATCGCCTGCCCGCTGCGGAGCGCATCGAACGCATCAAGCAACTGGAAGGCCGTTTCGCCAACCAGGCCCGGGTGGCGGTGCTGGTGGTGGGCATCACCGGGTTCTGGATGTACGCGCTGTTGCCGGGAGAGGTCACCCACACCTGGTGGATCGGCCTGATGATGCTGGTGTGGGTGTTGTTCACGATGATGCTGTTCGTGGCCGAACCCCTGCACCTGCCGGCGAAGCTCGGCCTGATCCATAGCCCGCGCAAATTCCTGGTCGTGCACGCGGTGCTGCTGGGGCTCGCGCTGGCCGCGGTTTTCTGCGGCGTGATCGGATCGCGCGGCGGGTTCTGAACGCGCCCGCCCCGGCGATCCGCCCTGGCGGCGGCATCGCCCAGGGGTGGCTTGATCGTGATCAACTGCGCGGCGCCAGCAGCCTGCGAAAATAACTGCTATACAAGAAACGCCGCGACGCGGACACGCAAAGGAGGGGGCGCCTTTCGATGTCCAACGTCGCGGCGTTTCCTGCACCCGGGGTGGGTCGATGAACAGCACAACCGAGTATTACAACGACCATGTCGTGCGCCTGTTCCTGCTGGCATCGGCCGTGTGGGGCATTGTCGGCATGCTGATCGGCATGTACGCGGCCGCGGAACTGACCTGGCCCGGGCTGAACCTCGGCATCCCATGGATGACCTTCAGCCGCATCCGGCCCGACCACACCTTCGGCGTGATCTTCGCGTTCGGCGGGTCGGCCCTGATGGGCACCTGCTACTACGTGGTGCAGCGCACCGGCCACGCGCGGCTCGCGTTCGGCAAGCTGGCCGAATTCACCTTCTGGGGCTGGCAACTGGCATGCGTGCTGGCGATGGCCACGATGCCGTTCGGCATCACCCAATCGAAGGAATATGCCGAACCCGAGTGGTTCGTCGACATCCTGATCGCGATCGTGTGGGTGTCGTTCGGGGTGGTGTTCTTCGCGTCGCTGGCGCGCCGGCGCATCCGCCACATCTACGTCGCCAACTGGTACTACGGCGCGTTCATCATCGCGGTGGGCCTGCTGCACATCGTCAACAACCTCGCGGTGCCGGTCAGCTTGACCAAGTCGTACCCGATCTATTCGGGCGTCGTGGATGCGATGGTGCAGTGGTGGTACGGCCACAACGCGGTGGCGTTCTTCCTGACCGCGGGTTTTCTGGGAATGATGTACTACTTCGTGCCGCGCCAGGCGCAGCAGCCGCTGTGGAGCTACCGCTTCTCGATCGTGAATTTCTGGGCGCTGATTTCGGTGTACATGTGGGCGGGCTCGCACCATTTGATGTACACCGCGCTGCCGGACTGGGTGCAGTCGGTGGGCATGGCGTTCTCGCTGGTGCTGTTGATGCCGAGTTGGGGTTCGGCCGCGAACGGCCTGTTCACCTTCAATGGCGCCTGGCATCGGGCGATGAAGGACCCTGCCGCCAAGTTCATGATCATCGCGCTGGTGTTCTACGCCGCCGCCACCTTCGAAGGCTCGATGATGGCGATCAAGAGCGTCAACTCGCTTTCGCATTACACCGACTGGACCATCGCGCACGTGCATTCGGGTTCGCTCGGCTGGGTGGCGATGATCACCATCGGCTCGCTGTACGCGATGGCGCCGCGCGCGCTGGGACGCCCGGCCATGCATTCGCACAAGGGCATGGAACTGCACTTCTGGCTGCACGTCAGCGGCACGCTGCTTTACGTGGTCGCGATGTGGGCCGCGGGCGTCACCGAAGGCATGATGTGGCGTGCCACGCAGCCCGATGGCTCGCTGACCTATTCGTTCCTCGACAGCCTCGTCGCGATCCGCCCGGATTATTTCTTCCGCTGGTTCGGCGGCGTGCTGATCTGGCTGGGCATGTGGGTGATGGCGTGGAACCTGTGGTACACCGCATCGGACGCGCGCAAGCACATCATCAAGCCGATCCCGGTACCGATCCCCGAGCCCGAACCGAAGCAGACCCCGGCGCCTTTGCCGGCAATTTGAATGCGATCGTCCGTGATCGCTGTTTCGACTACGGTTTCGGAATCGGCAACGCAATCGCGGTCTCCAATTCCAGAACGGCCATCCATGGCCTGACTTCTCACAAAAGCTCGCACCCTATGGCTTATCGACACTTTGAATTCATCGAAAAGCACGCGTGGGCGCTCGGCATCCTCACTGCGATCATGGTGTCGCTGGGCGGGCTCGCCGAGATCACGCCGCTGTTCATGCGGGCACACCAGGTCAAGCCGCCGGCCAACGTCAAGCCCTACGATCCGCTGCGCCTCGCGGGCAAGGACGTGTACGTCAGCGAAGGCTGTTACCTCTGCCACTCGCAGATGATCCGCGCGTTGCGCTTCGAGATCCAACGCTACGGACATTATTCGACCGCCGAGGAATCGGTGTACGACCGCCCGTTCCAGTGGGGTTCCAAGCGCACCGGGCCGGACCTTGCGCGGGTCGGCGGCAAGTATTCCGACGACTGGCAGCGCATGCACCTGATGGACCCGCGCAGCGTGGTGCCGCAATCCAACATGCCGTCGTACCACTGGCTGGCGGATGAAAAGCTCGATCCGAAGGACATCCAGACGCGCATGCGGGTGCTGAGGTCCCTGGGCGACCCGTACAGCGATGCCGACATCGCCGCGGCGCCTGCCGCGGTCGAAGGCAAGACGAAAATGGACGCGCTGATTGCCTACCTGCAGGGGCTCGGCATCAGGAACGAACCGCAATCATCGAGTGCCGGCGCTGCGCCCGCCACGGACGGAGGCGCGCCATGAATCCGGTCTGGGGCCACGTCGCGGGCGTGTTCATCGTGTTGATGATGGCCACCTTCATCGGCATCTGGGTCTGGGCCTGGCTGCCTCGCCACAAGCAGACCTTCGGCCGCTTGTCGAAATTGCCGATGGAAGACGACGACGCACCGTCCGACCACAAGGTTCCGCCCACCTCGCCGGAGGATCGGACATGAGCATGTTCTGGTCGATCTGGGTGATGTTCCTGGTGGTATTGAACCTCGGCATCACCCTCGTGTTGTTCCTGTGGGCGCCGTGGGCGAAGGTGCCGGTCAAACCCGACGGCACCACCGGACATGTGTGGGCACACGGCGCGATCCGCGAGGGCCTCAACAACCTGCCGCGCTGGTGGATCGTGCTGTCGGGCTCGATGTTCGTCGCCGCGTTCATCTACCTGTGGCTGTATCCGGGTTTCGGTTCGCACCGGGGCAAGCTCGGCTGGACCCAGCATGGCCAGCTGGCGGAAGAGGTTGCCGCGAACGATGCCAAGCTCAAGCCCTTGCTGCTGCGCTTCCGCAAGTACGACGTCGAAAAGCTGTCGCGTGATGCGCAGGCGCTGCAGATGGGCAAGGTGCTGTTCGAGGACAACTGCGCCGCCTGCCACGGCCGCAACGCCAAGGGGAACATCGCGCTGGGTGCGCCCGATCTCACCGACGACGACTGGCTGTACGGCGGCACCGGCAAGGACATCAGCGCATCCATCCACGATGGCCGCGCGGGCGTGATGCCGGCGTGGAGCGCGCTGGGCGAGGACACCGGCAACAACCTCACCGAATACGTGCTGCAGATTTCCGGGCAGCCGCACGATGCGAAGATGGCGGCCGCCGCCGAGCCCGTTTTCAAGAGTACCTGCGCGGCGTGCCATGGCGCGGACGGCAAGGGCAACCAGGGCGTCGGTGCGCCCAACCTCACCGATGCCATCTGGCTGCATGGCGGCACCCGTGCGGACATCCACAAGAGCATCCATGATGGCCGCCAGGGCCACATGCCGAATTGGGACAAGCGACTCGACGAAGACAACATCCGCGTCACCGCGGCCTACGTCTACAGCCTGTCGCATGCGAAGGATGAAACCCCCGAATAGCCAGCCCGAACGTGTCGCCTGGTACCGGGTGCCCGTGGTTTGGCTGGGGGTGCTGATTCTTGCCGCGTCGCTGGCGGGTTGCGTGTGGATCATCGTGGCGAGCGTGCAGTACCGCGACGAGGCCCTGCCGGTTTCCAGCCATTCCGTGATGGGTGTGCCGGCGCATCCGCATCCCCCGCCGGCGTCGTCGCGATGAGCGTCCCCGCCGAAATCTGGTTGCGCCCGGCGTTGCTGGAGCAGGTGTTGCGGCGCCGCCGCGACGGCCGCGCCGAAGTGGCGTTGCGCATTCCCGCGCTCTCGGAGCCGCGGCGCGCGTTGCAGCTGGAACAGGTGCTGCACGCCTTGCCGGGCGTGGTGGCGATCGCGTTCGATGCCGTCGCGCAGCGTGCGCGGGTGGTGTTCGATGACGCACGCCTGCCATTGGCGGATCTGCTGGCCGCTTGTGCACGCGCAGGTTGCGAGGCGCGACCCTTGCGTGGCGAAAGCCTGGATGACGGGCCGCGCGCAGCGCTGGATGCGTCGATGAAGCGCCTTGTCGTGGCAGGCGTGTTCTCGATGCAGGCGATGATGTTCGCGCTGGTGCTGTACGTCGGCGCGATCAATCCGCTGGATGCCACCACGGCGCACCTGTTCCGCTGGCTGGGGTTGCTGTCGGCCATTCCGGTGGTGGGTTACGCGGCGCTGCCGTTCTACCGCGATGCGCTGGCGGGCTTGCGTGCGGGACGCCCGGGCATCGACGTGCCGGTCGCGCTGGCGATCGCGTTCATCTTCTCGGCCAGCGTCGTGAACGCGCTGCGCGGCAGCGGCGAGGTGTATTTCGATTCCATCAGCATGTTCGTGTTCGTGCTGCTGCTGGGCCGGCACCTGCAACTGCGTGCGCACTGGCAACATCGTGCACTCGGCGAGCGGGCTGTCGATGCGCTGCCGTTGACCGCGCAGCGGCGGCGCGGCGACGGCGGCCTGGAAACAGTGGCGGCCGTGGAACTGCGTCCCGGCGACCACGTGCACGTGGCCGAAGGCGAAGCGGTGCCGTGCGATGGCGTGCTGGAAAGCGGGCGCGCCCAAACCGACGAGTCGCTGCTCTCCGGTGAGGCGCGTGCCTGCACGCACCGGCGTGGCGATGCCATCGGCGCCGGCAGCGTCGCGCTGTCCGCGCCGCTGCAACTGCGGGTGACGCGCGAGGTGGGCGCCAGCGCCACCGGCGTGCTCGCGCGGCTGGCTTCGCAGGCGCATGCAGCGCGCGACATCGCGGGCGATGCCGACGCACCGGCCGCGCGGCGCTTCGTGTGGCGGGTGCTGGTGCTGGCCGTCGCGACCGCGGCGTTCTGGCTGTGGCGCGATCCCGCGCGTGCCTTCGATGCCACGGTCGCGGTGCTGGTGGTGGCCTGCCCGTGCGCATTCGGGCTGGCCGCGCCGGCGGTGCTGACCCGCGCCATGGCGGTGCTGGCGCGTGCCGGTGTGCTGGTGGCGCGCCCGGCTGCGCTGGGCGGGATGGCCGCGGCCGACCGCGTGCTGTTCGACAAGACCGGCACCCTGACCGAACCGGCCTTGCGCGTGGATGCCGTCGACACGTTTCGCGGGGTGTCACACGCGGAAACGTTGCGCCTTGCCGCGACGCTGGCGCGGGCCAGCCGTCATCCGCTGGCGCGCGTGGTCACGCTTGCAGCTGGCGACGCAGGCACACCCGAGCTGTTTGAAGTGGAAGCCACGGCGGGCGGGGGCCTGCGTGGCCATGTCGCCGGCCGCGCGCTCAAGCTCGGCCGCGGTGGGTTCGTCGACGGGGTGGACGCCGACGACGACGCCCTGTGGCTGGCCGACCCCGACGGACCGCTCGCGCGTTTCCCGGTGGCGGAAACCCTGCGTCCGCACGCCGCCACCGTGGTCGCGGCATTGCGGGCATCCGGCCTCGCGCCGGCGTTGGTGAGCGGCGATGCGCCGGCACGGGTGCAGGTTGCCGCCGAACGGCTCGGCATCGAGGACTGGTCGGCGCGGCAGTCGCCCGCCGACAAACTGGCGCGGGTTCAGCGCGAACGGGCGGCGGGACGGGTCGTGCTGGTCGTGGGCGATGGCGGCAACGATGCCGCGGCGCTGGCTGCCGCGGACGTATCGGCGGTGCCGGCGGGGGGCACCGATCTTGCGCGCAGCCATGCGGATTTCGCGTTGCTGCACGGCATCGAGGGCCTGCCGGTGCTGCGCGAACTTGCGCTGCGCGCACGTGCCATCTTGCTGCAGAACCGGCGCTGGTCGCTGGTGTGGAACCTCGGCGCGGTCCCGTTCGCGGCACTCGGGTTCGTGCCGCCGTGGCTGGCCGCGATCGGGATGTCGTTGAGTTCGCTGGTGGTGGTGCTCAACAGCCTGCGCATCCGCGCGGCGCAAGCCCCGGGAATCCCGCCTTCGCCCATGCGCGAGCGCACCGCATGAATGCGTTGCTGATCCTGATCCCGATCACCCTGGTACTCGCGATCGTCGCCGTGGGCGTGTTCTTCTGGGCGGTCAATCACGCGCAGTTCGAGGATCTGGATACGCCGAAGATCCTGCCGTTGCTGGATGCGGAAAACCGTGTCCAGCGCGGGCTTTCGGACACCGACTCCGAAGGTGGCCGAGTGGTGCCCGAGAAAGCGCACCACGACCCCTGACCCCCACATCGGGCCGCATCCCCACAACCCCCGCGCGCTGCGTGCGCTGATTCAGGTCAACGGAAAGGCGTATCCTGTTCCCTAGACTTGCCCGACAACGCCCGGGACCGCGGCATGGCCGCCGGACGCCTCCCGCGGCCAGACGCCATGGCGCCCGACCGTTCCATTCCACCAATGGAGCGAAGTGATGGCGGTTACCGCTCAAGACTTGTCCCGCACCGGATCCGGCCCGGTCCGCAGTGAACGGGACGACCACGAACTTGCCTCGATCTTCACCGCCTACACCGTCAGCGCGACGTTCTGGTTGCTGTTCGCGACCGCGATCGGGCTGCTGCTGGCGTTCAAGTTCGGTGCGCCGGACTTCTGGGCGGCCAAATACCTCACCTTCGGGCGCCTGCGTCCGATCCATACCAACGACACGTTCTACGGTTTCGCCAGCCTGGCGCTGGTCGGTGCAGCGTATTACGTCGCCGCGCGCAGTTGCGGCACGCGTCTTTACAGCACGAAGCTCGCGTGGATCGGGTTGTGGTTGTTCAACCTCGCCGCGATAGCGGGCACGATCGCGCTGGACCTCGGCTACAACTGGGGCGACCTCGAATACCGCGAGTGGCCGTGGCCGATCCGCGTGGTGTTCCTCGCGGCGCTGCTGGTGACGGCGTGGAACCTGATCGCGACGGTGGCGCGGCGCAGTTCCGAGGACATCTATCTATCCAACTGGTACATCGTGGCGGGTGTCCTGTGGACGATCGTGATCGCGACCGTCGGCGTGCTGCCGTGGTACCAGTACGGACTGGGGCAGGTCGCGATTTCCGGTTACTACATGCACAACGCGGTGGGGATGTGGTTCACGCCGCTCGCGCTCGGGCTTTTCTACTACGCGATCCCGAAGGTGCTGAACCGCCCGATTTATTCCTACGCGCTGGGCGTGCTCGCGTTCTGGACCAACTTGCTGTTCTACCCGTTGCTGGGTGGCCACCACTTCCTGTTCAGTCCGCTGCCGTGGTGGCTGCAGACCACCGCGATCGTGTTTTCGGTCGCGATGCTGGTGCCGGTGTGGGCGGGCAGCGCGAACTTCCTGTTGACCATGCGTGGCCGCTACCACGGGCGGATCGAATCGTATCCGCTGGCATTCCTGTTCGTCGCCGTGATCTGTTACCTGGTCGGCTCGACCCAGGGCACCGTCGAAGCCTTTCGCTCGCTGCAGGCGATCTGGCACTTCACCAGTTTCACGGTGGGCCATTCGCACCTGACGATGTACGGTTTCGTCGCGTTCGCGGCGTGGGGCGCGGTTTACGCGCTGCTGCCGCTCGCGACGGGCAAGAACCCCGGACGCCTCGGGATGGCCGTGCACTTCTGGTTGGCGCTGGTGGGCGTATCGATCTACGTGATCGCGTTGTCGATCGGCGGCACCGTGCAGGGACTCGACTGGGTGCACAAGGTGCCGTTCATCCAGTCGGTGGTGGACATGGAGCCGTACTACCTGTGGCGCGGCGTGGGCGGCATCCTGATGTTCCTGTCGCACATCGCGTTCGCGTGGAACGTGTGGCGCATGACCGCGGGCACACCGGGTGACGCCGCGTCGCCGATCATGGATCCGTCCGTGGGCAAGGAAGTCATCGAAAGGGAGGTCGTGGCATGAAACCGATGCTCGCGATCTTCGGCGGTGCGCTGGCCATCTACGTCGTGATCGTGCTGTTGATCGCGGTCGGGCCCGCGATCGACCTGTCCAGGACCCCGGCGGGTCCCGACGTGCAACCGCTGACGCAACTCCAGGCCGAAGGCCGCGAGGTGTTCGCGGGCAATGGTTGCGGCTATTGCCACACCCAGCAGGTGCGCCCGATTCCGGAAGACCAGGTGTTCGGGCGTCCGTCCGCACCCGGCGACTTCACCTACCAGACGCCGGAACTGCTGGGCTCCGAGCGGACCGGCCCCGACCTCACCAACGTCGGCAATACCAAACCCAGCGACGTGTGGCAGTACATCCATCTGTACGACCCGCGCGCGGTGGTGCCCGAATCGATCATGCCGAACTTCAAGTTCCTGTTCCGCGTCGTGGACAAGGCGCCGCCGGGCGAAACCGCGGTGCCGGTTCCCGCGCAGTTCGCACCTGCACGCGGCGTGGTGATCCCCACGCAGCAAGCCAAGGCGCTGGTCGCGTACCTGCTGTCGCTGAAGCAGACGCCGATCCCCGGGTATTCGATGAATGGCGGCATGGGCGGGATGACTTCGGCCGCGCCTTCGCCGTCCGCGCCGGCGTCATCCGCGCCCGCGGCGGCGGGCGCTTACAGCTATGACGCCGGCAAAGGCGAGGCGCTGTTCACCGCCAATTGCTCGGCCTGCCACCAGACCACCGGCGAGGGCATCCCGGGTGCGTTCCCGCCGCTCAAGGGCAATGCGGCGGTGGACAACGACGATCCCACGTTGCACATCCACACCGTGCTGCACGGCGCGCACGGCGTCACCATCGGCGGGGTGAAATACACCAGCGTGATGCCGCCGTTCGCGGGCCAGCTCAGCGACGCCGATATCGCCGACATCGTCAACTACGAGCGCTCGTCGTGGGGCAACCATTCGAAGCACGTCACGACTGCCGACGTCGCGGCGGTGCGCGCCAAGGGCAAGTGAGGAGACGATCATGCACAACATGCTGATGGGTCCGTTGTGGGGAGAAATCCTGGTCGTGTCGATCGCGGGCGTGATCACCCTCGCGTGCTTCGCCGCGATGTTCTGGTGGATATTCAGGCCCGGCGAAAAGGATCCGCGCCACCCGAAGTACGCCATCCTGCGCCGGGATCGTTGAGGGGAACAGCCATGTCCAAGCCCCACGTGCGCGTCTATCTCGACGACGAACCGGCTCCCGTCATCGACCGGGAATTGCCCACCACGCTGACACTGGATACACGCAAGCTGGCCGATGGCCCGCACCGGCTCATCATCCGTGCAGAGAACCAGAGTGGCGTCGAAGGCATCGAGGAAATCCCGTTCAACGTGCAGAACGGGCCGGGCATCATGGTCGGCGGCCTGCGGCCAGGCTCGACCCGTCGCGGCACCTTGAACCTGACGGTGGATGCCTTCAGTGCCGACGATCCGTTCGATCCGCGCCGCGCCGAAGCGAGGCGCGCGATCCCGACCTGGGTGTGGGTGTTGTGCCTCGTCGTGGTTGCGTGGGTGGTGTTCTACGTCGCGACCATGTGGAACGTTCCCGCGCAATACCGTCATACGCCGACCTACGGCACGCCGCCGGCGGCTTCGGCGCCCGCGGAAACTAGCGGTTGAACACCACGTTCACCATCACCAGCGTGACGACCAGCATCAGCGCCGTCAGCGGCAGGCCGACGCGCGTGAAGTCGCGCGGTCTGTAGCCGCCCGGCCCGGCCACGACCAGCAGGGTCGGACTGGCACCGGGCAACATGAAGGTGTTGGACACCGACAGCGCCACGATCAGCGCGTACACGGCGGGGTTGCCTCCGGAAGCCAGCGCAACGTTGATGGCCATCGGCACCATCATCACCGCAGTGGCGACATGGGAAATGATCTGGGAGAAGATCAGCGCCAGGATCGCGATGAAGGTCTGGATCGCCCACTGCGGCAGGTGGCCGATGTAACGCATGATTTCCTGCGCCATCCACGCGGCGGTACCGGTGGAATCCATCGAGATGCCGAGCGGGATCAGGCAGGCCATCACGAAAATGGTCTTCCACTGGATCGCGCCGTAGGCTTCGTCCATGTTGAGCACCCCGGCCAGCAGCATGCCGACCGCGCCGGTCAGCATCGCGACCCCGAGATGCAGGTCGGTGAACAGGCCCAACGCCATCGCCAGCGCGAAGAACACCAGCGCGTAGCGCACCTTGCCGGGGCGCGACTCCTCGCTGGGGATGTCGGTGACAGGCACGATGTCGCGGCCCTCGGCCGCCAGCGCGAGATCACGCCAGTAACTGTGCAGCACCAGCGAGTCGCCGGCGCGCAGCGACATCTTGCGGACGTCCTCGCCGCGGGTGACTTCGTCACCGCGGTTCACCGCCAGCACCGAGATGCCGTAGCGCTTGCGCAGGCGCAGTTCGCCGACCTGCTGCTTGATGAACTTCGACGATGGCGGAATCACCACTTCGGAGATGCCCGCGCGGGTCGGGTTGAACATGTCGGCCAGCGCCTGCACGCGGTTGCCGACGCGACACTGCATCGCCTGCGCGAATTCGTTGACGGCGGGACGCGAGCCCAGCACGCCCAGCACCGTGCCCACCCAGATCATCTGGTCGGATGGCGGCGCGAGGCGCGCCTCGTTGCCATTCTTGATCGCGAGGATCAGCGGCGCGCGCTCCAGGGTTTCGGCTTCGCCGATGCTCATGCCGACCAGCGGGCTGTCGGCGGTGACGGTGAGTTCGATGACTTCGCCCTCGATGCCGTAGGTGTCGGCGAAGTAGCTTTCGGTGCGACCCGGCGTGACCTTGGGCTTGCCTTCGGCTTCCTCCGGCATCACGCGTTTGGTGAAGAACGCGAAGTAGCCGATGCCGACCAGCAGCAACGGAATGCCGATCGGCGTGATCGAGAACAGCGAGAACGGCGCGATGGTCTGCGCGCCGGGCGGCAGGTTGCGGTTGGCGCTGGCGATCAGGTCGTTGAGCAGGATCAGCGGCGAGTTCGAGATCAGCGTCATGCTGGTGCCGGCGAGGATGCAGCACGCCATCGGCAGCAGCAGGCGTTTCAGCGGCATGCCGGTGCGCGCGGAAATGCGGCTGGCGACCGGCAGGAACAGCGCGGCCAGTGCCTGGCTCTGGATGATCGAGGAAAGGGTTCCGGCCGTCGCGTTGAGCAGCAGCGAAACGCGGCTCTCGATGCCGCCGGAAAGCCTCAGGATGAAGGACGCCGCGCGGTTCAACACGCCGGTGCGGTCCAGTCCCGCGCCCATGATCATGATGCCGATCAGGGATAACACGGCGTTGGAAGCGAAGCCGTCGAACAGCTGGTCGACCGGCATCAGCCCGGTGATGCCGATCACGACCAGTACCAGCAGGGCGACGATGTCCGGACGCACCCAGTCGAGGATGAACATGATCACCGTGAAGCAGACCAGCCCGAGCACCAGCAGCATGTCGGGGGTAAGGGTCAGCTCCATCGGCGCCAGAATCCGTCAGGTCAGGGTGCGGTTGCGGGCATTTGATGATCGCACGCGGTCATACAACAGATCCGAAACCGGATGGCCGAGCCTGAGCCCGCGCCGCTCGAAACGCGTCTCGATTCGCCAGGCCGGACGCTTCGACTCACCGCTTGCCCCCTCGCGCAATCGCCAGTCGGGGTGCATCGCCAGCACATCCCGCATGTGCAAAGCATACTCGGGCCAGTCGGTGGCGAGGTGCAACAGGCCGCCCGGTTGCACGCGTGTCGCCAGCAATTCGACGAAGGCGGGCTGGACCAGGCGCCGCTTGTGGTGGCGTTTCTTGGGCCACGGGTCGGGGAACCAGATGCGCACTTCGTCCAGCGAGGCCTGCGGGATTTCGTTCTGCAGCACCTCGACGGCATCGTGGTTCCAGAGGCGCGCGTTGCGCGCGTCGCTGGCGGCCAGTGCGTTCATCAGCCGGCCGACACCGGGGCGGTGCACCTCGATGCCGAGGTAATCGCGCGCGGGATCGTGTCCGCTCGACCATGCCAGCGCCTCGCCGTTGCCGAAGCCGATTTCCAGCACGCGTGGCGCGATGCGGCCGAACAACGCGTCGAGATCGCGCAGTGTGCCCGAGTAATCGATGCCGAAACGCGTCCAGTGTTCGGCGAACGCACGCTGTTGTGCGGGCGTGATGCGGCCTTCGCGCAATACAAAACTGCGGATGGTGCGGTGTGGCTTGTCGCCCTTCCCTGCCAGCGGTGGAGCATCATTGCCCCCTCCCACTCGCGCTGCGCGCTCGTCTCCCTCCCCCGCGAGCGAGGGAGCATCATTGCCCCCTCCCACTCGCGCTGCGCGCTCGTCTCCCTCCCCCGCATGCGGGGGAGGGGTGGGGTGGGGGCGCTCGCGCGAGATCTGTTTGTCATTCGTCATCGCGAGCATCACCCCATCCGCCTTCGGCACATTCGCCCGCAAGCGGGGGAAGGGAAACCAATCAGTTGATGAGGCCATCAACCGGGCTGGAAGCCGACGCGTAGCGTTTGCGCGGAATGCGGCCGGCGCGGAAGGCGGCGCGCCCGGCTTCGATCGCGCACTTCATCGCGTGCGCCATCAGCACGGGATCCTTCGCGTGTGCGATCGCGGTGTTCATCAGCACGCCGTCGCAACCCAGCTCCATCGCGAGTGCCGCATCGGACGCGGTGCCGACGCCGGCATCCACGATCACCGGGATCTTCGCGTTCTCGACGATTTCCAGGATGGTGTAGCGATTCTGGATGCCCAGGCCGGAGCCGATCGGCGCCGCCAGCGGCATCACGGCAGCGCAGCCCAGTTCCTCGAAGCGCTTCGCCAGCAACGGATCGTCGGTGGTGTAGACCATCACGTCGAAGCCGTCCTTCACCAGCGCTTCGGCGGCTTCCAGCGTGGCGACCACGTCCGGGAACAGGGTCTTCTGGTCGCCGATCACCTCGAGCTTCACCAGCGAATGGCCGTCCAGCAGTTCGCGTGCGAGCCGGCAGGTACGCAAGGCTTCCTCGGTGCTGTGGCAGCCGGCGGTGTTGGGCAACAGCGTGAAGCGTTCCGGGGGCAGCGCATCGAGCAGGTTGGGCTCGCCCGGTTGCTGGCCCAGGTTCATCCGGCGCACCGCGAAGGTGACGATTTCGGAACCGGCGGCGTCGGTGGCGCGTCGGGTCTCGTCGAGATCCTTGAACTTGCCGGTGCCGGTCAACAGGCGCGAGCGAAAGGCGCGGCCGGCGATGATGAGCGGGTCGGGGATGTCGGTGGTGACAGAGGATTGCAGTTGGGCGTTCATGGTTGCGGCGTGCAGCAAGCAGGACGCAATTGTAGTACGCGCGCGCCATGTTCCTGCGAACGAACGGCTATCGAAAAGTGCAAGCATTGCCTTGGGAAGTAAACCGCGCTCGCTTCGCGAGCGGACGCTGTTGCTAGGCTCGCGCGTCCTGCGCTCGCCAAGCAACCCGGCCCTCGGCGTCCTGCCTTGGGCGTTCGCCGACGCGCGATCTGCCACTGGCAGATCGCAAACGCGTCGTCTCACCCTCCCCCTATCGCCTGCACGATTTCGACGCGGTCGTCTTCGTGCAAGGGGTGTTGCGCGTGCCGGCTGCGCGGCACGATTTCCCGGTTGACTTCGACCGCCACGCGGCGATCGGCGTAGCCGGCTTCGGCGAGCAGGGCGGCGACGGTGGACGGCGTCGCGCATTCGTGGGGTCGTCCGTTGAGAAAAATACGCATGCGCGAAGTTTAACGCCCCGCGATGCGGGGCGTCATGGGTCGGACGATTCAACGAACCGGATTGCCGCTGCTTTCCGGAGGGTGTTTCTGGGGTGGTGGTTCGCGAGGTTCGGGGCGCGGCGCGTAGCGCTCCGCGGGGCGTTGCGCTTCGCGTTGCTGCGGCACGCGTTGCGCCTGCTGCGCCCGCATCTGCTGCATCTGCGCTTCGCGCTGCTGCATTTGTTGCTCGCGTGCGCGTTGCATGTCCTGCATTTGCATCTGGCGCTGCTGCTGAACCTGCTCCTGTTGTTGGCGTTGCTGCTGCTGCACTTGTTGCTGCTGCATTTGCTGTTCGCGCGCACGCTGTTCGTTGCGCATCTGCGCTTCGCGTTGTTGCTGGAATTGCTGTTGGCGGGCACGCTGCTGGTCGGCCTGTTGCGCACGCATGCGCTGTTGCGCCTGTTCCTGCAATTGGCGTTGTTGCTGCGCTTGCTGCTGCTGTTCTTGTTGCTGGCGGACGCGTTGCCGGGCTTCGATGTTCGCCTGTTGCTGCTGACGCTGCCCGGCGCGTTCGTCCTGCGGCTGCGGTGCGCGTTCGACCGGCCTCACGACCGGCAGCCGTCCCTGCGTGGCAGCGGGTGCTTCCCCGGCCGGCCGGATGACGGTCGGGCGCGGCAGGGTGCGGAATTCGCCGGGGTGCGCAAAGCGCGCGCTGGGCAGTTCGTTCGGGCGCGGGGGCGCAGGCGACACGGGACGGGCCGGGACCTGGATCGGGTGGATCGTGCTCTGGTGCGGCGGTTCGTTCGGCGTGATGCGCCTTGCCGAAGGTTCCGCGGGACGCTGCATCGGGCCCGACCGGGTTGGCGCCATGCGTGCGGAGGGCTCGGCCGGACGTGGCGGCAGCGGACCGCGGCGCACGGCGCCGTTCGGCGTGCCGGCCAGTGCCGGGACCAGTTTCACGCGCTGGTCGCGCGTTTCGTTGGCCGGCTGGGTACGGCGCAAATCGCGCATCTGGATCGGTGTCAAGGGCCGGCCCTGCTGGCTGTCGATGACCTTCTGGCGCGTGGCGAAATCGACCGGCCGCGGCGGCGGCTGGTGGCGCGCGACCACCGGCCGGGCGAACGGCTCGCGGCCGGCAATCGGACGCGTGGTGGGGCGTTTCAGGCCCAGGCTGGCCGTGCCCGGATTGGCGTCGGGCCGCATCGCGACCTGGGTGCGTTCGAGTTGGGTACGGTTCAACCTGAGCACCGCCGGGTGCACGGGGCGCGCATCGGTGAACACGTTGCGCGGCACCGCGGTCACGGCGCCTGGCATGCTGCGGTAGGCGTAATCGCGACCGCCGCGCGGTGGCACGCGTCCCGCACGATAGTCGCCGTAGAAATTGTTGATGACCGTCTTGTTGACGTACACGTTGCGGATGTTGGTGACGTTGACGTTGGTGAAGTAACGCTGCGACGCGTGGAACCACGGCACGTACACGTCGCGCGGGCCGAGCGGGAACCAGCCCACCGGACCGCCGCCACCGACGCGAACCGATACCGACAATCCGGATCCGCCGAGGAAGGCCACCAGTGCCGGCGCGTACACCGGGCGCACGTTGACCGGGCCGGGCATCCAGCCCCAGCGGTCCCCTGCGTATACCCAGCGGCCGTAATGGAAGGGCGCGAAGCCCCAGGGCTGGTTGTCCACCCAGGTCCAGCCCCACGGATCGATCCACGCCCAATGGCCGTAGCGATAGGGCGCCCAGCCGGACGGCACCGTGGTCGGGTACCAGACGTTGCCGTACTCCGGGACGGCGTTCCATTGACCGTACTGGTAGAGGTCGTCGCCGCCGATCATGTCTGGCGGGACGTATTGCTGCTGTTGTTGCGTGTAGCGCTGGTAATTGGCGTCGCGGGTTTCGCTGAAACGATCGAAGTCATCCGGTTGCGGCAGGCCGGTTTCGTCCACGCTGGCCAGCGTGGAATCGTTGAAGCGATACGAGGTCCCTTCCTCGACCTCGCGGCTGGCGCCGTTCTCGCCGTACACCGTGCCGGAGCCGCGGAACACGGTCACCATGCTGCCGGTGCCGCCGGGGTTGTCGTCGATGCGATAGACGCCGGGTGTCGAGGCCACGAACGCGACGGTGGGGGTGTCCACCTCGAAGTTCCCGCCGTCGTTCATCTGGCGCACCGCGAGGTTGAGCGTGCCCTGCGAGAGTTCGATCTGGACGTTGTTGTCATCGAGGTTGAGGAAGTCGAACGCACTGTCGTTGTCGATGCGGACCGAGGCATCGCCGAGTTCCAGCACGGCGCGGCCGTCGTCGCCGGTCAGCAGGCGATCGCCGATCACCATCGGTCGATTGATCTCGACCGCGCCCCAGTCGTTGTCGCCGGCGGGCGCGAACTGCACCTGGCCGGAAAGATAGGCCAGCCGCGCCACCCGGCCGGGCGACTGCGCCGTGTCGGTATCGGGTTGGGGGGCGTCGTAGGCCGGCTCGTATTGCTGGGCCACGGCCGGCAGCGTCGCGACCAGCAGCGCGCCGCAGAGTCCGCAAGCCGTCAGTATCGAACGCAGGAAATGGAAACGGGACATGGTCGATCCCCGGTGGTTCCGGGCGCTTCTCGCAAGCATCGGTCCGGCGCCCCTCGTCCGACGCATCCATGACAGCGCAGGGCCGCTGAATGATGGCCTGCTGGTGCAAGTGTCCCAAGCGAATCCTAAGAAATCGGTTAGCCCGTGGTTAGGAACGTTGCGCGGGCGCGGCGCGCCTCGCTACCATCCACGCTCCGGCGCGGGTGTAGCTCAATGGCAGAGCTGTAGCTTCCCAAGCTACTGACGAGGGTTCGATTCCCTTCACCCGCTCAGTTTTTGCGATCGTCCATGATCGCTGCATCTTCAAGCGGCTTCGCGACTGGAAATATCCCGGAACGGCCAACCTCAGAACGGCCTTGAGAGCCGCCGTCCATGGCAAAGAACTCCGTGGCCTGACTTTCAACAAAAGCGGCTTCGAGCGAAACATCCCGAGGCGTTCTATAAGACTCCCTTCGTGAAAGTTGCGATCCTGTCCCGCAATTCGCGCTTGTATTCCACGACGCGGCTGGTTGCGGCGGCGCGCGCGCGCGGGCATCGCGTGCGGGTGCTCGATCCGCTGCGTTGCTACATGCGGATCGCCCGCGACGGGTTCAGCGTGCACTACGGCGGGCGTGCCCTGAAAGGGGTGGACGCGGTCATTCCGCGGATCGGCGCGTCGGTGACCTTCTACGGCACCGCGGTACTGCGCCAGTTCGAGATGATGGGCGTATACACGCCAAATCCGTCCGAGGCGGTGCTGCGCGCGCGTGACAAGTTGCGCAGCCTGCAGATCCTCGCGCGGCACGGCATCGACCTGCCGGTCACCGTGTTCGGCGACAACCCCGACGACACTTCGGACCTGCTCAACATGCTGGGTGCGCCGCCGCACGTGATCAAGCTCAACGAAGGCGCGCAGGGCTCGGGCGTGGTGCTGGCGGAAAAACCCGCGGCGTCGCAAAGCGTGATCGAAGCCTTCCGCGGCCTGTACGCCAACTTCCTGGTCCAGGAATTCGTGCGCGAAGCGAACGGCCGCGACGTCCGCTGCTTCGTGGTGGGCGATCGGGTGGTCGCGGCGATGCAGCGTGCGGCGATGGACGGCGACTTCCGCGCCAACCTGCATCGCGGCGGCACCGGCAGCGCGGTCAGGTTGTCGGCGGCGGAACGGCGCATTGCATTGCGCGCGGCCGAGGTACTGGGGCTCGGCATCGCCGGGGTCGACCTGCTGCGTTCGGAGCGCGGCCCGCTGGTGCTGGAAGTCAATGCCTCGCCGGGTCTGGAGGGGATCGAAGCCGTGTCCGGCGTGGACGTGGCGGAAGCGGTGATCCGGCATGTCGAGACCATGCTGGCTTGAGCCGGCGCCGGTTGGTTCCCTGGTGGTTTGTCAACGATTCATTTAGTACGAAATAAATCGTTGACAAGTGTGCATGCCTGTGCTTAGGATGCAAGCCGGCCCGCAGCCGTTGTGGCCGATGCGGACAAACCCGACAGCTATGGAGTAGGGGATCATGAAGCAATCGATTCGAGCCATTCTTGTGTTCGGCATTGGCGCCTTGGCATTGCAAGGATACGCGCAAGCACAAGAGGCGCAGTCCGCCGCTGCACCGACTGCAACCGCACCGGCGGCTGCAACCATTCCCCAGGAGAACGGCAAGCCGGTGGTCAAGGCCGACAGCAAGGAGAACTTCGAAGCCATCGTTGCGGCGATCCACCAGCAGATGCAGCCTGGTGGCCGCTGGCAGTACATCGACAACAGCGAGCGCACCACCATCGATGGCAGCTTTGCCGACATGGGCAAGCTGTACGACCAGTTCGGCAGCGTGGACAAGATGGATCAGGCCGGCAAGGTGCGGCTGCTTGCCGATCAAAGTACCGTCAATGCGATTCTTACCAAAAAGGATGGCGACAGATTGATCTGCCAGAGTGAGATTCCGGTTGGCTCGCATCTGCCGGTGAGGACCTGCAGAACCTACGCCCAGGTTCAGGCCGAACAGCGTGGGGCGCAGGAGATGATGCGGGAGAGGGCAGTTCGTGGCGGGGTTCAACAAAAGTCAGGCCATTGATGGCCTGAGGTGCTCCCGACGCTGCTTGTCGTTTGGTTTGTGAGATGCTGAGCAGCCGGATGATTCATCAGCCGCTTCCCGAAGGTCCACGATGAAGCCTTCGCTGCATCATGTGTCGAGGCCCACCGAGGCCGAACTGGCAATCCTGCAGGTGCTGTGGGAACACGGCGCCTGCACGGTCCGCGACGTGCACGAAATCCTGCACGAACGTGACGGCACCGGCTACACGACCGCGTTGAAGCAGCTGCAGATCATGCACGACAAGGGCCTGGTCGAGCGCGACGAGTCGCAGCGCGCGCACGTTTATCGCGCCGTAGTCAGCAAGGAACGCACCCAGAAGCGCTTCCTTGCGGACATGGTCAGGCGGCTGTTCGATGGTTCCCCGTCGCGACTGGTGTTGCAGGCGCTCGGTGATCACAAGGCCAGTCGCGAAGAGCTGCGGGAAATCCGTACGTTGCTGAACCGGCTCGACAAGGATGCCGACCGATGACTCCATTTGAATGGGGCGCGATCGTCGTGCAGGCGCTCGGCTGGAGCCTGGTGCATTTTGTCTGGCAGGCCGCGCTCATCGGGGTGGTTTATGCCGCGGCGCGCGTGCTGCTGCCGCGCGGGAATCCGCGTTATCTCGCGGCGATGCTGGCGCTGGTCGCGCTGGCGGTGACCCCGGTGTGGACCGCCTGGCACGAAGTCGCGGTGCTCACGCAGACGGTCGATGTTGGCAACATGCTGGTGACTGCGGCGGCAGCTTCGCCTGCACACGGATACGCGCCGACCGTCTGGCTCGCGCGGTTGGGTGTTGCGCTGCCCTGGTTGGTGCTGGTGTGGACCGTGGGCGTGGCATTCCTCGGGATCCGGGTCGTGCGCCAGTGGTTCGGGTTGCGCGCGATCGTGCGTGCGGCCGAAGCGTTGCCGGTGTGGCAGGACCGTGCGAACGCGCTCGGCGAGCGGCTTGGTCTGCGACGTGCCGTTCGTGTGTTGGCCAGCGTGCGGATCGCGACGCCGACACTGGTCGGCTGGGCGCGGCCGGTGGTGGTGATGCCGCTGGCGATGCTGGCGCGGATGCCGGCCGAGCAGGTGGACTTGATCCTTGCGCACGAACTTGCCCACGTGCGTCGTTTCGACCATCTCGCCAACCTGTTCCAGGTGGTGGTGGAAACCCTGTTCTTCTACCACCCGGTCGTGCACTGGATTTCCCGTGACGCGCGCAACGAGCGCGAATTGTGCTGCGACACCCTGGCGTTGCAGGGGAGTGGCGGCAGCCGTCGCGATTTCGTGGCGGCATTGGCTGGTCTGGAAGAATTTCGCGCGGGGCATGCCGACCTGGCCCTGGCGGCCAGCGGCGGCGTGCTGGTGGAACGCGCGTGGTTCATCGCCGGTGCGACTCCGAAGCGCCGCACCCACGCCGGCCTGGCCGTGGCCTTGTTCGTGTTGTTGGCTTCTGCGATCGTTTCGACGCTGGCGTGGCGCCAGAACGCGGAACACGAACGCATCGACGCCGTGCTTGCGGCCAACGCACAAGTCGTCTGGCGGCAATTGCTTGCGGCAACCATCGTGCCGCCGCCAGTGCCTGCGTGGCGAACGATTCCCGCAACGCGGCCGGCGCTCGCCCCGCTGGCGTTTGCGCGTGAAACCACGCCGCAGCCCGCGGCGACGCCTGCGCCCGTGGTGCCGGCACTGACGCGCATGCCGGCGCCGTCCGTCGCCAATCTCGTTCTTGCCCCCGCGCCCGTCGATGCAGCGGTCGGGCAAATGCCTGCAACTGTCGATACGCTGCCCGGTCCCGCAACGACGGCTGCACCCCGGCCGGTTCGCAGTGTCGCGCCGGCGTATCCGCCGCAGGCGCTCTTGAATGGCGTGCAGGGGCAGGTCGAGATCGAGTTTTCGCTCGATGCGGCAGGCGTGCCGCAGGATCTTCGAGTGACGCGGTCGGCGGCTTCGGGCCTGTTCGACGCGGCGGCGCTGTCGGCGCTGACGCATTGGCGGTTCGCGCCACCTGCCGCGACCGGCAGCCGCTACCGGCAAACCTTCACGTTCCAGCTTGGCGGAACGCTCGACGGTGATGCTTCAGCCGCACAAGCCTGCCTCGTCAGGACCGGCACGCATATCTGCCGGCCCGTGCTCGAAGGCGCGACGGGTATCGCGACGCCGCACTTGGGCCACTGACCGCACCCCGCGACATGCACGCCCGTTTCTCGCTAAGCTTGCGGCTTGGCGCCTGCGGGCGCACCTGCCGGAATTCGTCATGCGCGTGTTGGTGATCGAGGACAACAACGACATCGCCACCAATATCGGCGATTACCTGGAAGACCGCGGACACGTGGTCGACTTCGCGGGCGACGGCGTGACCGGCCTGCATCTGGCGGTCGTCAACGAATTCGACGTGATCGTGCTGGATCTGACCCTGCCCGGCATGGACGGCATCGAGGTCTGCAAGAAGCTGCGCGGCGAGGCGCACAAGCACACCCCGGTGCTGATGCTGACCGCGCGCGACGCGCTCGAGCAGAAACTCACCGGCTTCGAGTCCGGCGCCGACGACTACATGACCAAGCCGTTCGCGCTGCAGGAACTGGCCGCGCGGCTGGAGGTGCTGGCGCGCCGCGGCAAGGGCCCGCAGAGCCGGGTGCTGAAGATCGCCGACCTCACCTACAACCTCGACACGCTGGTGGTGGTCCGCGCGGGCCAGTCGATCCAGTTGAACCCGATCGGCCTGAAATTGCTGCAGGCGTTGATGGAGGCCAGTCCTTCGGTGGTCACGCGGCAGGACCTCGAGCAGAAAGTGTGGGGCGAGGAGCTGCCCGATTCCGATTCGCTGCGCGTGCACATCCACGGCCTGCGTGCGGCGATCGACAAACCCTTCGACAAGCCGCTGATCCACACCCGCCACGGCATCGGCTACCGCATGGTCGATCCGGATGCAGTCCCGGCGTAAGCTCCGCTTCCGGCTGATCGTCACCTTCACGCTGTTCGGCTTCTGCCTCAGCGCGCTGTTCGCCGCGGCCTCGCTGTACGTGCGCGCCAAGGTCGAGAACCAGTTGATCAACCAGAGCCTCGAGGCCGACGTCCAGCAGGCGCTGGAGAACAAGCACCAGCACCCCGACCAGCCGCTGCAATCGAAACTGGTCGAAGGCTGGTTGTGGAACGACCGCACCGTCTACCAGGCGCCGCTGGCATGGCAGGGCTTGCAGCCCGGCGTGTACGACATGCACGGCGGCGCCGACGGCAAGCCGGCACATTACAAGCTTGCGGTCGCGCGCAAGTACGGGCTGGACGCCTTCCTGACCTACGACATCAGTCGCGAGGGACTCGGCAAGCGCCAACTCGTCACCGGGCTGGTCAGCGTGGTGGTGCTGTTCACGCTGCTCTCGCTGGCAGTCGGATACTGGTTGTCGCGGCGGGTGATGCGGCCGGTGACCGAACTCGCGCAGCGCTTGCGCGCGTTCCGCAGCGGCCGGCAACTGGAACCGCTGGCGCCGCATTTCGCCGAGGACGAAGTCGGCGAACTGGCGGCGGCGCTGGATGATTACGCGCAACGCCAGAGTGCGTTGATCGAACGCGACCGCGAGTTCAATGCCGACGTCAGCCACGAACTGCGCACGCCGCTGGCGGTGATCGCCAGCACCACCGAGTTGCTGGTGGCCACGCCCGACCTGCCGGAAAAATTGCACACGCGCCTGCAGCGGATCGAACGCGCGGTGCGGCAGGCCACCGAACTCACCCAGGCCCTGCTGTTGCTGTCGCGCGCGGAACGCTCGGGGCCGGTCGATGGCGAGACGACGGACGTCGCCAGGGTGGTCGACGAAGTCATCGATACCAACCGGCCCAACCTGGGCCGCAAGCCGATTGCGTTGCGCGCGGAGGTCGAAGCGGCGGTCACGGTGGAGGCGCCTTCCTCGGTGGTGGCGGTGGCGTTGGGCAACCTGATCGGCAATGCCTGCAAGTACACCCAGGAAGGCGAGATCGTGGTGCGGGTCCAGCCGGGTCGGGTGCGGGTCGAGGATACCGGTCCCGGCATCAGGGCCGAGAATGCCGAGCATCTGTTCGAACGCGGCGTGCGCGGCGAGGGCGAGACGGTCAAGGGCGCGGGACTGGGTCTCGCGATCGTGCGCCGCTTGTGCGAACTCTACGGCTGGCGGGTGACGCTGGCGCCGCGTGCGGAACGCGGGGCGGTCGCGACGCTGGATTTCGGAACGGCCGGCGGTGGCGAAAACTGAGGATGGTTTGGCCGATTGCGTCGCGGTTTGGGGCACCACCGCCGGCGTATACTCGGCCTCGTTCCGGTAGATCGCCCGGAGCGCGGGGAGCGTGGTCTTGCGGGGCGATCGGGTGTCGGGCACAGTGATGCCGCCGGCCGGTAGTTGGCGCGGATATTGCAGCACTCGCAACATTGTCCTCGGAGGGGGTTCATGGATATCGCCGAACTGCTGGCCTTTTCGGTCAAGAACAAGGCTTCGGACCTGCACCTTTCGGCCGGATTGCCGCCGATGATCCGCGTGGATGGCGACATCCGCCGCATCAACCTGCCGGCGCTCGAGCACAAGCAGGTGCACGCGCTGGTGTACGACATCATGTCGGACAAGCAGCGCCGCGATTACGAGGAATTCCTGGAGGTCGACTTCTCGTTCGAGATTCCCGGGCTCGCGCGTTTCCGCGTCAACGCCTTCAACCAGAACCGCGGCGCGGGCGCAGTGTTCCGCACCATTCCGGCCGAGGTATGGACGCTGGAGGACCTCGGCACGCCCAAGATCTTCAAGGACCTGATCGACCAGCCGCAGGGCCTGATCCTGGTCACCGGCCCGACCGGTTCGGGCAAGTCGACCACGCTGGCGGCGATGGTCGACCACGTCAACAAGAACCACTATGGACACATCCTCTCGATCGAGGACCCGATCGAGTTCGTGCACACCGCACAGAAGTGCGTGATCAACCAGCGCGAAGTGCACCGCGACACCCACGGCTTCAACGAGGCCTTGCGTTCGGCCCTGCGCGAAGACCCGGACTACATCCTGGTCGGCGAAATGCGCGACATCGAAACCATCCGCCTGGCGTTGACCGCGGCCGAAACCGGGCACCTGGTGTTCGCGACCCTGCACACCAACTCGGCGGCCAAGACCATCGACCGCATCATCGACGTGTTCCCTGCCGGCGAAAAACCGATGGTGCGTTCGATGCTGTCGGAATCGTTGCGCGCGGTGATCACGCAAACCCTTTTGAAGAAGGTCGGCGGCGGGCGCGTGCCGGCGTGGGAGATCATGGTCGGCATCCCGGCGATCAGGAACCTGATCCGGGAGGACAAGGTCGCGCAGATGTATTCGGCGATCCAGACCGGCCAGCAGTTCGGCATGCAGACCATGGACCAGTGCCTGCAGGACCTGGTGCGGCGCGGCCTGATCACGCGCCAGGATGCACTGTCGCGCGCCAAGGTGAAAGAAACATTCAAATAACCATCATCGGTTGGATGGGCATCCTTCTTCGTACCCACACCGTCATGCCCCCACAACCCCCGTCGAACCCTCGTGCAACGAGGGTTCGACCGCCCCCTTGACTCAAGGGGGCTGAACGGCAGCAAGATCGCGAGTACGCGGGAGTCGAGCCATGAGCACAGTCGATTTCAGTTCCTTCCTCAAACTGATGGTGCACAAGAAGGCGTCCGACCTGTTCATCACGGCTGGTGTCGCGCCGTCGATCAAGGTCAATGGGCGGATCGTGCCGATCACCCAGACACCGCTGAGCGCGCAGGAGTCGCGCGATCTCGTGCTCAACGTGATGAATCCCCTGCAGCGTGAGGAATTCGAAAAAACCCACGAGTGCCAGTTCGCGATCGGCGTCGCAGGGGTCGGCCGCTTCCGCGTGTCGTGCTTCTACCAGCGCAATTGCGTCGGCATGGTGTTGCGCCGCATCGAATCCAAGATCCCCACCATCGAGGAATTGAACCTGCTGCCGATCGTCAAGCAGCTGGCGATGACCAAGCGCGGCATCGTGATCTTCGTGGGCGCCACCGGTTCGGGCAAATCCACCTCGCTGGCCTCGATGATCGGCTATCGCAACCAGAATTCCACCGGGCACATCATTACCGTCGAGGATCCGATCGAGTACGTGCACAAGCACGAGGGCTGCATCATCACCCAGCGCGAACTCGGCATCGATACCGACAGCTGGGAGAACGCGCTGAAGAACACCCTGCGCCAGGCGCCCGACGTGATCATGATCGGCGAGGTGCGCACCCGCGAAACCATGGAGTACGCCATCCATTTTTCCGAGACCGGGCACCTGGTGTTGTGCACCTTGCACGCCAACAACGCCAACCAGGCGCTGGAGCGCATCATCCACTTCTTCCCAGAGGACGTGCGTGAACAGTTGTACATGGACCTGTCGCTGAACATGAAGGGCATCGTCGCGCAGCAGTTGATTCCGACCCCGGACGGCAAGGGCCGGCGCGTGGCGATGGAAGTGTTGCTGGGCACGCCATTGGTGCAGGATTACATCCGCAAGGGCGAGATCCACAAGATCAAGGACGTGATGAAGCAGTCCACCAACCTCGGCATGTGCACCTTCGACCAGAACCTGGTCGAGCTTTACCACGCCGGCCACGTCAGCTACGAAGACGCGCTGCGCTACGCCGATTCGGCCAACGAGGTGCGGCTTGCGATCAAGCTTGCCCAGGGTGGCGACGCGCATTCGCTGTCGCAGGGGCTGGGCGACGTGGAATTGGTGGAGTCACGCGAAACCGGGCATCGACTTTGATCCCGCGGCAATGTCATCCACAAAAAACCCGGCAGCCTGCCGGGTTTTTTGTGCGTGCCGATCGGCTCAGCGGTGCCTGGCTTCGCCTTCGAAGTGCAGGCCCTTGTCGTCGAGCTTCACGTCCATGTCGACGGACGCGATCATCTTGCCCATCTGCTGGAACATCCCGACCGTCTTTTGCAACTGGGTCTGGTTTTGCGGGGGCGCCATGGCCGCGAAGCGCCCGATCCAGTTTCCGAGCGAGCCGTACATCTTGCCGTCGAAGTGCATGCGCATCAGGCGGTCGCCGTCGCCGGCGGGCGCACTCAAGGTGCCGGCCAGCCTGGCTTGCTCGCCTTCGCCGATGCCGGCCGCCAATGCATCGGCGTTCGCCGCCAGCCAGCCCTGATTGCCGCCGCCCAGGGTAGCCTGCCATTTGGGCGGGAGGTCGAACGCCACCGGCTTGCCGTCGGCGGGAATGGTCTTCAGCGCGAACTGCGGCAGGGTCTGCTGGATTTGCTGCGTCAGGGCCGCCGGGTTGGAACTCGCGACCAGCATCCGTCCCGCGATTTGCGGACCGGCTTCCCACTTGTCCAGCACCACGCGGAAGCCCAGCAGCGAAGCCGCTTCCGGCGGCATCTGCACAGGCGGGTTGGCGGCGGTTTTCGCGAACCGGTTGAGCGATTGCAGCGCCGGGCACTGGTAGGTTTTCTCGGCCGCGGCCCTGGCGCGACTCTGGATGAAGTCCTGCCATTTGCCGAGCGGCAGCGCCATCACCATGTCGAACATCGAGTCGTCGGACTTCTCGTCCATGCCCGGTACCGGCTGCTTCAGTGCGGTCAGCGCACCGAACAGGGAAGGCGCCAACTGCACGTCGATGCTGTAGCGCATCGCCTGCGCGGAATAGGTCTGGAAGCCCGCGCTCGCGAGCGACGCCTGGTTGGCCAGCGAAGTGAACTCGCTGGCGCAGGCCGGATCGGCCAGCGAACCGCCCATGTCCCTGGCAAATTCCTGGGTGATTGCGTCCTTGCCGTCGTACAGGTTCGCGAACAGCTTCGGCAGGTCGACGTAACCGGAACCGTAATCGCTGTAGCCGTGCTCGCCATTGAGTTTGGCAAGGCGGTCCGCGGCGTTGTCGGTCGGTTTGGTCAAGCCCAGCAGTTGCCTGAGCATCTCGGGGCTGGCGCGGGCTGGCGCGATGGTGGCAACCAGTTGGCTGCCTTCGATGGCGACCAACACGTGCAGCCTGGCATCGTTGCCGCCGATCAGCCAGTAGGTCTGCTTGTCGAGGGTCGCGGTGGGCGTGGTCACGCCTGCCCGCTTCTCGACGCGTGCCCAGAACGCCTTGAAAGTGTCGGGCGAGGCCAACTCGACGCGTGCCACCGGTACGTCGCCGATGCCGTAGATCGCGGACAAGGCGGATGGCGACAATCCGATCGTCTGCGCCATCTCCCTGGTGGAGTGCACGTTGGCCAGCTCGGCCTGCACAGCCTCGAGCACCCTGGCCACCTCGGGATTCCGGTCGCTGAGCGACGCTGCGAGCATGCCGAGTTGCTGGACGCGGATGGAAATCATCGAATCGCCGGCTTCGCTCCAGGCCGCGGTGACATCGGCGGGAGCGCCTTTGAAGTTGGCGAACAGGTACGGGGTGTCGGCGGGCGCGTAGGTGATCGGCGCGTTCGAGGCAACGTGCTTGCCGCAAGCGGCGAGCAGCATGACGGCAAGGCAGGCGGCCGCGACGGCCGTCCGGCGCTGGACTGGGCGCATGGGTTGCTCCTTGTTCCCCGTGGCGAAAGCCCGATTATGCAGGTGGCACAAGCAGTTCCGCCAGCACGGCCATCCTCACCGCGACGCCGTTGGCGACCTGGTCGAGGATCCGCGATTGCGGGCCGTCGGCGACTTCGGGTGCGATTTCTATGCCGCGGTTGATGGGTCCCGGATGCAGCACCTGGCAATCCTTGGCGGCCAGCGCGAGTCGACGCGTGTCCAGGCCGTAATGCGCGTGGTAATCGGCGGCATCGGGGAATTGCGCGTCGGCCATGCGTTCCTTCTGGATGCGCAGCATCACCACCACGTCGGCGCCCTCGATCGCAGCGTCGAAATCCTCAGCCGTCGCGCAGCCCGGGAATTCATCCAGCGTTTGCGGCAACATCGCTCGCGGTGCACACAGGCGGATGTCGCGCGCGCCGAGTGCATGCAACGCCTGCGCGTCCGAACGCGCGACCCGCGAGTGCCGGATGTCGCCGCAGATGACGATGCGCAGGCTCTCGAAATCGGGTCGGCGTTGGCGGATCGTCAGCGCGTCCAACAGGCCCTGCGTGGGATGCGCGTGGGTGCCGTCGCCGGCGTTGACCACCGCGACGTTGCTGCGTGCATGTCGCGCCAGGTACGCCGGCATGCCGTTTTCGTTGTGGCGCACCACCAATGCGTCGAGACCCATCGCCTCCAGTGTGTGCAGGGTGTCGAGCAGGCTCTCGCCCTTGCTGGTCGAGGAACGCGACAGGTCGAAATTCACGTTGTCCGCGCCGAGGCGTTTCGCCGCGAGCACGAACGAGGTGCGGGTGCGCGTGGAGGGTTCGAAGAACAGCGTCAGCACGGTGCGCCCGGACAACAGGTCGCGCGGTGCTCCGTGCGCGCGAAAATGTTCGGCGCGGTCGAGCAGGCGGGTGATGGTGGCGCGGTCGAGGTCTTCGAGGGTCAGCAGGTGGTGCATGGTAAGGCTCAGGGTGCTTGCGTCAGCCAGCTCTCAAGGATAACTGCGGCGGCAAGCGAATCGATGTTGACGGCATCGCGACGGCGCGCCGCGCCGGAGGCGCGCTGCGCGGCGAACCGCCGGGATGCCTCCTGCGAAGTGTGCCGCTCGTCGACCAGGTGCACCGGTAGGCCGCTGCGTTGCGCCAGCGCGTCGGCGAATGCGCGCGCCCCGCGCGTGATTTCTTGTTCACCGCCCTCCAGTGTCAGCGGCAGGCCGACGACCAGGGCTTCCGGTTGCCATTCGGCGAGCAACGCGTCGACACGCGTCCAATCCGGTTCGCCGGCGTTCACCATCAGCACCGGCAACGGCCGTGCGGACTGGCTGATGCGATTGCCGCTGGCGACGCCGATCCTGCGCGCACCGAAGTCAAAGCCGAGTACGCAACTCACGCCCTGCCTGAGTAGCTGGTCAAATTGGCCGGATTGATGCCCACCAGCGCCACCGCCGCGCCCCAACGATCGTCGAGCGCGGTGTCGAACAGGATGCGGTCGTCGGCCTGCACGGTCAGCCACGCGTTCTCGCGCAGTTCCTGTTCGAGTTGTCCTGCGCCCCAGCCGGCGTACCCGAGCGCCACCAGCGCGCGTTCGGGACCTTCGCCGTCGGCCATCGCGGCAAGGATGTCGCGCGAGGTGGTGACGGTGAGCAGGTCGTTGACACGGTAACTCGAATCCCATTCGCGCTTGCCGGAAGTGTGCAGCACGAAGCCGCGCTCCGGTTGCACCGGACCACCCACCAGTACCGGCGCCGTGGCGACGTCCTTGCGCTCGCAGGGCATGTGCATCTGCCTGAGCACGTCGCCGAGGCGGAAATCGGACAGCCGGTTCACGACCAACCCCATCGCGCCGTCTTCGCTGTGCTGGCAGATGAAGGTGATTCCGCGCGCGAAGTTGGGGTCGCCCATGCCCGGCATCGCGATCAGGAAATGCCCGGTAAGCGTGGGCACACCGGCGGCGAGCGCGGGATCCGCGGGCACTCCGCGTGGCGCGGGCTTGCGCCGCGCCGGACGCTTGCCGGAGGCGACGGGTTTGCCGCGCCCGCCAGGGTTGTTGCCGGAAGACTTGACCATGCGCGCCATTGTACGCCGCCGCTTCGCGGTTCACTGTGAATCAGTGCCGCGCGTTTCGAGATGGTTGCCCGGCAGGAACTGCCAAGTGCGTGTGATCGCGAGTTCGGTGATGCGGTGGCCGTCCGCGTCCTTGTCGCGCGGGATGGGCGGGAACGGCGCGGCAAGGTGCACGATGCGGACCGCGGCGTCGTCGAGCACGCGGTAACCCGAGCTGCGGTTCACGCTGACGTCGCGCACGCGGCCGTCCGGCGCCAACACGACCGTGAGGATCAGGTTGCCATGCAGGCCGCGCAGGCGTGCAGCGTCGGGGTAGTTGAGGTTGCCTATCCTTTCGATGCGGTGCACCCACGCCACTTGATACGCGGCATCGGCGACGCTCCTGGTGTTCGCCGAGACATACTTGCGGCGCGGACGGCGCGCGTAGGCTTCCTGTTCCTGCCGAACTTCCTGCGCGAGCCGCGCCATCTCGAGGCGCTGCGGCACCGGGGTGGATGCCACACGCTGTTCCGGTTGGGGCTGGTCCCTGCTGTCGCGCTGGCTCGCGACCCGGGTGTCCGCATGCCCCGTGGTGGTGAGGATGTGCGGGCTGCTTTCGGTCTGTTGCGCGGGCGCAGCCGGCATCAATGGCTTCGGTGCGATGCCTGCATCCGTGACCGGCAGCGGTCCCGAGAACGGCGCACCCGGCCGGTGTGCCTTGTCGCTGTTGCCGCCGCCGGCGTTGTTGGCCTGCGCGAGGAAGTCCGCCTTGTTCGGGGTTTCTGCATTGGAAGTGTTGATCAGGGTGACGTCCAGCGTCGGCAGGCTGGGCGCCGGCTTGGCGAAATGGAAGCCGATCCCGAGGATCACGATCGCATGCAGCATCAGCGAGAACAGCAGCGCGACGCCGATGCGGTCGGCGTGGGTGACGTGGTGCGCGGGTGCCGCCACCGCGTTCACCTGGCCGCACCCCGGGTCGCGGTGGCCTCGATCGCATCGAATACCAATCCGGCGATATTGAGTCCGAATTGCGCGTCGAGTTCGCGCGCGCAGGTGGGCGAGGTCACGTTGACCTCGGTGAGGTAATCGCCGATCACGTCGAGGCCCGCCAGCACGATGCCGCGACGCTTGAGTTCCGGCCCTACCTCGCGAGCGATCCAGTAATCGCGCTCGGACAAGGGCTGGCCGACCCCGCGCCCGCCGGCGGCGAGGTTGCCGCGGAAATCCGTGCCCTGCGGGATGCGCGCCAGCGCATAGGGTACGGGCTCGCCATCGACCACCAGGATGCGCTTGTCGCCTTGGCTGATTTCCGGGATGAACTTCTGTGCCATCACGAAACGGCGGTCGTCGCCCGCCAGCGTTTCCAGGATCGAATTGAGGTTGGGATCGTCGCCGCGCGAACGGAAGATGCCGCGCCCGCCCATGCCGTCCAGTGGCTTCAGCACCACCTCGCCGTGCTCGCGTGCGAAGCGGCGCAACTCGCTGCGCTCGCGCGCCACCAGCGCCGGCGCGCAGCACTGCGGAAACCATTGCGCGGCCAGTTTTTCGTTGAAATCGCGCAGCGCCTGCGGATTGTTGATGACGCGAACGCCGGCGCGCATGGCGAGGTCGAGCACCAGCGTGTCGTAGAGGAACTGGTTGTCGAACGGCGGGTCCTTGCGCTCCAGCACGATGTCGATGCCGTCGGCCAGCGGTTGCCAGCGGGCCTCGCCCAGGGTGAACCAGTCGTGCGTGTTGTCGCGAACCTCGAGCGGCGCCAGCCGCGCCCAGGCCACGCCGTCGCGCACGGCCAGGTCGCCCTGCAGCATGTAGCGCAGCGAATGCCCGCGCCGCCGGGCTTCCAGCAACAGCGCGAGGGTGGTGTCCTTTTCCGGGTGGATGGTGCCGATGGGGTCCATCAGCACCGCGACGGTGAGGTTCATGGGCTCATATTATCGATCGGCAATGCGGGAAAGATGCCCCTTGCGTCGAGGGCCGAGGCTGCGTTGACGCGATGCGCAGTATCGCATCGCCTGCGCAGCCGGGGGCGGGGTTGCCCCGCGGGATCAGGGCCCGCCCCGGACTTGATCCGGAGACGATCGCGCCTGGCAACGGCCGAAGGTTGCAAGGCAACGGTCGGCCGGAGGATGTGGAAGGACGGACGGGCGGGGCGAAAACGCAAACCGATGCATTCGCACGGGCCCCTCTTGATGTATCTTGGCACCCGTGGCCGGGCTTGCTGGACAAGGCATCCGGAATCCGTTTTCAGGGGGCGGATCGAGGGGACAGTCGGGAATGCTGTGACGGCTTTCACACAAAGTGCGCGGTGTGGCATCCATGTTGCATGGATACTCACCGCCTCCTGCATGGGGTGGACTCCTGACCGTGAATGACAACGCGAACCACGATGGCCTGACCGGGCTCAAGGTCATGGTCATCGACGACTCGAAGACCATCCGCCGCACCGCCGAAACCCTGCTGAAGAAAGAGGGCGCCGAGGTGTTGACCGCGGTGGACGGGTTCGAGGCGCTGGCCAAGATTTCCGATCTTCGCCCCGACATCATCTTCGTCGACATCATGATGCCGCGGCTCGACGGCTATCAGACCTGCGCGTTGATCAAGAACAATCACGTGTTCCGCTCCACGCCGGTGATCATGCTGTCCTCCAAGGACGGCCTGTTCGACAAGGCACGCGGGCGCATCGTCGGTTCCGAGCAGTACCTGACCAAACCCTTTACCCGCGACGAACTGCTGGACGCGATCCGCCAGCACGTTGCGGCCGTCAAATAACGCACAACGCGCCGGCAAGGCGCAGGGGAATCCAAGGCAATGGCACACATCCTCATCATCGACGACTCGCCCACCGACGTGAAGATTTTTTCCGGCGCGCTGGAGCGGGCGGGCCACAAGGTCACCGCGGTCGGCACCGCCGAGGCCGGCATCGCCGCGGCCCAGAAGGACAGGCCCGACCTGGTGCTGATGGACGTGATCATGCCCGGCATGAACGGTTTCCAGGCCACCCGCAGCCTTACCAAGGATCCGCAAACCAGCGCCATTCCGGTGGTCATCGTCACCACCAAGAACATGGAAACCGATCGCATGTGGGGGTTGCGCCAGGGCGCCAAGGACGTGCTGGTCAAGCCGGTCAGCGAGAAGGACCTGGTCGCCAACGTCGCCAAGCACCTTCCCGCGCAGGCCTGACCGCCGATGAGCAAGAAGCGCCCCCACGACAGGCACCACCGCGGCGATGAAGCCCGGCAGCAGCCGGTCGCGGAGAACGCGCCCGGCGTGGTGCAGCCCGCGGGCGCGTACGCGCTGCTGGCCGACTACGAAAGCCGCAGCCTCGAGCACGACCCCGGCGTACCCGAACAGATCGAGGCGCCCGGCCTGTGGCGCGCGATCGGTTTCCGGGTCGGCGAACACGACTTCGTCAGCGGCATCGACGAAATCAGCGAAATCCTGATGTCGCCGCCGCCGGTCACCAGCATTCCGTCCACCCGCCCGTGGCTTCTGGGAGTCGCGAACGTGCGCGGCAACCTGATCGCGGTGGTGGACTTGAAGCAGTTCCTGTTCGAGCAGCGTACCCATGTCACCGGCCGCGCGCGCGTGCTGGTGGTGAAGCAGAGCGGCGGCAACGTGGGCCTGCTGGTCGACGAGCTGCTGGGCCAGCGCAACCTGACCGATGCCGATCGTGTGGACGCCGAGGGCGAGGCCGATGCGCGCCTGGCGCGTTTCGTCACCGAGAACGTGACCACCGGGCCCGTTCGGTTGGGCCGCTTCAGCATGCAGGAGTTGACACGCACGCCTGAATTCCAGCACGCGGCTCTGTAGTTGTGCGATCGTCCCCGATCGCGGTTTCGTTGGGTGTTTTTTGGGTATTGGAGGGGTTGCAGACGATGAACGCCAGAACGGGCGTAAAAGCTGACATCAGAGCCGCCATCCATGGCCAGGAGCTCCGTGGCGAAGAGCTCCGTGCCCCGACATTCAACAACGGCGGCTCCGGATCAATTATGCAAGCGACAAACTTGGCAATGAGGTGGCAATCATGAGCGCGAATCCCGGTGCGGCACGCCAGCGTGCGTCCCTGCAGACCTGGCTGATTTTCTTCCTGCTGGTGGCGATCGTGCTCGCCGGCGCGGATTTCTTCCTGCTCAACCGGCACGACAGCCAGGACCGTTCGGCCGCACAGCTCACCACCCAGATCCAGGTGAACTCGCAGCAGGTCGCGAACTTCGCCTTGCAGGCCGCCAACGGCAACATCGACGCCTTCAAGGAATTGACCAGCACTCGCACGGCCATCGCCGCCGCGGTGCAACACCTCGACCAGGGTGATGCTGCCTCCGGCCTGCCGGCCTACGGCGACGCGATCGGGGTGCGCGATTCGATGGCTGCCCTGACCAAATCGTGGAACCAGCTTTCCGCCGACCTCGGCAAGATCGAGGCCAACAAGGACGCGGTGCTGGATTCGGCCTCGCAGGCCTCCGCCTTCAACCAGCAGATGCCCGACCTCAACTCCAAGATCAACCAGGTCATCAGCATCCTGCAGTCCAAGGGTTCCGCATCCAGCATCTACACCGCCTCGCAGCTGATGGTGTCGGGCGACCGCCTGATCCGCCGCGTGGGCGACGTGTTGCAGGGCGGCGTCGATTCCGCGTCGGCGGCCAACGGCCTTGCGCTCGACTCCACCAACTACGGATCGACCCTGAAACAGCTCGCCGACGGTTCCTCGGGCGAGGCGGAGAGGATCCTCACCGGCGTGCAGAAGTCGTGGGCCGGCCTCGAAGCACCGGTGCAGAAGGTGATCGCGGCCGCGCCGACACTGGTCACGGTGAAGAACGCCGCGACCCAGGCTTCGGTCGATTCGCAGGACGTGTTGCTGAAGGCCAACAGCGTTGCCACCGCGCTCGGCAAACTGCCACAGACGCGGCCGTTCCCGAACGTGTGGTGGGGCCTTTTGGGCGCCGTCGCCGCGGCCGTGCTGGCGGTGTTCCTGGCGCTCAACTTCATCCGCACCGAGCGCAAGCGTTCGGCGGAAAGCCGCAGCCTCAACGAACGCAACCAGCAGGCGATCATGCGCTTGCTGGATGAAATGGGCACGCTCGCGGAAGGCGACCTCACGGTGAAAGCCACCGTGACCGAGGACATCACCGGCGCGATCGCGGACTCCGTGAACTTCGCGGTCGAGGCGCTGCGTTCGTTGGTGACCACCATCAACGAAACCGCGGTGCGGGTGTCGTCGGCGGCGCAGGAAACCCAGGCCACCGCCAAGAACCTCGCGGACGCGGCCAACCAGCAGGCCGAGCAGATCACTTCGGCCTCGGCCAAGATCAACGAGATGGCGGTGTCCATCGACCAGGTGTCGAAGAACTCCGCCGACAGCGCGGAAGTGGCGCAGCGCTCGGTGCAGATCGCGTCCAACGGCGCGCAGATCGTGCGCCAGACGATCTCGGGCATGGATTCGATCCGCGAGCAGATCCAGGAAACCTCGAAGCGCATCAAGCGCCTCGGCGAGTCGTCGCAGGAAATCGGCTCGATCGTCGAACTCATCAACGACATCGCCGAACAGACCAACATCCTGGCGCTGAACGCGGCCATTCAGGCGGCTTCGGCGGGCGAGGCCGGCCGCGGTTTCGCGGTGGTCGCGGACGAAGTGCAGCGACTGGCCGAACGCGCGACCGGCGCCACCAAGCGAATCGAAACGCTGGTGCAGACCATTCAGTCGGATACGGTCGAGGCGGTCAGTTCGATGGAACAGACCACCACGCAGGTGGTGAACGGTGCGCGCCTGGCCGAGGACGCCGGTACCGCGCTGGGCGAAATCGAAAAGGTGTCGAACAACCTCGCCGGCCTGATTCAGGGCATCTCCAGCGCCGCCAAGCAGCAGTCGGCGGCGGCCACCAACATCTCGTCGACGATGAGCTCGATCCAGCAGATCACCGCGCAGACTTCGGTGGGCGCCAACCAGACCGCGGAGTCGATCGGCAACCTCGCGCAACTTGCGCAGGAGTTGCGCCGTTCGGTCGCCGACTTCAAGCTGCCGGCGTAAGCGGCGGGACGGGCCATGACAGCGGGTGACGACATGATGTCCACGGCGACCGGCGAAACCGGCGTGGCTTCCGTCGTGCCCGCAACGATGGCGCAGGGAGTGGAAGGCGCCGTGCGGAAGCCGACGATGCGACTCGAAGAGCACCTCGATTTCTCGACCCTCGGTTGGGTCAAACCGCAAATCGACGAGCTCCTGTCGGAGGCCCGCCAGGCGCTCGAGGCCTTCGCGGAAGACCCCGAGGACACGCGCCTGATGCAAAGCTGCGCGGGCCTGCTGCACCAGGTACTCGGCACCCTGCGCATGGTCGAGCTGTATGGCGCGGCCGAGCTCGCGGGGGAAATGGAGCAACTGGCCGGGGCCGTGCTGGAAGGCAAGATCGGCGATCGCGACGTGGCGCTGGGCGCGCTGATGCGCGGCCTGGTGCAGTTGCCCGATTACCTCGATTTGATCGAGAGCGGTCACAAGGACATTTCCATCGTCCTGCTGCCGCTGCTCAACGAACTGCGCGATGCGCGCGGCGCGGAGGCGCTCGACCAGCGCGTGCTGTTCCATCCCGACATCGACCGGCCGCTGCCGCCGGAGGCGGCGGGCGCGCGGGTGGCGTACCCGTTCGCCGACCTGCGCCAGCGCGTCACCCAGATCCGCGCGCGCTTCCAGGTCCAGTTGCTGGCATGGACCCAGGGCAAGCAACCGAATTTCGCCGAGATGCGCGACGGCATGGACGAACTGCGCGCGGTCTGCCACAGCGAGTCCGCGCGTCGCCTGTGGTGGGTGGCCGGTGGTGTGCTGGAAGCGCTGCAGCAGGGCCGCCTGGACCATCACCTGGCAAGCCTGCGCCAACAGTTCGGCCAGGTCGATCGCACGATCCGCCATTTGCAGGACCAGGGCGAGGAGGTGTGCGGCGACGACGACGCGCGCGAACTGGTGCGCACCCTGCTGTTCTCGGTCGCCAATGCGACGCCCGGCCCTGGTCGCACCGACATCATCGCGCAGTGTTTCGCGCTGGACCGCATGGTGCCGTCGGAAGCCGAACTGGAACGCGCGCGCGCGGCGATGTCTGGCCGCAACCGCGCGCTGCTGGATACCGTCGCCAAGGCGGTGCGCGAGGACCTGTTGCGGGTCAAGGAAGGCCTCGACATCTTCCTGCGCCGCGACGACCGCAATCCGCAACAATTGGCACCCCAGGTCGAGATCCTGCATCGCGTCGGCGACACGCTGGACGTGCTCGGCCTGGAAGCGCCGGCGAAGATGATCGCCGAACAGCGCAAGGTGATCGCCGCGGTGATCGACGGCAAGCGCGAAGCCGCGCCCGAGACGATCCTGGACGTCGCCAGCGCGCTGCTGTACGTCGACGCATCGCTGGACGAGCATATCGAACACCTTGGCGCGGCCGGCGACGGATCCGGCGAAACGCTGCCCTTCAGCGAAGGGCGCAAGATCATGCGCACGCTGATGCGCGAAGCCGGCACCAACCTTGTCCGCGTCAAGGACGCCCTGACCGCATTCATCGAATCCGCGTGGTCGCACCAGCAGCTCGTCGACGTGCCGAAGTTGATGGCCGAGGTCGGCGGCGCGCTGCGCATCCTGAATCTGGAACGCCCGGCCGAATTGGTCGACGGCATCGACCGTTACATCGGCAACGAATTGATCGCCGATCGCAAGGTACCGACGGTCGACGAAATGGACACGCTGGCCGATGCCATGGCCAGTGTCGAGTACTACCTCGAGATCGGGCGCGACACCAGCTCGAGCGACAACCGCATCCTCGATGCCGCCCAGCACAGTCTGGAGCGCCTGCATTACTGGCCGGTTCCGGAGCGCCGCGCCGCGAGCGCCGCGCCGGTTTTCGGCGAACCCGGTTCCGGCGAACCCGTGCAGGCCGCGGATGTCGTGGTCCCGATGGCGCCCGCCGCCCGCGACGAGACCATCGGCAAGGGCGTGCCGCTCGCGGTCGACATCCCGGTCGCGCCGGCACAGCCCGTCGAACCATCCGTGCCCGGCGTCGGCCCCGGCAAGTGGATCGAAGCCGACGAGGAAGTGCTGGAGCCGATCGAGGGCGCCAGCGCGCAGGTCGATACGTCATTCCAGGATGCCGCGGGCATCGACGAGGAAATCCGCGAAGTTTTCGTCGAAGAGGTGGGCGAGGAGATCGCCAACATCAACGTCAACCTGCCGGCCTGGAAGGCCAACCCCGACGACCTCGACACGCTCAAGAACGTGCGTCGCTCGTTCCACACCCTGAAAGGTTCGGGACGGTTGGTCGGCGCCATGGCGCTGGGCGAGTTCAGCTGGAAGATCGAGAACATGCTGAACCGCGTGCTCGATCGCACCATCCAGCCGGATGCGAACGTGCAGGCCGTGGTGGACGCGGCCGTGGCGACCCTGCCCAGGCTGCATGCAGGTTTGCAAGGCCAGCCCGTCAACCTCGATCCGCCGCTGGACGCGATCATGCAGGTCGCCGACAAGCTCGCCGCAGGCGAACCGGCGCGCCTCGCCGACCTGACCGATGGCTATCGCAAGAGCGTGCGCAAGGTGCGCCGCTGGGTGCCCCTGGCCGAACACGCAACGGCCGTGGCCGCCGAAGCACCGATCACCGTTTCCGGGGGCTTCATCACCTCGCCGGTCACGGGCCTGCCGGTGGTGGACCCGATCCTGCTGGACGTCTTGCGCACCGAGGTCGGCCAGCATCTGCAAGGCATGCGCGACTACCTCGCCCGCAATGCACACCACGACGTCGGCGTGGACGACGAACTGGTGCGCTCGGTGCACACCCTGCATGGCGCGGTCGCGATGGTGGGCATCGAACCGCTGGCGGAGATGCTCGCGCCAATGGAAGTCTGGATCCGCCGCGTGCGCAGCGCGGACGCGTCGCTGGACCGCGAAGGTTGCGACGCGATGCGCGACGCCGTGGCCATGACCGACCACGTGATGGCGCAATTCGACGCACCCGTGCCGGACGTGCCGGATACCACCGCGTTGGCCGAACGCCTGGCCGCCTTGCGCGATCGCTGGCCCGAAGCCACGCCGTTCGGCGCGCAGCGCGCGGCGCCGGAGCCGGAGCCGGAGCCGGAGGACTTTGCCGAAGTGGTCGCGGCCGGGTGGTCCGAGGAAGATGCGGACGATGGCATCGCGGCCGTCGGGTTGGGCGCGGCTTCCACACTGCCCACCGAAGACGATGCCGAGGTGCTTGCCGCGCGCGAGCAGGCCGAACGCATCGCTGCCGAAAAGGCGGAACAGGAACGCCTCGCGGCGGAACGGGCCGGGCAGGAACGCCTTGCCGCCGAACGTGCAGAGCAGGAGCGGATCGCGGCCGAGCAGGCCGAAGCCGAGCGACAAGCCTCCGAACGGGCCGAGCAGGAGCGTCTTGCCGCCGAACGTGCGGAACAGGAGCGGATCGCCGCCGAGCAGGCCGAAGCCGAGCGACAAGCCGCGGAACAGGAAAGGCTTGCCACCGAGCAGGCCGAGGCCGAACGCGCTGCCGCCGAGCGTGCCGAACAGGAGCGCCTCGCCGCCGAGCAGGCCGAGGCCGAACGCGTTGCCGCCGAGCGTGCCGAACAGGAACGTCTCGTGGCCGAGCGGGCCGAGGCCGAACGCATCGCCGCCGAGCGCGCCGAACGGGAACGCCTCGCGGCCGAACAGGCCGAGCGGGATCGCCTCGCTGCCGAAAAGGCCGAGGCGGAACGCATCGCGGCGGAAAAACTCGAAGCCGAGCGCATCGCCGCGGCGCGCGAAGTCGCCGCGCGCAAAATCGCTGCAGCGGCGTTGCCGACGTTTCCGGACGATCCACAACCTGATGGTCCGATCGACATTCCGGATCTCGACCCGGAACTGGTCGGCCTGTTCACCGAGGAAGGCAACGAACTGCTGGATTCCAGCGACAGCCTGGTGGCGGCCTTGCGCAACGCGCCGGGCGACGTCGAAAGCGTGCGCGGGCTGCAGCGCAACCTGCACACGCTCAAGGGTGGCGCACGCGTGGTCGGCATCGCCCCCGTCGGCGATCTCGCACACGCGATGGAAACGCTGCTGGAGAAGATCGGCGACCGCAAACGCGAATTGGCCCCGATCGAAGTGGATTCGCTGGAGCGTGCCTTCGATCGCCTGCACGACATGCTCGAACGCATCGAGCAGGGCCGTGCGATCGCACAACCCGCGCATGCGATCGAACGTTTCAACGCACTCGCGGAAGGTCGCGCGGTGGACGAGGCGGCTGCACCTGCCGCGGCCAGGCGGGAGCCCGCGAAACCCGCGCCGAAACCGGCCCCCGCGCCGGTTGCCGCGCCCACGCCGCACCCCGCGCCACCAATCGAAGAAACCGAGGCGCGTGCACCAGCGGAACTGATCCGCGTGCGCTCGGACCTGCTCGATTCGCTGGTCAACGCCGCGGGCGAAGCCTCGATCTACCGCGCGCGCCTGGAACAGCAGGTCGGCAATTTCCGCTTCAACCTGGTCGAACTCGACCAGACCGTGGCGCGCCTGCGCGAGCAGTTGCGCAAACTCGAGATCGAAACCGAAACCCAGATCCTGTCGCGCTACCAGCGCGAGAACGAAGCCGGCGAGGGCGCCGCCTTCGACCCCCTGGAACTCGATCGCTTCTCCAACCTGCAGCAGTATTCGCGCGCATTGGCCGAGTCGGTATCCGACCTGGCCTCGATCCAGGACATCCTGGACGACCAGACGCGCCAGTCGGAAACCCTGTTGCTGCAACAGTCGCGCGTCAACTCCGACTTGCAGGACGGCCTGATGCGCACGCGCATGGTGCCGTTCGAATCGCTGGTGCCGAACCTGCGCCGCACCTTGCGCGGTGCCGCCGACGAGCTCGGCAAGCGCGCGCAGTTGAAGGTGCTCGGCGCGCAGGGCGAAATGGACCGCAGCGTGCTGGAGCGCATGAAGGCGCCGTTCGAGCACATGCTGCGCAATGCGTTGGCGCACGGCATCGAGGACCCCGCGCAGCGCGTCGCCATCGGCAAGCCGATGGAAGGCACGGTCACCATCCAGGTTGGCCGCCAGGGCACCGAAGTGCTGGTGCGGGTATCCGACGACGGCGCCGGTTTCGATCGCGACGCCATCCGCAACAAGGCCATCGAACGCGGATTGCTGCAACCCGACGTGCCGATCGCGGATTCCGAACTGTTCAATTTCGTGTTGCAGACCGGGTTCTCCACCGCCGGCGAAGTCAGCCAGATCGCCGGCCGCGGCGTCGGCATGGATGTGGTCGCCAACGAAATCCGCCTGCTCGGCGGATCGCTCGCGATCGAATCGGAGCACGGGCATGGCACCGTCTTCAACATCCGCCTGCCGTTCACGCTGGCAGTGACCCAGGCGATCACCGTGCGCGCGGGCGATACCACGTTCGCTGTGCCGATGACTTCGGTGCAGGCGGTTTCGCGGATTCCGCGCGAATTGATGGAAGCCCGCATGGCCGGTGAGCGTGTCGTCGGTTATGCCGGTGAGGAATACCAGTTGCACGAACTTTCCGAATTGCTTGGCCTGCCACCGTCACACGCGATCGAGGACAGCGCCGGCCAGTTGCCGCTGCTGATGGTCCGCGCCGGCGACCTGCGCGCGGCGGTCCACATCGACAGCGTGATCGGTTCGCGCGAGATCGTGGTCAAGCCGGTTGGTCCGCAGGTGAGCAACGTGCCCGGCATGTTCGGCGCCACCATCATGGGCGATGGCTCGGTGATGCTGATCCTCGATCCCGCCCCGTTGGTGCGCCATGCGGTGGCGAGGCAGGCGGCGGTCGCGACAGGCATCGAAGTGGAAGAACAGGCCGCGATCGAGCCGGTCGGCCCGGTGGCGGCGATGCCGCGTTCCGAGGAAGGCGGCCCGCGCCTGGTCATGGTGGTGGACGATTCCATCACGATGCGCAAGGTCACCACCCGCGTGCTCGAGCGCGAACAGCTCGAAGTCGTCACCGCGAAGGATGGTGTGGATGCGCTGGAACAATTGCAGGAACGCTTGCCGGACGTGATGCTGCTGGACATCGAGATGCCTCGCATGGACGGCTACGAGCTGGCCACGCACATGAAGAACGATGCGCGTTTCCGGCACGTGCCGATCATCATGATCACCTCGCGCACCGGCGAGAAGCACCGCCAGCGTGCATTCGAAATCGGCGTCGAGCGTTACCTGGGCAAGCCGTACAGCGAGGCCGATCTGTTGCGCAACGTCCATGACATGCTGGAGGCACGCCGTGCCTGACCAGACGGTCAACGAGTTGCCGCGCGTCGCGCTGGTGTACGGCCAGGAGGCCGAGGTCGCGCATGTGCGCGAAGCCGTGGGCGGACAGGTCGATGTCGTTTACGCGGCGTCCGCCGGCGAGTTCGACGTCGCGCGCATGCACGACACGCGTGCATCGGCGGCGTTGGTGAACCTGGATGGCGGCGACTGGCTGGATGCCGTCGAGGCGCGATTGCAGGAGGCCGGCGTCGCGGTGATCTACAACGATCCCGAGATTTCGCGCGGACTGGAAGGCTGGGAACGCGCCCGCTGGCTGCGGCACCTCGTCGCCAAGTTGCGTGGCAGCCATGACGTGGATCCGCCGCGTCCCGAACCCGTCGCATCGCCTGCGCCTTCGCCCGTCGCCGCCACCGTCGTCACGGACGCTGCCGGCGGCGCGCCGGCCCCGGCCGATGCCGGATTGGCCGAATTGCCGTTGTCACCCGAGGAGATCGAAACCATGACCGTCGACCTCGTTGCCGAACACAAGCCCGCGATCGTGGCGGAAGCGGAGGCCGCGGTGGTCGCGAACGACGCACCGGCGGACGTGATGGCCATGGATCTTGCCATCGAGGAGGCCGCGGCCTCTGCCAGCAAGGTCGAGCCGGCCGTGCAGCCCGAAACCATGGACTCCGAACTGGAAACACATGGCGCACTTGCGGCGACGGACGCCGGATTCAGTCCCGAAGGCGGGCTTGACGTGGATACCGAGGCGCTGTCGGCGATGATCGACGCGAGGCTTGCGGAGCCGGAAGCGGCGTCCGATTCGCCGGAAGTCTGGCGCGTCGTCAGTGGTGCCGCGACGCCTGCGGGCCAACCTGGTGCTGCCGCGGAACCGCTGCAGGTGGATGCGGCCGGTGCGGGATCGCCCGCCAGGCCCGCCGCCACGGGCCAGGATGACGTCGACGTGCTGGCCAGCCTGCCGTCGCTGGACGATTGGCAATTGGTCGATCCCGAAACGACCGTGGCGAATGCCGGAAACCGCGGGCACAAGGCGCCGGAGCCGGCGTTGCCGGACAGCCTCGTCGGGCTGGAACTGGTGCCGATGGAAACCATTGTCCCGCTCAAGGTCAACGCCGACCCTATCGAGCGCTGGCTGCATGAAAGCGATGCGTCCAAGCCGCAGACGGGAACCGACGGCGCCGCGGCCAAGGCGAAGGTGGGCGGAGGCCAGGCATGAGCGCAGCATCGTTGCCCCACGAGATCCGCGGTGTCATGCTGCCGGTCACGGGCGGACGCTTGCTGGTACCCAACACCACCATGGCCGAAGTCATCACTTACGCACATCCCGCCCCGATCGGGGGCGCGCCGCCCTGGTTGCTGGGGCGCCTCGCGTGGCGTGGCTGGGGCTTGCCGGTGCTCGCGTTCTCCGCGTTGGCCGGCACCGCGGACAACGAATCCACCGAAAACACGCGGGTGGCGATCTTGAAGGCCTTGAGCGGATATCCACGCCTGCCGTATTTCGGCGTGTTGACACAGGGTTTCCCGCGGCTCACCCTGATCTCGGAAGACATCCTGGGTTCCGACGAGGATGCCGGTGCGTTGCCCATCGGGGTGCGCGAGCAGGTGCGCGTGCACGGTGAACCGGCCTGGATTCCGGATCTCGCGGCCGTCGAAAACCTGATTGTCGAGGCGTTGAGCGTTGCCGCTTGAATACATCACGACCCGTGTCGCCGAAGTCGGCGATGGTTTGAATGTCCGGCGCGCGCTGCCAAGCCGGCAGCGACGCACGGTCGGCGCGTGGTGCTTCCTCGATCACCTCGGACCCGTCGATTACGAGGCCGGCGGTGGCTTGAACGTCGGCCCGCATCCGCACATCGGCCTGCAGACCTTCACCTGGATGATCGAAGGCGAGGTCGTCCATCGCGACAGCCTCGGCAACGAGCAGACCATCAAGCCCGGACAGGTCAACCTGATGACCGCAGGCCGCGGCATTTCGCACGCCGAGGATTCGCCGCCCGGCCGCGGCGGGCACGCGCACGCGGTGCAACTGTGGATCGCGCTGGATGAAGCGCACCGCCACGGTCCGCCGGCGTTCCGCAACTATCCGGTGCTGCCGCTGATCGCACGCGATGCTTGCCGGATCACCCTGCTGGCGGGCTCGCTGTTCGGCGAAACCTCGCCGGTCGAGGTGTTTTCGCCGATGCTGGGCATGGACGTCGAGATGCAGGCGGCCGGTGAAATCGCGATCCCGCTCGATCCCGCCTTCGAACACGCCGTGCTGATGCTGGAAGGCACCGCCGCGCTGGACGGCGAAGTCGTCACGCCCGACGCTCTGGCTTACCTCGAACCCGGGCAAGACCGTATTGCGCTGCGCAGCGAAGCGCCCGCGCGTTTCGTGCTGATCGGCGGCAAGCCGTTCGGCGAGGAAATCCTGCTGTGGTGGAATTTCGTCGCGCGCAGCCAGGACGAAATGGCCGAAGCGGTGCGCGACTGGAACGAAGGCACGCGTTTCGGCGAGGTGCACGGCAGTCCGTCGCACCCGCTGGTCGCACCGGATGTGTCCAGGCTGCGCTTGCGCGAAGCGCGGAGCTAGGGCCTGTTAACGCTATGCCAAGTGGCCGCGCCGGCGGCCCGAAGGGTTGCTCCGCAGCGGCCGCCATCCATCGGTGCGCACCTTGACCATGGAACCACCATGGCGCTGCGGCGCGCGCCTCGTCTGGCAACCGCTGCGGAAGCAACGCGGCTCGCTTGGCATAGCGTTAACAGGCCCTAGCTGAACTTCAGGCTTCCACGGGCTGCTTCCGGCGTGACGAAGCCATGCCTCCGGCAGCTTCCGGCAACGATCCGACGATCTTGTCGTCAGGCATGGCATTCGACAGCGCCGAGCGCCGGCAGGCGGGCAGGTTGTCGCGGCGGAACACCTCTTGTATCCAGTCGATGAAGGCGTGCACCCGCGCCGACAGGTGCTTCTTCTGCGGGTACACGATCCACACCGGCGAGCCGGCCGAGATGGTGTCCTCCATGATGACTCGCAGCTTGCCGTGGCCGATCGGGCCCGCGGCCAGCCAGTGCGGCACCTGGATGATGCCGAGGCCGGCCATCGCGGCCTGGATCACCGATTCGCCGTCGTTGATCAAAAGGTGCGCGTCGACATCCAGCGTGACCGGGCCGTCGGGCGAATCGAACTGCCACTGGTACGTGCGTCCGCTGGTGGGGTACACGTAATTGATGCACTGGTGCTGCTTCAGATCTTCGAGGCAGGTGGGCGTGCCGTGGCGGGCGAGGTAACCGGGCGAGGCGCACAGCACGTTGCTGAAGTAGCCGAGCTTGCGCGCGACCAGGTTGGAATCCTCCAGCTCGCCCATGCGGATCGCGCAATCGATGCCTTCCTCGATCAGGCCGATGTTGCGTTCGCTCATCGCGAGTTCCAGCCTGATGTCGGGATAGCGCTCCTCGAAATCGGCGAGGTTGGGGATCAATCCGGCGCGTCCGATCGACACGTTCATCGCCACCCGCAGTTTGCCGCGCGGCTTGGTGCGCGCGTAGTCCAGCGCTTCCACGGCTTCGCCGAGGTCGGCAAGGATGTCCTTGCAGCGGTGGTAGAACGATTCGCCATCGTCGGTGAGGTTCAGGGCGCGGGTGCTGCGGAACAGCAGGCGCACCCCGATCTGCTCCTCGAGCCTTGATACCGCCCGGCTGACGCCGGATGGGGTCATGCCGAGTTGTGCCGCGGCGGCCCGGAAACTCTTGGCTTCGACCACCCGGACGAAGCTCGATATTGCTGAAAAATCTTCCATGCCCGCCATTATGGCGCGATTCGTGACTCGGAGTCACGAGTGGAATGCTTCACGAGGGGGTTAACTGTACTGATCAGTGTTCTTATCTCAGGCGCTCGCCCGTGGTGTCGGACCCGGGCAAGCAACTCCAGAGAGAGCGTGAAGATGAAAAAGAAACTGATCCTGATCGGTTTGGCAGTGGTGGTGGTCGGCGGCAGTTGGGCCATCCTGGGCCACCAAAGCGGGCACGCGCAGGCGGCGCCGATGGGTCCGCCCCAGGTGACCGTGGCCAGGGTGATGGAGCGCCCGGTCAGCGACAGCGCCGACTTCATCGGCAGGGTGCAGGCGGTCGATACGGTGCGCGTGCAGCCGCGCGTCAGCGGTTACGTGCAGGCGGTGCAGTTCAAGGAAGGGGCGCTGGTGCACAAGGGCGAGGTGTTGTTCAAGATCGACCCGCGTCCGTTCCAGGCCGAGGTGGACCGCCTCGCCGCGCAACGCGAACAGGCGAAGTCGCAACTTGATTTGGCCAACGCCAATGCGCGGCGCGCCAAACTGCTGCTGGGCAAGCACGCGATCGCACAGGAAGAAGCCGATCGTCAGGTCACCGCCGCGCAGAGCGCGAAGGCCGGCCTCGCAGCGGCCGATGCGGCGCTGTCGGCCGCACGCCTGAACCTCGGGTTCACCGACGTGCGTGCGCCGATCGACGGCCGCGTCAGCAACGCGCGCGTGACACCCGGCAATCTCGTCACCAGCAACGATGTGCTCACCAGCGTGGTCTCGGTGAATCCCGTCTACGTGTACTTCGACGCCGACGAGCATACCTGGCTGAAGCTCGATCACCTGCGTGCCAAGGCCGTGGCGCAGGGTCGCGGTGCGCGCATGGCGGTGGCGATGGGCCTGGCCGACGAGCAAGGCTACCCGCATTCCGGGCGTCTCGATTTCGTCGACAACCAGTTGCACAGCGATTCCGGAACCATGCGCCTGCGCGCCGTGTTCGACAACGACGACGGATTGCTGACCCCCGGACTGTATGCCCACGTGCGCCTGCAATCCGGACAGCCCAGGCCGCGCATCCTGATCGACGACCGCGCGGTCGCCACCGACCTCGGCAACCAGTTCGTGTACGTGGTCGACAAGGACCACAAGGTCCAGTATCGCCGGATCGTCACCGGCAGCCTGTTCCACGGCATGCGGGTGGTCGACGCGGGCCTGAAACCCGGCGACGTGGTGCTGGTGAACGGCCTGCAGCGCGTGCGCCCGGGCGTCGAGGTGAATCCGCAACAGGTGGCAATGGATTACCGGCTGGATGCGCCGGACAAGGCGATCGTCGAAGCCGCAGGCAAGAAGCGGCCCGATGACAACCGCACGGCGCAGACGGTACGCGATGACGACACCCCTCTCGTATCCCTGTCTGCCCAGAAAAGGGTACCGGCTGGCGGGTGAGGGTACGGCCAGCGCGTCGCCTCGACGTTGCCCCGAACCGACCCCCGCCCGTCGAACACCGCCACCCACGCGGGAAACAAACCGCCTGCACGGCGTGAAGACCAGGAAAACACATGAAGAACATAGCCCAATATTTCGTCGACCGGCCGATCATGGCGGCAGTGCTGTCGCTGCTGTTCCTGATCACCGGCGCCATCGCGGTGTTCCAGTTGCCGATCAGCGAGTACCCGGAAGTGGTGCCGCCGACGGTGGTGGTGCGCGCGACCTATCCGGGCGCGAATCCGGAAGTGATCGCGCAAACCGTCGCCACGCCGCTGGAACAATCGATCAACGGCGTCGAGGGCATGCTGTATTCGTCCTCGCAGGCCACCAGCGACGGCGTAATGACGCTGACCGTGACCTTCGCGCTCGGCACCAACCTCAACGATGCGCAGGTCGAGGTGCAGAATCGCGTGGCGCAGGCGTTGCCGCGCCTGCCCGAAGAAGTGCAACGGCTCGGCGTGACCACGCAGAAGAGTTCGCCCGACCTCACCATGGTCGTGCACCTGGTTTCGCCCGACCACCGCTACGACATGCTGTACCTGTCGAACTACGCGCGCCTGCACGTGCAGGACGTGTTGCGCCGGCTGGACGGCGTCGGTGACGTGCAGGTCTTCGGCGCAGGCGAATACTCGATGCGGGTGTGGCTGAACCCGCAGAAGCTGGCCCAGCGCGGCCTCACCACCGGCGACGTGGTCAAGGCGATCCGCGAACAGAACGTGCAGGTCGCGGCCGGCAAGCTCAACGCGCCGCCCGGTCCGGGCGATTCCGCGTTCCAGCTCAATATCAATACGCGCGGGCGTTTGAGCAGCGTCGATGATTTCAAGGACATCATCGTGCGCACCGATGCGGACGGCGGCGTGGTGCATCTGCGCGACGTAGCTCGGGTGGAACTGGGTTCGGATCAATACGCGCTGCGCAGCCTGCTGAACAGCCAGGAGGCGGTGGCGGTGCCGATCTTCGCGCGGCCGGGTTCCAACGCCATCCAGATCTCCGACGAAGTGCGCGCCACCATGGCGCAGTTGAAGCAGGAGTTTCCGCAGGGCGTGGACTACCGCATCGTCTACGACCCCACGGTGTTCGTGCGCGATTCCATCAAGGCGGTCGCGCACACGCTGCTGGAGGCGATCGCGCTGGTGGTGCTGGTGGTGATCCTGTTCCTGCAGACCTGGCGCGCGTCGGTGATCCCGCTGATCGCGGTGCCGGTGTCCTTGATCGGCACGTTTGCGGTGATGTACCTGATCGGCTTCTCGCTCAACGCGCTGTCGTTGTTCGGCATGGTGCTGGCGATCGGCATCGTGGTGGACGATGCGATCGTGGTGGTCGAAAACGTGGAACGCCACATCGAGCTCGGCCAGTCGCCGAAGGAGGCGACGCGACAGGCCATGCGCGAAGTGACCGGGCCGATCGTCGCCACCGCGCTGGTGCTGTGCGCGGTGTTCATTCCGACCGCCTTCATCAGCGGCCTTACCGGCGAGTTCTACCGCCAGTTCGCGCTGACCATCGCGATCTCGACGGTGATCTCGGCGTTCAATTCGCTGACCCTGAGTCCGGCGCTGTCCGCCATCCTGCTGCTGCCGCACGACGCGCCGAAAGACCGCCTGACCCGCGGCATCGAGCGCGCGTTCGGCTGGCTGTTCAGGCCGTTCAACCGCTTGTTCCATCGCGGTGCGGACCGCTACGTCGGCAGCGTGAAACGCATGCAGGGCAAGGGTGCAGCCGCGCTTGCCGTGTACGCGATGCTGATTGCGCTGACCGCGTTCGGGTTCTGGCACGTGCCCACCGGCTTCGTGCCGACCCAGGACAAGCAATACCTGGTTGCCTTCGCGCAACTGCCGGACGCGGCTTCGCTGGACCGCACGGAGGACGTGATCAAGCGCATGTCGGCGATCGCGTTGAAGCAGCCGGGCGTGTTGAACGCGGTGGCCTTCCCCGGATTGTCGATCAATGGGTTCACCAATGCCTCCAATTCGGGCATCGTGTTCGTGACGCTGAAACCGTTCGACGAGCGGCGCAGCGCCGACGTTTCGGCAGGCGCGATCGCCGGCGCATTGAACCAGAAGTTCGCGTCCATCCAGGATGCCTACATCGCCGTGTTCCCGCCGCCGCCGGTGATGGGTCTGGGCACGATCGGCGGCTTCCGGATGCAGATCGAGGACCGCGGCCAGCTCGGCTTCGACGAGTTGTACACGCAGACCCAGAAACTGATCGCGGCCGGTCGCAAGGACCCGGCGTTGGCGGGCTTGTTCTCGAGCTTCCAGGTCAGCGTGCCGCAGGTGGACGTGGACGTGAACCGTGAGAAGGCCAAGGCCGAGGGCGTGGATCTCGGCGATGCCTACCAGACCATGCAGGCCTATCTCGGCTCGGTGTACGTCAATGACTTCAACCGTTTCGGGCGCACCTACCAGGTGAACGTGTCGGCCGAACCGGAGTTCCGCCACGACCTTGCCGACATCGGCCAGCTGAAAACCCGCAATGCAAAAGGCGACATGGTGCCACTGGGATCGTTCGTCACGATCAAGCGTGGCGCGGGTCCCGACCGGGTGATGCACTACAACGGCTATCCCACCGCCGAAATCAACGGCGGTCCGGGACCGGGTTACAGCTCGGGGCAGGCGCAGGCGGCGATGGCGAAACTGGCGGCGCAGGTATTGCCGAACGGCCTCAGCTTCGAGTGGACCGACCTGACCTACCAGCAGATCCTGGCCGGCAACACCGCGGTGCTGGTGTTCCCGTTGTGCGTGCTGCTGGTATTCCTGGTGCTGTCGTCGCTGTACGAGAGCTGGTCGTTGCCGCTGGCGGTGATCCTGATCGTGCCGATGGTGCTGCTGTCCGCGATCACCGGCGTGTGGCTGTCCGGTGGCGACAACAACATCTTCACCCAGATCGGATTGATCGTCCTGGTGGGGTTGGCGTGCAAGAACGCGATCCTGATCGTCGAGTTTGCGCGTGAGCGCCAGCTCGAGGGCGTGCCCCGCCACGAGGCGGTGCTGGAAGCGGCGCGGCTGCGCCTGCGTCCGATCCTGATGACCTCGATCGCGTTCATCATGGGCGTGGTGCCGCTGGTCACCTCGCACGGCGCCGGCGCCGAGATGCGCCACGCGATGGGCGTGGCGGTGTTCTCCGGAATGCTCGGCGTGACCCTGTTCGGGTTGATCTACACCCCGCTGTTCTACGTGTTGATCCGTGCCGTGGTCGAGCGCCACGAGGCGCGCAGGCGCGCGGTTGCGCATCGGCCTGCGGCATTGCAAGGAGAATGAAATGACTTTGCCTTTTCGAAGCGTCGCACTGGTGGCTGCGTTGGCGTTGGCCGGCTGCGTCACGGTGGGACCGGACTACCGCACGCCTGCCACGCCCGCATCGCACGTGCAGGGCCTGGATCCGGCGCGCGAAAGCGCCGCGCAATTCCAGTCCGAGTGGTGGAAACAGTTCGGCGATCCGGTGCTGGATGCGCTGATCCGGCGCGCCGCCGCCGGTAACCTCGACCTGCGCATCGCCGCGGCAAGGTTGTCCGAATCGCGTGCCCTGCTGGGCGGCGCCAAGGCGCAATACCTGCCGGACATCGAGGCAGGCGCCTCGTACACCCGCAGCCGCGAGCAGACGCCCGGCTTCAGCACTGAACGCAACACGGTCACGGCCTACCAAGCCGGATTCGACGCGAGTTGGGAAATCGACCTGTTCGGCGGCGTGCGCCGTTCGGTGGAAGCCGCACACGCCGATCTCGGCGCCAGCGAGGCCGGCATGCAAGGCGCGCAGGTGAGCCTGTTCGCCGAAGTGGCGCGCGATTATTTTGCGCTGCGCGGCACGCAGCAGCGCGCCATCATCGCCCGGCGCAACATTGCCAACCTGCGCGACACCCTCAAGGTCATCCGCACGCGCGCCGAGATCGGCACCGCCTCCGAACAGGACGTGGCGAGTGCCGGTGCACAACTGAGCGCGGTCGAGGCGCAACTGCCGTTGCTGGAGATGCAGGAGCGTGCGGGTGAGTATCGCCTCGCCGTGCTGGTGGGCGAGCAGCCCGGCGCGCTCGACGTGGACGTCTCGCCGAAGACGTTCAAACCCATCGACACGGTGCTGCCGATCGGCGACGCCGGCGACGTGCTGGCGCGGCGCCCGGATGTGCGTGCCGCCGAGCGCGAATACGCCGCCGCCACCGCGCGCATCGGCGTGGCCAAGGCGGATTTCTTCCCGCACCTTTCGCTGGGCGGGTTCCTCGGCTTCCTGTCCGGGCGCAGCAACGACTTCGGCGGCCCATCGACGCGTGCGTGGTCGCTGATGCCCAGCATCACCTGGAAAGGCCTCAACGTGCAGCGGATACGCAGCGAACTGCACGCCGCCGAAGCGCGCGCCGACGCCGCGCAGGCGAATTACCAGCGCACCGTGCTGGAAGCCATCGAGGACGTGGACAACGCCGTGGTCGGTTACAACCAGCAGCGCCTGCGCGTGGAACGGCTGATCGAGCAGGCTCGGCAAAGCCGGCACGCTTCGGAACTCGCGAAGATCCGTTACGAGCAGGGCGCGACCGGGTTCCTCGAACTGCTGGATGCCCAGCGCGTGCAACTGGCGGCCGAAGATGCGCTGGCGGAAGGCGAGGCTGCGATCGACGTGCGCGCGGTGGCGTTGTACAAGGCGCTGGGCGGCGGCTGGCAGGCTTGCGGCGACGCGCGGTGCAGCGAGGTGGCGCAGGCAGGAGCCAAGCCATGACCGCGCCGTCCGCGCAGGATTTCATCGCGATCGTCGACGCCTTGTACCGTTTCGGCGCGGGCCAGGACCTGCGCGACCGCGGTTTGTTCGCGTCGGCATTCTCGTCCGATGCGGTATTGGACTTCACCCAGCCGGCGCGGTTGCTCGGGGCGGACATCGCGCCGTTCGAAGGGCGGCAAGCCATTGTCGACGCCGTGTTCGCCGCCATTGACGGTCTGGATACGACCCACACCGTCACCAACCCGCGCGTCACGGCATTTGAAGGCGACCGCGCCGAACTGTTCGCACTGGTGGAGGCGCAGCACCTGCCGCGCGCCGATCATTCACGACATTTGTTGCTCAAGCACGTCTACACATCGAAGCTCTCGCGGCATGGCGAGGCGTGGACCATCGACCACATGCGCATCGACATGGTCTGGTCCGCGGGCGACGCGGCGGTGCTGTTCCCCGCCGTCGATTGACCGCGCCCACGCAATCGCCGGCGCGGCCACTTGGCATGGCGTTGACAGGCCCTAGATGTCCCCATAGAGCGCCTGCAACGCAGCGACGACGGCGACGCCGGCGGTTTCAGTGCGCAGGATGCGCGGGCCCAGCGAGAGGTTGGCGAAGCCGGCTGTGCGCAACACAGCAAGATCGCGTTCGCCGAAACCGCCTTCCGGGCCGATCGCCAGCGTCACCGTGCGCGGCGCGGGTTGCAGCGCGCGCGCACGGAGGCCTTCGCCGGGGTGCAGCGCGAGGCGCACCAGGCCTTCCGAACGTTCGAGTGTCGCCAGCCAGCGGTCCAGGGCCTGCGGTGCTTCGATCAAGGGGACGATGGCGCGCCCGGATTGCTCGCAGGCGGCGATCGCCACCGCGCGCCAATGTTCGAGACGTTTCGTGACGCGCTTGTCGTCCAGTTTCACCTCGCTGCGTTCGGTCACCAGCGGGATCACCGCGGCGACGCCGAGTTCGACCGCCTTCTGCACGATCCAGTCCATCTTTTCGCCGCGTGCCAGCGCCTGCGCCAGCGTGATGCGCAGCGGCGATTCCCGCATCGTGGCAACGCGGGTTTCAACATGAACCGCTACCTCGCGGGAGCCCCCCGCGACCAGCCGCGCGGCATAGTCGTGCCCATCGCCGTTGAAAAGGATCACGGCGTCGCCGGGTTGCAGGCGCAGCACGCGCAGTGCATGTGCGGCCGTCTGCGGGGGCAGTTCGATCCGTACGTCCGGGCTGAGCGGAGTATCGACGTGGAAACGGGGAACGCGCATGCGACCGTGGAACCATCAACGCCTGGGCAGAGTCCAAAGTATGAACGAAACCTGTTCCCCGGGATGGCGTATGCTGCGGGTACCTGTCCTTGGGTGGACAATGGTTCCGCCAGATTTGGAGGCAAATCCATGAACAAGCGAATCCTCGTCACCGCATTGGCAACCGTCCTCGGCGCGTGCGCGATCTCGGCGACCGCGTTCGCACAACAAGGCACGGCCGCCCAGGATGCCGGCCAACCCGCCGCGACCGCGCCACAACCTGCCGCGCAGACGCAAACGGCCAAGCAGCGTGCCGTCCCGCCGCTGGATTCACGCAACTGCATCCGCGACACCGGCAGCCGCATCCCGCCGCCCAAGGGCCAGTGCCTGCCGGTGGCCGGCAGAAGCTACAGCCAGCAAGACATCCAGCGCACCGGAGCGTTGACCACCGGCCAGGCGCTGCAGATGCTGGATCCGTCGGTGACCGTGCACGGGCATTGAATGTGCGTTCATTCCTGAACGCCGTTTCGTTGCGGCGGTCGAATGGCCTGTGAGTGTTGCTGGTCAACGGATTCTAGAACGACCATCCGTGGTCTGACTTCTCACAACAGCCACTTCGTACGTCGCGTCAGGCTATCGTGGCACCGATGCTGTCAACAGCGACATCGACCAACAGGTCGATGTCGCTTTCGTTTATGCAGTACGGCGGCAGGAAGTACACGGTATCGCCGAGGGGCCGCAGCAACACGCCACGTTCCAGCGCGTGCCGGTAGAAGCGACGCCCGCGCCGTTCCGCGCCGGCGTAAGCCGTACCCGACGCCTTGTCGACGACGAGGTCGAACGCGGCGATCAAGCCGGTCTGGCGGACGCCGGCGACGTGCGGGTGATCGCGCAACCGTTCGATGCGTTCTGCGAGGCGTGCCGACAGTTCGCCGATGTGTTCCAGCACCGGTTGGTCCCGGAAGATCGCCAACGATGCCAACGCCGCCGCGCAGGCAATGGGATTGCCGCTGAAGGTGTGCGAATGCAGGAAGGCGTTGTTGGCGGCGTAGTCGCCCAGGAACGCCCGGTACACCTTGTCGGTGGACAGCACCGCCGAGAGCGGCAACGCGCCTCCGGTCAACCCTTTCGACAGGCACAGGAAATCGGGCGTGATGCCGGCCCTTCGCCCCGGCTCAGGGCAGGCCTGTTCGCAGGCGAACAGCGTGCCGGTGCGGCCGAATCCCACCGCGATCTCGTCGGCGATCAAGTGCACGTCGAACTCGTCGCACAGCCGGCGCAAGCCGGCGAGATAGACGGGCGAGTGCATGCGCATGCCGCCGGAGCATTGCACCAGCGGTTCGACGATCACCGCGCAGGTTTCGCGCGCATGCCGTTCCAGCAAGGCGCGCAGGTCGCCAAGGCGGCGTTTCGCGACGTCATCCGGTGACTCGCCTGGTTCGGCATCCAGCCAGTCCGGAGACGGCGCGACGATCGGGTCGAACAGCAGTGGCCCGTAGACCGCACGGTACAGCGGCAGGTCGCTGACGCTGAGCGCGCCCAGGGTTTCGCCGTGGTAGGCATTCGCCAGTGCGATGAAACGCCGGCGTTCGGGAAAACCCGCGTTGTGCCAGTAATGGAAACTCATCTTCAGCGCGATCTCGACCGCGCTGGCGCCGTCGCTCGCGTACGACACGCGCTCGAGTCCGGGCGGCGCGACGCGCACCAATTCCTCGGCAAGCTGCAAGGCCGGTTCGTGGGTGAAACCGGCCAGCATCACGTGGTTCAGGCGCGCGGCCTGCCCGGCGATCGCCGCGGCGATGCGCGGGTTCGCATGGCCGAACAGGTTGCTCCACCACGAGCTGATGCCGTCGAGGTAGCGGTTGCCTTCGGCGTCCACCAGCCATGCGCCGTCGCCACGCACGATCGGGATCAACGGTAACGTGCCGTCGTGTTCGCGCATCTGGGTGCAGGGATGCCAGACGTGCGCGAGGTCGCGCGCGGCCAGCATGGCATTGAGGGAAGCGGGATCGTTCATCTTGCTATGATCGCGGCCGCACCAGGTGTGCTCAAGCAGGTCGTGTTCCGACGGAGGGACGATGAATCCAGCGATTGACGATGCCTTCCTCGATCACGCCCTGGACGTGGCGCTGCAAGCCGCACGCGCGGCCGGTGAACGCATCCACCGATACTTCCGACAGGGCGTGGAGGTCGAGGTGAAACCCGATGCGACCCCCGTCACGATCGCCGATCGCGAAGCCGAGGACATCATCCGGGAGGGCTTGCTGCGGGCTTTTCCCGCGCACGCGATTTATGGCGAGGAACGGGGTCGCACGGGTGCAGGCGAATTCCTGTGGCTGGTCGACCCGCTGGACGGCACCAAGAGCTTCGTGCGCGGTACGCCGTTCTTCTCGACGCAAATCGCATTGATGCACGCGGGCGAACTCGTGCTGGGCGTGTCGCACGCGTCCGTCTACGGTGAAACCATGTGGGCGCGGCGCGGCGGCGGCGCCTTCATGGACGGTCGTCGCGTGCAGGTGGCCGGTACGCGAGCGCTGGGCGACGCGGCCTTGTCGCTCGGCAACATCAAGTCGCTCACCCTGGATGCGCTTCGCTGGAACGCGCTCGGGGCCCTGGTGGGCCGGGTCAACCGCGTGCGCGGCTACGGGGACTTCTGCCACTACCACTTGCTGGCACGCGGGGCGCTGGATGCGGTGGTCGAGTCCGACGTCAACATCCTCGACATCGCGGCGCTGGCGGTGATCGTGCGCGAAGCCGGCGGGACGTTCACCGACCTCGAAGGCAGGGCCTTGACGCTTGCGACCACCAGCGTGCTGGCCGCGACGGCGGCCCTGCACGCGGAGCTGAACGGAACATTCGGCGCCGCGGCCGCGAACGGCCCGCCGGATGCATCAAGGCTTGACAAATGACCCGGACGTCTGCAGCGTCTGGGCTATACTCCCCCGAATTGCAAAGATTCCAGGGAACACCCAGCGGAGCAGGAGAAACGCCATGTCCGTCACCAAGGTCATCGAATTGAGCGCATCCTCGAGCAAGGGCATCGAGGACGCCGTGCGCCACGGTCTGGAGAAGGCCGGCAAGACCGTCAAGAACATCAAGGGCGCGTGGATCAACGACATCAAGGTTTCCACCGACGGCAGCGGCGCCGTGCGGGAATGGCGCGTCAACATGCGCATCAACTTCGAAGTCGATTGACGCGCGCGCCGGGATCGGCGCCTGCACGGCGGATCGGGGGATCCGCGGGCTGGCAACGAGCGCCAGGGGACATGCAGTTGGCAGCTATACGAGGGCGAGAATGAGTGCAGTGACGTGGACGGTCGGTTGCGTCGAGGACGACCAGGCGCAGGCGGAGCTTTTGCGCGCGTGGCTCGAACATGCGGGCTACGGTTGCTCGGTGTTCCGCACCGCGAATGATTTTCGCCGACGGCTCGGCAACGAGGCTGTGGACCTGGTGCTGCTCGATCGCAGCCTGCCCGATGCCACCGGGCTGGAAGTGCTTGCCTGGATACGCCAGTCGCCCAACGCGAAGTTGCCCGTGATCTTCCTGACCGCGAGCGGCGAGGAATCCGACATCGTCGAGGGACTGGCCGCCGGCGCCGACGACTACGTGGTCAAGCCCCCCAAGCAGGGCGAACTGCTGGCGCGGGTCGCGGCCGTGCTGCGCCGCCGGGGCGGTGCCGACAGCGACGGCACCGAGACACTGGAGCTTCCGCCGTACCGCATCGACCAGCAGCGCCGCCAGATCAGCGTCGATGGCAATCCGGTCGAATTGACCCAGCGCGAGTACGAACTGGCGTGCTACCTGTTCCGGCGGCAGGGCCGCATTGTCAGCCGCGATGCCCTGCTCGAAAACGTCTGGAACCTCGCCGGCGACGTCACCACCCGCACGGTCGACACCCACATCAGCCGCCTGCGCAAGAAGCTCGGCCTGTCCGGCGAGAACGGATGGCGGCTGACGGCGGTATACCAGCACGGGTATCGCATAGAACAGGGGTGACCCGTCGAATGACCTGCTGCGCTCGGCAGCTTGCGCGCCGGCGGCGCTCGCAATGCTCACGTACTGTCGTGTACGCTCCGCTTGCTGCGCTCCGGCGTCACGCCATCACGGAGCTCTTTCGCCATGGATGGCGTTGCTCGCTCGCGACGGTTCTTCAACGGGTCTGTTGCACGCTCTGGGTGTGTACACTTTCACCTCTTCAAATTGTTCGGTGAATCGACTTGGTATTCGACCCGACGATTCTCGAAACCCTGCAGCGCCTGCACGCCGCGGCGCTCGCCAGCGGCGATCCCGAGCCGAACGCGATCAACGTCGCCACCGTCGATTCCGGCGGGCGGGTGCATTCGCGCATGGTGCTGCTGAAAACCATCGACGAGCGCGGGCTCACTTTCTTCACGCGCTACGACAGCGACAAGGGTGCGCAGCTTGCGGCCAATCCGCGCGCAGCTCTGTGCCTGCACTGGAAGCGCCTGGATCCTGCAGCCCAGGTCCGCATCGAGGGTCGCGCGGAAAAGCTTCCGGTGGCCGAGTCCGATGCCTACTTCGCGACGCGCGAGCGCCTGAGCCAACTCGGTGCGTGGGCATCGCTGCAATCGCGCACCCTGCCGGATCGCGCCGCACTGGAACGACGTGTCGCCGAGTTTGAGCACAAGTTCGCCGGCCGCGAGGTCCCGCGCCCTGCCGAATGGGGCGGTTACCGCGTGGTGCCGGACCTGGTGGAATTCTGGTATGCCGGCGCGCATCGCTGGAACGAGCGCGAGCGTTGGGAATTCGTGGACGGCGAGTGGCGCAAGCGACAGCTGTATCCGTGATGGTGGGCGAGCCGGAGTTTTCGCGAGATGCCGGGGGCATCTCGCGCCGGCGAGCGACGCGCCACGGAGCTCTTGGCCATGGATGGCGGATCTGGGCGCGGCCGGCGCCACGCACCATGGACGGTTGGCCCATGATTCGGAGCAAGCAAGTATGTCGCACGGACCGCAGGGAATAGTCTGCCTCACCGAAGAGCCCACCGAAGTCCTGTATGCGCTCGGCGAGCAGGATCGCATCGTCGGCATCAGCGGTTTCACCGTGCGCCCGCCGCGCGCGAGGAAGGAGAAGCCGAAGGTCTCGGCATTCACCAGCGCGAAGATCGACAAGATCCTCGCGTTGCAGCCGGATATGGCCATCGGGTTCTCCGACATCCAGGCCGACATCGCACGGGAGCTGATCAAGGCCGGGGTCGAGGTCTGGATCAGCAACCACCGTTCGGTCGAAGGCATCGTTGCCTACGTGCGCAGGCTCGGCGCGTTGGTGGGTGCCGTCGACAAGGCGGAAAGCTACGCGCGTGAACTCGAAGCCCACGTGGAATCCGTGCGCGTGCGTGCCGCCGCACTGCCGCGCCGTCCACGCGTGTATTTCGAGGAATGGGACGAGCCGCCGATCACCGGCATCCGCTGGGTGGCGGAATTGGTCCGCATCGCCGGCGGCGAGGACGTGTTTCCGGAACTGGCCAACGAATCGCTGGCGAAAAACCGCATCCTCGCCGATCCCGCGGAAGTGGTACGGCGCGCGCCCGACATCATCATGGCGTCGTGGTGCGGCAAGAAATTCCGGCCGGAAAACGTGGTTGCGCGTCCCGGCTGGGATGCGATTCCCGCGGTCCGCGACGGCGAGCTGCACGAGATCAGGTCGCCGATCATCCTGCAGCCGGGGCCCGCCGCGCTCACCGACGGACTCGACGCGCTGCATGCGGTGATCGCGCGCTGGGCACGCCGCCAGCGCTGACGACGCCTCCATCTTTTCCGCGTGAAGTTGCGCGGCAAGCCAGTGCGAAGCGCTTTCGTTTGGTTTCGCTCGCCTACTCGCCACATCCCTGTGGCTCGCCCTTCGGGCCGCCTTCGGCGTTCAAACCGGCAATCCTGCCGGTTTAGTCAGCGGCGAGCGAAACCGATTGCCTAGATGGTGTGCCCGACGTTCGTCAACCACGCCACGACGACCGTCTGGATCAGCAGGATCACCAGGATCGCCAGCACCGGCGACAGGTCGAAACCGCCGACCAGCGGCAGGATCCTGCGGAACGGCTTCAGCACGGGGCCCACGATCTTGCCGAGCAGCGGCACCAACGGGTTGCGCGCATCGACGTTGACGTAACTGAGCAGCGCCCACACGAAAATCATGATCAGGTACATGATCATGAAGAAATTGAGGAGATCGGCGACGCCCAGCACCAGCGTGCCGAGGTTCGACGCCCAGAAATCCGGCACGGTGAAACGCAGCAGGAAGTTCTTGATGACTTCCAGCAGCCACGCGATCAGCAGGGCCGCGATATTGATGCGCCGCCAGGTCGGGATCACGCGCCGGATCGGCGTCAGCACCGGGTTGGTGGCGCGGTACAGGAATTGGCAGATGGGATTGTAGAAATCCGCGCGTACCGCTTCGGCCAGCAGGCGGAACACGAACAGCGCGACCGCGCAACCGAACACGAACTGGATCAGCAGCGACAGGGCGTTGGCGAGGTACATCATCGCGCGTGATCCAGTTCGGCCGACATTTCGGCGCCGCGGTGCTCCGCCGCGGCCAGCGCGCGCCCGACCAGTGCCGCGAATCCGCCTTGCTCGAACACGTCGAGCGCCGCGGCGGTGGTGCCGTGCGGCGAGGTGACGCGCTTGCGCAGTTCCGCGGCGGTTTCGTCGCTGTCGGCCAGCATGTGCCCGGCGCCGAGGCAGGTTTGCGTCGCCAGCGCGCGCGCGGTGGCGCGCGGCAAGCCCAGCTCCACCGCCGCGTCTTCCATCGCCTCGACCAGCAGGAAGAAATACGCCGGGCCGGAACCGGACAAGGCGGTCACCGTGTCCATTTGCGCTTCGTCATCGATCCAGCGCACGATCCCGGCCGCGTCGAGCAGGCGCGTGGCCAGGGCGCGCTGGGCGTCGTCGACGTGGCGGTTGGCGCACAGGCCACTCGCGCCCGCGCCAACCAGCGCCGGCGTATTGGGCATGCAGCGGACGATGGCATGGTCGGCGCCCAGCAAGCGTTCCAGTTGCGCGATGCGGACGCCGGCGGCGATCGAGACCACCAGCGTGTGCGCGCCGCGCAACGGCCCGGCCAGGCTTTCGCAAACCTGCCGCATCACCTGGGGTTTCACCGCCAACAGCACGCAGTCCGCGCCGGCAACGGCTTCGGCATTGTCGCTGAAAGTCGGGACGGCGAACTCGCGGGCCAGCGCTTCGCGGGCTTCCGCGCGTGGCTCGGCGACCGTGATCGAGGCGGGCGGAACGCCGCGCGCCAGTTGGGCGCCGATCAGGCTGCGCGCCATGTTGCCGCCGCCGATGAAGGCGATGCGGGCGTGTGCCGGGGTGGCCGGTTCGGACTTCGCGGACATGGATGTGGATGTGGCAACGATGGCGCCAAGCATAACAAGCCGTGCCCCGCGCGCGTTGGCGGACCGCTTCAGGCGTTGCCCAGCGCGGCCTTGCGCTTGAGTGCGCGTTGCGCCTTGCGTTCCTTGCGACGGCGCGCCCAGGTGGCGAACACCAGGTAGATCGCGGGTGTCGAGAGCAGGGTCAGGCTTTGCGAGAAGATCAGGCCGCCCAGCATCGCGATGCCGAGCGGACGGCGCAGGTCCGCCCCCGTGCCGATGCCGATCACCAGGGGCACCGACGCCAGGATCGCAACCATGGTGGTCATCATGATCGGCCGGAAGCGCACGAGGCAGGCCTCGCGCACCGCGTCCAGCGGCGTCCGGCCCTCGCGTTCGGCCACCAGCGCGAAGTCGATCATCATGATCGCGTTCTTTTTCACCAGGCCGATCAGCAGGATCAGGGCCATGATCGCGACGATCGACAGCGGGGTATTGGTGACCAGCAGCGCGAGCAGCGCGCCCACCCCCGCGGCAGGCAAGGTCGAGAGAATGGTCACCGGGTGGATCAGGTTCTCGTACAGCATCCCGAGCACCAGGTACACCGCCACGATCGCGCCGACCAGCAGCAACGGCATCATCGCCATCTGTTGCTCGAATCGCCGGAAGAAATCGCCGAGTCCGAGCTTGATGTCGCCGGGCATGCGCATGTCGGAGATGGTTTGGTTGATCTGCTTGGTGGCCTCGCCCATGCTGATGCCGGGCGCCAGATTGAACGACAGCGACATGCTGGTCATCTGGTTGATGTGTTCGATCTGGCTGGGCGCGATGGAGGCCTGCTGGTGCGCGATCGCGCTGATGGGAATCATCTGGCCGTTCGACGAACGCACCCGGATCGAATTGAGCGCGGCCGGTGAAGCGGTCTGCGCGGGCAGTGCGGTCAGCACCACCTGGTAATTGTTGGTCTCGGAATAGATCGTCGAGATCTGGCGCTGCCCGAAAGCGTTGTAGAGCGCATCGTCGACCGCCGCCATCGACACGCCGAGGCTCGCGGCCTTGGCGCGGTCGACCACCATGTTCTGCAGCAGCGATCCCTTGTCGAGGTCGGTGCCGACATCGCGGAAAATCGGGTTCTTCTGGAGTTGAGCCTGCAGTTTCGGGAGCCACTCCTCCAATTCCGCGGCGTCGTTGGCCTGCAGGTTCACGCTGTATTGGCCGCCCTGGCTGGTGCCGCCGCCGCCCCCGCCGAGATCCTGCAAGGGGCGGAAGCGGACGTCGAGATCGGGATAGCGCGAAACCTTGGCCGACAGCCTTGCCGCCACCTCCTGCGTCGAATCCTTGCGACCGTGCCCCAGCGGTTTCAACTGGACGCTGAACCAGCCGCTGGGACCGCGCCAGCTGGTGCCGATGGAAGCGCCCACGTACTCGACCGCCGGATCCGCGCGCAGCATCGTCACGAGGTTGCTGGTGCGCGCTTCGAGGTCGGGGAACGACATGGTGACCCCGCCGCTGGCGCGTCCCCAGATCAGGCCGGTGTCCTGCGGCGGGAAGTCGGTGCCCGGGATCTTGGTGAAAAGGAAAATCGTCAGGCCCAGCAACAGGAGGGGCGACCAGGCCATCAGCCTGGGATGCTTGTGCAGCGTCCAGTCCAGCGTCGTCGTGTACACCTTCAACATGCCCGCGTGGAATGCGTCGAGCATCCGCGAAAGCCTCGAGGGGGTGCCTTCGTCCGCGGCATGGTGGCGCAGGAAGCGCCCGCACAGCGCCGGCGTCAGGGTCAGCGACACCAGCATCGACACGAAGATCGCCGCGATCAGGGTGACCGTGAATTCGCGGAACCACATGCCGATGAAGGCCGGCGCGAACAGGATGGGCATGAAAACCGCGATCAGCGAGGCCGTGATCGCGACGATGGTGAAGCCGATCTCCCTTGCGCCCAGCAGCGCAGCCTCGAGCCGCGACTTGCCCTCGTCGAGATGGCGGGTGATGTTCTCGATCACCACGATGGCGTCGTCCACCACGAAGGTCAGCGCGATCACCAGCGCCAGCAGCGACAGGTTGTCCAGCGTGTAATCCATCGCGTACATCACGATGAAGGCGCCGCACAGCGACAACGGCACCGCCGCGGACGCGATCAACGTCGGCGCGAGGCGGCGCAGGAACACCGCCATCGTCAGGATCACCATGGCGAGGCTGATCAGCAGCGTGATCTGCACGTCGTTGACCGAATCGCGGATGGTGGACGTTTCGTCGAAATAGGGCGTCAGTTGCGTGCCCGGCGGCAGCAGGTTGCGCAGGCCCGGCAATTCCTCCTTCACGCCGTTCACCGTGGCGATCACGTTGGCGTCGGGACGCTTGAACACCTGCAACTGGATCGAGCGCTTGCCGTTGAAGTAGGCGGCCTGGAACTTGTCCTCGGCACCCTCGTAGACGTTGGCGATGTCGCGCAGGTACACCGGCGTGCCCTCGTGGGTCGCGACGACCAGGTCGGCGAACTCCTGCGCACTGTGCAACTGGTCGTTGGCGACGATCGCGGTTTCGGTCCTGCCGTCGCTGAGGAAACCCTGGGGTGAGGTCACGTTGGCCGCGGTGATCGCGTTGCGGATGTCGTTGCTGGAAAGTCCGAGTGCATCGAGTTTGCGCAGGTCCACGTCCACCCGCACGCCCGGTTGCGCGCTGCCCGAGACGTCCACCGAGGCCACGCCCGGCAACTGGCTGAGGCGTGGCGAGAGCAGGGTGTTGGCGGCGTCGAACAGGTCGGACATCGGCTGGGTGTCCGAAGTCAGTGCCAGCGAGATCACCGGGTCGTCGTTGGGGTTGGCCTTGTGCCATTGCGGCATCGCGAGGCCCGATGGCAGGTCCGGCACCGCGGCATTGATCGCGGCATCGACCTGCTGAGCGGCCGAGTCGATGTTCACGTCGGAGTCGAAAAACAGCAGCACGAACGCGCTGCCGTCGGAACTGCGCGAGCGCATCATGTCGATGCCGGGGATCTGGCCGAGGTGGCGCTCGAGCGGTGCGGCCACCGTCGCCGCCATGGTGCTGGCGCTGGCGCCGGCCTGGCCGGCCGACACCCAGATCGCGGGGAACGACACTTGCGGCAGCGCGCTGATGCCGAGCAGGGTGTAACACAACACACCGATCGCCAGCACGCCTGCCGCCAGCAACGAGGTGCCGATCGGGCGCCTGATGAAGGGCGCGGAGATGTTCATGCCAACCTCACTTCCCGCCTTCGGGAGCCAGCTCGGCACGCCGGCGCGCCACCCGTTCGTGCATCCAGTCCTGGAAACGTTCCATGTACAGGTAGATCACCGGCGTCGTGTACAGGGTCACCAGTTGCGACAGCAGCAGGCCGCCCACGATGGAGATGCCCAGCGGGCGCCGCAATTCCGCGCCGATGCCGCTGCCGAGCGCCAGCGGCAACGCGCCGAACAAGGCCGCGAAAGTGGTCATCATGATCGGCCGGAAACGCAACAGGCAGGCGCGGTGGATCGCGTCGCGTGCGCTCATGCCACGGCGCCGCGCGGTGATCGCGAAGTCGATCATCATGATCGCGTTCTTCTTCACGATGCCGATCAGCAGCACGATGCCGACGATGCCGTCCACCGACAGCGGCATCCCGAACACGATCAACGCCAGCAGCGCGCCGACGCCGGCCGGCGGCAGTGTCGACAGGATCGTCAGCGGGTGGATGTAGCTTTCGTACAGCACGCCCAGCACGATGTAGATCACGATGATCGCGGCCAGCAGCAGCAGGGCTTCGTTGCCGAGCGAGGACGAGAACTCCGCGGCCTTGCCGATGAAGCCGGCGCGGATCTGCGGCGGCAGGTCCAGCGACGCCTCGGCGGCGTTGATGGCATCCACCGCCTGCGACAGCGAATAGCCGGGCGCCACGTTGAACGAAATGATCACCGCCGGCAACTGGTTCTGGTGCGCGATCACCAGCGGCGCGTCGGTGACGGTGGCGGTGGCCAGGGTCGACAGCGGCACGGTGTTGCCGCCGCCGATCGGGATGCCGGTGTTGGATTGCCCGATGCCGGTGGCGGTGGAGGAGTTGGCCGACTTGACCATGCCGAGGCTGGTGGCGTTGCTGCCGGTCAGCGCGCCGCTGGCGCCGTTCGAGCGCACCCTCAGCATGTTCATCAGGTCGGAGCGGTTGCGGAATTGCGGGGCGACTTCCAGCACCACGCGATACTGGTTCTGCTGGGTGAAGATGGTCGAGATCTGGCGCTGTCCGTAGGCGTCGTACAGGGTATCGTCGATGGTCTGCACCGGCACGCCGAGGCGGCTGGCGGCGGTGCGGTCGATGTCGAGTTTCAGCGCGCGCCCGTTCATCGCGAGGTTGTCGGACACGTCGGCGAGTTCCGGCAGCTGCTTCACCGCCTGCACCATCCGGCTCGCGTATTTCGCGAGATCGGCGGCGTTGATCTCGGAAATCGCGTACTGGTATTCGGTGGGCGCCACGGTGGTGTCGAGGGTGATGTCCTGCACCGGCTTCAGGAACAGCTCCACGCCGGGAATGCCGGCGACGTCGTGTTGCAGGCTGGCCAGGACTGCATCGAGGCTGGCGCGCTCGCCGCGCGGCTTCAGCACGATGCTGACCTGGCCCTGGTTCAGGGTCGGGTTGATCGCGCCGGCGCCGATGAATGCGGCGACGCCCGCGACCGCCGGATTGCGGCGCAGCGCCGCGGTCACCGCCTGGGTGTTTTTCGCCATGGCCGGGAAGGCGATGTCGGCGTCGGCCTGCACCACGCCGGTGATGAGTCCGGTGTCCTGCTCGGGCAGCAGGTCTTTCGGGATCGCGATGTACAGCAGCACCGTCACCGCCACCGACGCGGCGGCCACCAGCATGGTGGTGCGGCGGTGTTCCAGCACCCAGTCCAGGCTCGATTCGTACCAGCCCAGCATCTTGGCGTAGAAGCCGCGCCGGTTGTGCAGGGCTTCCTCGTCGCCGGTGGGCAATTCGCCAGGCTTCAGCAAGTATGCGCACATCATCGGCGTCAGTGTCAGCGACACGAACATCGAGATCGCGACCGCGATGGTCAGTACCCACGCGAATTCGTGGAACAGCCGCCCGGTCACGCCCGGCATCAGCAGCAGCGGCAGGAACACCGCGATCAGCGAAACCGTCAGCGACAACACCGTGAAGCCGATTTCGCGTGAGCCCGTTTCGGCCGCTTCGCGGCCCTCCTTGCCCTGCTCGAGGTAGCGCACGATGTTCTCGATCATCACGATCGCGTCGTCCACCACGAAACCTGTCGCCACGGTCAGCGCCATCAACGACAGGTTGTCCAGCGAGAATCCCGCGAACGCCATCACCGCGAAGGTGCCTGTCAGCGACAGCGGCACCGCCACCGCCGGGATCAGCGTGGCCCACAGGCGGCGCAGGAACATGAAGATCACCGCCACCACCAGCGCGACCGCGATCAGCAGCGTCATCTGGACGTCGTGCACGGAAGCGCGGATGGTGACCGTGCGGTCGGCGAACACCGACAGGTGGATCCCGGTCGGCAACACCGCGCGCAGCTCCGGCAGGGTCTGCTCGATCTGGTCGACCGTCTTGATGATGTTGGCGCCGGGCTGGCGGCGGATGTCCAGCAACACCGCCGGCTTGCCGTTGGCCCACGCCGCAAGCTGGTCGTTCTCGACGCCCTCGACCACGTCGGCGACTTCGGACAGCCTCACCGGCGCGCCGTTCTTGTAGCTGATGATGGTGTGGGCGTAGTCGGTCGCGCTCTGCAACTGGTCGTTGGTGCCGATCTCGTAGGTCTGCACCGCGCCGTTCAACGAACCCTTGGCGGCATTGACGTTGGCCTGCGTGAGCGCGCTGCGCACGTCCTCCATGGTGAGGCCGAGGTTGGCGAGCTTGCCGGGATCGACCTGCACGCGCACTGCGGGACGCACGTTGCCGGCGATCGATACCAGGCCCACGCCCGGCACCTGCGCGAGGCGTTGCGCGAGGATCGAATCGGCGTAGTCGTTGACGTCGCGCAGCGGCAGGCTGTCGGAGGTCAGCGCCAGCGTCATGATCGGCGCATCGGCGGGATTGACGCGCTTGTAGACCGGCGGGTAGGGCAGGCTTCCCGGCAGGCGCGCGGTGCGCAACGCCGATTGCACGTCCTGCGAGGCGACGTCGAGGTTGCTGCTCATCGCGAATTGCAGGGTGATGGTCGACAACCCGGCGGCGCTGTTCGAGCTCATCATCGTCAGGCCGGAAATCTGCCCGAGCTGCTGTTCCAGCGGCGTGGTCACTAGGGTCGCGATGGTGCTGGCGCTGGCGCCCGGGTACTGGGTGGTGACCACGAGGCTGGGCGCCTCGATTTCCGGCAGCGCGGAAACCGGCAGCGCCTGGTAGCCGATGATGCCGAGCAGCAGTACCGCCGCCATCAACAGCGAGGTTGCGATCGGCCGGCGGATGAAAATGCTGGAGAAATTCATGGGCGGGGCCGGTTGCTCGTCAACGCCGGCGTCCGCGCCCGCTCTTCTGCGCTGCGGCCTTGATCTCGGCGGTGGTGGGCGGCGGCGGAATCTCGCCGGGTTTCATCGGCGTCACCTTGCTGCCTTCCTTCAGCCGGAACTGGCCCGCGGTGACCACCTGGTCGCCGGCCTTCAAACCCTGGGTGACGATCAACCCGGCGTCGCCGGCTTCGCCGCCGGTGGTGACCGAACGCATCGTGACGTATCTGGCAGGCTTGTTGTCGGCCGCGCTGCTTGCGGGTGCGCGTTGGCCGCGTCGCGAAGCCTTGGCGCCGGCCTGCGTGTCCGACTCGTCGCCCGCGGGGCGCGCCGGCGGCTGGTCGGTGACCAGCCACACATAGTCGCCGTTCGGGCCGCGCTGCACGGCCGCGCTCGGTACCACCAGCGCGTCGGCATCGATGCTGACCTGCAGCCGGGTGTTGGCGTACTGGCCCGGGAACAATTGGTTGTTGGCGTTGGGGAATTCGGCCTTGAGTTTGAAGGATGCGGAATCCGGATCGATCTGGTTGTCGATCACCTTGAGCACGCCATCGCCTTCGACCATGTTGTTGGAGGCGTCGAGGATCGCCACCGTCAGCGGCGCCTTGGCCTGCGCCGCGCGCACCTCGTCGAGGTACTTGCCCGCCAACGTGAAGATCACGTTGATCGGGTGCATCTGGGTGACGGTGACGATGGTGGTCGAGGTCGTGATCACGTTGCCGGGATCGACCTGGCGGATGCCCGCGATGCCGTCGATCGGCGACATCACCCTGGTGAAGCCGAGCTGCACCCTGGTGTCCGCGATGCTGGCGTTGTCGGCGGCCACCGCGGCCTGCCACTGGTCGACGGTGTTCTTCTGGGTGATGCGATCGATCTGGGCCACGTATTGGCGGTACTTGGGATTTTCGGAGCGTTCGAGGTTGGCCCTGGCGGTCGCGAGCTGGGTGGCATCCTGCGCGCGCTTGGCCATGGCCTGGTCAAGCTGCGCCTGCAGGGTGCGCGGGTCGATCTCGGCCAGCACTTGGCCCTTCCGCACCTGGCCGCCCTCGACGAAATCGAGTTTCAGCAGCTGGCCGCCGACCTGCGGCTGGACGTTCACCGTGTTCATTGCCTGCACCGTGCCCTGGCTGGTCAGGTACACGGGCACGTTCTCGGCGGCGGCCGGCACCACCGTCACCGGCACGGGCGCGTCGGGCCCGCCGGATGCGTCCGGGCCGCCCGGCTTGCCGCCGGCGAACATGCGCCACAGGATGAAGACCACGATGACGACGCCGATGAGCGTCAGAATCCATTTTTTTCGCGACATCGGTGTCTTCCGGTTTGCATGGATGCGCCCGTTGGACCGTCCGCGCGGCGAAGCGTTCGTCGCGCGGCGGCTGGGCAGGCATGCCCTAAGTTAGCCGGTCAGGGCAACGGTGCGCCTGTGCCGAACGCCATGTCAACGGCCATGACACCCGTCACGTTCACGGGTCCGGTCACTGTTCGGCGGCGATGTCGGGCCGGGCCGCGTGGCTCGAATGCGTGGCGGACAGCCGCTTCATCGGCCAGATCATCGCGACCGCGATCACGGTGCAGACCACGCCGGCCCAGCCGAGCTTGGTGAACAGCGCGGTATAGATCGGCAGGGTCTGTATCGGGTCGGTGACGTTCTGGGGCACCGCCGCGAAGTTGGCCACGAGTCCGCCCAGGTATTGCGAAATGCCCACGCCGACGTAATAGGCGCCCATCATGAAGCCGCCCATCCGCGCCGGCACGTAACGCGCGATCATCGCCAGGCCCAGGCCGCTCACCAGCAGCTCGCCCAGCGAATACAGGCCGTAGCCCCAGATCAGGACCCACGACGAGGCCTTGCCCGGCTCGGTGACGAAGTTGCCGGCCATGCCGTAGACGAAGTAGCCCGCCGCGACCATCGCGAAACCCAGCGCGAACTTGGATGCGATGGACAGGTCCTTGCCGCGCTTGCCGGCGGCGGTGTAGATCCACGCCAGGATCGGCGACAGGATCATGATCCAGATCGGGTTGAGCGCCTGGTACTGGCCCGGCAGCCAGGTGAAGAGGTGCACCCCGAACACGCTCCAGTCGAAGTCGGTGTTGCGCAATGCGAACAGCGCCAGCGAGGTCGGCATCTGCTGGTAGAAGATGAAGAAGAAGATCGTCTGCAGGGTCAGGATCAGCGCCGCCGCCAGGCCGGCGCGCTCGCCGCGCTGGCTCTTCACGATCAGGTAAACGAAGATCAGCAGCAGCGCGATGGCCGCCAGGATCACGAACCATTTCGCGACTTGTTCGTGCTGCAGGATGAAGGCCGCGATCACCGCCAGCACCGCGCCCACGACCAGCACCTTGACCAGCTTCATCGCGTTGAACGGATGGTGGTCCGGGTCCGAACCGATGTGCGCCAGCGACGCGCGCATGAAGAAGTAATTGACCAGGCCCACGATCAGGCCGATGCTGCATACGCCGAACGCGGCGTGCCAGCCGAACTCGTTCTGGTACAGGTTGTTGACGTAGTCCTTGATCCACGGCGTCAGCAGCATCGAGATGGTCGAGCCGACGTTGACCGCCATGTAGTAGATGGTGAAGGCGCTGTCGATCTTGCTGTCGTCGCCTTCGTAGATCTTGCGCACCAGGTTGCCGGCATTCGGCTTGAACAGGCCGTTGCCGACCACGATCACGCCCAGCGAGAAATACAGGAAGTTCGGGTTCGCGCTCGGCAGCGTGATCAGCCCGTAGCCGATCGCGAGGATCACCGCGCCGGTCAGCATGGTGCGGCGCGTGCCGAGGATGCCGTCGCCGACCCAGCCGCCGATCGCCGGCGCCACGTAGATCAGCGCGGCCGCCGCGCTCCATACCAGGTTCGCGCGCACGTCGTCGAAACCGAGGCGCTGCACCATGTAGTAGACGATCAGCGCCTGCATGCCGTAGAAGCCGAAGCGCTCCCACATCTCGATCAGGAATACGGTCGAGAACGAGCGGGTCTTGGAAACGGTGGGTGCGATCGAATTCATGACCGAGGGGCCCCCTGTGAAATTGGCGACCGGCCAAGCCTACCCGAACCGTGGCTGAATGGGGCATGGGACCGCTGCGATGCAGCCGCGGTCCGCCCGGAATGACAAGCGCCTCCCATGTTGTCATTCCGGACGCGCGCGGCGCGATCCGGAATCGGTTTCCGTTTCATCGCGCGCTGGCGGTTCCAGCGGGGCAAGCGTTGTTACACTCTCCGGAATTCCGCCCCCATTCCGCCCATGCAGCTCTACCTCGACCTCCTCCGCGACGTGCTGGAACATGGCTCCCACAAGGACGACCGCACCGGCACCGGGACGCGCTCGGTATTCGGTCGCCAGATTCGCATGGATCTCGCGGCCGGGTTCCCGCTGCTCACCACCAAGAAGCTGCACGTGAAATCCATCGTGCACGAACTCCTGTGGTTCCTGCGCGGCGACACCAACGTCAAGTATTTGCGGGACCACGGTGTCAGCATCTGGGACGAGTGGGCGGATGCGAACGGTGAGCTCGGCCCGGTCTACGGCAAGCAGTGGCGGGCGTGGCCGGCGCCGGACGGCCGCACGATCGACCAGATCACCCGGGTGATCGAACAAATCCGGCGCAACCCCGACTCGCGTCGCATGCTCGTGAGTGCATGGAATGTCGGTGAACTCGACAGGATGGCGTTGATGCCTTGCCACGCGCTGTTCCAGTTCTACGTTGCCCCTTCGACGGGCTCAGGGCAGGGCAACGGAAAATTGTCGTGCCAGCTCTACCAGCGCTCGGCCGACATCTTCCTCGGGGTGCCTTTCAACATCGCCAGCTATGCCTTGCTCACCTGCATGGTCGCGCAGGTTTGCGGCCTCGAGCGCGGCGATTTCGTGCATACGTTCGGCGACCTGCACCTTTATTCCAACCACATCGAGCAGGCACGCGAACAGTTGACCCGCGCGCCGCGACCGTTGCCGAAACTGGCACTGGATCCCGACGTGCAATCGTTGTTCGACTTCCGCTTCGAAGACATCCGCATCGTCGATTACAACCCGTGGCCGGCCATCCGTGCCCCAGTAGCGGTGTGAGCGCGCATGACGGATATCACCCTCGTCGCCGCGCTCGACCGCAACGGCGCCATCGGCCGTGCGGGGGAAATGCCCTGGCACCTGTCCGCCGACCTCAAGCGCTTCAAGGCGCTCACGCTGGGCAAGCCGGTGCTGATGGGGCGCAAGACCGCGCTGGCGATCGGTCGTCCTTTGCCGGGGCGACCGAACCTGGTGCTGACGCGCAGCGCCGTCGCGCCCTTCGAAGGCCAGATCGTGGTGCATTCGCTGGACGATGCGGTTGCACGGGCCGGCAACAACGAGTTGATGGTGATCGGCGGTGGCGAGATCTACGCGCTGGCGTTGCCACGCGCGACACGCCTTCGCCTGACCGAAGTCGATACCGTTGCGTCCGATGCCGACACGTTTTTCCCGGCGTTCGATCGCAACGATTGGCGTGAAGCGTCGCGTGAACACCATCCGGCCGACGCTGAACATCCGTTCGCCTTCGATTTCGTCGATTACGAACGGGTGCATGATCACGCGATTGGAACCCCTCTCCCGCCGGGAGAGGCGCGCTTCGCGCGAGCGCGTAGCGCTGGGGTGAGGGTACGGACCTTGCGCAATGTCCCGAACCCTCACCCGGCCTTCGGCCACCCTCTCCCGGCGGGAGAGGGAACAGCGCTGCAAGTCGCCGCGGGCATCGTCGCGGATGCACAAGGCCGCGTGCTGCTGATGCAACGCCTGCCCGGCAAGCACCTGGCGGGCCTGTGGGAGTTTCCCGGCGGAAAGCTTGAGCCCGGCGAAACCGTCGAAGCGGCACTGATCCGCGAACTGCGCGAAGAACTCGGCATCGAGGTGCTCGCCTCCGCGCCGTTGGTTTCCATCCCCTGGCGCTACCCGGAAAAGACCGTGCGCCTGCACGCGCTGCGCGTGACGGCTTGGCGCGGTGAACCGCGGGCGCGCGAGGGGCACCCGTTGCGTTGGGCCGATATACGCGACATGGATGCCGCCACGATGCCGGCCGCCGACGTGCCGATCGTCACCGCGCTGCGGTTGCCGGCGGCCTGCGTGATTGTCGATGGCGACAGCGTCGCGCGCCTTTCTTTTCCGCTGCCGAACGCTTCCGGAGCAGCGGGACGAGACGGACGAACCCCATCGTCGGGCCCCTTGCTGCAAATCCGGATGCCGGGCGCATCGCGTGCGGACGTCCGCACGACCGCGCTTGCATGGATCGATGCGGATCCGTCGTTGCGCGGGCGCCTGCTGGTCAACCACGACATCGAACTTGCGCAGGAGCTCGGCGTAGGCGTGCAGCTCAAGGCCTCGCAATTGCGCGAATTGCACGAACGGCCGCTGGCTCGCGACGCATGGGTGGGGGCGTCGTGCCACGCAGCCGAAGAGCTGCAGTTCGCCGCGCGCCTCGGCGCCGACTTCGCGACCCTGTCGCCGGTGCGCGCTACCGCCTCGCATCCCGACGCCGTACCGCTGGGTTGGGAGCGTTTCGCGGCGCTTGTCGCTGACGCGCGATTGCCGGTGTACGCGCTGGGTGGCGTGGGCCCCGACGATTTCGAGCGCGCGCGTGCTGCAGGCGCGCAAGGCGTCGCGGGCATCCGCGCATTTGCCGGAACCCCTCTCCCCGTGGGAGAGGGGCAGGGGTGAGGGTACGATCGAAGCGGGCCGTTGCATTATCACCGAACCCTCACCCGGCCTGCGGCCACCCTCTCCCGGAGGTAGAGGGGAACTAATTAAGTCGCGTGGCTCGCGCCAACTCCAGATACCGCGCATGCAGCGTCGCCACCTTGGCGTCCAGCGCGGCTTCTTCGCCGTCATTGACGATCACGTCGTCGGCGATCGCCAATCGTTGCTCGCGCGTCGCCTGCGCGGCCAGCATTTGTGCGGCGTGCTCCCGGGAGACGCCGTCGCGTTGCACCAGGCGTTCGACCTGCAGCGCCTCGGGCGCGTCCACCAGCAACACGCGATCGACCCACGCATAGTCTCCGCGGTTCTCCGCGAGCAACGGGATCGCCAGCATGCAATACGGCCCGCGATCCAGACCGACGCGTCGCTGCAACCATGCACGCACGCGCGGATGGATGATCCGCTCCAGCTTCAGGCGTGCGCCGGCGTCGGCGAACACCCGTTCGCGCATCGCGCGGCGGTCGAGCGAACCGTCGGCGTTCAGCATCCCCTGGCCGAACACGAATTCGATTTCGGCCAGCGCCGTCGAGCCCGCCGCCACCACTTCGCGCGCGGCGACATCGGCGTCGTGCACCCCGATGCCCAGCTTTTCGAAGCGCCGCGCCACGGCGCTCTTGCCCGAGGCGACACCGCCGGTCAGCGCAACCACATAATGATGGGTCATGTGTACGAGTTACGGAGGACATCAGACTGCAGCTTAATTCCCTCTGCCCCCGTTTGACACCCGTCCGCATTCCCTGTCGATCCGCGCGGTGTCGAAGTCGATGTGCTGCGTCTGCGCCACCCAGCGCGTGTGGTAGTGCCAGTCGGGGCTGAGCAGGCTCCATGTTTCATCGTGCGAGGGGAAGGCCACGCCCGCCATGTCGATCAGCGACTCGAAGGTGTCGGCGCTGATCGTGCGCTTGCCGGCGTTCGATTGCAACGCCGCCACGCGCCGCGGAAAGTCCCGTTGGTACGCATCGGAATACCAGAACAGTGCCGGGATCTCGTATTCGGGCACGGTGCCGACGCCGTGGCCTTCCTTGTCGCAGGTCGGCGTCGGGATCAATTCGCCGTGGTCGGATTCGAACCACAGTGCGCTGACCGCGCCGCTGTGCTTCAGGACGTCGATGATCGCGGCCAGCACATGGTCGCTGTACAGGATCGAATTGTCGTAGCTGTTGCGCACGCGTTCGATGTGCGTGCCCTGGCCAGGCGGCGACAACTGGGTCGGCGTCCAGCGTTCGAAGGCCTGCGGGTAGCGATAGTCGTATTTCACGTGGCTGCCCATCATGTGCAGCACGATGAAAAGGTCCTTGCCGGATGCACCCAGGGCATCCTTCAAGGGCTGGACCAAGTCTCCGTCGTAACTGCCCGGCGCGGTCCACGAGGCATGGTTCAGCCATTCCACGTGGTCGGCTTCGTAGGCGTACATTGACACCGGCGAATCGAACTCGCCGATCGCCTGCTGGTTGGAAATCCAGTACGTCTCGTAGCCGGCTTCGGACATCGCGCGCAACACCGATGCTTCATGCCAAGGCGCGTCCCACGCCATGTCGGGCTTGCGGCGGGTCAGGATCATCGGGATCGCCGCGATCGATTCGGGCCAGGTGGCGATGAAGCGCGTGATCGGCACCACGTTCTTCAGTTTCGACAGTTCCGGGTTGGTCGCACGGTCGTAACCGAACAACTGCCAGTTCGCACGCCGGCTGCTTTCGCCGATCACCAGCACGTACACCTGGCGTTGCCGCAGCGGCGCCCCGGTACGCTGCGCATGAAACCGGAATGCCTTGAACCTGGCCGCGTCGATGCGCATGCGGTCCCACTCGCTGCGGTACTTGACGATGCGCGGGACCACGCCGAACGGAAAACCGTCCTCGATCGCGTCGCCGTAGTCGCGCAGCGGCGCCGTGGCTGATTCCGATTCGCTCGCGCTCTTGTGGCGGAATGACGCATAGCCGATCCCCAGTGGCAGCAGCATCGCCACGACGCACGCGCAAGACAATCCGACCCGCCAGCCGCCCCGCCAACGCAACCGCGCGCGCCAACTCGACCATGCCGCCAGCAGCGCCACCGCGAGCCCCGCGAACAAGGCAACCGCCAGCGGCGCCAGCAGCCGGCCGAAATATTCGTCGGCCTCGAGCGGGTTGGTCGCGACGACGGTGGCGATGATCTGCGCCGAAGTCGGGTGGTGGTATTGCAGGATGTAGAACGCCTCCAGCGGCGCCAGCAGCGCGAACGGCGCCAGCAGCAGGCAGGCCAGCCATGGCCAGCGTCCCAGCAACGCGAACAGCAACGCCAACATTGCCGCCGGCAACACCAGCGCCGCGACCCACACGCTGCCGCTGGTGTCGTGCGCCAGCCACACGAAGTTCGGCAGCATCAACAGCGCGACCAGCAGCACGATGAACGTGAAGGCGGACGCGCGGCGCACGGGAGATCCGGTCATGGAAAGATCGTCGGAAACGCTGGAGGGTCGTCGCAATCTGCCGGGGGCAGGTTATCCAGCGTTCGCTTAACGCAGTCCGGTGAAGCGCAGGTAGGCCGCGAGGATGTCGTTACCCGCGATCAGCCATATCCACATGGCGATCGCGAGGAACGGGCCGAACGCGAAGGGCACCGAGCGATCCTGTCCCCGCACGCGCAGCATCACGATCCCGACGATGGCGCCGGACAGCGCGGCGATGATGATGACCGGCAGCAGGGCGGTCCAACCCATCCACGCGCCGGCGGCGGCGAACAGCTTGAAGTCGCCGTAGCCCATGCCTTCCTTGCCGGTCGCGAGTTTGAACAGCCAATACACGGCCCACAACGACAGGTAGCCGGCCGCCGCTCCAACCAGCGCTTCGTGCGCGGGCACGAACAGCGGGACCAGCGACGCCAGCAGGCCCAGCCACAGCAGCGGCAGCGTCAATGAATCGGGCAGCAGTTGCGTGCGGAAGTCGATGCCGGCGGCGGCGACCAGCATCCAGGTGAAGACGAGTCCCGCCGCGGCTTGCCAGGTGACGCCGAATTTCCACACCACGATCGCGCTGGCGATGCCGCACAACAACTCCACCAGCGGATACTGGATCGAGATCGGTGCCTTGCAGTAGCGGCAGCGACCGCGCAGCGAAAGCCATGAAAGCAGGGGGATGTTGTCCCACGCAGCCAGTGGGTGCTTGCAATGTGGACAGTGCGAACCCTTGCGCACCAGATCGGGCGGCGCGGCCTCGTCGCCTGCCGCCAGTTCCAGCATCTCGCGCGCGTCACGCTTCCAGAACCACTCCATCCGCGCCGGCAGGCGCAGGATCACCACGTTTAGAAAGCTGCCGACGATCAGGCCCAGCACGCCGGCCATGGCGATCCAGAAGGCGAGGGGCAGCCCGAAAGGCTGTGCGATTGCGATAGTCAAAACCCCTCTCCCGCCGGGAGAGCCGCGTAGGTTGGGCTGAGCAGCTCTTCGCGAAGCCCAACAATGCCACGCCTAGACGCGTTGGGCTTCATTGCATTCAGCCCAACCTGCCTGGTGCGCACGGCTGTTCCGTCACGTCAGAACGTGCCGGCCAGCTTGAAGATCGGCAGGTACAACGCGATCACCATGCCGCCCACGAGTATGCCGATGATCACCATGATCATGGGTTCGAGCAGGGTGGACAGGGTATCCACCGCGTTGCTGACCTCTTCCTCGTAGAACTCGGCCACCTTGAAGAGCATCTTGTCCAGGGCGCCGGATTCCTCGCCGATCGACACCATCTGGGTGACCATGTTCGGAAACAGGTTGGTCTGCGACATCGCCAGGTGCAACTGGTGGCCGACCGCGACATCGTCGCGCATCTTGCGGATGGCCTGTCCGTACACCATGCTGCCGGTCGCTCCCGCGACCGAATCCAGCGCCTCGACCAGCGGCACGCCCGCGGCGAAGGTGACCCCCAACGTGCGCGAAAAGCGCGCGATGGCCGATTGGCGCAGGATGTTGCCGATCACCGGAATCTTCAGCGACATCCGGTCCACCGTGTGCTGCAATTTTTCCGAGCGCTTGTAGGCCATGATGGTGCCCACGATCGCGATGATGAGCACCAGGACGAAAGGCAGCCAGTAGGACTGCATGAACTCCGACAGCGACACCACCATCTGGGTGAACGCGGGCAGTGCCACGCCCGCGCTCGAAAACACGTTCTGGAACACCGGCACCACGAACACCAGCAGGATCAGCATCACCAGGAACGCGACCACCAATACGGCCGCGGGGTAGAACAGCGCTTTCTTGATCTTGCCCTTGATGCTTTCGATGCGTTCCTTGTAAGTGGCCACGGTGTCCAGCACCGTGTCCAGCACACCGGCCGATTCGCCCGCGCGCACCAGGTTGCGGTACAGCTCGTCGAACTGCACCGGGTATTTCGCCATCGCCTCGTGCAGCGCGGAACCGCCCTCGATGTTCTGCTTGACGTCGGTCAGCATGTTCTTGAAGCGCACGTTGCGCTGGCCGCCGGCGATGATCTCGAAGGCCTGCACCATCGGCACGCCGGATGCCATCATCGTCGCGATCTGGCGGCTGAAGATGGCGACGTCACGCGGCTTGACGCGCGAGCCCGCGGCGCCGAACAGCGGCTTGGGTTTCTCCTTGACCGCCTGCGGGTTCATGCCCTGGCGGCGCAGCTCGGCCTTGACCAGGCTCGCGTTGCGCGACTGCATCTCGCCCTTCATCTTGACGCCGCGCTTGTCCAGCGCGGTCCATTCGTACACGGTCAATTGCTTGACCGCGGCGCGGGCGGCGCCGAGGTTGCCGGCTGCGGGCTTGCTTGCGACGGTGGCGGTGGGCATCGGTCAGTTCCCCATATTGAAATCGGAACAAAGTCCTGTCCTGGACTTGTTCCGAGACGTCGGGTCCGGTACGTGCCCGGACCCGACTTCGCCGGATCAAGCACAACAACAGGAGCGTGCTTGATCCGCGGCGGGCCTTCCATGGCCCGCAGCCAGGTTGAGTGCTGCTAATCCTTGGTGACGCGATCGATCTCCGCAAGGCTGGTGACGCCTTGTTTCACCTTCATCAGCGCCGATTGCCGGAGGTTGCGCACGCCGGCGCGGCGCGCGGCCTCGGCGATCTGGATGGCGTTGCCGCCTTCCAGGATGGCCTTCTGGATTTCCTCCGACATCGGCATCACTTCGTAGATGCCGACACGACCCTTGTAGCCTTCGTTGCAGCCGGAACAGCCTACTGCATCGTAGAGTGTCAAACCGCGATCGATTTCCGCTTCCGTGAACCCCTCCGCCAGCAGCGCCGCCTTGGGAAGTTCCAGGGGTTTTTTGCAGTCGTGCAACCGCCGCGCAAGGCGCTGCGCAATCACCAGCGACACCGACGAGGTGAGGTTGTAGGGCGCGATGCCCATGTTCATCAGGCGGGTGATCGTTTGCGACGCGTCGTTGGTGTGCAACGTCGACAGCACCATGTGGCCGGTCTGCGCGGCCTTGACCGCGATCTCCGCGGTTTCGAGGTCGCGGATCTCGCCGACCATGATCACGTCCGGGTCCTGGCGCAGGAACGAGCGCAGCGCGGCGGCGAAGGTCATGCCGCGCTTCTCGCTCTGCTGGACCTGGTTGATGCCTTCGACCCGGATTTCGACCGGGTCTTCCACGGTCGAGATGTTGCGCCCGACCGTATTCAATATGTTGAGTGCAGTGTACAGCGACACCGTCTTGCCAGAACCCGTGGGGCCGGTCACCAGCACCATGCCGTAGGGCTTTTCGATGGCCTCCAGGAACATTTCCTTCTGGTCTTCTTCGTAGCCCAGCTTTTCGACGCCGAGCCTGGCCGCCGCGGCGTCCAGGATGCGCAGCACGATCTTCTCGCCGCCCAGCGTCGGCAGGGTGGAAACGCGGAAATCGAACGACTTGGTCTTGGACAGGTTCAATTTCATGCGCCCGTCCTGCGGCACCCGGCGCTCGGCGATGTCGAGGCGGGCCATGACTTTCAGGCGCGAGGAGATGCGCGGCGCCAGCTTCAGCGGGGGCGACGACACCGCGCGCAGCACGCCATCCATGCGCACGCGCACCCGGTAGCGGGTTTCGTAGGGTTCGAAGTGGATGTCCGAGGCACCGCGCTTGATGGCATCCAGCAGGATCTTGTTGACGTACTTCACGACGGGGGCGTCGTCGGTGCTGTTGGCGTCGACCACCGCGCTGTCGGCGGTATCGTCGTCCTCGCCGAGGGTGAGGCCGTCAAGGCCCTCGTCGCTGTCGTCGTTGCCGATGCTGATGCTTTGCGCGTTCTGGGCCTGCTCGATGCCGCGCTTCAACTGTTCGGCTTCGATCAGGATCGGTTCGATCGCGCAGTTGGTGTGGAACTTGATTTCTTCCAGCGCGCGCGGATTGGCCGGATCCTTCACCCCCACGAACAGGCGATTGCCGCGTTTCAACAAGGGCAGGGCGGTGTGTTTCTCGATCAACTCCTCGCTCAGTGTGCCGACGGGAAGCTGGGTGACATCGATGGCCGAAATGTCCAGCATCGGCACGCCGAATTCCGCCGACAACGCCTGGGTCATGCGCAGGCCATCGACGATGCCGTTCTCGACCATGTAGGCCGTCACCGACATCTTCTGCCTGGCGGCGTCTTCCACCGCGGTGCGCGCATCGGCTTCCGACAACACCCCTTCCAGCGCCAAACGGCGTGGAATGCCGGTCAGGCCGGGCATGCTGGGTGCCGGGTTCATCTGTGTTGCCATCAAAGTGATCCAAACCCCCGATTCGCAAGCTGAATGTAGCGCAAAACCGTGTGATTTGGCAGGCCGCGGCGAGAACCGCGTCCCAAATCCCTGAAGCGGGATGCGGGATTCGTGCCAAGCCGGCAGGAAGACACCATGCTGGTCATTCCGGGACCGGCGCGGTTTCATTGCGACGGGACCCGACTGCGTTTGCAGGACTGCAAACGCGAACACCGGAGGTGACGCGTAGCGCGAGCGCCATGGATGGCGCGAGTCAATCGGTTTCTGGTGTCGCCACCGCTGATCCGTCCAGACCGATTCCGGATCGCGCTGCGCGCGTCCGGAATGACAAACAAAGAGCGGGTGGCGGTCTGACCGCACCACCCATTTTGCTGGTTATTCCTGGGCGGCCGTCGGTCGCCTTGTCGTCTGCGGAGACGCATCCGCCTCCCTTCGTCATTCCGGGCCGTTGGCGGTCGTGTTGTCCTCTGCGGAGACGCATCCACCTCCCCCTCGTCATTCCGGGGCTGCCGCGGTTGCATCGCGGCAGAACCCGGAATCGGTCATGGTCGCCAAAATGCGCAAGAGGCACGCCTCCTGTGCACCCGCCCGCCTGCGCTAAGATGCGGCGAACCCTTTGGGGACAATGCGTGCTCAGCATCATCCTGCCTGCCAAGAACGAAGCCGTGGCGCTTGCCGCGTTGCTGCCTGCCTTGCGCGAAGCGCAGCCGGACGCCGAGATCATCGTGTCCGACGATGGCTCCATCGACGCTACCGCCGCGCTGTGTGCCGGGCACGGCGTCGTGCGCGTCGGCACGCCGTACTCGATGGGCAATGGCGCCGCGATCAAGCGCGGTGCGCGTGCGGCGCGGGGCGACGTGCTGGTGTTCATGGATGCCGATGGCCAGCACGATCCCGCCGACATCCCGCGCCTCGTCGCGAAGCTCGACGAAGGCTACGACATGGTGGTCGGCGCGCGCGGCTGGGACGACCAGGCCGGCGTCGGGCGCGGCGTCGCCAACACCTTCTACAACTGGCTGGCGTCGAAGATGACGGGTCATCGTGTTGCCGACCTGACCTCGGGCTTCCGCGCGGCGCGTGCCGACAAGTTCCGCGAGTTCATCCACCTGCTGCCGAACGGCTTCAGCTACCCGACCACTTCCACCATGGCGTTCTTCCGCAGCGCCTATCCGGTCGCGTATGTACCCATCAAGGCGGCCGAGCGCGTGGGCAAAAGCCACATCCGGCCACTGCGGGACGGCGTGCGGTTCCTGCTGATCATCTTCAAGATCGCGACCCTGTACGCGCCGCTGAAATTGTTCGCGCCGACCGCCGTGGCGTTCTTCGTGCTCGGCTGGGCTTATTGGGCCTACACCTTCATCGGATTCCATCGTCTCAGCCTGATCAGCGCAGCACTGTGGAGCGCCTCCGTGATCATCTTCCTGATCGGACTGGTGTCCGAACAGATCACCTCGCTGACCTACCGGCGCGACGGTTGAGCAGAGGCTGTGATTTGACTTGGTCCACCAAGTGGACTAACTTGGGCGTCATGCCCGAAGTCATCAACGTCCACGAAGCCAAGACCCATCTTTCCCGCCTGCTCGACAAGGCCCACGCCGGCGAGGAAATCGTGCTGGGCAAGGCCGGCAAACCCTATGCACGGCTGGTGCCACTGAAGCCGGTGCGCAAGCGCACGCTCGGGTTCATCAAGGGCAAACTCGATCCGGCCTTTTTCGACCCGCTTCCCGAAGAAGAATTGGCGGCCTGGGAAGGCCGGTGAGGTTGCTGCTCGACACCCATGCATTCTTGTGGGCCGTGATGCAGCCGGCGAAACTTTCGCCCAAGGCGCGCAGGCTGCTGGAAAACCCCGCCAACGACTTGATGGTCAGCGCTGCCTCGGCGTGGGAAACCGCGACCAAGTTCCGGCTTGGCAAACTGCCCGGCGCGAAAGCGGTGCTCGATGATTTCGATGACGTTGCGAGGCGTCTCAGCGCAGGCATCCTGCCCATTTCGCATTTTCACGCCTTGCTGGCAGGCAGCTACCCCCAATCGCACCGGGATCCCTTCGACCGTATCCTTGCCGCGCAGGCGGAGACCGAAGGAGTGCCGTTGGTCAGTCGGGATCGTGCCCTGTGTCAATTCGGCGTCGAACTTTTGTGGTAAGCCGCCGGCTCGCCGCCACGGAATGCGGCACCCGCATCCCTCAATGACCGAATCGCACCGCCCACGTGTCCTTCTCGTCACGCGCAACCTGCCACCCTTGGTCGGCGGGATGGAACGCCTCAACTGGCATATGGCGGAAGAATTGGCCAAGGCGGCCGAGGTACGCATCGTCGGCCCAGATGGTTCCGCTGCACTTGCGCCAGCGGGCATCGAGGTGCGCGAGGCGCCGCTGAAACCACTGTGGAAGTTCCTGGTACGTGCCCGTGCGCTCGCGCGACGCGAAGCCCGCACATGGAAACCTGACGTCGTACTTGCGGGCAGTGGCCTCACCGCGCCCCTCGCGCGTGCGGCCGCGCGTACATGCGGTGCGAAGACTGCCGTCTATGTCCACGGCCTCGACATCGCGGTGAAGAATCGCGTCTATCGCGCATCGTGGTTGCCAGCCATCCGCCGCGCCGATCGGGTCATCGCCAACAGCCGCGCCACGGCGGAACTGTGTCGAAACGCCGGCGTCGATCCCGCGCGTATCGGCATCGTGCATCCGGGTGTTGATTTGCCTCGGGATGCCGATTCGGCCGCCTCTCATGCATCTGGTCATTCCGGGGCCGGCCCACAGGGCCGGAACCCGGAATCGGTCACCGTGCTTGCGGACAGCCTGACGAAACCGATTCCGGGTTCTGCCCACGCTGCGCATGGCCAGACCCGGAATGACGAACCCGGGGTGGCGCTGGCGCGCAACGATGGCCCGGTTTCCGACGCAGGCGACCCGTCCATCGAGTTCCGTAGCCAGCACAATCTCGCCAACCTCCCGCTGTTGCTCTCCGTCGGCCGTTTGTCCGCCCGCAAGGGGTTGCGCGAATTCGTCGCGCAATGCCTGCCGCGCATCGTTGCCGTTCATCCCGATGCGATGCTGCTGGTCGTCGGCGATGCGCCAACGCAAGCCCTGCACGCCGAAGCCCAGACGCCTGCCAGCATCCAGGCTGCCGCGGATTCGGCAGGCGTCGGAGAATGCGTTCGCTTTCTCGGCAAGGTTCCTGATGACGAATTGACCGAGCTGTATCGCGCTGCCAGCGTGCATGTGTTTCCCGTGCGCGAAATTCCGGGCGATCCGGAAGGCTTCGGCATGGTGGCGGTGGAAGCCGCGGCGCATGGCTTGCCTACCGTCGCCTTCGCTGTCGGTGGAGTACCCGATGCGGTCGTCGAAGGCGAAACCGGCAGCTTGATTCAGTCAGGGGATTATGCTGCCTTCGCAGGGTGCGTGGATGCCTGGCTCGCGCGTGATGACCATCTTGCAGTCGCAGCAAAATGTGTCGAGGTGGCGGCCCGTTTCAGTTGGGGATGCTTTGGCACGAAGCTGCGCACGATGCTCTTCCTTGCGACGGCGAATGTCCGTGAAAAGTCTTAGGGAACGTCTGATGATCACTCACTCCGCCTTTCGACAATCTCCGGGTAAATGGATAATGTTCCGATTCCGTTCGTGGTGAGCCTGTCGAACCATGAGCGGAGTCGACAAAATCAGAGGCTCCTTGGTATTCGGAGTCGTGGATTCGGGAAAACGCAAGCATGCCTGATCATCAGCAAGTTCAGCGCTTCTACGACGACGTGTACTACGCCGGCAAACCGGGTGCGTCTGCGGTTCCTTGGCACATGCGCGTGATTGCAAAAAGACTTGGTCTGTCGCAGGGAGATATGGTGTTGGACATCGCCTGCGGGACCGGCGATTGGCTTGCCGAGCTCCAGCGTCATGGTGCCAAGGTCAGCGGCGTGGACATATCTGCACGCGCGGTCGAACGTGCCCGACAGCGGCTTCATGATGCTGACATTCGCGAAGGCGTGGCAGAACAGCTGCCTTTTGACGACAAACGGTTCGACATCGTCACCTGCATGGGTTCGCTCGAGCACTTCCTGGATCAGCCGCGCGCGCTGCAGGAAATGCGGCGGGTTGCCAAGCTTGGCGCACGATTCCTGATACTCGTGCCCAACGCCGGATTTCTCAGTCGCCGGCTGGGTCTGTACCGTGGTACCGGTCAGGTCGCCATCCGCGAAACCGTGCGGCCAATCAGCGAGTGGGTTGGGATGTTCGGGGCTGCGGGACTTGTGGTGAGTGCCAAATGGCGGGATCTGCATCCCCTCAGCACTCATTGGATCTGTCGTGGTCCGGTTTGGGCATGGCTGATCCGGGCGGTCCAGGCGTGCGCATTGGCGTTGTGGCCGATCGGGTGGCAGTACCAGGTGTATTTCCTTTGCCGGGCTCGAGAGGGGTGACCGGCAAGCGCGAACTGGCGGTGTGGTTTCCCGCGATTCGTGCAGGCAGCGGCGCCGACGTATTCACCCGCCGAATTGCTGCCGCACTGGTCAGCCGCGGGGTGCGGGCGACCATAGCCTGGTTTCCGCTCTGGATGGAGCTGGTGCCTGATCTGCTGCGTCTTGCGAAGGCGCCGAAGGGCACGGATGTGATTCATGCGAACAGCGCCAATGCCTTTGCATTCAGGCGTAACGGGATCCCGTTGGTGGTTACCGAACATCACTACATCCTCGACCCGGCCTACAGACCTTTCAAGTCGGACGCACAGCAGGCGTATCATCGCGCTGTCATTGGTCGGTATATGCGTCGTTCGTACGCGCTTGCGAATGCCATCACTACCGACAGCCGCTTCACGGCCGACGTGTTGAAGCGCGTGGCGGGAGTGGAGACTTCGCGCACCATTCCGCTCTGGGCGGATTACGACAAGTTCTCGCCCACACCCGTCGCGCCAAAATCGGATGGGCGTTTTCGCTTGCTTTTCGTTGGCAATGCTTCGCGGCGCAAGGGAGCGGACGTGATTCCCTTGCTGGGGGATCGCCTGGGGACCGGGTTCGAGATTCGTTGTACGTCGGGGCTGCGAACGGATCGGCGGGGCGGGCACGGCGACAACATCACATTGCTTGGGCGCCTCACCGAGAACCAACTCATCCAGGAATACCGTGCCTGCGATGCCGTCCTGGTGCCGTCCCGCTACGAAGGCTTTGGCTACACCGCGCTGGAAGCCATGGCTTGCGGGAAGCCGGTCGTGGGGTTTCGTTGCGGTGCGGTCGATGAAGTGGTGGCCGAAGGCAAAACCGGATTGCTTTGCGACATCGACGATCTGGATGCACTGGAGCAAAATTGCCGATATCTTGCGGATGACACCACCATGACGCACATGTTCGGGCTGGCCGGGCGCGAGCGCGCAACGACCGTGTTTACCGAGACCATGGCAATCAGTGATTATCTGGAACTTTACGGGTCACTGTGAAGTTGCATTCATTCCATTTTTCCCCGCCAGCTTGTTCTCGATTCCACTATTGACTTGAGGGTAGTTCTTGTTTACGAAGCTTGTAATCCTGATTCCGACGCGAAACCGCGGCGAGTTGGCCTGCCGCTCCGTCATGTCGGTGGTCAAGTCGCAAGCGAAGCTCCCGGTGGACGTCATCATTTCCGACAATTCAACCGACAGCAAGGAATCGGCAGTCATCGATTCATTCCTTGCCGAACAGGCTCCACGCGGCGTTTCCTTGATCAGGCCCCCAACGCCGCTGGCCATGACCGAGCATTGGCAGTGGGCGATCACCCGTGCGATGTCCGTTCACGATGCTTCGCATTTCTTCATGCTGACAGACCGGATGCTCTTCAAGGACGGGGCGTTGCCGGATCTGCTCGCGATCACGGAAAAATATCCGGACGAGTTGATCTCTTTCACGTATGACAGGATTGATGACTATTCGCGCCCGATCAGCTACCTGCCATTGCCACGGACAGGCCTGCTTTACCGCATGGATACGAGGGATCTGCTTCGCCTGACCGCGAACATGGTTTTCTATTCCTGCTTTCCGCGGATGCTGAATAGTGTGGCTCCACGCAATGTCCTCGCGAAGCTCGAAGGGCGGTACGGATCTGTCTTCGCGTCCGTCTCGCCCGATTACTGCTTCTGCTTCAGGGTGCTTGGAATGATCCCGGCAATGTTGTATTACGACAATTCCTTGCTCGTGAACTACGCATCGGATCGCAGCAACGGCGCCAGTTTTTCGCGGGGGATTACTACAAGGGACAGTGCTGATTTTGAGCGAAACCTTGCAACAGGTGCCTTTAACAGCGAGACGCCCGTTCCTGGCATACGCACGGTTGGCAACGCGGTCATCCATGAGTACTGCAGCGTCCGAGAGCAATCGAATGACGACAGCTACCCGGAAGTTGCGCTTCGCCCCTACCTGAATCATCTAGCTAGAGAAATCTCGGCTTTCCTCGACCCAGCTGCGAGGGCCAGCGCGAGCAAAATCCTTGCCGACGAGGGTTGGCGCGCCACCAACGGATTCAAATGGAGATTGCTGAAGACCAGCTTGGCCTTGCGGTTGCTGGCGATGCGGAAGCGGAAATTCGGAACGCTCGATGAGGCCATCCGTTACGCGACAACCCATCCGTCGAAAAACAAGCCATGGGTCAGCCGTATCCATCGACGCTACGGCAGGCAAATATTGCCTTTGTCTTGATCCGATTTGCAGCAAAAGGGGTTCCTGGCTTCGGAGCGGCGCGCGTGGCCAATTTCTGTCAACTCGCGAGTCGCCCCCTCAGCCAGGCCGTACCCGCGGCTCGAACCGCTTTCGACGCCAACGCACTGACGGCCAGCGTGATCAGGCTTGCAAATGCCAACCACGCGGCTCCAAGGATCGTACGCGGCAATGGTGGCAGAAGGAGGCGCAGCGTCAGGGCAACTGCGGAAGCAGCGAGCACGGACGGCAGGATGTCGCGCAAATACCAGTTCGCCATTTCCCCGCGCAACAGCCGGCGGTGCATCAGTGGAATGCCGACGACGACAGGTGCGAGATTCGCGAGCAACCACATGCAGGCCGCCCCACTGATTCCGAAGCGTGGAACCGCCCACAGGCAGAACGGGATGCCGAGCAACAGGGAGACCGCGTTGATGCCCGCGGCCAGTCGCGTCCAGCCGTCGGCGAGCTGCAGGGCGTAGGGAATGTTCATCAGACCGTTGAGCGCGGAGCCGGCGACCAGGATCGCCATTGGCAGTGCAACCTTTGTTGCCAATGCCGAATCGCCAGTCCACAGGAACAACACATCGTGCGCGAACACGATCAGCACCACGGCCACTGCAGCCACCACTACTACAAGGTATTGGCTGCTCAGGTGGTACAGCTCACGCAACGTGGCTACTTCCCCCCGCGCGACCAACCGGCTGAAGCGTGGGTAGATCGCATTGAACATTGGTTGGACCATCCGCCCGAGTCCCGCAGCTACGCTCAGGGCCAGGGTGTAGTAACCCAGCTCCGCCAGCGGACGCAGGCTGGCGATGCTCAGACGATCGAGCTGGGTCAGCCCCATCGCCAGTGCGCCGATCAAAAACAGTCCTCCGGCGAAACGGCTGCTGTCGTGAAGTTGTGCGCTCGACCAGCGCGCCGGCCGACGGCCTCGCGGCAATGCCCGCCACACCACGATCGCGGTCGCCAGGGACTGCAGGGCGCCGACCAGCGCATACCACCACAGGAAGGCGGCGAGGGATGGGACGGCCCACAGCACCGGAATGACACCCGCGTACCGCAACGTCGCGAAGACGGCGTTGATCACGTTCAGGGCGGGCTGCCGCTCCAGTCCCGACAGGCAGTTGTTGTAGAAGGCGCTCGGCCACAGCAGCGCGATGGTGACGCCCATGATGGCGATGGCACGGACGGCTTCGCCTCGCCCCATGTGGCTGATGTGCAGCCAGTGGTCAGCCATCAGGCCGCTGCACGCCCAGATGATGATGCCAACGGCTACAGCCAACAGCCAGATCACGATTTCAGACGAACGCACCAGGTCGCGCATGCCATCGACGAGCGCAGGATCATGGATGCGACGCGACAATTCGCGATTGGTGGCGCCTCCGATACCGAAATCAAACAACTGCGAAATCGACTGGAAGCTCAGCATCAGGCCAACCAGCCCGAACGCCTCAATCCCGAGGATGCGTATGTACAACGGCAGGAACATCACCGCCATCACGGCCATCCATATCTGGCCGGCATAGTTGGACAGGATGTTGATACGTAGCGTGGCCGCCCTGCGACCTAGCGGCGGCGAAGATAACCGCCCGGTGTGACCGTGATCAGCAGATCGGCTTCTCATGCCAGCCTGAAACTGCACCGGATTCTTAGCCCTGTTGCTTCCTCCATCTGTTCAGATGGCTGCAGTGTCAGCCATTGTTGTGTCACAAGGTGTGGCATGCGGGAAGTCATGAAGTCGTTCGGTTGCGTAAAGGTCGCTGTGTCCTGGCTTGCGCTGGGGATGACGAATTCACGACTGTTCGGAGGTTCCGCAGGTACCTGGGTGCCCTTTTATCAATAAGCCTCGTGACGTATTATGAGAGATTATTTTCGCTGGCACGCCACCAAGCGTAGCCGACCCATCAGGGAAACTTTTAGTTACAACCGCATTTGCGCCTATAACCATATCGGATCCAATGGTGATTTTGCCAAATAATTTTGCCCCCGGACCGATGTAGCAGTTATCTCCTACGGTAGGTGCATCATGAGTCTTTCCCGCTGTGGTTCCTATGTTTACGCACGCATGTAAACAGCAATTGGCACCTATGCGAGCTGCGCCGTTTACTACGATTGTTCCGTAATGAGCAATACACAAACCTGGACCAAACACATTTATTGGAATACTGAATCCAAGACGAACACTTTGTCTTATGAACACGAGCTTCACGAGATTGCGGAATAAAGTGTTTTTCTTGCAGTTGGTCAGATACTCCAACTTTCTTAGCGTTCGTTGAAAACGCCAGATGTCGTCAAACATCCAATTGGCAAGAGTCCTCTGACGGTTTAACGAGATTCGATCTGCTTCAAGGTATGCTTTATAATCGGCATGCGAGGCTATCACGTTGTGTGTCTTCCGACTAGGTGGATACGCTTTTTCAGGGTTCTATGAATTTCATGTGGGTGGCTGAATTTTCCGGTCAATTTAGCACTTGTGCTACGTATTCTGAGTTCAACGGACCGCCATGCGCGATGCTTGCTTCGATGACAGGGTCGGGCTTGACTCGCCGCATTGATTTCTGCACGGCAACATTCCCATCAATGTTCATGGTTGACCCTTGCGAAGGACTCGTGCGGGGTTTCCTAAAACGGTTTCACCATCCGGTACGTCTCGTGTGACGACTGCTCCTGCGCCGATGATTGCGCCTGTGCCGATTTGGATTCGGGGAAGAACTACTGCCCCGGTCCCAACGAAGGCAAATTCTCCAACCGTTACCTCGCCTGCAAGTGTTGCGCCGGGCGCGATATGGACACCGTTGCCGATGATGCAGTCGTGGTCGACGGAGGCCTTGGTATTCACAATGACAGCCTCACCCAATTTCGTGCCGGCACAAACAGCGCTCATGGCGAGAATCTGACAGCCGTCTCCGAGCGATGTGTCTTCGGCGATGAAAGCATGTGGGTGCACCACGGTGAGTGGAGCGTATCCGCGATCTCTGAACCAGTGCATGCGCGCCAGCCGGTCATGCCCAAGGGCGCCTCCGATGGCCGCGCATGCGCGAACCAAATCGCGTTTCCGGTATCCAACCTCCCATTGCGAGAATCCGGCCTCACCGTGAAAGATCGGAACGTCGCTGAAAGGCGAAGCAATATCACGGTTGTCAAAGAGAGCCACGAGCTCCGTATCGATAGAACGCAGCGCCTCCCTCAACACCTTTGCTTGCCCGGTGGCGCCCCAGAAGATGACGGGAGTCATTTGTGGTCGCCGAGTACGGGTTGTACTGCGTTCACGACGCGATCGACATCCTTTTCTGTCATGTCGTGATAGCTTGGCAGGTTCGTGGCGCGCTTCGATAGTGAGTCACTGACAGGGTGGCGAGGGCTAGGCTCCAGCAACCCCAGCGACGACAGCGGCCAGAAGAATACACGCCCGTCGATGTTGTCGGCCTTGAAAGCAGCCAGCAGCGCGCTGCGATCGAACGGTACGTGCTCATTGACGACAATGGTTGGCATCCAGAAACCGTTGACGGTGCCGGTCGGTTCGGGGTTCATGGATACGGGCAGTTTTGCGAAAGCATTGCGATATTGTTCGAATATCCGGCGTTTCCTCGCGACCAGTTCATCGATCCGCTCGAGTTGGGCGCAACCGATCGCCGCCTGCAAGTTCGACATCTTGTACTTGAAACCGATGCGTTCGGGCCAGAATTGCCTGGTCTCGCCGCGCGCCCGGCCATGATTGGAAAGCGTTAACACCCGCTCGTAGAGCGCGTCGTCATTGGTGACGAACATGCCGCCTTCGCCGGTAGTGATGGTTTTGGTGCCATGGAACGAAAACGCACCGAACGCCCCCATGGAGCCGGCGCGGCGACCGTGCCAGATCGAGCCGATTGCCTCGGCCGCATCTTCGATGAGAGGCAGCCCGTGTCTTTGGGCAATCGCAGAGAGCGCATCCACATCGCAGAGATTGCCGTACAGATACACGGCGAGAATGGCCTTGGTGCGTGGCGTGATGGCGGCTTCCACCGCAGCCGGATCGAGGCACCAGGAATCCGGAAGGACGTCTACCAGTACAGGCTTGGCACCGAGGTGGACGATAGGCGCCGCCGATGCGATCCAGTTGATATCGGCGAGGATAACTTCGTCGCCGGGACCGATACCCAGCCCGGCCATGCCGAGGTGCAAGGCGCCAGTGGCGCTGGACGTGGCGATTGCATGGCGGACGCCGAGGTGTTGCGCGAACTGCCGCTGGAAGCGTTCGATGTAGTCGTAACAATGTTCTCCCCACCCACTAGCGGCAGCGTCCGTGGCATAGCGGATTTCGAGTTCCGTGATCGACGGCTTGGTGTAGTAGATGCGACTCTTGGTGCTTGCGACGGTCATGACACCACCAATTGAGGGATCGCGGTCACGAATTTCCCACCCCACTCGCGGATGTAGGCGAGTTGCGAAGTGATTTCCTCGCGCAGGTTCCACGGCAAAATCACGACGAAGTCGGGATGGGTTTCGCGGATACGTGTTTCCGCGACGACCGGGATGCGCGAGCCGGGTAGATAACGCCCCTGCTTGTGCGGCGAAGCGTCCACCACGTAGCCGAGCAGGTCGGGCCGCACGCCGGCGTAATTGAGCAGGGTGTTGCCCTTGGCGGCGCCGCCGTAGCCCACGACCTGCTTGCCGCCGCGCCTGCAGTCGAGCAGGAATGCGAGAAATGCATCCTTGACGCCGTCGGCCACGGACTGAAAACCGCGGTAGTAATCCATCTCCAGCATGCCCGCCGCAGATTCCTTCGCAAGCAAGGTCGCGACGTTGGGTGTTTCGACATGCGTGGCGTCGTCGTGGCAGGCCCACAGGCGCAGCGATCCGCCATGGGTGGGCAGCTCCTCCACATCCCAGATACGCAGGCCGTGTGCGGCGAAAACCCGTTGCGCGGTGTGGAACGAGAAGTAGGAAAAGTGTTCGTGATAAACGGTGTCGAACTGGTGTTGCGCGACCAGTTGCAACAGGTGCGGGAACTCGACGGTGACCACGCCTTCAGGCGCGAGCACCGCGGCAAGCCCGGCGACGAAGTCGTTGAGGTGGGGCACATGCGCGAGCACGTTGTTGCCGATCACCAGATCGGCCTGACGTCGCGTGGCAGCGAACCCACGCGCAAAACGTTCGCCGAAGAATTGCTCGATCGTTTCGATGCCGCGCTCGCGCGCCGCCACGGCGGTTCCAGTGGTGGGCTCGATGCCGACGCAAGGGATGCCGCGCGCCTTGACGAATTGCAGCAGGTAGCCGTCGTTGGACGCGACTTCCATGACCAGGCTTTGCGCGTTCAGCCCCAGCCGCTCCGCCGCTTGCGCAACGTAGCGTTCGGCGTGCGCCAGCCAGGTGCGCGAGTACGAGGAGAAATACACGTAGTCACCGGAAAACAGTGCATCGTGCTTTTGCACTTCGTCCACCTGCACCAGGTGGCATTCCGCGCAGGTGTACAGGCGCAACGGGAACCATGTCTCCGGCGCGTTCAGATTGTCCGCGCCGAGGAATGCGTTGGAGGGCGGTGCGCTGCCCAAGTCCAGGAATACGTCGTGCAAGACGGTGTGGCAGAACCGGCATTTCATGCGCGCACCCCGGCAAACGCATCGTCGACGAGCGCATAGCCGCGATCGCGTTCCGAGATTGCGGTTACGGGCAATGGCCACTCGATCGCCAGGCGTGGATCGTCGTGGCGCAGGCCGGCTTCGCAGTCGGGCGTCCAGGGCACGGTGTGCATGTACAACAAGTGGGCCTCGTCGGTGAGTGCCTGGAAGCCATGGGCGAAACCTTCCGGGATGAAGACCGCACGGTCATTGTCCTCGGCCAGCTCGAGTGCATGCCAGCGCAGGAAGGTGGGCGAGCCGGCACGCAGGTCGACGGCCACGTCGAACACGCGTCCGCGCAGGCAGCGGATCAGCTTGGCTTCCGCGGCGGGCGGCTTCTGGTAATGCATGCCGCGCAGCGTACCGCGCCCCCGGGTTTCCGAAAGGTTGATCTGGGTGAAATGCAGGTGCGGGCGCATGAACGCGAGCTCCTGCTCGCAGAACAGGCGCGTGAAGCGGCCGCGGGCATCGCCGACCGGCGTGTAGTGGATCTCGTACAACCCGGCGAGTGGCGTGGACTGGAGCTTCATGCGGCCCATTCCAGTCCGGCGCGACGGGCATCATCGATGTATGCGGCGAGATCAGCCGCACTTCCGACGGTGCCATTTTCATGGAAGCGTCGATACCAGTCGGCGGTCCTGTCGAGCGCGGTATCGATATTCCACACCGGACGCCACGCCAGTTGCCGGGCTGCCTTGTCGCAATTCAGGCGCAAGGTCGCGGCTTCGTGGGGGTGCGCACTCGCATCGCGTTCGATGCGCAAGGCCGGCCAGCGCGTGCCCAGTTGCGCGGCGAGTGACTGCACGCTGATTTCGCCCGCGGCGCCGGGGCCGAAGTTCCACGCAGCGGCAAAGCCTGCGTCGTCCCGGAGCCGTTGCCCGAGCCGCAGGTAACCCGAAAGCGGTTCCAGCACGTGTTGCCAGGGACGCACCGCCGCGGGGTTGCGCAGCAGCAACGGCTGTCCCGCCTGCGCGGCCTTCACGAGATCCGGTACCAGTCGATCTTCCGCCCAGTCGCCGCCGCCGATCACGTTGCCGGCGCGCGCGGTGGCGATGCGTGTCGATGCATCGGGACCGTTGAAGAAACTCTTGCGGTAGCAGTCCGACACCAGTTCCGCACACGCTTTCGACGTGCTGTAGGGGTCGTGGCCGCCGAGTGGATCGGTTTCGCGGTAGCCTTCGGTGTTGCCGTGTTCGGCATACACCTTGTCGGTGGTGGCGTTGACCAGCACGCGCACCGATGGGCAAGCGCGGACGGCCTCGAACAGATTGACCAGGCCCGTCACGTTGCTGGAGAACGTGTCGGCGGGATCGCGGTAGCTGCGCCGCACCAGCGGTTGCGCGGCAAGGTGGAAAACGATCTCGGGGCGGTGTTCATCGAAGATTTTTCGCAAGGCGCCGATGTCGCGCAAATCCGCGCGATGGTCGGCAACGTCGTCGAAACCCAGCAGCGTCCAATGCGAGGGTTGCGTGTCCGGATCCAGCGCCAGGCCGGCCACGTGCGCGCCGAGTTCCCGCAGCCACAACACCAGCCACGAGCCCTTGAACCCGGTGTGGCCGGTGACCAGCACGCGGCAGCCGGCGTAAACGCCGCCGAACAGTTTCAAGGCCACACCTTCCATGGCGCGTGGCCCGATTGCCACAGTTCTTCCAGCTTGAGCTTGTCCCGCAGGGTATCCATCGGCTGCCAGAAGCCGCGGTGCGTGTAGGCCGACAGTTGCTCGTCGTGCGCCAGGCGCTCCAGCGGCTCGCGTTCCCAGATCGTCGAGTCGCCCTCGATGTAGCCGAGCGCGCCGGGTTCGAGGACGAAGAATCCGCCGTTGATCCAGGTGCCGTCGCCGGCCGGTTTTTCCTCGAAACGCGTGATGCGGTGATCGCGGATGTCGATGGCGCCGAAACGCCCCGGCGGTTGCGCGGCACACATGGTCGCCAGCGTTCCCTTCTCGCGATGAAGGGCAAGCTCGGCGCCGATGTCGATATCGGCGACACCGTCGCCGTAGGTGAAGAAGAACGTCTCGTCGTCGAGGTAATCCCGCACACGCTTGAGCCGGCCGCCGGTTTGCGTACCATCGCCCGTGTCGACCAGCGTGACGCGCCAGGGCTCGGCGTGTTTCTGGTGTACTTCCAGCTTGTTCGTGGTCATGTCGAAGGTGACGTCGGACATGTGCAGGAAGTAGTTGGCGAAGTACTCCTTGATCATGTACCCCTTGTAGCCGAGGCAAATGACGAAGTCGTTGATGCCGTGGTGCGAATAGATCTTGAGGATGTGCCAGAGCATCGGCATGCCGCCGATCTCGACCATGGGCTTGGGTCGCACCGCGGTTTCTTCGCTGATTCGTGTACCGAGACCGCCGGCGAGAATGACTGCCTTCATGGGTGCTCAACCTTCGGGGGACGACTGGTGCAACGGCCGGATTCTAGCTTGGCCGGAGCGACAGCATGCACCGGGACATGGGACGCGATCTGGCTTTGCGCCAGATGTGTCGTGATCCTCATTGGCCCGGTGCGGCCCATAGGCTGGAGACCGGGGCAGCGTACATCCGTTTGCCGAATGGCAGCACGATGCCGCCGTCGTACAGTACCAGTCCGCAGCGGAAGCGATCGCCGCAGGCGCCGGCGAGCTTGCGCAGGCCCCGGAAGTCGGCGGCGTTCACGGTGGCAGCGGCCTTCACTTCCACGCCGACGATGCCGCCCATCACGTTCTCGATGACGACGTCCACCTCATCCTGATCCTTGTCGCGGTAGTGGTAGAGATGGTAGTCGTCATGTTCCCACCCGGCGAGCTTGCTGATTTCGGCGAACACGAAGCTTTCCAGGACGGCGCCGAAGGTCTTGCGTCGGGTTGCGACGGTTGCTTCCGATACTGCCAGCAATACGGCAAGCAGGCCGCTGTCCAGGAAATGCAGCTTGGGTGTCTTGACCAGGCGGGTGAGGCGGTTGGCTGACCATGGCTCCAGCGCACGCACCAGGAACAGCTGCTGGAACACGCCGATGTACTTGCGCGCGGTCTTGGCGTCGAGCCCGAGCTGGCCGCCGACTTGTGTGTAGTTGACGAGTTGGCCGGAGTGCTGCGCCAGCACGCGCAGCAATCGCGGCATCTGGCCAAGCTTGTCCACGCTGGCGACGTCGCGTACGTCGCGTTGCACGATGGCGCGCAAATAGTTTCGCGCCCATTCGGTGCGGCGCACGGGGTCGCGCCGCTGCAGCATTTCCGGGTATCCACCGGTCAGCACGATGTGTTCGAACGCCTTGCCGGTGGTCGTGGTATCCGCGGATGGCGTCGCCCCTGCGAAGGCGTCGCGCAGGAAGCGTGACCGGGTCTGCCTTATTTCGGTTTGCGCAAGCGGCAGCAGGTCGATGACCGCCATGCGCCCGGCCAGGCTGTCTGCCGCGTGGGGCAATGACAGCACGTTGGTCGAGCCCGTCAGCAGGAAGCGGCCGGGTTGGCGGTCCTCATCCACCGCTTTCTTGATGGCCCGCAGCAATGCGGGCGCACGCTGCACTTCGTCGATGGTCAAGCGTCTGGCATCGCGCAGGAATCCGGTCGGATCGGCGGTCGCTGCGGCCAGCGTGGTGTCATCGTCCAGGCTGCGGAATGTCCGTTTGGAGCCCAGCAACTCGCGCGCAAGCGTGGTTTTGCCTGATTGTCGTGGGCCGTTCAGCAACACCACCGGCGTGTCGACGAGGGCGGCCTGGACCCGTTGCGTGTCCCGACGTGGATAGAGGTCCGGCATGCGGTTGGATCCAACGGGGGCTTCGTCCAATCGGGATTATGTGTTCGTCCAATCAGGAATGCAAGATCGTCCGATCAGGACATCGATGGCGTCCGATCGGGAACGCCGAGTGTCCGCGGCTTGTTGCTGCAGGGTGGCAACCGCCAGTGCCGGGATGCCGGCGAACGCACCGAACAGGTTCAAGACCACACCTTCCATGGTGCGCGGCCCGATTGCCACAGTTCTTCCAGCTTGAGCTTGTCCCGCAGGGTATCCATCGGCTGCCAGAAGCCGCGGTGCGTGTAGGCCGACAGTTGCTCGTCGTGCGCCAGGCGCTCCAGCGGCTCGCGCTCCCAGATCGTCGAGTCGCCCTCGATGTAGCCGAGCGCGCCGGGTTCGAGGACGAAGAATCCACCGTTGATCCAGGTGCCATCGCCCGCCGGTTTTTCCTCGAAACGCGTGATGCGGACGCGCGGTAAATTGGATCGGTTTCAATCCGGCCGTGCCGAGTTCTGGTCTTGTTGCATCAACCGTTCGAGAACCGCGATCTGCCTGTCGAGCCGGCCAGCGTAATTCATGCGGCGCAACGCGTCGATCTGTTCCAGGGCTTTTCCGGTTTGTCCGTTGCGCGCGTACAGCGCCGCCAGGTCGATCCTGTAGGCGGATTCGCCGGGGTCGCCGGCCACAGCGCGCGCCAGGTATTCCGAGGCAATCGAATCATCGTGCAGGATGTCGCGCTGGAACGCTGCGTAGGCACCATCCAGCCGTGCAATCGGGTGCGGTCGCGACAGTGCGGCTTCGTAGGCGCGTTGCAGGTCTGCCGGATCGAACAGGCAGATCCCCGAGCCATGGCAGTTGGTCAGCGAGATCAGCGCGGAGATGTCTTCCTGCCGGGTCGGCTGGTCGCGCAGTTTGCGTGTCATCGATCGCCAGTAGGGCGCGTCGTCGCCGTGGCGTTCGTGATCGACGATCATGATCAATGCCTGGTCGGACAGCGCCGAGGAGCCCGGGATTGCGGCCGCCTGGCGCAGGTATTTTTCCGCCGCCGTCAGCAGCGCTCCGTCGCGATAGTTCGAGGCGATCAACAACTGGCGGCCGGCTTCATAGACCGCGCGCGGCGACTCCGGGTGGCGATTGGCTTCGGCGACGGCCAGGCGGATCGGGTTGGACCATTCCACGGCGCGCAAGGTGGTGGTGGCGCCGAACCACAACAATGCGATCGCGACGACGGTCCCGCGCAGCAGCGGCCAGTCGGTGCGCCAGCGCAGCCCCAGCAACAATGCGCCGACCGCAAGCAGCACGCCGATCGAGCCAAAGTACATCCGCTGCTCGTACACCAGCTCCAGCGGGATGATGGTCGCGGTCAACAACTGTGCGGCAAAGAACCAGCCGATGCCGAGCGCGACCAGGGGCCGGCGCTTGCGCAGCAGCACCGCCAGCACGACCAGCGCAGCCAACAGCACCATCGAGCCCAGCGTCGTCCATGGGGACAGCAGGCCCGTCGATTTCACGATCTCGTCGTGATACAGGCTCAACACCATCGGATTCGGAAAGAGGGTCCATTGCAGGTAATCGACCAGCACGCGCGGTTCGGTCAGCAGGCGTTGCGCGAGCGTGAAGTCGCGCCCGGACCACGCCGCGGGGTTCAACGCGGCTCGCAGCAACCATGCGAAACCCAGCACGGCGGGGATGAACAGCGTGATGGCGAACAACACCCAGATGCGCTTGTCGTGCAACGGGTTGGATTCCGTTTCCTGCCTTGGGCGCAGCCCCGAAACGACGACGTCCTTGTCGTGTGGGTTGGGTTCGTCATTCCGGGGGTTGGCGCCATTCCCGTTGTCATTCCGGATGCCGCGCAGCGACGATCCGGAATCGGTTGATTGCCCTTGGGCGGAGTCACCCATTGGTTCGGCAGCCGACGTCAGCGAAACCGATTCCGGGTTCGACCCTGCGGGTCGCCCCGGAATGACGATGTCTTTGAAGTGTGGGTTGGGTCCGTCATTCCGAGAATTGGCGCCATTCCCATTGTCATTCCGGACGCCGCGCAGCGGCGATCCGGAATCGGCCTCTTGGCCTTCTTCGGGTTCACCGAAGCTGTGTGCCCGGTCCTGACCTGTGTGTGGCAACGAAACCGATTCCGGGTTCGACCCCGCAGGTCGCCCCGGAATGACAAGGCTGGTGTGGCGCGCGCTTTGGACGTTGCGGTCGTCAAAGGCGGCGCGCGCAAACCGCAGCACGATCCACTCCGCGAGGAATGCGAACACCGGCAGCAGCACCGCGGTTTCCTTGGACGTCAGGCCCAGCACGGTGCCCAACACGATGCCGGCAGTGGCGAGGGCGAGGCCACGCCGGTCGCGGCGGACGTCGTCGGCCGTCAGCATCATCCAGCGCCCGTGCAGGTACGCCCACAAGCCCGCCAGCATGAACACCTGACACAGGCTTTCCATGCGCTGCACCACGTACAGCACCGCCATCAGGTTGATGGGAAGCAGCATCCACGCGGCGCTGACGATCAGCGCAAGGCGCGTGGCGGCGCTGCCCTCGGTTGGCGTGTCTTTTCCCTCTCCCCTCGGGAGAGGGTGCCCCGCAGGGGCGGGTGAGGGTTCGGCATCGCGCATGATTGGAGTCGGCGGCAAGGTCGTACCCTCACCCCTGCCCCTCTCCCGGAGGGAGAGGGGCTCAAAGCGCGCGCTTCGCAACGCCAGCAGCCGCAACAACGCCCGCAACATGCAAAACAGCAACACGCCATTCAACAGGTGGATGACGATGTTGGTGACCTTGAACGGAAACGGATTGCCGTTCCCCATCATCCAGTTCAGTGCGAACGTGATCGACGCCAGCGGTCGATGCAGGAAACTCGAAGGCGACGACAGCGCCGCGTTCACCCATGCCGCCAACGTCGAATGACCGGCCGTGATGTGGACGGCCGCGTTGTCCACGATGTTCGGGTAGTCGTCAAACACCCAGCCGCCGGTCACGCCGGGCCAGTACACCGCGGCCGTCACGATCACGGCGATGGCCAGCAGCAGCCACGGCAGCCAGCGGCGTGAGTTGTCATTCAAGCGCATGGGGGGAATCCGGTTGCAGGCTCATGGATCATGGCTCACTTCACGGTTTGCGCGGTGCGCTCGGCTGCGTCCGTTTCCAGCGTGTGGCGCAGGTAAGCGGTTTCTTTCGGCCACCAGCCTTGCTTGCGCAGTACCCAAGCGTGGATGCGCGGCATGCCGAAACCGGGTTTCGGACCGGGCGGCAGGGTCGCGAAATAATCGAGGTGCGCGAGCCCCAGAGACGGGTAGCCGTGCGAACCCAGGTATGCGGCTTGCTCCAGTGCCGGGCCCGGTGCCGGGGACGCGGCCAGCGCGCGATTGAAAGACCCAAGGGCCGCATCCGGTTTGCCTTCGGCGAGATCCAGTTGGCCCTGGAGGTGGTGGAGATCCTGTTGCCGCCCGGGGATGTCGCGCCAATGCGGGTTTCGCCTCACGGAGTCGAGGATCGCCTGCAAGGCCGCGAAATCGAGTCCCTCGCACGAATGTTTGCCGGCAATCTCCAACGCATCGTTGAACCAGTTGAATGCGGTCTGTCCGCCGAGCCGCGTGCGCGCCAACGCATACTCCGCCGCCTCCAGCGTCTGGCGACGCACGGCGCCCAGCCTGCACTCAGCGCCAATCAGGTTGATGGGTGCCTGGATGTCATCCGGATGCCTGGGCAATGACCGTTCCAGTCGTGCGATCGCGAGTCGTGGCTGGTCGTGGGCCAGGTCGTACAGCGCCGCATTGGCCTGCGCGCGCGCCGAATCGGGGTTGATCGCAGCCCAAAGTTGCGCCTGTCGCGTGCCGTCACCCCACAAGCCTGCGCGCTGCCAGGTGAGCACGCCCAGCACCAGCAGGATGCAGCCAGCGGCTGCCACGCCCGCCCAGCGCAACTTTCCGGGACGCGCAAGGCCGAGCCCGATCGGCCAGAACAGCAGCATCGCGGGCAGGTAGTTGCGATGCTCGTAATACAGCTCCAGCGGGATCCATCCCGATTCCATCAGTTGTGCGGTGAAGTAGAACAGCAGCGCCAGCGCGATTGCAGGGTGCCGCTTGCGCAGTGCAAAGCCGGCGCCGATCAGGGCGAGGATCAGCACAACACAGGGAAGGGTCGAAGCTGGTTGCAGCCAACCTGTCGAGAGCGGGAACGCATCGTTGAACAGGCCGCTGGAATTCGCGTGCGGAATCACCAGCAGGCGCAGGTAATCGGTGAGCACGCGCGCTTCGGTGAGCAGCCGCTCACCCACCGTCCAGCCGCGCGTCACGGGCGCATCGTGGATGGCGCCCGGCAACAGGTACAACAGATAGACGGCCACCAGCGCGGAGGGGATGACCAGGAAGACCGTGACGGCGCGTCGGTGCCAGCGTTTCGCAGCCGCCGTCGGCATGGGCTGGCGCGACAACACGATCCACTCGACCAGCAGCAGCAGCACGGGCAGCAGTGCGCCGTTGGCCTTGGACAACACCGCCAGCCCGGTGCACAGCCATGCCGACAACGCCATGCCCGCCACGGCGCGTTTGACGCGTCCGCGCGCCAGCGCTTCGCGCGACGCCATCCAGCCCAGCAGGCCGATCAACACGAATGTCGCCGGCAACATCGCCTCGCGCTGCACGATGTACAACGTCGTCGAGACGAGCAGCGGGTGCAGCAGCCACGCGCCGGCGCCGAACAATGCGGCGATGGCAGGCCAACATGAACCCGTCTCCCCGCCAGGAAGATTCGGGTGCGAGGGGGCTGCTTCTGAACCCCTCTCCCCCCGGGAGAGGGGCAGGGGTGAGGGTACGGGTTCGCGCCTCGCCGCATGGTTGCCCGGCACGGAAGGTAACGGGAAATCCGAACCCTCACCCGGCGCTACGCGCCACCCTCTCCCCAAGGGAGAGGGGAGCAGCATTTTGCCCAGCTTCCACAATACCCACGCCAGCAGCACCCCGTTGAGCAGGTGCAGGATGACGTTGGTGGCCTTGAACGGGTGCGGGCTGGCTGGCCAGTCGCGCGCGTCGATCAGGAACGTCAGCAGCGTCAGCGGACGGCCCGTCGGGTCGGCGTCGCCCGAGGTGATGTAGCGCCAGAAGGTTGCCCAGTGCGTGACCGGCCCGGTCGCGCCGAGCGCCGGCAGGTTGGCGAAATCGTCGAACAGGAAATCGCCGGTCAGGCCTGGATGGTAGGCCCACCACGCCAGCGCCAGCAGGGCGATCAGCAGCACTCCACCGAGTGCAGGATTGACCCATCGCGGTAGTGGCTGCCCGCTGCGAAGGAAGGTCACTGGATGGGCTGTGCGGCGTTCATGGTGCGCAAGCATAGGTGAGCCCCCCGCACCGTGCATGCCGGATGTCGCCATGACGGGCTAAAAAGAAGGGCCGCGCAAGGCGGCCCTTCGGGTACTGCGGAGTCAAGCCACCCTGCAATCAACGGCAGCTCGACGGCAGGTATTTCGCGGCAACGGTCGTGCCGGTTTTGCAGGCCCAGCCGAAGGTGCCGCCACCGTTGGAGAACGGCGACAGGACCAATACCGACGTCGCAATGGCCTTGTTCGCGTTGGGGCCAAATGCGGCCGTGATCTTGTTGGCGTTGGTGGCCCAATTCACGCTGGTCACGTACTTGCCGGCGATGGAGGCGGCAGCCGCGATGCCCGCCGATTGGTTGCTGCCCGGCCAGTAGCCTTTGTTGGCGTAGAACTCGGTACCGGCAATCTTGGCACCGTCCATCAGGGTCATGCCTTCGGTGACCTGCGAGCGGATCAGGTAATCCTGGTAGGCCGGGATGGCGATGGCCGCCAAGATCGCGATGATCGCGACCACGATCATCAATTCGATCAGGGTGAAACCTTTCTGCATCGATTTCATGGTTGGTGTTCCTCTTTGCTGGTGACTGGTCAACTGGTTGGGAATGCTCAAAGTGCAAGCCCCTGATGCGAACCCCCTGGCCAGCGGGCCAGTGAGCCAGAAGCTCGGGTGGAACTGTGCAGCTTTCGTGCCAAACCCCATTGCTGCATGCCCCGGTGCCAAGCATGCCTGTTCGGGAATTCGGTGCTTGGGACACCGGTCACGGTTTGTGACACTTGTGAAATCCTTGTTGCAGACACAACGCGGCAAGGTGACGCGTTTGGTCACTCGCGCCGCATCACGCATCTGCATGCTGCAGCAGCGGCCCGGTGCTCGGCATCAGCGGTTGTTGTTGGTCACGGCGCGGCATCAATGCGCATGCCGGTTTCGATGGTCGCAGAAGCTGGCTGGATCAAGCCGCCCCTGGCGGCGACGATATCGCTTTGTTGCCGCAAACATGAAGCGGCTGCGGTGATTCGCTGCGGCTTACCGCGGTGGGAAGCATCCACGAAGAGACGCGATCCCGGACGTCAGTTGCGGCAGGAAGACGGCAGGTACTTTGGGCTGACCGTGCTGGGCGTACAGGTCCACAGGATGCTGCCGCTGTTGGTCCACGGCGACAGCACCAAGGTGTCGCCGCCGATGGCCGTGTTGGCGCTGTTGCCGAAGGTGGCCGTGATCTTGCCGCCCGTCACGTCGACTTTCGCTACATAGCTCCCGGCGATCGACGTGGCCTGCGCCAGGCCGGCTGACTGATTGTTGGGCGGGAACCGGCCGGTATTGGAAACGAAGTCCCACACTGCGGCCTTGGCGCCTTCGCCGAGGGTCATGCCTTCGGTCACCTGCGTGCGGATCAGGTAGTCCTGATACGCCGGAATCGCGATGGCGGCCAGGATCGCGATGATCGCGACCACGATCATCAGTTCGATCAGCGTGAAACCGCGTTGTTTGGATTGGGTGTGCATGTGAGTGGAACCCCTGTTCCCGAGATGCATGTCACGAAATGTCACAGCACGATGCGTGCCAGTCGTCGTGCAAGTGCGAGGGACTTCACATTTTTCGATTGGTCGCAGTGGCGTTGCGCCGGGTGGGCATGGTGCGCGGCGCCAGCGATGCCCGTGAAAGACAAACGGCCGCGCCTTGCGACGCGACCGTCTGGGAGCCCCTGTTCCTGACCAGATAGATGCTCCGGGATTACCTGCAGCACGATGCGTGCCAAGCGAATGATGGCGGGTGTTTCGCTTGGGCGCCCTGATAAAATGCCCGACTTTGGCGGCTTGTCGAGGCAGGGATGGCGACACTACTGGTCACCGGCGGTGCCGGGTTCATCGGCGGCAACTTCGTGCTGCAGGCGGTGGCCGACGGCCTGACCATGGTCAACCTGGACAAGCTGACCTACGCCGGCAACCTCGACACGCTGAAGCCGCTCGACGGCCATCCACGCCACGTGTTCGTGCGGGGCGACATCGGCGATCGTGCGCTGGTCGCGAAATTGCTGGCGGAACACAAGCCCGACGCGGTGGTGAACTTCGCCGCCGAGTCGCACGTCGATCGTTCCATCGACGGCCCCGCCGCGTTCATCGAAACCAACGTGGTCGGCACGCTGGCGTTGCTGGAATGCGCGCGCGACTACTGGAAGGCGATGGACGGCGCCGCGCGGGACGCGTTCCGTTTCCTGCATGTGTCGACCGACGAGGTCTACGGCTCGCTGGGTGCGACCGGCAAGTTCACCGAAGACACGCCGTACGCGCCGAACTCGCCGTATTCGGCGTCCAAGGCTTCAAGCGACCATCTGGTGCGCGCGTTCCACCACACGTATGGGTTGCCGGTGCTGACGACGAATTGTTCGAACAACTACGGGCCGTACCAGTTTCCGGAAAAGTTGATCCCGCTGGTCATCGCCCGCGCGCTGAAAGGCGAGAAGCTGCCGGTGTACGGCGACGGCAGGAACATCCGCGACTGGCTGTTCGTGCTGGACCACTGCAGCGCGATCCGCCGTGTGCTGGAGTCGGGCAGGGTGGGCGAAACCTACAACGTGGGCGGCGATTCCGAGCGCGAGAACCTCCATGTCGTGAAAACCATCTGCGCGCTGCTGGACGCGAAACGTCCGTTGGACGACGGCCGCAAACGTGAATCGCTGATCGAGTTCGTGAAGGATCGGCCGGGGCATGATCGTCGCTACGCGATCGATTCGTCGAAGTTGCAACGCGAATTGGGCTGGAGACCTTCGGTCGATTTCGAAACCGGCATCGCCCGCACCGTGGACTGGTACCTCGACAACCAGCCGTGGGTACAACGCGTGCTGGATGGCAGTTACCGGATGGAGCGATTGGGGCAGGGATCTTGAATTCGTGTCTCGTACGGAGAGAAGTTCAACTCTGCTCCTTCTCCCTTCGGGAGAAGGTGGCGCGCAGCGCCGGATGAGGGTTCGGCAGCATTGAGGCGCATCAATCCACCACTACCTACTCGAACGCAATGCGCCGCGAAAATATTGCGCCGAAAGATGACTGATGCGGAACAGAAGTTGTGGTACCGATTGCGCAACGGTCGTCTTGATGGGTTGAAGTTTCGGCGACAGCACCCCGTCCCGCCGTACATCGTCGATTTTTATTGCATGGAAGCAAAATTGGTCGTCGAGCTGGATGGGTCACAACATGGGCCTGAAGCTGATGCATCGCGCAGCCAGGGCCTTGAACGACAGGGCCTACGGGTGCTGCGCTTCTGGGACAATCAGGTTCTGAAGGACATCAATGCGGTGTTGGGCGAGATTCTGTTGGCTGTGCGAGACCGAACCCTCACCCGGCGCTGCGCGCCACCCTCTCCCGGAGGGAGAGGGAATCAAATGCAGGAACCCCATACGTGACGACAACAAAAGGCATCATCCTCGCCGGCGGTTCCGGCACGCGGCTGTACCCGGTGACGCAGGCCATCAGCAAGCAATTGCTGCCGGTGTACGACAAGCCGATGATCTACTACCCGCTGTCGGTGCTGATGCTTGCCGGCATCCGCGAGGTGCTGGTGATCAACACGCCGCACGAGCAGGCGCTGTTCCGGAACCTGCTGGGCGACGGTTCGCAGTGGGGCATACATATTGAGTATGCGGTGCAGCCGTCACCGGACGGTTTGGCGCAGGCGTTCCTGATCGGCCGCGAGTTCGTCGCAGGCGATCCGTGCGCGCTGGTGCTGGGCGACAACATTTTCTTCGGCCACGGATTCACGGAATTGCTGAAACGCGCCGCGGCGCGCGAGCACGGCGCGACGGTGTTCGGCTACCTGGTGCGCGACCCGGAACGCTACGGTGTCGCGGAATTCGATGAGACCGGCCGCGTGGTGGGTCTGGAAGAAAAGCCCGCCAGGCCGAAATCCAATTACGCGGTGACCGGCCTGTATTTCTACGACGGCCGCGTGTGCGATTACGCGGCGCGACTGAAGCCGTCGGCGCGCGGCGAACTGGAAATCACCGACTTGAACCGCTGCTATCTCGACGATGGTTCGCTGATGCTGGAACAGTTGGGCCGCGGCTATGCATGGCTCGACACCGGTACCCACGAATCGATGATGGACGCGGGCAACTACATCGCCACCGTCGAAAACCGGCAAGGCCTGAAAGTCTGCTGCCCCGAGGAAATTGCCTACCAGCACGGCTGGATCGACGCGGCGCGCGTGCGCGAGCTGGCCACGCCGCTGGCGAAGACGGGATACGGGCAGTACCTGTTGAGGTTGGTGGGCGGATGATGTTTTGTTTTGAACCCCTCTCCCTCCGGGAGTACGGCATCACTCCCCTTTCCTTGCCGCTGAGGGGTTCGGCAAGGCGCGCATTTTGCTCCCCTCTCCCTCCGGGAGAGGCGCGCTTCGCGCGAGCGCGTAGCGCTGGGGTGAGGGTACGGGTCTTGCGTTGCCGCTGAACGCCGCGCGAGTCCGAACCCTCACCCGCCCCTTCGGGGCACCCTCTCCCGGAGGGAGAGGGGAAAACAATGTGAGATGAAGGTTTGAAGAATGAACAACGCCCCCCGCCTCAAACGCATCGATACCCGGCTGCCGGGCGTATGCGTGATCGAACCGGTGGTGCACGGCGACGCACGCGGCTACTTCTTCGAGAGTTTCCACGCGGAGAAGTACAAGGCAATCGGCATCGAGGCGAACTTCGTGCAATCGAACGTGTCGCGCTCGGCGCAAGGCGTGTTGCGCGGCCTGCATTACCAGTGGCCGAATCCGCAGGGCAAGCTGGTATCGGTGCTGGAAGGCGAGGTGTACGACGTCGCCGTGGATATCCGGCGCGGTTCGCCCACGTTCGGGCAATGGGAAGCGGCGATGCTGACCGCGGGCAACCATCGCCAGTTGTGGATCCCCGAAGGGTTCGCGCACGGCTTCTGCGTGGTCAGCGATGCGGCGACCTTCATGTACCAGTGCACCGCGTTGTACGACCCGAAGACCGACTCCGGCGTGCGCTGGAACGACGCCGCGATCGGCATCGACTGGCCTGTCGCCGAACCATTGCTGTCGGCGAAGGATGAAAAGGCGCCGTTTCTGGCAGATGTGCCAAAAGACAAGTTGCCGACGTTCGCGGATTAGTGCGATGCGGATACTTGTCACAGGTGCGAATGGGCAAGTGGGACATGAGCTGCTGCGGGCACTGGTTTCGCAAGACGCCTCCACCCCAACCCTCCCCCGCTTGCGGGGGAGGGAGACGAGCGCGCAGCGCGAGTGGGTGGGGGGAATGCGAAGCGATGCGTTGGATGCAGAGGAAGCTTCAATCGTTCCCACCACCCGCAACGGCATGCTCGATGACGGCTCGCGATGCGAGCGCATCGATCTTGCCGATCTGGAAGGTCTGACCGCTGCCCTCGACCGCATCGCGCCGCACCTGATCGTCAACGCCGCCGCCTATACCGCGGTCGATCGCGCCGAGGACGAACCCGGACTCGCGCAGCGCATCAACGGGGATGCCGTCGGCGTGCTGGGTGCGTGGGCGGAACGGCACCACGCACGCGTGCTGCACTACTCGACCGATTACGTGTTCGACGGCAGCGCGACGCGACCCTATCGGGAGGACGCCGCCACGCATCCGCTCGGCGTGTACGGGCGCAGCAAACTCGCGGGCGAAATCGCGTTGCGCGGCAGCGGCGCGCGACACCTGATCCTTCGCACGGCGTGGGTGTACGCCGCGCGCGGCAGGAATTTCCTGCTGACCATGCTGCGGCTCGGCGCCGAGCGCGACGAGTTGCGCGTGGTGGACGACCAGGTCGGCGCGCCGACGCCCGCGGGCTTGATCGCGGACGCCACCGCACAGGTCATCGCGCAATGGTGCGGCGACGAGACATCAAAATACGACGGCACCTACCACCTGGTCGCATCCGGCCACACCAGTTGGTGCGGGTTCGCGCGCGCGATCTTCGAGCGCGCGCAACGCGCGGGCCTGATCGAGCGCGTGCCGCGGGTGACCGCCATCCGTACCGCCGACTATCCGACCAAAGCTGCGCGCCCGGCTTTTTCAGTACTGGACACCACCAGGTTGCGGGACACGTTTGGCATTGCGTTGCCCGATTGGCAAGCTGCGCTCGATGAGGCGATCGCGGATTTGGCGGCCAAGTAGTCAGATGCCATCTTCGCTCAATCCGTCACAACCGTAGCCCGGATGAAGCGAAGCGGAATCCGGGGCCCGTCACGAAGACATTCCGGGTTCGACCCTTCGGGTCGCCCAGGAATGACCAGCAATCGTTCGGGCCCACACCCACCGTTCATCGGCCCGACCATGCCGCTCGTCGCCGCGCGCTTGGCTCGCGGCGGGACGTGGGTGATGATCCATCCCGCATCGTCGGCTTTCGACAGGGGCAAACCGTGGTGCCGGGGAACAACCAGACCATGCTTACCGATTTCGTCGCGCGTCAGCGCACATGCGGCCGTGCCCGCGGTTTCACCCTCATCGAGCTGATGATCACGCTCGCGGTGGCGGCGATCCTGGCCATGATCGCGGTGCCGAGTTTCAAGCGCGTGCTGGTTTCCACCAACCTTGCCGACGTCAACAACTCGCTGGTCCATGACCTTCAATACGCCCGCACCGAAGCGGTGTCGCGGCAGACCAGCGTCGCGGTCTCGGCCTCGGCCGGCAACTGGCAGAACGGCTGGACGGTCAACATTCCGCCCGCCGGCACCGCCGCCAGCGCCACGGCCACGGTGCTACGCAACCACCCGGCGATTGCCGCGCAATACGTGGTGAGCGGCGCGAGCACCGGCGTGACATACAGCGCGCAAGGCTCGCCCGGCTCGGCCACCTGTTTCACGATTTCACCCACGCCAGCCGCGAACGGCCAGCCGCGCTACCTGCAGGTGATGCCCGCCGGCATGTTGCAGCAGACCACCGGCGGCACGGCGCCCACCACCCCGAACTGCCCGGCCCCTTCGACATGACCCTCCATCGCGCCCATCCACGCCGGCAAGACTTCCCGATGCGGGGCTTCTCGATGCTGGAAGTGCTGATCGCCATCCTGGTGTTCAGCCTTGGCGTCCTCGGCCTTGCCGGCCTGCTGATCTTCGCCATCTCGTCCAACCACGTGGCCTACCTGCGCACCCAGGCGACCTTCCTTGCGCACAACATGGCCAACCGCATGGGCGCCAATCCGGCGGGGCTGTGGGGTACGGGTGGCACCAGTTTCTACAACGGCAACTATCCGGTCAGCGCCAGCACCGCCAGTTGCGCCGCGGGCTGCAATCCCCAGCAGCTCGCCGCTTACGACATGGCGCAGTGGAGCACCCAGCTCACCACCTTCCTGCCGAATGCCAAGGGCAACATCGACTGCACGACCACCGGCATCAGCTACACGCCGAACAGCGCCCAGGTCGACATGCGCCCGCCGTACGGCGGCACCTGCACCATGACCCTGAGCTGGAACGAATCCGGCGGTGCCGGCGGCGCGCAACTGGCGTCCATCGACACCAGCAAGCAGGGCCAGAAACTGCATACCTTCGAATGGGTGTTCCAGCCATGATCCGCGTCCGCCACGCCGTTCCCGTCGCGCGCCGCCGCATGGCGGGCCTGTCGCTGATCGAAATGATGATCGCGCTGGTGATGGCGCTGATCGTCGCCGCCGGCATCATCAGCGTGTTCGCGTCCACCTCAAGCAGCAACAAGGTGCAGCAGCAGATGGCGGCGCTGCAGGAGGAAGGCCGCTTCGCCATCCACAGCCTGCGCGACGACCTCGGCAACGCCAACGGCACGTATTGCAGCAATTCCGGCGGCAATGCGGGCGGCACGAGTTCGGGGCTGTATCTCGATTCGCTGCGTTCGCCGACGATCTACGCGAAATCCGCCATTGCGTTCAATGACGACACTGTGTCGCTGCCGACGTCGACTCAGGCCTATTCGCTGCCGTCGATCATGTTCATGCGCGGCTACGACTGCACCACCAGCGCATGCAACCCGCTCGATCCCAACACCAAGGTTGCGACCATCCCCGCAGCCGGCAAGGCCGTGGGCAATCGCGTGGTCGGCAGCGACGTGTTGACGATCCGCTACCTGAAACCCGGTTCCGGCTGGGCCATCGTGCCGAGCGGTAGCGGCAGCGGCAGCACCATTTCCGCCACCAGCGGTTCCGTGAACACCATCACGCTGAATCCGCTTTCCGGTGAGCCGGCCGTCAGCGCCTTCACGGGTACCCTCGCGATGCTGGCGGATTGTTCCAACGCGCAAGTTTTCACGGTCAGCAACAGCAGCGGCACGCTCAGCCCCAACAACAACTACGCGTCGCCGCTCGACATCAGCCAGGGCTCCGCGCCGCGTGTGTACGATTTCAGCAACGATTTCCAGACCGTCACGTACTACCTGAAGGTGGTTTGCGCAGACGGCAGTAGTCCCTGCGCGCACACGACCGGTGCGCTGGTCCGCCGCGTCAACGGCCAGGAGAACGTCGCGGGTGCCGGCGAGTTGGTGCGTGGCGTGGAACGGTTGGATTTCCGTTACGGCATCATCGACGGCAACGGCAACACCCAATTCCTCACCGCCGACCAGGTCGACAGCGGCAACGGCAACACCATCGCTTGCCCACCGGGCGTTCCCCTTCCCGACACGGCGGACAACATGCCAGGCAACACACCGGTTACCGGCTGCCTGTGGCGCGCGGTGCAGACCGTCGAGGTGCACATCCTGATGGACGGCCAGACACCGCTGTACACGCTGACGCCCAACGAGATGTATTACATCTACACGCCCGACGGCAACACGCCGACCGCACCGGCCTCGCACACGGTCAAGCCGAACGCCGACCAGGGCTTCCCGCAACAACTGCTCCGGCGCGAGTTCACCACCCTCGTCGCGCTGCGCAACTTCAATCCGTGAGGTGCCGCGATGTTCATTCCCACACAAGACGAGAGCTGGATTCCGGGATTCATCGCCGGTGAATCCAGCGATGGCCCCGGAATGACGGCGAAGGTGGACGTCGCGAATTCCGGGCGGGTGCAGGGCAACCCCGTTTCGTCATTCCGGGGCGGCCCGCAGGGCCGAGCCCGGAATCCGGTTTTGTTGCGTCAATGAAGTTCGGGTAATCACCATGTTCATCCGTCGTCCACACCTCAACTTCCAGCAACGCCGCCAGAAGGGCGCCGTGTTGCTGGTGGCGTTGATCTTCCTGATCCTGCTCACCCTGCTCGCGATCGGCGCGTCATCCGGCTCGTTGCTGCAGCAACGCATGGTCGCCGCCACCCGCAGTGCGCAACTCGCGCAAATGAGCGCCGATACCGCTTTGCGTGGCGCCGAGTGGAAGATCTGGAGCACGACCACGGCGGTGGGCGGCTATCTGGTTTGCGACGGCGGCGACATCAACGCCACCACCGGCTGCGTCAAATATGACCCGACATCGCCGCTCTACGGAACCGGATCCGGCAATTACGTGACGCAATTCCGCACCGGCAACAACACGTGGTTGTCCACCGGCATCGAGTACAAGGGCACCGACGACAGCGGATTCACGAGCGCCTCGAACCAACCGGATGTCGCCAGCCCGAACGTGGCCGCCAATCCGCGTTACATCATCGAGGACATGGGTCTGGTGAAACCGCCGGGCGCCGGTCCGCAGCACGAATCCGGCGTCACGGGCCCCAACAGCGGCGGCGCCGGCCACATCAACATCCACATTTATCGCATCACCGCGCGCGCCGCTGGCGGCAACCAGAACGTCGTGCGCGTGGCGCAAAGCACTTTCGACGCACAAGCCAGCAATTGACCACAGCCAACCGTTCGCCCTGAGCCTGTCGAAGGGCGAACACATAAGCAACAAGGAACCCCCAGGGGGACTCCGCCATGCCCATGACACACCAGACCATCCTCGCCTCACGACCCGCCGCCATGGTGCTGGCGTTGTCGCTGGTGGCGGGCTTGTCCGCGCCGTTCGTGATGTTGCCGCCGGTGCACGCCGCGGCAATAGTTCCAGCGGGCACCACCGAACTCAGCGCCGCGCCGGTCGAGCAGACCAAGGCGGTGCCGCCGAACATCGCAGTGACCTTCGACGATTCGGGGTCGATGGCGTGGGATTACATGAGCGACAACCGTCCGTTCGACGGCGGCAGTTGGGGTTCCGGCCCCTGGTATTGCGCGGGGGTGATCAGCCCTTCAGCAACCAGCGGAATCGGCGCGGCAGCGATGAACGGGGTGTACTACAACCCGAATGTCACCTATGTGCCGCCCATGCGTCCCGATGGCACTTCGTTTCCCGACGCGGATTCCACGCTCGCGGCAGTGTGGAATGACGGCATCCAGCAGAACCGCAGATATAACCAGAGCAACAGCGGGACTACCGATTTCACCAACCACTCGGTCAATTTTGGCAGCTCAAGCAGGCCGTCTTACGCTACGGGATATTGGCAGTGCCCCTACGCTTCCGGCAGGAATTACAACCTGGGGCAGAGCGGCGGGTACTACACCAAAACAAAACCTGCATGGGGCGGTGGCCCGTATTACTACCAGTTGACGGCGAGCGCGCTCACCACCCTTCAGGGGCAGCTGGACATGTATGGCAACCCCACCACCGCCGGGTTGAACACCCTCTACAATGCGAGCAATTGGCAAGCCGTGGCCGTTCCCGCAAGCCAATATCAGAACTGGGCCAATTGGTGGGCGTATTACCACGTGCGCAACCTGATGGCGCGGACAGCGTTGTCGCGGGTATTCGGTGCGACATCGCTTGCGAACACGACCACGGACGGCGGTTACGGCGGCAGTATCCGGGTGGTGTGGCAGAACCTCAACAACGGCAGCTACAAGTTGCCGGGTACTTCGATCATCTCGGCGTTGATTGACACTTCGAGCTGTACCACGGGTGGAAGCGCAAATCCTTACAACATTCAACGATCAGGCACGGTCACGGCGCCACCGGATTGCTATCGCAGCGCTTTCTTCAATTGGATATTCAATGTGGGTGCGAGCGGGAGTACGCCGACGCGAAGCGCGCTCGTTCGTGCGGGCACATTCTTCCAACGCGGAAACGGCAATACGGGTGCGACGGGTAATCTCACGGATCCCTACTGGCAGCCGCCCCAGAAAGGCGCCTTCAACGCCACCAGCAATCCCGGCAACGAGCTCTATTGCCGCCAGAATTTCCATGTGTTGCTGACGGACGGTTTGTGGAACGTGGACAGCGGTTTGCCCAGCGTGCAGGCGCTCCCCACGAACTTGCCCGACGGAGTTGCGTTTCCGACGCCCGATACCAGCGGCGCGGGCAATATCACTTCGATTTATGCGCCGCAGCATGACACTTCGGGGTCGGTATCGTTGTCCGACGTCGCCATGGTCTATTGGGCTACCAACCTCCGGTCCGACCTCTTCGATCCTGCCAACGGCAAGTATGTGCCGCCGTACCTGCCAGATGCGTACACCGGTGTATTCACCGACACCAGTACGGTGCAGTTTGTCATTGGCAAGGACGGCAGCGGCAACAACACGTACATGACGGTGCCGGCGCAACAATACTTCAATCCCAAGAACGACCCGGCGACATGGCCGCACATGTCCGAGTATCTGGTCGGCCTTGGCGTCAGCGGGGTACTCAATCTTTCCGCGAACACCGATTGCAAGAGCGCTGTCGCGGCCGATCTGGACGCCTGCGACCTGCGCAAAGGGAGCACCAATTCGACAGGCAGCGTCGGCTGGCCGACGCCGAACGGCAGCGGCAGCGGCATTGCCGCCAACATCGACGACACGTGGCATGCAGCGCTGGCCGGACGCGGGCAGTTTTTCAGTGCCGGCAATCCACAGCAACTGGTTGATCAGCTCAGCAGCATCCTGAGCAGCATCGCGGCCCGCACCGCGGCAACGCCGGCCGCCGTCAACGCCAGCGTGGCGACGGTCGGTGCGCTCAGCTTCAAAGTCGGCCAAAACGCCGATTGGTCAGGCATATTCCAGGCGGTGGTGTTGAACAGCAACGGAACGATCGACACAACACCGAAATGGGACGCAGGCGCCCAGCTGGCGAGTGCGTCGGCTTCCGGCCGCACCATCTATACCGATTCCTTCAAGGGCGGCACCTTCGCGGCGGCCACGTTCACCTCGGGGAACGTGAACCTGCTTGACGCGTTCGAGACGGCGGGATTGGGCCCGGCTGCGAACAGTGGCAACGACACCGCGGCCAACCGTATCGACTATCTGCGCGGTGAGGCGACCCACGAAACCGACGGTACCTATCGCAATCGGACGAATTCTGCGGGCGTGCACCAGGTCTTGGGTGCGATTCTCCATTCGCAACCGGTGTACGTGTCGTATCCGGGTGGCGGTTACAACAACAACTGGCCATCCGGTTCACCCGAAGCGATCGCAGCCGCGGCCAGCAATGGCACCGACGACAAATCGTACGACTCGTTCCAGACGGATCATGCCAGCCGCCCCGGCACGGCGTACGTCGGCGCCAACGATGGCATGCTGCACGCGTTCGCTGCGCCGGCGCCGACCGGATGCGCTGTGGATGGCACCGGTTGCAGTTATGGCAACGGTGGAACGGAGCGTTGGGCGTTCATTCCGCGTGCGGTGTATGCCAATCTCGGCAACCTTACCAGTGTGACCAATTTCCAGTTCCGTCCCACGGTGGACGCAACGCCGGTGACGCGCGACGTGTTCTTCAGCCAGAACGGCAAAAACGAATGGCACACCCTGCTCACGGGTGGCGTGGGCGTGGGCGGCCGTGGCGTGTACGCGCTGGACATCACCGACCCGACCAACTTCACGGCGGCGAATGTGCTGTGGGAATTCGATTCCGACATTCCGATTGCCGGCGCTTGCACGTCGATCCAGGGCTCGGTGAAAGACACCACAATCGGTTGCCGTGCCACCGATCTGGGCTATACGGTTTCACAGCCCAATGTCGGCCGCCTCAACAGCGGCAACTGGGTAGTGCTGGTGCCGAATGGCTATTTCCCCGATTGCAGCATCGGTAAAAGTATTCCGACGGCCAATACGGCCAGTTGTCAGGCCATTGCGGCGCAGGCGCCCAAGGATTCCGCTGGCAACCCCTACAGCGCGCTGTTCGTGCTGGATGCGCAGACGGGCAAGGTCATTGCGGAACTGAAAACTCCAACCGGCATTTCAGGCGTGACCAGTTTCGGTCTCGCCACGCCGGTGATGGGTGATTACCAGGGCGATCAGGTCGACGACGTGGCGTTTGCGGGCGACCTGCAAGGCAACCTGTGGCGCTTCGACCTATCCGATCCCAGCCCGTCGAACTGGACGGTGACGCTGGTCTACAAGGGAATCGCCGATGCGAGCGGCAACCAGGGCTTGCAGCCGATCACCACGATGCCGCGGCTGTTCCCCGACCCGTCCACCAATCGCTTCATGGTGGTGTTCGGCACGGGCAAATACCTGGGTGCGGGCGACAACGGCAACAACGCCATGCAGGCGATCATGGGCGTGCGCGATGTGGTGGGCACTTCCTACGCGCAGACTGACCTGCAACAGAATTTCTTGCACGAAGTCCAGACCACGAACCCGGACGGCAGCGTCACGACCAAGCGTTGCCTGACGGGCAAGTCGACCGATACCTGCGATCCCGCGAGTGCGTCGCCGGTCAATCCCATACCCTCTACCGGCGCCAAGAGTGGCGGGTGGTACTTCAACCTGTACACCACTACATCAAGCGGCGTGCAGAACGACCAGGGCGAACGCGTGGTGGTGAGCCCGGGCGCGATCTTCTCCAGCAACACCGTGATCTTCGAGACCTTGCTGACGGGTACTTTGGGCAGCGACCCGTGTAATCCGTCCACACAGGGCGCGGTCATGGCGCTGAACGCGGTCACGGGCGGGCCGTCGGGGGCGTCTTCGCTGGGCGGTTGGCCGATCATCGGTGCCCGCGTCGGCAACGCGCGTACCAGCGGCAGTCTGCCACTGGTGTCGGCACTGGGCGGTGGCCAGGTCTATTTGCCGGGGTTGACCATCGCACCGAGCAAGACGCCGCTTTCGCTCGACGCACCGATCTGGCGGCGCCGTTCGTGGCAGGAACTCAACGAGAATCAGTAAGTGGTGACAGGGGCGACGACGATGCGACGCACAAGCGGTTTTACCTTGATCGAGCTGATGATCGTGGTGGCGATCATCGCCATCCTCGCGGCCATCGCGATACCGTGGTGGGGCCAGTACACCTACCGCGCGCGCCGCGCCGACGGGCAGAAGCTGTTGGTGCACATCGCGCAGATGGAAGAGCGCTACTACACCGACTACAACTACTATCCGTTGGCGGCGTCGTCGCTGGGTTACACCACCAATACCCCGGTTTCGGAAAACGGCTACTACCAGGTGTCATTGGCCCTGCCCGCGGCCACTTCGACCGGGCAGGGATACGTCGCCACCGCGAAACCGCTGGGTCCGCAGGCCAACGACCGGTGCGGCAACCTCAGCCTGGACAACACCGGCCAGAAGTTGCCCGCACCCACCAACACCGCCGCCAACAGCAACGGGAATTGCTGGTAGGGAACCCTTGGGTTTCGCATCTGCGATCCGCTTTGGGCGCGCTGGGTGCAAGCGTGAACGGCCTGAATTCCAGATCGGACAACCGCCGCGGGATTGCGACGGTTGACGCGTCGGCATCTTTTGACTATTGTGACCACAATAGTGGTTACGAGGATCGATGCCGTGCCAGAGGAAATGGTTTCCTTGCGCGATGCCAAGGCGAAGCTCAGCAAGTTGGCGGACCGCGCCGCCGGTGGCGTGGATGTCGTGATTGCCAAGCATGGCCGTCCGACCGCGCGCCTGACGGCCATGCGCGGCAAGCGCAAGCGACTGGATCTTTCGCTCTTGCAGTCGTTGACGGACGGCATGCAACGACAACCTGAGGGCGCCGGCAAGGCACTGAGGCGGCTGCGCGACGAAGCGCGTTACTGAGGTGCCGTATCTGGATACCAGCTTGCTGGTTGCTGCGTTCACGCGCGAACGGCGTACTGCCGAGGTCCAGCGATGGCTTTCCGGGCAGGCTCCCGGGCAGTTGGTGACGAGCGATTGGGCAGCCACGGAATTTTCGGCGGCGTTGTCCATGAAGGTTCGCATGCAGCACCTCGCCCCTGCCTTGCGAGCAGATGTGCTTGCCGTTTTCACGCGCGTGATGCGCGAAACCTTCGTCGTCTTGCCGGTGGAGCGTGGTGATTTTCGCGAGGCTGCGCGCTTGGCGGATTCGCACGAATCCGGCCTGCGGGCAGGGGATGCGTTGCACCTCGGCATCGTCGCGAATCGCGGCGAGCGTCTGTTGTCTCTCGACCGCGTGCAGGTCCAGGCAGCAACCGCTGCCGGAATCAGTGCACGCCTTTTCTGAGCGCGCGGAATGATCTGGTCTTGTCTTTCCGTTCGTGGTTCGACGGGCTCACCACGAACGGAGCAGACAACATTCGCCCGTATACCGTGGTCTCATGCGGCCTTCCTGGCAAGGTCGCGCAGCACGTATTGCAGGATGCCGCCGTGCTTGTAGAACTCGCGTTCCTTGGGCGTCAGCAGCATCACGCGCACGTCGAACGCGGTCTTCTTGCCGTCTTTTGACGTCGCGACCACGTGCGCGGTCCTGGCGTTGCCGCCGTCGAGGCCGCTGATCGCGAAGGTTTCCTTGCCGCTCAAGCCCAGCGACTGCGCGTTCTCGCCGTCCTTGAACTGCAGCGGCAGCACGCCCATGCCGACCAGGTTGGAGCGGTGGATGCGTTCGAAGCTTTCCGCGATCACGGCTTCGATGCCGAGCAGCAGCGTGCCCTTGGCCGCCCAGTCGCGCGACGAACCGGTGCCGTATTCCTTGCCGGCGATCACGATCAGCGGCGTCTTTTCGGACTTGTACTTCATCGCGGCGTCGTAGATCGACATCTGCTCGCCACTGGGGATGTGCAGCGTGAATCCGCCCTCGACGCCATCGAGCAAACGGTTCTTGATGCGGATGTTGGCGAAGGTGCCGCGCACCATCACGTCGTCGTTGCCGCGCCGCGAACCGTAGGAATTGAAATCCTTCGGCTCCACGCCGCGCCCGATCAGGTACTTGCCGGCGGGAGAATCCTTCTTGATCGCGCCGGCGGGCGAGATGTGGTCGGTGGTGATCGAGTCGCCGAACAGGCCGATGCAACGGGCGCCGCTGATGTCCTCGTGCTTCGGCAGGTCCATCGTCATGCCGTCGAAGTAGGGCGGGTTCTTGATGTAGGTCGACTTCCCGTCCCACGCGTACTGGTCGCCCTCGGGCACTTCCACCGCGTTCCATTCCTTGCTGCCCTTGAACACCTCGCCGTAGTTCTTGGTGAACATGGCCGAGTTGATGGACTTCGCCACCAGGTCGGCGATCTCCTTGTTGCTGGGCCAGATGTCCTTGAGGTAAACGTCCTTGCCGTCCTTACCCTTGCCGAGCGGCTGTTTCGACAGGTCGATGTCGATGGTGCCCGCGATCGCGAACGCCACCACCAGCGGCGGCGAGGCGAGGTAGTTCATCTTCACTTCGGAGTGGATGCGGCCCTCGAAGTTGCGGTTGCCGGACAGCACCGCCGCCACCGCGAAGTCGTTGTCGTTGACGCGCCTGCTGACGTCCTCGGGCAGCGGGCCGGAGTTGCCGATACAAGTGGTGCAGCCGTAGCCGACCAGGAAGAAGCCGAGCTTCTGCAGGTCTTCCATCAGGCCGGTGGCTTCGAGGTAATCGGTGACGACCTTCGAGCCCGGCGCCAGCGAGGTCTTGACCCAGGGCTTGGGCGCGAGGCCGCGCTCGGCGGCCTTGCGCGCCAAGAGACCCGCGCCGATCATCACCGCGGGGTTGGAGGTGTTGGTGCACGACGTGATCGCGGCGATCACCACCGAACCGTCTTCCAGTTCGCAATGTTCGTAATCGGCACAGACGTTCGGCGCGGCTTCGGCCTGGCTTTCCGCGGTGCCCACCGCGGTACTGCCGCCCTCATTCAAGAAGCGTTCCTTCTGCCTGTCCCACTTTTCCTTGCCATTCTCGCCCAGCGCGTGCATCGCGGCCTTGTAGCTTTCGCGCATGTCGGTGAGCAACACGCGGTCCTGCGGACGCTTGGGGCCGGCCAGCGACGGCTTGACGTCGGCGAGGTTCAATTCGATCACCGCACTGAATTCGGCTTGCGGCGAGTTCTCGTCGTGCCACAAACCCTGTGCCTTCGCATAGGTTTCGATCAACTCGATCTGGTGCGCGTCACGTCCCGACAGGCGCAGGTAGTTGAGCGATTCCTTGTCGATCGGGCAGATCGCGCAGGTCGCGCCGTATTCCGGCGACATGTTGCCGAGCGTGGCGCGGTCGGCCAGCGGCAGGTGCTGCAGACCGGGGCCGAAGAACTCCACGAACTTGCCGACCACGCCGTGCTTGCGCAGCATCTGGGTCACGGTCAGCACAAGGTCGGTCGCGGTCGCGCCTTCCGGCAATTTGCCGGTGAAACGGAAGCCGACCACTTGCGGGATCAGCATCGACGACGGCTGGCCCAGCATCGCGGCTTCGGCCTCGATGCCGCCGACACCCCAGCCCAGCACGCCGAGGCCGTTGACCATCGTGGTGTGGGAGTCGGTGCCGAACAGGGTGTCCGGGAACGCCCATGTCTTGCCATCGATGTCGCGCGTCATCACCACGCGCGAGAGGTATTCGAGGTTCACCTGGTGCACGATGCCGGTGGCGGGCGGCACCACCTTGAAATCATCCAGCGCCTTCTGGCCCCAGCGCAGGAAGGCGTAACGTTCGTGGTTGCGCTTGAATTCGATCTCGGCATTGCGCGCCAGCGCGTCGGCCTCGCCGAACACATCCACCTGCACCGAGTGGTCGATCACGAGTTCCGCGGGCGAGAGCGGGTTGATCTTCTTGGGGTCGCCGCCCAGCGCCACCATCGCATCGCGCATCGCGGCGAGATCGACCACGCACGGCACGCCGGTGAAATCCTGCAGCACCACGCGTGCGGGCAGGAAGGAAATCTCGGTGGAAGGCTCGGCCTTCGGATCCCAGTTCAGCACCGCTTCGATCTGCGCTTTCGTGACTTCGCTGCCGTCCTCGTTGCGCAGCAGGTTTTCCAGCAGGACCTTCATCGAGTAGGGCAGGCGCTTGAGGTCGTATTGCTTGCCCAGTTTCTGGAAGCTCGCGATCTGGTAAGACCTGCCGCCGACGGCGAGGGTGTCGCGAATCCCGAATGAGTCTTGCATGGTGTTCTCCTGAAGGTGCGCGCGGATCTGTGGCTTGGTTTTGGGTGACCGAGGAACGTCATACCTTGCGGTGCAGGGATGCACCGCCCGCGACACAAGCCGATCAACGGCTTGTGGCGTCGAAGCCGGGTCCGGACATGTGCCGGGCCCGGCGTGCTCTGGCAAATCCGGGATGGATTTGTCCAGAGCCGAAGAGATGGACCGCCTATTATCGCGCAAACCCCGTCGCGATGCCCGCGCACCTGCGTCAATGGGAGTGACTCGGTAGACTCACGCGAACCGGGGCGGAACATCACGCACGTTGGGGGCAAACTCGACAGACCATGATCGCACCCGTCCGCCTGTTCCTCCGCATCTACGAAAAGTGGAAGCGCGACACCCTTTACGAGGGTGATTTCCGCCCCAGCATCAGCATCCTCAAGCTGTCTTTCATCGCGTTGTTCATCGGCGGCGCGGCCGCCGTCATCGCGTGGATGCTGTACCGACTGATCGGCCTGGTGACGCACCTGGCGTTCGCCGGGCAGTGGAACTTCGATTTCGTCCAGCCGGCCGACCTGCACGCGCCGTGGTGGGTGATCATCCTGGCGCCCGTGGTCGGCGGCATCATCATCGGGTTCATGGCGCGCTATGGCACCGAGCGCATCCGCGGCCACGGCATTCCCGAGGCGCTGGAAGCGATCCTGTTCCGGCGCAGCAAGATGATGGCCAAGGTCGCGATCCTGAAACCACTGTCATCGGCGATCGCGATCGGCACCGGCGGTCCATTCGGGGCCGAGGGCCCGATCATCATGACCGGCGGCGCGGTCGGCTCGCTGATCGGACAGGTGTTCTCGCTGACCTCGATCGAACGCCGCACGTTGCTGGTGGCGGGCGCCTGCGCGGGCATGTCCGCGACCTTCGCGACGCCGATCGCGGCCACGCTGGTCGGTGTGGAAATGCTGCTCTTCGAAATGCGCCCGCGCAGCACCATTCCGGTCGCCGTGGCGTGTTTCGTGGCGGCGGTGTTGCGGCCGTTCCTGATCGGCCCCGGACCGCTGTTCCCGATCGACACCCAGTTCCACCTGCATGTCGCCGAGTTCGGCATGGCCGCGGTCAGCGGCCTGATGGCCGGTCTGCTGGCGACGGCGGTGACCTTCCTCGTCTACAAGGTCGAGGATGGCTACCGCAAGCTGCCGATCCACTGGATGTGGTGGCCGGCCATCGGCGCGCTGGTGGTCGGCATCGGCGGCGTGATCGACCCGCAGACACTGGGCGTCGGTTACGACGTCATCTACCAGTTGTTGACCGGCAAGATCGTCGGCACCGCGATCGTCACCTTCATGGTCGTCAAGGCGGTGATCTGGATCGTGTACCTGAGTTCCGGCACCTCGGGCGGCACGCTGGCGCCGCTGCTGGCGCTGGGTGCGGGACTGGGCGGGCTGGAAGCCATGATTTTCCCCGGCCCGTATCCGCTGCTGTGGCCCCTGCTCGGCATGGGCGCGATGCTGGCGGCCGTGATGCGGATGCCGTTCACGTCGATCCTGTTCGCGCTGGAGCTGACCGGCAACGCCAGCATGCTGCCGGCGCTCCTGATCACCTGCACCACGGCCTACGGGGCGAGTGTGTTCCTGATGAAGCGCTCCATCCTCACCGAAAAGATCGCGCGCCGTGGCCTCAACATCTTCCGTCCGTACACGCTCAACCGCCTCGAATACATGACCGTGAAGGAAGTGATGACGCGCGAGGTGGTCACCGTGTCCGCGGACATGACGGTGCGCGGGCTGGCCGACGGTTATTTCGGCAGCGAACAGAAATACCGTGCCTATCCGGTGGTGGACGCGGAGGGTACCTTGCTTGGCATCGTCGATCGCGCGCGTTTGCGCGAATGGCTGGAAAGCGACGGCAGTGGCGGGACACGCCTTGCCGACCTCATGAGCGGCGATCCGGTGGTGGCCTTTCCCGAGGAAAGCTGCCAGAGCATCGCCATCCGCATGGCGGTGGAAAAACGCGACCGCATCCCGGTGGTGAGCCGTGATGACCATCGGCTGCTGGGCATCGTCACCCGCTACGACCTGCTCACCCCGTACACGCAGACCCACGACGAGGAACACTTGCGCGAGCGTGTGTTCGGTGGGCGCGGGCAGGCGCACTGACGCGCGCGGTTTGTTTTCCCTCTCCCTCCGGAGGTGCTTGCACGCTTTGGTTCTTCCCCTCTCCCTTTGGGAGAGGGTGCCCGAAGGGCGGGTGAGGGTACGCATCCGCGCGTTGCTGTCTCTGCGATCGACCGACATCCCTGTCTCTTTCCGCCGCCTCCATCAAGAGCGGTTTCGCTCGCAAGAGAGCGAGCCCCTTTCTGTTTCGGCAGAAAGGGGCGAAAGACCATTGCGCCGGGCATGACGGTCTCGCCGACATCGTGTCGGCTCAACTTCCCTGCGATGCTCGCCGAACGGCGGCCGCGCCGAACTCGCACTTCCCTGTGCTCAAACATGCGGCGCTTGCTCCGCCGTTCGGCTGCGCTTCTCGGCGTCGTGCAAAGGCGCTTGAAGAGCGTTGCTTCGTTGTCGGTCATCCATGACCTTCGATCCAGCAATTTGAGGTGGTGCAGGCCATGGATGGCCGGAAGCGGAGCAAAACTTGGCGCCGTTGGCGGTGCCGCAGTCGCGATGCCGATCGCGCGAGCAAGGCGCGCATGTCCGACTGCAGGGATGCAGGAGTTCGCGCCGGCGCGCGATCGGCAAGCGGCAAGGGCAAGCGAGACAACAGGATGTTGTCGAGGTCACCGTCACAGGCGCAATGGTTTTTGGGTACTTTTTGCCGAAACAAAAAGTACCCCGCTCGCCGCCGAGGCGAGCGGAACCAAAGCACGGGCGTTGCATGCCTGTGATAACGCTTGGAGTCCGGCCGCCGGGATGGCCGTGCAATACGGACTGCACTGCAAGCAAATCAACCGCGCAAGGCCACCCCCGTGAGCATCCCGCGCGCGATCATCACCTCGCGCCGTGGCCGGAACAGCAGGTGCCGGCGCCGGCCGCCCAACTGGTGCCACATCACGGCGGCGCGGATCGCCGCCAGCAGCAGTGCGCGCACGCGCTGGGCCTTGGCGGGTTGCTGCAGGTACAGGGGATTGCCGACCACCGTGATGCGCGGCTTCAAGCCGGACAGGTTGCTGCAATAGAGGTCGGCGAGGCGCGCGATGATGGTGGGATGGGTGACCGGGAAATGCTGCAACTGGCGCTGCATGCCTTCCAGGCCTTCGCCGAGGCGGCGGTTGATCGCGGGCGAGCGGTGCAGGCTGCGTTCCAGTTTCAGCACGTTGATCAGCATGTGGAACAGCGGCAGGTCGCGATCGCTGCTTTCCACTTGTTCCACCAGCACGCGCAGGCCGCGGCGCACGCCGTGGTTGCCGCCGAATACCTCGGCGGCGCTGTCCGACTCCAGCTTGAACACGCTGGCGAGGCTGGCCTCCAGCGCGTCGCTGTCGCAATCGCCCTCGCGCGCCAATTCGCGCACCAGCGACAGGGCCTGGAACACGCCGGCCAGGGCGAGCACGCGCGCTTCGTTCATGGCGCGTCCCCGATGGCGGGCGCATCGGTGGCATCGATCACCGCGCCGCCGAGGCATTCCTCGCCCGCGTAGAACACCACCGACTGGCCCGGCGCGACCGCGCGCTGCGGCGCGTCGAAATGGACGTCGCAGCGATCGCCATCGACACTGACCCTGCAAGTTTGCGGCGGTTGGCGATAACGGGTCATGGCGCTGCACTCGAAGGCCGCGGCAGGCGGCGTGCCGGCGATCCAGTGCACGCCATTCGCCGTGAGCGCATGCGATTGCAGCCAGGCGTTGTCGTGGCCCTGGTCCACGTACACGATGTTGGCGGCGACGTCTTTTCCGACCACGTACCACGCCTCGCCGCTGCCGCCGGTACGGCCGCCGATGGCGAGGCCGCCGCGCTGTCCCGGCGTGTAGAACATCGCGCCGACGTGTTCGCCGACCGCTTCGCCGCGCGGGGTGCGCAGCTCACCCGGCTGCGCGGGCAGGTAGGTGGACAGGAACGCGCGGAAATCGCGCTCGCCGATGAAACAGATGCCGGTGGAGTCCTTCTTCGCGGCGACCGGCAGCCCGGCCTCGTCGGCGATCCTGCGCACTTCGGTCTTGTGCAGCTCGCCCAGCGGAAACAGCGCGGCGCCGAGTTGCGCCTGGTCGAGCGTGTGCAGGAAATAGGTCTGGTCCTTGGACGCGTCGCGTGCGCGCAGCAATTTCGACCGGCCGTGCTCGTGCAGCACGCGCGCATAGTGTCCGGTGGCGAGTTTTTCGGCGCCTTCGGCGTGCGCGGCGGCGAGGAAACAGCCGAACTTGATCTCGCGATTGCACAGCACGTCCGGGTTGGGCGTGCGCCCGGCGCGGTATTCGTCGAGGAAATGCGCGAACACGCGCCGGCGGTATTCGGCGGCGAAGTCGAGGCTGTGGAACGGAATGTCCAGCTTCGCGCACACGGCCAAGGCGTCCTTGCGGTCGGCATCGGCGTGGCAGCCCGACGTGCCCTCGTGGCCGGGATCCTTGTCCTCCCAATTCAGCATGAACACGCCGGACACTTCGTGCCCGGCGCTTCTCAGCAGCAGCGCCGCCACCGAGGAATCGACGCCGCCGGACATGCCGACCGTGACGCGCACGCTCACGCCCCGTCCGGCAACCGCGAGCGCAGCGTCGCCAGCGACAGGCGTTGCCCGGCCAGCCAGTCGTCCAGGGTGGCCAGCACCAGCGGGCTGCGCAGGCGTTCGCCCAGCGCGGCGATTTCGGCGTAGGGCATCCACGCGGCGCGGACGATGCCGGCGTCCAGCTGGCGCTCGGGGTGGTGCCGCACCGTGTGGCCGGCGAAGGCGAAGCGCACGATCTGGTGGTCGTGCACGGGGCTGTACCACTGCTGCACGCCGACGAAGTGGTCCAGCGCGACCTCCCATCCGGTTTCCTCCAGCGTTTCGCGCAGGGCGGCATCCACCAGCGTCTCGTGCGGTTCCAGGTGGCCGGCCGGCTGGTTGAACTGGCGGACGCCGCGGACCTCTTCCTCGACCATCAGGAAACGGTCGCCGTCGGCGATCACGCAGGCCACGGTGACATGCGGGCACCAGACGGCGTCGCGATCTGGCGCGGTTGCGATTTCGTCCATACGCTGGTGCACTGGAAATTCCATCATTTTGCCATTATCTGGTGTGACGTATTGCCATCGCTTGCCTGCGTCCCCGGGCATATACTCAAGACAAAGGGCTCCCGGCCGATGACACCCGGAAAAACCACCGACAACGAAACGGAACGCGAACAGGGCGTGGTGGTGGAACCCGGCCGTCCGGAGACGGCGCGACCACCGCTGTACCAAGTGGTGCTGCTGAACGATGACTACACGCCGATGGAGTTCGTGGTGGAGGTGCTGGAGACGTTTTTCAAGATGGCGCGCGAGCGTGCGACCCAGGTGATGTTGCACGTGCATACCCGCGGCAAGGGCGTTTGCGGCGTGTTCAGCCGGGAAGTTGCAGAAAGCAAGGTGGCGCAGGTCAACGAGTTTTCCCGCGTCCACCAACATCCGCTGCTTTGCACGATGGAAAAGTTGTAACCGACCCCATATCGTGGGGAAGAGATTCGGAGACCCTACTCATGTTCAGCAAGGACCTCGAATACACCATCGGCCAGTGCTACAAGGAGGCCCGCGAGCAGCGCCACGAGTTCATGACCGTGGAGCACCTGCTGCTCGCACTGTTGGCCAACCCGACCGCGGCGGCGGTGCTGCGCGGCTGCGGCGCCGACATCGACAAGCTCGCCAAGGACCTGCGCTCGATCATCACCGAAACCGTGCCGGTACTGCCTTCGGGCGACGAGCGCGACACCCAGCCGACGCTGGGCTTCCAGCGCGTGCTGCAACGCGCGGTCTACCACGTGCAGTCCTCGGGCCGGAAAGAAGTGACCGGCGCCAACGTGCTGGTCGCGATCTTCGGCGAGAAGGATTCGCACGCCGTGTATTTCCTGCACCAGCAGGAAGTCGAGCGGCTGGACGTCGTGAACTACGTCTCGCACGGCATCGCCAAGATCGGGCACGAAACCGAATCCGCGCCGGCGCCGGGCGAGGCCGGCGGCGAGGCCGAGCAGGAAGGCAAGGACAAGGACAACGCGCTGGTCGAATACGCCACCAACCTCAACGAGCGCGCCGAGCAGGGCAAGATCGATCCGCTGATCGGCCGCGACGAGGAAATCGAGCGCACCATCCAGGTGCTGTGCCGCCGCCGCAAGAACAACCCGCTGTACGTCGGCGAATCCGGCGTGGGCAAGACCGCGCTGGCGGAAGGCCTGGCGCGCCGCATCGTGGAAGGCAAGGTTCCGGCCGTGCTGGAAGACGCCACCATCTGGGCGCTGGACCTCGGTGCGCTGGTCGCGGGCACCAAGTACCGCGGCGATTTCGAGAAGCGCCTGAAGGCGGTGATCGCGCAACTGAAGAAGGACCCGAACGCGATCCTGTTCGTGGACGAGATCCACACCATCATCGGCGCGGGTTCGGCATCCGGCGGCACCATGGATGCGTCCAACCTGATCAAGCCGGTGCTGGCCTCGGGCGAACTGCGCTGCATCGGCTCCACCACCTTCCAGGAATTCCGCGGCGTGTTCGAGAAGGACCGCGCGCTGGCGCGGCGCTTCCAGAAGATCGACGTGGTCGAGCCGTCGGTGGCCGATACCGTGGAAATCCTGAAGGGGCTGAAGTCGCGCTTCGAGGAACACCACAGCGTCACCTACAGCGACGATGCCCTGAAGGCCGCGGTGGATCTTTCGGTCAAGCACATCCCCGACCGCCTGTTGCCGGACAAGGCCATCGACGTGATCGACGAGGCCGGCGCGCGCCAGCGCCTGCTGCCGGAAGACCAGCGTACCGGCAAGGTCGACGTTTCCGAGGTCGAATACATCGTGGCGCGGATGGCGCGGATTCCGCAGAAGCAGGTCTCGGCTTCCGACCGCGACGTGCTGCGCAACCTTGACCGCAATTTGAAGATGGTGATCTTCGGCCAGGACCAGGCCATCGATACGTTGGCTTCCGCGATCAAGATGGCGCGCTCGGGGCTGGGCGATCCCAACAAGCCGATCGGCAATTTCCTGTTCGCCGGTCCCACCGGCGTCGGCAAGACCGAGGTCACGCGGCAGCTTGCCCTCCAGCTCGGCATCGAGCTGGTGCGTTTCGACATGTCCGAGTACATGGAGCCGCATTCGGTGTCGCGGCTGATCGGCGCGCCTCCGGGTTACGTCGGGTTCGACCAGGGCGGCCTGCTCACCGAATCGGTGGTCAAGCACCCGCATTGCGTGCTGCTGCTGGACGAGATCGAGAAGGCCCATCCCGACCTGTTCAACATCCTTTTGCAGATCATGGACCACGGCGTGCTCACCGACACCAACGGCCGCGAAGCGAATTTCCGCAACGTGATCCTGGTGATGACCACCAATGCGGGCGCGCGCCAGGCATCGCGCCGCAGCATCGGCTTCCTCGAACAGAGCCACGCCACCGATGCGATGGAAGTCATCCGCCGCACCTTCACGCCGGAGTTCCGCAACCGGCTGGATGCGGTGGTGCAGTTCAAGGCCCTGGACTTCGAGCACATCCTGCGGGTGGTCGACAAGTTCCTGATCGAGCTGGAAGCGCAGTTGCTCGAAAAGCGCGTGTCCCTGAACGTCGCGCCCGAAGCGCGCAACTGGCTGGCCGAACACGGTTTCGACCCGCAAATGGGCGCGCGGCCGATGGCGCGGCTGATCCAGGACAAGGTCAAGCGGGCGATCGCCGACGAGCTGCTGTTCGGCAAGCTCGCCGACGGCGGCAAGGTCAACCTCGGCGTCAAGGATGGCGAGCTCACGGTCGACACCGAAGCGGCGGAAAAACTTCCCGCGGTCGTGGAATGACGCGCAGCCGCGGCGGTAACGCCGCGGCCTGCTTCCTACAGCAACCGCATCAACTCCGGCCAGATCGGCAACTGGCGCACGCGTACGGTGGTGCCGGCGAAGATCGCGTTGGCGAGCGCCGGTGCGGCGGAAGGGAAACCCATCGCAAACGCGCCGGTCGGGTTTTCCTGCGAGGGCACCAGGATCACCTGCACGTCGTGCGGCATCTGCGCCATCGTCGCCAGCGGATAGTCGCTGAAGCCGCGCTGCGCGATGCGTCCGTCCTTGACGCCGATGCGTTGGCGCAGGGCGGTGGAAAACGCATCCAGCGTCGCGCCGACCAGCGCGGCGCGCGCACCCAGCGGGTTCACCACCCGGCCGAGGTCGGCGGCGCAGACCACGTTGTGGATCACCAGCCGCTCGCCTTCCATCGACATTTCCACCGCGTGCGCGACGTAGCCGCCGAAGGTGAAGTGGCAGGCCAGTCCGAAGCCGTGGCCTTGCGGGTGCGGCTTGTTCCAGCCGATCGCATCGGCCGCGAGATTGAGCACCCACGCGAGCCGGCCGGTGTCGAGTACCGGGCCGCCGTGCCCGCGATAGGACAGCTTGCGCGGATCGCCCAGCAGCGCGAGGCGGAATTTCAGCGCGTCGATTTTCAGCTCGTGCGCGATCTCGTCGATGAAGCACTCGGTGGCGAATGCGTTGACCGCGTGCGAGCTGCCGCGGTAGCTGCCGCGCGGCAATGCGGATTCCAGCGCGTACCACGCGTATTGCAGGTTGTCGACCAGCCCCGCCGGCAGGTCGTCGGGGTGCATTTCGGACAACCACCAGCGCGCGCGCGGTTCGCGGCCGGCCAGCCGCGAGGTGCTGGCGATGCGGTGCGTCCAGCCGGTCAACTTGCGCTTGCGGTCGGCACAGGCTTCCAGCTGGTGCACGGAAAACGGGCGGTAGGTGTCGTGGGCGAAAGCCTCGCTGCGGGTCCACACCAGCTTGATCGGCTTGCCCGCGGCCTTGGCCAGCATCACGGCTTCGGCCACGTAGTCGGTTTCGAGGAACCGTCCGAAGCCGCCGCCCGCGCGCGGCAGTTTCACCTCGATCTTGTCGGGCGCGAGTCCGGTCAGCCGTCGCACGGTGTCCAGCGTGGCGCGCGGATTCTGCACCGGCGCGACGACCAGCGCGTGCTGGTTGTCCACTTTCACCAGCGCGTTGGGGGGTTCCAGCTCGGCGTGCGCGACGGTGGCCACGCGGTACTCGGCCTTGAAGCGGTGCGGCGCGCGTTTGAGCGTTTCCGCGAAATCGCCATCGGTGCGCACGGCTTTCGCGGGATCGCCGGCCAGCAGCGCCGCGGCGGCTTGCGCGAGCGCACTATCGTCGCGCGCGGGCAGCGTGCCCGGTTCCCAGCGGAGTTCGAGTTTGTCGAGGGCCTGCAGCGCCGTCCAGGTGTCGCGCGCCAGCACCGCGACCCCCGCCGCCAGCGGCTGGGTGCCCAGCGCCCGCGCGGGATCGGGCGGGGGAATCGTCATGACCTTTTCGACGCCCTTCATTTTCTGCACGGCGGCATCGTCTAGCTGCGCGAGCTTGCCGCCGGGCCAGGGGCAGCGCGTGATCACCGCGACCAGCGTGTCGCCCAGCCATTCGTCGATCGCGAAGCGCTGGCGGCCGGTGACGATGTCGCGCGCATCGACGTCGCCGGCGTCCTGGCCGACCAGCACGAATTGCGGGGGCGCTTTCAGCACGGGCGGTGTGGTCGCGGGCTTGAGTTTGGATGCCGCGTCCGCGAGTTCGCCGTAGCCGAGCTTGCGGCCGTCGGCGGCGATCGCCATGCCGCGCGAAGTCCTGACGCTTGCGGGCGTGGTCTTCCAGCGTTCGGCCGCGGCGCGCCGCAACAGTTCGCGTGCGGCGGCACCGACGCCGCGCAGGTCGTTCCAGGCGGCGGGCACGCTGGTGCTGGCGGAGGCCATCTGATGGCCGTAGGTCCAGTGCGGCTCGCCGTTGACCGTGGTGACGCCGAGGTCCAGCGGTACCACGATGACCTTGTTCCAGTCGGCGTCCAGTTCTTCGGCGAGGATGCGCGCCTCGGCGGTGCGGATGCCCTGGCCGACTTCGGGATCGCGCGCGCCGATCACGGTGGTCCCGTCGGGTTCGATGCGCAGGTAGGGATTCAGCGGGACGAGGTTCCGGCCCAGCAATTCGTCGGGGGTGTCGGCGAACGCGGGAATGCCCACGATCAGGGCGCCGGTCGCGCTGCCGAAAACCTTCAGGAAGCGCCGGCGGCCGGCGTCGTGCGCGCGGCTCACTTCGGCTTGCCCGGCATGGCCGCGGCCGCCCGCTGGATCGCGCGGCGGATGCGCGGGTAGCTGCCGCAACGGCACAGGTTGCCGATGCCATCGATGTCGGCGTCGGAGGGATTCGGTTTGCGCGCCAGCAGGTCCACCGCCGCCATGATCTGGCCGGACTGGCAGTAGCCGCACAGGATCGCGTCCTCGTCGATCCAGGCTTGCTGCACGGGATGCAGCTTGCCATCGGCGCCGGCCAGCCCTTCGACCGTGGTGATGCGCTTGTCGACGACTGCCTGCATCGACAACGTGCACGCGCGTTTCAGCTTGCCGTCGACGAGCACGCTGCAGGCGCCGCAACTGGTGTCGTCGCAACCGTATTTGCAGCCGGTGAGGCGCAGCACGTCGCGCAGGTACCACAGTAGCGGCAACTCCGGATCGCCGGTATGGCGGTAGCGCCGGCCGTTGATCTCGATGTCGATGCCGCTGCGGATCGGCTGCGGGACGATCTTTTGCGGCGGTGTCTGCGGGGCCTGGGGCATCCGGCGATTGTATGCGCAAGCGCCGCGCGGCTCACCCCCGCCGATTGCGGGGAAGGCACCGACGTTCATCCTTCATGCACGGTGGGCATTGGACCTGTTGACTCTTGCCGCGCGAGTCGCGTTGCTTCCGCAGTGGCTGCCAGGCGAAGCGCGCGCCGCGGCGCCATGGTGGTTCCATGGTCAAGGCGTGCGCCGAAACAGGGTGGCCGCTGCGAAGCAACCCTCCGGGCCGTGGCCCTTGGCCCACATGGCTGTGTCATTACTCGTCGATGTATCGACATACATCTTTCCCCCTCTTCCTTGCCCCGCGGGCCAAGGGGCGACGGCGCGGCCACGTGGCATGGTGTCAACAGGCCCTGGCGCGATTGCGTTTTGCACTGCAGCACGCAACACTTGCGGGCCTTGTCCATTTCTTGCGCCAGCCCATCCGGGTCCGTTCCATGACCGACTCCGCCCTTGCGCCGCTGGCGCCCGACGCACCCTGGGTCGTGCTGAAGTTCGGCGGCACCAGCGTCGCCACCGCCGGGCGTTGGCGCACCATCCAGCAGCTCGCATCGCGGCGCCGTGCCGAGGGACACCGCGTGCTGGTGGTGGTGTCCGCGCTGTCCGGAGTCACGGATGCGCTGAAGGGGCTGTGCGCGTGTGCCGAAGCGGAACGCGGCGCGGCGGTTGCGCAGATCGTGGACCGTCATCGTGAGCTGGTTGCGCAGATGCAGCTCGATGCAGTGGAGGGCGTGGAGCGCTGGCTGGCCTCGTTGCAGGCGCTGGTGCGCGACGCCGCGCCCGATCGCCTGGCCTGGCAGGCTGCGGTGCAGGCGCATGGCGAATTGTTGTCCAGTTCGCTGGGTGCGGCGTTCATGAGCGCGAACGGTTTGCCGACCGGCTGGCTGGATGCACGCGATGCCCTGCGGGCGCGCGAGCTGCCGTTCCTCAACGAACGCGCGCGCATGCTGTCGGCACAGGTGCTGGCGGAACCCGATCCGGTGCTGTCGGCACGCCTCGCCGGCGCGGGCGAGGTGTTCATCACGCAAGGTTTCATCGCGCGCAATGCGGACGGCGACACCGTGTTGCTGGGCCGCGGCGGTTCGGACACATCCGCGGCGTACATGGGCGCACTGCTGCGCGCGGCGCGCGTGGAAATCTGGACCGACGTCGCCGGCATGTTCACCGCCGATCCGCGCCAGGTGCCGGGCGCGCGGCTGCTGCAGCGGCTCGACTACGACGAGGCGCAGGAAATCGCCTCGACCGGCGCCAAGGTATTGCATCCGCGCTGCCTGTCGCCATGCCGGCGCGCGCGGGTGCCGCTGTGGATCAAGGACACGCAACACCCCGGCCTCGATGGCACCGTGATCGGCCCGCAACCGGCGGAGAGCGCGCCCAGCATCAAGGCCATCAGTTCGCGGCGCGGCATCACGCTGGTGTCGATGGAGACTTCGGGGATGTGGCAGCAGGTCGGCTTCCTCGCCGACGTGTTCGAATTGTTCAAGCGGCACGGGTTGTCGGTCGACTTGATCGGTTCGGCCGAAACCAACGTCACGGTGTCGCTGGATCCGGCCGAGAACCTGCTGGATTCCGACGTGGTGGCGCGCCTCGCCGCCGATCTCGCCAAGGTGTGCCGGGTCAAGGTGATCGCGCCGTGCGCGGCGGTGACCCTGGTCGGGCGCGGCATGCGTTCGATGCTGCATCGGTTGTCCGGCGTGCTGGCCGAGTTCGGACGCGAGCGCGTGCACCTGATTTCGCAGTCGTCCAACAACCTCAACCTTACTTTCGTGGTGGACGAGGGCATGTTGGACGGCGTGTTGCCGCGACTGCACGAATTGCTGGTGCGTGCTGGCGCGCTGCGCACCGACGATACATCCTTGTTCGGGCCGAGCTGGCAGGAGTTGTACGGCAAGGGCGAGGCGCACGTGCGCACGCCGTGGTGGCACGCCGAACGCGCGCGCCTGCTGCGACTGGCCGGTGTTCCCCCCTCTCCCCACGGGAGAGGGGTAGGGGGTGAGGGTACGGGGGAACCCGCAGGTCTTGTTGGATCCGAGCCCTCACCCGCCCTTCGGGCACCCTCTCCCAGAGGGAGAGGGGAGGCCGTTTTCACGCCGCGTTATGTCTATCACCTGCCGACGATCCGCGCGCGCGCGCGCGCCCTGCGGGCCATGCGGTCGGTGGATCGCGTGTACTACGCGGTCAAGGCCAATGCGCATCCGGCGATCCTGCAGGCGCTTGTGCAGGAAGGATTGGGCCTCGAATGCGTGTCGCCGGGCGAGCTGGATGCTGCGTCGGCCGCGGGGACGGCCGAAACGCCACTGCTGTTCACGCCCAACTTCGCGCCGCGCGCGGACTATGCGGGAGCGTTGCAACGCGGGATGACGCTGACGCTGGATGCGCTGCACCCGTTGCTACACTGGCCGGACTTGCTGCACGGACGCGAGGTCATGCTGCGCGTCGATCTCGGCCGCGGACTCGGCCACCACGACAAGGTCCGCACCGGTGGCGTCACCAGCAAGTTCGGCCTGCCTCTGGACCAGTTCGCCGCCTTCTTGGAGTTGGCGCGCGAACACGACGTGCGCGTGGTCGGGCTGCACGCGCACCTGGGTTCCGGGATCCTCGATGCCTCGCACTGGCCGCTGGTGTGCGGCCAACTCGCCAGCCTCGCCGATCGCATCGGCAGCGTGCGCTGCCTCAATCTCGGCGGCGGTCTCGGCGTGCCGTCGCACCCGGGCGAGGCGGAACTCGATATCGCGGCGGTCGACGCGGCGCTCGCGGAAGTCAGGCAAACCTGTCCGCAGTATGCGTTGTGGCTGGAACCCGGTCGCTGGCTGGTCGCCGATGCCGGCGTGCTGTTGGCGCGGGTCACCCAGACCAAGCGCAAGGGCGCGATCGATTACCTCGGTTGCGACGCCGGCATGCATGCGTTGATCCGGCCCGCGCTGTACGACGCCTGGCACGAGATTGTGAACCTGTCGCGGCTCGACGCGCGCGCCGACACGCTGTACCAGGTCGTCGGGCCGATCTGCGAATCCGGCGACGTGCTGGGCTCCGACCGCCACCTGCCGCGAAGTGCCGAGGGCGACGTGCTGCTGATCGCGCAAGCCGGCGCCTACGGTGAATCCATGGCGTCGCACTACAATCTGCGGCCGTTGGCCGAAACCGCAGTGATTGAATGAGCACGCTGGTCGATCCGCGCCAGGCACAAACTTTCCGCTTCGTCCGTTGCGGTTATGCCGATGGCGTCGCCGAGTTGGTGTACGCGTTCGACGATGGTCCCGAATTGGTCGAGCGCATTCGTTTCCCGGATGCGCCGGAGTTGCCGGAAGCACGCAAACCCGCGTTCGACGCTGCGCTGCACCTGCTGCACCTCGTGGCCGGCATCAGCTACTACAAGGCCGGCGTGCCGGAGCGCATCGAAGTCGGAACGGGTGCGCCCGATGCCGCCGGTGCCGAATTGCTGGACGCGCTGTACCTGCACGGGCTGGCCGAATTCGCGTATCGCAACAAACTCGACCTGCGCGGGCGGATCGCGTTTCCGCGCGGTTCTTCCGTCCTTGGGTCTGGGTCCCGGCCAAAGGCTGCCGAAGCCGCCATCCGTGGCCAAGAGCTCCGTGGCCGGGATGACGGTGAAGTGCGGGCGCTGGGCTTGCCGCATCGCACCCTGATACCCATCGGCGGCGGCAAGGACTCGCTGGTGGTGGTGGAGGCGTTGAAACGGATCGGCGCCGACGCCGTTGCGACGTGGGTGGGCGCCTCGCCGTTGATCGCGGCGGTCGCCGAACGCACCGGGTTGCCGACGCTGAACATCGGTCGCGAGCTGTCTCCGGTGCTGTTCGACTACAACCGCATGGGTGCATGGAACGGGCACATCCCGGTGACCGCGATCAACTCGGCGATCCTCGCTTGCGCCGCGATCCTGTACGGCTTCGATGCCATTGCCTTCGCCAACGAACGTTCGGCATCCGCCGCCACGCTGGAATACGAAGGCCAATCGGTCAACCACCAGTGGAGCAAGGGCTGGGCGTTCGAGCGCATGTTCGCCGCGTACCTGCGCACGCACGTCGCCGCGGATCTCGACTTTTTCTCCCTGCTGCGGCCGTTCTCCGAGCTGGCGGTCACGCGTGCGTTCGCGAAAACGGGCGCGGCGTATTTCGACGTGTTTTCCAGTTGCAACCGCAATTTCCGCATCCTCGGGCCCAAGCCTTCGGACCGCTGGTGCGGGCACTGTCCGAAGTGTCATTTCGTGTTCCTCGCGCTGGCGCCGTTCCTGCCCAAACCGCGCTTGCTCTCGATCTTCGGCGGCAACCTGCTGGACGACGAATCGCAGGCGCCGGGGTTCGATGCGTTGATCGAATATCGGGACCACAAACCGTTCGAATGCGTGGGCGAGGCCGCCGAGGCGCGCGCCGCGTTCGCCGCGCTCGCCGCGCGTCCCGAGTGGCGCGAGGATGCGCTGGTTGCGCGTTTTCGCGAGGAGGTCGTGCCGCAACTCGGCGCCGCGTCGTTGGCAGTCGAGTCCTGGCTTGCACCATCGGACGAGCACGGCGTGCCCGCGCGCCTTGCCGGAGCGCTCGATGCGATTCGCGGAGCTTGAACACGCAGACGTCGCGATCTGGGGCTGCGGCCGCGAGGGCCGCGCCGTGCTTGCGGCCTTGCGTCGGCGTTTCCCGGACAAACCGCTGACCGTGTATTGCAAGCCCGGCGAGGCCGATGCCGCACGCGCGGCAAGTCGCCTGCGTGTGTTCGAAGCAGCGCCGGACGCAACCATGCTGTCCGCGCACGACGTCGTCATCAAGTCGCCCGGCATCAGCGCCTACAAGCCGGAAATCCTCGCCGCGCGCGAGCGCGGCACGCGCTTCACTTCCGGCACCGCGTTGTGGTTCGGCGAGAACGTGCCGGGCAAGAGCGACGACGCACGCGTGGTCGCCGTCACCGGCACCAAGGGCAAGAGCACGACCACCGCATTGATCGCGCACCTTGCGCGCAGCCTCGGCGTCCGCACCGCGCTGGCCGGCAATGTCGGCTTGCCCTTGCTCGATCTCGATGAACAACGCGCCGACCTCTGGGCCATCGAGCTGTCGAGCTTCCAGACCGGCGAAGCCGGGCCGGTCGAGGTGGGCGTGATCGTCAGCCTGGGCGAGGAACACCTAGATTGGCACGGTACACGCGAACGCTACATTGCCGACAAATTGAAACTCGCGGACGTCTCGCGCACGCTGCTGGTCGACGCTCGCTCGCCGTTGTTGATGGAACGCACCGCGGGTCATCCGCAACGCAGGACGTTCGACGATGCGCGCGGCTGGCACGTCGAGGGTGCAGCCATTTGCCGCGGCACCGAGCCTATCGTCGAAGTGCAGGGTCTGCCGTTGCACGGCGCACACAACGCGCGCAACGCCTGCGCGGCGCTGGCCGCGATCGAACTGCTCGGCTTCGATGCGCGTGCCGCGGCGGCGTCACTGCACGCCTTCAAGCCGCTGCCGCACCGCCTGACGTCGCTGGGCACGCGCGATGGCGTGGAATGGATCGACGATTCGATCAGCACCACGCCCGACGCCGCGCTGGCCGCGCTGGAGAGCCTGAATGGTCGCGACGTCGCATTGATCCTCGGCGGTTTCGACCGCGGGCTCGACTGGTCCCGGTTCGCCGCGGAGTTGCATGCGCGGCCGCCGCACGCGCTGATCGTGCAGGGCGCGGCCGGACCACGGATCGCGCGCGCGCTGCGCGATGCGGGCGTCGCAGGCACCGTCGAGGAAACCGCGGATCTTGCGGCTGCGGTTTCGCATGCGCGCGCGCAGACGCCGGCAAACGGCGTGGTGTTGCTGTCGCCCGGCGCGCCCAGCTTCGACCAGTTCGGCGATTACGCCGAACGCGGCCGCGCGTTCGCGCGGCTTGCCGGCTTCGACGACGCCATCCTCGGCGAAATCGCCGGGCTCGGCATCGCATGATCCCGTCTGTTCATGGCGATCACACGCAGGTGCCCTGCAGCGTGAGTCACGAGCATTCGCTTGGCGTCTCGTTAGGCGGGGGTATTCAATTCCGAAGCGCAACATTTGACTCAACTAGGTTGCGCAGGTGCGGTAGCCTGCGGCCGCTTCGTTGGCAGGTGGAGTTGCGCGTGCGAGTGCGATCACCATGAAAGACCCTACTGCGCAAATCCTTTCGCCATCCTCATGATTGGTCACGAACGAAACCAGGCTAAGGAAAGGACGAAAACTCGACCATCAAAGGCGATGCTATGTCTGCGGCTTTCATCTGGATGCAACGGCCGGTTACGAGTGCCAATTTCGCCGCTTCCATGTCCAACAGGTGGTAGCATATTTCGGCCAGCAGAAAATACAGTTTCGCGCTGCGGCAGATGCCTGGAGCAGGCAGCGTGTCCAAGAACTCTAGAAATCTTCTCGCGCCTGAGAGATTGCCGGCTTGCAGCGCCAGTCTGGCGCATGCGGCCAGGATTTCTTCGCGCAGGGCTGGACTGCGGACCGTTTCCGGAGAGGGCAGCAACGCCAGACAATGCCGAGCTTTCTTCAGTCGCCCCGATTGTGCGAGAGCGGAGGACAACCTGGCCAATGAGTGAGCGCCGATTCGCGACCAATCAGGAGCTCCCTTCAACAGGGTGAGGCCAGCGCGAACCTTTCCGATCAGGATCAACACCTCAGCCAGCTCCGCGGCGATGTCGTTGTCCAAAGTCCATTGCGGCCAGCCTTCAACGAGCGACTTGGCGCGTTTTTTCTTGCCGAGCTCGTAACAGGCCCGCGCGGCGTGGATTCTCACGCTGATACGCTCGGGTGATTTGTCGAGCACGATCCGGAACATGTCGTACGCGTGTTGATACCGACCACACTCCATCTCCATATCCGCCAAACCCAAAGCGGCGTCGGAATCCTGCGGCGCCGATCTCAGGGCCTGACGAAACGCGGTGCGGGCCTCGCCATAGCGTCCGACTTCCTGCAGCGCGTGGCCCAGGTTCGTCCAATGCCTTGGCGACGAACGCCCCGCATATGCCACGTCGAAGGAAGCTGCCGTAGCAACGTGCGCGTCGGCACATGCTTGGGCATTCTTTCCGGGTTCCGGCGGTTGGGCATGCCAAACAGCAACAGTCGGTGGCACTGACGAAGGCTTCGATGACGCGTCACCCGGCCTGGCCGAGTGACGCGTTGGTGGCGCTTGCATCGTGGATGTGCCGAGATTCGCCTGCATTGGCATGGTTGCCTGCACTGGCTCAGAACTTGACTGTTACGCGGGCCCAGTAGTAGCGGCCAAGCGTATCGAAATCGTTCGGGTCGGTGTTGGCATTTTGCGAATTGTTGGCGTACAGAAGGGGCGGTTGTTTGTCCATCACGTTGTCCACGCCGACATCGATACGGGTGTTGATCGGATCAATGTTGTAGCCCACGGTGAAGTTGTTGTACACGTACGCACCGTAGTGCAGCACATAGGGGCCTGCGGGTCCCTTCGGGTTGAAACCCGTAGCTGCAGTAGCGCCTTGCGAGGGGTCATACGAACCCACCTTGAAGTGGCTGATGTACTGCATCGTCCAGTGTGCGTCCCAAGGCCCCAATTGCCAGCCCAAGGTGCCCTGGGCGCGAATCCGTGGGAAGAAACAGATCGCGCCCAACCCCCCGGCCACTCCCGCCGCGCTCGGGCAGGAAGAGTTCAGGGACGAACCGGTCGAGCCCATGACGCCCACGTAGTTCAAGACCGAGTTGCCGACCTGGCCCGGTGCGGACTGCACCTTTGCCTGTTTCATGTAGGTTGCGTTCAAGCCGACGTTGAACTGACCGAACGAGAATTGCGGCAATTTGTAATCGGCAGAAACGTCCAGCCCCTTGACATCGAAGCGACCAAGGTTGGCCGTTGGCAGCGTGAACAGTTTCGGCTGACCCAGTGTGCCTGCGACATCGCTGCGCGTGATGAACGGGCAAAACTGTGTTTGACCGTAAAAACAGAGATTCAGCACGCTCTGCGCACCCACCGTCGCGACGATGTTGTTCAGGAATATGCGCCAGAGGTCGGCGCTCAGCGACAAGCCTGGCACGTAGTGCGGTGAGTACACCGCGCCGAGGTCGAACGACTTGCCGCTTTCTGGTCCGATGTGGAAGCCGGCATACGCGGATCCCGCGGTGATCGCACGGATCTGCTGGCCACTGGCGACCAAGGTATCGACGAAGCTGCCGTCCAGCGGCACGTTCGGACAGGCCGGATTGGCCGTAGTGATGTGATCGCACGGGTCGGACGACAACAGAGGCGCGCTTGCGTTCGGGGCCTGGAACACATCCTCGAGGGTCGGTGCGCGGAACACCTTCTGGACCGTGCCGCGCAGCAACAGGTCCTGGATCGGGCGGTATTCCACCGCGATTTTCCAGTTGCTGGTGCTGCCGAAGTCGCTGTACTTGGAATAGCGATCGCCCAGCGTGACGTTAAGGGCACGCACGAACGGCAGGTCCTTCAGGACCGGGATGAACACCTCGGCGTAGGCTTCCTTGACGTTGTAGCCCCCCTGCAGGTGCGCCGTGCAATTGCTGGATAAAGTGCAGGTGTAGTTGGCAGCCGGATTGATGAGCAGACCGCTGCTCACCGTGTTGCTGGTGTATTCCTTGCGGTAATCCGCGCCGGCCGCCAATTGCACCGTGCCTGCAGGCAAATCGAACAGCCCGCCGCTGACGTCGGCGTGCATCAGGCGGACAATGCTCCAAGTATTGATCATCGCGGGGGTTGACGCGGCCGCGATCACCGCCCGGCTGTTCGCGCTGAACAGGTTGAACGGGTCGAACGGGGTGCAGGTTCCGAGCGAGATCGGAGCCGCAGGCGTGCCACACTGCACCACGCCGTCCGGATTCAGGAACGACGGACCCGCTTCCTCGTTCAGAAGGGTCTGGTTCGGCAGGCCAAAGTTGGTGTTGATCTGCGAAATATGACCGTAGTTGTACCCGGCGTTCCACGTCCAGTCCTGGTTGAACAGATTGAAATTTCCCTTGAATCCGCTGATCAACTGGTCGGTGGTCGTTGTGTTGGCAAAAAAGCGGTTGCCAGCCGGAAAGTTGCGCGCCGCATAGGCTGCGCCATTGGTGCTGAAGTCAACGCCGAACGGGTTGTAGTAGTTGTTTTTGGAAATCGTGAATCCGGTATCAAAACCATTCGAACCGCTGCCGAACACCGCCGGCGCCAACTGCGACGCGGCATCCGTCTTGTTGTGGTACATCGTGGCGTAGAAGTCCACGTTGTCGCTGAAGTGGTACACACCCTTGAAGAACACGTTGGTGCGTTCCTGCGGGGTCATCAGCAAGTTGACTGACGCGTAGTTGTATTTGTCGGCGGCCGTGAAGCAGTGATAGTCCGCCAAGGTGGTCGGGCTGGTGCCGGCCGTGGCAGCGCTTTCGTTCAGCGACAGGCTGCCGCAACCCAGCGGGCCGGGCAGGAAAATGCGGTCGCGCGACGCATAGGAAGAGCCACCGGGAACCACCGCGACGCCCGAGCCGGGCAGCGCGACGCTCTTGCTGGTGTTGGTGGCGCTGAGCGACAGCGCGTTCTTGGACCAGCTGCGACTCGCCTGCAGCACCTCGTCGAACTTGTTGTAATCGACGCCGGCAAGGATGCTGCCCTTGTCCGAAGACTGGCCGAACATGAAGCTGGCGCCCCTGCGTTCGCCGTCGTCATGGTCGGAAATGCCATAGTTCGCTTGGAATTGGGCGCCCTGATAGTTGGACTTCAGGATGATGTTGATGACGCCGCCGATCGCGTCGGAACCGTACACGGCCGAGGCGCCGTCGGTCAGCACTTCGATGCGTTCGACCGCTGCGGCTGGAATGGTGTTCAGGTCAACCCCGGTGCCTGCGGTGACACTGCCGGCAAAGTCGGCCACACGCTGACCATCGATCAATACCAGGGTGCGGCCCGGACCCAGGCCGCGCAGGCCGATCAAACTCTGGCCGGCACCCCCGCCGTTGTTGACGCGGCCGTTCGTGACGCTGCCGCTCATCACCGGCAAATTCTGGATCACGTCGCCCAGTGTCAACGCGCCCGTCGAGGCGATTTGCTGCGCGCTTACCGCAACTACAGGGTTGGAGGTTTCAAGATCCACGCGGCGGATGTGCGAACCCGTGACCACGATGGTTTGCAGGGTCTGGGGTTGCTGCTTGCCGGCTGGCGTGGTGTTCTGTGCCACGGCGGGAAACGCGATGCAGCCCAGCGCGAGCCCGGCGCCCACTACACCAGAAATCGAGAGCGCCTGTTGAATGGCCCTTTGCAGCGGATTTTTCGACATGTGTCATCTCCTCGATTAATGCACGGCACTGACCGCGCGAATCAACGCATGACGCGTTAACTCCATTTTCATATCGTTGGTGAAATGAGGTGCCACGAATACTTACATCGCGTGTTACTTTTATTGCCGGGTCGGGTGACGCAACTGTCACTCAGCCATGGCCAACCCAGTCACGCGACGTCTTGTTTCCTGCGCCGTGATGCCAAAGCGCTGCCGAAACGTTCGCGAGAACACGCTGCGATTCTCGAATCCGCTCGCCAATGCGACTTCCGTGATGGCCAGGCCACTCGTATGCAGCATTCTTTTGGCCCGTTTGAGCCGTTGATCGAGCAGATACGCGTGCGGCGTTTCCAGATATACGGCTTTGAATGTGCGAAGGAAGTAGCACGGCGAAAAGTGCGCCATGAGCGCGAGCGCTTTGTTGTCGAGATTCCTGTTGCAACATGCGGCGATGTAATTACGGACGCGTTGCAAGCGAAGGAATACCCAACGCTGTTTCGCCCATGTCCGGCCGGGACAGCGTGCGATTGCCATGTACATCGGTGCCTGCAGGGTTGCGATCTTGTCCGTCACGGCATGCACCGCGCCCGCCAGTTCCAGAGGTTGCGTCGCCCGAACCACCGCAATGGCCGCGCGTCTCAGTTCCCGGTCAGCCTCGTGCATCTCCGGAAGCAGCTGTGTTTCCGACGCCGACGCAAGCATCAGGAGCCATTTCCAGACCCGCTTTCCGCCAAGCAGGACCAGCCATCGCCCGCTGGCGTGTCCGACGGCCCTGGCGTGGTTGTCATGCTCCGTGACGAGCACCTCGCCGGCATGGACAGGCTGGTTCAGCCCGGAACTGTGCACCTGCAACGAGCCATGCAGCGGGATCCACACTCCGGATGCTTCGCCCGTGACTTCCAGGGTGCAGCCACCGCCTTCGCCGTAGATCGTCCACAGACACCCATCATCCTCGACCGCCAAAGAGAGCGTGGCGCCACGCTTGAGACACCGTGTCTGGATACCCGGAACTCGCGCATGCTCTTCGTACGCCATGACGAAACCCTTCGGAAGACAATTGACACCTTGTGTTCAACGAATCGGCCCACGGGGGTAATCAACCCGGCGGGTGGATGGGGGTGAAGAATTTGTTCATTGACCTGCAGAATGCGCCTATTGCAAACCGGGTGAAGTTCCACTTTCGCGATCACGGCCAGTCCGGTTGATGCGGTGCTGAGAACGCCGGCCCGATGTCCGCTCGACGCCGAATTGGGCAACATGCCACCGCCGCAACCGGATTGCGCCGTCACGGCTGTACGCAAAAATAGATACATGAATGCGTCGGGCTCAAGGCCGAACACGCGGATTGATCGCGGGCAACTGGGTCTTCGGCGCGGAGACATTCCGGCTCACCGCATGAATCAACCGGTTCGGCTGCTTTATTGCGCGAGTGGGTTTGAAGTGAAGCGGGTATGGAATGTGCCTCGTTTCAGGAAAGGCGCGAAGATGCGAGGCAAAGCGCACCTGAGTTGATGAAAATATTGCCAATGACGAACATGCGCCGATGGACGGGCTTGCCACCTTCCGCCTGCGAGCGCACGATGCGCAACATGAACATGCCTCGATTCAGCACACTGGTGTTTGCCACCGTCCTCCTGTGGGCGCTGGGCTATGCCTTGTGGGTGACAAATTTCCTGGTGGTACCACCACCATTCGCGCTCGATCACGCGTTGCGCGGGATTCCGGTGTTTGTTTTTGGCGTGGTGTTGTGCCTCGCCATCGGTCCCATATTGGCGTGGATGCAGGACCATGGCGGCACATGGATCCTGGTGACCGGTGCAATCGTCGCGGTGACGGTGGCGACCTTGTTGCTTGCGCTTTTCTACGAATTCGTCATGCATGTGGTCATGCCGCGTTGGGGCCCTCCCACGTGGGAGAACCTCATGGACCAGATGTCGATGATGGCGTGGCTGTTCGTCGCGTGGATATTGCTGTATTTCGCGCTAGTCGCCGACGCTGCAAGACGTGATCGAGAGGTACGGCTGGCGCAGGCCACAGCTGCCGCCGTCGACGCCCAACACAGGCTGCTGGTGCAGCAGATCAATCCGCATTTTCTTTTCAACACCCTCAATACGATTTCTTCGTTCGTCACCAGCCGCCCGGCGGAGGCGCGTGGCCTGATCGCAGAGCTGGCCGCGTTGTTGCGTGACAGCATCCACGAAACGGATTCCAAGTATTGCCAGCTGGGCCACGAGTGTGAACTGGCGGAAAAGTACCTGCGCATCGTTGGCGTGCGCTTCGGCGAGCGCTTCAAGCCAAGCATGGACGTGCCGGAACCACTCAAAGACCTGCCGGTACCCAGAGGACTGCTGCTGACCCTGATCGAAAATGCCGTCACGCATGGGGTTTACGTGCTGGCGGGTGATTGCACCTTGGACGTGCACTGCATAGCGCGCTATCGCTTCCTGATTGTCGAGGTGCGAAACCGCTGGGATCCCGCGGCTCCTCCATCCTCATCAAGGCATCGCGGTGGTCTGGAGGCGCTCGATACGCGCCTGCAGGGGTTGTACGGCGACGCCTACCGGCTGGAGTACGGTGGCGATGATGCCGGGCTCTGGTGCGTTCGGATTGTGTTGCCCATCGCTGACACGGAAGCCGAACCCGTGCGTGAAAATCCGGCCGGGAGGAGTACGCACGACCCCGTGCCGCACCGGGTGCCGACATGATCCGCGCCTTGATCGTCGATGACGAGCCGCCCGCGCGCGCGCAGGTGCGCGAGTTCCTCATGGACGAACCCGATGTCAACGTGCTCGGCGAAAGCGGCGATGGCCGCAGCGCGCTGGAGCAGATCCGACGGCTTGATCCCGACCTCGTGTTCATGGACATTCGCATGCCGCGAATGTCGGGCCTGGAAGTGCTGCAGTCGGAGGCGAAGCTGCCATACACCATTTTCACCACGGCGTACTCCGACTATGCCGTCGAGGCGTTTTCAGTTGACGCGCTCGATTACCTGGTCAAGCCGCTCGAGCGACGCCGCTTCCGGCAGGCGGTCGAACGCGCACGGCGCTATCTGGAACGCGACGCCACGCTTTTGCGCCGGATCGATCCTGCAACATTGCAGGCCTTCCTAGCCAGCATCAGTGCCGCCAGCCATCGCTGCGATCGGTTGCCGGTGAAGATTGGTCGCACCACACAGATTTTCGACACGGACATGATCGAATTCGTGGAGGCGGATGGCGATTACGCCGCCATCCATCACAAGGGCGGCGGCTTGGCTCGAACTCGCGAGGGCATTGCGACCCTGGAGACGCGGCTGCCGGCTGGCCGATTCGTCCGCATCCACCGCTCGCTCATTGTCAATCTGGATTGTGTACGCGAAGTGCGCTCCAACAAGCACGGGGGCTTCAGTTTGGTGATGGCTTCAGGGCACAAGTTGAAGAGTGGCGCCAAATACGACGATTCCCTCAGGAAATTCGTCGAAAACTGACCGTGCTCGACGTCGGCGCTCGGCGAAATCACCGGGCTCGGCATCGCCTGAGCATCACTTCGCGGCGGGCGTGGACACCGTGTAACCCGACAGCCGCCATTTCTTGTCGCCGTCCAGGTGGAACGACACCAGCTCGCGGATCGGCTTGGGCTGGTTGGCGAATTGGGTGGCGTAGTTCACGTTGACGTACATGCCTTCGGGAAGCTTGCCGCCCTTGGAGAGACTGCGGTTGATGGTCGTGAGCTTGCGGGACCCCACCTTGCCGAGTTTCGAACGCTCGCCTTCGATGGTCTTGACGAACTGGTCGCGGCCCACCGAATGCTTGGCCACTTCCGAAGCCTCGTCCCATACCTGCCCGATCTGGCCGTTGTCGATCATCGCGATGATCGATTCGGCGTACTTCTCCAGCACCTGGTTCTGCTTCTGGATCGCGGCGCGCTGTTCCGGCGTCAACTGCCTGGCCGCGGGTTGTTGCGGCGCCGGCGCGGGGGTTTCCTGCGCGCTGGTGATTCCGAAGGTTCCGATCAGCAGGGCACAAACAAGCAGACGAGCGAGCATGGGGGTCACTCCATCGGTGCGGGAAGTCTGCTGAACTTAGCACGCGCCCGGCGATTCGCGAAACGGCGATCCGGACGAACGCGCCCCGGAAAGCGATGGCCTTCCGGGGCGCCTGGGTGTGTCGCGGACGGCGAATCAGCCCGTGGCGGTGTCGTTGCCGGCGAAGTCGATCACCAGCGATGCGCGGCGATTGGGTTCGCCCGCCGCATGGGTGGCGCCCGGCTTCACCTGGCGGTTGTGCGCCTCGCCGTAGCTGACCGCGCGCACCTGGCTCGCGGCCATGCCGTCGTTGTTGACCAGATAGTCACGCACCGCGTTGGCGCGCTTCTGGCCCAGCCGCTTGTTGTACGCCGTCGAGCCCGCGGGGTCGGCGAATCCTTCCACCGTGACCAGCGCGTCGGAATGGTGCGCGCGCATCACCTTGGCGAATTCGTCCAGCATCGCCTTGTCCTGGTCCTGCAGGGTGGCCTGGTTGAACGCGAAGTGCGCGACCGTGTCCACCCGGATGCGCCCCTGCATCGCGGTGATCTGGGTGTCGTACTTCGCGAAATGGCTTTGCATGTCCTGTTGCAGCGAGTTGATCTGCTGCTGCAGGCTCTGGTCGGTGTTCTGGAGTTTGGTGATGGCGGCGTCGAAATCGCTGCGCTTGACGTAATTGGTGCAGCCGGCGAACGCCACGGCCGCCGTCATGCCCACGGCGAGACACAAGCTGCGATAAACCTTGCTTGACATGCATCTTCTCCTTTCCGGATGGGTCGCACCGCAAGGCAGCGCACGGAACGACACGGGGCAATCGTCACGCTGCGAGCTGCGACCCTAACCCATGAATGCCGGATCGAGGATGAATGCCCGCCCGCTCGTTGCAGTGATGTTCATGTTCATGAAGCTGCCCGGCTCGATGCGGGCGGGATGGACTGCGTGCCCGCCAACGAAAAGGCCGCGTCTTGCGGCGCGGCCTCTTCCGGGTGCATCGAATCGACGGCTTACCAGATCTTCACCCGCTGGTCCGGCTTCAGGTACAGCTTGGCGTCGGGCTGCACGTTGAACGCCTGGTACCACGGATCGAGGTTGCGCACGGTTTCCGCGCGGAACTGGGCGGGCGCGTGCACGTCGGTGGCGAGCCGCTGGCGCAGCGCGGCGTCGCGGATCTTCGAACGCCACGCCTGCCCGAACGCGATGAAGAAGCGCTGGTCGCCGGAAAGGCCGTCGATTTCAGGCGCGGGTTTGCCGTCCAGCGACAGGTGGTAGGCACGATACGCGGCGGTCAGCCCCGACACGTCGGCGATGTCTTCGCCCAACGTCTGCTTGCCATTCACGTGCAGGCCCGGAAGCGCTTCATATGAGCTGTATTGCGCGGCCAGCGCGTCGGTCGCGGCCTCGAAGTGCTTGAGGTCGGACGGCGTCCACCAATTCTTGAGCCGGCCGTGTTCGTCGAAATCGGCGCCGGTGTTGTCGAAGCTGTGGCTGATCTCGTGGCCGATGATCGCGCCGATCGCGCCGTAGTTGGCGGCGGGATCGGCCTTGGGATCGAAGAACGGCGGCTGCAGGATCGCGGCCGGGAAGTTCAGCGCGTTCTGCAGTGGCAGGTTGATCGCGTTGACCGTCTGCGGCGTCATCCACCATTCGTTGTCGTCGATGGGCTTGCCGATCTTGGCCTTGGCGAGTTCGTACTCGAACTTCACCGCGCGCAAATGATTGCCCAGCGCGTCATCCGGCTTGATCTCCAGCGATGCGTAATCGCGCCAGTGGTCGGGATAGCCGACGCCGACCTTCAGCGTGTCGAGCTTGGCTTCGGCCTTCTGCTTCGTTTCGGGCGACATCCACGCGAGGTTCTGGATGCCGTCGCGGAACGCGGTGACCAGGTTCTTCACCATCGCCTCGGCCGCGGCCCTGGACGAAGCCGGGAAGTACTTCTGCACGTAGATTTGCCCGACCGCGTCGCCGAGATCGGTGCTGGTGGCGCTGACCGCGCGCTTCCAGCGTTCCTGTTGCGCGGGCGTGCCTTGCAGGGTCTTGCCGAAGAAATCGAAGTTGAGGTCGGCGTAAGCCTGTGGCAACAGCGGCGCGGCGGCGTTCAGCGTGTGGAACGTCAGCAAGGCCTTCCACGCATCGAGCGGCTGGTTCGCGACCAGCCTCGATTCGCCGGTGATCGCGGACGGCTGCCACACGTCGATACGCTTGACGTCGACGAGGCCCGCGGCCTTGAAGTATTCGTTCCAGTCGAGGCCCGGCGCCTTCTTCGAAAATTCCGCGATCGGCCACAGGTTGTTGGCCTTGTGGACGTCCTCGCTGTCGATCAGGCTTTCCTGCGCCTGCGCGATTTTCGTTTCGAGCGCGATCGCTGCGTCGGCCTGCTTGTCCGCGTCGGCGATGCCGGCCTGCTTCAGCAACGCGGCGACGTAGGTCTTGTACTTGTCGCGCGCCTCTGCCATGTGCGCGTCTTTCGACAGGTAGTAGTCGCGGCTCGGCATCGCGAGGCCGCCCTGCAGCAGGTACGCGACCTGCGTCGATTCCTCTTCCAGCCCCTTGGTCACGAACAAGCCGAACAGGTGCTCGGTATTGAAGTGGGTGGCGTTGATCGGATCGACGTCGGCGCGCAGGCGTGAGCCCAGCATGCGCGCGAGGTCGGCGCGGGTCCTGATGGCATCGATCGCGTCGAGTTCGGATTTCAGTGGCGCGAGGCCGGCCTTGTCGATCGCCGCGGTGTCCATGTACGCGGCGTAATAGTCGGCGATCTTGCGCGCATTGCTGCCGGCGGCGGGGTTGTCGGCGCCCGCGTTCCTGATCAGGTCGGCGGTGTGCTTTTCGGTGACCTGGAAGACGTCGTAGAACGCGCCCGTGCTGGAACGGTCGGCCGGGATCTCGGCGGTCTTCAACCAGTCGCCGTTCGCGTAATCGAAGAAGTTGTCACCCGGCTTCACCGACTTGTCGAGGTAGGACAGGTCGATGCCGAGGTCCGGCGCGGTGCTCGCGGGCGCGGCGGCGGTCGCTGCCTTGGCCGCGGACGCCGCCGATGCGGGTGCGGACGCGTTGGGCGACTGCTGCGAACACGCGGCGCAGGTACACGCGATGGCGGCGGCGAGGATCAATGAGGGGCGCGACATGACGGGCTCCGACAAGGGTAAATGCGGATGATGCTCCGATTGCCGATGATTTGCAGGTGACGGAAGGCATGGGTCGAATACCATGTCGCGATGGAATCGAGGCATCCCCGGCGCGAGGGCAATGTGCCCGGTCCGCGCGAACTGGAACGCTTGCTGGATCGCGCGTTGACACGCGACGCGGGCAAGCTGCGTGCGCGCCTGCGTGGATTGGAACGCAAATGGTCGTCATCGCCCGATGCGTTGCGCAAGCTGGCACGGGACATCGCGGCGTCGGTCGCGCAGCGGGAGGCGCGTGTCGCACTGGTGCCGCCGATCACGCTGGACGAAGCCTTGCCGATCACGCAGCGCTCGGACGACATCACGCGCCTGATCCGCGGGCACCAGGTGCTGGTGATCGCGGGCGAAACCGGTTCCGGCAAGACCACCCAATTGCCGAAGCTGTGCCTCGCGGCCGGACGTGGTGTCGCCGGGATGATCGGCTGCACCCAGCCGCGGCGGCTGGCCGCGCGCGCGATGGCGCACCGCGTTGCCAATGAACTGGGTGGCGAGACCGGGGGCATGGTCGGCTTCGAGGTGCGTTTCGCCAGGCAACTCGGCGACGACACCCTGATCAAGTTCATGACCGACGGCATCCTGCTGGCCGAGATGGCGCACGACCGCTGGCTGTCGGCCTACGACACGCTGATCATCGACGAGGCGCACGAACGCAGCCTCAACATCGATTTCCTGCTGGGTTACCTGAAAGGGTTGCTGCGGCGGCGTCCCGACCTCAAGCTGATCGTCACCTCGGCCACCATCGACACCGCACGTTTTGCGGAGCACTTCGACAATGCGCCGGTGGTGACGGTGGAAGGCCGCGCGTATCCGGTCGAAATCCGTTATCGGCCATCCGGCAATGATTTCCTTCCCCCGCAAGCGGGGGAAGGTGGCCGAAGGCCGGATGGGGGCCGCGTACGCGAGGAATCACTCACCGAGCGCGTCGCCTCCGCCCTCGACGACATTGCCCGCGAAGACCCCAAGGGCGACGTGCTGGTGTTCCTGCCGGGTGAACGCGAAATCCGCGACGCCCACCTGGCGCTGTCGCGCCGGCAGTACCGCCACACCGAAGTGTTGCCGCTGTATGCGCGTCTGTCCGTGAAGGAACAGGACCGTGTGTTCAAGCCGGGACCCGCGCGCCGCATCGTGCTGGCGACCAACGTCGCGGAAACCTCGCTGACGGTGCCGCGCATCCGCTGGGTCGTGGATTCCGGCGACGCACGCGTCAAACGCTATTCGCGCCGCAGTCAGATCGAGCGCCTGCACATCGAGCCGGTGTCGCAGGCCGCCGCCAACCAGCGCGCCGGCCGTTGCGGGCGCGTCGGTCCGGGCATTTGCGTGCGGTTGTACGACGAGGCGGACTTCGCCGCGCGTCCGCCCTACAGCGATCCGGAGATCCTGCGCAGTGCGCTTTCCGACGTGATCCTGCGGATGCTCGACCTCGGCCTCGGCGACGTCGAAGCCTTTCCCTTCATCGATCCACCCGATCCGCGTGCCGTCAATGACGGCTGGCGGCGGCTTGCCGAAATCGGGGCGGTCGATGAGGCACGCAAGCTGACACCGCTCGGCAAGCAGCTCGCACACATTCCGATCGACGCGCAGCTCGCCCGCATGCTGGTCGAGGCGCAAAGACTCGGCGTGCTGGCCGAAGTCCTGCCCATCGTGGCATTCCTCGGCGTGCAGGACCCGCGCGAACGCCCCGCGGACAAACAGGCACAAGCCGATGCCGCACATCGCGAATTCGCCGATCCGCAGTCCGATTTCATCGGCGTGTCGAACCTGTGGATCGCGTACCGCGCCGCGCACGAGGAATTGACACAAGCGAAGTTGCGCGACTGGTGCGCGAAGCATTTCGTGTCGTTCATGCGGATGCGCGAATGGCGCGAACTGCATCGGCAGTTGCTGGTTGAAGCCGGGACTCGGGACTCGGGACTCGGGACCCGGGAAAGGCAAGCGGTTGAGCGTGTCGCAGGCACCAAACGAGTGCAGGCTGCGGACGTCCGGAAGAAGAAAGCATCCGCCGAGACTACGGGTGCGAGTCCCGAGTCCCGGGTCCCGAGTCCCGATCTGTACGAGTCCATCCACCTCGCGTTGCTCGCCGGCCTGCCGACCAATGTCGCGCGCAAGGACGAGCAGGGCTTGTATCGCGGTACGCGCGAGCGCAAGTTCAAGGTGTTTCCGGGCTCGATGCTTGCAAAAAAACCGCCTGTTTGGCTGTTCGTCGCGCAGATCCTCGACCTCGGCGGCAAGGTGTGGGGCATGCAATGCGCGCGGGTCGAACCCGAGTGGATCGAACGCCAGGCGGCGCACCTGCTCAAGCGCACCTGCAGCGATCCGCATTGGTCGCGCGCGCGCGGCACGGTGCAGGCGTTCGAACAGGTTTCGTTGTACGGGTTGGTGCTGGCCGAACGCCGCACCGTGACGTTCGCGAAGCAGGACCCGGCGCTCGCGCACGCGATCTTCCTGCGCGAGGCGCTGGCGCGCTGCGACATCGACTGCCGCGCCGATTTCGTGCACGCCAACGCGTGGGTGCTGGACGAAGCGCGCGAGATCGAAGCGCAGCAACGCCGCGAAGGTTTGCTGAAGTCGGATGAAGACCTGGCCACGTTCTTCACCGGCAAGTTGCCGGAAGAGATTGCCTCGTCCGCCGCGCTGGATGCCTGGTACAAGCGTGCCTCGGCACCCGAACGTGCCGCGTTGCGCTGGTCGCTGCGCGACGTGCTGGAGGCCGGTGCGCACGGCGACGCCGGCGCGTTTCCCGAGGCGATGGAAGTGGGCAACCAGCGCCTGCGGTTCGAATATCGTTTCGTGCCCGGCGATCCAGCCGATGGGGTCACCTTGCACGTGCCGCTGCCGCTGTTGAACGCCATCCCCGTGGCGCGCTGCGAATGGCTGGTGCCGGGACTGCTGCAGGACAAGGTCGCGGCGCTGATCCGCGGCCTGCCGAAAACCTTGCGCCGCAATTTCGTGCCGGCGCCGGAATTCGCGCGTGCCTTCAGCGAAGCCGAGGCGCCACGCGACCAACCGCTCGCGCAAAGCCTGTCGGCATTCCTGAAGAAAGTCACGGGTGTCGTCGTGGACGCTGCCGACTTCGACATGGCGGGGCTGCCCGCGCACCTGCGGATGCGCTTCGAGGTGCGCGACGAATCCGGCAAGGTCCTTGCGGAGGGTCGCGGCCTCGATTCATTGCGCGAGCGCTGGGCCGACCGCGCGCGCGCCGCGTTTTCGCGCAACGCGGCGGTGCCGGTGGCGAGGGAGGACGTTCGCGACTGGGACTTCGATGCCATACCCCGCGTTTCGGAAGCGCGCGGCGGCATGCCGGCTTTCCCCGCGCTGGTCGACCTGGGCGCGACGGTGGCGTTGCGCGTGTTCGAAACCCGTGGCGAGGCCGACGCGGCGCACCGTGGTGGCGTCGAGCGCCTGCTGCGGCTTTCGCTGGCGACAGAATCCAGGCGCGCGCAGAAACAACTGCCGCTGAAACCGAAACTTGCCGTGGCCTTTGCGCCGCACGGCCGCGCCGACACCCTGCGCGAAGACATCGTGGAAGGCGCGTTCGCCGACGTGCTGCGCGAACACGACCTCGACGTGCGCGATCGCGGTGAATGGCAGGCGTTGCGCGACGCCGTGTCGCGAGTGTTGTTCGGTGCAGCGATGGAACGCCTGAAGCTGGCCGAACCGATCCTCGCCGGGCTGGCCGAACTTCAGCCATGGTTGAAACCGTCGATCAAGGGCGAGGCAGGCGTGAGTTATGCCGACCTGCGCGGACAACTCGATGCGTTGCTCGCGCCGGGGTTCCTGCGCGAACTGCCGCGCGCACGCCTCGCGCACCTGCCTCGTTACCTCAAGGCCATGCGCCTGCGCGCGGAGAAACTGCGCAGCGACCCGGCGCGCGACTTCTCACGCATGCAGCAGGTGCTGCCGTATTGGCGCGCGGTGCTGGACGCGCACGCGTCGGGCGAGGATTCCGATGCGCTGGACGCGCTGCGCTGGCTGGTCGAGGAATGGCGCGTGTCCGTGTTCGCGCAGGAACTCAAGACCGCCGAACCGGTGTCGGGCAAGCGCATGGCGCAGGCACTACAGGGCCTGAAGACCTGACGATGGAGTCGGGCGATACTTGCCGAGGCGTTGCACGGCCGGTTCCTCGATCGGCTGATGCTGGCACAAGACGCCAACGAAAATCTCCTGCCGCCCAACGTTTGAATTCAGCGGCGCGCGCCTCGTCTGACGACCGCTGCGGAAGCAACGCGGCTCGCTTGGCATGGCGTTAACAGGCCCTAGATTGAGTCGCCGGGTGTCAATGCCGCAAGAGCGAAACACAATGCTGCAACAGCGGGAAGAGCGACGCCCACGAAGAAACCCGCCAACGAGAAAGCCCATGCGGCATCCGCTGCTGCCGCGAGAGCCAGCAGCGCGATCAGGATGCGCGCGCGTTGACGGGAAAATGCCAGGACCAGGCCGAAGGCGGCAAGGATGACCAGATGAATGGAGAAATGCGCCCACAGACCCGGCACGACGTGCTTGAGGAACGCCGAGGCGTTCGACCTGGAGATCGCGTCACTGACCTGGGAATAACCTGCGCCATGAAGCACGCCCGTCACGATTAACAGGGCGCTGCCAGCAACGCAAAAGACTGCAGTGACTCGAAACATCCTTTGGACACCTGACGACCGAATTTGGTGGCGCTTGTAGGGCGGGAGGAACGCAGTGAATCCCGCCGCGCGGGCTACGGACCCTCACCCGCCCTTCGGGCACCCTCTCCCAGTGGGAGAGGGGAACAGCCATCAATTCTCGTCGAAACGCATCGACAGGTCGACGGCGCGGACGTGCTTGGTCAGCGCGCCGATGGAGACGCAGTCGACGCCGGTTTCGGCGATGGCGCGGACCCGTTCGAGGTTCACGCTGCCGGAAACTTCAAGCGGCACGCGGCCGGCGGCGAGCGCGACGGCATCGCGCAGCATCGCGTCCGAGAATTCGTCCAGCAGCACGCGGTCGGCGCCGGCGGCGATCGCGTCGCTGAGTTCGTCCAGCGATTCGACTTCGCAGTCGAGGAACACACCGGGGCTGGCGGCGCGCGCGGCGTGGATCGCCTGGGCGATGCCGCCCGCGGCGGCGACGTGGTTTTCCTTGACCAGGATCGCATCGTAAAGGCCGATGCGGTGGTTGTGGCCGCCACCGCAGCGCACGGCGTATTTCTGCGCAAGGCGCAAACCCGGAATGGTCTTGCGGGTGTCGAGGATCTTCGCGCGGGTGCCGGCGACGACGTCGACATAGCGACGCGTCGTGGTGGCGGTGCCGGAAAGGGTTTGCAAAAAATTGAGCGCGTTGCGTTCGCCCGCGACCAGTGCGCGCGCGTTGCCTTCGATTCCGCACAACACGGAATCCGCGGCGATGCGATCGCCGTCGTGGTGGCGCCAGTCGATCCGCACATCCGGATCGAGTTGACGGAAACACTCCTCCGCCCACGGCGCGCCCGCAAGCACCGCATCCTCGCGGGAAACGATGTGTGCGCTCGCGCGTGCGTCCGGGGCGATCAATGCGGCGGTGACATCGCCCGTGCCGATGTCCTCGGCCAGTGTGCGCGCGACGTCGGCACGGATGGTTTCAGGCGGCGGAGGCGTGGGCCGCGAACCGGCGCCGCTCATGCCTCGACGTGCCGTGGCGGCTCGGGTTGCGCGTTGCGCAGGCGGTCGACGATGGCGTCGAGCGCGCGGTCGAACAGCGGGACTTCCTCGAGGATCATCGCGCGCCCGGCGTGCAGTTCGGTGGCGAGTTGCACGGCGGTGCGGTCGGCCACTTTGAGGCCGCGCCGGTTGACGAACAGGTACTTGCCGCTGATCGGGCTGATCCACGACAGCTTGGCGCGTTCGCGGGTGCCCTGGTCGTCGACGAACTCGACCCAGCCGCCGACCTTCAATTCACGCACCGCCTGCAGCGAGCCCGCGTCGATGTCGACCGACATGTCGTCCGGGTTCAAGTCTTCCTCGACGTCCGGCGCGGTGTCGGTGATCGCGGGTTGCGCGTCCTCGTTGACCCCCAGCACGGTGGCCGGATCGACGGCGGGTTCCGAGGCCGCCGCGGCGGGCGCCGATTCACCCAGTTGCTGGCGCCAGAACTTCCACAGCTCCGCGAGCAGGCGGTCGATGTCGGGTTCCTGGAAGGCGACGGTGGCGAGGCCGGCGCGCAGGTGCTTCTCGATGGATGCCAGCGCGCCCTTGTACTGGGTGTGCGCGGCTTCGCCCTGTGGCACGTCCGCGGTGGCGATGAAGTCGTCCACGAAATGCACGGCGGCGCGGAACTCGGGCGATTCGAGGCCCTGGCGCAGCACGATCAGCACCAGGTAATTGGCCCACGGCCGGGTCAGCACGCCGCGCAGCAGGGTCGGCAGGTTGCGGCCGTTGATGCGCGTGAGGATTTCCTGGGCGGCGCGGCGGCGCGCGTTCTGCAGGCGTTCGCGCCCGCGCGCGGCTTCGGTGGCGCGGCTCTCGGCCAGTTCCGCGCGCTTGCGGTTCTGCTCGACGAACTGGGTGAAGTCGGCGAGCTGGCGCTCGAACACGCCGATGTCGTCGTCGAAATCCTGCAGCAGGGTTTCGACCACGCCTTTGACTTTTTCGAACAGGCGATGATCGCGATCGGATTCCTCGGACCAGCTCTTGGCGGCGTCGGCCAACTGGTCGAGCAGCTTGCGCGCGGGATGCGAGGCGTGCGCGAACATGCGCCGGTCGAGGATCGCGACCTTGAGGTAGGGAATCTGCAGGCGCGCCAGCAGCACCTGCATCGGCGCCGGGATGGTGTGGTCCTGCAGGATGTATTCGAACAGCATGCCGACGAGGTCGATGGTGTCCTCGTCGCTGCCCGACACGTGCGCCTTGGCCTGCCCGGACAGGCGCTGGATCTGCAGCATCAACTCGTCCTTGAGGCGCTGCACCATGTCGATGGCCGCGCTGGTGTCGGTGGCCGCGGGCAGCGCCGGCAGGGGCCGCGATTCGCCCTGCAGCAGGGTCAGCGCGCCGAGCAGTTCGGCCGGACTGAGCGAGGCGACGCCGCCGCCGGAACCGGCGTAGGCGTGGCCCATGTCGGCGTAAAGATGCTGGCGGCGCCCGGCCAGCAAGGCGGTCAGGTGCTGCATCAATTCACTGTGCAACTCGTCAACGCCGTCGCCGGCGTACCCGGCTGCGGCTGCGGCCGCAGCGCCGGCGGGTGCGCCGGCCGCCCGCGCCGCCGTGCCGCTCGCGCCGGCTTGCCTGCGGACCACGGTCGGATGCCGCAACTGCGGCAGCACGCCCGCCTGCACCAGCCGCACGTTGACGTCGTGGTAGAGCGTGTCGAGCACGTTCAGCACGTAGCGCTCGAACATCTTCAGGATGATCAGCCGCACCCGGATATTGACGTCGGTGAGTTCACCCAGCGCCTCGCGGAACGCCTCGGTCAGCGCGCTCGGGCCCAGCGGGTTGTTGCCGTTGGTGGTGACGCGCCCGCCGCTCAGCACCGACATGCGCTGGTTCAGCGCCATCAGCGCCGACGACAGGCGGCCGTCGGCCTTGGCGACCATGCTGGAGACCGCGAGCGATTCTTCCAGTTCGCGGTCGTCGACCAGGCTCAGTTCGCCGCTCGCGGAAAACGCGCGCTGCGCCTCGCTGCCGCGCGGCTGGCGGCCGGCCGCGAAATCCGAAAACCCGTGCGCCACGCGTTCGCCGAACAGCCGCTCGATGCGCGGGCGCCGCTTGCGGGTTTCGCGCATGCCGTCGAAATATTCGGTCTGGCTGGCGTTGCTCTCGGCCTTCTCGGCGAGGTCGAACAGGGTGTCGTCGACGTTGTCGAGCAGCGCGGCGACCAGGTTGCCGGTTTCCTTCAAGGTCATTTCGCGCACCGCGACCAGCAGGCCACCGACCTGGTCCTGGTTGGCGCCGGACGTGCGCGAACCGATCTCCACCACCTTCGGGGCGGCATCGCCGGGCGGATCTGGCGTGATGGAGCTCATGGAAAATCTCGATTGCCCGTGTGGGAATCCGGATCGTTCAGTATGCCGATTCGCCGGCGCCGGACCGTGAATCCGTTCACAGGGCCGCCGCGGGGTGCCGCAGTTGGCCCGGTTGCGGGCCTTCTACGCAGGGAAATCGGCCAACTGCAGGGTGCCGATGCCTTCCTCGGCCAGCATCACGGGAATGTCGTCCTCGATCCGGTAGACCACCTTGCGGTCGGTGGTGACGAGCCCCGAGGAGAGCGGCGCGGAGACCTTGCGGCCGGACACGGTATCGACCCCGCCGGCCGTGATCGCGCGGTTGAGTGCGTCCAGTTCATCGCGGCGCAGCAGGCGCACCGGGGTCTTGGTGACCGGGTCGCACAGGATGTCCAGCAATCGCTTGTCCATGCCGCGTACAATACCCGTTTTGCGCCGGTGAGACCATGCGGAAAACGACGGTCGCGCCCCGGGTCGGGGTGGTGATGGGCTCGCGTTCGGACTGGGAGACGATGCAGCACGCCGCCGACATGCTGGCAGCGCTGGGCGTCGCGCACGAGGTGGAAGTGGTTTCCGCGCACCGCACGCCCGACAAGTTGTTCGCCTACGCGGAAGGCGCGGCCCGGCGCGGCATCGAGGTGATCATCGCGGGTGCCGGCGGCGCCGCGCACCTGCCCGGCATGCTGGCCGCCAAGACGCGTCTGCCGGTGCTGGGCGTGCCGGTGCAATCGCGCGCGCTCAAGGGCCTGGACTCGTTGTTGTCGATCGCGCAGATGCCGGCCGGCATCCCGGTGGGCACGCTCGCGATCGGCGAAGCCGGCGCCAGGAATGCGGGCCTGCTCGCGGCCGCGATCGTGGCGCTGCACGACGACAAGGTCGCGCGCACGCTGGAGCGGTTCCGCAATGACCAGACCGCCGAGGTATTGGCGCATTCCGATCCGCGCCTGACGCCGCCGCATCCGGCGCCGGCTGCGAAGGCCAGGCCGCGCAAGCAGAACGCGCGTTGATGATGGCAGTTTTTCGAAGGCTGCCCCTCACCCCTTGCCCTCTCCCGCAAGCGGGGGAGGGGGAGTTGCTGCCGTGCGGGTTCGTACAATGGAGGGTCATGTGAAGGCGAGTGTCGACGCACATCCGACGCTTGGTATCTTGGGCGGCGGCCAACTGGCGCGGATGCTGGTGCTGGGGGGCGCGCCGCTGGGGGTGCGCTTCCGCATCGTCGATCCGGCCGCCGACGCCTGCGCCGGACAAATTGCGCCGTTGCTCGCGGCGAACTGGGATGCGTTCGACAAGCTGGAGTCGTTCGCACGCGAGGTCGACGCCGCCACCTACGATTTCGAGAACGTGCCGGCCGCGACCGCCGAGTGGCTGGCGGCGCGCACCCACACCGCGCCGAACGCGCGTTCGCTGGCGACCGCGCAGGATCGCGTGGCCGAGAAAACCCTGTTCCGCGAATGCGGATTGCCGACCGCGGAATTCGCGGCAGTGGCGACGCGCGCCGAACTCGACGCCGCGCTGGGTCGCATCGGCGCGCCGGCGATCCTGAAAACCCGCCGCCTCGGTTACGACGGCAAGGGCCAGTTCCGCATCCGGTCGCTCGCCGATGCCGGCGCGGCATGGCAGGCGCTGGGCGCGCAGGCCGAACGCGTGGGGCTGATCCTGGAAGCCTTCGTCCCGTTCGACGCCGAGGTTTCGGTGGTCGCGGTGCGCGCACGCGATGGCGATTTTCGCGCGTGGCCCGTGCCGCGCAACTGGCATGTCGACGGCATCCTCTCCGCCAGCCTCGCGCCCGCGCCGGTGGATGATGTGCTTGCGCAGGCTGCCTTCGCCCACGCGCGGGCGGTCGCCGAGAAACTCGATTATGTCGGCGTGTTCGCGCTGGAGCTCTTCGCGGTGAAGGGAAATGCCATCCATGGCGAACAGCTCCTTGGAAACGAAATGGCGCCGCGCGTGCACAACTCCGGCCACTGGACCATCGAAGGCGCGGTCACCTCGCAGTTCGAGAACCACGTGCGCGCGGTGCTCGGCATGCCGCTCGGCGATACTTCGGCGCGCGGGCTCTCGTGCATGTTGAACTGGATCGGCGCGATGCCCGATCGCGATGCCGCGCTCGCGGTGCCCGGCGTGCACTGGCACGACTACGGCAAGTCGCCACGACCCGGCCGCAAGGTCGGCCACGCGACCGTGTGCGCGGACGATGCCGCGACGCTGGCGCAGCGCTTGCAACGCCTCGGCGATGCGCTCGGGCGCACCGCGCAGGTGCGTCCCGTCGTCGATGCGCTGGTGGCGCAACGTTGACAAGCCCGGCGACGGCGCGCATGGTTCACCGTTTGCCACGTCGAATCCGGGGAGTGAACATGCGCAAGTTTCTGCTGGCTGCCGCCGTCACCTTGCTGGCGGCCGGAGGCGGCGCGTCCTGCGCGTTCGCCGACCAGTCCGCGCCCGCGAGCGCGTCGAGCACGCAAGCCGCGCAGGACGGTCCGATCCAGCCGAAGCTGCAGGGCAACATCGAACGCAACTTGCCGGACGAACCGCTGGTCACGGCCAGGCACGGCATGGTGGTCAGCGCGCAACACCTCGCGACGCAAATCGGCGTCGACATCCTGCAGCAGGGCGGCAACGCGGTGGACGCGGCGGTCGCGGTCGGCTACGCGCTGGCGGTGGTGCATCCGTGTTGCGGCAACATCGGCGGCGGCGGCTTCATGACCCTCCATCTCGCCGACGGCCAGAACCTGTTCCTCGATTTCCGCGAGAAAGCGCCGCTGGCGGCGACCGAAGACATGATGCAGAACGCCGCGGGCCAGGTCGTGAAGGGACGCAGCACGCGCACCTATCTCGGCGTCGGCGTACCCGGCACGGTGCTGGGTTTCGACGAAGCGTTGAAGCATCACGGCACGATGACCTTGCAGCAGGTGATCGCGCCGGCGATCAAGCTGGCGAAGGACGGGTACACGCTGGAAGCGGGCGACGTGCGCATCCTCGATACATCCACCGATGCCTTTCGCAGGTCTCCGAACGTCGCCGCGACTTTCCTCGACCACGGCCAGCCGTGGAAGGCCGGGCAGGTACTGAAACAACCCGAGCTTGCACGCACGCTCGAGATGATTTCCGAAGACGGCAGCAAGGCGTTCTACGACGGCCCGATTGCCGCCGCGGTGGTGAAGGCCAGCGAAGCCAACCACGGCTTGCTGACCCTGCAGGATTTCAGGGACTACACCGTGCAGTGGGAAAGGCCCATCGAGTGCGGCTACCACGGCTACACGATCTACTCGGCGCCGCCGCCGAGTTCGGGCGGCACCACGATCTGCGAAACGCTGCAGATCATCGCGCCGTATCCGTTCGCCGAGTGGGGTTTCCATTCCACCAAGAGCGTGCATTATTTCGTCGAAGCCGAACGCCGTGCGTTCGCCGACCGCAACACCTACCTCGGCGACCCCGCGTTCGTCGACAACCCGATCACGAAGCTGTTGTCCGCCGAGCATGCCGCCGAACTGCGCGCCAGCATCAAGCCCGACCAGGCCACACCATCCTCGGAAGTGCAGGGTAGTCTCGGCCCGTACCAGGCCACCAACACCACGCATTACTCGGTGGTCGACGGCAAGGGCAACGCGGTCGCGGTCACCTTCACCATCAACAGTTATTTCGGGATCAAGCAGATCGCGGGCGACACCGGGTTCTTCCTCAACAACGAAATGGACGATTTCACCTCCAAGCCCGAGGTGCCCAACCAGTTCGGGCTGGTGCAGGGTGAGGCCAACCGCATCCAGCCGGGCAAGCGGCCGTTGAGCTCGATGAGCCCGACCATCGTGATGCACGACGGCAAGTTGTTCATGGTGACGGGCAGCCCCGGCGGCTCGACCATCATCTCGACCACGATGGAAAGCATCCTCAACGTGGCCGAGTACGGCATGAACGTGAAGCAGGCCATCGACGCGCCGCGCATCCACATGCAATGGTGGCCCGACCAGGTCTTCGCCGAACCGGGTGCGTTCGCGCCGGGCGTACATGCCGAACTCGAAGCGATGGGCTACAAGATCCGCACCATACGCCAGATGGGCGACATCGCCGCGATCGTGGTGAACCCGAAGACGGGGATGCTGGAAAGCGTCAACGATCCGCGTTATCCGGCGGGTGAGGCGGCGGGGTATTGAAGCCGGGTAGTAGCGACCTGCAGCACGCGGCAGAACGGCTGGTCGGCATCGGATTGACGTGTATACGGCGCTGCCGTATGATGCGTTCATGTACACCATCGCCGAGACGCCGGAGTTCAGGCACGACGTCGACGCAATCTGGAGTGCCGAAGAGCGTCTTGCGTTTTGCGCGTGGCTTGCCGCCAACCCTGAAGCCGGCGACGTGATTCCTGGCAGTGGTGGTTGCCGCAAGGTGCGGTGGGCGGCGTCCAGTCGCGGCAAGCGCGGCGGCGCCAGGGTCATTTACTACAACCGGCTGGACGAAGGTCGCATCTGGCTGCTGGTGATCTACACGAAGGCAGTGCGCGGCAACATCCCGGCGCACATCTTGAGAGCGATCAAGGAGGCACTATGAAAACCATGACTGGCAAGCAGCTAGGCGAGAAGCTGCTGCGCTCCGTGCGGCAGATGCAGCGTGGCGAGGCGGCCCGCGCAACCCGGGTCAAGCCGAACGCGGCCGCCAAGGCTCGCGCCGACGTCGGACTGTCACAGGCACAGTTCGCGGCGCTTCTCGGCGTTTCGACCCGCACGCTGCAGGACTGGGAGCAGGGCCGGCGCGAGCCCACCGGAGCCGCGCGCACGTTGCTGCGGGTGGCATCGTCGCACCCCAAGGTGCTGCGCGAGTTGGCCGCTGCGGCGTGACAGGTGTTGCCGCGCTGGAAGCGATGGGCTACAGGGTTCGTTCGGTGCAGCAGATGGGCGACATTGCTGTGATCGTGGTGAACCCGAAGACGGGCATGCTCGAAAGCGTCAACGATTCGCGTTATCCGGCGGGTGAGGCGGCGGGGTATTGATCCGATTTCCCGGTGACACTTAACGCCTGAATTAAGCCACCCCGCGAAGCTGGTTTAGCTTGAATGAATTGTCAAACCTACCTAAGTGACGCAAGTCTAAACAGGCAGGCCACTTCTCGGCGAATCTCCGCGGCATGACTGTTGTAGAAGACTTGCCCAGTGCCATCTTGTGTGAGAGATGCCTCGCAAGCTTGGCGATACGCTGCGAAGTGTCTATTAAAGGCTAATCTTTGCCATGGCCATAGGTAGTGCAGGAATAGGTCGATCTCATGCAGCGATGGGCGTTTGTTGTAAGGCGACGGCCCATTTTGCTCCGTGAGAAGCCAGTTTCTAATCGGTGCGACGGCCTCATTGAACTCCTTACGCTTGTCTCTCCCTAGTGCAAGCCAATGCCCTAGAATGAGACCCAGCAGGAAGGTGAGAAAACTTACGAGTCCAGTCACCATGATGTTTGATGCGGGCCTAATGCCCGAAATCAGCGACGCGAACCCGCGTAGCGGTAAGCGTTCGCTGAATTAAGGTGTTAGTCTTGGCCTGCCTTACAATCATCGTTTTTTTCGGGCGTCGCGGCCACAACTTTCTCTTCAGTCCGTTGCTTTTCCTTTTCCTTCGCTTCGTACATTGATTTCAGAGTCTTCAGTGCATGGTCGAATGGTGTAATGTCTTGAGCCCGCAGTAATCCTGGGGTGTTACCGGACATATTAGGTAAGTATGCAGATATTATTCCTACAATTTCTGGTGAGCCAGTCTTAAGTTCCGAAAAAACCGGGCCGCCACTTACACCATTAATCGCCACCCCGTCGATGAGATAACAATCTTCATCCATTAGGAATGCACTGACAGTTCCTTTGAAGAAGCACAGGTTTGGGAAAGCAACGGACGGGAAGCCCATCCACCCAAGTTCGTAGCCTACTCGACGATACTTTGTGCAGTCGATCAGCGGAAAAGCGGCGTCCGGTAGCTTTAGCGTGTCGTTGTGAATGAGGATCGTAGCTGCATCGCGCTTGTAGTCGATCAGGACAGCACGGTCACTGGGAGTCAAGAACACGCTACTTTCGGTCTTATGGTGCGTCAGCCTGATCGGCTGCTGCCACTCGTGCGCATGGCGTATGACATGCGCGGCTGTAGCGATGGCTGCCAACGTGCCTTCCGGGTTATACCCGACTAAGAACCCTGTCCCTGACCCGGCCTGTGTCTCGATTCGTACGATATGCGGTAGTAGCTCGTCGCGAATGCTTCCCCAAGACACGACAACTCCTCCTGCGAAGACTAACGCTATTTCTGCCCCGGTTCTGGGATAGTAACAGGATGTTGCTACGGCGGTTTTCGACTGTCAATCGGTAAATTTCTTTGCTGGGACAGACGTCCGGTAGCTCCGGGCTAGCGCGTCGCGCCATGGCTTGTGTTTTGCTATTTGGCGCTTCGCAGATGCTATCCAATATCGCGGACAACCCGAAGTGGTAATGGAGAAATGGGCGCCTTGGGGTCAACGGCACCAGCGGACTTCTGTTCTGACCAATTTCCGTTGTTGCCTGCTTTGGCTCCGCCCGTCAACGTGCGGTGGACCCGCTATCTCAATGCGCTCAGTGGTGCGCGACCACGAACCACGCCAGCGACGCCACCAGATTGTTGGTGGCGTGCAGGGTGATCGACGGCCACAGCGAACGCGTGCGGATGCGCAACCACGCCGAGGCGATGCCCAGCAGCACCAGCGCGGGCACGGGATACCACGCGAACCCGAAATCCGGCAGGTGCACGCAACCGAAGATCAGCGCACTCAGCACGATCGCCCAACCGACGGGCATGCGGCTGGCAAGGCCGGACAGCAGCACGCCGCGGAACACCAGTTCCTCGACGAACGGCGCCACGCACACCACCAGCAACGCCAGCAGGATGCGCATGTCCAGCGACACCTTGCCGGCCATCAGCGCAACATCCTGTTGGACGGAATGGGGACCGGCGAGCCATTGCGTCAGCGCGCCGCCGGCCAGCAATACCACGACGCCCAGCATGACCGCGGCGGGATAAGCGAGTTTGCTGCCCGGCGCCGTGAATCCGAAACCGGGCAACTCGCCGCGCGACCATTGCGCGGGCCAGGTGCGGCGCACCAGCGCGGTCATCACCGCGGCGGCCGCGGCGATGGTGAGCACGGCCAGGATCACCCGGACGTCCGGGTTCTGCTGCATCGATTGGACGACGGCGTGGGGATCGAATGGGGCGTGTCGGGTGGCGGCTTTGAAACCGGCCGCGACGCCCAGCGCGACGCCGATCAGCAGGCCGATCAGGATGCTCAATCCGAATTGCAGCAGGAAATACAGCGCCACGCTGCCGAGCCCGCTCCACACGCCGGGACGCCGGGGCGGCGGGACGAGGCCTGTCGTGTCATCGCCGGAAACGGGCGGCGTGGTTTCGGTCGGGAAATCCATGGTCGATGCGGATGGCGGGCGCAGCGCAGTCTATCAATGCGGCATCGTCGGCCGCGGTTATTTTTCGATCTTGTAGTTGAAGCTTGCGCGATTGCCGGTGGTCGCGTTCTCGGCTTCGAATTGCAGGAAGCGGTTCAACGTGTAGCGCAGGGTGATGACCTGGCCCGGCGTGAACAGGCCGACGCCGTAACTCAGGAACAGGCGCGGCGAAAGGTACTTGCCGGCGGTGAACGCCGAACCGCCCAGCGCCTCGCTCGAGGAGACGCCGGCATCGAGGCCCAACCGCGAACCGATGGATTTCGCGAGCCGGTCGCCGGCCAGGCCGCCCAGCGCCTGCGCGGCGGTGTTGAGGGTGTCGCCTTCGCCGCTCTTCAACGCGTTCAAGGGGCGCCCGGTGACGAGGTAGGAAAGCGCTTCGGCCTGTTCCATCGCGGGATCGGAAAACACCGTCAGCACCGGACGCTGCGCGGTGCCGCGCACGCTCAATCCCACCGTGATGTCCTGGCTGCGGATCTGGCGCACCGCGCGGATGTCGAGGCCGGGGTTGTCGAGCGGCGTGCCGGCGAACAACAGGCGCCCGCGTTCGATGTTGAGGTTCTGGCCGTAGGCTTCGTATTTGCCCGCGACGCGGATCTCGCCGCGCCCGGTTGCAGTCTGGGTCGGGCGCACCTGCACCGCGAGCTGGCCGTGCACGCTGCCGTCGAGGCCGTAGCCGTGCATCTTCACGTCGTCGCCGAGCTTCACCTCGATGTCGGCGTTCATCGCGAGCGGCGCCACCGGCGCGGCGGGCGGCGCATCCACGATCACGATGTCGGGCGAGGCCTGTGCCGGGCCCTGGCCCGGGAGTTTCTCGGCCTCGACCTTGGCACTCGGAATCGCGACGCTGCCGGTCAACGCGAACACGCCGTTCGCGCGCGTGACGAGCAGGTGGGGCGACGCCACCACGCGCGCGGCGGGGATGTCCGCGACCAGCACGTTGTCGCCCTTGATGCCCAGCGTCAGCGGCGCGTCGGCGGCGAGGCCGGTGCTGCCGTCGACGTGCAGCACGCCCGTGCCCGAGGCGATCTGTCCCGCGATTGCGAGGTGGCCCTGCGGGTCGCCCGAAATCGCGAACTGGCCATCGTGCAGTTTCAGTCCCGCGCGCGGCAATTCCGCGGCGAAGCCGTGGGTCTGGATGCGGCCCTGGAACTGCGGCGCGGCCAGGGTGCCGGCGAGTTGCAGGCTGCCGGTCAGGCTGCCCTGGACGTTGGCGATTTCGGTCGACAGCGCGCCGAGGAATGCAAGGCTGCGCAGGTCGACGTCGATGTTGCCGCCGAGTGCGCGCGCGCTGCCGCGGACGTCGACCACGCCGTCCAGATGGCCGCCGTCCGCGAGCGCGCCGTGCAACGTGGCGTGCTGGTCGCTGCCCGCGGCGCTGGCGTCGAGCGTGATCGACGACCACGCCAGCAATGGCTGGTCCGCGTTGGACGCGAACGCGACGCGGCCCGCGCCGGCCGCGAGGGTCGCGCGGCCTTCGAGCGCGCCGTTCGCGGCGATCGTGAGTTGCCCCGAACCCGAGATGTCGCCGCTGGCTTGCAGTGGATCGGCGCCGGAGGCGAGGTCCGCGAGCAGTTGCAGCGGCAAATGCTGCAGGTCGTAGTTCGCCGTGAGCGTGCCGCGCGCGTCGCGCGCGCCCGACAGGCACAGGCGCGACGCGTCGGCGCCGAGGCAGAGTGGCGACATCGACGCCTTGCCGTCCTGCCACGTGATGCTGCTGGCCTGCAGCTGGCGCCACGCCGGCATGCCCTGCGGCGCAAGCTCGACATCGTTCAACGTGCCGGTCCATTGCTTCGATGCGGCTTGCCAGCTTCCCTGCAGCGCCATCACGAAGCCGAGCGGCTTGCCGCTCGCGGTGATCCGCACATGGTGCGAGGCGGCATTGCCGTGGCCTTCGACATTCACGTTGTCGAAATCGAGGCCGGATGCGTGCACGCCCTCGAGCGTGACGGCGAGGTCGCCGCCGGGTTTGCTGGCGTCGGGGATCGACGCGGTCAGCCGCAGCTTGTCGATGCGGCGCGCGCCGACGTTCAGCGCGTCGCCGTCGAGCGTCCCCGCGATCGCGAGTTGCGGCCAGGCGCCCCTGGCCGTGAAGCGGCCGCGCAGCTTGCCCGCCGCGTCCGGCAGCCAGTCGCCCAGCGAGGCGATGTCGAGTTCGATAGTCGCGTCGGTCCGCTTGCCGCCCGAGCCCTGCGCCTGGATCCGGCTTTGGCCCGCGACCAGCAGCAGCGATCCGGCAAACAGGTTGTCGGGTGCGGTCCGCAGGTCGGCCTTGCTGCCCGCGACGCTGCGTCCGCGCAAGGTTCCCGCCGCCTTGTCCAGTTTCAGCGTGGCCACGGGGCCCTGCGGCGTGAGTTGGCCTTCGCTCGCCAGCGTGAAATCCAGCGCGCCGTCCCAGCCGGCCAGGAACGCGCCCGGATCGAGTTTTCGCGCGACGGCATCGAGCTTCCAGGAAACGCGCGGCTGCAGTCCGATGCTGCCGCGTGCGTCCAGGCCGCCGTCCTTCTGGACCAGTTTCAGCGTGTTCAACTGGATGGCCTGGGGCGTGCCGGCGAGATCGATGTCGAGGTTGGCGAGGCGGCCCGGCGGCCCGATCGCCAGCGCGCCCTTCAGCGCGAACTGTTCCGCGTTGCCTACAAAGTGTGCTTCGCCGTGCGTATCGAGCGGTTGTCCGACCAGGTCGGCGGGCAGTTGCACGTCGCGCCAATCCACGTCGAGTGTTGCGCTCACGGGTTTGGCGTCGAGATGCACGGCGCCGCTGGCGCTGGCGACACCCGGCATCGCGGGCGAGCGCAGGCGCAAGGGATCGAGTCGCAGGGTCTTGCCGTCCCAGGCGAATTGCGCGGGATCGATCAGCGCGACGTGGCCGTTGGCGGTGATGCTGCCTTCGAGTTTGCCGCCGCTTGCGTTGCCGGAACCATGCACGTCCAGCGCAAGTGTTTCCAGCGCAGCGGGCAGGATGGGCAGCGCCTTCGCATCGAACGCGGGCGCATCCAGTGCCAGCGTCCACGCGTGCCCGGTATCCAGCGCAAGCGATGCCTCGAGCTTGAGGCGCACGGGCGCGCTCAGCGCGGCATCCAACCGCGCCGTCTTGCCGTCGGATTGCGAGGTGATGTCGCCGGTGTAGCGCGTGCCGTCCTGCGTCCAGTCGATGCTGGCCTTGCCGCGGCCGGGATAGCCGCGCGCGATGGCCAGGGTGCCCTCGAGGTCGGCGCTGCCGGCCGGGGCGCGCAGCACGAGCTGGCGGACCACGAGCCTGCTGCGGCTCCACAGTGCGGCGATCGCGAGGCTGTCGGCAGCGAAGGCCGGCTTGCCGTTCTGGCTGACGGTGATCCGGGCCAGTCGCACGTCGTCCAGTGCCAGCGTCAGCGGTGGTTGCAACGAGAAACTGCCCGATGGCTGCGGGGATTTCGACGGGACGATGTTCAACGCGATGCCGTCGATGCGCGCCTTGCGCACGTGCAGCCGGCGCCCCAGCAACGACCAGGGCTGCAGGTCCAGGACCGCGTGCTCGACTTGCAACGTGGTGCCGTCGGCATCGCGGTAGCGCAGCCCGGTGAGCGTGGTCTCGCCGGCCAGCGTGCCGCTCGCGCTCGCGTAGGCGAACTGCCCGTGCATCATCGCGACGCCGCGGTCCAGCGCGAAGCGCAACCCGGACGGCGTGTACAACAACCACGCGAGTGCCATCGCGGCCAGCACCAGCAGCGCGACGATCGCGGTGCCGATGCCGAGCAGCCATTTGCGCGCGCGTGTCATGTGAGTGGTCTGCAAAGCGTCATGAGCGAAGACAGATTGCGTGACGCCGGAGCGCAGCAAGCGGAGCGTACACGCCAGTACGTGAGCATTGCGAGCACCGCCGGCGCGCAAGATGTCGAGCGCAATAGCTTTGCAGGCTACTCACAGGTCGGGTCCGATCACGATATGCAACTGTGCACCGTGGTAGTACGGATTGTTGATCGGCACGCCGATATCGACCCGCACCATCCCGACCGGCGAGCGCCAGCGCAGGCCGAGGCCGGCGCCGGTGCGCGCGTGGAAATCGGTGCCGTCGAACGCGTCGCCGGAATCCACGAACGCGGCGATGCCCCAGTCGCGGGTGAAGTAATGCTCGACGGTCGCGCTGCCGACCAGAAGTCGTTTCCCGCCGACCACGAGGCCGTAACTGTTGCGCGGTCCGATCGCCTGGTAGGCGTAGCCGCGGATCGAACGGTCGCCGCCGGCGAAGAAGCGCAGTTGCGGCGGCAGCTTGCTGAAATCCTCGACGCCGGTGATGCCGGCGTTGCCGCGCAGGATCAGGCGGTCGCGGGATCCCAGCGCATGGATCCAGGTGACGTCGGCGAGCGCCTGCGCGAAACGCGTGTCGATGCCGGGACCGGCGCGCGCGACCAGGTTCACCGACCAGCCCTTGCGCACGAACAGCGGGTTGTCGGCGACTTTCCTGGTCAGGCCGATTTCGGGGTAGACCAGCGTGCTGCGGCCGCGTTCGATGCCCGGAATGTTCACGTCGCTGCGCGAGTTGCCCACGGTGAAGGTGCCCGAGAGCAGGTGTACGCCGATGGTGCGCACGAAGCCTTGCCAGTCGCGGGTTTCGTTGGCGGCGATCGAGAACGTGCGCGATTTCGAGGTCCTGGTATTTTCGTCGCGATAGCCGATGCCGAGGTTGAAACTGGCGTGGTCGTGGCCGGGCCGCGGAATGCCGTACACGACCTGCGCGGTCTTGAGTCGCTGCGCGATCAGGACCTGGTTGTCGAGCGTGTGGCCGCGACTGTTGATCCAGCGGCGCCGGATGCCCGCGCGCACGCCGGGGCCGGTATCGGTGCCGACGAACACGCCGGCGCTGTACACCGTGCGCTTGGCCGGCGCCACTTCCACCTTGACCGGCACCATATGGTCCCTGGCCTTCGAAACTTCCGGCTCGACGTCGACGATCGAGAAGTAATCCGCATCGTTCAGCGCTTGCTGCAGTTCGAGCAGGCTCGATTGCGAATACCAGTCGCCGGATTTCCACGGCACGTAACGCTGCAGGAAGCCCGGGCGGAACTGCGAGCCTTCGAACGCCACCTCGCCGAGCTTGTAGCGTTCGCCGACGTCGTAATGCAGGTGGATGTCCGCGCGATTGTCGGCGCGCGTCACCTCGACCTTGCGTTGCGTCGCCCTGGCGTCGAGCCAGCCGGTTTCCAGCAGCGCGCTCGCGATCGCCGTCTTGGACGCCTCGTAGGTCGTGTCGTCCATCGGCTCGCCGACGCGCGGATGGAACGCGCGCACGGCGATATCCACCGGGCGCAGTTCCCGCGCGACATCCGGTACCCGGATGTCGAGGGTCGCGACCCTGGTGGCCGGACCCGGGACGACTTTCAGGCGCAGCGTCCATTCGCCGCCCTGTTGCGAGAGGTCGCTGTCGACCTGCGCGTTGTAGTAGCCATACGGTTGCAGCGCCGCCGCGGCCTGCTTGCCGGCATCATTCGCGAGCACGCGCGCCTGCGTGGCGCTGACGTCCTTGCGATTGGCGTACTGGCTGGCGCTGAGCTGCGCCTCGACGGCAGCGGCGAGATCCTTGTCGACGCCGCTCACGACCACCTTCAGGGTGTCGGCGCGTGCGCCTTGGACGCAGGCGAGCGCAAGCAGCGCGAGTGCAGCGAGGGCGCCCGCGCGCGCCGGCGTCATGGCGCGCACCGGCGGTGCGCCGTCTCGATGCGCGAGCAGGCCGTCATCCCGGCACAAGCCGGGACCCGGCTTTCGCCGTCATTCCGGGGCGACCCGAAGGGTCGAACCTGGACTCCGGCTTTCCCGGGCTCGCAACGCTCGTATCGGATTCCGCTCACCTCGGCGGCGGGTTCCGCTTCGATGTCGGCCATCCATGGCCTCGCATGTAGGTTGGGCTGACCCCGGACTTGATCCGGGGGAAGCCCAACGAGGAGCCAGAGACAACGTTGGGCTTCACGTTGCTCAGCCCAACCTACGGAACTGCGCGCAGGATGCGCGCGGAAAAAGACAGGGATGTCATTTCGTCCGTACAGCGTGCGATCGGTGGACGCAAATCGCCCCGCGACGTGTTGCGCGCATCGCGCCAAAATCCCTGTGCGTGTGCGTCGCGTGTGCACGTCGATCCCTTTACGCGTCAGGTGGCGGCGGTGCGTGCCTCGATCGGCTCGAGGCGCGCCGATTCCTTCTCGGAAACCGTGGGCGGCGTGGCGGTTGCCTCGACGGGATGGTCATGTGAATAGTGTGCCACGAGGGCGCCGACCAATGCGGAAAGGTAGGGGATCGCCTGCGCGCCCAGGATCACCATCCACAACTGGCCTTCGACGTAGCGCGAGCCGAAGTTGATGCCCATGCCGACGATCGCCAGCACCAGCGCGATCGACATCAGCAGTTCCTCGCGCACGGGTCCCAGCGCGCCGGCGGCGCCGCCCGACAACCTGCGGCTTTTCGCGGTGCGCACGAACGCGGTCTTCTGCTTGATCAGGCCCATCCAGATGCCGCGCGCGATCGCGTGTGACAGGCCCATGCTGGCGATCGACGCCATCAGGGTGTCGCGCCAACTGCACGGCACGCGCGCGCGGTACAGCACGATGCCGAACACGGCCTTGGCGAAGAAGAATCCCAGCACCGGGATCAGGAACAGCCGCATCGGCAGGCTGAAGATCGTGGGCGCCAGCAGCATGCCCGCGGTCCAGCCCAGCGCCATCAGGGTGAACACCATGTGCAGCGCGTCCGCGAACCACGAGAACCAGCCGGTGAGGAAGTGGAAGCGCTGGCCGGCCGAGAGCGGCCCCTTGTGCACCATCCAGTTCCAGCGGCCCTTCAATATCTGCATCGCACCGAACGCCCAGCGGTAGCGCTGGCTCTTGTAGGCGCGGAAGTCGGCGGGCGTGAGGCCCTTGCCCATCAGTTCGTCGACGTACACGGTCTCGTAGCCGGCGTGCATCAGGCGCAAGCCCAGTTCGGCGTCTTCGCAGATCGTCCACTCCGACCAGCCGCCGGTGCCTTCCAGCGCCACGCGCCGCACCATGGTCATGGTACCGTGCTGGATGATCGCGTTGCGTTCGTTGCGGTGGTGCATGCCGATCCGGAAGAAGCCGTCGAACTCCCAGTTGGTCATGCGCCGGAACGCGTTGCCCGCGTAATCGCGGTGCGCCTGCGGGCACTGCACCACCGCGACGTTGCGGTCATGGAAGTAGCCGGTCAGCGCGGACAGCCAGTCTTTCCGCACCACGTAGTCGGCATCGACCACCGCGATGATGTCGGCGCGCGGGTCGGTCTGCTTCAGTCCGTAGTTGAGCGCGCCGGCCTTGAAGCCCGGCCACGGGTCGAGGTGGAAGAAACGGAAGCGCTCGCCCAGTTCCGCGCAGCGTTGCTCGACCGGTTTCCAGACTTCCTCGCGCTTGGTGTTGTTGTCGATCACCAGCACTTCGAAATGGGCGTAGTCGAGTTCCGCCAGCGAATCCAGCGTCGCGATCACCATGTCCGGCGGTTCGTTGTAGCAGGCGAGGTGGATCGAGACGAACGGCTGTTCGCCGGGCGGGTCGGGTTCCAGCAGCCCGAAGTGGCGCAACCATTTCCTGCGCCACAGCACTTCGACGAATTCGAAACCGTTGATCAGCAGGATCGCCAGGATCGCCAACTGCGCCGGGAACAGCACGATCAGCATCGCCCAGTCCACCACGTCCAGGTAGAACTGGAACGGCACCGTCGCCGACCACACGACCAACGCGGCGGCGAGCTGGATCAACACGAGGTACACGAAACGCCCGGTCAGCTTGAAACGCGCGAAGCGCCACGCGAACCAGACCATCGGGATCAGCGCCAGCAATCCGGATGCCAGTGCCTTCCACGGCCAGGTCGAGTCCTCCAGCACAGGGCCGGTCATCGGGAACTTCAGTTGGCGCGCGGAGTTGTACACGCCCCAGTACGCGCCGGTGCGGCCCTCGCCCAGTCCTTCCTTCCACGGCTGGTCGATGGCTTCCATGATGTAGTAGTCGAGGCGCCGCTCGCGCGCGACGGTGAACCAGTCGCGCAGGAAGATCGCCTCGTTGGCGGTGGACGGCTTGGCATAGCCGAAACGGTCGCCGTTGGACGGCCAGCCGATCTCTCCGATCACGATGTGCTTGCCGGGGAACAGTTGCTGCAGGTGCTCGTAGCGCGTCAGCGCGTCGCCGATCGCGTCCTTGCGCGGCACCTTCTCCCAGTACGGCAGCAGGTGCACGGTGATGAAATCGACGTGCTGCGCGAGTTCCGGGTATTTCTCCCAGATGTGCCACGGCTCGGCGGTGGACACCGGCTGGCGCACCGCGGCGCGCACGCGGTCGAGGTAGGCCATCAATTTCTCGGGCGACATGTTGTCGTCCAGCAGCACCTCGTTGCCGACCTCGACGCGCTTGATGTCGGGCCAGCGCCGCGCCTGCGCGATCAGCGCCTCGATTTCCTTCTCGTTGTTGTCGGTGCGGCGATCCAGCCATGCGCCCGCCATCACGTCGAGGTGGTACTTCATCGCGAGGCGCGGGATCTCGGGATACTGCAGCACCGAATACACGCGCACGCGGCGGGTGTGCTTGGCCATCAGCGCAAGGTCGGCGCTGACCTCGGCGTCGGTCGGGAAGTTGCCGGCGAGCGGACTCTGGTAGCGCTGGAACGGGCTGTAGGCGAAGCCGGCGACCTGGCCATCCCACGGCACCACGTTGGTCGGCCGGTCGGCCACGGCCCACAGCGCGAAATTCAGCGCCGCCACCAGCAGCGCCAGCAGCAATGCCGAAACGAAGGCGCCCGTCCGCCGCGGGGGCATGTCGATGGCGAGTCGCTGGTTCAAGGATCGTCCGATGGCCGTGCAAACCGCGTAGGGTAAGGGAATCGGCCTGAAGATTTTGCAAATTTGGGTGTCCATGCGATCGCCCATGGTCGCAGGCCCTTTGAAGCGACCGCTGACCCCGTCCGACTCGGCGAGGCCGCTTCCTTCGGGCGGGCGTGGATCGCGCGGGTAGAATGCCGCGATGGCGGATTTCACGCTCCACGAGGGAACGGCCCCCCTGCTGGTCAGCTTGCCGCACGACGGCACCGCATTGCCGGATGCGTTGGCGGCCCGCATCACGCCTGCCGGCAAACGGGTACCGGATACCGACTGGCACGTGGGCCAGCTATACGCGTTCGCGCGGGAACTGGGCGCGTCGGTGGTCACGCCGCGCTGGTCGCGTTACGTCGCGGACCTGAACCGCGATCCGCAAGGCCACGCGCTGTATCCCGGCCGCAGCGAAACCGCGCTGGTGCCGGTGACGACCTTCGCCGGCGAACCAATCTACGCCGCAGGCAGCGAACCGGGCGCCAGGGAAATCGCGCTGCGCAGGGAAATGTACTGGCAGCCTTACCACGACGCGTTGGCGGGCGAACTGGCTCGGATGCGCGAACGGCATGCGCGCGTGGTGTTGTGGGACGGGCATTCGATCCGGAGCCGCGTCCCGATGTTCTTCGACGGGCAGTTGCCGGATTTCAACCTCGGCACCGCCGCCGGTGCGAGTTGCTCACGCGGGTTGCAGGACGCGCTTGCCGCGGTACTGCGCGAACACGCCGATGGCGGCGAGGGGCGTTACAGCCATGTCGTCAACGGCCGCTTCAAGGGCGGCCATATCACCCGTCATTACGGGCGCCCTGAAACCGGGATCGAGGCAGTACAACTGGAGCTGGCCCAATACACCTACATGGACGAGGACAGTTTCGAGTACCAGCCGGGGCGTGCCGTGCCGGTGCAGGACGTCATTCGCGCGCTGTTGCACACCTGCCTGGATTACGCCAGGGGTTGATCCGCTCGCGACGCGGCATGCCTCCCGGCCGGCGCGAAGCCGAGCAGGCCCGAGAGAACCAGTGCCAGCGTGCCCAGCACCACGAACACGCTCCAGAACGGTTCGCGCATGTCGATGAGCGAGAGCACGCCGACCAGCAGGTAGAAAGCTCCGACGAGGCCGGACGCGAAAAGCGCGCCCTTTTCGCCGCGCATGGCTTTCCATGCGCTCCAGATCACCAGCGCGCCGAACACCAGCATGCAGCCGCCGCAGAAATACCACACCAGGTAGATCAGCTTGTCGGTGTGCACATCGATCGGCAGCGAGGCGAGGCCGGCATCGAGCGCCCTGCGGCCCATGAAGCTGTGGCCGAATGCGCCGAGGCCGATCAACAGCCCGGTCAGGGCCAGCAACGTCGAGGCGATTTTGCGAAGCATGGATGTTCTCCTTCGAAAAGTGTCGGCAACCCCGTTGCCGCGCGGCACGTTCAGGCGGCCTTCGCCATGTCGGCGTACGCAGCCAGCAACTTGGCCCAGCCGATCTCGACGCTGTCGCGGATCTTGCGGCCCGCTTCACCGTGGCGATCGAAGTGGCGGTGTTCGAATTCCACGCGCGTGCGCGTGGATGTTTCCGCGATGAAACGCACTTCATATTCACTGGCATGCGCGGGATCCGGATCGAATTGCCAGTCGCCGCCGATCTGCCAGGCGACCACCAGCCGCGAGGGTGGTTCCCACGCCAGCACGCGGCCCCAATCGCATTCCGCGCCGTGGATGCCGCGCTCGTACACGCGCCCGCCCTCGCGCGGCTCCATCACGGCTTCCCGCATGGGTTCCTTGCCGATGTGGTGATCGCGAAACCACCAGCTGTCGAGACCGCGCGTGAACACCTCGAAGGCGTGTTCGCGGGGCGCGTCCACGACGATCACGTGGCGAACGGGTGGAACGGCGACGACGTTCATCGGGACTTCTCCTTCAGGGATTTTTCCGCGGCTTGTTTGAACGCCAGCAGGGACTCCTGCCAGAACCGGTCGAAGTAGTCGCGCAGGCCGGCCACACCGTCGGCGTCGATCCGGTAGATCTGGCGGTTGGCGGCGCGCTGGCTGGTCACGAGACCGACGGTCTTGAGGATCTTGAGATGCTGCGACACGGCCGAGCGGGTGACGGGCAATCCACGGGCGATCTCGCCGACCGGCAGCGGACCGCGTTCAAGGCGTTCGAAGATCGCCATGCGGGTGGGATCGCCCAGCGCCTGCACGCGAAGTCTAAGGTTAGTTTTCACTAACGGTTAGTTTATGCTAATATTCGAACCCGTCAAGTCCGTCGACCGGGGATCGGCGGCGCCGGAACCAGGGCAGTCCTTGGCCGGCCGGTGGTCAGACCGCGAAGGGGTCATGCCAACCAGTGGATCAGGCGCTTCGGATGCGCGCGATGCACTTCAGCTCGATCGCGATCGGCGTCGGCAGCGCGGTGATGCCCAGCGTGGTACGGCACGGTGCCGCGGCCGGGTCGGGGAAATATTCCGCCCACACGGCGTTGTAGGCCTTGAAGTCGCGGGCCATGTCGGTGAGGAACACGGTGACGTCGACCAGCTCTTCCCAGCGTGCGCCGCTGGCTTCGAGCACTGCGCGCACGTTGGCGAAGACCTGGCGCGCCTGCGCCGCGATGTCGTGATCGACCAGCTTGCCGTCCGCGTCGTGCACGTTGCCCGGAATCGCATTGCTGCCCGGCGTGCGCGGCCCGATGCCCGAGAGGAACAGCAGTTCGCCGGCTCGCCGGGCGTGCGGATAGGCCCCGACCGGGGCCGGAGCGGCATCGGTCGAGGTGCTGCCGCTCATCGGTTTTGGCATGGCACGGGCTGGATGGCAGCCTGTCCGACCGCGGCAACGCTGCAGATGGCGGCCCTGGGTGAATCCGGCGGCGCGCTGGTCAGGGATTTGTCGGACGACTTCACGGTGATGGTCTGGCTGCCGATCCGCTGGCCGCGCTCGCTGCTGATGACCAGCCGGTAACGCTGGTCCGGGCGCAGGTAGAGCTGGCCGGTCGGGATGCTGTAGTTGCCGCTGGTGATCTTGATGTCGTCGATGGTCATCAACGGCACCGGGTCCAGCACCATGCGGTCGGCCGGGATCGCGTCCTCGCCTTCGTCGGCATAGAACGCCGCGACCATGCAGGGCCAGTGGTCCTGGCAGACGGTGCCATTGACGGTGTACGGGACGCGCGCGCCCCACAGCCCGGCCCAGGTCGGGCGGCCGTTGACGAAGTGTTCTTCGGGGAAGATCACGCTGACGTCGTAACCGGGCCGCAGCGACCACGGCTTGCCATCCTTGTCGACGAACACGATGGGCCGGTCCGGGTGCACGGCGCCGATGATGGCGTCGTAATCCGGATGGTTCATCGAGCCGTCCAGGTGCGGGATCAGGATGGTCTGCTCCACCGACAGCGGGTTGATGCCGGAGTCCTTGACGAAGTGTTCGGCCATCGATTGCGCGCCGAGGAACTGGCCGGTCTTCTGGATGTGTCCGTAACCGGCGTTGACCACCAGCTTCGCGTGCGGGTCATCCTTCAGGATCTTCCACAGGTGCTTGGCCTGTTGCACTTCGCGTGCGTCGCCGGTGCGGTCGGGGTCAGCCTCGTAGGCGACCACCTTGTAACCCAGCTTCAGCGCGGTGCGCACCATTTCCGCGTAGATCGGCTCGCGCGTGTAAAAACCGCTCTTGGCAATCGGATAACCGCGTTCTTTCATCGCCGCCATGTCGGGCTGGTACAGGGTTTCCACCGCGAACACATTGAAGCCTTCCTCGCGCAATGGCTTCAGCAGCCGCACCGTCAGTGTGCGCGTCAGCGCGATGTTGTGGGCTTCGTTGAGGAACACCACGCGGTACTGTTTCGCGAGCTGCGGGATATAGTCGAGCGCCCGCAGATGGTGCCAGCCGGGTTGCGCGAGCGGCGAGGGGTTGTCGTCGGCAAGGGGTTTCTGCTGGATCGAAAACGCGAGTTCGGCGTCCCTGTAGTCGCCGAGGAAACTCTGGTACCAGGAAAGATACTGCCCGAAGATCGCGCGGAACGCGGGCTTGCCGTCCGCCGCGTAGGCACGCCGCATCACCTGGTATTGCGCCAGCAGTCCCTTCTGGTCGTGCGCGCGCTGCATGATCGCGTCCGACTTGTCCATGGCTTCGAGCTGCTGCTCGCGCCATATCGAGGGAACCTGCGCGGATGCCGCCGAAGCGACTGCGGCCAGCAGCAGTGCGGCGAGGCAGGGGTTGCGCGGGCGGATCATGGCGTTCATGCGGTTCCGCGAGATGGTGGCGGGACGTTATCCGGATCCCGGCTTCGATGGTTTGTTGCAGGGCGAAGCGTTCATGCAGGCGAACGGGCCAGCCGCGCCAACGCCTGCGAGTAACCGGATTCGAGGGCATCGAAACGGGTGACATCCATGCCGAGGTCGTGGATGCAGCCGTCGTGCAGACCATAGCACCATCCGTGCACCGTCAGCGCCTGCCCGCGATCCCACGCGTCGCGCACGATGGTGGTGTGGCAGGCATTGGCGACCTGTTCGATCACGTTGAGTTCGCAAAGGCGGTCATGGCGACGTGCCGGTGGCTCGGCGTCGATCAATGCCCGATGGTGCTCCAGCGTGTCGCCGATGTAGCGCAGCCAGTTGTCGACCAGGCCGAGGCGATCGCCCTTCAACGCCGCGCCGACGCCGCCGCAACCGTAGTGCCCGGTGATCATGATGTGCTCGACCTCCAGCACGTCCACCGCGAACTGCATCACCGACAGGCAGTTCATGTCCGAATGCAGCACCAGGTTGGAAATGTTCCGGTGCACGAACACCTCGCCCGGGTCGATGCCGAGGATCTGGTTGGCCGGCACGCGCGAATCCGAGCAGCCGATCCACAGGTATTTCGGGGTCTGCTGCCTGGACAGGCGCTCGAAGAAACCGGGGTCCTGGGCGCGGACCGCTTCCGACCAGCGGCGGTTGTTTTCGAGCAGTTCCGGTGGTGATGGCATGCTTTTTGTGTCCAGGGAAGTTCTGAAACCGTCGCGAGCGAAGGCAGATCGGCCGACGTCGGAGCGCAGGAACCGGAGTGTACACGTCAGTACATGAGGATTCCGAGCACCGCCGGCGGTCGAGCTGCCGAGCGCAGCAGGGTTCAGGGCTTCCTAACGCGCGATGCAAACATTCTTGGGTTCAGTGAAGAAGCGCAGCGCATCCACGCCGCCTTCGCGGCCCATGCCGGAATGCTTGACGCCGCCGAACGGCGTGCGCAGGTCGCGCAGCATCCAGCAATTCACCCACACGATCCCGAACTCGATGCGCTCGGCCACGCGTTGCGCGCGCGCGAGGTCGCGCGTCCACAGCGACGCGGCGAGGCCGTAGTCGGTGCCGTTTGCGATCGCGACGGCTTCATCCTCGCAATCGAACGGGAGCAGCGTCACCACCGGCCCGAAGATTTCCTCGCGGTTGGTCGCGCAATCCTGCGGCAGGCCTTCGATCACGGTGGGCGCGATGAACCAGCCGTTGGCGCAGCGTCCCGGTACGGAGATCGCTTCACCACCTGTCAGTATTTTCCCGCCTTCCTGTCGCGCGCGCTCGATGCAGCCCATCACTTTTTCGACATGCGGCTGCGACACCAGCGCGCCGAGGTCGCTCGCAGGGTCGTTCGGATCACCGACCCTGAGTGACTCCACCTTTCCCAGATAACGCCGCTTGAAATCGTCGTAGATGGAATGTTCGACCAGCAAGCGCGAACCGCACAGGCAGATTTCGCCCTGGTTGGAAAAACCCGAGCGCACGATGGTGTCGAGGTTCACGTCCGAAAGATACGCATCCGCGAACACGATGGCGGGGTTCTTGCCGCCCATTTCCAGCGACACCTTCTTGAACTGTTTCGCCGCGGCGGACGCGATGGCCGCGCCCGTGCGCGTCGAACCCGTGAACGAGACGGCCTTGATCTTTGGATGTTCGACGATCGCCTGTCCGACCTTGGGTCCGAGCCCGTGCACGATGTTCAGCACGCCGGGCGGCATGCCGCATTCGATCGCGAGCTGCGACAGGCGAAACGCGGTGAACGGGGTGACCTCGCTCGGCTTCGCCACGACCGCATTGCCCGCCGCGAGCGCCGGCGCGATCTTCCAGGTGAACAGGTACAGCGGCAGGTTCCACGGCGAAATGCAGCCGACCACGCCCAGCGGTTGGCGCAGCGTGACGTTGACCGCGCGCGCATCCGCGTGCGATTCGCCCGGCCATTGGGTGATCGCCTCGGCGAAGAAACGCAGGTTGGCGATCGCGCGCGGGATGTCCACGCTGCGTGCAAGCGTGACCGGCTTGCCGCTGTCGCGCGATTCCTCGCGGGCGAGTTCGTCCAGCCGTGCTTCGATGGCGCCCGCCAGCCGATGGAGATGGCGCGCGCGTTCGCCCGCAGGCAATGCCGCCCAGCCCGGCGCCGCGCGTTCGGCGGCGGCGACCGCGGCCTCCACGTCGCGGCTGTCGGAATCCGGGCAGCGCGCGTACACCTTGCCGGTCGCGGGCTCGAATACGTCCAGGTACGCGCCACCCGCCGGTGCCGCGGGTTTGCCGTCGATCAGGTTGGACAGCGTGGCCGGTTCCATTGCACAAGCTTAGCGCAAGGGTGTCCGCCGACCCGTCACGCCTGCTCCCATTCGCCGATCCGGCCCATGCGGATGCGGTTCGCGAACAGCGAGAACGCGAGCTTGGCGGCGAGCCCCTGCGAACGTTGCAGCCACGGCGGCAGGAATTTCGGCTGGGCAAGCGTGCCGTCGGCGAAGCAGGGGCCCAGCGCGAGTGCGTCGTCCAGCGCCAGCTTGCCCGCGAACAGGTGCTGCATCAGGTCCAGCCGCCGCCGCTTGAACGCCCAGCGGAAAAACGTGTGCACGGTGAGCAGGCCGGCGAGGTACACGTTGTCCTTGGTGAACGCCGCGCCACCCGTGACCGGCACGCCGCGGAACACGCGCTGGGTGGAGAAGAAGCTGTCGGCCGCGTTCTGGTCGTGCGCGCGGAACCAGCGGTAGACCTCGATGAAGTCCGCCCCGCCCAGCGCCATCTCGATGGCCATGATGCGCAGGCTGATCCGTTGCAGGCGCGCGATGTCGATCGAGCCGGACATCAATTCCGCGAACACCGCCAGGCCTTCCTGGGTCGCGGTCGCGCGCGGCGCGGTGCGCGCGAGCGATTTCAGCACCGGCTGCGCGCGCCCGTTCAGCGCGGTGAGCGTGTGCACGAAGGCTTCGTGCGCGAGCAGTTGCGAACGGTCGTACTCGGAAAAACAGGTTGCCCCGCGCAGGCGGATGCGGGTCGCGCCGGCCGCCGCCTTGGCGGTGAGTTCGGGATCGATTTCGACCCGCACCACGCCGCCCCCGAAGAAGGCATCGACCTCGGCTTGCACTTCGTCGCGCAGCACTTCGGCGGGAATGCAGTATTCGGCTTCCGGCAACGCCTGTCCGTTGCCGAGTTCCGCGGCGATCTCGAGGAACCAGCGCGCGGCATCGAGGTTGGTCTGCGCGCCGCCCGGCAGCGCATCGCCGGGCTTGCCGTAGAGTTCGACCGACGGCGCGGTGACGTCGGCCGTGCCGACCGCTTCCAGCATGCGCGCGGCGGTTTGCCACGAGGCAGCGTTGCGCGTGAGCCAGGCGCCGAGCGGGTGTGCCGCGTCGGCTTCGGAGACGATGGCCGCGAGTTCGGCACGCTGCGCGGAAAGGTCCGGCGCACGGTAGTCGAAACGCGGCAGGGCTTCGCGGCCGCGCTGCAGGTCTTCCAGGAAACGCCGCTCGACCCGGGCCGGCCACGCCACCGTCGCCAGCACGCGGATGCCGCGCACGGCTTCGACCAGCCGCTTGTCGAGGTCGGCGCAATGCTGCAGGACGGGAGGAAGCGCGGCGCGTTGCATGGCCGCGGCGCTACTCGCGTTCCTGCCAGTCGCGGCGGCGTTGCGAACGGATCGGTTCGTGGCTGCCGCGCAGGCGGTCCTCGAAGCGCGCGGCCTGTTCCTCGCGCTGGTCGTGCAGCTTCCGGTAGTTCCGCCAGCGATCGTGGTCGAGTTCGCCTTCCTCGAGCGCCGCCCGCACCGCGCATCCGGGTTCGTTGCCATGGGTGCAATCGGCGAAACGGCACTGTTCGGTGAGCGCGTCGATGTCGGCAAACAGTTCCAGGTCCTCGTCGCCGGTCAATTTCAGTTCGCGCATGCCGGGGGTGTCGATCAGGCAGGCGCCGCACGGCAACGGCAGCAAGGCGCGATGGGTGGTGGTATGGCGGCCGTGGTCGTCGCTGGCGCGGGTCGCGGCGGTGGCCATCCTCTTTTCACCGAGCAGGGTATTGGTGAGGGTGGATTTGCCGGCGCCGGATGACCCCACCAGCACGGCGGTGGCACCCGCCGCCAGATGGGGTTCGAGCGCCGCCACGCTGGCCGCGTCCTTGCCGTTGATGGCCAATACGGGCGTGTCCGCGGGCAGGCGTCCGCGCAGCGCCGCCAGCGCCTCGTCGGCTTCCGCGTCATCCACCTTGTCGCGCTTGGTCAACACCACCACCGCGCGCGCGCCGGAACCGTCGATCAACGCGAGATAGCGTTCGATGCGCGCCGCGTTGAAATCGCCGTCGAGGCCTGTGAGCACCAGCACGACGTCGAGGTTGGTCGCGATGATCTGGCGCGCGTAGCGTTCGCCCGCAGCGGCGCGTGTGAGCGAACCACGCCGCGGCAGCACCTCCACGATGTGCGGCGGCGCACCGGCCTCGACGACCACGAAGTCGCCGACCGCGGGACGTTCGGCGGGGTCGAGGTTGCGTTTCAGGAACTTCGGCGCCGGTTGCGCGTTGAACGCGTGCTCGCCATCGTGGACTTCGTAGCCCGCGCGGTGCTGGGCAGAAACGCGTGCCAGCGATTGCGAGGCGGACAGCTGCGGAAGGTCACCGCGCCAGCCGATGCGCTGCGGCGCCGATTGCGTGGAAACGGTGGGCATGGCGGGGATCGCCGGTGCGGGGAACTCGCGGTGGTGTTTTCGGACGCCGGAATTGCCGCTAGGATGCCCGATCCCGAGGACGTTTGCAGCCATGCGCCCATCCGCCATTCAGCCCAGCTTGCACCTTGCCGAAGTCCGTTACGAAATCCGCGGCGCGCTCGCGCGGCGGGCGCGTGCGCTGGAAGCCGCCGGCCACGACGTGCTGAAGCTCAACATCGGCAACCCGGGCAGGTTCGGATTCCGCGCGCCGGCGCATCTCACCGCCGCGATCACCGCGCACCTCGCCGACAGCGACGCCTATGGCCATGAGCAGGGCCTGGAATCCGCGCGCGCGGCGATCCTGGCGCAACAACACGCGCGCGGCGTCGACGCGGAGGGCATCGAACGCGTGTTCATCGGCAACGGCGTCAGCGAGCTGATCGACCTTGCGCTGCGCGCGGTGCTGAATCCCGGCGACGAGGTGTTGCTGCCGGCGCCCGATTACCCGCTGTGGAGCGCCGCGACGATCCTCAACGCCGGCACGCCGCGTTACTACGCCTGTCCGGCGTCGCGCGCGCACCTGCCCGATCCGGACGAAATCGAAGCGCTGTGCGGGCCGCGCACCCGCGCGATCGTGCTGATCAACCCCAACAACCCTACCGGCGCCTGTTATCCCCGCGCGTTGCTGGAACGCATCGTCGACCTCGCCAGGCGCCGCGGCCTGTTGCTGTTGTCCGACGAGATCTACGACAGCATCCGCTACGACGCCGCGCCGTTCACGCCGCTGGCGTCGCTGGCCGGTGATTGGCCCTGCATGACGTTCGCCGGATTGTCCAAGGTGCATCGCGCGTGCGGCTTCCGGATCGGATGGGCGACGCTGTCGGGCAGCGGCGAACGCGTCGAGGCTTACCGCGATGCGCTGCAGTTGCTGGCCGCACTGCGGTTGTGCGCCAACGTGCCCGCGCAATGGGCGATCGAGCCCGCACTGGCCGGCCCCGACACGATTTCCGCACTGACCGCGCCCCATGGCCGTTTGCACGAGGCCCGTCGCGCGGTGCTGGAGGGCGTCGCGCGCAGCCGGTTCCTCGAATGCGTGGCGCCGGAAGGCGCGCTGTATGCGTTCCCAGCGGTACGCGCCGACGTGCTGCCGGCATTCGACGACAACGAATTCGCGCTGCGGCTGCTGGACGAGGAACACGCGCTGGTGGTGCCGGGATCGAGCTTCAACCTTGTCGACAGCCGCCACTTCCGCATCACCCTGCTGCCGGAACCCGCGCAGATCGCCGACGTGTTCGCGCGCATCGAGCGGGTGCTCGCGAGGATGGAGCAAGAGCAGCCGGAATCGAAGGTCGCCTGACGAATGGCCTTCGGGTTCCTTGCACTGGGCGATTCCTACACCATCGGCGAAGGCGTGGCACCCGGCGAACGTTGGCCCGCGCAACTGACCGCGCGGTTGCGCGGCGAGGGCATCGACATCGCCGATCCGCAAATCGTCGCGAAGACCGGCTGGACCACCGACGAGCTTGCGGCGGCGATGGAAGGGTCGGCCTTCGCGCCGCCGTACGAGCTGGTTGCATTGCTGGTCGGCGTCAACAACCAGTATCGCGGGCGGCCGCTGGACGAGTACCGCGTTCAATTTCGCGCGTTGCTGCAGCGCGCGGTTGCACTGGCCGGCGGCAACGCCGCGCACGCGATCGTGGTGTCGATTCCGGACTGGGGCGTGACGCCGTTCGCGGCGCGCGAAGGCCGCGACGGCGCGAAGGTCGCGCGCGAAATCGACGCCTTCAACCAGGCCGCGTCTTCCGAAACCGATCGGACAGGCGCCCACTGGGTAGACGTCACCACGATTTCGCGTTTGCCCGGTTCGAGCGGTGAGCTGGTCGACGACGGACTGCATCCTTCCGGCGCGCAGTACGCGCGTTGGATCGATGCGATGCTGCCCGCGGTGCGTGCAGTCTTGCGGGAAGCCTGAAATCGCGCGCGGCTATCATTGGCGCCTCAATGATGCGCGATGAAAAGGAAACCGGCTTGAGCAAGTCGCCCAAACCCAACGCGCTGGCATGGCTGGCCGTGTCCGCGCTGGTGATCGCGCTCGACCAGGTCACCAAGGGCATCGTGCGCCATGCGCTGCTGCCGTACATGCCGCACGAGGTGATTCCGCACGTGCTGAACTGGACGCTGGCGTTCAACCGCGGCGCGGCTTTCAGCTTTCTGCAGGATGCGTCCGGATGGCAGACGTGGTTGTTCGGCATCCTCGCGGTGGTCGTGTGCATCGGCCTGATCGTGTGGCTGGCACGCACGCGTCGCGGCGACTGGCGCACCGCGCTGCCGGTGGCGCTGATCATCGGCGGCGCGCTCGGCAACCTGATCGATCGGCTGGTGCACGGCCAGGTCACCGACTTCATCCAGGTCTACTGGCAGGCGTGGTCGTTTCCCGCCTTCAACGTGGCCGATTCCGCGATCACGGTGGGCGCGGTGCTGCTGATCGCGTTCGGGCTGTTTGGTGGACATCAAACCCGTACGCCGCAACAATAGTCGGCTGTCGTGCCTGCGTGATGCAGGAGCGTGGGTGGCAGAAACCATCCGGCTGCAAATCGTTGCCGCTGGCCCATTTTCCCGCCGCTTCTTGGCCCATAGAACCACTATGAACCTTCGAATCGTCGAAAAACTGGCCTCACCGGCAACGCTTTTCGCCTCGAACGCTTCTGCCACACACGCTCCTCGCCCGTGGCACGGGACGGCGGCCTTTGCCGCCGCCGGCATCTTTCCGAATCACGAGGCTCCTGCATGAATTTCCACGAATATCAGGCCAAGCAACTGTTTGCCGAATTCGGCATCGCGGTGCCGCCGGGCAAGGTCGCCAGGACACCTGCCGAGGCGGTGGAAGCCGCGCGTGCGCTGGGCGGCGAGCAGTGGATGGTGAAGGCGCAGATCCATGCGGGCGGACGCGGCAAGTCCGGTGGCGTGAAGTTCTGCGACTCGCTCGACAAGGTCAAGGCGGCGGCGACGGGCATGCTCGGCAAGAACATGGAAACCTACCAGTCGGGTGGACGCGCTCTGCCGGTGAACCTGGTGCTGGTCACCGAAGCCACCGACATCGCCAAGGAACTGTACCTGTCGGTGTTGGTCGACCGTAGCGAAAAAGCGGTCACCTTCATCGCCTCCGCACGCGGCGGCGTCGACATCGAACAGGTGGCCCGCGAAACGCCGGATGAAATCCACACGGTCACGGTGAATTTCACCGAAGGCCTGCAGCCCTACCAGTGCCGCGAACTCGGGTTCGCGCTGGGCTTGAACGCCAAGCAGGTCAACCAGCTCTCGAAGATCATGCTGGGCCTGTACAAGCTGTTCAACGCGAAAGACCTGTCGCTGGTCGAACTGAATCCGCTGGCGATCGTCGCATCCGGCGACCTGATGGCGCTGGACGGCAAGGTCAACTCCGACGACAACGCCGAGTTCCGGCATCCCGAACTGGCCGCGATGCGCGACGTGTCGCAGGAAGACAAGGCCGAGGCCGAAGCCGCGGCCGAGCACCTCAACTACGTGACGATGGACGGCAACATCGGCTGCATGGTCAACGGCGCGGGCCTCGCGATGGCGACCATGGACGTGATCAAGCTGGCCGGCGGCGAACCCGCGAACTTCCTCGACGTCGGCGGCGGCGCGACCAAGGAACGCGTCACCGCGGCGTTCAAGCTGATCCTCTCGTCGCCCAAGGTCGGCTGCATCCTCGTCAACATCTTCGGCGGCATCGTGCGCTGCGATTTGATCGCCGAGGGCATCATCGCGGCGGTGAAAGAGGTTGGCCTGAAGATTCCGGTGGTGGTTCGCCTCGAAGGCACCAACGTCGAGAAGGGCCGCGAATTGCTGAGCGGTTCCGGCCTCAAGATCACGCCCGCCAACGATTTGAACGACGCCGCCGAGAAAGCGGTCGCCGCGTCGAAAGCTGCGTAAGCTTTTCTCCCTCCTCCGCTTGCGGGGGAGGGTCGGGGTGGGGGCACGCATTACCCCCTTCCGGCCTCCGGCCACCTTCCCCCGCAGGCGGGGGAAGGACACAGAAAAAAGGGTTTAGATAATCCATGTCCGTCCTCGTAAACAAAAGCACCAAAGTCATCTGCCAGGGCTTCACCGGCCAGCAGGGCACCTTCCATTCGCAGCAGGCGCTCGATTACGGCACCAAGCTGGTCGGCGGCGTCACGCCCGGCAAGGGCGGCAGCGAACACATCGGCCTGCCGGTCTTCAACACCGTGCGCGAAGCGGTGGACGATACCGGCGCCGACGCCTCGGTGATCTTCGTGCCGCCGCCGTTCGCGGCCGACGCGATCATGGAAGCCGCCGCGGCCGGCATCCGCGTGATCGTCGCGATCACCGAAGGCATCCCCGTGCTCGACATGCTGCGCGTCAAGAACGTGCTGAAGGAATATCCCGACACCGTGCTGATCGGCCCGAACTGTCCCGGCATCATCACGCCCGGCGAGTGCAAGATCGGCATCATGCCCGGCCACATCCACCAACCCGGCAAGGTTGCGATCGTGTCGCGCTCGGGCACGCTGACGTACGAAGCCGTATTCCAGACCACCAACGTGGGCTTGGGCCAGTCGACCGTGATCGGCATCGGCGGCGACCCGATCAACGGCATGAACTTCATCGACTGCCTCAAATTGTTCCAGGACGACAAGCAGACCGAAGGCATCATCATGGTCGGCGAAATCGGCGGCAGTGCCGAGGAAGAAGCCGCCGAGTTCATCGAGGAACACGTCACCAAGCCGGTGGTCGCGTTCATCGCCGGTGCGTCGGCGCCTCCCGGCAAGCGCATGGGCCACGCGGGTGCGATCATCTCGGGCGGCAAGGGCACCGCCGCGGCCAAGTTCGCCGCGCTGGAGAAGGCCGGTGTCACCACCGTCAAATCGCCCGCGGATTTGGGCGCCACGTTGGCCGCGAAGATGAAACTCTGATTTTTCCTTCCCCCGCCTGCGGGGGAAGGTGCCCAAAAGTGCATCGACTGTTTCCCTTCCCCCGTTTACGGGGGAAGGTGTCCGAAGGACGGAAGGGGGCGACTGGCGAAGGGGGCGCTTTGCGGACGGGGCGGATCATGCGCGAGGGAGCCAAGACGAGTTTTGCGCGTCGGCTGCGCCGCGACATGACCGATGCCGAGCGCAGGCTATGGCATCATCTGCGGCGCCGGCAGCTTCTTGGCTACCGGTTTCGACGTCAGTTTCCGATCGGTCCGTACATCGTGGATTTCGCCTGCATCGAAACCAAGTTGATCATCGAGGTCGATGGCGGCCAGCACTTCGATGCCACCGGGGACGTCGCACGGACGCAGCGATTGCATGAACTTGGCTATCGAGTGCTGCGGTTCTGGAACAACGATGTGTTGACGCGCACGCACCAGGTCCTCGCGGTTATCTACGAAGCGCTCGGCACGGCAGGCCCCCATCCCGGCCTTCCCCCGCAAGCGGGGGAAGGAGACAAGCCGTGACCATCCTGCACTTTGCGCTGGCGCAATTCGATTTCCCGGTCGGCGCGGTCGCGGCCAATGCCGATCGCGTGCGTGCGTTGATGCGCGAAGCGCGCGCGGGCGACGCCGACCTGCTGGTGTGTCCGGAACTCGCCTTGAGCGGCTATCCGCCGGAAGACCTGTTGCTGCGCCCCAGTTTCCTCGCCGCGTGTCAGTCGGAGATGGATCGACTTGCCGAGGAAAGCGACGGCCTCGCCGCGCTGGTTGGTTTTCCGCACAGCGAAGGCGTGGTGTACAACGCGGCCGCGTTGCTGCGCGAGGGCCGCGTCGCGCAGGTCGCACACAAGTGCGTATTGCCCAACTACGGCGTGTTCGACGACAAGCGCTGGTTCGAGCCCGGTCATGCAGTGACCGTCACCACGCTCAACGGCGTGCGCGTCGGGCTGTTGATTTGCGAAGACGTGTGGCAGCCGGAACCCGCGGCGGCCGCGGCACGCGCGGGTGCGGAAGTGATCATCGCGATCAACGCTTCGCCGTTCGACACCGCCAAGCAGGTGCAACGCGAAACCTTGCTGTCGGCGCGTGCGAAGGAAACCGGCTGTGCGCTGGTCTACCTCAACATGGTGGGCGGACAGGACGAAGTGGTGTACGACGGCGCATCGTTGCTGGTGAACGGCGACGGTTCCATCGCGGCGCGGGCGCCGGCCTTCGTCGATGCGCTGCTGTGGGCGGAATTCGATTCCGCTCCGCGTCGATGGATGGCACGCGATTGGCCGGAAGCGAAAGATGGATCATCCGAAGCCACGCTGTACGCGGCGCTGGTGCGCGGCGTGCGCGACTACGTCCGCAAGAATGGTTTCGAGGGCGTGTTGCTGGGGTTGTCCGGCGGCATCGATTCTGCGTTGACGCTGGCCGTTGCGGTGGATGCACTGGGTGCGGATCGCGTGACCGCGGTGATGCTGCCGTCGCGCTACACCTCGGACCTTTCGTTGCGCGAAGCGCACGCACAGGCGCGTACGCTGGGCGTCGAATGCCTCGACGTGTCGATCAGTGGCGTGGTGGACGCTGCGGCGGCGGCACTCGCACCCGCTTGCGGCGAGCTTGCCGACCTCACCGCGCAAAACCTGCAGGCGCGCAGTCGCGGGATCCTGCTGATGGCGTTGTCCAACCAGACCGGCAAGCTGCTGCTCACCACCGGCAACAAGAGCGAGATGGCGGTGGGTTACGCCACGCTGTATGGCGACATGTGCGGTGGCTATGCGCCCCTCAAGGACGTCTACAAGACCCAGGTCTACGGGCTGGCGCGGTGGCGCAATCAAGCAGGGACCAGGGACGAGGAACCAGGGACCAACAGCGTGCGAATCGTGGCTTTCCCGGTCCCCGGTCCCCGGTCCCCGGTCCCGATTCCCGTCGCGGTGATCGAACGCCCGCCCTCGGCGGAACTGCGCGCCGACCAGACCGACCAGGATTCGCTGCCGCCGTACGACGTGCTGGACGGCATCCTCAAGCGCTGCATCGAAGGCACCGAATCGCAGGCCGAGATCGTCGCGGCCGGTTACGACGCCGACGACGTGCAGCGCGTGGTGCGGATGCTGTACGCCAGCGAGTTCAAGCGCCGCCAGTCGGCACCGGGTCCGCGCGTCTCGACCTGCGCGTTTGGACGCGAGCGGCGCTATCCCATTTCGAACGCATGGCGCTGATTCGTCCTTCCGCGCAGGTAGGGATTACCCGTATTCGCCATTCCGGGCCGTGCGCAGCACGAAACCAGGAATCGGTTTGCTTCCTCCGCAAGTCCATTGCGCGCGTATTGGGTCCCGCTCGCTCCCGCGAGCGTGCGACTTTTGTTTCGACAAAAGTCGCCAAAACCATTGCGCCGGGCATGACGGTTTCGGCGACATCGTGTCGCCGAAACTACCCTTGGTGCTCGCCGATCGCGCGCCGGCGCGAACCCGCACATCCGTGTGCTCGAACATGCGCGCCTTGCTCGCGCGATCGGCTGCGCGCCGCGGCGTCATGCAACGGCGCATTTGCCGCTTCGTTGTCGGCCATCCATGACCTGGCTCGAAGCAGGGTCAGACAGCTGGCTTCGACATCACTGCGCGCAGGAAGCGCGCAAGTGGGGGCCCCTCGAACACGGCGAGCGGACGACGGACCAGTCCGCAGGATGGCGCACAGGATGTGCGCCAGTTCGACGTCGGTACATGGAAGTGCCGTCGGCGAACCCCGACGGCCGTGAGCGTACCCGCAGTCCAGGGATGGACGCAGGGCGTGTTCGCGGGGTGGCATTCTCTTTGGTGACTTTCTCTTGGCCACGCAAGAGAAAGTCACACGCCCGCCAGGGAGGCGGGCGGGAAAAGACATGGATGTCGCGAATGATTCAGCGCGAAGCGCCTCGTCAGTGCTCGCTGGTCAGCGGAATCAGCCGGTAGGCCCAGGACCTGAATTTCGGCCACTTCTTGGGGTTCTGCAGGTATGGATGGTCCGGGTAGTTGAGCTTCAGCACCGCGGTGGCCTGGTCGGACAGTTGTTGCTGGCCGAGCAGGTGGTAGCTCTTCGCCATCACCGCCAGCGCGTCGGCCGACTCCGGCGAACGCTGGTAGTGCTCGACGATGTACTTGGCGCGGTCGGCGGCCGCGATGTACGCGCGCCGCCCCAGGTAGAACTTGGCGACGTTCAGTTCCGACTGCGCCAACTGGTTGCGCAGGTAGATCATGCGCTGGCGCGCGTCGGCGGCGTAGCGGGTGTCCGGGTAGCGCGCGATCAGCGTGTTGAAGTCATCGAACGACTGCAGCGCGTAGCCCTGGTCGAAGCGTGACGGGCTGATCCCGACGAGTTTCTGCACCCCGGTTTCGGTGCGGTCGAAATTGATCAGGCCGCGCAGGTAGTACGCGTAGGCAATATGCTTCTGCGTCGGATAGGTCTTGATGAACTCGTTGATGGTGGAATACGCCTCGTCCTGCTTGTCGTCCTTGTACTGGGCGTAGGCCAGTTCGATCTGCGACTGCTCGTTGTAGGGGCCATACGGGAAGCGCGAGATCAGCTTCTGGTACACCGCCTGGGCCGAGCTCCAGTTGCCGTCGTCCGACAGGTTGTGCGCGCGCTGGTACAACTGTTCGACGGTCATGGTGTCCAGCGTGTCGCGCTTGTTCTTGTGGAACAGCGAGCAGGCGCCCACGGCGAACAACAGCGGCAGGAGCAACGCGATCTTAAGCAACGGAAAGGAACGGCAGGATGGCATCGGCAGGGTCTTTGCGAACACGAACGGGCATGATAGCGGAATCCGTACTTTGCAAGCCGGAGGCCGGCTGGCGTGACTGAACGATTCCGCAGCGAAGTCCCCGCCGACCTGGCCGGGCAACGCTTCGACCAGATCCTGCCGCAGTTGTTCCATGGCCATTCGCGCGCGCGCCTCGCCGCCGAGGTCAAGGCCGGGCGGATCACCCTGGATGGCCGGAAAACCGTGCCCCGCACGCTGGTGCGCGGCGGCGAGGCCGTGGAGTGGGAGCAGGCCGGGGAGCCGGCGCTGGATGATCGCCCCGAACCCATCGGGCTCGCCATCGTGCACGAGGATGCCGACCTGCTGGTGATCGACAAGCCGGCCGGGCTGGTGGTGCATCCCGGTGCGGGCAACCGCGACGGGACCCTGTTGAATGCGCTGCTGCACCACGATCCGGGCCTCGCGCGGGTGCCGCGCGCGGGCATCGTGCATCGCCTCGACAAGGACACCTCGGGCTTGCTGGTGGTGGCGCGTTCGCTGCCCGCGCATACCGCGCTGGTGGCGATGCTGGCGGCGCGCGACGTGCATCGCCGCTACGCCGCGATCGTCAACGGCGTGTCGGTGGCGGGGGGCAGCGTGGACGCACCGCTCGACCGGCATCCGTCCGATCGACTGCGGCGTGCGGTGCGCGAAGGCGGTCGACCTGCCGTCACGCACTACCGCGTGCGCGAGAAATTTCGCGCGCAGGCGTTGCTGCAATGCGAGCTGGAGTCCGGGCGCACCCATCAGATCCGCGTGCACATGGCGCACGCGGGCTATCCTCTCGTGGGCGATCCGTTGTACGGGAAGGGATTGAGGTTGCCGCGCGGCGCGATGCCGGAACTCGCGGAGGCGCTGCGCGGATTCAGGCGGCAGGCCCTGCACGCCGAGCACCTGGCGTTCGCGCATCCGGTTTCGGGCGAGGCATTGGCGTTCGATGCCGAGCCGCCGCGGGATTTCCTGGACCTATTGAACGCACTGCGCAAAGATGCCACCGCGAGGGATTGAATCGAAGATGCCGTTTTATCCTTGCTATACGCCCATTCTGGAACGGCAGATGCAGGAAGATTTCCGGCAGCGGGTCGTTGCCGTGGACTGGCCCGCACCGCCGAACGTGCGTGCCGTCGTCACCACGCGGGACGCATCGTTGTGGTCGGAATCGTCGCCGCACGGCTTCAATCTCGGCACGCGTTGCGGGGACGATACGGCCACGGTTGCGAGCAACCGTGTGTTCCTGCGCAGTGCCTTGGCACTGCCGTCGGAACCCGGTTGGCTGCGACAGTTGCACGGCACGAACGTTGTCGTGTTCGACTGCCCCCACCCCGACCCTCCCCCGCGTGCGGGGGAGGGAGACGAGCGCGTCGCGCGAATGGGCGGGGGCAATGATGTGCTCCCGCGTGCGGGGGAGGGAGGCCAGCGCGCCGCGCGGACAGATGTTTTCCCTCTCCCGCTTGCGGGAGAGGGCAGTCCGCACGCAGTGCGGACGGGTGAGGGGAAGATTGCCGAGGGATGGTACGAACCCGAAGCCGATTCCGCCGTCACCCGTACACCCGGCGTGGTGCTCGCGATCCTGACCGCCGATTGCCTGCCTGTGTTCTTCTGCGCCGACGATGGTTCCGAAGTCGCCGCCGCGCACGCCGGCTGGCGAGGGCTGTCCGCGGGCGTGCTGGAAAACACGTTGGCGGCGATGGATACGTCACGCGGCAAGATCATCACGTGGCTTGGTCCCGCGATCGCCGCACGCTCCTACGAAGTCGGCGACGAGGTGCGCGATGCGTTTCTCGCCCGCGATCCGGCTGCGGCATCCGCGTTCAACACTACCCGCCCGGGTCACTGGCTGTGCGATCTGTACGAACTCGCGCGGCTGCGCTTGCGCGCGGCGGGCGTCACGCGGATCTTCGGCGGTGACCTCGACACTTTCACCGATGCGCGCCTGCATTCGTACCGCCGCGATGGTGCACGCAGCGGACGGATGGCCAGCCTGGTGTGGATATCGCCGACGTCGGCAGGTTGAACTGGCGGTGTCCCGTCAACCGGGTTGCCCGATGGCCGCCGCCGCGCGTGCAAGCGCCTCGATCGCGGCCCAGTCGCCGGTTTCGACGGCCTGGCGCGGCGCCAGCCACGAACCGCCCACGCAGACGACGTTGGGCAGCGCGAGGTAGTCGCGCGCGTTCGCGGCACTGATACCTCCCGTCGGACAGAAGCGTGCGCCGGGCAAGGGGCCGGCCCACGACCGCAGCAGCGCCTTGCCGCCTATGGCTTCGGCGGGGAAGCATTTCTGCAACGCGAAGCCGCGCTCGAGCAGCGCCATCACCTCGCTGGCGGTGGCGGCGCCGGGCAACAGCGGGATCGGACTGTCGTCGGCGGCGTCCAGCAAGTCCGGCGTGAATCCGGGCGACACTGCGAAACGCGCGCCCGCGCTGGCGGCGTCGTTGAAACTGCGCGGCGTCAGCACGGTGCCTGCGCCGACCTGCGCGCCTTCGACTTCCGCGGCGATCGCGCGGATGGCGTCCAGCGCCATCGGCGTGCGCAGGGTGACTTCGATGGCGGGCGTACCGCCCGCGACCAGCGCGCGCGCCAGCGGCACCGCGTGCGCGGCATCGTGGATCACCACCACCGGCACCACCGGCGCCAGCTTCAGCATGGATTCGAGCGCAGCGTAACGAGTGTCGTGGGTGGTCATGTTGGTTCGTGCCCGGGTGCGAAGATCATGCGTTGATTGCTTGGGTGAAGATACCGGCGCCGGCGTCGGCTTCGGCGGCGGCGTGGCGGAACAGCGCGAACAGTTCGCGGCCGGTGCCGGCGTGCTGCGCGGTCAGGTCGCAGGTCGCGAGCGGGCGCGCGGCCCATTCGGTCGCATCGACCAGTGCCTGCAAGCTGCCGATAGTGGCGTCGAGACGCACCACGTCGCCGTCGCGCAATTTTGCCAGCGCCCCGCCCGCGAGGGCTTCCGGCGCCACGTGGATGGCCGACGGCACCTTGCCCGACGCCCCGGACATGCGTCCGTCGGTGACCAGCGCGACGCGATGGCCGCGTTCCTGCAGCACGACCAGGGTTGGCGTCAGCTTGTGCAGTTCCGGCATGCCGATCGCGCGCGGACCCTGGAAGCGCACCACCACCACACAATCATGGTCCAGTTCGCCGCGCTTGAACGCCGCGAGCACATCGTCCTGGTCATCGAAGATCACGGCCGGGGCCTCGACGATGTGATGTTCGCTGGCCACGGCCGACACCTTGATGACCGCGCGGCCGAGGTTGCCCGAAAGAATGCGCAGGCCGCCGTCGGGGCTGAACGGATCGCTGGCGGCACGCAGGATGTGCGGATTGCCGCTTTGCGTGACCGGCGTCCAGCTGAGCGCGCCGTGTTCGTCCAGCGAGGGCGTGGCGCGATAGGCATCCATGTCGTCGCCCCACACCGTGTGCGCGTCGCGATGCAGCAAGCCGGCGTCGAGCAGGCTGCCGATCACGAACGGCATGCCGCCGGCCTTGTGGAAATGGTTCACGTCGGCGTAGCCGTTCGGATACACCCGCGCCAGCAGCGGCACCACGCGCGAGATCGCGTCGAAATCTTCCAGCGTGATCGTGAATCCCGCGGCGGCTGCTGCCGCGACCAGGTGCAACAGGTGGTTGGTGGAACCGCCGGTGGCGTTGAGGCCGATGATGCCGTTGACGAAATTGCGCGCGTCCAGCATCCGCCCGATCGGCGTGTAATGATCCCCCAGCGCGGTGATGTCGGCGGCGCGTTGCACGGCGGCGGCGGTCAGTGCATCGCGCAGCGGCGTGCCGGGATTGATGAAGCTGGCGCCCGGCAGGTGCAGGCCCATGATCTCCATCAGCATCTGGTTGGAGTTGGCGGTGCCGTAGAAGGTGCAGGTGCCGGCCGCGTGGTAGGACCGCGCCTCGGCGTCCATCAACGCGTCCTTGCCGACTTCGCCCGCGGCGAAGCGGCGGCGGACCGTGGCCTTGTCCTGGTTGGGCAGGCCGCTCGGCATCGGACCGGCCGGCACGAAGATCGCGGGCAGGTGGCCGAAGGTGAGCGCGGCGATCAACAGCCCCGGCACGATCTTGTCGCAGATGCCGAGGAACAGCACGCTGTCGAACATGTCGTGCGACAACGCGACCGCCGCCGCCAGCGCGATTACCTCGCGCGAGAACAACGACAACTGCATGCCGTCGCGGCCCTGGGTGATGCCGTCGCACATCGCCGGCACGCCGCCAGCCACTTGCGCGGTGGCGCCGACTTCGCGCGCGATGCGGCGGATCAACGCCGGGTAGTTTTCGTACGGCTGGTGTGCCGACAGCATGTCGTTGTAGGCGCTGACGATGCCGAGGTTGGGCGTGCCGCCGTGGCGCAGCGCACCCTTGTCGCCGTGGGCGCTGGCCGCGAACCCGTGCGCCTGGTTGGCGCAACCGGCGTTGCGCCGGCGCGGGCCGTCGATGCGCGCGGCGTCGATGCGCGCGAGGTAGGCGCCGCGCGTGTCGCGGCTGCGTTCGATGATGCGTTCGGTGGTCTCGCGGATGACGGGGTGCAGGGTGGTCATGGCTGCCTCGGTGCGATGCTGCGCGTGTGCATGCCTCTCAGTCGCTGTCGTCGTCGTGCCAGGTGCGGCCGTCGCGTTCGATCAACGCGACCGACGCGCTCGGTCCCCAGGTGCCGGCGGTGTAGCCGTGCGGGGCGTCGCCCGACGACTGCCACGCGGCGAGGACGGGATCGATCCAGCGCCACGCGGCTTCCACTTCGTCGCGGCGCATGAACAGGGTGGGGTTGCCGCGCACCACGTCCAGCAGCAGGCGTTCGTAGGCGTCGGGCTGGGCCACGCCGAAGGCGTCGGCGAAGCTCATGTCCAGCGGCACGCAGGTCAGGCGCAGGCCGCCGGGGCCGGGGTATTTCGCCATCACCCACAGCTTCACGCCTTCGTCCGGTTGCAGGCGCAGCACCAGCTTGTTGGGCTGCGCGGTGCCGCTGCCTTCGGCAAAGATGGAGTAGGGGATGCTGCGGAAATTCACCACGATTTCCGACATCCGCAACGGCAGGCGCTTGCCGGTGCGCAGGTAGAACGGCACGCCGGCCCAGCGCCAGTTGCCGACTTCCGCCTTCAGCGCGACGAAGGTTTCGGTACGCGAGCCGTCGCGACCGAGGTCGGTGAGGTAACCCGGCGCGGCGCCGCCGTTGGCGGCGCCGGCGCGGTACTGGCCGCGCACGGTCAGGCGCGAGGCATTGCCGGCGTCGATCGGTTTCAGTGCATGCAGGACTTTCAGTTTCTCGTCGCGCACGGAATCGGGCGACAGCGACGTCGGCGGTTCCATCGCGACCATGCACAGCAACTGCAGCATGTGGTTCTGCACCATGTCGCGCAACGCGCCGGCATGGTCGTAGTACGGGCCGCGCTGCTCCACGCCCACGGTTTCGGCCACGCTGATCTGCACGTGGTCGATGTGCGCGGCGTTCCATAGCGGTTCGAACAGGGCATTGGCGAAGCGCAGCGCCAGCAGGTTCTGCACCGTTTCCTTGCCGAGGTAATGGTCGATGCGATAGATCTGCTGCTCGTCGAATACCGCACCCACCGCATCGTTGATCGCGCGCGCGCTGTCGAGGTCGTTGCCGATGGGTTTCTCGATCACCACGCGGGTGTTGCCGCGGTGCAGGTCGTGCTCGCGCAGCCGTTGGCAGATGTCGACGAAGATGCCGGGGCTAGTCGAGAGATAGAACACCCGCACGCGTTCGGCGTCGCCGTTGCACATCAGTGCGGCGAACTCCTGCCAGCCAGCTTCGCCGGTGGCGTCGAGTGCGCGGTAGCAGACCAGTTGCAGGAAGGCCGGAATACGTTCGAGCAATTCGGCGTCGCCGCCGATCGCGCGCTGGAGCGCTTCGGCGACGCTCGCGCGGTAATCGGCGTCGCCCTGTTCGGTGCGCGCCACGCCGATGATGCGGCTGGCAGGCGGGATCTGGTCGTCCACGAAGCGGCGGAACAGCGCGGGCAGCAGCTTGCGCATCGCGAGGTCGCCGGTGCCGCCGAAGATGGCCATGTCGAACGCGGTCACGGGCTGCAGGTGGTGGGTCACGGATCGTCTCGCCACGGGGTGAAGGTTGAGCATACCACTGTAACACCAGTATTCAATATCACCCATGCAATGAATACGTATGAGCATATATTCTTGACGTGTGGTATTTGATTGGTATCATCCGTGCATGAAATCCGCCCTGCTCAACGAATACCGCCGCCTCACCGCGACCAGCCACGGTCCGGCCTACCTGCGCCTGCGCCGCGCGATCCGCAGCAGCATCGAACGCGGCGCGCTGGAACCCGGCCAGGTGCTGCCCAGCGAACGCGACCTTGCGCAGCAACTGGCGCTGTCGCGGGTGACCGTGCGCAAGGCCATCGCCGGCCTGGTCGGGGACGGCGTGTTGAGGCAACGCCACGGCGCCGGCACCTTCGTGGCCGAACGCATCGTCAAGCCGCTGTCGCGCCTGACCAGCTTCACCGAAGACCTGCGCGCGCGCGGCCTCAATCCGCATTCGGTGTTCCTCGAACGCGAAGTGGGCGAGGTGACGCCCGAAGAATCGATGGCGATGAACCTGTCGCCCGGCGCCGAGGTGTCGCGCCTGTATCGCCTGCGCTACGGCGCCGACGAACCGCTGGCGGTGGAACGCAGCAGCATCCCGCGCGCGGTGCTGGCCGATCCCGCGCTGGTCGTCGATTCGCTGTACGAGGCGCTGGAAAAACTGGGCTGCCGCCCGGTGCGCGGCTTGCAGCGCCTGCGCGCCGTGAATTTCAATGCCGAGCAGGCGCGCCTGCTGAAATTGCCCGCCGGCAGCGCCGGCCTTGCACTGGAGCGGCGCAGCTTCCTCGCCGACGGACGCGTGGTCGAATTCACCCGCTCGTGGTATCGCGGGGACCTGTACGATTTCGTGGCCGAGCTGCAGAGCGAATGAATCCGTGGACAAGGGCGGCATGAACCAACTGTTTTCCTACGGCACGCTGCAGCAAGCCGAGGTGCAGATCGCGACCTTCGGACGCCGCCTCGAAAGCCGCGCGGCCCAGCTCCCGGGTTTCAGGCTCGCCCTGCTCGAAATCAGGGATGCAGAGGTCGTCAGGTTGAGTGGCAAGACCCACCACCCGATCATCACCCGCAGCGGCGATCCGCGCGACGTGGTGGATGGCGTGGTGTTGCGGGTGACCGACGCGGAACTCGCGCAGGCCGATGCCTACGAGGTGGGCGATTACCATCGCGTGCTGGCGCCGCTCGCGGGCGGCGGCGAGGCGTGGGTGTATGTCGCGCGGGATTCCGGGGCCTGATCGTGCGTGACTGCATGCGACAAGCCTTGCTCGCGGGTTGCGTTGAATGATTCGAAACTTCCCCGCATGAACCCGCTCGACGATGTCGCATTCGGCCCGCCGACCGCCGCGATGACGCGGCCGCTGCTGGCGGTCGCGCGACGCATCTTCACCGACACGTTTTCGCATCGCTACGATCCGGATGCGTTCGGGCAATTCTGCGACCAGGCGTACGCCGTGGATGGCCCGATGGCGCGCGATCTCGGCGATCCCGATGTCGACTGGCAGGTTGCAGCGGTGGATGCGAAGCCCATCGGCTACGCCAAGTTGACGCCGCTGCGCGCGCCCGCGCAGACGGCGCGTCCGGGTTCGCTCGAGTTGCAGCAAATCTACGTCGAATCGGCCTGGCACGGCACCGGCGTGGCGGAGCGCCTGATGCAATGGGCCGTCGAGCGGGCGATGCAACGCGGCGCGCCGCAGTTGTACCTCACGGTGTTCGACCACAACCAGCGCGCCAAGCGTTTTTACGCGCGACATGGTTTCCAGGAGGTCGGGCGTTGCACCTTCACGCTCGGCGAGCGCGTCGACGACGACCGCATCTGGTGCAGGGAACTTGTCGCGTGAACGACAAGCCCGCCGCGTTGATGCTTCCCGGCCTCGGCAATTCCGGTCCCGGACATTGGCAAAGCCATTGGGAACGCCGTGACGCTTCCTGCGAACGGGTGGAACAGCGCGAATGGGATACGCCACGCTGCGGGGACTGGATCGCGCGCCTCGACGCCGCCGTGGCGAAACGCGATGTCCCTGTAGTGCTGGTTGCGCACAGCGCAGCCTGTGTGTTGGTGTTGCATTGGACGGCGAAAGCGAAGGCGCAACATCTGCAACGCATTCGCGGCGCCATGCTGGTATCGCCGGCCGATCCGGAGGGGCGCAATTTCCCGCAAGGCACCACGGGCTTCGGCCCCATGCCGCTGCGGCGCCTGCCTTTCCCATCGACCGTCGTCGCCAGCAGCGACGATCCGTATGTCGAGCCCGCACGCGCCCGCCAATTCGCCGAAGCCTGGGGCAGCCGGTTCATGCTGCTGCAGGCGGCCGGGCACATCAACGTGGCCAGCGGCTATGGCCCGTGGCCGGAGGGCTTCACGCTGCTGGATGGGTTGCGCGGCGAGCAGCGCGACCACTGAGTCCGCGCGCACGGCTGGAACGTGGCAATCTGTGCAACACGAGGTGACCGCATGTTCAACAATCTCATTCCGAAGATTTTCTACGACCGGCTCGCGGATGGCCTGGATTTCTTCGTCGGCGGTTTGGGTTTCGAGGTGCGCTACCAGGACGCGGACTTGGCCGTGGTGGCACGCGACGGCGCCAAGGCCTACATTGTGCAGAGCCCGGAATATGCCGCGCGCGATCGCCCCGAGCTGGCCATCGAGACGAATGACATCGACGCGATTCATGCGGAGATGTCGCGAAGGTCGCCGCAGCTGCTGCATCCCAATGCCAGCAAGGTCTCGCTGCGGCCGTGGGGCGCGCGCGAATTCGCGATGCTCGACAAGACCACGGTATGCGTGGTGTTCCGCGAGTGGCCGGAGCGGGGTTGAGCCCTGCGGGGTTCCCATGACTGCGCGATGCGCTTGCCGCGCTGCGCCCGAAGTAGGAAGATCGGTTCGTGGGGGACGCGCTGACGTTCCGGAAAGACCGAAGAATAGACAGCGGGTTGGACGGCACGGTTGGCACAAGATGTTGATTCACGCAGACCACCCCGATGGTGCCCGCTCTCCGGGTCGTGCCAGGCTGCGGAGTCATGGTTCAATTTGAAACCGACTTAGCGTTAGCGGGAAAGCAGAATGACATTGGCACCACCTGACAAGCGGATGAAGTTCTTCGTTTATATCGTCGAGTCACCTTCGGCGAACGACTTGTACCAAGGCCGAACGGAGGCTGATCTGCTTCGCAAAGCCATCGGATTGAATCAGATCAAGTGCGCGTCACGGACGGCAATCAGCTTGGAGGCGTTCGTCAAAGCCATACGCGTCGGACTGCAAGAGGAAATGTCAGCGAATCCAGGCATGGTTCCAATTCTCCATGTCAGCGCACACGGATTCTCGGAAGGCATTCAACTCTCCAATGGCGAGATAATAAACTGGACGGGGTTCAGAGAATTGCTCAAGCCCATAAATCAAGCACTGGGCGGTACTCTGTTTGTTTGCATGTCAACCTGCGAGGGCTACTCCGGGAGCAGGATGGCCATGGTTCTTGACGATCCAGATTATCCGTTCTTCGCAATTGTTGGGAATAGCGGGAAACCTACATGGTCAGAGGCGGCAGTAGCATTTGCATGCTTTTACCATCTTGTCGCGAACGGGCACTACATCGTCGATGCAGTACCGGCCATGCGCGTCGCGTCTGGAAACGACGAATTCTTTGTTACGACGGCCGAAGAGGCGAAACAAGGCTATCTCGACTTTGTTGCAAAGCGCCAACTTGATACACAGGCGGCAGTCTCTGAGTTGCAAGAAGATGCAAAGCGTGAGCCACCTAATGAGCTTGCCAAGCGACTTCGCACGCCTGCCCATGTTTCCCCGTAGCATCAAGTTTGAAGTGCACAGTTGATCCGTTTTCATCGAAGCACTCCTTGGGGTTCTGAACCCGGGAATAAAGGGGATGAAGGCAATTAACCGCTGCTTTTCCGAAATAGTCAGTGTCGGAGATTGCCATGCAACGCGTCACCGGAATCGGCGGGATATTCTTCAAGTCACGGGACCCCAAGGCATTGGGCGCGTGGTATCGCGACCACCTCGGCCTCGACGTGAGCGACTGGGGCGGTGCGATTTTCCAGTGGGGCGGCAAGGACAGTCCGCCGGGCATGACCATCTGGAGTCCGTTCGCCCAGGACACGGACTACATGGCGCCGGGCTCCGCGTCCTTCATGATCAACTTCCGCGTCGCGGATCTCGACGGGTTGCTTGCCGCGTTGCGCGCGGAAGGCTGTAACGTCCTTGACAAGACCGAGAGCTCCGAGCAGGGCAAGTTCGGCTGGGTGATCGACCCCGATGGGAACAAGGTCGAGCTCTGGCAACCGCCGGAAGGTCAATAGGGCGGGTTTGCGTTCCATCCCTGTTGAAGGGATGCAGCCATCAACCTGTTCCCAATGCGCCGAGGAAATCCCGCCGCCACGCGCCGATGTCGTGGGTCGACAGGTATTCGAACATTGCGGCCCAGCGCGCGCGTTTCTCTTCACGCGGCATGGTGAGCGCCTGCTCGATGCCTTCGACCTGGGCGTCGGGGTCGTAGGGGTTCACCAGGATCGCCTGGGGCAATTCGTTGGCGGCGCCTGCGAAGCGCGACAGTACCAGTGCGCCGGGATCGTCGGGCGGTTGCGCGGCTACGAATTCCTTGGCGACCAGGTTCATGCCGTCTTTCAGCGGCGTGACCAGCCCGAGTTGCGCGACACGGTAGAAGCCGGCCAGCGTGGCTTGCGCGAAGCTGCGGTTGACGTAGCGGATCGGCACCCAGTCGGGCTCGGCGTAGCGGCCGTTGGTGGCGCCGGCGATGCGTTCGAGGCGGGTGCGCAGCTCGCGGTATTCGGGCACTTCCTCGCGCGAGGGCGGTGCGATCTGCAGGTAGGACACGCGCGAGCGCCATTCGCGGTGCCGGTCCAGGAACATGCCGAACGCCTTGAAGCGTTGCGGGATCCCCTTGGAATAATCCAGCCGGTCCACGCCGATCGCGAGCTTGCGGCCCTGCAGGCTGGCGAGGAATCGTCGGTGGGTGGCGTTGCCGACCGCGGCCATCGATTCCTGCGCAACTTCGGCGGTGTCGATGCTGATGGGAAACGGCGCGACGCGGGTGCGATGACCGTTGATCGTGATGCTGCCTGCGTTTGCGTCGACGTCGATACCGCTGTTCTGCACGAGAAAATAATCGAGCAGGGCTTGCGCATCGTCGCGGCCCTGCACGCCGATCAGGTCGTAGTCGGCGAAGGTCGCCATCAGGTCCGCATGGCAGGGCAGGTTGACAAGCATGGCCGGTGGCGGCAAGGGGACATGCAGGAAGAAACCGATGCGCGCGCCGATGCCGCGCGCACGCAGTTCCGTAGCCAGCGGAATCAAATGATAGTCATGCACCCAGACGCAGTCGTCCTCGCGCAGCAGCGGCGCGAGGCGTTCGGCGAACATGCGGTTGACCGCGCGGTAGCCGGCGTACTGCGCGCGGCTGTATTCCATCAGGGTGGGCTGGAAGTGCAGCAACGGCCACAGCGTGCGGTTGGCGAAACCGAGGTAGTACGCCTCGTGTTCCTCGCGGGTGAGGTCGAGCAGGGCGTAGTCGATGTTTCTCGCGGATTCGCGGTGCAGCTCGCGCTGTTCGGCCGGCACGCGCTTGCCGCTCCAGCCGAACCACAAGCCGCCGTGTTCCTTGAGCGCCGCGTGCATCGCCGCGGCCAGCCCGCCGGCGCGGGTTTCACGCGGCAGCGCGACGCGGTTGGACACGACCACAAGGCGACTTGCTTCAGGTCGACCTGCTTCAGGTCGACTTGCTGCAGGTCGATTGGCGGCGGGCCGGCTCACACCAGGTCGCTCCATTTGGCGGAGAGCCCGCGGGCGGCGTTGATCAGGCCGACCATCGAATAGGTTTGCGGAAAGTTGCCCCACAGCTCGCCGGATTTCGCGTCGATGTCTTCCGACAACAGGCCGAGCGGGTTGCGCATCGCCAACAGTTTCTCGAACAGCGTGCGTGCCTCGTCGCGGCGGCCGATCGCGATCAAGGCTTCGACGTACCAGAAATTGCAGACCAGGAAGCTGGTCCTGGGTGCGCCGAAATCGTCGGGCTGCGCGTAGCGCAACAGGAAGCCGTCGCGCATGAGGTGCTTGCCGACCGCATCGACGGTCTTGACGAAGCGCGGGTCGTCGGCGGCGACGAAACGCAGTCCTTCCAGCAGCAACAGGCTGGCGTCGAGTTCACCGCTGCCGAAGGATTCCACGAAGTGGCCGTCCTTGTGCACGGCGTGCTTCAGCACCTTCTTGCGAATGGCGTCGGCGCGCTTGCGCCAGAACGCCTCGCGGTCCCCCAGGTCCAGCCAGCCGGCGATATGGGACAGGCGATCGCAGGCCACCCAGCACATCACCGCGGAATAGGTGTGTACCGATTTTCGCCCGCGCAATTCCCACAGGCCGGCGTCGGGCTGGTCGTGCAGTTTCCAGGCGGCTTCGCCGCAACGTTCCAGTCGCCGGAACTCGGTTTCGCCGCCGGTCTTCACCAGCCGCCGGTCACAGAACAACTGGGTCGCGGCCAGCACCACGCTGCCGTAGATGTCGTTCTGTTGCTGCTTCCAGGCTTCATTGCCGACGCGCACCGGACCCATGCGGCGATAGCCCCTGAGCGCGGTGTCCTCGCGTTCGGGCAATTCGTCCTGGAAATGGATGCCGTACACCGGCGCCATGCGGTCGTCCTTGACCGCGAGGTTGAAGATGTAGCGGACATATTCTTCCATCGTGCGCGTGGCGCTGAGGCGGTTCAGCGCACGCACCGACAACGCCGCGTCGCGCGGCCAGCAGTAGCGGTAGTCCCAGGTGCGCACGGTGCCGGGCGCTTCCGGGATCGAGGTGGTCATGGCCGCGACGATCGCGCCGGTGCCTTCGTACTGGCACAGCTTCAGCGTGATCGCGGCGCGGATCACGGCGTCCTGCCATTCGGCGGGAATCGAGAGGTAGCGCGACCATTCGTGCCAGTACGACAGCGTCGAATCCAGCGCCTCGTTGTAGAAGCGCGCGGCCGATTCGTTCAGGGTTTCATCGGTGCCCATCACGATGTGCACGTCGCGGTCGAGCAGGAACGGCAGTTCGTCGCGCAGCATCGGCAGTTGCGCGTCGGTGGTCACGCGCAACACCAGGGGGTCGAGCAGATAGCGCACGTGGTTGGAGCCGAAGGTACGTTCGGGACGGCGTGCGCCGTAGCCGGTCAGCGGCCGCAGCCGCAAGGCGATGCGCGGCGAACCCGACAGCGGCCGGATGCGGCGCAGGACCTGCATGGGATGGAAGGTGCGTCCGTGCGAGTTGTAGCGCGGCGCGAAATCGGTGATCTCGACTTCGGCGCCGTCCCTGGCGGTGAGCGTGGTGACCAGCACCGCGCTGTTGTCCACGTAGTGCTGGCGGCGTGCGCGCTCGCCTTCGAGCGCGACGTCGAAGAATCCGGCGTCGTCCGTCTGCGGCGACAGCAGCGAGCAGAACACAGGGTCGCCATCGAAGGCCGGCACGCAATGCCAGACGATGCGCCCGCACGCGTCGATCAACGCGTTGATGGTGCCGTTGCCGATGACGCCGAGGTCGAGGCTGGCCTGGTGCGCGGGTTGCGGCGCCGTTTGTATTTTCGGCGTCGGCTTCGATTCGGGGGTTGTCGCTCGGGTTCGACGCGTCTTCGACGGCGGGTTCCCGGTTGCTTTCCCGTGCTTCGTTCGGGCTGTTCTGGAGCTCAATGGTCACCTCCCGTCGATTTGGGTGTGATCTCCTGATCCGGAAGCGCTGGCGCGCGCGGGATGTATGACGAGTGCGTGCAGCCACGCGCGCACCGCGGCGGGATCAGCCAGCGCGAACCGCGCGGCGGTCGGGCGACGCGCACCCACGACCACGCTGACGCCGCCGCTCGCGTTGACGCTGGCGAACGCATCCTCGTCGGTCAGGTCGTCGCCCAGCATCCACGGCGCGCGCCCGCGGAACGGCACATCGTCCATCAGCGACGCGAGTGCGCGACCCTTGTCCACGCCGGCGGGTTTCAACTCGATCACATGGTCGCCGCGCTGCAGGACGTAGCCCTCGGCAACGGGTTCCATCAATGCGTGCGCGATCCGCTCCGCCGCTTCGCGCGCGTGCGGCGCGTGGCGGTAGTGCAGGGCCAATGCGCGGCGCTTGTCTTCCAGGATTACGCCGTGTGTCGCGGCCACCAGTGTCGCAGCGCGCAATCGCACCCTCGCGAACGCGGCGGCGTCGCCGGTAGTTCTTTCGTTGCCATCGGGCATGCGCAACTCCGCACCATGCAGGCCCGCGGCCACGCGGTGGTTCCAGTCGAACAACGCATCGAGTTGCGACAGCGTGCGGCCGCTCAACAGCGCCAGCGCGCCGCCGAGCTTCGCGTGCAACCGGGCGAGGTCGTCGTGCAGGTGCGACTCGACGTGCACGTCGTCGGGATGGCACGCAATATCCAGCAGGGTGCCATCGACATCCAGGAACAGTGCCCAGCCATCGTCGGAGCCTGGTTCAGGCGGCGCAGGCAAATCCGTTGCGATGTCGGCGCCGGTTATGGGCACACGTGTCGTGGACACCTCGGCTCAGCGTGGAAGGCAAGTCAAGGCATTGTCGCGCAGGCGACGTGAACGCCCCATTCACGCCCATTCCGATCAGCCCGCCGCGGCGTTCATCGCCGCCACCGCGTCGTGCGCGGCTTTCGCGAGCGCGTGGCGATCGCCGGCATGCAGTCCCGCGGTGGAGATCGGTTCGCCGATGCGCAACGTGATCGTGCCCGGCCGCACCTTGAAGCCTGATGCGGGCAGCACCGCGCCGGAACCCGCGATCGCGATCGGCACCACCGGCACGCCGGCTTGCAGCGCGACTTGGAAGGCGCCGCCCTTGAACGCACCGACCGATCCATCGCGGCTGCGGGTGCCTTCCGGAAACGCGCACAGGCTGGCGCCCGCGCGCACGATCGACACCACGCCGTGCAGGCGCATCGCGGCTTCGCGGGCGTGGCCGCGCTCGATGAATACCATGCCCATCGCCCGCGCATACCAGCCGACGAACGGCACCTTCGCGAGTTCCTGCTTGATCACGAAGCGGACCGGCACCGGCAGCGCGCGGAACAGCGCGCAGATATCGATCATGGATTGATGGTTGGCGACGAACACGTGCGGCCGGGAAAAATCCACGCGCTCCAGCCCTTCCACCTGCAGCTTCGCGCCCGCGCCGCGCAACAAACCCGGTGCCCACAGCCGCGCCGCCATCCGCAAGGGAATGCGCCGGTTGCCGAAGGTCAGCAGCAGCACCAGCAGCGCCAGCGTGATGCAGCCCGCCGTCCACGCGATGGTGTAGACCAGCTGCAGCGTGTTCCCGACGCGCCAGCCCCAGGTCGCGGGCGTCGAAGCCCTTGCGGTTCGCATCAACATCATTTGCCACAGCCCCCTTGGCTGGTTCCGACCGTGCCGCATTGTAGGGGTTGCACCGGCGCTGCGGGCCATGGTTGAAGCGGCGCGCCGGCGGCCTTATTTTCATCGGGCTGGCGGCACTGCCGCCCCTTTTCCCGAGGATGCCCACGTGAGAACGGACAAACTGACCTCGCGCTTCCAGCAGGCGCTTTCCGATGCGCAATCGCTGGCGGTCGGGCGCGACCACAACATGCTGGAACCCGCGCACTTGCTGGCCGCGCTGCTGGACCAGCAGGGCGGCTCGACCGCGCCGATGCTGGCGCAGGCCGGTGTCAACGTGCCGCTGCTGCGCCAGCAGGTCGGCGAAATGCTGGACAAGCTGCCCAGCGTCAAGGGCCAGGAAGGCAACATCAACGTCTCGAACGAACTGAACCGTCTGCTCAACGTCACCGACAAGCTGGCCCAGCAGCGCGGCGACCAGTTCATCGCATCCGAACTGTTCGTGTTGGCCTGCCTCGACGACAAGGGCGATGTCGGGCGCGCGTTGAAGGCCGCCGGCGCCAACAAGCAGAACCTCGAAGCCGCGATCGACAAGCTGCGCGGCGGTGAGAAGGTGCAATCGGAAAGCGCCGAAGACCAGCGCCAGGCGCTGGAGAAATACACCCTCGACATGACCGCGCGCGCCGAGACCGGCAAGCTCGATCCGGTGATCGGGCGCGACGAGGAGATCCGCCGCGTGGTACAGGTCCTGAGCCGCCGCACCAAGAACAACCCGGTGCTGATCGGCGAACCCGGCGTCGGCAAGACCGCAATCGTGGAGGGTTTGGCACAGCGCATCGTCAAGGACGAGGTGCCGGAAGGCTTGAAGAACAAGCGCCTGCTGGCGCTGGACATGGGCGCGCTGATCGCGGGCGCCAAATTCCGCGGCGAATTCGAGGAACGCCTGAAGGGCGTGTTGAACGATCTATCCAAGCAGGAAGGCCAGGTGATCCTGTTCATCGACGAACTGCACACCATGGTTGGTGCGGGCAAGGCCGAAGGCGCGATGGACGCCGGCAACATGCTGAAGCCGGCGCTGGCGCGCGGCGAACTGCACTGCATCGGCGCGACCACCCTGGACGAGTACAGGAAATACATCGAGAAGGATGCCGCGCTCGAGCGGCGCTTCCAGAAGGTGTTCGTGGGCGAGCCGACGGTCGAGGACACCATCGCGATCCTGCGCGGCCTGAAGGAACGCTACGCGGTGCACCACGGCGTCGAGATCACCGACCCCGCGATCGTCGCGGCGGCCACGCTGTCGAACCGCTACATCACCGACCGCCAGTTGCCCGACAAGGCCATCGACCTGATGGACGAGGCGGCGTCGCGCATCCGCATGGAAATCGATTCCAAACCGGAGGAACTGGATCGCCTCGAACGCCGCTTGATCCAGTTGAAGATCCAGCGCGAGATGCTGAAGAAGGAAAAGGATGCGGAATCGAAGAAGCGGCTTTCCGATCTCGAAGGCGACATCGAGCGGGTCGAGCGCGAATTCTCAGACTTGAACGAAGTGTGGAAGTCGGAGAAGGCCGCGCTGCAGGGCGACGCCAGCATCAAGGAACAAATCGAGAAGGCGCACCACGAACTGGAAGCCGCGCAGCGCCGCCAGGACTACGCGCGCATGAGCGAAATCCAGTACGGCCAGTTGCCGGCGCTGGAAAAGCAGCTCGCCGCCGCGCAGGCCGCCGACCAACGCGAATTCAAGCTGGTCAAGGACAAGGTCACCGCCGAGGAAATTGCAGAGGTCGTGTCGCGCTGGACCGGTATTCCGGTCTCGAAGATGCTGGAGGGCGAGCGCGAAAAACTGCTGCACATGGAGGATGCGCTGCACAAGAACGTGATCGGACAGGACGAGGCCGTGCGTGCGGTCTCCGATGCGATCCGCCGCGCGCGTGCCGGTTTGAGCGATCCGAATCGCCCGTACGGTTCGTTCCTGTTCTTGGGTCCGACCGGCGTCGGCAAGACCGAGCTGTGCAAGGCGCTAGCCGGGTTCCTGTTCGACACCACCGAAGCCATGATCCGCATCGACATGTCGGAGTTCATGGAAAAACATTCGGTCGCGCGCCTGATCGGCGCGCCACCGGGCTACGTCGGTTACGAGGAAGGCGGCTACCTCACCGAGGCGATTCGCCGGCGTCCGTATTCCGTGATCCTGCTGGACGAAGTCGAGAAGGCGCACCCGGACGTGTTCAACATCCTGCTGCAAGTTCTCGATGACGGGCGCCTGACGGACGGCCAGGGCCGCACGGTGGATTTCCGCAACACCGTGATCGTGATGACGTCGAACCTCGGCTCGCAGCAGATCCAGGAGATTGCATCGTCGGGCATCGACGAGGATTCACCTGAGGCCTACACCCAAATGAAAGCGGCCGTGATGGGCGTGGTGCAGGCACACTTCCGGCCGGAGTTCATCAACCGCCTCGACGAGATCGTGGTGTTCCATCCGCTCGACAAGTCGCAGATTCGCGAGATCGCGCGCTTGCAGACCAACTATCTCGCCAAGCGTTTGCAGGAGCGCCAGATCGACCTCGAGATTTCCGACGGCGCGCTGGTGCTGCTCGGCAACGTCGGCTTCGATCCGGTCTACGGCGCGCGCCCGTTGAAGCGCGCGATCCAGACGCAACTGGAAAACCCGCTGGCGCAGAAAATCCTCGCCGGAGAGTTCGTCGGTGGCGACACGATCAAGGTCGAGGCCGAAGGCGGCAAACTGGTGTTCCACAAGGCAGCGTGACGCGTGCTGCTTGGGGCGGGTGTCAACCCGCCGGTGTCAACCCGTCGTCGATCTGCGGCAGGCGGGATACGCTGCGCTTCTCCCGCCCTACACGAGTTTGAATTGTCATTCCGGAGCGGGCCGTAGAGCCTGCCCCGGAATGACAAGGATTCGTCCAACGCTGGCGCCTCTATGCGACATGGTTCCCGTAGGGCGGGTGCCAGCCCGCCTTCGCTGCGACAGGCGGGATGCGTTACGCTGCTCCCGCCATGCGTGAGATTGCGCCGCGATCCCGCCATTGCGGCTGCGGAACACTGGCGCAATTCGTGTCTGGACGGTGTTACTCGTCCATAACAAGACACACGCCGGGGTCGATGATGCTGCGCAAATTTCAGATCATCCTTGCCGTGGTTGCGTTGGCGGCGCCCCCGTCGGTTCCAGCCGCGGGCGAACACGAGCATTCCGGAACCGACGCGCACGCAGGCCTGATCGGCCACGCGCACTTTGCGGTTTCCTGTCGGGGGCAACAGCAGGCGTTCGATCAAGCCACCACGCTGTTGCATTCGTTCTGGTACGAAAAAGCGGAAACCGCGTTCGCCGGGATCGCCCAACGCGATCCCGATTGCGCGATGGCGTGGTGGGGACAGGCCATCAGCCTCTGGCATCCGCTGTGGCCGGATCGTCCCGACAACGACGTGCTGGCACGCGGCCGCGCGCTGCTGGCGCAGGGCCGTGCCGCGAAACAGCAGACGCAACACGAGGCGGCGTGGCTGGATTCGCTGGCCGCGTTCTACGACGCCGATGGTGCGACGGCCTATCGGGAACGCGTGCTCGCCTACGAACAGGCGATGGCGAAGCTGCACGCCGGTTCGCCGCGTGATTCCGAGGCCGCGGCGTTCTACGCGTTGGCGCTGCTGGCCAGCGCGCAGGCTTTGCCCACGGACCAATCGCATGCGCGCGAGCGCCAGGCGGCCGGGCTGTTGAACCAGGTGCTGGCGCGGGAACCGGAACATCCAGGCGCGCTGCATTACCTGATCCACGCCTGCGATTCGCCGTCGCTGGCGAAGTACGCCTTGGGCGCGGCACGCAGCTATGCGCGCATCGCGCCGGCGGTTCCGCATGTCCAGCACATGCCGTCGCACATCTTCACGCGGCTCGGACTGTGGGAAGAATCGATCGCCTCGAATCGCGGGGCGGAAAGCGCGGCCAAGCGCTTCGCCGCGGAAATGCGCCTGCCCGGAGCTTGGGACGAGCAGCTGCACGCGATGGACTACCTTGAATATGCCTATCTGCAACTGGCGCGGTATCCGGAGGCCCGCGCGGTGCAGGACGAATTGTTTGCGATTCCGGCCACGAGCCCCGCGAATTTCAAGGTCGCGTATGCGTACGCAGCCATCCCTGCGCGTCACGCGATCGAACGCCGGCAGTGGCGTGAGGCGGCCGGGTTGCCCATCCATCATCCGGATTTCCCCTGGGACCGTTTCCCCGCGGCGCAGGCGATCACCGAATTCGCGCGTGCATTGGGTGCCGCGCGCAGCGGCGATCAGCCGCACGCGATGCAGGCCGTGGGTCGCTTGACGGCGCTGGAGGATGCGTTGCGGAAATCGGGCGACGCGTACTGGAAGAGCCAGGTTGAAATCCAGCGCTTGACCGCCCAGGCCTGGTTGGCGCAGGCCAAGGGCAAGCCCGACGAGGCGGTGTCGACGATGCGGCGGGCAGCCGATCTGGAGGATGCCTCGGAAAAACGTCCGGTGACGCCGGGACCGATCGTGCCGGCGCGCGAATTGCTGGGCGACTTGCTGCTGGAACTCGATCGACCCGGCGAGGCGCTCGCTGCCTATCGGGTTGCGTTGACGGAGTCGCCCAACCGCCTCAACAGCCTGGCGGGCGCACAGTGTGCGGCGTGGCGGTTGGGTGAGCAAAGCACGGCGCAGGACTACGCCCGGCAATTGCCGCGGCCGATGGCGGAGGCCAACGACCACCGATCAGGGCTCGATGCCGCGCGCGGCGAGTCGATGCGTTCATGCGACCGGTAACGGTTGCCGCGTCAAGGTTGGTGATGCCGATTCGCATGGCTTGGTCGACATGCCAACGTGTTCGTTGTTCGCGCGGATCGCGCCACGCCGCCGACGCACCGCCTGCGCCAGGCGCTCCAATACCCGCACGGAATCGTCCCAGCCGAGGCAACCGTCGGTGATGCTCTGGCCGTAGGTCGGCGCGCTGCCGTCCACCAGGTCCTGGCGGCCGCCGACGAGATGGCTCTCCACCATGACCCCGAAAACGCGCCGTTCGCCGGCTTCGATTTGCATCGCGATGGCGTCCACGACGCGCGGCTGGTTTTCCGGACGCTTGCCGCTGTTGGCGTGGCTGGCATCGATCATCAATCGTGGCGACAGGCCTGCGGCTTCGATGTCCGCGCACGCGGAGGCGACGCTGCCTGCGTCGTAATTGGGCACGCGCCCTCCGCGCAGGATCACATGGCAATCGCGATTGCCGGTGGTGGCGGCGATCGCGGCCTGTCCCTGTTTGGTCACCGCCAGGAAATGATGCGGTGCGCCGGCTGCGCGCACCGCGTCCACGGCGATCTTCACGCTGCCGTCGGTGCCGTTCTTGAAACCAACCGGGCAGGACAGGCCCGAGGCCAGTTCGCGGTGGATCTGGCTCTCGGTGGTGCGCGCGCCGATCGCGCCCCAACTCACGAGGTCGGCGAGGTATTGCGGCGAGATGATGTCGAGGAATTCGTTGCCGGCCGGCACGCCGAGCGCATTGATGTCGCGCAACAACCCACGCGCGAGGCGCAGCCCCTTGTCGATGCAGAAACTGCCGTCGAGGTCGGGATCGTTGATCAAACCCTTCCAGCCCACCGTGGTGCGCGGTTTCTCGAAATACACCCGCATCACGATTTCCAGTTCGCCCGCGTGGCGTGAGCGTTGCTGCGCGAGGCGGCTCGCATATTCCAGCGCCGCGCGCGGGTCGTGGATCGAACAGGGGCCGATCACCACCACGAGGCGATCGTCGCCGCCGGCCAGGATGCGTTGCAGCCTTGCACGCGTGGCGTGGACGGTGGCGAGGGCAGCAGGCGGTGCGGGAATCTCGTCCTTTACCACGGCCGGGGTGGCCAGCGGGGTGATGCTGCGGATGCGCAGATCGTCGGTTGCGGGTTGGAACATCACGGCGGCTCCTGGTGTGGTTGCCAGCGGCGGCCATGAAAAAAGCCGCCTGGTGCTGCTGGCGGCTTTCGGTATGGGGTTCAGGATGTTTCTAGGTGCGTACCCACGCCTCCGCCAGCGCTTTCGGATAGCCATAAAACCAAAAGTGGAAGCTGGCGGGGGAGTGGTTCATCGGCAATATCAATAGCACGATTCGCGCGACTTGCAAAATAACCTGTGGTTCTGTGGTGCGTCGGCGCGGACGGCTGTCCGCGCCGGCGTGCCGCATCTCACCAGCGATACGCGATGTTGCCGTACCAGTACGAGCCGTTGAAACCGAACGGCGACGACAGCGGATACGTCAGGATGCCGTGGTAGTTGTTGGCATCGTTGTTCTTCTCCGGGTATTCGTTGGTGATGTTGTTGCCGCCCAGCGTGAAGGTCCAGCGGTCGAGGTCGTAACTCACCGAAGCGTCCAGCAGCGTGCTCGAACCGTAGGTCTGGTCGCCGGAAGGCGTCCCGCCCAGCGATTCCCAATCGCCGTAACGCGTGACCTGTCCGCGCACACTCCAGTTGCCGAGGCTCCAGTCGGCGCCGACGAAAGCCTTGCTGCGCGGCGTCCCGACGGTGATGCGGCCCTGCTCGGCACGATCGATCACCGGCAGCGTCAACCCGGCCAGGCCCAGTTGCGGCGGGTTGGGTTTGATCGAACGGATGTCGGTCTTGTTCCAGTTGATGCCGCCGGTGAACTTGATTCGCGAGCCTTGCAGCTGCACCGGCCAGGTGCCGATCAGGTCGGCACCGCGCGTGCGGGTATCGACGGCATTGGTGAAGAAGCGTCCGCCGCTCACGAACGGGATGCCGACCGAGGTCAGGTAGGTTTGCACCGCAGTGCCGACCAGGTTGCCGGAAAGGATGATGCGGTTGTCGATGTCGACCTGGTAGAAATCCAGCGTGACGTACGGCCCGACGGTCGGCGTGAACACCAGGCCGACGCTGTAGTTGCGCGATTTCTCGGGTTTCAGAGGCTGCGCGCCCAGCGCGACCGCGGCGGGGTCGGATGCCGGGAAGGTGCGGATGGTGTAGGGGACGAGGTTGCCGCTGCCGTCGTTGACGAAGTTGATCGCGGTCGAGGAGTAGAACTCCTGTTGCAGCGATGGCGCGCGGAAGCCGGTGGAGACCGTGCCGCGCAACGCCACCACCGGCGTGAACGCATAGCGTCCCGAGAGTTTCCATGAGGTGGTGTTGCCGAAGTCGCTGTAGTGCTCGTAACGACCGGCGAGGCCAGCCGAGAACTTGTCGGTGAAATCGGTTTCGAGGTCGATGTAGCCGGCGGTGTTGCTGCGCGAGTGCGAACCGGCATCGCCCGGCTGGTAGCCGGGGAACACCTGCGCGCCGGCGCCGAAGTACGACGGCGCGTCGCCGTTCTTGATCGCGAATTCGCCGTGGCGGTAGGCAAGTCCCCACGCCACCGTCAGCGGGTGGTACCAACCGGCGTCGAAGTCGCGGCTGAAGTCGGCGTTGAATTCGTTCTGGCGGATCGTCAGCGTGCCGATGTAGAACGCGGTCGGCGAGGCGGCATCCAGCGAGTAGTTGAAGGTGTCGGTGGTGTGCAGCTTCCAGTGGCTGCCGCCGGTGGTGCCGCTGATGTCGTAATGCCAGCCGGCGATGTCGCCCTTGATGCCCAGCACCGTGGTGTCGTCGCGGATCGCGCTGTTCTCGATCGGCAGGTAGCCGTCCGGGTACACCGCGGCGGCGGCCGGCGTGCTGGTGTCGTATTGCGACAGCGAGCGGAAGAAACCGCCGGCCTCGACGTTGCGCTTGTTGAACACGCTGAAAGCGTACAGCGTCGCGTTCTCGCCGAGGTTGTACTGCGCGTTGACCGCGGCCTGCTTGGCGATTTCCTTGGGCAGCCCGTAGTGGAAGGTGACGGTGCCGTAGGTGGGGTCGCCCGGATAGCGGATGTCCGGGCCGGCGTGGTTGGTCGGGTCCTGGTTGAGGTAATTCGCCGACAGGTGCACCCAGCCGTTGTTGCCGAGCGCGAAACCGCCGTCGGCGCCGCCGCGCCAGGTATCGCCCTGGCCGCCGTCGTGCTGGCCGTAGCTGACATACGCGCCGCCATGATCGGCGCCGCCCTTCAGGATGATGTTGATGACGCCTGCGATCGCGTCGGAACCGTACTGCGCCGCGGCGCCGTCGCGCAGTACCTCGACGCGCGCGATCGCGTTCATCGGGATCGCACTCAAGTCGACCGGCGAGGAACCGCGCCCGATCGAACCGTTGACGTTGACGATCGCGGTGGTGTGCTGGCGCTTGCCGTCGATCAGCACCAGCGTTTCGTCCGGTGCGAGGCCGCGCAGTTGCGCCGGCATCGACGCATCGGTGGCGTCGGTCAAGGACGGCTGCGGGAAGTTGAACGACGGCAGCAGGGTGCGCAGCGCGGTGGTGAGGTCCGGCGCGCCGGTGCTCATCAATTCCTTCGGCGTCAGTACGTCGATCGGCGCCAGCGAATCGGCCGCGGTGCGGTCGAACGCGCGCGTGCCGGTGACCACGATGGTCTGCAGCGTCGAAGGGTGCTTCTGGTCGTTGTTGCCGGTGTTGTCCTGCGCGAAGGCAGGCAGGCTGGAAAGTGTGGCGCAGGCAAACGCCACCGCCATGGCGAGTTTGTTCTTGTGCATGGGTTGTCCCTGGTGTGGATGAAGAAACGCGACACCCGGCGCAACCCTCCCGTGACGTCTCCTTGACGTCGGCTACACGCGGCTCAAGCCGGGCAGGCTAAGCCCGGGCCCGGTCGATTGTCAAACAGGCGCGGGGTTTCAAGGCTCCCGCTGCGCACGCACCGCGGCGCGCAGCAGGCGCAACGCCGCGGGCGTGGTGCGCAGCATCGGCTGGAACGCCGGCGTGTCGGCCGGCGTACGCCGGAACACCCGGTAGCGCCACGCGGCGTAAACGGCGAGCGTGGCGTGGATCAGCGCGAACCACGCGAACAGCGTCCACGCGCCGAACGCGCCCATCAACCCGCCGGCGGCCAGCGGTCCCAGCGCCGAACCCACGCCGTACACCAGCAACACGCTGCTGCTGGCGGCGAGCAGGTCTTCGGGCGGCGCGTGGTCGACCAGGTGCGCGACCACGATGGGATAGATCGCGAAGCTCATGCCGCCGAACAGGAACACCACGATCATTTCCGGCAGCATGCGACCGCCGAACACGATGCCCGCGATCGCCAGCGCCGCGGCGGCGGCCGCGACCAGCGCCAGCGCGATGCGGCGGTCGTGGCGGTCGGACAATCTTCCCAACGGCCACTGCAACGCCGCGCCGCCCACGATCGCGATGCTCATGTAATTGCCGATCGCGGCGGTGTCGAACCCGCTGTCGCGCGCATACACGGGCAACAGGCCCCAGAACGCGCCCATCGCGAGGCCCGACAGCAGGGCGCCGAGTCCGGCGGTGGGCGCGACGTCGAACAGCAGGCGCAGCTGCAATCGTGGCGCCGCTTGCTGCTGCGGCTGTGCCTGGCGCGTCGCCAGCACCGGCAGCGTGGACGCGCACACCAGCAGCGCGACCACCGCGAACGGCACGAAGGCTTCGCCCTGGATGCGCAGCAACTGTTGGCCGAGTGCGAGCGAGCCGAGGTTGACCACCATGTAGGTCGCGAACACCGCGCCGCGCTTGCCGGCCGGAGCCTGGGCGTTGAGCCAGCTTTCGATCACCGCGTACAGGCCGACCAGCACGATCCCGGACAGCAGGCGCAGCACCAGCCATGCGATCGCGTGGGTGCCGAACGCGTACAACAGCACGAGGCACGCCGCGCAGGCGGCGCAGAACGCGAACGCGCGGATGTGTCCGATCCGGCGCATCAGCGGCGGCATCGCGAAGGTGCCGATGAAATAGCCGGCGTAGTACGCCGAGGTCAAACCGCCCAGCAGGGTTTCGGGAAAACCCGCCGCGCCGCCGCGCAGCGGTATCAACGTGTTCAGCAGGCCGACCCCGACCAGCAGCAGCGCGGTGCCGGCAAGCAATGACACGATGGGTCGCAGCGTTCGCAGCATGGCTCCGCAAGTTTCGCGCAAAGCGGCACTGTAACGCCCGCCGTGTGTCGGGGTCTGTTAACGCCATGCCGCGTGGTCGCGCCGTCGGCCTTTTGTCTGCAGGGCAAGGAAAAGTGAGGAGGATGTAGGTCGATACGTTGACGAGCGATGACACAGCCATGCGGGCAAATGGCCACGGCCCGGAGGGTTGCTCCGCAGCGGTCGCCATCCTTCGGTGCACGCCTTGACCATGGAACCACCATGGCGCTGCGGCGCGCGCCTCGTCTGGCAACCGCTGCGAAAGCAACGCGACTCGCGCGGCATGGCGTTGACAGGCTCCAGCTGTCTGAAGGCCGGCATCGACCCGCGCGCGATACACTGCCGGCGTGGCGACCCCGGCCCTCCATGCAATGCCGCGTCCCGGCGACAACAAGCTGGTCGTCGCGATTTCCTCGCGCGCGCTGTTCGACCTGACCAAATCGCACGCGTTGTTCGAGCGGGATGGGCTGGAGGCGTATCGCGCCTACCAGATCGCGCACGAGAACGACGTGCTGCAGCCGGGCGTGGCGTTCCCGGTGGTGAAGAAACTGCTGGCGCTGAACCGCCCGGAACCGGACGCCCCGTACGTGGAGGTGATCCTGCTGTCGCGCAATTCCGGCGACACCGGGTTGCGCATCTTCAATTCGATCCAGCACCACGGCCTCGCGATCACGCGCGCCGCGTTCACCTCGGGCGAGGCGACCAGCGAGTACATCGCGCCGTTCGGCGTGGACCTGTTCCTGTCGGCCAACGCCGAGAACGTGGCGCGTGCGTTGAACTCCGGCGTGGCCGCGGCCACGATCCTGCCCTCGCAGGTACGCGACGCGCATCCCGGCCAGTTGCGCATCGCGTTCGACGGCGACGCGGTGATCTTCAGCGACGAGTCCGAACGCGTGTCGCAGGAGCAGGGCCTCGACGCCTTCCATCGCAACGAAACCGAGCGTTGGGACGAACCACTCTCGGGCGGCCCGTTCCGCAACTTCCTGGCGGCGTTGCACCGCCTGCAGGCCGCGTTCCCGCCCGAGGACGCGCCGATCCGCACCGCACTGGTGACCGCGCGTTCGGCGCCCGCGCACAAGCGCGTGATCCTGACCCTGCGCCAGTGGGGCGTGCGCATCGACGAGGCCTTGTTCCTGGGCGGCCGCGACAAGGGGCCGTTCCTCGAGGCCTTCGGCGCGGACCTGTTCTTCGACGATTCGCCGATCAACGTGGAATCCGCGCGCCAGCACGTCGCGACAGGCCACGTGCCGCACGGCGTTTCCAACCAGCGGCACCGCGAAAAGGCCTGACGCGCGGTTTACGCCGCCACGTGCAGCGGCACCGGTTCCGGGCGGCCGCGACGGTCGTCGGCGAATTCGTCCTGACGGGCCAGTTGCGCGAACAGGCCGTTCCGCTGGATCAGTTCCTGATAACGGCCTTGTTCGACGATGCGGCCGTGGTCCAGCACCAGGATGATGTCGGCGTTGCGCACGGTGGAGAGCCGGTGCGCGATGATGAAGGTGGTGCGGTTGCGGCACAGCGCATCCATCGCACGCTTGATGCGCGCTTCGGTGGCGTTGTCCAGCGCGCTGGTGGCTTCGTCGAGGATCAGGATCGGCGCGTCCTTCAGCATCGCGCGCGCGATCGCGAGCCGCTGGCGTTCGCCGCCCGACAACGAACGGCCGCGCTCTCCGATCGGCGTGGCATAGGCCTCCGGCTTGTCGACGATGAAGGCATGCGCCTGCGCCGCGCGCGCCGCGGCCTGCAGCGCATCGTCATCGGCATCCGGGTTGCCGATGCGCAGGTTCTCCTCGATGCTGCGATGGAGCAGCCCGGGTTCCTGGAACACCACCGCGACGTTGCGGCGCAGCGACTCCAGCGTCGCCGAGCGGATGTCCACGCCGTCCAGCGTGATGCGCCCGCGCGCGGGATCGGCCGCGCGATACAGCAGGCCGAGCGCGGTGGTCTTGCCGGCGCCGGTGGGACCGACCACCGCGACCTTGCTGCCGGGCGGAATGCGGAAGTCGACATCGTGCAGCGCCGCGCGGCCCGTTTCGTAGGCGAAGTCCACGTGTTCAAATGCGACCTCGCCGCGTACCCGCGGCAGAGCGATCGCGTCGGGCGCCTCGACCACCGACGTCGGGGTGTCCAGCACCTCGAAGAAATCGCGCAATGAATTCGACTGGAAGAACAGGTTGGAGATGAATTGTGCGAACTGTTCCAGCCGGCCGATCAGCATCAGCGCGAAGCCGACGAAGCTGACGATGCCGCCGATGCTGATTTCGCCGCGCGCGTGCAGCGTCGCGCCCAGCGCGAAGATCGCGACCACCGTCAGGGTGCTGGCGCCGCGCGAGAACACCGACAGCGTGGCCCAGCCGTTCAACACCGGGTACTGCGCGGCCAGCGCCTGCGCCATCAGTTGCTTCAGCCCGTGCACTTCCTCGCGGGTGCGGGTGAAGCTCTGCACCACCGTGACGTTGCCGAGCACGTCACCCACGCGCGTGGAGATGCGGTGGTGGTAATCCTGCACGCGGTCCTGTGCGCGGCGGGTGCGGCGGATCGCGATCGCGTTGAAGGTCACGAAGCAGGCCAGCAGCGTGATCATCAACAGCGCCAGCTTCCAGTTCATGGCCAGCGCCACCGGCAGCATGACCAGGATCGCGAGCAGCGTGGTCAGGTGCTCGCGGAAGAAGCCCAGCCACAGCGCGGACAGGTTGTCCGAGCCGATGTGCATGATCCGCAGCAGCTTGCCGGTGTGCTGGTTGCCGTGGAACGACTGCGGCAGTTCGATCGCGTGCTCGAAGTAGGCGCGGATCGCCGCCAGCCGGCGACGGTGCGACATGCGGTCGGCGTGCAGCGACACCAGTGCCCCGACCGCGACGCCGACGAAGCCGACCAGCGCCCACGCGGCGATCAGCGGAGCCGGGTGCCCGTGCACGTTGCCGAGCGCGTCGATCACCTTGCCGAACAGTTCGGGTTCCAGGAACAGCACGCCGGCCAGCGCCAGGTTCGCGGCGGCCAACACGCAGGCGAGCACGCGCTCGGGCGCGAGCAGGCCGAGCACGCGCAAATAGGTGCGCAAAAGGGACATGAGGCTGTGCCGTGGACTTGGAGACGCGCGCAGTTCAGCACTTCGATGCTGGCATTGCGCTGAATGCGGCGACGCCGGATTCAGGCGGCGTTGCCATGCCGGCCGGGCACCGGGCGGGTGCGACCGCGGCCTGGACGCTTGCCGCACGGGTTATCGAACCTGAGGCGAAAGGAATGGGCGGCGCCATGGCCGGTCCGGCTACAATAAGCGGCTCGCCATCACGTTTTTGCCCACCATGTCGACCGCCCGCCTGAATGCCCTCGATCTGTACGACGTCCGCGCGCTGCTTTCCGACGAGGAACGCATGGTGCAGGATTCGGTTGCGCGCTTCGTCGACGACAAGGTGCTGCCGATCATCGGCGACTGCTTCGACCAGGCGCGCTTCCCGGCCGAACTGATCCCGGAAATCGCCTCGCTGGGTTTGCTCGGTGCGACGATTCCCGAAGAGTACGGCGGCGCCGGCATGAACCAGGTCAGCTACGGACTGATCTGCCAGGAAATGGAGCGCGGCGATTCGGGCCTGCGCAGTTTCGCGTCGGTGCAATCCTCGCTGGTGATGTATCCGATCTTCGCGTTCGGCAGCGAGGAACAGAAGCGCGAGTACCTGCCGAAGATGGCGGCCGGCGAAATCATAGGCTGCTTCGGCCTGACCGAGCCGCACGGCGGTTCCGATCCGGCCAACATGAAAACCGTCGCGAAGCGGGACGGCGGCGACTGGGTGATCAACGGCGCCAAGATGTGGATCACCAACGGCAATCTCGCGCAGGTCGCGCTGGTATGGGCGAAGATGGACGATGGCATCCGTGGCTTCCTCGTCCCGACTTCGACCAAGGGTTTTGCCGCGCAGGAAATCCACAAGAAGATGAGCCTGCGCGCCTCGGTGACCAGCGCGCTGTTCCTCGACGACGTGCGCGTGCCGGCCAGCGCGATGCTGCCGAACGTGAAGGGACTGCGCGGGCCGTTGAGCTGCCTCGATTCCGCGCGCTTCGGCATCAGTTGGGGCCCGATCGGCGCCGCGCAGGCGTGCCTGAAGGAGGTGCTGGATTACACGCAGGAACGCGTGTTGTTCGATCGCAAGCTCGCAGCCAACCAGGCGATCCAGTTGCGGCTGGCCGACATCGCACGTCGCCTCACCACCGCGCAGCTGCTGGCGTTGCAGTTGGGGCGACTGAAGGATGCGGGAAAACTGCACGCAACCCAGATCTCGCTGGCGAAGTGGAACAACGTGCGGATGGCGCTGGACATCGCGCGCGAGTGTCGCGACATCCTCGGCGGCGCCGGCATCACCACCGAACATGTCGCGATTCGCCACGCGTTGAACCTGGAGTCGGTCGTCACCTACGAGGGTACCCAAACGGTGCACCAGCTGGTGGTGGGCAGGGAACTCACCGGCATCAACGCGTTCTAGTGTGATCGTCCATGATCACTGCATCGCCGAGTGTTCGAGGATGAGACGGGCCTATAGGGTTCACCAGCACCAGAACGGGCTTCCATGCCCTGACTTTTCACAACAGCCGCTTCGATCGTGGCGCTGCAGCGGGAGATCGATATGAATCTTCGCAACAAGTGGCTTGCCGGCTTTGCGATCTGGGCAATGTTCGCTTCCGCCGGCGCGATGGCCGCAGTCAACGCCAACGAGATGCATGTCGCGTTGACGTCGCTGAAGCTGGCGTTGGCCAAGATCGGTGTCGCGAATGCGATCCTGTCGAACCCGACGCCGCCGTCGAGCAACGCCGAAGCGCGCCTCGCCGCCCCGAACCAATTGGGAAGCCAGGAAATCGACTCGATCCTGGTCAGTGCGGGCGGGGTGATCAATGTCTATCTCAGCCAGGCGGTCGGCGTGGGCAACGGCATCGTGCAACTGGTGCCCAAGGTCGTCACCGACAAGGACGGCAAGAAGGGCGTGCAGTACACCTGCTACAGCCCCAACATTCCGGACATCGCGACCGCGGCGCCGGAATGCACCTATCACCCGGCAGTCAAGTGAGCGGTTTGTGCCGGATGCGATGCCATCGCCCGAACCCGTGCTGGAAACGGCACGGCTGATCCTGCGCCCGCCGCACGCCGAAGATTTCGAGGCGTGGGCCGCAATCGGACAGGATGAAGAAGTGATGCGGCACCTCGGCGGGGTGAAGAGCCGTTTCGCAGCCTGGAATCACTTCCTGGCTGCCGTCGGTGCCTGGCACGTACTCGGCTTCCACGCGTTTTCCGTGACCGAGAAGGGCACCGGGCGGTGGATCGGGCGGGTGGGTCCCCTGCACCCGGAAGGCTGGCCCGGCGACGAAATCGGCTGGACGTTCGCGCGCGAGGCTTGGGGAAAGGGCTACGCCACCGAGGCGGCGACCGCCGCGATCGACTGGGCGTTCGCGAACCTCGCCTGGACGCGGATCATCCACTGCATCGCGCCCACCAATACGGCGTCGCAAGCGGTCGCGACGCGGCTCGGTTCCACCCTGCGAGGTCCCGGACGCATGCCCGCGCCGCATGACCAGGATCCCATCGAAATCTGGGGCCAGACGCGCGAACAATGGTTCTCGCGCCGTGCCGCACGCACCACTTCCATGCCATCCCAATGAACGCCATCAAGACTCCGATTCCTGCCCGCCACAAGGGCTTCAACCGCGCCGAGATCGTCGACACGAACTTCACCGAATTCGTGCAGGCGTGGCAGGGTGAGGCCGCCGCCAAGCCCGGCGACGATGAAGCCGTGCTGCCCGGCAGCGCGTGCAGCGCGCGCGATTTCCGCGATCTGTTCGAATCGCAACTGATCTCGCGGCACCTCGACCTGATGGCGCGCGTGCTGCGCGTCCAGAACAAGGTGTTCTACACCATCGGTTCGTCGGGACACGAAGGCAACGCGATGGTGGCGCGCTTGACCCGCCACACCGACCCGGCATTCCTGCATTACCGCTCCGGCGCGTTCATGGCCGAGCGTTTCCGCAAGTTGCCCGGCATGGATCCGGTGATGGATTCGGCGCTGTCGTTCGCGGCCAGCCGCGAGGACCCGGCTTCGGGCGGACGCCACAAGGTGTGGGGCTCGAAGCCGTTGTGGGTACTGCCCCAGACGTCCACCATCGCTTCGCACTTGCCCAAGGCGCTGGGCACCGCGGTCGCGATCGAACAGGCGCCCCGCATCGGCCACCCGCTTCCGGTGCCGAACGATTCCATCGTGGTCTGCTCGTTCGGCGATGCGTCCAGCAACCACGCGACCGCGCAGACCGCGTTCAACGCGGCGGCATGGACCGCCTACCAGCGCCTGCCCGCGCCGGTGCTGTTCGTGTGCGAGGACAACGGCATCGGCATTTCGGTGAAGACGCCGGGCGGCTGGATCGCCAACAATTTCCGCGATCGCAAGGACCTCGATTATTTCTTCGCCGACGGGCTGGACCTCGCCGAAGGCTATGCGGAAGTGCAGCGCGCAGTCGCGCATTGCCGCACCACGCGGCGCCCGACCTTCCTGCATTTGAAGACCACGCGCCTGACCGGCCACGCCGGCACCGATTTCGAAATCGAGTGGCGCAGCTTCGAAGAACTGGTGGCGCTGGAAGCCACCGACCCGCTGCTGCGTTCGGCGGCGATCGCACTCGAATCCGGCCTGCATACGAAGCAATCGCTGCTGGCCTTGTACGAATCCATCCGCAAGCGCTGTTTCGCGGCGGCCGAAGAAGCCGACCACCTTCCCAAGCTGGAAACGCTGCAGGAAGTGATGAAGCCGCTGGCGCCGTACACGCCCGAGGCGGTGCGGGCCGAGGCCGCACGCGCCGACTTCGCGGACAAGCGTCTTGCGGTGTTCGGCGGCGAGGCAAGGTTGCCGGAAAGGCTGCCGCCGCGACACCTTGCCCTGCAGATCAACGCCGCGCTGCACGACCTCATGGCCAAGTATCCCGAGTCGCTGCTGTTCGGCGAGGACGTGGCGCAGAAGGGCGGCGTGTACACGGTGACGAAGGGTCTGAACAAGACCTTCAAGGGCGCGCGCGTGTTCAACACCCTGCTGGACGAAACCATGATCCTGGGCCTGGCGCAGGGCTACGCCAACATGGGCATGCTGCCCATCCCGGAAATCCAGTACCTCGCGTATTTCCACAACGCCTGCGACCAGATCCGCGGCGAGGCGGCTTCGCTGCAGTTTTTCTCCAACGACCAATACCGCAATCCGCTGCTGGTGCGGATCGCGTCGCTGGGCTACCAGAAGGGTTTCGGCGGCCACTTCCACAACGACAACTCGATCGCCGCATTGCGCGACATCCCCGGCCTCGTGGTGGGCTGTCCGTCGCGCGGCGACGACGCCGCGACGATGTTGCGCACGCTGGCGGCGCTGTGCAAGGTCGACGGGCGCGTATGCGCGTTCCTCGAACCCATCGCGCTGTACATGGCCAAGGACCTGTACGAACACGCCGACGGCCAGTGGCAGTTCGAGTATCCCGCGCCGGGGGAAGCGATGCCGTTGGGCGAGGGCCGCGTCTACAACGATGCGGCGAACGACCTCGTGGTCTTCACCTTCGGCAACGGCGTGCCGATGGCGTTGCGCGCCGCGCGCGAAATCGAAAGGAAGCTGAAGTGGCAAACGCGCGTGGTCGACCTGCGCTGGCTGGCGCCACTCAACGACGCCTTCATCGCCGCGCAGGCGCAATCCGCCAGGCGCATCATCGTGCTGGACGAAGGCCGCAAGAGTGCCGGCGTGGGCGAGGGCGTCATCACCGCGATCGTCGAAGCCGGGCTTGGCGACAAGCCGCTCAAGCGCGTGGTCGGCGCGGACACCTACACGCCGCTGGCGGGCGCGGCGCTGCTGGTGCTGCCGGGCGACGCCGACGTGGTGGCCGCGGCCGAGGCGCTGGCGAAACCGCAAACGGACGCCAGGCACAAGCCCTCCGGCCGCAAGCGCGCCTGACGCGTCGCCCGCAGACCTGCCCATGGACCTGAACCCGCAGACATCCGACGCCGTCATCCCGGCGGACGCGGCGACGACTGGCGCAGACCGCCCCAACCCGACCCGCTTCGGCGTGATCGGCGCGGTCAGCTTCGTGCACGTGCTCAACGACATGATGCAGTCGGTGATCGTGGCGATCTATCCGCTGCTGAAGGGCGAGTTCGACCTGACCTTCTTCCAGATCGGCGCGATCACCTTGACCTTCCAGTTGACGGCGTCGCTGCTGCAACCGGTGGTCGGGATGGTGACCGACAGGCACCCGCTGCCGTTTTCGCTGCCGGTCGGCATGTGCTTTACCTTGAGCGGGCTGCTGCTGTTGTCGGTGGCGCCGAGTTATCCGATCCTGCTGGTCGCGGTGGCGCTGGTCGGTTGCGGCTCGTCGGTGTTCCATCCGGAATCCGCGCGCGTCGCGCGGATGGCATCGGGCGGGCGCTACGGCCTCGCGCAATCGATCTTCCAGATCGGCGGCAATCTCGGCCAGGCCATCGGGCCGACGCTGGCGGCGGTGGTCGTGCTGACTTTCGGCCGCAACCACGTGGGCTGGTTCGGCCTGCTGGCGCTGCTCGCGATCGTGGTGCTGTTGCAGGTCAGCCGCTGGTATCGCGCGCACATCGATGCGCGCGGACACAGGCGTTCGGCCGACGACAAACCGTTGTTTCCCGCACCTGTCGTGCGTCGCACGATTGCCGTGCTGCTGGTGCTGATGTTCTCGAAGTTCTTTTACCTCGCCAGCATCAGCAGCTATTACATGTTCTACCTGATCCACCGTTTCGGCGTGTCGGACAACACCGCCGCGCACCTGCTGTCGGTGTTCCTGCTGGCGGTCGCGGCCGGCACCCTGATCGGCGGTCCGCTGGGCGACCGCATCGGCCGCAAGCGGGTGATCTGGTTTTCGATCCTCGGCTGCGCGCCGTTCACGCTGGCCCTGCCGTACGTGGGACTCGCGTGGACGGTGGGCCTCTCCGTGGTGATCGGACTGGTGCTGGCGTCGGCGTTCCCGGCGATCATCGTGTACGCGCAGGACATGCTGACGCACCGCATCGGCATGGTCTCCGGATTGTTCTACGGATTTTCGTTCGGGCTCGGCGGACTCGGCGCCGCGGTGCTGGGCGTGATCGCCGACCACTTCGGGATCGTGTTCGTGTACCAGGTGTGCGCGTTCCTGCCGCTGCTGGGATTGCTGGCGGTGTTCCTGCCGGATGTGCGTCCTCCCGCGCACGCGCACGGGTGACAGTCGTCACCTGAAGTAAACGAATCCGCGGTGTATGCTGCGCCGTTTCCTGGACGGAAGGTGCCGGCACGATGAAGCGACGCGCGTTGCTGAAATGGATGGCGGGTGCGCCGGTGTTCGGCGCCTTGTTGGCGACCCTGCCGGAAGCAGCGTGGTCCAGGGCCAAGACGCTGGCACGCACGCTCAGGCGCGTGCGTCCCGGCGACGCCGGTTGGCCGTCCGCCGTCGAATGGGAAGGCTTGAACAGGCAGGTCGGCGGCAGGCTGATGAAGCTCGCCGATCCGCTGGCCGCGTGCCGTGCCGATCCTTCCGGCAAGGCGTGCAGCGATTTCCTCGCCTCGCTGCGCAATCCGTTTTTCATCCGCGATACCGCCAACCTCACGCAGGCGTCCGGCTGGGTGGATGCGTGGACGTCCAGGCCGAGTGCCTACGCGGTGGCGGCGGAAAGCGCGTCCGACGTCGCGGCCGCGGTGAATTTCGCGCGCGAACATCGCCTGCGCCTGGTGGTGAAGGGCGGCGGCCACAGCTACCAGGGCACTTCCGACGCGCCCGATTCGCTGTTGGTGTGGACGCGCCACATGGAAGACATCGAGATGCATGACGCCTTCGTGCCCAGCGGCTGCGGAGGAAAGATCAAGCCGCAACCGGCGGTGAGCGTGGGCGCGGGACAAATCTGGGGCCACACCTACGAGGCGGTGACGGCCAAGGCCGGCCGTTACGTGCAAGGCGGTGGTTGCCTGACGGTCGGCGTCGCGGGTCTGGTCAGCAGCGGCGGTTTCGGCAGCTGGTCCAAGCGTTACGGCACCGCCGCGGGCAACTTGCTGGAAGCGGAAGTGGTCACCGCCGACGGCAAGATTCGCGTGGTCAATGCCTGCAGTGATCCCGACCTGTTCTGGGCCCTGAAGGGCGGTGGCGGCGGCAGCTTCGGCGTGCTCACGCGCGTCACCTTGCGCACCCACGAATTGCCGGAGTTTTTCGGGGCCGTGAATGCGACGGTCAAGGCGAAGTCCGATGGGGCGTATCGCAAGCTGCTCACCCGTTGCCTGGAACTTTGCCGTGCGAATCTCGTCAATCCGCATTGGGGCGAGAAGATTCATTTCCATTCGGGCAACGTGCTGCGCGTCGACCTGATATTCCAGGGGTTGGACAAGGCGGCTGCGGAAGCCTTGTGGAAGCCGTTCTTCGATTTCGTGCAGGCGTCGCCCGGCGACTACACCGTCACGGAAGCCCCGCGGGTGTTGACGTTTCCGGCGCGCGCGATGTGGAACCCCGAAGTGATGCGCAAGATGCCGGGCTTGACGGTTGCCGACTCGCGCCCCAACGCCCCCATCGACAATTACGTCTTCGCCGGGGATGCCGACCAGTCCGGACAAGTCCTCACCTGCTACGGTTCGGCGTGGTTGCCGCGCTCGCTGTTGCAATCGCGGCGCCAGCATGAACTGGCCGATGCATTGTTCGAGTTCACCCGCGGCTACGGCCTGGCCCTGCATTTCAACAAGGGACTGGCCGGCGCCGGCAAGGAACAGATCGACGCCGCCCGCGACACCGCCACCAACCCCGAGGTGCTGGATGCCTTTGCGCTGGCGATCACCGGCGGCAGCCAGCCGCCCGCGTTCCCGGGCATCCCTGGCCACGAACCGGATGTTGCCGACGCGCGCAAGGACGCCAGGGCTTGCGCCAAGGCCATGCAGGCCTTGTACAAGGCTGCCCCAAATGCCGGTTCCTATGTTTCCGAGAGCGATTATTTCCTCAAGGACTGGCAGCGCGCGTTCTGGGGCACGAATTACGCGCGGCTGCGGGCCGTGAAGAAGCGCTACGACCCGGACGGGCTGTTCACAGTCCACCATGGCGTCGGTTCCGAGGCGTGGGATGCCGACGGTTTTACCCGCGTTGCCTGATCGATCCGGTGTGCCGGAAAGGAGCCTTGCATGATCATCGTGACCAGTGAATACGTTGCCGGTTACCGCGTCGCGGAAACCAAGGGCCAGGTGTTCGGCCTGGTGGTGCGCAGCCGCGGCATAGGCGGCAACGTGATGGCGGGATTGCGTTCCATCGTCGGCGGCGAGATCAACGAGTACACCCAGATGCTGGAAGAGGCGCGCCGCCACGCCACCGATCGCATGGTGCAGAACGCGCAGGCGATGGGCGCCAACGCGGTGGTGATGATGCGCTTCGATTCGTCCGAGATCGGCCAGACCATGAGCGAGATCGTGGCGTATGGCACGGCGGTCGTCATCGAAAAGGTCGGCAGCCCGTGAAACCTGCTGCGCTTGGCAGCTTGCGCGCCGGCGGTGCTCGACTGTGGAGGCAGGATGCCGGAGCGGACATTCGCGCAGCGAATGGCCCGGAGGGCGAGCCGCGGACGCGGCGAGTCAATGCTCATGTATTGACGTGTACACTCCGCTTCCTGCGCTCCGGCGTCCCGCAATCTGTCTTCGCTCGCGACGGTTTCACAAGCCGCCGAGTCTGATGTTGGCGATCGCGCTCTATGCCGTCGGGGGATTGTTGCTGCTGATCGGTGCGATCGCGTTGCTGGTGGGCGGCGCGCTGGCAGTGTTCCTGCCGCAACTGATCATCGGCGGATTGTTCCTGATCGTCGCGTTGGCGATCGAACGTTGGCGCTACAAGCCGGTGCGCAGCGAGCGTCCCGATCCGCGCTGGGTCGATACCGGCGAGCGTTTCGTCGATCCCGGGACGCAACGCTTGACCGCGGTGTATTTCGATCCCGCCAGCGGCGAGCGGCACTACCTCGCTGCGCCTGTGGACGCCCGCACGCATTGATCGGTGTGACGAGGTTGGAAGCCGTGCAGGCGCCGCAGGGGACGACTGATTGATTCAGCACTCCGGGACAAGCGCCGCGAGGTCCGTGACGCCGACGTCCACGCCGAGTTGGCTGAACAGGGTCGTGATCTGTCCCCGGTGGTGCGTCTGGTGGTTGAAGACGTGGAGCAGTACCGGACCGCACTGCTTCGTGTGCGACTGGCCCGCGCTGTTCGTGTAACCCAGCGGTCGGGCGTACAACGCATCGGTGGCCTCCTGCGTGAATGCGATGATCGCCGCATCCATCGCCGCACGCCCGGCTCGCAGGCGCGCGAAATCGGGAAACGTGATGCCCCGGACCAGCGCGGGCAACACCATGGATCGCACGTCGTCCAGCGAGGCCAGTTCCGGCATGGCGACGGCAATTCGGTTCATCCAGGTGGCGTCGGCCGCATGGATGTGGTCGAGCGTGGCCAGGATCGAACCGAAGAACGCGCCCCGGTCCGCGCGAAGATCCTTCTCGTCCAGGGCGGCGGCTGCCGCGTAAAGCCGCTCGTTCATCCATTGGTTGTAACGGGCCATCAATTCGAAATGGAGTTTCAGCGACATGGAAGCGCCTCGCGAGGGTCCGTACGGATTTTCGTGCAAACGGGATTCCGGTTCACGGCGAAGGTAGTTTCTTTTGTGTTCGCGCCCGCCGGGCTATCGCTTGTCCATCCGCACGGTCAGGCTTTGCGCGGCGGTGCCCACCGGACCGTGGATGTCGCTGAGGACGGATGAGGTTTCCCCGAGCCCGGTCGGGCCGAAGCCAACGCGGGTGTCGAAGCCGACCCATCCGGCTTCGGGTTCGCGGATGAAGTGCACGGTGAGATCCACGTTGGGGAAGAACACGCTGCGGGGGTCTTCGCGAACGACCAGCCCATTGGCGGTATCGACCAGTTTCAGGAAACCCGCGACGGGCGGGTCGCTTTCTCCGTCCACCAGCGGACAGCGCGTGCGGATCCAGCTGCGTCCGCGGCCGGGGCGGGCCTCCGCGTCCTGGCGCACTTCCAGCGATTCGATGTAACCGCCGTCCCAGACCGACGAGAACGCCAGCGGGCGCATGGCGTCGGGCGGCGGCAACGGCGCCCATTCGATGCCTTGCACTTGCCTCGTGTCCGTGGCCGCGAGGCGCCATACGCGCGCACGGATGCTGGTTCGCTCACCGTGTCGCATGCTGGCTTCGACCAGTTCGATGGACCGGCCCGGCCGCACCACCTCGACATCTACGGTGAATTCGCCGGAATGGATCACGCCCAGCACGTCGCAGGACACGCGCGATACCAGTTTGTCGCTCGGCAGGCGGCGCTCCACCTCGGCCAGTACCAGGCCGGAGGCGGGCGCCAGATGTTGTTCGCCCGGCTGCCAGGCGCCCTGGGCGTGCAGGGTGGAAACGAACCGGTTCTCCCCGAGCCGCACGTAGAACGCATCCGGGTACGCATCGCCGGCATGGCCGAGGTGGCGGTTGATGGCATCAGGCATCCGACCAGTCTATCGCGACTGCACGCATCGGTCCCGCCGGCTTCGACCGCTCCACGGCCAGGCGTCCTGGTCGCGCGGCGGTCAAGGCTTCGCATCGTGACCGTTTCGACTGTTTGGTTGCCGGCGCTGGCACGACCGTTGCATCCGTTTCCGTGTGCAAGTCACCAGCAGCGGGTGGTCACGATGGATACGGGTATCGACGCCAAGCAAACCGAACGCGTGCTCAGCCATCTGGCGCGCCTGATGCACCATCGCGACCAGGAGGGGCAGGACGTCCTGGAAAGCCTGAGGCCGGCATGGCTGGGGGCGGACGCGTGGGACATCGTCCTCGAAGACCTGGAGGCCCAGCGCTACCGGGAACGCAGGCGTGTTGCGCGGTTGCAACTGGTCAAGGGCTGACGGTACGCGGCACCGCCGGACGGGGGTTGTCGGTTGTGTGTCTGGGCCAGTCGGCTTTGGCTGATTGCACGCCGCTCAGGTCACGGCGCCGATGATGCGCGGCTCCGGTTCGAGCGTGATGCCGAAGCGGGCTTCGACACCCTCGCGCACCCGTTGCGCCAGTGCCCAGAGTTGCGCGCCGCTGGCGTTGCCGTGGTTCACCAGCACCAGTGCGTGCCGGTTCGAAATGCCTGCATCGCCTTCGCGCAAACCCTTGAATCCGCACGCTTCGATCAACCACGCCGCGGACAGTTTCGAGGTGCCTTCGCCGGCCGGCCAACTTGGCAGTTGCGGGTGTTCGCGGCGCAAGGCGTCGGCTTGCGCGGCCGGCACCAGCGGGTTCTTGAAGAAGCTGCCGGCGTTGCCGATCAGCTTGGGGTCGGGCAGCTTGCGGGTGCGCAGGTTGACGACCGCGTCGGCGACGTGAATGGGCGCGGGCCTGTCGATGCCCATCCGCGCCAGTTCCTCGCGCAGCCCCGCATAGTCGATGCGCGGTGTCCAGTCGCGCGGCAGGCGCAGGGCGACCGTGGCGATCAGCCAGCGATCCGGGTGGCGCTTGAAGATCGAGTCGCGATAGCCGAATTCGCATTCGCGGTTGGCGAAGTCGCGGAAGCTGCGTTGCTCCAGGTCGAACGCCTCCACCGTTTCGATGAACTCGCCCACCTCGACGCCGTAGGCGCCGATGTTCTGCATCGGCGCGGCGCCGACGCTGCCGGGGATCAGGATCAGGTTTTCGAGTCCGGCGTGACCGTGCGCCAGCGTCCAGCGTACGAAGTCATCCCAGTGTTCGCCGGCCGCGACGCGGATGCGCACGGCGTCGGCGTCTTCGGCGAGTACCTCGATGCCGCGTGTCCGCATGCTCACGATCGCGCCGTCGTAGTCGCCGGCGAACAGCACGTTCGAGCCTTCGCCCAGGAGCAACGGCGGCGTGTCGCGCAGGGCGGGATGATCCAGCAGTACCGGAATCGCTGCGGCGTCGTGAACCTCGGCCAGCCAGCCTGCGTGCGCATCCACCCGCAAGGTGTTGCGTTCGCGCAGCGAAGCATTTTCGGTCAGCGTGTAGCCGGTCGTCGCCATGCCTTCATTCGACATGCGTGTCTCCGTGCTGACGGCGGATTTCCTCGACGCACTCCGTCAGCAGCCAAGGCCCGCGATAGATCAGACCCGAATAAATCTGCACCAGCGCGGCGCCTGTGGAAACCTTGTCGGCGGCGTCGCTGCCGGTGAGCACGCCGCCGACGCCGACCAGCGGAATCTTGTCGCCGAGCCGTTGCGCCATGCCGCGCAACACGGCGGTGGAACGCTCGAACAACGGCTTGCCGGAAAGACCTCCGGCCTCGTCCGCATGCAGTGCGCCGGACACGCCGCTCCGATCGATGGTGGTGTTGGTGCAAATCAGGCCGTCGATGCCGGAACCCGCCAGCGCTTCGGCGACGGCATCCATTTGTGCATCGTCGAGGTCCGGCGCGATCTTCAGCAGCACCGGCTTGCGCGCGCCGTGGCGGGCCGCGAGCCGCTCACGTGCGTCCATCAGCACCCCGATCAACCGTTGCAGCGAATCGCCTTGCTGCAAATCGCGCAAGCCCGGCGTGTTGGGCGAGGATACGTTGACGGTGATGTAGCTCGCGAGCGGATACACGCGTTCGAGGCAGGCGAGGTAATCGTCGGCGGCGCGCTCGTTCGGGGTGTCCTTGTTCCTGCCGATGTTGATGCCGAGCACGCCACGCCACTTTGCGCTTTCGACGTTGCGCACCAGCGCATCCACGCCGTCGTTGTTGAAGCCCATCCGGTTGATGATGGCCTCGTGTTCGGGCAGCCGGAACAGGCGTGGCTTGGGATTGCCGGGTTGCGGGCGCGGCGTGACGGTGCCGATTTCGATGAAGCCGAAACCGAGCGCGCCCAGCGCATCGAGATGCGCGCCGTTCTTGTCGAGGCCGGCAGCAAGGCCGACGGGATTCGGGAAATCGATGCCGAACACGCGCATCGGCAAGGCCGCCGGCGGTTGCGCGACCCAGCGCATCAGCTCGCTGCGTTGCGCGACGCCCAGCGCGTACAGGGTCAAGCCGTGCGCGGACTCGGCCTCCAGCGCAAACAGCAGCGGCCGCAGGGTTGCGTACAAGCTCACGCGAACTCCCCGGCGAACACGCGGGTGTCGTAATCCATGCTGACGGTACCGTCGACCGCAGTGGCGTCAAACAGGTCGTGCAGCGCGCGCAGCATGGGCTCGTGATCGGGATCGCCGGCCTTGGGCGTATAGGACGAAGACAGCAAACGCCCGCGCAACCCGTCGAAGTCCAGCCGCTGGCGGTGCGGGAAGCGCGCCGCGCCGCGCAGGCCGTCGCCGAACCATGCGCGCATGGAGTCGTCGTCGGCGTAGCGTTCGGCGACCTTGGCGTAATCGGTGCCGTAACGCTGCAGCAGCGTTTCGTAACCTTCGAGGAAACGCGTGCCGGCCAGCCGCCGCGAGTTCCACCAGATCGCGGCGAGTCTGCGTGGGCGCAGGATGCGACGGAACTCCTTGCGCGCGGTTTCCGGATCGAACCAGTGGAATGCCTGTGCCGAGATGACCAGGTCGACGCTCGCGTCCGGCAAACCCGTGGCGTCGGCGCGGCCGTCCATCGCACGGAAACGCGGATTGCCGCCCAGCCACGCAACGGCGGCTTCCCGCATCGCCGCGTTCGGTTCCACCGCGATGACTTCGTGGCCGGCGTCGAGGAACATCTTCGACGAGATGCCGGTGCCCGCGCCAATGTCGGCGACTCGCCAATCCGGCGTGACACCAAGCTCGCCGTGCAGCCAGTCGAGCAGGGCGGGCGGATAATCCGGACGATAACGCACGTAATCCGCGACGCGATCGCTGAAGCGCGCTGTTGCGTCTGCGGCGTGCACGATGGACAAGTCGTTGGCCGTCAATGCCAACGGCCGAAGGCGATCGCGCCGGCGAGGAAGAGCAGGAACACCCCGAGCGCGATGATCGCCAGCACGATCTGGATCCAGCCGAGGATCAATCCGGCCAACGCCATGCCATCCCCCTCGATGGTTCCGGGCGGCGCGCGCCGGATTTCCGAGCGCGCGGCGTGCCCGCAGACGACCGCGATCACGGCGCCGATGAAGGGCAACACGGGGGGCACCCAGGCGAGGATCCCGAAGACGAGACTGACGATCGCGAGCGAGTTGGTGCGGGGGTATGCGGCGTTCATGGTCGTATCGTCCGATGGAAGCGTGCCTATGTTCGCACAGCGGGCGCAAAAGCCCCGTTCAAAAACGCAAGGACTGTCCGCCGTCCACCACCATGATCTGGCCGGTGATCCAGTCCGCCAGCGGTGACGCCAGGAACAGCGCGAGGTTGGCGACTTCCTCCGGCGTGCCGTACCGGCCGAACGGGATCGTCGCCAGCACTTTTGCGTAGTGCCCGGGTTTTTCGTGCTTGATGCGATCCCACACGCCGCCTTTGAATTCGATCGACCCGGGCGCGATGGCATTGACGCGGATGCGGCGCTCGGCCAGTGCCAGTGCCTGGGTACGCGTGTAGTGGTTCATCGCGGCTTTCATCGCGGCGTAGGGCGGACCCATGGTGCGCGGGCGCAGCGAACCGATCGAGCTGGTGTGCAGGATGCTCGCGTGCGGGGATTGTTCGAGATATGGCAAGGCATGGCGCGAAGCGCGCACCGCGGCCATCAGGTCGACATTGAAATCGACCAGCCACGACTCGTCGTCGTCGCCGAACCCGTAGCCGGTGGCGCAGTTGACCAGCACGTCGAGGCCGCCCATTGCTTGCGCCGCAGCGGCGATCCAGCGCTCGATCTGGTCGGCATCGCCGAGATCGCAGGTTTGCGTGTGCAACGCGTGCGCATGCTCGTCGGCGTCCTTGCGCAACGCGTCGAGGCCCTCTTGCCTGCGCGCGCAAACGGATGCGCTGGCGCCGGCCGCAAGGAAACCCAGCGCGATCGCGCGGCCGATGCCCTTGCTGCCGCCGGCAACGGCGACGCGGTAACCGGTGAAGTCGAAGGGTATCGTCATTGCAAGCTCTCCAGCGACGTCATTCCGGACGCGGCGAAGTCGCGACATTTCCACCTGTCGTCATTCCGGACGTGGCGAAGCCGCGATCCGGAATCGGTTTGATCCTGTTGTTCAACGAAGATCAAAATGGATTGACTCGCGCCATCCATGGCGCTCTCCGTTCCGGCCGCCTTCGGCGTTCGCGTCGGCAGTCCTGCCGACGCAGTCGGGTTCCATCGCGATGAGACCACGATGCCCCCGGAATGACGGCCTTGGTTGTTACGCTTCCCTGGTCCCTGGTCCCTGGTCCCTGGTCCCTGGTCCCTGGTCCCTGGTCCCGTCAAAGATCGAACTTGATGCCCTGCGCCAACGGCAACGCATCCGACCAGTTGATGGTGTTGGTCTGCCGGCGCATGTAGGCCCTCCATGCGTCGGAGCCCGATTCTCGGCCGCCGCCGGTTTCCTTCTCGCCGCCGAACGCGCCGCCGATCTCGGCACCCGAGGTGCCGATGTTGACGTTGGCGATGCCGCAGTCGCTGCCCACTGCCGACAGGTACTGCTCGGCGGCCTTGAGGTTTTGCGTGAAGATCGCCGACGACAGGCCCTGCGGCACGTCGTTCTGCATCTGGATCGCTTCGTCCAGCGTCTTGAACGGCATCACGTATAGGATCGGCGCGAAGGTTTCGGTTTGCACGATCTCGTCGGAATTCCTGACGCCCGTGACGATCGTGGGTTCGACGAAGTTGCCCTTGCCGTTCAGCACCGAACCGCCGCTGACGATGCGCGCGCCGCCGGCCTTGGCGGTTTTCACCGCCGCGGCGAACTGGTCCACCGCGGCCTTGCTGTTGAGCGGACCCATCAGTGTCTCGGGCAGGGTCGGATCGCCGATCTTCTTTTCGACCTGCTGGTACGCATGGCGCAATTTGCCCAGCACGTCGTCGGCGATCGATTCGTGCACGAACAGGCGGCGCGTGCTGGTGCAACGCTGGCCGGCGGTGCCGACCGCGCCGAACACGATGGCGGGAATGGCGAGCGACAGGTCCGCCGAACGATCGAGGATGATCGCGTTGTTGCCGCCGAGTTCCAGCAGCGAACGGCCCATGCGCGCGGCCACGCGTTCGCCGACCATGCGGCCGACCCTGGTGGAACCCGTGAAGCTGATCAGCGGGATGCGCTTGTCGTCGACGAACTTCTGCGCGAGTTCGCTGCCGGCATCATTGAACAGGTAGAAGATTTCCGGGAAGCCGCCTGCCTTCAGTGCGGCGTTGCAGATTCGAATGGCGGCGATCGCCGACAAAGGCACCTTGGGCGAGGGCTTCCAGATGCACACGTTGCCGCAGGCCGCCGCCAGCATCGCGTTCCACGCCCACACCGCGACCGGGAAGTTGAAGGCACTGATGACGCCGACCAGGCCGAGCGGATGCCATTGCTCGTACATGCGGTGGCCCGGGCGCTCGGAGTGCATCGACAGGCCGTACAGCATGCGCGACTGGCCGACCGCGAAATCGGCGATGTCGATCATCTCCTGCACTTCGCCGTCGCCTTCGGGCTTGATCTTGCCCATTTCCAGCGCAACCAGCGAACCCAGCGCATCCTTGTGTTCGCGCAGCGCCTGCGCGCACAGGCGCACCGCTTCGCCGCGTTTGGGCGCAGGCGTCGCGCGCCATTCCGCGAACACCTTCCGGGCGTTGGCGACGATGGTTTCGTAGTCGGCATCGCTCGACGCGTAAACCCTGGCCAGCACCTCGTTGGTGGCCGGGTTCAAAGGTTCCAGCACGCCCGCGTCGGTGGTTTTCGACCACTCGCCGTTGCCGAGAAAGGTGCCGGAATTGATGTCGGCGAGGCCGAGCGCGGAAAGAATCGCGTGGGACATGGAGGCTCCTGGAACCGTGTAGTGCGGGTGTGGTTGAATCAATCCGCCATTGTAGCAGTGCGGCCGCTTCCGACCCCGGCTTCGCGGTCAACCGGTCCTGGGCGCGCGCGTTATCTGGTCATGACCACGTCGATGAAAATCGCCATCGTTGTGCTGTTGTCTTTCGCGGGTTTCGGGGCGAGCGCGCAGACGCGCGTGCAGCGCTGGCGCGGCACGCAGGACCCGCAATCGGGACCGGGTATGGTGCGCAAGGTCGGTCCGGCGGCGTTGCCGGCCGGTGTCCGCGTCGTGCACGACGTGCGCTACGGTGCGCAGCCATCGGAAACGTTTGACGTGTATGCGCCAGCCGGTGCGCGCGCCGCGCCGGTGGTCTTCATGGTGCACGGCGGCGCTTGGTGGATCGGCGACAAGGCAGCGCGCGGCGTGGTCCGGAACAAGGTCGCGCACTGGGTGCCGCGCGGCATCGTGGTCGTGTCGGTGGACTATCCGATGCTGCCGGGAACCCCGCCGCTGCAGCAGGCGCAGTTCGTGGCCAAGGCCCTGGCCGCGGCGCAACGCGACGCTCCGCAATGGGGTGGTGATCCGCACGCGTTCGTGCTGATGGGGCACTCGGCGGGCGCGCATCTGGTGTCGTTGATCAGCGCCGAACCGTCGATGGCGACTTCGCAAGGGGCCGTACCGTGGCTGGGAACCGTGGCGCTCGACAGCGCCGCCTACAACGTCGCCACGATCATGCGGGCGCGGCATCTTCGCTTGTACGACGACGCGTTCGGGGACGATCCCGCCGCGTGGGCGGCGGTTTCGCCCGCCGTGCAGCTGCAGGCGAAGATCGCCCCGTTCCTCGCGGTGTGCTCGTCGCGGCGCGCCGACTCGTGTCCGCAGGCCGATGCCTTCGTCGCGAAAGCCCGCGACCTGGGCGCCCGCGCCCAGGTGTTGCCCGAGGCGCTGCGTCACGCCGAGATCAACGAGGACCTCGGCCAGCCGTCAGCGTATACATCCGCGGTGGATGGGTTCCTTGCGAGCCTCGATCCGGCGCTGGCCGCGCTGTTGCGTTGAACGTTGGCGCGAACAGCGGGCGACCGGTTGCCCGTTGCCGTGTCGGATCGAACGCCGGCGAGCACGCAAGGTAGAAAGGTGAGGGTGGCGACCCCGGCCCGATTCGACGAGGCGCGCAGGAGCGCGCCCGAACGCCGAAGGCGGCCCGAAGGGTGAGCGCCAGGGATGGCGCGAATAGCGGGCGACCGGTCGCCCGTTGCTGCGGCGGGTCGAATGCTGTCAGTGTACGAGGCGGGACGTGAGAATGGCGACCCCGGCCCGATTCGAACGGGCGACCTTCCCCTTAGGAGGGGGATGCTCTATCCAGCTGAGCTACGGGGTCAGCCCAGCGATTTTCGCATGAACCATCCGTGGTGTGCCCATCCGTTCGCCATCCATGACTCATCGAATGAAAGTCAGACAGCCTTGGCCGTCCCGCGCAATTGCTGCAATACCGCTTCGGCTGCGGCGGTCGACGACGCGGGATTCTGGCCGGTGATCAGGTTGCCCGAAACGACAACATGCGCCTGCCAGTCGGCAGCCCTGGAATATTCGCCGCCGTTTTCCTTCAGCATGTCCTCGACCAGGAACGGCACCGCGTCGGCGAGACCCGCGGCCTTTTCCTCGGAATCGGAAAACCCGGTTACCGCCTTGCCGCGAACCAACGGCAGTCCGAACGGGCCCAGGGCATCGCGCAGGGCAGCGACTCCATGGCACACGGCCGCGACCGGCTTGCCCGCTGCGTAGACCGCGTCGATCAGCAGGCGGGAATCCTCGTTGCCGGCGAGATCCCACAACGGACCATGGCCGCCCGGGTAGAACACCGCGTCGAAGGCCTCGCGATCAATTTCCGCCAGCTTGTGGGTGTGCGCAAGCGCCTGCATGGCTGCGGAATCGGCGCGAAAACGCCTGGTCGCTTCGGTCTGGCTGTTGGACTGCTCGCTGTTGGGATCGACCGGGGGCTGTCCGCCGGCCGGAGAAGCCAGCGTGATGTCGGCTCCGGCGTCCTTGAATACGTAGTAAGGCGCCGCGAGTTCTTCCAGCCACAAACCGGTCGCCTTGCCGGTTTCACCGAGCTGGCCGTGCGAGGTCAGCACCATCAGGATTTTCATCGCCGTGCTCCACGAGTTCTGGCACCACACAGGAGATACCACTTTGCACTATGCGGCGGTTTGCGCCGAATACAAGGGACGAATGTGGGAAGCCGGTGAGGTGTTACGCTGCACGTAACTTTTCTGACAGCGTTGCCATGAAGAATCTGATCTCCGCACCGGTTTCCTACGGCGAATTGATCGACAAGGTCACCATCCTCGAAATCAAGTCGGAACGCATCGCCGATGCGGCCAAGCTGGCCAACGTGCGCGACGAGTTGCAGATATTGAACCGCTTGTGGGACATGGATGCGCACTCGCGCACCGATATTTCCGCCGAGCGCGCCGAGCTGAAGCGCATCAACGAAGCGCTGTGGGAGATCGAGGATGAAATCCGCGTGAAGGAACGCGGCCAGGCTTTCGACGCGCGTTTCATCGAACTGGCGCGCGCGGTCTACCACACCAACGACAAACGCGCGGCGGTCAAGCGCGCGATCAACCTGAAGCTGGGTTCGCGGCTGGTGGAGGAGAAGTCGTACCAGGACTACGGTGCGGCCTGAATCGCGGCGTCGAGTCTTTCGATCACGTCATCGACGGTCACCAGGTCCATCACGCCGGGGTATTCGATTTTCGTTCCCCACAGGATGGCTGCCGCCGGCTTGTGCAGGTACTTGCGCGCGGCGTCGTCGTAACGATCCACGCACCAACGACGATCGGAGTACGGGCCGGAACGCGCCGGATTGCTGGCGGCATGCAGGCCCAGCACGCGCGCGCCCACGGCGTTGGCCATGTGCATGGGACCGGCGTCCGGCGTCAGCACGATCGACGCGCGTTGGTACAACGCCAGCGCACGCTTCAGGGTGTCCTTGCCGATCAGGTCCAGTGGCCGTGTTTGCATCTTCGCCATGATGGCGTCACCCAACCCGCGTTCCTCGGGCGACGGCCCGCCGGTCAGCACCACGCGCATCCGCAGGCTCGCAGCCGCATGGTCGGCGACAGTGGCGTAGCGTTCCGCGCGCCAGTTGCGCAGCGCGTGGCTGGAAGCGGGCGACAGCAACAGCGTCGGCTGCCCGTCGTCGGGCCACTGCTGCAGCGCCCACGCGCGCGCCTCGTCGGGAATCGGAATGTCCCAACGCACCCGGGTTTGTTTCAGGCCCAACGGTTCGACGAAGCTGCCCATCGCATCCAGCACGTGTTCGCCGCTGCGCGCCGGGATCCGTTCGCGCACGAACAGGCCGTGCAGGTCTTTCGAGCGCGCGCGGTCGTAGCCGATGCGGCGCCTCGCATGCACGGCGAGGCTCAGCAGGTTGGACCGCAATGCGACCTGCATGTGCAGCAACGCGTCGAATCGACGTGGATGCAGCGCGTGATGGACCGCGCGGTAGCCCTCGATGCCGGCGCGCTTGTCGAACAGCACGAATTCGACGCCGGCGACGTCGCCGACCAGCTTGTGTTCGAATTTGCCGATGATCCACGTCAACCGCGCCTGCGGCCACGCGTCTTGCAGCGTGTGCACCAGCGGCAGCACGTGGGTGACGTCGCCCAGCGCGGAGGTGCGCAGCAGGCACAGCGATTCGAGGGGGTTCGTCATCGGACTTGCTAGACTTCGGGGGTGAACACGCCGACGCCATCCGGCGATGACCGCCAGCCAGCCGACCCGCGCATTGTCGCATCCGGGGGCGGCGCGATGGTGTTCGACGCGAACCTTGCCGAAGCGCCGACCCGCGACTGGTTCGACCCGGCGTGGTGGCAATCGCGGGAGCGGATGCGCGCGGGCGGCGGCGGGCGTGGTGGAGTCGCGTTCCTGGATACGCCGGTCGGTCCGTGCGTATTGCGCCATTACCGGCGCGGCGGCTGGATGGCGCCGCTGCTGGGCGATCGCTACGTGTGGAACGGTCGCAACCGCAGCCGGGGGTTCGCCGAGTTCGTGCTGCTGGCGGAACTGGCGCGGCGCGGGCTGCCGGTGCCCGTGCCGGTGGCGGCGCGTTACCTGAGGCGCGGTCCGTACTACACGGCGGACCTGATCACGCGCACCATCGAGGACGCGCAAACCTTGACCGAAATCATCGCCGCGCGTCAATTCGATGCCAAGCTCGCGGAACGGGTCGGCGCGCTGGTTGCGCGGTTCCACGTCGCGGGCGTGGACCACGCCGATTTGAACGCCCACAATATCCTCGTCGCCGGAGACGGTTTGTGGCTGATCGATTTCGATCGTGGCGAAGTGCGCGTGACCGGCACGGCCTGGAAACTCGCCAACCTCGCGCGCCTCAAGCGGTCGCTGCTGAAGGTCGGCGCCTGCGAGGGTGACGAGGCGATGCTGGACCGTGAAATCTGGGCACCCTTGATGCGTGGCTACGAACGCGGGTTTGGAAGCGGACCATGATGAAGCAAACCGCCCATGCCGTTGCCGGTCACGGTCGGGATCGTGATCGCGGGTCGACCTGGTCGCTGCACGTGCTGGGTGCGGGTTCGGCCAGCGCGCTCGAACTGGGCGCATCCAGCGCGGTGCTGGAGCGCGACGGCCAACCCGTGCTGCTGATCGATTGCGGCCCCGGCACGCTGGAGCAATACCAGCGCCGTTACGGCGCGCTGCCGCGGGCGGTGTTCATCACCCACGCGCACATGGATCACGTGGCCGGGCTGGAACGCCTGTTCTGCGCCGCATGGTTCGATGCCGACCGGCGCGGAAGCACCCGGCTGTTCGTGCACGCGAACCTGGTGCCGATCCTGCAGGCGCGGGTCGCGGATTATCCGAATGCCATTGCGGAGGGCGGCGCGAATTTTTGGGAGGCGTTCAGTCTGGTCGCGCTGTCGCGCGGATTCTGGCTGGACGATTGGTGGTTCGACGTGTTCGCGACCCGCCATCACGCGGCCGGTACGTCGTTCGGGGTGGCGTTGCGCGGCTGTTTCGCGTGGACCGGCGACACCCGGCCGATTCCCGAGGTGCTGTCCGGCTTCGCCGACGAACACATCCTGATCGCCCACGATTGCGGGCTGGTCGGCAATCCCTCGCACAGCGGCGTCGACGATCTCGAACGCGAATATCCCGACGAGCTGCGCGCGATGTTGTTGCTGTATCACTACGGCAGCGTGGGCGACGCCGAGGCGATGCGCGCACGCGGCTTCAAGGTTGCGTCGCCGGGCGGCCGCTATCCCCTGCATGCGCCGGCGCCGGTGCGTGCAGAGGCCGGTTGATGAGGCACGCTCGATGAAACCTCACGCGCCACTGGGGTTGCAACAAACCGCGGCACCGCCGGATGCGCTGGGGCGGGTGCTGGGCGACCTGCGGATCTCGGTGATCGACCGTTGCAACTTCCGGTGCCCGTATTGCATGCCGGAAGAGGCGTACCCCGCCGACCACGCTTTCCTGCGCGCGCGGGACCGCCTGGATTTCGACGAAATCGAGCGCATCGCACGCGTGTTCGTGTCGCTGGGCGTGAAGAAACTGCGCCTGACCGGCGGCGAGCCGCTGCTGCGGCGCGACCTGCCCGGACTGGTGGCCGAGCTTGCGGCGATCGAAGGCGTCGAGGATCTCGCGCTCACCACCAACGGCGCGCTGTTGCCGAAGCTGGCCCAGCCATTGCGTGATGCGGGTTTGCAGCGCATCACCCTGAGCATGGACAGCGTCGATCCCGCGATCTTCCGACGCATGTCCGGCGGGCGCGGCGAAGTCGCGGACGTCGAGGCCGCCATTGCCGCGGCCGAGCGCGCCGGCTTCGGGCCGCTGAAAATCAACTGCGTGGTGATGCGTGGCGTCAACGACGATGGCGTGTTGGACCTGGTCACGCGTTTCCGCGGTACCGGCCATGTACTGCGCTTCATCGAATACATGGACGTCGGCACCGTCAATGGGTGGCGTGGCGACCGGGTGGTGCCGGGCGTCGAGCTGGTCCGTCGCATCGACGCGCGCTGGCCGCTGCAGGCGTTGCCACGCAGCGCCACGTCCACTTCGCGGCGCTGGCGGTTCCGCGATGGCGCGGGCGAGGTCGGCTTCATCAACTCGGTCACCGAGCCGTTCTGCGGCGGGTGCACCCGCGCGCGTTTGTCGGCGGATGGCAAGTTGTATACCTGCCTGTTCGCGCACGCGGGACACGACCTGCGTGCATTGCTGCGTGCGGGCGAGTCCGACGAAGCGCTGCGCGCAACCGTCGCCGGCATCTGGAGTCATCGCGGCGACCGCTACAGCGAACGCCGCGCCGAGTTGCGTGCGGCGGGGGTGCTGGAGCATGTGGAAATGTACAGAATTGGTGGGTGAGGGCGCGCGTCCAGCCGATGCCGGTGGCATCGGCTGCGCGTACGACGTGGCGCGCATGGAGCGCGACCGAACGCCGGAGGCGGCCCGAAGGGTGAGCGCCATGGATGGCGCGAGTAGCGCCCGCGACGTGATGTCGCGGGCCGGAGCGACTTGGCGAACACAGGGATGTGTGAGCCTAGTCGCCGGGTCCAGTAAACAAGTGACGCATACGATGGCTGCCAAACGACAACTTTCCCACATCGATCCCTCCAACCGTCCGCGCATGGTCGATGTCGGCGCCAAGGTCGTCACCGCGCGCGTTGCGGTGGCGCAAGCCATCGTGCGGTTCCCGGCCGACGTTGCGAAAACCCTGCGTGAAGGCGGACTGCGTTCGCCCAAGGGGCCGGTGCTCGACACCGCCGTGATTGCCGGCACCATGGCTGCCAAGCGCACCCACGAGTTGATCCCGTTCTGTCATCCGCTCGCGATCGAGCGCTGCAAGCTCGAAGCCGGGTTCGTGTCGGACACCGAATTGGCGATCCGCTGCGAAGTCGCGATCACCCACAAGACGGGCGTCGAGATGGAGGCGCTGACCGGCGCCAGCGTCGCGGCCTTGACCGTGTACGACATGTGCAAGGCGCTGTCGCACGAGATCGTGATCGAGAGCGTGCGGCTGCTGGAAAAATCCGGTGGCAAGCGCAACGTGCGCGCCGGCAAGTTGCGGGCGAAGGCATGAATTACCGCCTGCTCTATTTTGCTTCGTTGTGCGACAGTGCCGGTCGCGCGGAGGAAATGGTCGCCAGCGATGCGCAGGATGTGCGCGCGCTGTACGCCGAACTTGCGGCGCGACACGGTTTCACGTTCACGCCCGAACGCTTGCGCGTTGCCGTGAACGGGGAGTTCACCGATTGGAACCGACACCTCGCCGACCATGACGAGGTGGTGTTCCTGCCGCCGGTGTCGGGGGGCTGACGTGTTCGCGATCAGCGACAAGCCCATCGACGCAGCGCGGTTGCAAGGGGAGCTGGAAGGCCGCGGTGTGGGCGCCGTGGTCTGCTTCGAAGGTCGTGTGCGCGACCACAACGACGGGCGTGCGGTGAATGGCCTGTCGTACCAGGCGTATGTCGAACTGGCCGAAGCCGAAGGGCGCAAGATCGTCGAGGAGGCACGCGCGCGATTCGCGGTCGAACGTATCGTGTGCGTTCATCGCGTGGGCGATCTCGCGCTCGGCGAGATCGCGGTATGGGCCGGCGTGTCCGCGGGCCACCGCGCAGCCGCGTTCGACGCCTGCCGCTATGTCGTCGACGAAGTCAAGGCGCGCGTGCCGATCTGGAAACGCGAGCATTATGCCGAGGGCGTTTCGGAGTGGCTTCACCCTGGCGCCGAGTAGGCGGCGGCCCCGCCAGCGGATCTCCGGCGCACGCGTCAATCAATACCGTTGCTGCCTTCCGGCCCTGGCGGGATTTTCGATCTAGCGTCGCGGAGGCACCAACGGGGCCACCATGAACTGTGAAACTGGCGGAGAGGGTGGGATTGTTCGCATCATCCCTGATGCTCACCCCTCGCTACGCTCGGGGCCAACCTGCGGTTGTCCAAGTTCGTTCCTGACGAATTTGTCGAACCAGCGGGTCCTCACCCGCCACCCACCATTTCCTGATTTTCCTGAAAACTGGCGGAGAGGGCGGGATTCGAACCCGCGAAGCGGGGTTTAGCCGCTTACACACTTTCCAGGCGTGCTCCTTCGACCGCTCGGACACCTCTCCTGACTGCGTTTGTACGCAGCGGACTGCGCAGGATAACGGGCATGGAGAATGGGCACAAGACGAACCATCTCGTGTGCTTGGTCTGACCGCTCTGACTTGGCACAATGGGTAGCCGCCCCCAGATCAATCACCATGAGCTATCAGGTTCTTGCCCGCAAATGGCGCCCGAAGCAGTTCGGCGAACTGGTCGGACAGGAACACGTGGTCAAGGCGCTGACCCACGCGCTGGATTCCGGGCGCGTGCACCATGCCTACCTGTTCACCGGCACGCGCGGGGTCGGCAAGACCACCATCGCGCGCATCTTCGCCAAGTCGCTGAACTGCGAGCGCGGCATGTCGGCGCATCCGTGCGGCGAGTGCGCGATCTGCACCGCAGTCGATGCCGGCCGTTTCGTCGACCTCATCGAGATCGACGCCGCCAGCAATACCGGTGTCGATGACGTGCGCGAGGTGATCGAAAGCGCGCAATATGCGCCGGCGCGCGGGCGCTACAAGGTGTACCTCGTGGACGAGGTGCACATGCTCTCGAAAAGTGCCTTCAACGCGTTGCTGAAGACGCTGGAAGAGCCCCCGGAACACGTCAAGTTCCTGCTCGCCACCACCGATCCGCAGAAATTGCCGGTGACGGTGCTGTCACGCTGCCTGAAGTTCGGCTTGAAGCGGTTGCTGCCCGGGCAGATTGCCGGGCAGATGAAGATGATCCTCGGCAAGGAAGGTGTTGCGTTCGACGATGCGGCCATCGCGGAGCTTGCGCGTGGCGCCGACGGTTCGTTGCGCGACGGCCTGTCGCTGCTCGACCAGGCCATCGCGCACGGTGGCGGGACGCTGCGCGCGGACGACGTGCGTGCGATGCTGGGCACCATCGCGGACAACGACGTCGGTGCGCTGCTGCGTGCGTTGGCCGCTGGCGATGGCAAGGCCTTGATGGACGAATCCGATCGCATCGCGGGCTTGTCACCGGACTTTGCGGTGGTGCTGGAACAGCTTGCCAACGCGTTGCACCGCATCCAGCTTCGGCAACTGGTGCCGGGCTTTGCCGGCGACGAGCCCGAACGCGGGGTGCTCGACGAGCTGGCCGGCAAGGTTCACCCGGAAGACGTGCAGGTGTGGTACCAGTTTGCGCTGCACGGTCGCCGCGACCTGCCGCTGGCGCCCGATGTGCGTTCCGGTTTCGAGATGACGCTGCTGAGGATGCTGGCGTTTCGCAACGACGATGGGAATGGGGATGCCGCGGCGGCGCCCGTGCGTGTCGCGGCGGGCCACGCCACCGTGTCGGCGCCTTCCGCGGCTTCGGCTGTGTCCGCGCCACGCACGGGCGTTGCACCCGCGCCAGCGCGCGAAGCGGCTTCGCCGCAGGCATCCGCCGCGACGTCGAAGCCGACTGTCGCGCCACGCATCGACGGCATCGCCGACTGGGAAGCGTGGATCCAGTCGGCTGGCCTGGGCGGCCCGGTCGGGCTGCTCGCGCAGCACGCGTTGCCGAAATCGCTCGAAGGCGACGTGCTGACGCTGGCACTGAAACCCGAACACGAAATTCTCTGCAGCGATGCGCTGTGCAGGCAGTTGCAGGACAAGTTGGGCGGGGTGGCCGGCCGCCGGTTGCGCGTGCGCATCGTGCACGAGGCGGTGGCGGAGACGCCCGCGATGCGCGCCGCCAAGGTGCGTTCCGACGCGCAGGCCGCAGCCGAACGCGCGCTTGCCGAAGATCCGATCATCCAGGACATGCAACGCCAGTTCGGCGCCGAAATCATCCCCGAAAGCATTCGACCGACCCGTGGTGGACAGGCATGAAAGGACAGTTGGGACAGTTGATGGAGCAGGCGCAGCGCATGCAGGAAGAGCTGAAGCGCGCGCAGGAGGAGATCGCGAAGCTGGAGGTCACCGGCAGCGCCGGCGGCGGCATGGTCGAAATCACCATGACCGGCCGGCATGAGGTGCGCCGCGTGCGGGTCGACCGCAAACTGATGGCGGACGACCCCGAGATGGCCGAGGATATGCTGGCGGCCGCCATCAACGATGCCGTCAACAAGGTTGCGGAGGCCAGCCAGCAGAAACTCGGTGGCGTCGGTTCGGGGATGAACCTGCCGCCGGGTTTCAAGCTCCCGTTTTGATCGCATGACCGGCAACCCCGATCTCCTCGCCGAACTGGTCGAAGCCCTGCGCTGCCTGCCGGGTGTCGGCGCCAAGAGCGCGCAGCGCATGGCGTTCCATCTGCTGGAACGCGACCGCGAAGGGGGCGCGCGTTTGTCGCGCGTGCTCGGCGATGCGATGCAACGCATCGGGCATTGCAAGGCCTGCCGCAATTTCAGTGAACGGGATGAATGCGCGATCTGCGCGAATGCCTCGCGCGATGCTTCGCTGCTGTGCGTCGTCGAAACCCCGGCCGACCTGCTGGCGATCGAGCAGGCCACCGGTTACCGCGGCCGCTATTTCGTGCTGATGGGGCGCCTGTCGCCGCTGGATGGCATGGGGCCGCAGGAACTCGGTGCGGGTTTGTTGCAGCAGCGGCTCGCGAGTGGCGAAATCGCCGAAATGGTGATCGCCACCAACCCCACCGTGGAAGGCGAAGCCACCGCGCACTGGCTGGGTCAGCTTGCGCGCGCCGCCGGCGTGCGCGCGACACGGCTTGCGCATGGCGTGCCGCTCGGCGGCGAACTGGAGTACGTCGATCGGGGCACGCTGGCGCATGCGTTCGGCACCCGCCTGACGATGGAGTGAGCGATGTCGGCACAAGATGAACCCGATTTGCAACTGCAGATCCCTGCCGTCGAGGAATATCTCGCATTGCGCGTGGCCGCTGGCCTCAGCGCGATGAGTGCTGCCGGTGCGCGCGAGGGGCTTCGGTCGAGTTGGTGTTCGGTGTGCGTGCGTGATGGCGGCGAGCTGATCGGCATGGGACGCGTTGTGGGTGATGGCGGCCTGTTCCTGTTCGTGGTCGACATTGCAGTGGCCCCGGCGTGGCAACGGCGCGGCTTGGGCCGGCGCATCATGCAAGCATTGATGGAGCAGGTGCACGTGCGTGCGTTTCCATTTACACAGGTGGGGTTGATTGCAGATGGCACGGCCAGCCTTCTGTACGAAAAGTTCGGTTTCAGGTTGGTCGCGCCCGAATCGCAAGGCATGTCGCTGCGGATAGAAGAAGGAGAAAACGTGTGAGCGATACCATATTCGACAAGATCATCCGCCGTGAACTGCCTGCCGACATCGTGTACGAGGACGACGATGTGCTTGCGTTCCGCGACATCCATCCGCAGGCGCCTGTGCACGTGCTGTTCGTGCCGAAAAAATCGTTCGCGACCTTGAACGACTGCACGGAGGCCGACGCCGCGTTGCTGGGCAAGCTCTTGCTTGCGGCCTCGGCTTACGCCAAGCGTGAAGGCTTTGCCGAGGCTGGCTATCGCTGCGTGATCAACTGCAACCGTGGCGGCGGACAGACCGTGTACCACTTGCACGTGCACCTGATGGCAGGCAGGCAAATGCCGGAACGGATGGTGTGACCGTCGATTTTTCGCGTGTCCGGATGCAACGAAAACGCCCGCTATCTCGGGCGTTTTCGTTCGAAGCGGTGGCTGCGGCGATCAGCCCTTCTTGGGCGGCGGGGGCGGTGGCGCCGGGCGCGGCACCACGATCACCCGCTGCGGGTAGTACCAACCGCCATAGCCCCACCCGCAGCCCCACGACGACCAGAACGGATCGCAACCCCACGGGCCCCACGGGCCCCATGGGTCGGATCGCTGCACGTACAGCGGCCGCTTCGGCCACAGGTAGACGTTGCTGACCTCGACCTTGGGGTAGGTGTAATCGAACTGGCCGATCTTGTGCTGGACGGTGCCGTCCAGCGTGCCGGTCACGGTGATTTCGCGGCCCTTGGCGAACACTTCCGGATCGTAGAAGCCCTGCTTGCAGGCCACGAAGCGGCCGAGGCTTTCCCCGTCGCGCTTCGGCCGCGCCTGCGAATCCAGCGTTTCCGCCAGCACGAAGAAGCAGGTCTGCTGCTGGCGTGGCTCGGTCTGGATGATCTCGCCGCCCCAGCGCACCGGCGTGGCGGTGACGGTTCCGCTCTGGGCCGCGTTCAACGCGACCGGCGTGTAGGTGCCCTGCAAGGGTTGCGGAATGGTGGCGCAGCCGCCCAGGGCCAACCCTCCCACGACGGAAAGAAACAGGATGCGACGTGACATGACAGGCCTCCGGGAAAGGATACCGATGCGTCTATTTGACCACACGGCGTGGATGGAAATTGCGAAGGCGCCGCACGAAAACGCGGATGCGTTCAGGCGGCGGTTCGGGAAAAGCGTAACGCAGGGCCAGGTATTCGGCGGCCAGCTTGTTTACAGTAGGTGCCAGGTCGGGGAGTTCGGTTGCAGTGCGCAGGTAAAAATCGCGTGGGCCCTCGGCATGGCCGCGCACGATTCCGATTCGCGCGAGTTTGCGTTGCAGGCGCAGTTGCGCGGCAGACAACGCGTCGCGCGGTTTCGCGCGCGGCCGCAGCGAGGCCAGCAACGCGCCGACACCAAGCGCGAGAAACACCGCGACGGCCAATGCGACGCCCAGCATCTGCGCGGAGGTGCGCGCGATGCCGAACGGACGGAACAGCCGGCTTTGTTCGAGGGCATCGAAACCTACAACGGTTTGACCCCACCAGCGGTTGACCACGTCCATCCGGTTGCGCCAGGGCATCCACCAGCTGATGCTGCCGCCACCGACGTCACCGGCCGCGCCGCCGGTGTCGGCCAGCATGACCCTGCTGACTGCGGCGGTCGGATCGACCCGCACCCATCCGCGCCCGGCCAGCCACACTTCCGCCCAGGCGTGCGCATCGGACTGGCGGACCAGCAGGTAATGCGCGAAATCGTTCCAGTAACCCCCCTGGTAGCCGACCACCACGCGCGCGGGGACGCCGGCGGCGCGCATCAGGAAGGTGAAGGCGCTGGCGTAGTGTTCGCAGAAACCGGTCCGGGTGTCGAACAGGAAGTCGTCGATGCTGTCGCGTCCCAACGGCGGGGCGTCGAGGTCGTAGACGAACCCGCCGTCGTGGAACAGGTTCAACGCATGGCGCACGATTTCCGCCGCGTTGCCGCCGGTCTGCGCGCGCCAGCGTGCCGCCAAGGCACGCGCGCGCGGATCGAAGCCCTCGGGCAGTTCCAGCGCAGCGGCGCGCAGGCGCGGAGCGAGTCCTTCCGGGTCCATGCGGTAGTCGGTCGCGGATTCGACGCGGTAGCGGAAGGTATGGGTGATGGGCTGCGCCGAACGCAAGGTATGGTCGGGCCCCATGCGCGCTTCTTCCGGCGTGTCGATGGGCACGTCCAGTGCGAACATCCAGTGCCGGTGGCTGGGCAGCAGGGTGACTTCATAGTGCGTGGGCGGATCGCGGATGCCCACCGGCGCCGGTGGCCACGGGCGCCGCGCGGCAGCACCCGGCAGCCACGCACGTCCGTCGAATTCCCACAGCACCATGCCGCGAAAATAGCGCCGGTCTTCGGGTGGCGGCGCGCCATCGAAGCCGACCCGCATCGCGACCGCGTTGTCGGTGAGCAGCGAATGGATGTCGCCGGGCGCCATCCTGTCGCTGATCCCGGTACGGCCCTGGCCGCTGTCCGGCGCGCCCCACAATGGCGTCGCGAGGCGCGGGATCAAAAGGAAGCCGACCAATGCGGCCGGCAGGCTGGCGGCCAGCGTCACGGTTCCCGGCTTGAATGCCGGCCACCAGCCCGATCGGGACAGGCCCGGTTCCAGCGCGCGCAGGGTTGCGAGCGCCGGCAACAGCATCAGTCCGACCAGGATGGTGAAAGGGAGCGACTGGTCGAACAGCAATGCGCTCATCAGGATGAAACAAGCGAAGCCGATCGACATGCGCGCGTCGCGCACCGATTCGCTTTCCAGCACCTTCACCACCAGCAGCCCGCACACGATCGCCGCGCCAGCCTCGCGCCCGAACGGCGAGCCGTACACCGCGACCACCGCCAGTGGCACCGCCACCAGCATCACGATCCGCAGCCATGCGGGCACGCGGCGGTGGTATTTGCGGCGCCGCCACCAGCGCACGACCACGATTGCGGCCAGCGTTGCGGTGTACCAGATGGGCAGGTGCGGCACGTGCGCACCCACCACGCATAACACGGTCAGGCACAGCAGGTCGAACGGCAGCGCACCGAGCGTGGATGCGATCACGCGGGTTCCCGGTGGCGCGTGGCGGCGCTTCATGGCAGCTCCGCCAGCGCGGCGAGGCAACGGTGATAGTGTCCGGTGTCGCTGGCCGGGCCGAACGAGCGGTTGTCTTCCAGCACCAGTATCCACGGATGCGCGGCGGCGTAGGCATCGCACACCCAGCCGGCGAGGCGCGAGAGGCGGGTTTCGCGGTCGATGCCGGCCAGGGCGTTCCAGTCGAAGCGCAACGGTTGCCCGGGCGCGGCGCGATCGAACTCGCGTACCAGCAGGTGGTCGTGGCGCGCGCTGGCCTTCCACGCGACGTGCCGGATCGGATCGCCGGGGTGGTAGTCGCGCAAGCCCGCGAATTCGTCGCCGCCGGTGATGCGTTCGGCTGGATCGTCGTTGCGCGCGGGCGGCTTGCTGTCGGCCAGGATGCGCGGGTACACCAGCACGCGTTGCGCCGGGGTGATCCAGCTCCACGCGCGGAACAGGCCGAACGGCAGCGTGCTGGAGATCCGCATGCGCGGTACCGCCATCCAGCCGCGCCGGTCGGTCGGGATGGTCACGCTGGCGCGACTGGTGCCCGGTTCGAGCGGGCAGGGTTGTTCCAGTTCGTCCACCGCGATGCCGAGGCCATGGCGGGCGCGACGGTCGTCGGCGAAGGCGAGGTGCAGCGGCAGGCGCGCACCGCAGAAGCCATGCTCGGCGTGCAACGAGCGCAAGGTGAGGTCATGCAGCTCGCGCCAGGTCAGCAGCATGCTGCCGGACAGCGCCGCGCCGAGCAGGCAGGTGAGCAGCAGTGCGGCGTTGTTCTGGTAGTTCAGGGCACCGACCAGCATGGTCGCGAGCAGCACCGCGAATCCGAACCCCGCCCGGGTCGGCACGATGTAGATGCGACGGCGATCGAGCCGTACCGGCAGCGTTTCGGGATTGCGTCCACGCATCAACGCCCGCGACCAGCGTTGCACGCGCGCTGCAAGGCCGGTTCGCCCATGCTGCGCGACGCCATCCATCACGTCACTCCACCGCGACCGATTCCAGCAGCGCCTGCGCCAGCGCATCGCGGGCGAGGGTGCGCGCCGGGATCAGGCGGTGGCCGGCGACGGCGACGAACACCGCCTGCACGTCCTCCGGCAACGCGTAATCGCGATCGCCCAGCAGGGCCCAGGCGCGCGCCGCCGCCAGCAGTGCCAGGCCTGCGCGTGGCGACAGCCCGGTGCGGATGTCGTGGTGCTTGCGGCTGGCCGCCACCAACGCCTGCACGTAATCGAGCAGGGCGGGACTGGCGACGATCGCATGCGCGCGTTGGCGCAACGCGAGGATGTCGGCAGCGTCGAGGCGTGGCGACAGCCGGCCGACCATCGCGGCGCGGTCTTCGCCGGTCAGCAGCCTGCGCTCGGCTTCGGCATCGGGATAATCCAGCGCGATGCGCAGCATGAAACGGTCGAGTTGCGAGTCGGGCAACGGATAGGTGCCTGCCATGTCCAGCGGGTTCTGCGTTGCCACCACGAAGAAGGGTTGCGGCAGCGAGCGGCTGGCGCCGTCGACGGTGACCTGGCCCTCGGCCATCGCTTCCAGCAGGGCGCTCTGGGTCTTGGGCGTGGCGCGGTTGATTTCGTCGGCCAGCAGCAGTTGCGCGAAGACCGGCCCCGGCTGGAAGCGGAACGCGCCGCTGTCGCGGTCGAAGACACTGACCCCGACGATGTCGCTGGGCAACAGGTCCGAGGTGAACTGGATGCGCCGGAACGACAATCCCAGCGTCACCGCCAGTGCGTGCGCCAGGGTCGTCTTGCCGACCCCCGGCACGTCTTCCACCAGCAGGTGGCCGCCCGCCAGCAGGCAGGTGAACGCCATCCGGATCGCCCGGTTCTTGCCGACCAGCACGTCGTTGACCTGGGCCAGCGCGGCATCGAGTCGCTGCCGCGGCCGACTGTCCGCGGATGCCGCGGTGGCGGCGGCGAAGTTCTGGTCCATGCCTGTTCCCGGATGTGCGTATCTGGGACGAGTGTACGCTGGCGGGCGTCGCGATTGCGCGAACGCGGTCGCCTTCAGGGCAGCGCGTAACCGGCTTTGCGCAACAGCCGCGCCAAGGCGATCAGGGGCATCCCGATCAAGCCCGTGGGATCTTCGCTTTCGATGCGCTCGAACAGGCTGATGCCGGCGCCCTCGGACTTGAAGCTGCCGGCGCAATCGAAGGGACGCTCGATGGCCAGGTAGCGATCGATTTCGGGATCGGTGAGAACGCGAAAGACGACGCGGGTGTGGTCCAGCGCGGTGCCGGATTTGCCGCTGCGGGTGTCGATCACGCACAAGGCCGTATGAAAATCAACGACATTTCCGCTACTTGCGCGCAGTTGCTGGCGTGCATTCTCGATGTTGCCGGGCTTGTGCAGCACCGTTTCGCCGTGCGCAGCGACCTGGTCGGAGCCGATCACCAACGCATCGGGGCGGTCCCTGGCCGCGGCTTCGGCCTTGGCGACGGCGAGCCGCAAGGCGCGTGCGCCAGGCGCTTCGCCGGGCAGTTCGGGTTCGTCCACGTCGGGCGAGACTTGTTCGAAATCATCCAGCAGGCGTCGCAACAGTTCGGCGCGGTAGCGCGAGGTCGAGGCCAACACGATCCGTGGGGCACTCATTGTTGCGAAAGATCCTCGATTTTTTCGCGCACCGCGGTTTCCAGCGCGCGTTGCGCGGAATCGAGCTCCTGCAGCTGCCGGCCGAGCGCGCCGCGGGCCTTGCCGATCGCGCTGACCGCGGCGTCCAGGTCGCGCTGGTTGGCATTGCCGGCTTCGTCGCGCAACCACAACCGGTGCGCCAGCAGTTCGCGCAACGCAGCATCGATGGCGTGGCGGGCGTCGGTTTCGCCGGCCGTGGGTTGGTTCGGGTTGATCGACATGGACGCGTGCGCGCGGGCGAGGCGGGTGCGGCACTCCTTGAGGTCGTGTTCAAGGCCGTCGGCTTCCAGGTACAGGGTGCGCAACGCGCGTTGGTGGCGCATCTGGCGGGCCAGCAACACGACGATCAGCACGCAGACGAGCACCGCCACCAGCGCGGGCAGGATGATGGCGAGCAGGGTGCTGGGCAGGGCGGTCAAGGCTCGGCTCGGTATGGCGTGAACACCAGGATGGCAAGCATGATACGGGCCAAGTCCGTGGCGTGCTTTCCGGTTGACTTTGTGCAGTGCGGAATCTAGCATTCCCCGCTTATGTCCGCGTCCCTGCCAGCGAGTGTGGACGCCGAACGCATGGTGGCCGGGCGGCGGTCTTTCGAAGGGTCCCTGCCGGTTGCGGAATTGCCGCGGCTGGTCGAGGCGCTGGCGAACGACAGCGGCGAGGTCGCCTATCGACTGGATTTCGAAACGGGCGATCTGGGCGAGCCGCGGTTGCACGTCCGGTTGCACGCGGGGTTGACGCTGGAATGCCAGCGCAGCCTCGACGAGTTCGTGTTTCCGGCCGAAGTCGACACCCGGCTGGGGTTGCTCGCGGACGAAGCGGATGCCGCCGCGCTGCCCGGCGATTGCGAACCGTTGCTGCTCGAAGGCGGCGCGTTGTCGCCGCGCAAGGTGATCGAGGACGAATTGCTTCTGGTTTTGCCGCTGGTGCCCGTGAAGCCCGGCGGCGAAATCCTGCAGGGCGAATGGACGATGCCCGGTGACCCGCCGCAGGATGCGGAGCGGGACGAGGCGGTGACGCATCCGTTCGCGGATTTGCGCAACCTTCTCGAAGCCCGCGCGAAACATCGTTGACCTATCCAGCATCAGCAGGAGAGCCATCATGGCCGTTGCCAAGAGCCGCACATCACCTTCCCGCCGCGGCATGCGCCGTGCGCACGACGCACTGGACAAGGTGCAGCTCGCCACCGATCCGACGTCGGGCGAGGTCCACCGCCGTCACCACATCACCAAGGACGGCTACTACCGTGGCCGCAAGGTGATCGAAGACAAGCAGGCAGTCGTCGACGAGGACTGAGGTCCTTGTTGTGCACGGGGTCGCAAACGCACGCGCGGCGCTGATCGGCGCCGTCGCGTTTTTTGTTGCGTTCAATTTTTGAACGGGGAATCGCATTTTGACCTACGCCCGCATCCTCGCCACCGGCAGCGCGCTGCCGGAGCGTGTCGTCACCAACTTCGACCTCGAGAAGATGGTCGACACCAGCGACGAATGGATCCGCACCCGCACCGGCATCCGTGAACGCCGCGTGGCCGCCGACGGCGAAACCACCGGTGACCTGGCTTTCCGTGCCGCCGAACAGGCGCTGCGCGACGCAGGCGTCAAGGCCTCCGAACTGGACATGGTGGTGCTGGGCACCACCACGCCCGACATCATCTTCCCGGCCACGGCCTGCCTGGTCCAGGACCGGCTGGGCGCGAACGGCTGCATGGCCTTCGACGTCAACGCCGCGTGCTCGGGCTTCGTGTATGCGCTGGGCGTCGCCAACAATTTCGTGCGCACCGGGCAGGTGAAGAAGGCGCTGGTGATCGGGGCCGAAACACTTACCCGCATGGTCGACTGGAGCGAGCGCGAAACCTGCGTGCTGTTCGGCGACGGCGCCGGTGCGGTGGTGCTGGAAGCCTCCGACGAACCGGGCATCCTCGCCACCTGCCTGCACGCCGATGGCGGCTACAAGCACCTTCTCTACAACCCGGTCGGCGTGTCGGCGGGATTCAGTGACGAGAAGAACCATGGCGTGCGCATCCACATGAGCGGGCGCGAGGTGTTCAAGTTCGCGGTCAAGACTTTCGATGCGCTGGTCGGCGAGACGCTGGCCGCGGCCGGCATGCAGGAATCCGAGGTCGACTGGCTGATCCCGCACCAGGCCAACTTGCGCATCATCGAGGCCACCGCCAAGCGCCTCGGCATGTCGATGGAGCGCGTGATCGTGACGGTGGACAAGCACGCCAATACCTCGTCGGGCTCGGTGCCGCTGGCGCTGGATGCCGCGGTGCGTTCGGGCAAGATCAAGCGCGGCCAGAACCTGTTGCTGGAAGCCTTCGGCGGCGGGTTTACCTGGGCGTCGGCGATGGTCCGGTACTAGAGCCGTGAATAACCTGCTGCGCTCGGCAGCTCGCGCGCCGGCGGTGCTCGGATTGCTCACGTACTGCGTGTACGCTCCGCATCCTGCGCTCCGGCGTCGCGCGATCTGCCGTCGCTCGCGACGGTTCTTCACGGCCCTTGGGTTACGTGCCGGTGGGCCAATGCATATGCAAATGCAAAGTAAATTTTCGACATGAGCGACATCACGATCAATCAACCAGCACCACGCGCCGACCTGGCATTCGTTTTCCCGGGCCAGGGCTCGCAGGCGGTCGGGATGCTGGCCGAGCTTGGTGCGGCGTTTCCGGAGGTCCGCAAGACCTTCGATGAAGCGTCCGAAGGCGCCGGTTTCGATCTCTGGGCCTTGTCGCAGGACGGTCCGGAAGCCGAACTCGGCAAGACCGAGAACACCCAGCCGGCGCTGCTGGCCGCGAGTGTCGCGACATGGCGCACCTGGTTGGCGCAGGGCGGCGCGGTACCGGCGCAGGTGGCGGGACACAGCCTCGGTGAATATTCGGCGCTGGTGTGCGCGGGCGCGCTGCCGTTGCGCGAAGCCGCGGCGCTGGTCGCCGAACGCGGGCGCCTGATGCAGGCCGCGGTGCCGGCCGGGGTGGGTTCGATGGCCGCGGTGCTGGGCGCCGAAGACGAATTGATCCAGCAGGTTTGCAAGGAAGTCTCCGGCGAGGAAGTCGTCACGCCGGCCAACTACAACAGCCCGGGCCAACTGGTGATCGCAGGCCACGCGGGGGCGGTCGACCGCGCCGCGCAACGCCTGGGCGAACTCGGCGTGCGCAAGGTGATCAAGTTGCAGGTTTCCGTGCCCTCGCATACGCCGCTGATGCGCGATGCCGCGCAACAGTTGGCTGCGAGGATGGCCGAGCTGCCGTGGCAAGTGCCGACGATCCCGGTGTTGCAGAACGCCGACGCCAAGGCGCACGTCGGCATCGAATTCATCCGCGCCGCGTTGGAGCGCCAGTTGTACATGCCGGTGCTGTGGACCGACACGGTGCAATCGCTGGTGCGCAACGGCGCCGCGAAAATCTTCGAGTGCGGGCCCGGCAAGGTGCTGGCGGGCTTGTGCAAGCGCATCGACAAGGCCATCGACGCGCGCGCGCTCGGCACGCCGGCGGAAATGGCGCAGGCGCTTGCGGACGTTTCGAATTGATTGCGGGGATGGCGATGGGCAGGCCGCCGGATGATTTGCCGATCTACCGGGTGCTGACCGGACCCGACGACGCAAGCTTTTGTCGTCGCGTCAGCGAGGCGCTGGCGTTGGGCTACGTCTTGTATGGCTCGCCCGCGGCAACCTTCGACGGCGAGCACGTCATCGTGGCGCAGGCCGTCGTCTGGCCCGAGTCCTGAACACTTCGTGGAGCATGGCATGACGGGAACATTGCAGGGTGAAATTGCGCTGGTGACCGGCGCATCGCGCGGCATCGGGGCGGCGATCGCGGACGAACTCGCGGCGCAGGGCGCGAAGGTGATCGGCACCGCGACGTCGGAAGCCGGCGCGCGGGCGATCGGCGCACGATTGTCCGCGCATGCTGGACAGGGCCGCGCGTTGAACGTCACCGACGGCGCCGCGGTGGACGGGTTGATCGAGGCGATCGTGAAGGAGCACGGCGGCCTTTCGATCCTGGTCAACAACGCCGGCATCACCCGCGACCAGTTGCTGATGCGCATGAAGGACGAGGACTGGCAGGCGATCCTCGACACCAACCTCACCTCGGTCTACCGCACCTCGAAGGCGGTGATGCGCACGATGATGAAGGCGCGCCACGGTCGCATCATCAACATCGCCTCCGTGGTCGGCGTGACGGGCAACCCCGGACAGACCAACTACGCCGCGGCCAAGGCCGGCATCATCGCATTCTCGAAATCGTTGGCGCGCGAGATCGGCTCGCGCGGCGTCACCGTGAACGTGGTCGCGCCGGGCTTCATCGACACCGACATGACCCGCGCGCTGACCGACGAGCAGCGCAAGGCGCTGGAAGGCACGATTGCACTGGGCCGTCTCGGCGCGCCCGCCGACGTCGCGCACGCCGTGGCATTCCTGGCTTCGAAGGCCGCCGGCTACATCACCGGCGAGACGCTGCATGTGAATGGCGGCATGTACATGGCTTGATCGGGTCTGGTGTTGCTGGGGAACCTGAAAAATCCGCTCGAAGCGGCTGTCGTGAAAAGCCAGGCCAAGGAGCTCTTGGCCATGGATGGTGGCTCCATGGCCGTTCCGGTCTTCATGCGTTGCGAGCGCTTGATCTCGCTGGCGATTGGTCAGCGCAGCGATCAGGGACGATCGCACTCGATATGGCGGACGGAACAGGGTAATATTGCGTCTTTCGTGCCGCGGCCGGGGCGGGTTTCCGGTCACGGAGTCACCACGCGACCCCACGCGGGTCATGATTTCACTGTATCCTGCGTGGCCCGTTCGGGTGCGCGCGGGCCGAGTGGGGAAGGGCATGGCCCTCCCTCGAACGCCATTGTCCCGGGAGGCACTGTCTCATGAGCAGCATCGAAGAACGCGTCAAGAAGATCGTGGTCGATCAACTGGGGGTCAAGGAAGAAGACGTCACCCCGAACGCCTCGTTTGTCGACGACCTCGGCGCGGACTCGTTGGACACCGTCGAACTGGTGATGGCGCTCGAAGAGGAGTTCGAAACCGAGATCCCCGACGAGGAAGCCGAGAAGATCACCACCGTGCAGCAGGCGGTGGATTACATCAAGGCGCACGTCAAATCCTGATCCGCGGCGTCGGCGCATGCCCCATGGCGGCGCAAGGCCTTGTCACAGCGGCAACCCGAAAGCTGCGCCTCCAGTGCGCAGCTTTCGCTTTGTTGGGGGCGGGGACTGTGCGCCCGAGTATGGCTTCCGCAGGGCCGGCGGCATCCTGGCTTGTGCGCGCCGGTGGGCGCCCGCGGTCGTCGCTTGCGTCCCCGGGCGGCGCGCAGGCCTCCGGATGCCGCGGGAAACGCGCGGCCTGATCGCGGCGAACATTCGAAGCACGGAGTTTCCATGAACAAGCGGCGTGTGGTGGTGACCGGCCTCGGTATCGTTTCGCCCGTCGGCAACGACGTGGCGACGGCCTGGCGGAACGTGGTGGATGGAAACAGCGGCATCGGTCCTATCTCGCATTTCGACGCCAGCGCGTTCCCGACCCGCATCGCGGGCGAAGTGAAGAACTTCGATCCGGCGCAGTACATCCCGGCCAAGGACATCAAGAAGATGGATGTCTTCATCCATTACGGTGTCGCGGCCGGCACCGATGCGCTGAAGGATTCCGGCCTCGAAATCACCGAAGCCAATGCGCCGCGGATCGGCGTCGCGGTGGGCGCCGGCATCGGCGGCATCGCCAGCATCGAGCGCACCACGCAGGCCTATTACGAAGGCGGGCCGCGCAAGATTTCGCCGTTCTTCGTGCCGGGCTGCATCATCAACATGGCGTCCGGCAACCTGGCGATCATCCACGGCTTGAAAGGCCCGAACATCGCCTGCGTCACCGCCTGCACGACGGCGACGCACAACATCGGCCTGGCGATGCGCATGATCCAGTACGGCGACGCCGACGCGATGTTGACCGGCGGCGCCGAATTCTGCGTCACCCCGACCGCAGTCGGGGGATTCTGTTCGGCGCGTGCGATGAGCACGCGCAACGATGAGCCGACCCGCGCCAGCCGGCCGTGGGACAAGGACCGCGACGGCTTCGTGCTGTCCGACGGCGCCGGCTTGCTGGTGCTGGAAGAATACGAGCACGCGAGGGCGCGCGGCGCCCGCATCTACGCGGAACTGGCCGGCTTCGGCATGAGCGACGACGCGTACCACATCACCGCCCCCAGCGAGGGCGGCGAAGGCGCGGCGCGTTGCATGGAAGCGGCGGTGAAGGATGCCGGCGTCGATCCGGCCGAGGTGCAGTACATCAACGCGCACGGCACGTCCACGCCACTGGGCGACATCGGCGAGGTGCACGCGGCCAAGCGCGTGTTCGGCGATCACGCGTACAAGCTTGCGATGAGCTCCACCAAATCGGTCACCGGACACCTGCTCGGGGCGGCCGGCGGCGTGGAAGCGATCTTCACCCTGCTGGCGATGCGCGACAACGTGCTGCCACCGACCATCAACCTCGACGAGCCGGGCGAAGAGTGCGACCTCGACTTCGTGCCCAACGCCGCACGCGACGGCAAGATCGACGTCGCCATTTCCAACTCGTTCGGTTTCGGCGGCACCAACGGCACCTTGCTGTTCCGGCGCGTGTGACGGCGGCCGGATGCCGGGACTTCCGACCGCCGGCGCGGGGCGCTTCGCCACCGGACACGCGCAGCGCGAGCTGCCGGGCACGTGCGACCTGCTGCCGCTGGCGGCGATGTTCCCAGAGCGTTACCCCTGCCTGCTCGAAAGCGCGCTCGCGGGTCCGCAGGCGCGTTGGGACATCCTGTTCGCGTTTCCGCAGGCCACGCTCGCCTTGCACGCCGATGGCCGCGTGCGCAACGAACATGGCGAGGACGTCGGCGCGCGCTTCCTGGATGCACTGGATGCCGCCTGGCGTGCTGCGCGGCCGGATGCATCGCCGACGCAAGGCGACGGTTCCAGCCCGCCGTTTCGTGGTGGCTGGCTGTTGTACCTCGGCTATGAGCTCGCGGGCGAAATCGAGCCGCGCTTGCGGCTGCCGGTCGGGGCCGAGCCCGATGTCCCGGTTGCATTGGCGGTACGTTGCCCGGCCGCGATCATGGTCGATCGCCGGCGCGGCCGAACGCTGCTGGTGGCGGAATCCGATCGGGGCGAGCTTCTGGACGTGCTGCAGTCCGATCTGGAGGCGGGGTCGTCATCCGCCATTCCGGACGCGCTTGCGCCGCCGGCATCCATCGAGGAAGACGACCCGGCGCGATTCCTCGCGGGCGTCGCCCGCGTGCATGAGTACCTGCGCAGCGGCGATACTTTCCAGGTGAACCTGTCGCGCGGCTGGCGTGCCCGCTACGCGCAGCCGCCGGTACCGGTCCCGCTGTATGCGGCCTTGCGCCGCGCCAATCCCGCACCGTTCGCGGGACTGTTGCAACAACCAGGCTGGGCGTTGGCAAGTTCCTCGCCGGAACGGCTGCTGGAAATCCGCGATGGCGAGGCGCAAACGCGCCCGATCGCCGGCACGCGCCCGCGCACGGCGGGCGACGATGACGCCGCGCGCATCCGCGAACTCGTCGACAACCCGAAGGAACGCGCCGAGCACGTGATGTTGATCGACCTCGAACGCAACGACCTCGGCCGCATCTGCGTGCCGGGCAGCATCCGCGTCGACGAGCGGATGGTCGTGGAAAGTTACGCGCACGTGCACCACATCGTCTCCAACGTGCGCGGCAGGCTGCACGTCGGGGTCGCGCCGGGACAAGCCATCGCGGCGGTGTTTCCGGGCGGCACCATCACCGGCTGCCCCAAGGTGCGCTGCATGGAAATCATCGCCGAACTGGAGGCCGAGTCGCGCGGCGCCTACACCGGCGCGCTCGGCTATTTGAACCACGATGGCAGTTGCGACCTCAACATCCTGATCCGCACCCTGCAGATGCAGGGCGATGCGGTCGCGTTCCGGGCCGGCGCCGGCATCGTGGTCGACTCGGAAGCGCAAGCGGAACTCGCGGAAACCCGCGCCAAGGCGCGCGGCTTGTTGCGCGCGCTCGGGGTGCCGTCGTGAGTGACCACGTGCTGGTGAATGGCCGCGCCGATGCCTGCGTGTCGGCGCTCGATCGCGGACTGCTGTATGGCGACGGGTTGTTCGAAACGATCCGCTTCACGCGCGGCGCAGCGCCGTTGTGGACGCGCCACATGCGCCGCCTCGGCGAGGGCTGCGCGCGGCTCGGCATGCCGCCGCCGGAAACGGTGCAGTTGGCTGACGAAGCGCGGCGCGTGCTGGCTGGCGCCGACGATGCGGTGGTGCGGATCACCTTGACGCGTGGTCAGGGCGAGCGCGGTTACGCGCCGCCCGCGAGTCCGCGCACGACACGCATTGTCGCCGCGCATCCCGTGCCCGCGATTCCCGCGGATTGGTACCGGCACGGAATCCGGGTACGCTCTTGCGGATTGCGCTTGGCGCCGCAGCCGCACCTGGCGGGCATCAAGCACCTGAACCGGCTGGAACAGGTGCTGGCGCGCGCGGAATGGTCGGACGTGGACGTGGTCGAAGGCCTGATGTTCGACCATGGCGACCATTTGATTTCGGCGACGGCCGCCAATGTGTTCGGCGTACAGGATGGCGCGCTGGTCACGCCGGCGCTGGATCGATGCGGCGTCGCGGGCGTGTTGCGCGCGGAGTTGTTGCAGGCTTTCCCGCAGGCGGTGGTGAAGGCGATCGAGAGGGACGAAGCGATGCGGATGGATGAAATCTTCGTGTGCTCCAGCGTGCGCGGCGTGTTGCCGGTGCGCGAATGGGATGGCCTGGTGTTGCGCATCGGCGACGCAGCGCGCGCGGCACAGGCGCACTGGCGCTCGCTCGGCTTTGCCGGGGACGAGGCGTGACGCGCCGTCGCAGGCAGCGTGGCCGGCTCGCCAAATTGCTGGCGATGCTGATGCTCGTCATCGTGCTGGCGGTCGCCGCGGCAGCGGTGTGGGGCGGGGTCACGTACCTGCATTTCACGCGTGCTCCGTTGAACGTGCGCGCCGCCGGGCAAACCGTCGAAATCGAGAAAGGCCGGGGGTTCACGGGCATCGTCCGGCAGCTGCGTGACGACGGACTTTCCGACGCCTCGCCGCTGCTGTGGCGTGCGCTGGCGGTGCGGCTCGGCGTCGCCGACAAGTTGCACGCCGGCGAGTACGCGCTGGCGCCGGGGATGACCCCGACCGTGCTGCTGGAAAACATGGCGGCGGGGCGCGTGTTGCACCGTCGCGTCACGCTGGTGGACGGTTGGACCTTCGCGCAGGTGCGCTCAGCGCTGCAGAAGGCGCCCAGGTTGAAACAGGAGCTTGCCGCGCTCACCGACGCGGCGGCCATGGTGAAGCTGGGCGACGCGGAACAATCGCCCGAAGGCGAATTCATGCCCGACACCTACGATTACGTGCTGGGCATGTCCGACCTCGACATCCTCGCGCGGGCGCACAAGGCGATGCAGGAATATCTCGCGAAGGAATGGGCAGGGCGGGATCCGTCGATCCCGTTGCAGACGCCGTACCAGGCGCTGATCCTGGCCTCGCTGGTCGAGAAGGAAACCGCGGTGCCCGCCGAACGCCCCGAGATCGCGGGCGTGTTCGAGCGCCGCCTCGGGATCGGGATGAAACTCGACACCGATCCCAGCGTCATCTTCGGTATGGGCTCCGCCTACGCCGGCAAGATCCACAAATCGGATCTTGAAACCGACACGCCCTACAACACCTACACCCGCGCCGGCCTGCCACCGACGCCGATCGCGTTGCCCAGCCGCGCGGCGATCCGGGCGGTGATGCACCCGGCGCCGGGCGATGCGCTGTACTTCGTGGCGCGGGGCGACGGCACGCACCAGTTCTCGGCGACGCTCGCCGAGCACAATGCGGCGGTGAAGAAATACATTCTCGGGAAGAACAACCGGTGACGGGCAGGCTGATCACGCTGGAGGGCGGGGAAGGTGCCGGCAAGAGCACGCTGCTGGCGGGCCTGCGCGGACATTTCGATCGCATCGGGTTGGACGTGCTGTACACGCGTGAACCGGGCGGCACGCCGGTCGGCGAGGCGATCCGTGCGCTGGTGCTGGACCCCGCGCATCGCGGCATCGCCGCGGAAACCGAGCTGCTGCTGATGTTCGCGGCGCGCGCGCAACTGGTGTGCGACGTGCTGCGTCCCGCGCTGGATGCCGGCCGCTGGGTGCTGTGCGATCGCTTCACCGATGCGAGTTACGCCTACCAGGGCGGCGGGCGCGGCATCGACAGTGCGCGGATCGCCGAGCTCGAACGCATCGCGACCGCGGGCCTCCTGCCCGACCTGACCCTGTTGCTGGATCTGCCGGTCGCCCACGGTCGTGCCCGCGCCAGCCGGCGTGGCGACGCCGATCGCATCGAATCCGAGCGGGACGATTTCTTCGAGCGCATCCGCGCCGCGTATCTCGCGCGTGCGCGGGCCGAGCCACGGCGTTTTCGGGTGATCGATGCGTCGCAGCCTGCCGAGAAGGTGCTGGGGTCGGCCATCGACGCCATCGAGGCGTTGCGCGCAGGCAAGGCGACATGAGCGACGACGGCGAAACCGCGATGGTGTCCGCGTTCGCGCCGGGCGATCCGCTGCCACCCTGGTGCATGCCGGCGTGGGACGTGCTGGCCGCGCGCGCGGCCAGCGGCAGCCTGCCGCACGCCTTGCTGGTGTGCGGCCCCGCGGGGTTGGGCAAGCGCGCCCTCACCGAGGCGTTCGTGCGCGCGCGCTTGTGCGAGTCGCTGCGGGACGGCCGCGCCTGCGGGAGTTGCCGGGCCTGCCGCCTGCTCGCCGCGGGCACGCATCCCGATCGCGTGCTCGTCACGCTCGAGGAAAATCCGAAAACGCACAAGATGCGCACGGAGATCGTGGTCGACCAGGTCCGCGCGTTGTCGGCGCGGCTGGCGATGGCAAGCCAGCTCGGGGGCTGGCAGGTCGCGGTGATCGATCCCGCCGAAGCCATGAACACCGCGGCGCAAAATGCACTGTTGAAGACGCTGGAAGAACCCACGGCATCAAGCCTGATCGTGCTGGTGGCCGACCACCCCTGGGATTTGAATCCCACCGTGCGCAGCCGCTGCCAGCGCGTCGAGATCGCGCTGCCGACGCCGGCGCAGGCCACGGCGTGGCTGGAATCGAGAGGCGTTGCCGATCCCGCGGCGGTGCTGGCTGCGGCGGGCGGCAACCCGGGGCAGGCGTGGCTGCTGGCCGAACACGGCGGGATGCAGCGCCGCCAGGAAGTCGCGCGCGACCTGCTGGCACTGGCTGCGGGGCGCGGGGATGCCCGCGCGATCGGCAGGGCGTGGGCCGACGACGAGCCCGATCAGCGGCTGGAACAGGCCGCGCGGTTGCTGGAAGGCGCCCTGCGCGCACGCGCCGAGGGCGCACGCACGCGGTTCGACCCGGGCTGGGACGATGCCACGCTCGGCGCCCGTTGCGCGGACGCCAACCGCCTGCGCGTCCTCCTGAATGGGCCGCTGCGCAGCGATCTCGCGTTGTTCGACTGGTTGAACGGCCTGCCCCGCGCGCGGCGATAGGCGGCCGCGTCGCCGGTCAGTGCGGGGTCAATCTCGACGCGGCACAATCGCGCCCCGAATGTGCGTCGGCATCCCGCGCACGACCAAAGGAAGTGCCGGCTTGCGCCAGCAAAACACCGACCTGCTCGATCCCGATGCACTGCTGAAACGCCCGGGCGCCCGCCTGATGGTGCTGGCGCCGCACCCGGACGACGAGTCGCTGGCCGCGGGCGGGCTGATCCAGCGCGCCCTGCGTTACGGCGTGCAGGTCGACGTGGTGTTCGTCAGCGACGGCGAAAACAATCCGTGGCCGCAGCGCCTGCTGGAACGCCGCATCCGGATCGGCGAGAAGCAGCGCATTGCCTGGGGGCAGCGCCGGCGCGGCGAAGCCGACGTGGCCCTGCACGCGCTCGGGGCGGGGCGCGTCGGGGTGCACCGGCTGGGCTGGCCGGACGGCGGCGTGACCTGGATGCTGCTCGACGATACGGCTTCGATGCTGGCCGGCATGTGCGGGCTGATCGAGCGTGCGCGCCCGACGCTGCTGGTATTGCCGGACCTGGTCGACCGCCATCCCGACCACAGCGCGCTGCACGTGCTGATGGAGATGGTGTTCCAGAAGTTGCCGGCCGATGCGAAGCCCGAGTGCCTGGGGTATCTGCTGCACGGCCGCTCGCAACCCGGCGTGCGGCGGCGCGCGGTGTTCACGCTGGATGGCGACGAACGGGCGCGCAAGCGAGTCGCGATCGAAGCCCACGCCAGCCAGACCGCGCTCAGCCGTGGCCGCCTGTTGCGCTTCGCCGCGGAGACGGAGACTTTCGTCGCGGGACTGGACAGCCATGATCGCGCGGGCACCACCTTGCCGTGGCGGCCGCCATGGCTGTTGCGGCCCGCACTGGCGCTGCTGGTGGTGGATGGAGCCGGCGGCATGAAAGTGCCGCTCGGCGTGCGTGGCGATGCCAACCTGTTCTGGCGCGACGGCAGTCCCGCGGCACGCAGTTCACGCGTCCTGCAGCCGCCGTATTACGTCAAGCTGTATTGCCCGTTGCCGTCGCCATGGGTGTTCGACGGCTGGGGCTGGTGCCGGTTCGGAACCGCGCGCGCTTGACCGCGGCGCGGCTCGGCGGCAAGCTGACGCCGCAATCAACGAGGGCGCAAGACGATGGCAGCAATGGGCGGCGTGGGCGGTCAGGGCATCCTGTCCGTCGTGATCAAGGACAAGCACACGTTGTACCAATCCTACATGTCGTTCGTGAAGGGCGGCGGCCTGTTCGTGCCCACCAACAAGCGCTACAACTTCGGCGACGAAGTGTTCCTGCTGATGACGCTGCCGGAAGGCACCGAGCGCGTCGCGACCACCGGCCGGGTGGTGTGGATCACGCCGATCGCCGCGCAGGGCAACCGTCCCGCCGGCATCGGCGTGCAGTTCGCCGAGAACGCCGACGGCGACAACGCGCGCACCAGGATCGAAACGCTGCTGGCGGGCTTGCAGGGTGGCGACAAGCCGACGCACACGATGTGAGTGGCGCTGGCGCGGGCCAGCGGCGGAAGCTCACTTCGTGGAAGGGTCCACGGGCCACAGCAGGCGGACGGTTTGCCTCGGTGAGATGTTCTACAAGCAACATCCACCCGCCGGAAGGGCGCCGGGACAGGCGGCACGCTCGTCTCGAGTTGGTCGGGGAGACAGGATTTGAACCTGCGACTTCTACGTCCCGAACGTAGCGCTCTACCAGGCTGAGCTACACCCCGACATGTCGCAACCGGGCAGGGGCCCGCAGCGAGCCGCAAATGATAGCGGGCGCGGCTCCAACCGCGCAAGACGGGCATCCGCGCTGCTAACCTTGCGGTTTTACCGTGAGACGCAACCATGGCGTTGACCGCGCCCCGCACCATGCCCGGTGTGCTGGAATTGCTGCCGCGCGAACAGATCGCGTTCCAGTCGATGCTGGATACCATCCGGCGCGGGTTCGAGGTGTACGGCTTCCTGCCCATCGAAACCCCGGCGATCGAGCTGGCCGACGTACTGCTGACCAAGAGCGGCGGCGAAACCGAGCGGCAGGTGTATTTCGTGCAGTCGACCGGCGCGCTGGAGCGCGCACCTGATCAATCGGGGCGGCCCGAACACGCGCTGCGCTTCGACCTGACCGTGCCGCTGGCGCGCTACGTGGCCGAGCACGAACGCGACCTCGCATTTCCGTTCCGCCGCTACCAGATGCAGCGCGTGTACCGCGGCGAGCGCGCGCAGCGCGGGCGTTTCCGCGAGTTCTACCAGTGCGACATCGACGTGATCGGCAAGGATACGTTGTCGCTGCGCTACGACGCCGAGATTCCCGCGGTGATCCACGCGGTGTTCCGCGCGCTCGACATCGGCGCGTTCACGATCTGGCTCAACAACCGCAAACTGATGCGGGGATTCTTCGAGGGGCTGGGCATCGGCGATGGCGAAAAACAGATGCTGGTGCTGCGCGAGGTGGACAAACTGGACAAGCGCGGTGCCGAGCACGTGCGCGGCGTGCTGACCGGCGATGCGTTCGGCCTGTCCGCGGACGCGGTCGAGAAGATCCTGCGCTTCGTCGAAATGCGCTCGACCTCGCTGGCCGATGCGCACGCCAAGCTCGATGCGTTGGGTTCCGGCAGCGAGACCTTCGAGCAGGGCCGCGCGGAACTGCGCGAAGTGCTGGATACCGTCGCCGCGTTCGGCGTGCCGGAATCGGCGTTCGCGTTGAACCTGTCGATCGCGCGCGGGCTCGATTACTACACCGGCACGGTGTACGAGACCACCCTGGACGAGCACCCGGAAATCGGTTCGATCTGTTCCGGCGGCCGTTACGACAACCTCGCCGGCAACTACACCAAGTCGAACCTTCCGGGCGTCGGCATTTCGATCGGGTTGACCCGGCTGTTCTGGCAGTTGCGCGAGGCGGGGCTGCTGAAGACCGCCAACAGCACGGTGCAGGTGCTGGTGACGCAGATGGACGCCGCGCAACTTCCGGTGTGCCTCGCCATCGCGAAGGAATTGCGCGATGCCGGCATCGCCACCGAGGTCGCGCTGGAAGGCGGCAAACTCGGCAAGCAGTTGAAGTACGCCGATCGCGCCGGCATCCGCTTCGCGGTGGTGGCGGGCGAGGACGAATTGGCACGTGGCGCGGTGGCGGTGAAGGATCTGCGCCGCGGCGACCAGTTCGAGGTACCGCGCGTGGAACTGGTGAAATCGCTGCGGGTGGAATTGGCGCAGGACGAAGCAGGCATCGGCGGAGAATCTTCTCCTTCATGACGTCAATCGCACGATCACCCCTGACGTCATTCCCGCGCAAGCGGGAATCCATCTTCAAAGGATGTGTGGATGGATAAGCAACCGGCGGTTTACATACTTTCGAATCGCGAGCGAGGTACTTTGTACGTTGGCGTGACGGGCAACTTGAAATTGCGGGTCTGGGAACATCGGCAAGGGTTCGTTGATGGATTCACGAAGCGGTATGGCGTGAAACGTTTGGTCTGGTACGAGTGGGTTGCCGATTTTCCGTCGGCGATCCAGCGAGAGAAACGGATCAAAAAGTGGAATCGGGCTTGGAAGCTCGAATTGATAGAAGGAAGTAATCCGTCCTGGAAGGATCTTTGGGAAGATTTGTGCGATTGAAGCAACAATGGATTCCCGCTTGCGCGGGAATGACGCCCTTTGGGGATGGTTGGATTCATGACTAACGAACAGATCAAGCTGGATGGCGGCAGCCTGACCCGCGCGGAGGTGATCGCGGTCGCACGTGGTGGCGCAAAGGTCGAACTGGACGCCGCGCAGTTGCACAAGGTGCAGCGCGCCGCCGATTTCATCGCCGACAAGGTGCGCTGCGGCGAGCCGATCTACGGCGTCACCACCGGCTTCGGCAGCAACGCGGACAAGCTGCTGGGGGCGCATCGCGTGCGCGACGAGCTGCCGGGGGGCAACCCCGATCCGCGCGAGGAAACCTTGCCGGAGGAATTGCAGCACAACCTCGTCATCACCCACGCGGTATGCGTGGGCGAGCCGCTGACGCCGGACGTGGTGCGCGCGATGCTGGTGATCCGCATCAACACGTTGATGCGCGGGCATTCCGGCATCCGCGTCGAAACCCTGCGCGCGCTGTCGGAGATGTTGAATCGCGGCATCGTGCCGGTGGTGCCGGCCAAAGGCTCGGTGGGTGCGAGCGGTGACCTCGCGCCGCTGTCGCACCTCGCGATCGTGCTGCTGGGCGGCGGCGAGGCGTTCGTCGAAGGCGAGCGCATGTCCGGCGCGGAGGCCCTGCAGCGCGTCGGGATGCAGCCGGTCAAATTGTCCTTCAAGGAAGGCTTGGCGCTCAACAACGGCACCGCGCAGATGCTGGCGACCGCGGTGCTGGCGCTGGATGAACTGGAATACCTGCTCGGCGTCGCCGATCTCGCCGCGGCGATGACACTGGACGCCTTCGCCGGCCGCAGCGGCGCGTTGCGCGAAGAAGTGCACGCGCTGCGTCCGCATCCGGGACAGGTTTCCGCGGCACGCCGTGTACGCGGGTTGCTCGCCAATTCCACGCTGGTCGACATTCCTTACCATCTGGTGCCGCGCTTCAAGACCTGGAGCGCACGTGCGTGGACCACGCCGCAAGACCGTGCGCTCAGTTTCGACATACGTTGGGAGTGGGTGCCGGCCGACCAGCGGCACGGACGCGAGGCGTTCTACCAGCGCTTCCTGCCGTTCAAGGGCGGCAAGAAACACCAGCCGCAGGACGCCTATTGCCTGCGCTGCATGCCGCAGGTGCACGGCGCGGTGCGCGATGCGTGGGCGCAGGCCTGCCGCGTCATCGACATCGAATTGAACGCGGTCACCGACAATCCGCTGATCTTCCCGGATGCGGAAGGTGCCCGTCACATCGAGGAGCAAGTGATCTCGGCGGGCCATTTCCACGGCATGCCGCTGGCGCTGGCGATGAGCTACGTGAAGGCCGCGATCCCGGTGCTGGCGTCGATTTCGGAACGGCGGCTCAACAAGCTGGTGGATCCCGCGACCAACGACGGCCTGCCGGCGTTCCTGACCGGCAACGAGGATGGCACCGATTCCGGGTTCATGATCGTGCAGTACACCGCGGCGGCGCTGGCCAACGATTTGGCCACGCGTGCGCACCCGGCCAGCGTGTATTCGATCCCGACCAGCGCGAACGCCGAGGATCATGTCTCGATGGGCGCCAACGAGGCGCGCCAGGTGCTGGGGATGACCCGCGACCTGTCCGACGTGCTGGCGTTGGAGTTGTACACCGCGGCGCAGGCGCTGGACTACCGCAACGACATGCTGAACGCGGCGCGCCGCCTGGCCGTCGCGGGCGGTTGGCAGGCGCTCGCGGCCAAGGTCGACAATCCGCCGCCGGCCGGGCACCCGCAGCGCGCGCAATTCGAAGCCGAGGTACAGGCGCTGGCCGGCCAGCTTGCCGGCGCCGGGGCATTCCGTCCGGGCGAGGCGGTGCGCATGGCGCACGAGCGCCTGCGCCAGGCCATCGGCTTCATGCACCGCGACCGCGCGATGCAGCACGACATAGCGGCGGCCTGCCGACTGCTGCACGAACGCGCCGTCGGCGCCTGATCCGCGCTGCATTCGAACGCATTCCGAGCCGTGGCCGCGGCGCTTGCGCGCGGGTCATGGTGCCGTTATCCTCTCGTTCAATGTATTAATGCATTAATACATTGGCATCCTTGGTGCATTTGCATATCCATATCCAGTGACCGCGAAGGCGCGGCCGTGGAGCCTCGATGAAACGCAGAATGCTCGATCCCGAAGAATCCGCCGGCACGGCGGAAACCAGCCTGTGCAAGGCACTGCTCGCGATGCGCGACGTCGGCGAGATGCGCGCGCTGTTGCACGACCTGTGCACGCCGGCGGAGCTGGAGGCATTGGTGGATCGTTGGACGGTGGTGCCGCACGTGCTGAAGGGCACACCGTATCGCGAGATCCACGAACACACCGCGGTCAGCATCACCACGATCGGCCGGGTCGCCCGCTTCCTGACCCGGGGCAGCGGCGGTTACCGCAAGGCCGCGGCGCGGGTCGCGGCGCGCGGCAAGCCGCGGCAGGAGCGGCGCGCATGAATCCGCGCGAACGCCTGCGCATCGCGGTGCAGAAATCCGGGCGGCTCAGCGAACCCGCCTTCGATCTGCTGGACCGTTGCGGCTTGCGCTTCCGGCGCAGCCGCGACGGGTTGTTCTGTTTTGGCGAGGGCGAGCCGATCGACCTGCTGCTGGTGCGCGACGACGACATCCCCGGTCTGATCGCGCAGGGCGTGTGCGAGCTCGGCATCGTCGGGCGCAACGTGCTGGACGAATTTTCGCGCGGCACCGATGCAGGCCCGGAACTGCAGGCCATGCGCGGGCTGGGCTTCGGCCACTGCCGGCTGGCCATCGCGGTGCCGCAGGAGCGCGCCTACGACGGCCCTGCATCGCTGGCCGGCCTGCGGCTGGCGACGTCGTATCCGAACCTGCTGCGCGACTGGCTGCGACGGCATGCGGTGCAGGCCGACGTGGTCACGCTGGCCGGGTCGGTCGAGATCGCGCCGCGTCTCGGCACCGCGGACGCCATCTGCGACCTCGTGCAGAGCGGCGCGACGCTGCTGGCCAACCAGTTGCGCGAGGTCGATCGGGTGCTGGACAGCGAAGCGGTGCTGGTGCGGGCCGCGCAGCTTCCGGCCGATGGCCGCGCCGACGTCGTCGAATTGTTGTTGCGCCGGATCGAAGGGGTCACGCGCGTGCGCGGGTCGCGCCTGTTGTTGTTGCAGGCGGCGCGCGATTGCGTGGAAGCGGTGATCGCCGCGCTGCCGGGTTCGCCGCGCCCGACCGTGCTGCAGATGGATGGGCAGCCGGGGCAGGTGATGTTGCAGGCGCTGTGCCCCGACGAGTTGGGTTGGCGCCAGCTCGAGGAGATCCAGCGCGCCGGCGCGCGCGAGCTGTTCGTGCTGCCGGTCGAGAGGGCGCTGGCATGAGGCGCATCGATTGGAGGGATCTCGACGACCGCGAACGCGCGCGGGCGCTGGCGCGCCCTCCGCGGGTCCGCAGCGCCGAGCTGCGCGTCGCGGTCGCGGACATCCTCGACGAGGTGCGGGCGCGCGGTGACGCCGCGTTGCGGCGGTACGCCGCGAAATTCGATCAAGTGGAAATCGGGGACATCGAGGTCACGGCCGGCGAGTTCGATGCCGCCGATGCATCGCTGGACCCGGGGTTGAAGCGGGCCGTGCGCGAAGCCGCGGAGCGCATCGAGGCGTTTCACCGCGCCTGCATGGTGCCGGACGTCGCGCTCGACACCGCGCCGGGCGTGCGCGTGGAACGCGTGTCGCGTGCGATCGCGCGCGTCGGCCTGTACGTGCCGGCCGGCAGCGCGCCGCTGCCCTCGACGGTATTGATGCTGGCGATTCCGGCACGGCTCGCCGGGTGCGAGGACATCGTGCTGTGCTCGCCGCCGCGCGCGGACGGTGGCTGCGATCCGGCGGTGCTGTTCGCCGCGCGCCTGTGCGGCGTCCAGCGTGTGTTCAAGTCGGGTGGCGCGCAGGCGATCGCGGCGCTGGCCTACGGAACGGAGAGCGTGCCGCATTGCGACAAGCTGTTCGGGCCCGGCAACGCGTTCGTCACCGAGGCCAAGTTGCAGGTGTCGTCCGACCCGGCCGGCGCCGCCATCGACATGCCGGCGGGGCCATCCGAAGTCCTGGTGATCGCGGATGATTCGGCGAATCCCGCGTTCGTCGCGGCCGACCTGTTGTCGCAAGCCGAGCACGGACCGGACTCGCAGGTGCTGCTGGTCAGCGATTCGGACGCCACGCTGGATGCCGCGGCGCGCGAGGTGGAGCGTCAGTGCGCGACGCTGCCGCGCGCCGCGATCGCGCGTCAGGCGCTGGCGCACAGCCGCCTGGTCCGGGTTGCCTTGATCGCCGATGCGTTCGAAGTGGGCAACCGCTACGCACCCGAGCACCTGATCGTGCAGGTGCGCGAGCCGCGTCGCTGGCTCGATGCGATCCGCAACGCCGGGTCCGTGTTCCTCGGGCCGTGGACGCCCGAGTCGCTGGGCGACTATTGCAGCGGCAGCAACCACGTACTGCCGACCTACGGCTGGGCGCGCAGCGTCGGCGGTTTGTCGGTGGCGAGTTTCCAGAAGCAGGTCACGCTGCAGGAATGCACGGCCGAAGGCCTGCGCACGATCGGGCCATGTGCCGCGACGCTGGCTGCCGCCGAACGGCTGGATGCGCATCGCCGTGCGATCGAGGTGCGGTTGGCTTCCGGTCCGTCCGCTGCCTCGGCGGAGGTCGCCGTCGCATGAACCGCACCGATAGCCCGGTCGACCTCGCCCGCCCGGAAATCCGGGCGCTGCAAGCATATTCCTCGGCGCGCATGGAAGCGCGCGGCGGCGCGCTGCTGTTGAACGCCAACGAATCGCCGTGGCCGCCGTTCGACAATGCCGCAGGCTGGAATCGCTATCCCGATCCGCAACCGGCCGCGTTGCTGGACAGGCTGGCCGAACTGTACGGCGTCGATGCGACCCAACTGTTGATCGGTCGCGGCAGCGACGAGGGCATCGACCTGCTGATGCGCGCGTTTTGTGCGGCGGGCCGCGATGCGATCATGGTTTCGCCGCCGACCTTCGGCATGTACGCGGTGTGTGCGCGGGTGCAGGGTGCCGACGTGGTCGAGGCGCCGTTGCGCGAGGATGGCTCGCTGGATGTCGATGCGCTGCTTGCACGCGTGACGCCGGCGGTGAAACTGGTGTTCGTGTGTGCGCCCAACAATCCGTCGGGTGCGGGCGTGCCGCGCACGGCGATCCTGCGACTGGCCGGAGCGCTGGCGGGCAGGGCCTTGCTGGTGGTCGACGAGGCCTATGTGGAGTTTGTCGAACCCGGGGGCGATGGCGGCAGCGTCGCCGATTGCGTGGGCGCCGTACCGAATCTGGTCGTGCTGCGCACCCTGTCCAAGGCATGGGCACTGGCCGGCGTGCGCGTCGGCATGTTGCTCGCCGATGCGCGGGTGGTCGCCTTGTTGCGCAAGTTGACGCCGCCGTACCCGGTGCCGGCGCCTTGCGCGGAAGCCGCGCTGCGCGCGGTTTCAAGGGCCGGCGAACGCGCCATGCGCGAGCGCGTGGCCGTGACGATCCACGAACGTGCACGCTTGCGCGCCGCCTTGGCCGGGCTCGCCTGCGTGCGCGAAGTATTGCCGTCGCAGGCGAATTTCCTGGCCGTGCGTTTCCACGATGCCGAAGCGGCGCTGGATGCGCTGCTGGCGTCGGGCATCGTGGTGCGCGACGTGCGGCGCTACCCGAGCCTGGGCGATGCGTTGCGCCTGACGCTCGGGGCGCCTGCCGAAAACGATCGCGTGCTCCAGGTCCTGCGGGCTTGCGTGGAGCAGCCGGCATGAGCCGCAAGCTGCTGTTCGTCGATCGTGATGGGTGCCTCGTGGTCGAGCCGGGCGACGAGCAACTCGACAACTTCGAAAAGTTCGACCTGATGCCGGGTGTCATCGCGGCGCTGCAGCGTTGCGTCGCGGCCGGTTACGACCTGGTGATGGTGACCAACCAGGACGGGCTCGGCAGCGCGGGTTTCCCGGAAGCGGATTTTCGTGGCCCGCAGGAGTTGCTGTTGCGCATCCTTGCGTCGCAGGGCATCCGCTTCCGCGAAGTGCTGATCGACCGCAGTTTCGAACACGAGAATCGCGATACCCGCAAACCCGGCACGGGCATGCTGCGCCACCATCTCTCCGACGACGGCTGGAGCCGCGTCGATTCCGCGGTGGTGGGCGACCGCGCCACCGACATGCAGCTCGCGGGCAACCTCGGCGTGCGTGGATTCCGCATCGGCGCGGACGGGATGGACTGGACCGAAATCGCGCACCGCTTGCTGGACGATCCGCGTGTGGGCGAGGTCGAGCGCGTGACGCGAGAGACCCGCATTTCGGTTCGCGTCGACCTCGACCGTTGCGATGACGCCGAAGTTTCCACCGGCATCGGGTTCTTCGACCACATGCTGGAACAGCTCGGCAAGCATGGTGGTTTCGCCTTGAGGCTGCGTTGCGAGGGCGACACCCACGTCGACGAACACCACACCGTCGAGGACTGCGGCCTGGCGATCGGCGAGGCGCTCAGGCGGGCACTCGGCGACAAGCGCGGCATCGCCCGCTACGGTTTCTCGTTGCCGATGGACGAAAGCGCGGCGGATGCGCGGCTCGATCTTTCCGGTCGCGCCTGTTTCGTGTTCGATGGCCGCTTTCCGCGCGAGCGCGTGGGCGAACTGCCGACCGAGATGGTGCCGCATTTCTTCCGCTCGCTGTGCGATGCGCTGGGCGCGAACCTGCATCTCGCGGTGCGCGGCGAGAACGCGCACCACATGGTCGAGGCGTGCTTCAAGGTCGTCGCGCGCGCGTTGCGGCAGGCCCTGCGCCGCGAGGGCGATGCACTGCCAAGCACGAAAGGGCTGCTGGCATGAGCGTGGTGCTGGTCGACTCGGGCGGCGCCAACATCGGTTCGGTGCGCTACGCCCTGCAGCGATTGGGCGTGGAGGCTGCACTGACGTCCGATGCCGCCGCGATCCGCGCCGCCGACAAGGTGATTCTGCCCGGGGTCGGGGCCGCCGCGCCCGCGATGCAACGATTGCGCGCGTTGCGCCTCGTCGAGGTGCTGCGCAGCCTGACCCAACCGGTGCTGGGCGTGTGCCTCGGCATGCAGCTCCTGTGCGCGCATTCGGAAGAAGGCGATGTCGATGGCCTGGACGTCATCGACGCGACGGTCAGGCGCATCGATGCGCGCGATGGACTGCGGGTGCCGCACATGGGCTGGAACCGCGTGCGCGCGATCGCGCCGCATGCGTGGCTGGCCCGCGAAGACGGTTGGGCGTACTTCGTGCATGGCTACGCGGTGCCGGTGGGCGCGTCGACGCTGGCCACCTGCGAATATGGCGCGACGTTCTCCGCCGCGATCGGCCGCGGCAATTTCGCGGGCGTGCAGTTCCACCCTGAACGCTCCGCGACGCTGGGCGCGAGGGTGCTGCGGGGGTTCCTCGCCGCATGAGCTTCGAGGTGATCCCGGCGATCGATTTGCGCGGCGGCCGCGTGGTGCGTTTGCGCCAGGGCGACTATGCGCACGAGACGATGTTTGCGGACGACCCGGTCGAACTTGCGCGGCGCTACGCCGACGACGGCGCGCGTCGTTTGCACGTGGTCGACCTCGACGGCGCGCGTTCGGGACGGTTCGAAAACCTGGGCGTGATCGAAAACATCGCCGGCGCATGTCGACTGGATGTACAGGCCGGCGGCGGCGTGCGCGATCGCGAGGGGTTGCAACGCCTGTACGCGGCCGGCGTGGCGCGCGCGGTGGTCGGCAGCGTTGCCGTGCGCGACCCCGCCACCGTGGCGGAATGGATCGGGCAGTACGGCGCGGACCGGCTGGTGCTGGCGCTGGACGTGCGCCGGCAAGGCAAGGCGTGGTGCCTGCCCGTGCACGGCTGGACCGAGGATTCCGGCGTCGAGCTCGCCGCGCTCGCCAGCCACTACGTGGGCGCCGGCGCGCGCCACGTATTGTGCACCGACATTTCGCGCGACGGCACGTTGGGCGGCTTCAACCTCGAGCTGTATCTCGATTTGCGGAAGCTGGCGCCGGACTTCCAGGTGCAGGCATCCGGCGGCGCCCGCTCGCTGGACGACATCCGCGCGGTGCGCGGCGCGGGCACGGGCGCGGTGATCCTCGGGCGTGCGCTGCTCGAGGGGCGCTTCAGCCTGAAGGAAGCGCTGCGATGCTGAGCCGCAGGATCATCCCCTGCCTCGACGTGCGCGAGGGACGCGTAGTCAAGGGCGTGCGCTTTCGCGACCACGTGGTCGTGGGCGACATCGTCGAACTCGCGCTGCGTTACCGCGACGAGGGCGCCGACGAACTGGTGTTCTACGACATCACCGCGAGCCCGCAAGGACGCAGCGTCGACCGCGCCTGGGTCGAGCGCGTCGCGCGCGGGATCGACATTCCGTTCTGCGTCGCCGGGGGCATCCGTGGCGTGCAGGACGCGCGCGCGGTCCTGCACGCCGGGGCCGACAAGATCTCGATCAACTCGCCCGCGCTGGAACGGCCGGCATTGATCGACGAATTGGCCGCGGCCTTCGGCGTGCAGTGCGTGGTGGTCGGCATCGATTCGTCGCGCGACGAGGATGGCGAGTGGCGGGTGCGCCAGTACAGCGGCGATCCATCGCGCATGCGCGATGCGGCGCGGCGCACGCTGGACTGGATCGGCGAGGCGCAACGGCGCGGGGCCGGCGAGATCGTGCTCAACTGCATGGACAGCGACGGCGTGCGCCGCGGCTACGACATCGAACAATTGCACGCGGCGCGCGCGATTTGCCGCGTGCCGTTGGTGGCTTCCGGGGGCGCCGGCGCACGGGAACACTTCCGCGAGGCGTTCGTCGCAGCCGACGTGGATGGGGCGCTCGCGGCGAGCGTGTTCCATTCGGGCCACATCGCCATCCCGGCGTTGAAGGCGTGGTTGCAGGAACAAGGCGTGACGGTGCGGACATGAGCGAAGCCATGAATACCGGCAATAGCGACCTCGATGCCCTCGACTGGAGCAAGGGCGGCGGCTTGCTGCCGGTCATCGTGCAGCATTGGTCGACCGGCGAAGTGTTGATGCTCGGTTACATGAATGCCGAGGCCCTTGCCGAAACGCGGCGCAGCGGCAGGGTCACGTTCTTCAGTCGCGGCAAGCAACGCCTGTGGACCAAGGGCGAGACTTCCGGGCACGTGTTGGAATTGAAATCGATCCGCGCGGATTGCGATCGCGACACGTTACTTGTCGAAGCCGCGCCGCGCGGCCCGACCTGCCACCTCGGCACGTCGAGCTGTTTCGGGGAATCTGCGAAGCCCGCGCTGTCGTTCCTGGCGGAACTCGACGCACTGGTCGCGCGACGCGCGGTCGAACGTCCCGCCGGCAGCTACACCACCGCCCTGTTCGAGTCCGGCATCCGCCGCATCGCGCAGAAGGTCGGCGAAGAGGGCGTCGAAACCGCGTTGGCTGCGGTCGCCCAGGATGACGAAGCCTTGCTGGGCGAGGCGTCGGACCTCGTCTATCACCTTGTCGTCTTGCTGCGCGCGCATGGCCTCTCGCTGGCCGATGTGGCCGCCGCGCTGGAGCAACGCCACGCCAGGTCGACGATCGGCGCGTGAATGGCGGGCGTGATGGGTTTGCCCTGCCGATCAACGCCCAAGTGTACGGAATCGAACCTTCCGTGGGAGGTTTCCTGCCAATGGGAAGATTGCTCCGGCCGTTACCGGCAAGGACCGACAATACCCGTGATCATGCAATAACGGTCGAGGTCGTCGGGGGCAAAGACAGAACCGGCAAACTTCTTCTTGACGCCGCTTGCATAGGCAGACTGGTCGGCCTTGTCCAGGGGATCGTAGTGGTAAAGCACGACCGCCTTTACCCCAGCCTTCGTCGCAAGCTCTCCGATATTGTCCGTGTCGAGATGCTCGGATATGAAGTGGGCCCGGAACGTTTGGGCGCGTTTCGGCAACCAATGGTTCCGTGCGGCCATCGAACGGATGAATCGATCGCGATCCTCGCGGTCGCGGCTCGATGCCTCCGCCACCAGCACATCGGCGCCCTTTGCCAATCGAGCTACGGCATCGCTCGGACCCGTATCGCCCGTGAATACGATCACCCCGTGCGGCGTTTCGATCCGGTAGGAATAGGATTTCAACACCTCGCGTTGTTGGGTCGGCATCAGCGCGTAATGGGAATTTTCGGCCGCGGTGACGCTGATCTTGTCGTCCCGGAAGATCACGCCGTCCCGATCGAACTCGTGGGCAACGAAGGGGCTCGCGAATTGCCCGTTGCCGAGTCGGTAGGCGGAAGGGTTTTCGGCCTCGAAGGGACGAAAGCCGATCGTGATGAAGTGGAACGCCGCGTCCACCAATTCCCTGGTTTGTGGCGGCCCGTAAATGTTGAAGGATGCGGCTGCTCCGAAGAGATCCGCATGGACAAAATCGTTCGCCATGACATCGGCCAGGCCGAGGTCATGGTCCGCATGAAGGTGCGTGAAAAAAATGGTCTTGATCTGCTCGGATTTGATGCCGGCTTCGATCATCCGGCGCATGGTTCCGATCCCGCAATCGATCAAATATTCGCGCCCGTCCACGATGAGCAGCGTGGAGGGCTCCGACCGGTCGAGCCGCAACGGCGGCCCACCCGCCGTGCCGAGAAAGACGATCTCGGTAACGCGTTTCGGGACTGCGGCGGGAGTGTCTTGGGCGGCTTCAGCGCCGGGCACGCCAACAGCCAACGCAAGTGCAAGGACCACAATTGCTCGAAGCGCTGCCACCAATGCCGATACACACATGGGCGCATCCTCCGACACTCGCCGGTGACTTGTCCTGCCAGTTCGTCCCGCGACAATGTTACTCGCCACCAGCTTCGGTACGATGCCGTCGCCCGGTAGCTTATGCCCGTTTCTGCAATGAAAGCCGGGTAGCACACGAAGGTCCACTTCAGGGCGGAAACGGGCGCTGCAGCCGCGTTGATCCGCTCGCGGACGGGATCACCCGCATGTGGCGCCCGCTAATGCGCGAGGGGGTGCTCATGCAACCGCGCGAGTTGTCGCTGCACGCGATCGAGGTCGGCGGGCGTATCCACGTCCGCCACATCGAGGCGCACACGCTCGACCCGTGTGCCCTGGCGGCGGAGCCACGCCTGCGCACCCTCCGCTCCGTGCCACGCAGCGAGTTCGGCGAAGCAATCCACCGGAAACAGCACGGGTGGTCCGGGCATGCCGGCATGATCGGCTGCCAGGATCTGTTCCGGTTTTTGCGCGTGCCGAACGAGCATGGCTTGCAGCGCACGCGCATCGAGCAGTGGATGATCGGCCAGGCACACCAGCGCCGACACGGCCAGGGGAAAACGCTCGCGCACGGCGCGGATGCCGGCGCCCAGCGATGCGCCGAGGCCATCGCGCCAATCGGGGTTCGGCACCCGGGTGACGGGCAAACCGGCCAGCGCGGCGGCCACATCGTCGCCGCCGGCGCCGGTCACCACCAGCAGCGGACGGTGGAGGCACAGCAGCGTGCGTGCCACGCGTCGGACCATGGGTTCGCCATCAATGTGCGCCAATTGCTTGAGCGTGCCGAAACGGCGGCCTTCACCGGCGGCCAGCAAGAGCACGACCGTTTCGTTCGCGGAGGGCGTCGCGGCGCTCATGCGAGCACGGCGCCGGCGGTCGCCAGCAGCGGCCCACCCTCGCGGGCACGCTGGACGGCCAGGATTTCCGCGGCGATCGCCAGCGCGATTTCTTCGGGCGTGTTCGCGCCGATGTCCAGTCCGGCCGGCGCGTGCAACATCCATCCGGGCGTTTCCAGTTCGTCGAGCAGGCGCGACGCGCGCACGCGCGAACTCAATGCGCCGACGTAGGCGAGCGGAATGCCTTCCAGCCCGTTCAGATAGGCCACATCCCGCGCGAAATTGTGGGTCATCGCCACCACCGATGTCTGTGGATCGAACGCGACCGCCTCCCGCAGGCGTCCCGGTTCCGTGCAACAGGTCGCGGGTCCGGCCGGCAGGTCGGAGGCATCGAGCCGGCGTGGATCGTTGTCCACCAGCGTGGTCTGCCAGCCCAGTGCCCCGGCCAGTCGCAGCAGCGCGTGCGCGGTGGCGTTGCTGCCTATCACGATCAGCGCATGGGGCGGCTGCACCGGTTCGAGCAGGACTTCGTCGTGGCCGCCTGCATTGCGCACGGCGATCACGTCAGCGCGTTCCGGTCGCGGATGGGCGAGCGCTTCGCGCAAGGTGCCGCGCGCGGGCGCGTTCCCATTGGTGCCATCGGAAACTGCGTGCCGCGGTGCGATGGTTGCACCGTCGCGGGCGAACCACGTCGCCAGCGTCGCCGGCCGACGTTCGCGCAGGCTGGCATCGAGCGGCGCGAGCCACGCCATCGCGTTCGCCCGTTCGATCGGCTCGATCAACACTTCGAGTTCGCCGTCGCAGCCCATCTCCATCAAAACGTCCAGGCCCGATTCGGCGTTGTAGCCCACGCGCAAGGGGAGTCCGTCGCGAATGACCACGCGGGCGCGCTCGACGATATCGCGCTGCGGACAACCGCCGGACAACTCGCAGACGACGCGTCCGTCGGCGTGGACCAGCATCCGCGTGCCGGCGTGGCGGAAGGTCGAACCGCGGGTCCGGATCAGCGTGGCCATCGCCGCCGAGGCACCGTCGGCAAGACCTTCGACCGCATCGATCAGCGCGCGCCATTCCGCCGCGCTGCTCATTGGCGAGGGCCGGCGTCAACGGTCGCAGGAACGTTCCGCATCATGCCTTGGCAAGCGCCGCCTTCACGCGCTCGGGCCGGAACGGCCTCTGGCGCAGCCGCACACCCACCGCATCGTAAACGGCATTGCTGATGACCGCCGCGGTCGGGCAGGTCGAAGGCTCGCCGCCACCGGTCGACATGAACTCCGGACTGTTGTTCACCAGCACCATCTCGATGCTGTCCGGGATCTCGTGGAAGCGCAGGATCGGATAGCCCGTCCAATCGCGGCTGGTGACGTGCGCGTGGTCGAAGGTGATTTCCTCGTGCAGCGTGCGGCTCATCGACTGGATGATGTTGCCCTCGATCTGGTTGCGCATGCCGTCCGGGCTGATGACGAGGCCGTTGTCGTGCGCGACGACCACCCGCACGACGCGGATTTCGCCGGTCTGCTGATCGACTTCGACGTCCGCGATGGTCGCGGCAAGGCTGTCGTCGCGGTTGACCCACGCGATGCCGCGGCCCCTGGCCATGCGGGCGCTCTGCTTGCCGGCACTGAACGCCACGCGCGGCTGCCACCCATAATGCTTGGCGGCGGCTTTCAGTATGCCGATGGTACGTGGTTGCTTGAGGTACTTGAGCCGGAACTCCAGCGGGTCCTGCTTCGCCGCCGCGGCCAGTTCGTCGATGAAGGCTTCCATCGCGAAGGTGGTCTCGAACTGGCCCGGCGCGCGCATCCACGCCGTGATCACGCCGACGCGACTCGCGTTGTGGGAAGACACTTCCGCGTTCTCGAACGTGTATTCGTAACCGATCGCGGCGCTGCCGAGATTCTGCTTGCCGACCGGCTTGCCGATCAATTCCGAAGGCAGCAGGCGCGTATCGGACAACGTCGGCACCCACATGTGGTGACGCCAGGCCGTGACGTTGCCCTGCGCGTCCAATGCGCCCTCAAGCTCCTGCACGATGGCCGGTTCCTTCGGGTCCCATCCGTGCGAATCCCAGCGCATCCACTGCACGCGCACCGGCCGACCCGCGGCGCGCGACATGATCGCGGCGTCCGCCATCACGTGTTCCAGTCCATTGCGTCCGTACTGGCCGGCGGCCTCGACCCAGCGCACTTCGACCTTGTCGACCGGGAATCCCAGCAACTCGGCCAGATCGCGCTGCGCCTGATGCGGCATCTGCGTGCCGCCCCAGACGATGGCCTTGTCCTTGCTTACGTCGGCGATGGCGCACTCGGGGCCGATCGAACCATGGGTCTCGAACGGCGTGAGGTACGTGGCCTTGAGCGTGTGCGCGGCGGACTTCAGCGCGGTGTCCACGTCGCCATGTTTGGCGACGGATTCCGGCTTGCCGGGCGCCTTGCGTACCGCATCCCAGACCTCGTCGGTCGCGGCGAGGCCATTCCAGTCCGACCACTTGGCCAGGCCATCATCCGGCCCCTTGCGATGGAGTTTCGAACCCAGTCGCTGCGCCGCCTGGATCGCGCCCCACTCGGTTTCCGCCAGCACGCCGAGGAAATTTTTCTCGCGCACAATCCTGACGAAGCCGGGAATGTCCTTGAGGCCGGTTTCGTCGACGCTCAAGAGCTGCGATTCGATACCGTACGGACGCACCACGCGGCCGTGCAACATGCCGGGCACCTTCACGTCCTGCATGAACGTGAACTCGCCCGTCGTCTTGCCGGGAATGTCCTTGCGCAGCACCGACTTCCCGATCACGGTGTATTTGGACGGGTCCTTGAGCTTGGCGTTGGGCGCGACCTTCATGCCGAAGGTTTCGCCGCTGGCGCCGATGGTCACGTCGAGGCGCTTGCCGCCCACGAGTTCGCCGTAGGTGATGGACTTGCCCGCCGCGCCGGCGACGGTGATGATCCCCGCGGCCGCCGTCAGTTTGTCCACCGGCACGCCAAAATGCTTGCTCGCCATGTCCAGCAGTACCTGACGGCCTGCCGCGGCCGCGTGCTGGATCTGCGGTCCCGCATAACGCACCGCCATGCTGCCGTAGGACGGACCCTGGTCGACCGTTTCGGTGGTCGAACCCATCACGAGATAAAAGTGCTCGTACGGGAAATCCAATTCGTCGGCGGCGATCTGCAGCAGCGCGTTCGGCGCGCCGTTGCCTTGTTCGACCTTGCCGGTGAACAGCGTGGCGGTGTTGTCGGGATGGATCGCGATCCAGGCATTGAGCTTGGCCGGATCGACCGCCGCGAACGCGCCGCTGCCTTTCATCGCGGTCACGCTGGTATCCAGCGGCAATTCGCGCATCGCCGCCATGGCCGCGGCCGGGCCGAGCAGGCTGAAGCCCAGCACCAGGCCGCCCGAGGTTTTGAGGAACGCGCGGCGGCTGGCGCCGAGGTCGGAGAGTTCGGATGGAACGATGATGTCACGACGTCGCGTATTCATGCCGGCACTCCCGCTTTGGCAACCCGCTCGATGGCGCGGACGATGCGCATGTGCGTGCCGCAGCGGCACAGGTTGCCGTCCAGTGCCTGCTTGATCTCGTCGCGCGTCGGGTGTGGATTCTTCTTCAACAGCGCATCGGCGGTCATGATCATGCCGTTGATGCAGTAGCCGCACTGCACGGCCTGCTCGTCGATGAACGCCTGCTGCAGCGGACTCGGACGGTCGACGGTGCCGAGCCCTTCGAGCGTCGTGACCGCGTGGCCTTCCGCCGCCTCGACCGGCAGGATGCACGAGCGGACTGCCTCGCCGTCCAGGTGGACCGTGCACGAGCCGCATTGCGACAAGCCGCAGCCGAACTTCGGCCCGTGCAGCCCGAGGTTGTCCCGCAACACGTAGAGCAACCGGGTGCCGGGTTCGACAGAAACGTCGTGCGACCGGCCGTTGACCTTCAAGTGGACTGTCTTGGACATGCAGGGCCTCCCGGGATGGATGCGTCAGCAGCAATCGAACATGCTACTCCTCACCGGGGCGGGTTGGCCGGCCTGTCACGATCGCGGTCGCCTCGCCCGTCCGGGGGATGCTGCGCGAGCTTCGGCATTCTCCGGCAAGGTCTTCGCTAGCCGGCTGGATCCGGCACCAGCGCCTGCAATGCATCCGCCTGCGCGGTCAGCGCGGCGTACAGCGCGAACTGGTTGCGCGCGCGTTCGAGGTTGTGGGCCGGGTGCCCGACGCGGAAATAGCGATCGCCGTCGAGGTAGTCGGTCAGGAAGCGCAAGCCGATCACGCCCGTGATCATCCGTGCCGCGAACGCCAGGTTGTCGCGTTCGAGCTGCGTCAACATGCTGCCGGTGCCTTCCACGTAGCCTCGCGCCAGCGCGGCGAAATAGTCGGGCCGCGGCTTGACCCGTTCGAGGTCGGTCGAGTCTTCGGGCACGGGACTCAGCAGGGTGCGGCACATGTCGCCGAAGTCGAACAGCGCGCTGCCGGGCATCACCGTATCGAGGTCGATCACGCACATCGCGCGGTCGGCGTCGTCGAACAACAGGTTGTTCAACTTGCAATCGTTGTGGGTGATCCGCCATGGAAGTCCGGCGTCGAGCAGGGTGCGCCAATGCGCGAGCAGGTCCTCGAAAGCCTGCGCCGCGGTGTCGCAGGTGGCGATCGCATCGTCGGCACGGCCGGCGCGATCGGCGGCGAGCACCTCGCGAAACGTCGCGAAGCGCTTTGCAGGATCGTGGAAATGCGGGATCACCTCGCCCACGATTCCGCGGTCGAGTCCGGCGAGCGCGGCGGCGAAAGCGCCGAAGCCGCGGCCAGCCTCGAACGCGAGCGACGGGGCGTCCGCGGTTTCGTGGGTGGCGGTGTCGGGAACGTGGTCGTACATGCGCCACCACGAGCCGTCCGCAAGAACGGCGGCGGGTTCGCCGGCCAGGGTCGGCACCAGTTCCAGCACCGAATAGTCGTAGCGGCCCGCGGCGCGTTCACGTCCCAGGTGGGCTGTCACGGCGCGGCAGTTGCGCATCACCAGAGCGGGATCGCGGAACACGTTCACGTTGAGACATTGCAGCACGCGCCGGCGGCCATCGTCGGTGACCAGCAAGGTGCGGTTGATCAGGCCGTTGCCGAGTGGCGCGAAACCCGTGTGCGGAGAAAGGCCCCAGGCTTCGGCAAGACCGCCACGGGTGGCAGGGTCGAGTTCGTCCACGGTGCTCATCGTTGCGCCCAGAGTGGGGCGGGATAAGCGCCCGCCGCATGCAAAGCCTCGATCGCCGCGACGACTTGCGCGCGATCGTCGGGGTAGGTGAGCCCCAGCCAGGTATCGTCGGTGGGCAGCACGGAAAGCGCCTCGTCGTGTGCAGCCAGGTATTGGGTGATGGCGTGCGGCAGGAAGTATTCGTCGTTTTCGCCTGCGTGGGCGAGGAACCCGCGCAGCCCGGATTCGAGGTCGGGCAACAGCGCGGGCGTGAGGCCCCAGCAGTTCAGCGACACCACGGTGTCGGGCGCGAGCGGCTGGCGCGTGCCGTCGGGCGCGTTGCCCCCGAGCGCGTCGTCGCGCACGGCGATGTCGATGAATTCGGTGACGTCTTGCAGATGGCCGCGCGCATCGATGCGGCACACGCCGCGATTGACCCCGCCGTGGCTGGACAAGGTCGCGTCGAGCCGGTAACCGACCATGGCCGGGTTCGCGTGGTGCGCGAAGTGCTCCTCGAGCAGGCGGAACGCCGAGCGGCCGTAGTAATCGTCGGCGTTGATCACCGCGAACGGGCCGTGCAGCAGCGGCGCACAGCACCAGAGCGCATGGCCGGTGCCGAGCGGCTTCCCGCGGCCGGCGGGTGCGCGGCATCCGGCGGGAACCCGGTCGAAGGTCTGCTCGACCAGCTGCAATGTGGCGCGGCCTTCGAGGTGCGGCGCCAGGCGTTCGATCAGCGCGGCGCGCAATTCCGCGCGGATCACCATCACGACTTGCCCGAAGCCGGCCTCCAGCGCGTCGCGGATCGCGTATTCCAGCAGCCATTCGCCGCGCGGCCCCACGCCTTCGACCTGCTTCGCGTCGCCGTAGCGGCTGCCGAGGCCGGCAGCCAGGACCACCAGCGCGGGTGCGTCGTTCACGTGGTTCATCGGGTCGATCCGGTGGATGTCGCGGCGACAGGCGGTGTGGTGGGCGCCGGCGCGAACGGCACGGCGGGCCCGGGCGTGAATCCGCTTCGCCATTTCGCGAGTTGCCCGGCGATGCCGTCGCCGACCGAAATCTGCGGGTCGGATGCAACGTAGCGGTCGCGCTTTTCCCATGCGGCGATCTGCTGTTTCGCCATCGCGAAGGCTTGCCGGAAATCGTCGGTCTTGTTCAGGGCGTCCACGAGCAATGCATGTCCGAACCAGGTGAGTTCGGATTGCTCGCCGCAGCCGAACGAGGATCGGTCGCTGCGCGCCGCGGTGATGATCATGCTGCCGGGTCCCTGCAGCGGCGGGATGAACCCGCCCGAATAACAGGCGTTGACGATCACGATTTTGTACTTGAACGGATGTTCGGCGAGGATGCCGGGCAGGTCGCCAGAGCCGATCTGGTCCAGCGGCAATGGATCCATGTCGACCAGCAGGGTGTGGTCCTCGCTGCCGTGTGTGGTGAGATACACCAGCAGGATGTCCTGCTTCGGATCCATCTTCGACGCCACGGCGTCCAGTGCGTCTTCGAGGTTGCTCCACGAGGCGAGCGGCCTTGTCGAAAGCGAAGCCGGGTTGTTTTCCAGCACCAGCACGTGCCCGGACGCGCCCAGCCGTTGCGAGAGCAGCTTGTCGAAATATTCCGCCTCGTTGCGGAACACGTTCTGGCTGCCGTCGCCCGCGAACACGACCGCGTACAGGTTCACCTTGCCGGGCGTGCGCGATCGCAGCCGCGCCGTCTCGCGGTTCAGCAGGTCCGGTTGCGCGTAGATCACCTGTTCGGGCGTGGGGGCGTCCCGCGGCCAGTCCGCGTCGGAGAGCAGGTCCGGTTGCCCGGGATCGGCCGGGCTCGCCGGGGCGTCGGCCAGCGACGCCGACGGCGCTGCGAACGAGACCTTTCCATCGGGCGTGGCCGCGTGGGCGGCAGGCGCGCGATGGGTCTGCCAATCCTGCCAGCCGACCGTCGCGAAACCGCCCGCCACGAAGGCGAGGATCGTCAACACGACCGGTCGGAATCGCCTCATGCCAACACGATGGCGTCGAAGTCGGCGACGCAGGGATGGGTGGCCGAATCGTTGCAGCGCTCCGGCGGACGGCATACCTGGATCGTCTGCATGCCGGCACCGTGCGCGGCATCGAGTTCGGCCTGGATGTCGGACAGGAACAGGATGGATGTCCGTGGCAACCCGATGGCCTCCGCGATCCGCAGGTACGAACCGCGTTCGCGCTTGCCGCCGATCTCGGTGTCGAACCAGCCGTCGAAGAGCGGCGCAAGGTCTCCTGCCTCGGTATGCCCGAAGAACAGCTTTTGCGCCGGAACCGAACCCGACGAATAGACGTACAGTTTCAACCCGTGGTCCTTCCAGGTGTGCAGCTTGCGGGGCACTTCCGGGTACACGTGCGCACGGTAATCGCGGGCCTCGTAGCCGGCTTTCCAGATCATGCCTTGCAGCGCCTTCAGCGGCGTGGCCTTGCGGTCTTCGTCGATCCAGCGCAGCAGGGTGTCGACGACGCGGCGCGAGTTCGGGTCATCAATGCCCGCTTCGCGTGCGGTGACGTCGAGCCAGCGTGCCACCACAGGGTCGCCGCGATGCGTCTCGATGAAACGCGGCAGGTGTTCGCGCGCGTAGGGGAACAGCACGTCCTTGACGAAGGCGATGGAACTGGTGGTGCCCTCGATGTCGGTGACGATCGCACGGACACCGGATGCCAACACATCGTTCATGCGGCCGGGCCCGGTTGCTGGGTTTCGATGTGCGCGGAGTAGGCGCTTTCGATCTCGCGCTTCACTTCGATCGGGCGGGCGATGCGGTCGAGCAGCATCGCGGTTTCGCCGCGGCCGGTGATTTCCACGTTGCCGTAGCCGAACACGCGGCCCCAGAACGTCTGGCGCAGGTCGACCGTTTCGATCGAGGCCAGCCGCAGTTCGGTGGTGCTGCGCGAGACGATGCCGATCTTGCGCACCACGCGGCGGTTGGTGACGCCTTGTTCGATGGCGCTCAACCACAACCATTGGTAGCCCGCGATGAGGATCGCGATGATCGCGGCGGCGAGCGCGGCCCATGCGACCTGCGCGACCAGCAACGCCGCCACGGCGACGAGCCCGAGTGCGATCACGACCCAGAAGCGCACCCACATGGACCAGTGCAGCCTGAACGTCGCCACGATGGTTTCGCCCGGCGCCAGCGACTGCTGCAAGTAGGACATCGCCCCTCCGTCCGCGCTCAGTTCTCGAGGCGCGGGAAATCGTTGGCGATGTCTTCGCCGGTGAACTCGGCGACCCAGCCTTCCGGGTTGGTGAACAGGCGGATCGCGACGAAGTGTGGATTCGGCCCCATGTCGAACCAGTGACGGGTGCCGTCCGGCACTCCGATCAGGTCGCCTTGTTCGCACAGGATGTCGTAGACGCGCTCGCCGATGTGCAGGGTGAACTGGCCTTGCCCGGCCACGAAAAACCGCACCTCGTCTTCGGAATGGGTGTGCTCGGACAGGAACTTCTGCCGCAGCGCGTCCTTTTGCGGATGGTCGGCGGTGAGCGAGATCACGTCGACCGCCTTGTAGCCCTTTTCCTGCTGCAGGCGCTCGATGTCGTCCTTGTACGCGGCGATCACCTCATCCTGGCTCGCGCCGGGCGCGATCGGCTTGGAGGCTTCCCAGCGTTCGAAACGCACCCCGACTTCGTCCAGCGCGTGCGCGATCATGGCATGGTCGAACAGGGTGCCGAGCGGGCGCGCGGGTTGCTGCTGGTCGTAAACGCGCAGTCGGCTCATGGGGTGCCTCCGAGACGCTTGAGATCGAGTTCGCAGGCCAGCAGGAATTCCAGCGCCTCGAGGTGGCGCCGGGCCTCGGCCATGCCGCGTCCCCAAGTGTATAGCCCGTGGCCCTCGATGAGATAGGCGTACAGCGGCTTGCCGGCGCCGAACCACGCGTCGACTTTCGATTCGATGTCGCGCATGTCCTGCGAATTCGGGAACACCGGCAGGTCGAGTGCGCTGTCGTGGGTGGTGTAGCCGGTGACGGCCTTCTGCAGCTCCCAGCCGCGCAGCGTGATCCTGCCTTGCGGTGCGAACAGCCGCGAGGCGACCGTCTGGTTGTGCGAATGGGTGTGCAGCACCGCGCCGACGTCGGGTTCGTGGCGATAGACCTGCAGGTGCAGGGCGGTTTCGGCGGATGGTCGCAAACCGGGATCGAGTGCGCGGCCGTCCAGATCGACCGCCATCACGTCGGCGGGTGTCAGTGCGCCCTTGTCGCGGCCGGAGATGGTGACGGCGACGTGTGTTGCATCGATCCGCATCGAGAAATTGCTGCTGGTCGCCGGCGTCCATCCGCGCGCCGCGAGATCGGCGCCGGCGCGCGCGATTTCAACGCCACAGGCGTGCAGGCGCTCGGCGAGTTGTGCGGACGTGAGCGGCATGTCGTCGCGGCGGTCATTGAGGCGACTGAATGTAACATGCACATGGCGCAGAAAAATCGTGCCGGTCGCCGCGCACGGCAGTACCATTCGCACAGTGCCCGCGTTTCACCGTCAGACAGGAGTACCGAAATGACCGAAGAAACTGCTTCCAGCCGCCGCCGCTTCCTGAAACTGGCGGGTGGCGCCGCCGCGGCGATCGCGATGCTTGGCGCGTTGCCGCGTCGTGTCTGGGCGGCGTTGCCGCACTTGAGCGTGGAAACCAATGCGACGGCCAAGGCGATGAAGTATGTCGAGGACGACACCAAGGCCGGGCCGCCGCACCAGCCGGGCCAGGATTGCGCGGCGTGCATGCATTACAGCGGCAAGCCGGGCGAAGCCTACGGTCCGTGCGCGATCTTCCCGGGCTTCGACGTGAACGCCAAGGGTTGGTGCGCGGCCTTCGTGGCCAGGAAGTGATCCACCCGCGGGGCGCGGTTTGCGCACGCAGGTAGCGCGGCGCAAACCGTTGCGTCGCATGCGCACACGTGGACGTGCATGCGATCAGCGAAGGGACGATCAGGAAAGGGAATGGGGCGGCGCTGGAAAAGTTGCTGCCCGGATACGACAAGCGGAGGAGCTGACTACGCTTGCCGCACCGGGCAACGGTCCGGGGTCCACTGCCAATGGGAAATCCCTCGGAAGAGCCATCATAGCGCGGGCTCCGGCGGCGTCCAAGATTGACAAGCCGCATTTCCGGACGATTTTTTTTCCACCACTGAAACAGTGACTTGCAAAGTTAATGTTTCGTTGTGTCGAGACTTATCCACAGTACGAGGCCGTATGGTGAGCGCCACGGTCGGGCTCGACGAAACCAACGGCGTTCGCGCAAGGTAAGTCTTGCGTGCGGTCGGCGGACCACACGCGAACGGACTCGACGACAAGAAAAAAGGTCGGCAGCCGATGCCGCTCAGCCGGGGTTTCTCAAGCGGCTGTGGCGATATCCGTAACCGAAGTAGATGGCAAAGCCGAACAGCGTCCACAGCCCCATCAACGTCCAGTTGTACCAGTTCTCCCAGTACAACAACGTCACACACCCGAGCACGCCCAGCGTGCAGGTGACCGGCGCCCACGGCACCCGGAAGGCGCGTGGCAGGTCGGGTCGCGTGCGGCGCAGGATCAACACCCCCGAGCACACCGCAACGAACGCCAGCAGGGTGCCCATCGACACCAGGTCGCCCAGCACGTCCAGCGGAAACACCGCGGCGAGCAACGCGATGCCGGCGCCGGTGATCATGGTATTGATATGTGGCGTGCGATGACGTGGGTGCAGTTTCGAGAACACCGGCGGCAGCATGCCGTCACGGCCCATGCTCATGAAGATGCGCGGTTGCGCGATGATCATCACCAGCACCACGGAGCCCAGTCCGAGCAGTGCACCGACCTCGACCAGCCAGCGCAACCAGTTGAGTTCCGGGTGCGCGGCCACCGCGGTGACAACCGGTTCGGCGGTACCGAGTTGCGTGTAAGGGATCAGCCCCGTCAACACCGCGGCCATTGCGACGTACAGCACGGTGCAGATCGCCAATGCCGCCAGCGTGCCGATCGGCATGTCACGCTGCGGGTTCTTGGCCTCCTGGGCGGCTGTCGAAGTCGCCTCGAAGCCGATGTAGGCGAAGAACACCAGCGTCGCCGCGCGCATGATGCCGCCCCAGCCGTATTTCTCCGGGCCTTCGGCCGGCGGGATGAACGGGTGCCACAGGTCGGGGTTGACGTAACGCCAGCCGGCCACGATCACGACCACGATCAAGGCGACCTTCAAGACCACGATCGCGCTGTTGACGCCGCTGGACTCGCGGATGCCGACGTAGCACAGCCAGGTCAGCAACAGCACCAGGATGACCGCCGGCAGGTTGAACAGCGCGCCGGTGATGACCAGGTGTTTGTCCACGAACGCGATCGGCGCGCTGGTCAGTACATCGGGCAGGTGCACGCCGATGTGCGCAAGCAGGCTTTTGAAGTAGCCGGTCCAGCTCACCGCCACCGCCGACGCCGACACGCCATATTCCAGCACCATGTTCCAGCCGATGAACCACGCCGCGAACTCGCCGAGCGTGGCGTAGGCATACGAATAGGAACTGCCGGACATCGGGATCAGCGTGGCGAACTCGGCGTAGCACAGCGCCGTGAAGCTGCAAACCACGGCCGCGATCACGAACGACAGCAGCACGGCGGGGCCGGCGTGCTCGGCGGCGGCTTGCCCCGTGATCACGAAGATGCCGCCGCCGATCACCGCGCCGATGCCGAGCGCGGTCAGGCCCCAGGGCCCCAGCGTCCGGCGCAGCTGGACGCCACTGTCCTCGCGCTCGTCGCCGACCGTCTTGCGTGCAAGCAGCTGCTGGAGCACCGTCACAGGTCAACCACCATCGTGATGTCTGGCATCGTCACACCACGTCGTCGAGTGCGTGGGTGATCTTTTCCGGCGACATCTGGCTGCGCTTGTAGCCATACAGGCGATAGAAGATCAACCCGATCACCGCCCACACCACGAACACCACCTTGGCCACGGCGCTGAGGTTGACGAACAGCAACAGGCAGCCGGCGACGGCAAGCGGACACACGATCCACACCAGCGGCGTGCGGAACGGACGCTTGCGACCAGGCTGGGTGCGGCGCAGGATCATCACGCCCACCGACACCATCGCAAACGCGAGCAGGGTGCCGGCGTTCGAGGTATCGGCGAGCTTGCCGACCGGGAACAGCGCGGCGCACAGCGCCACCACCGCGCCGGTGACATAAGTGATCACGTGCGGCGTGAAGAAACGTGGATGCACCTTCGAGAACACGTTGGGCAGCAGGCCGTCGCGCGACATCGTGAAGAAGATGCGGGTCTGGCCGAACATCATCATCAGGATCACCGACGGCAGCGCCACGATCGCGGCGAGTTCGATCATGATGGCGACCTTCGGGTGTCCGAGTGTGCTCATCACCTGTGCCAGTGGTTCGCGACTGCACACCAGCGCCTGCGAATTGCCACACGCTGCCGCGAATGCCGGGGTGCCCGGATCCAGGACCGCGCCGGTCGCGCTCGTGAGCGGCTGTGCGCCGACCGAACCGGCCGCGCCGTAGCCCACCAGCAGGTAGAAAATGGTGCAGATGACCAGTGCGGCGATCAGCCCGATCGGAACGTTGCGATTGGGATTGCGGGTTTCCTCGGCGGCCGTGGAAACCGCATCGAACCCCACGTAGGCGAAGAAAATGGAAGCCGCCGCACCCAGTACCCCGATGCCGTTGCTGCCGATCGGATTGCCCCAACCGGTCGGCAGGAAAGGATGCAGGTTCTCGGTCTTGACCGCAGGTACCGCAATCACGATGAACACGGTAAGCGCGATGATCTTGATCGCCACCAGCACGGCATTCACGCGTGCGCTCTTGGACGTTCCGATTACCAGCAGCCCGGTCACTGCGATCCCGATCAGGAAGGCCAGCAGGTTGAACCCGCCGCCGAGCGTCGGTCCGACTTGCAGCCAATGCGGAAGCGACAGTGCACCTGGTTCGACCAGTCCGAAAACGCCGCTGTTGAGCAGGCCGTTGACATAGCCCGACCAGCCCACGCACACGGCCGTCGCCCCGATCGCGTATTCCAGCACCAGCGCCCAACCGACGATCCATGCGATCAGTTCGCCCATCACGCCGTAGGAGTAGGTATACGCCGAACCGGACACCGGAACCATGGCAGAAAGCTCGGCGTAGGCGAGGGCGGCCAAGCCGCAAACGGCCGCCGCGATCACGAACGAGATCATCATGCCGGGGCCGGCTTTCTGGGCCGCTTCGGCGGTCAGCACGAAAATGCCGGTGCCGATCACCGCGCCGATGCCGAGCAAGGTCAACTGGATCGGACCCAACTGGCGCTTCAGCGATTTTTTTTCGGCCGTAGCGAGAATCTGGTCAAGCGGCTTCACACGCCAGAAGATCATTTGTGCTCCCAAATCGTGTCGGGTCCGCGGTGGGGGAACCGTGGGCGGGCACACCCTGCGCCCCTGTTGGATCCGCCGACGCTTCCCCTCGAAGCGGCGCGGGCCTGTGCGAAGGCACAAGCGCCCCGTACCTTACTTGCCCTTTTATTCCGCGACAAGCGCCGAATGGCATGTTTTGCCGCTTATGGCCAAGGGTTTCGTGGGTCAGGCAAGCGGCCATCCATGGCATGCGGCCGTTCGGCATCCCTGTCATTCATCTGCATGAGGTCATGCCATGCAGGACATGACCTGGGTCGCGCAGATTCGAGCTCGCTCGATGCGCGCGATGCGTGGTTTCGCATCGCGCAAGCGCATCAGGCTCGACCGGCGAATTCCCCCGTGAGCGTGTTCACCCACACCTTCTCGCCGGTGGTGATGTATTCGGGTACCTGGATTTCGACGCCGGTATCGAGCTTGGCCGGCTTGGTGCGCTTGGTGGCCGACGCGCCCTTCAATTCGGGCGCGGTGTCGACGACCGTGAGCGCGACGCTGGTCGGCACCTGCAACGCGACCGGCGCATCGTCGATCAATTGCACGTAGTAGCCTTCGACGCTTTCGACGATCCACGCGGCGCCGTCGCCGACCACGGCGGGATCGAGCGCGTAGGGCGTGTAATCCTCGGCGTCGAGGAACACGAACGCATCGCCGTCCTTGTACGAATAGTTCACGGCGCGACGCACCAGCTCCATTTCCTTGAGGTCGTCGTCGGCGCGCAGGCTCAGGTCGAACTTGCGCCCTTCCGGTATCGAATACAGCGTGAACCGGAACGTGACGTTGCCGCCGCGCGCGGTCGGCGCGCTGCGCTGGATGTCGCGCACCTGGTAGACGGTGCCTTCGTGTTCGACCACGTTGCCTTTCTTGACGTCGGAAGCTTTCATTCTTTTTCTCTCCCTCCCCCGCTTGCGGGGGAGGGTTGGGGTGGGGGAATGGGAATTGAAGGCGCAGGATCCCGGATCAGCGCACATCCCTGTGCTGTCCGGGATGACGACATCCAGTCGTCATTTGGGTTGCATCCTGATCGCGCCGTCCAGCCGGATCACGCTGCCGTTCAGGTAGCGCGTGGCGAGGATGTAGGCGACGGTCTCGGCGAATTCCTCGGGCTTGCCCAGCCGCGATGGGTAGGGCACCTGCGCGCACAGCGACTGATAGACCTGTTCGGGCATGCCATCCACCATCGGGGTGTGGAACACGCCGGGCGCGATGGTCATCACACGCACGCCGATGCGTGCGAATTCGCGCGCCATCGGCAGGGTCATGCCGACGATGCCGCCTTTCGAGGCCGAATACGCGGCTTGCCCGATTTGTCCCTCGTAGGCGGCGACCGAAGCGGTGTTGACGATCACGCCGCGTTCGCCGTCCTCGCCGGGTTCGTTCGATTGCATCAGCGAGGCGCCGGCCTTGGCGACGTTGAAGCTGCCGACCAGGTTCACCATCACCGTGGTCGCGAAGGTCTTGAGCGGCATCGGGCCTTCCTTGCCCAGCACGCGACCGGCACCGAGGATGCCGGCGCAGTTCATCACCACATTCAGTCCGCCCATCGCCTCGCGCGCGGCAGCGACGTTGGCGGCCACGCCATCTTCCGACGTGACGTCGGTCTTGAAGAAACGCGCGGCAGCGCCGAGTTCCGTCGCGGCGGCGTGACCTTTCTCTTCGTTGACGTCGAACAGCGCGACCTTGCCACCGTGCGCGACCAGGTGGCTCGCCACGGCGTGGCCGAGCCCGGACGCGCCGCCGGTGATGATGGCCTTGGCTTGGGCGAGTTGCATGCGGGTGTTTCCTGGTTGGAAAACCCGCGATTGTAGGGGAGCCGCGGTTTTGCGGCGACTACAGGTTGCGGATGAACCAGCGGTCGCAGCCGTGATGGCCGGTGCTGCCCATCGGCGCGCACAGGGGCGTGAAGCCGTGCTTGCGGTAGATCGCCTGCGCAGCATCCATGCCGGTGAGCGTTTCCAGGTAGCAGCGCCTGAACCCGAGTTCGCGCGCGGTATCGAGACAGCGCGTGATCATCGCGTGGCCCGCGCCGAGTCCGCGTGCTTCAGGCAGGAAGTACATCTTGCGCAGTTCGCACACGTCGGGTTCACCGTGTTCCAGCGGCGCCACGCCACCGCCACCGATGACTTTGCCGCCCATTTCCAGCACGAAATAGGCGCTGCGCGGTTTGGCGTATGCCGCATGCATCGCATCCACTTCGGCATCGTGGATAGCGAAACCTTCGCCGCCGGCGCCGAATTCGGGCATCACGCTGCGGATGATCGCTGCGACGGCAGCGTCATCGCGCGTTTCGATAGGGCGAATCAGGAAAAGTGGGGGCACGTAGAGGCTCCTGTGAGGCAGCGGCGAGGTTCGAAATGATCCGTTCGCCCTGAGCGTAGCGCCGCAGACGCGAAGTCGAAGGGCAGCAGACCATCGAGCCTTGGTGTTTCGACTTCGCGGAGCTTCGCTCCGCTACGCTCAACACGAACGGTTTTGCGAAACGCGTCTATTCACCCATCCTGGCGCGCGTCACCCGGCTGGAAGTGGGCTTGCCGAGCTGCCTGGCCAGCCACCAGCCTGTTTCGATCAATTTGTCGAGGTCCACGCCGGTTTCGATGCCCATGCCCTGCAGCATGTAGGCGACATCCTCGCTGGCGACGTTGCCGGTCGCGCCCTTCGCATAGGGGCAACCGCCGGTGCCGGAAACCGAGCTGTCCACCACCCGCACGCCTTCTTCGAGGCACACGAGGATATTGGCAAGCGCCTGGTCGTAGGTGTCGTGGAAGTGCACCGCCAACGCCTTCATCGGCACTTCGTGCGAGACCGCGTGCAGCATCGCGCGGGCCTTCACCGGCGTGCCGACGCCGATGGTGTCGCCCAAGGAAATCTCGTCGCAGCCGAGTTCGTACAAACGCTTCGACACGCGCACCACGTCGGATACCGGCACTTCGCCCTGGTACGGGCAGCCGAGCACCGTGGAAACGTAGCCGCGCACGCGCACGCCTTCGGCGCGCGCACGTTCCAGCACGGGGCGGAAGCGTTCGATGGATTCGTCGATCGAGGCGTTGATGTTCTTCTGGTTGAACGCCTCGCTCGCGGCCGTGAATACCGCGATGCTGGCGACACCGGCCGCGCGCGCGCGTTCGTAGCCGCGCATGTTCGGCACCAGCGCGGGGTAATCGACGCCGGGTTTGCGGGTGATGCCCGCGTACACCTCTTCGGCGTCGGCAAGCTGCGGCACCCACTTGGGACTGACGAAGCTGGTGGCCTCGATCGTTTCCAGCCCGCACGCGGACAGCCGGTCGATCAGCTCGATCTTCACCGGCGTCGGGATCACGGTCTTCTCGTTTTGCAGCCCGTCGCGGGCGCCGACTTCGACGATGCGGACGTGGTTGGGAAGCATGGGAGTCCAGTCAGGTCGCTGCCTTCAACACACCACATGATGCCACGGCACGCCGATTGCAAGATCGGCAGGCTATACGCTGCGGGTCGCCACCACCGGCGGCACGTTGGACGCGCGCAAGGCCGGACCCAGCACGGCCAGTTGCCCGATCAGCCACAGCGCGATCGCGCCGACCGGGAAATACAGCCATGGCATCCGCGGCAATTCGTAATGCAGCATCAGGAACAGGTTGATGCCGTAGGCCAGCGCCATGCCGATGGCAATGCCCATCGTCGCCAGCAGGAAATTCTCGGTCTGGAAGTAGTGCAGGATGTCGGCACGCGTCGCGCCCAGCGCGCGGCGTACGCCGATGGTGCGGCGGCGCTGCGATACCCAGAAACTCGCGAGGCCGACGATGCCGAGGCCGGTGACCAGCAACAGGGCCACGATCACGCCGACCAGCAGGCCGGTCATCGCACGGTCGCCCTGGAAGAACTCGGCGCGCACATCGTCCAGGGTCCGCTGCTGGGTGACCACGCGTTTCGGATCGAGCTTCTTGAGTGCGGCGACGGCGGCGTAGATCACGCGCCGGCGGTTCGCGGGCGCGGTTCGCAGTACGTATGAAGCGCCTTGTCCCACCGCCATGCGCAGCGGCAGGATCATGCTCCACTGCGCGGTGTTGTCGCCCCCGAACAAGGAGGGCCGGATCAGGCTGGCGACGACGCCGACGACCCGCAACGGCGTCGAGTCGCCGAGATAGATCGTCTTGCCGAGCGGGTTCTCGCCCGGCCACAGCCGTTCGGCGAGCGCGCGGGTGATGATCACGATCAACGACGACTGCGGAATGGCTTTCGGGTTGTTGCTGGCGACTTCGAAATCCACGTATTCATCGGCGCCGAAATACCGTCCCACCACGAGCCGGCTGCCAAAGACCTGCGGCACGTCTTCGCCGAAATACAGGGTGGCGTTGAGCGTCGGTTGGGTCTGGGTCGGGGCCAGTTCGATGCTGCTATTCCAGGAAGAATTGGTGAAAGGCACCTGGCTCACCAGTGTAGCTGCCTGCACGCCGGGGACCTGCCGCAAGGCGGCCAGGTCTTCCTGCGTGCGCGCCCTGGCGTCGGGTTGTGATCCGATCGTCGAGACCTGCACCTGCACCAATTCGTGCATGGCCACGCCGCTCTGCATGTCCATGCGGTGCAGGCGCTGGTTGATCAGGAACACCGCATTGCAGACGATCGCGCAGGTCAGCGCGATTTCCAGCACGATCAGGGTTGCGGTGACCTTGTGCCGGCGCAACGTGGAAAGAATGGGCAGAATGTCCACTTCAATTCCCCTTCAACTGCAATGCCGGCGCGACATGGCAGGCACGCCACGCAGGCAACAGGCCGGCGAGCAGGGACGCGCCGATCGCGAGCGCGAACGTGATCAGCAACATCAGCGGATCGAGGTGCGCGAGCTTGGCGTAATCCGCCGGTTGCCTGCGTACCAGCCACAAACCCAACTGGGCGAGCAGCAAGCCACCGATGCCACCGGCCAGACCGACGAGGCCCGCCTCGACCAGCAGTTGCTCGAACACCGCGCGGCGCGCGGCGCCCAGTGCGCGGCGCACGCCGATTTCGCCGGAGCGGCGCAGGAATTTCGCCAGCATCAGTCCGACGGTGTTGACCAGACACACCAGCAGGAACCCGAACGCCAGCCACGCTTGCAGGCGCACGTCGCCCGGCACGACCTTCTTGAAGCCCAGCCACTGCATCACGTCGCGCAGGCGCACGTTGGGCGGACGCTGGAAGCGGCCCAGCGTTTTCTGTTCCTGCGAATAGTGGACGAGGAATTGTTTGTACGCGGCGGCCTGCGCAGGCGTATCGAGTTGCACCCAGAACTGCAACCAGGTGCACGGCGCCTGCTCCAGCTTGTCCTGGCTGGGCGCGCCCTTGCCCCAGCAATCGGTCGAACCGTTGTGCGCCAATCTCAGGTCGCGCGAAGTGGATAGCGGCACGAACACATCTTCGTTCTCGCCATACGTACCCTGGTACAAGTCGTAGAAATGCGGATCGGGCCGCCACGCGTCGAGCACCCCGACGATGCGCAGGTCAGCATCGTTGACGTTGATGGTTTTCCCGAGGCTGTCCTTGCCGCCGAACAACTTGTCGTTGAGGGTGCGCGAGATCACCGCCACGCGCGCGCGGTTTTCATCGTCGGAAGTCGTCCACGCCGTGCCGTATTCGAACGGCACGCCGAACATCGGAAAGAAATCCGTCGTGGTGTAGCGCGCGTCCGCGTAGAACGGATCGAGGTTCGCCTGCGTCGGCTGGATCGGCACCGAGCCGCCGGTCATCAGCGCCTGCCGGTCCGCGCGGTGCGCGTGCAGCAGGTTCATGCCGTCGATCCACGTCACCTGGTCGGCCGGCTCGCCTCCGGGCTGGTAGCCGTTCATGTCGCGCGGATCGATTTGCGGGTAGTAGATGTGGGCACTGCGTCTGGGCAAGGGATCGCCCGAGAGCACGTGCAACACGGTCAGCGTGGTCATCGACGCACCGATCCCCAGCGCGATCGCCAGCACCATCAATCCCGTCAGGACCGGATTGCGCCTGAGGCTGCGCAGCGCGAGATCGAAGTAATAGGCGAGCATCACACGCTTCTCGTCGCGACCACCGGCGGGACGCGCGAGGCGCGCAACGCCGGCCCGAACACCGCGAGTTGCCCGATCATCCACAGCGCGATCGCGCCGGCCGGCAGATAGAACCACGGCAGGCGCGGCAGCTCGTAGTGCAGCATCAGCAGCAGGCTGAGGCCGTACGCCAACAGCATCCCGGCAAGGATGCCGAACGTGACGATCAGGAAATTCTCGGTCTGGAAGTAGTGCAGGATGTCGGTGCGTGTGGCGCCCAGCGCACGGCGGATGCCGATCTGCTTGCGTCGCTGCGCCACCCAGAAGCTGGCGAGTCCCACGATGCCGAGCCCCGTCACCAGCAACACTGCCACGATCACGCTGACCAGCATGCCCGCCATCGCGTGGTCGTCCTTGAAATAGTCGCTGCGGATTTCATCGTACGTGCGCGTGTGGGTGATCACGCGCGTCGCGTCGGCGCCCTTCAGAGCCGCGACCGCGGCGGCCAACACCCGTTGCCGATCCTGCGGCAACGTGCGGATCACGTAGCTTTGATCCTTGTCCGCGCCCATGTGCACCGGAATGATCATCGAGTACTGCGCGGTGGCGGTCTTGTAGGCGTTCGCGCGCGCCAGCGTCTCCACCACGCCCACCACGCGGAAACTCGCCTTGGGCGCAAGCCAGATCATCTTGCCCAGCGGGCTTTGCTGCGGCCACAGGCGAGCGGCCAGGGCCTGGCTGATGACGGTCGGCATCGGGAAGCCCTTGCCGCTGTCATCGGCGAGCGACTTGAGCACGATGTCCGCGTTCACGTAATCGTCGGGTTCGAGGGCGCGTCCCGACACCAGGTGCAGGCCGAACGTCGGGATCAGGTTCTCGCCAAAATATTCCGCAGCGTTCAACGTCGGATGCGGTTGCGTCGGCGAGAGCATCACGTTGCCGTTCGACGAATCCCCGCCGAACGGCACCTGGTTGGTCATGCCGACTGCCTGCACGTCGGGGATCTGCCGCAACGCCGCGAGGTCTTCCTGTGCGCGCGCATAGCGATCGGGTGGCGGTGCGATCGGCGCCTGCTGGATCTGGACCACCTCGTGTTCGGCGATCCCGCTGGGCATCTGCATGTGCTGCAGGCGTTGCACGATCAGGAACACGCCGTTGCAGACGATCGCGCAGCTCAACGCGATCTCCAGCATCAGCAGCAGGATGATGATCTTGTGCCGGCTCAGTGTCTTGAAGATGGGCAGGATGTCCATGATGTTGGCAGGCCTAATTGCTCTTCAGCAGCACGGCCGGGGCGACATTGCAGGCGCGCCAGGCGGGAAGCATTCCGGCAAGGAGGCTGGCGCCGATCGCGAGCACGAACGTGACCAGCAACATGGCGGGATCGAGATGCGCCAGCGACGCGTAGTCGGTGGAGCGGTGCTGGACCATCCACAACCCGAGCAGTGCCAGCAGCAATCCGCCAACCCCACCGGCCAATCCGACCACGCCGGACTCGGTCAGCAGTTGTGCGAACAACGCGCGTTTCGACGCCCCCAGCGCGCGACGGACGCTCAACTCGCCGGAGCGGCGCAGGAATTTCGCCAGCATCAGTCCGACCGTATTGAGCAGGCACACCAGCAGGAAGCCGAACGCGAGCCACGCCTGCAGGCGCACGTCGCTGGGCACGACCCCGTTGTAATCCAGCCACTGCATCAGGTCGTCGAGGCGCACGTTCGGCGCGCGCACGAACCGGCCCAATGCCTTCTGTTCTTCCGAGTAATGGGTGAGGAACCGCTTGTACGCCGCGGCTTTCGCGGGGCTGTCGAGTTCCACCCAGAATTGCAGCCACACGCAGGTCGCCGACGGGTACACGCCGCCCGCGCCACCTGCGCCGTTGCCCCAGCAATCGTTGGAGCCGTTGTGGTCGAAGTGCATCTCCAATGCGGTCTGCAACGGCAGGAATACCTGCTCGTAATAGTTGTACGAGCCGGTGTTGAGGTCGTAGAAATGCGGGTTCGGACGCCAACTGTCGAGCACGCCGACGATGCGGAACGTGGCGTCGCCGAGGCGCAACGTGCGTCCCGTGCTGTCGGCGCCGTTGAACAATTTGTCGTCGAGTTGGCGCGTGATCACCACGTCGCGGGCATGCGCCTCGTCATCCGCGCCGGTCCAGCCGTGGCCGTACCGGAACGGCGCATCGAACATGGCGAAGAAATCGGCGGTGGTGAAGCGCGCCTCCACGTAGAACGGGTCGAGCGTGGACGATACCGGCTGGATCGGCACCGCGCCGCCGAACATCAGGGCCTGGCGATCCGCGCGCTTCGCCCGCAGCAGGTTCATGCCGTCGATCAACGTGACCTGCTCCGGCGGCAGCGTGCCGGGCATCATCCCGCGCGCATCCTGCGGATCGATCTGCGGGTAGTAGAGTTCGCCGCTCCTGCCCGGCAACGGATCGCCCGAAAGCACGTGCAGCACCGTCAGCGTGGTCATCGAAGCGCCAATGCCCACCGCGATCGCCAGCACCATCAACGCTGTCAGCACCTTGTTGCGTTTCAGGCTGCGCAGCGCGAGATCGACGTAGTAGGCGAACATTGGTGTCCCCCTTCATCACACCGTGCGTGTCGCTTCCACCGGGGATACCCGCGACGCGCGCCGCGCCGGCGCGAACACCGCACCCTGACCCAGAAGCAGCAACACGACGATCCCGGCCAGCACGTACAACAACGGCATCCGGTCCATCGAGAGCTGCGTCATCATCCAGAGGTTCAACCCCACCGCGAGGATCGCGCCCAGCACCACGCCGGCACCCGCGATCAGCAGGTTCTCGGTCTGGAAGTAGCGCAGGATGTCCTGCCGCGTCGCGCCCAATGCGCGGCGGATGCCGATCTGCTTGCGCCGCTGGCCGACCCAGAAACTGGTAAGCCCGATGATGCCCGCGCCGGTGATCACCAGCAGCACCGCGCAGATGATGCCCATCAGGATCGCGGTGCCGCGGTCGCTGTCGTAGGCGCGGTGGCGGATTTCCGCGAAGCTCAGCACGCCGTCCTTGGGGTCGATGACGCGCATGCGGCTCTGCGCGAGCAGTGCCTTGGGCGCTTCGCGCATCGCGGTCGCCAATTCACCCGGTTTGGCGCGCACGATGTAGTAGGTACCGAACGACATGTCGAGGCGGCGCGGCCACAGCATGGCCTGGTAGGCGTAGTCGCGCGACCAGGTGTCGACTTCCTGCCGCTGCAGGCGTTCGACGATGCCGACGATGGTGGTCGGCGTCGTGCTCATGGTGTAGAAGGTCTTGCCCAGCGCCGAACCGTCTGGGTACAGCTTGTCGGCCAGCGCCTTGGTCACGATCGCCACCGGCGGCGTCTTGTTCTCGCGCATCCCCATCGGCTCGATCTCGTCGGGCCGGAAATTGCGCCCGGCGACCAGCTTGAGGCCCAAGGTATCGATCAGGTGGGTGTCGCTCAGGTACACCGCGGCGTCGGTGGTCTTCTGCACCTGGTCGGGCTTCATCGTGATGAAGTTGTCCCAGCCACCACCGCGCAACGGATACGAATTGGCGGGCGCCGCATCGCGCACCGCGGGCAGTTGTCGCAGCGCGACGAGGTCGGCCTGGATCTGCGCGTCGATCTGCTGGTCGGACTGCCGGCCCGCCCACTGGCTTCCGATCACGAACACGTTGGCTTCGTCGACGCCGGTGGGCTCGGACAGGTGCGTCAGGCGCTGGTGGATGATGAACAACGCGTTGCACACGATCGCCAGGGTCAGCGCGATCTGCAGCGCGATCAGCACGGTGCCGGCCTTGTGGTGGCGGAGCGCGGCGAGGATAGGCTGGATTTGCATGATGGTTCTCAGTTCGACCGCAGGTGCCACGCCGGCTGCACGTGTGCCGCGCGCCAGGTGGGATAGAACGCCGCGATCACGGTGGCGCCGACCGCGACCGCCAGCGTCAATGCCACCAGCGACAGGTCCACGTGCGCCAGCCGCGCGATCTCGGGACGGAACAACAAACCCACGCCCGACACGCCCGCGGCGGTCAGCAGCAATCCCAGCAAACCACCCGCCACGCCGACCGTGCCGGCCTCGATCAGGAATTGCATGTAGATCTCGCGCCGCGATGCGCCCAATGCGCGACGCACGCCGATCTCGCTGGCGCGGCGCATGAACTTCGCCAGCAACAACCCGACGGTGTTGACCAGGCAGATCAGGAAGAAGCCCAGCGACACCAGAAGCGAGACGCGGCTCTCGGGCGGCACCACGTGCATGTACGCCATCCATTGCGTCACGTTGCGCAGCCGCACGTTGGGCGCCCAGCCGAAGCGGCCGGCACGTTGCTGGTCGGCGGAATAGCCTTGCAGGAAATTGCGGTAGCGCGCGACGTCGGCCGCGTTGTCCAGTTCCACCCACGGGGTGATCCACACGCAATCGCTGCGCAGCCAGTCGTCCCAGCCGCGCATGGTCGTTATCTTGCGGCAACTGTTGTTGCCGGCGGTGTCGATCTTGAGATCCAGCGCGCGGGTGAACGGCAGGTAGAAATCCGCGGGCTCCTCGAAGCCGCTGCTGCCGAACAGCGAATAGAAGCGCGGCACCGGATTCCAGTGCCGGGTCACGCCCACGATACGGTAGTTGTGGCCGTCGAGATTGATCTCGCGCCCAATGCTGTCGGTATCGCCGAACAGCTTGCGGTTGAATTCCTTGCTCAGGACGATCACCGGCGCGCGACTTTCGTCCTGCGCGGCGTTCCAGCCGCTGCCGTCCCGGAACGGCACCTCGAACATCGGAAAGAAGTCGGCGTACACCGCATAACCTTCCGCCTTGACCGGCAGATCGCGATTTCCGCCCGGCATCAGTGACAGTTGCACCGGGTACAGCAGGGTTTGCCGCTTCGCTGCGTGCGCGCGCATCAGCGCCATCGCATCCACGTAGTTCAATGCCTGCGGCGGTTCGCCCTGCAGGTTCATCTGTGGCCCCCAACTGTCGATCTGCGGGGTGAACAGTTGCGCGGATTTGTCGGGGATCGGATTGCCCGACACCGCGCGGAACACCGAATACGTGATCATCGACGCGGCCACGCCGAAACCGATCGCCACCACCATCAGCGCGGTGAGCGCGGGATTGCGCTTCAGGCTGCGCAGTGCAAGGTCGAGGTAGTAGCCGAACATCCCGCAGAACCTCCCGTGGCCGGATCGGGCCCACGCACGGAAAGCGCTGGCCGCCAAGTCAAACGTAGCAAGCGCGATGCCAGTGGACGCAGAAGGAGTTTGCGTGCAGATTTAACGAGTTACGCGAACATGATGCGCGCGGAAAGTGTCCGCGGACAGTACGTGGACAGTTTCCGGACAAGCCCGCCCGTGCCCGTCTTGCCGATGGGATCGGCGTGCGATCACGGGTCCGCGAAGCGCACCAGGACCATGTCGGCGTCCACGAAGTCGCTCGCGGCAGCGGACACCGACTCGATGACGCCGGCGCGCGGGGCTTTCAGCGAAAGCTCCATCTTCATCGCCTCCATCACCAACAACTCCTGGCCAGCCTCGACCTTGTCGCCGGCCCTGGCCTTGACCAGCACGACGCGGCCGGGCATCGGCGCCGCCACCTGGTTGCCGCCGGCGCTGCCACTGGCTTCCCACGCGAAGGCCGGCACGCGTTCGAGGCGCCAGCGGAAGCCTGCGGCATCGTGCAGCAACACGCGTGACGCATCGGCGCGCACGTCGAAGCGGCGCGCTTCGCCGTCGAAGCGCGCACTCAGGGTTCGATCGTCCCAGCGCGCGCCCGTGATTTCGGTCTTGGCATCGCCGCACTGCAGCAGGTAGCCGCCGGCGTGGCCGCGCGCCTCGATCTCGAAACGTCGATCGCCCACCGCGAAGGCGACGATGCGCTTGCCGGGATGGCCGATGCGCCAGGCGTCGGCGGTGTTCCATGGCGAATGCGGGTCGGCGGGGTCGCCCACGACGTGCCGTTCGTCATATTGCAAGGACGCGACCACGGCCGCGAAAACGGTTTCCGGCGAGGGCCGGGTTTCGCCGGCGACGAATTCGTCGAGGTGGCGGTCGAGGTAACCCGTGTCGATGCGGCCTTCGACGATGGCCGGATGCCGCACCAGGCGCTCCAGGAACGCGACATTGGACTTCGGCCCGACGATCTCGCATGCCGCCAAGGCTTCGCGCATGCGTTGCAGCGCGGAGGGGCGGTCGACATCCCACACGATCAGCTTGGCGATCATCGGGTCGTAGAAGATCGTGACCGCGTCGCCTTCGACCACGCCACCGTCGAGCCGCACGTGTGCGGAAGCTTCCGGCAACTGCAGGCGCGCGAGTTTGCCCGAGCCCGGCAGGAAGCCGTGGTCGGGATCCTCGGCATACAGGCGCACTTCGATGGCATGGCCGCGCGACTGCACCGCTTCTTGCGCGAGCGGCAGCGGTTCGCCGTTGGCGACGCGCAGTTGCCACTCGACCAGGTCGATGCCGTGGGTCATCTCGGTGACCGGGTGCTCGACCTGCAGGCGCGTATTCATTTCCATGAAATGGAAATCGCCCGGACTTCCATCGGCATGGCGGCCGACGATGAACTCCACCGTGCCGGCGCCCACATAGTTCACGGCCTTCGCGGCGGCGACCGCCGCCGCGCCCATCGCCGCGCGACGTGCGGCGTCGAGGAAGGGCGAGGGCGTTTCTTCCAGCACTTTCTGGTAGCGGCGCTGCGCCGAGCATTCGCGTTCGTCGAGGTGGATCACGTTGCCGTGGCGGTCGCCGAATACCTGGAACTCGATGTGGCGCGGATGTTCGATGTAGCGTTCCAGCAACATCGAGGCGTCGCCGAACGAAGCCTTGGCCACGCGCTGCGCGGTCGCCAGGGCGTCGGGGAATTCCGCGTCGCTGCGCACGATCTGCATGCCCTTGCCGCCGCCGCCGGCCGAGGGCTTCAGGATCAACGGATAGCCGATCTTGTGTGCCTGTTGGGCAAGGAACGCGCTGTCCTGGTTGTCGCCGCTGTAGCCCGGCACCAACGGCACCTTGTGTTTCGCCATCAGGTTCTTGGCGGCCGCCTTCGAGCCCATCGCCTCGATGCTCTCGGGGTCGGGGCCGATGAACACGATGCCGGCGTCCTTGCAGGCGCGCGAGAAGCCGGTGTTTTCGGACAGGAACCCGTAGCCGGGATGGATGGCCTGCGCGCCTGTTCGTTTCGCAACCTCGATGATCGCGTCGCCGCGCAAATACGATTCATCCGGACGCGGCCCGCCGATCGGCCAGGCTTCGTCGGCAAGGCGTACGTGCTGCGCGTCCCTGTCGGCCTCGGAATACACCGCGATGGTGTGGATGCCGAGCCGGCGGCAGGTGCGGATCACGCGGCAGGCGATCTCGCCGCGATTGGCGATCAATACGCGTTCGAACACTACTCGCCCTCCCAATAGTCGCGCGTGTCCTCGCGCCGGGCGAGGTGCCGGAACGGCTCGCGATCGCGTGCATCATCCCACGGCTGGTCTTCGAACACGCCGAACTTGCCCGAATCGGGATAGTCGCAAACCTCGACAGGCGACATGGTGCTGAGCGAGAGATAACGCATTTCGGTGTTGCCGGTATTGATGATCTGGTGCGCGGTTTCCGGACCGCCGATGGGGCAGGCAATGACGTCGCCTGCGCGCAGCGGGTGGCGCGTCTCGCCGTAGCGCAGCTCGCCCGTGCCTTCGAGGATGAAGAACATTTCCTCTTCGATGCGGTGGCTGTGGAACGGACAGCTGCGCTTGCCCGGCGCGACTACGGTGAGGTTGTAGCCGAGCTTGCGCGCGCCGACTTGGCTGCCGATTTCGGCCCAACGGAGGTCGTACTGGTCTGCATGGTCGCCGCGTGGAGCACGCTCCGCGCTGACGGAGCGGATTTGGAGATCGGCCAGATTGATGATGGGGGCAGGCACGGTTACTCGCCTTCCCAGTAATCGAGCGATTCCCCGCGGCGGCCCATGTACGCGAACATTTCGGGTCGGCCATCCGCGCCGGCGCCGAAGAATGCCAGCACGCCGAACTTGCCGGAGTCCGGGTACTCGCAGATTTCCGGCGATTCGGTGGTGCTGACGGCGAGCACCTTCAGCTCCGCGCTGCCGGTGTTGCGCAGCTGGTGCGCGGTTTCGAGGCCGCCCGCAGGGCATGCGATGACGTCGCCGGCACGAATCGGGAAAGTCTCGTCGCCGATGCGGACTTCGCCCGTGCCTTCCAGCACGAAGAACATTTCCTCGTTGACGCGGTGGTTGTGGCGCGGATAGGCGCATTTGCCGGGCGCGATCGCGGTGACGTTGTAGCCGAGCTTGCGCGCGCCCATGACACGGCCGAGTTCGGCCCTGCGGCCGCCGTAACGTTCGCCGGGCATTTCGGAACCCATCCGCCGCGAACCTTCGGCGAGGTCGGTGTATTGGGCGTCGGCGATGTTGAGGACGTGGTTCATGGTTGACTCTCGCGCGTGGCGGCAGGAGCGGCCAGCATGGCGATCCGCAGTTGCCAGCGTGCTGTCAGCAGCTTGCATCAGGCGGGCGCGTGGCAGACCGCCTCGATGTTGTGACCGTCGGGTCGAACGGGCCGTGCTTGCGACATGCCTTGAATGGCATGTCGCACGGCTCGTGAGGGTGAGGCAGGGATGCCGATCGGACGAGCGCGCCAGGGATGGCTATTCCGGTGCATGACAGACCGCCTCGATGTTGTGGCCATCAGGGTCAAGAACGAACGCGCCGTAATAATGTTCGTGGTAATGCGGCCGCAAGCCGGGCTTGCCGTTGTCGCGGCCGCCTGCCGCCAGCGCGGCCTCGTGGAAGGCGTCGACGTCGGCACGGGTCCGGGCTGCGAAGGCAACGTGGAAACGCCCGCGCAGCGTGCCTTCGCCGTCTCCGATCCAGAAGTACGGCTTGCCGGCGTCGCCGAAACCGGCCTGCGAAGTGCCGCCGGTCTGCTCGGCGCTGAATTCCATCAACACGCCGATGCCGAGCGGCGCGAGCGCCGCCGCGTAAAACTTCTTGCTGTACAGGAAATTGGAAACGGGGAAACCGATGTGGTCGAGCATGGTCACTCCTTCGCCGGCCATGGCGGCGGGCGCTTGTCGAGGAAGGCCGAGAGGCCTTGCTGGCCTTCCGGGGATACGCGCAGCCTCGCGATCAGTCCGGCGTTTTCGGTGTCGACGCGCGCGGCGGATTCCATCGTCATACCGGCGCTGCGCAGCGCCAGTTGCTTGGCTTCGTGCTGTGCGACCGGACCGCCCTTGGCGAGGAAATGCAGTTGCCGGTCGACGGCTTCGTCAAGCTGGCCCGCCGGGACGCACTGGTGCAGCAGGCCGATGCGCGTGGCTTCGGCGGCATCGAAGATTTCCGCGCTGACGAACAGCCGCCGCGCTTGGCGCGGGCCGATGGCTTGCAACACGTAGGGTGCGATGGTGGCGGGGACGAGGCCGAGTTTCACTTCGCTGAGCGCGAACTTCGCGCCCTCGACGCCGATCGCGATGTCGCAACAGGCGACCAGGCCCACGCCGCCGCCATAGGCGGAACCGTTGACGCGCGCGAGCGTCGGTTTCGGGAAGAACTGCAGGGCGCGCAGGAGTTCGGCAAGGCGCAGCGCGTCGTCGCGGTTTTCCTGTTCACCGGCGCGGGCCATGCCGCGCATCCAGTTGAGGTCGGCGCCGGCGGAAAAGGTGGCGCCCGATCCGGTCAACACCAGCGCCCGCACGCCTGCGTCCGCGGCCAGCGACTCCAGCGCGGCGGTGAGCTCTGCGATCAGGGTGTCGTCGAAGGCGTTGTGGACCTGCGGCCGGTTCAGCTTGAGCGTCGCCACGGCGCCGCTGCGTTCAAGCAGGATGGTTTCGGCCATCGTCGCGTTCCGGTCAAAACGTGAAGGATAACGTTTCCGTGCGTCGTTCATCCCAGGCGATGCCACGAGCAAGGTGGGCTTCGGCTTTGCCCGGCCGGTTGGACGGGTGCGATCTGCACGTGTTGCATTCATAAATACGAACGATTAGCATTTACTACCAATGGCGATGCACTCAACAACAGACTTCCAACAACAGACTTCGGAATTCGAGCGATGCGCAGACTGATTCTGGCAATGGCCGTCGTTTTCGCGGGCACCGGCGCCGTCGCGGCCAGTGTCGGCGCGCAAACGACACCCGAGTACAAACTGGTGTTGCAGGATCACAAGTTCGAGCCGGCGACGCTCAAGGTTCCGGCCAACACCAAAATCAAGGTGCTGGTAACCAACCGCAATGCGATGCCGTCTGAATTCGAGAGCGCCGACTTCAACCGCGAAAAGATCGTACTACCCAATTCCACCGTCACGGTATTCATTGGGCCGCTGGCGAAGGGCACCTACAAGTTTTTCGACGATTTCCACCAGGCCACCACCGGCGTCTTGGTCGTGGAGTAATCCTGACATGCTTGGCATAGCCCTGCTCGTGTTCCGTGAAGTCCTGGAAGCTGCATTGATCGTGACGATCGTGGCGGCGGCTACGCGCGGGGTACCACGCCGCGCCGCATTCGTCGGCGGCGGCATCGCGCTGGGCGTCGCCGGTGCAATGATCGTGGCTGTGTGCATGGGCTTCATCGAAGGTTCGTTGGGCGGGATCGGTCAGGAGGTCTTCAACGCCGCGGTGTTGCTGGCCGCGGTGGTGATGCTGGGCTGGCACGTCACCTGGATGTCCAGCCACGGCAAGCAGATGGTGCAGCAGATGCATCGCGTCACCGATTCGGTGAAGGCGGGCTCGAGTTCCATCGCGATCCTGCTCGCGGTGGTGGCGCTGGCGGTGTTGCGCGAGGGCTCCGAGATCGTGCTGTTCCTGTACGGCATGGCTGCGGGCGGCGCGGGCAAGCTGGGCTTCTTCGCCGGCGTACCGCTGGGCCTCGCGGGCGGCATCGCGGTCGGTTTTGCGCTGTACTTCGGGTTGCTGCGCATTCCGATTCGCTACTTCTTCAGCGCGACCAACTGGATGCTGGTGGTGCTGGCCGCGGGGCTGGCTTCCAGCGCGGCGGGATTCCTGATCCAGGCCAACCTGTTGCCGGCCTGGGGCAACCAGGTCTGGGATACCTCGTGGCTCCTCACCAATGGGTCCATCGTGGGCCAGGCGGTGCATGTCCTGACCGGTTACGAGGCTCGCCCGGCAGGCATGCAGCTGGTGTTCTGGGGTGTGACGTTCGCGATTCTTGCGGCGGGGATGGGCGTGGTGTCGCGCCGTGTCGGAGCGGAATCTTCCGCGCACCGCATCGCGGATGGCGCTGCCGCCCCGCGTGGCGCATGAGTCACCGCGGGAGTTGCCGATGAAACAACGACCCCTGATTGGCGTGGCGCTGGGCCTGTGCATGGCCGCAGGTTGCTCGGTTGCCCTGCTGGCGGGCGGGTGTACGCCGTCGACCGTGTCATCCGATGGCAGCACCGAAGTCACGGCACTCAAGGCCGAGATCGCCCGGCTCGAGCAACGCATCCCGGCGCCGGAGCTGGGCCAGCAGATGCTGGAACTGCAGATCCGCCACGACCGCCTGTGGTGGGCTGGCGAGGCCGGCAATTGGAACCTCGCGTATTACATGGTGAGTGAGCTGGGCGAGGCGTTGCGCGGCATCGAGGCCACCAACGGCAACGCGCCAGAATTGCAGCCGGAGAAGCTTTCCGAAGTCATGCCGGCGATCATGGACCCGGCGGTCCGCAGCGTGCAGGAAGCGCTCGCGAAGAAGGACAAGGCCGCATTCGCCAGCGCCTACGATCGACTTTCGGCATCCTGCAATGCATGCCACGCGACGGCCGGCGTGGAGTTCCTGCACATCCAGCGTCCGCAGACGCCATTGCTCGACAACCTGCGTTACGCGCCCGACGCGACACCGTAGACCGGGGCTGGATTACATCCGGAACACCCCGTAGCGCTGCGCTTCGATCGGCGCGTTCATCGATGCCGAGATCGCGAGGCCCAGCACGCGGCGGGTGTCGGTCGGGTCGATGATGCCGTCGTCCCACAGGCGCGCGCTGGCGTAGTAGGGATGGCCCTGGCGTTCGTACTGTTCGCGGATCGGTGCCTTGAAGGCGTCTTCTTCTTCCTTCGACCACGACTTGCCCGCGGCTTCGATGCCGTCGCGCTTGACGGTCGCCAGCACCGACGCCGCCTGTTCGCCACCCATCACGCTGATGCGCGCGTTGGGCCACACCCACAGGAAGCGCGCGCCGTAGGCGCGTCCGCACATCGCGTAGTTGCCGGCGCCGAAGCTGCCGCCGATCACCACCGTGAATTTCGGCACGTGTGAACAGGCGACCGCGGTGACCATCTTGGCACCGTCCTTGGCGATGCCGGCCTGCTCGTACTTCTTGCCGACCATGAAGCCGGTGATGTTCTGCAGGAACACCAGCGGCACGTTGCGCTGGTTGCACAGCTCGATGAAGTGCGTGCCCTTGAGCGCGCTCTCGGAAAACAGGATCCCGTTGTTGGCGACGATGCCGACCGGATAGCCGTGGATGTGTGCAAACCCGGTCACCAGCGTCTTGCCGTAGCGCGCCTTGAACTCGTGGAATTCGGAGCCGTCGACGATGCGCGCGATCACTTCGTGGATGTCGAACGGACGGCGCGTGTCTTCGGGGATCACGCCGTAGAGTTCTTGCGCGGTGTATTTCGGTTCGCGCGGTTCGGCCAATGCCAACGGCATCGCCTTCTTGCGGTTGAGCGCCGCGACGATGTCGCGCGCGATCGATAGCGCGTGCGCGTCGTTTTCCGCGAAGTGGTCGGCGACGCCTGAAATCGACGTGTGCACGTCGGCGCCGCCCAGGGTCTCCGCATCCACCACTTCGCCGGTCGCGGCCTTCACCAGCGGCGGACCGCCGAGGAAGATCGTGCCCTCGCCGCGCACGATGATGGTCTCGTCGCTCATCGCCGGCACGTAGGCGCCGCCCGCGGTGCACGAACCCATCACCACCGCGACCTGCGGAATGTTCAATGCCGACATGCGTGCCTGGTTGTAGAAGATGCGGCCGAAGTGTTCCTTGTCCGGAAACACTTCGTCCTGCAACGGCAGGAAGGCACCGCCGGAGTCGACGAGGTAGATGCAGGGCAGGCGATTCTCCAGCGCCACTTCCTGCGCGCGCAGATGCTTCTTCACCGTGATCGGGAAGTATGTCCCGCCCTTGACGGTGGCATCGTTGGCGACGATCACGACTTCCGTTCCGTGCACGCGGCCGATGCCGGTGATGATGCCGGCTGCGGGCGCCGCATCGTCGTACATGCCATGCGCCGCCAGCGGCGAGAGTTCCAGGAACGGCGAACCCGGATCGAGCAGGGCGCGCACGCGTTCGCGCGGCAGCAGCTTGCCGCGTGCGACGTGCTTCGCACGCGCCTTTTCGCCACCGCCCTCGGCGGTGCGTGCAAGTTCGGCCTTCAGTTCGTCCGCGAGTTGCCGCAAGCGGGCGGCGTTGCCGCGGAATTCGTCGCTGCGGGTATCGAGGCGCGAAGGGATGGCGGGCATGGTCTTGTCCAAGACGTGCAAACCGCCATGAAAGCACAAGGAGCCCCTGATTTACAGAGGCTCGTTGGGGCGCGGGATGTGCCACGCGCGGGACAAACCCCGGACGGGTCCGGGCTGCGCTCCGGCAATGGGTGTGGTGTCGAAAAAAAACCGGCCGCGCGAGGCGGCCGGTTCGGGTGTTGCGGAACGCGGAGAAAGGATCAGTGACCCTTCATCGCGTCCTTGGCCTTGCCCGCGGCGTCCTTGACGGCACCGGCAGCCTGGCCAGCCTTGTTGGCGGCGTCCTTCATGGCGTCCATCGCGGAAGCGGTGGTCGAGGCCGGAGCAGCAGCGGTCGAAGCCGGAGCAGCGGCGGTCGAAGCCGGGGCAGCGGCGCCGGCGGCCTCGGAAGCAGCCTGGGCAGCCGAGCCCGCGGCGGCGGCGGCGGAACCGGCAGCCTGCGCGGCGGTGCTGGCAGCCGACGAGACGGCTTCGGCGGCGCTCTGTGCCTCGTTGGCGGCCGACGAACCTTCGCTGCCGGAATTGCCGCAGGCAGACAAAGACAGGGCCATCGCGGAAGCGAGTGCAACCACGAGTACGGTACGGGTGAACTTCATTGGAGATCTCCTGGATTGGGCCGTGGAAAGCCACGGAAGTGGCCGCACTATTAAACCGCGTCCGGCCGAATAACGCCAGCGTTCGGCCTTTTTACGAACACATAACGTTCAGTCGCCGCTTACCGCATTGGCAGTACAAACCCTCAAGGCCGCGTCACGCCAACTCGATCGCGATCGCGGTGGCTTCGCCGCCGCCGATGCACAGCGACGCGACGCCGCGTTTCTTGCCCGCGTGGACCAATGCATGCAACAGCGTGACCACGAGGCGCGCGCCGGTGCAGCCGATCGGATGGCCGAGCGCACACGCGCCGCCATGCACATTGAGCTTTTCGTGCGGAATCGAAAGGTCGTGCATCGCGGCCATTGCCACCACGGCAAAAGCTTCGTTGACTTCGAACAAATCCACGTCGCCAACTTTCCAGCCGGCTTTTTGCAACACTTTTTCGATCGCGCCCACCGGCGCCGTGGTGAACCACTGCGGTTCCTGCGAATGGGTGGCGTGCGCGACGATGCGGGCGAGCGGCTTCACCCCGCGCGCCTTGGCGTCATCAGCCGAAAGCAACACGACCGCGGCAGCGCCATCGGAAATACTGGACGAGCTGGCCGCAGTGACGGTGCCGTTTTCCTTGCGGAACGCCGGTTTGAGCGTGGGGATTTTCGCGGGGTCGACCTTGCCCGGCGTTTCATCGACCGAGATTTCGACGTCGCCCTTGCGCCCCGGCACCGTGACCGTGGTGATTTCGTCGGCGAACGATCCATCTTTCACCGCGGCCTGCGCGCGGCGCACCGATTCGCCGGCGAACGCGTCCTGTTGCTCGCGGGTGAAATGGTATTTGTCGGCGGTGGCTTCGGCGAACACGCCCATCGACTTGCCGTCGTACGGATTGGTCAGTCCGTCCCACGCCATGTGGTCGACCAGGCTGCCGTCGCCGTAGCGCAGTCCCGTGCGTACCGCGGCCATGTGCGGCGCGTTGGTCATCGACTCCATGCCGCCCGCGACCACCACGCTGGCCGAACCGGCCTTGATCAGGTCGTGGCCCAGCATGATCGCTTTCATGCCCGAGCCGCATACCTTGTTGAGCGTGGTGCAACCGACCGAAGCCGGAAGATCGGCGGCCAGCGCGGCCTGGCGCGCCGGCGCCTGGCCGAGGTTGGCCGGCAGCACGCAGCCCATCAGTACTTCGCCGACATCGCCCGGCGCGAGGCCCGATTGCTGCAATGCCGCGCGGATCGCGGCGGCGCCGAGTTTCGGCGTCGGGAAGCCGGTGAATTGGCCGAGGAACGCGCCGATGGGGGTGCGCTTGGCAGCGGCAATGACGATGTCGGACATGATCTTGGACTCCGTGAAAGGAATGTCTCGTTTGGATCAAGCCACGCCGCGGAGCGATGGGGTTTGACTGAAACGATCCAGGATGGATTATGCGGCGAATGCTGCGCTGCCGCAAATGCGGTCGTGCCACGCATTCCGTGCCGGTGCAAAATGATGTTCGTCACTCCGAACTGGCAGGGGCCGGTCATGGCAAACAGGTGGTCGTGGCAGGGTATTCGGCGTGCCGGCGGCAGCTTGGTGTTCGTTGCGTTGGCGTGCGCACTGGCCGCGTGCGGTGGTGGCGGGGGCAACGGCGCGGTGCGTCCCGCGCCGGAGAGTCCGCCGCCGACCACGCCCACGACGCCGCAGCCGCCGATCGACGCGCAGCTCTCGATCACCAATACGTACGCGGCGCACAGCGCCGGCTATACCGGCCAGGGGGTGACCATCGGCATCGTCGACTCCGGCATCATGCGCAGCAACCCGACGGTCGCCGGGCGGGTCACCGCGGAATACATCGACGTCGACCCCAGCCAGAACAACACCAGCATCGACGACGTGGTCGGCCACGGCACGTGGGTGTCGGAAATCGCGGCCGGCGTCCCGTTTGCGAAGTTTCCCGGCGGCATCGCGCCCGGCGCCAACCTGGTGTCGGCGCGGATCATTTCCGACAACGCGCCTTCCGACAGCGGCCAGCCGCCCACGCAAATCACCGCGGCCGATGCGCAATTCTTCGGCCAGGTCAACCAGCAGTTGATCAATTCCGGCGTGATGGTGCAGAACAACTCATGGGGCGGCCTGACGTGGGACACCACCAATCCAGGCGTGAACCAGGCCTTCGATGCGGCCTACAGTCCGTTCGTCAACCAGCACGGCGGACTGGTGGTGTTTGCGGCCGGCAACGGTTCGGGCGCCCAGCCCAGCACCTTCGCGCAGCTTCCGAATTTCGCGCCCGACCTTGCCAAGGGCTGGCTGACGGTGGTGGCCGTCGACAGCAACAACCCGACCCGACTGGCGAGTTATTCCAACGTGTGCGGCAATGCGATGAATTTCTGCCTCGCGGCGCCGGGCGACGTGATCGTGCTGGACAAGGACACCACGGCCAGCACGACCGACCCGACGTATTACATCGTGCAGGGCACTTCGCTGGCGGCGCCGCAGGTGACGGGCGCGGCGGCGGTGGTGTGGCAGGCGTTCCCGTATTTCAGCAATGACCTGGTCCGGCAAACGCTGCTGGGTACCGCCGATCCGCTGGGTGGTTCGCAACCCAATCCCACGTTCGGTTATGGCGAGCTCGATGTCGGCAAGGCGGTGCAGGGACCGGCCCAGTTCAACTGGGGCGACGTGTCGGTATCGTTCGACAACCTCACTTCGACCTGGAGCAACGACATCCGTGGCTCGGGAGGCCTGATCAAGAACGGCACCGGCACCTTGATCCTCGCGGGCAACGACACCTACTCCGGGGGCACGCAAGTCTTGGGTGGGGCGTTGCAGGCGGCGCATGTCTTGCCGGGCGACGTCAGTGTGGGCGGCAGCGGCACACTCGATGCGATACCGGGTTTGCAAGGCGCGCTCGCCAATTCCGGCACCGTGGTGGTCAGCGGTGGCAATACCGACGTGGGCGGCAATTACGCGCAAACCAGCACCGGCACGTTGTCGGTCAGCCTGGGTTCGCAACTGGCGGTCATTGGTTCCGCGCAGCTTGCAGGCACATTGAACGTGCAGGGCGCGGATCCGGGTTACGTCACCAACCAGCATCAGGACGTGCTGACGGCAATGCTCGGCGTGAACGGCACGTTCGCGCAATTCACGCGATCGCCGGGGGTATTCCTCAGCACCAGCATCCAGTACACCGCGAACTCCGTGTGGCTGGACACCACCAGCCTCAGCATCACGCAGGCGGCGCAGGCAATGGCCATCAGCGATCCCGCATCGCTGTCGGCGGCTGCGCGCGTGCAGAGCGGGTTCGATGCGATCGATTCACGTATCGCCACGGGCGACGCCGTCGCGCCCGGCATGCTTGTCGGCGCGGGCGCGATCCAGCGCACGGCGACGCCTGCTTCCGCGCGCGCCACGCTGCAAAGCCTGTCCGGACAGCTGCATGCGGCCAGCGCGGCGATGTTGTTCGACGGCATCGATGCGGGCGACGCGGCCTTGTCCGGACGTTTCGATGATTTGCTGGGCGGGCATGCCAGGCCGGGTGCGTGGTACGCCGGGCTCGGACGCCAGGGCGACCTGCAACGCAGTGGGTATTCGGGCGCGACTTTCCGCAGTGACGGCGGGATCGTGGGCGCGGATTTCCGCGCCGGTTCGCATGCACTGCTGGGTTACGCAGTGGGCGAAAGCCGGGGTTACGGGCAACTCGACATGGCGTGGGACCACAACCGGACCCAGGTCGACCACGCGATGGTGTATGGCGGCGCGTTCGATGGACCGTGGTTCGCGACGGGGCAGTTCGGCGGCGGCCGCTTCCGCGAAGACATGCAACGGCTGTTGCGGTTGGGCGGCATCGCGGCGCCCGTCGGCAGCGGTTTCGCCGGGAGCTACCTCGCGGGGTCGCTGGAAGGCGGCTACCGGTTCGGTGTCGGCATGGCGCGCATCACGCCTTTCGTGAATGTGCGCTACCAGCGCCTCGACCAGGGCGGATTCGCGGAAACCGGCGGTTACGGGTTCGGCCTGATGGCCAACGCCCGCACCGCCGGGCGCCTGCAGACCGGGGTCGGGTTGCGTGGACAAGGTGACTGGTGGCTGGCCAGCGGCATGCGGATGCAGTTCGACGGCAGCGTCGCCTGGCGACATGCGTTGCACCAGTACGGCGGCATCTTCGACGCCAGCTTCACCGGTTTCGACGACTGGATGCCGGTCGATGGCGTCGGCCTGTCGCGCAATGAAGCGCTGCTGCGCGCGGGCGTGACGCTGTGGCCGACGCGAACGTTCGGTGTACGACTGGGCTTGTCGCGCGAGCAGGGTTCACGCGAGCAGGCCGGCAGCGTGTCGCTGCAAGGCATGGTCGCGTTCTGAGCACGCCGTCAAAAACGGAATCGGCGCCTGTCGGCGCCGAGACCCTTACGTTGCGCGTTTCGCGCGCAAAATGCAAGACGTGTCAAACGCGATGCATGCGCTAAGATCGACCCATGCAATCGGTACTGACCCGCACGGAATCCACGCTTCGCACGCGTTCGTTCGCGGCGGCGTTCCTCCCTGACCGCTTCGACTGGTTGATGGGCCTGTATGCCGAGAACCATCGCCGCCTCGCGCGCCTGTTCGCGCCGGAACGGCTGGCGGTGGGCGAATTCGTTTCGTCGGTGGACGATGGCCTCGACGTGCGCCTGTCGGTGCAGGAGCGGCATCCGTACACGCTCGAACTCGGCCTGAGCTACGCCGTGCTCGACGCGACCACCGGCCATCCCGCACCGTCCGCGCAATTGCGCAGCTACCTCGACGCGCACATGACCGAGGCGTTGCACTGCGAACCCGGCCGCGACCTGTGGCAGGTGCTGGGTCCGCTCGCGCCCGCGCGCAACGTGGTGCTGCACCGCCTGCGCATGAACCGCTTCCTCAACCGCTGGCTGGAATACCTGGCCGAGCAGGGCCATTCGCTGGCGACGCTGGAACGCGTGTTGCCCGAATCGGTCGTCGCGTAAACGGCAATCCCGGGATACATCGGGTCCGCTCCGTCGTGAAGCGGACCCGATGCCGTTTCAGGCGATCAACCGTCGCTGGCATCCAGGCCGCGGCGTTCCAGCAGCGGCTCGATGCGCGGCGCATGGCCGGCGAAGTCGTTGAACAGTTCCATTGCATCCTTGCTGCCGCCCTGCGAGAGCAGCAACTTGCGGAAACGATCACCGTTCTCGCGGGTCAGGCCGCCGTGCTGCTTGAACCACTCGACCGTATTGGCGTCCAGCACTTCCGACCAGATGTAGGCGTAGTAGCCGGCCGAGTAGCCGCTCATGATGTGGCTGAAGTACGGCGTGCGATAACGCGGCGGAACCGGTGCGAAGTCGGTGCCATCGGCCTTCAATGCTGCGGCCTCGAACGCCATCACGCCGTCGGCGGCGGGAACCTTGTCGATACCGACCTGGTGCCAATTTTGGTCGAGCATCGCGGCGCCGAGGTATTCGGTGGTGGCGAAACCCTGGTTGAATTTCGAGGTCGCCAGCACCTTGTCCAGAAGCTCCTTCGGCATGGGCGCCCCGGTCTCGTGGTGCTTCGCATAGTTGGCGAGGATGCTTGGCCAGTCGGCCCACATCTCGTTCACCTGCGAGGGGAACTCCACGAAATCGCGCGGCACGCTGGTACCCGAGAAGTACGGGTATTTCACGTTCGAGAACATGCCGTGCAGCGCATGGCCGAACTCGTGGAACATCGTGGTCACTTCATCCCAGGTCATCAAGGTCGGGCCGCTGGCCGGCTTGGTGATGTTGAGATGGTTGGCGACCACCGGGAGGTAGCCGGTGAGGTCCGACTGGCTCACGTACGAATTCATCCACGCGCCGCCGCGCTTGGACGAACGTGCGTACGGATCGAGCAGGAAGATCGCGAGCTGGCTGCCGTCCTCGTTGAAGACGTCGTAGACCAGCACGTCCGGGTTGTAGACCGGAAGGTCCGTGCGCTGCTTGAAGCTGATGCCGTACTCCTGGTTCGCGGCGTGGAACACGCCATTCTCCAGCACGTTCTTCATTTCGAAATACGGCTTCAACTGGCTTTCGTCGAACGCGTATTTGTCGGCACGCACCTTCTCGGTGTAGTACGACCAGTCCCAAGCGGCCAGTTGGAACGTCGGTTCGCCCTTGGCCTTCTGGGTCTTGTCGATCATGGCCTGCAGGTCGGCGGCTTCGCGTTTGGCGTTGGCGACCGCGGGGGGCGCCAGCTTGCCCAGCATCGCGTTGACCGCTTCCGGCGTCTTCGCGGTCTGGTTGGCGAGACCATACGATGCGTAGTCCGGGTAACCCATCAGCTTCGCCTTCTCGGCGCGCAGCGCCATCACCTTCGAGACGATCGCGGTAGTGTCGTACTGGTTGCCGCGGCTGCCGCGCGCCACCGATGCTTCATGGATGCGCTGGCGCAGCGCGCGGTTGTCCAATTGCGCGATCACCGGCTGGTTGGTGGTGTTGACCAGCGCAATCACGTACTTGCCGTCGAGGCCGCGCGACTTGGCGGCCGTGGCGGCGGCTTCGATCTGCGCGTCGGTGAGGCCGGACAGTTCATCCTTGCTGTCCACCACCATTGCAGAGTCGTTCACTTCGGCCAGCACGTTCTGGCTGAAGTCGGCGCCGAGCTTTGCCAGCTCGCCGTTGATTTCCTTCATGCGCGTCTTGTCGGCGTCGGAAAGTTGCGCGCCGGCCCGCACGAAGTCGTCGTGGTAGCGTTCGACCAGACGCACGCCCTGGGCATCGAGGCCGAGGTCGTTGCGCTCGTCGTACAGCTTCTGCACCCGCGCGAACAGCTTCGGGTCCAGCATGATGGCGTCGCGGTGGGCGGCCAGCTTTGGCGCGTACTCGGACTGGATGGCTTTCTTGATGTCGTTGTTCTCGACGCCGGAAAGGCTGAAGAAAACCGTGGTGGCGCGATCGAGGATCTGCCCGGATTTTTCCAGCGCGATGATGGTGTTGTCGAAGGTCGGTGCGTCGGCGTTGCTGGCGATCGCCTCGATTTCCTTCAGCTGATCGGCCATGCCGCGATCGAACGCGGGGGCGTAATCGGAATCCTCGATCTTGTCGAACTGCGGAAAGTGCAGCGGCAGGGGGCTTTCGGCGAAGAATGGATTGGCAGAATCGGTGGCGGCTGCTTGCGGCTGCGCGGACGACTCGGCGTCCTTGTTGGCGTCGGTGCCGCCGGCACAGCCGGCGAGGAAGCCCGTGAGGGCCAGGGCCAGTAGCGACAGGGAAGATTTCATCGTTGCGGGCTCGTTGAAGGGGAACCTGCATCCTACCCAAGATCCCCGGCCTTTGCCCATGATCAAAGGCATGTACGTGCTCGCCGGGTGCCGGGCCACGCGATTGCGGACACAAAAAAGCCCGCGCACGGCGGGCCTTCTGTTGAATTCGTTTGGCGACTGGCGGAGCGGACGGGACTCGAACCCGCGACCTCCGGCGTGACAGGCCAGCATTCTAACCAGCTGAACTACCGCTCCGTACCATTTCGCTTTTACCTCGAACCATCCATGGTGGTCTTGCCGTTCGCCGTCCTGGCTCACCGGTTCCATTTCGCGCGAATGTCCACGGGACATTTGCATGCGCTCGCGAAACCACCAGCTGAACTACCGCTCCGTGTCGTCAAATCCATTCAGTGAAACGCAATTGTGCAACATTCCCGCGTGCTTCAAAAGATGCAAACATGAAACACGCTCACCACTGGCGTCCCCACGGGGATTCGAACCCCGGTCGCCACCGTGAAAGGGTGGTGTCCTAGGCCTCTAGACGATGGGGACAGCGCGGGGAATTTGGTGGAGCCAGACGGGATCGAACCGACGACCTCTACAATGCCATTGTAGCGCTCTCCCAACTGAGCTATGGCCCCACGCTGGGAACGCGCAAGGATAGGTGCACACGATTTGAGCGTCAAGCATTTGTAGTGCGGCCGTGCGTTTCGTGCATGTTCCCGGGACGAGCGATGGCGGTTTCGGGCATGCTGGGAAACGCGTTGCCGCGGTGAACCCCTTCACCGTTGCGCCCGCGAAACCGTTCCAGTCAGGGCGCTCCCTCGTTCGTTGCACCCGGCTGCCCGGTGGCGACCCGCAGGCACTTCCTGGTTGTTGCGATCGCAATGGGCACTGCCTGTTGCCTGTCACTTCGTTGTCGGCAAAGCATCCGTTCCAGCGACGTTGTCGCTGACAACGAACCGCCTCGCGGTTGGTCGTGGCCGGGATCGATTTCATTCGGCGATCTGTTCCCTGCGGTGTCGTTGTCTGGACGCGACAAAGGTCGCGTCCAGTCGGCCATGCAACCCGCCCGGCAACGTGAACGGAACCGGAATTCGGATCACAAGGTACCGCGACGGTCGTCACAGCCCGAAGATGCGACGTCAACTTTTGTGACGGGCAAGGCAGTCCGTTGTGCGCGTGCCTTGGAGACTGCGCCCGCCCCGCACCGACCTGTGAGGGTTGTGTTGGGGCGTGCCGCGCGGCGGGGTCGCAAGATCCCACCCGCATGCCTATCCACCCTGCCGGCTCTCCTGACCCCCATGTACTTCCAACTATTTGGTTCTCGAATCGCCGCCATCTTCCTGGCGCTGGCCGGCCTCGCCGGAATTTCTCTTTCTGCGCAAGCGACCACGTATTACGTTCGCACCGACGGCGGCACGGCGACCCAATGCACGGGTACCACGAACGCGGCCTATCCCGGCAGCGGCAGTGGCAAGGCGTGTGCGTTCAATCATCCGTTCTGGGTGCTGGTGCCCGGGCAGGGCACGTCGCTGATGAAGGCCGGCGATACGCTGTCGATCGGTGCCGGCAGCTACATGATGGGATACGGCGCCCCCAACATGGCGGCGGGCAACTGCACGTCGGACTATACGGCGGGGTGCTACATCCAGGACATCCCGAGCGGGATCAGCGCGTCCCAGCCGACCACGATCACGGGCGATTGCAGCGCGCCCCCGGAGTTGTGGGGCACCGGCGGCATCGACGAGATACTCGACATGGAAGGCGGTCACGACATCGCCATCAAGTGCCTGAACCTGACCGATCATTCCAACTGCATCGAGGATTATCCGGTGTCCGGGCAGGGCGTCAGCGCGTGTTCGGCCAAGGATGCCTGGAGCCGGGTCGGCATCCGTGCGAACGGGGTCAAGAACCTGACGCTCGTGGACCTCAATGTGCACGGGTTTGCCTCGACCGGCGTGTGGGCGGGCGGGCTGTCCGGGACGACGACCGTGACCCGGGTGAAGGTGGTCGGCAACGGACGCTCGGGATGGGATGGCGACCTCGGCGGCAGCGGGAACTCCAACAGCAGCGGCACGCTGACCTTCACCGACCTGACGGTCGGATGGACCGGGTGTTCGGAGAACTACCCGGTGGACGGCGGCTACAAGGGGTGCTTCGGCCAGAATGAAGGCGGCTACGGCGACGGCTTCTCGACGGCCAAGACGGGCGGCAACTACATCTTCATTCGCCCGCAGATCTACAAGAACACGCAGGACGGCATCGACCTGCTGTACGCCGATGGCACCGGCAGCGTGACGGTGGACAGCGGCAATTTCGCCGATGACGCGGGCAATGACCTCAAGATCAGTGGCAGCGGCACGGTCACCAACAGCGTATTCGTCGCGAATTGCACGTGGTTCGGAGACAACGGCTATCCCGCCAAGGGTGACGATTGCCGCGCCGGCGGTGGCCTGTTGGGGGCCTTCAATGGCCCCAACCAGGTGCAGACGTGGGCCTACAACACCATGGTCGGCAACCCGAGCGGGATGTTCGTGGGGGATTCGACCAATGCGCAATCGAGCGACACCTACTATCTCTACAACAACATCTTCATCGCCGTGAACAAGAACGGCCAGCAGCCGTTCTTCACGTGGTTCGCGGATGGGTCCTACCCGGAAAAAGTGGTGTATGCCGGCAATCTGGTCTGGAACACCCGCAGCACGTCCTGCGACACCACCAGGATCATCTGCAAGGATCCGCAGCTCACGGACGAGTCGATGACATCGTTCAATCCCTACCCGCTGGTGAGCAGTCCGGCGATCGGCAATGCGGCGTCTGTCGGTACGCCCGTTGCGTATGACAACAACGGTAACCCGCGTCCGAGCCAGGGCGCCACCATCGGCGCGCTGGAATACCAGGGCGGTTCGTCGGGCACAGCCGGGGCGCCGAGCGCGAATTTTACCTACAGCGCTTCGGGGCTTGCGGTGAATTTCACCGATACCTCCACCGACACCGGCGGTACCATCGGTTCGTGGGCTTGGTCGTTCGGTGACGGCACAAGTTCGTCGGCGCAAAGTCCGAGCCATGCCTATGCCGCGGCGGGCACCTACCAGGTCGGGTTGACCGTGACCGACAAGGTCAGCGGCAAGACCTCGACGCGCACCGCACAAGTCGTGGTGGCGGCGCCGCAACCCGTTGGCGGTACGCCTTCGGCGAATTTCACCTACAGCACTTCCGGATTGACCGCGAGTTTCATTGACGCATCCACCGACAACGGCGGCAGCATTGGCTCGTGGGCGTGGTCGTTTGGTGACGGCACAAGTTCGTCGGCGCAGAGCCCGAGCCATGCCTACGCCGCGGCCGGCACCTATCAGGTCGGGTTGACCGTGACCGACAAGGTCAGTGGCAAGACCTCGACGCGCACCGCACAAGTCGTGGTGGCGGCGCCGCAACCGGTTGGCGGTACGCCTTCGGCGAATTTCACCTACAGCACTTCCGGATTGACTGCGAGTTTCATTGACGCATCCACCGACAACGGCGGCAGTATTGGTTCGTGGGCGTGGTCGTTCGGTGACGGCACAAGTTCGTCGGCGCAGAGCCCGAGCCATGCCTATGCCGCGGCGGGCACCTATCAGGTTGGTCTGACCGTGACCGACAAGGTCAGTGGCAAGACCTCGACGCGCACCGCGCAGGTGACGGTGACGGCGCCGCAACTGGGCGGTGGCACACCCAAGGCTGGTTTCACCTACAGCGTGTCAGGGATGACGGGCAATTTCACGGACAGGTCCACCGACAAGGGCGGCACCATCGATGCCTGGTCATGGTCGTTTGGTGACGGCACCAAGTCATCCGCCAGAAATCCGAGTCATGTCTACCGTAGCGCGGGTCATTACACGGTTACCCAGACGGTGCGGGACAAGGCCAGCGGGAAGACCTCCAGCATCAGTCGGGTCGTGCGTATCGCCAAACCCAGGGCCAGCGGGAAGACCTCCAGCATCAGTCGGGCCGTGCGTTTCGCCGAAACCAGGCTGTGTTTCTCCAGAGCCTGCTATTTGGAAAGGTCCAGGTGGTGACGGTTTGACAGGCTCCGGCTGGCCATCGAGTCAGCCGGAGCCCTCCCTGTCTGCGGCCTGCATCGGGGTACGGAGCGGGTCGTGGGGCCCCGCCACCGGCTGAAATCGGCATGACTGCTTCCGCGATCCGCCAGCCCGCGGATCAGTAGCCATGCGTGATTGCCGGGTGCGGCGGCCCCGCTGTCGCACGCGCGCTTCGCGCCCGGCGAGCGATTCGATGCCCGCGCCCTATATCCTTCCTGCATGGTGCAGGACGATGCGAATCGCGAGCGCCACCTCGCGCGCGGGTCGCGTCGCACCTGATTTGCTCGCGGGAGGGACGTTTTGCACGAAATCGAATTCATCCGCGACCTGGCTTGCGTGATGCTGGCGGCGGGCGTGGTGGTGGTGGTATTCCCGCGGCTGCGCCTGCCGGTGCTGCTGGGCTACATCGTCGCGGGCGTGCTGATCGGCCCGCACATGCCGTGGCGGTTCCTCACCGACCAGCGCACGATGCAGTCGATCGCCAACCTCGGCGTGGTGCTGCTGATGTTCACGCTGGGGCTGGACTCCAACCTGCGCAAGCTGCGCGCGCTGGGCGCCGGCGTGATGCTGGCCGCGCTGGTGGAAGTGGGCTTCATGTTGTGGCTGGGCATCGAGATCGGACGCCTGGCCGGGATGAGTCCACGCGAATCGCTGTTCCTCGGCGGGGTGATCTGTTTTTCCTCGACCATGATCGCGTTGCGCACGGTGGCCGATCGCGGCTGGCGCGGGCAGGGCTTCGTCGCGGGCATGGTGGGCATGCTGGTGTCCGAGGAAGTGTTGACCGTGGTGCTGATCACGGTGCTGAGCGCGATCGCGGCCGGCAGCGCCAACACCACGGACATCGCGTTCAAGGTGCTGTGGCGGATGCTGCTGTTCATTTCCGTGGCGCTGGTGCTGGGATTGCTGTTGCTGCCGCGCCTGCTGGATTGGCTGGCCAAGCGCGGGCGCGACGAACCGCTGCTGGTGACCGCGCTGGGCATCTGTTTCGGCGCTTGCCTGCTGGCGGTGTGGGAAGGTTTCAGCGTGGCGCTGGGCGCGTTCCTGGCCGGCGTGGTGGTGGCCGAGGCGCGTTGTTCGGACCGGATCGTGCGGCTGGTGCGGCCGGTGCGCGACATGTTCGCGGCGATCTTCTTCGTGGCGATCGGCTTGTTGCTGGATCCCGCCGAGATGCTGCCGTGGCTGTGGCCGGCGCTGGGCCTGGCACTGGCGGTGATCGTCGGCAAGACGCTGGCCTGCGGCGTGGGTGCGTTCGTGTGCGCGGGCCGCAATGCGCGCGACGCGTTGCGCACCGGCCTGACCATGGCGCAGATCGGCGAATTCTCGTTCGTGATCGCGGCGCTGGGCATCGCGGCGGGCGCGGTGGGCAAGTTCCTGTACCCGTTGACGGTGACCGCGGCGGTGGCGTGCATGCTGGCCTCGCCGCTGCTGTTGCGCGCCGAGCCGATGATCATGGCCGGATTGCGGCGCGTGATGCCCGCGTCGGTGCGTTCGCTCGCGACCGGTTACCACGAGTGGATGGGCGGAACCTCGCCGGCGCAGCACAACGCGATGCTGGCGAAGATGCTGCGCCGGCTGCTGTGGCACATCGCGGTGAACCTGGTGCTGGTGTGCGCGGTGTTCGGGATCGGCGCGTTCGTCAGCAGCATGTTGCCGCGCTGGTGGCCGTCTGTGCCGCTGTCGCCGGTGATGCGGCGTTCGCTGATCTGGGCGGTGGCGCTGTTCGTATCGCTGCCGATGCTGATCGCGGTGTACCGCAAGGCCGACGCATTGGGCATGCTGCTGGCCGAACTCGGCATCAGCGAACAGGTGCACGGCGTGCGCACGGCCGGGCTGCGCCGCGTGCTCGGCAAGCTGGTGCCACTGGCGACGCTGGCCGGCATGGCGTTGCTGGTCAGCGCGCTCGGCAGCAGCATCCTGCCTCCGCGCGGGGTGCTGCTGGCATTGCTCGCGATCGGCGCGTTCACGGTGTGGTTCCTGTGGGGCGCGCTGGTACGCGTGCACGCGCGCATGCAGGCCGCGTTGCGCGACCTGATCGAGGAGAACCCCGGGTCGACTTCGCACGAGTGAGGCGACGCGGGATTCAGGACGCGCGCCCCGCGCCCGCCAGCTTGCGCGCCAGGGCCAGCGCCATCATCCAGCCGCAGCCGAGCACGCCCCACATCACGATCTCGAACGGCCACAGGTTGTGCGAAGTGGGATCGCGCGCGGTGTCGACGACGATCCGCAGCACCACGAAGCCCATCACGAGGATCGGCAGCGCCGCGGCGATCCGCCAGCCGTCGCGCCAACGCCACAAGCCCCATGCCGGCCACGCGAAACTGAGCAGGCCGAATGCGACCATCGCCAGCATGAAGCCGTTGAACAGCGCGATCTCGCCCGCGCTCGGTGGGGTGTTCATGGTCCTGTGGTAGTCGGCGTCCTGCGCGGCCTTGTCGGCGGCGCGCAGCGCGGCCAACCACGCAGGTTGCGGCGTGTCCTGCACGGGTTCATCGCCGCCGGTGATCGAAACGGGATACGTCGCGACCACCGGGGTGCGGTTGTACGATCCGTCGCCCGCGCTGATCCGCACTTCGTCCACCTGCGTGCCGGGGTCGAACAGGAAAAACCAGCCCAGCGCCTCGCCGCTTCCCGCGGGATAGACGCGCGAGGGATTGCTGCCCGCCTTCGCGGGCTTGCCCTGGAAGTAGGGCCGCGCCCAGATGTGCACCGGCTGCTCGCTGGTGTAGTGCAGGTGCAGGTAGAAGCTCTGGTTCTGGCCCAGCGTGACGGTGTCGCCCGCGGGCCAGGTATCCGTCACCTGCACCTGCGTCTGCGCGCGGGCAGGGTGGAAAGCAAGCATGGCTGCAGCCATGCACACGAGCATTGCCAGAACGCGCATCATGAACCCTCCCCGGTTCGATCGCCGCGCACGAGGATAGCATTCAAGGCATGGGCTGTTGTGCCAACGCGGTGGCGTGCGGGCGGCTGGCCCCCAGGCGTTTCCTGGCTATTTCGCGGCCGCGGCGGGCGTCGCGCACGTCTCCACCGTGCGCGGCTTGCAGGCGAACGGCAACTGGTCGGCGGGCTTCCCTGCAAGCGTGTTGTCGATCCACTTGTCGACCACCTCCTTCAACACCGCCATCGGCAGGCTGCCCTGGCCCAGTACCACGTCGTCGAAATTCTTCAGGTCGTACTTGTCGCCGAGTTTCGTTTTCGCTTCCTCGCGCAGGGCCAGGATCTGTTGTTCGCCGATCATGTACGACAGCGCTTGCCCCGGCCACACGATGTAGCGGTCCACCTCGGTCGCGATGTTCTGGTCGGCCAGCGCGGTGTGGTCCTGCATGTACTTCACCGCCTGCGCGCGGGTCCAGCCGTCCTCGTGGATGCCGGTGTCGACCACCAGCCGCACCGCGCGCCACATCTGGTAATTGAGATAACCGAATTTCGAATACGGATCCTCGTCGAACAGACCCATCGGTTTGTCGCACAGCGTTTCCGCATACAGCGCCCAGCCTTCGCCGAAGGCGTTGTAGTAGGCGTGGCGGCGGAACTTCGGCAGGTTGTCCAGTTCCTCCGCCACCGGGATCTGCAGGTTGTGGCCGGGCCGGCCTTCATGGCACGTCAGTACCTGGATTTCGTATTTCGGACGGCTCTGGGGCTTGTACAGGTTCACGCTCATGTACGGCACGTCCGCGTACGCGGGATAGGTGTTGGGTGCGAGCGATGCCGGGATCACGCGCACGCCCCAGGGCTGGCGCGGCTGCATCCACAGGCTCAGCACATCGGTGAGGTGCGGGTCGATGCGCTTGGCCGCGGCGCGGTACGCCTGCAGCAGGTCATCGGGGTCGCTGTAGTAGAACTTCGGATCGGTGCGCAGGTAGTGCACGAATTCCTTGTAGCTGCCCTTGAAGCCGATCTGCCTGAACACCGCTTCCATTTCGCCGTGGATCTGCTCGACGAGTTTCAGGCCCATGTCGTGGATCTGCCGCGGCGTCATGTCGGTGGTGGTGTAGTGGCGCACCAGGTACGCGTAGTACGCCTTGCCGCCCGGCAGGCTGGACACGCTTGCGACCGTGCGGGCGTGCGGCAGGTAATCGTTCCTGAAGAACGCGAGGAATTTTTCGTAGGCCGGGTTGATGACCTGCGTGATCGCCTGTTTCGCTTCGGCCTGCAACTTCGCTTGGCTTGCGGCAGGGATCGAGTCGGGCAGTTTCTTGAACGGCGCGTAGAACGGACTTTCGACCGGGTCTTTCGCGATGTTCGCCGCGATCTCGTCGGGCACCCGTTCCATCACTTCACGGGGTTGGGTGATGCCCTGCGCCATCGCCTGCTTCAGGCGCGTGGTGAACGCGTCGAGGTAATCGCCGGTGGCGTCGAGTTTGCGGACCAGGTTCTCGTAACCCTCGGCCTTGGCGAAGTGTTCGTCGCGCAGTTCGTTGCCCGCGAGTTGCGGACCCCACAACTGGGTGATCAAGCCCTGCGCATCATCCGGATACGCCGCGGCCGCGATGGCGTCGTCCAACTGGTATTCGAACAGGCGCCGGCTCAACTGGTCGTTCGGATCGAGTTGGGCGACGTCGATCTCCTTCAATGCGGCAAGGTTGGCCTTCGCGTCGGCGAGCTGCCGTTGCTCGTGCGCAATGCTCGGGTCGCCCCAGAGCTGCTTGTAGTCCGTGCTGCCGGGTGCAGGCTTCGCATGTTCCTGGTTCCATGCCTTGTCGAACAGCGCGTGCAGTTGCGCAGCCGGCGTGTCGGCCGCTGGAATCGATGTCGGCGGTGCCGCCGTCGCACCCGCGGATGCGAACACGAGGGCGATGGCAAGGACGAGGGCGTGGCGCATGCGGTGATCCCCGGACAGAAGAACACCGAATATAGCCCGGCCGCCAGCGCCGCGGCCTGTGCGTAAAGTCGTGCCGGTGTGCGTCAAGGTCGTTGTGGATCGCGAAGCTTCCGCTCGTGGCGAATCACGATGCCCGCAGCCAGCGCGGTGCCGAGCGCGAGCAAGTACCACGTGATGGCGTAGCCGAGGCTGTGGTTGTAGAGGTGGACGTTGGTGAGCCCGGCCATGGGCCACGGGCTGCTTCCCGCGACGGCGTCGGCATCGACGAAGTAGGGCGCGACCCCGCCGGCCGGCAAATCCCGAGCGGCAGCGATCGCGGCGACATCGCGCGAATACCACAGGTTCTTTTCCGGCTGGTTGTGGCGCAGGAAACCGCCGCGCGGTTCGCTGGCGCGCAGCAGGCCGGTCAACGCCACCTCGCCGATTGGTGGCTTGATCCGGGCGAACGCCGGTTGAGCGGGCAGGCTGTCCGGGATGTAACCACGGTTGACCAGCACGATGAAACCGCGATCGGTTTGCAGCGGTGCCATCACCCAGAAACCGTAACCGTCGCGGCTGGCACCGCGCACCAGCGTCTGCGCGCCGGCGAGGTAGCGGCCGCGCAGTTCGACGTGCAGGTATTGCATCCGCTCCGCATGTGGCCATTGCGGCGGTCCCGGCGCGGGCACCGGCGCGGCATGCACGCGGGTCTGCATTTCATGGCTGATGCGCAGCTTCAGGTGGTAGCGGCGCACCTGCCAGTTGCCGAGCAGGACGAAGCCCGCGAAAAACGCGGCCAGCAACACCATCCAGAGCGCGAACTTGCCGCTGACGCGAGGCATCGGGCCGTGCCCGGCGGCGGGCTTACTGCGCCTGGCCGTGCTGCTGGTATCGCGGCGACATCGGCATCATGTTCGCGTTCTCGTTGTACATCACCCAAATCGATGCGCCCAGCACGATGATCACCAGCACCGCGGTGAAGATGAAGGCCATCATGTTCCAGCCGCTCTCCGAACGCGTGTCGAGGTGCAGGAAATACACGATGTGCACGAAGATCTGGATCACGGCCAGCGCCAGGATCACGAAGATGGCGACCTGCGTGTTCTCGATGACGTGGCCCATCACCAGCCAGAACGGGATGACGGTGAGGATCGCCGCCAGCGCGAAGCCCGTCAGGTAACCGCGCAGGCTGCCCTGGTGTTCGTGCATGCCGTCGTCGTGGTGGCCTTGCGGCGGGGCGTGGCCGGATGCGGATGGCTGGCTCATCGCAGCACTCCAATCAGGTAGACATAGCTGAACACGCCGACCCAGACCAGGTCGAGGAAATGCCAGAACATGCTGAGGCAGCGCAGGCGGCGGACGTTGGCCTCATTCAGGCCGAACCGGATCGACTGCACCATCAACACGATCAGCCACAGGATGCCGAGGGTGACGTGCAAGCCGTGCGTGGCGACCAGGGTGAAGAACGACGACAGGAACGCGCTGCGGCCGGGGCCGGCGCCTTCGGCGGTCATGATCAGGAACTCGCGGATCTCCAGTCCCACGAACGCCGCCGCCAGCAATCCGGCGACGGCCAGCCAGCCGAGCATCGCGCCTTTCCGCCGGCGCGCCATCTCCAGCATCGCGAAGCCGAACACCACCGACGACACCAGCAGCAGCGCGGTGTTCACCGCCAGGCCGGGCAGGTCGAACACCTCGGCGGCCGTGGGACCGCCCGCGTACTCGGTGCCGAGCACCGCGTTGCAGGCGAACAACGACGCGAAGATGAAGCAGTCGCTCATCAGATAGATCCAGAACCCGAGCAGGGTCCCGTTGCGCGGCGGTTCTTCGACGCGGACGAAGAACTCGCGCGGCGCGGGATGGGCGGTATCGACGGCGGTGGTATTCATGCGCTTGCGCCCTCTGCATCCGTTTGCCAGTTGCCCGCCTGTTCGGACCTGTGCACCTCGTCCGCGGGGATGTGGTGGTCCTGGTGGTAGTTGAAGGTGTGCGCGATGGCCACCGCGATGATGCCCACCAGCGACAGCGCCGCCAGCCACCAGATGTACCAGACCAGGCCGAAGCAGCAGGCGAAGGACAACGCGCCGATGACCACGCCGGTCGCGGTGTTCTTGGGCATGTGGATGGCGTTGAAGCCCGCCTGCGGACGTTCATAGCCGTGTGCCTTCATGTCGGTCCAGGCGTCGCGTTCGTGCACGATCGGGATGAAGGCGAAGTTGTATTCGGGCGGCGGCGAGGTGGTGGACCATTCCAGGGTGCGGCCGTCCCACGGATCGCCGCCCACGGCGTATTGCCTGCGCCGGAGGATGCTCACGTAGATCTGGATGATGAACGAGAGGATCCCGAGCGCGATCAGGAACGAGCCGAACGCGGCCACGATGAAATACGGCTGCAGGCTCGGATCCTCGAAATGGCTGAGGCGGCGCGTCACGCCCATCAGGCCCAGTATGTACAGCGGCGTGAACGCCACCCAGAAGCCGACCAGCCAGAACCAGAACGTGGCCTTGCCCCAGAACTCGTCGAGCTTGAATCCGAAGGCCTTGGGGAACCAGTAGTTGACGGCTGCGAACACGCCGAACACCACGCCGCCGATGATCACGTTGTGGAAGTGGGCGATCAGGAACAGGCTGTTGTGCAGCAGGAAGTCGGCCGGCGTCACCGACAGCATCACGCCGGTCATGCCGCCGATCGTGAAGGTGAACAGCGCGCCCAGCGTCCACAGCATCGGCACGGTGTAGCGCACGCGCCCGCGGTACATCGTAAACAGCCAGTTGAAGATCTTCACCCCGGTCGGGATCGAAATCATCATGGTGGTCAGCGAGAAGAACGAGTTGACGTCGGCGCCCGAGCCCATCGTGAAGAAGTGGTGCAGCCACACCAGGTACGACAGGATCATGATCGCGATGGTGGCGTACACCATCGAGGAATACGCGAACAGCGGCTTGCCCGAGAACGTCGGGACGATTTCCGAATACACCCCGAACAGCGGCAATATCAATATGTACACCTCGGGGTGGCCCCAGATCCAGATCAGGTTGATGTACATCATCAGGTTGCCGCCGGACCCGGTGGTGAAGAAGTGGGTGCCGACATAGCGGTCCAGCGCCAGCAGGAACAGCGTGGCGGTCAGCACCGGGAAGGTCGCGATGATCAGCCCGCTGGTGCACAGCGCGGTCCAGCTGAACACCGGCATCTTCATCAGCGTCATGCCCGGCGCGCGCGTCTTCAGGATCGTGGTCACGAAGTTGACGCCGGTCAGCAGCGTGCCCACCCCGGACAACTGCAAACCCCAGATGTAGTAATCGACGCCGGGGCCCTGCTGCACCTCCGACACGGGCGGGTAACCCAGCCAGCCGGCGATCGAGAAGTCGCCCACGAACAGCGACACCATGAACAGGATCGCGCCCCAGAAGGTGAACCAGAAACTCAAATTGTTGAGGAACGGGAACGCCACGTCGCGCGAACCGATCTGCAGCGGCATCACGTAATTCATCAACCCCACGATGTAGGCCATCGCGACGAAGAAGATCATGATCGAGCCGTGCGCCGTGAAGATCTGGTCGTAGTGCTGGGGCGGCAGGTAGCCCATCTCCGGGCCGAACGCGACCGCCTGCTGCGCGCGCATCATGATCGCGTCGGAAAAACCGCGCAGCAGCATCACCGTGCCGAGGATCATGTACATGATGCCGAGCTTCTTGTGGTCCACGGTGGTGAACCAATCGCGCCACAAATAGCCCCACTTGCGGTACTTCGTGACGGCGGCGAGGATCGCGACGCCGATCACGACCACCACGACCAGGGTGACCAGCAGGATGCGGCCCTCGGCGTTGTTGTCGAGGAACGGCAGCGAATCGATCGTCAGCCGCCCGAACAGGAAGTTCCAGATGGCGGCGCGATGGGGCATGGCTTCGAGCATGGCTTGAATCCCGGCAGATCAGGTCAGTGTGTTGCCGCGGCCGGCGCGGTCGGTGTCGGCGCATCCATGGGCATGGACATGGCGTCGTGCCCGTGCATGTCCCGCATGGCTCCGCCGCCATGGGTGCCGGCGGCCATCATCTCGCTCAGGCAGATCTGCCCGGGATCGACGCACAGGTTGAGGATGCGCGTGTACAGGTCGGGTTCGAAGCGTGCGTAGTAATGCACCGGCGCGTCGCGGGTCGGCTTGCGCAGCTGGTCGTAGGTCGCGGTATCGAGATCGCCGCCGGCCGCACGCACCTTGGCAACCCACGCATCGAAGTCCTGCGTATCCAGGCCGTGGAACGTGAAGCGCATGTCGGTGAAGCCGAGGCCGCTGTAGTTGGCCGAGAAACCCTTGTACTCGCCGGGCTTGTTGATCACGCCGTGCAGGATCGTCTGCATGCCGGGCATCGCGTAGACCTGTCCCACCAGCGCCGGGATGAAGAACGAATCCATCATGGTGTCCGAGGTGAGCTGGAAGCGGATCGGCCGGTCCACCGGCGCGGCCAGTTCGTTCACCGTGGCGATGCCGTATTGCGGATAGAAGAACAGCCACTTCCATTGCAGCGACACCACGTTCACTTCGAGCGGCTTGACGTCGGCCGCCACCGGCTGGCCCGGCGCGATCCGGTCGATCGCGCGGTACGGGTCGGTCTGGTGGGTGCCGATCCAGCTGACCGCACCGACCGCGATGATGATCACCAGCGGCACCGCCCACACCACCAGCTCGAGCTGCGGCGAATGGTCCCAGTGGGGGTCGTATCTGGCGTGCTTGTTGGAAGCGCGGTAGCGCCACGCGATGATGGCGATGGCCACCAGCACCGGCACGATGATCAGCGCGATGATGATCGTGGTGATGATCATGATGTCGCTCTGCTGGCGCGCCATGTCGCCGGACGGGGCCAGCAACACGAGGTTGCAGCCGCCCAGCAGGAGGAGGGGAAGCAACAGCAGGCCGCGGAGACGTTTGGCGGGCATGGCGTGGGCAGGCCTTGGCTTGGGCCGGATGCGAAAACGGCTTATGATACCCCGTCACTTCGCTTTTGCAGGCTTCGCGACTTGCCGGACGGCCGCTGCGAGCCGTGAAAACGTGTTGCCCGGGCAGGTCGCGACGCTGACTTCGCCGCGCCGTTGCAATGCTTCCCTCAACGTTGCGACCGTGTTCCATTCCTGCTGACGATTGTTCAAGCCAACGCCATGTCCACCAGCGATACTCTGGCCAATCCCATGCCGTCCCGCCCGATGCACGCAGGCGACGCCCATGCGGAGCACATCACTCCGGGGGACCTGGCGGTCGGCGTGATCGTCGGGCGCATTTCGCAGTCCTTCGACATTTTCGTGTTCGGCCTGGGCTGCGTGCTGGCCTTCCCGAACGCGTTTTTCCCTTTCGCCAGCCAACTGGATGGTATTTTCTACTCCTTCGCGATTTTCGCGTTGGGATTCATCGCGCGGCCGCTGGGCTCGATGTTCTTCCAGTTGCTGCAACGCCAGTTCGGCCTCGCCACCAAGCTGACCATCGCGCTGTTCATGCTGGGCATGGCGACCGCGGGCGTCGCGTTCATGCCCGGCTACGCAACGCTCGGGTGGTGGGCGATCCTGGCGCTGGCGGTGTTGCGCTTCGGTCAGGGCTTCGCGATGGGCGGAAGCTGGAACGGCCTCGCCTCGCTCACCGCGCTGATGGCGCCGCGCGAACGCCGCGGCTGGTACGCGATGCTCGCCCAGCTCGGCGAGCCCATCGGCTTCATCCTCGCCGCCGGCCTGTTCGCCTACATCTGGTCGAGCCTGTCGCCGGAAGAATTCTATGCCTGGGGCTGGCGCTATCCGTTCTTCGTGGCGTTCGCGGTCAACGTGGTGGCCCTGTTCGCAAGGCTGCGCATGGTGGTGGCGCCGCGCTACGCCGCGCAGATGCAGCATCGCGAACTCGAGCCCTCGTCGATACGCGAACTGGTGCGCTCGCAAGGCAGCAACATCGCGTTGGGCGCCTTCGCGCCGCTGGCCAGCTACGCGCTGTTCTACCTGGTCACGATCTTCGGGTTGTCGTGGGCGCTGCTGTTCACGCAGCAATCCGTGACCGGTTTCCTGCTGGTGCAGATCATCGGCGCGCTGGTGGCCATTCCGTGCATGTTCCTGTCGGGCTGGTTTGCCGACCGTTTCGGACGCCGCACGACGCTGGCCGTATGCGGCGTGCTGATCGCCATCTACAGCGGCTGGACCGCGCTGATGCTCTCGGGCGGCACCGTGCAGGGCTATCTGTTCATCATCTTCGGGTTCGCGCTGCTCGGGTTCTCGCACGCGCAGGCGGCCGGCGCGGTCAACTCGAATTTCCCCAGCGAGTTCCGCTACACCGGCGCCATGATCACCTCGGATCTCGGCTGGCTGATCGGCGCCGGCTTCGGGCCGCTGGCGGCGCTGGCCCTCGCGCATTTCCTCGGCGTGGATTACGTCGGCGTCTACTTGTTGTCGGGCGCGGCCGGCACCCTGGGTGCATTGTGGTTCGCGCGCCGCAGGAACGCTTTCCCCAACGACTGAATGCTGCTCTGGCGGGCGGGGGAATATTCGCGCCATCCCTGGCGCTCACCCTTCGCCGCTGTGCGTCTCAGGGCCGCCTTCGGCGTTCGCTCCGGCATCCTGCCTACGCAGTCGAACCCACTACGCGGGTATCACTCCATCGCCGCCGACAAACACAAAATGGCCCGCACGAGGCGGGCCGTTTTGTGTTTGGTGGAGGCGGCGGGAATCGAACCCGCGTCCGAAGGCGCTCCGCGCCCGGCGCTACATGCTTAGTCCGGCGTTCAATCTCGTCCCGAAGCAGCACGCCGGACAAAGCGCACCGCGGAACCAGCCAGTTTTGTTTTGGCGGATGATCGACCGGCGGCAACCATCAGCGATCCCGTGATGATGACCCTACATCCACGAGCACGGGCACAAGTGGGTTCGGGGCTAGGCCTTAAGCGGCCAGAGCGTAGACGTCGTCGTTGGCGTCTGATTGTTTGCCATCGGATTAACGAGGAAGATGACGCCCTCGGCATGCTCCAGGCTACTTCACAGCCCCCGTCGAAGCCAGGTCGCCCCCGGGGAAGACAATAGTGCGGGCGGTCCGTCCGGAAATCAATCGCGGCGCGGCAGCTGATAGCATGGTCATTCATCGGTTGTTCGGAGCGAATGTTCGAGAAGCGTCGCGAGCGAAGGCGGATTGCGTGACGCCGGAGCGCAGCAAGCGGAGCGTACACGCCAGTACGTGAGCATTGCGAGCACCGCCGGCGCGCAAGCTGCCAAGCGCAGCAGCTTGTCGAACATCATGAATCCTGCGAATGGGCAACATCGTCTGGTTGGCTTCGTATCCCAAATCCGGCAACACCTGGCTGCGCGCGTTCCTGGCCAACCTGATCGCCAACCGCGCCGATCCACTGCGGCCGGACGAGATTCGCGACTACACCGATACGGAATCGCGTACCGATCGTTACACCGAGCTGGCCGGCAAGCCCAGCACCGAACTGACGATCGAGGAAATCTCGGCGTTGCGTCCGGAGGTGCACGCGCTGATTGCGCAACGCGCGCAAGGCACGCGCCTTGTCATGACGCACAACTTCTGCGGCAACTTCGAGGGGCATCCCACGTTCAACTGGCAGGTGACGGCCGGGGCGATCTACGTGCTGCGCAATCCACTGGATGTCGCGGTCAGCATGACCCATCACTTCGGACTGACGCAGGACGAAGCGATCGACCGGCTGGGCGACGACCGCGTGGCGTCGATCAACGATGCGATCGCGGTCAGCCATTTGATCGGGTCGTGGTCGACGCACGTATCGGGTTGGGCCGATGCGGCCGAACGATCGCCCGGCAAGATCGTCGTGCTGCGTTACGAGGACTTGCTGGAGAAACCCGCGAAGCATTTCGCCAAGGCCGCGAAGTTGATCGGGCTGGGGCAGGACAAGGCGCGCATCGAGCGTGCAGCGAAGCACACGTCGTTCCAGACCCTGTCCGCGCTGGAGCAGAAGCACGGCTTCGTGGAAGCGGTGGATGAAAAGACGCGGTTCTTCTTCAAGGGGCGCGCCAACCAATGGCGCGACGTGTTGAGTCGCGAGCAGGTGCAGCGGATCGTCGATGCACACCGCGTGCAGATGCAGCGCTTCAAGTACATTCCGGCGGGGTATTGAGCGGTCCTGATTGGCGATGGACCTCGGCAAATCCATTGTCATTCCGGAGCGGGCCGCAGGCCCGAATCCGGAATCGGTCTGGAAGGCTGATGCGCAAGCGAACCGATTCCGGGTTCTGCCCGCGAGAAACCGCGGGCAGCCCCGGAATGACAACGCGGGTCGATATGCGTCTTCCGAGTTCCGAGTCCCGCTCATCCCGCCTTGTTGTGCGCGCGCAGCGTGCGCTGTTTCTCGATGTTCCACTCGCGCTCCTTCTCGGTCGCGCGCTTGTCGTGCGCCTGCTTGCCGCGCGCGATGCCGACCTCCACCTTGACGCGGTTCTGCTTCCAGTACATCGCGAGCGGGATCAGGGTCAGTCCCTTGCGTTCGACCGCGCCGACCAGCTTGTCGATCTCGGCGCGGTGCAACAACAGTTTGCGCGTGCGGCGTTCGTCGGCGACCACGTGGGTGGACGCCGACAGCAGCGGCGGGATCGATGCGCCGAACAGGAACAATTCGCCGCCCTTGACCAGCGCGTAGGCGTCGGTGAGGTTGATCCGTCCCGCGCGCAGGCTCTTCACCTCCCAGCCTTGCAGGGCGACGCCGGCCTCGTAGCGTTCGTCGATGTGGTATTCGTGGCGCGCGCGCTTGTTCAACGCGATCGTCGAGGAACCCTTGCCGTCTTTTTCTTTCTTCTTCGCCATGTCCGCTACACTTTCCGAAATGAGCAACCAGGCCCGTCGCGATACGACCACTCGATGCAGGACGCACCGGCGCGGAGTGTGCGCGGCGGGCGACGCCGCCGATGCGACGCAGCCCCGCCTCGGTCGTTGGCCTGCCAATCGCGGCAAGGCCCGCCCCGGGTCCGGTCCGGGGATGCCCGGTTTTGCGGGATGAAGATCCATCGCCAGGCGCTGGTTCGCTTCACGCCGGAACAGATGTTCGACCTCGTCAACGAGGTGGAAGCTTACCCGAGGCGCTTCGCCTGGTGCCTTGGCGCCAACGTGCTGGAGCACGACGGCCAGCACCTGGTGGCACGCCTCGACCTGCGTTTCGCCGGGGTCACCCAGCATTTTTCCACCCGCAACACGCTGGATCGGCCGCACAGCATCCGGATGCAGTTCGTCGACGGTCCGTTCGACTGGCTGCACGGCGTGTGGCAATTCACGCCGTTGGGAGGATCGCCCCCATCCGGCCCTGCGGGCCACCTTCCCCCGCAGGCGGGAGAAGGAGATATTGCGCGGCCTGCGGCCGCAAACACTCCGCAGGGTTGCAAGGTGGCGTTGGACCTCGATTTCGAAGTCAGCAACCGCCTGACCGGCTTTGCCTTCAAGCTGGGCTTCCAGAAACTCGCGGACCGCATGGTGGACGATTTCTGTGCCGAAGCGAAACGCGCCTATGCCTGAGGCATCAGGCCTTTCGGTGTCGGTGGTTTACGCCGAGCCACAACGCGTGTTCGACGTCCGGGTTTCGCTGCCGAACGGCGCCACGGTTGCCGACGCGATCGCACGATCCGGAATCCGCGAGCAACGGCCCGATATCGAAATTCGCGATGATCGGCTGGGCATCTTTGCCCGCAAAGCCTTGCCCGCCACGGAACTGCGCGACGGCGATCGCATCGAAATCTACCGGCCGTTGCGCATCGACCCCAAGGAAGCGCGCAGGCTGCGGGCGCGCAAAACGTGATGCAGCGCTGGACGGTACCAGATGTTGCCAGGCTCGCGCGTCGTGCGCTCGCCAGGCAACCCGGCCCTCGGCGTCGTGTCTCGGGCGTTATTCACACCATCCATGGTGTTCATCCCTCGCCGCTATACGGCTCAGGACCGCCTTTGGCGTTCGGGCGCGCTCCCGGCGCGCCTCGTCGGCTCGGCACGCAATGCCACCGGCATTGCGCAAGCGCCTCGCCTCACCCTCCGCTGTCCCCGCCGCCCTGCTGCTGTTTCTTCTCCAAGTCCTTCACTTCCTGCTTGGTCAGGTTGGTCGGATACAGCGGACCGTACTTGTGGCTCTCCTGCAGCAGTTCCTGCGGGGTTTCCTTCATGAAGTCGCCGTCGGTGCGCACCAGCGTGTCGTTGTCGAAATACAACGTCAGGGTGCGCTCCTTGATGGTGCCGCCGCGGCGCTGCAAGGTGGCGACGTAATTCCACTGGTTTGCATTGAACGGACTGACCACCGAGGGCGAGCCCAGCAGCGCCACGACTTGCTGCTTGGTGAGACCGGGCTTCAATTCGCCGACATTCTTGCCGATCAGCAGGTTGCCTTGCTGGACGTCGGGCCGGTAAATGGGGTTGCAGGCCCCGAGCATCAGCACGCTGGCAGAAGCGAGCAGGAGGGTGGATATCGTCTTGCGCATCGTTCCGGACATGGGTCGTAAACCGCGAATGATACACTAGAGAAGTCTTGGGCTTGGCTCACAGACAGCAAGCCGCCACTGGAGTTCAGCCATGGAATCCCAGGATCTGCGCAACGCCGGGCTGAAGGTCACCCATCCGCGCATCCGGGTGCTGGAAATCCTGGAACACAGCCACGAGCACCTGACCGCCGAGAACATCTACAAGCTGTTGCTGGAGGGGTCCGAGGACATCGGGCTGGCGACGGTGTACCGCGTGCTGACCCAGTTCGAGGCCGCCGGCCTCGTGATCAAGCACAACTTCGAAGGCGGCCAGGCGGTGTACGAACTCGACCGCGGCCAGCACCACGACCACATGATCGACGTGACCACCGGCAAGGTCATCGAATTCGTCAACGAGGAAATCGAGAAGCTGCAACGCGAGATCGCGGCCAAACACGGTTACGAGATCGCCGATCACTCGCTGGTGTTGTACGTGCGGCCGAAGAAGAAAAAATAGCGGTGTGGCCGCAAGGCGCGCCGCAGTTCGTGGTGACGGGGTGGTCGAACGCAGGGGGCGATGGTGGGTGATTTCTGGCTGCGGCTGAAGCAGCGCAAACTGGTGCAATGGGCGATCGCCTGGGTGGCGTTCGCGTTCGCGCTGTTGCAGGGCGTGGACATCGTGGCGCAGCGCTTCAACTGGCCGGCGTCGGTCGAGCGCTACCTGATCCTGGCGTTGGTGGTTGGCTTTTTCGTGACACTGGTGCTGGCGTGGTACCACGGCGAAAAGGGTGCGCAGCGCATCGGCGGGACCGAGTTGGTGATTATCGCCTTGTTGCTGGTGATCGGCGGGGCAATCATCTGGCGTTTCGGCAAGGTGGCGGCGCCGCATGCGGCCTTGGCGAACCCTCCACCGCGGCCCGCGCCATCTTCGTCCATCACGAAACCCGCCACGCTGCTGGCGGCGGTGGCGGAAAACATTCCGCAAAAATCAGTCGCGGTGCTGCCGTTCGCGAACGAGAGCGGCAAGCAGGACGAACAGTTCTTCTCCGACGGCTTGTCGGACGACCTGATCAACGCGCTGTCGCAGTTCGATGGTCTGAAAGTCATCAGCCGCAATTCGGCATTCCAGTTCCGCGACAGCAAGGACAGCGCCGCGAAGATCGGCAAGCTGCTGGGCGTCGCACATTTGCTGGAAGGTTCGGTGCAGCGCGCGGGCGATGAAGTGCGCATCACCGCGACGCTGGTGAACGCGTCCGACGGCACAGTGCTGTGGTCGCAGCGCTACGACAAACCCTACAAGGACTTGTTCGCGCTGCAGGATGCCATCACCCATTCGGTCGCCGATGCATTGAAAACCAAACTGCTGACTGCGCCGGGCGCGGTGGTGCAGAGCGACCGGCCGCCGAGCGGCAGCCTCGACGCCTACACGGCCTACCAGCATGGCATGGCCTACGAGGCGCTCGTCACCGACGCCGGTGACCGGCAGGCCGTAAAGGCCTTCACCGAGGCTATCCGCCTCGACAAGAATTACGCCGCAGCGTACGCGCAGCTGTCTTTCACATGGGTTGATCTTGCCGATCAGTTCGTTACCGGCGGGCAGCAGGCAGTACAGCAGGCGAATGCCGAGGCGCGCAGATTCGCTGATGCTGCGCTGAAGGTGGATGCCGGTTCCTCGTTGGCCCACCAGGCGCGCGCAAACGTACTTCAGAACGTGAATATGGACTGGGCGGGCGCCGAGGCCGAAGCCGAACGCGCCGTGCAATTGGCACCCAATAATGCGGCGGCGCGGTTCAACGTCGCGCGTATTCTTGGCTCGCTGGGTCAGAGCCGGCGTGCGGTGGCGTTGACCCGGCAGGCACTCGCGAGTGATCCACGCAATGCCCTGTGGTACAGCTGGTTGAGCATGAACCTGGCCGCGTCGGGGCAACTCGAAGAGGCAAAGCGCGCGATCGAAACCGCGATCACGCTGCAGCCGGGCGCGGTGCGCAATCGCGAGCGGCTTACCATCATCGACATCCTGCGTGGCGATCCGAAAGCGGCACTGGCAGCCGCGCAAAGTGAACTGTCACCGTGGCACGATATCGCCGTTGCATTGGCCACGCAGGGCGGCACCGATCGCGCTGCGGCGGATGCCGCGCTGAGCAAGCTGATCGCGATTTACTCGGACGGTGCGCCGTACCAGATTGCCGAGGTGTACGCATTGCGCCGCAATCCCGACAACGTGTTCAAGTGGTTGGATCACGCCTGGTCGAAGCGTGATCCCGGTATTGGCTACCTGCTGATGGATCCACTGATTCTGCGCTACCGCAACGACCCGCGATTCGCCGCGTTCTGCAAGAAAGTCGGATTGCCCACCACCACCGACGCCGTGGCGATGAAGTGATTCCTTCGCGGGTATCCTCACCCGCAGTGTTTTTGATCGTCATTCCCGCGAAAGCGGGAATCCAGTGTTTTGATGTTTGCGCCGCTTTTGTACTGGGTCCCCGCCTTCGCGGGAATGACAGACATTGGGTGGGGGTAGGCTTCGCGGGAATCACGGTCTTGGGAATCACGAAGCCTGCGCTTTCTCCAGCATCCGTTTCGCGTGCGCGCGGGCTTCCTGGCCGATCTCGACGCCGCCCAGCATGCGCGCCAGTTCCTCGTGGCGGCTCTTTTCGTCCAGCACCGCGATTTGGGTGCGTGTGGTTTCACCTTCCACGGTCTTGCTGACCGACAGGTGTGCATGGCCTTGCGCCGCGACTTGCGGAAGATGGGTCACGCACAAGACCTGGCAGCGCGACCCCAACGCGCGCAATTTCGCGCCGACGACCTCCGCGACCGCGCCGCCGATGCCGGCGTCGACTTCGTCGAACACCATCGTGCCGGTCGCGTCCGTGCCCAGCGTGGCGACCTCGATCGCGAGGCCGATCCGCGACAGTTCGCCGCCCGAGGCCACCTTCCGCAACGGCCGCAGCGGCATGCCGGGATTGGCACTGACCGTGAATTCGCAGCGCTCGCGGCCTTCCGGATCGGGCTCGCCGGAGTATTGCGGCAGCAGGTCGACGGCGAACGACCCTTCGGCCATGCCGAGTTCGCCCATCAACGCGGTGACGGCCTTGCCGAGCTTCTTCGCGGCTGCCGTGCGTTGTTTCGACAAGGCCGCGGCGGCGACGCCGTAATCGGCGAAACATTGCTTGCGCTCGGCGGCCAGTTTGGCCAGGGCTTCGCCGGCGCCTTCCAGCGACTGCAATTCGACGCGCAAGGCCGCGGCGTGCGCGTGCAATTCGGTGGTCGGCAGGTGGTGGCGTCGCGAAAGATCGTGCAGCGCGGCCAGGTGCGCGTCGGCCTCGGCGTAGCGTTCGGGATCGAGTTCGAGATCCTGCGCGTAGCGCGCCAGCGCATCCGAGGCTTCGCCCATCTGGATGCCTGCGCTGCCCAGCAATTCCAGCGAAACCTGCAGCGACGGGTCGAGTTCGGCCAGCCGCTCCAATTCCACCTGCGCGCGGGCCAGCGCACGCATCGCCGCGACCTCGCCGTCGCCATCCAGCAGTTCGACGATCCCCGACGCGCCCTCGGCCAGCTTGCCCGCGTTGGCGAGGCGCTTGTGCTGGGCTTCGAGTTCGGCCAGTGCATCGGACGGCAAGGCCCATTTCTCCAGTTCGGCGACTTCGTGGCGCAGCAGTGCGATGCGCGCCGCGCGATCATCGCCGCCGGACAGCTCGCGCTCATGCACGACGATGTCCCGATGCCGCAGCGCGAGCTCGCGCATCCTGGCGACGGCTTCCTGGTTGCCGCCGAAGGCGTCCAGCATCGCGAGTTGCTGCGCGCGTTCCAGCAGCGCCTGGTGCTCGTGCTGGCCGTGGATTTCGACCAGCATCGCCGCGAGTTCCGACACCTGCGCCAGCGATACCGCGCGGCCGTTGATCCATGCGCGCGAGCCGCCCTCGGCCGCGACCACGCGCCGCACGCGACAGGCGCCGTCCTCGTCGTCCAGCGCCTGCCCGCCCAGCCACGTGCGGGCAGCCGGAACGGATGCCAGGTCGAATTCGGCCGCGAGTTCGGCACGATCGCAGCCCACGCGCACCATGCCGGCATCCGCGCGTGCGCCGGACAGCAACAGCAGTGCATCGACCAGCAACGACTTGCCGGCGCCGGTTTCCCCGGTGACGACGGTGAGGCCGGCGCCGAATCCGATATCGGCAGCTTCGACCACGGCGAAATTGCGGACGGACAGGTGGGTGAGCATGGGCGCGCACGCTGGAGGTTGCGCGATTGTAGCCAACGTGCGGGCCGGGACGTGAGACCGGCTGCGCTTTCGGAGCAGGCGGGGCCGAACCCGGGATTCACGCGTCCGGCCATCGGAAAAGCCCGGGATCCGCGCGTCATCGCGGTTGCGATGCGGTACGATCCCCGATGCATGAACAGCTCCCCGAGCCTCAATCCGCGTTCCCGCCAATTGCTGCGTACCCTGATCGCGCAATACCTGGAAGAAGGCCAGCCGGTCGGTTCGCGCACCCTGTCGCGGTCGGCCGGGTTGGACGTGAGCCCGGCCACCGTCCGCAACATCATGTCGGACCTGGAAGAGCTGGGCCTGATCGCCTCGCCGCACACCTCGGCGGGCCGGATTCCGACCGTGCGCGGCCTGCGCCTGTTCGTGGACAGCTTGCTGGAACTGCGGCCGTTGCCGCGCGGGGCGGTGATGCAGATCCAGCGCGAACTGCCGCGCGACTCGGTGACGCCGCGCGAGTTGCTGGGCAACGCTTCCAGCCTGCTCTCGGCGATGACCCACTTCGTCGGGCTGGTAACCGTGCCCGGCGCGGCCGACGCGCCGTTGAAGCAGATCGAATTCGTGACCATCGACCCGCGACGGGTGCTGGCGATCCTGGTGTTCGCCGACGGCCAGGTGCAGAATAGGGTGGTGAATCTCAGCCAGCGCCTCGACGCGCGTGCGCTGGAGTACGCGTCGAACTATCTGAACGCGCACTACGCCGGCTTGCGGCTGGATGAAATCCGCACCCGCGTGCTGGCCGATTTGCGCGCCGCCGGCAGCGAACTGAATCGCCTGCTGGATACCGCGGTCGAAGTGGCCGCCGAAACCTTCGCGCCCGAACCCGAGTCCGACATGCTGGTGTCGGGACAGACCAACCTGATGTCGGGCGGGGAGGGGCCGCCCATCGAACGCCTGCGCGAATTGTTCGAGGCCTTCCAGCGCAAGCGCGAACTGCTGGCCTTGCTGGAAGGCTGCGCGCGCTCGCCCGGCGTGCGTCTGTTCATCGGCGAGGAATCGGGGTTTGAACCGCTCAAGGGTTACAGCCTGGTCAGCGCGCCCTACGGCGAGGAGGGCCACGTGTTGGGCGCGATCGGGGTGATCGGGCCGACCCGCATGGCCTATCATTCGGTGATTCCAGTGGTACAGGCGACGGCCAAGCTGCTCACCGACGCCTTGCGCACCCCCGAGTAACCGGTCCGGGCTCTCTTGATTTGCGGCCACGTGGCCGCATAGATTTGCCTGTTGCGCCTTGGCTTCTGCGTCCGTCCGGGATGCGAACCGAAGCGGGCTGTTGTGAAAAGTCAGCCAAGGAGCTCTCGGCCATGGATGGTAGCTCTTGGCTGTCGTTCGATTCTCGCGATCAGGGATGGTCGCAAAAATGCCGTCGCGAGGAATGAGCATGATGAACCCGAAGGAATCGCCCGAATCGACGCCGCAGGACGATCGGCAGCAGCCCCTGGATGCCGGCAGCGCGGACGAACTGGAAACCCTGAGCCGGCAGCTGGCCGAGGCCGAGACCAGCCTCGCGGGCATGCGCGAAACGCTGCTGCGCGAGCGCGCCGATCTTGAGAACCAGCGCAAGCGCCTGCAGCGCGACCTGGAACAGAGCCTCAGGTTCGCCAACGAAAAGTTGTTGCGCGAATTGCTGCCGGTCTACGACGGGCTGGAGAGCGGGCTGGCGGTCGAGACCGCGGACGTGGCGTCGATGCGCGAAGGCCTGAGCCTGACCCTGAAGTCGCTGCTCAAGATCGCCGAAAACAACGGCCTCGAACAGGTCGATCCGGTGGGCCAGCCGCTGGATCCGGAACGCCACCACGCGGTCAGCATGGTCGCTGCGCCCGGCCATGTGCCCGGCACCGTGGTGAGCGTGATGCAGAAGGGCTACGTGCTGAACGGGCGCCTGTTGCGGCCGGCGCTGGTGGCGGTCGCAAAAGGATCCGATTGACGCCTCGCACAACCTTGACATATCACGTCCAACCCCCAGTTTGTGTTCAAGATTCGACGGCCCTCGGCCGCAAACATCCAGGAGCTGAAACATGAGCAAGATCATCGGCATCGACCTCGGCACGACCAACTCGTGCGTTGCGATCATGGAGGGTCCCAAGACCCGCGTGATCGAGAATTCCGAAGGTGACCGCACCACGCCGTCCACCGTCGCCTTCGCCAAGGACGGTGAGGTGCTGGTCGGCGCGCCGGCCAAGCGCCAGGCGGTCACCAATCCCAAGAACACCTTCTACGCGGTGAAGCGCCTGATCGGCCGCAAGTTCACCGACGCCGAAGTGCAGAAGGACCTGAACGTGGTGCCGTACAAGATCATCGCGCACTCCAACGGCGATGCGTGGCTGGAAACCTCCGACGGCAAGCAGATGGCGCCGCCGGAAATCTCCGCCAAGGTGCTGATGAAGATGAAGAAGACCGCCGAGGATTTCCTGGGCGAGACCATCACCGATGCCGTGATCACGGTGCCGGCCTACTTCAACGACAGCCAGCGCCAGGCCACCAAGGACGCCGGCAAGATCGCGGGCCTCGAAGTCAAGCGCATCATCAACGAGCCGACCGCGGCGGCGCTGGCCTACGGCCTCGACAAGGCCGGCGGCGATCGCAAGATCGCGGTGTACGACCTCGGAGGCGGTACCTTCGACGTGTCGCTCATCGAGATCGCCGAAGTGGATGGCGAGAAGCAGTTCGAGGTGCTGGCCACCAACGGCGACACTTTCCTCGGCGGCGAGGACTTCGACAAGCGCGTGATCGATTACCTGGTCGACGAATTCAAGAAGGACCAGGGCGTGGACCTGCGCAACGACCCGCTCGCGCTGCAGCGCCTGAAGGACGCGGCCGAGCGTGCCAAGATCGAGCTGTCGTCGGCGCACCAGACCGAGGTGAACCTGCCGTACGTGACGGCCGACGCTTCGGGCCCGAAGCACCTCAACATCAAGCTGACCCGCGCCAAGCTGGAAGCCCTGGTCGAAGACCTGATCAAACGCACCATCGAGCCGTGCCGCACGGCGTTGAATGACGCCAACCTGCGCGTGTCCGACATCGCGGAAGTGATCCTGGTCGGCGGCCAGACCCGCATGCCCAAGGTGCAGGAAGCGGTCAAGGATTTCTTCGGCAAGGAACCGCGCAAGGACGTGAACCCCGACGAAGCCGTCGCGGTGGGCGCCGCGATCCAGGGCGGCGTGCTGTCCGGCGACGTCAAGGACGTGCTGCTGCTCGACGTGACCCCGTTGTCGCTGGGCATCGAAACCCTGGGCGGCGTGATGACCAAGTTGATCGACAAGAACACCACGATTCCGACCAAGGCATCGCAGGTGTTCTCGACCGCCGAAGACAACCAGAGCGCGGTGACGGTGCACGTGTTGCAGGGCGAACGCGAACAGGCCCGCTTCAACAAGTCGCTGGCCAAGTTTGACCTTGCCGGCATCCAGGCCGCGCCGCGCGGCATGCCGCAGATCGAGGTGTCGTTCGACATCGACGCCAACGGCATCCTGCACGTCACCGCCAAGGACAAGAACACCGGCAAGGAGCAGCGCATCGAGATCAAGGCCGGTTCCGGCCTGTCGGAAGACGAAATCCAGCGGATGGTGTCCGATGCGGAAACCCATCGCGAAGAAGACAAGAAGTTCCAGGAACTGGTGGTCACCCGCAACAAGGCCGACCAGCTGGTGCACGCGACGCGGCAGGCGATCAAGGACCACGGCGGCAAGGTTGGCGGCGACGTGATCGGCCGCGTCGAGGAGTCGCTTTCCGAACTGGAAAAAGTGATGAAGGGCGACGACAAGGACGCCATCGAATCGCGCATCACCAGGCTGGAGGAAGCCGCGCAGTCGCTGTTCGCCGCGGCGCAGGCAGGTGGTCAGGCCGGGCCGCAGCCAGGCGCGTCGCAGCAGCAGGCGCCCGGCGGTGGCAGCGCATCGCCGGATGACGTGGTCGATGCGGAGTTCACGGAAGTCAAGGGCGACGAGAAGAAGTAAGTGTTATCCACCGGCCCTGCAGGCCGGTGGATCAACTGTCCGCGTTCGAGCGGCGCTGGAATGCGCGCCGTTCAACGCGGACAGGAGCATTCAAAACACCCGTCGTCATTCCGGGGCGGTTCGCGGCTGCATCGCTAGCCGAACCCGGAATCGGTTTGATGTTCCGGGTGTCATCGGCAAGCGGGGGTTCGGGGATGCACAAGGGCAGGATGGAAGCGTTCACCGATGGCGTGATCGCGGTCATCATCACCATCATGGTGCTGGAACTGAAGTTGCCGCATGAGCCCACGTGGAAGGCGATGCTCGCGGACTTTCCGGTGTTCCTGAGCTACGTGCTGAGCTTCACTTACGTCGGCATCTACTGGAACAATCACCATCACATGTTGCAGATGGTCACGCGCGTGAGTGGACGCGTGCTGTGGGCCAACCTGTTTTTCCTGTTCTGGCTGTCGCTGTTTCCGTTCACGACCAGTTGGTTGAACGAAGCGCATCCGATCCCCGCGCCGGTGCCGACGGCGGTGTATGGCATCGTGTTGCTGCTGGCGGCACTCTCGTGGGTGCCGCTTCTGCGTGCACTGATCGCTGCCAACGGTGGCGGGAAAAGCGGGCTCGGCGAAGCGCTCAAGGGCGACTGGAAAGTCGTCATTTCGCCGATCGGCTACGTGGTCGGCATTGCATTGGCGTTTTTCGCGCCAATATTGTCGTGCGTGATCTACGCCGCGGTCGCGGCCCTGTGGTTCATTCCCGATCGTCGCCTCGAATCGAAATTGTCCGCATGAAACGTTGCTACTACGAAGTCCTCGGCGTCGCGCGCGGCGCGAAAGACGAGGAACTGAAAAAGGCGTTCCGCCGGCTGGCGATGAAGAACCATCCGGATCGTTGTCCCGACGACCCGCAAGCCCAGGAACGCTTCAAGGAAGCCAAGGAGGCGTACGAGATTCTCGGCGACCCGCAGCGGCGTGCGATGTACGACCAGTACGGCCATGCCGCGTTCGAGAACGGGGCCGGTCGTCGCGGCGGCGCGCCGTTCGGCGACGTCGGCGACATCTTCGGCGACATCTTCTCCGACATCTTCGGCGGTGGCCGCCGCGCGGCGCGTGGTTCGGATTTGCGCTTCGTGCTGGAACTCGACCTCGAAGAGGCCGTGGCCGGCATCGACAAGCAGATCCACGTGCCGACGATGGTCAACTGCCAACATTGCAACGGCACCGGCTCGGACGACGGCAAACTCGCGACCTGCACGACCTGCCGCGGCCACGGCCGCGTGCGGATGCAGAACGGTATCTTCTCGATCCAGCAGACCTGCCCGCATTGCGGCGGCGCCGGACGCACCATCGTCACGCCGTGCAAGCACTGCCATGGCGAGGGACGGCTGGAAGACGAACGCAGTTTGCAGGTGAAAGTGCCGGCCGGGGTGGACGACGGCGACCGCATCCGCCTTGCTGGCCAGGGTGAGGCCGGACCGTCGGGCTCGACACCCGGCGATCTGTACGTCGAAATCCACGTGCGCGAGCACCCGATCTTCAAGCGCGATGGCGACAACCTCCGCTGCGAAGTGCCGATCCGCTTCGCGCAGGCCGCGCTGGGCGCGGCCATCGAGGTGCCGATCCTCGGCGGCGCCACCACCATCACGGTGCCGCCGGAAACCCAGACCGGGCAGGAGTTCCGGTTGCGCGGACAGGGCGTGAAATCGGTGCGCAGCCGCCATACCGGCGACCTCTATTGCACCGTCGTCGTGGAAACCCCGGTCCGCCTCGACAAGCGCCAGCGCGAATTGCTCGAACAGTTCGAAGCGACCTTCGCAGACGTCGAAGAAGCGAAGAAACATTCGCCGCGCAACAGCGGCTTCGTCGACGGCGTGAAGCAATTCTGGGCGAAGATGACGGGTTGAATGCCGGAATCGGGAATCGGGCGATGCGCCTTACCCTCGTCGTCATTCCGGGGCCGCGCTGAGCGCGGAACCCGGAATCCGCTCTGCAATCTTCGCGTAGATTGAAAAGCAGATTCGGGATCGTGGCTACGCCGCGTCCGGAATGACGAGGCTTGTTATCCTTCGCAGCGCCACCTGCGCGCAGGCCCTTACCCGGAAGCCACCCCATGCCTGAACCGATCCAACTTGGCCTTACCGGTGCCAACGGCCGCATGGGTCGCGCGCTGCAGGCGCTGCTTAGCGACGACGCGCGTTTCGCGCTGGCTTCGAAGGTTGCGCACAGCGACGACTGGCGTGCTGCGCGGGAGCTCGATATCGTGATCGACTTCAGTACGCCGGAAGGCTTCGACGCCGCGCTGGGGTATTGCGAATCGCACGGGGTGGCGCTGGTCAGCGGCACCACCGGCATCGATGCAGCGCAGCGCAGGCGTTTCGACGCGGCGGCCGCGAAAATTCCGGTGCTGTACGCGGCCAACTTCAGTCTCGGCATCGCGGTGTTGACGCGGCTGCTGCGCGATGCGGCGAGCGCGCTGCCGCATTGGGACCTGGAAATCATCGAAGCGCACCATTCGCGCAAGGTAGACGCGCCGTCGGGCACCGCGTTGGCGCTGGGCCGTGCCGCGGCCGGTGCGCGCCGCCAGGATTTCGATGAAGTCGCGGACTTCGCGCGTCACGGCCATACCGGAGCACGGCCGGAAAGCGCCATCGGCTTTTCCTCGATCCGGGCCGGCGAAATCGTCGGCGAGCACACGGCGTTTCTCGTCGGCCACGACGAGCGCATCGAACTGACCCACCGCGCCTACGACAACACCATCTTTGCGCGCGGCGCATTGCATGCCGCGGCATGGCTTGCCGGCAAACCCGCGGGCGCGTATTCGCTGGACAACGTGCTCGCCGCGTAAAAAAACCTGCCGGTGCTGTTCGTCGCATCGCACGCGCAGCGAGAATGCACCGCCTCAACCCGGCGGCTTCTTCCACGATTCGTGGCCGTACACGATGCGCCAGCCCTGCGGTAGGCGTTGCCAGATATAGGTCACGACAAAGTGACTGATGGTGGCCTTTCCGCTATGGGCCGTCCCGCTACCCACGAGTGGCCATGTCACGATTTCGACATCGGGGCCAAGCGACATGAATGCGGGCGCTCCATTCTGTACATATTTCGCCTCGCTCTTGCCGTTGTTCCACCATTTCACTTGTTGGGCGTGCAGGGCGTCCCAACCCAGGATGACCTCGCCGTTGATGGCGAAAACCAGCTTTGGGCTGTGCACCATCGCCGACATGAAAGCATCGGTGTCGTGCGCGTTCGCGGCCTGGAACATCTTCGCCATCTGTGGGCGGATCGCCTGCTCCGCTTCTGACGAACCGGATTGCGCCCAAGCGCTTCCCGCGAACAAGCCAACGGAAATCACCGCGGCTGCAACAAACATCTTTTTCATCTGTCTTCTCCACGTTCTCATGGATTGCTGAACACTGCGCCGTGCGGGATGGCGCTGCCGTGCCAGCCGTCCGGCCACGCGCGCGTCATGTCGATCGTCGCCGGGTCGAGCGTCAGCTTTCCGGTGCTGCGGTCGATCGTGGCGAAGCGGACCTTGGTGTCGAGTGCGCCATAACCCGTGATCGCCAGGCGGTCGCCGCCGGGTTCGAACGCAAGCCAGTGCGGATATTCATCCGGCGGCAGCAGGATGCGGCTGACTTCGCGCGGATGTTCCGGATCGCGCACGTCGAGGCTCACGATGGCGTGCCCACTTTGCGCGGCCATCACCAGAAAATGGCCCGCCACCACCGGCACCTCGCAGGTGCGGTAGCCGAGATCGTAGACATGTTGCAGCCAGGGATGGTCACTCGCCAGACCGTGGACCAGGAACAGGCCGCAATTGAACGTCGGGACGACGACGGTCTTGCCGTCTGCCAGCACGCGCGGTTCCGATGAGTCGGCCGCCGTGTCGTAATACCAGTCGGTTTGCTGCGGCAGCGGCATGGTCTTGAGCAGTTTCAGATCGGACAACCGCCAGACCTGCGCCACATGGCTGACCTGCGCGCCCATCATGTCCGCACTGCTGGTGACGATGCGATCGAGCTTCGGAACGATCGCAATGCTGTAGGGGCGAACGTCGGGGTGCCCCGGTGCGATCGCCGAAGCGGTCCTCACGACCTTGCCTTGCGCGTTGAATTCGACCAGACCGCCGGCGGCGTGATTGAACCCGCCGGAATACTGGAAGGTCGCCAGCGTGTCGCCGTTCGGCAAATAAACAAACGAGTGCGGATAACCCAGTGCGCCGACGCTGTCGAATTGCCGCGCGAGCCGTGGGTGTACGGGATCGTGCAGGTTGAAGACATACGTGCGATTCCCGAGCCAGTCGTTGGCGTAGAGCATGTTGTCCGGCGGTTCCGCGTAGTTGGTGTGATGCGCCTGCGCTGCGTCGCCGACGGGCAGCATCGCCACAAGCTTGCCGAATGACGAGCCCGGCTGCACGTCGAACACCGCGAGGAAATCCTTGCCCAGCCCCAGCCCGCTGCGCCGCGCGGGAATGTCGGCTGGCGTCATCTCCGGCACCGAGGCGAGCGGATGCCTGGCTTCCATCGCCCACACGAAAAGGTAGTGGCTGGATGCCGGAGCAGCCATGGCGAATAACGGGAACATCAGGGTCAGCGGTAGCAAGCAGCGGCACATCGCCTTTTTCATGATTCATTCCTTGCAGGGTCATTCCACACTGATGGTTCCCATCATTCCGGCATCCTCGTGGCCAAGCATGTGGCAGTGGAACACGAGGTGCCCTTCGACACGTGCCGGAAATCGAGGGTCACTTTGGTTATGTTCGGTCATGCCCATCAGCCAGATCGGCGCGCGCCACCGGGGTTTCACGGAGCGCCGCCCCCGTGCTTCGGCAGCTCACCCAGGATCGCGTCGATCACGATCTGCGGCTGGTCGAGCTGGATGTAGTGGCCGCTGTCCGGGACCGGAACCTGCTTGGCGTCGGTCGAGAGCGAGAGCAACCTGGCTTGCGTCAACGCATGCTCGCGTTCGTCGGCCATGTGTTGCTTGTGCACAGCCGGCGGGGTCCTGGCGTTGTCGTAGTGACGGTTTTGCGCGGTGAGGATCATGAGCGGGCGAGCACCGAACGAACGCCGGTGCGCGATGAGCCAGGTTGTGTCGGCGGGTATCTCCTGCATCTCCGAAATCGACGCGTCGTAGAGCGCCACGCGCGTGCTGGCGATGTGCAGGACGGTGGCATTGAGTCCGGACGACCACTCCTGCATCGGCAGGCCGCGGAAAAACTGGTGCGAACAGGGCGTGTTCGGCGCGGGCGTGTAGGAATGTCCGACCGACGGGATTGGCGGCAGCGGCTGGTGGTTGATGAGCGCCTTGCGGCATGCGATCAAACCCTGGCCATCGACCTTCCACTCGCTGTAATCCTTGGCGCGCAGTGTCGGCGATGCGACGTCGTCGTCTTCGATGTCCACGAAGACTTCGCCGTACACCTCCGGCATGTAGAGGTCGGCGAAGGCGCGGATGTTGTAACCGCCGAACGAATGTCCGACCAGCAGATACGGGCCGGGTATGTGCGCGTTGTGCAGCGCCGCGTGCAGCTCCTTCGCGATCTCGGCGCTGGTGCGCGGCATCGGCCCGGCTTCGCTGAAGCCCGAGCCGGCACGATCATAGGCGCAGGTGCGCGTGTGGCGGGCGGTCACCGGCTGGATCAACAGCCAAGACGGCGACCAGTCTTCCCAGCCGGCGTCGAACACTACCGTCGGTGTACCGGTGCCTGTGCAATAGAAGTTGAGTTTGGCTGGCCCCGCATCCACCAGCCGCCCGGGATGCGCGTAAATCTGGTCGCTTGTCGCGGCCTGCGCGGAGACGATCAATGCGGCGAATGCGAAAGCGAATGCCACGGTTGCGATGTGTTTCATGGATGACCTCTTATCGAAAAGAAATTGAGATGTCTGATGAGCGCCGGCCGCCGCTCTCGCGTCGTCATTCCGGGGCTGCCGCCGGCCTCATCGGCGGCAGAGCCCGGAATCCATCTTGATCTTGCTGTGTCTTGTCAAAGTCAAAATGGATTCCGGGTTCCACCCGCACACAGCGCGGGTGGCCCTGGAATGACGAGCTTTTTGGATCGCGCAGACTGCGGTGGCGAATAATCAGAGTCATTCGAAATCCGAAATCAGTCCCTGAGCGACGCCGCATACGCCGCGACATCGATCATTTCCGGCACGGTCAATGCCGAGGCTTCCGCGCGCATCGGCGCGGCGGCGGGATCGCTGCGTTTGCCTTCGCGGAACAGGATCAATTCGCGCGCGATGTAGGTCGGCGAGCGACCGGCCAGCGGTGGCACGACGCCGATGCCGGGCATGGTCTGGCCTTCGAGTTTCGGGCCGTGACAGGACTCGCACGAGGCCGCCGAACCTTTGCCTTGGGCGGCGATCACCGCGCCGCGTGCAATGCTTCCCGGCGGCACGTATGCCACGTAGCCGACGCGACCATCGGACAGGGAATAATCCGTGAAATTGACGGGCGTTTCGATGATGCGTTCGCCGATGGGTTCGCGTGCGCCGCCCTTGTCCGGCACCAGCACGAAGTACTTCCAGTGGGTCTTCGGCACGCTCGCGGTTTCGATCACGTGCACGCGCGGGACGAATTTCGTCGAGGAAAAATATTCGGCGGCTTGCTGCAGATCGTCCGGCGTGAGCGCGCGCGCCTCGTCGAACATGTCGTGCGCGGTTTCCGGGCCACCGAGCCCCCGCTGGCCGGCGCGGAACGCCGCGACCTGTTCAAGGATGTACGCCTTCGGCAGGCCGTCCAGCGTTGCCGTGGCGGGCACGCCCGCGCCGCTGATCGTGTGGCATTCGGCACAGGGTCGCGCGGGCTTGCGGCCCACCTTCACGATCCGCGGCGCTGCAGGATGATCCTGCGGAAACCAGTCCGCGTCGTCCATGCTGTCCATCTGTGCTTGCGTATAACCCACCGTGCTGCCGGTGACATGCAGCAACTTGTGCGGATCGGGCCTGGGCTTCGGCGCGTGTGGATCGGGCGGCGATGGAAACTCCGGAAACGCCCACGCCTCGGCCGCGTGGATCGCGGCATCGGACGATGAAGTTGCATCGCCGCTTGCGCTGGCGACAAGCAGGGAAAACACGATCGCCGCAAAGGCGATCGATAGCTTCGATTGCACACGCATGAAAACCCCTCACGAGAAGCACGAAGGCGAAGCACGCAAAACATCCGGGCAGTCGATCGACCACCCGGATGATTGGGTTGCGTTTACTTGCTGGCGGTATAGCTCAGGTCCGCGTTGTAGCTGTCGATGTGCTCGGATGATTTCTTGATGGCGTCGCTGAGGGATTTGCGCAGGGCGTCCGTATCGGCCTTGCCGTACACGCTTTCGACCATCTTCCACAACGATGGATTGGCCTCCGCGCCATAGTCCGCCCAGCTCTTGTTCGGCAGGACCAGAATGTAGTCCGGCGCGTCTTCGCCGCCTGCCTGGATTTCAAGGAACCTGAAGTGGTAGGGCCACTTGGACTTCGCGGCCGCTGCAGCGATCTTCTTGGCCGCATCCGTGAATGCCGTGTGGGCCGCATGGCCGTGCTGGAGCGTGAAATACGTGACATCGATCAGCGCGGGTTGCGCCTGGGTGGCCCAGTCCTTTGGCATGTAGCTCATGTCGGGTTGGTCGACCATGAACGCACTGGTTTCGCTCTTGAGATGCGGGTTGGCTTGGGTGCGCCAAGTCTCGCTGCATGCCTTGTCCGCATCGTGCATGGTGTCGAAATCCGCCCAAGTATGGGGTCCAGTGACGTAGGAATACGAGTACACGTCGCCGGTTTCATGCACCCACGCCGTCCAGGCGTATTTCGATCCGTGGTCGCGCAGGCACTGGTTCCATGCTTTCACGCCGGCCTCGTAGGCCTGCTGATCCGATGGCGCCACGGTATCGGTGAAATCACGATTGGCTACAGCTTGGTTTGCCTCTGCTGCAAAAGCGCCGGTAACAGCCGCCAGTTCGAGTGCCGCAACCACACACACAGTCAGGATCTTCATAAATCCTCCGAGGTGTACAGGTGGGTTCGCCGCAAAACATCGTCCGCACTCGCTCCCCTCAGAGTGTGACGCGCGTCACACTACGCTCGCCCGGTCAGGGGATACAAGTGCCATGGAAAACCCCGGAAAATCAGCGCAGTACACTGCGCACTCGTGGCGCCGGTCGTTGCCGTGAGTCGGACGCCGCGACAACAGGCGCACACTCCGTCCGCGCGGGCGATGGGGGTATCGAGTGATCCGGAAAGGCTGGCTGCGCGGAATCAGTCGCGATGCGCGGCACTGCGATCGCGGCCTGCACCGAAGCGCTTGTCGAGGCCACCCGCGATCTTCTTGAAGAAACGCGTCGCAAGTCCGCGTTGGGTCTTGCGCTGCTTTTCTTCCTCGCTGGTCAGCCACGCGACTTGAATGACGCGGCGCTCGCCTTCGTACGGCAAGTGTCCATGGAAGGAATTGTCGGCGCGCTTGAAGATCACGAATTCGCCGTACAGCGGTTTCACTTCCGGCGCGATCGCGGCGTCGATGTCGTCGATCCTGGAAAGAAACCGCAGGCAGCCGTCGCTGGTGTCGTGCCAACTCGGGTTGAGGTACAACAGCGCGGTGGCGACTTTCGATTTGCTGTCGGTGTGGATGGTGCCGTGGCGCTTGTTGAGGTGGCGGCAAATCGTCACCAGCGTCGGATACTGCCCGAGGTTGTCGATGCCGAGTTTGGCGCCGACCGCGTTCGCGAATGCCGACGAGGTCACCGCGTCGACCAAGGCGTGAACCGCGGGTCCGCATTCCTTTTCGTCGTAGGGGAAAAATCCCGCGCCCGAGTACTTCGGAAAATCGCGATCGAGTTCCGCGCGCGCCTCGCCGGGCAACTGCCCGTGCGCGATCAGGAACGGGAACGGATCATTCCGGACCAGCGTGTCCGGGCGGTCGAGGCGGGCGGGGTCGAGCAGAACAGCGGCGTGCATGGTCAGGGCCTGTTGGTGCGCGCATTGTATCGCCGGAGCCGTGCTGCGCCGTGAACGGCGCGCGCGACTCTGCTAACATTGCCGCTTGCCTGAACACCGATCCCCCGAGCCCGCTCCTGCGCGGCTCGCGGGTTTGGGTGCGCGGGTGTCCGCACACCCCTGCACCCGGAATCCGCCCATGCCGACGCCCGCACTGCTCGCCCTTGCCGATGGAACCCTCTTTCATGGCGAGGCCGTCGGGGCGGATGGTGCGACGGTCGGCGAGGTGGTGTTCAACACCGCGATGACGGGTTACCAGGAGATCCTGACCGACCCGTCCTACGCGCAGCAGATCGTCACGCTGACCCTGCCGCACATCGGCAACACCGGCTGCAACGCAGTGGACGAGGAATCCGGCAAGGTGCATGCCGCGGGCCTGATCGTGCGCGACGTGCCGCGGCTGGCTTCCAACTGGCGCAGTACCGAATCGCTGCCGGATTACCTGAAGCGGCATGGCATTGTCGCGATCGCCGGCATCGACACGCGCAAGCTCACCCGTATCCTGCGTGACAAGGGAGCCCAGCACGGTTGCATCATGGCGGGCGAGACCATCGACGTGGACGACGCGGTGGCGAAGGCGCGCGCATTTCCGGGCTTGAATGGTGCGGACCTGGCCAGGGTCGTCAGCATCCGCGAACGCCAATCGTGGAGCGCAGGCACCTACGCCCTCGATGCACAGGCCTTTCGTGATCCGCAAAAGAAATTCAAGGTCGTTGCCTACGACTTCGGCGTGAAGCAGAACATCCTGCGTCTCGCCGCGGAGCAGGGCTGCGACATCACCCTGGTTCCCGCGCAAACGCCCGCGCGCGACGTGCTGGCGATGCAACCGGATGGCGTGCTGCTGTCCAACGGCCCCGGTGATCCGGCTGCCTGCGACTACGCGATCGAAGCGACCCGCCAGTTCCTCGATGCGAAGATTCCGCTGTTCGGCATCTGCCTCGGCCACCAGTTGATGGGCCTCGCGCTGGGCGCCAAGACCTTGAAGATGCCGTTCGGCCACCACGGCGCCAACCATCCGGTGAAGGACCTGGATGATGGCCGCGTGCTGATCACCTCGCAGAACCACGGCTTCGCGGTCGATCCCGAGACGCTGCCCGCGAATGCGCGCACGACGCACGTCTCGCTGTTCGACGGCTCGTTGCAGGGCTTCGCGCTCACCGACCGTCCCGCGTTCTGCTTCCAGGGGCATCCCGAGGCCAGCCCGGGGCCGCATGACATCGATTACTTGTTCGGGAAATTTGCAGAACAAATGCAATCCGCGAAGAACGCAAAGGACGCAAAAAGAAACTGAACATGGGTGAAAGACTATCCGAGCAAGTGATCGGATGCGCCGTGACGGTAAGTAGACAGCTCGGGCACGGGTTTCTCGAGAATGTTTACGAGGAGGCGCTTGCCTTGGAACTCCGTGCGGCGGGTGTCCCTTTCGAACGTCAGAAAAGCGTGATGGTTCGGTATCGTGACACGGTGGTTGGCGAATACCGTTGTGATTTCGTGATTGACAACAGGTTGTTGTTGGAACTGAAGGCGCTTGCAGCGATTTCCAAGGCGCACGAGGCCCAGGTCATGAACTACCTCAAGGCAACTGGATTGGCAGTCGGGTTGGTGCTGAACTTTGGTACGCCAACTCTGGGCATTCGTCGCATCGTTCACAATTACAAAGCTGATCAACCCATCTGAATAGACTTGTTTTTTGCGCGCTTCGCGTCCTTTGCGGACAAACGATTTTTAGAGATCTGTACATGCCCAAACGTACCGACATCAAAACCATCCTGATCATCGGCGCCGGCCCGATCGTCATAGGCCAGGCCTGCGAGTTCGACTATTCCGGCGCGCAGGCGTGCAAGGCGTTGCGTGAGGAAGGCTATCGCGTGGTGCTGGTGAACTCGAACCCGGCCACGATCATGACCGATCCCGAGATGGCCGATCGCGTCTACATCGAGCCGATCGACTGGCGCACGGTCGAAAAGATCATCGAAAAGGAAAGGCCCGACGCGCTGCTGCCCACGATGGGCGGGCAGACCGCGCTGAACTGCGCGCTGGAGCTGGCCGACCACGGCGTGCTGGAGAAGCACAAGGTCGAACTGATCGGGGCCTCGCGCGATGCGATCCGCATGGCCGAGGACCGCGAATTGTTCCGCAACGCGATGGACGAGATCGGTCTTGCCTCGCCGAAGTCGGCGATCGCGCGCACGCTCGACGAGGCGCGCGAAGGGCAGGCGAAGCTGGGCTTTCCGTGCATCATCCGCCCGAGTTTCACGCTGGGCGGCACCGGCGGCGGCATCGCCTACAACGTCGAGGAATTCGAACGCATCGTCTCGCGCGGGCTTGAATTGTCGCCCGTGCACGAGGTGCTGATCGACGAATCGGTCCTGGGCTGGAAGGAATTCGAGATGGAAGTGGTCCGCGACCGCGCGGACAACTGCATCATCGTCTGCTCGATCGAGAACTTCGACCCGATGGGCGTGCACACCGGCGACTCGATCACGGTGGCGCCTGCACTCACCTTGACCGACAAGGAATACCAGCGCCTGCGCGATCATTCGATCGCGGTGCTGCGCAAGATCGGCGTCGACACCGGCGGCAGCAACGTGCAGTTCGGCGTGAATCCCGCCGACGGCCGCGTGGTCGTGATCGAAATGAATCCGCGCGTGTCGCGCTCGTCGGCACTGGCGTCGAAGGCGACGGGATTCCCGATCGCGAAAGTCGCGGCCAAGCTCGCGGTCGGCTACACGCTGGATGAACTCAAGAACGAAATCACCGGCGGCAAGACCCCGGCCTCGTTCGAGCCGTCGATCGACTACATCGTCACCAAGATCCCGCGCTTTGCGTTCGAGAAATTCCCGGCCGCCGACGCGCATCTCACCACCCAGATGAAGTCGGTGGGCGAGGTGATGGCGATCGGCCGCACGTTCTCCGAGTCCCTGCAGAAGGCCCTGCGCGGCCTCGAGACCGGCCACGATGGCCTCAACTCCGGCGGCATCGACTGGAGCACCTCGGAAGGCATGGAGTCGCTGAAACGCGAGTTGCGCCAGCCTGGCGCCGAACGCATCTTCCACTTGGGCGATGCGTTCCGCGCAGGGCTCTCGCTGCAGGACGTCCATGAGTTGTCGAAGATCGATCCGTGGTTCCTGGCCGCGATCGAAGACATCGTCGCCGCCGAGGCCGACGTGCGCGCGGGCGGCATGCGCGCGCTGGACGCGGCGCGCATGCGCGAACTGAAGCGCATGGGTTTTTCGGACAAGCGCCTGGCGACATTGCTGCAATCCGATGAACGCGCGGTGCGCCATCTGCGCCATACGCTGGACGTGCGTCCGGTGTACAAGCGCGTGGATTCCTGCGCGGCGGAGTTCGCCACCACCACCGCGTACATGTATTCGACCTACGAGGAAGAGTGCGAGGCGGATCCGACCGAACGCAGGAAGATCATGGTGCTGGGCGGCGGGCCGAACCGGATCGGACAGGGCATCGAGTTCGACTACTGCTGCGTGCACGCGGCGCTGGCGATGCGCGAAGACGGGTTCGAGACCATCATGGTCAACTGCAACCCGGAAACGGTGTCCACCGACTACGACACTTCCGATCGCCTGTACTTCGAGCCGGTGACGCTGGAAGACGTGCTGGAGATCGTGGACAAGGAAAAGCCCACCGGCGTGATCGTGCAATACGGCGGACAGACGCCGCTCAAGCTCGCGCGCGCGCTGGAAGCCGCAGGCGTGCCGATCATCGGTACCTCGTCCGATTCCATCGACCTGGCCGAAGACCGCGAGCGCTTCCAGAAGCTGATCGAGAAGCTGGGCCTGAAGCAGCCGCCCAACCGCATCGCGCACACCGCCGAAGAGGCGATGGTGCTCGCGCGCGAACTCGGCTACCCGCTGATCGTGCGCCCCAGCTACGTGCTGGGCGGGCGCGCGATGGAAGTGGTGCACGCCGACGAGGACCTCGCCCGCTACATCCGCGACGCGGTGCGTGTGTCGGAATCCTCGCCGGTATTGCTGGACCGTTTCCTCGACAACGCGGTGGAAGTGGACGTGGACGTGATCGCCGACGCCGACGGCGCGGTGCTGATCGGCGGCATCATGCAGCACATCGAGGAAGCCGGCGTGCATTCGGGCGACTCCTCGTGTTCGCTGCCGCCATATTCGCTGTCGCCGGCGATCCAGGACGAATTGCGCCGGCAGGTGGCGCTGCTGGCGCGCGAACTGGGCGTGGTCGGCTTGATGAACACCCAGTTCGCGATCCAGGGGGAAGACGTCTACATTCTCGAAGTGAATCCGCGCGCTTCGCGAACGGTGCCGTTCGTGTCCAAGGCCATCGGCCGTCCGCTGGCCAAGATCGCGGCGCGCTGCATGGCCGGCAAGACGTTGGCCGAGCAGGGCGCCACGCACGAGCGCGTGCCGCATTACTGGGCGGTCAAGGAAGCGATCTTCCCGTTCCTGAAGTTCTCGAATGTCGACCCGATCCTCGGTCCCGAGATGCGTTCGACCGGCGAGGTGATGGGCGTGGGGCGCAGCTTCGGCGAGGCCTTCGCGCGTGGCCACGAGGCCGCGCACATCGCTGCGCCCGCGCCGGGCGGCAAGGTGTTCCTGTCGGTGCGCGACGCCGACAAGGCGCGCCTGCTGGATGTCGCCCGCGACCTCGTGAAGCGCGGCTTCTCGCTGATCGCGACCGGCGGCACCTGCGCGTACCTCGTCGAGCACGGCATCGCCTGCGAGCGCATCAACAAGGTGCTGGAAGGCCGCCCGCACATCGTCGATGCGATCAAGAACGGCGAGATCGCCTACATCGTCAACACCACCGAGGGGCGCCAGGCGATCACCGATTCGTTCTCGATCAGGCGCTCGGCCCTGCAGCAGCACGTCACCTATTCGACCACGGTGGCGGGCGCCGCGGCGTTGCTGCACTCGCTGGACTTCCGCCAGCACGCCAGCGTGATCAGCCTGCAGGAACTGCACGCCGAGCTCGATGCCGGCGAGGCGACACCCGGCAAGGTCGCCGCGGCCTGACGCGGCTGCTGCCTTTCCGTCCATCATCCATCGACGTGGCACCGGTTGCCGTGTCGTTACCGATCCAGGAGCCACGCACATGCAGCGAGCCCCCATGACCAAAGCCGGTTCCGAGCGCCTGCGCGCCGAGCTGGACAACCTGAAATCCGTCGAGCGTCCGAAGATCATCGCCGCGATCGCCGAGGCCCGTGCGCATGGCGACTTGAGCGAGAACGCCGAATACCACGCCGCGCGCGAGCAGCAGGGTTTCATCGAAGGCCGCATCCAGCGCATCGAGGCCGCGCTTTCGACCGCGCAGATCATCGATCCGGCCACGCTCAACCCCGGCGCCAAGGTAGTGTTCGGCGCACAGGTGGAGCTGGAAGATTCCGACAGCGGCGACACCGTCACCTACCGGATCGTCGGCGACATCGAAGCGGACATCAAGCATGGCCTGATCGCGGTGTCCTCGCCGATCGCGCGCGCGATGATCGGCAAGAACGAAGGCGACAGCTTCGGCTTCAGCGCCCCCGGTGGCGAACGCAATTACGAGATCGTGAGGGTGAGCTACGCGTGATTGCATTCCGCGCCTTCGCCCTGCGCCGCGGTGGGCGCCTGCTTCTGGAAAGCGTCGATGCGGTGTTGCACGACGGCTGGAAGGTAGGCGTGGCGGGCCGCAACGGCAGCGGCAAGTCCAGCCTGTTCGCGGCGATCATGGGCGGCGTCGAGGCCGACGCCGGCGCACTGGACGTGCCGGCGGGTGTGCGGATCGCGTCGGTTGCGCAGGAAACGCCCGCGCTGCCCGATGCCGCGATCGACTACGTGTTGGGCGGCGACGCCGAACTCGCCGCGGCGCTGGCCGATGAAGCCCGTGCGCAAGCTCGTGGCGATCACGCCGCGGCGGCCGCGGCGCACCATCGCATCGACGCGCTGGATGGCTATGACGGCCGCGCGCGCGCGGGACGTCTCCTGCACGGGTTGGGTTTCAGGCCGGACGATCATGAAAAGGCCGTCGCCGAATTTTCCGGCGGCTGGCGCGGGCGGTTGAACCTCGCACGCGCGCTGATGGCGCCGTCCGACCTTCTGCTGCTGGACGAGCCGACCAACCACCTCGACCTCGATGCCGTGCTGTGGCTGGAACAATGGCTGCGCCGCTATCCGCGGATGCTGATGGTGATCTCGCACGATCGCGAATTCCTCGATGGCACGGTCGACCACATCCTGCACCTGGAGCAGGGCCACGCGCGTTTGTACGCGGGCAACTACAGCGACTTCGAACGCCAGCGCGCCGAACGCCTGCACCAGCAACAGGCGGCGTTCGCGAAGGAACAGGCGGAACGCGCGCACCTGCAATCCTTCATCGACCGCTTCCGGGCCAAGGCCACCAAGGCGCGCCAGGCGCAGTCGCGCATCAAGCGCCTGGAAAGGCTCGCGGGCACCGAAGCGGTGCGCGTCGAGCGCGCCTTCTCGTTCGCGTTTCCCGAGCCCGGGCGCCTGCCGCAATCGATGTTGAAGCTGGAACACGTCGACGCGGGCTATCCGCCGCCGCGCGGAACCGTGCTGGCCGACGTGCGCTTCGGCGTGCAGGCCGGTGATCGCGTCGGCCTGCTCGGCCCCAACGGCGCGGGCAAGTCCACACTGGTCAAGACCTTGGTCGGCGAGCTGCCGTTGCTTGCGGGCGAACGCGGCGCGCACAAGGATCTGGTGATCGGTTATTTCGCCCAGCACACCGTGGAAAGCCTGCGCGCGGGGGACACCCCGTTCGACCATTTGCGCGAGGTCGCGCCGGAAGCGCCGGTGCAAGCGCTGCGCGACTGGCTGGGCCAATGGCATTTCGCCGGCGACCGCGCATTCGAATCGGTGGATGGTTTTTCCGGAGGCGAGCGCGCGCGGCTGGCGCTGGCGCTGATCGCGTGGCGCAAACCCAACCTGCTGGTGCTGGACGAACCGACCAACCACCTCGATCTCGACATGCGCGAGGCGTTGGCCGACGCCTTGAACGATTACCCCGGCGCCCTGGTGCTGGTGGCCCACGACCGCCATCTGCTCGGATTGGCGTGCGACACGTTCTGGCGCGTGGCCGACGGACGTGTCGAGGCGTTCGACGGCGATCTCGACGACTACGCGCGCTGGCTGCGTTCGCGCGGTGGCGAGGCGGATGCACCGGAGGCGTTCGCCGCGAAACCGGCGGCTGACCCGCGCGAACGCCGCCGCGGGGCCGCCGCCGAACGCGAACGCACGCGTGGCTTGCGCAAGCGAATCGAGAAGATCGAAGCGCGCACGGCAGCGATCGAGAAGGAACTCGCGGCCTTGCAGGAACGCCTCGCCGACCCCGCGATCTACACGGGTCCGACAGCGGTGCTCGCGGACATCGGGCGCGAACAGAATGCCTTGCGCGAAGAGAAAAGCGCGCTGGAATCGGAGTGGCTGCAACGCTTCGAGGAACTGGAAGCGGCCTCGGCATGAGTACCCTGCACGTGTTGTTGCCGCCGATGCGGCGCATGCAGGACGATTCGGCGTTGCGCGCATGGCTTGCGCGCGGCGACCGCCTTTCGGAAATTCAAGCCGCGCGCACGGCTGTCCTTCGCGAACGCTTCCAATTCGCCGGCGATGCTATTCCCGCGGCAGCCCTGCGCCACCATTGCCACGCCGGGGACGCCGAACGCGGCGTCTGGTTGTGCGCGGACCCGGCGTGGGTGCGCAGCGAGGCCACCGGCGCGCGCCTGATGGCGTGTCCGGTCGATGATGTTTCGGCAGCCGACGCCGATGAACTTGCGATGGCGTTGCGGCCCCTGTTCAACGAAGCGGCGGCGCTCGTCGTCGATACGCCATCGACGTGGAACCTGCGGCTCGCAGGCGAGACTCGGGTTGCGGCCTTCACCGACCCGGCCGACGCGCTTGGCGCGAGCCTGATCGATGTGCTGCCGGAAGGCGAGGCGGGCCGCGCCTGGCGGCGGTTGTTCAACGAAGCGCAGATCCTGCTGCACGCGCATCCGGTCAATGCGCGACGGACCGCGGCGGGCAAGGCCCCGGTCAACGCGTTGTGGTTCTGGGGCGAAGGGACGCTGCCGGATTCGGTCGAAACCGACTTGCGGTATGTCGCGAGCACGGATGACGTGTTGCGCGGCCTCGCCAAGATGGCTGGCGCGATCCGGATCGAGCCCTTGCCGCAGGCCATGGAAGCGGCGGGCAAAGCCGGCAACGCCCTGCTCGATCTCCAGATGCCGGATGGTCTTGACCGGATTTCCGATTGGCTGCCGTCGTTCCGGCGCTGGCTGCGCGACAAGCGCTTCCGCGCGATTTCGCTGGTGTTCGCGGACGGCGGGCGTTTTCGCATTCGACACGCGCATCGCCTGCGCTTCTGGCGCAAAACGTGAATTTCCTTCTCCCTGCGGGAGAAGGTGGCGCGAAGCGCCGGATGAGGGTACGAAAGGGCGTGGTTTCCCATCCATAATCAGAGTGATGACTGATCGCTATACCCGGACCCTCACCCCTGCCCCTCTCCCGGGGGGAGAGGGGTTCAAACACGCAGCGATCATCGTTCGGCGCGAATCGACGCGCGCGCCGCACGACTGGCCCGTGTCCATGCATCCGGTGCTCCAGCAGGTCTACGCCGCGCGCGGCGTAGCCTGCCCCGACGAGACCGGGCACCGCCTCGCGGGCCTGTTGCCGCCGGATGCGTTGGGCGGCCTAGAGTGCGCGACGGGATTGCTGGCGAACGCGATCGACGGCGATGCGCGCATCCTGATCGCCGGGGATTTCGATTGCGACGGCGCCACGGGTTGTGCGGTCGGCGTGCGCGGCCTGCGCATGCTGGGTGCGCGCAATGTCGGCTACGTGGTGCCCGATCGCGCGGTGCATGGTTACGGCCTGACCCCCGCATTGGTCGCCACGCTGCAGCCGGCGCCCGACCTGATCGTCACGGTCGACAACGGCATCGCGTCATTGGCGGGCGTGGCTGCAGCGAAAGCGCGCGGCAGCAAGGTCATCGTCACCGACCATCATCTTCCCGGTCCGGCGTTGCCGGGTGCCGATGCGATCGTGAACCCCAATGCTGCGGGCGACGGCTTCGCCAGCAAGAACCTGTGCGGAGTCGGCGTGATGTTCTACCTGCTGCTCGCGCTGCGCGCGCGGCTGGGCAAGCGCGATGCGGTCGACCTCGCGCCGCTGCTGGATTTGGTCGCGCTTGGCACGGTCGCCGACCTGGTCCCGCTGGACCACAACAACCGTGCGCTGGTCGAAGCAGGTTTGCGGCGCATCCGCGCGGGACGCGCCTGTGCGGGCATCGCGTCATTGTTCGAGGTCGCGGGGCGCGATGTGCGCAACGCGACGGCTTCCGACCTCGGCTTCGCGATCGGTCCACGCATCAATGCAGCGGGGCGCCTGGAGGACATGTCGATTGGCGTGGAGTGCCTGCTCGCGGACGATGCCGCGCACGCGCGCGGACTTGCCGCGGTGCTGAACGACATCAACGCGCAACGCCGCGACCTGCAAACTTCGATGGTCGAGCAGGCGCTCGTGGGCCTGGTCGACCTTCCGGCCGGCGATGCGGTGGGCGTGTCGCTGTTCGATCCCGGTTGGCACCACGGCGTGGTCGGGCTGGTCGCGGCCAAGGTGAAGGAGCGTTTGCACCGCCCGGTGGTCGCGTTCGCGCCTGCGGGCGAAGATGATGTGCTGCGCGGCTCGGCGCGTTCGGTGCCGGGATTCCACGTCCGCGACGCGCTGGCCGAAGTCGATGCACGTTGCCCGGGCCTGATCGAACGCTTTGGCGGCCACGCGATGGCGGCGGGCTTGAGCCTGCGTCTTGCCCACTACGCACGATTTGCACAGACGTTCGACGCGGTGGTGCGCGAACGCATCGCGCCGGAGTCGCTGCAGGCGGTGTTGGCAAGCGACGGCGAACTGGCGCCGCGCGACTTCGTGCTCGATCTGGCGCGGCAATTGCGCCTGGCCGGACCGTGGGGGCAGGGGTTTCCCGCGCCGCTGTTCGACAACGTGTTCGAATGCGTGGATTGCAGGCCGATGGGCAGCACGGGCGCACATCGCCGCCTGCAGTTGCGCGACCCGCGCGATGGCCGCGTGCATGATGCCGTGTGGTTCAACACCGATGGGGATGTGTCCGCCGGCGTGCCCCAGCGGTTCGCCTACGAGTTGATGGTCAACGACTGGCAAGGTCGTGAATCGCTGCGCCTGCTCGTGCGACACGTCGAACCGGCTTGAGTCTACCGGGCCGCCTCAGCGCCTGCGTGCCAGCGTCAGTCCGTCGCCGATCGGCAGCATCGCCACGTCGATGCGTTGGTCGCGGTGCAGCTTGTCGTTCAAGGCCTGCAACGCGCGGGTGTCGTCGTCTTGCGCGGGACGCGCCACGTCGCCTCCCCACAGCGTGTTGTCGAAGGCGATCAGTCCGCCGGGACGGACCAGTTGCAGGCAGCGTTCGTAGTAACCGTCGTAGCCGGTCTTGTCGGCGTCGATGAAGGCGAAATCGTACTTTCCGGCTTCGCCGGCGGCGATGAGCGCACCCAGCGTTTCTGCGGCGGGTGCGATCACCAGTTCGATCTTGTCCGCGACGCCGGCGCGTTGCCAGTAGGGCTTGCCGATCGCCGTGTATTCGTCGCTGATGTCGCAGGCGAGGACCTTGCCGTCGGCGGGCAGGGCCAGCGCGACGGTCAGCGCGCTGTAGCCGGTGAAGGTGCCGACCTCGATGGTGCAGCGCGCACCGATCAGCTTCACCAGCAAGGTCATGAATTGGCCTTGCTCGGGCGAGATCTGCATGCCCGCGCGGGCGTGCGTCCGCGTGGCTTCCCGCAGGGCGGTCTGTTCGGGATGCTCGCGCAGGGAGTGCGCCAACAGGTAGTCGTACAGGGCATCGTCGAGGTTGATGGTGCGGTTGGACATGGGATTGCCTTGCAGATGGAAGCCTCAATGTTTCCGATTATCCGCCGACAAGCCTGTACGAGGCACTTGCAAGTGCCACCGGAATCTGGAAAAGTCGCATCCATGTCCACGACCACCGCCATGCTTTCGCCCGCCAGCGCGCCAGTCGCGCGGGGCTTCGTGGCGGCCGCCGACAATAATCGCGCGAACCCTGACGCCAACCGTCGGCGGGCCCGCGCGTAGCTGAAAGAAGTACCAGCAGATGCGTGACGAGGCCCGCCCAGTGCGGGCCTCGTCGTTTGTGCGCGGACGGAGCCGCGCCGGTTCAATCCGGCCATCCATGGCCGGTCATCCACGAAGAGGAGCGTAGGCAATGTGCGGAATCCTGGGGATTTTCGATCTGCAAGCGGGCGACGACCTCGCCGCGTTGCGCCGGCAGGCGCTGGAATTGTCGCGGCGGCAGCGTCATCGCGGTCCGGACTGGAGCGGTGTGTTCGTGGATTACGGCGCGATCCTGGTACACGAGCGCCTGGCCATCGTCGATCCTGCATCCGGCGTGCAACCGTTGCGTTCGCGCGACGGCGTGTTGGCATTGGCGGTGAACGGCGAGATCTACAACCACGTGGATTTGCGCGTGGGCTGCGACTACGACTTCACCACCGGCTCGGATTGCGAAGTGATCAATGCTTTGTATCGCAACGGTGGTGCCGCCGGTTTCGTCGAGCATGGCGTGGCCAGGCTCAACGGCATTTTCGCGTTCGCGTTGTGGGATGGCGGCTCGCGGCGCTACCTGATCGCGCGCGACCCGATCGGCGTGTGCCCGCTGTACTGGGGCCATGACGCGCAGGGGCGCCTGTGCGTGGCCTCGGAAATGAAGTCGCTGGCAGGCGTGTGCGCCGATGTCGCGGCGTTCCCGCCCGGTCACGTCCACGACAGCGCGACGGGCGAGTTGCGCCGGTATTACTCGAAGCCGTGGCGCGACTACCTCGCAACGAAGGGGCATGCGCTGGCGCCGGGTGAACTGCGCCATGCCTTCGAGCGGGCCGTGCACCGCCAGTTGATGACCGACGTGCCTTACGGCGTGTTGTTGTCCGGTGGACTGGATTCCTCGCTGGTCGCGGCGTGTGCCGCGAAGTTCGCGCGCGAGCGCATCGAGGACAACGACAGAAGCGAGGCCTGGTGGCCGCGCCTGCATTCCTTCGCCATCGGGCTCGAAGGTTCGCCCGACCTCGCCGCGGCGCAAATCGCCGCCGACGCGCTGGGCACCGTGCACCACGGTTTCGTGTACACGTTCCAGGAAGGGCTCGATGCCGTGCCGGAAGTGATCCGGCATCTCGAAACCTACGACGTCACCACCATCCGCGCGGCCACGCCGATGTACCTGCTGGCGCGCCGCATCAAGGCGATGGGCGTGAAGATGGTGCTGTCGGGGGAGGGTTCCGACGAAATCTTCGGCGGCTACCTTTATTTCCACAAGGCGCCCTCGGCCGAGGCTTTCCACGAGGAAACCGTGCGCAAGCTCGACGCGTTGCACGCCTACGATTGCCTGCGCGCCAACAAGGCGATGATGGCTTGGGGCGTGGAAGCGCGCGTGCCGTTCCTCGACCTCGAATTCATCGACGTGGCGATGGGCATGGACGCGCAATGCAAGATGGCGGGGCAGGGCAGGATCGAGAAGCACGTATTGCGCGAGGCATTCGAAGGGGCGCTGCCGAAGGAAATCCTGTGGCGGCAGAAGGAGCAGTTCAGCGATGGCGTGGGCTATGGCTGGATCGACGGCCTGAAGGCACACGCCGAGGAAGCCGTGGGCGATCGCGAATTCGCGGCGGCGGCTTCGCGTTTCCCGTTCAACACGCCAGGCACCAGGGAAGCGTATTTTTACCGACGCATCTTTGAGCAGTACTACCCGGGCGAGGCTTGCGCCGCCACCGTGCCCGGCGGCAAATCCATTGCCTGCTCGTCGCCCGCGGCGCTGGCCTGGGATCCGGCCTTCGCCAACATGGCCGATCCGTCGGGCCGGGCGGTGCGCGGCGTGCATGCGCAGGCGCTGGCGTAGTCAGGGGCGGGCGGCCGTGTCGTCTCGATCGACTCTCGGGCATTCACGACGGCGTGACGCGCTTCGCATTAGACTCGCGCGATTCCACGCGAGGGTGCCCCGATGATGGCGAACTGCGGAAAGTTTGTTGGCGGTTGCATGCTGGTCGCAACCTTGGCGTTTGCAGGCGCCGGTTTCGCGGCGGAGCGTTCCGGGCCGATCGCACAGGGCGATACCGCGACCATGCTCAAGGAAGCCGTGGCCGGTTCGTGGCGTTCACCCGCGAACAAAGCGCGTGACCAGTATCGGCATCCGGTCGAGACGCTGGAATTCTTCGGGATCAAACCGGACATGACCGTGGTGGAGCTGGCGCCCGGCGGCGGCTGGTATACCGAAATCCTGGCGCCGTTCCTGTATGCGCATGGAAGTCTGGTCGAGGCCTCCTCGCCGCCGCGTGGCAATGGCCCGGGCAAATTCGAGCAGAAGTTGAAGGCCGACCCCAAGGTATACGGTCGCATCGCGAAAATCGTGCCGTTCTCGCCGCCGCAACAGGTGAACCTCGGACCCGATGGTTCGGCCGACATGGTGCTGACGTTCCGCAATACCCACGACTGGTTGAATGAAAGCCCCGCGACGCTGGATGCAGTGTTCGAGGCGGCGTTCAAGGTGCTCAAGCCCGGCGGCGTATTCGGCGTCACCGACCATCGCGCCAGACCTTTCGCGGACGCGCTGCAAAGCTCGAAGGCGCTGCACCGGATTCCCGAGGATTACATGATCGAGGCGGGCCTGCGCGCCGGGTTCCGACTGGCAGGTGCATCGGAAATCAACCGCAACCCGAACGATCCCGAGGACATCAACATCCACCGCCTGCCGCCCGACCTTTCCGGGCCGGAGAGCGAGCACGCGAAGATGAAGGCCATCGGCGAATCGGACCGGATGACGTTGAAGTTCGTGAAACCATGACTCCATGACGCGCCGCGTCGCGGCACGACTATCCCAAAACAAAAAGGAGAAACGATGAGCCAGCAACGTCCCGCGGTCGCCGTTCTGGTCGGCAGCCTGCGCAAGGAGTCGATCAACAAGAAGCTCGCACATGCGCTGGAAAGGATCGCGGGCGATCGCGCCGAATTCCATCGCATCGAAATCGGCGGCCTGCCGCTGTACGACCAGGATTTCGACAGCGACTATCCGGCAGCCTGCAAGCGGCTGAAGGACGAGATCAAGGCCTGCGACGCGGTGTTGTTCGTGACCCCGGAATACAACCGCTCGGTCCCGGGCGTGCTGAAGAACGCCATCGACATCGCCTCGCGTCCGTGGGGCACCAATTCGTTCGCGGGCAAGCCCGGCGCGGTGACAGGCACCTCGGCCGGCGCGATGTCGACCGCGCTGGCGCAGCAGCACCTGCGCAACATCTGCGTGTTCCTGGACGTCCCGTTGCTGCAGCAGCCGGAAGCCTTCGTGCGCTACAAGGAAGGCCTCTTCGCGGAGGACGGCCGCGTCACGGACGAAAGCGTCGCCAAGTTCCTCGGCAACTTCGTGGACAAGTATCTTGAATGGATGAAGCGCTTCGTTTCCTGATCCGTTCGATCGCCCGGGGACTACTCAACCGGCAGGCTTGCGCTTGCGGGGTGAAAGCAGCATCAAGCCCCAGCAGATCGCGCCGCCCACGGCCAGTGCGACCGCAACGCCCGGCTGCGCGGACCAGAACCAGTGGATGCCGCGCGGGTCGAAGGTGAACGCAACGGCCAGCAGCGACAGCGACAGCGCGGGCACCAGCAACTTGCGATGGCGTGTCATGGCTTGTCTCCCAATGCGCGGTCGGTGGGGGTTCAACGCCCGGCTGGCGCGTCGTCGTGTTTGCGGTCGTACCCGTAACGGTCGCGGCAGCGACGGTGGTGCGGAATCAGGGTGAACAGTCCGCCCAGGATCACGAACAGCGGCCACCACGTGCCCCAGTCGAGTTCGAACAGGAACAGCACGGCGACCAGCACCACGCCCGATGCGGACAGCAGCGAGTACATCACTTCGGCATCGACTTTGCCGATGGCGCGATAGCGTTCATAGGCATGGGTCAGCGGCGCGAACGCAGCCAGCAGGATGATCACCGCCCACCAGTTGCCGCGATCGAGGAAGGCGAGGTTGTAGCCGAGGTTGTTGGCAAGGAACAGCAAGCCGATCGCGATGATCGCGACGGCGGGAAAGAGGCGCCACCGCATCGGGCGCATCGGCGTGTTGCTGGATTCGGGGGTCACGGGGCACCTCCTTCGGCTGACGGTATCCACTCTAGGCCAGGCCTCGATCCGCCGCCAGTGACAGGTGTCAACCGCTGAGGTTGAAGCATGCGGGCAGACCGCGATTTTGCTAACATTCCCGACCTTTGGCAGCCTTCCAACGTCATGCTCGAAACCAATCCGATCCGCGCCCGCATCGCGGACCTGCGCGAACGCGTCGAATCGCTTAGGGGGTATCTTTGACTACCCTGCCAAGCGCGAACGTCTGGAAGAAGTAAGCCGCGAACTGGAAAGCCCCAACATCTGGGACGACCCGCAGCGCGCGCAGGATTTGGGCCGCGAGCGCGCGCGCCTCGGCGAGTTCGTGGAAGGCCTGGACGGCATCGGCCACGGCTTGAACGACGCCGACGAACTGCTGGAACTGTCGGCGGCCGAAGGCGACGAGGCTTCGGTCGTGGCCGTCGCGCACGATGTCGACGCGCTCGAAACGAAAGTCGGCAAGCTGGAATTCCAGCGCATGTTCGCTGGCGAGATGGACGCCGCCAACGCCTTCGTCGACATCCAGGCCGGCGCCGGCGGCACCGAGGCGCAGGACTGGGCCGAGATGTTGCTGCGCATGTACCTGCGCTGGGCCGAGGACCGCGGTTGGCAAACCGAATTGCTGGAAGCCAGCGACGGCGAGGTCGCGGGCATCAAGTCGGCCACGTTCCGCGTCGCGGGTGACTACGCCTACGGCTGGCTCAAGACCGAGATCGGCGTGCATCGCCTGGTGCGCAAGTCGCCGTTCGATTCCGACAACCGCCGGCACACCAGTTTCGCGTCGGTGTTCGTGTCGCCGGAAGTGGACGACGATATCGACATCGAGATCAATCCCGCGGACTTGAAGACCGACGTGTACCGTTCGTCCGGCGCCGGCGGCCAGCACGTCAACAAGACCGAGTCGGCGGTGCGCATCACGCACGTCCCGTCCGGCATCGTGGTGGCGTGCCAGACCGAACGCTCGCAGCACGCCAACCGCGACCGCGCGATGAAGATGCTGCGCGCGAAGTTGTACGAAATGGAATTGCAGAAGCGCAACGCCGAGAAGGCGGCGCTGGAAGCGACCAAGGCGGATGTCGGCTGGGGCAGCCAGATCCGCAACTACGTGCTGGACCAGTCGCGCATCAAGGATCTTCGCACCGGCGTCGAGCGTACCGACACCCAGCGCGTGCTGGACGGCGATCTCGACGGGTTCATCGAAGCGAGTTTGAAGATGGGATTGGAAGCCGGCGCCAAACGCGCCGATGCTCGGGGATAATCCGGAAATGTCAGAAACCTTCGATCAAACCCAACCGCCCGTCACCGACGAGAACAAGCTCATCACCGAGCGTCGCGAGAAGCTGCGCGCACTGCGCGGGCAGGGCATCGCGTTTCCGAACGACTTTCGTCCGGATGCCTTCGCGGGCGACTTGCAGCGCGACACCGACGGTATCGAAGCCGAGGCTTTGTCCGCGCAGGCACGGCGCGTGAAAGTGGCCGGGCGCCTGCTCGGCAAGCGCGTGATGGGCAAGGCCAGCTTCGCGCGCGTGCAGGACATGACCGGCTCGATCCAGTTGTTCCTGCAAAAGGACGCGCTGGGTGAAACCTACGAAGCGTTCAAGGGCTGGGATGTCGGCGACATCGTCGGCGCCGAAGGCACGTTGATGCGCACCAGGACCGGCGAATTGTCGGTGAAGGTCGATGCGTTGCGCCTGCTCACGAAATCGCTGCGGCCGCTGCCGGACAAGTGGCACGGTCTGGCCGATGTCGAACAGCGTTACCGCCAGCGTTACGTCGACCTGATCGTGACGCCCGAGGCGCGCGATGCATTCCAGAAGCGTTCGCGCATCATCGGCTTCATCCGCCAATGGCTGGAAGCCGAGCCGCGCCGCTTCATGGAAGTGGAAACGCCGATGATGCACGTGATCCCGGGTGGCGCCACCGCGCGACCGTTCGTGACCCACCACAATGCGCTGGACATTGATCTTTACTTGCGCGTCGCGCCCGAGTTGTACCTCAAGCGCCTCGTGGTCGGTGGGTTCGAGCGCGTGTACGAGATCAACCGCAACTTCCGCAACGAAGGCGTGTCGACCCGGCACAACCCCGAGTTCACGATGCTGGAGCTGTACCAGGCCTACGCCACCTACAACGAGGTGATGGACCTGACCGAGGGCATGATCCGTGAAACGGCCAGGGCCGTACTCGGCAAGACCGACCTCGCGTGGGAAGGACAGCAGATCAATGTCGGCAGGCCCTTCCGGCGCTGGTCGCTCAGCGATGCCGTGCGCGAACACAATCCGGAGATCGGCGAACACGAATTGCGCGATGTCGTCGCGTTGCGCGCGCATTGCGCGCGGCTGAAGGTGCCGGTGAAGGACAGCTACGGCTGGGGCAAGCTGCTGCTGGAAATTTTCGAGAAGACCGTCGAGCACACGTTGGTGCAGCCGACCTTCATCACGGGTTACCCCACCGAGGTGTCGCCACTGTCGCGCGCCAATGACGCCGATCCCGAAGTCACCGACCGTTTCGAACTGTTCATCAACGGCAAGGAACTCGCCAACGGTTTCTCGGAATTGAACGATCCCGAGGACCAGGCCGCGCGTTTCCGTGCCCAGGTCGAGGCGCTGGCGGAAGGCGACGACGAAGCCATGCACTTCGACGCCGACTACATCCGGGCGCTGGAAGTCGGCCTGCCGCCGACCGGCGGACTCGGCGTCGGCATCGACCGGCTGGTGATGCTGCTGACCGATTCGGCATCGATCCGCGATGTGCTGCTGTTTCCGTACATGCGCCCGGAATCCTGACTTCGATCAGCCGGTGATCAACGCGCGGTGCCGGCCGATGCGCCGCCGCAACAACAGCGTCTGCAGCACGCCGACACTGCTCGACCCCGCGTAGTACAGCACCAGCGCGGCCGACAGGTGACAGACCACGAAGAAGGTCATCACCACCGGCAGCCATTGCAGCAGCGTGCGCGCCTGTTCCGGCAGCATCGGGTTCAACAGCATGGTCGCAAGGGTGAGGCCGGTGACGGCCAGCGCCAGCAGCTGGTCGGGACGGGCGAGTTTGGGGATCCACAGGAACGAGCCAGCCCTGGCGGCACCGTGCCGGGCGGCGGCATACACGCCGATGCCCAGCGGCGCTTGAGCCAGCGCCACCAGCAAACCCGCACCGATGCCGGTGGTGATGCCGTGTTGCCGGTGCAGTTCGCGCGCGGCTCTTGCGTAGGCCATCGGATCGTCGGCATGCCGTTGGCGCAGCCGTTCCAGCTTCGGTTGCAGCGCCTGCAGCTTCAGCTGCCGCAACCAGTTCTGTTCGGCCGTGCGCAGCGTCATCGGCAACAACACCAGACGCACGGCCATTGCCAGCAACAGGATCGCGAGGCCCCAACTGCCGTCCAGCCAGCCGGCGAGGTGGGCGAGCAACGAAGAAAACCCATGCACGTACGTGGACCACATCGCGAGCTCCCTTGGCAGCGTGGCAACCGACACAGGATGGTCTTGCCGTGTCGATGATTCAAGGGCAACAACGGGAGGCACGTGCCCGACCGGCTATCATTGGGCCTTCATCCGCAGGAATCCGGTCATGTGGTACGCCATCACCGGCATCGATGTCGCCAACTCGCTGGACAAGCGCAAGGCCGCGCGGCCCGCGCATGTCGCGCGCCTGCAGAAACTGCTGGAAGAAGGCCGCCTGCTGCTGGCCGGGCCGTTCCCGGCCATCGATGCGGAGGATCCGGGTCCGGCGGGATTCAGCGGCAGCCTGATCATCGCCGAATTCGACGACCTTGATGCCGCGAAGGCATGGGCCGATGCCGATCCGTATCGCGCGGCAGGGGTCTATCGCGAAGTGACGGTGCGGCCGTTCCGCCAGACCCTGCCGTAGGTGCCTGCGATGTCGTCACGTCTCGCTTCCTGCAGCTGTGGCCAGATCACCGCGCAAGTCGTCGGTGACCCGGTGCGCGTCTCCATTTGCCACTGCCTTGCCTGTCAGCGCCGCACCGGCAGTGTGTTCGGCGAACAGGCGCGATTTCCGCGCGAAAGCGTGACGGTTTCGGGTACATCAACCGAGTACGTTCGCGTCGGTGACGAAGGCTCACGCGCCACGTTTCATTTCTGCCCCAACTGCGGCGCCATCGTCTATTGGGTGTCGGATGCGCTGCCCGCATTCGTGACGGTTCCGGTAGGCGCGTTCGCCGATCCGGCGTTTCCGCCGCCGGGCGTTTCCGTGTACGAAGAACGCATGCACGGCTGGGTGGTGCCGCCGCCGGATGCGGAGCATTTTCCATGAACTGGCAGACACCGGAGGGTTGCGCTTGAACGCCCCGATGACCGAAACCATCCGCGCACGCCTGCAGCAAACCTTCGCGCCGACCGCCCTGGACGTGATCGACGAAGGCCACCTTCACATCGGCCACGCGGGCGAGGGCAGCGGACACTTCCGGGTACGCATCACCAGCGTCGCGTTTGCCGGCAAGACCCGCGTGCAGCAACACCGTCTGGTCTACGGCGCCCTGGGCGACCTGATGGGCCACGGCATCCACGCGCTGGCGATCGAGGTGGGGCTGCCAGGTACCCGAAGTACAAAGAATAGTCTTGTATAAACAATGACGTGGAAGATATTTCTCCATTCAAATTGACGTGGAATCCGCAACCGTTGCGCGAGATGCCGGGGTTCGGCACACTGGCGCATTCGCCCGGCGCCGAGCTCGTCGGTTCGACCGCCGTCGTTATCCCAATCCCCTAGACCCATGCGCCTGTCCACGATCAAGCTGGCCGGATTCAAATCGTTCGTCGATCCGACCGTTCTGCACCTTCCCACCAACCTCACCGGCATCTGCGGCCCCAACGGCTGCGGCAAGTCCAACATCATCGACGCGATCCGCTGGGTGATGGGCGAAAGCGCGGCGAGCCGCCTGCGCGGCGAGGCCATCACAGACGTGATCTTCTCGGGTTCGTCCGGACGCAAGCCGGTCGGACAGGCCACGGTCGAGCTGATCTTCGACAACTCCGACGGCACGCTCGGCGGCGAGTACGCCGGCTTCAACGAGATTTCGGTGAAGCGCAGCGTGGGACGCGATTCGCAGTCCGACTATTACTTGAACGGCGTGCGCTGCCGCCGCCGCGACATCACCGACCTGTTCCTCGGCACCGGCCTCGGCGCGCGCAGCTATTCGATCATCGAGCAGGGCGTGATTTCCGACATCGTGGAATCGCGGCCCGAACAGTTGCGCATCCACCTGGAAGAAGCCGCGGGGGTGTCGCGCTACAAGGAGCGCCGCAAGGAAACCGAAAGCCGCATCAAGGCCACGCGCGAGAACCTCGACCGCGTCAAGGACGTGCGCGAGGAAGTCGAGAAGCAACTCGATCATTTGAACCGCCAGGCGCGCGCAGCCGAACGCTGGCAGAAACTGAAGGAAGAACGCGGCCTGCGCGAAGCCGAGTTGCGCGCGCTCAACTATCGTTCGGTCAGTGCGCAACTGGAAACCCATCGCCAGGCATTGCGCGAGGCCGAAACCGCGCTGGAAGGCAAACTGGCCGCGCAGCGTCATCTCGAAGCCGAAATCGAGACCGGACGCGAAGCACACCAGCAGCACACCGAGGCCATGAACGCGGTGCAGGCCGAGGTCTACCAGGTCGGCGCCGAACTCGCGCGGGTCGAGCAGCAGATCAAGCACCATCGCGAAATGCTGGAACGCCTGCAACACGACCGCGAGGAATCCGAACGCACCTGGACCGAACTTTCCGATCACCTGCGCACCGACACCGCGCAGCGCGACGAACTGCACGCCGCGGTTGCCGCGGCCGAGCCGGAAACCGGGCGGCTGCGCGACGCCGACGCGCAAGCCGCGCAGGCGCTGAACGAAGCCGAGGGCGCGCACGTCGCCTGGCAGCAGCGTTGGGAAGCGCACAGCGGGCAGACCGCTTCCACCTCGCGCGAAGCCGAGGTCGAGCGTACCCACATCGACCACCTCGACAGGCAGGCGCTGGACCTTTCCCGACGCCGCGAGGCATTGCGCAACGAGCGCAAGAATTACGACCTGGAGGCGCTGGCTGCGGCGACGCAAGGCCTCGCCGACGAACACGCGTCGTTGAAGACGCAGGAGGCAACGCACTCGCAAAACCTGGACGCGCACAAGACCGACGCCGAGCGGCTGCTGGGCGAGGAGCGCCAGGCGCAAACCTGGCTGGCCGAAGCCAATGCGCAAAAGCAGGCCCTGCGCGGACGGATCGCGTCACTGGAAGCCCTGCAGCGCGCGGCGCTCGGCCGTGATCGCGATGCCGCGCGCGAGTGGCTGCAAAAGATCGGGCTGGCCGACGGCGAACGGCTGGGCGCGCGACTGAAGGTCAACGACGGTTGGGATCGCGCGGTGGAAACCGTGCTGGCCGGCATGCTGGAAGCCGTGCTGGTGGACGATCCCGCCGCCCACGCGAGCGAACTTGCCGACATCGCGAAAACCGACATCACGCTGGTCGGCAGCAACGAGGTCTTCGATCAGGACGTGGCCGGGACCCTGGCCGCCGAAGCAAGTGGACCGGCCGCGGCGCGCGCCTTGCTGGCGCGGGTGCGCACGGCGGCATCGCTGGACGAAGCGCGTGCGATCGTGGCGACGTTGTCACCCGCGCACACCGTCATCACCCGCGACGGCGTGTGGCTGGGCCCGGGCTTCGCACGGGTGCGCCGCGCAGAGGGTGGACAGGTCGGCGTGCTGGCGCGCGAGCGCGAATTGCACGAAGCCGGCACGGAACTCGCCGCGACGGAAAAACGCATCGCCGGGCTGCAGGAACGCCAGGCCGAAGTGCGCGACCAGCGCCGCGCGGCCGAACAGGCACGTGACGACGCCCAGCGCGACGTGTACAACGCGCACAGGCGGCTGTCCGAACTCGCCGGCGAAATGCAGAGCCGGCAGGGCCGCATCGACAGCGCCAAGGCGCGCCTCGCCGCCATCGACGCCGAACACGCCGGCATCGAAACCGCACTCGCGGAAAACGAGCAGCTGCTGCAGGCCGCGCGCGCGCGGATGCAGACCGCGGTCGCCAGCATGGGCGAACACGAACAGGCGCGGGTCGCGCTGGAAGGCGAACGCCGGCAACTGCTGGAGCGCCGCGCCGCCGCACGCGCCGACGCGCAGGAAGCCTCGGATGCCGCGCACCGCCACGCGATCGCGCTGGAATCGCGGCGCGTCACGCTGGCAGCGCTGGAGCAATCGCTGGCGCGCATGCAGGCCCAGCGTGAACAACTGGAAAAGCACCGCGCCGATCTCGATGCGCGTCTCGCCGCCGGCGGCGATCCGGTCGCGGCGCTGGAGAAGGAACGCCAGGCCTGCCTCGACCAGCGCCTCACGGTGGACAGGAAGCTGGTCGACGCGCGCCGCGTGGTCGAGGAATCCGCCAACGATCTGCGCGAGCGCGAGCAGGCTCGCCACGCTGCGGAACAGGCCATGTCGAGCGAACGCGATGCGCTGGAGAAGCTGCGCCTGGACGAGCAGGGCCAGCGCTTGCGCGCCGAACAACTCGCCGCAGCCATCACCGCAGCGGGTCTGGAAATCGAACCGTTGCTGGCCAATCTTTCGGACGAAGTGCAGCCCGACGCATGGCAGGAAAAGATCGCCGACCTCGATGCCCGCATCGCACGATTGGAGCCGGTCAACCTCGCCGCGATTTCCGAGCACGCCGAGGCCGCCAAGCGCAAGGAATACCTCGACGCGCAGATGACCGATCTCACCACCGCGCTGGACACGCTGGAAAACGCGATCCGCAAGATCGACCGTGAAACCCGCGAGCGCTTCAAGGACACCTTCGATCGCGTCAATGCCGGGTTCCAGAGCCTGTTCCCGAAACTGTTCGGCGGCGGACACGCCTATCTGGAACTGACCGGCGAGGACCTGCTGGATGCCGGCGTCACGATGATGGCGCGTCCGCCCGGCAAGCGGAACAGCCACATCTCGCTGCTGTCCGGCGGCGAGAAGGCGATGACCGCGGTGGCGCTGGTGATGGCGATCTTCAACCTGAACCCGGCGCCGTTCTGCCTGCTGGACGAGGTGGACGCGCCGCTCGACGAAGGCAACATCGGGCGCTTCAGCCAGCTCGTGCGCGACATGTCGGAAAAAGTGCAGTTCATGGTGGTCACCCACAACAAGGCGACCATGGAGAACGCCTACCAGTTGTGCGGCGTCACCATGCGCGAGCCCGGCGTGTCGCGTCTGGTGCAGGTGGACCTGGCCGAGGCGACGAAACTGGCCGGGGTGGCTGCCTAGCGGTCGTGCTCCGGGTGTCGCGGTTTCGTGCGGTTTGATAGAGTGCGTGCGTGAACGCCGAAGCCATCACGCCGACGACCTTGCGCATCATCATCGCCGCCATCGGCGTGGTGATCCTGGCCGCGATCTACTTCTTCGGCCGCCCGCGCCAGCCGGGGCAGGGCCGGCGTACCGTTTTCAAGAAGGCGGCGGACGAGCGCGTCGAGCCGGTGATGGGCGAAACCGTTGATACGGACGAGGCCACCACGGGAAACGACGCAGCGCCGCCGCAGCAAGGCGAGCTGGATGTCGCGCTGAAACGCGAACTCGATCGCCTCGGCGCGACGGTCGCGGCGGATCGCCGGACCGGCGCGGCGCCGCCGGCCGGAGAACGTCCGCACGAGTTTCCGGTCGACCGCATCGTCAGCCTGTTCGTGGTCGCGCCGGCCGGGAATGACTTCCACGGCAGCGACATCGTGGTGGCGGCGGAGAAGGCCGGCCTGCGTTTCGGCGCCATGCACATTTTCCATCGCCTCGCCGAAGGCCGGCCCGACGCCGGCCCTGTTTTCAGCATGGCCAACATGATGAAACCGGGCTATTTCGACATGGGGCGGATCGCCGACCTGACCACGCCCGGCGTGACGTTCTTCATCACGTTGCCGGGACCGTTGGCGGCGCTCGACGCGTGGGAAGCGATGCTGCCGACGGCGCAACGCATCGCCGAACTGCTTGGCGGCGAATTGCTGGACGAGGAGCGCAATGCGTTGGGTCGACAGCGCGTGGCCGGGCTGCGCGAGGAGCTGCGCGCGTGGGATCGCCAGCACGAAGGCCACGAAATCGGCACGCCGCCGCGGCGCTGAATCAGCGTCCCACGCCAGTCCACGAGGCACCGCGCATGACTTACCCCAGTCCGGCGTTCCGCGAAGATCGTGTCGAGGTCCTGCATGCCGCGATCCGCGAGTTGCATTTCGGGCTGCTGGTGACCCATCCCGCGGACGGCTTCGCGACTTCCTACCTGCCGTGGGAACTCGATGCCGAACGCGGACCGTGCGGCACGCTGGTCGGCCATCTCGCGCGTTACAACCCGCAGTGGAAGGTGCCCGCTGCCGGCGCGTCGGCGCTCGCGGTGTTCCAGGGGCCGCACGCCTACGTGTCGCCGTCGTGGTATCCCGGCAAGAGCGACGATCCGCGCCAGGTGCCGACCTGGGATTACCTCAGCGTCGAGGCGCGCGGCACCTTGAAGGTGTTCGATGACCAGGCGCGGCTGCATGGACTGCTGGCGCGGCTCGTCGACCGCAACGAGGCCGGACGCGAGCATCGCTGGTACATCACCGACGCACCCGATGACTATGTACGCGAGCAGATGCGCTACATCGTCGGCATCGAACTGGAAATCGACAGCCTGGTTGGCCGCTACAAGCTGAGCCAGAATCGCGATGCGGCCGACCAGGAAGGCGCACGCGCGGGGCTGGCCGCGGCACCGACCGAGCGCGAGCGCGAGTTGGCGAAAGCCATTTCCGCGACGCAGCGCGAGCGGCGAGATCGCTGAATTTGCTCCGGAAGGTCTGCGCAGCGGGCAGACCCAGGCTCCCAACCACCGGAAGGCGCGTTTTCCGAATGTGTAAGCCTTCCCATGGCGCGATGCGATCCACGTTGCAACGACACCAGCTCAAATTCTTACCTCGGTTTGGAACGCCACGACGGCTCGACCGCCCACTTTGACCTGCACCGGGTTCCCGTCCGCAATCGCGACTTCCACGTCGACTGTCCCTGGCCGGCCCATCGCTTCGCCCTGCACCGCACGGAATCGGAGGACATTTCGATCCGCCTTCGCCAGTCGATGTTTGACGAGGTATGCACCCAGCGGACCATTGGCGTTACCCGTCACGGGATCTTCCGGAATGCCGATCGCCGGTGCGAACATGCGGCCGTGAGCCAGGGTGCTTGCGGAAGCCGGGTCCAACGCAAACACGAAGTAGCCATTGCATCCCAGGATCGAACTCAGCCCCGTCAGGCGCGGCAGATCCGGTCGTATCAAGCCGAGAGTGTCCCGGCGATTGATGCCGATGAGGACCTTCGAATGTCCCGTCGACACGATCTGCACGGGGCATCGCGGATTGATATCGGCTTCGGACAGCGCCAACGCGGCCAGCAGGTCGTTTCGCGGTTTTTCGGGCAGCGGCGGCGAGAACTCGATCGGGCCCTGGGTCATGACGATTCGGTATTCGTCGTCTCCCTTCTGGATCTCGACCGGGAGGATGCCGATGCCGATTTTCTGCATGACGATGCACGGGGAAAGTCGTTGCTCGAGTGCACGGATGTAATGGGCCGCGATGGTGGCGTGCCCACACGAAGGAACTTCGGTCGCAGGCGTGAAAAACCGTATCCCCACGTCATGGTCGGGTGAGGTCGGCGAAAGGACGAACGCAGTCTCCGAATTGTTGAGCTCGCGAGCTATCGCTTGCATTTGGGTTGCGGTCAAACCGTCGGCGTTGGAAACCACTCCGGCCGGGTTGCCGACAAAACGCTTTTGCGTGAACGCGTCGACTTGGTAGATGCGATAGGTCTTCATTGATTCCGCCCTGGCGTTGCGCGACGCCCGGCGAGCACCTTTCGTCAAGCGGGCAGCGGCTTCCGCCCGCGGACCGAAATCATCGGCGGCTGGGAGAGGTCGAGCCGACCGGACCGGACGTTGTCGAGGTGCTGTCCGATTTCGGCGTGGGTTGCGACGCCATGGCTCAGTAGCTGGTCCCGGAGCATGTTTATGGTCGACTCTTCGAGAGCAATGCACTCCGGCATCGCGACAGGAAAATACGCATCGGCGGAAATGCATTCCAGGCCGAATTCGCGAAACAAGCGGGGAAGCTTGCGCCCGAATGCGAGATCGACACCCCGGGCCGCCAGGAGTGTCCTGAATCCGTGGCGAATCTTGTTTGCCAGTTTTTGTCCGGGTTCGCGGGCATCCATGCAACTCAGGGGCTGGAGTTCGGGATCCGCGTCTTCGATCACGAGCCAGCCGCCGGGTTTCAGGGAGGCGAGCATGTTTTCGAAAGCCCGCTTCCGGTCATCGACATGTACCAGCACCAATCGGGCATGCACCAGATCGAACCCGTTGCCTGGTGGCGAGGCGTGGGCTACATCATGGTTGCGTGTTTCCACATTTTCTTCCACGGCTTTCGCAAGCCGGGACGTATCGATGTCGGTCGCCAGAACGCGTCCCGCATGGCCAACGAGCCCTGCCATTTTTCGAACGAGCGACGGACCTCCAGCGCCGACTTCCCAGCACCGCCAGCCGGCGGTCACGCCGCAGGCATCGAACTGCCGGAACGTGCCGGGATCAAACAGCTTCGACAGCGCGGTGAACCGAACCGCCGCCTCGCGCTTCCTGTTTTCCAGGAGATATTCGTTCACCGACATTAGTTGCTCCTGCTTACGGGACACATGGCCCGCATCACGTGTCTGGCGCCAAGCCAATCTCGGACGGATTGCTGGCTGGCACTTCGGGGTCATGACTCACAAGGCATCTGGATCAAGAAATCCGTGGCTCACCGGCCACACTTCCCCGCTTACCAGAAGCCGGTTGAGTGAATCGAGGGTGACCTGGATATTGCTTGGCCGACCGGCAAAGCGCCCTTGTGCAAGCTTTACGGGCGAGTTCGGATCGGTCTGGCCTTGACGGAAGAGGTACGCTGCGGCAGGCCCGGCGGCACTGCCGGTTGCCACATCTTCTACCCGGCCCAAGTTGTCCCAGGTTCTGACTTCGCGGTTCACGGCATCGAGCACGAGCACGAATTTCGCACCAAGTGCAGCGAGCAAGGCTTCAAGATCGGAACCCCTGATCGCCGCTCGCGCAAGCGCCTTGGCGTGAACGGGAAGAATGAGGTATGGCAGACCGGTTGAAACGACCTGGGCCGGCAGTCCGGAAGCAAGTTCCTGGGGCTCGAGGCCGAGTCTTGCCAGGATCGGCTGCAACTCAACCGGGCTGATGGCGTCGCGAAAAACCGCCGTCCCCTGGTTCATTTCGGCCAGATAGTGACTGCCAATCTTCACTGTCTTCACCGGCACTTCCGCTGAAGGAAGTCCCAGTACCCATGAGCTCGCCTCGGCCTCTGGTGTTTGCGTGCGGTGAAGCACCGCCGCGGCCCCCAGAACCGGATGGCCAGCGAACGGAAGCTCTTCCTCCACGGTGAAGACACGAGCCCTGGCGCCCCTTTGATTGATCTCCGACAGGAAGATGGATTCGAACTGCTTCATCTCCTGGGTCAGCCGTTGCATCAGCGGCGCGGTCCACGCATCCGTGTCCAGGAAAACGGTCAAGCCGTTGCCGGTCAACGGTCGTGTCGCGAAGACGTCAACGTGAAAAATGGTCGTGGCCATCATGGGAAATCTGCGCTCGAACTTCTCGACGTGGTTAGCTTGTGCAACAACACCCCGGCCGACCGCCGGCAACCCACGCAGCAGGCTGGCGGTTGGAGGGAGCCGTCGGACCCGGTTACCTGTTTCCTCTCACCGCGTGCTGGTACTGACTCAACAACCTTGCATTGTCAACCGATCCGTGGTGGTGTACTTGCCTCCACTCGCCCTCGATCAGTCTGAAAAGCCGAGTCGTGCGGATTGCCATCTCGAGCTTCGCATGACCTGCTCGATATTCCCCGCGCTCTCGACCTGCCACATAGAAGATCTCGCCACCTTCGTGATAGCTGTAGTCGTAAAACTCGAACCAGAATGGCTCCGGGTGGCTGAACAATTTGGCATACACCTCCTTGATTTCATCCCAGCCGCGCTTGATGCCACCCACCGGGTTGTCCATGACGGACTCGCTTGTCTGCGCCCAATTTCGAGCCATCAAGTCGAGATCGCGATTGTTGAGAGCTTGGTAAAATCCTGACAGCGCCTTCATCTGCGGAGTGATCTGCTCCTTCGGTTCCTTGCCTGTCACGGGTGTCTGTTCAGTTCTCACGTCAATGTCCTCTTCAGCGCCGGGTTCGCGCCCAACTCAAGGCCGGCGGTGCCGCTGCGATGCTCAATGGGTTGATTGACCACGGTGAACCCGCGGGCAGCGAGAGCGTGCGGTCGGATTCACGACACGGAGTGCGGCTCGGGATAGACATCCCTGACAGCCAGCAGCGCATTCCGAACCGCCGGACCGCCGGCGTAGAAGAGCAAAGTCAACAAAGTCTCCACCATTTGTTCGCGGCTGACACCGAGCTTGCGAGCCGATTCCATGTGCGCGCGCAGTTGCGGCTCCGCGTTGCCTCGCGTTGCGCAACTCGCCACCAGCAACAGTTCACGCGTCGCGAGGTCGAGGCCTGGCCGCGCCATGATGCCGCCGAGGGCCCACTCGACGGTCATCGTGCAAAAATCGGGACATACGTCCGCCATCTCCTGCACCATCGCTTCACCCACCTGGTCACCGTGCAACTCCTCGAGTACCTGGAGGCCCCGCTTGTACCCTTCGCTGTTCTTTTGCATGTTGCCGCACCTTTCCGCGATTGCGCCTTCGTGATACGCCGAGCGGCGTGAAGGACAAGGTAGTCACCACGCGTCGCGCGATAAACAACCATCCAGGTTCTGGACAAACAACCACGGGTTTCCAATCATGGACAGGCTTACCAGCATGGCGATCTTCGCGAGGGTGGTGGAAAAGGGCAGCCTCGCCGCCGCCGCGGAGGAGTTCTGTACCTCCGCCACGATGGTCGGCAAGCATCTGCGTGCCCTGGAACAACACCTGGGCGGCCGGCTGCTCAATCGAACCACCCGTCGCCAGAGCCTGACCGATCTCGGTCGCGAGTATTACGATCGCTGCAAGCAGATACTGGCCGATGTCGAAGCGGCTGACGGCATTGCGGATGCCATGCAGGCCGTGCCGCGTGGTGTCTTGCGGGTGACCGCGCCATCGTCGTTCGGCAGCCACGGGTTGATGGCGGCGCTTCCGGATTACTTTGCGCGCTATCCCGAAGTGGGCATCGACCTTTCACTCGATGACCGGGTTGTGGATCTGGTCGAGGATCGCTTCGAAGTGGCCATTCGGATAGGCGCGTTGCCTGATTCGAATCTCGTGGCGCGGCCACTCGCCGATTACCGCAGCGTGGTGTGTGCGAGCCCTGCTTACCTGGCGCGCCACGGGGTTCCCCGGAATTTGGCGGACCTCTCCGCCCACGACTGCCTTGGCTTCAGCCATTGGAAAATCCGGGACGAGTGGCACCTCGACGGACCGCAGGGCCGCGAAACGGTGCGGGTCCACGGCCGCTTCCAAGCCAACAGTGGCCAGGCGCTGCGCATGGCTGCCTTGCTGGGCCTGGGAATCGTGATGCAACCCGAGGTGCTCCTGGCCGAAGATCTGGCAGCTGGGCGCCTTGTGCAGGTGTTGCCGGGCTACGCGACGTACGCGCGGCCGATGCATGTCGTCTATCCCGCGGATCGCTACTCCAGGCCGAAGCTCCGGAGCTTCGTCGATTTCGTCGTGGAGCGCTTTGGCCGCGTAACCTGAGCCCGGAGAGATTTACGGCGACGTGTTGCAGCACCAAAGCCGTCGACATGGCGGCAGTTCCAAGCCGGGTCATTCCGACGAACCCTGCCTTCAACGGACTGTCGCCTGCACCGCGGCCGCAAGCCGAAGACCAGGTTGAAGTCGCCCTGCTACGCCCCGAGCTGCCGCACCAGCTCGATGTACTTCCGTCGCGCTTCGTCGTCGCGCATGCCGCGCAATTGCGACCATGCCTCGTACTTTGCGGTGTTGACGAAGTCGAAGAAGCCCGGCTTGGGGCCGCAGGCGTCGCCGTCGGTGGCCTGCTTGTAAAGCGCGTACAGTTTCAGCAGGGTGTCGTTGTCCGGGCGTTCGGGCAGGCGCTTGACGTCCTCGGCGGCCTGCCTGAAATCGGTGGCGAGATCGGCGCACATGGCGCGCTCAGGGTTTCGGCTTCGGGCGCTTCGTCGTCGTGGCGCGCGGCTTGGCAGTCGACCCGCGTGCCGCGCGCACCTCGCGCGCCAACGCGTCGATGCGGGCGGACAAGTCGCGGATGTCCGACTGGCTGGGCATGTGCATGCGCTTCATGGTGCGCGCGATGCGCTCGTCGAAGGCCTGTTCCAGCTTGCCCATCGCCGCATTGGTGCGTTTGCGCGCGGCTTCGACCCAGGGTTCGGTTTGTTCGCGCGCCTGTTGCACCTGTTCCTTGGCGTAGGCGTGGGTCTTTTCCTGGATGCGCACGCCTTCCTCGACCAGCGCGTCGAAGAACTTGCCGCCTTCCTGCTGGGTGCGCGACAACGCGCCCAGGCCTGCCAGCCATATCTGTTGCGCGGAATCGGCGAGCCCGCGGCTGAAACGCTGTCCGGACGTGGCTGCATCGCGCGCGGCCTTGAGGGGGTCGGGTTTGTCGTTCATGTCTGCAGCTCCGTTCGGCGGGATGCCCAATGTACGCTTTTTTCGTGCGATCGTCCCTGATCGCTGCTGCATCCATCGGCGCGATGAATCGGGAAATGGTGAGTTCCCGAACACCAGAGCGGCCTTCCGTGGCCCGGATTTTCACGACAGCCGTTTCAAAAGGGAGTACGCGTTCGCGGCCAGTCGCGCGGCGCCGGTTGCGCGACCACGTGCGCGAGCTCTTCGAGGAATTGCCGGCGCGGGAGCGTGCGCGCGCCCATGCGCAACAGATGCGGATTGGGGACCTGGGCGTCGATCCACGGAAACCCGCGTTCGCGCAGGACGCGTGCCAGCGCGTGCAGCGCGAGTTTGGAGGCGTTGCTGCGCAGCGAAAACATCGATTCGGCGCTGAACATGCGTCCGATCGCGATGCCGTAGATGCCGCCGATCAATTCGTTGCCGTCCCACATTTCCAGTGAATGCGCGTAGCCCAGCAGGTGCAGGTTGGTGTACGCCGTCAGCATGTCGGACGTGATCCAGGTGCCGGACTGGCCGGCACGCGGTCCGGCGCACGCGCGCATCACGGCGTCGAAGGCACGGTCCATGCTCCACGTCCATCGACAGTGGCGCAGGAATTTCGCGAGGCTGTGCGAAAGGTGCACGCCGTCGGTGTCGAACACGCAGCGTGGATCGGGCGACCACCAGAGCAGCGGATCGCCTTCGGAGTACCACGGGAAGATGCCGCGCGAGTAGGCGGCGACCAGGCGTTGTGGCGACAGGTCGCCGCCGAATGCCAGCAGCCCGTTGGGATCGGTGAGCGCGGTTGCGGGATCGGGAAAGGCGCTCGGCGCGAGCGCGTCGAGGGACTGGATGCGCGTCATGGTCAGCGGTCCCGGCCGCGTTCGGCGAACGGCGAGTGCGCCAGCAGCTCGCGGCCGCGTGCTTCCAGCAACGCGGCTTCGCGCTTCAACGCGGCGCGGATCGCGGCGCGAAAGCCGGCGTCCGCGATGTAGTGGCGCGAATGCGTGCGCGCAGGCAGGAATCCGCGTGCCAGCTTGTGCAGGCCCTGCGCGCCGGGTTCGAAGCGGTGCAGGCCGGCGCGCAGGCAGTGATCGATGCCCTGGTAGTAGCAAAGCTCGAAGTGCAGGCCGGGCACGGCTTCGCGCGCTCCCCAGTAACGGCCGTACAGGGTGTCGTGGCTGGAAAGGAACAATGCGCCTGCGATGATCCCGCGGTCGCGCCGCGCGAAGGCCACGTGCGAGTGGTGCGGGAATGCCGCGCCGAGGTGACGGAAGAATTCGAGCGTCAACGTCGGCGTGTTGCCCTTCTCGTCGAAGGTGTGGGTGTAAAGATGGTGCATGCTGCGCCAGTCGTCCTCGTCCAGCGCGCCGCCGTCGCGGAATTCGCACGCCACGCCCGCCCCGGCGACTTGCTGGCGTTCGCGCCGGATCGCGCTGCGCCGCTTGTGGGTCAGCGCGTCGAGATAGTCCTGAAAGTCGCGCCAGCCGCCGGGGTTGCGCCACTGGAATTGCCAGTCCGAACGTTCCAGCCAGGCGTCGTCGAAAGCGGCGATGTCTTCGTCGCGCAGGAAATCGACGTGCAGCGACGACAACCCGGCGCGATCGGTCAGCTCGCGCAGCGCCGTCGCAAGCGTGCGGCGACGAACGTCGGCATCCGCGCCGTCGCCGACCAGCAAGCGCGGTCCCGTCACCGGCGAGTAGGGCACCGCGCACAGGAACTTCGGGTAGTAATCGCCGCCCGCGCGTTCCCATGCGTCGGCCCAGGCCCAGTCGAACACGTACTCGCCGTGCGAATTGGCCTTGACGTACAGCGGCACCGCGCCGAGCAAGGTATCGTCGTCGTGCAGTGTCAGGTGCTGCGCGCGCCAGCCGAACGCCGCGCGTATGCAGCCGGTGCGCTCCAGGCCGGCCAGGAAAGCATGGCGGGTGAACGGATTGTCGTCCGCGGCCAGTGCGTCCCAGTCGCTTGCGGCGATCCCGTCGATCGATTCATGCGTGCGCAGCGTCAGCATGCCCGCATTGTAGGCCGGCCCGCGCGGCGCGCCGTGCATTCGGGTGTGGCCGGACGCCTCGGGCGTTTTCCCCGGCACCGGCGCGCGTACAATTGGCTTCCTCGAGTAGCCGGCAGCACCCGAACCGGTATGAGCATGCAAGCTCCACCGATCCAGTACGCCAGCACCCCGCGCGGCGACATTGCGTACCGCACCCTCGGCGAGGGACCGCGCGATCTGTTGCTCATGAACCCGATGAGCCGCAGCATCGAGAACCTGTGGGACTATCCCGCCAATGCGGCGTTGCTGGCACGGCTCGCGGGCTTCTGCCGGCTGACCGTGTTCGACCGGCGCGGCTGCGGCATTTCCGACCCGTTGCCCGCCGACCTGCCGCCGACATGGGAAGACTGGCTGGAAGACGTGTCGGCGGTGCTCGACCATCTGGGCATCCGCGACGCCGCGCTGCTGGCCGAGCGCGACGCCGCGGCCGCCGCGCTGCTGTTCGCCAGCAGCCATCCCGAGCGCGTGCGCGCGTTGCTGCTCTGCAATACCAGCGCGCGCTTCCGCGTGGCGCCGGGCTATCCGTGCGGCGAAAACCACGAGCGCTCGGAACGCCTGTCGCGCCAGTGGGAAGCCACCTGGGGCAGCGTGGACATGGTGCGCGCGACCCGGCCGACGCTGGCGAACGATCCGGCCTACGTGGAATGGGTGACGCGCATGCAGCGAGTGGCCTACTCGCCGCGGCGCGCGGCCGGCGAGTTCCGCTACATCATCAACTTCGATTCGCGCGCGGTGCTGCCGTCCATCCGCGCGCCGACCCTGATCATGCACCGGCGCGAATTCGAGGTGATCCCGCAGGCACACGCGTACTTTCTCGCCGAGCACATCGCGGACTCGCAACTCGAATTCCTGCCGGGCGGCGACATGGACGTATTGCTGCCGGGTGACGAAAAACCACTCGCGCTGATCGAGTCGTTCCTGGCCGGCGCGCGCCCACCCGATGCCGGCGAACGGGCGCTGACCACGGTGTTGTACCTGCGCGTCGCGAACCCGCGCCAGATGGCGGCGAACCTGGGCGACGCACGTTGGCGCGAGGTCAAGGGCAAGCTGCAAATGACCGTGTGCGCGGAGCTGGCGCGCTTCCAGGGGCGCGCGGTGGAGGTCGACGACAAGGGTTGCCTCGCCAGTTTCGAAGGTCCGGTGCGGGCGTTGCGTTTCGCCGCGTCGATCAGGCAAACGCTGCGTGACCAGTTGCGGCTGGAAATCCGTGTCGGCATCCACATCGGCGAATGCGAGCGCAGCGGCGAGGTGCTGGCCGGGATGGCCGTGGATGTCGGGGCCGGCGTGCTGCAGGCCGCGCAGCCTGGCGAGGTGCTGGCCACCGCTGCCGTGAGCGACCTGATCGCGGGATCGGGCGTCGAGCTGCGCAGCGTCGGCGGGCACCGGCTCGACGGGGTGCCCGGCGAATGGGATCTGTACGCGCTGGAAGGTTGATGCGGCGCCGGCTCAGCCGGCCAAGCCGATCGAGTCCAGGAATTTCTCGGCGTCCAGCGCGGCCATGCAGCCGAAGCCGGCCGAGGTGACGGCTTGCCGGTACACGTGGTCGGCGACGTCGCCGGCCGCGAACACGCCGCGTACCGAGGTGGCGGTGGCGTTGCCTTCCAGGCCGCTCTTGATCCGGATGTAGCCGTTGCGCATGTCGAGCTGGCCCTCGAACACGCCGGTGTTCGGAGTGTGCCCGATCGCCACGAACATGCCGGTGACCGCGATGTCGCGCTTGCTGCCGTCGGCGGTGCTCACGAGGCGCAGGCCGGTCACGCCGGTGTCGTCGCCCAGCACTTCGTCGACGGTGTGGTTCCACACCAGTTCGACCTTGCCGGCATTGGCCTTCTCGAACAGCTTGTCCTGCAGGATTTTCTCGGCGCGCAGCTTGTCGCGCCGGTGCACCAGCGTGACCTTGCGGCAGATGTTGGCGAGGTACAGCGCCTCCTCGACCGCGGTGTTGCCGCCGCCGATCACCGCCACGTCCTGGTTGCGGAAGAAGAAGCCGTCGCAGGTGGCGCAGGCCGACACGCCCTTGCCCTTGAACGCGTGTTCGGAGGGGATGCCGAGGTATTTGGCATCGGCGCCGGTGGCGATGATCAGGGCGTCGCAACTGTATTCGCCGCTGTCGCCCTTCAGCCGGAACGGACGCTGGCGCAAGTCGACCGTGTGGATGTGGTCGAACAAGATGTTGGTGTTGAAGCGTCCCGCGTGCTCGGCCATGCGCTGCATCAGCTCGGGGCCCTGCACGCCCTTCGCGTCGCCCGGCCAGTTGTCGACGTCGGTGGTGGTGGTCAACTGCCCGCCTTGCGTCAGGCCCGTGATCAGCATCGGTTGCAGGTTCGCCCTGGCCGCGTAAACGGCGGCGGTGTAGCCGGCGGGGCCGGAACCGAGGATCAGGAGGCGGCTGTGTTTGGGAGTGCTCATGTATAATTCTCGGGTTGATTCAAGGTCCGCAGGAACTTCTTCTCGTCCGCCGCGCGTGCCATGCGGCGATCCCACTACGGCAGTTGCGTTCGTGACACGGTGCGTCGCGCGCCACGTCCCGGACTTCACGCCGTGACGAGTCGTGCAGCATGGGGAGTTCGCGGCGGGTTTTCAAGCGCGCGACGGTTGCGATTTTCGCACGAGGATGATTTCCATGCGTATTGGCGTTCCTTCCGAAACCAAGACCCTCGAGGGCCGCGTTGCCCTCGTCCCGGCTGCCTGCGCGGACCTGATCCGCCACGGCCACGATGTGTACCTGCAGTCCGGCGCGGGCGAGAAGAGCGGTTTTGCCAACGAGCGCTACACCAGGGTGGGCGTCAAGGTCGTCAAGGACGCGGCCGCGCTGTATGGCAAGGCCGAGATGATCGTCAAGGTGAAAGAGCCGATCGAGGGCGACCTGAAATTGCTCGAGAAGCGCCACCTGCTGTTCTGCTACCTGCATCTCGCGCCCGATCCCAAGCTCACCAGGGCGCTGCTGAAGATCGGCCTGACCGGGGTCGCGTTCGAAAGCGTGCAGGAAGCCGATGGTTCGCTGCCTTTGCTGACGCCGATGTCGGTGGTCGCGGGCAAGCTGGCGACCCAGGTCGGCACCACGCTGCTGCACCAGCCGAACGGCGGCAAGGGCAAATTGTTGGGTGGGCTGGCCGCGACCGAGCGCGGCAAGGTCGTGGTGCTGGGCGCGGGCGTCGCCGGCGGCAACGCGGCCAAGCTGGCCGCCCGTGGCGGCACCAACGTGGTGGTGTTCGACAAGCGGCCGGATCGCCTGGCGCAGGCGCGTGGCTGGGGCGACAACGTCACCGCGTTGTACGCGTATGAATCGGCGGTGGCCGAGGAAGTCGCGACCGCCGACCTGGTGGTCGGCGCCGTGCTGGTGCCGAGCGCCAAGGCGCCGCATGTGGTCACGAAGAAAATGGTCAAGTCGATGGAGAAGGGCAGCGTGCTGGTCGACATTTCCATCGACCAGGGCGGCTGCTTCGAAACCTCCAAACCGACCACCTGGAAGGATCCGACCTACGTCGTCGATGGCGTCACGCATTTTTGCGTCACCAACATGCCGGGCGCGGTACCGCAGACTTCCACGCAGGCGATCTCGGCGGCGATCCTGCCGTACGTGACGCGCCTCGCCCAGAAGAACTGGCGCAAGGACGCGATCCTCGCCAGCGGCCTGAACGTCGATGGCGGCGATCTTGTGCATCCGGCGCTGAAGGGCATGAAACTCTGACGGGGCGCGGGGTTCACGGTCCCCCCCTCCCTTCGGGAGAGGGTGCGAGTTTTGCCAATCGCTGCATCGACATCCATGTCTTTTCCGCCCGCCTCCAGGGCGGGCGTGTAACTTCTCTTTGCGTCGCCAAAGAGAAGTTACCAAGAGAAAGGCGACCCCCGCGGACGCGCCTTCCGCACATCCATGTGCTCCAGGTCCGCTCGCAGACGACGAGGTTCGCCGACGGTCCATCCATGGCCCCACGGCGAACTGGCCCACATCCTGTGGGCCATCCTGCGGACTTTTCCGTCGTTCGCTCGCCACGTCCGAGGGGCCCCATCGGCGCGCATCGTGCGCGCAGTTGACGCGAGACAGCCATTCGACTCCGCTTCGAGCGAGGCCATGGATGGCCGTCAGCAAAGCGAATCCGGTGCCATTGGCGGTGCCGAGAAGCGCAGCAGAATGGCGGGGAAAGCGCCGACTGTTTGAGCACAGGGATGTGCGAGTTCGGCGCGGCCGCCATTCGGCGAGCATCGCAGGGCAGTCGAACGAACAGGATGTTCGTTCGACCACCGCCTCAGGCACCATGGTTTTTGGCCACTTTTTGCCGTAACAAAAAGTGGCCCGCTCGCCGCCTAGGCGAGCGGAACCAGGATGAAGCGTTGCGTTCTGGCGTAAATGGATATGGGAGGTCGCAGTGCTTCGAAGGGCAAGGATGCATGTGCTGCATGGCGCCAGCCCAATCCCCGTTATAGTTTCCCCACGATGGACGAGTTGACCGAGGTTGCCACGCGTGACGCGTGCCCGAGTACAGGCTGAAACCAGGTTCGATGGAATGAGCGAGCGCGCGCGGCGGTTGTTGCGCGAGGCCGCGGCGTTGTTGCTGTTCCCGCTCGCGGTGTACCTGTTCGCGTGCCTGGCCGGATACAGCGAGGACGATCCCGGCTGGTGGCACGCCGGCATCCCGGGCCAGCCGGTGCACAATTTCGGCGGCGCGGTCGGCGCCTACGTCGCCGACCTGCTGTTCCACCTGTTCGGCGTGATCGCCTACGCGTTCCCGTTGCTGTTGATCGTGCTCGCGGTCGGCGTGCTGCGTGGCTGGTACCGGCGCGACGAAGGCGAAAGCAAGTGGGAACCCAGCCTGCGCCTGGTCGGATTCGTCGCATTCTTCGTGGGAGGTTGCGGGCTGGCGTGGTTGCATGCGTCCGACCCGCAATGCCGCGAAGTCGTCGCCGCCGGCGGCCTGCTGGGTTGCGGCGCGGGCGGACTGCTGCACCGCGGGTTTGGCGAGCTCGGCGCGTTGCTGCTGCTGTTGGCGGTGTTCCTGATCGCGATCACCTGGATCACCGGCCTGTCGTGGTTCCGGGTGATGGACTGGACCGGCCAGCAGGTGCTGGTCGGGGCCGATTGGCTGCGCGGGAAGTTGAGGCGTGCGCCGGAAACCCTCGCCGCGCGCGCGGCGCGCGTCGAGCGCGAGACCGCACGCAAGGAAGATGTCGAGCGGCGCGCAAAGCGCGAGCCGGTGCGCATCGAGCCGGCGCCCGTGCCGATCGTGAAGAGCGAGCGCGCCAAACGCGAAACCCAGATCCCGCTGTTCACGGGCGCCGCGTCGGAGGGCGAATTGCCGCCGCTGTCGTTGCTGGAGGAAGCGCAACCGCAATCCGGCAAGGGCTATTCCGAGGAAACCCTGGAAGTGTTGTCGCGCCAGGTCGAGATGAAGTTGAAGGACTTCCGTATCGATGCGCACGTGGTCAGCGCGCATCCGGGTCCCGTGATCACGCGCTTCGAACTGGAGCCCGCGCCGGGCGTGCGTGGCAGCCAGATTTCCTCGCTCGACAAGGACATCGCGAGGGGCTTGTCCCTGGTCAGCGTGCGCGTGGTGGACGTGATCCCCGGCAAGAACGTGATCGGCCTGGAGGTTCCGAACGCGCATCGCGAGATCGTGTATCTGTCGGAGATTTTCGGCTCGCGCGAATACGGCGACGCGCGTTCGCCGCTGTCGCTGGCGCTGGGCAAGGACATCGGCGGGCGCCCGGTGGTGGTCGATCTTCAAAAGATGCCGCACCTGCTGGTGGCGGGCACCACCGGTTCCGGCAAGTCGGTGGCGCTGAACGCGATGGTGCTGTCGCTGCTGTTCAAGGCGCGGCCGGCCGACGTGCGCATGATCATGATCGACCCGAAGATGCTGGAGCTGTCGGTGTACGACAGGATTCCGCACTTGCTGGCGCCGGTCGTCACCGACATGAAGGAAGCCGCCAACGCGCTGCGCTGGTGCGTGGCCGAGATGGAACGCCGCTACAAGCTGATGGCCGCGGTCGGGGTGCGCAACCTCGCCGGTTTCAACAAGAAGGTGCGCGATGCGGAGGCGGCGGGCCAGCCGCTGCCGGATCCGTTGTTCAAGGCCAATCCGGAAGTGCCCGACGACAAGGCACAGCCGCTGCAACCGCTGCCGTACATCGTGGTGATCATCGACGAATTCGCCGACATGATGATGATCGTCGGCAAGAAGGTCGAGGAACTGATCGCGCGGCTGGCGCAGAAGGCGCGCGCCGCGGGCGTGCACCTGATCCTGGCGACGCAACGTCCGTCGGTCGATGTCATCACCGGCCTGATCAAGGCCAACATCCCGACCCGCATCGCATTCCAGGTTTCCTCGAAAATCGACTCGCGCACCATCCTCGACCAGTCTGGCGCCGAGACCCTGCTCGGCAATGGCGACATGCTGTACCTGCCGCCCGGCACCGCGACACCGGAACGCGTGCACGGCGCGTTCGTCGGCGACGACGACGTGCACAAGGTGGTCGATTGGCTGCGTACGCAGGGCGAGCCGCGCTACATCGACGGCGTGCTGGAAGAAGTGCAGGCGTTGGGCGACGGCAAGGTCATCAACGAATCCGGGCTGCCCGAGGACGCCGGCGAAGGCGAGGGCGGCATGGACGAGCTGTACGACAAGGCCGTGCACATCGTCACTTCGTCGCGGCGCGCGTCCATTTCGGGCGTGCAGCGGCATTTGCGAATTGGCTACAACCGTGCGGCGCGCCTGATCGAGATGATGGAGCAGCAGGGCGTGGTGACGCCGCCGCAGCACAATGGCAATCGTGAGGTCATCGCTCCGCCACCGGTGGAATGAGCCTGCCGATAACGCTCCATTCACGCACGCCGCGCACAATGCGCGTGGAATTTCGGCTAGTGGAAGGAAAGGGCGATGCGCAAATTGATGCTGTGGATCGGGCTTTCGATGCTGGCGGCCACGGCCTTCGCGGCCACCGGCGCGCGCGCGCGCCTCGATGCGTTCGCCAACGGCCTGCACGCCCTGCGCGGGGACTTCACCCAGACCGTCTACGATGCGCACGGCAACATCACCGGCGCCAGCCATGGTCGGTTTGCGCTGGAAGCGCCGAGGTTATTCCGCTGGGAAGTGACCGACCCCTACCAGCAGTTGATCGTGGCGGACGGCAAGAAGGTGTGGGTGTACGAACCCGACCTGCAACAGGTCACGGTGCGCGACCAGGGCGCGACCGAGGCGCACAGCCCGCTGACCGTGCTCACCGATCTCTCGCAGCTCGACAATGAATTCAGGGCGAGTGACTCCGGGACGCGCGACGGGCTTGAATGGCTGCGGCTGGAATCGCGCGCCAAGGATCCGCAGTTCGAGTACGCCGAGATCGGGTTCGATGCCAAGGGTCCGCGCCGGATGGTGTTCAAGGACACGCTCGGCAACCGCACCGAGATCGCGTTCTCCGGCTGGCAGCGCAATCCTTCGCTGGCGGCGGACACCTTCACCTTCGTGCCGCCGAAAGGTGCCGACGTGGTGGGCGATACGGCGCCGGCTTCGAACGGAACCGGCGCCCACGAATGACGCGCCGGCGCGCGGTTCACGTTGTGGCGGGATCGTTTAGGATGATCCGATGCCACGCCGCACGCCTCCCCTCGAGCCGTCGACCCTGTTCCCGGAATCCGATGCGCTGAAACCGCTCGCGGAGCGGATGCGGCCGCGCACGCTGGATGAAATCGTCGGACAGGATCGCCTGCTCGGAAAGGGCAGCGCGCTGAGGCGTGCGCTGGAAGCGGGCAGCGTGCATTCGATGGTGCTGTGGGGTCCGCCCGGCTGCGGCAAGACCACGCTGGCGCTGCTGGTGGCGCAGTATGCCGACGCGCATTTTGCGGCGATCTCCGCGGTGCTCTCCGGCCTGGCCGAAGTGCGCAAGGCGCTGGCCGAAGCGGAAGGTTTGTTCGCGCAGGGCCGGCGCAGCGTGCTGTTCGTGGACGAGGTTCACCGCTTCAACAAGGCCCAGCAGGATGCGTTCCTGCCGCACATCGAACGCGGCGTGATCGTGTTCGTGGGCGCGACCACCGAGAACCCCTCGTTCGAACTGAACTCGGCGCTGTTGTCGCGTTGCCGCGTGCACGTGATGGACGCGGTGGGCGAGGACGCCATCGTTGTGGCATTGAAGCGCGCATTGGCCGATGACGAACGTGGCCTCGGCAAGTTGTCGTTGCGGGTCGACGACGAGGCCTTGTCGTTGATGGCGAAAGCCGCCGATGGAGACGTGCGGCGTGCGTTGACCTTCCTCGAGATTGCGGCGGAACTCGCGATCGACGGCCACATCGGCGAAGACACCTTGCAACAGGTGCTGGCCGACCGCACGCGCCGTTTCGACAAGGGCGGCGAGCAGTTCTACGACCAGATTTCGGCGCTGCACAAGTCGGTGCGTTCGTCCGATCCCGACGCCGCGTTGTACTGGCTGGTGCGGATGCTGGATGGCGGCTGCGAGCCGCAGTACCTCGCGCGGCGGATGCTCAGGATGGCGGTCGAGGACATCGGACTTGCCGATCCGCGCGCCTGGCAACTCGCGTTGCACGGATGGGACACTTTCGAACGGTTGGGCTCGCCGGAAGGCGAACTGGCGCTGGCCGAAGTCGCGTTGTATCTCGCGGTTGCACCCAAGAGCAACGCTGCCTACACCGCGTATGGCGCGGCGCGCGCGAACGTGCGCGAGTCGGGCACGCTGGAGGTGCCGATGCACCTGCGCAACGCGCCGACCAAACTGATGAAGGGTCTTGGCTACGGCAAGGGTTATCAGTACGACCACGATGTCGAGGGCGGCGTCGCGCTGGACCAGCAATGCCTGCCGGATGCGCTCATCGGCACCGAGTTCTACGCGCCGACCGCGAACGGCGTCGAGGCGAAGATCAGGGACAAGCTCGATGCGCTGCGGGCTGCGCGAGCGAAAGCCCGTCCGCGCTGAACGCCGCGTCCTGCAAGGCCGATGAGAAAGCCGGGCGGCTCGAAGGATTGGTCAGCACTTCGAACACGGCGAGAAATCGGGGGATTCACGCCCGGATTCGTGTTTCCGGCGCGCCTCGATGTGCTTGGCCAGCCGCAAATACCTGAAGAATGCGTAACTCATCGCGCTGGCATGTCCGTAGGCTCCGCGCAGGAAGTATCGGCGCATGACGTAGGCCTTGAAAAAAGCGGCCGGGAATTCGAGGAACAGGCGCCAGGCGGGCCGTGCGACATGCCTGCGTTGCATGTCTTCGACCAGCGCGTCGGTGTAGTTGTTGAACTTGGCTATCTGCGCGCTCAGGTTCACCGCGGAACGGTGATGGATTTTCCCCTTCAATCTTTTGACCTTGAATCCACGGTTTACCTGCACGGTGTCGTGGACCGTTGACGGGCGGTAGCTGCCGGCATTCCTGTGGTACAGGCGGACGTACCTGTGCGCATACGCAAACAGGCGCGGCGCGCTTTCGCCCGGCATGACATCGCAAATGCGCACGAGGTAGGCGCCGGGCAGTAGTGGTTTGTCTCCATCGAACATTCCCGATATTTCGGATTCGAGTTCCGGCGTCACCACCTCGTCCGCGTCCAGGTTGAACAGCCATTCGTGCTTGCACTGGCTTTCGGCGTATCTTTTTTGATGGCCATAGCCGTGCCAATCCCGGTGGATCACGCGGGCACCGTGTTTCCGGGCAACCATCGGGGTTCCATCCGTGGAGCCGGAATCGATCACGACGATGTCGTCCGCGAGATCCTTGACCGCATCGATGGTCTTGCCGATCCGGTGCGCCTCGTTGAAGGCGATGATGAAAATCGACAGGGGTATTCGCACGATCGCCTGGCCTGTCGGTTCACTCATGCCAGTAGTCGAGGTGGACCGTGCCGCCTTCGCCAAGCTTTGAACGCAGATTGCCCGTGCCACGCAATCCCGCGAGTTCGTCCGTGCCGGAGCCGGGGATCACACGCCATTCGGCGGACACCTCGTTGCCCGAAAGGCTGCCGGTGCTTTCGATCAGGAAGGTGCCGCGACGGCCTCCCAGTGTGCCGACGACACGTTCGATGCCGACGAAACTCGCCGAACCGTCGGCGTGGGTCGCTTGCAGGAACTCGGTGATGCCGCATGCCTCGATGTCGCCGCTGAACAGCTCGCCCAGGTGGATCCTGCTCAGGGCCGGCCCTTCGGCGGGTCCGTCGTAGACGACCTGTTGATAGACGCGGACGGTGGTCGTGGCGTCGGCTCGGGTAGTCGGGCTGCTCATGAATCAAGTTCCCTGGATTGAATAGCCGTAGGTCGACCAATTGGCCAGGACTTTTTCCTGGATGTCCGTGGGCCACGAGTGCGCGAAATCCGACGGCACCGGGCGCTCGCCGGCTGCGAAGCGGTCGGCGATCAGGCAGTTGTAGACGACCTTCGTCGCGTGGTAACTGAGTTGCTCGTGGCTGTCGAGATAGACCGGCAGGATGTTCTGCGGCTCGTTGGCGAAGTGCACCTCGCCGTGCTCCGGATGCGCGCGGCTGGCGAAGGCCCAGATCACCTGGCGCGGATCGGCGATGTCGATGTCGTCCTCGATCAGCAGCAGCTTCGGGATGCCAAAGGCGAGCTTGCCGGCGCCGAACACGGCTTCGCCGACCCGCTGCGCAAGATCCTGCGACGACAGTCCGGTGCGCTCGTGCCAGTCGGGCTTCACGGCGACGACCCACCAGTGGTTGGCGGATTCGAGCACGCCCCAGCAAGCCGCGACCGGCAGGTTCGCCTGCCGCAACACGTGGGTCATCTCCGCCGCGTGCGGCATGCCCCAGCCGGTGTGGTCTTCCTCGACCGGCGCGCCAGCGACCGCGACGGGCAGGATCGCGTTGTCGCGGTAGGTCACGGCGCTCACGTGCAGCACCGGCCGCGGCAACCCGCTGCGTCGGTCGAGGTAGCCGGGGTATTCACCCATCGGACCTTCTTCGTAATTGTCGGTGTGCGAGACATGGCCTTCGATGACGATCTCGGCAGTGGCTGGCACCAGCAGGTCGACGGTTTCGGCGCGCACGACGTCGAGCGGTTCGCCGAAATACGCGCCGAGGTAGTGTGATTCGTCCGCACCTTCCGGCAGCGGCATGCCGCCGACATACGGCAGTGCAGGTTCGACGCCGAGCGCGACGGCGATCGGCATGGGCTCGCCGCGTTTTTCCCACTGCGCCTTGATGATGCCGAGGTGCTGCGGCGGCGGAATGAGGCAGGCGAGGCGGTTGCGATCGACCAGCATCATGCGGTTGATCGACCAGTTGGTCCACGCGCCGTCTGGTGTCCTGGCGATGTTGAGTCCGTAGGTCTGGATGTAACGCCCGCCGTCGCCGTCGTGGACCAATGGAGTGGGGAAACGCAGCAGGTCGATGTCATCACCGCGCATGATGTTCTGTTTGCACGGGCCGGTCGGCAGCACGCGCGGTGGGATCGGCGCGCGTGTGCGGGCGTCGGCCAGTGAGGTGACGATGTCCGCGCCCTTCGCGTTCGCCGGCAGGCCGAGCGCGAGTGCGATGCGTGCGTAGGTCATGTTCGGGATGGCCGATAGCCCGCCCGGTGCGGCGAGTACGCGGAAGCCGTCCTGGTCGCCGGTGATGTGGGTGAACAGCGGGGCGGGGGCGCGCAACTCGTAGGAGCGGCGCGCGATCGCGCCCAGTTCGAGGTTCCAGTCGACTTGTTTGTCGATGGACTGTATGTCGCCAACCTTCTCGAGTTCGGCGATGAATTCGCGCAAGCTGCGCAGGTGTTTCATGAAACCTCCGGTGGTGGGTTCGTGGATGGGACGCATGGCAAGCGTCGCTTGCACGCGCGGTTGTCGGTTCAGCGTCGATCTCAACGCGTGACCGTCAGGCTTCCGCGAGGACGGGGTCGCCCTGCCAACGCGCAAGCTCGGTAACCTTGATGCCAAGGAAATCGAGTGCGCGTGCTGCGGTGTGGGTGACGATGTCGTCCACGCTTTGCGGGCGCAGGTAGAAAGCCGGCAGCGGCGGCATCACCACGCCGCCCATTTCGGTGACCATCGTCATCGCGCGCAGGTGCGCCAGGGTCAGCGGGGTTTCCCGCATCAGCAGGACCAGTCGGCGGCGTTCCTTGAGGGTGACGTCGGCGGCGCGGGTCAGCAGGTTGTCGCCGGTGCCGTAGGCAATCGCGGACAACGTGTGCGCCGAGCAGGGGGCGACCAGCATGGCGTCGATCTCGAACGACCCCGAGGCGATCGCGGCGCCGATGTTGTCGATGGCGTGGGTGAAATCGGCGAGCGCGCGCAATTGCCTGGCCGTCAAGTCGGTTTCATAGGCGCGCGTGCGATCGGCGGGGCGGGTCACGACGAGATGCGTTTCCGCGCCCGCCGTGCGCGCCAGTTCCAGCGCGCGCACACCCAGTGCGATGCCGGTGGCGCCGGAAATCCCGACGACCAGGCGGAATCGACGCGCCGTGGTCATCGGCGGCATCCGGAAGATGGTTGCGTGTGGATGAAGCAATCCGATGGAGTGCGGGAAAAGGCTGCCGGCAACGGGTTCCATTCGTCCCGCATGGTGTTGTCCTGGTTGGGGTTCGGGGGCTGCGAGGAAGATGGCCGCGGCGCGCGTGGTTCAACGCTGGGAGCGATTCCACGCATCGAGGTTGGCTGCGAGGCGCCGTAACGCGCCGGCGACCTGGCGCCGCTGCGCCATGCCGATTCCCTCGAACACCGCCGTCTCGCCGCTGGCAATGCCCGGGACCAGGCGCGTGACCAGCTTGCGTCCCTTGGCGGTGATGCACAGCGAGATGCGGCGGCGATCGTCCGCGTCCGCGGTGCGTGTCGCCAGCCCACGCTTCACCAGCGCATCGGCCACGCGTGTCATGTTGGCGCGCCCGAGGTGGTCGACATCACTCAGTTCGCTGGGCGCCGCGCAGCCATCGCTGCCCAGCAACAGCAGCAAGGTTCGAAATTCGGTCTTGCCGATCCCGGCATGCTTCCGGACCTCGCGGCCGAACGCCGCTTCCAACGCCGGGGCGACCATCTGCAGCATCCGCAGCAGGACCACGTCATCGACCGGAAGGCCATCGATGCCGGAGGCCGCGGAGCGGAAGGCGGACTCCATGGCTTCGATGGATTCGCACAGCGAACGTTGCGCTATTTGGCTCATGGGCTAACGCCGGTGTTGATCGTGTCGGCGGGAAGGGCGGGGCTTGCGGAGCTGGCGTCCGTCTCCAACGACTGGTTGGGCGGCATCTTCTTGACCGTATGTGTCCATCCATGCGCTGTCGGCCAGGACGACGGATGTTTCGACCTGGCGCTGCGGAATCGACCAATACTTGCCAAGGAGTCGATTCTTCTCGGCCGGGGACACCATCTTGAAACCGTGCTTTTCATAGAACCCTATGGCCCAGGATGCAGCGGCCCACGTGCCTATCAACATCGGCTTGTTCGACAAAGACCGGACGTGGTGAAGGAGCCTCGCTCCGATGCCTTGGCCTTGCAACGTGGTGATCGTGTAGGCGTGACGGACCAGGGAAACGTCGTTCTTGTCTTGCATGCCCATGACACCCAACAAACTCTCGCCGTCGAACATCGCCCAGAAATCCACTCCGCAAGCCATCTCCTGGCGCAATTCATCCCGGCGCATATAGGGTTCGCGCCAACGGTCTGCGGGTATCACGCCTCGATAGGCCCCGGCGGCGTCGTTGATGACGGCCAGGATGGACTCGAAGTCACGCTCTTTGGTCTTGCGGATATCTGCATTCATCTCCCGCACCATCCAAAATATAGTTTGTTGATGAACTATATGCTAGCATACCATTTTGCCCACAATCAACGGATGGAGTCGAATCGGTGAACGTGCTGGTATTCGGGGCATCGGGTGCAACGGGGCGCGAGGTGGTCAGGCGGGCACTCGACCGCGGGCACGCGGTTCGTGCGTTCGTTCGCGATCCCGGCAAATTCGGGATCAGGCATGCCAGCCTTGCCTTGGCAGTTGGCGACGCGACGGAGTACGCGTCGGTGGAGCGTGGAGTCAGGGATGTCGATGCCGTCGCGTGTGCACTCGGTTCCGGCAATTCCCTGGGCTCGCATCCGGCCTTGACCGATGGCGTCCGGAACATCATTCGGGCGATGGAGCACGCGGGCGTGCCCCGGTTCGTCTATTTGTCGATGCTTGGTGTCGCCGGCAGCGGCAGGCAGCTGGGTCTGGTGGACAGGTACATCGTGTTGCCGCTGCTGTTGCGCAACGTGATGAATGATCACGCGCGGGAGGAGGCACTCATCAAGCGCAGCGCGCTGGATTGGGTGATCGTGCGTCCGCCGCGATTGACGAACGGGCCGTACACGGGAAGATATCGAAGTGGCGAGGGTGTCAGGGAGAAGTCTCTTCTCGCATCCATCTCGCGCGCCGACGTGGCGGATTTCATGGTGAAGCAGTTGACGGACGATCGCCATGTGCATGAAACACCGGCGGTACTCGGCTGACTGCTGGCCATGCAGTCGCCGGCGGCGCGGAACATTTCAACCCAGGAAACCTTGATCGATCCCCATCCTCGTCATTTCCGCGAAGGCGGGAATCCAGTGCCTTGGTTCGTATTCTGTTGATCTACAAAAACACTGGATTCCGGGTTCCGCCACGATGTAGCCGTGGCGGCCCCGGAATGACGAGAAAAATCAACACGCCGGTTCGAGGACAACCCTCGTGCAGCTCATCCGATTCACCTCAGGAGGTTTCATGAAGATCGCGATCATCGCTTCCCGTGTGCTGCTCGGCGTTTCCGGAGTGGCACTGTTGTTGCTCGGCATTCTGTTCTGGACCGGCCATGCCTTGACGCTGGTTCCATTGCACATGTTGTTGGGGGCGCTGCTGGTCCTGAGCATGTGGATGCTGGTGGCGATCAGTCTGCATGCCCGGACTGCTATGGGTTTCGCCGCGGTCGTGCTGGCGTGGAGCTTGATCGTGCCGTTGCTCGGCATGACACAAATGCAATTGTTGCCGGGCAGCGGGCACTGGATGATCCAGGTCCTGCATCTGCTGGTCGGCATCGCGGCCATGGGTCTGGGCGGCGTGCTCGCCAAGCGCTTGACCGCGCAGCAAGCCCGGGACGTCATGGCCTGAATCCTCGCAGGACCCGTTGCGTTGCTATTTGGCAGTCTTGCTGTGCTGGGAATAGATCGCGTGCCAACCGCCATCGCGATAAACGAAAACGTCGGATGACATGACGTGTCCGGTCTTTGGATCGGAGAACGAGAGAATGGCCACGTCGCCCTGCATCACGACCGACTTGCGGGTGGGGTGGGCCTTGAGCCAGGCGTCCACTTGCTTGCGCATCTTGTCCGAACCGCGGTTGCGTGCTGCGCCGGCCAGGATCTTCTGCTTGTCCGCGGGCTTGCCGTCCGCGCTGATCGAACGATATTCCGGCAGCAGCATCGCATCCAGCCACGCGGTATCGCCGCTCATCTCGGCTTCCATCCAGTGATCGTCGACGGCGATCACGGCAGCCGTGGTCTTGGCGTTTTCGTCGGCTTGCCCATTGGCGTCTGCCGCAACGGCCGGCATGCCGGTGGCGACGATGCCCGGCAACACGAGGCCGAAACATGCGGAAAGGATGCGTTCGCGTGCGGTCATCGGATTTCCTGATCGTTGGCGGGATTGCCCGCGTGGCAGCGTGCGCGATGCGCGCAATCCATGCAGCCGCGGCGTGACGAGCGCCATCCTGATCGTGACAAGCGGTCGCGCCGGCATGATGAATGGATGGGCCTTCCATCTTCGATGCGAGGCAATCAAACTTCAGGCCCGGAACCGCTTCCCGTCGACCCATGCAGGCAGTCGAGAACGCCGGCTCGCGCCGAATCAAGACGATCGCCGTGGCGTTCGGATTCTGGACGCTGCTGGGCCTGTCGTACGCGGTGAGTGCGGGGTTGTCCGCGTCCAGCGAAGGCGAGGCGCCCAACTGGGGCAGGATGTTCACGTGGTATCTCGCCAGTTTCTGGCTGTGGATGCTGCTGGCTCCGCTGGTTGCCCGGCTCGGGCAGAAAACCGCCGGCGTGGGTTGGGACCGCTTCTGCCTCGTGCATGTACCTGCAAGCATCGCGCTGGCGCTGGTGCAGGTACTGGCGCGCGTCGGGGTGTTCTGGATCATCTGGCGCTCGGACATCACCACGGCCCACACGTTCGGCGGCTACCTGCAGCACGAATTCGTGTTCAATTTCTACTTTGCGCAATTGACTTATTGGGTCGTCCTGGCCGTGTCGCGCGGCATGGATTCGCGGCGCCACCTGCGCGACGAGCGGTTGCGCAACGCGCGGCTGGAAACGCAACTCGCGCAATCGCAGTTGCAATCGTTGCGCATGCAATTGCAGCCGCATTTCCTGTTCAACACGTTGAACGCGATTTCGGCGCTGGCGCTGGCCGATCCGTTGCAGGCGCGACTGATGATCGCGCGCCTGGGCGACCTGTTGCGCCTCACGCTGGAGGAGCGCCACGCACAACAGGTGTCGCTGGCGCGTGAACTGGAATTCGTGCGCGGTTATCTGGACATCCAGCGCATACGCTTTCGCGATCGCCTGGAAACACGGATCGACGCGAGCGACGAGGCATTGCGCGCCGCGGTGCCCAACATGATCCTGCAACCCCTCGTGGAAAACGCGCTGCGGCACGGACTGTCGAACAAGACCTCACGCGGCAACCTGTGCATCGAGGCGATTCGGGATGACGAGCACCTGTGCCTGCGCGTCGAGGACGACGGCGCCGGGCTGCCGCCGGGCGGCGGAACCGAAGGCGTGGGCCTGGGCAATACACGCACGCGGCTCGGGATGTTGTTCGGCGAAGCGGCGCGACTGGAACTGGGTCCACGCGCAGGCGGCGGCACGCGCGCGGAACTGCGCTTTCCGTATCAAGTGCACGTCGAAGCGGCCGCGGAATGAACATGCCCGGCATCCGCGCGTTGCTGGTGGACGACGAGGTGCTCGCCCGTCTCGCGTTGCGGCAGGCGCTGGAATCGCATCCCGACGTGACCATCGTCGGCGAGTGCGGCAATGCCGCCGAAGCGCTGCAGGCGATCGGTGTGCTGCACCCGGATTTGCTGTTCCTCGACATCCGCATGCCGGGCATGGACGGCTTCAAACTGCTGCATGAAATCAAGCCCGAGGTGTTGCCGATGGTGGTATTCGCCACGGCTTTCGGGCAGCACGCGCTGCGCGCGTTCGACGCCGATGCGCTGGACTACTTGCTGAAACCGATCGACCAGGCGCGTTTCGACAAGACCATGGAGCGGGTGCGCCAGCGCTGGCGCGGATTGCAACGCCCCGAACCGTCCGGATTTGCGGAGCAAGGCGACGGCCGTTGGCTGCAACGGATCAGCGTGCACGTCGGCGAGCACATCCGCGTGATCGCCGTCGACACGATCGACTGGATCCGCGCCGAAGGCAATTACGTTCGCATCCGCGCCGAGGGAACGATCCATCTGCATCGCGACACGATGCGGCGTCTGCAGGGCACGCTCGATCCCGCGCGGTTCCTGCGCATCCATCGCGGCGTGATCGTCAACGTGGAACGCGTGCACGAGGTGCACCCGTTGTTCAACGGCAATGCCGAGATCGTGCTGCACGACGGCACCCGGCTGGGCTTGAGCCGGCGTTTCCGCGCCGGCGCACGCCAGGCGCTCGGCCTGCGTTGACCGCCCGCCACGCCTGCACGACCGCTCGTCGAAGCACGGGCGATGTTTGCCACAACATCGTCGCCCCGCGGTGCGTGCATCGGCAGAGTCGCGAACCTCCGTACCGCAACGCGAGGTTCCGCACGATGCTTGCCACGACACCGAGGAAAAATCCAGGACTCAGGTCGACCGCCGCGATCCTGCTTGGTGCGGGATTGATGTGCGCGGCCGTTGCGCAGGCGGAGACCCCCGCTTCCGCGCAGCCGCAGGTCTTTGCGCCGGGCGTGATCTCGGGGCCGGCCAGCGATGCCGCCGCCGCCTTCGCGCCGGATGCACGCACGGTCTACTTCTTCCGCAGCAACGGCGAGGATTACGACATCATGGTGTCGCACCTTGACGGCGTGCACTGGTCGAGTCCGCGTATTGCTTCGTTCTCCGGCCATTGGCGTGATCTCGAACCGGCCATGGCGCCGGATGGTTCCTATTTGATCTTTGCGTCGAGCCGGCCACTCGACGGCAGCGGCAAGCCCATCGACGGACATTGGGGCGGCAAGTTGCACGTGGGACGGGGTGGCCATTTGTGGCGGGTGAATCGGGACGGTTCGGGTTGGAGCAAACCCGTGTTGCTGCCCGATACCGTGAACCGTTGGGATTCGACCTTCAGTCCTGCCGTGGCCCGCGACGGCAGCGTGTACTTCATGGCCGCCACCGGCAAGCAGGGACACTTCCAGTTGTATTGCGCCGAGTTCAGGAACGGTGCGTACCAGCCGGCACACCTGCTGCCGTTCAGTGTTGGCGAATGGGGTGGGGTGGACCCGGCCGTTGCACCGGACCAATCGTTCATCGTCTTCGCATCCAATCGTCCACCAGCACCGACCAGCCGATCCGATGTCTTCATTGCATTGCGCAACGGCAACGGTCGCTGGAGCGAGCCCGTCGACCTGCGGCCGGTCATCCACAACACGGACGGCATCGACGAACTGCGCCTGGGTCCGGATGGGCACACGCTCTACTTCACCAGCGGGCAAGTCGTCGCGCCCGCGTATCCCAAGAGCCTCGAAGCCAGCGAACGCGGCTTGCAACAAATGCAGGCATGGAACAACGGCAAGGACAACATCTGGAAGGTCGATCTCGCGCCGTGGTTGTCGCGTCATCGGCAAGCGCCGGGCCGATGAGTTTTTTGACGAATCGTCCGGAGTTCCCGTCGTCGTTTGCGGCTTGCTGTCGCATGGAAGAGCGCGTGCGCGCCGTTCGTCACCGGTCCCGTTCCGCTTGTCACGGGCGAGTGCCGTTCGCGGCAAATGCGAGGCGCCGTTCGTGCGCGACGAATAGCCTGTGGGGGAACATGGCGCAAGGATGAAATGGGCATGCAACGTTCGGTCTTGCTGTCGATGTGTGGATTGGTATCGCTGTTCCCGGCATGCGGCGCGGCGACCGCCGCACCTCCCCCACCGCATGTTTTCGCGCCGGGCACGATTTCCTCCGCCGCCGGCGCGGATTGCGCCACCTTCATGCCCGACGGCAAGACCGTTTTTTTCCATCAGCAACCGTGGTCGATCGGGATGATCATGGTGTCGCACGAGGTCGACGGGCATTGGTCGACGCCGGAGATCGCATCGTTTTCCGGGATCTGGAGCGACCACGATCCGGCGCTGGCCCCGGACGGTTCGTTCATGGTGTTCCCGTCCAACCGCCCCGATGCTCCGGGCAGCGCGCCGGTGCACGGCGGCCACTTGTGGCGCGTGGATCGCACGGGCGATGGCTGGAGCGCGCCGGTCCGGCTGCCCGACACCGTCAACTTCGGAACGTACATCTTCGCGCCGGGCATCGCTGCCAATCGCGACCTGTATTTCCAGAGCCGCGACAACCCGTCACATCCATTCCATCTCTACCGTTCGGCATGGCGCGACGGGCAGTACCAAAAATCCGTGCGCCTGGATTTGATGCCGGACGGCATGCACGAACTCGATCCTGCCATCGCGCCGGACCAGTCCTTCATCGTGTTCGATGCCGGCAAGAATGGCGGCGATCAAGCCGATCACCTCTTCATCGCCTTACGCGAGGGCGACGGCTGGGGCAGGGCGATCGACCTCGGCGATGCCATCGACGCCTACCAGCCTTGGGGCGCGCATCTCGGTCCGGATGGCACCACGCTGTATTTCACCGGCAGCCATGGCACGACGGCAACGTGGCCACGCACCCGTGCCGAGGCCGAACGCGATCTTGCCCGCGCGCGTGCGTGGGACAACGGCGTCGACCATATCTACAGCATTTCGCTTGCGCCGTGGCTGGATGCGCACCGCAAAGCCGCGACGGTGCGGGACACGCCGAGCGCCTCCGGCTCGTGACCGGAGCGCCGCCATGAAATCGCACTGCGTGCTTTTGTCCGCGAGCGCGCCGTCGGGCATTGAATCAGGGAGTACACATGAAGCGTTTCGTCACGATTGCCTGCGGTCTCTGTCTGGTCGGCGCAGCCGCATTCCGGCCAGCGATCGCATTGTCCCTGCAAACGCCAGGCAGAGCGCCGCAGAAGGTCACGCTGGGCGGCGTCATCCACCCGGACAGCGATGACACGCTGGCGTTCACGCCCGACGGCAGTACGGTGTTCTTCGACCGCAGCCACGGCAAGCACAAGACCATCATGGTCACGCACAAGCGGGACGGCCGTTGGGCCAAGCCGCGGAGTGCGGGCTTTTCGGGAACGTGGTACGACCAGGATCCGGCGCTGTCGCCGGACGGTTCCTGCATCGTATTCAGCTCCGACCGCCCGGTTGCCGCGGGTGGCAAGCCGCTGGTCCGCACTGTCGCCGGCAAGACCTACCATGGCGCCAACCTGTGGAAGGTGGCTCGCGAAGGGAGTGGCTGGGGTCGACCCGTTTGGCTGGGTGGGGTCGTCAATGCCACGCCATTTCTGGTTTCCCCGAGCATCGCCGCGGACGGCACGCTGTATTTCATCCGGCACGGCGATGATGGCGCGATGCACATCTACCGTTCGCGGCTGGCGGGCGGGAAATACCTTCCGCCTGCCCGCGTGATGATCGGCGATCCGGCGGTCTCGACCCACGATCCCGCGATCGCGCCGGATGGCTCGTTCATCGTGTTCGGCTACGGCAAGACGACCGCCGGGTTGTGGCGCCTCAGCATCGCCTTCCACGAGGGCGATCGCTGGAGTGAGCCTGTCGACCTGGGCGATGCGGTCAACGGCATCGGCCCGTGGGGTTCGCACGTGATGCCGGATGGGCATACGCTCACCTTTACCGGCGACTCGGGCGTTTACCGCCTTTCGCTGCAGCCGTGGCTGCAAAACCACCCGGAAGCAAGGCAGGCCAGCGCTTCGCGCTGACGGCGTTTGTCGGACTCGGCGGGACCATGCCGACCCTCGTGTTGCGATGCAGCTTGACGCGTGTCGGACTCGCGTCCAGCATTCGCGCACTTCACGGGGAGGTGTGCCATGCGTATCGCAGTCGCGGCGCTGTTCGGCGCCATCGTGATTTTCCTCTGGCAGTTCGTCTCGCACATGTTGCTGCCGATCGGCGAAATGGGATTTCGCGCACCGCAGAATGAGAGCGTGGTCCTGCAGGCGGCGAGCAGCGGGTTGCAGGCTCCGGGCGTGTATCTGCTGCCCTGGCTGGCGCCCGAGAAGATGAACGACCCGGCGGCGGTGAAGGACTGGACCGACCGGGCGAAACAGAACCCGTTCCTGTTCGTGGTGGTCGCCCCGCCCAACACCCTCGTTACCAGCATGGTTCCGGAACTGGCCCGGCAATTCGTGATCAACCTGCTGGGTGCGCTGCTGGTCGCGTTCCTGCTCGCGGCAACCGCGTGGGGGTTCGGCATGCGCGTACTGGGCGCGGCGATCTTCGGCGTGTTCGGCTGGCTGCTCGACATCGTGCCGTTGTGGAACTGGTACAAATTCCCGACCGATTACATGATCGGCAACTTGCTCGACCAGGGCATCGGCTGGCTGCTGGCAGGCGTCGTGATCGCGTGGTGGCTGGGCCGCCGACGCGCGAGGCGCGCGATCACGCTCTGACGGCACTCTTGACCGCGTAGCATCGCCGTGCCGGCGCCGCGCGCCGGCACGTTGGCGCGCGTTCGGCGATAATGCGCGCTTTCCCGTGTTTCCCAAGGGTCGAAGATGCTGGATCCGGTACTGCTGCGCGCGCACCTCGCCGACACCGCGGCGCGCCTGACGACGCGCGGCTACGAGCTCGACGTCGCGTCGATCGAATCGCTGGAAGCCGATCGGAAGCGGCTTGCCACCGAAACCCAGGAGCTGCAGGCGTTGCGTAACGCCCGCTCCAAGGCGATCGGGCAGGCCAAGGCCAGGGGCGAGGACGTCGCGCCGATCATGGCCGAGGTCGCCGGCATCGGCGACAAGCTGAAAGCCAACGAGGCGTCATTGGCCGAGGTGCAGGCGAAGTTGTCGGCGATTGCGCTGCGCATTCCCAACCTGCCGGATGCATCCGCGCCGGTCGGCAAGGACGAAACCGGAAACGTCGAAGTGTCACGCTGGGGCACGTCTCGTGCGTTCGACTTTGCGGCGAAGGATCACGTCGAACTCGGCGCCCGCCACGGCTGGCTGGACGGCGAAGCCGGCGCCAAGTTGTCCGGCGCACGTTTCACCGTGTTGCGCGGGCAGCTCGCGCACCTGCACCGTGCGCTCGCGCAGTTCATGCTGGACCTGCACACGCGCGAGCACGGTTACACCGAATGCAACGTGCCGTTGATCGTGAATGCTGACACGATGCGTGGTACCGGACAATTGCCCAAGTTCAAGGAAGACTTGTTCTCAACGTTTGTTGGCGAAACGATTCTGGGTGCAACGGAACGTTATTTGATTCCCACTGCGGAAGTTTCACTGACCAATCTGGTACGCGATTCGATCGTCGATGCCGACGCGTTGCCGGTGAAGCTCGCCGCGCACACGCCATGCTTTCGCGCCGAGGCCGGTTCCTACGGCAAGGACGTGAAGGGCATGATCCGCCAGCACCAGTTCGAGAAGGTGGAGCTGGTGCAGATCGTCGAGCCGTCGACATCGTTCGAGGCACTGGAACAACTGACTGGCCACGCCGAGAAGGTGTTGCAGAAGCTTGAATTGCCGTACCGCAAGATGCAGCTTTGCACTGGCGACATGGGGTTTGCCGCCGCCAAGACCTACGATCTGGAAGTATGGTTGCCCTCGCAGAATACGTATCGCGAGATTTCCTCGTGTTCGAACTGCACGGATTTCCAGGCCCGCCGCATGCAGGCGCGCTGGCGCAACCCGGCAACGGGCAAACCGGAGCTGGTGCACACGCTCAACGGTTCCGGCCTCGCGGTCGGCCGCTGCCTGATCGCGGTGATGGAGAATTACCAGAACGCCGATGGTTCGATCACGGTACCGGAAGCGCTGCGGCCGTACATGGGCGGAATCGGTAAAATCGCCTAAGGGGCGCGCGGGGATGGGCACAGGCAACAGTCGGAGTGCCTCAATCCTGCATCAGAATAGGAAGGGTGGCAGAGTGGTCGAATGCACCGGACTTGAAATCCGGCAAGAGCGCAAGCTCTTCGTGGGTTCGAATCCCACCCCTTCCGCCAAATAGGGTTCGACGGATCGGCAGGACAGCCGATCCGTACAGCGCAGCTGCCCAAAGGGCGAGGTACATGGATGTACCGAGTATCATCCCTTCCTCTCCGCCAATTGGGTTCGACAAATTCGTCTGGAACGAATTTGGACAGCCGAAGGCTGGCCCCGAGCGGAGCGAGGGGTGAGGCGCATGGACGCGCCGAGCAATCCCACTCCCTCCGCCACTCCCTGAACGTCATACACTGTCGTGCATGACCAGTGCGCGAGGTGTGCGATGGGCGACGGGCGCAAACCGAAGATCGAACCCTATCCCGGCCCGGCCGGCGGCTGGGGTTCGGTGAAGTCGGTCAAGGCCATCCTGCAGCGCGAACAGGTGCCGATTCCCGCGACGGTGAAGGAGTTGTGGCGGCAGAACAAGCCGCGCGGCTTCACCTGCGTGTCGTGCGCGTGGCCGCAGCCGGAAAAGCCGCTGAAGTTCGAGTTCTGCGAGAACGGCGCCAAGGCCAGCGCGTGGGAGTTGACGTCCCTCCGCACCACGCCGGAGTTTTTCGCGCAGCACACCTGTACCGAGCTGCTGGATTGGTCGGATCACGATCTCGAACAACAGGGCCGGCTGACCCATCCGCTGCGTTACGACCGCGCCAGCGACAAGTACGTGCCGGTGTCATGGGGCGGGGCATTCGACGCGATCGCGTCGGAGTTGAAGCGCCTGCGTGAAACCGATCCGAAATCGGTGGTGTTCTATGCCTCGGGTCGCGCCTCGCTGGAAACGAGTTACCTGTACGCGTTGTTCGCGCGGCTGTACGGCAACAACAACCTGCCGGACTCGTCCAACATGTGCCACGAGGCCACCGGCATCGCGCTGCGCAAGAGCGTGGGCGCGGCGGTTGGCACCGTGGTGCTGGACGATTTCGCCAAAACCGATTGCATCTTCTTCTTCGGCCAGAACGCCGGCGTCAACAGTCCGCGCATGCTGCACGACCTGCAGAAGGCGGCCAAGCGCGGCGTGCCGATCGTGGTGTTCAATCCGTTGCGCGAACGCGGGCTGGAACGCTTCACCAATCCGCAAAGCCCGGTTGAACTGCTGGCGGGGAAGGAAACGCCGCTGGCCACGCAGTACCTGCAGGTGCAAGCCGGCGGTGATATCGCGGCCATCACGGGGTTGTGCAAAACCCTGGTGGCGCTGGATGACGACGCACGGCGCGAAGGCAGGCCGCGCGTGCTGGATGCCGAATTCATCGCGCAACACACCGATGGATTCGACGAATTCGCGACATGGCTGCGTGCGCAATCCTGGGACGCCATCGAAGCCGCATCCGGCTTGGCACGCGCCGATCTGGAACGCGCCGCCGCGACCTATGCGAAAGCCGATGCCGTGATCGGCGTGTACGGCATGGGCCTCACACAACATGTATTGGGCGAATACAACATCCACATGTTCGCCAACTTCATGTTGATGCGCGGCAACGTCGGCAAGCCGGGCGCGGGACTGTGCCCGGTGCGCGGGCATTCCAACGTGCAAGGCCAGCGCACGGTCGGCATCGCCGACGATCCCGCGCTGGTGCCGCTGGATCGTCTCGCCGAACAATACGGATTCGAACCGCCGCGCGACAAGGGCCTCAACACGGTTGAAACCTGCGAAGGCGTGCTGGATGGAACGGTGCACGGGTTCATCGGGTTGGGCGGCAATTTCCTGCGCGCGATCCCGGAACAGGAAATGGTGGCTGCCGCGTGGCGCAAATTGCGGCTCACGGTGCAGATCGCCACCAAGCTGAATCGTTCGCACCTGGTCAATGGCGAGGTCGCGTACCTCCTGCCGTGCCTCGGCCGCATCGAGCGCGTCGACGAAAACGGCAAGCCGCAGGTGTTGAGCACGGAAGATTCCACCAGTTGCATCCACGCTTCGGTGGGCAAGGCCGAACCGGCCAGCGCCGAATTGAAATCGGAAACCCGGATCGTGGTGGAACTGGCCAGGCGCACGCTTGCGGCGAACCCGAAAGTGCCATGGGAAACCTGGGTCGGCGACTACGCCACGATCCGCGACGCGATCGAGGCGACCTATCCGGAGCAGTTCAAGGATTTCAACCAGCGCATGTGGCAGCCGGGCGGGTTCCATCGGCCAAACCCGGCGCGCGAGCGGGTGTGGAAGACCGACACCGGCAAGGCCAATTTCATCCTGCCGCCTGCATTGACGGCCACCGGCTTCGACGATGCGCCGGATCGCTTCCGGCTGATGACGATGCGCTCCAACGACCAGTTCAACACCACGGTCTACGGCTACGACGACCGCTTTCGCGGCATCGCCGGCACCCGTGAAGTCGTGTTGATGCACCGCGACGACATCGCGCGGCTGGGCCTGCGTGATGGCCAGACCGTGAAGCTGGTCTCCGATGCCGGCGACGGCGTGGATCGCGAAGTTGCGGGACTACGCGTGGTCGCGTTCGACATCCCGCGCGGTTGCGTGGGCGGCTACTACCCGGAATGCAATCCGCTGATTCCACTCTCGCACCATGCGGTGTTCAGCAAGACTCCAGCGGCGAAGTCGGTGCCGGTCAGAGTTGTGGCCTGATCGATCGGAACGACCAACACAAAATCCCCTCTCCCTTCGGGAGAGGGTGCCCGAAGGGCGGGTGAGGGTACGCTCTTGCGGAGGTCGTGATGATTGGCGATTGAACTTGCCAGCAGCGTGCGCGGACCCTCATCCGGCGCTCCGCGTCACCACGGAGCTCTCGGCTATGGATGGCGGCTCTCCCAGAGGGAGAAGGGAAGCTAGACGTGAGTCGCCACCAATGGTCACGCCGCAACACGCAGGTCACCATTGATGCGCTCGTGCGCGTTCGCCAGCGCCGCTGCGCGCTGCTCGACGCCGAGGTTCAGGCCTTCCGCACGCACGATTTCGGGGTCGTGGACGCCGATGAAGGCGAGCACGTGCTTGAGGTAGTTTTCCTGGAAGTCCACGGCCATCGCCGGGCCTTCGCTGTAGATGCCGCCGCGCGACGACGCGATGATCACGCGCTTGTCGCCGGCGAGGCCTTGCGGGCCCTTCTCGGTGTAGCGGAAGGTCTTGCCGGCGATGAGCACGCGGTCGAGCCACGCCTTGAGTTGCGTCGGGATGGTGAAGTTGTACATCGGCGCACCGATCACCACGGTGTCGGCGGCGAGGAATTCGTCGAGGATTTCCGCGTTGCGCGCCACGCAAGGATGGCCTTCGGCCAGCACCGGCGTGAAGTGCGGCAGGGTTTGCGCGGCGAGGTCGCGATAGGTCACCTCGGCGCCGGGGTGTTCGGCGCGCAGGCGCGCGACGATGGCCGCGCTCAGGTCGCGCGAGGCCGAGTTTTCGCCGAGGACGCTGGAATCGACATGCAAGAGTTTCATGGGGTGTCTCCCTTCACGCCGCGACATGCGGTACGGGCTACAAGGTAGTCCCCGAACGCCCAGGCGATAAGATGGCAAAATCCGAACGGATCGTTCATCACGGAGAACGCCGTGTCTGTCGTCGCCGACCAGTTGCCCGACCTCAACGATTTCTATTTCTTCGCCGCGGTGGTCGAGCACGGTGGGTTCTCCGCCGCCAGCCGCGCGTTGAACGTGCCCAAGTCGCGCCTCAGCAAGCGCGTGTCGCAGCTCGAGGACGGCCTCGGCGTGCGGCTGTTGCATCGGACCACGCGCAAGTTCGTGGTCACCGAGGCCGGCGAACGTTTCTATCGCCATTGCCAGGCCATGCTGGCGGAAGCGCGCGCGGCGGCCGAGGACGCCGCGTCGCTGGGGGGCGAGGCGCGCGGCGTGGTGCGCCTGAGCTGCCCCGTGTCGCTGGCGCAAAGCCTGCTGGCGCCGATCCTTCCGCGTTTCCTCGACAGGCATCCGCAGGTGCAATTGCGGGTGCTGTCCAGCAATCGCCGTGTGGACGTGATCGGCGAAGGCTTCGACGTCGCCGTGCGCGTGCGCGACAAGCTGGATACCGATGCGGAACTGGTGGCACGCAGTTTCGGTCCCAAGCGCGTGGTGCTGGTCGCGAGTCCCGCGTTCCTGCGGGAGCATGGCGAACCGCACACGCCGCAGGAGTTGTCGGCGCTGCCGGTGCTCAGCCTGTTCGAACACGAAGGCGACCAGACCTGGGAACTCTACGACCGCGCCTGCGCAAGGACGTCGGTGCCGGTGCGGCCACGCCTGATCACCGGCGAGTTCAGGATCCTGATCGATGCGGCGCTGCAGGGCGTCGGCATCGCCTGGGTGCCCGAACAATCCTGCGTCGAGGAACTGCGCAGCGGCCGCCTGCGCGTGGTGTTGCCGGAATGGGGCTTGCCGCAGGGCATCCTGCACATCGTCTATCCCAGCCGCCGCGGCATGCTGCCCGCGGTGCGCGCGCTGGTGGATTTCCTGGCCGAGGCGTTCGAACACGCGCCGCCCTGATCCGTTCGGATCGTCCGTTGACCGCGTGCTAACATCGCCCGACTTCGGCCGTCCAAACGGAACGACGCAGATGCAAATCGAAACCAAGCTGCCCAGGGTCGGCACCACCATTTTCACGGTGATGAGCCAGCTTGCGCTGGAGCACAAGGCGGTGAACCTGGGCCAGGGATTCCCGGATTTCGAGACGCCCGCCAGCCTGCGCGATGCGCTGACCCGCGCGATGACCGACGGCAAGAACCAGTACGCGCCGATGAGCGGCATCCCGAAATTGCGCGAACAGATTGCCCTGCAGGTGGAACGCCTGTACGGACGCCGCATCAGCGCGGACACCGAAGTCACGGTGACGTCCGGCGCAACCGAGGCGATCTTCGCGGCGATCGCCTGTGCGGTGCACCCGGGCGACGAGGTCATCGTCCTCGATCCCTGCTACGACTGTTACGAGCCGGCGATTGCACTGGCCGGCGGCAAGGCCGTGCACGTGCCCTTGCGGCTGCCGGATTTTTCGGTGGACTGGCAGCGCGTGCGCGACGAGATCACGCCGAAGACGCGCATGATCATGGTCAACAGTCCGCACAATCCGTCCGGCGCGGTATTCGCGGAGCCCGATCTCGACGCGCTCGCGGCAATCGTCGCGCAGCATGGCCTGCTGGTGATTTCCGACGAGGTGTACGAGCACATCATCTACGACGGACGCGTCCACCTCAGCGTGTCGCGGCGGCCGGAACTGGCCGAACGCAGTTTCGTGATCTCCTCGTTCGGCAAGACCTGGCATTGCACCGGCTGGAAGGTCGGGTACTGCGTCGCGCCCAAGCTGCTGACCGCGGAATTCCGCAAGGTCCACCAATACCTCACCTTCTGCACCTTCCACCCCGCGCAATGCGCGTTCGCCGAGGTGATGGAAAGCGACCCGCAGCACGCACGCGACCTGGCCGGTTTCTACCAGGCCAAACGCGATCGCTTTCGCGAATTGCTGGCCGGGTCGCGTTTCGGATTGCCGGAGGTGCGCGGCGGCTATTTCCAGCTCGCCGATTATTCGGCGATCCGCGACATCGACGACCTGAACTTCTGCGAGTGGATGGTGCGCGAGGCGGGCGTCGCCGCGATCCCGGTTTCAGCGTTCTACGAAACCGCGCCGGACGCGAAACTGGTGCGCTTCTGTTTCGCCAAGAACGATGAAACGCTGCAATCTGCGGCAGAACGTTTGAAGAATCTCTAGCTGCTTCAGGTCCGTTCGTCCTGAGCCTGTCGAAGGATGAACGTCGAGGATCGTCCATGCAAAACCTGCGAGTTTCATTGGTCCAGGGCGCCACCCGTTGGCACGACCCGGCCAGCAACCGCGACTACTACGGCGCGTTGATCGCGCCGCTGGCGGGGCAATCCGATTTGATCGTGTTGCCGGAAACCTTCACCAGCGGGTTTTCCAACGAAGCCATCCACAACGCCGAGGGCATGGACGGCCCGACCGTGGCGTGGCTGCGCGCGCAGGCGAAGCAGCTCGATGCCGCCATCACCGGCAGCGTGCAGTTGCGGGTGGGCGGGGGTGTGTTCAATCGCTTGTTGTTCGTGACGCCGGACGGCGAGGTGCGGCATTACGACAAGCGGCACCTGTTCCGGTACGCCGACGAACACAAGCGCTATGCCGCCGGCCGCGACAAGCTGGTCGTCGAATGGAAGGGCTGGAAGATCTGCCCGCTGGTTTGCTACGACCTGCGCTTTCCGGTATTCACGCGCAACCGGCACGACGCGCAAGGCGGCTTCGACTACGACCTCGTGCTGTTCGTGGCCAACTGGCCCTCCGCGCGCGCGCATGCGTGGCGCACCCTGCTGCGCGCGCGCGCGATCGAGAACCTGGGCTATTGCATCGGCGTCAATCGCGTCGGCATCGACGGCAACCAGTTGCCGTATTCAGGCGACAGCGCGGTGTTGGACTTCATGGGCCAGGCCATGGCCGACCTCGGTGCGCAGGAGCAGACCGTGACCGTCGCGCTGGACCACGCCGCGCTCGCGGCATTCCGCGAGAAGTTCCCGGCGTGGATGGATGCCGACGCGTTCGAGTTGAGATGCTAGTCGATTGTTGAAAAAGTGCGATCCTGCACTTTTTCAACGCGCCGAGTCCGGCGCATGTCCGTACTCGGCTTCGTCAAATCAAGCATTCGAAATGCTTGATTTGCGGCGGGCCATCCTTGGCCCGCACAAGCAGGGTGTTTTCTCAACACCCTGCTTGTATCAGCGCGGGGCGGCGCGGTTGCGGCCGTTGCGGTTCCGGCGCGACCGGTTGGCGCGCGCGGCGTCGTTCTGCGTCCGCGAATGTTGCGGGTGCGCGTGGCCGTGCGACGCCTTGCGTTGGGCGCTCGCGGGTCTTGCATCGTCGCGCCGGTTCGGCTTGCGCGCGCGGGATTTGCCGCGCCGCTGGCCGGGTTGGGACGATGGCGCATTCGCATGTTCCGGGCGCAGCGTCCACGCGGGTTCGAAACCTTCCACGGATTCGACTGCAAGTGGTTGTTTCAGCAGCTTCTGGATGTCGCGCAACAGGCCTTCTTCTTCGCGGCTGACCAGCGACAGCGCAAGCCCTTCGGCGCCGGCGCGTCCGGTGCGGCCGATGCGGTGCACGTAGTCCTGCGCAACCATCGGCAGGTCGTAGTTCACCACCGCCGGCAACTGGTCGATGTCCAGTCCGCGCGCGGCGATATCGGTCGCGACCAATATCGTGGTGCCGCCGCGCTTGAAATCGGCCAGCGCACGGGTGCGCTGGTTCTGGCTCTTGTTGCCGTGGATCGCGGCGGCACGGAACCCGTGTTGTTCGAGGTGCCGGCACAGCTTGTCCGAGCCGTGCTTGGTGCGCGCGAACACCAGCGTCTGGCGGCGGCTGTCGGCGGCCAGCACGTGCAGCAGCAGGTCGCGCTTCCTGGCCGCATCGACCGGGTGCACGCGATGGCTGACGCCGGACGCGACGGCATTGGGCGTGGCCATCTGCACCTCGCGCGGCGAACGCATGAAGTTCGTGGCAAGTTGCTTGATTTCCGGCGCGAAGGTGGCCGAGAACAACAGCGTCTGGCGCTGCTTCGGCAGCACCGCGAGGATTTGCTTCAAGGCCGGCAGGAAACCCATGTCGAGCATGCGGTCGGCTTCGTCCAGCACCAGCCAGCGCACGCCGGACAGGTCGACGTTGCGGCGTTGCAGGTGGTCGATCAGGCGGCCGGGCGTGGCGACGACGAGGTCGGGCCCGCGGCGCAGGAACTGGACCTGGCCGCCCATCCCGACGCCGCCGAAGATCGCGCCGCTGCGTACGCGCAGGTGCTTGCCGTAGGCGCGGATGTTGTCGTGGACCTGCGCGGCCAGTTCGCGGGTCGGGGTGAGGATCAGCGCACGCGGGTTGTGCGCCGGCCCGTGCGCCGCGGAATCCAGCATCTGCAGCAGCGGCAGTGCGAACGCGGCGGTTTTGCCGGTGCCGGTTTGCGCGCCGGCCATGAGGTCGTGGCCATCCAGGACCTGCGGGATGGCCGCGACCTGGATCGGGGTGGGATCGGTGTAGCCCTGTTCGGCGAGCGCGCGCAGCAACGCGGGCTGGAGCCCGAGTGATTCGAAAGACATTGGAAAGCTCCTTGGGTAACCCGGAGCGTTCCCAAAACCGCGCTGCGAGCAGATGCAACCATTGACGGCGGCCGCGGATGCGGGGCCGGGTATGCGCGACGTGCGAGTGGCAGGGGATCGGATCGGTGCCGGAAGGCAACTCGATCGCGTCGATCCGCAAGGGAAGTTCGGGGTGCGGCGCGTCAAACGGTGCACAGTGTAGCGGGATACGGCGCGCGCCGCATCAGGTTTTTGCGGGCACCGGCAACGCGACGCTCGCCAGGCTGCGATAGCTTGCGCCGCCGCTGCGCAAGTCGCTCACCATCAGCGCCAGCGATTCGAAGGCGAGCGATGCAGCCGGTGCGGGTGGAATTTCCGGCAGGCAGCCCGGGCGCAGGCGCGCCAGCGTCAGGTGCGCCTTGAAGGCACGCGACTCCGCCTCGAATCCGGCTTTTTGCGCGAGCGTTTCGCATTCCCCCGCGAGTGCGAGCAGCGCATCCGGCGGGTCGAACTCCAGCACCACCAGCCGCGGTCGCGCGCGGTTCGGCCAGATCGCGCAACGTCGTGCGGAGAGTGCCGGCAAGCCGCGCGCCAGCGTCGGCAGCATGTGCTTGAGGTATTCGACCTGCGCACTCGTGGCCGCCCCGAAGAAACGCAGGGTCAGGTGCAGCGCCGCGGCTTCGACCCAGCGCGTGCCGCGCGCGCTGGCCGGCGAAGTCGCGGCCACTTCGCGGCAACGTTGCAGGGCGTCGCGGCTGGCGGCATCGGGAAGCAGTGCAAGGAAGCAGCGCGGGCTGCCGGGATCGCCGCTGGCCGGCGTGGGCGTCACAGCGCCTCGGCACCTGGTTGCGCGATCCGCGCCGGCACGGGCGGCTCGATGTCCGGCAGTTGTTCGGGACCGACCGCCCCGCCCGAGACGATGAAGGCCATGGCCTGGTCCATGCTCCAGTCGGTCATGATCAGGCGTTCGATCGGCACGAGTTCGAGGTAGCCGCCGGTCGGGTTCGGCGTGGTCGGCACGTACACCGCCGCGATCTCGCGCCCCGCGGTGTCGATGAAGGTGCGGGTCACGAAGCCGATCGATTTCAGTTGCGGCGAGGGAAAATCGATCAACACCACGCGCTGGGTGCCGCCCGGCTTGTTGCGCATCAGCGTCATCAGTTTCTTGACGCCGCCGTAGATGGTGTGGACCAGCGGCAGCTTCTGCAGGAACTTGTCGATGGTGCCGAGGATGCGGCGCCCGATCACGCGCGTGGACAGCCAGCCGAGCAGGTACAGTGCAACGAGGGTGAACACGAACGCGAGGATCGACTCCACCCAGTCGCGGTGCAGCGCCTGTGCCGCGTGCGGAGAACCAAGGCCGATCAGCTCGATGATGCCCGTCACCAGCGGCGAGCCCACGCCCGCGAGCAGGGTGAACACGAACTTGAACACCACCCAGGTGATCCACACCGGGATGAAGGCCAGCAGCCCCGTGATCAGGTAGCGCTTGATGTGGAGGGCGGGCATGGTCACGGCGTGGACTCCCTGGGCAGGGCATTGTAGTGGAGGCGCGCGCGCCGTCAGGGTGTGATTTTTTCCGCGCCGCGGCGAATCATGGGGGAGTGGATCGGACAGCGGATCGGAATGCGGACAATGCGTGATCGGGAACGACAGCAGCGATTCGAGGGCTTGCTGCGCGAGCACCAGCGGATCGTGTTCAAGGTTGCGCGTGTGTACGCGCGGGACCTGCACGAACGCGACGACCTGGCGCAGGAAATCGCCGCGCAGCTGTGGCGTTCCTTCGGCGCGTTCGACGAACGCCGCGCCAGGTTCTCGACCTGGATGTATCGGGTGGCGTTGAACGTCGCGATCTCGTATGCGCGCAGTGCAAATCGTTCCCTGGCTCCCCATCTCGAACCCCTCGACGGCGCGCATCTCGAAAGCGTTGCAGGCCCCGATACATCGCATGACGAATCGTTGGAACGCGGCGAACGCGTGGCTGTGCTGAACGCTTTCATCGGCAGCCTGGATGCACTCAATCGCGCGCTCGTGCTGCTGTACCTCGAAGACCGCGCCTACGTCGAGATCGCTGCGGTGCTCGGCATCAGCGAAACCAATGTCGCGACCAAACTCAACCGCATCAAACAAAAACTGCGCGCACAAGCCGGCGCACTCACGGGAGCATGACCATGGAACTCGAAGACATCAAGCGGGCGTGGCAGGAGATGGAATTGCGCCAGGACGGCATGGCAGCGCTGTGGCTCGCGGAATATCGCGACCGTCGCAAGGACAAGACACGTTCGATCCTGCGCTGGAGCATCGCCGGGCAGGTTGCCGAACTGGCGATCTGGGTCGTGTTCACCGCGTGGATTGCGTCGTTCTGGGTAGCGCATCGCGAGGTGACGCATTGGCTGGTCATCGGCCTTTTGCTGCATGTCTACGGCGTCGCCGGCATCTGGTCCGCCGCCACCCAGCTGTTGTTCTTGAGCCGCATCTATCTGTTCGACGCGCCGGTGCTGACCCTGCAGAAGCGGCTCGCACAACTGCGCCGGTTCCGGGTGTGGTCCACGCTGGCACTGGGCTTGCCGTGGTGGTGCCTGTGGCTGCTGGTACCGCTGGCCGCCCTGTATCAGTGGACCGGGGTGGACGGGTTCGCCGCGGGGTCGGGATGGGTATGGGCCACCATGGCGGTGGGTGTCGCCGGAATGGGGTTCAGCGTGTGGTTGGCGCGACGCTTGGCCGGCCGCCCCATCGCATCGCCGTGGGTCCGGCGCATCGTCGACGACATGAGCGGATGCAATTTGCTTCGCGCCTCGCGTCAACTGGATGAGCTTGCCAGGTTCGATCGCGAGTGAGCGGCTGCCGAAAAAATACCGGCGCGATTGCTCGCGCCGGTCGGAAGGTTCCGCGATGCAGCGCGTGCAACGGCTACTTGCCGCCCTGGTTGTCGTTCGCTTCGATGAAGGCCGCGGCATCGTCGTGCAGTTGCTTCAGCGATGGCAGGTGCGCGTACACCATGTGCCCGGACGGGAAGAACGCGTAGGAGATGTTTTTCTGCAGCGATTCCGGAATCGGCAGGTGCTCCATCTCGTACACCGCGGTGTAGAACGGCGTGGCGAGGTCGTAGAAACCGCCGAACAGTTTCACCTTCATGTTCGGGTTGTATTTCATCGCCACCGCGAGGTCGAGCATCACGTTCGGCGTGCCGCCGCGCGAAAAGCGCTGGCCCGGCGCCTTGTGCTTCCAGTCCCAGTGGAAATCGTCGGCGCCGTACACCGACGGCCGGAAGGTCATGCCGTCGCCGAACTTCAGGTCGTTGCGGACGTAGTTGTTGAACGCGGACACGTAGGCCGAACTGATCGCCGCGGATTGCGGGTCGTAGTCCGATGTCTTGCCGAGAGGATCCATCGACGGGCCCGAGAAGCGGGTGTCGAGGCGCCCGGTGGTGGTGTCGGTACCGTTCTGCAATTCGTGCTCGAACATGCCGCCGGTGACGCGCAGGTCGGCCTTCAACAGGTAGGCAACCGGCAGGCCGGTGTAGTCGCTCAACTTCTGCGCGATCTGCAGTTTCTTCCCGGCGCTCAATGTCGAGCCCGCGGCCAGCGCCTGCTCGTAGTCGGTGGTGGCCCAGCGGGTGGCTTCCTGCAACAGCGGTGCAAGCCCGCCGCCGTCGTATTTCGGCAACTTGTGGTGGTACCACGCGGTCGCGGCGAAGGTCGGCAGTCCCAAAACGTAGGACATGTCCACACCGGGGTTCATGTTGGCGCCGTCGATGCTGAGCGAGAAGTTGAGGATCTGCGACAACAGCATCACGCCGTTGAGGTCCACGTTGTATTGGGTCTGCAGCACGTTCGAGAGCACCGCCGAACGCGTGGTGCCGTAGCTTTCGCCGAACAGGAATTTCGGCGAATTCCAGCGGTCGTACTTCGACAGGAACTGGGTGATGAAACGCGAGAACGCCTGCGCGTCGCCATCGATGCCCCAGTACTCCTTGGCCAGTTCCTTGTGGCTCTTGGCGCGCGCGGCGTCGTCCTTGCCTTGGGCAAGCAGGCGGCCGAAGCCGGTGCCCGGCATGTCGATGAACACCAGGTCGCTCGCGTCCAGCAGGCTGTAGTCGTTGTTGACCAGCTGGTACGGTGCGGCCGGCGTGTGCGTGTCGTCATTGGTGACGATGCGCTGCGGACCCCACGCGCCCATGTGCAGCCACACCGTCGAGGAACCGGGACCGCCGTTGTAGATGAAGGTGACCGGACGTTTGGATAGATCGACGCCCTGCTTGAAGTAGGCGACGTAGCTCATCGCCACCTGCGGCGTACCTTCGTCGATGCCGGTGCCGTCCAGCACCAGCGTGCCGGCGACGGCTTCGTAACTGATGGCCTTGCCTTCCACGGTGACGGTGCCGTGGGTAATGGACGACAGCGGCTTCGACAATTTCTGGATCAGCGATTCGGATTCATCGCCCTTGCCCGCGCTGGCTTGCGCGGAGCTGCCGGCGCTGGATGGCGGCGCGGCGGCGAAGGCGGGCGCGCTGCACAGCAGCAACGAGGCGAGCGCGACGGCAAGGCGATGGGCTTTCATGGAGACCCCCGGTGACATGGACAGGATGCCCGGCGCAGCCTGCACCGGAACCGCCCGAGTATGCGCGCATTGGCGCGTGGGGGCATACCCCGAAAGTCATGTTCACGACAGGCAAGAAAAACCGGCGCGACTTTCATCGCGCCGGTCGGGCACTGCCAGATTTGGCGAAGAAAGTTACTTGCCGCCGCCCTGGTTGTCGGTGGCGTCGATGAACGCGGCGACGTTGTCATGCAACTGCTTCAGCGACGGGATGTGCGCGTACACCATGTGGCCCGACGGATAGAACGCATAGGTGATGTTCTTGCGCAGGCTCTGCGGGATCGGCAGGTGGTCTTCCTCGTAGATCGCCGCGTAGAACGGCGTCGCGAGATCGTAGAAGCCGCCGTTCAACATCACCTTGAGGTTCGGGTTGTACTTCATCGCGTCGGCAAGATCGACCATCACGTTGAGCGTGCCCGAACCGTCGTCCCACGGCGGGGCGCCCGGGGTGCGGTGCTTCATGTCCCAGTTGAAATTGGCGTCGTACACGTCGGGGCGGTATTTCATGTCCTGGCCGAACTTCAGTTCGTTGCGCACGTAGTCGTTGAATGCCGACACGTAGGCCGAACTGATCGCGGCCGACTGCGGGTCGTATTCCGATTCCTTGGCCATCGGATCCATCTCGGGGCCGGAGAAACGCGTGTCCAGACGTCCGGTGGCGAGGTCGTCGCTGATCTGCAACTGCTGCTCGAACATGCCGCCGCTGACGCGCAGGTTGGCCTTGATCAGGTAGGCGACCGGCAGGCCGGTGAACTCGTGCAGCTTTTCCGCTACCGCCTTCTCCTTGGACGGATCGAGCGTGGAACCGGCGTACAGCGCGTCGCGGTATTCGGTCTTGGCGAATTCGACGGAATCCTTCAGCAGTTGTTCCAGTTTCTCGCCGTCGTACTTCGGCAGCTTGTGGTGGTACCACGCCGTCGCGGAATAGGTCGGGAGCGCCAGCACGTAGGGCAGGTCGTTGCCGGGATCGGCGCCGGGACCGTCGATGCTGGTGCCGAAGTTGAGGATCTGCGACAGCAGGATCACGCCGTTCAAATCGATGTTGTCGTCGCCCTCGAGGATCGCCGCCAGCACCGCCGAACGGGTGGTGCCGTAGCTTTCGCCGAACAGGTACTTGGGCGAGTTCCAGCGGTTGTACTTCGACAGGAACTGGGTAATGAAACGCGAGAACGCGTGCGCGTCGCCATCCACGCCCCAGATCTTCTTGGCCAGTTCCTTGCGGTCGGCGGCGCGCGCGGCATCGTCCTTGCCCTGCGGCAGCAGCCGGCCGAAACCGGTGCCCGGCATGTCGATGAAGACCACGTCGCTGGCGTCGAGCAGGCTGTAATCGTTGTTGACCAGTTGGTACGGCGCGGCGGGCGTATGCGTGTCATCGTTCGTGACGACGCGTCTCGGACCCCACGCGCCCATGTGCAGCCACACGGTCGAGGAACCCGGGCCGCCGTTGTAGATGAACGTGACGGGGCGTTTCGATGGATCGACGCCCTGCTTGAAATACGCGAAGTAGCTCATCGCGACTTCGGGCGTGGATTCCTTCGATCCCGTGCCATCGATCACAAGCGTGCCCGCGACCGCCTTGTAGCTGATCGCCTTGCCCTCGACCGTGACCGTGCCGGTGGTGGTGGACGACAGCGGTTTCATCAGCCGCTCGGTCAGGCTTTCCGTCGGACCGCTGTCGCTGCCGGTGCTGGCGGAGCTGGCCGGCGCGGACGAACCCGGCGGCGCGGCGAAGGCGGGGGCGCTGCACAACAGCAGCGAGGCGAGTGCAGCGGCAAGACGGTCGGGTTTCATTGGCGCTCCGGTTGAGGGACAAGAAGGGCCGGCGCCTGCGGGCGCCGGGGCCGCCGGAGTATGCGCGCACGTGGACGCGGGGGCATACGCCACAAGTCATGCCTGCGGGAATGCCGGGCATTCCGGATCCGGGTGCGTCCTCACCGCAACTGCCGTCCGGTTACGCAAAAAAACCGGCGCGCCGCAGCGCGCCGGTTCGAGGTTTCCGCGCGTGCTCCGGACTACTTGCCCTGGTTGTGGGTCGAATCGATGAACCTCGCGACATCGTCGTGCAGTTTCTGCAGCGAAGGCAGGTGCGCGTAGACCATGTGGCCGGACGGATAGAACGCGTAGGAGATGTTCTTCTGCAGCGATGCCGGGATCGGCAGGTGCTCCAGTTCGTAGGTGGCTGCGTAGAAGGTGGTGGCGAGGTCGTACAGGCCGCCGGCCATCATCACCTTCAGGTTCGGGTTGTACTTCATCGCGGCCGCGAGGTCGCCCATCACGTTGACGCTGGGCCAGGCGAAGCCCGCGCCCGGAGCCTTGTGCTTGAAGTCCCAGTCGAAGTCCTCGGCGCCGTAGGCCGACGGACGGTACTGCATGCCTTCGCCGAACTTGAGGTCGTTGCGCACGTAGTTGTTGAAGGCCGACACGTAGGCCGAACTGATCGCCGCGGACTGCGGGTCGTAGTCGGCTTCCTTGCCGAGCGGATCCATCGCCGGACCGGAGAAGCGGCTGTCGAGGCGGCCAGTGGTGGTGTCGCTGTCGGTCTGCAGCTCCTTCGCGAACATCCCGCCCGTGACGCGCAGGTTGGCCTGCAGCAGGTAGGCGACCGGCAGGCCGGTGAAGTCGTGGAGTTTCCCGGCGACCTCGCGTTTTTGCTGCGGACCCAGCGTCGCGCCGGCGTACAACGCGTCGTGGTATTCGCCCTTGGCGAACGCGATGGCGTCGTTCAACAGCTTGCCGAGCTGGCCGGCGCCGTACTTCGGCAGCTTGTGGTGGTACCACGCGGTGGCGGCGTAGGTCGGCAGCCCCACCATGTAGGGCAGGTCGTTGCCGGGATCGGCTTCCGCACCGTCCACGCTGGTGCCGAAGTTGAGGATCTGCGACAGCAGGATCACGCCGTTGAGGTCGACGTTGTCCTGCTCCTGCAGCACGTTCGCGAGCACCGCCGAGCGCGTGGTGCCGTAGCTTTCGCCGAACAGGTACTTGGGCGAATTCCAGCGGTTGTACTTCGACAGGAACTGGGTGATGAAATGCGAAAACGCCTGCGCGTCGCCATCGACGCCCCAGGTCTGCTTGGCCAGGCGCTTGTGGTCCTGCGCCCGCGCGGCATCGTCCTTGCCCTGCGGCAGCAGCCGGCCGAAACCGGTGCCCGGCATGTCGATGAAAACGAGGTCGCTGGCATCCAGCAGGCTGTAGTCGTTGTTGACCAGTTGGTACGGCGCCGCAGGCGTGTGGGTGTCGTCACGGGTCACGACGCGCTTCGGACCCCACGCGCCCATGTGCAGCCACACCGTCGAGGAACCGGGGCCGCCGTTGTAGATGAAGGTGATCGGCCGCTTGGACGGGTCCGCGCCTTGCTTGAAGTACGCGAAGTAGCCCATCGCGATTTCAGGCGTGGATTCCTTCGATCCCGTGCCATCGATCACCAGCGTGCCGGCCACGGCTTCGTAGCTGATCGATTTGCCCTCGACGGTGACGGTGTCGTGGGTCGTCACGGACAACGGCGTCGACAATTTCCGTGCCAGCGATGCGGATTGGTCCGTGTCTGCCTGACCGGAGGGCGCCGGGCTGTCGGGCGGGGCGGCGAAGGCGGGCGCGCTGCACAGCAGCAGCGCAGCGAGGGCAGCGGCGAGTCGGTTGGCGTGCATGGACGATCCCCGGATGGTCGATGGATGGAACCCCGCGCAGGATCGCGTCGGGATCCGGCAGTATGCGTGGTGCCCATCGCAAGTCCATGCGTCGCAAGTCATGCATGCCGCGTACACCGGGGGATGTGCTCGGCTCAGTGCATGGCAGTCGACAGCAGGGCGTCTTGCGTCGGGAGCACGCGCACGACCCTGAAGCCCACGTTGGTGTAGCCGACGTCCGAATCCGCGGTGCCCTCGCGCCCCAGTGGTGTCTGGCGGCTGCCGTCGCGCCAGGAAAGCCCGCGGAACAGGCGTGAACCGGGGCTGCCGCCAGCCAGCCATTCGCGGACATTGCCGTACATGTCATAGGCGCCGACGCCGCTGGCGGCATAACGCCCGACCGGCGCGGTTTGCGCGGCGCCGTCGTTGCAGGGCAAACGGTCTACGTCCAGCCTGTCCCGACGACTGGCGTCGTCCACGTTGCCGAGCTTGCACGGATTGCCTTTCGGCTCGCCCTGCGCCGCGCGCAACCACTGTTGGCTGCTCGGCAGGCGATAGGTTTCGCTGGTGGTTTTCGACAGCCACGCGACATACGCGGCGGCATCATCCCAGCTCACGCACACCACCGGATGATCGTCGCCCTGTGCAAAGCCCGGTGCCTGCCAACTGAGATGGCGCAGTCGCGAGAACGGATTGTGGGCCACGCGGCAACGCGACGCAGGGCGGTGCGTCGCGTGCGCGAAGACGGCGTAATCCGCGCGCGTCACTTCCACGCGCGCGATCGCGAAAGCCGGCGCATTACCGGATGCAGGCACGTACACCAGTCGAGGACCGCCGGGATCACGCATGTCCTCGCCCGCCGGCCGCGCACTTGCAAGGCGTTGCGCCCCGGCAAGATCGGACCCGGCGGGAAACTTCGCGGGCAATGCCTTGGCGAGGGGTTCCAGCGCCGCGACCTTCGGCGAATCGTGCGCGCGTGCAGCTTGCACGACGGCATCACCGACCCGCCGCGCCAACCGGTTGTGGTAGCGGCGCCATTCGCGTCGTGCACGGGGATCCGTGTGTTCCGCCAGTTCGTCGCCCAGCTTCACCATGTCGACGATCCCGGTGGCGCCGTGCGGGGCGTTCCAGGTGTTGTCCAGTCGATCACGCAGCGTGGCCAGGATCGCGTCGATACCCGCCATGGCGGCCCGGTTGCCCGGATCGAATGCAAGGGCCGCGAGGTAATGGCTTGCCGCGTTGTGGAACGGCGGCGAAAAAAGGTGGCCGCTGGCGCGCAGCGTATCGGCCGTGGCGACAAGGCCCTGCACGCGTTCCGCGAGGGGGGAAGCGGTGCCAGCTACCGCGGGTGGCGCCGACACCGGAGACTGCGCGGCCGTCGTCGTGGAAGCGGGGTTTCCTGCAGTCGTTGCCGCAGCCGCGCTGCGGGCGGCAAGGGTGGCGGGTGCCGGTTGCTGGCTCCATGGTGCCCAGCCGGCCAACGCCGCGATCAGGCTGGCCAGGATCGCGGCAGGCCACGCCCACTGCGACGCGCGTTGGCGTTGCGCACCGCCGGCGGTGCGGGGCGTGTACCCGGGGCGGGCAAGCACCGCGCCCAGTGCGACGGCCATTTCCCGCGCGCCATGGAACCGCCGCTCCGGTGGTTCGGCCATGGCCCGGTCGAGCCATGCCTGCCAGGCGCATGCCCTGGGCGGCAATCGCGGAACGGATTGTCCGGCATCCACCGTGGCCGGGGCGATGCTGTTCCTGCCATGCAGCGGCAACCTGCCTGCCAGCAGCTCGCAGGCCAGCATGCCGACGCTGTACAGGTCCGAACGCGGGCCGGGCGGATCGCCATGCACTTGCTCCGGACTGAGATAGCGTGTCGCGCCGGTGCGCGGCAGACCTGCTTCGCACATGCAACGTGCGATCCCGAAATCGGCGAGATGCGCGTGCCCCTGCTTGTCGAACAGGATGTTGGACGGCTTGATGCCGCCATGCAGCATGCCGTGTCGATGCGCGTGATCCAGCCCGTCGAGCAGATCGCGCACCAGCATGGCGGTCCTGCGCGGGTTGCCGAACACGTCACGGCGCGTCCGTTCGAAACCGAACAGCAGGGGCATCGAATGGAACAGGTGGCCGTCGGCGGTGTGCCCGATTGCGCGGATGCCGACGATGTTCGGATGCGGGATTCGCGCACTCGCCTGCAGCAGTCGTTCCAGACGAGCGAGCACGTCGAGGTCGACCCGATGGAAGATCTTGACGGCCGCGACCCGTCCGCTCGAAAGCTCCGTGGCCGCGTAGACGGCGGCGGAGCCGCTGGCACCGATCCATTGGATCAACCGGTAACCGGGTACCCCGGTGGGGCGGGCGCGGTAGGCGTTCATGGACGCAGCAGGCGCGGTTTGCTCGAAGTCGCCGGCCGGCCAGGCACGCCGTCGACCTTCCAGCCTGCGATTCGCCCGGCATCGCTCCGGTGCGCGGAACCGGGAGCAGGCAAGGGGTTTGCCGTGGCGATGGATGGGAAGGTTCCCATCGGAGTCCGCCCCTCCATGGCGGTCTTTCAGATGAAGTGGCTCCTGTCGATGATACAACCATGCAGCGTACCCAGCCTGGCGCCTGATCCTTCGCCGTGGTGCAGGCCTTGTCGCTGCGCCTTGCGTCCGTTTCGGCATCGACGCGGCGGTGCCGTGTGGTCGCAGCCGGGGGCCGTCAAGGGCCGGAAGCCGCGGGCGGTGCAGGGTGCGCCGCATCGATCACGCGCAGCACGCGGAAGCCCACGTTGGTGTAGCCGACATCCGAGTTCGCGGTGCCCTCGCGCCCGAGCGGCGTCTGGCGGCTGCCGTCGCGCCAGGAAAGTCCGCGGAACACGCGTGAGCCGGGGCCGCCGCCAGCCAGCCATTCGCTGACGTTGCCGTACAGGTCGTAGGCGCCGACGCCGCTGGCGGCATAACGTCCGACCGGCGCGGTTTGCGCGGCGCCGTCGTTGCAGGACAAGCGGTCGTTGTCCATCGCGCTCTGGCGGCTGACGTCGTCGACGTTGCCGAGCTTGCACGGATCGCCTTTCGGCATGCCTTGCGCCGCGCGCAGCCATTCCGCGCCGCTGGGCAGGCGATAGGTTGCGCCGGTGGTTTTCGACAACCACGCGGTGTATGCGACGGCATCGTCCCAGCTCACGCACACGACGGGGTGATCGCCGCCCTGCGCGAAGCCCGGCGCCTGCCAGGTGAGGCGGCGCATGCGCGAGAATGGGTTGTAGGCCTCGAGGCAACGCGATGCGGGGCGATGCGTCGCGTGCGCGAAGGCTGCGTAATCCGCGCGCGTCACTTCCACGCGCGCGAGCGCGAAAGCCGGGGTTTTGCCGGATGTCGGCACGTACACCAGCAGCGGACCGCCCCGGTCGCGGAGTTGCGATCCAGTGGTGGGACGCGCGGCGTTGCGTTCGGCCGCGGCGAGGTCGAATCCCGCCGGGTACGCCGCCGGCAGGGCTTCCGCGAGGGGCTTCAATGTCGCGAGTCGCTTCGGATCGCGCGCGGCGACCGCGCCGACCACGGCGTCGCCGACCTGTTTGGCGAGATCGCTTCGCTGTTGACGCCAGCCACGGCTTGCCAGCGATCCGGCGTGCCCGGCCAGCAGATCGCAGCGTTTCACGAGGGCCGCGACATCGTCGAGCCTGTCTTCGCGCCAGGCCTGGTCCAGCCGGCGCCGCAGCGTGGCCAGCACGGCATCGATGCCGGCGAGCGCGGCCTGGTTGCCGGGGTCCAGCACCAGCACCGTGAGGTATTGATGCACGGCGTTGTTGCCGGACGGCTGGAACAGGTGTCCGGCGGCGCGCGACGCATCGGCCTGCGCGACGAGCATGCGGATGCGCTCTCCGAGCAGCGAAGCGGTGCCCGATTCCGCCACGCTTGCCGCGCTCGCGGGTGGTGCGGCCGTGCTGGGTGCAGCGACGCCTGGCGTTGCCATCACGGCCGGAGCGGATGGCGCGTCGCCCGCGGGATGGCGGCCGAAGGTCGCCCAACCCGCCGCGGCCGCGACTGCAGCGATCGAGGCGGCGGCGCCGATCGCCCACGCGGGAACACCGACGCGCGGCCTGGCGCGAGGCGGCTGCGCGCCGGTGCCGCGTCCGTCGATCGTCGAAAGCGCGTCGGCCATGTCCTGCGCACTCTGGAAACGTTGCTCGGGCGACTTCGCCAGGGCCTTGTCGATCCAGGCCTGCCACGCACCCACCATCGGCGGCAGGCGCGGGACGGGTTGCTCGATGTGGGCGACCGCGGTCGCCACGGCATCCTCGCCCTCGAACGGCAGCGACCCCGTCAGCAGCTGGTAGGCCAGCACGCCGATGCTGTAGAAATCCGAGCGCTGTCCGGGCGCGTGGCCGCGCGCCTGTTCGGGACTTTGATAATTGGCGGCGTCGGGGTGTGGACAGCCGATTTCCGCCGCGCCGCGCGCGATGCCGAAGTCCGCCACCAAGGCATGCCCGTACGCGTCGAGCAACACGTTGGTGGGCTTGATCCCGCCGTGCACGATCCCGCAGCGATGCGCGTGGCCGACGGCGTCCAGCACTTCGCGTAGCAATGCGGCGACCCTCAGCGGCTTGGCGCGCAGGGTGTGCGCGGACAATTTCGCGCTCACCAGGAACGGCATCGAATGGAACAGCCGGCCCTCGGCGGTGTGCCCGATCTGGTGCGCGCCGAGGATGCGCGGATGCGACAAGCGCGCGTTGGCGCGCAGCAGCGGTTCGAAGCGCGCCACGGTCTGGGCGTCGGGCAGGTTGAACACCTTCACCGCAACCTGGCGCTCGAGCGAGCGCTGGATCGCCTCGTACACGGTCGCGGCGCCGCCGCTACCGATTGCGCGGACCAATCGGTAACCCGGCACTTCCGGGAGCTGGGCACTGTCGTTCATGGAGGGTCGTTCCCGACCGTCACCCGCATTGCGCCCGGGCGTTGCAGCGGATCGATGGCGCGCAGACCCGCCACGCGCCGGCGCATGGAGTCCGGCCCGCGGGGCGGTTTGCCGTGGCGGCATCGAGTTGGGCGACGCGGTGCGATCAGTCTCCGCCCGTGTGGCGGTTTTCCAAATGGAACCGATGCATCAGCCGATGCATGAAAGGTGCCAGCAGCAAGCCAGCCGTGCCGACCAGCACCAGGCCGCTGTACAGCGCGTAGAAACCCGCGAACAGCTTGCCGGCATCGGTGTGAAGTGTGTCCACCGGGCCCATGCCGCCCAGGATCATCGATGCGTTCAGGAAGGCATCCAGCCAGCCCATGCCCTCGGTCAGGCGATAGCCGAGCATGCCGATGAGGAGGGACACCGCGATGACCGCGGCGGCCGCGGCCAGCGTCTTGCCGACCCGGCGCAGCAGGAACAACCGCCAGGGCAGCAACGGCTCCGAGCGGTGTTCGTAGCGGAACACGCGACGACTCAGAACAGCAGCGAAGACATCTGGCGGCGCGTGGCCGCGACCAGCGACTCGTCGTTCACGATGCGGAACGCGTCGAGCAGGCGCTTGCGCGCGAGGCCGTCGTTCCAGCCGCGCTCGGCGGCCAGGATCGCCAGCCAATGTTGCATCGCATCCGCCGCATCGCCGCCCAGCAACTGGCGTACGCCCAGGCCGTCGTGCGCTGCGAAGTCGCGCGGATCGCGTTCTACCCGCGCCAGCAATTCGGCCGCTCCCGGGATGCCGGCGAGCGATCCCTGCATCGCCAGCAGTGCCGCCAGCGCCTTGGCGCGATCGTCTTCGGCGAGGTCGACGGGCAGGGCATCCAGCGTCGCCTGCGCGTTCGCGGTGTCGCCCGTGCGCGCTTTCGCAAGCGCGAGGTCGAGCTTCAACGCCGCGTCGTCGGGCGCGGCCGCCAGCGCCTTCTCGATGCGCGCGATCGCGGCCTTGGGCGTCTCCGCCGGCGCATTGTCGTCCTCGACTTCCTGCGCCGGCGCCTCGATGCGCGTCGCCGGTTCGATGCGATGGCGTTTCAGGAATTCCCGCACCTGCGATTCCGGCAGCGCGCCGGAAAACGCGTCCACGATCTGGCCGCCCTGGATCAACACCACGGTCGGGATGCTGCGCACGCCAAACATGCCGGCGAGCTGCTGTTCCTTGTCGCAGTCGATCTTGGCGAGCCGGAACGCACCCGCGTACTCGCCCGCGAGCTTTTCCAGGGTCGGGCCGAGCGTCTTGCACGGCCCGCACCAGGTTGCCCAGAAATCCACCAGTACCGGGGTTTCCAGCGAAGCCTGCAGGACATCGGCTTCGAAGTTGGCTTCACCGGCTTCGAACACGAACGGATCGGCAGCCGCGGTCGCGCCTTCGGGTTGGGGTTTGAGGTTCATGGGCGTTCCTGGTTGACCCGGACTTCAACAGAACCAGTCGTCATTCCGGGGCCGCGCGCAGCGCGGAACCCGGAATCCATTTTGATCCGGTCTGAAACAATTGGATTCCCGCTTGCGCGGGAATGACGGCAAAAAAAGGACGAGGCTTGCCTTAACTGGAGGCGTTCCTCTCACATTCCAAGGCTGGATTCCAGCGCGGCATCGGTGGGCTTGTCGTCCTGCTTGTAGACCGTACCCGCCTTCATCACGAAATCCACCTTCTTCATCAACGCAATGTCGTCGAGCGGATTGCCCGGCACCGCGACCACGTCGGCGTACTTGCCGGCCGTGATGCTGCCGAAATCATTCTGGTGCTTCAGCAGCGTCGCGGCGTGGGTGGTGGCGGCCTGGATCGCATACATGGGTGGCATGCCCGCCTGCACCATGTACACGAACTCCTGGGCGTTCTCGCCGTGCGGGTACACGCCGGCATCGGTGCCGAACGCGATCTTGACGCCCGCCTTGTAGGCCTTGCCCGCGGTGGCCAGGATCTTCGGGCCGACTTCCAGCGCCTTGCGCGCGACCTGCGGCGGATACCAGCCTTCCTTCGCCTTCGCCATCACGAACTCGCCGGCGATGATGGTCGGCACGTACCAGGTGCCGTGCTGCTTCATCAGCTTCATGTCCTCATCGTCCATGAAGGTGCCGTGTTCGATCGAATCGACGCCGCCCAGCACCGCGCGGCGGATGGCTTCGGCGCCATGCGCATGCGCGGCCACGGTGAAGCCGTAGTCGCGCGCGGCGGTGGTGACGGCCTTGATCTCCTCGATCGTCATCTGCGGATTCTCCGAGCTGGACGATTCATCCAGCACGCCGCCCGAGGGCATGATCTTGATGAGGTCCGCGCCCTCCTTGTAATGCTGGCGCACGGCCTTCCACGCGTCCGCGGGCGAATTGATGATGCTGTCCTGCGGACCCGGATCGCCCTGCAGATCCTGACGGTAGCCGTCGCTACCGTCCGCATGTCCACCGGTCGAACCGATTGCTTCGCCCGCGCTGAAGATGCGCGGACCGGCGGTCTCTCCCTTGTTGATCGCGTTGCGCAGCGCGATCGTGCCGTACTTGACGTCGCCGACGTTGCGCACGGTGGTGAAGCCGGCCAGCAGCGTGCGGCGAGCGAACACGGTGCTCTCGATGGCGTAGTCGGCAGGGTTCAGGCGGAACTGGTCGCTGTAGCTGGTTTTGCTGAACTGTCCATCGAGGTGCGTGTGCGAATCGACCAGCCCCGGCAGGCAGGTATCGTTGGCCGGCATCTCGATCACCTTGGCGCCGTCGCGGCTCACCGAACCCGCCACCACTTCCTTGATGCGCTGGCCATCGACCACGATGCTGGTCGCACCCAGCATCTTGCCGGCGACCGTGTCGATCAGGTGCGCGCAATGGATCACCGTCAGCGCCGGCGCTTCCGATGTGGTCGGCGCTTCGGCCGCCTGCGCGACACCCATCGTCAGCGCGGCGATCGCGATCGCCAGCGGAAGTTTGCGGAACGTGCTTCCGTGGATCAGGCCTTTGTGAAACGGGCCGCGACGCGTCGATGCTTGCATGACCACCCCTCGTGATGTGCCAAGCGCCGCATCTTAGCGAATGCGCGGCAAGCATGGGCGCCTGGACCGGGGTGGCCATCCGGGAATGTCGGGATCACCCGCGCAGCGCGGCCTCGATGGTGGCGATGTCGATCTTCTGCATCGTCATCATCGCGTCGAACGCGCGCTTGGCGGCGACGCGGTCGGGACTGGTATACGCGTCCATCAGGACGCGCGGGGTGATCTGCCAGGACAGGCCGAAGCGATCCTTGCACCAGCCGCACTCGCTTTCGGTGCCGCCGTTGCCGACGATGGCGTTCCAGTAGCGATCGGTCTCGGCCTGGTCGCGCGTGTAGACCTGGAACGAAACCGCTTCGTCGAACTTGAATGTCGGGCCGCCGTTCAAGCCGAGGAATGGCATCCCGAGCACGGTGAATTCCACCGTCAGCACGTCCCCCAGCTTGCCGGCCGGGTAGTCGCCCGGCGCGCGGTGCACGGCATCCACGTGCGAATCCGGAAAGGTCCTGGCATAGAAGTTGGCGGCCTCCTCGGCCTGGCCGTCGAACCACAGGCAAACCGCGATGTTCCTTCCTGCTTGGGCGTGGGGCATGTCTCGATCCTCTTGGCGGGCGGTGGCGCGAAACCGCCGGGATTGCTGTCGCATGGTCGCGCTCATGGGTGCGACGAACGAAGGCGGCGGCAATCGACATGGTCCCGCCTCCGCTTGGCGCGAAAAACATTTCTGCCTCTCGATGTTGCCGTACCCGTCCGGTGCGTTGCACATGGGGCACGTGCGCAACTACACGATCGGCGACGTGATCGGCCGCTTTGCGCGGATGCAGGGCAATGAAATCGCCTCGGGCTCCGGGACCTCGATCTCCTGCGCCATCCCTAGGCACCTTCGGAACCCGCTTTCCCCGGCTTGCCGAGCACGAGAAGCAGCAGCGCGCCGCTGGCGAGAACCCCAACGCCGATCCAGGCGGCATTGAACCCGCCAAGCTCCTGGCTGCTCACGTAGGACAGGCTCGCCCACAGCATGTAGGCGCACATCGCGCAGAAGAGCAGGGGCAGCAGCGGATAGATGGGCACGCGAAACGGCCTCGGCACGTCGGGTTCGCGTACACGCAGGACAAACAGTGAAATTCCCGACAGCAGGAAGAAAATCCAGAACACCGGTGCAGTGAACTCGACCATCGCCTTGAAGCCGCCGCCAGCCGACGACCCGATCACCACCAGCACGAGAGCCGCAGCCGATTGCAAGGCCAGGGCCACCCTGGGCGTCCCGCGGGTCTCGTCCCACCCGCCCAGGCGGGACAGCGAAGGCCAGTCGCGACCAACCGCGAAATTGGTCCGGGAACCCACGATCATCGTCGCGTTGATCGACGTCAAGGCCGCGACGGCCACCATGGCCGATATCAGCATCGCGCCCGCCGGCCCGAAAGCCGCCTTGAGCAAGTCCGCTGCGACCGCGTTCGATTGCGCCATGCCGGCCATGCCAAGGCCGCGCCAATAAGCCCAGTTGACCGCGAGGTACAGCGCGGTGATGGCGAGGATCGACAGGACCAAGGCCTTGACCATGTTGCGACGCTCGTCCTTCAGTTCCGCGCTGATGTAAGCGGCTTCGTTCCACCCGCCGAAGGTCAGGAGTACGAAGACCATGGCAAGGCCAAAGGCCGCCAACGACGGCGCACCGGCCGGTGCGGCCTCGGCCGCACGCTGGGCCATTTCGACGGACGCGCCACCACCGGTCGTCAGGTACAGGCCCGCGATGATGATCAGCATCAGGCCGCCCACCTCGAACAGGGTGAGCCAGGTTTGCGTGGTGGCACCGCTGCGGATGCCGTGCAGGTTGACCCCGGAGAGCACCACGACGGCTGCCCCCGCATAAAGTGCCGCACTGTGCCGGCCGAGCGGCAGCAATTGCGACATGTAGTCGCCAAAGACAAACGCCAGCAGCGCGATGGATCCGGTCGTGATCACCGAGAATCGCGCCCACGCAAACAGGAAGGCGACACGTCGTCCGTAGGCACGGCCCAGGAAGTGGTAGTCCCCTCCGGCACTGGGGAAGGCCGTGGCGAGTTCGGCGTAGCAGAGCGCCCCGATCAGCGAGACCAGGCCACCCAAACCCCAGGCGGCAAGCATCCACCCTTCGCTGCCGGTCATGCCGGCAACCAGCGACGGCGCTTCGAAGATTCCGGCACCGACGACGATGCCGACGATGATCGCAACGGCCTCGCGTAGATCCAGCACGGCGCGCGGACCCGGGGCGCGGCTCGGGTGTCCATCGCCCCGGCTTGGCGTCCCGTGAATCCGGTCGACGTCGAATCCGGCATCCCGCATGATTGCGTCGCCTCGAACCGACCCCGTCTAACCTTCGACCGCAGATGTACGGCGGGCCGTGAACGGCCGTTGGTCACCGTTGCCGTCGGTGACGGTTCCCGTCATCCGACCGTCGTGATCGGCGACGCCGACGAAATGGTGGACGTCGCCGCTGCGGTCCGTCACCGTGAACCGAATGTCGGCACCGGTCAGCTTGACATTCCTGACCCTGGCGTCCTCTGAACCCCAACGCCCCCGTGCCTGCAGTTCCTGGTATTCCTGCTCCAGCTCCAATTGCAGGTCGCCATCGAGCTGGCCGACCTGCCAGGTGCCAGCCACGTTCGCGGGCACGATCCAGAACAGTGCATCACTGCCTCCGATCGTCCGCTTTGCATCGGGTTTCCAGCTGCCCATCGTGAACTGGTGGGACACAACACGGGTGCCGGGCTTCATGTCCAGCAGCGTCGGGCGCAACCTCTCATTCAGCTCGGGCAACAGATACAGCGTCACCACGTCGGCATCGGAAAAATCCGACTCGAAGATGTCGCCTTGCACAAACTTCGCGTTATGGGCTCCCGCGCGGGCGGCGTTGCGTCGGGAAAGCGCGACCATGTCCTCGTTGTATTCGATACCGAGACTATGCGCTCCGCGTCGCGCCGCAGCGATCGCGATCCGGCCATCACCCGCGCCGAGGTCCACGACCTTGTCGCCTTCAGTCACCTCGGCCATATCGAGCATTGCTTCGACGACGGCATCCGGGGTCGGAACCCACACTACATCCTTGCCAAGCTGGCCGGACTGCGGCTGGAACGATTCCTGCGCGGTGGCGGGTGTGCCTTGGCTGGGCGCTCGCTGTGCCCAGGATGAAGCCGGGTAAAACAGCGCCACCGCCAAGCCGAGGGCCACGGCCGGCCGCGCAAACGTGATCCAACGATCGATCGGGAATATCGTCATCGCTACGTCTCCTGTGCCATGGGCCATCCGAACCCGGTGGATCGGGTGGCCCAGAATCGCGCCTGACGTCCAGGCGTCTGTCGAATACCTCAACAACTTCCTAAAACGATATTTCGGTGTAGATACCTCCTGCGCTACAGTACTTCTGAGTACAGCAACCTGGGAAAGTTCGGTAGCGCGTTCGTTCAGTGCGGCGTTCCACCGCCTGCAGACCGGCGCGTCGGCAAGAGCCTGCCCACCGGCGCCCTCATTGCCGGCTTCATTTGGGCAAGCTTGGCGCGGACTACATCGGTACGCTTTGAGGATTTCCTGCGATCACCCTTGTCCGCGTAGCGCGCGCGCTTCTGTCGACTCTTTCAATACCTCGGGACGAACGGTTTTCCAGTTGAAGCCGCTCGCGCTTGGCGCTGTTGCTGCACTGCGGTAGGCTGGCGAATCCTGGACAACCGTTGCCGGATTGCACCGCTGCCATGCAGGAAAACCACGATCCCGTTACCGACAACCCCGGCGCCTACCACCCCCGCGCCTATAACCCCAGCGCCGTCGAAGCCGCCGCGCAGAAGTTCTGGTCCGACACCCGCGCGTTCGAGGTGACGGAAGACGCTTCGCGCGAAAAATATTTCTGCCTCTCGATGCTGCCGTACCCGTCCGGGGCGCTGCACATGGGCCACGTGCGCAACTACACGATCGGCGACGTGATCAGCCGCTTTGCGCGCATGCAAGGCAGGAACGTGCTGCAGCCGATGGCGTGGGATGCGTTCGGGCTGCCGGCCGAGAACGCGGCGATCAAGCGCGGCATCCCGCCCGGCAAGTGGACGCGCGAGAACATCGCGCACATGCGCGAACAGTTGAAAGCGATGGGTTTCGCGATCGACTGGTCGCGCGAGTTCGCTACCTGCGATCCGTCGTACTACGTGCACGAGCAACGCATGTTCACGCGGTTGTTCAAGCAGGGCATGGTGTACCGCAAGAACAGCGTGGTGAACTGGGATCCGGTGGACCAGACCGTGCTCGCCAACGAGCAGGTGGTCGATGGCCGCGGCTGGCGTTCCGGCGCGGTGGTCGAGAAGCGCGAGATACCGCAGTGGTTCCTCAAGATCACCGCGTATGCCGATGAATTGCTTGAGGGTCTGGACAAGCTTCCGGGCTGGCCCGATGCGGTCAAGATCATGCAGCGCAACTGGCTGGGGCGTTCGGAGGGCTTGGAGATCCGCTTCGACGTCGAGGGCGGCGGCTCGCTGGAAGTGTTCACCACGCGGCCCGACACCTTGATGGGTGTGAGTTACATCGCGGTGGCTGCCGAGCATCCGCTGGCGGCGGAGGCCGCACGCCACAACCCGGCCCTGCAAACCTTCATCGACGAATGCCGGCGCGGTGGCGTGTCCGAGGCCGAACTCGAGACGAAAGAGAAGAAGGGCGTCGATACCGGCTTGTTCGCGCTGCACCCGGTCACGGGCGAGCGCATCCCGATCTGGATCGCCAACTTCGTGCTGATGGGTTACGGCACCGGCGCGCTGATGGCCGTGCCTGCGCATGACCAGCGCGACTGGGAATTCGCGACGAAGTACAGCCTGCCCATCATGATCGTGATCGTGAGCGACCCGATGCGCGACGCGATCCGTGAACTCGGCCGCGACGCCGCCGACAACACCGATGCGATGAGCGCGGCACTGGGGCAATCGCATCCGATCGACGTGGCCGAGCCGGGGCCGGTCGTCGCGCTACTGGCCGAGTACGCGGACCACATCATCATGCAAGGGCCGTTCACCGAATACGGCACGCTGGTGAACTCGGGCGACTACGACGGCATGGATTACCGGCAGGCGTTCGATGCGCTGGCCGAACGCTTCGAACGCGAAGGCCGCGGCGGCCGCCGGGTGAATTGGCGCCTGCGCGACTGGGGCGTGTCGCGGCAGCGCTACTGGGGCTGCCCGATCCCGATCATCCATTGCCCGAAGTGCGGCGCGGTGCCGGTGCCGGAAGACCAGTTGCCGGTGGTGCTGCCGGAAGACGTGGCGTTTTCGGGCGTGCAATCGCCGCTGAAGACCGATCCGGAATGGCGCATGACGCGTTGCCCCGCATGCGGCGGCGCGGCCGAGCGCGAAACCGACACCTTCGACACCTTCATGGAATCGTCGTGGTACTACGCGCGCTACTGCTCGCCGGGCGCGCCGACCCAGATCGACGCGCGCGCCGATTACTGGCTGCCGGTCGACCAGTACATCGGCGGCATCGAGCACGCGATCCTGCACCTGTTGTACTTCCGCTTCTACCACAAGCTGCTGCGCGACGCAGGGCTCGTGCATTCGGACGAACCGGCGACCAACCTGTTGTGCCAGGGCATGGTGGTGGCGGAAACGTTCTATCGGGACTCGGGACTCGAGGCTCGGGACTCGGAAGAGCAGCAGCGGGTATGGATCAACCCCGCGGATGTGGACGTCCAGCGCGACGAACGCGGCCGCGTGGTGGGCGCCACGCTGAAAGCCGACGGGCAGCCGGTGTCGATCGGCGCCAGCGAGAAGATGTCGAAGTCCAGGAACAATGGCGTCGACCCGCAGGTGATGATCGACAAGTTCGGCGCCGACACGGTGCGGCTGTTCTCGATGTTCGCCTCGCCGCCCGACCAGTCGCTGGAATGGAACGAGGCCGGCGTCGAGGGCATGGCGCGTTTCCTGCGCCGATTCTGGCGCGAAGTGGTGACGCACGCGTCGCAACCGGACCATCCCGATCTAGGCGTTGCGGCCGCAGGCCGCACTGATCATCTTCCCCCGCTTGCGGGGGAAGTGGCGCGCAGCGCCGATGGGGGGCAATCTCGCGCAGATCATCTTCCCCCGCTTGCTGGGGAAGTGGCCCAGCGGGCCGATGGGAGAAAGGCTGGCGACCGGATCGATCCCGCGACACTGAATCCAGCACAGAAGGCCTTCCGCCGCCAGGTCCACGAAACCATCGCCAAGGTCGGCGACGACATCGGCCGCCGACGCAATTTCAACACCGCGATCGCGGCCCTGATGGAATTGCTGAACGTGGTCGCGAAGTTCGACGACACGGGCGACGCCGGGCGAGCGCTGCGGCACGAGGCGCTGGAAACGATGGTGCTGTTGCTGAATCCGTTCACGCCGCACACGAGCCACGCGTTGTGGCAGACGCTCGGGCACGCGGAAACCCTGGTCGAGGACGTGCCGTGGCCGCAGGCCGATCCGGCCGCGCTGGTGCGTGACAGCGTGGTGCTCGCGGTGCAGGTGAACGGCAAGTTGCGCGGCACGCTGGAAGCCGCGCCCGATGCCCCGCGCGAGCAACTGGAAGCCCAGGCGATGGTGTTGCCCAACGTCGTCGCCGCGATGGAGGGCAAGTCGGTGCGCAAGGTCGTCGTGGTGCCGGGGAAGATCGTGAACATCGTCGCGGGCTGAACCAGTATTGATCGCGGCGACTGCTATGCTTTCGGGGACCCGGGGCGACCACATCAACCTTGTCGTCATTCCGGGGACGCATCCAGCTTCATTGGATGCGGAACCCGGAATCCATGTTCCGGGTTTGCGGGCGCCAAGAGCTGGATTCCGGGTTCGATCGCCGATGAGGCCGGCGATCGCCCCGGAATGACGATGTGGTGATATCGAGCTCGCCGTCGGAACCCGAAATCCCGATATGTCGTGCAACCGGAGTCGATTCGATGCACATCCGTGAATGGCTGCCCGTCCTGTTTTGCATTGGCACCAGCGTTTTGCTCGCCGGTTGCGGGTTCCACTTGCGCCGCAGCGCGGCCTTGCCGGCGACGATGGCGCAGCGCGTTTACCTGCAGGTCAACGGTGGCGGTGAATTCCCGCGCTCGCTCGCGGCGGCGCTGCGCGCCGGCAAGACCGAAGTGCTGGATGCATCGGCGCCGGACGCCGCGACGCTGGCGGTGCCGGTCGCGGCGTTTTCGTCGCGCCTGCTCACCACCGGCGGCTTCCAGCGCGTCGGCGAATACGTGGTGGGGTTCCAGGTGCAGTTCACGCTGACCGACGCCGACGGCAAGGTCGTGATTCCCATGCAGACGATCAACCTGTCGCATGAATTCGCGGTGGACCAGACCCAGTTGGCCGCCATCGCCAGCGAGACCGAGGCGATCCAGCGCAGCCTGGTGCGAGAGATGACCGACGCGGTGATGCGGCGCCTGGAGGCCCATGCGCGCTTCGGCACGCCTGCTCCGGGATCAAGCGCGGGCATGCCGGGTGCCGCCGCCAGCGCCGCGATGCCTGCGTCCGCTTCCAGTCCGAACTGAGCGTGGCCGGCGAGATCGAAGGTTTCCTGAAGACGCTCGCGAAGGGCGAACTCGCGCCGGTGTATCTGCTGGGCGGCGAAGAGCCGCTGCAGTTGCAGGAAGCGGGCGACGCGCTGCGCGCGCGCGCGCGCGAACTCGGGTTCGGCGAACGCGAGGTGCTGGATGTCGAGGCGCATTTCGACTGGGACCGCCTGGCCCGCAGCAGCGCCAGCCTGTCGCTGTTCGCGTCGCGCCGCCTGATCGAATTGCGCCTGCCCACCGGCAAGCCCGATCGCGACGGGTCCGCCGCGATCACCGAATGGTGCAAGGCGCCCGCGCCCGACACCGTGCTGTTGATCAGCGCCGCCGAGTGGAGCAGGAAGCACGAAGGCGCGTGGGTCAAGGCGGTGGAACGCGCCGGCGTCTACGTGTGGCTGCGCGCGCCGCGCCTTGACCAGCTTCCCGCCTGGATTCGTGCGCGCATGCGCGCGAAAGGCTTCGCGCCCGACGACGACGCGGTGGCGCTGCTGGCCGCGCGCGCGGAGGGCAACCTGCTCGCGATCGCGCAGGAGATCGACAAGCTCGCCGCGTTGCGCGCGGGCGGGCCGGTCGGCGCGGAAGAACTGGAAGCGCTGGGCGCGGACAACGCCGTCTACGACGTGTTCAAGCTCACCGACGCGGCGTTCGGCGGCGACGCGGCGCGCGCCGTGAGGATATTGAACGGCCTGCGCGCGGAAGGCGAAGACGTGATTCCGATGCTCGGCTGGATGCTGAACCAGCTCGACCTTGCATTGCGGTTGTCGTCGGCCTCCGATTTCGCCAGCGCGGCGCGCAACGAATACGGCATGTGGCCGGCGCGCCAGCAATTGTTCGCGGACGCGCTGAAACGGGCCGGGCGCGGCAACGCGCACTGGCGGCGCTGCCTTGCCGAATGCGCGCGCATCGATCGCATGGCCAAGGGACGCGAGACCGGCGATCCGTGGCGCGGGATGGAACGGCTTGTCGTCGCGATCGCGCAGCCGCGCACCGCGGCCACGCTGCTGGCCGCCTGAGAAAGGCCAAAGCAATGGTCCGCGAAGAACGCAAAGGGCGCAAAATGCTTCAAGGGAATTTCTTCACGTCTTTCGCGTTCTTTGCGGATCGTTCCTGATCGTGAATACGACCCAGCCACTTGCCATCTTCGGCGGCACGTTCGATCCGATCCACATCGGGCATTTGCGCGCGGCCTGGGAGGCCTCGGAAGCGTTGGGCGCCGACGTGTACCTGGTGCCGGCCAAGGTGCCGCCGCACCGGCCACAGCCGGTCGCGAGCGCCGAGCAGCGTGCGGCGATGTTGCGGGTTGCCCTGGCTGGACAGGACCGGCTGCAACTGGATTTGCGCGAACTCCATCGCGAAGGCCCCTCGTACACGTTCGATACGCTGGCTTCGTTGCGTGCCGAGATCGGCGCGGATCGCCCGTTGGTCGTGCTGATCGGCGCCGACGCGTTCGCGGGCCTGTCTTCGTGGCATCGCTGGCGCGAATTGTTCGCGCTCGCGCACATGTGCGTGCTGACGCGGCCCGCGCAGATCCCCGCGATGCCGGAGGAGCTGGCCGCGGAAGTCGCGCCGCGCCTCGTGGAACGCGCCGACCGCCTGCGCGCGCAGCCGTCGGGCAGCGTGTTGAACATGGTGGTCACCTCGCTCGGCATTTCCTCGACGCGCATCCGCGCCCTGCTGGCGGTCGGCGCCGAACCGCGCTGGCTGGTGCCGGATGCGCTGCTGGACGATCCTGCGCTGCTGCAGCCATATCGCGGGACCGATGGCAACCCTTCCGGAACATAGTTGTTTCGTCATTCCGGGGCTGTTCGCGGCTTCATCGCGGGCAGAACCAGGAAATCGTTGTTTCGTCATTCCGGGGCTGTTCGCGGCTTCATCGCGGACAGAGCCCGGAATCGGTTTCAATTGATGCAAGACAACGGCGGATCGCGCCGCACTTGCGCTCGAATCCGAGAGGTGCATACTGGACCTGCGCATTCCGCGCGCCAACCAAAGGCCGAGGCCTTCGAGAACTTGACCAGCCAAACCCGGCAACGCCCCGCCGCAACTCCCGTCAACCGTCCGCCCACCCTTGCAACCCTGCGCCGACGCGTGCTCGCCGCCCTCGATGAACTGAAAGCGCAAGACATCCGCGAAATCGACGTCAAGGGCCGCACCTCCATCGCCGACCTGCTGATCATCGCGTCCGGCACCTCCTCCCGCCACGTCAAATCCATCGCCGACGAAGTCGTCAAGTTCGCCAAGCGCGCGGGCATGCTGCCGCTGGGCGTCGAGGGCGAGGCCGAGGCCGAATGGGTGCTGGTGGATCTCGGCGACATCATCGTGCACGTGATGCTGCCGCGCATCCGCGAGTTCTACGGGCTGGAGCGCCTGTGGACCGTGGGCGACCAGGCGCCGGAAGCCGAAGCGGCGAACGATCGGTGAATACACGGAAACCCTGATTCGTTCACCGTTCGCCCTGAGCGAAGCGCAGCGAAGTCGAAGGGTGGACGGCGAGACCCTGAATCCCCATGATCAATATCCGTCCGTACTTCGACAGGCTCGGCACGAACGGGATTGATCAGGCCCTAGCATGCGCGCGCGTCTGATCGCGGTCGGCGAACGCATGCCGGGCTGGGTGGCGGAAGGCTTCGCGGAGTACGTGAAACGCCTGTCGCGCGACCTGCCGCTGGAACTCGTCGAGATCAAACCCGGCACGCGCGGCAAGGGCCGCGACGATGCGCGTGCCATGGCGGACGAAGGCGCGGCGCTGCTCGCCGCGTTGCCGCGCGACGCGCACGTCGTCGCGCTGGACGGCCGCGGCACCGCGTGGTCCAGCGAACAACTCGCCGATCAATTGTCGAAATGGCGCATGGCCGGCCGCGACCTCGCGTTCCTGATCGGCGGCCCCGACGGCCACGCCCGCGACGTGCTGCAACGCGCCGACCAGCGCTGGTCACTCGGGCCGCTTACGCTGCCGCACATGCTGGTGCGCCTGGTCGTGGCCGAGCAGTTGTACCGCGCGGCGACGATCCTCAACGGACATCCGTATCACCGCGGGTGACCGGATTTTCCTTCTCGCTTCGGGAGAAGGGGCGTGAAACGCCGATGAGGGTTCGGCATCGCAAAGTTCAAAACAAACGTGAAACGCTCGCGCGCATTCGCCGCGCCTCGGCGACAAGCAGGCGCAGCGCGCGGACATCCGGCACGCACGAATAAGGTATTGCCCGCGTGCGGGAATTTTCCGATTGCGGCATGCCGCACAGCGCGCGATACTCGGCGCAACGTCCCACTCAGGGGCAGAATTGCTGTTATGCGCCCTTGATGGCGTAAGGAGATTCCGTGATCAAGCTTCAGGATCCAAGGGGCGTAAAGCTTTCCGGAACCAATGAGCAGGCACTGGCTCAGGTATCCGACGCGATGGAAAAGATCAATAAGCGTCGTCCGTTCGAAGACAACGTATCGCAACACCTTCGTGACGCCTTGCTGCCAGACAGGATCGTCGCGACCCTGAATATGGAAGGCATAGTTGCCACACGGAGACAGACAATAGCGGTGATGGACGCGATGCGAGTCCAAGAGACGGTCGGAAAATCCGAAGTTGAGATCGTCAACACACTCAAAGCTGACGAATTTGTTCAAAAGGCCGTCGACGATGGCGTAACATTCGATCAAAGATTGATACGGGAAGTAAATTCGGTGCTGCTGCATACGCTCCGCAAAGATGCGGGTCAGTTCCGGCTCGGTGAAGTGGAACTACCTGGTGCGCCGTTCTCACCACCTCCCCCGGGAGACATCCCTGACCTCATACGGACGTTGGTCGAACTGTATCCCCTTGGCGAGTCCGTACATCCAGTGCTCCATGCAGCATGGCTGCACGCCCAGTTCACTCAAATCCATCCTTTCAGCGATGGGAATGGTCGCACCGGACGCCTTCTCCAAGATTGGACGTTGATCCGTAGAGGCTACTTCCCAATCGGAATACCCCCATCACAACGCGACGACTATTATAGAGCGCTTGAGCTTGCAGACAGCCGTGATTGGGACGAGTTTGTAGAACTACTGGCAGTTCTGCAACTATCAATGCTGGCTAAGATCGAAGCTGTTGTGGGTGCGGCCGAAAGGAGACAGACGTTCATTTCAAGACTTGCGTCAGCGGCAGCCACAAAGGACAGGAACACTCGGCATAAATCATACTTGGTATGGCGCAAGCGCATGGAGTTGCTAAGTAATACGTTCGAGGAAGCGTGCCACGAGCTTGACCAAGCTTCGAATGTGGTGGGAGCCTCATTTCGCGGGTTCGGTGTCGTTGAGTTTCGAGAATGGGACGAGATTTGTAAGCACGGCTCTATTGATAAGAGCTGGTTGTTTTCGCTACTGTTCTTCGCCGAAGGTCGTCCCTTCTACAAAACAATTGCTTATCTACGTCGCCATTCCCCCCAGCCCTCGGTAGATTACTTCGCGCCACCACGCGATGCGGTCGCTTTGTACTTCACAGGTACAGATATTCCAGATGGTGAAAGGCCAAACTTTTATTCGTTCACCGACCCGCATATTAGGTTGAGGGAGGTTCTGTTCTTGGGAGACAATACTATTGTTTACCGTCAGCCTGCACCAGACGAGCAGTGGAAGCTTGAGGAGAAAAACAACAATAATCAGATCGTAGAAGATCTGTTTATTGATGTCTTCGTAAGGAAAGCTGGCCTTGATATTGGTGAGTAATGGGCGCCTAACCACTCGGTCAACCGGACGCAAACCCGCTACGCAGGTTCGCGCCACTGATTTTCGGTGTCAGACCGAAGCAGGAGCTTCTTGACGTCGTGACGATCTGTATATGTAGTTGGTCATGGAGTTCGCTTGGTCGAAGGCCTAACGTGCCGCGAACCTGAAAGCCACGGGCTCGACTTCGTCGATGCTCCGCGGGTGTTCGATGGCCTCACGTTCACGTTCGAGGACGGTCGATTCGATTACGGCGAGCAACGGTTCGTCACCCTTGGTTTGCTGGCCGGGACTCCAGTGTCCATCGTTCGCACGGAGACCGCGCATGAAATCCACACCATCTCCTTCCGCAAAGCCACGCAACGTGAAGCGCAAATCTACTTCAACCAAATCCAGGACTGACTGGGCCAGGCTCAAGGCCGGCCCTGCCGGTGCCACGCGCGAGCACCCCGAAGCCGACGTCCGGCACATTGTCCGCGGCATGGTGCGCCGCGGACTGCAGCCAAGACCATCGAAAGCCGCCGTGTCGCTGCGTGTCGACGAAGACGTGATCGAGTGGTTCAAGGCACAGGGACCGGGCTATCAAACGCGTATCAATTCGGTGTTGCGCGCGTTCCGTGATGCTTCGGTTTGACATCCCGGTCAACCCGTGTCCACTTTTGCGCAGGAACCCTCCGCCCACCCGCTGCGCAGGTTTTGCGCCGGGGACCTCAAGCGTTAGCCCTTTGTGGGAAGTGCTTGCGAAACTGGAAGTGATACTGTAGTGTCACTTCATGCGCACCGAACTCGTCACCACTCTCAAGCGTCAAGCCACCGAACTCCTGTCGGACATCGAGCGAGACAAAGAGCCCATTCTCATCACTCAGCATGGTTTGCCCAGCGCGTACCTGCTGGACGTCGAGACGTACGAGCTCATGGAGCAGCGCATGGCAATCCTTGAGGGTATCGCCCGCGGGGAGCAGGCTGTTGCCGAGGGTCGCGTTGCGTCCCATGCGCAAGCCAAGAAGCGCCTTGCCCGATGGCTGAGATAATTTGGTCAGAGCCAGCGTTGGGTGATCTGGATGCCATCGCAGACTACATCGCACTCGAAAACCCCATTGCTGCATCCACGCTCATCAAGCGCATTCTTGGTCACGTCGAGCAGCTGGCTGATCACCCGGAAAGTGGTAGTCGGCCGCAGGAGCTCGGGCGGTCGCGGTATCGCCAGATTGTCGAACCGCCTTGCCGTGTGTTTTACCGCTACGACGGACACAAAGTCTTTATCCTCTACGTCATGCGATCAGAGCGGCTACTGCGTCGAAGACACCTCGCGTCACGCGCAAGGCGAGCAAAGGGCTGACAACTCGGTCAACCGGACGTTCACCCCGCTGCACGGGCTGCCGGCCGCTTACCTCGGGCGTTACAATTGGTGACAGTCATGAACAGGTGTCAACGACCTCTCTTCTTTGGGCGGTTGGGGCGCATCCTCGTGGGTGCAGCGTGCCTCAGCTTCGCCGCATTCGGCTTCGTCACGCACCCCGAGTATTCAATCAGTGCCAGGGTGCTTCTTTTATTTTTTGGAACCTCGTTTGTCATAGGCGGAGTACGAGCCATTCCCGGCTGCGAAATCACGGCGATTTCAAACATGTTTGTTCCAAAATCGCGGCAATTGACCTGCTGGTGTCCTTTGTTCTCTCCACTTGATAGCCTTGAAAGGCGCTTGTCTTCCAAGCATTGATGATGTTTGCGAATCACGGTCTGACTATTCGGCCAACCGGACGCTCCCCCGCCTCGTGGGTTCGTGCCGCTGATTTCGGGCGTTAGCCCACAGAAGGTCCCTCATGGACGTCGACGAATTCGCCAAGCTAATCGAAGCTCTAGCCAAGCTGTTTGGTGTTCTCGTTTGGCCGACGTTGATCGCGTTCGTGCTTGTTCGATTCGCGCCTGCCATCAAGGATTTCTTGTCCAGTCTGGGCGAGTTCACCTTCAAGGGTGGCGGGTTTGAAGCAACCGCAAAGCGAAAGCAAGCCGAGGCTACTGCAGCGCTGGTCGCAGCTTCCGTGGCGCGACCTGACAGCAACACGACACCAGAAACTGCCGCCCGAGACGCAAAGGAAGCTGCTGCTGTTGTAGCCGCGTCGGTCAACGCGCGTGTTATCCGCCGCGCCAGCGAGACAACCGCGCTATGGGTCGACGATCGGCCGAGCAACAACAAATTCGAACGTCAGTCGCTCGAAGCGCTCGGCGTGTCGTTTATCCTCGCCACGTCGACGGAAGAGGCGCTCGATCGCGTCAAGGCGCAAAAGTTTGGTGTCATCATTTCCGACATGAGTCGCCCCCCTGACCCGCGTGCCGGGTACACGCTCTTGGACAGGCTTCGTGCGCTGGGAATTGAGACGCCGTTTATTATCTACGCGAGCTCGAGTGCTCCGGAACATAAGGCTGAAGCTCGAAGCCGAGGTGCGTTCGGTTGCACCAATCGAGCGTCGGAGCTGTTCGAATATGTGCTTGCGGCGCTCAACCGTGGCTAACAGTCCGCTGCAGCAGACCGCCATTTCGCTACGCGAGCCGTCGGCGGCTGGGCTCGGGCGCCAGGTCGAAGCAGGAACGGCTGACTGAGGCCAGGAACATGCTGCATCTCGCCTCGCAATCCCCGCGCCGCCACGAGTTGCTGCGGCAGCTTGGCGTCGCGTTCGAAGTCGTCGATGTCGAGGTGCCGGAAGTGCGCGGCGCGGACGAATCGCCGCGCGGGTACGTCGAGCGGGTGGCGCGCGAGAAGGCCTCGGCAGGGTTCGACGCGGTGCGGGGCCGAGATCCCGCGGCGGTGGTGCTGGGCGCCGATACCGAGGTGGTGCTGGACGGGCGGGTGTTCGGCAAGCCGCGCGACGGCGACGACGCGACGGCGATGCTGCGCGCGCTGTCGGGCCGCACGCACGCGGTCGTGTCCGTGGTCTGCTGCGCGCGGCAGGGCGCGCTCGCGCTGGCGGCGAGCGTGTCCGAGGTGGCTTTCGCGGACATCGATGACGCCGCGATCGCGCGCTACGTCGCCACCGGCGAGCCGTTCGGCAAGGCCGGCGGCTATGCGATCCAGGGCCGCGCGGCAAGTTTCATCGCGCACCTGTCGGGCAGTTATTCGGGCGTGATGGGCTTGCCCTTGTTCGAAACCGCCAACCTGCTCCGCGAGGCCGGGCTCGCGGCGTGACGGCGGCTGAACGCCCGCGATTCGCGCATCGACAGGTACACACACGCCGGGCTATAAGGGGCGGGCGATCGCTTGATGGATGAAGGGTCCGGGAACCCGATCCGCATGTCCGTCGCGCCGACTTTGGACAGACCCGCCCATGACCGAGGAAATCCTGATCAACGTCACGCCTCGCGAGGCGCGGGTCGGCGTGGTCGAGAACGGCATGTTGCAGGAGGTGCACGTCGAGCGCAGCGGCCGCCGCGGCTACGTCGGAAACATCTACTGCGGGCGCGTCAAGCGGGTGATGCCGGGGATGCAGGCAGCGTTCGTCGACATCGGGCTGGAACGCAGCGCGTTCCTGCACGCGGCCGACATGGCGCATCCGGCGCTCAATGCCGATCCCATCGACGGCGTGGCGCCCGCGCCCGCCAGCGCGCCGCCAATCACCGAGCTGGTGCACGAGGGCCAGCGCCTGATCGTGCAGGTCATCAAGGATCCGATCGGCAGCAAGGGCGCGCGCCTGTCCACGCACCTTTCCATCCCGTCGCGCTACCTGGTGCTGCTGCCGGACAGCGTGACGCTGGGCGTGTCGGTGCGCATCGAGGACGAGGCCGAGCGCGAACGCTTGCGCGGCGTGCTCGCGGGACTGGTCGAGGGCGGCAAATTCGGGTTGATCGCGCGCACCAATGCCGAAGGGCTGGAGCGCGACGCGCTGGCCGAGGACGTCGCCTACGTCACCCGCGTCTGGCAGGTGGTGGCCGAGGCGATCGCGCGCGCGCAGCCTGGCCAGCGCGTGTACGAGGAACCGCCGTTGCCGCTGCGCGTGCTGCGCGACCTGATGCACGACGACATCGAGAAGGTGCGCGTCGATTCGCGCGAGACCTTCGAGCGAACGCTGGATTTCGCGCGCCAGTTCATGCCGGAACTCGCCGAGCGCGTCGAGCACTATCCGGGCGAGCGCCCGATCTTCGACCTGTACGGGGTCGAGGACGAGATCCAGAAAGCCCTGCGCAAGGAAGTGCCGTTGAAATCCGGCGGCTACCTCGTGATCGACCAGACCGAGGCGATGACCACCATCGACGTCAACACCGGCGCCTACCTCGGTTCGCGCAACCTGGAAGAGACCGCGTTCCGCACCAACCTCGAGGCCGCGCAGGCCGCCGCGCGGCAACTGCGCCTGCGCAACCTCGGCGGCATCATCATCATCGACTTCATCGACATGCACGACGACGAGCACAAGCGCCAGGTGCTGCGCACGCTCGAAAAGGCGTTGGCGCGCGACCACGCCAAGACCACCGTGTACGAGATGAGCCCGCTCGGCCTCGTCGAAATGACCCGCAAGCGCACCACCGAGAGCCTCGCGCGGCAACTGTGCGAACCGTGCGCGACCTGCGCGGGGCGCGGTATTTTGAAAACCGCCGAAACCGTCGGCTACGAAATCTTCCGCGAGATCACCCGCGCGGTGCGCCAGTTCGAAGCCGAGAAACTGCTGGTGCTGGCGGCGCCGGCGGTGGTCGCACGGATGCTGGAAGAAGAATCCTCCGCGGTCGCCGAGCTGGAGGCCTTCATCGGGAAGTCGATCCGCTTCCAGCCCGAGGAGCAGTACGGGCAGGAGCAGTTCGATGTCGTGCTGCTTTGATTGCGTGCGCACTTTACGCACTTTCTGCGCGCGTAACGACGTCCATGTCTCTTTCCGCGCGCCTCCCGTGCGCGCGTGTGACTTTCTCTTGCGTGGCCAAGAGAAAGTCACCAAAGAGAAGGCCACCCCGCGAACACGCCCTTCGCCCATCCATGGGCTACGGGTTCGCTCACGGTCGCCGGGGTTCGCCGACGATACATCCATGTATCCGCGGCGAACTGGTGCACTTCCTGTGCGCCACCCTGCGGGCGATTCCGTCGTCCGCTCGCCGTGTTCGAGGGGTCCCGTTTGGCGCGCATCCTGTGCGCGTGGCGCGACAAGGTACGTTGGTTGCTCTCGCCGCGAACGAGGCCATGGATGGCCGGTCGTCGAAGCAGTCAACGCGCCGTTGCACGGCGCCGAGCATCGCAGCGCCAAGCGGGAGCAAGGCGCGCATGTTCGAGCACAAGGATGTGCGACTAAATCGGCAGGGACTGCCGATTTGAACGCCGCAGGCGGCCCTGAGTGTCGGCGAAGGGCGAGCCACAGGGATGTGGCGAGTAGTTCGCGCCGGCTCGCTTGGCGCGAGACGCGCAGGGAAGTTTCGGCAACACGATGTTGTCGAAACCGTCGTGCCCGGCGCAATGGTCTTTGGCTACTTTCTGCCGAAACAGAAAGTAGCTCGCGCGCCGTCGAGGCGCGCGAAACCCAGGTACCGAAGTCATATTCAACCCAAGAGGTGGCGCCGTGAGCGCATGGCGCCACCATTTGCGCCGCGCGCGCTTTGCGCTGACCGCGTCGATCGCGGTGTTGCTGATCGCCGTCGCCGTCGCGATGGGCGTGGTGCAACTGCTGTTGCCGCTGGCGACGCACTACCCGGATTTCATCGCGCGGCAGTTGTCCGCGCGCCTGCACCGCCCGGTCGAGTTCGCGGCCATCGGCAGCCAGTGGCAGCCGTCCGGGCCGCTGTTGACGGTGCGCGACCTGACCCTGGGGCCGGCGCAACCGGGCGGCCAGTCGATCACCTTGCCGCACGCCGCGCTGAAGTTCGATTTCGGCGCGTGGCTGCGTCCCGCGCACCGCTGGATCACCTTGCGCCTGAATGACCTGGAATTGCAGGTCGAGCATTCGACCACGGGTTGGGAGGTGACGGGATTCGGCACCGCGGGCGGCGAGTCGCACGCCTCGCTGCAGTCGCTGCCGGTGGACCTGGACCTCAGCAACCTGCACGTGCGCATCGTCGACCAGGTGACGCAGCGTTCGTGGCAACTGCTGGCGCCACGCCTGCGGCTGGTGAACATCGGCGATTCGCTGCGCTTCGGCGGCAGCGTGCAGCAGCTCGGCACGCATCAGGCGGCGACCATAAGCGGCAGCATGGATGCGGCCGCGCGCGACTACGCGCTGCACGTCTCGACGCACGACATCGACCTCGCGGAAGCGGTGCGCGGGCTGGACCTGCACCGTTACGCGGTGGCCAGCGGCCGCGGCGATTTCGACGTCTGGGGCAGCTGGCGCGATGGCAAGCTGGATTCCGCGACGGTGCGTTACGCGATGCGCGACCTGGCGGCGTCCGGCCCGGAAGGGCGCGACGTGGACCTGGCTTCGCTGGCGGGCGTGTTCCAGGCGAAACGCGCCGCGGACGGATGGGACCTCGCGTGGCGCGGTCCCGGCAAGCCGCGCGCGAACATCGACGCCGCCGGCGGCGCGCTCGTGCGGTTGCGCGGACACGCCGGCGCGTGGCGGGTGTCGGCGGCGGCGCAGGCGGTCGACGTCACGCCATGGCTGTCGCTGCTGGCGATGGCGCCGCAGGCACCCAAGCCACTGGTCGACTGGGTGCGCCAGGCGCAACCGCACCTGCGCATCGATTCGGCGGCGCTGCTCTGGGACGGCGCCGACAAGTACGACGCGACGCTGCGGTTTTCCGGGCTGCATGCGGGGGCGGCGGGGGCGGTTCCCGGCATCGCGCTGTCGCACGGAATCCTGCGCGCCGATCCCGAAGCGGTGTCGCTGGAATTGCCGCAGCAGGCGGCGGTGCTGGCGCTCACCGACACCTTCCGCACGCCGTTCACGTTCACCCGGTTCGGCGGCAGCTTCGTCGCGTGGCGCGCCGACGGTTTGTGGAACATTGGCGCCGACGGACTGCATTTCGACACCGGCGAACTCGCGGGCAATGCACGCGCGCACCTGGTCTGGCTGGGCAACGGGCATCGCCCGTTCCTGTCTGCGTCGGGCGCGCTGGAACGCGGCAAGGCCACCGACGCGAAACTGTTCTGGCCCTACCGCAGCATGCCCGCGTCGCTGATCGCGTGGCTGGACCATGCGTTCGTCGGCGGCGAAGTCACCGCGGGACGCGTGCTGATCCGCGGCAACCTCGACGATTGGCCGTTCCTCGACCACCAAGGGCGCTTCGAGGCCACCGGCGCGGTGAAGAACGCCGAGTTCGATTTCGCCGACGAGTGGCCGCGCGCGACCGAAGTCGATGCGGCGCTGGATTTCATCGACAACCACATGGGCATCGTCGCGACGCACGCGAAGGTGCAGGGCGTGGTGGTGACCCATGCGGTGGCCACGATCCCCGATCTCCACCACGGCGTGCTCGGGTTGGACATCCAGGGCGGCGGCAGCGGCGCGCAATTGCTGGATTTCGTGCGGCACAGCCCGGTCGGCGCCGGCGCGATCGAGGCGCTGCAGGGCCTCAGCGTGGGCGGCACCGGCAAGTTCGGCATCAAGCTGTCGATACCGCTGGACGATGCCGCGAAGTTCAGCCTCGACGGCAAGGTCAACCTGGCGAACGCCGACGTGACCGCCGCGAAGTGGAAGCTGGCCCTGAAGAACCTCTCAGGGCCGCTTGCGGTCAACGGCACGGGCTTCCGCGCGCAGGACCTCGCGACGACGTTCCGTGGCGCGCCGGCGAAACTGTCGATGGCGGTGGGCGGCGGCAACGTTGCCGATCCGAAGGACATCGTCGAGGCGTCGCTGGATGCCAGCGTGTCGGCGCAGACGCTGGTGCAGGGTTACCCCGATCTCGCTTCGCTGGTCGCGCACGCCAGCGGCGTCGCGCCGTTCCACATCGGCGTCAGGGTCGTGCAGGGCGCAGGCAATGCGCCGGTGGTGCCGATCCTCGACGTGCAATCCAGCCTCGCCGGGATTGCGCTGGATTTTCCGGCGCCGCTGGACAAGCCTGCTGCATCGACACTGCCGTTGGACTTCAGTTTGCAGCTGCCGCCCGATGGCGCGCCGTTGACGGTGTCGCTGGGCGACGTGCTGCGGGTGCGCGGCCGGCTGGCCGATCCCCCGCGCAAGCTGCCCACCGCGCTGGCGATGAACTTCGGCAACACGCTTCCGGAAAACGTCCCGGCGAGCGGCCTGGTCGTCGGCGGTCACGCGGCGCGCCTGGACGTCAGCGGCTGGATCGAGCAGGCGCTGGGAACGAGACCGGGCGCGGCGTTCCCGCAACTCGCGAGGGCCGAGGTGGGCACCGACGAGGCCGAGGTGTTCGGAACCGCGCTGGGCCCGCTGCAATTCGATTTCGAGGCCGGCGCGCAGGATGACACGGTGGGTTTCGAGGGCGCCGCGGTGAAGGGCACCTTGCAGTTGCCGGTATCGGACCTGATGGCGCGCGGCATCACCGCGCATTTCGAACGTCTGTACTGGCCGGAACCACCGCCGCCGAAACAGCCCGCGGCGCCCGTGCCGCCGCCGTCGACTTCGCCGGTGGCGCCGACGGCGGTGCCGCCGCTGCACGTCACCATCGGCGACTTGCGGCTCGGCAACGCGCATCTTGGCGAGACCGTTTTCGAAAGCACGCCCACGCCGGCGGGCATGCGCATCAGCCGGTTCGACTCGAAGGGCGCGGATTTCACCATCCAGTCGCACGGGGACTGGAACGGCGACACCCGCACGAGCGCGTCGCAGATGGTCATCGACATCAGCTCCCACGATTTCGGCAAGACGCTCGCGGCGTTCGGGTTCAGCGGCCTGCTGTCGGGCGGCAAGGATTCGCAGGTGCACATCGACGGCAACTGGCCGGGTGCGCCGTCGTCGTTTTCGCTGGCGTGGATGAGCGGCGCACTTTCGATCAAGGTCGGCGAGGGCAGCATCCTCGCGGTGAAGCCGGGCCTGGGCCGGCTGCTGGGATTGCTGTCGCTGCGCGAATTGCCGAGCCGCCTGCTGCTGCATTTCGGCGACGTGTTCAAGTCGGGTTTCGGTTTCGACGATGCCTCGGCCAACTTCGCCCTGAAGGACGGCAACGCCTGGACGCACGACATGCAGATCACCGCGCCGGCGGCGAAGATCGCGATGTACGGGCGCACCGGTTTCCGCGCCCGCGACTACGACCTCACCGTGGACGTCACGCCGCACGTCGGCGGCACCCTGCCGGTGGTCGGCGCGGTGATCGGTGGCCCGGTCGGCGCGGCCGCGGGACTGGTGGTGCAGGGCCTGATCGGCAAGGGCCTCAACAAGGCCGCGGGCAGCGTCTACCGGGTCACCGGCAGTTGGGACAAACCGAAGATCGTGACGATCGCCAGCGCGCCGGCGCCTGCGGCTGCATCGAGCGTTGCACCCGCCACGACGGCGCCGAGCCCGGCTTCGACGGCACCGCCCGCGCCGGCGTCGTCGGTGCTCCCGGTTCCGGCGTCGGGCTCGTCGACAGGCATGTCGCCCGCACCGGCCGCGACCGTGCAGGCCCCTGCGCCGGCGGATTCCGGCTGATACGATGCGCGCCGCACACGCCGCGCGGAGCCGATCATGCCAGCGTTCTTCTGCAAACTCGTTCCGCCGCGCCCGACCTTCGTGCAGGACATCTCGCCGGCGGAAGCCGCCGTGATGGGCCGGCACGCGTTGTACTGGCAGGAACGGATCGAGCAGGGTGCGCAGGTGTTCGCGCTCGGCCTCGTGGCCGATCCCGCGGGCGCGTTCGGCGTCGCGGTCATCGAGGCCGACGGCGAGGCGACGATTCGCGCGTTGACGGACGCCGACCCCGCGATCCGGGCCGGCATCGGAATGCGCTACGAGATCCATCCCATGCCGCGCGGCGTGATGCACAGCCGCTGAATCCGCCCGTCCGCGCCCTTCGCGCGCTTGCGAAGCGCGCGATGTGCCCTTACGTTGCCATTTTCCCGCACGAAATATTTCGATGGATTCCCCGCTGACCCTTGTCGAACGCAACCTGCTCGCGCCGGGCGGGCTGTCCACCCACGACCTCGATCGCGTGTTCACGCGCGTGATGGCGCCGTCGATCGATGCGGCGGATTTGTACTTCCAGCATTCGCGCAGCGAGTCGTGGGTGCTGGAGGACGGCATCGTGCGCGACGGCAGCCATTCGATCGAGCAGGGCGTGGGCGTGCGCGCGGTGTCCGGCGAGAAGACCGGCTTCGCCTATTCCGACGACATCGTGCTGCCGCAACTGCTGGAAGCCGCGGGCGCCGCGCGCGCGATCGCCGAGTCCGGCCACGGCGCAGGCAAGCCGCTGGCGGTGCGCGATGCGCGCGCGCTGTATCCGGCCGACGATCCGATCGACGGACTCGACAACGCCGCGAAGATCGCGCTGCTGCGCGAACTCGACGCGCTGGCGCGCAGCCTCGATCCCCGCATCAAGCAGGTGATCGTCAGCGTCAATGCCACCCACGACTCGGTGCTGGTCGCCGCCGCCGACGGCACGCTGGCCGCCGACGTGCGCCCGCTGACCCGCGTCAACGTGCAGGTGATCGCGGAACAAAATGGCCGCCGCGAGTCGGGTCATTCCGGCGGTGGCGGGCGTTGCGCGTATCGCGACTTGATCGATTCCGGCCGCGCGCACGCATGGGCGCGCGAAGCGGTGCGCCAGGCGCTGGTGAATCTCGATGCCGTCGATGCACCGGCCGGCACCATGGACGTGGTGCTCGGTCCCGGTTGGCCGGGGGTATTGCTGCACGAAGCGATCGGGCACGGGCTTGAGGGCGACTTCAACCGCAAGGGCACCTCGGCGTTCGCGGGCCGCATGGGCGACAAGGTCGCGGCGGATGGCGTCACGGTGGTGGATGACGGCACCCTGCCGGGGCGGCGCGGTTCGCTGTCGATCGACGACGAGGGCACGCCGACGCATTGCACCACGCTGATCGAGAACGGCCGCCTGGTCGGCTACATGCAGGACAAGCACAACGCGCGCCTGATGGGCATGGTGCCGACCGGCAACGGCCGCCGCGAATCGTTCGCGCACCTGCCGATGCCGCGCATGACCAACACGTACATGCTCGCGGGCGAACGCGATCCGCAGGAAATCATCGCTTCGGTCGAGCGCGGTTTGTACGCGGTCAACTTCGGCGGCGGCCAGGTCGACATCACCAACGGCAAGTTCGTGTTCAGCGCCAACGAGGCCTACCTGATCGAACACGGCAAGATCACGCGGCCGGTGAAGGGCGCGACGCTGATCGGCTCCGGGCCCGATGTGCTGACCCGCGTCTCGATGCTCGGGAACGATTTGAAACTCGACGAAGGCGTGGGCGTGTGCGGCAAGGACGGCCAGAGCGTGCCGGTCGGCGTGGGCATGCCGACGGCGAAGATCACCGCGATGACGGTGGGTGGTACCTCGGCGTGATCAGTCCGCGTCGAAATCCCGCAACGACCGAAACAGTTCACGTTGCGCGCGTGGCGGCTTGTTCGCCTCGCGTTCGCGGCGTGCCTGCCGGATCAGCGCGCGCAGGTGCTGGTGATCGATGCCGGGGTGCGCGGTGATGAATGCCGTGAGCGCGGCATCGGCGTTGTCGCCGAGCAGGTCTTCGCGCAGCGCTTCGGCACGATGCAGGGCCGCGGTTTCGCGGGCGTTCTTGCCGCGGTCGTTGGCCAACGCCGCACGCGCGGACGCGAAGGCTTCTTCGTCGTGTGCGCGCATCAGCTTGGCCAGGTGCGCGAGTTGGCGCTTGTGCGCGATGTGCGAGGGCGTGCGTTGCACGTCGGCGATTTCGTCGCGGACGTCGTCGGGCAGTTGCAGCTTGTCCAGACGCGCACCCGGCAATTCGGAAAGCTGCCGCGCGAACGCCAGCACGTCCAGCGCCTCGCGCCGGCGCGCGCTGCGGCTGGGGCGTTCGTGGTCCGGGCCGGCTTCGGTGTCGCGCGTGGCGGTGCGGGTCATTCGGGTTTGAAGGGATAACGAGAGTGGATACCGACATTGTGACAGCCGACGCCAGCCTCGCGGAACTCGATCGCCTGGCCGAATTGGCCGAAGACGTGATCCGCCGCACGCGGGCGGCCGGCGCTTCGCAGGCGGAAGTTTCGGCCAGCGTCGGCACCGGTCTTGCCGTGAACGTGCGGATGGGCGAGGTGGAGACGGTCGAGCGCAACCGCGACCGCGGTTTCGGCCTGACCGTCTACTTCGACCAGCGCAAGGGCAGCGCGTCCACCGCCGACCTGAAGCCTGCATCGATCGAAGCGACGATCGCCCAGGCCTGCGCGATCGCGCGTTACACCGAGCCCGATCCTTGCGCCGGGCTCGCCGATGCCGCGCTGATGCAGAAGGATTTTCCCGACCTCGACCTGTGGCATCCGTGGGAACCGGATGTCGAACGCGCGATCGGGATCGGCCGCGAGGTCGAGGCCGCGGGTCGCGATCACGATGCAGTCACCAACTCCGAAGGTGCCAGCGTGCAATGCGGCGGCGGCCTTGGCGTGTATGCCAATTCGCACGGTTTCATCGGCCGCGAGCGCGGCACCCATCATTCGGTTTCGTGTTCGTTGATCGTGGGCAAGGGCGACGCGATGCAGCGCGACGGCTGGTACGAATACGTGCGAGATGCGAAGGAGTTCCCGGCGTTCGACAGCATAGGGCGCAAGGCCGCCGAGCGCGCGGCGGCGCGGCTGGGTGCGCGTCGTTTTTCGACCCGCGACTGTCCGGTGGTGTTCGCGCCGGAGGTGGCGCGTTCGCTGGTCGGGCACCTGGTGTCCGCGGTCAGCGGCGGCTCGTTGTACCGGCGCGCCAGTTTCCTGCTCGATCATGCCGGCAAGCCGGTGTTGCCTGCGTTCGTCAACATCAGCGAACAGCCCCGGCTGCCGCGCGGACATGTTTCCACCACGTTCGACGCGGAAGGCGTAGCCACGCGCGAGTCGGCGCTGGTGGCAGGCGGCGTGCTGCAACGCTACGTGCTGGGCAGTTATTCCGCGCGCAAACTCGGCCTCGCGACCACGGGCAATGCCGGCGGCGTGCACAACCTCGTGGTCGCGCCGGGCGCGCGCGAAGGAGACGCCCCGCAGACGCTGGACGCGATGCTGCGGGCAATCGGAACCGGCCTGCTGGTCACCGAACTGATCGGGCAGGGCGTGTCGATCGTGACCGGCGATTATTCGCGCGGCGCAGCGGGTTTCTGGATCGAGAACGGCGAGATCGCGTACCCGGTGCAGGAAATTACCATCGCCGGCAACCTGCGCGACATGTTCATGGACGTGCTGGCGATCGGATCGGATGTCGATCCGCGTGCTTCGATCCTCACGGGATCAATTCTGGTGGGGAAGATGACTGTCGCGGGCGAGTGAGCTCGTGTTCTTTCCCGCAAGTCGCTGACGTTCGAATTGCTGCGCGGCGGCCTGCGCGCGCACGATGCGCTCTTCGGTTACCGGATGCGTGGACAGATAGCGGACGCTTGCATCGTCGTGCAGTTCCGGGTGGGCCTTTTCCAATGCCCGCATGGCACGCACGAACGCCATCGGGGAAATCCCCGACCGCACGAGCGCGGCGAAGGCGAAGCTGTCGGCCTGTTGTTCGAAACCCCTCGAGTAGTGCGCGTTCAACAGGAAAACCGGAACCGCCGTGGCAAGCGTGCTGCCGCTCACGTCGCCGATCAGTATCGATGCCACGAGCGCGACCCCCGAACCGCGCAGGACCATGCGCAGCATGTGGCGGTAGCGCTGGTGTCCCATTTCGTGCGCGGCGACGGCAAGGAATGCGTCGTCGTCGGGAAGCGCGCGCACCATCGCATCGGTCACCACGATGGTGCCGCCGCCCAGCGAGAATGCGTTCGCGCCCAATGCCTTCGATTGATAGAACTCCAGTTGCAGGGCATCGGGATCGCCGGTGCGGATGACGAAATCGTGGAAGCGTTTTTGCAGTTCCGCGCGGCGCGCTTTGGGCAGGGTGCTGGGGGCCAGCCAGTGCGAGCGCAGGAGTGCCAGCGACTGCTTCCCGATGGCACGATCCACGGCCTGCGGCAGGTGCATGGCGCCGTAATCGGCGGCCGCCGGCACGCCCCAGCCGAACAACACGACCAGCGCCAGCGCCATGACCAGCACTGCTGCGGCGGCGATGCCCCCTCGACGTTCCCAGCGATCCACCCGATTTTCCAGGCGATGCTGGCCCGGAAACCATTGGCCAACCGGTGAACCGTTCGGCACCTGCAGTCGCGCGCCGTCCGCGTAGCGGAGCGTGAAAGGCACGCCCGCAAGCGGAGCGCTTGGCACGATCTGCTCGAGCGGATCGGTGCGGTCGACGTGCTCGCCGCGCACCAGCAGGGAACCGCCCACACATTGCACGTCCACGGCCTGCGGGCGGCTGCTGCGACCGTCGTAATAGGTGCCGCCGATGCCCGTCACAGGCCGATGTCGATGCTGAAGAAGCCGTCCATTTCCGCACCCAGCGCGCCGACGTCTGTTTGCGCGGTGGTCTCCGCGACGAAGGCGTCCAGGTCGCCCGCGGGCTGCAGGACGATGTGCGATGCGCGGTAACGAACCATGCGCACCTTGGCCCATGCCGTTGCGAGGCCGACCGTGCAAATGATCGCCACGAGATTGCTGACATAGATCCAGAACATCGCCCAGAAGCCAAGCGTGCTCCGCAAGCGATGTCCGCCCGCGAGCCTGGCGCCGTTGTAGAGCAGGTTCAGCATGCGCGAGCGGCTGTATGCATAAATGGCGAGATAGGCGGGCAGGTACACAGCGTAGATCGTCGCCAGCAATTCGAGCGGGTGGTTCTTCAGTCCTGGTGTTCCAGGATGGCCCGCTGAACTGCCGGTCACGCCGACGAGAATGAATCCTGCGCAGACGAGCGCGAGGATGGTGATGCCGATGGTCGCGAACAGCACGATGTAGTAATCGGTGACATCGGCCTCGAAATCAAACGTCGCGTTGCCGTAGCGATGGTGGGTTACCGTCCACTGCTGTTGCCGTGCCTTGATCCACGGATAAATCAGCCCGAGCGTCGGAAATATCAGGAGATACATCGCCAGATACCATTTGTAAGCACCCCTGAAATCCGGCTCGAAACGGAACGGCAATCCCCGCCACGAGGAATAGCGCGCGCGAAAGGCCAGGCCGCGCACGATCAGCCACGGCAGCAGGATCGCGATCACGGCGGCCGCGACCAACTGCAATTTTGGCGAGGTGCGCCCTGCCAGGATGTAACAGCCGAACATCAGCACGGCGATCAGCCGTCCGCGCAGGATCGGCAGCGGCTGTGCCGAGTATTCGAAGGGCGAGCCGGCCAGCCATATGTTCGCGTAAAAGTAGCGGCGGGTGCGCACCGAGGCCCAGGCCGAATAGATGCCCAGCGTCACGATGCTGAGCGCGAGATTGACGATCCAGATCCGGAAATACTCACGCCCGGAGCCGTGGAACTCGAACGGTTGGTCGGGCCATGCACGCGGTCGAGCTGGCACCTCCGGGTCGCTGGGCCCCACGTCCAACGCAAGCGTCTCGTCGTGCATGACGTCCCCCTTGTTGGCGCGGCCACCCCTGACCGCGCGCCGAGTGTACATCCACGTCGCGGCTTGGCGCCGTCGTCGAACCTGTCAACCGCCGGGACCATTCCCACGTTTCAACTTTGGCAGCAGCACGGATGTGAACGCGCATGCAAACATCGAGCAACGACCTCACCGTGGCGGTCAATCGCTTCGGATTGGGTGCGAAGCCGGGTGAACTGGCGAGCGTGCACGATCCGCGCGCTTGGCTGAATGCGCAAATCGCGCACGGGTCCGATGACGGCAACGCATTCGCGGGCTTGCCGGGCAGTCTCGACTATTTGCGTGACGAGGCCCGATTGGTGGCAACGCGGCGCGTGTTCAAGCAGGGTGATCGCGGGCGCCGGGCCTACATGTTCGGGGCGGTGCCCCCGGCAACCGGGAATGGCCAAGCCAACGCCGCCGAACTGAAGCGGGCCTTGGAGCCTTACCGCAGGGAAGAGCGCAAGGATCTGCTGGCAGAGGCGGCGGCGCGTTACCGGGTCGCCACCGTCACCGACACGCCATTCGTGGAACGGCTGGTGCATTTCTGGTCCAACCACTTCGCGGTGTCGGTGGACAAGCGGCCGGCGCGGTTGTTCGCGGCGCCGATGGAACGCGAGGCGATCCGCCCGCACGTGGCCGGCCGTTTCGCCGACATGCTGCTGGCGGTGGAAACGCACCCGGCGATGCTGCTGTACCTCGACAACGTGCGCTCGGTCGGGCCGGATTCGCGGTTGGGCCGACGCATCGCGATGCGCCTTGCGCGCAAGGGCGATCGGGACAAGGGCAGCGCTGGCGGCTTGAACGAGAACCTCGGTCGCGAGGCGATGGAGTTGCACACGGTCGGCGTCGACGGCGGCTACACGCAAGCCGACGTCACCGAGTTCTCGCGCGCGCTGACGGGATGGAGCATTCCGTTCCCGCGCGATTTCGCCAACGACAGGCAGCCCGATTCGGCGTTCGCGTTTCGCGCCAACGCGCACGAACCCGGTGCGCGCCGGGTGATGGGCCGAACGTTTCCCGAAGAAGGTTTTGAACAAGGCAAGGCGATCCTCGAATTCCTCGCACGCCAGCCCGCGACCGCGAAGCATCTTTCGCTGAAGCTTGCCCAGCATTTCGTATCGGACGATCCACCGCGTTCGCTGGTGGACCGACTCGTGAAAAGCTATCTCCAGCACGATACCGATCTAGCCGCGGTGTATCGCACCCTCATCGCCAGTCCGGAGGCGTGGGAACCCGATGCACGCAAGTTCCGCACCCCGCAGGATTTCGTGATCGCGGCACTGCGCGCGGGACAAATCGAACTCGACGACAACCCGCAACCCGCGCTGGCGCTGCTGGCCAACCTGGGCGAACCCGTGTTCGATCCGCGTTCGCCCGCGGGTTTCACCGACGACTCGGCGAACTGGGTCGATCCGGATGCGCTGTGGAAACGCGTGCAGGCGGCGGAGGCTTTGTCGGCGCGTGTCGCGCAAGGCGATCCACCACTGGCGTGGGCGCGGGACGTCCTGGGACCGCGGCTGGACGATGACACCGCGCAGGCGATCCGGCGCGCGGAATCGACACGACAGGCGCACGCGACGCTGTTCGCGTGTCCTGCTTTCCAGTGGAGGGCGTGATCGTGCTGACGCGAAGGCAGTTCCTGGCGAACTCGATGCTCGGCGCGGCGACCCTTTTGATCTGGCCGAAGCTGACGTTCGCCGCGACCGGTTCCGACACGCGCTTCCTGTTCGTGCTGTTGCGCGGCGGGCTGGACGGCCTGGAATCGGTGCCGCCGTACGGCGACCCGGGTTACCAGGCGATCCGCGGCGCGCTGGCCCTGTCACCGTCGGCGGACAAGCCCGCGCACAAGCTCGATAACGTTTTCGCGCTGCATCCGTCGTTCGACCACGCGGCGCAGTTGTACGCGCAGGGCCAGTTCATGCCGGTGGTCGCCGCAGCGCCGCCGTACTGGGGCCGTTCGCATTTCCAGGCGCAGGACTGCGTGGAGAACGGCACCGCCAAACCCGACGGCGCGCAGACCGGCTGGCTGAATCGCTGCATTGCCTGCATGCCGGGCGTGGACGGACTTGCCTGCGCGGCGGTGATGCCGTTGACGATGCGCGGCAACGCCAGGGTCGAGACCTGGTCGCCGCCGCTGCCGAACGAAGTGAATCCGATCCTGCTGCAGCGCTTGCAGCCGTTGTATGCAGCGGACGCACGCCTCGCGGCACCGTTCGCGCGCGCGGTCGTGCAGCAAAGCGGTGCGTCGGTGCCGGAAACGGAGACCGGTCTGGCGGCGATGCAAAAAGGCATGCCCGGAAGGAAACGGCAGGGCGGCTTGCCGGTGATGATGGGCGCCGCGGGGAAATTCATGGGCGAGGCCGATGGCCCGCGCGTGGCGTTCGTGGAAGACGACGGCTGGGATACGCACGCGAACGAAGCGGCGATCGTTACCCGCAAGATCGCCGAACTGGATGCCGGCCTGAAGGCGTTCCACGACTCGATCGGCGCGCGGTGGGACCATACCGTCGTGATCGTCGCGACAGAATTCGGCCGCACCGCGCACATCAATGGCACCGGCGGCACCGATCACGGCACCGGCGGCTCGATGTTTCTCGCAGGCGGGGCCCTGCGCGGCGGACGCGTGGCGGGCAAGTGGCCGGGGATCGGCTCCGGCGAGCTGTACCAGGACCGCGACGTGCACGCGACCACCGATTTCCGCTCGGTGTTCAAGGGCGTGCTGGCCGTGCACCTCGGGGTGCCGGTATCGTTGCTGGAATCACGCGTGTTCCCGGGCAGTGCCGCGGCGGAGCCGCTCGACGGTCTGGTCGCGGCTACGCGCTCCGTGGCCTGATCGTACTGGTCCAATACGGCCGCTTGACACGCGCGCCGGTCGCGAGGACAGTCTTGGCACGGTCCATTCCGTCCATCACTGCTTTGAGGGAGGTATGCGATGAGCGTTCCACCGGAATCCGTGACACCCCCGACGTCTGCCGGAACACCCCCGCCCGCTGGCACTCCGAGCGCGGAAGAACGCCAGTGGGCCATGTTCGCGCACCTGTCCGCACTGCTGGGTGGCCTCGTCACCGGCTGGGTAGGCGGCTGGGGCTGGTTCCTCGGGCCACTGATCATCTGGCTGGTGAAGAAGGACACCATGCCATTCGTGAACGATCAGGCCAAGGAAGCCCTGAATTTCAACATCACGATCGCGATCATTTTCGTGATCCTGACGATCCTGGGAGTCGCGACGCTTGGTGTGGGGTTCCTGATTGCACTGCCCCTGATGGTGATCATCGGCATCGCCGCGCTGGTATTCATCATTCTTGCCGCGATCAAGGCCAATGAAGGCGTGGCCTACCGCTATCCGTTCGCGTTGCGGCTGATCAAGTGAGTGCAGGATGCGCTCATCCCGTGCAGCCCATGGATGGGCGTTGACACGGGATCCGTGGGCGGGCGCGTCCGTTTTCCGGACGCGCCCTTTCGACGCTAGGACTCCTCGACGGGCGCGAACGGTTGTGCGGATTCGGGATGCCCGGGATCGAGCAGCAACCTGACCCGCGCTTCCGCCTGTTCCAGCGTCGCCTGGCAGCTTCGGTACAGCGCGATGCCGCGCTCGAACGCGCGCAGCGATTCGTCGAGATTCAGCTCGCCGCCTTCCATGCTCGTCACCAGAGCCTCGAGTTCGCCCAGGGATTGTTCGAAACGGGCGACGGAGCTTGCGTCCGGCGCGGCAGCGGCGGTTTGTTTGGGGGAAGGTTTGGGCATCCGCGCAAACTAGCGCGGCAGCGGCGGCGAATCAATCGGTTTGCGGTACGCCGAGCTTGCAAGTTTTGGCCGGGGCAAGGAAAATTGCCGGCTCGCTGTGGTGGATGTAGCTCAGCTGGTTAGAGTCCCGGATTGTGATTCCGGTTGTCGTGGGTTCGAGTCCCATCATCCACCCCATTTTTTGAAGGATATGGCAAATTCGGGATTGGTCGTGGCGATGGCCCTCACCCCTTGCCCTCTCCCGCAGGCGGGAGAGGGGAAGTGATCGTCGCGCTGGCGCGCGACAGCTTCATTGAATGAAGCGGAGTCCCATCATCCACCCCAATTTTGTACAATGCAGGGTTTTCGGGCCGTTAGCTCAGTTGGTAGAGCAGGAGACTCTTAATCTCTTGGTCGTAGGTTCGAGTCCTACACGGCCCACCAAATCCTGCAATGCGCATCGGCATCCGGCAGGCTTGCGAGAGTGGCGGAACTGGCAGACGCGCTGGATTTAGGTTCCAGTGGGGCAACCCGTGCGGGTTCGAGTCCCGCCTTTCGCACCATGGAGATCTGTCCAGGGATGGATTCTTCGAGCTCTGCGACCATGGATGGCGCTTTCGAGCTCTGTCCAGGGATGGATTCTTCGAACTCTTCGACCACGGAGCTCTTCGACCATGGATGGCGGTCATGAGCTTTTCGATTGCAGATGGCAGTTCCGAGGTCGCTCCCAGGCCTGCTTTTTCAAGATCACGCAAGACCCGTACCGAACATCAGGAGCTGCAATGCAAGTGTCACTGGAAAACGTCGGCAAGCTCGAGCGCAGGCTGACGGTCAAGTTTCCCGCCGAGCAGTTCGAGTCCAGGGTGCGCCAGCGCATTTCCGAGTTGGGCCGCAACGTGCGCCTGAAGGGTTTCCGTCCCGGCAAGGTGCCGACCAAGGTAATCGAGCAGCGCTTCGGCGAGCAGGTGCGCGGCGAGGTCCTGTCCGACCTGATCGGCAGCACTTTCCGCGAAGCCGTGCAGCAGCAGAACCTGCAGCCGGTCGCCAACCCCGGCATCGACACCGACGGCAAGCCGAAGGATGGCGAAATCGCGTATACCGCGACCTTCGAGGTCATGCCCGAATTGCCGACGGTGGACGTCGCGATCCTGAAGATCGACCGGCCCAGGTCGGAAGTCGGTGAAGTCGACGTCGACAAGATGATCGAGACCCTGCGCGTGCAGCGCCGCGTGTTCGACAAGGTCGAACGCGCCGCGGCCGAAGGCGACATGGTGATCGTCGATTACGCCGCGCAGGCGGGTGATTTCCGGCACCCGGCCGAAGGCCGTGAGCGCGCCGCTACGGTGCTGGGCGGCAACACCGCGCTGGCGGCCTTCGACGAAGCGTTGAAGGGCCACAAGGCGGGCGAGGAACTTGCCTTCGAGGTGGAGTTCCCGCCGACCTTCCCGATCCCGCAGCTTGCCGCGAGGCAAGCCCAGGTGGATCTGCGCATCGGCGAGGTGCAGGAGTCGAAGACCCCGGAAGTGGATGCGGAATTCATCCGTACCTTCGGCATCGACGACGGCACGTCCGAAACCTTCCGCAGGGAAGTCCGCTCCAACCTGGAGCGGGAGCTGGACAACGCCCTGCGTGCGCGCCTGCGCAACGAAGTCGGCGGCAAACTCGCGGCGACCTATGCCGATGTCGAAGTGCCGAAGGTGCTGGAAAATGCGGAGGCCGACTCGCTGGTCCGCGCCGCGATGCCGAACCTGCCGCGCGAGCAGGCGTTGCCGCCGGCGGCGCTGGAGGCGGCACAGCCGATCGCACACCAGCGCGTGATCGCGGGCCTGTTGTTGCGCCAGATCGCCCAGAGCAACAACCTGCGCGTGGACAACCGCAAGGTGACCGAGCGTATCGCCAAGATCGCCTCGACCTACGAGGAACCCGAGCAGGTCGTTGAACTCTATCGCGCCAACCCCCAGATGATGGAGAACGTGCGTACCGCTGTGCTCGAGGACCAGGTTTCCGAATGGGTGGCCGACCATGCGGACACCACCGAAGTGGCCCTGAGCTTCGACGAAGTGATGCACCCGCAGAACACCGCGAATTGAAGCCGCGCGGCCTGACGCCGCCGTCCACGGGAGAATCCCATGCAGTCCTCGAACAATCAGGAAATCAGGAACCTCAATCTGGTTCCGATGGTGGTCGAGCAAACCTCGCGCGGCGAGCGTTCGTTCGACATTTACTCCCGTCTGTTGAAGGAACGCATCATCTTCTTGGTCGGGCCGATCGACGACAACGTCGCCAACCTGGTGGTGGCGCAGATGTTGTTCCTGGAATCCGAGAACCCCGAGAAGGACATCCAGTTCTACATCAACAGTCCCGGCGGCGTGGTCTCGTCCGGGCTGGCGATCTACGACACCATGCAGTTCGTGAAGCCCGACGTCAGCACCATGTGCATCGGGCAGGCCTGCAGCGCGGCCTCGCTGTTGCTGATGGCCGGCACCAAGGGCAAGCGCTTCGCGTTGCCGAACTCGCGGATCATGATCCACCAACCCTCCGGCGGCGCGCAGGGTCAGGCCACCGACATCGAGATCCACGCCCGGGAAATCCTGTACCTGCGCGGGCGCCTCAACGAAATCTACGCCCAGCACACCGGCAAGACCGTCGAGCAGATCGCCCACGACATGGAACGCGACCGCTACATGAGCGCGACCGAGGCCAGGGACTACGGCTTGATCGACACGATGTTCGAACGCCGGCCGGACGAGTCCGTCAAGTCAGCCTGAGACATTGGTCGCAACCTCGCGATTTCCCGATATTTTCGGCCTCGATTCCGAACGCTCCGTCAAGCCGGACCTGCGGTTCGGCTGTGCTATGCTGCAGCCGGAATCGGGGCATTCGACATGATGCATCGCACGACTGATCCACGGAGCACGACATGAGCGAGGACCGGCCGGGCCGCGGCAACGAAGGCGGCAAGATCCTGTATTGCTCGTTCTGCGGCAAAAGCCAGCACGAAGTCCGCAAGCTGATTGCGGGCCCGTCGGTGTTCATCTGCGATGAATGCGTCGAGCTGTGCAACGACATCATCCGCGAGGAACTGGAAGAAAAGGCCGCCTCCGGCCGCACCCAGTTGCCCAAGCCGCGCGAGATCATGGACACGCTCGACCAGTACGTGATCGGGCAGACCCGCGCCAAGAAGGCGCTGGCCGTCGCGGTGTACAACCACTACAAGCGCATGGAATCGCGCGCCAAGAAGGACGACATCGAGCTCGCCAAGTCCAACATCCTACTGATCGGGCCGACCGGATGCGGCAAGACGCTGCTGGCGGAAACGCTCGCGCGCCTGCTCAACGTGCCGTTCACCATCGCCGACGCCACCACGCTCACCGAAGCGGGCTATGTCGGCGAGGACGTCGAGAACATCATCCAGAAGCTGCTGCAGAAGTGCGACTACGACGTCGAGAAGGCGCAGACCGGCATCGTCTACATCGACGAGATCGACAAGATCTCGCGCAAGAGCGAGAACCCGTCGATCACCCGTGACGTGTCCGGTGAGGGCGTTCAGCAGGCGCTGCTGAAACTGATCGAAGGCACCATCGCCTCGGTGCCGCCGCAGGGCGGGCGCAAGCATCCGCAGCAGGAGTTCCTGCAGGTCGATACCAAGAACATCCTGTTCATCTGCGGCGGTGCGTTCTCGGGCCTCGACAAGGTGATCCAGCAGCGTTCGGAAACCACCGGCATCGGTTTCTCGGCCGAGATCCGCAGCAAGCAGCGCAAGCAGAACGTCGGCACGCTGCTCGCCAACGTCGAGCCGGAAGACCTGGTGAAGTACGGCCTGATCCCGGAATTCGTAGGGCGCCTGCCGGTCGTGGCCACCCTGGACGAATTGGACGAGCCGGCACTGGTCAAGATCCTCACCGAACCCAGGAACGCCATCACCAAGCAGTTCAAGAAGATGTTCGACATGGAGAATGTCGAGATCGAGTTCCGCCCGGATGCGCTCAACGCGATCGCCAAGCGTGCGATCAAGCGCAAGACCGGCGCGCGCGGCCTGCGCACCATCCTCGAAAGCGTGCTGCTCGACACCATGTACGAGTTGCCGTCGCTCGAACACGTCAGCAAGGTCGTGGTCGACGAAGCCGTGATCAACGGCCAGGCCGAGCCCTACCTGATCTATCGCGGCAACCTGCAGCAGCAACGCGCGGCCGGCGAAGGCGACGCCGCCTGACGAAGCGCACTTCACCGCACGCCAGGGCATCGGCGGGTTCGTGCGCGGGCGGGCCGTGTCGCCAGGGCAACACCTGAAACGTGGCGCCGCCGTGGGGTCCGGCCCGTGACGGCGCGCGGGCCGTGCATGCAGAAGGACCTCGTCCCTCGTGGTTGGCGCCGGCCGGGTTGGTTCGGCCGCGCCGGCGGCACGGACGCGTGACGTCTCGGCGTCTGCGAAGCGGATCACCTTCGGGCGCTTGATCCCGGCGCGTGCCGCCACCATCCTCATCCCATCGTCCGCATCGCGGACACGCGATCCATTCCCTGAAACAGACATGGCAACCGAAACCAACGAAACCGTTACCGCGACCATCGAACTGCCCGTGCTGCCGCTGCGCGACGTGGTGGTGTATCCGCACATGGTGATCCCGCTGTTCGTCGGCCGCGAGAAATCGATGAAGGCGCTGGAAGCGGCCATGGAGGGCGATCGCCGCATCCTGCTGGTGGCGCAGCAGCAGCCCGAGACCGACGACCCCGGCGAAGCCGACCTGCATGCGCTCGGCACCATCGGCAGCCTGCTGCAACTGGTGAAGTTGCCCGACGGCACCGTGAAGGTGCTGGTCGAGGGCCAGTCGCGCGCGCGCCTGCAGAACTGCTTCGAAACCGACGGCATGTTGCGCGCGCATGCGGTGGCGCTGCAGCCGGTGTTCGATCGTCCGACCATGGAGCTGGAGACCGCGGCGCGCATGCTGGTCAGCCTGTTCGAGCAACTGGTCCGCCAGAGCCGCAAGCTGCCGCCGGAAGTGCTGACCGGGTTGTCCGGGATCGACGACCTGTCGCGACTCGCCGATTCGGTCGCGGCGCACCTGTCGGTGCGGCTGTCCGACAAGCAGAAGGTGCTGGACACGCTCGCCGTCGGCGCGCGCACCGAGATGCTGATCGGGTTGGTGGAAAGCGAACTCGACCTGCAGCAGGTCGAGAAGCGCATCCGCGGGCGCATCAAGACCCAGATGGAGAAGAGCCAGCGCGAGTACTACCTCAACGAACAGATGAAGGCGATCCAGAAGGAACTGGGCGACATCGAGGAAGGCGGCAACGAGATCGACGCGCTGGCCAAGAAGATCGACGAAGCCGGCATGCCCAAGCCGGTGCTGGCCAAGGCCAAGGCCGAGTTCAACAAGTTGAAGCAGATGCCGCCGATGTCGGCCGAGGCCACCGTGGTGCGCAACTATCTCGACTGGATGACCGGCGTGCCGTGGAAGAAACGCAGCAAGGTGCGCAAGGATTTGCGCATGGCCGAGCGCGTGCTGGACGAGGACCACTACGGCCTCGAGAAGGTCAAGGAACGCATCCTCGAATACCTTGCCGTGCAGCAGCGCGTGAACAAGATCAAGGGCCCGATCCTGTGCCTGGTGGGTCCGCCCGGCGTCGGCAAGACCTCGCTCGGACATTCGATCGCGCGTGCGACCAACCGCAAGTTCGTGCGCCAGAGCCTGGGCGGCGTGCGCGACGAGGCCGAGATCCGCGGCCATCGCCGTACCTACATCGGCTCGCTGCCGGGCCGCATCATCCAGAACATGTCCAAGGTCGGGACCAAGAATCCGATGTTCATGCTGGACGAAATCGACAAGATGGCGATGGATTTCCGCGGCGATCCCTCGGCGGCGCTGCTGGAAGTGCTGGATCCAGAACAGAACCACGCCTTCAACGACCACTACCTCGAAGTCGATTTCGACCTGTCCGAGGTAATGTGGATCGCCACCGCCAACTCCATGAACATCCCGGCGCCGTTGCTGGATCGCATGGAGGTGATCCGCATCCCCGGCTACACCGAGGACGAGAAGGTCGCGATCGCGACCAGGTACCTGCTGCCGAAACAGGTCAAGGCGGCGGGCTTGAAGGAAAGCGAACTCGCCGTTTCGGAAGCTGCGTTTCGCGACATCATCCGCTACTACACGCGTGAATCGGGCGTGCGCAACCTCGAACGCGAGCTGGCCAAGATCTGCCGCAAGGTGGTCAAGGAGCTCACCCTGGCCGAAACGGAGAAACCCGCGAAGAAGGCGGCCGAGGCGGCAACCGCCAAGGGCAAGGCCCCGGCAAAAAAGCGCGCTGCGAAGGCGATGAAAGTCGATTCGAGGAACCTCGACAAGTACCTCGGCGTGCGCCGCCACGATTTCGGCCGCAAGGAACAGCAGAACGAGGTGGGTCTGGTCACCGGCTTGGCGTGGACATCGGTCGGCGGCGATCTCCTGAGCATCGAAGCCACGGTGGTTCCGGGCAAGGGCAAGTTGATCCTGACCGGCCAGCTCGGCGACGTGATGAAGGAATCCATCCACGCGGCACAGTCGGTGGTGCGCGCCCGCGCGCAGCGGTTGGGCATCGAGGCGGATTTCCACGACAAGTACGACATCCACGTGCACGTGCCGGAAGGCGCGACGCCCAAGGATGGCCCGAGCGCGGGCATCGCGATGTGCACCGCGCTGGTGTCGGCGCTGACCAGGAACCCGGTGCGCTCGGAGATCGCGATGACCGGCGAGATCACCTTGCGCGGGCGGGTGTTGCCGATCGGGGGGCTCAAGGAAAAGCTGCTGGCGGCGCATCGCGGCGGCATCACCACGGTGATCATCCCCGATGAAAACAAGAAGGACCTCGCCGAGATTCCGAAGAACATCACCGATGCGTTGACCATCCATCCGGTGCGCTGGATCGACCAGGTGCTCGACTTGGCATTGGAAAACCCGCTGAAGCCATTGCCCGAACAGGCCGCGGTGGTCGCGGGCGCCGGTGAAATGGCGGCCGACGTCAAGCACGAATCGGTCGAGGACGCGTCGTCGGCGCGCACGCATTGACGCGGCAAGTGGACGGGCATGCGCGATGCATGGTGCGCGCCCGTCCGGCACTTGCATTTGCGCGCGTTCCATGATTGCGGGATGAACGCTTGCATTCCGCCGCTCGACACGCTGAAATCCAAGCCCCGTCTTTATTGCAGGCCTTGTGCAGCACTGATATAAAGGCCGGGCCGTGCGACGCATACGCTGCAATGCCGAGCATCGATACGGGAACTGCAACACGACCGGACAGGCGTGATTCCGCGATTTCGGAAAAGCGTCAATCCACCGAACATTCCACGGGCTGCTCGAAACCCAAGAGGGAGTCTCCATGAACAAAGCTGAGTTGATCAACGCGATTTCCGATCACGCCGATCTGTCCAAGGCCGATGCTGGCCGTGCGCTCGACGCCGTCACCGACCAGATCAAACGCGCATTGAAGAAAGGCGACGACGTGTCGCTGGTGGGCTTCGGCACCTTCGTGGTGCGCAAGCGTGCCGCGCGCACCGGCCGCAACCCGCGCACCGGCGCCACCATCAAGATCAAGGCGTCCAAGGTCCCGGCGTTCAAGGCCGGCAAGGCGCTGAAGGATGCGCTGAACTGAGCTGTGCATCGCGACCGGCGGTTGCCGATCGCATGTGGGGTTCCCGCGGCCGACGCGATCTGCGTCGGCCGCTGCGTTTCGAAACCGCGTTTGTTGTACCGTTCGGGTACGGACGGCGGCGAAGCCAAGTCCGGGCGCGTACCGGATTTGGCGCGTCCAAGCCGACCATGGATCGTCGGTCCGGGGCGACAAGGATGTTGCCCTCACCCCAGCCCCACGCGCTCGGCCTACGGCCGCCTCTCCCGCAAGCGGGCGAGGGGGAGTGATAATCGCGCTGCGCGCGATGTGTCATTGATTGATGCGGGTAGGCCGGGATGGCATGTCAACGAGCGCGACGCAGGACGCGTCGCCCGCGCCGCGCATTGCGCGGCGGCGAAGCCAAGTCCGGGCGCGTACCGGATTTGGCGCGTCCAAGCCGACCATGGATCGTCGGCCCGGGGCGACAAGGATGTTGCCCTCACCCCTTGCCCTCTCCCGCAAGCGGGCGAGGGGAGTGATAATCGCGCTGCGCGCGATGCGATATTGAATGAAGCAGGGCGCTTAGCTCAGCGGTAGAGCGTCTCCTTTACACGGAGAGGGTCGCAGGTTCGATCCCTGCAGCGCCCACCAAATTCAATCACTTACAATACATGCGCGGGGCCACTCAACTGGCCCCGCGCTTATTTCAGCTTCTCGTTGGCCCTGTAGTGGCCCTAAAAGCAGGCGTGTTTTGTCCGCCCTTTTAGTCATTTTGTGGCCCCGTGGTGGCCCCGCGCGCCAGTCTCTAGATGCCGCTCCGTCGGCTCGCTCGGAGGCGTTGCGACCCATGCCCATGGTGCTCTCGCCGATTACGCGTGCCCCCGCCGATTCCGCCTGCCACCTTCTTTGCCAATGCTCGCGCGGTGTTCAGCCAGTGTTAGGCGGCAAATGACGCCGGTGTAAACGGGTTACGCGTCATAGCACGAGCGCGCAACACCAAAATTCGGCTCGCCGGGCTCCCCGCTGCGTCCATCCACGTAGCGAGGTTTCCATGAGCGATTTTCCCAGTGACGACGCAGCGGTTCGCGTCGAGATCTTGCGCGCGCTGGTCGCGCGCTTCGGCAGCGTCACGCCGATCCCTGCCGCCGACGCCTTTGAGGTTGCGCGCGGCCACCGCATCGGAGCGGCTGCGATGACACACCGCCGCCAGCGCGACGCGCTGCCGTGGCCGGCCGCCGACGAGGTGCGCGATGGCGCGCGCTACCTGGTGCCGCTCCCCAAACTCGCCGCCGCGCTCGCCGGCGGCGAACGCCGCCGCCCGCGCCGCGGGCCGGGCCGGCCACCCAAGATCCACGCCGCCGGCGTGGAGGTGGGTGCCGCATGACCTCGCGTGCGCAAATTGCAGAAGCCGCCGCCGCGGTCGCGGCCGCGTGCAAGCTAGACGCCAAGCAGCTCAAGCATTATTGCCGGTGGGCTGACCGCGCGGGCTATCACTCGAGCGTCGATCAGCTCGCGACGGTGCTGCTCGCGGGCAGCGTCGCGAGTGACGCCCCCGGGCCTGCTGCAGCAGCGGCCATCACAGCCGGGATCTATCGCCGCTCCCCCGCGCGCGCTGAGGATGCTGCGGCGCGCATCTACGCCGAGATCTGCAGGCGATGCCCGACGCGCGGGCGCTGGCAAGATCAGTATTTGCCAACAGACGCGCCGCGTCGCGCGCCGCGAGCGCTTGCACGCCAGCTTGCGCGCGAGGAGTCGCACCGCCGCTTCCCTGGCGCCACGCGCAGCGCCGCTTCCAAGCGGCGCAGGTTTGTGCTGAAGGCTTGCGGCCCCATGCACACGAAGTGCGCGGGAGGTGCAGCATGAGCACACGGAACGACCGCGACGTGCGCGGGGCGGCAGTGCAGGTACACATCCGCGACCAGCACGCCAGCGTGCCCGTACGCCTGATGGAAAAAGAGTGCGGCCTTTCCCCGGGAGCCCGGCTCGCGCTGCTCTACATGCTCGATTTGGGACGCCGGCCCGGCTGGACGATTTATGCGACTCAAGTCCAGCGCGCGCTGGGCTATGGAAACTCACGCTGGCCGCGCTGCCGCCGCGAGCTTGAGGCGGCTGGTTACCTGCGGGCCATCTGCGGGCATGACGAGGCCGGCGACTGGCAGTGGACTTATCACATTTTTGATTGGCCGGTGGATGGGCCGGATGACGCAGTTAGCGTCACCGCAGTTTGCGGGGACGCTAACTGCGGTGACGCTAACTGCGGGGATAGACGCATATCTACCTCACACAGCTCTACTTCACTTAAAAAGCAGAAGCAGAAGCAAGCGCGACCGCGCGCGCGCGAGGTCGAGCCCGTCGCGCCACCAGCAGGTAATGCTGCTGCTGCAAGGGAGGAAAAACGCCAGCAGCGCGTGGTGCATGGCGTGACGTGCTGGACGCCCGACGATCTTGCCGCGACGGAAGAGCTAACCAGTGCGCACGGCGCGCAGGCCGTGCGGGCGGCGGCGGCGGCGCTGCGCAAGGCGGGCAGCGATCCGCTGCCGTCGAAGGTCGCGCTTGCATTGCAGGACGCCGCGCGACGTGACGCCGCACTGGCGGTCGAGCAGGAAGCCGCCGCGCAGGAAGTCGCGCGCCTCGCCCGCCGCAAGGCGGATGAGCGCCGGCGCGACGAACGCCGCGCAGATTCGCGCACGCAAGCCGCCGCGCGGGCGGCGCTCGCGGCGGTGCTCGGGCCGCGCGGTGGGTGAGCGTGCGCGTATTGATGCACCTATGTGTATGTCCGTCACCCTGGGGCGCGTTGATGAAAGCAGAAAATTCAAGTGATCGCGATCGCGCCGTGGTCGCATGGTTGAAAAATCACACCGGTGCGCGCCGCGGCAGTCGCGCGCACCTGGTGCTGATCGCCGGCGGTGCGCTGCTGGCGGTACTGGTGCTCGCCGCCGGCGTGGTGCAGATTGCCAGGCACCACCACCACGCCGCGCCCGTCGCCGCAGCGACGCCGCCCGCTGCGGCGACGGGCGCGCAGGTTGGCTCCAATACCGCCCATGCGCCCACCCTAGTGGGCGCCATGGTTGGCACTGTGAGCCCCGCAGCCGTGCCGGCCGTGCCGCCCGCCACCGCGCAGGCGGCTCCTGTCGTGGCCGCTCCGGCCGCGGTGATCGCGCCGCCAGCCGGGTTGATTGCTGGCGAGACGATAGAAACGATCGCCGACGCCGACAGGTTTGGGCAATACAACCAGGTAAGCCAGCGCGCTGTGGGATCCGCCCGCACATCGTGGCAAAGCTACGTTGCGCCGGCGAACTCACCGGCGTGGCAAGAAACTTTCACTGGCTGGTTCAAGCTCGCCGCGCCTGCCTCAGTTGTGGTGCTTCGCCGCGACGCAGGCGCCTCCGCGAAGAATGTAAGTGCGAATGTCGATGGCACGGCGATCGGCGAACTTGGCTATGGCGCCGGGTCGGTCACGACGGCTGTTGTGATGGCGCCGGGCTGGCACAGCTTCACCATCACGCTGACTGGGAAAAGCTTGTTCTATCGCCCAGATGCGGTTGACTTCGACCTTGAAATCGGCGCTGGCACCACGCCGCCGGCACCGGTCGTTCCGTATGCGGTCGTGCAGCCTGTCGCCGCGCCCGCCCCGGCTACTACTGCAGCGCCGCACGCGGGCTTGACGTCCAAGCCCGCGCCTGCGGCTGCGGCGACAACGACTCTGGCGTCGGCTAAGGCCAGCGGCACAGCGAAGGAGCGCTGACATGGACTTCAAGACGGCAGTCAGTGAGGTGATGGGCCCTAGCCCAAGCCTGCTGAAACGAATTGGACACGCAGCTGCTGTGGTGGCTATCGGCTTGGTCGTGGTCGCGGCGACGTTGTGGTTTTTCACGTCGATTTCCATGTGGCTTATCGCGGCTGGTGCGGCGCTCGCCGTGGTGTTGCTCTTCGCGCATCGCCTGCATCCCGCAGTGAAAACGCGCTGGTTCTTCATGCCGGGACGCCGGCGCTTCACCGCGCTGGCGTTGCTGGGTGGCTTCTTGCTGCTGCCCGGAGTCGAGCTCACTTGGACCGGCTTGGCTGGTCCCGGCACGCCCAGCGACATGGTTACCGGGCTCGTCTTGTTTGCGGTGTCCATCGCTTGTTTTTGGTTCGTTGTTCGTACTTTCGAGGGTCTTGCCATGGGTGACGTTTTTAAAATTGTTGCGCCAGAACATGAAGGCGCGCTGCTGTCGAAGCTCCGCGCGCTCGACGCGCTACACGCCGCGGGTTCCGGTCAAGCCGCCGACTTCCGCGGCCTCGATCCCGCATCTGTGATCGAGGCGCTCAAGGCACGCGTGATCGGTCAGGATGCGACGATCGATGCGGCCGTGAAAACGGCCTTCCGGCGCGCGCGGCTTGCGAGGCCGAACAAGCCAGTTGCAACGCTCTTGTTCGTCGGCGCCACAGGCGCTGGCAAGACCGAACTCGCCAAGGCGATCGCGGATGAGTTGTTTGCTGGGCGGATGGTCCGCATCGACTGCAACGAGTTGAGCGCAGAGCAAGGCGTGCAGCGTCTCATCGGTTCGCCGCCGGGCTACGTCGACAGCGACAAGGGCGGCTGGCTGTGCCGAGAACTGGCACGCGTTGGCACGGGCGTGCTGCTGCTCGATGAAATCGAGAGGGCGCACCCGGTGGTGGTGCAAACGCTAATGGGTCTGCTCGACGAAGCGCGGCTCACGGAGCAGAGCACGAGTCAAACGTATTCGGCTCGCGGCTTCATGGTTGTCATGACGTCCAACGCAGCGAAGGACGAAATCGCCGAAGTCGCTCGGGTCGAAAAGGACCCGACGCTGCGGTCCGTAAAAATCCGCGACGCACTGCAACACGCTGGTTTCCTGCCGGAAATCCTAGCCCGAATCGACCAAGTGTGTGCTTTCGCGCCGCTGGCTGCACAGGACTATGGCCGCGTTGTCGAAAAGTTCCTGATCGCGTTCGGTGACGTGGTTGGCGTCCAGGTTGTGGAGGCCGATGGCGAGCTTCTTATCGACCTGGTGACGAAAGCGATGAAATCGCAGAGCTATGGCATACGCGAGGTCGTAAAGGAAGTCGAAGACGTGGTGACCGATGGCCTGCTGGTCGCAAAGGACAACGGCGCGACCGCAGCGGCGATCCGGGTGCGCGACGGCCAGGTGTTCGTCGAGCCGATCGCCGTGGCGGGCGACGGCGCGCATCGAAACACCTATGGGCAGGAGGAAACGACATGAGTCAGAAATTCAATGTGATCGAAACGGCGGAAGGCTGCGAGAGCTTCGTTCTCGCGACGCCCGACTACGTCATCCGCGCGTGGCTCGAGGGCGAGGACCCCGACGAGCTCGGCGGGGTGATCGTCTCGCTTAGCTATCGAGCCGACCGCGCGCTGCGCGGGCTGCTGGAGGCCAATTTCGCATGGTCCGGAAGCCGCACGCAGTTTGTCGCAGCCCTGCAGGCTTTCGGCATCGACGCGATCGGCTGTGACCCCCGTTTTAGGATTTCAGCCGTGCGATGAACTGGCGCGCGCGATGCACGTGCGCCGGCCGTGATCCAGCACTTTTCAACCTACAACACAGGAAAAGGACATGACGCTTAAATCCAAAAAACTGGCAGACCAGATCGCCAAGCTCGAGGCCGAGCGTCGCGCGGCCATCGAGGCCGAACGCGAAGCGGACGAGCGCGAACTCATCCGCTTAGTCACTGCAGCGCACTGCCTGCAGGACGCCCTTGGCTACGCCCGCTCGAAGCTGGCGAAGCGGAAATCCACAGGCGCGCAGAAACCCACCACCACGCAGGAGACGCAGCAATGACCACCGAGACGAAAACCGAGTACGCCGGCCACCCCGCGAAGCTAAAAGAAGGCGGCTGGGGCGCCCACGTCAACTCCGACAAGGTCCAGCATGGCGATTCCGTGAGCCTCACGACCAAGGCCGGCAAGACCTGGAATGCGGTCGTTGACCGTGTCGTTTGGACAGGAACGGACAGCGACGGCAACGCGTGTGCCTTGTGCACGCTGGTCGGCAAGGACAAGCCGGCCACCGCTGGCGGCCAGCCGGCTGCGTCGGCCGGCGCCCACGACGCGGTGGCGAGCGACTTTTGATCCGATCGCCTGCGCGCTGCTCCCGCGCAGTCGCGGTACGGGGCCGGTCATTCACCGGCCCCGTTTTGTATCTGGCAGCCCCTCTCTCGGGCATGCCGCGAAAGCAGTGAGGCATATATATATGAGTGACCGAGCAGAGCAAGTATTGCAGACCGCAGACGCGCTTTATGGCGCGATCACGATGCCCGTCGTGGAGGCTCTTTTCCCGGCCGTCACGCCGGCGCACTTGCGTCGCCTGATGGGTGACCTTGTCCAGCGCGCGGCGCTGGTGCCAGGCTGGGCCGGTGGCACCGGCCGCCGCGTCTGGTTGACCACGCGGTCCGCTTCCGGCCGTGTCGCCGGCCTGCGGAAATGGCTGGCCGATAGCGACGCCATTCGTGGCGCCCTCATGACGAAAAATGCCGGCACGGTGCAGCCGCCAGTGACGTTCCTGCACGCGCAAGTTGCGGGGCAGGCTGTGGCCGGCTATGGGATCTTCGAACGAGTTTTCGATAGCGAATTGCACACCGGCGGCGAAGGTACGATCGCCGACGGGATTGCATATCCCGAGCCCGGTTGGCGACTTGTGATCGAAGCCGAGCGGATGGTGCGCCGAGGCATCTCACGCTGGAAAGAAGATGACGGTCTGGTCGGAAAAATCACCAGCGAGTTTGGCCAAGCGCGCACCGATGGCGCGCTGGTCCAACACCTCGTTGTCGCCCCGAAGTTCGGCGGCGCCGAGGGCGCGAAGCGGGTTGATTTCGAGCAGGAACTCGACCGTCTGCTGGTTGAAAAATCGGCCGGTTTGGTCGGCTTGCCGAAGGATTCCGGCTGGTGGTTTTTGGCCATCGAAGACCTCACCGCCGACCCTGTTTGGCATCCGGTTCTTTCAGGCACGAAGGCGCCACGCGCGCTGCCCGGCATTGCCGCGCGCCGCGCATCTTTTGCGGCCGAGCACGCCAAGAATCGCGAACTCGACCGCGCGCGAAAGGCTCGCGCGAAAGCTGCCGCGGCGGGCATTCCCTTGCCCGCCGGCGTCACGCTGGTGACGTCTGCCAAGAGCGCCGCCGTCACCGCGCCGACCACCCCCTGAAACGGTGCATGTGGTGGTGCGGGGGGCGGTGCGCCGGGTGGTACAAGTGCCGTGGTCACTTGTGCCACCACAATAGCGCACCTGTCGCGCGTCCTGCGCGACGCTCCCCAGCCCGGCATCCCGCCCGGGCTGGGGCCAGAAGCCCAACCCATGGTTGATCGCCGCGCGTCGTGCGCGGCGGTTCCCGGTCCCGGCATCGTGCCGGGCCGGGTCTTGCCAGAAGCTGTGAGCTCGGCATCCTGCCTCACTTTCATGCTGGTGTGTGTCCGGGGTGCCACACGCCGCCGACTGGGGAGCTCGTCGGCGGCGCGCGCCAGCCTGCCGGCTGGCCCCGGACCCGCACCAGCCTTCGCGCGCAAGCGCGCTGCGCGTCGGGATGAAGCCCCTCCTTGCGCCGCTCCCCGCCGCTTCGCGGCGGCGAGGACCCCCTAAAAGCCCTACAGCCGACCCGCTTTTTTCGCTCCGCGAAAAAATCGCGCCGGCTTTCGGGCTCCGTTCGGCCCCGCTTTTTCTCGCTTCGCTCGAAAAACCAGGACCTCACTCCGGGGTTCGGTCGCTGCGCTCCCTCACCCCTTTCAGGGGGTCCTCGCCGCCGATGAAGCCGGCGTCTCGCGGGGGGCGCAAGCGCCCCCCAAAGCCGACCGGGCGCGCTAGGGCGCGCCGCTATTTTCGGGCGTCGGTGCTCGGCCAAATGCGCGCAAAAATCGCGCGCATTTGGCCTGCGCCCTCACCCGAAAATTCGTCTTTGGCTCCCCCCGGCGGCGGCGGCAGAGCCGCCGCCGGGAACTCGCGATGAAGCCGCTCGTTCCCCGCTTCGCGGCCCCCAACAGCCACAGCATTCGCGCGCATCCCTGAGCGCTCACCCGGCCGTCCGGGCCGGAAATCCGGCGCGCGTTCCCCGCGCGCAGAAGACTCAAGTCGACCCAATTCGCGAGGTGGGTGCGGCTGACCCCGACGCTGCTCGCGAGCTGCCTCGCTGCGCTCGGCCCACTCCCGCGCGTTTCTAAACACCTATGTGCATCTGACAACTTTCCAGGTGCTTCTCATGCGGGGCCGCTGGCAACTTTTTACATCGAACCTTCTCGTTGTCTCGGTGTGGTACATCATCATTTACTCGGTGACCACCGGGCCCGCGGGCGTCCTGACCGCCCTTGCCGGCGCGCTGATCGCGCTGGCAATCGGGCTGGTCGCCGGGGTGCTTGTCGGCGCTGTGGCGCATGCCATCGAGCTGCACGTGACACATCGCGGCGTGCTGGCCGGCGATGCTCGCGATGGCGCGCGCATCACGCTCGGCAAGCTCCCCGAGCGGGCGGGGGTGCAGCCCGTCGCGGCGGCGCCGGCGACACCGGAATCGCCTGAGGCGGAATTGGCTTCCGCCCCGGAACAGGAACCGGTGTCCATCATTGAACCCACCCCGATGCAAGCCGCACCGGCCGGCGCGGACGCCCCGTCTTCGGCGGATCACTTAGCTGCCACGTGCGCTGAATTCGCACGCGAACACGCAGGTGTACTCGTAGCGCTATCCGTCAGCAACGGTCCGCTTGTCGGCTGCATCGACCGCGCCTCCGCGCCGGACGACTTCGACGCCTTTCTCGCGCTGGTCAGCGAACTCTCGAGCGCCGGCGTGAACGTTTCCGCCGTCCAGGTCACGCAGGACGCGGACGGGGTTCCGACCAGCGTGACCTTTCCGGTTTCCGTCATTGAAGACGAGGTGCGGCAGTGATCGACTTCCACGATGTTCGTGACACTTCCTTCGGCGGCACCGCCGACACGCTGGCGCTGCTTCTCGCCGATGCCGCGGTGTTCCTGACGTTGCCGGCCCTGTACGGCGGCGACCTGGGCGGCCTGCTGTGGGCGGCCGCTGGTGCGATGGTCGGGGGCTTGTGGTTCGGGTGGCGCGTGGGCTCGAAATTGCGCCTCACGCACGGCGGCGAATTCGACATCAATTCGCACGACGCGCCGCCGGCGGAGGTGGGCGGCATGCGTGTCGGCTTCATCGCGCACACCATGCAGGAACTTATCGTGCCGCTAGCCGCTTGGATGCGTCACGCGATGATCGTGGGCCAGTCAGGCGTCGGGAAAACAGTGGTCGGGGCATGGCTAATGTTCCAGCAAATCTGTGCGGGCGGCGGGTTGCTTTGGATCGACGGCAAGCTCGACCCGGCGAACATCGAGATGCTGCACCGCATGTGCGTGTGGGCCGGCCGGGCCGACGATCTTCTGGTCGTCAACCCCGGCACACCGGCGAGCTCGAACAGCTACAACCCACTGCTCGACGGCGATGCCGACGAGATCGCCTCGCGCCTGGGTGCGCTGCTTCCGGAGGCGTCGAACAACGCGGGTGCGGACTTCTACCGATCCAGCGCGATCGGCGCGATCGGCTCACTGGTGCAGGCCAGCCGCGCGGCCGGCTACGCGGTGAGTTTCGCGGACTTGCGCATCCTGCTGACGCGTCCAGGGGCGCTCGAGTGGTTGCTTGCCAAACTCAAGCAGAAAAGCAAAGCGGGTGACGCCGAGCAGTTCGGGTTGTTCCTCGACCAACTTCGGCAACGCGATCGCAAAACCGGCAAAGAGGTGCTGGACGCCGACGGCCTGCGCCGGATGTTCGGCGGGCTAGGCGCGCGCCTCGCACAGTTCGGCGGTGGTGGGTTCGGCGAGGTGATGAATGCGTACGCACCCGAGGTGCGGCTGAAAGACGCGATCCGGCAGGGAAAGGTCGTGTATTTCGCCTTGCCCACGATGGGGAAGGGCGAGGCTGCCATCGCGCTCGCGCGCATGGCCGTGTCCGACTTCCGGTCGGCGATAGCGGCCATCCAGGCATTGCCCGAATCCGAACGTCCAGCCAAGCCATTTCTCGGCTTCTTCGACGAGGCAGGTTCCTATGTCACGCAGGCGTGGTCGCGCATGTTCGAGCAGGCACGCTCCGCGCGCCTGGTGATGGTGCCGGCGTTCCAGACGAAGGCCAACCTCGAGACGCTCGGCCCGGAACTGCGCGCGATGGTCGCAGGCAATACGGCGACGAAAATCTTTTTCAGTCCCGGTGAGCCCGACACCGCGGAATGGTGCGCCGACATGATCGGCAAGGAGCTGCGCGAGCAACACACGCACACGGAAAGCGGCGGCGGCTCGGCCAAGGGCGTGACGATGCTGGACCGTGGCCGCGGCGTGGCAAACTCGCAGACCTCGAGCACCAACGCATCCCACTCAGTTGTCTTGCGTGAGGATTACAAAGTCAGCCCCGACGATCTCGCGCAGCTCGGGCGCGGCGAGGCGGTGGTGACACTGGAAGGGCACCGGGTCTTCCACATCAGGGTCCCGCTGCTGACGTTCGATGATGACTTCATCGAACGTGCCGGGCCGTTCCGGGTGCGCCATCCGGCCACGACCACGCCCGACGGCCTCGAGCCGCTGCGGATCACGCAGCGGCCCGGCGCGATGCGCTAGCCGCGCCTTACAGCACGTCCGCCGTATTTGCGCCAATCGCGCTTGACCGACCGCGGCCGATCGGCGTCGGGGTGCCTCGCGAAAAGGTTGCGCAGCATGAAGGCGTGCGCCCCGGCGACGACCATCACCAGGCGGTGCAGGAGAGAGAAAAAGAAGATGAAGGACTTGCTGAGAAATCGCATGGCGGGCTCCTGTGCGTGTGGTGATCTTCTTCTAGGTGCGCGCACACGCGCGGGGCGGCGCGACGGGTTCTGCGGACGGTGCGCGTATTGATGCACCTATGGGTGATTCCACACAGGAGTTACCCATGTTTTCACGCAAAAACCTCCTCGCCGCTGCCATGGCCGTCATGGTTGCCGCGACTTGCGGCACCGCTCACGCTCAAACCGCACCGACCGGCTGTACTCCGCAGGACCCACTTATGACCGCGCCTGCGGTCGGGGCCGTTGGACCTGGTGCCACCGCGACAGGCGGTGCGTCTTACGCAGTCGGCTATGGAGCGACGGCGGATAGCCTGAGGGCATTCGCGATTGGCACGGACGCGATTGCGGCAGGCACGTGCTCGTCGGCGATCGGCGATGGCGCCTATGCCGGTGGTTTGTATAGCTTCGCCGCGGGAGTGGGCGCTGCCGCGGTCGGGCAACAGAGTGTTGCTGTTGGTAACGGCGCGTACACAGCTACAGGCGGCGACGTGGCAGTCGGATTGTCCGCATACGCGAACGGAACATCTGTTGCGGTTGGCGCCGGCGCGAATGCCGATCAGTCTGACGCCACTGCAGTTGGAACCGCTGCAATTGCCGCAAATGCAGGTGACACCGCGATCGGCGGCAATGCGATCGCGGCTGGGGGCAACAGCACCGCCGTCGGGCCGGCCGCGTACGCAGCCGGGACGGCGTCGCAGGCGGTCGGCCAGGTCGCACAAGCGACAGGCGCGTTCTCCGTTGCCGACGGACCGAACACTATCGCAGCGGACGACCTCAGCGTGGCACTCGGCGCGAGTAGCTATGCCGACCGCGGTAGCGCGGTCAGCATCGGGAACGACGGGACCGACGGGAACGGAGCATTCCAGCGTCAGCTCATCAACCTCGCCGCTGGCACCGAGGCTTTCGATGCGGTGAACCTGCAGCAACTCGATGCCGGCGGCGGCGCGATCGCGGCGTGGATTGGGGCGGGTGCAACTTTCGAGGCGGCCGGCAACGGCACCTTCACCGCGCCGACGTTCGTGCTGACCAACCCGTACACGCCGGGCTCGTACACCACCGTTTCCGACGCGCTGGCCGCGCTCGACACCGCCGTCACCGACGTATCGAAGCAGCCGGGGCCACAAGGTCCCGCTGGCCCCCAAGGCCCGGCTGGCAAGAACGGCACCGACAATTCCGGCACGGGCACCGACCCGCTTGCCGTCCATTACGACAACGCAACTGACTCGAGCGTGACGCTTCGCGGCTCCGCCGGCACGCGGATCCACAACGTCGACGCCGGCATTGCGCCCAACGACGCCGCGAACGTTTCACAAATCGACGAGGCGCTTACGTCGGCGAACACCTACACCGACCTTCGCAGCATCGACACGCTCAACCAGGCGAACGCCTACACCGACATGCGGATCGGGCAATTGGACTTGCGCGTGAACTACGCCCTCGCTGCGGCAGCGGCGAATGCGAATGCCGCCGCGGCGGTCGCCGCACAGGACCCGACGCATCCCAACCGTGTCGCGGTATCCGACGGGCTTGCCAGCGGCGCGAACGCGTGGGCGGTGATGTACCAACACGTCACCAGTATTGGCGTGAGCTGGAACATCAGCCTCACTGGTGAGCAGGGCGGCGGCTCGAGCAGCGAGCGCCAAGTGGGCGTGGGCGTCGGTTACTCGTGGTGACCTGGGTGCTGGTACGAACTCGCAACACTGCGTGAGAGCCAGCCGCGCACTCATGGGTGCCAATCACAAGATAGGAGTTTTGAAATGCAACCCATCGAACACAACGACGTAATCAACACCGATGCCGCGGCACGACCATCGAGGGCCGTGATCGTGTCTAGCACTCTGTGGGGCATGGTGATCTTCGGTGCGACGGCCGCACTTTCCATTCCAACCGCCGGGATCAAGAGTCCGTTCTGGCCGTTGATGGTGGCTGTTGTTGGCGTCGGTGGTGGTGTGTTGGCGGGGTTTGACACCTATCCGCACGCTTCGAACAGGCGAGGATTTCGTTGGTTCCTTCGAATGTTCTGGGGAGCAGCGCTGTGGGGAGCGGGGGCGGGCTTGTCCACCGCCTTCGCGGGCGCCGACTTCACTCACGTGATGCTCTTCAGCATCGTGGCGGCGTGCGCGGGATGCTCGGATTTGGTCCGAGGTGCCGATTACCGTAAAGCATTCGATGACGCTCGCCGAAATCCGATTTTTTTCGCAGCGTTCTGTGGGGGAATAGGGCTGATGGTGTTCATGCTTTTTGGAGAGGGCATCGTGGCTACCTGGCGGGAGTTCGTCGATGGCATCGCCTTCACTCAGCCTTACGTTCAGAACCAACCAGTGGTGATTGGCATCTTGGCATTTACGGTGCTCGGCGCGGTGCTGGGTACGTGGTTCGGCCTGCGAACCGCGCGTCGCGTTCGGCAGCAGACCGAAAACACCGACACCTTGAAGTAAATCCTCACTCACACAGGAGCATAACCAATGCGTACAACTTTGATCCTTTCCGCGCTCGCGCTCGCTGTCCTCGCGCTGGCCGGCTGCGCGACCCTTCCGCCCGGCATGACGGACCGGTACCCATCATCGCCGCTGCGCTACACGCGACCCGAGGCCCAGACGATCCAGCAAGTCGAAATCGGCACCGTCGTTGCTGTGCGCAGCGTGGCGATCCAGACCGGCAGCACGCGCGCCGCGGTCGGCTCCGGCGTCGGCGCCCTCGCCGGCGGATTGCTTGGCCACCAGGTCGGCGGCGGCAACGGTAAGACGCTTGCCACCGTCGCCGGGGCGGTCGCCGGCGCCATCGGCGGGAACCTCGTGACAGCCCACGCGTACAAGCAGCCCGGCCTTGCCATCACCGTGCAGTTCCCGCAGCGGTGGGGCGGACAACGGACGGTGCAGATCACGCAGGCTGTCGCCGCGGGCGTGTCGATCCATCCCGGCGATCGCGTCGAAGTCGTCGGCACCGGTTGCTACGGCGGCAGCTATTGCCAGAGCCCCGCGCGCGTGATCCCGATGCCCGCAGGCGGTTCCAGATAGGCCGTGGGCGCCGACTTTCCCGTCGGTCGAAAGCGCAAAAGGGCATATCAAAGCAGGAGTCTGAAATGCAAACCATCGAACACAACGAATCCAAACGACATCTTTTCGAGGTGCCGGTTACTCCGGCGTCGTGGAGTGCAGAGCGCCGATCGCGTTACGTAACTTGGCGCCGGGCGGCATCGATATACGGCTACTTGGATCCGCGGACGCGCGCGATGCAGCCGCCCCTGGCTGACATCTTCGAGGCGGCGATGGAGCAGGACGACGCCCAGGACGCCGAGGAAGCTCGTCAGCGGCCGGTTTCGTATGGGATGTTCTGGGCGTTTGTGATGTGCTGGTGGGGCGCGGTGCTCTGCGATGGAATCGTCGGGCTGTGGCAACAGTACGTCGATGGAGTGCCCATCACGCATCCGTATGTTTCTGGTCCCGGCATCGTGGCGGGTTTGTTGCTGGGTGCGCTGCTCGGCGCGTGCTACGGCCTTTGTCGCGCCCGCCGCGTTCGGCAGCAGGTCGAAACCACCAACACCTTGAAGTAAATCCACACTCACAAAGGAGTACAAACAATGCGTAAGACTTTGGTTCTTTCGGTACTTGTGCTCGCCGTGCTGGCTGCACTGGGTGGATGCAGTGGCGGAGGGAATAACGCTGCGTCGGCACCGGCCGTCGCGGCCGCGGTGTTGCCTCACGCGACCCACGACCCGGTTGCCGAATACAACCAGTACCGGACGACCTCGCAGCTCGCCGAGGGACTGATGCTCGCCGGAAGCGCCACGATGGCGATCAACACCTACTACGGCATCCACGGCAAGTTGCCGACGAGTGACGCCCAGGCGGAATCGGTCGAGCCGCGGAGCGCTCCGAAGTTCAGCGGGCCCGGCAAGTATGTCGGGAGCGTTGCGGTCGGACCGGAGCCGGGCGTCATCACCGTTGGGTGGGCATCAGGGGTGCTAGAGGGCAAGATACTCGTTCTCTTGCCAAAGCGCGCCGGCCGACTTTGCTGGAAGGTCGATACCGCATCGACGACGGTGCCGGCGGATGCGCTCGCGCACGCAAATATCGTCGGCAAGTGCTACGACGACGAGTGACATGCATGGCCATCCCACCGGGGTGGACTTTTCCGAGGGCGGTGGAGCCAAGGGCGGTGGGCCGCCGTGACGCGATGAGAGCAAACCAGGTCGAGCCATTCCTTGGGTGTTGTCGGTGGTGCCGTGGTGGACTTTTCCCATCCCGGTGAGTCCAACCCTGCCTTGTATTTCATTGGGTTATTCGATGGCACCGGGGTGGAGTTTTCCAAGGGCGGTGGAACCGCTGGCGGCGGCGCCATGGGCGTCAAGGCTCGCCTTAAAGGGGGCGTTGCGGGAGATGCCCATTGAATTTGGTCATGTCAGCGAGGCCCGAGCGGATAACTTCGGACGAACTTTCACGGCTAAGCCTAAGTAGTAGTGGGTTTTCCCGACGGCGTGGTGGCGTCGCGCAGCGAACGACTCCAAAAAATTTCATGGTACGAACTCGCAACACTGCGAGCTGGGCCGGCGAGCACTCATGGGTGCCAATCAAATCATATGAGGATGCACCACCATGAAAAATTCAGCCGCCCTGAAAGATGCCATCGAGGACCTTCCGCGCTTGCGCTGGATGAGTGATGAGGACGAGGCGCAGGTCCACCGCGACCACGTCAAGCTGCTGGTCCTCATCGCGGCCGGAGCGGCACATCCGCGCGAGCTTGCGGCGGCGGCGGAACACGAGACGGTGCGCCAGCAGGCGCAAGGCGCAATCTTCGTAGCGAAGCGGGCCCGAGAGGCGGCTTTGCAGAACCCGCGCCTTGCACACGTTACAGGACGATTTGTTCGACACAACCCGCTCGCCGCCCGGCGCGTCGCGTTGGAGTTGATCGAGGGCGAGCGCCAAGAACATCAAGCACTCACCCTTGGAATCGTGGCATTTGGACGCGTATTCGGAATGTAGCGATCGCCATGCCGGCCAGCGCCGCCCGAGCGCTGGCTGGCTTCAAACGAGAGGTAACAAGCATGAACGCAACGATTCTCAATTTTCCGGTACACCCCATCGACATCTCCCTCGAGGCGGCCCGTTGTGGGATCGACTGCCAGGTCGCAGCGACGCCACGCGTGTGGCTCTCATTGAAGCCCGATCCGAAAGAGCGCGGTCTAGATCGTCGCTGGCGTGGGTTCCATGACCTACTCCGCGCCGGCCGGCTGACAGCCTGCGTGGTAGGCGACTACGTCCTTGTCGACTTCGCCACCGCGCACTGAACAACGACGAACCCACCCGGCACCCATGGTCCGGGGTGGAAAGGAGGATTCAACGATGCTCAAGGAATTTCATCTCACGCGCGCGGAAGCCCGATGTCTGTCGCAGCACGATCGTGCCGAGCTGGTTCGCTGGATGATGCGCCGCCAATGGCCGCACCTGCGGCTTGGCTACTCGCCGCGCAAACGCTCGGTGTTGAGCGTGGTTGCTGGCATCGATGGTGGTCGAGGAGCACGGCAATGATGCGTATCCTCGCCGTTGCTGTTCTGGTTTCCGGGTTACTGGTTATCGCAGGGCCGCGAGCGCTCAGTGCCATCACCGCCCTGCGTAGCGAGGCCACCACGCTGGATGCGATGGCCTCCAACACGACCGTTATGCGTGGGCGACTCCGGCAATCGCACTGGGTGCCAGTCGCTGACTACACTCGTGCCTTGGCACGTGGCACAGCGTCAACAGCAGAAAGGAGGTCGATGCGGGAGTGAGGTTTGCCCCACGCACGTGGGGATGGAAGGTAGGGAACGACGTCGCCGACGGACGCAGCAACGTTTGCCCCGCGCGCGCGGGGATGGAAGGATCAACCGCAGATTCAGACGCGGTACCGCGACGTTTACCCCGCGCACGTGGGGATGAAAGGAACTGACCGAAAACCCGGTTTTTGTCATTGTGGTTTGCCCCACGCATGTGGGGACTATGCATCACGACAAATTTCCCTCACGCGGGCCCGCGTGAAAAAAAGAAGCCTGGCACTAGAGCCGGGCTTCTTTGCTGTTCACCGCCCGCGCACGTGGTGCCGGGTGGGCGCTACAGATGCCGCCACTGCCGGTCCCGGCGCTCGCGTTCGGCCCGTGCGCGGCGAGCCTTGTCGGCGTCGACGATTACTGTGGAAATAGCAGCGAGGCCGCCAAGCGCCACGAGGATCAGCATGGGGAGTACCCTCATGATCATTGCTCTTTCCTCGACGCACGTTGCGCGATCAGTTGCAGGACCACGGCTATCGCGATGGCGCCGCCACCGCAGATAACGCCGACCACAGCAAGTTTGAGAATTGTGTCCATTCGATCTTTACGATACCACTGCTGGGAGGTGGGCTGTTTGTGCGCACCACCGTTGGAAAAGTCCACGGTGGTGCGGCCAAAAAGACGGAGTTAGTCGCGACTAACACGGAGTTAGTCACGCCAAACTCCGTGTTTTACCTTTGACGACATTTGTTGCAGGTGGCGTGGTGCTGTTTTCGGCTACGATGACCGGCATCTGCAAGGAGCTTTGACAATGATCGCGAATGTTGCTCCCTACGTGCTCATGATCGGGGTGACAGCGCTCGCGGCAGCCTTTGCTTTAGCCGTGGCCCGTGCTGAAAAACGCGGCTGGCGCGACCGCAAGACGTCGCGCCCTGCCGACAGACACCGCACGCAACAGGCCGGCTGGCCGTGGAGGCACCCGTGATCTATCCCGCCTACATCCACAAGGACAAACGCAGCGCCTGGGGCGTTACCCTGCCGGATTTCCCTGGCTGCTTTGCGGCGGCCGATGCGCTGGACGATCTGCCGGCGGCGGTGCAGGAGGCAGTGGAAGTGTATTTTGAGGGTGAGGCAATGGATGTGCCGGTGCCGACAGCGCCAGACGCGCTGCCGCGCGGCCGAGCGTACACCGGGGGCCGATGGTTGCTGGTGGACATCGACGTGGCACGGGCGATCCGCGCGTGAACATCCAACGCGGCGCGGGCGGCATGGCCAAGACGTATCAAGTGCGGCAAGTGTTGGCCGCGATTGTCAAGCTGGAGGAACGCTGATGGACGCGAAACACTACCTGTACCGCGTGATGTGGTCGGACGAGGATGGCGAGTACGTGGGGCTGTGCGCAGAGTTCCCGGGCCTGTCGTGGCTGGCGCCGAGCCAGGACGCCGCCTTGCGCGGCATCGTGCGCGTGGTGGCGGACGCAGTGGCGGACATGGCCGCGGAGCACGAAACCGTGCCGCAGCCATACGCAACGCGCCGCTATTCCGGCAAGTTTCAGGTGCGGATTCCGCCCGAGCGGCATCGGGCGCTGGCGTTGCGGGCCGCAGAGGAAGGCGTGAGTCTGAACCGACTCGTGAGCGACCGGTTGAGTGCCTGAGCCATATGCTGAACAGCCATCGAGCACTTTGCAGGTTGATTCCACCCCACAGTCCAATCCGGATACCCAAAAAGAGCCGCCAAGTAGGCGGCTCTTTTTGCATCTACGTGCGATGGCGCTTCATCTCGGCCCACTCTCGCTCAAGCTGGGCTTCGTGCGCCAGTTCGGCCTCACACTTCGCCGGTAAGCCGGCGGCAACACGCGCGGCTTCGCGGGCGGCTTGGTGGGCAATTGATCGCGCATTCCATTCCCGCCATCGCTTCTCCACCTCCGGCCAGGTGCGCAGCGCCTCGGCCATCACCTCATCGCGTTCGGCAGCGGTCAATGGCCGGCCGATCAACTCGTCATCAATCAACATGGTTAATTCCTCTCAAGTGTGTCTATCCGGCTCGGCTCTTATGCCGAGGGCTTGAGGAGGAGTGATACTGCGGCCCGATAACCCCATCTTGCCACAACAGCCGACCGAGCTGGACCCTCGGCGCCGTGATCGCGGCGCAGGCCTTACCATGCGTCGCCGATGTCCGGCACCGCACTCTTGCGCGCGTACGCGATCACGTCATCCGGGTGGGTTGCGAACAATTCGGCAGCCGAGCGCGGGGTGCCATCCGGTGCGGCGAGCTCGTACGTCGCGCCGTACATCCAGAACACGCGACGCCAGCCGGATTTGTCGACGTTGGCGGCGAAATCGGCATGCTCAGCCAGGGCGGCGAGCAATTCCTTGATGCCGGGTTTCAGGTGGCCGTGCCTGTCGAACTGAAAATCGGGGTGGCGGTAGGTGCGCTCTTTGGGCGACCACGCGCCCATCAGCTCACCGGCTTCGCGGCGGTCGTTGGCCCACTTCGCCGGGTTGTCGTTGGGGCTGACGCCGTTGGCCCTACCGACATCGGCGGAGGTGGGCCATCCACGTGCGATGAACTCGTCGCGGAGCCGGACGGCGGCCTGCGTTGCAGACTCAAGAAGGTCGGTGGAGGAAGCCATCGCTATTCCTATAGTCAGGCTGGTGTATGTTAGCCCCATCCACATTCCAGTCATGAAACTCCATGCCTGCCACCCACGACAGCCACCGCGCTGAAAAAGACGAACTGCTCGCAGCGCTCGCCTCAGCGTTGCGCGAGGCCAACGCTGAGGCGAGCGCTGCCCTCGATCGCGCACTCACCAACATTGCCGCGCGCGAGGCCGAGTGGCCCGCACGCGAGCAGCGCGCAATCGAAGCAGGGCGTGCCCTTGCTGCGAGCCTCGGCATCGTCCGACGCTGATTGGACAGGATTAGCACGAAGTGTCCAATTGGACACTTTCGCCAAAAGTGTATAAAACTGGCCGACGGTATTTACTCGACCGGGATGCCTCATGTGCGGCCGTTTCGTCCAGCTTCCATTGTTCGATAAGAGCCAGGCGCCATGGCCTGAACTCGCCGACGACCTTGCCGGCGTCACCGCGAAATACAACCTCGCGCCGACGCAGCGTGCCGCGGTCGTTTTGGGCGACGGCGACAAGCTGGAACTGCGCAAGCTGCGCTGGGGCCTAATCCCGCCATGGGTGAAGGACCTGAAGGGCTCCTTCGCTACGATCAACGCACGCGTTGAAACCGTGGCCACGAAACCGGCTTACCGTGCGGCGTGGAAGGCGCCGCGTCGATGCCTGGTACCGATGGCTGGGTACTACGAGTGGCGCGACGAGAACGGTGGTAAGCAGCCGTACTACATTGCGAGAGAGGACGGCACGATGCTGTACGCGGCCGGATTGTGGGAGCCGAGACATCGACTCCAGGATGAGGCAGACGACAGCGACGGCAGCGTTACCGTCATCACCCACGATGCCGTTGAGCTGGCCGGCACTGTGCACGATCGCATGCCGGTGTTCCTCGATCCCGCATTCGGGCGCGAGTGGATGACGGCGCCGAGCGAGGACGCCATGGACATGCTGCTGGCGGCCACAATGCCGGCGCTGCGCGTCGTGCGCGTGTCGCGCGCGATCAATTCCTCAAGGAACCGCGGCGGGCCGGAGTCGATTGTGGCAGCGGAAACTTAGCCATCAAAAATCAAGGTCAGCGGGATGTAAACTGATGGATGTAGTCGAGCATGATCGCGACAGCCGCATGGCCGATTTTGTACAAGATTAGAGGATTTTCAAATGGGAGACATGACCATAAAACAACTGGCTTTGATGCTTGGAACGCCGGTCGACGTGCTTGTGCCGCAGTTAACAGAGGCGGGGGTGGTCTTTGAGGGGATTTCGGACACTATTGATCGAGAGGGCAAGCTGAAGCTGTTGGATTATTTACGCCAAAGGTTCGCAAGGCAAAAGGAACCGCGGAAGGCGTCGGTAGAACCGGTCACCCTGAAGCGGCGCAAGGTCGTGGAAGTACCGGTGCCGGTGCAAAAGCCCGTTGCGCTGGCTGGCGATAACATGATCGATGTGTTGAAACGTGTGGCAGACGCCACGGGGCCCATGCGCAAGGCGATCCATGCAACGGAGGCTGAGAAGGAAGAACTCGAGCGGAAGCTTGCGTTGGCAAACGAATACTCATGCCGTTTGCTGGAAGCCACGACAAAATTGCAAAGGGCTCGCATCCACGCTGAATGTGGGCAGGAAGAAATCCTTGGAGATGAGAAGCCCGGGAGAGTCATAGCGCATTGCAAACGAAAGCTCGAGGACGTCGAGCGCATCCTGAAAAGCCAGCGCCGTGAGCTTCAAGTGAGGGCATCCGAGGCGGCTCGGCAGATCAAGCACGTCATGGTCGACGCTAGTAACCTTTGCTTCCAGCGTGGCAAGATAATCGGTATAGAGCCGCTCGCCGACTTACTCGAAAAGCTGAAGCGTAAGGGTATTCCAGCGACTCCATGCTTCGATAGCAACACTTTGGTAAGAATACACCTCACGAAGCGGGCGCTGGTGTCGAAGCTAAAGCCGCACTTGTCCGAGGGAGTGGATCTGATTGTTTCGGACCGCGAGGCGGACGAATACGTGCTGCTTTCGGAGCAACCAGGCACGTATTTCATCTCGCGGGATCGCTATATCAACCACAATGACCTAAAGCAGAAGATACCGGCCGCGAAGTTCCTCGAATGCAGGCTAGTGAACGGCATCTTTGTCGTGCCGGGGTTGCGTATTGGGGCAGCCGGTGCGTAACGGAGTGCATTGCGCGTCGGCACGGCTTTGTCGTTATGAATGCTAGTGCCGTCATCCCAATGGTACTCTCGGCATTTGCGCTCCTGGTCTCAATCGCGACATTGTATCTGACGTTCCTTCGCAAGAAGGCCGGATTGGTCGGGTGCCTTCTCACGATGACCGCGCCCGAGATCGGAAGCGCCGAGGCGTGGGGCTTTGAATTCGCCTTCGCCAACACCGGCGATGTGGAACTGCTTGTGCGCGAAGTCGACTTGGCAGTCCAAACGGACGGGTTTGTGCCGGAGCTTTCATCGGATGCGCTCCCGTTTGTGTTGGAGCCCGGTCGAGTGCGACCGCTGGCCTTGGAACTCCCAAATCGTTTCTGTCGATGGGTTGAGCAGGACCAGCAACGTTTAACTTTCAACTTCCATTTCTTCTCATCACGCGGCACACAGTATGTGTCGAGGATGTCCGTGACACTTGGGGCTGATGGACCGGACGCCTCCAAGGCTAACTTTGCGCCATTCACTCTTGGTCGGGTAGTCCGCTAACCGAACTACCTTTTATCGAACGGGCTTGCGGGCGGTTCCTGACGGGTCCGTCACCATTGTTCATGTCTGCGTTTTGCCTGGGTGCTACCGTGACGTGTCCTACCCCGTGAGACGGGGAAATCGGACAGTGCGCGCCATGCTCGATGTTGCTCTCGAAACTATCGCCGTGCCGCTGGGCGCTGCGCTGTGCGACGCGCCCGCCCACGCCACGCCCCTTGCCGGTGTGCTGACGCGAGCCGGTTTCCCGTCGCCCGCCGAGGACTTCCTCGACGACGAAATCGACCTGCACCGGTTGCTCGTGCGCAACCCGGCCGCGACATACCTGTATCGCGCGCAAGGTTGGTCGATGATGCTGGCCGGGATCTGCGACGGTGACGTGCTGGTGGTGGACCGCTCGGTGCAACCGCAGCACGGCGACGTGGTGGTGGCGTCGTGGGATGGCCAACAGCCGGTGTGCAAGGTGCTGCACGTCGCCGCGGACCACGTGGAACTGCACAGCCGCAACCCGCACTGCCCGAACATCGTCCTGCCGCCAGACACCGTCGTCGAAATCTTCGCCGTGGTCGGCGTCGCGCGCTCATTGCGGCGAGGCGGCCATGTTCGCGCTGGTTGACGGCAACAACTTCTACGCGTCCTGCGAGCGTGTGTTCGATCCCGCGCTGCGCGGGAAGCCATTGGTTGTGCTGTCGAACAACGACGGCTGCGCGATCGCGCGCAGCGCGGAAGCCAAGGCGCTCGGCGTGGGCATGGCCCAGCCCATCCACGAAGTGCCAAAGGACGTTCGGCGGCAACTTGTGGTGCGGAGCGCCAATTTCACGCTGTATGGCGACTTGAGCGCGCGCGTACTCGCGATCCTGCGCGATGCCGCGCCTCGCGTCGAACCGTACTCCATCGATGAATCGTTCCTCGACCTGGTTGGCATTCACGATCGCCTCGCGTTCGCGCGCGACCTGCGGGAACGGGTGCACCGCTGGACGGGTATTCCCAACTGCGTCGGCATCGGGCCGACGAAGGTGCTGGCGAAAGCCGCCAACAAGATCGCGAAGCGCGGCGGCGGCGTGGTCGACCTCACCGACACCGCCACACGCGACGCGGTATTGGCGAATTACCCTACCGGTGACCTATGGGGTGTTGGTTCGCGCACGGCGGCCAAGCTGGCAGCGCGCGGGATTCGCAGCGCTGCGGAACTGCGCGATGCGCCGCCGGCGGATGTGCTGATCGCCTTTGGCGTGACGATCGCGCGGGTGCAACGCGAGCTGCAGGGTCATCCCTGCATTGCCCTCGAGGAAATCGAACCCGATCGCAAGCAGATCATCGTGAGCCGGTCGTTCGGCCAGCGCGTGGACGATCACGAGGCCATCGCCCAGGCGCTCGCGACATTCGCGGTTCGGGCCTGCGAGAAGCTGCGCCGACGCGGATTGGTGGCCGGAGGGGTAGGGATCTTCGCCAACAGCGACGTGTTCCGGCCCGAATTGCGGCAGCACCATCCGAGCCGCACGGTGAACCTGCCGCGGCCGAGCAGCGACAGCCGCGTGATGCTGGCGACTGGAAAAAACCAACAAGTTGACCAACGTCGCCAGCGAAGGTGACCACTAGCACCAGCCGCATGACCAGGGCCGCCAGCTAGGTGACCGGCTCGAACCGATAGCATTCTGGGCAACGAGTGAGGGTAGCGATAAGCAAGCCGTGGCACGCGCCATCCCGATGCGTACGACACTAGGTAACGAGCATGGACAAGCGGCTTCAATGCGCCTCAGATCTGCGTGGCCAGCCTGAGACGGCCCGGATCTCACGTCGGCCCTCTGAGCGAACTCCGGACATTTCCCACTGTTCCCTTTATGGCCGGCCCCGCCCTTGGGCTGACCGAGCCTACGCCGACCGATCCAGTGCGGGCGAAGGTAGCTCTGAATGGAATAACGGGAACGAGCACAGCGCAGCCGCGAGCTCGACCGCAGCGAATGCCCCGAGCGCGGGTCCGAAGCCGAAACGGAGCACCTCGCCGAAGGCTACGCTGCCCACACCAAAGCCGATGAAGAGGGTAAACACGTTCAGCCCCATTGCTTGTCCGGGCCGCTTGCCTCCCAGCAAAGTCACAATGCCGGCGAAAAGCGGCTGCGTCATGTCGTAACCCAGCGACAACACCATCACCACGACCGGCGCGAAAATCAAGGGGAACCCGACGAGCAGCACCGCGGCCGCCAGTGTGCTGAGGGCAAGGCCAATCGGAAGCAATCGCGCACGGCCCCATCGGTCCGCCATGCGCCCGATCAGCGGCCCGAGCACAAAACCAGGTACGCCGTAACCGAGTAACGCGAGTCCGACACCGACCGGCCCCAAACCGTAGTGCCGCTCGAAATAGACGCCAAGCCAAGTAAAGACACCGGAGTGGAATATCGAATTGACCAGCACATAGCCGTAAGTGCGCCGCCCTCGCGGCGTGCCGATCAGACTCACATAGCCGTGGAACAGATCACCCAGCGCGCCGGTGACCGGCACGCTGGCAGCGGCGACGAGGCGCCTGTACGGCAGAAAGAGAAGCAGAACGCCCACTCCCGCCGCTCCGACCACGAGGAACAAGCCTCGCCAGCCGATAAAGGGCACCAGCACTGCGCCCAACGGCGAGCCGAAGGCCATTCCACCAGCCATGGCACCGAACAACCAGCCAAGCGGGCGCCCACGCTGTTCGTAAGGGAACAGTCTGCCTACGAGTGCGAGACCGAGTGGCACGACGCCACTGGCGCCAAGCCCCGTCAAGACCCGCCATTGTGCAATCTGCTCGATGGAGGTGGCCGTCGCCGTTAAAGCCGTGAGCGCCGCGAACGCGGCCAGCGAAACCAACATGATGCGATGAATGCCCAGGCGATCCGCCAGCAATCCATAGATCAAGGTCCCGATCCCATATGGGATGAGATAGGCCGGAACGATCAGGCCGACGGTCTGCTCGGGCGCATCGAAGATGCTGGACAGCGCCGGTATGACCGGTGCGACCATGTACGCCTGAAAAAAAATGATAAACGTGGCGGCCGCGAGCATGCGAAGCAAATGCTCGCGCTCCTCCGGGGCCTGTGCGCCGACGGCATCATGGACCAAGTCAATTCTCCGCTCGGATAATATTGGGAAGGTACGGCCGCTCGGCCGCGAGTGGCGGAATCACGAAGGAGTAGCGTTTGGGATGTAAAGGCCCGCCAGAACGAGTTGATTGCGCATCAGCCCACGCCGCGTGCTCGGGCGCGTAAAGCCGGACTCAGGAAAGATTTTGATCTTTGCGGTAAGTGGCTGATGGCGTTTACGGGCGCCGGTCAGCTCGGCGCGGGCGGCCTTGAGCTCCGTGCGTGCGCGGTCGGCTCGCGTGCGGTCGCGGTCCTCAATGATCCTGACGTGTTCCTCCCGTGCGGCTCTTTTTCAGGTTCTTTCTCGCCGGTCGCCCGGATTTGGAACGTGGCGCAGGTGGTTTCCAGCGCCGGATTCTGAAATGGACGCGTTCGCGGTACGTCCAGGCGAGACTCCAGTGCCGCAAGGATGGGGCAATCGTCGGTGGAACGGTCTTCCACCGTGCAGGTCTCAATGAGTTCGGATAGGGCCTGCGACATCGCCACCATCGATCGGATCTTCTCCTCGAGCTGAACCTGTTTCTGTTTGGCGAGGGCCCGAACGTCACCACAGCAGGAACGATCGTCCGTCTTCAGGTCGAGCAACTGACGGATTTCCGAGAGTGACATGCCGCAACGCTGAGCGTGCCGGATGAAGACCAGCCGCCGCACAGCGTCACTGTCATATAGCCGGTAGCCGGCATCGGTCTTTTCCACGGGGAGCAGGATGCCCTCGTCTTCGTAGAAGCGGATAGTGTCGGTAGTGACGCCGGTGCACTTCGCAAGCTTTCCGATGGTCATGCTGGTTTTCATTGCGCCACCACCGTGCCCGAATACATGTTGCCACCGCAGTGATACACGTAGCGGCCGGCATGCGGTGCATAAAGCTGGACGGTCCGCGTGTCTCCCACTGGTACCGTGATCTCGGCCGCGTTGCCATCGGGGCCGAGTCCTTCGAAAACCGTGCTCAAGAGGCACCCGCCGATGTGGTCCGTCACGGCAAGCTGGATGGCTTGTCGCGCCGGAATGACCAGCGTACGCGGTTGGTACGGGTACCCGGTCGCGTCCGCACCCTCGATCAAGTGGTAATGATGCTTCGCTGGCACCGCCGCGAGTGGTGCAGCAGGTGCGGCAGTGGCGTACGTGCCGTAATTCTGGCCGAAGTAATAGAACAGAAATCCGCCCGTGCCGAGAAACAGCAGGGCTGTGATCCGCATCAGCCACGGGCCCAGTCGGCGCAGGCCGGCGAATACGCGCTGGCCCAACAGCATCATCACCACCACCAGCAGGGCGATGGCAAGGCCGTAGGCGAACACGGCCAGCGCCGCGATCGGATAGTTGCCGGCGACCAGCGGCAACAGCAGGATGCCGAGGAAGATCGGCAACGAGCAGGTATGCGACGCTGCGCCGTATGCGAATCCGAATGAAACGAGCGTGCGCTTGCTCGGCGTTCGAGCCACAGCCGGCCCAGCTTCCTGCCGGGCGAAGCGCCGATTCATCGGATTCCAGCGCTCCACGAACGCCAAGACCCCAGCGCGGTCCAGCAGGATCAGCACGCCGAGCACGACGAACACGGCAGCGACGATCGGGATCAGGTAGATCAGGTAGTTGTAGGCAACGCTCCCGACGACGCCGATGACGGCACCGGCGATGGCGTAGAAGACGACGATGCCCGCCGCGACCAGCCCAGCCGCCGATACCAGCGAAGAGGCTGAGGCGCGAGTGCTCCTGGATGACGTTGTCCCGGTCGCGAGGTAGGCGACGAATGCCGGCGTGACGGCGATGCTGCAAGGCGAGAAGAACGAAGCCGCTCCGCCCACCAGTGCCAAGCCCAGAATCAATGCAGGGGGCAATGTTCGGCCGTGCTGGAGCAGCGCGCCGGCGTGCAGGTAAAGGACATAACCCCCGGCTCCCATGAGCAACAGCACGACGCCCGCGCCCACCGCGCCGGTCCATCCGCTGCGCGACGCCCTGGATAAGGTGGTGGCCTCGGGCATCATCGGGGTTGGCCCGGCGTGACCTGTTCGCTGTCCATTGCCGTCCGCTCTGCCGGCTCGGTCGTGTAGCCGAGCAAGGCAAGCCTTTCGACGATCGCGTCCGTTGCGAGCGCGCCCGGATCGAACAAGATTTCGATCCGCTGAGAGGAAGCGTCGGCGCGCACTCGCTCAACGCCCTTGAGGGCGTTCAACACGCGCACCACCCGTTGCTCACAGCTCTCGCAGTGAAGCTTCGAGGCACCAACCACTTTGAGTGAAGCCGATTTGAACATGACGCAATTCCTCCAGTGATCAATCGAAGTGCGGCGGAGCAATCGTCTCAGTGGCTACCCACTCCACGTAGTCGCCGAAGCGCTGCACGAGGGTTTATCGGGCCGCCGAGGGCAAAGCCCCCGACCCCGACCCCGACTCGGACTTGCCGATGCCGCTGACCGCGCCGAAAAACAGGTTTGGCTGGCCCCACAGCGAATTGATGAAGATCGCCGTGACGCTGCCGGCCATCGCGATCATCGCCCACATCGGATGGATAATGCCAAGCGCGGCGATTGGCACGCCGATGCCGTTGAACAGGAATGCCAGCGTGATGTTCTGCACCATCTTGCGATAGCCGCGGCGGCTGATGGTGTAGGCATCGAGTACGCCCGTGAGCCGCGTATTGAGGATGATCACGTCGGCCGAGTCGATGGCGATGTCGGTGCCCGTGCCCATCGCGATCCCGACATCGGCCTGCATCAGCGCCGGGGCATCATTGATGCCATCGCCGACCATCGCGACACGCGCATGCGCCTGAAGCTTGCGGATCATCTCGGCTTTGCGCTCCGGCAGCACACCTGCGTAGACCTCATCAATGCCGGCCTGTTCCGCGACGCGACGGGCGGCCCGTTCGTTGTCGCCGGTCAGCAGCGCGACCCGTACGCCGCCGGCTTTGAGTTGCCGCACAGCGGACACGGCGTCCGCCCGTAACGCGTCGCCGAGTGCCAGGATGCCCAACAGATGGCCCTGCCGGCCGATGGCGATCACGGTCCGACCAGTCTGTTCCAGCTCTTGCACCCGTTCGGCAAACGGTGCGAGGTCGATGCCGCGTTTGGTGAGAAAGACCGGGCTGCCGGCGAGGATTTCCTGATCCTGCAGCCTTGCGACGACGCCCTTGCCGGCAATGGCCTCGAAATCGACGACCGTCGGGATATCCAGGTGAGCATCGAACGCGGCCTGCACGATGGCTTGGGCCAAGGGGTGCTCGGAGGCGGTCTCCACGGCCGCCGCAATACGGAGCAACTCTTCCCGATCGATGCCGTACGGCTCGACCTCGCGCAGCTTCGGTTTGCCTTCGGTCAAGGTACCGGTCTTGTCGAAAACGACGGTGGTCACGCGGCGCAGACCCTCGAACGCTTCGCCGGTCCGCATCAGCACGCCGCGATCGGCCGCTTCCGCCGCGCCGCGCACGATCGACAGGGGCGCCGAGATGCCGACCGCGCACGGGTACCCCATGACCAATGCGGACAGGCCCGCGTACACCGCACGCTGGATGTCCAGCGGATTGCCGAGCAGCACCGGCACGATCAACCAAGCGGCAAAGGCAACCGCGGCAATGGCCAGCACCGTCGGTGTATACACCCGCAGCACTCGATCCACCACGTGCAGCAAGCCCGGTTTTAGCGCCCGGGCATCCTCCACGCTGCGAATGACCTGCCGCAGGAAGCTTTCCTCGCCGACGGCCGTCACCCGTACGATCAGTGCGCCGGTGCCGTTGATCGCTCCGCCGGCTACCGCGTCGCCAATGGTTTTTTCGACCGGCAAGGGTTCGCCGGTGATCAGCGACTCGTCGATCGCCGAACGCCCTTCGATGATCTCGCCATCGACCGGGATCCGTTCGCCCGGACGAATCCGAACGCGGTTGCCTAGATGGACGTTTTCAATGCTTACATTCTCTTCGTGGCCATCGCGCAGCACACACGCTGTATCGGCTTGCAAGTCGAGCAGTTTCTTGACGGCCTGTGAGCCACGCGTCTTGACGATCAGCGACAGCCATTCCGAAAAGATGTGGTAGGTCAGCACCAATACCGCGACAGCAAAGAACGATGCGGCCGGATAGCCGGGGAGGCGCGTAGCCAGACCGATCATGCCGCCTGCCAAACCCGCGAACGCGCCGACTTCGACCAGCACGTGCTGGTTCAGAATGCCGCGGCGTAGGGCCTGGAATCCCATTCGCAGGATGTGCATGCCGAGGCCAAAGATCAACGCCACGGCGAGGAGCCCGGTCAGCCACGGCGTGGCGTGGCCCAGCACCCCGTTCACCCGCAAGAAGAACAGCACCAGGCCCGGCACCGCAAGCGTCAGCGCACCCATTGCCGCCAGTAGCGGCCCGCGGTTCTTCAATACTGCGATCGAAAACGCGATCAGGCTGGCGAACACAAAACCGGATATCCCGAGTGTCCAGTGGCCCGCGGGATTGGCGATCAGACCCATTGCGGCGAGGCTCGCGGCCAGCGCAACCAGGAAGCGGTTGCGCTCGCGCGCCAGCGCACGTTCCTGTTGCTCGAAGGGCTCGACTTTGCGCGGATCCGAAATCGTATAACCGATGGCCGTCAGCGTGCGCATCAGTTCGCCGGCCGCGGTCTGCGCCGGATCGTATTCGACCAAGGTCTGTTCGTGGGTCAGGCTCACGGCCACCCGGTACACGCCGGGCTTGCGGGACAGCGCCTTCTCGATCGTGCCCGTGCACAGCGAGCAGTGCAGTCCGCCAATATGGGCCCGTACCCGGCGCCGATCTGTGCGGCCGGCGGGCTCGTCAGTCCAAGGCGTCGGGACAGGCTTGGCGACCGTTGCAGTACTCATACTGGCACCTCATGATCTGTTTGAGCCTGCACAAGCATAAACCTTGGTGTGTACTCCAAAGTCAAGCACCCGATCCTACCCTTGGAATGATTGCGGTACCAACGTACCGCCTGGACGAAAAGTGAGCGGACTCGGGCTGACACGCGTCGCGATCGATGCGGTCGCCATTCCGCCACTCACCGTCGCGCCCGTGGGGATCCCACGGCACAGTCGCGATCTCATCCGGGAAGCAATACCGCTTACCCAGGCCACAAGGAGGTGACGAGCGGCAGCCACACGGCCAGCGTGAGCAGGCTGACCAATAGCACCGGCGGCGTCAGTACCAGGCCGACCTTCATGTACTGGCCCCACCCGATACGATGACCCTTGCCCGCCAGCACATGCAGCCACAGCAGTGTCGCAAGACTGCCGATGGGTGTGAATTTGGGCCCCAAGTCGTTGCCGACGACGTTCGCGAACACCATCAAGTGATGGGTGAGAGGGGGAACGTTCGCATGGCTGATGGCCAATGCACCGACCAGCGTCGAGGGCATGTTGTTCATGACGGCTGCGACGCACGCTGCGAGAAAACCGGTGCCCACGGTTGCGACTGCCGCATTCTGACGGCCGAGCGCCTCCAACAGCGTTGCGCCGTAGCGGGTGAGCCCGGCTTCGCCCAACCCGTAAACCACCACGTACATGCCGAGTGAGAACAGCACGATCTGCCAAGGCGCATGTCGCATGACTCTGGCAACGGGCACGACTGCACTGTGTCCGCGATGCCACCAGCGCCCGGCGATGGCCATGATGACCAGTGCTGCTGCGCCAGTGATGAAGGACACCGGCACATGCAAGGGCGCCAGCACGAAATACGCCACCAGCAGAATGACCAGCAGCGGCAACGCCGCGCGGAACACCTGATGATCGACGATGGCGCTAGCTGGCGGATCCAGCTCGGCGACGTCGTAGTCCGCCGGAATCTTGCGCCCGAACGCGAGCCACAATACCGCCAGCGTGGCCGCAATCGAAACCAGATCGACTGGCACCATAACCGCGGCGTAGCGGCCGAAGGGCACGCCAAAATAGTTGGCGCTGACGATGTTGACGAGATTCGAGATCACCAGCGGCAAGCTGGCCGTGTCGGCGATGAAGCCCGTGGCCAATACGAACGCGAGGGCTGCCGAGGTGGGAAACTTCAGCCGCACCAGAATGGCGATCACGATCGGGGTCAGCAGCAGTGCCGCGCCGTCATTGGCGAAGAATGCTGCAATGGCGGCCCCGAGCAGGACCACGAGCGGGAACAATCGGCGCCCGCGTCCACCTCCCCAACGTGCGACGTGCAGCGCAGCCCACGCGAAAAAACCGGCTTCGTCCAGGATCAACGAAATGACGATAAGTGCAACGAAGGTAAAGGTCGCGTCCCACACGATGTGCCACACCAGCGCCACATCCGCGAAGTTCACTACACCGAGGATCAGTGCAACGGCGGCACCGCCCAAGGCACTCCAGCCAATGCCGAGTTTCTTCGGCTGCCAAATCACGAGCGCAAGCGTGGCGATGAAGATCGCGAGTGCAAGCATGGAAGATAAGGCGCCGGGATCAGTCGGACCGAGCCGGCGTTTGCACCGGCTCCGAGCCGACGCGTCCGATCTCCTGCAGGGCACGACGGCTGTCGAGGCTGGCAAGCCGCTCGGCCGGAAGCGCCAGGAACAGGTCGATGCGCTTGCGCAGGAGTAGCCATGCCTTGCGGTACGCCGCACGTCGCGTTGCTTCGTCCCCAACTACACCTGCGGGGTCGGGCACACCCCAGTGCGCCGTGACGGGTGAGCCGAACCAAACCGGACACGTTTCTCCCGCAGCGTTGTCGCAGACGGTGATTACGAAGTTCATGGCCGGCGCGCCTTCCTTGGCAAATTCATCCCAGGATTTGCTGCGCAGGCGTTCGGCGGGATAGCCGAGACTGGTCGCAAGCTCCGCAGCCAGCGGCTGGACACGCCCTGCAGGATGACTGCCCGCACTGAATGCCTCGAAGCGGCCTTGGCCGAGCACGTTCAACAACGCCTCGGCCATGATGCTGCGTGCGGAATTGCCCGTGCACAGGAACAGCACCCGATACGGTTTCGGGGTCTTCATGCGTTCGTCCCTGCCACCGTGGTTTTCGGTCCGCAGCAGGAGGATTGCGGACCACAACATGTATCGGACTTGACGGATTCTTCCGGTGTCGCGGGTGCCGAGTAGGTCGTGGCCTCGCCGTGCGTGTGGAAGGTTTCCCACCGCACGCCTTGCGGATCTTCCACCCAATACTTGTCCGAATGCGCGTAGCAGCAGGTGGTGCCTTGCTCGGCCAAGGCGACGGCATCGGCTTCAACCAGCCGTTTGCCAATGGCTTCCAGTTCGGCGCCGCTCTCGGCCTGCAGGCCGAGATGATCCACGCCCGCAGCACGGTCGCGTTGCGAAATCGCGAAGTTAACGCGCGGGTCTTCCAGCATCCATTTGGCGTAATCGGGCTTGTGCACGGTCGGTGCACTACCGAAAAGTGTCGAATAGAAGCGGATGCTGGCGTCTAGGTCATTAACATTGACGTGTACATGAAAGCGTTTCATGGGGATGATCTCCGTTTGGGCTGGGGCGCGCACACCGGTGCACAGGGAGCGGCATCGCTGCCGCAGCAGTTCTCGGTCAGGAAGCCGAGCAGCGCGTTCATGCGCACGTAATCGGTGCGGCAGCGTATCGAGCGGCCTTCGCGCACATCGCGCACAAGGCCTGCGTGTCGCAGCACGTTGAGATGGCTGGTAAGCGTAGGCGCGGGCAGTTTGAGCCGGTCGCTAATTTCGCCGACGGCCAGTCCTTCGGGGCCGGCCCGCACCAAGAGGCGATACGTCGCTAGCCGGGTATCGTGGGCCAGCGCCTTCAAGGCTTCAACGGCTACTTGCTGTTTCATAATTCGGAAAATATAAAACTAATTTTGCAGAAGTCAAGTGGATAAATGCATGGGTCAAGCACGCGGTTTGCCCGGCTCTTCGCGATTGGGGTGAAGGTGCTGCCGATGCAACCCCAAAGCTGACTCAATCCGTCACCTTTAGCCGCTAGACTTGGCGCAGGAACAGCATGATCACCCCCACGAGATCAGTGGCCATGTCTGCCAGTCCGATCGATCGGGACGCGTTTGAGGCCATCAATGGCCCGTCGACAGCCCCGCCAGGGCCGTTGTCATGTACATCAAGGTGGCCTGACCCTGCGGTAGGAGTGAGCGAGCTGGCGAGAACCGCCGGCCTTGCAAGGTCGCTTGGCACAGGGGGCGCAGAATTTACATGTTCGAGTACCGGACGCCGTCACTGAGCACGCGGCGCTGGATCGTCCAGGGCTTCACGAAGCCGAGATTGACGCTCCACGCCATCGCAATCACGTAAGCGGCGGCGGTGCAGAACTTAGCGGCTTGCAGAGCCGACAAGTGATGCACGGTCAGCATCCCGGGCAGTACCATCAGTACGTATTCGACGAAAATTCCAACAATGAGGCACCGGCCGTAGATCGCCGAACCACGTGTGGCTGTTAGTGCGACGGTGCCGTTCTTGCGCTTAAGATTGCCCGTCCGCTTCAAAAACCGAATCTCGCGGTCGGTTACATCGCGTTTGTGTTTGAGTTCGATCAGGGCAATGCGATCACGCCGCGGCCAGTCGAAGCCAAAGCGCCATGAGAAGAACCGCTCGTCTTCGACGGCTCGCTGGTCCCAAGCCGCAGCCAGCGCCGAGTAGGGATTCACGGGCTCTGCTTCGTGGAGCAACGCGGTTATTTCTTCGTCAAAGAGATGGGCCTCTCTGCGGCGACTTTCGGCCGACCCCATCGGGGGTAACTCCGGGTGCTGTGATGTCCCGTCTTCGTCCCGCTTCACGATCGGCCTCCTACGCTGCCAAGGACAGCATGTCCCGTACTTCACCGACATTGACTTGCCCGGAACGTATGCAGCGCGCATACGCGAGCCCAACCAGACGGGCCTTCTTGGCTGGCTTGAGCGTTTTGTGCGCACGGCGCAGCGCCTCTTCCACAATCCGCATCAGCTCTTCAAGCAATTCCAAATCGAGTTGACGTTCGAGCGCGCGGACCGGCTCGGCTTCCGGCCCCACTAATAGCCACGCCGGATCGATCCCGCGGATCTCGTACAGCGTCCGAAAAAGGGCGACGGGCATTTCGCGTTCCCCGCGTTCGTAATTGACGTACGCTCTGGGGGAAACGCCCAGACTTTCCGCAAACGCATTCTGGCTCAGCCCGGTCGCGGCACGTACGGCCGCCAACCGCGCGCCCAGCGCCGCGTTTCGTTCGATAGTGGCTATGCTACTCATTTATGCAGTGCTATGCTCTCATCTATGTAGTGTGACTCTATCACGCATGCACCCAAACCAGAAACGCCATGAACAGATCAAGATGCGCCTGCGTCTGATGGGAAGTTCGCTGTCGGACGTTGCGCGTGAGCTGGGCGTCGCGGCGACCACGGTAACCTCGGTCAGCCAAGGCGCTCGTCGTTCGCGCCGCATCGAGGCATTGATCGCCGTGAAGCTAAAGACTACGCCGGCACGGCTGTGGCCGGACCGGTACGCCGTGGGTCGCAGGCAGACGGGCTGCCAACAAGGAGGATCACCATGACGTAGCCGCTCAACGCCTGGGCTTCTGAGCGGGCAAAGCAAAGGCCCCGAGCGTCTGGCAACGACCGGGGCCTTGGATGATGCGGCGAAACTTGTTGTAACTGCATTTTCTGCGCTTTTCCCTTGCACGTCAACTGTCGAACCGCGTGTTCGCGCGATTCGCCGGGTGGTTGTTGCCGCATACCGCAGCAACATGCCACCTTCGGGAAGGGCAGATGATTCCAATCAAGAGCTTGTGCCGAATGGTGCTGGCCACATCCCTGTCGAATCGGCAGATCGGTGGTGCACTGCACGTGAGCCACAATACCGTCGCGCGCTACCGGGAGCGCCTGACCGTCGAGCAGCTTCGCTGGGACGAAGTCGCCCACTTGGACGAGCAAGCCTTGGATCGGCGACTCAACGACGGGCGCGAGCGTCTCAGGCGGCGGTTTGTCGAGCCCGACTGGTCGCATGTCTATGCGGAAATGCAGAGGCGCGCGGTGACACTCACGCTTCTCTACGAGGAATACGCCGAAGGCGTGGCGGAAGGTGTGATGTCGGAGACCGAGTTCCGGCGCCGGTACGCAGGTTACCAGCGAACACGTGGACTGGTCATGCGTCAGGTGCACCGCCCCGGTGAGTGCCTGTACTTGGATTTTTCCGGCATGCGGCCATTCTTGACCGATCCGGCTACCGGCAAGCAGACGCCCGTCGAGCTATTCCTTGCCGTCATGGGCGCAAGCCGCAAAACGTTTGCCTTGGCCGTCCCGAGCCAGAAGCTCCCTGACTGGATCAATGCAAATACCAAGGCACTGACCTTTTTCGGTGGTGTGCCGATGTACCTCGTCCCGGACAACCTGAAGTCAGCCGTGATTTCACATCCTCGGGGTGAATCGGTGTTGCTCAATTCAACCTTCAGCGAGTTTGCCACTCACTACGGAACGACGATTTTACCTGCGCGGCCGCATCGGCCTAAAGACAAGGCGCATGTGGAGCTCGGCGTCAAAATTGTCCAGCGTTGGATCCTCGCCCGGCTGCGCAACCGCATCTTCACGAACCTTCATGACTTGAACGCAGCGATCGGCGAGCTGCTGGAACGCATGAACGCCAAACCGATGCGTGGCTGCGGTGGCAAGAGCCGCAGCCAGTTGTTCGATGAGCTGGACCGACCTGCGCTGCAACCGCTGCCCGTGGAAGCCTACACTTTCGCAGAGTGGAAGATCGACGTACGCGTAGGACGGGATTACCACGTCCGCTGGGATGATGCGTACTACTCGGTGCCGTACACGCTCGTCAGTGCAAAAGTGAACGTCAAGGCGACCGCCACGGTGATCATGATTTTCCATCGGGATCGCCGAGTGGGCCTACATCCGCGTTCGTATGTCGTCGGCCACGTGAGCACGTTGCCTGAGCACCAGCCGCAGTCGCACCGGGCCTACTCACAAGACCAGCCCGCGGCAATCCTGCGCTGGGCAGAAAGTGCCGGCAAGGCCACTCACCGATTCCTACTGTGCCATATCGAGCAATACCGCCGACCGGCGTTGTCGCTTCAGGCTGGACGCGGGTTGCAGCGGCTCGCGCGCGAGTACGGTCAGGAACGCTTGGAGGCAGCCTGTGAACGTGCCCTGCAGCTACATGCATCCAGTATCAAGACCGTGCGCTCGTTGCTGAAGCGCGGCCTTGAGCACGCTGCTTCCGGCGCCCCCGCCGCCAACGATGAACCAACGCCCGCGCACGACAACGTGCGGGGTGCTTCCTATTACCAGTGAGGACTTTCTCATGACGCTGCAATACACGATGGACCAGCTTCGCCAACTGCATCTGTCCGGAATGGTGGATGGACTGGAGCAGCAACTCAGCCAAGCCACTTATCAGGAGTTGCCATTCGACGAACGCCTCGGTCACTTGGTCGATGCTGAAATCAGTCATCGACACAGCCAGCGTTTGCGGCGTTTGCTGAAAAACGCCAAGCTCAAGGTGCAAGCCGACCCGGAATCCGTTGATTACCGACCCAGTCGGGGGCTGGACCGGTCAGCGATTGCCGAACTGCTGACCTGCCACTGGATAGAGCATCAGCAGAATCTGCTGGTCACGGGCAAGACTGGCACCGGCAAGACTTGGCTTGCGTGCTGTCTCGCGGTGCAAGCGGCGCGCCAAGGGCTGGCGGTGGGGTATCGTCGAGTCGGACGCCTATTGGAAGAGTTTGAGATCGCTCACCAAGACGGCTCGCTGGCCAAGCTTCGCAGCCAGTTGGCGAAACTGAAGCTGCTGATCCTGGACGACTTTGGACTGGTTACCCTGACGGCCCGAGGGCGCTCCGATTTGCTCGAACTTCTCGATGACCGCGTCGGCACAAGCTCGACTATCGTGGCGGCCCAGATGCCCGTGAAAGAATGGCACGATTTCATCAACGATCCCGCACTGGCCGACGCAATTCTCGATCGCCTCGTTCACAGCAGCGTCAAGCTCAACCTCAAAGGCGAATCCCTGCGCAAGTCGAAAGCCACCAACCGCTGATCGATCCTAGCAAGAGCCGGTCAGATAGTAGGCACCGTCGGTCATCCCGCTTGGCTGTACTGGTCAGCGTCGTTGCCACCGCTGGTCAGTTGGTTTGCTGATCAGTGGTCAAATTAGTGGCGGTTTGCAGGCGACGGTGCGAGCGCTGCTACGCGGCTTCCTGCGCACCGGCATCGGCTACAAGAAGGCCGGCGTCATGCTGCACGACCTCACCCGCCCGGAACGCCTGCAGGGTGACTTGTTCGGCGGTGCCACGCTTGGCGACCCGGTACTCATGCGCGTGGTGGACCGCATCAACGAACGCTACGGCCGCGGTGCGGCGGGGTTCGGTGCGACCGGGTGGAACGAGAAACCCGCATGGGGCATGCGCCAGCAGACGCTTTCGCCGTGCTACACAACGCGGTTTGCCGACTTGCCGGCGGCGCTGTGCTGATGCCATGGGTTCGCGAGTTACTGGCCTCCTTTGGCGACCTTTGCTGCATCTACGATTGTCTGGGCAGCTTTCAGCAACTCGGCAGTGGGTGAGACAGTGAGTTCGTGCTTCTCGTAAATGCGCCCGGGTCGATTAGTGATCTGCGCGAGCGTAGCATCGCAGAGCGTCTTCAACGGCTCATTGTCCGCCGCCGAACCTCCAACGATTTTCATTTGTTCTTGGAAGCCTTGGAAGGAAGAAGCAACTGAAGCCTTGAACCCATAGTCTTCTTCCAGTCGCTTCGCCAGCGCAGATTCGCGACTTGCGTGCATGGCGAGCCAGATAAGTGCAGCAGCGAATGGAACGCGTGCAGCCCACAGCACGAGTAATCCCGTAAACCCTATTGGTTGCGGCTGACGATAAACCTCAACGAGGCTCGCGAGTGCAATCGCAGCAAGAAATACCACAGACCCGACAAAAATCCATTGCCAGTGTTTACTGGGGTTCAAAAATGTTTTTCGACGCTTATCGAACGCGGAAGCCAGCCCGGCGGCAGTAGCACCAGGAAGCGCATCCGTAATTTTCTCAAGCTGGGTGTCGTACTGTGCCTTGAGGATAGCAAGCTTTTCCTCATAATCATTGATGCGCTGTTCGACAGTTTCTGCTTTATCGGCGAGACGCTTTGTAGTGGCGGTCGCAGCCTTTGATGCGCTCAAGGCAGCGGCCACCGCTTCAGCATTTGCTTCTGACGTGGCTTTAATCTTGAGGATGTCAGCGTCGGTTTGAGAAGCTGAAGTTTTGGCGCTCTCAACACTCTGCTTTAGGCTGTCAGCTTCAGACTGTGTTTGCTTTGCGGCGACGAGCAGCTTGTCTAACTCAGTTCGTACATCGGTTGTGTGCTTCTGAGTTTCGTCTACTTGCTGCGCATGCGTCGTGACGGCAGTCCGCTTGGTCTCGACCTCGACCGCGGCAGCAGCGAATTTCGGTATTGCATCAGCGACCTTGGTGTATTCTTCCTTGGCATCGGCCAGCAATTCTTTGAGCTGCTTGACTATCGCCTGTGCATCACTCTCGGACGCTTTCACACTTTCACTACCCAGCTTGGCCGCTGTGATGAATTCTGCAAGCTGCGCCTGAGTCGTTGCAGCGGTCTCATCAGCCGCCTGAGCATTTTTTTCTTCGCCCGGGTTGGAGTCCTGTTCGTCATTCATTTCGGCTTACCCCTGTGTCAGTTATCCAATAATTAGTGAAGTGTCACACCCGCTTTCGATGCTTGCCAACGCCGCTCGCGGCCGGCAGCAATTCGGCTTCGAGCTTGCGATACAGCGCGAACAGAAACGCGACGCGCGCGGCATCATCTTTACCGCCCCTGTAGCTGTAGGCGGCGTCCACGGCCTTGTCCAGCTCGCGGTGCGCGGTGCGCAGATCGTCGGGCATCGCGTCGGTGTCGTACAACTCGGCCAGCGTGGCGCCGGGATGCGCAGCGCGGGCAGCCAAAACCACGTCCGCCGCCGCGGCGATAGTCCGGCGTCGTTCCTCTGGCACTTTTTGCGGCCAAGGGAAGTTGTTGTAAACGATTTTGGCCGAGTATTGGTAATCGCTTTTCAAACGGCCAGTGACGTATCGCACCCAAGCCATGTGCATCGTGCTGGTCAACACGCCGAAGTCGAACAGCGTCGCGTGGTCGACCAAGCGCAACTTGTCACCGCACAGCATCGAGTCATCGAGAAACGCGATCGGAATGAACCGTCGGCGCTCGGATGAGACTTGCGGCAGCGCAAGGTAATTCCCGCGCGGGATGAACTCGGTGTGGAATCGCCGCGGCGTTTCGGCCAGTTTGCGGGTCGGGGTGCTTTTACTCGCAGCACGAAACTTGCGTACAGCGGCCACCCGTTGCATTGCCAATGGCAGCGCTTTCAGCGCCGACGGTTCCGCATCACCTAGCCACAGACACCAGCGTTCAATATCATTGATGAACTCCTCACCACCCAACCAGCGTCGAAAGTAGGGAGCAGCGGCGGGCTCCTGCGCCAGAAACGCCTCGTGCTGTTCCGGAGTGAACAGGTAATTGCCATCGTCGATCGGCTTATTGCCAGACACCATTTCTGGGCTTTCGCACAACGGCTTGCTGCGACGGCGCAGCACCACGTCCGGCGCGTCAGCAAGATACGGGTTGATGTTTTTGGCGGGTAGCTCGACCGGCTCGCCTTTGATCCCATTGGGATACAAGTAGAGCGTACGCTTTGCGGGCTCACGTAAGCCGAAACCGATGATGACGCAGTGCACCGCAGCGACGCCTTTCCCCTCGTTCATCCACTGAAACGTATGATGGGCAAAACGGATATGGATGCCGTGGCCCAGGAGCCATGGCCACAGCACGCCGACTTGCTCGCCCTGGGTGATGCTATTGGTCGAAACGAACGCCACATCGATCGACGGGTGGCCGTGGATGTATTCCGCAGCCTTCACGTACCACGCGGCGACGTAATCCAGCAGACCACCATTGGTCAGCGGCGCGAAGATCGGCGCCACGTCCGCGCGCTGCGCATCGTTCATGTATTTGGCGCCCACAAACGGCGGGTTGCCCAGCACGTAGCTACACCGCTCGGGAGGCAGCACCTCGCGCCAGTCGGTTAGCAGCGAGTTGGCGCACCTGATGGTCGGCGCCACAACAAGCGGGACGGTCGGGCGAGTGGTGCCAAATCGCTCGGCTGCCTCAAGGTTCATTTGGTGGTCGGTGATCCACAGAGCCACGCGGGCGATGTGTGCCGCGGCCTCGTCTATCTCGATACCGTAGAACTGGTGTACGGTGACCCGGCAGAGCGTAGAGACGTCCAGAATGCCGGGCTGGTCCCCGAAGATCTCCGCGATCAAATCCAATTCGATGCGCCGCAGTTCGCGGTACGCGATCACGAGGAAATTGCCGCAGCCGCAAGCCGGATCGAGGAAGGTCAGTGTTGGGAGCTTGTCGTACAGCGCGCGCAACGAGGCCTTGGTGCGTTTGGGCGCATGCAACTCAGCGCGAAGGTCATCCATACACAGTGGATTGATGACGCGCAGGATGTTGCGCTCGCTGGTGTAGTGAGCGCCCAGTTCGCGACGGGAAGCCTGCCGGCGTTCGTCCGGGTGCTGCGCTTCCAGAACGCCCTGAAACATGGCGCCGAAGATCGCTGGCGAAATGTCGCCCCAATACATGCCGGAGCAATCCAGCAGCAGCTTGCGTAGCGTGCTGTTGAACGACGGGATGCGGCTGCGCTCTGCAAAGAGACTGCCGTTGATGTACTCGAACGCGGCCAAGTCCTCGTCAAGCGTGGCTTGGCGTGCGTCGTGTGGTGTATCGAGTACCTGGAACAACTCAGCAATGATCGAACCCGTGTCCTTCCCGTCCTCGCGGCTGCGCTGTACCAGCCGATCGAACTGCCCATTAGCGCCGAAAATCCCGGTGTCGTCCGCGAAGAAGCAGAAAAGCAGCCTGGTCATGAACACTTCGAGGTCGTGACCGGTGAAGCGGACTTCAAGAAGGGCTTGGTGCAGCTTCGACACTTGGTAGGCGGCAGCGCGGTCGGCGTCGGATTCCTCTGCAATGGTGCGTTCGTCGCCCAGCAGGAAGGAAAACCAGTCCGCGCGCCGAGGTAGCTGTTTTAGGGTGCAGGCGTGGGCCTTCCCATTACGCAGGTCAACGAGCCGGAAGCGGGCGAAGTCAGACGTGATGATGTAGCGCGGGCGCTCGGCCTCGGGCAGCGCCAGAAAGTAGTCCTCGGCCTGGGCCTCCGCGGCATCGAGATCCTTGCCGCGGCTCTTGTGCTCGACGATCAGCAGGCCCGGGATGAAACTGTCGATGTACCCATGCGCGCCGTTGAGCTTGGTGACGGCTTTTTCGTAGACCGTGGCGGACTCTGGCCGGATGCCGAAACACTCGTAGAACCTCGCCCAAAAAAGCTTGGCGTCTGCATTCTCGCGCTCGGCGCTCTGCCACTGCTGGGCGAAGGCGGACAAGCGGGTTCGCACCTCGTTTCGAGTAATGGCTGGCATTGCGGCCCCTTGGTGAAGATGCTGCGATTATGCGAGGTTGCGCGTGCTTCGCAACCGCATCCCGGATACTAAAAGCGCCGCCCTCTCGGGCGGCGCTAGCCGGGGCAGTCGGCTTTGCTACATCCGTGCAGCGCCAGACAACCGGCATAGCCATCATCGAGGGTCCGTCGCGGCGTGTCTGTCGGGAAAGGGCGCTCGAAGGCGTAGGAATCGCCTTACACCGCGTCGGCCAGTGAAGCAGCTGAGAGCTGTCACTTAGAAATGATGGTGCTAGGCTCTTGCGAATCGCGAAACAGGGGCGGCAATGACCAGCGAGTTGTGCACCGTTGACTGGCCGGCAGTTGTGGGCGTCGCCAAGGACGTCGTGGTGGCGATCGCTGCCATCGTGACGGCAACCGTTGCTTGCATTGGTATCAGCAAATGGCGTGCGGAGGAATCCGGGAAGGCCGACTTCGACCTCGCGCGACGACTTGGCACTGCGGTCTATCAATTCCGTGACGCAATCGCTGCGGCCCGTCGCCCCCTCGTTACGGCCGGTGAGTTTCCTGATGGGGTCCCATCTGCCGTCGGCAAGAGCGAAGCAGAGGCGTACGCCCATGTATTCAATCAGCGATTCCGAGACGTCCAGACTAGTGGGACTGACCTCCTCGCGGTGCGCAACGAGGCCGAGGCGCTGTGGGGCAAAGATATTGTCTCGAAGCTCGAAGCGCTGCTTCGCCACGGGTCCACTCTGCACCTCGCGATGGAGGCATACGTCGCTGACAAGGCTTCCCATGGCGCAGATTTCAGGCACAGCACAGAGTTCGGCAATCGCATTCGCGCCGAGGTGTTCGATACCGGACACTCGATCAACAGTGACGGTACGAAAGGGGCAGCCAACGAACTCACGACGAAGACCGACAAGGACGTCGAGATTGTCGCCGCGTATTTGCGGACCAAGCTGCCTCGACGATCACGCCGCACCTCTTCAACCAGCGGGGCAAGCAGTGATACGGCTTAACACGGAAAAGGGGTGGGCACGCATCGATTCGTGGGATGACGTGCTAACGCGACCAGGGTTTGTGACCGACGTAGACCCGAAAGCGGTAACACTCAAGAGCATCATCGGGAGCTACGCGTTTTCCACGTTCCTGCCGTGTGGGCTATCCACCTGCCACACACCTCACGGCCGCGGCTACTTGGTCACCACCGGCGACGGGCGCGAGACCAACATCGGGAAGGACTGCGGCAAGAAGTATTTTTCTGTCGATTTCGAGAGCATGGCGAGGACATTCGACAGAGAGCTGCGAGCCCAGGAGAGGCGCGAGGCGATCATCGCGTTTCAGCACAAGATTCAAGGCATCGAAACCCGATTGGCCGAGCTTAGAAGCGGCGAACACGGGGCGTACTGGGTGCAGAGGAACGTGTACCAATTGACGAATGGTCGGGATGGAATCCCGCAGTCCGTGGCGCACGTCCTGCATGGGTTGGTGAGGCGACGTAACGGCGCTATTACCGTGGATCGTCCGGCGACGCCCGACGAGATTGAACGCATGCGCGCGCAAGGTCAGCGCGCACAGCATGGATTAACCATCGTGACCGACACCGTGGGCCAACTGGATGGGGTTTCGGCACTGTACGCTGGAAATGATGTGCACGAGTTGCTTTTCGGGAGGGGGAAGTCGATCGAGACGATCAAGGGCGTCGACGTTGGCAAGCTGAAAGACAGCGAACTTCGCCAAATGTCGAAATGGATAGAAGACATCGAACCATTGCTTGCCCGGTCAGAAAACTGGATCGCGGCCGGGCGGCGATTACTCACCCGCGCGAACATTCAGCAACTGGTCCAGTTCGCCCAGGACGAGAAGGAACGGCGGGCCATGCGCGCGTTCATATCGCTACTGCCGGAGTAGGCCGGCGTGGGGTTTGCGCCGAGACGTGACTTACCCCTTATCGACCAGCGCCACCAGCTCTTCATCGGTTGGGTTGTAGTACCGCATGAGCATGCGCAAGGTCAGGTGCCCGGTGATCTTCGCGAGCTGGTGAATCTCGATCTTCCGTGCAGCCAGCCGGCTGATCGCCTCGTGTCGAAGATCGTGCAACCTCACATCGACCAGGAACTTGTCGTTGGGCCTGCGGCGCTGTTTCTTACACTCGGCCGTGTATTTTCTCCGCGCGCGCGCCGCCGCGCGACCAAAGGCCTGCGTTGCGCTGTCCGGCCCCGTCCAGCCCACCAACACGCGGTCACCGGCACGTGGGAGTGCAGCCAAAAGCGCGGCCGCTTCGCGTGTCAACGGTACGGTGCGCGGCTGGCCGTTTTTGGTTTTACGGAGTCGTGCGGTGCGGGCTTTGAGATCCACGTCCGCCCAACGCAAATACACAAGTTCCTCGCGCCGACACGCGGTTTCAACCGCCAGGCGCACAAGGTCGCTCAAGTGACGCGTTTCCTCGCCGGCCGCGATGATCGCGTCGAGCTCGTCACTCGACACGCGCCTATCGCGCGCGTCGTCTTCATCCGGAAGCGTGACGCCACTGACTGGGTTCACGAGCGCAGGCATGTGCCATTCCTTCCGCGCGATCGTGAAGACATGCGAAAGCGTGTGCATGCGCCGGAGCACTGACCCCGCCTTCAAGTCCGCTGCGAGCCAGCGATCACGCAACGTTGCAATATCCGCTTCGTGTATCGACGCCAGTGCCCGTCTTGCGAGCGTGTCAGCTTTCAGTTGACGCAGGATCGATGCTTCGCGGGGTTTGCCGAGCACCGACACGCCGAGGATCGGTGCGGTCGACAGCGCTTTCAGAACCTCCGTACGTGGAACGTTGCCGACCTTTTTTCCCTCGAGTCTCCGCACGGCCGGGGTCACGCGTTCGGCTGACTTGCCGGAGCGTGGGACGTCGAATACGTACGCATTGTCTAGCTTGTCCAGGTAACGAATGTGCAGCCCCAACGCATAGCGATCGACAGCCGTGCCCAACGTGGTGGTTTCCGCTTCCCCGTTCGGGTGCCACAATCCCCGCTCGATGTCACGCTCGACCCCGCGTGCCCAGGCCTCGGCATCGGCCTTGGTTAGAAAGTTCTTGCTTTGCTTTGCTGCACCTGGCCGGCGGACGCGCGCACGCCACTTTCCGGTCGACTCGACCTTGTAGACGCTTGCCATGCTCTTTGGCCCTGTGATGGCCCCGAAAACATGATTATATTCTGAAAACCTTGTATCATCTAGCTTTCAGCGAGTTGAATTTCGCATTTACACGGAGAGGGTCGGGGGTTCGATCCCCTCAGCGCCCACCAACAACTTGCGGCCCGGTTCGAGCGGTCGATTGCCCGCGTCCGGTTGCAGCATCGGCGGCCTGATTCCGGGCGGCGCTCGCCGGCGGCCAGGCAGGTGCCGCTTCCCTTACAATACTTGGCTGATTTGGCCATCGTCACGGCGGTACCCATGCTGCAAGCCATCCGCAACATGTTCAAGAACTGGATCGTCATCACGATCTTCGGGATTCTCGTGATCGTCGCTTTCCTGTTCTTCGGCATCGAAGGCTACTTCAGCCAGAGCAACGCGACCTGGGTCGCCAAGGTCGACGGCCACGAAATCTCGCAGCAGGATTTCAACACCGCCTTCAACAACTATCGCCAGCAGCAGTTGAACGCGCCGGGCAACACCATGGACCCGGCGGACTTCGAGAAGCCCGAAGTGAAGCAGGCGGTGCTGAACCAGGTCGTCAACCGGCAATTGTTGCTGAACCTGGGCGACAAGCTCGGCATCAAGGTGCCGGACTCGTTGTTGCGCGAGCAGATTGCCTCGTATCCGATCTTCCAGGTCAACGGCAAGTTCGATGCGACGGTTTACACCTCGTGGCTGCAGCAGCAGGGCAAGACGCCGGAACAGTTCCAGGACGAAATCCGGTCCGACCTGGCTACCCAGCAGTTGCCGCAAGCCATCGTCGCCACCGCGTTCGGCACCAAGGCCGAGGCGGATGCCTTCCTGCGCCTGCAGTTGCAGACCCGCGATTTCAGTTACGTCGACCTGCCGCCGCCGGCACCGACCGCGGCGCAGGGCGAGGTGGCCGATGCCGAGGTCGCGGACTACTACAAGCAGCACCAGGCGGATTTCATGACGCCCGAACAGGTGTCGGTGAATTACATCGACCTCGATGCGGCAACCATGAAGGCCGAGCCGGACCTGAGCGACAAGGCCCTGCAGGCGCGTTACGACAAGGAAAAATCGCGCTTCGTCAGTCCGGCCCAGTGGCAGGTGTCGCATATCCTGGTCAAATTGCCGGCCAAACCGAGCGAAGCCGAAAAGCAGGACGCGCTGGCCAGGGCCCGGAAGATCGACGCGGAGGCCAAGGCGCCCGGCGCCGATTTCGCCAAGCTCGCCGAACAGTATTCCGACGACCTGGGTTCCAAGCGCCAGGGCGGCGATCTCGGCTGGCTGTCGCAGGGCGATGCCGGCCCCGAATTCCAGGCCGCGCTGGACAAGCTGAAGAAGGGCGAGGTTTCCGATCCGGTGCTGACATCGGACGGCTACCACATCATCGACCTGCGCGACGTGCGTGAGGGCCACACCGAAACCTTTGCTCAGGTGCGCGACCAGTTGGTGCAGGAAGCCACCAAGGACGCACGGCAGGACGCTTACCGCGACGTCGGCAACAAGCTGACCGACATGATCTACAACGACCCGACTTCGCTGAAGCCGGCAGCGGAGAAACTCGGGTTGACCATCCAGACCACGCCGCTGTTCGGTCGCGAGGGCGCCCAGAGCGGGCTCGCCGCCGATCCCAAGGTGGTGAAAGCCGCGTTCTCCGACATCGTGTTGCAGCAGGGCAACGCTTCCGACCCGATCGATCTCGGCAGCGAGCACATGGTCATCATCCACATCGACAAGCACGTCGCCGCGGCCCCCAAGCCGTTGGCGGAGGTGGCCGGCCAGATCAAGCAGGCGATCATCCAGCAGCGCGTGGACGTCGACGCGAAGAAGGCCGCCGAGGCGGCGCTCGCGAAACTGCAGGGCGGCGAGAAGCTGGATGCGTTGGCAGCCGCGGCCGGCCAGCAGGTGCAACAGAAAACCGACGTGTCGCGCAACGAGGCTTCGCTCGACCCGGAATTGCTGGACGCGGTGTTCAAGCTGGCCCACCCGGCGAAGGACGCCGACACGCGCGCGTTGGTGCCGTTGGCCAAGGGCCACTATGCGCTGGTGGTGCTGAGCGGGGTCAAGCCGGGTGATGGATCGAAGATCCCCGAACAGGCACAGGGCTTCCTGCGCGAGCAGATGGCGCGCGCGTTCGGCGCCGCCGATCTCGACGGCCTGATGGATGCGTTGCGCAAAGGCGCCAAGATCGAAACCGCGCCGGATCGGATGTGATCAATCAAGGGACGGTGGGAGTTGCAACTTGATTCCCTCCGTCCCCGGATTGTTCCCGCACGCGGGCTTCTACATCTCCATGCCGGCCATGCCCAGCGTGCTGTAACCGGCGTCGACGTACACGACTTCGCCGGTGATGCCGGCAGCCAGATCCGAGCACAGGAAGGCCGCGGCATTGCCCACGTCGTCGATGCTGACGTTGCGGCGCAGCGGCGACACCTGGGCGACGTGGTCGATCATCTTGCGCAAGCCCGCCACGCCGGAAGCCGCCAAGGTCCGGATCGGACCGGCCGAGATCGCGTTGACGCGGGTGCCTTCCGGACCGAGGTTGTAGGCGAGGTAGCGCACATTGGCTTCGAGACTGGCCTTGGCGAGGCCCATCACGTTGTAGGACGCCAGCGCACGTTCGGAGCCAAGATAAGTGAGTGTGAGGACCGCGCCGTTGCGGCCCTTCATCATCGGGCGCGCGGCCTTGGCCAGCGCGGCCAGGCTGTAGCTCGAGATGTCATGGGCGATCCTGAAGTTCTCGCGGGTCAGGCCGTCCAGGAATTCCCCGGTCAGTGCCTCGCGCGGGGCGAAGCCGATCGAGTGGATCAGGATGTCCAGTCCGTCCCAGCGCTTGCCGAGGCTTTCGAAAAGATTTTCGATGTCGCTGTCGCGACCGACGTCGCACGGCAGCACGATGTCGGAACCGAGCTGGGTGGCCGCTTCGTCCACCCGCCCACGGAGCTTGTTGTCGACGTAGGTGAAGGCGAGTTCGGCGCCCTCGCGATGCATGGCTTGCGCGATTCCCCACGCGATCGAGCGGTTGCTGAGGATGCCGGTGACGAGTGCGCGCTTGCCTTGGAGGAAACCCATGTCCGCTGGCTCCGTGTCGGAGTGAAAGCGGGCATTGTACGCGACGGGCGCCGTTTCAGCCCCGGATGTGCAGCAGTTCGCCCGGGTGCACCACGCTGCCGTGCAAGTCGTTCCAGCGTTTCAGGTCGTCCACGCTCACGTGGTAGCGTTGCGCGATCGACCACAGGGTTTCGCCCTTGCGCACGCGATGGCGCTTCGCGTGCGCCGTTGTCGCCGGAGCCAGGCTGTCGGGGCTGGCCTGCGGCGGCGCGGGTTCGGCCGGCAACGGGAGGTTGCCGCCGGGGCCCGCGTTGCGTTCCCGCGTGCTGACTTGTGCGATCGCCTCCGACGCGTTCACCGTCAATGCCGCCGCCAGCGATTGCGCCGCACCCGCCGGGAGCAGCAGGGTGCGGGGGCTGCTGGCGGGAATGCTCGCGCCGAGGTAACCCGGGTTCAGCGCGCGCAACGCGGACTCCGTGGTTTCCGCCATGTTGGCCGCGGCGGCCAGGCGGGTGCCGGCGGGGACCAGCACGGTCGCCAGTTCATCGTTCGCGGAGGGCTTGGGCAGCTCGACGCGGAAGCGTTCCGGTTCGCGCAGGATGCAGGCGAGCGCCATCAGCTTGGCGAGGTGGTTGCGGGTGGTGTTGTTGATCGGGATGTCGGGAATCCCGGAGTCGCCCAGGTCCGGGTCCCCGCGCAGTGCACCGAGCACCGCGTAAGGCCCCGCGTTGTAGGCCATGTCGGCCAGTCGCCAGTCGCCGAAGCGTTCGCCGAAGGCGGCCAGCATCTTGACTGCGACGCGGGTCGAGGCGACGGGATCGAGGCGACCGTCATAGTGGCGGTCGACCACGATGCCATGCATGTGAGCGGTGCGCGGCATCAATTGCCACATGCCGGCAGGGTCGCCGCGACGGCTGGGCTCGTGCGGGTTGTACGAGCTTTCCAGCATCGGCAACATTGCAAATTCGCCAGGAATTCCGGCAGCCTGCAATTCCTTGTGCACGTACATCATCAACGGCAGCGATTGCTGCAACAACTGCTCGAACCGGGCTGGCGAACGGGTGAACATCGCTTCGCGCGCGCGGATCAGCGGCGAGTCGGAACAATCGTCCATCGCGAAGCTGGCGACGAGGCTGGCCCAGGGTTCGTTCTCGGCGATGACCGGCGCAAGCGGTGTCAGGGTCGGCGGTGGTGGCGCAGGGCGCGCGATCACCGTCGCGGGTTTCGGCGTCGGTTTGGTGGGCGGCGTGGCGCAGGCGGCGAGCAATGCACACGCGGCGAGCGTCAGGATGAAGCGGCTCCCGGCGCGTTGCGCACTCATGCCCGGAAATGATCCTTGGCCAGCCTGAGCGCGGCGAAGCGGTCCACCCGTCGGCGTGTCGGCACGCTGTCTCCGGGCCACGGCATGCGTTCGTCGGCGATGGCTTCCACCCGCAGGAACGGGTTGGCGGCGCGTTCTTCGGCCAGGCGTGCAGGCAGGGTGGGTTCGCCGCGCGCGCGCTGCGCGCGCGCGGCGTCGGTACGCGATTTGAGGGCGCCGTTGTCGGGCTCGACCGTCAACGCGAAGGCCGCGTTGGCGAGGGTGTATTCGTGCCCGCAGCAAACCCGTGTATCGCCCGGCAACGCGGCCAGCCGATCCAGCGAGGCCAGCATCTCTTCGGCCGTGCCTTCGAACATCCGGCCGCAGCCGAGGCTGAACAGGGTGTCGCCGCAGAACAGCAGTCCCTCGCCGTGGTAGGCGATGTGGCTGCGGGTGTGGCCGTGTACTTCCAGTACCTCGAAGCGCGCGGCAGGCGCGACGATTTCGATGGCGTCCCCGTCGCCGACACGCGTGGCCTGCAAGGCGATGCGTTCGTCGCGCGGGGCATGGATCGTCGCGCCGGGGTAATGCGTCACCAGTTCGACAGCGCCGCCGATGTGGTCGGCGTGGTGGTGGGTCAGCAGGATCGCGGTCAATTCGAGGCCGTCCCGGTCCAGTTCGCGCAACACCGGCTGCGACTCTCCGGGATCGACCACCAGCGCGCTGCCGGACGCGGCGTCGGCCAGCATCCAGATGTAGTTGTCGCGCAGGGCGGGCAGTGCACGCAGGGAGTGCATGACGCAAATGTGGCCAAAAGATGGCGACCTTATCAGTCGCCTCCCCGGCGTTCGTTAGCATGAGGTTAAGCAGCAGCGGCCGCTTATCGTCCACTCATGAAATCCGTCACAATGTCGGATATCCACGTGTTTTAACGTCACGGATTCCGCTTGCAAGCCACGATGCCGACTCGCAAATTCGAATTGCACGAAGCCGCGCTGGCAGCGATCGGCGCGGATGCCTCGACGGCCTGCACGGGCCGGCTGGCGCGGATGGCGGGCACGCACGCGTTGGTGCTGGATGGCATGAACCTGCCGTTGCCGGTGGCGGCGGGCGTGGCGCGCTGGACCCGCCTGTTGCCCCACGTCGGCGGGTCGGGCTGGGAGGGCCCGCTGCGGGCGGACGAGGATGTGCTGCCGTTCGGGGACGAATCGTTCTGCGCCGTGCTGGCCCGATTCGTCGCCGTGGCCGATCCGGAAACCCTCGCGATGGAACTCGCGCGCGTGCTGGCTCCGCACGGCATCCTGCTGGTGGCGGACCTGCACCCGCATTCGTTGTGGCATGCGGGCGAAGCGCCCGGGCGATGGGAGCGCGCGCTGCGCCGCGCCGGCCTCGATGTCGTGCCGGCGGTGCGTTGCGGAGCGCCATGGCCACGTGCGCATGGCGCCGCCGGCATGCCACGCTGGCTGATGCGCGGCATGGGCGGCGCGTGGGTGGTCGAGGCGCGCCGGCGCACGTTGGCCGCGATTCCGTTGCGCAAGCCGGCAACGGGCCGGCGTGCGGTCGAGCAAGCCGGCACGCTGGTCCCCGGCGCGCGCCGGCAGTGCGCATGAGCGGGAGCGACGCGGTCGAAATCTTCACCGATGGCGCCTGTCTCGGCAATCCGGGACCGGGCGGCTGGGCCGCCTTGCTGCGCTGGCGCGGCACCGAAAAATTGCTCGCAGACGGCGAGCCGGCCACCACCAACAATCGCATGGAACTGATGGCGGCGATCGCGGCGCTGGAATCGCTGAAGCGTGCTTGCGATGTCGTGCTGACGACCGATTCCCAGTATGTGCGGCAGGGCATCGAGCAGTGGCTCGCGAAGTGGCGCGCCAACGGCTGGCGCACCGCCGCGAAGGAGCCGGTCAAGAACCAGGACCTCTGGCAGCGGCTGGCGGCGGCGGCCGAACCCCATCGGGTACGCTGGGCGTGGGTGCGCGGGCACGCCGGACACCCCGAAAACGAGCGCGTGGACCAGGCTGCGCGTGCCGAAGCCGAACGGTTCAAGGAGTCGCCATGACCCGCCACATCGTCCTGGATACCGAAACCACCGGACTGGAAGTCGCGAGCGGGCATCGCGTGATCGAGATCGGTTGCGTCGAACTGGTCGACCGCCGCCCGAGCGGACGCAGCTTCCAGCGATACCTCAACCCCGAACGCGCGATCGACGCCGGCGCGGTCGCGGTACACGGCATCACCGACGCCTTCCTGCGCGACAAGCCGAAGTTTCCGGACGTCGTCGATGACTTCCTCGCCTTCATCGAGGGCGCCGAATTGCTGATCCACAACGCCGCGTTCGACACGGCGTTCCTGGACGAGGAGTTGAAGCGCGCCGGGGCAACCCATGGCAGCGTGGCCGACCACGCCGTGGTGGTGGACACGCTGGCGCTGGCGCGCCGGAAATATCCCGGCCAGAAGAACACGCTGGACGCGCTGTGCAGGCGTCTCGGCATCGACAACAGCCATCGCGAGGTGCACGGCGCCCTGCTGGACGCCCACCTTCTGGCCGACGTATGGGTGGCGATGACGGCCGGGCAGGGCGCGCTGGCGCTGGGCGGCAACGAGCCGTCCGGCGCGGCATCGAGCGCGCGTTCGACGGACCTCGAGGTCACGGCACGTCCGCGCGTGCAACGTGCGGACGCGGCGGAAAGCGCCGCGCACGCAGCGCGGCTCGCTCGCCTGGACCAGGCCTGCGGTGGCGAAAGCCTGTGGCGACGGGCCGCCGACGGATCGACGCGTTAGCAGGCCCTGGCTGGATGCGCGGTTGCGACTGCGGCTACGAAACCCGCACCAGCACGATGCTGACGTTGTCGCGCCCGCCCGCGTCCAGCGCGGCCAGCAGCAGTTGATCGACGCATTCCTGCGCGGCAAGGTCGCCGCGCGCCAGCATCGCGGCGAGTTCGCGTTCATCCAGCTCTTCGGTCAGGCCGTCGCTGCACAACAGGAATTGCATGCCGCGTTCGAACGCCGCCTGGACGGGCGCGGCATCGAGTTCGGCGGCGGGTGTGATGCCGAGCGCCTGGGTAATCCGGTTGCGCTTCGGGATTGCGCCGGCGGGATCCGCCGCCCCGCGGTCGGACGACGGCGCCGGATCGGTTACGCACAGCGGCGTCAGGTCGCCGTGTTGCCAAAGGTAGATGCGCGCGTCGCCTATCCGCGCCGCCTCGAACCGCCCGCCGTCGATGCGCAGCGATGCCAGCGTCGCGCCGGTCGGCGAATGTTCGGCGGTCCTGGACGCGAACGCCGCGATGGCCGCGCCGGCATCGCGGACAGCCGGTTCAAGGCTGCCGCCGCGGCGTGCGGCACCGACCAGGGCGTCGCGTGCGATGGCCGCCGCCGCTTCGCCGCGTCCGGGTCCGCCGATGCCGTCCACGACCAGGAACAGGCCGAGTTCGGCATCCGCCCAATAGGTGTCCTCGTTGCATTCGCGGCGCAGCCCGGTATGGCTGGCGTGCCCGATTTCGATCATCTGCTGCGCACGTCCATGGGTGGTGCGGGGGCGCTGCGGGCGCCGCGCGCGGGTCGTTCCGTCAAGCCTCGTTTCCGCCGGTTTCAAGCCGCGACGAGAACACCTTCAGCTCGCGCATGATGCGCAGCACCTGGCGATGCAGCTCCTCGCTTTCGGTCGAATGCGCGCCGTGGGTTTCGTGGTACACCAGCGCGATCCACAACGCCAATCCGCGCATGCGCACCTGCACGTTGTCGGAACGGGCGCGGTCGAAGCCCACGTCGAGCCCGCTGGTGGTGACGCCGTCCTCGGTCTGCATGCCGTACTGCGAAGGGTCTGGGCTCTGCGCGACGTTGTCGCATTCGCGCCCGATCAGTTCGGCCAACTGCTCGCGATAGGAGCGCGGCAATTCCAGGCTGCGGTGCTCGACGTCGGTGAGCTGGCGGCGCAGGCGCGCACTGCGGCTCATCGCGGTGACGCGCGTGACGAGGCGCCGGAGGTAATTGTCCCCGGTTTTCTGGTGTTGCGAGATCAACGTCAAGTTCCTCACGCGTCCACGCCGTCCCCCGTGTCGGGTGATTGTGCCTTGATCGCGGGCTGGCGACAAATGCGGGGTAGCCGGTCCATGGGCGGTCCGACGCGGACCGGCATGCCGCAGGCAGTCCCGGGGGTCACCAATCCGCCAACCGCTGGCCCAGCCGGATGGGGGTTTCGGCGCCAAGTCCGGGGTCGAACTGCCCGCCCGGCAGCAGCACGATCACGGTGGAACCCATTTCAAAGCGCGCCATTTCGGCCAACCGCGCGAGCCGGACGCCGCGGCCGCGCCAGTCGCGTCGCTCGATGTCCCGCGCATAGGGTGGCACTTCCGCGCCGCTCCAGACGGTGGTGATGCCGGACACCAGCATCGCGCCCACCATCGCCACCACGAACGGACCGCGTCCGCCTTCGAAATGGCAGACCAGCCGTTCGTTGCGCGCGAACAGGTTCGGGATTTCGGCGACCGGCTTCGGCGCGACGCTGAACAGGCGTCCGGGCACGTGCACGGTTTCCACGAGTTCGCCGTCCAGTGGCATGTGCACGCGGTGGTAATCGCTGGGCGAAAGGTAGAGCGTCGCGAAAATGCCGCTGCGGTATGTGCCTGCGGTATCCGCGTCGGCCAGCAGTTCGGCGACCGAATAGGCGCGGCCCTTGGCCTGCAGGATGCGGCCGTCCTCGATGCGTCCGACCTGGCTGACGCGGCCGTCCACCGGGCTGACGATGGTCGCGGCGTCACCGGCCGCGCTGCGTGCGCCGTCGCGCAGCGCGCGGGTGAAAAACGCGTTGAAGGACGGATACGCGTGCGGATCCGGTTGCACGGCGTCGGCCATGTCCACGTCATAGGCGCGTACCACGTGGCCGATCAGGAAATCCTTCCACGGGCGCCAGGTCCAGCGCGTGGCTGCCCGCACGATGCGGCTCAGGGTTTTCTGGGGGAGCAGATATTGGAGCAGGACGGAGAAGGTCATGGCGGCAGTGTAGCCGCAGCCCGCCCTTATACTGCGGGCTTTCGGATGCGCCTCATGACTGCAGAGCTGAGCACGCTCGTCGACCTGATCCGCTATGCGGCAAGCCGCTTCAACGCGGCCGGCCTGACCTTCGGCCACAGCCACGACAACGCGATCGACGAGGCCACCCACCTGGTCTTGTCGAGCCTGCATTTGCCCCCGGATTTGCCCCCGGCCTACGGTAGCGCCCGTGTCATCGCCGATGAAAAGGACAGGGTTCTGGCGTTGATCGAACGCCGCATCGAAACCCGCGAGCCGGTCGCGTACCTGGTCGGCGAGGCGTGGTTCGCGGGCATGCCTTTCAAGTCCGACCGGCGCGCGCTGGTGCCGCGTTCGCCCATCGCCGAATTGATCGAGGATGGTTTTTCGCCGTGGCTGGATGGGCGCGACGTCGAACGTGCGCTCGACCTGTGTACCGGTTCCGGCTGCATCGGCATCGCGATGGCCGCGCACAACCCGGGTTGGCGGGTGGACATCGCCGACCTCAGCGACGATGCCCTGGCGCTGGCGCGCGAGAACATCGCCTTGCACCAGCTTGGCGATCGCGTACGGGCGATCCATTCCGATTTGTTCGCCGGGCTGAATGGCGAACGCGAAGAAGCCTTTGAAAAGCGTAGCGAGCGAGGGCAGATTGGCCGTCGCGGAGCGCAGGAAGCGGAGTGTACACGTCAGTACATGAGCATTCCGAGCACCGCCGGCGGTCGATCTGTCGAGCGCAGCAGCTTTGCGAAGGCTTCGTACGACCTGATCGTTTCCAATCCGCCCTACGTCACCGATGCCGAATATGCGGCGTTGCCCGGCGAATATGCGCACGAGCCGAAGTTGGGGCTGACTGCCGGCGCGGATGGCCTCGACATCGCCTTGCGCATCCTGCGCGATGCGCCGGATCACCTTTCCGATGACGGGCTGCTGATCGTCGAAGTCGGGATGAGCGAGCGTGCCCTGAACGCGTTGTTGCCCGAAGTGCCGTTCACGTGGATCGAGTTCAAGGTCGGGACCATGGGCGTGTTCGCGCTGGAACGCCACGAGCTCGTGGAGCACGCTGCGGCGATTCGCGTCGCGGCCGACCGGCGGCCGGGTTGAAATGGAAATCGTGACCGCGCGCCTGCGCCTCGACGCCTTGTGCCGCGAGGACGCGGAGGCATTGTTCCGGTATCGCGGCGACCCCGCGGTGAGCCGCTACCAGGGCTGGAAACCCGCTTCCGTCACCGATGCCGAGCATTTCATCGAAGCGCAGGATGGCGTCGCACCGGACACCCTCGGCGCCTGGTGGCAGCGCGCGATCCGGCTGCGCGATACGGACGCGTTGATCGGCGACCTCGGGTTGCATTTCCTGGATGACGCAACGGTCGAACTGGGCATCAGCCTCGCGCCCGCGTACCAGGGACAAGGCCTTGCACGTGAAGCCGTGGAAGTGATGCTTGATTTCGTGCTCGGCGGGCTGCGCAAGCAGCGCGTGATCGCCTTGGTCGATCCGCGCAACACCCCATGCATCCGGTTGCTTGAAGGGCTTGGCATGCGTCGCGCCGGCGGACAGGCGGACCCGGTGATGTTCGTGCTGCGGGCTGGCGAATGGCTGGCCGCACCGGACGATGCCAGCGACCGCTAAGCTTGCCTGGCTCGTTGCCGGGAATTGAACGCCGTGTCCTCGAATACCTTCGGAAAACTTTTCGCGGTCACCACCTTCGGTGAATCGCATGGACCGGCCATCGGTTGCGTGGTCGACGGATGCCCGCCGGGCATCGCGATCGCGCCCGGGGATTTCGTGCACGACCTGGCGCGCCGCGCCACCGGCAAGTCGCGCTACACCTCGCAACGGCACGAGGCCGACGAGGTGGAAATCCTGTCGGGCGTGTACGAGGGGAAAACCACCGGCACGCCGATCGCGCTGCTGATCCGCAATGTCGACGCGCGCTCGAAGGATTACGCCGGAATCACGCGCAGTTTCCGCCCAGGCCACGCGGATTACACCTACTGGCACAAGTACGGGATCCGCGACCCGCGCGGCGGCGGGCGTTCGTCCGCGCGCGAAACCACGATGCGCGTCGCCGCGGCGGTGATCGCGAAGAAGTGGCTGAAGGGAAGACATGGCGTCGAGGTGCACGGCTGGATGGCGCAGATGGACGACATCGTGCCCGCGTTTCCGGCGGGCACGGCCATCGATTTCGGCGTGGTCGAATCCAACCCGTTCTTCTGGCCGGTCGCGGCGCAGGTGCCGGAGCTGGAAGCACGCATCAATGCCTTGCGCAAGGCCGGCGATTCCTGCGGCGCGCGCGTCAACGTGGTGGCGACCGCCGTGCCGCCCGGCTGGGGCGAGCCGGTCTACGGGAAACTGGACGGAGAGCTGGCGGCGGCGCTGATGTCGATCAACGCGGTCAAGGGCGTCGAGATCGGCGCCGGGTTCGCCAGTGTCGCGCAGAAGGGGACCGGGCACCGCGACGAGATGCGTTTGGACGGCTTTACGTCCAACCATGCGGGCGGTATCCTCGGCGGCATTTCCAGCGGACAGGATGTCCTCGCCTCGATCGCGCTGAAGCCGACGTCCAGCCTGCCGACGCCGGGGCGCAGCGTGAACCTCGACGGCGAGGAAGTGGAGGTGCGCACCACCGGCCGCCACGACCCCTGCGTCGGCGTCAGGGCGACGCCCATCGCCGAGGCGATGGTGGCGCTGGTGTTGATGGACCAGGCGCTGCGGCACCGCGCGCAATGCGGCGACGTGGGCGAGATCAAGCCCAGGATCGCCTGAAAACCCGGCGTCATTGCCGCGCCCGCGTGGCGGTGGCGCCGCCGATCCGTGATGACGAATCTTTCCGGAAGCAACGATCGATGAGCAACAAGCAGCAGTACAACGTCGCGATGGTCGGCGCCACCGGTGCGGTCGGCGAAGCCCTGCTGGCTATCCTCGACGAACGCGACTTTCCGGTCGCCGAACTGGTGCCGCTGGCCAGCGAGCGCTCGGCCGGCAGCACGGTGAGGTTCCGCGGCAAGGAAATCCGCGTGCGCGAACTTGCGAAGCACGACTTCGCCGGCATCCACATCGCGTTCTTCTCGGCGGGCGGATCCGTGAGCCGCGAACACGCGCCGCGCGCGGCGGCAGCCGGCGCGGTGGTGATCGACAACACCTCGGAATTCCGCTATGTCGATGACGTGCCGCTGGTGGTCAGCGAGGTCAATCCGCACGCGATCGCCGAATACACCCACCGCAACATCATCGCCAACCCGAACTGCTCGACCATGCAAATGCTGGTCGCGCTGGCGCCGATCCACCGCGCCGCCGGCATTGAACGCATCAACGTGGCAACGTATCAATCCGTGTCGGGGGCCGGGCGATCGGGCATGGAAGAACTCGGCCGCCAGACCGCCGAGTTGCTCAACTTCCACGAGATCGCACCCGAGAAGTTCCCGGCGCAGATCGCCTTCAACGTGATCCCGCACATCGACGTGTTCCTGGACAACGGCTACACCAAGGAAGAAATGAAGATGGTGTGGGAGACCCGCAAGATCCTCGAGGACGATTCCATCCAGGTAAACCCGACCTGCGTGCGGGTGCCGGTGTTCTACGGCCACTCCGAGGCGGTGCACATCGAGACGCGCGAGGAGATCGACGCGGCCACCGCGCGGGGATTGCTCGAACAGGCCGAAGGCGTGGTGGTGGTCGACGAGCGCAAGCCGGGCGGTTATCCGACGCCGGTGGGCAATGCCGCCGGGAAGGATCCCGTGTTCGTGGGACGCATCCGCGATGACATCTCGCACCCGAACGGACTGGACCTGTGGATCGTGTCGGACAACATCCGCAAGGGTGCGGCATTGAACGCGGTGCAGGTGGCGGAGATACTTGTCCGAGACTATCTTTGATCGCGCGAACGCAGGAGTCCGCCGCATGACCACGAAATATGCGTTGTCGAAGTGGGTGTTGTCCGGCTGCATGTTGTGCGCCTCGCTGGCGGCGTTTGGTGCGCCATGGGCTTCTTCGCAGCACGCGGGCAAGACTTCCGATCTGAAGGCGCAGCAAAAGGACGTCGACGCGAAACTCGCGTCCGCGCGCACGCAGCACGACGCGTTGCAATCGCAGGTCACGCAATTGGAACAGCAGAATGCCGCGCAGCAGGCGCAGTTGCAGCAGCGCGACGCCGAAATCGCCGCGTTGCAACAGAAGCTGCAGGCGGCCGGCGTGCCGGCATCCGCAGCGTCGTCGAGCCACTGACGGTCCCGCACCTGCGCGGACGCCGCGGCCGGCGGGCTTGGTGATTGGCGGTTTCTGCAATACCCTTGCGCTGCGCGTGGGGGCGTTGCCGGACGAAGGTGGTTCCCGCGCATCCGGCCGCCAGCAGGAACCGTTTGCATGAAGCTCAAACTCCGCATCCTCTGTGCCGCGCTGCTGGCTGCGTCAGCCGCACCGGCATGGGCACTCCAGCTGGGCCAGATCCAGGTGAAGTCGGCGCTCAACCAACCCCTGGTCGCCGCGATTCCCCTGCACCCGCAAAACCTTACCGAGCTCGAGGGGTTGACGGTCGGGTTGGCGCCGGCCGCCGATTACGCGCGTGCGGGCCTCCAGATCACGCCGACCGACTTGACCCTGCGATTCAGCGTCGTCACCGACAACAATGGCCAGAAGCTGCTGCTGGTCACCAGCAGCCAGCCGATCACCGATCCGTACCTGGATTTCCTCCTGCAGGTGAATACGCGCGAGGGCAAACAGGTGCGCGAATTCGTGGTGCTGCTGAACCCGGTGATTGCGGCCCCGGCGCCCGAAGTGCAGACCGCGCCGGTTGCCAGTGCGCCTGCCACCCCGACGCAGGCGCCCGCGGAATTGCCGCCCGCCTCGGCGTTCCCGCAACCTGCGCCTGCGCCGGCGGCAAAGCCGACCGCGTCCGCACCCGCGCCACAACCCGAGTCCGCGGCGACTGCGCCGGCGACGGCGCGACCGGCAGCGCAGCCATCGGGCGGAACGATCAACGTCGAGAAGGGCGACACGCTTTACGTGATCGCCAGGCACGAAGTCGGGACCAACCGCGGGAGCATCAACCAGATGATGCTGGCATTGAAGGCGGCCAATCCCGATGCGTTCTTCAAGGACAACATCAACGATTTGAAGTCGGGCGCGATCCTGCGCATCCCGACCCGCGACGAGATCGACCAGACCAGCGTGGCCGCGGCCAACGCCGAAGTCCACCGTCAGTACGAGGCGTGGCGGGCCTCGCGTCCGCAGTCCGCGACGGTACTCGCGGGTACGGCGGCAGCAGCCGCAGCCAATGCCGCGCCCAAGGCCGGGAACACCGCGCCGCAATCCGATCATCTGGCTTTGACGCCGCCGGCCGGCGACGGCAGCGGCGCCAGCAGCCGCGCGGGCGTCGCCGGCGGTACCGGCAACGAAACGGTGACCGGCCTGCAGCAGCAGTTGCAGAACGATCGCGGGACCCTGGTCAGCCTGGAGCAATCCAACGCCGACCTCGAGTCGCGCGTGCGCAGCCTGAAGGACATCTCCGACAAGTCCGGCAAGCTGCTCAGCCTCAAGGATGCGACCGTCGCCGAGTTGCAACGCAAGCTGGCCGAGGTGCAGTCCGGAAAATCCGGCGTCGCCGGGGCTTCGGCGGGCACGGCTGCGGCAGCGAGTGCATCGAAGCAGGCCGCGGTACCCGCGGCTTCGGCACAGGCCGGCAGCAAACCGACAACGAAGCCCGCGGGCGGCGAGTCCTGGTTCAATCGGCCCGTTACCTGGCTCGTGGCCGGCCTGGTCGTGTTGGCGTTGATCGTGCTGGGCTGGTTGCGCAGGCGGCGTGGAGGTGCGGCGACCCCGGTTGCAAGGGGTCCGTTGCCGGACCCCGACGACGTCACGCCACCACAATCCGATTCGGCCGATGAAGAGACCGCGCTGCATGCCGAAATCGCGGAGCATCCGGAAGACCTCGCCGCGCACCTTGCGCTGTGCCGCTTGATCCACGCGCGCGGCGACGAACCCGCGTTCATCGAGGCCGCGAAGGCGATGCGCGCCCACGTCGACGACCTGCACGGCCCGGAATGGCGGGAAGTGGCGGAGATGGGCGAGGAGCTGGCGCCGCATCTGCCGCTGTTCGAGTTGCCGCCCGCGACGCACGATTACCCGGAAAGCGTGGCGGTCGTGCCATCGCGCGTCGATGAATCCGGGACGGACGAGACGGCGATCGCGACCGTCGAGTCTGAACCCACCCACGCCGCAGACCTTCACATGCAGGAGCCGTTCGACAATACGGTGATCGCACCCGTGGCGGCGCCGGAGCCTGCCGCAGAACCCGAGTTCGCCGACGATCCGGTCGACACCAAACTCGACCTCGCGCGCGCCTACCTCGACATGGGCGACCCGGTCGGCGCACGCGCGATGCTGGATGAAGTGCTGGAAGAAGGCTCGCAGACGCAGAAGGACGAAGCCAAGCGATTGTTGGCCGACGTCGCCGGTTAGGGCTTGCTGGCGCCATGCGCATCGCGCTGGGCATCGAATACGACGGCACCGATTTCCTCGGCTGGCAACGGCTCGCGCACGGGCCGAGTGTGCAGGCCGAGGTCGAGGCGGCATTGTCGTTCGTCGCCGACCATCCGGTCGCGGTGACCTGCGCGGGACGCACCGATGCCGGCGTGCACGCGCGTTGCCAGGTGGTGCATTTCGATAGCGATGCCGAACGCGACGATCGCGCATGGGTGCTCGGTGCCACCACGCAGTTGCCGCGCGCCATCGCGGTGTTGTGGGCGAGGCAGATGCCGGATGATTTCCACGCGCGTTTCGCCGCGCGCGCACGGCGTTATCGCTACGCGATCCTGAATCGCGCGGTTCGTCCCGCGCTGGATGCGCGCTACGTCGCGTGGGAGCGCAGGCCCCTCGATGCGGACGCGATGCACGCTGCCGCGCAATGCCTGGTCGGAGAGCAGGATTTTTCCTCGTTCCGTGCGGTGTCGTGCCAGGCCGCGCACGCGCGCCGCAGCGTGCATGCGGTGAGCGTGCGACGCGACGGCGAGCATGTGATCCTCGAGATCGAGGCGAACGCCTTCCTGCACCACATGGTGCGCAACATCGCGGGGTCGCTGCTGGAAGTCGGGCGCGGCGAGCGGCCGCGCGGATGGATCGCCGAGCTGCTGGCCGCGCGCGATCGCGAACTTGCCGGTGTCACCGCGATGCCGCAGGGCCTGACCTTCGTCGGGCCACGTTATCCCCCACAATGGGGGCTCCCACCCGGTGTCACGCTGCCGGCATGAACCGTACCCGCGTGAAAATCTGCGGCGTCACCCGCATCGAGGATGCGCTGCTCGCCTGCGAGCTGGGCGCGGACGCGATCGGCATGGTGATGACGCCAACCAGTCCACGCTGCGTGTCGATCGACCAGGCGCGCGCGATCCGCGATGCGCTGCCGGCGTTCGTCGACGCGGTGGTGTTGAGCCATGGCCTGCCTGCAGACCAGGTCGGCCGGATCATCGGCACGGTGCGGCCCGACCTGGTGCAATTCCACGGTCTTGAAGACGCCGCGTTCTGCGAATTGTTCGGCGTGCGCTACCTGAAGGCCTTGGGCATGGCCGGCAATGTCGATGTACGCGCGATTGCGGCCGAACATGTGCACGCAGCCGGCTTCGTGCTGGACGGCCATCCGCCCGGCCAGCAGGGCGGGCAGGGCAAGACCTTCGACTGGTCGCGCATTCCGCGCGATCTCGATCGTCCGATCATCCTCGCGGGAGGCTTGAATCCTGGCAACGTGGGCGACGCGATCCGCGCGGTGCGGCCATGGGCCGTGGATCTCGCCAGTGGCGTGGAGTCTTCGCCCGGCGTCAAGGACGCCGCGAAGCTGCGCGCGTTCTTCGCCGCCGTGCACGCCGCGGATGCGGAAGCCAGCCCATGAACGCGACGACGGCGGCGATCGCGAAGTCCGCCCCGATCGAGGAATACGCAGGCGATCCGCGCAAGTTCGATCTCGCCGCGGTCATCGCGCGCGGCAAGCCGCTGGTGATCCGCGGGCTGGTGCGCGACTGGCCCATCGTCAAACTGGCGTTGCAATCGGACACCGCCTTCGCGCAGCGGCTGGGCGAACTGGACAACGGCGCCGACGTCACCACCCTGATGATCGCGCCGGACGCCGATGGCCTCATCGGCTACAGCACCGACATGGGGGAACTCAACTACCAGCACTTCAAGGTGCCGATCACGCTGGGGCTGCAGCGGTTGGCCGGCTACAGCCAGCGCGAGCACGCGCCGGGACTGGTGATCCAGAGCGTGCCGCTGCGCGAGTGCCTGCCCGGCCTGCTGGCCGACCACGTGCTGCCGTTCCTCGATCCGGGCATCGAGCCGCGCCTGTGGATGGGCAATCGCACCGTCACCCCCACGCACTTCGATTCGCAGCAGAACATCGCCTGCGTGGTGTGCGGCACGCGCCGCTTCACGCTGTTTCCGCCCGGGCAACTGCCCAACCTGTACGTCGGTCCGCTGGATTTCGCGCCGACCGGCGCGGCGATCAGCATGGCGCGGCTGGATCGCCCGGACGATCCACGCTACCCGCGCCTCAAGCTCGCGCTGGCGGCGGCGCAGGCGGCCGACCTCGACGAGGGCGATGCCATCTACATCCCGCCGCTGTGGTGGCACCACGTCGAATCGCTGGAACAGCTCAACGCGCTGGTGAACTACTGGTGGAGCACGGTTCCCGTCCCGGGTTACCACTCCGGCCATGCGCGCGCCGCGTTGTTCCACTGCCTGCTCGCGTTCCACGCGCTGCCGCCTGCCGAGCAGGCGGCGTGGCGCAACCTGCTGGACTACTACGTGTTCGGCGACGAGGATGCGTTCGCGCACATCCCGGAACAGCGGCGCGGTGTGCTCGGCCCGCTCACGCCCGAGACCATGGAACAGTTGAAGCAATTGGCGCGCAGCAATCTCTGAGCAGGCCGGGCAAGGCACGAACGGATCGCGCCCACCGTATTTTGGAAGGCGCGATTTTGGAAGGCGCGGATGTCACGTCGAACGTCGAATGGCCCGGCACGCCATTCGCCCCGCGCCTCATGCGCCGATGTTGCGCAAGCGTTCGCCAGCCATCAACTTGCGTTCGATCTGTTCGAGGCTGACGCCCTTGGTTTCCGGCACCAGTGCCCAGGTGAACAGCAGGAACGATGCGTTGAAGGCGGCGTACAGCCAGAACGTGTTGGCGCTGCCGATGTTGTTGAGCAGGGTCAGGAAGGTCACGCCCACGATTCCGGTGAACACCCAGTTGGTCACGGTGGAAACGCCGATCCCGAAATCGCGCCCTTTCAGTGGCTGGATTTCGGAGCACAGCGTCCATACCAGCGGACCGGCGGAGAACGCAAAGCCGATCACGAACACCAGCAGCATGGCGACCGCCAGCAGGTGTTCGCCCTGGCTGGCCATGCCGACATGCATCAGCAGGCCGACGATGCCAAGCCCGATCGCCATCACCACGAAGCCGGCGTAAAGGATGGGTTTGCGGCCGATCTTGTCGACGAAGCCGATCGCAATGAAGGTGGCCAGCACGTTGGTCAGGCCGACGATCGCGGTGAACCACATCTGTGCGCTGGTGGCGTAGCCCATGTCCGCGAAGATGCGCGGCGCGTAGTACATCACCACGTTGATGCCGGTCAGTTGCTGGACCACCTGCAGCGCGATGCCGAGACCCACCGAGCGACGGAAATTGCGGTTCTGCAGGAACAGCTGCCAACCCTGCTGCGGCGTGCGCAATTGTTCCTGGATGTCGGCTACTTCCTTGCGCACGGCCTCGGGGTCGCCGCGCAACTTCTGCAGCACCGCGTTGGCGTCGGCGGCGCGTTGCTTGAGCACCAGCCAGCGCGGGCTTTCCGGCAGGCTCAACACGCCCAGCAGGAACAGCGCGCCGGGCAGCGCGATGATGCCCAGCATCCAGCGCCAGCTTTCGATGTAGCTGAAACCCGTGTCGGACAGGAACGCCACGAAGATGCCGATGGTGATCATCAGCTGGTAGGTCGAGATCATCGCGCCGCGTCGGTCCGTCGGTGCGATCTCGGCCAGGTACAGCGGTGCGGTGAACGCAGCGATGCCGATCGCGAGGCCGAGCACGAAGCGCGCGCCGATCAGGGCGTCGGGCGACCACGCCGCGGCACAGACCAGGGAGCCGACCACGAACAGGCTGGCGCTCAGGATCAACGAGCGCTTGCGTCCGAAGTGTTTGGAAAGCCACGCCGCCAGCGCCGCGCCGACGGCGGCGCCCCACATCATGCTGCTGACGATGTGCTCGAGCACGGCATCGCTGATGCCGAACTCGCGCTGGATGAATTGCTGCGCACCCGAAATCACCCCGACGTCGAGGCCGAACATCAATCCGGCCAGGGCGGCGAGGATGGCAACGAAGGCGGCGTGGCGGCGTGCGTGTCCGGTGGCGGTCGTGGCGATCGTGTTCATCGGAGCGTCCTGGTGGATGCAGCGGGCGGAAGGATGGTGGTCGCGGTGCGATGTGGGCTGGGTCAATGCGCGGCTGCGGATGGGGCTGCCGGCGCGGATTTGCAGCCGCCGTCGGCGGCGATGAGGTGATCCATCTTGAGGTACACGCCGTTGGTCCAGCCGAAGCCGATCACGTTGGCCTTGTAGCCCGCGGTGATCTTCACGTCGGCGTTGCCGAGCACCATGTTGTACTTCTCGCGGATGGTGCCGTCCTTGGCCAGGCTGCGGTCGATCGTGCCCGTGAACGCGCAGGAAATCCGCAAGGCGTCGGTCCTGAAGCCGTAGTCCTGGAGGCCCTTGGCGGCGATCCAGTTGGTCGGCGCCCAACCGAACGGCGCGTCCCATTGCGCGCCGGTGTCACGGGTACTCATGGCGAGGCCGCCCTTGTGTTCGAACAGCTTGAGCTGGCCGACCAGTGCCTTGGCCTGCTGCGGTGAAGCCGCGCCGGCCCACAGCGGATAGAACATCGTCAGGTAGGGATCGGTGGAGGCCTTGCCGGCGACGAAATCCCAATCCATGTAGCGGCCCTGGTCGGCGTGCCACAGGTATTTGTCCATTGCATTCTTGCGGGCTGCGGCAGCATCGGCCCAGCGTTGCGCATCGTCGGCCTTGCCAAGTTCCGCCGCGAAGTCATGCAGGTCGCGCGCGTACTTGTAGAGCAGGCTGTTGAGGCCGGCGCCGGCATAGTGGTGGGTGGAACCGCCCCACGGGCCGAAATGGAAATCGGTGTCGAAACCGGATTCGCGCATCGCGCGGTCGCCGAGGTAGTAGTCGGCGGTGAGGCGGTAGCCGTCCAGCCAATCGCCCGCACAGATTTTCGACTTCGTGACGTCGCAACTGGTGGTCTTCAGTGTTTCGGCTTGTGCCTTGTCCGGATGTTGCGGCGCCTTGATCAGATAGCCGGGGTTTTCGGACGGATGCGCCAGCAGCCAGCGGATCACGCCGACGTAGTAGTCGCTGTCGGGCATCTCGATGACCGGGCCGTGGCCGAAGTCGAAATAGCGCGACAGGCCGGTGTCGCCGGCGAGGTGTTGCTTGCGCGTCCAGATTTCATAATTGCGGACCGCCAGCGGGTAGGCCTTTTCGAGCCACGCGCGCTTCGCGGCGGCATCCTTGAAACTGGCGGGATCGTCCATCACCGCGGTCATCATCGCCGTCAGCAGCGGCGGCTGCGAACGGGTGAGGTAGTAGGTGCGATTGGCGTTGAGCACGCCGCCGTAGTATTCGACTTCGTACAGGGCGTTGTCGACCATGTCGAGCGCGAGCTGCTGGCGATGGTCGGCCACCAGCCCCAGCACGATGAAATAACTGTCCCAGCCATACATCTCGTTGAAGAAGCCGCCCGGCACCACGTAGGGATGGGGCAGGTACAGCAAGCCTTGCGCGGGCAACCTGGTGGGATCGACATCACCCAGCTCGTGGATCGGCGTCGGCAGGTTTTCCACCTTCACGCCGCAACGTTTGGCGCTTTGCGCCAGCGAAGCCGGAGCCGTCACGCCCGCAGGCAGGTAGATCACCGAACGCGACGGCACCTTGGGATCGACCAGGGCCCGGCACTCGTTCACCGAACGGGTAAGGGTGCTCCAGGCGTGGTCGATGTAACTGCGGGTTTTGGCCGGATCGGGCGTCGCCGCGAAGCTGGTGGTCGCGACGAGTGCCGTGAGGGCGAAGACGACGAAAAGCGGGCGAACTTTCATGACGGGCACCTCATGATCGTGTTGGCAGCGTGCGGGTTCCGGCCGGTCCGACCGGGCCGGACGCGCCCGGGTCGCATGCGCCGGAACCGGCAGCGCTTCATCGTAGCCCCTTGCGGGTCGCTCCGCCGTCGCGGATGAAATGCCCTGGCGGCGCGTGTCGGCATGCGCAAGGCTACCGTCGGTTGCGCCGGCGCGATTTCGGGCGCGGCGGGGCGGTCGATCCGCGCACCACCAGCTCGGGTGTGAAGCCGGCGTTGTCGACCTCGTCGCCGCTGATGCGCGCGATCAACATGCGGGTGGCGCATTCGACGATGACGTCGGCGCGTTGCCGCGCGGTGGTGAGCGGCGGCCACGAGTGGCGTGAAAACGGGCTGTCCTCGAATCCCGCGATCGAGACATCGTAGGGGACGCTCAGCCCGGTCGACTGCGCGGCGGCCAGTGCGCCTGCGGCGATTTCGTCGTTGCATCCGAAAATCGCGGTGGGCGGTTCGGCAAGGTCGAGCAGGCGGCGCGCGCCGCGAAACCCGTCATCGAACACGTAGTCGCCCTCGACCATCAACTCCTTGCGCAGCGGAACACCATAGTCGCGCAGGGCGTCCTTGTAGCCCCTGAGGCGCTCGGCACTGGCGTGGTGATGCTTGCCGCCCTGCAGGAAGCCGATCCTGACGTGGCCGAGCTGGAGCAGGTGGGCAACGATGGCGTACGCGGCGTCGCGGTCGTCGACGTAGACGCAGGGGAATCCATCCAGCGGGTCCCGTGCGGCGGACAGGATCCGGACGAACGGAATATCGTACGTGGCCAGCCTGCGCAACGATGCGGTGCGCTCGGACACGGGCGTGGTCAGCACCAGGCCGGAAAGCCGGGAGCGGTGCACGAAATCGCGCAATTCCTCTGCCAGTGCGGGTGATCGGGAATTGCACGGGCGCATCTGCAGGCCGAAGTGCAAGTCGTCGCACGCCGCAAGCGCGCCTTGCTGCATCGAGATGATGTAATAGGCGTTGGGATTGTCGTAAAGCAGCCCGATCGTGTAGGCGTGGGCGCCGCTCAATCCACGCGCGAGCAGGTTGGGGCGGTAGTCGAGTTGCTCGATCGCGCGCAGCACGCGTTCGCGCGTGTCCGGGCGTACCGAACGTTCGTCATTGGCTACGCGGGAAACCGTTTTGGCGGAAACGCCAGCCAGCTTGGCGACGTCATCGAGCGTTACCGATCCCACCTGACGCTCCTTTCGATGGTCTCTCATTAGGCGGTGACAGCGCTGTCACGAAATGCCGCGGGGCACAGTGTGGCACAGCTCGGCCCCTTGGCAAAAGCCCCGATTTACGCGGCCCGCTGTTGCTGCGACGCAACATGCGAAGTGGCGCCGATGCGGCATCGTGCCTGACTTGGCGCGTTTCGGTCGATGCGATGCTGTTCATCCGCCACCCCCGCAGCAGGATGACGCGCTGCAAGTTGACAGCGCTGTCTTTGCGGGCGCAGACTTTGTCCCGCGAGCCATCGGGGAATGATCGGTATGAGTGCGGGTACCGTTGTCGTTCGTTGGAGTGGGCAAGCAGCGCCACGGGCCACCAGATTGGCCATCTCGACCGCGGGTACCCCGAAACCGATCGCGGGTGCGATGCGCCTGCAAGCCGCCCTCTTTCACGCGCGCGATGTTGCCGCCCGTCGAGGCTGGCTCGCGCATGCGTCGAAATCATGTCACGCAGCCACGAGCGGCCCGCGTATCGGTGCGGGGCGTTCGCGCGGTCATTCATGGGCGAAGCCCTGGATCCTTTCGACGAAATCGTCATCCGGAGGTGCCGACGCCATCAATCCGTGAGTGGAAAAAGCGCGCGACGAGTGCGATGCGCGCTGCGAGGAAAACTGCTCGATTCGATCAAGGGGGCTCCGTGCGTGCGGTATGCGCGGAGTTCGCTTCATGCAAAAAGGGCGCTGGTCAAAAGGCCCGGCAAGTGCAGCATTGAAAATTTCCCATCGCTGGAGGACTGTCATGAAGAGCGACAAGTTGATCAGGCTGGCGCTGACAAGCGCCATCATTGCAGCGTTGTCACCGGCCGCCTGGGCAGCGGCCACAGGCGTGCAAGCAAATGCGGCAACCGCCCAGGACGCGCAGCCTGCGGGCAGCGCCGCCGCGCAAACCACCGCCGGCGCGCAGACCACCGCGCCCGACCGGAGCCAGAGGGGCAAGCAGGAAAAGACCACGACCTTGCAGACCTTGGTGGTGACGGCCAGTGCGGTCGGCGTCAGGCGACTCGATGCAAGCTACAACATCGTCACGGCAAATCGCGAAGAAATCCGGCAAGCCAACCCGGTCAGCGTCGCCGACCTTCTGAAGATTTCCCCCGGCATCTGGCCCGAGTCCACCGGCGGCCAGACCGGCGCCAACATCGAGATCGCGGGCTTCCCCGGCGGTGGCGACGCGCCGTTCTTCACCAACATGATCAACGGTTCGCCGATCTACGGCATGCCTTCGTTGTCGTTCATGGACTCGAGTTCGTTGTTCAGGCTGGACGACACCATCGAACGCGTGGAAATCGTGCAGGGCGGCCCGGGCGCGGTGTTCGGCCCCGGCCAGATGGGCGCGACCGCCAACTTCATCCTGCGCCAGGGCACCGCCGAGCCGTCCGGCGACGTCGGGCTCACCTACGGCGACGAAGGCCTGTGGCGTGTCGACGGCTTCTACGGGTTCAAGCTCGCCGACGGTTGGTATGCGAGCATCGGCGGGTTCTATCGCACCTCCGACGGCGTGCGCTCTCCGCAATTCAAGGCGGACAAGGGCGGCCAGCTCACCGCCACGCTGAGCCACGATTGGGACAACGGTTCGTTCATGCTGTGGGCGCGCAAGCTCAACGACAAGAACCAGTTCATGGTGCCGATCCCGATGATCCAGGGTTCGGGCAGCAGCTTTTCCGGCTATCCGGGGTTCGACCCGTCGACCGGCACGTACGGAAGCCGCGCGATCCAGCACGTGCAGGTGCCGAACCCGCTGGGTTATCTCGAGAACGCGAACCTCGCCAATGGCCGCGGCGGCAACCTGAACTACTTCGGCGGCAGTTTCGACACCTCGCTCGGTTCGTGGACCATCTCGGACCACTTCCTGTATTTCGGCGGCGACCTGCCAACCAACGCGTTGTTCTCCGGCCCCAATCCGAGGCCGCTGGGGTATTTCCTGTACGGTTGCCAGATTGCGCAGCCGGCGGGTTACTGCAACGGCGCGACCGCGAACGACACCAACAATCTCGGGCCGAATGGACAGGGCCTGCCGCCCGGCTACGACGTTTCGGCCACGCTGCCCAACGGCCAGACCGTGCCGCTGGACCAGAGCGTGATCGGGCAGGGCTGGTGGTACATCCAGAAACGCCTGAAGAGTCTCAACAATGATTTGCGGATCAGCAAGGAAATCTTCAGCGGCAACACGCTCACGGCCGGCGTCTACCTGGCACGCTACACCGACCACGACAACTGGTCGCTGGGCAACAACATGCTGATGCTCAACCAGCCGAACACCCAGCCGATCGGACTGACCTACCAGCAGAACGGGCAGACCATCGTGGTGGCCAATCCGCAGGGGTTCTACAACTTCAACGGCAACTACAACATCGTCGAGGCGGGCACCGGTACCAACAAGGCGTTCTACCTGTCGGATTCATGGACCATCGGTCCGTGGCTACTGCAGGCCGGCGGGCGCGTCGAGAACATCGATGTCCACCAGCGGACCTGCAACCGTTCGCCGGTCGACCTCGACGGCAATCCGAACACGCTGTATGACAACAGCACGCCGGTGTGCAACGGCACCTGGGACATGGAGCACTACGACAAAACCCACTCCTCGTTCACCGCCGGCGCGAACTACCAGTTCAACGACAACATGAGTGCGTACGTCCGCGCCAACACCGGCGGCCACTTCAACGATTTCGACAACGGCATCCGCGGCGCCAATGGCAACTTCTCGCCCATGCAGAAGATCAAGAACATGGAGGCCGGCTTCAAGTTCCAGTCGCAAACGGTGTTCGTGGACGTCAGCGTCTACCACCGCCTGTTCACCGGCTTGCAGTACCAGCCGACGACTATCAGTGGCGTGCCGACCGGCCCGGTCTCCAATTACGGGGCGAACACCCACGGGCTGGATTTCAACGGCACGTGGTCGCCGATCGAGAACCTGCACCTGAAATTGATCGCCGACTACATGGACGGGCACTACAGCCATAACGACTCGTGCCTGCCATACACCGACATCAACGGCAACAATCAGTGCGTCGGTATCAACGGAAAGCCGCTGCAACGCCAGCCCAAGGTCCGCTACCTGTTCATGCCCAGCTACACCTTGCCGACGGGCTGGGGCAGCGTCACCGGCTTCCTGACCTACGAATATGCCGGCCAGCGCTACGAGGACCAGACCGGGTTGCAGCCGCTGGGCAATTTCCACACGCTCGGTGCGGGCATCATGGCCGACTATGGCCCGAACTGGCAGTTCCGCCTGCAAGGCACCAACCTGACCAATGCGATCGGACTGACTGAGGGCAACGCGCGCTTTGCCGGCAAGAACGCCGGCATCGGCGGCGTGATCCTGGCGCGCCCGCTGACCGGACGCGAGGTGTTTTTCCAGGCGAAGTACCAGTTCTGAAAATCGCCGTGAAAGGCCCGGATCGTGCCTGATGACGATCCGGGCCGCGGCAGAAGCTGCAGTTCGCAGGTTGGGTCGAGCCCGCGCTTTCCCGCGGGTGAAACCCGGCCTGGTTCGTTCGTCCGTTGGGGTCCGCAAGAGCCGCTCCCCCAACCTGCCGGCTGTGTGCCGTGTATCCCAGCCGAACACCGGAGCATCGCGATGAAAAGCCGCGGCCTCGTATTTTCATTTCTTTTCGCGCTCGTACTTGTGCCGTGCGCGCCTGCCTTCGCACAGAATGCCACCGATCCGGGGTTCCTGCTGACGGCTACGGCGAAGGATTTCGGCGCGTACTTCCCGTCCTATCTCGCCAACGGCTACTTCTCGACCATGACCTCGGTGCGCGGCACCGAACCGGATCGCGCGTACATGGTCGCCTTCATGGATTACACCCAAGGCGACATTTCGCGGCCGGCCGCGATCCCGGGCTGGAGCGAGGTCGACTACAACCCCGGCACGGGCTGGATGAATTCGACGCGTCTCGATCCGGAGATCTTTTCCGGCTATTCGCAAACGCTGAACATGCATGACGGCACGCTGACCACGAACTACCGCTTCACGTATGTCAAGAATCCGACCGACGTGAAAGTGGTGACGTTCGTCAGCCAGGCCGATCCGCATCTCGCCGCGACGCAAATCTCGATCACGCCGCAGTTCGACGGCAAGGTGCAACTCAAGTTTCCGTTCCGGTTGTGGTCGGGCCACCAGCCGCGCTTCCCGATCGACAGCATGACCGGCGACGGGATGATCGACGCCGTGATCGCCAGTGGGCAGAACCTCAACGACAAGCCGATCCCCACGCCGGATCGCGCGCCCGTCTGGTATCCGGGCACCACGACCATCACCAACGATGGCGGCGACGCGAAGCAATTGACGCTGTGGCTCGACGGCCAGGCAGTGAACGGGTTGAAGATGGCCGAAGCCGCGGCGATCGCGCTGCCGCGTGGGCTGAAAGTCGAGAGCGTGAAGCTGGAGAAAACCCCCGACAAGTTGTCGCTGGATATCGTCGCCACGGTGCGCAAGGGGAAAAGCTACACCTTCACCAAATATGTCGCGGCATCGCGGCAGGACTGGGGTGGCGATGCCAAGGCCGACCTTGAGCTCGCGACCCGGGCGCGCAGCGCGGGCTTCGACCGGCTGCTCGCCCGTCACGTCGCCGCATGGCACGATCTCTGGAAAGCCGACATCGTGGTCGATCACGACGAGGCGGTGCAGCGCGCGCTGCATTCCGACCTTTACTACATCCTTTCCAATACCACGGCAAACACCGCGTGGGCGATGGGCGCCTGCGCACTGACGCCCAACTACGCAGGCCACGTGTTCTGGGATTCCGATTCGTGGGTGTTCCCGGCGCTGTTGCTGCTGCATCCGGAACGCGCGAAATCCATCGTGATGTTTCGCCATCGCACCATGCAGGGCGCGCGCGAACGCGCTGCGCAGTACGGGGCGAAGGGCCTGATGTATCCGTGGGAATCCGATCCGCAGAAGGGCGTGGACGTCACGCCGCACTTCGCCTACGGCGTCTATCGCGAAATCCACGTCAACGCGGACATCGCGATCGCGCAATGGCAGTACTACCTCGCGACCGGCGATCGCGATTGGCTGAAGCAATACGGTTGGCCGGTGATCGAAGGCATCGCGACGTTCTGGAAAAGCCGCGTCACGTACGACAGGGCGAAAGACCGCTACGAAATCCTGCACGTCACCTCGCCCGATGAAGCCTACGACGACGTCCCCAACGACACCTTCACCAACGCCGCGGCGGCCAAGGCGCTCAGGATCGCGACGAAAGCGGCGGCGCTGGTCGGCGCGAAACCGGATCCCGCCTGGGCCGAGATCGCGTCGAAGATGTACATCCCGTTCGATGAAAAGGCGCAGCGTCACTACGATTTCGATCCGTCGGTGCCGCACGACAAGATCACCTGGATGGGTTCGTCGCTGGCGTGGCTGATGTATCCGAACCTCGATTTGCCGATGTCGCCCGAAGTGCGGCGCAACGATTTCGACTTCCAGTTGCAGGCGCTGAAGACCCACGGCGACAACCCCAACGAAATGATGATGGTGATGCTGACCGTCGGCGCCGCCGAGCTGGGCGACGCGCAGGCCGTGGGGGACTGGATCCACCGCAACCTGGTCGGGTTCCTCAAAGCCCCGTTCAACGTCCGCACCGAAACCGCCACCAACAACGCGGGTTACATCCTCGCGACCTCGGCGGGCTTCGTGCAGAGCTTCATCTATGGCTTGAGCGGCTTGCGCATCGACGACGAGGGGCTCGACCCGAAATACGCGCCGATCCTGCCGCCGGGCTGGAAATCGGTGACGTTGCGGGGCATCGCGTTCCGCGGCAAGCACTACGACGTCACGGTCGGTCGTGGCGTCGGCGGCAAGGCCCGCCTCACACGCACGGAAGAATGAGCAGAGCCGTTTCGATATCTCCGTTCGCCTTGGGTTTGTCGAAGGGCGAACGGCTGAATGCTCGTTCCCGTTCATGCTTCGACAAGCTCAGCACGAACGGAAACTCGGGCTTGACGCCGTGATGAAGCACTTACTCCGCAACGGGTTCGCCGTCCTGCTTCTTGGCTTTACGATGATGGCAGCCGCCGTCACCGCGACGGACCCGAGCTTCCTGCTCACCGCCACCGCGAAGAATTTCGATAACTACTTTCCGGGCCAACTCGCCAACGGCTACGTCTCGACCTTCACGTCGCCGCGCGGGACCGAAGGCAACCTGTCGTATCTCGTCGCGTTCATGGATTACGGCAAGGACGACATCGCGCGACCCGCGGCGATCCCGGGCTGGACCGGCATCGATTACCGCGCGGGTCCGTCGGCAACCTGGTTGAACCTCGCGCCGCTGGAATCTTCGGCATTCCAGGATTACCAACAGGTCCTGAACCTGCGCGACGCCACGCTGACCACGCGTTACCGTTACGTCGATCGGGACAGGGCGACGCGCGTCGAAATCATCAGTTTCGTCAGCGAAGCTTCGCCGCACCTCGCTGCCGCTCGTTTCACGATCACGCCGGAATTCGACGGCGTGGTCGAACTGTCGTTCCCGCTGGTGTTGTGGGCGCCGTCCCAGCCGCGCCTGCCACTGGCGAAGCTGCCGGGTGACACCGGTCTCACCGGCGATCGCTTCCGGCAAGCGCTGGAAGCGCATGGTCTTGCGTTGAAACCGGTGCCACCGGCCACGCCCGATCGCGCGGCCATCTGGTATCACGGCGATACACACGTGTTGGACGCCCAGGGCGACACTTCCAATCTTACCTTGCGGCTGGACGGTCAGGCGATGAACGGTCCGCGCATGGGCGAAGCCGTGGCCGTGCAATTGCCGAAAGGCGTGCAACCGGACGAAACGAAGCTGGATCGCAGCGACTACCGCTTGTCGCTGGACATGCGCGTCAGGGTGGAGAAGGGCAAGACCTACGCCTTCACCAAATACGTCGCGCTGTCGCGCGAAGGCTGGGGCGGCGATGCCAAGGCCGATCTTGCGCTGGCCGAGGCGGCACGCGAACACGGCTTCCAGGCGATGCTGCAGGCGCAGCGCGCGGCATGGGCGAAGCTGTGGCAGTCGGATATCCGCATCGACGGCGATCCGCAGGCCCAGCTCGCGGTGCACTCGGACCTGTATTACCTGCTCGCCAACGTGGCGCCCGATACATCATGGGGCGTGGGCGCGTGCGGCATCACCACGGGTTACGCGGGCCATGTGTTCTGGGACAGTGATTCCTGGATGTTCCCGTCGCTGGTGTTGTTGCACCCGCAACGCGCGCGTTCCATCGTGATGTTCCGCGACCGCACGTTGCCGCCCGCGCAACAGCGCGCGCTGGCGGCCGGATTCGCGGGCGCCCAATATCCGTGGGAAGCCGATCCCGAGAACGGCAGCGAGCAGGTCCTGTACGCCGCGCACCGCTTGAGTGTCGGCGAGATCCACGTCAATGCCGACATCGCGATCGCGCAGTGGCAGTACTGGCTGGCCACGCATGACCTGGAATGGCTGCGAAAGGACGGCTGGCCGGTGATCCGCGACGTCGCCGATTTCTGGGCGAGTCGCGCGACCTACGACGCCGCGAAGCGGCGCTACGGCATTCGCGATGTCGTGTCGGTCGAGGAACCTTACGCGCACGTCGACGATGACACCTTCACCAATGCTTCCGCCGCCAAGGCGCTGCGGATTGCCACGGCCGCTGCCGGGGTGGTCGGCGCAACCCCCGACCCACGTTGGGTGAAAATCGCCGCCGGGCTGCACATTCCGTTCTCCGAGGCCGGTCAACACCATCTCGACTTCGATCCCGGCGTGCCGCGCGCTTCCGACGATCACGATTTCGCATTCCTGGCGTTTCCCTCGCTGGATGTGCCGATGAGCAAGACCGTGCGGCGCAACGATTACCGGTTGAGTGCCGCGCCGGCGATACGGGGCAGGGAGTCGCCGGGGACCATGGGCCTCGCGCCGCTCACCATCGCCGCCGCCACGCTGGGTGATTCGGCGGACGTCGCGCGCTGGCTGCAACGCAACATCTCGTCCGACATGCTGAAGGCGCCCTTCAACGTGCGCACCGAAACCCCCGGCAACAACACCGGTTATTTCCTCACCGGCTCGGCCGGTTACCTGCAAAGCCTGGTCTATGGGCTGACGGGCCTGCGCATCGGGAAGGACGGACTCGTCGCGGCCTGGCCGCCCGTGTTGCCAACCGGGTGGAAGTCGATGACACTTGAGAATGTGACGTTTCGCGGGCATCGCTACGACATCACGGTCTATCGTGGTGCCGATGGCAAGCCGCGCCTGCGTCGCGATCCGCGTTGAGTGGTTGCATCGAAAGGGTCGGAGGCGCACATGAATCCGGGTTTCGGCGGGGCTTCGCGGGTGGTCGTGGTGTTGGCAGCCATGGTGCTGTTCGCTTGTCCGGAGATTGCGACGCCGCAGACGAGCGTGGACGCGCAAGGCAACCTGACGGTTCCCCCGTTCACCGTTCCCTTTTCCGGCTACGCCTCGCCCGAGGCGCGCAGGATGTTCCGGCGGATGCTCGAAGAGGGACGCGCTGCGCCGCCGCTGGACGGTCCCGTCGCCGCGAGCCGCGCGTACTACGACAAGATCAATACCGCGCGCGCCGATCTGATGCGGCGGCTGTATCCGGTGAAGATCGAGAAGCGCATCATCGGCGGCGTGCCGACCCAGGTGGTCACGCCGAAACCGGGCATTGCGAAGGATCAAGCGGACCGCGTGCTGGTCAACCTGCACGGCGGCGCGTTCCTGTGGGGCGCGGGGGCCGGCGGGCTGGTCGAATCGATCCCGGTCGCGAGCGTCGGCGGGATCGAGGTGATCACCGTGGATTATCGGCAGGGTCCCGAGCACGTGTTCCCGGCCGCGAGCGAAGACGTCGCCGCCGTGTACCGCGAACTGTTGAAGCGCTATCCGGCGAAGAACATCGGCATCTATGGCTGTTCGGCTGGCGGCGGCTTGACCGGCGAAGCGGTGGCCTGGTTCATCCACCAAAAGCTGCCGGTGCCGGGCGCGATCGGAATCTTCTGCGCATCGATCGTCGACATTGGCGGCGACTCGGCCTACATCGCCCCGGTGCTGGATGGCGAGCCCCCGCCCACAGCGGTGTTGAAGTTCGCCGATTTGCCCTATTTCAAGGGGACGGACCCGAAAGACCCGTTGGTGTTTCCGGCCGAATCGCCGACGCTGCTCGCGAAGTTCCCGCCGACGCTGTTGATCACCGGTACCCGCGACTTCGCGATGAGCTCGGCCATCCAGAGCCAGCGCCTGCTGACCGACGCAGGCGTCGATGCGGAACTGCACGTCTGGGACGGCATGTGGCATTCGTTCTTTTCCGATCCGGAGATGCCCGAATCAAAAGAAGCCTACGCCGTGATGGTGAAGTTCTTCGACCGGCATTTGGGGCGATAGCGCGGCGCGCGTGCATCCGACATCATTCGGACGATTCCCGATAATCCATCGAAGCACATGATTTCCGCCCAGCTTCCGGATGCCATGCGGCAGATCAGCGGATTGCTGCAATCCGGGGACTATCGCGCCGCGCACGATCGGCTCGAAGTCATTGCGAGCACCAACCCCGATTATGCCGAGGCGAGGCGGCTGCTCGCCGGCGCCAAACTGGCGCTCGGCGATGCGGCAGGCGCCGAGCAGGTCTTGCGTGCGGCGGCGGCGCTCGATCCGGTGTGGCCTCCCACGTTGACGATGCTGGGTGAGTTGTTGCTCAACGGCGGCCGGCAAACGGAAGCCGAACAGTTTCTGTTGCGAGCCGCCACCGGAGCGCCCGCCGATCCGCGCGCGGCGCTGGTGTTGGCGCGCCGTTGCAACGACACGCGCCGTCACGCGCAGGCGCTGGCGGTTGCCGCGCCGTTCTGTGTCACGGGCAACGCCGCGCCGGAGTTGGCCACGCAACACGTGACTTCACTGGTCGCACTCGGACGCAAGGACGAGGCGATTGCGTTCTACCGGCGTCTCGCGGCGGATTCTCCCGACAATGCCGCCGCAGCGCATGCACTGGCGGTCGCATTGCAGGCCGCGGACCGCCACGGGGAAGCCGAAAGCGTGGCGCGGCGCACGCGCGCGCGGGAGCCGCAAACGGCGGCTTTCAGTTACACGCACGCCCGCAGCCTGGTCGCGCTGGGTGCGTTCGATCGCGCCGAAGCCGCGTTGCGGGACTGCCTGCGGGCGGACCCGCAACACGTCGATGCGCACGGCGACCTGGCGCGACTGATCTGGATGCGTGCAGGTGATAGCGCGGAAGCCACCGCCGAGCTCGATCGCGCGTTGCAGTCCAGTCCCGGCAATGACGCATTGTGGGCGGCCAAGGCCGCCGTGTTGCAGGGCGCTGGCGATCCGCGCGCCGCCTACGCCTGCCTTGCAGCAAGGGTGGAACGCCCGCAGTCACCGCCCGCGTTGCAGGTGCGCGCCGGGCTCGCCGCGCTGGAATTCGATCCGCGCATTGCGCTCGAACGCGCAGAACGCGCCCTGCGGGCAACGCCCGATGATGTGGCGGCACGCACCCTCCAGGTCGCCGCGCTGCTGGGCGTCGGCGCTGCCGACGCCGCACTCCCGGCGTGCGAGGCGCTGCGGGTCGCGTCGCCCGACGATCAGTACCTCATCGCCTTGCAGACGACCGCGTGGCGAATGCTCGGCGACGAGCGTTACGCGCGGCTTTGCGATTACCGGAACCTCGTCGTGCCCTATCGACTCGAAGCGCCGCCTGCGTGGCAATCACAGGCCGATTTCCTGGGCGACCTGAAGCGCAGTCTCGAAAAATTGCACGCGGCCCATCGTCACCCGCTGTTGTTCCAGTCCCTGCGCCACGGGACCGAGACGACGGAAGACCTGGTCCACAGCGGGGATCCCGCGGTCCGCGCTCTGTTCGGGGCGTTCGACGCGCCGATCCGCGACTACATCGCGCGCATGGGCCAGAGCGACGATCCGCTGCGCCGCCGGAACACCGGCGCCTACCACTTCAACGGAAGCTGGTCGGTCAGGTTGCGCAGCGATGGTTTTCATCACAACCACGTGCATCCGCGCGGCTGGATTTCATCGGCTTGTTACATCGACCTGCCCGACAGCATGGCCGACGCCACGACGCGCGAGGGCGTGTTGACGTTCGCCGAGCCCGGCATCCTCACCATGCCCGCGTTGGCGGCTCAGCACGAAGTTCGTCCGGAGGCGGGCATGCTGGTGCTGTTTCCCTCCTACTTCTGGCACGGCACGGTGCCGATTTCCGGTGAACAGACGCGCCTCACCGTCGCCTTCGATGCGGTGCCGGGCCGCTAGCCGTTCGGGAGGAGCGGGGCGTCACGCCTGGGCAATCACTGCATTGAACGCGATCACGATGCGCGGCTCGTCGCTGTCGTGCGGCTCGACGTAGTGTTCCATCCAGCACGGGAACAGCACCATCAGCCCGGCTTCCGGCGTGAGCTGGATGTCGCTGTAGCCGTTCGGCACCGCGCCCTTGACGTAACCGTGCACCACGCCGGGTCGCGGATCGCGGAACACGAACCTTCCGGAGCCGGGCGGCACCTTCAGGTAGAACGAACCCGACAACAGGCAGCCCTCGTGCACGTGCAGGAAGTTGAAGCCGCCGCGGTCGTGCAGGTTCACCCAGGATTGCAGGTCGAACGGAACGCCCGTGACGCCCATCTCGCGCAACGCGCTGGTGCAGGCCGCGCGTACCGCATCGCGCAGTGGCGCGAACGTCGGTGTTTCGAGCACCGCCATGTCTTCGCTGTTCCAGCCCTGGCGGTTGGTGCGGCCCGCGGGTTTCGGATTGGCCGCCCGCATTCGCAGCACGAGCTCCATCCACGAATCGAATTGCGGACGCAAGGCAGGCAACTGCGCCTGCCAGATGCGCGTGGGAAAGAGATCGAAAGCCTGCAGGGGGGGCGTGACCATGGAGCGAATGTTCCTCGACTGCGGCCGCGCTCGCAACTGCAGGGGCGGGCGGCGGCAGATGGCGGCGCGGGAATGAAGATGGCTTACCTGATTCTTTCGATCACGACCAGTTCCGATGAATTCGCCAGCGGCAGCGATACCGTGACGCCGGTGCGCATCAATTCGTCGCCGCCCGCGGTGCGATCGGGCGATGTGCCGTCCCTGAAGTGCAGCGTGTATCGATCGGTGGCGCGCAGGCCCTTGAGGCGGAACGCGTGCGACCCCGGCTTCGCATCGTCGCCGTGAAAGGCGTAGAGCACGCCGGTGCCACGCCGGCTGTCGAAATATTCCATGCCGTCCCAACCGTGCCCGTCGGGGCGGGAACCCACGTGAAAGAGATCGGCATCGCGGATCAACGGGCGCAGCGTCGATTTGTAGAAGGCGATCTCGCGCGCCGCGGCGGCGTGCTGTTCGCGCGTCCAGGTGCTGGTGTCGATCATCGCCGTGAACCACCCCAGCATGCCGCTGCGCAACATGTAGCGGAAGTTCTCGATGCGCGGTGCCGGCACCGCCATCACGTAGGCTTCCAGCATCGCCGGCGGCAATACGTGGCTGGCATCGTGGAAGGCCTTGCGGTTGGACACCGGATCGTAGGCGTCCACGATCGAGAAATAGTCGCCGTGCGCGGCGCTGCCGAAATCGACCATGCGTCCGCCGTCGTTGCAGATCTCCAGCAGCAGGCCGGGATGCCGGCGCCTGAGCCGCGACTGGATCGCGTAATAGGCGCGCGTCGCGTGCAGGCTGACGTCGGTGTCGTTGCTGCCGGTCACCCACGGGAAATCATCGTCGCGATAATGATGTGTCTTCGCCGGGTCCGACGGCATGTGCGGATGGTCTTCGCGGTCGCAACCCTGGGCCACGACGTAGCCGTCGTGTTCGAGCATGTCCACGTGGTACTCGCTGACGATGCGGTTGGTTTCGTGCGCCGCCCACGCCTGCGCCGCCGGCACGCCCAGGTCGATCGTGATGCCCTTGAACTCGGCCGGCTTCCAGCCGGGCGGCGGATCGGTGATCAGCCAGCCCCGCACGCGCGGATCGGCGACATCGAGGGCGCCTTTTGCCGTGCTGGTGCCGGCCTGCGCCCAATCGGCCCACAGGCCGAACTTCATCCCGTGCCGGTGCGCGTCGGCGGCGAGCCAAGCCAGTCCATGCGGAAACTTCTTCGGGTCCGGACGCCAGTCGCCGACCGCGCGGAACCAGCCCGCATCCAGATGGAACATCTCGAAGCCGAGCGCGCTGGCGTCGGCGATCATCTGTGTCGCCTGCTTTTCATCGATCGCCATCGCGCTGCCCCAACTGTTGTTGGTGACCAGCGGATAATGCGGATCGCGCAGCGTGGCCGGATCGTTCAGTACGGCGCGCACCCAGCGCCGCAAGGTGTTGCCGGTGTCGTCGAGGTCGCCGTCGCTGGCACCGAGGAAGACCGTGGGCGTGGCGAAGGTCGCGCCCGCTTCGATGCGCGTGCGGAACGGTCCCGGCTGCGGGTCGAGTCCGACGGTGCCTGAGAGTTCGCCACCGTGCCGTTGCACGGTCATCGCGATGCGTCCGCTGAACTCCACGCCGGTGTACCACGCGCCCGTTCCCGCGTCCGTCGCGCGCACCAGGAAATACGGGATGATCTCGCGCGGCTGTCCCTGGCGCGGATGCGCGAAGGTGCTGGATGTGCCGCGCCACGCGTAACCATCCGGCACGGGAGCCAGATGGGTGCCGACGGGGGGTGCCTCGCCGGCGCCCTTGTCGATCCACGACTGCTGCAGCGGTTGCCGGGCGTCGATCTTCCAGTTGAAATCGAGGCTGTCCTGCAGCGGGATCTCCACCTCGTTCCCGCTGCGGTTCTCGATGACGATCGTGTGCTCGAGCGGCCCGTGTGCCGATCTCGCCTGCCAGGTCCAGCGCAGGCGCAGGTCGGGAGCGTGCGTGACGTACACCAGGCTCGCGTCGCGTTCGCCAACGCGGCTGCCGGCGGGATCGAAACGCCAGTGCAACGGGATAGTCCGTCCGGCCACGATCGCCGAATCGATCAGGTGCGCCTCGCCCGTTGCGATCCAGGCATCCGCGCCGCCACGTGTCAGACGCAGCACGCGCGGCGCCGCGGCGCCTGCCTCCAAGACGATACGGTTGTCCGCGTTGCCGATCGTGACCGGCGTGCCGGTCGCGGCGCGCAACGGCAGCGTGGCCGGGATTGCCAGCAGCATCGCTGGTCCGATGAAGTGCGCGGCGCGACGGAGGGCAGCGGTCGCCCGAGCGCGGGTGCGGCGACATGGCCCGGGTTTGTGCATCGCTGGCATCACGCAGCAGCCGTGGGCGGAGGTTCACTGGCCGGAGAGGTATCATAATCCCGATCTCCCGGCTGGATTCCAGGCGCAACGGCGGAACGCGCAGTGACGATGGTGCCGAGACCGGATTCGATTCGCAGGCTGTTCGTGGTCGCGCTGTTGCTGCTGGCGGGCAGCGTCGCGCACGCCCGTCCGCCCCCGCCGCAGCACTGGCAGGCGGACATCGATGCACTGGTTGCAGGTGACAGCGCGCACCCGCCACCGCAGCATGGCGTGCTGTTCGTGGGCAGTTCGTCGATCCGGATGTGGACGACGCTGGCCACGGCCTTCCCCGGTGTGCCGGTGGTCAACCGCGGCTTCGGCGGATCGGCGATCGCCGACAGCACCTTTTACGCGGACCGGATCATCACGGCCTGTCACCCGAAGGTGATCGTGATGTACGCCGGCGACAACGACATCGCCGAAGGCGACACGCCGCGCCAGGTGCTGGATGGATTCAAGGCGTTCGTCGGGCGGGTGCGTCACGACCTTCCGGACGTCGCGATTGCCTACATCTCGATCAAGCCGAGCCTCGCGCGGTTCGCGATGTGGCCGCAAATGCGCGAGGCCAATCGCTTGATCTCCGAGTGGTCGCGCACGCAATCCCGCGTGGCGTTCGTCGACGTCGCGCCGAAGATGCTGGACGCGCACGGCGAGCCGCGGGCCGAGTTGCTGCGCGAGGATGGCTTGCACATGACGCGGGCCGGCTACGCGATCTGGATCGAGGCGCTGGAACCCGTCCTCGCCGGGTACGGTTTCAAGGCGGGGTCGTGACGGATGCCCGGGATCGCGGCGAGGTTGGACGGGACGGGGCGCGCAACACGATGCGGGTGATTTCGGACGGACGCCCGAGGCGGATCGCCAGGCCGTTCCACAAGCCGGTGCCGTTGCTGACGTAGAGTTGCATCGAACCGACCCGATACAGCCCCGACAGGTAACCGTGGTTGGTCCACTTGGTCAGCAGGTCCGGCCCGCGGATCTGGCCGCCGTGCGTATGGCCGGCCAATTCCAGCGCAACGCCCGCACGCGCGCTCGCGGCCGCGTTGCCGGGACGATGGCTCAGCAGGATCACCGGCACGTCGCGCGGAATGCCTTGCATGGCCTTCTTCAGATCGGGACCCGGAAGGCCGAACATCAATGCCGCGGGATCGGTGACGCCTGCCACGGCGAGCACGTGGCCATCGTGCTGGATCAGCGCGTGTGCGTTCTGCAGCATGGGCACGCCCAGTTCATGGAACGCCGCCATCCAGCCCCGGAAATCGACGTAATACTCGTGGTTTCCGGGAACCGCCAGCACCCCGTCGCGTGCACGCAAGTCGTGCAACGGCTGCACGTCGGCCGCGCGCGCCGCGGGCGTGCCATCCTGCAGGTCCCCGGTGATCACGATCAGGTCCGGGTGCAGGGCATCGGTTTTGGCGACGATCGCCGCGATCCAAGACGCCGGCAACAATCGGCTGGCGTGCAGGTCCGAAAGCTGCACGATCCGGTAGCCGTCGAAGGCGGCGGGCAGCCCCTGCACTTCGATGTCGACCGTTTTCACGGCAGGTAACTTGACCGCCTGCCACACGCCCCACGCCGACAACGCCGCCGCGAGCACCCCGATCGACACCGACAGCTTCGCGTCGGCGAGAATGCCGCGGCCGGCGCGTCGTGCGAACGGCAAGACCAGTCCGCCCAGCAGGTCGCGCAGCACCAGCAGCATGGCCAGCAGCAGGAACGCGCCGAACGCCCAGGACAGGACGATCAGCATCAAGCGCGGCAGTTCCGCGGAGGCCAGCGATCCGAAGAAACGGCCGGTGATCGAGTGGTATTCGGCGACCAGCAACAGGACGATCGCCAGCACGCCCCGGACCGGCTTGCCTGCCGGAAGCTTGCGCACCCAGCGCCACGCGACGTACAGCCAGATGACCCCGGTGATCAGCGGTAACACGGCTCCCATCGCGGCGTCAGCCCAGCAGCTTGCCGGGATTCATGATGCCCCGCGGGTCGAGCGTCGCCTTGATCCGGTGCATCAACGCCATTTCCACCGGATCCTTGTAGCGGGGCAGGGCATCGCGCTTGAGCTGGCCGATGCCGTGTTCGGCGCTGATCGAACCACCCACCGCATGCACGCGATCGTGCACCAGTGCGTACACGTCTTGCTGTCGCGACAGCAATCGATCCTCGCTCCAGTCCGCGCCGCGCGCCACGTTGTAATGCAGGTTGCCGTCGCCGAGGTGGCCGAAGATCACGTGCACGATCCCCGGAAATGCCTCGTCCAGCGCCGCGTCGGTGCCCTCGACGAATTCCGCCATCCGCGATATCGGGATCGACACGTCGTGCTTGATGCTCTTGCCGATTTCCTTTTCCGCCAGCGGAATGCTTTCGCGCAGGTGCCAGAGCGCCTGGCTTTGCGCGAGCGAACCCGCGATCACGGCGTCCGCGACGCAACCCGCCTCGATTGCTTCGCCGAGCACGCTCTCGAAGCGTTCGCGCGCATGGGCTTCGGATTCGCTGTCGGACAATTCCAGCAGCGCAAACCATGGCAGTTCGGCCGAAGCGCCGTCGAAGGGCAGGCGCTGTTGCGGGAAACGGCGCGTCACCATCTGCAGGCAGTTGCCGGCCATCAGCTCGAAACCGGTCAACGCGGCGCCGAAACCGGCGCGCGCGCGTCCCAGCATCGCGGTCGCGGCCTCGATCGAATCCAGCGCCAGCAGCGCGGTGCAGCGCGCCACCGGCAGCGGATACAGCTTCAAGGTCGCCGCCGTGATCACGCCCAGCGTGCCTTCGCTGCCGATGAAAAGATCGCGCAGGTCGTAGCCGGTGTTGTCCTTGCGCAGGCCGCGCAGGCCGCGCCACACCTCGCCCTGCGCGGTGACGACCTCCAGCCCCAGGGTCAGGTCGCGCATGTTGCCGTAGCGCAGCACTTGCGTGCCGCCCGCGTTGGTGGCGAGGTTGCCGCCGATCGTGCAACTGCCTTCGGCGGCGAGGCTGAGCGGGAACAACCGGCCGGCGTCACGCGCGGCTTGCTGCACAGCCTGCAGGACGCAGCCGGCTTCGACCTCCATGGTGTCGTTGTCGGTGTCGATGCCGCGCACGCGGTTCATGCGTTGCAACGACAGGACCACCGCCCGCCCGGAATCGTCGGGGGTCGCGCCGCCGCACAGGCCGGTGTTGCCGCCTTGCGGAACCACGGGGATCGCCGCCTGCGCGCAATGGCGCACGATCGCGGCGACTTCGTCGGTCGAGCCGGGGCGCAGCACCGCGAGCGTGCGGCCGCGGTAACGCTCGCGCCAATCCGTTTCGTACGCTTGCGCGTCGGCGCCGGTCAGCACGTTCGACACGCCGACGATCGAGCGCATGGCGTCCAGGTGATCCATGGTTCGCGAATCCCGCATGCAGGAAGTGGAGCAGGGATTGTAAGCGGCGAGTGCTGCGTTCAGGGGGGCGACAGTTCCCGGCGCAGCCAGCCCGCCAGGGCGGCGAAGCGCGGATCACCCGACGCCCTCGGCGCGCACAACGTCCAGCAGGCACGTGTCGCGCGAAAACCCCAGGGTGCGAGCAGACGGCCGGCTTCGATGTCGTCGGCCACCAGTGGCTGCGGCGCGATCGCGACGCCGAGGCCGGATACGGCGGCTTCCAGCATGTAATACAGGTGTTCGAAGGCCTGGCCGTAATGCAGCGTGCGGACCGCGACACGCTGCACGCGCGCCCACGCCGGCCACGCTTGCGGACGCGATGTCGTGTGCAGCAACGCTTCCCCGGCAAGCGCGGAGGGCTTCGCCTTGCGCAATGCCGTCGCGCGCGGATGACGCGGACTGAACACCGGGCCGATCCGTTCCGGCGCCAGTTCCTGCACCTGCCAAGCCCTGGGCCACGGCGGCTCGGCCAGCAACAGGGCGGCGGCGAGGCCGGGCATGCCGGCGGCTGGCAGCGCATCGATGACGGACAGGTTCAACTGCAATGACGGCAGGTCGCGACGCATGCGCTCGAGACGCGGGATCACCCAACGCGCCAGCAGGCTGCCGGAACAGCCGAGCACGAACGGCGCTTGGCTCGACCCGCGGCGCAACTCGCTGCAGCACTGGCGCAATTGTTCGAACGCGCCGCCGGCGCCGTCGCGCAGGCGGCGGCCCGCGGCGGTCAGTGCCAGCCCGCGGCCTTCGCGGGTGAACAAGGCAACCCCGAGCTCGGCCTCCAGTGAGTGGATGTGCCGGCTTATCGCGCCGTGGGTGACGTGCAGCTCGGCGGCGGCGCGGCTCGCACTTTCCAGCCTGGATGCGGCTTCGAAGGCGCGCAGCGCGTTCAGCGAGGGCAATTCGCGGGCCATGGGATATGTGAGTTTTCCTGACGTGTGGAGGCGATCATATCGCTTTTGCGGATCGTGACGTTGCGCTAGGGTGGTCGCAACATCCGGCAGGCTTTCGAGCAACGGCGGCAATGTCCAGGATCGACGACTACCACGCATGGCCCGATGCCCATGGCCGGTTCGGCCCCTACGGCGGCACCTACGTCGCGGAGACCCTGGTCGCGCCGCTGGAAGAACTGAAGGCCGCGTACCTGCGCCTGCGCGACGACCCGGCATTCCAGCAGGAATTCGCCGACGACCTGAAGCACTACGTCGGCCGGCCGTCGCCGATCTATCACGCCAGACGCCTGTCGGAAAAAATAGGCGGTGCGCAAATCCTGCTGAAGCGCGAGGACCTCAACCATACCGGCGCGCACAAGATCAACAACACCGTCGGCCAGGCGCTGGTCGCGCGCGCGATGGGCAAGCGCCGCATCATTGCGGAAACGGGTGCGGGCCAGCACGGTGTCGCCACCGCCACGGTGTGCGCGCGCTTCGGGATGCAGTGCGTGGTGTACATGGGCGCGGTCGATATCGAGCGCCAGAAGATCAATGTGTACCGGATGAAGTTGCTGGGTGCCGAAGTGATCCCCGTGACCTCCGGTTCGCAGACGCTGAAGGACGCGCTGAGCGAAGCGTTGCGCGACTGGGTGAGCAACGTTGCCGATACCTTCTACATCATCGGCACCGTCGCGGGCCCGCATCCGTACCCGATGATGGTGCGCGATTTCAACGCGGTGGTCGGGCGCGAGGCACGCGCGCAGATGCTGGAACAGTTCGGGCGCCTGCCCGACGTGCTGACCGCGTGCGTCGGCGGCGGGTCGAATGCGCTCGGGTTGTTTCATGCTTTCCTCAACGATCGCGATGTGCGCATCGTCGGTGCGGAAGCGGCGGGCGAGGGTATCGCGAGCGGCCACCATGCGGCGTCGCTTGCGGCCGGTCGGCCCGGCGTGCTGCACGGCAATCGCACGTATGTTCTTTGCGACGACGACGGCCAGATCACCGAAACGCATTCGGTGTCGGCGGGTCTCGACTATCCGGGGGTCGGTCCCGAACACGCGTTCCTGAAAGACAGCGGCCGCGCTGAGTATGTGGGCGTGACAGACGACGAAGCGCTGGCCGCGTTCCACCTGTTGTGTGAAAGCGAAGGGATTCTTCCCGCGCTGGAGTCCAGCCATGCGGTGGCGCAGGCGATCAACCTCGCGCGCGGGTTGTCGAAGGACAAGTTGATCCTGTGCAATCTCTCCGGTCGCGGCGACAAGGACGTGCACACCATCGCCAAGCGCGAGGGGTTGGAGCTATGAGAAGCAAGGGACCGGGGACCAGAGACCGAGGATCTTGGGCTGTCGGGGTGAATGCGGCGGTATATCAAGCATCATCCCGGTCGATGGCAGGCAGGAGTTTGGCGGCTTTTGGTCCCCGGTCCCCGGTCCCTGGTCCATGATCCCTGCGGCCATGAATCGCATCGCCACACGTTTCGGCCAACTGCGCGCAACCCGCCGCACCGCGCTGATCCCTTTCATCACCGCTGGCGATCCGATCCCGGACGCGACGGTCGCCGTGATGCACGCGCTGGTCGAAGGCGGCGCGGACATCATCGAACTCGGCATGCCCTTTTCCGATCCGATGGCGGACGGGCCGGTGATCCAGCACGCCGACGAACGTGCGCTGCGCCACAAGGTCGGCATCGCGGACATCCTCGGTTGGGTGCGCGAATTCCGTGCACGCGACGACGACACGCCGGTGGTGTTGATGGGTTATCTCAATCCCATCGAAATCCACGGCATCGAACTCTTTGCGCACGAGGCGGTAGCCGCTGGCGTGGACGGCGTGCTCGTCGTCGATTGCCCGATCGAGGAAGATGACACGCTGCAGCCGTTGCGCGATGCGGGTCTTGCGCGCATCCTGCTGGTTGCGCCGACCACGTCCAGTGCGCGCCTCGCGCGTGCGATCGAAATGGCCGAGGGCTATTTGTATTACGTGTCGTTCGCCGGCATCACCGGCGCGGCGAAATTGTCGGCCGACGCCATTCGTGCGCGCGTGGCGGAGATGCGCCAGCGTGCGCAGGTGCCGATCGCCGTCGGCTTCGGCATCAAGGACGCGGCCAGCGCGGAAGCCGTCGCGGAATTCGCCGACGCGGTGGTGATCGGCTCGGCGCTGGTCGATGCACTCTCCTCCGCGACGACTGCCGGGGAGGCATGCCGGCAGGCACGCGCCTTCCTCGCACCGGTCCGGGCGGCTGTGGATTCGATCCAGCGCTGAAGACCTTGTTGCGCCGCATCGAATGCTGGCCGCTGCCATTTCGCCTGGCGATCTCCGCGCCGAAAGGCGCTGACGGGGATCATGCCGTCTACGTCTCCGCCTGTCGCGTGGTGCTGCGCAGCATCAAGGCTTGATCTGGATCAAGGAAACTGTTTTAGTATCGCGTACAAGCGGCGAATCCAAACTGCAGCGCGGGAGGGGTGCCATGACCCTGCAGGATGTCATCTGGACCATTGCCCTGGTCGGCATGGGGCTGGTCGCGTTGGGCTTCATCCACGTGATCATCCAGGCGGGCAAGCCCGCCGACGATGCCGCGAGTCGCAAGTCGGCGCACACCGCCCACGTGCTGCAGGCCTGGTTGTTCGCGATCCTGTTCGTCGGCTTCGTCGCAGGCAGTTGGGCGACGCTGCGCCACTTTCCGATTCCTCCGCAGCATCGCGATCTGGACGTGAAGCAGGTCGTCGATGTGGTCGGGCGCCAGTGGTCGTGGCAGATGACGCCGGCTTCAGTGAAGGCAGGCAGTCCGGTCGAGTTCCGCGTACGCAGCGACGACGTCAACCACGGCTTCGCGCTGTATGCACCCGACGGGCGCATCGTCACCCAGACCCAGGCGATGCCGGGATTCACCAACAAGCTTGTGTATACCTTCGCCGAGCCCGGCACCTATGTCGTGCAATGCCTCGAGTATTGCGGACTCGGGCATGGGCCCATGAAGACCACGCTCGAAGTGGTCGCGGCCCAAGGAGAGTGACCATGGCTTCGCTCACCCTGTACCCGGACGACGAGCGGCTGACCGGCGGCACGCGCGCCGCGTTCAACCTGTACATCATCACGGCAGTGGCGCTGTTCGTGCTGATGATGCTGGACGGCCTGACCATGCGCATGAGCCAGGCCAAATGGTTGAATGTACCGCCCGACCTTTTCTACCAACTGCTGTCGATGCACGGCGCCGGCATGGTCGGCACCATGGCGCTGGTCACGACCGCGGTGATGTGGTTCTTCCTGCGCAAGTACGTGCATTTGCACCTGTGGGCGTTCGTCGCGAACTACGTGTTGTTCATGCTCGGGGCGGTGTGCATCATCGTCTCGATCTTCGTGGGCGGTTATGGCGCGCTATGGACGTTCCTGTACCCGCTGCCGGTGCACGGGACGGGGCTGTGGACGGGGGATTGGTCGGCGCTGTTCCTGGTCGGTTACCTCCTGATCGGCGTCGGTTCGCTGTTGTTCTACCTCGACGCGGCGGCGGCGATCATCAAGGTGCATGGCAACCTGGGCCGCGCGCTGGGCCTGCAATGGCTGTTTGGCGGAACCATCGACCAGAACCACCCGAAGACCGTGGTGGCCAGCACCATGGTCATCATCGCCAACTCGCTCGGCATCCTCGCCGGTGCGGTGGTGCTGGTGATGAGCCTCGTCAACATCTTCTATCCCGAGGTGGTGCTCAACGCGCTGGTCGCCAAGAACCTGATCTACTGGTTCGGCCACATGTACATCAACGCCACGATCTACATGGGGGTGATCGCGGTCTACGAATTGTTGCCGCGCTACACCCGCAAGCCGTATCCGATCTCGCGCCCGTTCCTTTGGTCGTGGGCGGTGAGCACGGTATTCGTGATCGTCGTGTTCCCGCACCACTTGTTGATGGACTTCGCGCAACCGCGCTGGCTCGCGATCATCGGCCAGGTCGTGTCGTGGGGCGCCGGGTTCCCGGTGTTCCTGGTCACGGCATACGGTGCGCTCACCAATCTTTACCGCTCGAACATCCGCTGGACCATGCCGTCGCGGCTGATGGTGCTGGCGGTGTTCGGTTGGGCGGCGGGCATCGTGCCGGCCATCCTCGACGGCACCATCCGCAACAACCTGGTGATGCACAACACGCAATGGGTGCCGGGCCATTTCCATTTCTACCTGCTGCTCGGCGTGCTGGCGATGGCGCTGGCTCTGATGTTCCACGTGATCGGCAGCCGCGTGAACGAGCCGCCCAATTCGCGCATGGACAAGGCGGGGTTCCCGTTGTACCTGTTCGGTGGCCTGATCTTCGTGTTCGCGTTCCTCGATGCCGGCCACCTCAGCGTGCCGCGACGGATGGCCGAGCACCTGGATGCGTGGACCTTCACCGACAAGCTTGGCTCGATCGGCGCGATCCTGGTGGTGCTGGCGATGCTGTACTTCGCGATCCGGATCACGACCGGGCTGTTGAAGTCGCCGGCACCGGGAGGTGCGCGTGTCGGTGTTCCGGACGCTGCTGGCTAGCCTCGTGATCCTCGCGGCCGGCGTCGCGACGCTGGCCGCCGCCACCCACGGCTTCCGCGCGTTCACTTCGGAAACCGCGCGCCGCATCGACGTGCGCGAACATCCGCGCGCATTGCCGGCGGTGCCGTTGCAGACCGCCAGCGGCGAACACATCGACTTTTCCGGCCTGCGCGGTCGCTGGCTGCTGGTGGATTTCATCTACACGCGCTGCATGACGTATTGCTCGGTGCAGGGCAGCGAGTTCGCGCGCCTGCAGGGCCGGTTGGCCGATCCGATTGCGCACGACCAGGTCATGCTCCTGAGCGTCAGCTTCGATCCGGCCCACGATGGTCCGGAGCAATTGCGTGCGTACCAGCAGCGTTCGGGCGACCGCGGCGCGGGCTGGATCGCGGCACGCCCGACGAATACGGCCGACCTCGATGCGCTGATGCAGGTGTTCGGCGTGACCGCGATCCCCGACGGGCTCGGCGGTTACGTACACAATGCCGCGATCGCGGTGGTCGATCCGCAAGGGCGGCTGGTTGCGATCACGGATTGGGATGCCCCGGACGATGCCGAACGGTACGTGCGGCGCGGGTTGGCGCGATGATCGCGTGGTCGCGCTGGCGGCCCTGGCTGGGCGCGTTGCTGTGGCTGGCGTTGGCGCTGCCGCCGCTGCGGCACGCCACGCAAGCCACGATGACCTTGCAGATGCTGGTCCAGATTCCGATGCTCGCGATCGCCGGCTGGTGGCTGCGGCCCTGGTTGCCACGGAGGGCGGCCGACGCGCTGGAGGCGTGGAACGGGGGAGGCATCAGCGGAATCGTGCTGGCCTCTCTCGTCGCAATGGTCTGGATGCTGCCGCGGATGATGGACGCTTCGCTGGACAACCCATGGATCGCGCTGGCGAAGTTTGCAAGCGTGCCGCTGCTGGTTGGCCTGGCGCTTGCGGTCAGCTGGCCGCGTGCGGGGTTCGTGGTGCGCGGGGTGTTCCTGCTCGAGGTTGTCGCGACGGCGTTCCGGCTGGGCTGGCTGTACCGGGTTTCGCCGGTGCGGCTGTGCAGCAATTACCTCCTGGATGACCAGCAACGGCTGGGCAACGTGATGCTCGCGCTGGGGGTGGCGATCTGCCTGGTGCTGGCCTGGAAGCTGGTGTGGGGGCGCATCGACATCGACGGGGCACGCGGCAACCGGGCCTGACCGGGAAGCCTGTCCGGCAGGGCCGCCGCGTGACGTTGTATCCTACGCGGCTGGAATCACCGCAGGGGCCCCTCGTGTCCTGGCTGCAGAAATTGACCACGCCCAAAATCCGTACCGAAGGCGCGCCTGCCCGCGGCAAGGTGCCGGAGGGCGTGTGGGAGAAATGCGCCGGCTGCGGGATCGGCCTGTACCGACCGGAACTCGAACGCAACCTGATGGTGTGCCCGAAGTGCGGCCACCATCACCCGATCGGCGCGCGCGCGCGCCTGGCGTCATTCCTCGACGAGGGCGGTGATGAGCTGGACGCGAACCTGGGTCCGGTCGATACGCTGAAATTCAAGGACTCCAAGCGGTATCGCGACCGCATCCTCGCGGCCCAGAAGGCCACCGGGGAGAAGGATGCGCTGGTGACGGTGAAAGGCGCGCTCAAGGGCATACCGGCCGTCGCGTGCGCGTTCGAATTTTCCTACATGGGCGGTTCGATGGGCTCGGTGGTGGGCGAAAAATTCACCCGCGCCGCCGAAGCCGCGCTGCGCGACAAGATCCCGCTGGTGTGCTTCACGGCCACCGGCGGCGCGCGCATGCAGGAAGGCCTGCAGTCGTTGATGCAGATGGCCAAGACCTCCGCGGCGCTGGCGCGTTTGCGCAAGGCCGGCCTGCCGTACATCGTGGTCCTGACCCACCCGACCACCGGCGGCGTGTCCGCCAGCCTCGCGATGCTGGGCGACATCCACATCGCCGAACCCAAGGCGCTGATCGGCTTCGCGGGTCCGCGCGTGATCGAGCAGACCGTGCGCGAGACGCTGCCGGAAGGCTTCCAGCGTTCGGAGTTCCTGCTGGAGCACGGCGCGATCGACATGATCTGCGATCGCCGCGAACTGCGCGACCGCATCGCGGAATTGCTTGCGATCCTGACGCATCACGACAAGGTGGCGTGACGCCTTGCGCGGCGGTTGTAGCAAAAAGTGCTGCGACGTCCCTGTCTTTTTCCGCGCCATCCCACGGCGCGGGCTACTTTCTGTTTCGGCAGAAAGTAGCCAAAGACCATGGCGCCTGAGGCGATGGTCGAACGAACGTCGTGTTCGTTCGACTGCCCTGCGATGCTCGCCGAACGGCGGCCGCGCCGAACTCGCACATCCTTGTGCTCAAACATCCGGCTCTTGCTCCGCCGTTCGGCTGCGCTTCTCGGCATCGCAAACGGCGCCGTTTGTCGCTTCGCTGTCCGGCCGTCCGTGGCCTGCGTTCTTGCGTGGTGGGGTATCTGGGGTCATGGGCATCGATTCCGCTGGCGGCGTTCGGGAAATGTTGGCCGGTGTGCTCCCTGCACGAGTGGCGGGTCGAGGCAAGGGCATTGTTCTTCCTTCGAGCGAGGCCAGGATGGCCGCCGTCGGAGGAGGGCTTTCCCCCGCGCCCTTGCACGACGCCGAGCATCGCAGCGCCAAGCGGGAGCAAGGCGCGCATGTCCGAGCACAAGGATGTGCGAGTTCGCGCCGGCCCGCTTGGCGTGAGAAGCGCAGGGAAGTTGAGGCGACACGACGTCGCCGAAATCGTCGTGTCGGGCGCAATGGTTTTGGCGACTTTTGCCGAAACAAAAGTCGCACGCTCGCGGTAGCGAGCGGAACCGTTTTTGGACAAGGGTGGTTCGCCGCATGAGAACCCTCGCCGAGTGGCTCGACTACCAGCAACAAATCCATACGCGCGGCATCGACATGGGCCTCGACCGCGTGCGCGCGGTGTGGCAGCGCATGGGCGCGCCGCGGCCCGCGCCGGTGGTGATCACGGTCGGCGGCACCAACGGCAAGGGCTCGACGATTGCGTTCCTCGAAGCCATGCTGCGCGCGGGCGGGATGCGGGTCGGCACTTACACTTCACCCCATATCCTGCGTTACAACGAACGCGTGCGGGTGGATGGCGTCGAAGCCGACGACATGACGCTGGTCGCCGCGTTCGAGCGCATCGAAGCGGTGCGCGGCCTCGATTCTGGACAACCGGTCACGCTGACCTATTTCGAGTTCGGCACGCTGGCGGCGCTCGATGTGTTTGCGCGTGCCGGGCTGGAGGTCGCGTTGCTCGAAGTCGGTTTGGGCGGCAGGCTCGATGCGGTGAACATCGTCGATGCCGACTGCGCGGTGGTGGTGACGGTCGATCTCGACCACATGGAATACCTGGGTCCGGACCGCGAATCGATCGGCCGCGAGAAGGCGGGCATTTTCCGCGCGGGCAAACCAGCGATCGTGGGCGAAACCGATCCCCCGCAATCGTTGCTCGAACACGCACAAGCCATCGGTGCGCAGGTCGAGGTGCTGGGTCGCGATTTCGGATGGGAGCCCCAGCTCGATGCCTTGCGCTGGTGGCATCGCGATCCGGACCAGTCGCGCTACGTGGCGCGCGAGGAAGAGTTCGGCAATCAGGTACTGTTGACCGGGGAACTCGCGCTCGAGGGCGCGTTCCAGTACCACAATGCGGCGACCGCGGTCGCCGCGTTGCACGCGCTGGGCGAACGAGTGCGCTGGGATGTGCGCGCATTGCAGAAGCCGCATTCCATCACCGCAGCCATGCCGTTGCTGCCGGGACGCCTGCAACACCTTGCGAGCAGCCCCGATCTCGTCGTCGATGTCGGCCACAACCCGCAGGCCGCGCGCGAATTGGCGCGCTGGCTGGATCGGCATCCGGTCGCGGGGGGAACGTACGCGGTGTTCGGCGCGCTGGCGGACAAGGACATCGAAGCCGTGGTGGCTGCGCTGGGCGAGCGCATCCAGCGCTGGTATCTGGCCGGGCTGGCTGATGAATCGCCGCGCGGCGAAGCCGTTGCGCGGCTCGCCGCGCGGGTTCGCGCGGTGTTGCGGGATGCGACGCTGCGCGAATGCCCGGACATCCCCGCCGCGCTGGCCGCCGCGCGCGCGGAAGCATCGGCGGATGACCGCATCATCGCCTTCGGGAGTTTCCATGTGGTTGGCCCCGTGTTGCGCGAGGTAGCCCGGCTATAATTCTTTCCGTCCGTGGTTTCGGCGTTCGAGCGGACGCGCCTGCGGCGCGCCGTCCAACGCCAGTACCTCGCATCGTGGTGTCGTCGATATGGATTCAGGTTTGAAAAAGCGCTTGCTCGGCGCCGCCGTGCTGATCGCGTTGGCGGTGATTTTCGTGCCGATGCTGCTGCCGAGTCGTTCCGATTCCGGGCAGCAATCGGTCAGCGTGAAGATCCCGCCCGAGCCCAACGGCGAGATGCAGACGCGCGTCCTCAAGGTCGGCCCCGATGCCGCCAGTGCGGGTTCCAGCACCGCCGCGGCGATCAACGATCCCGACCACGTCGCCACGCTCGACCTGGACAAGGGTCCGGTGCGTTCGCCGCAAGCCGCGCCCGCCGCGCTGCCCATCGAAGCCACCAATGCGCCGGTGACGTCTGCGCCCGCTACCGCGCCGGCGGCGGGTGCCACGTTGGCATCCTCCGCGGCCATCGACGTGGCGCCGACCACGGCCCCGCCCGCCAAGGCGCCCGTCGCCCCGGCGAAACCCGCGCCGCCACCGAAGCCCGAGCCGATCGCGGGCGGTCCGGGCGCCGCCGCCGGGGCCGTGTACACGGTCAACCTCGGCATCTATTCGGACCACGCGGGCGCCGAAAAGCTGGTGGCGAGCGCGAAACGGCACGGCTTCAACGCGCTGGCGACGCCGGAAACCTTCCAGGGCAAGTCGGTGACGCGGGTGCGCGTCGGACCGTTCGCCAGCCGTGCGCAGGCCGAAGCGGCGCGCCTGAAGCTGAAGGATTTCGAACGCGTCTCGATGACGGTCGAGTCGGGCGTCGTGAACCAGGCCGGCGATGCGCCCCCCGCGGCGGTCGCGGCCGGCCAGCCGGGCGGCTGGGCGGTGCAATTGGCCGCATTCGGCAGCGAGGGTGCGGCCGACAAGTTGCGTGACCGTTTGCGCAGCCAGGGGTTCGATGGCTACGTCGACAGCGTGAGCACATCCAGCGGCAAGCTGTGGCGCGTGCGCGCCGGCCCGTACGCATCGCACGACACGGCCACGACCTCGCGTGAGCAGATTGCACAGAAGCTGAAGATCAAGGGCAATATCGTTACCCAGGATTGAAAGCGCGACGCTTGTTCGTCGTGCTGGGCTTGCCGAAGCACGCCAGGACGGAGTTCCTAGGCATGGTTCGGGCGCGCATCCTTCGGCTCCACTCGCTGCGCGCTGGCGTCATGCAATCTGTCTTCACCTGCGACGGTTCTCCCGAAGTTCCCGTCATGCTGAATCCATCGACCAGGCCGAGCCGAACACGATGAACGGCGCCGACATCGCCATCCTCGCGGTCCTTGCGTTCTCGATGCTGTTCGGGTTGTTGCGCGGTTTCGTCAGCGAGGTCCTGTCGCTGGTCTGCTGGGTGGCCGCGTTCTGGGCCGCATGGATGTTCGGCGATCGGGTCGCGGCGTTCTATGGTGGCTGGCTGGGGCAGCCGACCGCGCGCATCATCGCGGGTTACGTGACCTGCTTCCTGGGCGTGCTGGTCGTCGGTGCGCTGGTGGGCTGGATGGCGCGCAAATTGATGGACCATGGTGGCTTGCGCGGCGGCGACCGTTTCCTCGGCATGGTGTTCGGGCTCGCGCGCGGCCTCGTGCTGGTGACTTTCACGGTACTCATGCTGGGCTTCACCGCGTTGCCGCGTGAAGCCGCGTGGTGGCGCCAATCCACGCTGCTGCCGCCGTTCGAAAACGGCGCGGGCTGGGTCGCGCAGGCGTTGCCCCCGGAGGTGACGCACTACCTGGAAATCGGCGGCAAGGCCTTGCCTGCGCTCTCGGAAGTCCCCATATCCACGCTGCAGCGGGCGGCGAACCAGTTGGCGGCGCCTGCGGGCGCCTCGACCGCGCCGTCCGTCGCGCCTGCGTCGTCGCGTGCCATGGGACACGATCCGGCGCGGGGTTGATGTGGGACAATAGCGTCCCCGAAGCGGGACAGGAATCGGTGGATTCCAACTCGCACGGGAATGGTGAAGCGGAGGCGTCTGGTTCTCGCGCCTTCAGCCCCCTTGAGCCAAGGGGGCGATCAAGTCCGCGCCTTTGTTTCATGCGGACTTGATGGGGGTTGTGGAAGCATGACCTCGTTTGACCGAAGCGCAACATGCGGGCTTTCCTCGAGGCACGACTCTTCATGTGCGGAATCATCGGCATCGTCGGCAAGAACGAAGTCGCCACCGCGTTGTACGACGCGTTGACGGTATTGCAGCACCGTGGCCAGGACGCCGCCGGCATCGCCACCTACGACGGCCACAAATTGCACATGGTGCGGGGGCCGGGGCTGGTTCGTGACGTCTTCCACACGCGCGACATGCAGGAATTGCGCGGTCGCTCCGGCATCGGCCACTGCCGCTACCCCACCGCCGGCGCCGAGAATTCCGAGGAAGCCCAGCCGTTCTACGTGAATTCGCCGTACGGCATCGCCTTCGCGCACAACGGCAACCTCATCAACACCGAATCGCTGCGGCGCGAGATGTTCGAGAACGACCGCCGCCACATCAACACCGATTCCGATTCGGAAATCCTGCTCAACATCCTCGCGCACGAGCTGCAGATCCAGGAACGCCATGCGCTGACGCCCGACGAATTGTTCAAGGCCGTCGCGGCGGTGCACGCGCGTGCCAAGGGCGGCTATGCCTGCGTCGCGTTGATCCTCGGTTACGGCCTGCTGGCCTTCCGCGACCCGCACGGCATCCGTCCGCTGGTGCTGGGCGAGCGCGACACGCCGGAAGGCAAGGAATACGCCTGCGCGTCGGAGTCGGTGGCGTTCGACATCCTGGGTTTCCGGCGCGTGCGCGACGTGGCGCCTGGTGAAGCCGTGTTCATCGGCCTCGACGGCAAGCTGTCCGCGCGTCGCTGCGCGGAAGGCGCGGTGCACGCGCCGTGCATCTTCGAATACGTGTACCTCGCGCGTCCCGACTCGATGATCGAGGACGTGTCGGTGTACAAGGCGCGCCTGCGCATGGGCGAAAAGCTGGCCGCGAAGATCCTGCGCGAGCGCCCCGGTCACGACATCGACGCGGTGATCCCGATCCCCGATACCTCGCGCACCTCGGGTTCCACGCTGGCTGCCGCACTGGGCGTGCCGTTCCGCGAGGGCTTCGTCAAGAACCGCTACATCGGCCGCACCTTCATCATGCCGGGCCAGGGCCAGCGCGTGCGCTCGGTGCGCCGCAAGCTCAACCCGATCCCGCTGGAGTTCCGCAACAAGAACGTGCTGCTGGTGGACGATTCCATCGTGCGCGGCACCACGTCAAGGCAGATCGTGCAGATGGCGCGCGAAGCAGGAGCGAAGAAAGTGTATTTCGCCTCGGCCGCGCCGCCGGTGCGCTACCCCAATGTGTACGGCATCGACATGCCGGCGCCGGCGGAACTGGTCGCGCACGGGCGCACGGTCGAGGAAATCCGCGAAACCATCGGCGCCGACTGGCTGGTGTACCAGGACCTGCCCGACCTGATCGAAGCCGTGGCCGAGGGCAACGACAAGCTCAAGCACTTCGACGACTCGTGCTTCTCGGGCAACTACGTGACCGGCGTCGACACCGAATACCTGCGTCAACTCGAGTTCGCGCGCTCGGACGAGGCCAAGGCGCAACGCCGCAGCGCTTAGCAGCATCGTTACCCGGTAGCCCGGATGAAGGCGCGCTGCGCCGCAATCCGGGGTGGGCACACGGTCCCGGATTCCGTTTCACTCCATCCGGACTACTCCACCTCTGCTTCGTTGCGTTCGGGGAGTGAATCATGCCGCGCAGACTCATCGCATTGTTCGACGGCACCTGGAACAAGGTGAAGACCCACACCAACGTGGAACGCTTCTGGCGGTTGGTGGCGCCCGTCGACGCCGCGGGCAACGAACAGGTCTGCAAATACGTCGCGGGCGTCGGCGTCAAACCCGGCGTCGAACACATGCTGGGCGGCGCGTTCGGGTTGGGCCTTTCCGGCAACGTCGAGGAAGGCTTCCAGTGGTTGTCGAAGACGTGGCGCGAGGGCGATGAAATCTGGCTGTTCGGCTTCAGCCGCGGCGCCTACACCGCGCGCAGCCTGGGCGGACTGATCCGCAAATGCGGATTGCTGAAACCCGACGGCACGGGCGACGTGACGTCCGCCGCGGTCGATGCGGCCTACAAGCTTTATCGCAACGATCTGCATCCGGACGATCCCGCGATGCTGGCGTTCCGTGCCGCGCATTCGCGCGAGGTCACGATCCGGTTCATCGGCGTGTGGGATACCGTCGGCGCGCTGGGCATTCCGGGCGTGGCATCGTGGTTTCCGTTCTCGCGCAGCCGGTACTCTTTCCACGACACCGACCTGAGCAAGATCGTGCAGTACGCCTACCAGGCACTGGCGCTGGACGAGCACCGTCCCGATTTCAAGCCGACCAAATGGACGCGGCCGCAGCAAACGCTGGCGCCGGGCGAATCGCCGGCCGCGTGGAAGCCGGAACAGGTCGAAGTGGAACAACGCTGGTTCATCGGCGCGCATTCCGACGTCGGCGGCGGCGAGCAAACCGATGGCGCCGGCCACAAACCCGATACGCTCCCCGAGGTCACACTGGCCTGGATGCAGGCCAAGGCGAAAGGCGCGGGGCTCGTCTTCAGCGGGGATTACGTGCCCGCGTCCGGTGCCGAACTCGACGTGCCTAACGATTCCTACGGCGAATTCATGGGCGGCATCTACAAGGTTTTCAAGCAGCCGTTCCAACGCGTGATCGGCGGCGGCGTCAACGAGACCATCGATCCGTCGGTATGGCTGAAATGGTATGCGCAGTCCGAATACCGCCCGCAGTCCGTCGAAACCGCGATGCTCGCGGACCTGATCGACCTGGGGTCGAGCAGGGTGGCATGAGCCGGTTGTTCGATACGTTGTTCGAAACGGCGAAGCGTTGCATCGAATGCGCGGAGCCGGAAACGAAAGTTGCGTTGACGCGCGAAACGTTCGACGCGCTGCGCGAAGGTCTTTTGTCACTCGATGGCGCTGGCGTTCGCCCCGATCCGATAGGCGCTCCCGGCCGTCCCGCGAAACCCCGGCTCGTTATGCCGCGCGACGTGCCGCAGCGCGGCCTGGGTACCGACGAAGGACGCGCAGCGTTGGTGCACGCGGTCGCGCACATCGAGTTCAACGCGATCAACCTCGCCTGGGATGCGGTCTACCGCTTCCGCGGCATGCCGGACGATTACTACCGCGATTGGGTGTCGGTCGCGCACGACGAATCGCGCCACTTCAGCATGCTCTCCGCGCGGCTCGCGCAGCTCGGCCACGCCTACGGCGATTTCGACGCCCACAACGGATTGTGGGAAATGGCGATGAAAACCGCGCACTGGTGCCTTGCACGGATGGCGCTGGTGCCGCGCGTGCTGGAAGCGCGCGGACTGGACGCCACGCCCGGCATGATCGCGCGCCTGCGCACGGTGGGCGACGACGCGACCGCGGACATCCTTGAAGTGATCCTGCGCGAGGAAGTGCCGCACGTCGCCGCCGGCACGCGCTGGTTCCGCTGGTGCTGCCAACGCGAAGGCCGCGATCCCGATGCGACTTTTGCCGAGCTGTTGCGCGAGTACGTGCCGACCGGTTTGCGCGGCCCGTTCAACCTGGAGGCGCGCCGCGCCGCCGGGTTCGACGACGCGGAACTGGAACGCCTGGCCATCGCGTGAGCGCGTGCGGCACTCCGGCGCCTACACGTAATGGCCGGACGCCATCAGTAACATTGCGGCCACGATCAGCACCAGGGCAACCTTGCTGGCCCACGCCATGCGCTGTCGTATTGCCGAAAGCCGCTGTGCGTGGTTGGCACGCTCGGCTTCCGGCAGCGGGCCGGTTTGTTCCGCCAGCACGGCGAGGCGGGCAAATCCCGGCCCGATGATGCTGCCGCCGATGGTCATTGCCAGCAGCCCGCAGAGACCGCCGATCCCGAAGACAAGTCCGCTGCGCGACCACACGATGTCCGGGTCGAAGCCCGTGGTCATCATCCAGTAAAGCCAGATGCCGCTGAGCACCGTCAGCACGGCGCTGGCCGCCATGAACGCATGCAACTTGCGCCTGTGCAGCGAGGCCAGGAACGCTCCGCCGGCGGCGCCGGCATCGCGGATCGCCGGCATCACGATCGCGGCCAGCAACCCGGCGGCGCCCAGCCACAGCGCCGCGACCAGGATGTGCAGTACACGCAGCACGAGGTATCCATTCGAACCCATCGTCATGTCCTCGGATCGAACGCGGCCTGCGCAGGTTACTGGCCCGTCGGCTGCACCGCGGGCAGCGGCGGCAGCACCAGTTTCAGGTAAGGCGCGGGTGCGTCCTGTCCGGGCGCGACCCAGTCATGCGCAGGCTTGCCGGCCGGCCCGAGCGAATGGATGTACGCGTACATGTCGGTGAGATCCTTGTCCGACAGGTAACGGAACGTCCAGAACGGCATCGCCGGGCGCGACTTCAGCGCGCGCAGGTTCGCGATCCATTGTTTCGCCGTCAACTTGTGCACGTACAACCGCAGGTTCGGTGGATACGTGGTGCCCCACGGCCCCTGGAAGTTCGTGCCGCCGCCGGTCAGCAGCATGTCCTTCGGCGCCTGTCCGCCGTTCTCCGCCCAACCCGGCGTGTGGCAATCATGGCAGCCGCCGTAATTGACCAGGAATTCGCCGTGTTTGATGGATTTGCCCGATGCGTGATCGCTTGCGTGTGCGGACGCGGCCATCAGCAAGCCGGCCGCAAATGCCAACAGTGCCCTCGACATGATCCCCTCCCCGGTTGCCGGTAGTGGGGGTGGCAACCGCCGCGAAGTATTGGCTGGCCCAATGCGGCGCGCAAGTGCCGTCGTGGGTGTAGGCTCGGGGTTTGATCGAGGACGGGAGGGGTGCCATGTCCATGCGGGGATTCCTGGTCGCACTCGCGGCGTTCGCCGTCGCGGCCCCAGCTTCGGCCGCGCAGCCACTGCATTCCGCTGCGAGCGGCACGTACCTGCTCACCGCCGACCGCGTGTTCGACGCACGCAGCGAACAGGCGCATCCGGGCTGGGCGGTGCTGGTGGAAGGCGACAGGATCGCTGCGGTCGGGCCGCGCGATTTGATCAAGGCGCCCGCCGATGCAAAGGAAATCGAGCTGCCCGGCACCACGTTGCTGCCGGGCCTGATCGACGCGCATTCGCACATCTTCCTGCACCCGTACAACGAAACCTTGTGGAACGACCAGGTGCTGAAGGAGCCGCTGGCATATCGCACCATCGAGGCGGTCAACCACGTACGCGACACGCTATTGGCAGGCTTCACCGCGCTGCGCGACCTCGGCACCGAAGGCGCGGGTTACGCCGACGTGCAGGTGCAGAAGGCGATCAATGATGGTTTGATTCCGGGGCCGCATCTGTTCGTCGCCACACGCGCGACGGTTGCCAAGGATTGCTACGGTCCCGGACCGATGGGGTTCCGCACCGACATGGTGATTCCGCAAGGTGGCATTCCCGTCGCGGGCGTGCCGGAAATGATCGCGGCGGTGCGCGACCAGGCCGGCCACGGCGCCGACTGGATCAAGATCTACGCCGACTACCACTGCGGAAAATCGAAAGGTTCGGTGCCGACCTTCACCCAGGAAGAATTGAACGCGGGCGTGGAAGCCGCGCATTCATTGGGCTTGCCGGTGTCGGTGCACTCGACCACGCCGGAAGGCATGCGCCGTTCGATCCTCGCGGGCGTCGACACCATCGAGCACGGCTTCTACGGCACCAGGGAAGTGTTCGAGATGATGGCCAAGCACCACGTCGCGTATTTGCCGACACTGGAAGCCGTCGCCGCGTACGCGGAATATTTCGATCACTGGAAACCGGGCGATCCACCCAACGACGAAATGAAGGCCTCGCAGAACGCGTTCAAGCTGGCGATGCAGGCCGGCGTCACCATCGGTTGCGGCAGCGACGTCGGCGTGTTCAAGCACGGCACCAACTACAAGGAACTCGAGTGGATGGTGAAGGACGGCATGCGTCCCGCGCAGGCGCTGCTGGCCGCCACCGCGGTGGACGCGAAAATCCTGCGCCAGCAGGACAAGTTCGGCCAGCTGCGCCCCGGCCTCGACGCCGACATCATCGCGGTGCAAGGCGATCCCACCAAGGACATCAGCGCGATCGAACACGTGCCGTTCGTGATGAAGGGCGGGGTGGTTTACAAAGGCCCTTGATCAACGTGTCGTACTCAGGCAAGTCGAGTCTCGACCCATTCCCCCAATCCGGTTCGTACCGCAAGCCGAGCGAGCAGGTCGCCGGACCAAATCTGGACAGGGGTATCGGGTGGCGGAGTGAGCATGCCAGTTGGCGAATGCACCGCAAAGATCATCCGCGCGTAGTAGTCGCGTCTTTGTTCGAACCGCTCGATGTAGTTGGCCAACACACCTTGGTCAGCGGCACTCTTGACCTGCACAAACGCGATTTCCCCAACGGCGACATTCTCAGCATCGATATCGACTCCCTCGCGTGTCTTGCCCACCGTGGAGATGCGGACCCATCCCGAGCGGGTCAGGATGAGGTCGATCAGCTGTTCAAAGTCTTTCCATGAAAGCCGTTTGATCATCTGGAGCACGGCACTTTCATAATTGGCCCGCGCTTTGCCCGCGTTAGCCGCATCGGGATCCGTTTCGCCTCGAATAATCCTGAGTACCGATTGCCACGCCCTTGGGGTACAGATGGTGCCTCGGAATCCAGCCGTTTTTGTCACCGAGCCAGGAAGGTCCGGCATTGCGAGCAACGTGCCATTGAGCGACCGGTTCGACCAAGGCCGATCGCAATTCAACCAAAAGTTGCCTTCGTCGGCGCTTTCGCCGCGGGGGTTTGGAATGGCACCATCCTTGGCGGTGCACCACCACATGTACCCATCTTGAAACGTCGTCCAGATGTGTCTGCTGGGAGCGTCCAGTGCGTCGTGAAGTGCGTTGACGTCCTGCGTGGCGCCACGCTTGGTCCCATAGTAGTTCTTGATGATGCGTTCGATCGCGATGAGATCAGGCGCCTGAAGAAGTTCACGCGGGATGGTCTTCCAGCCAAGGTGTATCTGGCTATTTTCCTTTGCGGCTTTCCACCATTGACCGTTCCTTCCGTTTTTTACATACCGGACCGAGTTCTGGAGTGCATCCTTTGTCATTCAGCGGTGTCCGGTCAAGCATCGATCTACGATCTTCCCACCAGCTGCGGCTGGCGGCAAGTCACCGCACCGGCTTCTCCGGCGCGCACACCGGCGCCTTGTCGGGATAGCCGCTCTCATCGAGCAGCTTCTGGAAATCCGTGACGTTCAATAGTGCGGTCAGTGCTTTGTGCTTGTCGGCGGCGTGATCGTAATACGTCTGCGCGATGCGGTAGCCGAGCCAGTAGCCCATGTCCGGCGGCCAGCCGGGAGCGGGGTGGTGGTTGTAGAGCCACGGTCCGAAATCGGTGCTGTCCTTGTGTTGCTTGAAGCGCGCGAACAGGGCCTGTTCGTTCGGACAGCCGTATTGCCAGCGATCGGTCATCTGTCGCACATCGGGCTGTTGCAGCACCAATGAGGTGACGAAGTCTGCGCTGCCCTCGGTGATGACGGCCTGGAGCAGCGTCATGTTGTCGCCACCCGAAAACGCCTGGTTGAAGTGGATGGTTTCATGCACCGCTGCGAACGGAACGAAGGCGGGCGTGACCTTGGTGTAGTCGTAGGGCGTGCCGGGCGGGGTCGCGAACACGTCCGCCGCCAGGACGATGCCGTTGGGTGAATTCATGCCGGCCCCGTGTTGCTGGCCCACCACGAAATACACGTGCACGGGCAGCTTGATGCGGGGATACAACGCGGCGAGCTTGCGGAACGCCGCCTGGATCACGGGCTTTTGGTCCACCACTTCATTGATGTACGGACGCAGCTTGATGTACTCGGCGCGGTGCTGCTCGACGTGCGCAGCCAGCGATTCCGGCGTCACGTGCCGCTGCTGGTCGAAATCCTTCAGCCCCTGGCTGGCGCGATCGAAATATTCCTTGCGGTAGATCTCCACGCGTTGCACGGCCGGCGCCTTCGCCGCAGCGTCGAACGCCTGCCAGAAGTGCGCGACGTCCGTGGTGACGACTTTCGCCTTGTCCGGGTCGGTGGTGGTCGTGGTGAATCCGCAGAGGCAGAACGCCACCGCAGCGAGCAAGGCAGCAATACATGCCTGTCGGGGCGAACGGATCATGCTGGTCTCCAATTCCCGATGCAGCACGAGATGGTGCCACAGGTGCGCTGCCATGATCTTGCTCATTGCTGAGTGACCGTCGCCGGGACGTGTTGCTTCCGACCGGGGTGTGCCGCGGTACTTCCGGCCTATTGTCCGTGACGGGACATGCGACTACGCTCGGCGCGCCGCGTACGGAGGGTGACCGATGCGTATCGTGAGCGTGGGCCATGTGGTGTTTGCGCTGACCATGATCGGCGTCGGAATCCTCGGCGTGGTCCAGGGTGATTTCGTGCAGATTTGGCAGCCGGTGCCCAGGGCGTTTCCCGCGCGCGAGGTGCTGGTCTGGCTATGCGCCGCGGTTTCGCTGGTCTGCGGCGCGGGCCTGCTGTGGCGCCGCACCGCCGCGCCGGCCGCGCGTGTGCTGTTTTTCTACCTGCTGCTGTGGATGATCGTGTTCAAGCTGCGCTTCATTTTCCTCGCGCCGCTGACGGAAGGTTCGTACCAGAGCAACGGCGAGAACGCGGTGATCGTCGCGGGGGCGTGGGCCTTGTATGTCATGCTGGCAGGCGAATGGGATCGGCGGCACCTCGGCTTCTTCAGCGGCAAAACGGGGCTGCGCGCCGCGCGGGTGCTTTATGCATTGGCGATGATAGCGTTTGGCCTGTCGCACTTCTTCTACCTGAACCTCACCGCGCCGCTGGTGCCGGCATGGTTGCCGTGGCACGTGGGTTTCGCGTATTTCACAGGTAGCGCCTATTTCGTCGCGGGGCTGGCCATCATCGCCGGAATTCTTGCGAAACCGGCAGCGATACTGTCGACACTGCAAATGGGCCTGTTCACGTTCCTGGTGTGGTTGCCGCTCGCGCTCGCCGGCACCATCACCGCATCGCAGTGGGGTGAATTCATCGTTTCCTGGGTGTTGACCGCCGCGGCGTGGGTTGTTGCGGATTCCTATCGCGATGCAGGCTGGATTTTCGCCAACGCGCAACGCCGTGTTCAACCAGCAACCGCGGGGTGATGTTGTGACCACGACACTGCAGCCCAGTCGCCTGTTTTTCGCCGCCTGCCTGATCGCGTTGGGTATTACCGGGCTGGTCAACGGCGATTTCGCGTTGGTATGGCAACACGTCCCGGCGCATGTGCCGGGACGAACCATCCTTGCTTACATCTGTGCGGTAATCGAAGTCGCGTTCGGCATCGGGTTGCTGTGGCAACGCACGCTGGCGTGGACGTGCAGCTTGCTGTTCCCGTACATGGTGCTGTGGCTGGTATTGCTGCAGGTTCCGGGCGTGATTGGCGCGCCGCTGGATGCCGGCGCCTGGGGCAGCGTCGGCGAGATCGCGATCATCACGGCGGGCGCGTGGTGCCTGTTCGCGATGCACGCCGGAAAAGCGCGACAAGGTGATCCCGTCAGGACATCCCGCGGCGTCCTCGCCTCGCGTTGGCTGCTGATCGTCGCGCTGCCCATGATCGGCGTCGAAGTGATCGTGGATGCGATCGCGGCCGGCGACAATATCATGCAGCCGTGGCTGCAGGTCCTGCCCCTTCCGATGGCGTGGGCGTGTTTCACGGGCATTTGCAGCATCGCGACGGCATTGGCGCTGCTGTTCGGCGTCTGGCCGCGCTTGGCGGCAACGCTGGAAGCCGCGATGCTGGCCCTCATCTCCATCGTGTACTGGGGTCCCGATCTCTACACGGGTCGCACGGCCACCACCGCGTTCATCATTTCGTTCCTGATCGCCGCCGGCGTTTGGGTGGTGGCGGACAGCTGGCGCGGCGGGCGATGGTTCGGCACCGGGCGGCCGGTCTGGAAAACGTGATCCTGCTTCCGGTGCCGTCGTGTCCAACCGTCAGGCTTGACCGTTCGGCATCTGCGACATGTCCATGTGGAACGCCTCCCAGATGTGGCCGTCGGGATCCGCGAAGCTGCGGTCGTACATGAAGCCGAGATCCTGTTTCGGATTGACGTCGGCCTTGCCGCCGGCCGTGCCCGCAGCACCTGTGAGCTTGTCGACCTCGACGCGCGAATCGCACGACAGCGCCAGCATCACTTCGCTGTCGCGATGCGCGTCGACGATGGGCTTGCGGGTGAACGTGGCCCATTTCGCGTGGGTCAGCAGCATCACGAAGATGCTGTCGGAAATCACCATGCACGCAGCGGTGTCGTCGCTGAACTGCGGGTTCTGTTCGGCGCCGATGGCTTGGTAGAACGCGATGGCACGGGCCAGGTCGCGCACGGGAAGGTTGATGAAAATCTGGCGGGACATCGTCGGCTCCTGTTGGGGTCAAGGGGTGGGCTGGCAACGCGGCGGAATCCCGGCAGCGGTGCCTGACCAAGCGACGAACAGGCTGCAGCGAATTCGACAGCGTGGCCGGTGATCCCGCCACTTGCCCGCCGGGCAGGGTATTCCCTTCATCGGTCGGGCGGTCGCAGTGACCCGCCGCCGTCAATCTGTTCGTCCGCGCGCCAGCCACCAACCCGCGCGCCACAGCCACGCGAGGATGAGCGCGACCACCACTTTTTCGCTCAGTCCGCGCGGCAGGGATTTCACCAGCGCGTCGATCCACAGCGCGGCAAACGCGACCGCGGCGAGTGCGAACGCGGAGCGGAATTGCATGCGCCAGCGCGGATCGTGCCGAAGCCGCCATGCTTGCAGCAGCATCGCGACGGTCACGCACAGGAACGTGGCCATCGCCGCCACCACGTGCAGCATGCCGTGCAGGGTGTGCGGGCCGTCAGGCACGTCGGTGTATTCCGCGGCGGTGATGCACAGCGTGGCCGCGGCGGCAATGAACAGCAGCAGCGGCGCGGCGCTGCGCGCGTCGCGGCAAAGCGCGCGATAGCAACCGACACCGATAGCCACCAACCCGACAGCCAACGCGTAGTAGCTGGCTTCGACCACGTCGCCGTAACGGCCGAGCACGTAGAAACTCAGCGGCACGCGCAGCCAGTCGTAGTTCGTGCGCAGGAACTGCGCCGCGCCGCAGGCGACGGCGAACACCGCGACACCGAGCAGGGCGATCACGCCGAGCGCGCGGGTGGTGCGGTCATCGCGGGCGGCGGACACTTGGCGCCCGACCATCAAGGGGCGGAAACGGATGGCTGGTACGGGATCGCCTGCCGCGCGAACGTCGCGAGGTCGATGTTGGATCCGCACACGATCACGCCGACGCGCTTTCCCGCAAGCCGTTCCCGCAGCGGGCCACACAACGCGGCGGTCGCGGCCGCACCCGCGGGTTCCACGGCAAGCTTCATTTCGGTGAACAACAGGCCCATCGCGCGTTGCATCGCGTCGTCGGGGATCGTCACGATTGCATCGACGAAGCGCCGTGCGATGCCGAAGCTGTAGGGCAGGGCATAGGGCGCGCCAAGGCTGTCGGCGATGGTGGCCACCTTCCCGATCGACTGCGGCGACCCGGCTGCGAAACTCCGCGACATGCTGTCGGCACCTGCGGGTTCCACGCCGTACACCGTGCAGCTTGGCTGCATCTGCTTCACCGCACAGGCGACGCCGGCGATCAGCCCGCCACCGCCGATCGGCACGATCACCGCATCCAGGTTTTCGATCTGGTTGCACAACTCGTAACCGACCGTCGCGGTGCCGAGCACGGTCAGTTCGCCTTCGAAAGGGTGGATGAACGTCCTGCCTTCCTCGCGTTCGATGCGTTTGACGTCGTCGAACGCGTGGTGCACGTCGTCCACCAGCATGACCTCGGCGCCGTAGGCACTGCACAGCGCGACGCGCACGGGATTGGCGGTCTTCGGCATCACCACTTTCGCGGTCGTGCCGAGCGAGCGCGCCGCGAAAGCGACGGCGACCGCGTGGTTGCCCGCGCTGACCGCGGTGACGCCGCGGCGTCTTTGCTCGTCCGACAATGCCAGCGCGTTGAGCACCGCGCCGCGCGCCTTGAAGGTTCCGGTGTGCTGGAACAGTTCGAGCTTCAGGAACACCTGCGTGCCGGCGCCCGCCGCGCGTTCGATCGCGTCGCCGCGCCAGCGCCAGACCGGCGTGTCGCGCACGCGTTCGCCCAGGCGTTCGCGGGCGGCACGGATGTCTGCAACGGATGGAATGCCGGTCGGCGTGTCGGGCATGTCGAAACGAAGTGGTTCAATGACGCACGAAGTATGGCACCGCCATCAGCACGATACCGACGATCAGCGTCAGCCAGGCGCCTGACACGAACCACGGGTAGACCATCAGCGCGATGCCGCACACCAGCGGCATGATCATTGATTGTTTCTTGCCATAGATGAAATAGCCGACGCCGATCGCGCCGAACAGCATGCCCCAGAACAAGGTGGCAGGACTCGGCATGCGTGCCTCACGCGAGCTCGAAGCGGGTCCGGCGCGCGGCCGGGTCCGCTTCCAGCAGCTTCACCGTGACTTGCTGCCCGAGCGGCAGGTCCTGGCCGGCATGCACGCGGGTTTCGATGGCGGGGTCATGGATCATCACGCTGCCGGTGCGTGCATCGCCGTTCTCGAGGTTGGTGACGATCGCGGCGAAGTTTTCGCCGACGCGTGGCGACAACACCACCGCTTCCAGCAGGTCGATCGTCGCGTGCTCGAATTCGCCGGCAGTGCGGTCGGCCGCGCGCATGGTTTCCGGCAGGCCATCGAGCCTTGCCAACGCCCAATCGGGGGGCGCCTGCCCCGCGCACAACGCGACGCAAACCTCACCCGAATAACGGTCGACCAGTCGCCGCAGCGGCGCGGTGGCATGGGTGTATTCGGCCGCCAGCGCGGACTGCATCGGCTGCGCCGGTGGCGCGCCGTGGAAGCTGGTGTAGCCCGCGCCGCGCAACACGCGGGTGCAGGCCATCAGCATGGCGACCTGCGCGGGGTTGGCCGGATCGAGCGCGTCGATGAACGCGGGGTACGCGCGTTCGGGCGGCCACGCAAGCTTCAGGCTGGCTGCCGTCTCGCGCAAATGCGCGATCGATTCGGGATCGGGTTGCGGCAGGGTGCGCAGGATGCCCACCTTGCCCTCGATCATGATGCCCGCGGCGGCCATGCCGGTCAGCAGCGAGATCTGTTCGTTCCAGTCCTCGACGGGATGGCGCGCGCGATAGGCCAGCGTCCAATGGCCATCGATGCGCGTGGCCTCCTGTTCGGGCAACGGCAGGCTGATCGCGCCCAGGTTTTGTGCGCGTTGTCGGCGCAACGTGCCGACTTCCTTCAACACCCCCCACATCGGATCGGCGTTGCCGGCGTCGATCGCAGCCTGCACGCTGTCGTAGTCGCAGCGCTGGCGGCTTTTCACGCGCGCACGCTGCACGCCGGCCTGCGTGATCGCGCCGGCCGCATCGAGGTCGATGCTCCAGAGCAGGGCGGGGCGCAGCTGGTCGGGCAGCAGCGAGGCCGCGCCTTCCGACAACACGGTGGGGTGCAGGGGAATGGTGTGGCCGATGCCGTACAGGGTTTCGCCGCGGCGATTGGCTTCGAGGTCGATGGCGCCGCCGGGCGCAACGAACGAGGCCACGTCGGCGATCGCGTAATACACGCGCCAGCCGTCGCCGTTGTGTTCGATGTACATCGCCTGGTCGAGATCCATCGAGCCGGGAGGGTCGATGGTGACGAGGGGAACGTCGGTGCGATCGAGATCGGGCAGCTTCACGTTGGCCGCGGCGTCGTGCGCGGCGGCTTCGACTTCGGGCGGGAACGCATCCGGCAGGTGCATCTTCCGGCGGATGTCTGCGAGACCTTGCACCAGGACCGGATCGGTCGGCGCGTTGATCCGCAAGCGGCGGGTGATGGGCATCGGCGTGGCTTCCGGTTGCGTGCGCGGTTATTTCGCGTGGCCGCTGTCCGGCTGTTCGCGCCCGAAGTGCAACGACATGCCGGCGAGTTCGAGTTTCGTGGGATTGCCGAGGGCGTCGATGTCGAAGGTTGCGTAGTCGTCGCCGTAGAACCTGTAGCGCCAGGTGACGTGGAAGGTATTGTCGTGCCACGGCACGAGGTCGCCGATGAAATCCGGATTGCCTAGGCGCAGCACTAGGCGGCCATGTTCGAGCGCGACACGCGCCGTGCCGTCCAGCTTGTCCGAATACATTCCGGCGTAATCGGCCAGCGGCAGCGGCGGTTGGGCGTTGGCCACGCGCGTATCCGCCAGTTTCTTTTCCATCTCTGCGCGTTCGGCTTCGTCCTTGCGTCGGGCAGCGAGCAGGGCCGGGTCGAGATCATGGCTCGGCAAATCCAGCATGGCCTGCAACACGTGCGCGACGATCGCGAAGCGTGCATTGGCCTGGCTCATGTTCGATAACACCGCGATCCCGAGCTTGGCGTCGGGCGCCAGCACGAGCGCCGAGGCCATGCCGTCGATGTCGCCGGCGTGCCACGCGATCCGGTGCGCGCCGTCGTCCTGCACGAACAGGCCCAGGCCGTAGGTGTAGAACGTGCCGCCGGGCATCCACGCGCGGATTTCGTCGCCGACGCCGGTGCCGGACCGGATCAGCATCTGCGGAGTTTCCATGGCCGTGACGATCCTGGCATCGAGCACCGTTTTGCCGTCGTACTGGCCGTCCGCCAGCAACATCTGCAGCCAATGGCCCATGTCGTTGGCGCTGGACCAGATGCCCCCCACCGCCGCGAACACGTCCATGTTGTGCGGCCAGTAGCGCTGGATCGCAGAGACCTTGCCGTCCACCATGCCGTGCGGCGTGGCAACGTTGGTCGACGCCGCGACCGCGGCATCGCTGCTGACGGTGCGCGTCATGCCGAGCGGCTGGAACAGGTGCGCGGCCACGTAGTCGTTCCAGCCCCGTCCCGTGATCGCGGGGATGAAGCGGCTGGCCGCGAGGTACTGCACGTTGTTGTAGCAGAACGTGGTGCGGAAACCGTATTCGGGTTTCTGCCAGCGCACGCGTTGCAGGATGTCCGATGCATCGCTTGCGTACCACGCGGCTTCGGGATCGCAATAGCCGCTGCGGTGGGTCAGCAGGTCGCGCAGCGTGAGGTTCTGCGTGACATACGGACTTTCCTGCTTGAAATCCTTCAGTTCATCGACGACCGGCGCGTCCCACTTCAATTTGCCTGTGGAAACCAGCGTGCCCAGCGCCGCGACGGTGAAGGCCTTGGAATTGGAACCGATGTCGAACAGCGTGTCCGCATCGGCCTTGCCGGGCTTGCCCAGTTCGCGCACGCCGTAGCCGCGCGCCACCACGACTTTTCCGTCTTTCACAACCACGATCGCGAGCCCGGGCACGTGCCAGTCGTGCATCACCTGCTGTACGTAGGCGTCGAGGCCTTGCAACGGTTGCGGCGGCGCGGATGCCGGTGGAGTGGCCAGCGCCAGCGGTGCGAACAAGGCCAGCAGTAGCGACGACCAAGTACGTTTACGCATCGCGACCCCCTCGACGGCATGAAAACCGCGGCATTGTGGCAGCTAATCCGTTCCGAAGCTCTTTTGCACGCCTCTCCCGCTTGCGGGAGAGGCCGAAGCCGTGCAACGGCTTCGGGTGAGGGAAGATCGCGAGCGCTGCATGGATTTTCCCCTCACCCCAGCCCTCTCCCGCAAGCGGGAGAGGGGGTTATGGAGCCGGTGTTTCCGCGGCGTCGATCGCGGGGCGCAATTCGTGGCGATACGCCGCCGGAATCTTCGCGTCCGGCCGCGCCACGTGGTACATCGCCCACGCGATCTGCTTCTCCAGCCAGTCGCGGTCCTTGCCCTTCGAGTAAAGATCGCCGTGGGTCTTGCCCGGCAGGAATTGCACTTCGGCGTGCGCACCGACCTTGTCCAGCACGGCCTTCAGCTTGTGCGCCGCGCCGTCGAGGTAAAACGTGTCGGCGGTGCCGACGATCACGTGGATCTTGCCGTCGAGATCGGGCTTCAGTTGCGGCCACTGCGTTTCGATGCGATACGCGATGTCGTAGTGGTCGCGCCAGTATGCGACGACGTCCGAATCCACCTTGCCGGTGCCGCGATCGAACATCTGCTGCGGACGTCCATCCGGCCCGCGCGGCGAGAATACCCAGTCGAACGAAGCCATCTGGCCGCCGTACGGACCGAGTACGCGCTCCAGTTGCGCGAATTGCTGGAACGTCGCGACGACTTTCCCCTTCATGCGCACCAACGGGTATGGCGTGCCGTCGGGACGGGTGTAGACATTCGCGTTGGGTGCGTACAGGTCCGGCCCGGTGAAATCGTGGAAGTCGCTGGAGTCGGGCGAGGTGGACCAGGTGCCGCCGAAGATTTCCGGATAGCGCACCTGCAGCCACAGCGTGGCCCAGCCGCCGGACGAATGACCGGTGAGGAAGCGCCCGCTGGCTTTCGCGTCCATGCGGTAGTGCGATTCCAGGTACGGAATCACCTCGGTGGTCAGCGCGGTGCCCCACGGCCCGTTGTTCACCGAGTCGGCGAACTCGTGGGTGCCGGTCGCGGTGTGTTCGTCGAGGAACACCCAGATCATCGGGGGCATCTTGCCGTCCGCCATGTTCGACCACACGCCGGTGGCCTTGAAGGCGAGGTAGGCGAGGTTGCCGCCGAAGCCGTGGGTCATGTACACGGTGGGGTAGCGCGCGTGCGTGTCCTTGTCGTAGTTCGGTGGCAGCAGCACCCAGCCCTTGATGTGGATGGATCGTCCCCAGAATGCCGTCAAGGCCGGGCTGGCGAAGTCGAGCGGCTGGCTGTGCGCATGCGCGGCCTGCATGGCCTTCGCGAAACCGGCGCGTTCCTTCGCCGGCATGCGATCCGGCACCGTCCAGGGTTGCGGGTTGTCCGCCAACGCACGCGTCAGGCGCAGCGTGGGAACCGCGGTGCCGTCGTTGAACGGCACCTCGGTCACGTCGCTGACCAGGTCGCCCGCGCCGCGTCCGGAATAGTTGTAGTCGTGGTTGACATCCAGCACCGCCTGCATGTCGTAGTCGCCGGCGGCGAGTTGCGAAAAGCCTTCCGGAAACGCCAGCGCGTCGGCATCGACCAGCACCGAAGCGCCCGGTGCGAGATCGGTCACTTCCATCGCCGCGACTGCAGTCTGCGTCGGCTTGAACGGGTTGGTGTCGATGTCCGTGACCTTGCCATCCTTGGCCTGCGCCACGGCCTCTTTCGCGGGCAGCGCGAACAGCAGCAGCCGCCCGGAAACCGGTTGCGTGGACGCGCCATCCAGTGTGACGCGGAACACCCGGTGCGGCGCGAGCGGCGCAGACGCCTGTGCGAAGGCGAGCGGTGCGACGAACAACAGCAACAGCCACGACCACGGACGCATGCGCATCGTCATTCCCCAGGCGGTGTCCAACTCGGCATTGTGGCACGGCCGGCACCTGCCGAGGCGCCGGCCGTGGCGGTCACTTGCCCGCAGTGAACGTGTTGTTGGCGCGATCGACATCCGGCAGCACGCCATCGGGATCGATCACGGCGTTCCTGATGCGCTGGCCGCCCGGCACCGGCACGTCGAACTGCGTGTGCTGCATCCACGTCTCGACCGGCACCCGCAGGTTCGTGCTGCTGCCATCGACATACGTCACCTTGAGCGTCGCCGGCATCGCGAACCTGTCGAGGTTCGCCACCGTCACCAGCGCGCCTTTGGCCGGATCGTTGTCGATGTACTTCACGCCGGTCACGGCAAGGTCGAGTTTCCAGTTGTGCCGGAACCAGCCGCGCCAGAACCACGACAGGTCCTCGCCCGCCGCGCTGTCCATCGTCCGGAAGAAATCGGAAGGCGAGGGGTGCTTGAACGCCCAGTCGCGCGTGTACTGCCTGAACGCCGCATCGAAGCGTTCCGGCCCCAGGATCTGTTCGCGCAGCAGGGTCAGGCCGTACGCGGCTTTGAAGTAGGTGATGGGGTGCCGGTATTTCTCCTTGATCGCATCGGCGCGCGTGAGGATCGGCGGTGCGTCGGCATCGCCGAACACCTGCTTGACGATGTCCTTCGCGGGATCGCCCGTCAGCGGCGCGTATTCGCTGTCCTTCTTGGGTGCGAACTGGCCGTCGTGCGCCTTGCCCCACTCGGCGTGCGCGATGGCATCGACGAAGGTGTTCATGCCCTCGTCCATCCATGCGTTGCGGCGTTCGTCGCTGCCCACGATCATCGGAAACCACGAATGGCCGACTTCGTGCACGGCCAGCAGGAACAGGGTGTAGCCGCTGGCCTTCCACCAGTCGAACACGATACCGGGGTATTCCATTCCACCCGCGATGCCGGCTTCGGCGATCGCGTTGGGCCACGGATATTCGACGCCGGTGTACCTCGAGAAGAACTCCACCGTGTACTTCACGCCTTGCGTGGAATCCTGCCAGCCATCCTTGCCGATGCTTTCGACCGGATACGCCGATTGCGCCATCGCGTGCTTGCCGCCGGACAGGTTGATGCGCGCCGCGTCCCACACGTAGGCGGCCGAGGCGCCGAACGCGACGTCACGGGTGTCGTGCATCCTGAAATGCCAGGTCAGGGTGCCGCCCTGCTTCGGGCGGCTGGCAGGGTCGGTGACTTCCCCGGCGGATCGGATCACCACCGTCTTGTCGGAGTGGCGCGCCTGCTCATAGCGCTGCAATTCGGTCCTGGTCAGCACGTCCTGCGGGTTCACCAGTTCGCCCGACCCGACGACCAGCATGTTGGAAGGCACGGTGATCGAGTAATCGAAGTCGCCGTATTCGAGATGGAACTCGCTGTTGAGATACGGCGCGGTGTCCCAGCCGCGCAGGTCGTCGTACACGCACAGGCGCGGATACCACTGGGCGATCTCGAAGATGTCGCCGTTCTTCGTGTGGAACCAGTCGGTGCGACCGCCGAACGCGCCGGGGATCGTGTAGTGCCACGCGATGCGCAGCTTGACCACACCACCCTTGCCGGCGACCACTTGCGGCAGGTCGATGCGCATGCGCGTGTCGGAGACCACGTAGTGCGCGGCGACCTCGCCGTGGCCGGTTTCGACCTTGACCTCGGTGATCACGTCACCGTCGGTGTGCTGGTCGAGCTTCGGTGCGCGATCACGGGTGAAATTGCCGCGCGCATCGGCTTGGTACAGGTTCTGGTCGAGCTGCAGCCACAGATAGCCGAGTGCCTGCGGACTGTGGTTGGTGTAGGTGATCGTCTCGGTGCCGGTCAGCGTTTTCGCCTTCGCATCGAGCGTCGCGTGGATTTCGTAATCCGCGCGGTTCTGCCAGTAATCGGGGCCGGGCCGTCCGTCGGCACCGCGATAGCGGTTGACCGCGTTGTCGTAATGGAAGGGCGCGAACAGGGCCTGCGGGTCGTATTTCGACGCAACCGGTTTGTTCGCGGCGGACGCCGCGGACGTGGATGCGAAGGGGACGATCAGGCACAGTGCGAGGGCGCACAAGCAGGCTGTTTTCATGGACTGCCTTGGTGGAATGGTCGTGGGCGATGGGCGTGCGCGCGCCGGATCCGGGCGCGTCGCGTTGAACGCCCAAGCATGCCATGCGACGCCGCATGGGTCACGATGACCAATGGCACGGGTGACATTGGATGTTGCCATCTCGCACGGAGAGCGAGGCGAGCCTTCCCGTGTCTTTGTCGTCGTCACCCGACATCCATGTCTGGTTCCGCTCGCTCCCGCGAGCGGGTGACTTTTGTTTCGGCAAAAGTCGCCAAAACCATTGCGCCGGACATGACGGTTTCGAAAACGTCGTGTTGTCGAAACTGCCTTTGGTGCTCGCCGAACGGCGGCCGCACCGAACTCGCACATCCATTTGCTCGGACATACGGTGCTTGCTCCGCCGTTCGGCTGCGCGGCGCAGCGTCATGTACGGCGCGTCATTCGCTTCGACGGCGGCCATCCCTGGCCTCGCAATGGTGACCTCAACCCTTGTGCTTGGCGAGCCGCAGCCAGGTGTCGACGACGGTATCCGGATTCAGCGACACCGATTCGATGCCCTGGTCCATCAGCCATTCGGCGAGGTCGGCGTGGTCGCTTGGACCTTGTCCGCAGATGCCGACGTACTTGCCCTTGGCGCGCGCGGTCTGGATCGCCATCGACAGCAGTTTCTTCACCGCCGGGTTGCGCTCGTCGAACAACGACGCCACGATCGAGGAATCGCGGTCGAGCCCCAGCGTCAATTGCGTGAGATCGTTCGAGCCGATCGAGAAGCCGTCGAAGATGTCGAGGAACTCGTCAGCGAGCAATGCGTTCGACGGCACCTCGCACATCATGATGACTTTGAGGGCTTCGTTGCCGCCGATGCTTTCGCCCTGCTTGAGGCCGTTGGCTTTCAGCACGTCGATGACCTTGCGGCCTTCGTCCAGTGTGCGGATGAACGGGATCATCACCCACACGTTGTCGAGGCCCATCGCCTCGCGCACTTTCTTGACCGCCTTGCACTCGAGGCCGAACGCCTCGCTGAAGGAATCGTCCACGTAGCGCGAGGCGCCGCGAAACCCGATCATCGGGTTTTCCTCGTGCGGCTCGTACTTGCCGCCGCCAAGGAGGTTCGCGTATTCGTTGGATTTGAAATCGCTCATGCGCACGATCACGGTCTTTGGGTACACCGAAGCCGCGATGGTCGCGATGCCTTCGGCCAGGCGATCGATGTAAAAATCGACCGGGCCTTTGTAACCTGCGATCCGCTCGTCGATCTTCTTTTTGGTCTCGGCATCCTGCTGGTCGTACTGCAGCAACGCCTTCGGATGCACCCCGATGTGGCTGGCGATGATCATTTCCAGGCGCGCCAAACCAATACCTTGATTCGGCAGCATCCCGAAATCGAACGCGCGTTCCGGGTTGGCGACGTTCATCATGATCTTGAGCGGCGCCTTGGGCATGTCGCCGAGGTCGGTGGTGATGCGCTCGAACTTCAACTTGCCGTCGTAGATGAAACCGGTGTCGCCCTCGGCGCACGACACGGTGACCGCGTGGCCGTCCGGGATCTTCTGCAGCGCGTCGCCGGTGCCGACCACCGCGGGCACGCCCAGCTCGCGCGCGATGATCGCGGCGTGGCAGGTGCGTCCGCCGCGGTTGGTGACGATCGCCGCGGCGCGTTTCATGATCGGTTCCCAGTCGGGATCGGTCATGTCGGCAACCAGCACGTCGCCTTCCTTGAACTCGCTCATCCTGTCGAGCGAGCGGATCACGCGCGCGGTGCCGGCGCCGATCTTCTGGCCGATCGAGCGGCCTTCGGCCAGCACCTTGCCTTGCTCGTTCAACTGGAAGCGTTCGAGTTGCGTCGCGTGCGCGCGCGACTTCACCGTTTCCGGACGCGCCTGCACGATGTAGAGCTTGCCGGTGGCGCCGTCCTTGGCCCATTCGATGTCCATCGGGCGCTGGTAGTGTTCCTCGATGATCAGCGCCTGCTTCGCCAGCGATTCGACATCGGCATCACTGATGCAGAATTTCCGACGCAGTTCGTCCGGTGTCGCTTCGATGCGCACGCGTTCGCCGGGTTGGTCGGAATACACCATGCGCTGCTGTTTGGCGCCGAGGTTGCGACGCAACACCGCCTGCTTGCCGGCTTTCAGCGTCGGCTTGAACACGTAGAACTCGTCGGGATTCACCGCGCCCTGCACGACCATCTCGCCGAGGCCGTAACTCGCGGTGACGAACACCACGTCGCGGAAACCCGATTCGGTGTCGAGCGTGAACAGTACGCCCGAGGCGCCGATGTCCGAGCGCACCATCAACTGCACGCCGGCGGAGAGGAACACTTCCTCGTGCCTGAAACCCTGGTGCACGCGGTAGGCGATCGCGCGGTCGTTGTACAGCGACGCGAACACCTCTTTCACCTTGTGCAGCACGTCCTCGATGCCGGTGACGTTGAGGAAGGTTTCCTGCTGGCCGGCGAAACTCGCGTCGGGCAGGTCTTCCGCGGTGGCCGAGGAACGCACGGCAACAGGCACGTTGGCATATTTTTGCGATCGTCCCTGATCGCCAGGATCAAAACCCGGCCGTCCCTGGCCGGACTTTTCACCAATAGCGGCGTCCTTGCAGAGTTTTGCATAGGCCTCGCCGATCGCCTTTTCCAGCTCGGCGGGCAGTGCGGTGTCCACGACCCAGCCGCGGATTTCCTTGCCGGCGGCGGCCAGCGCGGTGACGTCTTCCACATCCAGCGTCGCAAGCCGCTTCTGGATCTTGTCGGCAAGGCCGCTCTTTTCGAGATACGCCTGGAAGGCCGCGGCGGTGGTGGCGAAGCCTCCCGGCACCGAAACGCCCAGCTTGGCGAGGTTGCCGATCATTTCCCCCAGCGAAGCGTTCTTGCCGCCGACCTTGGCCAGGTCGGTCATGCGCAACTGATCCAGCCACAGGACAAGCTCGGTCACGACGATCTCCATGTGCGGGCGGGCAGCCCGTAAACCGGCTATTTTCGCGGGCATCCGGGCCCGAGACAAGCCGCGCCGCGCCACGCGTTCGGCGCCGATACACTCGGCCATCGCATCGCATCGGGAGACGGTTTTGAACGGCAACGGTCGCAGGACGGTGTTTTTCGTTTCCGACTCCACCGGCATCACCGCCGAGACCATCGGCAACTCCATCCTCGCGCAATTCGAAGGCGTGAAATTCGACGGTCACCGCATCGCGTTCGTCGACAATCGCGAGAAGGCGGAAGCCGCGGCGCTGCGCATCAAGACCGTGTACGCGCAGAACGACGAGCGGCCGATCGTGGTGAACACCGTGGTCGATCCGCAGTTGTGCGAAATCATCGCGGAATCCGGCGCGCTGATGATCGACGTGCTGGCGCCGTTCATCGGCACGCTCGAACTGGAACTCGGCACGCGGCGTTCGGGTGCGGTCAACCGCGCGCACGGGCTGGTCGATTTCAACCAGTACGAGGCGCGCATCAACGCCACCAATTACGCGTTGGCGCACGACGACGGCATCGATGTCGACTACAGCCAGGCCGACGTGGTGCTGATCGGCGTGTCGCGCGTCGGCAAGACACCGACCTGCCTGTACATGGCGCTGCACTACGGCGTGAGGGCGGCCAACTACCCGCTGACCGAGGAAGACCTCGAACATGACCGACTGCCGAAGCGGCTGGAACCCTGTCGCAACCGCCTGTTCGGCCTGACCATCGATCCGTTGCGGCTTGCGCAGGTGCGCGAAGCGCGTCGGCCCGGCAGCGCCTACGCCAAACTCGACCGCTGCAAGCGCGAACTGGTGCTGGCCGACCAGATCTTCCGCCGCGAAAACATTCCCTCCCTCAACACCACGCACACCTCGATCGAGGAAATTGGCAGCAAGATCATGGCCCACCTCGGGATAGAGCGGCACATGTTCTGACGTTGCCGTCCGGCGCTCGCACGAACGACGCTGCGAGGGTGGGGATCGCGTGCGGCACCTCATCCCTGCGTCCGGCCATATTGCAAGTCGGGGTGCCCGGGAATACCATCCGGGCGGCGTGATGCCTGAGGGATTGGCAGGCATCACCTGCCGGCGAGGTGCGAGCCCCGCTGCGGTTCGAATCGGGGGAAGGGACGATGAAGATAACGACGCACCGTGTATTGGCCGGACTGTCGTTGGCGTGCGATCCAAAGCCTCGCGGTGGGTCACGCGCGGGCCCCTCCTGATCCGTCTACACCTCAGAAAGCTGGTCGCGATGTCGACTGGCTTGGGTCAGTTGGAACGCACGCGATTTTCCGGCGGGTCAGCCATTCCGTCGGAACGATTACAAGGAGTAGTGCAATGAACCATTGCCGCAAATGCTCACTTGCATTGATCGTTGCTGTTGCCCTCGCGTTATGGGTTCCGGTGGTTTTCGCCGCAGCACCGCCGTCCGCCATGCCGGACTTGTGGCTCGACCATGGAACGGCGCCGCTATCCGACCTGTTGAATGCCTGGGCACCGCTTTGGGCGAATGGCCCTGACGGCGACGGCACGTGGTCCGCCATTTCGCCGACCGGGGCCAAGGCCGTCACGTCGTGCCCCTCTGCGGCCTTCGTCGCAACACCACTGTCCGCCACAACGGAATCGTGCCCCGACGATGGATCGGTGTCACCACGCGACTTGTCGAATGCCTTGCCGTTGGTTTCGATCGGCGCCTTTGGCGGTGACAACGCAGGGACAGCCGATTTGCCGATCTGGACCAGCGCTGTCGTGTTGTCGGTTCCCGCGGCTTCCATTGCCGCATCGTCAGCGCCCATACCCGACCTGCGTTCCGACAATCCGCCGATTCCGCCACCCGACTGGCGGAATATCTGGGCACCCGTTTCGGCCAGCGCGCCCGGCGGTAGCGGTATCTGGTCGCTTGCTTCGGCCTCCTGGACCGATATCTATGGCGATGCGCCTGCAACGATGTCGCCGCGGCCTGGGTTCGCCGTATTCCAAGGCACCCCGGGCACGGTCACGGTGGACAACAGTGCGGGCGCCGTCGGCGTCACCGGAATGCATTTTGCGGTCGACGGTTACACGCTGGCCGGCGATGCGCTGCAGTTGGCCGGCAGCGCCGGCAGCCTGGACAACATCGACGTGGGTGATGGCACCTCCACCAGCGCGGTCGACAAGGCCGCCATCAACAACGCTTTGACCGGCAGCGCCGGCCTGAACAAGGTTGATTTCGGCACACTGACCTTGACGGGTACCAACACCTACACAGGCGAAACCGACATCAATGGTGGCACGTTGGCTTTGGCCGGCAACGGAAGCATTACCGGTTCCAGCGGTGTCGTGATCTTCGGCAGCGGCACGTTCGACATTTCAGGTTCAGCCAATGGTGTAACGATCAGGAACCTGGAAGATGACGGCACGAGCAAGGCCTCGGTGGTGCTAGGCGGAAAGACATTGACGGTCAGCAGCGCGACCGGGGATGGGTTCTCCGGCACCATCAGCGGTGCGGGTGGCCTTACGGTTTCAGGTGGATGGTTGGCATTGTGGCGCGCGGCGTACACAGGCCTGACGATGATTGACGCTGGCGCGGGTTTGCAGGTGGGATTCTCTGGGAGCGGAGCGTCAATTGTGGGTGACATCCTGGACAACGGAACGCTCGAGTTCTTTCATAACGACGATGTGACCTATGGCGGAATGATTTCAGGTGCCGGCTCGTTGATTCAGGAAGGTACGGGCAAGTTGACACTGACTGGTGCCAATACCTTCAGTGGAGGAACGTCAGTATTTGGCATGAAAAATCTCACTACAGGGCAGGTCACTACAAGCACATTGGCGATTTCGAGCGACACTAACCTTGGTGCGAGCAGTGGCGCCGTCACCCTCAATGACGGCACGCTGGAGACCACCGCATCACTCACTCTTACGCATCCAATCGTTTTGAACAGTAGCGGAGTTTTGGGTGTAGGCGGCACGCTGCAGACTGATGCCGGTGCGGTGTTGACTGTTGCCACTCCTATCAGTGGCTACGTCGGCACGCTGACCAAGACCGGCACCGGTACGCTGGTGCTCACTGCAGATAACACCTATGGCGGCGGAATCTCTCCCGCAACCACGATCTCCGCAGGCACGCTGCAAATAGGCAGCGGTGGCACCAGCGGTTCCATTCTCAATGACGTGGTGGACAACGGTTCACTTGTGTTCGACCGCAGCGACGCGATGAGTTTTAGCGGTACTGTGAGCGGTACGGGGTCATTGACGCAGTCGGGCGCAGGCACCCTGACATTGATGAACCCGATTACGTACACGGGTGAAACCACGATCACCGGTGGCAGCACGCTCGCCCTCACGCCTGGTAGCACCTTATCCACTTTTCACGGCATAACTGCCGACGGCACTCTTGATCTTTCAGGCACCGCTTCGTCTTTTCCAGGTTCGGTCACGCCCGGTACGACAATCGTTCAGAGCCTCTCCGGTGTCGGAGCGGTGCTGTTGGGCGGCAATGATCTGATTTTGACCGACTCCGGGAGCTTCGGCGGCGTCATCAGTGGCAGCGGAAACCTTAAACTTTACGCCGGTACGGAAGTGCTCTCCGGCCCGAATACATACACCGGTGACACGCAAATCGACGGCGGTGTCTTGGCGCTGGCCGGCAACGGCAGCATCGCCAACTCGAATACAGTCGTGATCAATGGTGGCGCGGCGCTGGATATTTCCGGCACGAACAGCGGTGCAAAAATCACAAATCTCTACAACGGAGGGTCCGTATTGTTAGGCGCGCAGACGCTGACATTGAGCGGTAGTGGTCCAACCTCAATATACGGCGGCGTCATCAGCGGTACGGGTGGTGTCACAGTTTCGGATGGCACGGTAGAGCTTGCAGGCGTGAATACCTACACGGGTCTGACTACGATTGATTCAGGCGCCAATCTGACATTGGGTTATGAACCTGCAGGCGAAATCGTGAACAACGGAGTTTTAAACTTCAACAGTGCGGGTGATTTGATTTATGCGGGTACAGTCTCGGGCTCGGGTTCTTTGATACAGGCTGGTGTGGGCACACTGACGCTAACAGGCGCGAATACCTTCACCGGTGGGGTCGAGATCAACAACGGCACGCTGCTGGTTTCCGGGAGCTCGAATCTTGGTGCGACCAGTGGTGGTGTTGCCCTTAATGGCGGTACGCTCGAAAACACCGTTTCCTTTACGCTAACGCATGCTCTCACTTTGGGAAGCGGGGGCACGGTGCGCACCGATGCAGGAACCACGTTGACAGTGCCTAATGCGATCGGTGGCGCCGGCGGGTTGACCAAGGAAGGTGCGGGAACGCTTGTCCTAACCGGTGCCAACACTTATCCGGGCGGCACCTATATCAGCGCCGGCATTTTGCAGGCAACCGCCGTGTTGCCGGGAGACACCGCCGTTGGCAGTGGTGGCTGGTTGGATGGCGTTCTTGGTGTGGGCGGTAATCTTTCGAATGCGGGTAACGTTGCCATTCATGGAGGCGATACCACAGTCGGCGGCAACTACAGCAATGCCTCCACGGGTACGCTGGCGATCAGCCTCGGCAGCAAGCTAGCGGTGACCGGTACGGCGACGCTCAACGGCACGCTGGAAGTGACAGGAGCCGACCCCGGCTATGTCGCCAACACACACACTGACGTGCTCACGGCCACGGGTGGTGTCATCGGCACGTTCGCGCAACTGGTCAAGGACACGGGCGTGGTGTTCACGTCCACGACCATCGGGTATGGCCCGAATGACGTGTATCTGGACACCACCGGCCTCAGCATTACTGTCGCCGCGGCAGCGATGGGCATCGTCGATCCGGCGGCGGCGCAGGCAGCGCAGCGTGTGCAGTCCGGGTTCGAGTCGATCAATGCGACGATGGCGTCGGGCGGCAAGCCGGCGTCTGATGTCCTGGAAGGCGCCGGTGCGATCCAGCACAGCGCCACGCCCGCCGTCGCACAGGCCACGCTCACGAGTCTTTCGGGCCAGTTGCACGCGGCCAGCGCCGCGATGCTGTTCGATGGCATCGATGCCGGAAGCAACGCGCTGTCCGAACACTTTGATGACCTCGTCGGCGGCCGGACGAATTCCGGCGCCTGGTACGGCGACCTCGGCTGGCAGGGCAACCTGCAACGCGGCGGTTATGCGGGAGCGACTTTCCGCAGCGATGGTGGCATGGCCGGCGCCGACGTGCGCATCGGTGCGCACGGCGTGTTCGGGTTTGCAGTGGGGCAGAGTCGCGGCTTTGGCCAACTCGACGCAAGTTGGGATCACGGCCGCACATGGATGAACAGCCTCGCCACGTATGGTGGCGTGGTGAACGGGCCGTGGTACGCGAGCGCGCAGGTCACGAGCGGCTGGTACCGCGAGGACATGCAGCGCATGCTGCAACTGGGTGCGCTGATGGCGCCGGTGGGCAACGCCTCCACCGGGCGTTACATGGCGGGTGCACTGGAAGGTGGCCGGGTGTTCCACATTGGCGGCACCCGCGTGGTGCCGTTTGCGGACGTGCGTTACCAGAGTCTCGACCTGGGTGGATTCATCGAGCAGGGCGGTTTGGGATACGGCCTCGAGGGCGAAGGCCGCACAGTCGGTCGTTCGCAGGCGGGCTTGGGCCTTCGCGTTGAACGCGGATGGCGATTGGCCAACGGCATGCAGATGGCCTTCGACGGCAGCGCCGGCTGGCAGCACACGCTGCACCAACACGGCGACGTGTTCAACGCCAGCTTCACGGGGTTCAACGATTGGCTGCCGGTGGAAGGCATCGGCTTGTCGCGGAACACGACGATCTTGCGCGCGGGCGTGTCGCTGTGGCCGACCCGCAACTTCGGGTTGCGTCTTGGGTACATGCGTGAGCAGGACCAGCGCGAGCGTGCCGGAAGCGCAATGTTGCAGGGGACGGTAGCGTTCTGATTCGATGGCCCAGGCATCGCGAACGCCCGCGGAACTCAGTCGTTGCTCACCAGTGTGCCGATGGATTCGCCCTTGAGGATGCGCATCAGGTTGCCGGGTCGGGTCATGTCGTAGATGCGCAGCGGCAGGCCGTGGTCGCGGCAAAGCGCGATCGCGGCGGTGTCCATGACTTTCAGGTTGCGTGCGATCACTTCCTCGTAGCTGACGTGTTCGAAGCGTTGCGCGTCCTTTTTCTTTTTCGGGTCGGCGCTGTAGACGCCATCGACCTTGGTCGCTTTCAGCAGCAGGTCGGCGCCAACCTCGATCGCACGCAGCGCGGCCGCCGAATCGGTGGTGAAGAACGGGTTGCCGGTGCCGCCCGCGAACAGCACGATGCGGCCTTTTTCGAGATGCCGGATCGCGCGGCGGCGGATGAAATCCTCGCAGACGTCGTGGATCTGCAGCGCGCTCATCACCCGCGCGAAGCCGCCGCGTTTTTCCACCGCGTCCTGCATCGCCAGCGCGTTCATCACCGTGGCCAGCATGCCCATGTGGTCGCCGGTGACGCGATCCATCCCGGCTTCGGCGAGACCCGCGCCGCGGAAGATGTTGCCGCCGCCGATCACCACGCCGACTTCGACGCCGAGTTTGCGCGCTTCCAGGATTTCATCGGCGATCCGGCCGATCACTTCCGGGTCGATGCCGTAGTCGTCCGATCCCATCAGCGCTTCGCCGGACAGCTTCAACAGGATGCGTTGATACTTCGGCTTGGCGGCCATGCACGGATCTCCGGGTGGGCAAACGCGTCGATTGTAGCGAAGCTGGCTGGCGGGCGGCACAAAAAAAAGCCGCGATTGCTCGCGGCTTTTTTCATACCCGTTCGTCCTGAGCGTAGGCCCCATCTTGAATAGAGATGGGGTCGAAGTCGAAGGACGCTGCACTTCGACTTCGTTCGCTGCGCTCACTACGCTCAGCGCGAACGGTAATCCCTACGCCAGGCCGGCCTGCTTCATCACTTCCGCGGCGTAATCCTCGACCACCTTCTCGATGCCTTCGCCGACCGCGATGCGGTGGAACGACAGCACCCTGGCTTTCGCCTTCGCCAACGCATCACCGACCGTGACATTGGTGTCGAGAACGAAGGGTTGGCCGGTCAGGGAGATTTCGGCGAGCGTCTTCTTGATCTTGCCCGCGATCATCTTTTCCTGGATCTCGGCCGGCTTCTGCTTGTCCTTGTCGGACATCTGGGCCAGCGAGATTTCCTTTTCCTTGGCGACGAAATCGGCCGGCACGTTTTCCGGCGCGACGTACTGCGGATTCATCGCGGCGATGTGCATCGCGATACCGCGCGCGAGCTCGGCGTCGCCACCTTCCAGTGCGACCAGCACGCCGATGCGGCCGCCGTGCACGTAGGCGCCGAGGTTCGGGGCGCCGTCGGTGCGGACCAGGCGACGCACCTGCACGTTCTCGCCGACCTTGGCGACCAGCGCCTGGCGGGCTTCCTCGACGCTGCCGCCGCCGAGCCTGGCCGCCTTCAGCGCTTCGGCATCCCTGGCGCCGCTCGTCAACGCGGTCTGCGCCACCTCGTCCGCGAACTTCAGGAAGTTCTCGTCCTTGGCGACGAAGTCGGTTTCCGAGTTGATTTCGACCAGCACGCCGTTGCCGCCCGACTGGGCCAGCGCGATGCGGCCCTCGGCGGCGACGCGGTCGGCCTTCTTGTCGGCCTTGGCGAGGCCCTGCTTGCGCAGCCACTCGATCGAGGCGTCGATGTCGCCGTTGTTCTGGGTGAGCGCCTTCTTGCACTCCATCATGCCGGCGCCGGAGCGCTCGCGCAGTTCCTTGACCATCGCGGCGGTGATTTCCATGGGCTTACCTCTTCGTGTTCTGGTGACGCCGCAATGCTGCGGCTCGAACCCCTCTCCCGTCGGGAGAGGGGGTGAGATGGGGCTTTCGCGAGGTGCGTTGAAGCGCACCTCGCGCCATCGAACGCCTTGACCACGGATGGTCAAGGCCGGGTTGCCTGGCGAGGCAATGGATTGCCGAGCCTGACAACGGTGAGGGTTCGGACTGCGCAAGAGAATGGGGGCTCGCCTGACCGATTCAACGCGGGGACCGGACCCTCATCCGGCGCTTCGCGCAAAAGATACAGCGGCGCTTCGCGCCCCTTCTCCCAGAGGGAGAAGGGACGGCACGCTTGACGCACGAGGCAATATTTCAGCCGGTTTACTCGGCGTGGTTGCCGTTGCCTTCGTGCTTCGGCGCGGCCTTCCTGGCGGGGCGGCGGGTGTGCTTGCGGCCGTCGTCGTCCTTGCCGTTCCCCGCGACCGGATTGCCTTCGGCATCGAGTTCGACGAACTCGCTGTCGTCGCTGCGGCCCTGGATCGGCGCCGCGGCCTTGCCTTCCAGCACCGCGTCGGCGGCAGCGCGTGCATACAACTGCACCGCGCGGATCGCGTCGTCGTTGCCGGGGATGGCGTATTCCACCAGGGTCGGGTCGTAGTTGGTATCGACCACCGCGACCACCGGGATGCCGAGTTTCCTGGCTTCCAGCACGGCGATGTTCTCGTGGCCGATGTCGATCACGAACAGCGCGTCGGGCAGGGCCTTCATGTCCTTGATGCCGCCGAGTGACTTCTCCAGTTTGTCGCGCTCGCGGCGCAAGCTGAGCACCTCGTGCTTGACCAGCTTGTCAAAGGTGCCGTCGGTTTCGGCGGCTTCCAGTTCCTTCAGGCGCGCCACCGACTGCTTGACGGTGCGGAAGTTGGTCAACATGCCGCCCAGCCAGCGGGCGTTGACGTAGGGCATGCCGCAACGCCGGGCTTCCTCGCCGATCGCCTCGCGCGCCGAGCGCTTGGTGCCGACGAACAGGACGGTGCGGCGCTTCTGCGCCAGGCCGGACAGGTAATTCATCGCGTCGGTGAATTTCGGCACCGTCGCTTCGAGGTTGATGATGTGGATCTTGCCGCGCGCGCCGAAGATGAAGGGCGCCATCTTCGGGTTCCAGTAACGCGTCTGGTGGCCGAAATGCACGCCGGCTTCCAGCATCTGGCGCATGGTGACTTGGGGCATGGTTGCAAACTCCGATGTGGGAATCCGCCTCGCTTGCACGAGGAGCGCGGCCGTCATGGGACGGGGAGGGCGCGTCGGATTCCGGGGTTGGGCTTCCGCAGGCCCCGCGGCAACGACCTTCTTGCGAAGGACCCCGGTGCCGGTGCACCACGATGGATGCAGGCCTGCGTGTGGATTCGCCGGTGACGCCCGGCGTGGGCGGTCTTGCCTTGGCAAAGCCGGGCAATTGTACGGGAAGCGGGCGGCATGGGCAACCGGCCGGCCGCGCTCCTGCATGCGCGGCGTGGATAGGCGATAATTACGCACCATGCCCGTAATCCCCAAGACCCCCGAAGAACTCGAAGGCATGCGCGTGGCCGGCCGGCTCGCGGCCGAAGTGCTGGCCGTGCTGAAGGACCACATCAAGCCCGGCGTGACCACCGAGGAGATCGACCAGATCGCCTATCACCATATCGTCGACGTGCAGGGTGCGGTCCCGGCCAACGTGGGCTACCGCGGCTTCCCGAAGACGCTATGCACGTCGGTCAACCACGTGATCTGCCACGGCATTCCCAGCCCCGGCAAGGTCCTCAAGGAAGGCGACATCATCAACTGCGACGTCACCGTGATCAAGGATGGTTGGCACGGCGACACCTCGCGCATGTATTTCGTCGGCGAACCGTCGGTGTTGGCCAAACGCCTGGTCGACACCACCTACGAAGCCATGATGCTGGGCATCGGCCAGGTCAGGCCCGGCGCGACGCTGGGCGACATCGGCCATGCGATCCAGCAGCACGCGGAAGCCGCCGGTTACTCCGTGGTGCGCGAATACTGCGGGCACGGCATCGGTCGCATCTACCACGACGAACCGCAGGTGCTGCACTACGGCCGTGCGGGCGAGGGCATGCGGCTTGAAAAAGGCATGACGTTCACGGTCGAGCCCATGATCAACGCCGGCAAGCGCAACACCCGCCAGATGCCGGATGGCTGGACCGTGGTCACCAAGGATCACTCGCTGTCGGCGCAATGGGAGCACACGGTTGCGGTGACGGATGACGGGTACGAGCTTCTTACGGCTTGGCCCGACGCTTAGTTTGTGCGATCGTCCCTGATCGCTGCTTCGCTGGAAGTCTGCCGCCACTCGTCTGTCGATAGTCCGCCAGCACCAGAACGGCCATCCGTGGCCTGATTTTTCACAACAGCCGCTGCGAATGCGACGTCAGTGACTGCCCATCAAATGCCCTCGACGTCAACGCCAGCTGACCTGGCTGGTGCCGGCGATGTGCCGCCTCCACCACGACTGCCGCTGGCGCTGCCGCGTGCGGGCGTTTCGCGCGATGCACGCGCGGGGCTGCGGCAACTGCTGGACGACCATGCGCGCGCGTCGACAGCCGCGTTCCGGCACGGCGCGGATGCGCGCGAGCTCGCGCATGCCCGGGCGCATGTCGTCGACATGGTGTGCGCGCATGTGTGGTCGGCGTTCGTCGGGGAAACCGGTGCCGCGGCGTTGTTCGCGGTGGGCGGGTTCGGTCACGGCTTGCTGTTTCCGTATTCGGATATCGACCTGCTGGTGTTGCACGATCCGGAACCGGGCGCACCGCTCATGCGCGGCCTGGAGGCATTCTTCGCCTGCCTCTGGGACGTCGGCCTGAAGCCGGGGCAGGCGGTGCGTTCCCTCGCGCAATGCCGCGAGCTTGCCGCCGCGGACGTCGGCGTGTTCACCAGCCTGCTGGACGCGCGTCGGCTGGCCGGGGCGGAACGCTTCGCATTGGCGCTGCGGGCCCTGCTCGATGACCCCACGCTGTGGCCGCCGGATGCCTACCTCGCCGCCAAGCTGGAGGAGCGCGCCGGCCGCCATGCGCGCTACGACGACACCACCCACAACCTCGAGCCCGACCTCAAGGACGGTCCCGGCGGCTTGCGCAACCTCGACCTGATCCGCTGGCTCGGCAAGCGGCTGGTGGGCGTGGATACCCTCGACGGGCTGGTGCAGGCGCACCTGCTCGAAGCCAGCGAGCGCGATGCCTTGCGCGAAGCGCGCGCGACGCTGCGTCGCGATCGCTACGCCTTGCACCTCGAAGCCGGCCGTGCCGAGGAACGCCTGTTGTTTGACTGGCAGCGCGCGCTGGCGGCGCGGCTGGGCCATGCCCACCCCGACGCGACCGGCAACGACGCGGTCGAGCGCTTCATGCAGGAATACTTCCGCGCCGCAGGCACAACCGAGCGCCTGTTGGTCCAGTTGCTGGAACGCCTGCAGGAATTCCTGCAGCCGCTGCCGCCGCCGCGCGACCTCGATGCGCACTTCGTGATGCGCGGCAGCCGCCTCGAATTGCGCGACCCCGATTGGTTGTCGCAGGCGCCCGAGGGGTTGGTGGAGGTGTTCGTCAAACGGTTCGACGTGGCCGGGTGCACCGGCGTCACCGCCGCCACGATGCGCGCGGTGGAACACGCCCTGGTCGAGCACGGCAGCGGCCTGTCGCGCGATCCGGCCGTGCTGGCCGCGTTCCTTGCCCTGTTGCGCCGCGGCGCCGGGGCGGTGCGCGTGCTGGAAGCGCTGAATCGCCACGGCGTGCTGGCCGCGATCCTGCCGCCGTTCGCGCGCGTGGTCGGGCGCATGCAGTACGACCTGTTCCACGTCTACACGGTCGACGAACATACCCTGCGCGTGTTGCGCAACATCGCACGCTACGCCGAGCCGGAAACGCGCGCGGCGTTGCCGCTGGCCTGCGAGGCCTTCGCGCGCCTCGCCAAGCCGGAGCTGCTGTTGCTGGCCGCGCTGTTCCACGACATCGCCAAGGGCCGTGGCGGCGATCATTCGCAACTGGGCGAATCCGAGGCCCGTGCGTTCTGCCGCGACCTCGGGCTCGGCGACGACGACATCGACGAAGTCGCGTGGCTGGTGCGCTGGCATTTGTTGATGAGCGAAACCGCGCAGCGCCAGGACATCGCCGACCAGGAAGTGGTGCACCGCTTTGCGGTGCAGGTCGGCGACTGGAGCCGGCTGGACATGCTTTACCTGCTGACCATCGCGGACATCGCCGGCACCAGCCCGAAACTCTGGAACTCGTGGAAAGATCGCCTGCTCGCCGACCTGTACGTCGCCGCGCGCTACGTGCTGCGGCGCGACCTCGAACGCCCGGCGCGCGCCGAGGTGCGCGTGCGCGAAGCGCGCGAACGCGCGCTGACCTTGCTGGCCGGACAAGGGCTGGACGCCTTGCGGGCCGCCACGTTGCTGGACACGTTTCCCGACGTCGCGCTGTTGCGCCAGCATCCCGGGACGCTGGCGTGGCAGGTCGCGGCGATGCTGGACGCGGGTGATTCCGCGAGCGTGGTGGCCGTGCGTCCGCCCGATGTCCGCGGCGGCACCGAGCTGTTCGTGGCGACCCCCGATCGCGACGGCGTGTTCGCGGCGGTCGTCGCGACGCTGGACCGCCTGCGCCTCGACGTGGTGGCGGCGCGGGTCATGACCTCGCGCGACGGACGTGCGCTGGACACGTTCACGGTGCTGGAAGCCGGCACGCAGGCGCCGGTGCCGGCCGGGCGCATGGACGAGGTGCGCGACGCGCTGCTGCGCGTGCTCGCCGCCCCCGCCTTGCGCACCCAGCCGGCGCAGCGCAACCTCACGCGCCGGTTGCGCCATTTCCAGCGCCCGCCGCGCATCGACTTCCACGGCGGCAACGGCCAGCCGGTGACCCGGCTGGCGCTGGTGTGCAGCGACCGGCCGGGCCTGCTGGTCGCAATCGCGCAGGCCTTCCTCGACGTCGGCGTGCGCGTGCACGATGCGCGCATCGCGACCTTCGGCGACCAGGTGGAAGACTTCTTCGAGCTCAGCGACCGCCACGATGCGGCGATCGACGCGGGCCTGCAGGAGCGCCTGCGCGGGGCATTGCAGAGGCGCCTCGCGCCCGGCAGCATGGTCGCGACCCCTGAATAACCTGCTGCGCTCGGCAGCTTGCGTGCCGGCGGTGCTCGCACTACGAAGGCAGGATGCCGACGTGAACATTCGCGGAGCGAATGGCCCGGAGGGCGAGCACCATGGATGGTGCGAGTTATGCTCACGTACTGTCGTGTACGCTCCGCTTGCTGCGCTCCGGCGTCACGCCATCTGCCTTCGCTCGCGACGGTTCTTCAGTGGCCGCCGACTATTGGACATTCAACATGCTTGAGTTGCAGGAATTGATCGACGACGCGTGGGAACAACGCGCATCGCTCGACCCCGCACGGATGGGCGTTTTGCAGGAAGCCCTGGAACGCGTGCTGGACGGTCTGGAAGGCGGCCGGTTGCGCGTGGCGGAACCGGACGGGCAGGGCGGCTGGCGCGTCAACCAGTGGGTGAAGCGCGCGATCCTTTTGTATTTCCGCGCGCACGACATGCGGGTGATGGATGGCGGCCCGATGGCGGCGTTCGACAAACTGCCACTGCGTTTCGCGGGCACGGACGAAGCGGCGTTCCGCGACACCGGCGCGCGCGTGGTGCCGGGTGCGCTGGTGCGGCGCGGGGCGTTCGTCGGCAAGGACGCGGTGCTGATGCCGAGCTACGTCAACATCGGCGCGCACGTCGGTGCCGGCAGCATGGTCGACACCTGGGCCACCGTCGGTTCCTGCGCGCAGATCGGCGCGCGGGTGCACCTTTCCGGCGGCGTCGGCATCGGCGGCGTGCTCGAGCCCTTGCAGGCGAGTCCGACCATCATCGAGGACGATTGCTTCATCGGCGCACGCTCGGAAGTGGTCGAAGGCGTGGTCGTCGAACACGGCAGCGTGATCGGGATGGGCGTGTTCCTGGGCCAGTCCACGCGCATCTATGATCGCGCGAGCAAAACCATCTCCTACGGCCGCGTGCCCGCCGGTAGCGTGGTGGTGGCGGGCTCGCTGCCCGCGCCGGATGGTTCGCACAGCCTGTACGCCGCGGTGATCGTCAAGCACGCGGACGAGAAGACCCGCGCCAAGACTTCCATCAATGAACTGTTGCGTGGTGCGGCCGATTAGATACGCAGGAATCAGGGGGGTCATGTGCAACTTATATCTTCCCGGTCGACCTTCATGATGAAGCGGGTCTTCCCGGCCATCTGGATGGGTGGCGTTCTGGCGGGATTCCTCGTCGGGGTGTTTTCGGTCGCTTCGAAACCGACGGCGGGTGCGTGGCCGTTCGTGCTCGTGTCGCTGGCGATGCTGGTTTTCGGGTACTTCCTTTTCCGCAAACTGGTATGGGATCTTGCCGATGAAGTGCAGGACGCAGGGTCGTACCTGCTGGTGCGCAAGGGTCCGCTTGAACAACGCGTGCAGCTCGGCAACATCCTCAACGTCAGCATGAGCCAGTTCACCAATCCGAGGCGGCTGACGCTGCGCTTGCGAAACCCTTGCGAACTCGGCGATGAAATCGCGTTCATCCCGAAGGCGCCTGTCTGGCAATGGAATCCTTTTGCACGCAACCCGGTTGCCGAGGACCTCATGCGCCGCGCGGACAGTGCACGCAACGGAGCGGTGCCGGCATGACGACACTCTACGGCTTGCCGACCTGCGATACCTGCCGCAAGGCGCGCAACTGGCTGGACCGGTTCGATGTCGCGTACACGTTCGTCGACTATCGCGCGAATCCCGTCCCCGCGGCGACGTTGAAGGATTGGGCGAAACAGCTCGGTGGCTGGGAGAAGCTGGTCAACAAGGCCTCGACCACCTGGCGCAACTTGCTGCCGCAGCGCAGGAACCCGGCCAGCGATCCGGAGTGGACGCTGCTGTTGAAGGAATATCCCGCGCTGATCCGGCGCCCGGTGGTGCTGCGCGATGACGGCAGCGTCAGCGTCGGTTTCAGCGACAACGCCTTCAAGAAGCTGTTCGCAAGGTAATGCCGGCATGACCGACCCACGCGTCCGCCGTTACCTCAAGAACCTGCGCGTCGAGCGCGACAACGAGGCCTTGTACGCGCGCCTGGCCGCGGTCGCACGCGACCCGCGCCTCGCACGCGTCTACCGGCGCATCGCCGAGGGCGAAGGCGCCAATGCGGCGTTCTGGGAAGCGCGCCTGAAAGAGTTGGGCGCGGACGTGTCGTCGCCGCGTCCGCGCACGCGCATACGGGCGCTGGGCACGCTGGCGAAATGGTTCGGCACCGGCTTCGTGATGCCGACCGTGGTGCGGCTCGAACACGCCGACCATCTGGAGACCCCGGTCGACCGCGCCGGCCATCGCGATCATTTCGTGCCGGCCCACGCGGCGGTGCGCGGGCACCGCGACCGGGCCGGCAGCGGCAACACCTTGCGTGCATCGGTGCTGGGCGCCAACGACGGGCTGGTGTCCAACGTCAGCCTGGTGATGGGCATGGCCGGCGCCGCCACCGGCAACCACGCGGTGCTGATGGCGGGCCTCGCGGGCCTCGTCGCGGGTTCGTGCTCGATGGCGCTGGGCGAGTGGTTGTCGGTCAACAGCTCGCGCGAGTTCTACCAGGCGCAGATCACCGAGCGCGCCGAACGCCTGGCGGTGGCGCCCGAAGAGGGCGTGCGCCACATCGCGGGCATCTATCGCGACAAGGGCCTGGGGCGCGCCAAGGCCGAGCATCTCGCCGAACATTTGTCGGAGACGCCGCGCACCGCGCTGGACACCCTGGTGCGCGAGGATCTCGGCGTCGATCCCTCCGAACTCGGCGGCTCGGCGTGGAGCGCCGCGATTTCCTCGTTCTGCTTCTTCGCGTTCGGCGCGATCTTTCCGGTGGCGCCGTATTTTTTCGTCGGCGGCAGCATCGCGATGTTCGCCAGCATGGGCACGACATTCGTGGGGCTGTGCCTGATCGCGATCGGCACCTCGCTGTTCACCGGGCGCGGGTTGGCGTTTTCGATCGCGCGCCAGTTCGTGATCACTTCCGTGGCGGCAGCCATCACGTACGGGGTGGGGCATCTGCTTGGCACGGTGATCACCGGTTGATTCGCACGTTGCTATGCTGCGCGGCGGTCCTGCTGCAAGAGCGTGTCCCGTGTCTGAAGTCTTCGACCTGACCTGCGAACTGATCCGCCGACGCTCGCTGACGCCCGACGACGCGGGATGCGTGGCGTTGATCTCGCGGCGACTCGAACGCGCAGGCTTTCGCTGCGAACATTTGCGCTACGGTGAAGTGTCGAACCTGTGGGCGATCCACGGGCAGGGCGCTCCGGTGCTGGCATTCCTCGGCCACGTCGACGTGGTGCCGAGCGGGCCGGAAGGCGACTGGACCTCGCCACCCTTCGAACCGACGGTGCGCGATGGCAAGTTGTACGGCCGCGGCGCCGCCGACATGAAGTCCGGCGTCGCCGCGATGGTGGTGGCGCTGGAACGGTTCGTCGCTGCGCACCCCGATCACCGTGGCACGGTCGCGTTGCTTGTCACCAGCGACGAGGAAGGCCCGACCAACCTCGATGGCGTGCGCCGGGTCGCGCAGCACTTCCGCGAAACCGGGCAGCGCATCGACTGGTGCGTGGTGGGCGAGCCGTCATCGCAGGAAAAACTGGGCGACCTGATCCGCGTCGGTCGCCGCGGCTCGCTTTCTCTCAGGCTTGCGGTGCGCGGGATCCAGGGCCATGTCGCCTATCCCGATCTGGCGAAAAATCCGATCCATGCCGTTGCGCCCGCGCTGGCGGAACTTGCCGCGGCGCGCTGGGACGAGGGCAATGTGGATTTTCCGCCGACGACGTTCCAGGTTTCCAACATCCACGGCGGCACCGGCGCGTTGAACGTGATTCCGGGCAGCCTCGTGGTCGATGCGAACTTCCGCTTCGGGACCGCCAGCACGGCAGATTCATTGCGCGAACGCACCGAAGCGATCCTGGAAAAACACGGCCTCGATTACGCGATCGAATGGAACCTTTCCGGCGAACCGTTCCACTCGCCCGAGGGTGGCCGATTGCGCGAGGTGGTCATCGACGTGTGTCGCGAGGGGTGCGGCATCGAGCCCGAACCCAGCACCGGAGGCGGCACGTCGGACGGCCGCTTCATCGCCCCGCTCGGTGCGGAGGTCGTCGAGATCGGGCCGGTCAACGCGACCATCCACAAGGTCGATGAGTGCGTGGCACTCGCTGACCTCGAACGCATGCCGGCGATCCATCTTGCGATCGCCGAGCGGTTGCTCGGCCGATGACCCGTTCAGGCCGCGGCCTTCGCGCGCTTGAGCAAACCTTTTGCCAGGAACAACTCGACACGCTCGAACGGGATGCGATCGCCGGCGTCGCCACCGTAATACGCCTCGACGATGTTGCCGTCTTCGTCGATCAGGAAATCGGCGGGCATCAGGTTGCTGGTGTTGAGGCCCGCCAGTCCGACGATGCGCAAGCCCTTCAGCAGCGTGGGAATGCGGGTCAAGACGCCTTTCCACTTGCGCCAGAACGAGTGCTCGATGCCGTACGCTTCGTGCGCGCCGGAGGTTGGATCGGCGATCACCGTGAAAGGCCGCGATTTGCGTGCCACGAACCGTCGCACTTCCTCGGGCGTCGAAGTGAACACGGCAATGATGTCCAATCCCAATGCTGAGAGGCTGGCGTGGTGGTGGGTCAGTTCGTAGATGCGGAAGTTGCAGAACGGGCAGGCCGCGTCCCGGAAGAAACACAGCAGCGTGCGACGGCCGCTCGCGCCGCCGATCGCAACGGATCGTCCGTGGATGTCCTTCAGCACCAGTGACGGCGCGATGGCCGGTGATTTCAAGCGCATGTGATTCCCCTGTTGACGCGCGAGCGGCGGCAGCACGCGTTCAGGTGAATGCCTGGAACGCAGGGTCCACGATATCCGGCCCGAAAACCAACGCCATGGATATATGTGCAAAGGCTTTCCTGAGGCGTATGCACGGACAACGGCTGCCGGCTTCGGGCGGGCGCCGCTGATCGACCCGAAGCGGTCGGCGATCGACTTACGACATAGTGGTTGGCGGGATACTCAGGGTTCCTGTGGAGCGAGCCAGAACAATCGTTCGACCGGCTCATCGAGTGCGCGTGTCAGCTTCAACGCAATGAAGGTGGACGGATTGAGCGCGCCGTTTTCGATGGTATTGACCGTCTTGCGGCTCACGCCCATCACCTCCGCCAGATGCAGCTGCGTCCAGCCCCTGGCTTCACGCACCTCGCGCACGCGGTTGTGCAGGCTCTCAGTCAAGCTGGCGGCCCTCTTCAAAACCGTACACAACCAGCGCCACACCCAATGCGACGCTGATGATGATGTGCGCGGCGCGCTGCGCATCGAGCGGCGCGAACGGCGATGCGACAAACACGACCAGGGCCATGACCACGGCCGCGGCAAAACCGCCCTTGAACGCCCGTTGCCGGCTTTGACGGGCGCCTTCGTCGTTGGCGATCTCGCGCACGGTTTTCGGCACAAACCACAGGCCGCCGGTCATGATCAACGCCAGCACCACCAGGATCATCGCCAGCCACAACGCCAGCTGCACAATGGACACCTCATTCCAGTCACGGCCAAAAAACAGCCACTGGTTGGCTGACAGGACGACGATGCCGATGAATGGCGCGATGAGAGTGCGACGACGGTCCAATCGGTCCGCGCGCTCGGTGTTGGATGCCATGCCGATTCTCCGATGGGTCGGTGAAATGTAACGTATCGGTATCATGTAACCGATTCGATACATTGTCAAGCAAGAGATCAATGCGGGATTCGGGCTGGCGCCCTTTGGATCACACAAGCACCGTTCAGGAGCAAACGGGTCGGCGAGCGGGCGCAGCCGGCGACAGGGTCATTTCGAGGCCGGTTCAAACACTACGAACATTCTGGCGTACGGCTTCACCATGAACGCGGGCGCGCCGTAGTAGTTGCCGTCGACGTAGACTTGCGAAAGGGTGCCGTCGAGGTAGAGCGCGTCGCGGCAGCCCAGCTTGTCGCGGAACAGCCTCGCGAAGGTGGGGAAGTTCACCGGCCCGGTGCTGACCACGAACCCGACGATCCCGGTCACCGCGTCGGCGCTACACGCCCGGCAGCATGCGTTGCAGCACCCGGTCGCGGCGGATGAAGTAGTGGTACAACGCCGCGGCGACGTGCAGGCCCACCAACGGCAGGATGCCGTATTCCGCGATGAGCGTATGGATGTCGCCGGTCCAGCGCCAGCTTGCGGCGTGGGTGGCGACCAACTGTGGCATTTCCACCAGCCCGAAGAACGTCACCGGCATGCCGCGATACGAAGCGTTGATCCAGCCCAGCACCGGCACCACGACCAGCAGCAGGTACAGCAGCCAGTGGACGATGCTTTCCGCGCGCAGCTGCCATGCCGGAATGCCCGCTTCGTGCGCGGGTTCGTCGTGGGTGAAACGCCAGGCTAGGCGCACGATGATGACGCCGATGATCAGCACGCCGATCGAGAAGTGCAGGCTGATCAGCGTGGTCACCGGCGTATTGCGGCCGATGTGCGGCATCGTCCAGCCGATCAAGTACTGTGCGACCAGCAACGCGAGGATGAGCCAGTGCAGCACGATCGCGGTGCGCGTGTAGCGGCCCTGCGCGTTGATGGCCATGGGTTCTCCTGTCGGTGGTTCGCAACGGTTTCGACGACGCCGGCAAACTCTACAACAGCCGCCCGTCGGACTTTTTTTCAATGCCCGGCTGTTGTCGACGGCGTGAAGACGGCGAACATCCCGGCATACGGTTTCACCATGAACGCGGGCGCGCCGTAGTAGTTGCCGTCGACGTAGATCTGCGAAAGGGTGCCGTCGAGGTACAGCGCGTCGCGGCAGCCCAGCTTGTCGCGGAACAGTCTCGCGAAGGTGTGGAAGTTCACCGGCCCGGTGCTAACCGCGAAGACCACGGTGTCGGGTTGCGGCGCGCACACGCCACTGCGCCATTTCATGCTGTCCGAAGCGGCATCGAACTCCGGGTTGAGCTTGCCGCCGATCACCAGCATCGGCCCCGATTGCGTGGCGACACGAGGTTGCAGGTGCGCGGCGGCGTACGCCGCCGTGGTTTGCACCGAGGCATGCCCGTTCGCATCAATCGCGAACACGCCGTTCGGCAGCAGCGAAAAGTTGCCGGCTGCGGGATTGCCGTGCGCGGTGTTGAGCGTCTTGATGGCCTTGCCGTCCTCCACGTACAGGCCAAGCGGCTCGTTGCGCGCGTCGTAGATGCCGGCGTTCGCCGCGAACAGCAGGGTGCGCCCGTGCGCCGTTCCCCAGGCCTGCAGCGCGTGGATGCTGGCGAAGGGCTGGCCGGTTTCGGGATCGCGCCAGTGCAGGCCGAGGTCGACCCTGGCGAGTTCGATGGTCACGACCCGGAAATGGATGTTGTCGAGCACGACGTCGTGGCTGGCGATGCCGTGCGACGCCTGCGTGCAGGCGCCCAGCAGCGAGAGGGCGAGCAGCAGTGCGAACCCGGGTGCAAGCAGCCGGCGGCGATGGACGGGCATGTCGGCGATCATCATGGAATGGTCATGGGGTCGCAGGCCGTAGCGCAAGTCGGCCGCCGCGCTGGTTCAGCGTGCGGGTTCCAGTGTCAGCCGGTATTTCGCCGGCCCCGGCAACAACGGTGTCGGTTTGCCGTGCACCCAGGCTTCGTGTCCCTTGCCGAACCACGGCGACAGCGGGTTGTCGGATTGGCCCGCCGGCATTTCCAGGATGCCGTGCGCCTCGTTGCCGGGCTGCACGTCCATGCGCATCGAGGCGCCGAATGCACGGTGCATGACGCGCGGCATGTTGTTGTCGCCGGCGAGCTCGTCGTGCGGCATGTCGACGAATCGCGCCAGCCACCCGGGCAACGCCACCGACAGCGGGTTGTCGATCCGCGCCGTGTTGTGCTGCCCCCAGGTCTTGTCCGCGAGCGGACCCGGCAGCGCCGCCAGTTCGTCCGCGACGTCGCGTGCGGATGCTTCCAGCAGTGCATTCCAGTCCCTGTATTTCGGGTCGAGCAGCCACGCGGGTCGTTGCGTCAGCATGGTCCACGTTGCGTATTCGCCGACCTCGACGGTCGGCCATTCGAAGTCTTTCCACCTGGCCGACGCGAGCGCCGCGAACGGCGCCAGCGCGTTCTCGCGCACCTTGTCGTGGAACAGCCTGACGATCCGGTAACCGACGCTGCCGGTGGCGGCGCGCGCCTGCCAGTCCTTGACGAAGGGCGCGAGCGCCGCCAGGCGAGTGCAGGATGCACTCGTCCCGGCCGGCACATGGACGTGCGCTGAGCCGGGATTCAATTGATCGCAATGAGATTGTGCAAGCACTTCGGTCAGAAGCTTTTGCCAACGCTCAAGGAACAACGCACGGTCGTCGAGCTGGATGTCCAGCATGTCGCGTGGGACGAAACGGTCGCGCGCGGCGAGATCGTCGCGGACTTGTTGCGCGCGCGCGCCCTGGTCGTAGCCGCCGTCACCGACCAGCGTCAATGCATCACCGGAAACGATGCGCTGGTTGGCGGTCCAGATGCGTGATTCGGCGGGGTTTTCGATGCGCGGGTACTGCGCGGGCGTGGCGTAGCCGATCCAGCCGCTGCCGGGTTGCGACCAGTCGGACGGGACCGACGGATCGATGCCGGCGCGGATCGGGATCAGGCTGCCGGCAATGCTCCAGCCGATGTTGCCCTGCGCATCCGCGACCACCAGGTTTTGCGGCGGGATGCCGATGGTCGGTGCCAGCGCCAGCGCCTGGTCCACCGTCGTCGCGGTTTCCAGTTTCAGCAGGTCGAGATTCACCGCGCGCGGGTCCTGTGCGGTCCAGGCCAGTGCCAGCGGCGTGCCGTCGGTGTCCTCGCCCATGATCGGACCCCAGATGGTGTCCTCGACGGTGACGTGCGCATCCGGCGCGCCCTTCACGTGGATCACTTCGTCGTGCCTGGCGAGCGTCGCCCATCCGTTCGCGGTCTTGTAATGCGACGGATCGTGGGGATCGCGGACCACGCGCACCCAATCCATCCAGTCGCCACCACTGTTGGTGAAGCCCCATGCGATGTGGCCGTTCGAGCCGATCACCAGCGCCGGCGCGCCGGGCAGGGTGACGCCGTTCAAGGTGATCGTTTTCCCGGGTTCGGACGGATCGGGATAGCGCAGCTGTGCGCGGTACCAGATGTTGGGCACACGCAGGTGCAGGTGCGGGTCGTTGGCGATGATTGCCGCGCCGCCGGCAAGCGCGCCACCGACCGCGGAACTGTTGCTGCCGATGCCGGTGTTCGCGGCATCGGCCATCGCGATGGCGCGCGCCCCGGGCGCCAGCGCGACCTTCCCTGTCGCCGCGTGGCGCAGGTCGAATACGCCGGCATCGGGCATCGGCACCGGCTGCATGGGTCCACCCTGCATCGGTGCCTCCCAGCGCGGCGACGGCGCCAGCAGGAAGTCGGCCAGCGATCGCGGCAGCACGGCGCGCAGGCGCGCGATGTTCAGTTCGCGCGCGTTGTCGCCGTCCTGGTTGAGGTCGAGGAACATCGCGTCGATGGTGAGGATGCTGTCGGCGTCCGTCCACGGTTGCGGCTTCACGCCCAGCAGCAGGTATTCCCACGGCCGCACGGAAAGATGCGCCAGCCCGGCATTGACCCCCGCGGTGTAGGCGTCCATCAGTGCGCGCTGGCGCGGCGACATCAGTGCAAGTTCGCGTTCCGCCAATACGCGGAAGCGGTGCTTGCGGTGGCTCTCGTCGACCGGCAGCGCCTTGGCGCCGACCAGCGCCGCGAGTTCGCCCGCCGCGACGCGGCGTTGCAGGTCCATCTGGAAGAAGCGTTCCTGCCCGTGCACGAAACCCAGTGCCCAGGCGAGATCGCCGCGGTTGCCGGCGGTGATGACGGGAATGCCGTCGGCATCGCGGGCGATCGTCACTGCCGCCGACAGACCCTGCACGGCGACGTTGCCATCCGCCTGCGGCCGGCTGCCGGCGAGCAGCCGCCAGCCGAGGGCGAACGCAATGACGATGATGACGATCAGTGCAACGACGACGCGTCGAATCCAGCGCATGGAAGTCCCCAGGGCAATCACGTCATTGTGCGGTTTGTGGTTGCAGCCGCCAACTACCCGAGGCGGCTGTTGTGGAAAGTCAGGCCACGGAAGGCCGTTCTGATCTCTCACAACTTCGAGTCGTCACCTGTTGTTCGACAATCCAGCAATGCAGCGATCAGGGATGATCGCATCACTAAGGCACGATGCCCGTCCACGCCGCGGTGGCGAACTTGGACGCGGCGAGTGCATTGGCCTGTTCCAGTTCTTCGGGCGACAGCCGGCTGGCGGTCAGTCCATGCCGGGTGCGGAAAGTGGCGAGCATTTTTTCGATGACCTCCGCGCGCGTGCGGCCGGTCTGGCTGCGCAGCGGATCGACGCGCTTGGCGGCGCTCTGGGTGGCCTTGTCGGACAATTTCTCGCGGCCGATCCGGAGCACCTCCAGCATCTTCGCGCTGTCGATGTCGTAGGCCATGGTGACGTGGTGCAGCACCGCGCCGCCGCGCCGGGTCTGCGCGGCGCCCGCGATCTTGCCGCCCGGCGAGGTGATGTCGTTGAGCGGCTGGTACCAGGCGTGGATGCCGAGTCCCTGCAGCGCGTCGATCACCCATGCGTCCATGAATTCGTAGGATTCCTGGAAACTCATCCCGGCGACCAGCGATTCCGGTGCGTACAACGAGTAGGTGATGGTGTTGCCGGGTTCGATGAACATCGCGCCGCCGCCGCTGATGCGGCGCACCACCTCGATGCCGTGGCGTTGCGCGGCCTCCTGATCGACCTCGTTGCGCAGCGACTGGAAGCGCCCGATCACCACGCACGGCGACGACCATTCCCATACCCGCAGCGTGGGCGGACGGCGGCGCGCCGCGACCTCGTCGGTCAGCACTTCGTCCAGCGCCATGTGCAATGCGGGCGCCTGCGGCAAGGCGTGGACCAGTTGCCACTTGTAATCGTTCCACCGGGTGCGGTTCACGCGGCCGGCTCCAGCGCGCGTTGCACCGCCACCGCGATGGCTTCGGGCGAGACGCCGTACATCCGCACGTTCGGCCCCAGCGCTGCCCGCACGACGGCGGCGTGCCGGGTGTTTCCGGCGTCGGCCGGCAGGCCTTCCAGCGCGACATCGATCATGGTCAGCGCGGAATCCGGTTCAAGGAAGAAGTCGCCGCTGATCCGCACCCGGGTCAGCTTGCCGTCGCGGACATCGAAGTCGGCCACCACCAGTTTGCCCCCGGGCATCTTGTATTCGCCGTGCATCGCGCAAGCTTAGGGACGGAGGGAATTAAGTTGCAACTTAATTCCCTCGGTCCTTTATCGCTGTCCCTTATCGCTCTTACCAGTGGCGGCCGCCGAACCGGCTTTGGCCCACGTGGATCGAGAAACCGACGGTACCGGACGGATGTTCGCAATCGCCGAAGTTCCTGGTCATGTTGATGGTGGCGGCCTGGTAATTGCCGCTCACGTGGTTGCCACCCATCACGCCCATGCTGGCGCTGCCGTGCACCTGCGGCTGGTTGTAAGTGGAATCATCACAGCGTTGCGCCGCGATGCCTTCATCGGCGTAGGCGGTACGGCCACTGGTGTCGCCGTAGTACACGCCCGGCGCGCTGGTCGGATTGCCGTTGCGGTCGTTGGCGGGGCGGTTGGCCGGATGGCTGGCGGAAGTGCTGGCGGCGGCAGGCAGGTCGCTGGGCGGCAGTTGCAGGTTCAGCGGCTTGCCGGCGTCTTGCGCCCAGGCCGCGCCGGCGAACAGGTAGACGGCAAACAGGCTGGCTTTGCGGATCGTGTTCATCGAAAGGCTCCGGGTACACCCGATCAACGGATGAGGGCGCGCGGCGTGTACACGGATTGGAGCGCAGGGTATCGGGCCAAGTTCCCGTTGGCGTCAGCCCGTGGTCTCGATGCGCTCCACCCGGCGTAGCCCGCGCGGCAGCAGGCCGCCGCGTTGCGCCCGGTTGCCGCCGTATTCGACGAGGTCGGCCCATTTCAGGGTGAGTTTGCGCTGGCCTGCGTACAGTGTCACCTCGCCTGAACCCTCGGCGACCACCGCGACACCGGCGAGGCGTTCCTCGCCCGATTGCAGCTTGGCCCTGGGAATCTCGATCAGCTTGTTGCCGCGTCCGCGCTCGAGTTCCGGCAGGTCGGCCACCGAGAACATCAGCAGGTGTCCTTCCGTCGTGACCGCGATGATACGGTCACGCGCCGGGTCGGCAACGTAGGCGGGGCTGAGCACGCGCGCGCCATCGTCCATGTTGATGACCTGCTTGCCGGCCTTCTTGTTCGCGAGCAGTGCTTCGAACCCGGTGAGGAAGCCATAGCCGGCGTCGGTGGCGAGCACCAGTCTGGTTGCGTTGTCGCCGATCGCGAGCGCGTCGAAACGTGCGCCGGCCGGTGGCGAGAAACGCCCGGTCAGCGGCTCGCCGTTGCCGCGTGCCGAGGGCAGGGTATGCGCGGGCGTGGAATAACTGCGCCCGGTCGAATCGATGAACACCGCCTGTTGCGAACTCTTGCCGCGCGCGCTGGCGAGGAACGCGTCGCCCTCGCGGTACGACAACGCCGTGGCGTCGACGTCGTGGCCCCTGGCCGCGCGCGCCCAGCCGTTGGTGCTGAGCACGATGGTCACGGGTTCGGACGTCACCAGCTCGCTTTCGTCCAGTGCCTGCGCGACGGCGCGTTCGACCAGTGGCGAACGGCGCGCGTCACCGTATTTCTCGGCGTCGGCTTTCAGCTCCTGCTTGATCAGCGTCTTCAGGCGCGCCTTGGAGCCCAGCGTCACCTCGATCTTCGCGCGCTCCTCTTCCAGTTCGTCGCGTTCGGCGTCGAGCTTCATTTCCTCCAGCCGCGCGAGTTGGCGCAACCGGGTTTCGAGGATGTAGTCGGCTTGTTCCTCCGACAATTTGAAACGCTTGATGAGTGCGGGTTTCGGCTCGTCCTCGTGGCGGACGATGCGGATCACCTCGTCGAGGTTGAGGAACGCGATGCGCAGGCCTTCCAGCAGGTGCAGGCGCCGTTCGACTTTCTCCAGCCGATGCTGCAGGCGTTTGGTGACCGTGTCGGAACGGAAACGCAACCATTCCTCGAGGATCTGCTTGAGCGTCTTGACCTGCGGGCGGCCGTCCAGCCCGATCATGTTGAGGTTGACGCGGAAGCTCTTCTCGAGGTCGGTGGTCGCGAACAGGTGCTGCATCATCGCGCCGGCGTCGACGCGGTTGGAACGCGGGATCAGCACCAGTCGGACGGGGTTCTCGTGGTCGGATTCGTCGCGCAAGTCTTCCAGCATCGGCAGTTTCTTGGCGCGCATCTGCGCGGCGATCTGCTCGATCACCTTGGCGGGTGAAACCTGGTGCGGCAGCGCGGTCAGCACCACGTTGCCGCGTTCTTCCGTGTACACCGCACGGCAGCGCACCGAGCCGATGCCGGTCGCGTACATCGCCGCGAGTTCGTTGCGCGGCGTGATGATCTCGGCGCTGGTCGGAAAATCAGGCCCCTTGATGTGCTCGCACAGTTCCGCGACGCTGGCGGACGGCTCGTCGAGCAGATGGACGCACGCAGCCACGACTTCGCGCAGGTTGTGTGGCGGGATGTCGGTGGCCATGCCGACCGCGATCCCGGTGGAACCGTTCAACAATACGTGCGGCACGCGCGCAGGCATCCATGAAGGTTCCTTGAGCGTGCCGTCGAAATTGGGCGCCCAGTCCACCGTGCCCATGCCGAGTTCGCCCAGCAGCAGTTCCGCGATCGGGGTCAGGCGCGATTCGGTGTAGCGCATCGCGGCGAAGGATTTCGGGTCGTCGGAGGATCCGAAGTTGCCCTGGCCGTCGATCAGCGGATAGCGGTACGAGAACGGTTGCGCCATCAGCACCATGGCCTCGTACACCGACGTATCGCCGTGCGGGTGGAACTTGCCGATCACGTCGCCCACCGTGCGCGCGGATTTCTTCGGCTTGGCGGTGGCGGCGAGGCCCAGTTCGCTCATCGCGTAGACGATGCGCCGTTGTACCGGTTTCAGGCCGTCGCCGATGAAGGGCAGGGCACGGTCCAGCACCACGTACATCGAGTAATCGAGGTAGGCGCGCTCGGCGTATTCGCGCAGCGGGATCTGTTCGAAGTTGGATTGCAGGTTGGTCATCGGCGTTCTTGTGAGGTGCGGCAAGGCAACCGGCGGATTGTCGCGGGTTATGCGCTTCAGTGCACGCGTTCGGTCGCGATGCCGAGCTTGCGCAGCTGCACCAGCACGCTGTCGGGTCCGGCAAGGTGGCCCGCGCCCACCGCGACGAAGATCGTGCCGCGACCTTCCAGCAGCGTTCCGATCTGTCGCGCCCAGGCCTGGTTGCGCTCGACCAGCAGCACCTTGTACAGGTCGGGATAATGTTCGCGCATGCCGCCGTTGACGTTTTCCGCGATGGCGGCGACGTTGCCCGATTGCCAGTAGCCGATCAGTTTGCCGATCTGGGCAGGGCCTTCGGCGTAGTCGTCGAGCGCGTTGCGCAGCAGGTCGAGTTGCAGGGCGGGCGACAGGTCGGCAAAGAACTTGATCTGTTGCTCGGCGGTTTCGAACGCGCCGATGGGTTTGCCCGAGGTCCTGAATGCGCGTTCGAGTTGCTTGTCGGCGCCCGATTTCGGGTCGTAGCCGGCCTTGACGATGGGCGCGACCGCAATGGTCAGCGCGGCCAGCCAGGGTCGCATGGCATCGAGCGTGGTACTGCCGCCGGCGACGCCGGCTGCCTTGGCCGCGGCGTCGAGCTGTGCACGGTCGGCGGCGTCCAGTTTGCCCGACAGCGGATGCTGCAAATCCATCCCGTATTGCAGCACCAGCAGCTGCATCGTGACCGGGTCGTCGTCGTCTTCCTCCACGTACAGCGTGCCGCTCGCGGCCAATGCCTTGTCCAGCGCGGGATAGCGCCACTGCGTTGCATCCGGCAGGACGTGCACGGTGCCGAACAGATAGATGGTTGCGGTCGGGCTTTTCGCCATCCACAACACGGGGTCGGCCAGTGCCGGCGTGGATGTGCACAGCAAAAGCGCGAGGGCGAAGCAGAAGCGTCTCAATGGATTCATCAGGACACGGCGCGCAAATTGAATCCGCGCATTGTGTCATGCGGCGTAATCGGCGACGGCGTTCGCCGAAGTATTCCGGCAATGAAGCAGGTTGCACTTTTCCAATGGGCGCCGTGGCGCCGACCGGTGCGTGCGATCATGGGCCGCGGCCGCGGTATGCGCAGGTGATCGGATGATCGGACGTCCCGCATGGTTCTCCGAGGTAGGCACGCGGGGCTCGAATGAGGACAGCTGCGCGTTCTGGTGGGCGGGCGACACGCTGTTCGCCGCAATCGCCGACGGCCTGGGCGGCATGGGCGGCGGCGATCGCGCATCCAGCTACGTCGTCGGGTGCCTGAAGGCGCGCGCCACGCGTGCGGCCGTCAGCGCAAGCCAGCTGGCGGAGATGATCCGGCAGGGGCACCACGGGTTGCGACAACTGCAGCAACGCCAGGCGGAGCACCGTTCGATGGCAACCACGTTGACGGTGGTCGCATTGCGGGGCAGGACGCTCGTGGCTGCCCATTGCGGCGACACGCGCCTTTACGTCGCGGGGCGCGCGGGCGTCCGGCAGTTGACCGAGGATCATTCCGAAGCCCAACGTCTGCTCAACGAAGGCCTGCTGTCCCGGAGCGGGTTCGCGAGTTATCCGCGCAAGCACATCCTCGAAAGCGCGCTCGGCATTCCGGGTGTGCCGGCGGTGCAGGAAATCGAATGCCGGGTGGACGCGGGTGACTGGCTGGTGCTGGCTTCGGACGGCGCCTACGGCAAGCTCGTCCACGACGACCTGCATGATGCCGCTCGCGCGTCGCGCACGCCGCGGCAATTTTCGGAGGCGTGCCGCCGCCTCGTCGAAGCCCGGCAACCACGGGACAACTACACCCTGGTCGTGCTGCGCGCCATGAGCCAACGGGTGCCGCCCGTGTTGCAGCGCGCGCTGCAGTGTCGCAGGGCGGACGGCACCGTTTGACGGACCGCTGCCGACTGTTTCCCCGGCCATTCGACGTGGAGCATGCCGCCAGGCTGCAGCGCCGCCGCGTCGCTGTAATCGGCCGTACGTTTTGCCGAAGTTGATGGTGACGCGGCATCCGCCGCGCATCCACCACCTGGAGCCACGGACATGCCGACCGTCAACGATGAATTCAACCGGACCTGCGTCCGCCTCGATCTCGATGCCGAGCGCTCCGGCATCTTCACCCAGGATGAAGTGTCGCTCCGTTTCAGCGAAGACGACCTGCGCGTGTTCAACGATTGCGCGGCGCGCATTGCGCCGGGTACGCCGGCGCTGGAATCGGAACAGATCGCCGGTGCGGCACGACGGCTCGCGCGCGCAGTGGGCGAGGGCAACCAGCCGCGCTTCATCCAGATCCGGATGCGCCGGGCCGGCGAGGTGCGCGCGATCCTCGACGATGCCGCATGGCATGTCGACCCCGCGCTCGTCGGGCCGATGCAGGACCTGATCGGCTACCTCGATGGTCCGGTGGCGCTGGTGCCGCTGGACGTGCCGGCGGTCGGCGGCCTGGATCGTGCGCTGCTCGTCGACATCGCAATGGAACGTTTGCGCGCCGAACTGGACGAATACGCCGATTTCTGCAGGTATCGCGCGGCCGAAGCGCAACGCCTCGGGGTTCCGGTGGCGGCGGTTTCGATCGATCGCGACGGTTGGGCGCTCGAGCGCAGCGAGGAACTTCGCCTCGAACGCCTGGTCCGCCGCGGCGGCGCCAGCCATGCGCGCGGCGGCGGTCAACCCGAAGTGTTCAGGGTGAGTTGATCCGCCGTCGAAACGGCGTGGCAGGGCACGGATTTTCGATTGCGCCGTGGCTGGAGTCCGCGGTGCCAGCAACCAGCAAGCGATCGGTCCCACGGACGGTGCCGCCGCCGAGGAGGTGGATCATGAAATGCACGACTCTCGCGATCAGCGTTTTCGCAACCGTGGCGCTCGCGTCCGGCCAGGCGGCCAGCGCGGGGCAACCGCCGTCGTCGGCGCCCACCCGCGCCGAGGTCGACCAACAGGCCATGCAGGAGGGCCCGACCACCGGACGCATCGGCTATCTCACGCACAAGGACCCGCCCGCGCCGCACCGCGCGGCCGCGCCGGTCGACCCGAGGATGCTGCGCCCGCTGACCAAGCGGGAAATCGGGATGCTCTTCAATGCATGCATCGCCTACGCGGAATGCAAGACCGCGTACGCCAAGGCCTATGAACACCACCAGGCCTTGCTGCGCGCGCAGCAGGCCAGCGCCGAGGGCGAGCCGTAAGCGGAAAGGTCCGGCGTTCCGCGATTCTGCGGCTTCGGGTTTGTTCCAGCGGACCCGAAGCCGCGTTTTTGCCATCCCCCTGGCGGCCGGACCGCGGCTGTCGCGAGCAGAAAAATGCGGCAGGCGGTGCGCTTCATCGGCACTCTTTAATGCATAATGCGGCACGACAGGCGCGCACGGGGCGCCTGCCGGCTGCGTGAGGGCGCGGCGGATGGGAAGGTTCGAGACGACACGCTGGAGTGTGGTGTTGCGCGCACGCGGCGAGCCCGTCGAAGCGCGCGCGGCACTGGAGTTGTTGTGCCGGACGTATCGGCCGCCCGTATTGGCCTTCGTGCGCAGTCGCGGTTATGCGATCGACGCCGCGGAAGACCTCACGCAAGCATTCTTCGCGCGGTTCCTGGAACGCGCGTGGCATTCCAGCGCCGATCCGGAACGCGGGCGCTTCCGCTCGTTCCTGCTGACTGCGTTGAAACGGTTCCTGATCGATGCCGATGCCGAGGCGGCCGCGCTGAAGCGTGGCGGCGGCATTCGTTTCCAGGCATTGGATGACGACGGTGGCGGCGGGGATGGGGTGGGTGAAGCGCCCGATGCCGTGTTCGAACGCGAATGGGCGCACGCCGTCCTGAACGCGGCGTTCGGCCGCCTGCGCCGGGAAGCGGAACAGGCCGGCAAGCTCGAATTGTTCAAGCGCCTCGCGGAATTTCTCGTCGAGCGACCGGACGAGAGCGAGTACGCGCGCGCGGCCGAGGAACTGCACTTGCGCCGCAACACGCTCGCGGTGGCCGTGCACCGGTTGCGCCATCGCCTGCGCGAACTGGTGCGCGAGGAATTGAGCGAAACCACCTCGAACCGTGCCGACCTGGAGGAAGAGTTGCATACCCTGCGCGGATCGATGCAGGCACTGGCCCGATGACCGGGCCGTAATCGCCGTTCCCGCTTCCCGAATGGTTCGTCCATGCGATACGCGGATCGAAATGCATGAGCCCAGCCGCCGACCACCTGCTCGAGGATTTCACCCGGACACGCTGGTCGATGGTGTGCCGGTTGCAAACCACCCGCGCCGGCGACGCGCGCGAGGCGCTGACCGAGCTGGCGTTGCGCTACTGGTATCCGGTTTACGCCTACGTCCGGCGCTGCGGCCATGCGCAGGAAATCGCGCAGGACATCACCCAGGTTTTCCTGCAGCAGGTGGCCGCCGATTTGCGCAACCACCGCAATACGCCGCCCGGCCGGTTCCGCGAATGGCTGTTGGCGCGCCTCAACACCTTTCTCGGCGGCGAGTGGCGGGAACTCGCGGGCGCGGAAGGCGCTCCCGAGGCGCCGCCCTTGCCCGAGCTCGAATCGCGCAACCGCAGCGAACACGATCCGGAGGAATCGCCGGAGCAAGCCTATCGGCGCAGTTTCGCGCTGGAAGTCTTGTCGCGCGGTTTGAAACGGCTGCGCGCCGAAGCGCGCCAGACCGGGCATCTCGACATGTGCGAGGCGCTGGAACCATTCCTGACGCGTGAACCGTTGCCGGGTCAGTACGACGAACTCGGCCACAAGCTGTCGATTCGTCCGCTCGCGCTGGTGATTGCATTGAAACGCCTGCGGCAGCGGTTCCGCGAACTGGTTCGCGAAGAGCTGGCCGACACGGTGACGTCCGCGGAAGAGTTGGCCGCCGAGCAGCAAGCGTTGCTGGTCGCGCTGGACCGGGGGCACTGAGGATGGAAGCACGGCTGCCGACGCATGACGAAAGCCAGCGGGCGCACGACTCGCCCCTGGCCCACGCGCGCGGCCTGGCGGAACTTGCCTTCGGCAGCTTCACGCGCACCACCGATCTCACCCAGGCGCGGCATCTCGCACTGATGCCGGCCGAAACGCTGGAACTGGATCTTTCGGATCCCGCGCAGCGCCATTTCGGCGACTACGAGTTGCTGGAGCACCTTGGTGAGGGCGGCATGGGCGTGGTCTACCGCGCGCTGCAGATTTCGCTCGACCGCGAGGTCGCGGTCAAGCTGCTTTCGGCGGGGCCCTGGGCTTCGCGCGAATTCGTGGCGCGTTTCGAGCGCGAGGCGCAGAACGCGGCACGCATGCAGCATCCGAACATCGTGACGGTCTACGAAGTCGGAAGCTTCGAGGGCCTGCAGTTTTTCAGCATGCGGCTGGTACGTGGCGAGAGCCTGTCGTCACGGTTGCGGCACGGCGCGAAATTCACGCCGCGCGCGGCGGCCGCGCTGATGCGCACCGTCGCCGAGACCGTCGACTACGCGCACAGCCTTGGGGTGCTGCACCTCGACCTGAAGCCCTCGAACGTGTTGCTGGACGAGGCGGGCATCCCGTACGTGGCCGATTTCGGCCTTGCGCGGCGGCTCGAAAATGCGCTGGCCGTGGACAACGACGAAGTCTCCGGCACGCCGGCGTACATGGCGCCCGAGCAGGCGCAGGTACGCGCGCACAAGCTCACCGCGGCCACCGACATCTGGGGCCTGGGTGCGATCCTTTACGAATTGCTGACCGGACGTCCGCCATTCCGCGCCGAAACGGCGCGGGACACGGTGAACCTGGTCCTGCAGGGCCAGGTGCGCGCGCCGCGTCGCTGGGAGCCTTCGTTGCCGCTCGACCTGCAGGCGATCGTGTTGCGCTGCCTCAACCGCGATCCTGCCGAACGCTATCCGAGTGCGCGCGCATTGGCCGATGATCTGTCGCGCTTCGTCGAAGGGCGGCCGGTGCAGGCACGACCGTTGAATGCGCCACAGAAGGTCTTGCGCTGGGCGCGGCGCGAACCGAAGCTCGCGACGGCAGCTGGCTGCGCGGTGGCCGCATTGGTGATCGGTCTGGTTGCCGCGACGACACAGTGGCGGCGCGCCGAGGCCAGCGCGGACACCGCGCGTGAAAGCCTGTGGGCGACGCGGGCGCAGACCGCACAAGCCGCGCTCGCCGAGGGCAATGGCTTCCACAGCCTGCGTCCGCTGGTCGCCAATCTCGCTGAAATGGAAACGGCTGGCCGTGCCGACCAAGCCAGGATCGAACGCGAACGCATCGGCACCATCCTCGCCAACGCGCCGCGGCTGGTCGGCTTCGCCCCGTTGCCGGATGGCGAACGCGGGACATCGCTTGCGATTTCGCCGGATGGCCGGCACTTCGCAGTCGCCACGATGGATAACAGGCGGGGTCTGACGCGGCGGGTACGCCAGTACGACCTGGCGACCCTGCGCGAAACCTGGTCCATCTCCACCGAGAATCGATCGTTCCTGGGAGCGGGCGGCGACTTCGGCGCAGCGAATGCCGGCTTGCGCTACACGGCAGATGGACGATTCCTGCTGGTTTCGATGATCGAAACACCGGTGGTGCCAGCGCCGCGTCGCTCGGACATGATCGCCATGGATGCACGCAACGGCAGCGTCGTGTGGCCGCAAGGCTTGCCGCAGAGGCAGACGGATATCGTTTACGACGATTCCGTGCGGCTCGCGCTGGTGCGTTACCGCTCGAACAAGTCGTGGCGCTGGCCCGACTCGGGGCAATTCTACGAAGTCGATGGATGGCGACCCGTAGGGCCACGACATACCAGCGCCACGACACTTGCGGCGGACCTCTGGCTGCCGGCGCCGGACGGAACAGCATGGCTGGGCACGCGCGATTCCGCGCGCATTGCGCTGTACGACGTGCCGAGCCTGAAGCCGCGCTGGCAACTGAACCTGCCTCAAACCAGCCTGGTGCGTGCCTGGCAATTCAGCCGCGACGGCCGGCATATCGCATTGGGCAGCGTGGACGGCGCGGTCCGCCTGGTCGATGCCGCGAGCGGCCATGTGCGGCAATTCACGACGGCACCGGAAGCGCGCGTGCAGAGCGTCGAGTTCAGTGCCGACGGCCGAACGCTGGCTGCAATAGACGAGAACGGTCAGTTCTGGACCTGGGACGTGGCCACGGGTGCAGCGCGCAGCGCGCCGCTGCGCCTCCTGCGCGGCGGAGTCTGGATCGCGCAGGTCCGGTACAACGGCGACATGCTGTTCGGCGGCGGCCTGCACGACAGCGATGCCGAGCTCGGTTATGTGATGCTGGCACCACGCGCGGTGCTCAATAACGAAGCCGTGCCTGGCACCGCACGTCTGCCCGACCCCACGCCGCTCGGCGACGCATTCGATGTTTCCGTTTCCGCGCACCGGCTGGTCACGGTGACCAGCGGTGGCCTGATCGAAGTCTGGCACCTTCCCTCCTCGCCGTTGCTTGCGGCTCGCGCCGCGCCGTTGCCGTCGCAGCGATCGACCTTCGACGGCACACAAGTCGTCGCCACGGACGACGACACGGTACGCGTGATCGATGTAGTGACGGGCGCACCGCGTTCGCCGCCGTTGCGCCATCCGGAACCCGTGCGTTTCGCCGAATTGTCGCCCGATGGCCGTGCGCTGGTGACGATCGCCGGGCGCACCGTGCGCGTGATCGACCCCGTCACCTGGCAATTGCGCGGTACGCCGGTCGTACTGCCGCAAACCCCGGAACGAGTCGCTTTCGCGCAAGCGGCGCCGGTGCTCGTGCTGACCACGGCAGAGTACGAAGGCGACGTGCGGCGCAACCGGATTCATCGCATTGATCTCGCGCGCGGCATGTTGCTGGGCGCGAAGGCCAGGGTGGACGCGCTCGTGCAGTTCGAGGTCGACCCGCAAGGCCGTCATGCCGTCGTCATGACGTGGAACAGTGCGACCCATGACGAAGCCGGCCCGCTGTGGATCGATCTCGAAAGCGGCAAGTCATCGTGCAAGCCGGCGCTCGTTGGTGTCCGCAGTTTCGCGTTTGCGCCCGACGGACGCAGCGCCTGGTTCGATGTCGCCCTGAGCGGACAGTCGAGCCTGCGTCGCTGGGACCTGCACGCCTGCCGGGAGCTCGCCGCCTACGACCGCAGACAGCGCGAAACGGATACACCCGCGCTGCTCGTGCGTGGTGATGGCGGCGTGGTCGCCCATCGCGCCGGCAACAAGGCCCTGTTGCTGGTTGGCGCCGATGGTCGGCAACAGGCCGCGCTTGGCGAGGCAATTCCCGACACGATGTACGATTTCGCGCTGAGCGCCGACGCCACCCGTGCCGCGTTCGCCAAGCGCAATGCGGTGTACCTGATCGACGCACACCAGGGTCGTCGTTTGTCCGCGCCGCTGACCGCGCCGATCACCGGCGACGATGCCATCGTCTCGCTGGCGTTCTCGCCGGACGGCACACGCCTGTTGGCGCGTACGATCAACGGCCACTGGCTGTTCTGGGAATTGCCGCACGTCGGGCTGGACGTGGCGACCCTGACACGGCTGGCGCGCGTCCTTGACCCGCTTCCGGTCGATGCGCTGTCCGCCGCGGATCTTGCGGCACTGCGCACGCGGTTGCACGAAACCGTTCCCGTCACGCAAGCTGCCGTGCCCTCAGCCGCAATCGACGTGCCCCGCTTGTTTGCGCCGGCCGCGGGCGCCGGAGTCGATGCGCGTTTCATGCCACTCGATCTTCGACGGGCCATCAACGTGCCGCTGGTCGGCGTGGTCTGGTCGGAGCCGGCCGCGCGCGGCGACCGGCCAACCCTGGCAGCCGGCCTGCAGCGCTTTCTGGGTGTTGATTACCGCATCGACGGCGGCGTGCAGTTGATCGCTGGCGGGACGGCCACTGCGCTGGGTCCGACATTGCACCGCAGCGCGGTCGTGGCCGTGCCGGATGTCGTGGCGAAGCGCGTGCACGTGCTCGCCTTCATGCACATCCCGATGAACGACAACGAGCCGCCGCGTGCTTTCGCCGACGTCGTGCTGATCGGCGCGGACGGACGTGAGACCCGCCTCGAAATCCGCACCGTGCGCGACGTGGCTACGGACGTCAATTCCGATGTCGCCGGGCGCGGCGCACGAATCGCCTTCACCGGCATCAGCAGCGCCTTCGCGCGCGAAGGCGCGCCCATGCAACCCTGGTCGGACGTGTACACGGTGGCTCTCGACGTGCCTGCGACCACCGGCCCGATCCGTGGCCTGCGCTTCGACGTCGCCGACGGGCCGATGGAGGCACCGCTGCTCTTTGCCGCGACACTCGAGCGCGCAGACACCGCCGGCGTCCGGCCGCGCACCTCGCCGGGTGGCGGCAAATGAGGGGGCGTGTGTCGTGACACCCTGCAAGCGTATCGTCGGCTGTTTGTCACTGCTGGTGCTGTGCGGCGGCGGGGATGCGTTCGCAGCCGACCCACCGCACGACGGCAGCAACACGCCGCAGCAACAAGGTTCCGATACCGCCGGGGCGGCGCAAACGCTCGGGACGATCTACGTCACCGGCAGCCACATCCGCAGCATCGACCTGGAGACCCAGCACCCGCTGTTGGTGATGAAACGCGACGACTTGCTGCGCACCGGCCTCACCGACATCGGCGTGATCGTGCAGAACATCGTCGTCAACGGGCAGACCCAGAACCGCAACATCAACAACGGCACCGACGCCCGCGAATTGGTCAACCTGCGCAGCCTCGGTCCCAACCGCACGCTGGTGCTGATGAACGGCCAGCGCTGGGTCAGCGGGCTGGACGGCGCGGTGGATCTTTCCGCGATTCCGCTGGCCCTGGTCGAACGGGTCGAAGTCCTGAAGGATGGCGCGTCGGCGATCTACGGCTCCGATGCCATCGCCGGCGTCATCAACATCATCACCCGCAGGGATTTCAAGGGCGCCGAGCTGGGTGCCTATTACGGCGAAACCGACCATGGCGATGGCATCCGCCGCGATGCCGAATTCAGTTATGGACGCAGTGGTGATCGCTGGAACGTCTCGTTCGGCATCGAGTACGCCAAGGACGATCCGGTCATGGCCGGCGACCGGACGATCTCGTCGGTACCCATCGCGGGCCTGCCGCTCGGCGCGACTGGCGTCACGTTCATGATGTTTCGTTACCACGATGGGGCCTACACCCGTATCGGAGGGCGCCCCGGCACGTCGCCGGGTGATTTCCGTCCCTTCGATTGGGCGACCGACTGGAGCATCAATTTTGCTCCATACAACTACCTGCAGACGCCACTTGAGCGCAAGGCGCTCTTTGCGCAGGCTCGTTTCGAACTGACGCCAAACGTTGCGATATCGGGTGACGTCCTGTTCAACCGGCGGCAATCGGCCCAGCAATTGGCGCCACCGCGGGTCGGGTTCGGGTCGTTCTGTTGCGGCGGGACACCCGCTGGGTTCGACGTCTCGCCCGACAACGTCTACAACCCCTTCGATGATCCGATTACCGCTTTCCAGCGGCGGTTTCTCGAAGACCGCCCGCGCCGCTGGCAACAGACCGTGGATACGAGTCGCGGGCATCTCGCCCTCGATGGCTTGTTCGATGTCGCGGGCAGATCGATCGCGTGGGGCGTGGACGTGTCGCAGGCACGTGCCGACCAGCACGAGACAGTCTTTCCCTTCCAGGACAACGCGAAACTGGCGCTTGCGCTCGGCCCGTCGTTCTTCGATGCAAGCGGGATCGCCCGTTGCGGGAGCCCGTCCGCGCCGATCGAAGGTTGCGTGCCGCTGGATGTGTTCGGGCCGCCCGGCTCGATCACACCTGCGATGCTCGACTACGTGGATGCGCAGGCCAGCAACCGGATGAAGACCGAAACGCGTGATTTCCTGCTGCACGCGACCACCACCCTGATCGAATTGCCGGCCGGCGAGTTGAACGTCGCCGCCGGTGCGGAATATCGCCACGAAAGCGGCGCCGACGATCCGGACGAATTGCTGGCCAGCGGCCGGGCCAACGGCGGGGGCGTCAATTACCGACCGACCGAAGGCGCGTACTCCGTCAGGGAAGCGTTCGTGGAATTCGAGATCCCGCTGCTGGCGGGGCACCCACTCGCGCGCCAGCTCGGTCTCGATGTGGCATCGCGCTGGTCCGACTATTCGCTGTTCGGCAGCGCGACCAATTCGCAGTTGGGATTGCGCTGGAAGCCGATCGACGACCTGCTGCTGCGGGCCAGCTACATCGAGGGCTTTCGCGCACCGAGCGTGGTGGATTTGTTCCAGGGGCTGGTCAGTGCCGGCGAAGAATCCATGGATCCGTGCGCGGCGGACAGTCACCCCGACGCGGCCACCCTGGCGCGCTGCGCCGGGGCGGGCGTTCCCGCCGGCGTCACCGATTGGGGCGGTTCGGCGGTCACCATCGGCGGCAACCCGGCGCTCAAACCCGAGATCGCGCGCACGCACACCCTCGGCTTTGTGTACGCCCCTTCGTGGCTGCCGGGGCTGGGCGTGAGCCTGGACTGGTACCGGATCCAGATCACGAACGCGATCGGCGAACGCACGCCGCAGTCGATCCTGAATGCGTGTTACATGCTGGGCGACACGAACGCCTGCTCGCTGGTCACGCGCGATCCGGTGGATCGTTCGCTGTCGAACGTCGACGCGGCCCAGCAGAACATCCCGGGAGGCCTCGAGACCGAAGGTTACGATTTCTCGCTGGACTGGCGGCGCGAGACGTCATTCGGCCAGTTCCGACTGCGCTGGGACAACGCCTACGTGAGTTATTACGGCGAAATCGGCCAGTCCGCGACAGGCGCGCTGTTGCCGGACGGTTCGCCGGCGCAAGGCAACGTGGTCGGCAAGAACGAGCAGCCGGGAGGTTTTTACGGCGTGGTGTGGCGCCTGCGCTCGGTCATGGCGCTTGCCTGGCAGCGCGGGGCCTGGAACGCATCGATCGACGCGCGCTATTTTTCGCCCATCACCGAAAGTTGCAAGTACGTCGCCGACGCGGCGAAGACTGTTGGCGATCCGGCGTTGCTCGATCTGTGCTCCGATCCCGGCCACATGCAGGACGGCCGGCGGGCGCCGCTGAATCGCGTCGGCGCGGTGGCCTACTTCGACCTGCAGGCCGGCTGGACCGCGCCATGGAACGGCCGCGTCACCGTTGGCGTGCGCAACGCCTTCGACCGCAACCCGCCGGTGGCGTACTCGGCGGCCGCCAATTCGTTCTTCCCGGACTACGACATCCCCGGCCGGTTTTTTTACGCCAGCTATCGGCAGAAGTTCTGACGCTAGAAGTCGTGATTTGCGGCGCGGAAGTAATCGTTGCGCGAGTAATCGTTGCGCGGCGTTTCCGAAATGATGGTTGAGGGGCGATCCCTCAATACCTGGTCGGCGGTGTCGACCGACTGCAACGCCGCTGCCGGGCCATGGTCCAGGAATACGTGGCGGCCCGGCAGGTTGCCGGCGGCGTGGATGTCGCCGCCAAGTGAACCGGACGCCTGAGCACTCTCCAGCAGATGGTGTCCCTTTTCGCGCCCCGCTTCGCGGGGCGCATTTTTTCCAGATACAAGGAATCCATGGCTCCCTTCACGCGACCGGGGAGCAGCGCCGGGCTATCCGAAGCGGCCGCACGCCGCGTCGTTTCGCGTCGGCCGCTGTAATCGCTACCCGGTGTTTCCGAACTGTGGATTGAGGGGTGAACCCTCACTGCCCAGGGATGCGGGCGAATCCCCATCCACGCACGCCCGTCAGGGAAGACCCGCTGCAGGTTTCGGAGGTCATCGTCATGAAACTTCGTGCAATCCTGATCGCCATCTCCCTGGCTGGTTTCGCCGGCGCCGCGGCAGCGGGCGAAACGCACACGATCATGCAGCCCGCCCAGACCATCCAGCTGCTCTCGCAGGCAACCGGCCTGACGGTTCATGAGGTCGAGATCGCGTTGAGCCCGTCCACGAATTACGAGCACCCCACCAGGTACGCATCCGTCTACCGGCGTTTTCAACAGGCCGTGGGGCGAACGATGTACGAGCGGATCATGGGCGACGGTGAACTCAGCGCGCGGCAGGTGCAGGACCTGGTCGCCATGGCCGAGGCACGTCAAGCCAAGCTGGCGGCGGCCGATCGCGAAAAGCTCGGCTTGCATCCGTGATCGCCTGCGCACACGCCCCCGCCTTGCGGGGACGTGTGCGCTTCGCGGCGTGGATCAGCGCGGCACGCGATACCCGCCGGGCACGCCGTGCGGCGACAGCGTGAGTTGCCACAACTGGTCGCGGCGGGTGCGGAAGGTGGCGGCCGAACTCGACAGGTAATACCGCCACATGCGGCGAAAGCGTTCGTCGTAGCGCGGGTTCGCCGCCGACAGTTCCGGCCATGCGGCATCGAAGTTGGCGATCCACGCCATCAGGGTCTTGTCGTAGTCGGTGCCGAAGTTGTGCCAGTCCTCGACCACGAACAGGTTCTCCAGCGCGGGCGTGACCTGTGACGCGGCCGGGATCATCGAGTTCGGGAAGATGTACTTCTCGATCCACGCGTCGGGCTTCGACGGCGTGGAGTTGACCCCGATGCAATGCAGCACCGAAAGCCCGTCGTCCTTGAGGCAGCGCCGGCACACTTCGAAATAGCTGCGGTAGTTCTTCCAGCCGACGTGCTCGAACATGCCGATCGAATACACCGCGTCGAATTTTTCCGTGACGTCGCGGTAATCTTGCAGGCGGATTTCGACCGGCAGGCCCTTGCACAGCTCGCGCGCGAATTGCGCCTGCTGCTCCGACACCGTGACGCCGACGCCCGACACGCCGTATTGCTCGGCGGCGTATTTCAGCGCCTCGCCCCAGCCGCAGCCGATGTCGAGGATCCGCATGCCGGGTTTCAGTTGCAGCTTGCGGCAGACCAGGTCGAGCTTGGCCGCTTCGGCATCGTCGAGGTTGTCCGCATCTTTCCAGTATCCACACGAATACACCAGCCGCTTGCCGAGCATCTTCGCGAACAGGTCGTTGCCGATGTCGTAATGCGCCTTGCCGATCCTGAAAGCCTTGCGCCCGCGCTGCATGTTCAGGAAGCGCGCGCGCAGGTGCGCACGCAGCGCGTCGAAATCGTGCAGTTGCTCGTCGAGGTGCGCGCCCAGCACGTGGAAGAAGAACCGGTCGAGCGACGGCGTGTCCCACCAGCCGTCCATGTAGGCTTCGCCGAGCCCCAGCGAGCCGTGTGCGAAGGCGCGCGCGAACACGCGCTCGTCGTGCACTTGCATGTCCCACGGCCGGTCGCCGTCGATGCGCACGTTGGCGTGCTCCAGCAGTTTCTGCGCTTTTTCACGCAGGACCTGGTCATGGCGCGACAGGGTGGGTTCGGTTGGCGTCGCAAGGTCGTTCATCACGCGCTCCTGTGCGAAGGTCGAAGGCTCCACAACAGCGGACACGCGGCGAATTGCAACGCCAGCGCGGCGACCACCGCGTAGAGCGGATTCCAATCGTACAACACACCGAGCAGCACGCTGCCCGCAAACCATGCGACGCCGTAGATCGCGTTGAACACCCCCATCACGGTGGCACGTTTGTCGCGCTGGATGCGCTGCGCGACCACGGCGCGGAACAAGGAGTCGTGCGCGCCGAAGCCGATGCCCCACAGGATCATGCCGGCCAGCGCCGCCCAGGTTCCGCCCAGGAACACCAACGGCGCGTACAGTGCCGGGATCAACGTTGCCCACAGCAGCACCGACAAGCCCTGTTTGTCGAACAACCTGCCCAGGACCAGCGCGGTGAGTCCGCCCGCGAGGCTGGCGATGGCATACAGGATCGGTACCACGTCGTTCGACACGATATGGTCTTTCGCCAGGTGGAATGCGATCAGCGCGAAATCGGAATAGCCCGCGGCGATCAGCGCGGTCGCCGCGAGGAATACCTTCAGTTCGCGCAGGGCTTTTGCATCGGACGCTTGCGGCACCGGATGCGGATCGAGTTCCTGCGGTTGCGGAAACTTCCAGCGCGCGATCATGAGCGTTGCCAGCGCGGCAAGCGCGGGCAACAGCAACCATGCGAAGACGTGGCGGTAACGGCCGTGCAAGAACAGCACCAGCGCCGCGATCAACGGGCCGAGCACAGCGCCGATCGAATCCAGCGCCTCGTGCAGGCCGAACGCCCAGCCGGCGCCGCCCATGTCCTTCGCGGCATACGACAGCATCGCGTCGCGCGCCGGCGTGCGCAACGCCTTGCCGCTGCGTTCCAGGATCACCAACCCGGCCGCGACCGGCCAGTTGCCCGCAAGGGCCAACGCCGGCACCGCCAGCAGGTTGATCGCGTAGCCGACGATGGTGATCGTCCAGTAGCGTTTCGTCTTGTCTGCCAGCGCTCCGGTGAACAGCCGCAGCAGATAGCCCAGCAATTCGCCGCCGCCCGCGACCAGCCCCACGATTGCGCCTGTCGCACCCAGCGTGCCGAGGAACGGGCCCCAGATCGAGCGCGAACCTTCGTAGGTCATGTCGGCGAACAGGCTGACGACGCCGATCAGCACGACGAACGTCAGCGCACGCTGGCGCGCGGTGGTGGAGGGCGTCGGCGCCGAGGTGTTCACTTCACGCCGCTGCCCAGCGCGCCGAACTCGGCCGGCAATATCGCGTAGAACAGTTGCAGGTTTTCCGTGCGCACGCGCTCGATCATCCTGTCGGCAAGTCCACGCGGCACCACGAAATCCACGCGCACGGTTTCCTGGCCGGCGAGCTCCAGGAAGTGTGCTTCATGGGTGACGCCGTGGCGACCGTAGCCTGCGATCGAGCGGAACGCGGTCCCGCCTGGAAGGCCGAGCTTCTTGGCTTCCGCGAGCAACCAGTCGTACAGCAACATGCCGCCGTGGCGGCGGTTCTCGTGCACGAAAAACCGCAGGTATACGCCCCGGGTGGGTGCGATGTCGTTCATGCGAAATGCCTCAGCATGGCTTGCATCAGCGCGAAGCCCAGGAGCGTCATCGCGAGCGAGCCGACGAGGTGCAGGCCGATGATCGCGAAGGTCCAGCCGTATTGCTGGCGCAACAACAGGGTGACCGTTTCGCCCGAGAACGTGGAAAAAGTGGTGAGGCCGCCCAGGAATCCGGTGGTGATGAACACGCGGGTTTCCGGCGAGAGCGACTGGAACTGCGCGAACGCGCCGAGGATCAGGCCCATCATCAATCCTCCGAGCAGATTGGCTGCGAGCGTGCCCAGCGGGACGGTCGGGAAAATCGGGTTGAACCACACGCCGAACAGATAGCGCAGGCAGGCACCGAGAAAGGCACCGCAACCGGTGGCGAGCAGGGCGTAGATCAGCATGTCGGGTTCGATTCCTTGTGCGTAGTCGGGAATCGTGTGCAGCGGCCGCTCGTCGGAACGAAAACGCCTACACGCCGGATTCCCGGTGGGTAGGCATCATCAGCCGGATCGCCGGCGGTTCAAAGAGGCATGCCATCTCTTGAAACCCCAAGGGTTTCAGATTTTCCGCAGCATGGTAGCGGAACTGTGGTCTGCCGGCAGCAGACCGCGCGACTCGAGGAACGCGCGCGCGTCTTCGGCGTCGTGTTCGAACCATGCGCGCGTGGAACCCAGCCGGAACGAGTAACCCCAGGCATCCATGTCGGCCAGCGCGCGTTCGCGGCCGAAGCCGGGCAGGGCGTCGGCCAGCACGATCTGCAGGTAGCAGGTGGCGTCTTCCTCTTCCAGCGAATCGCTGGCGTCGGTATGGATGGACGCGCGCCGCGCGGGATCCGCGACCAGCAGGTGGCAGGCCTCGTGCAGCAGCGAGTGCAGCGGCGTGTCGGCGCGCGCATACACGCGTGACGCAATCACGCCGGCCTCGGGTTCGCCCCAGTAGCTGCCGGGAATCGACCCGTCGTCCTCGACGCGCACCAGTTCCAGGCCATGCCGCGCGAGCAGGGCGGTCGGCGCATCGAAGCCGAGATCGGCGAGGCACAGGACTGAGTTGGCTGGTGGACCCGTCATGTTGTTCTCGCGCCGAATTTTCACGTCGTCATTCCGGGGCCGCGCGTAGCGCGGAGCCTGGAATGACGAAATGGTTTTTCCGGCACTGACAGTCAGCCACCGGTTCCAGTGGCCTTGCCTGCCTCAGGCAGCGCCACCGAAAGCTCCAGCACTTCGCCGTCGCTGTTGCGCTCTACGTTGACCTGCACCGCGTCGGCGCCGACGTGCACGTACTTGCGGATCACTTCCAGCAGTTCGTTGCGCAGCAGCGGCAGGTAATCCGGGCCGTCGCGGGTCGCGCGTTCCTGCGCGACGATGATGCGCAGGCGTTCGCGTGCGATGTTCGCGGTGTTCTTCGGGCGCGGACGCAGGAAATCGAGCAGGCTCATCGCTGTGCTCCTCAGGTTCCGAACATGCGCTTGAAGAAGCCTTTCTTCGGCGCGTCGAGGAACCGCATGGACACGTCCTCGCCGACGAGCCGCGCGACGGCATCGGCGTACGCCTGGCCCGCGATCGAGCCGGCGTCGTGGATCACGGGCACGCCGGAGTTGGACGCGGCCAGCACGTTTTCCGATTCCGGGATCACGCCCAGCACCGGGATGCCGAGGATTTCCTCGACGTCGCCGACGCTCATCATTTCGCCGGCCTCGACGCGCACCGGGTTGTAGCGCGTCAGCAGCAGGTGCTGGGGGCCGGGACCTTCGCCTTTTTCGGCGCGGCGCGTCTTCGAGGACAGCAGGCCGAGGATGCGGTCGGAGTCGCGCACGCTGGAAACTTCGGGATTCACCACCACCACCGCGCGGTCGGCGAAATACATCGCGAGATGCGCACCCTTCTCGATGCCGGCCGGCGAATCGCAGATGACGTATTCGAAGCCGTCCGCGGCGAGTTCATCCAGCACGCGGCCGACGCCGTCCTGGGTCAGCGCGTCCTTGTCGCGGGTCTGCGACGCCGCCAGCACGTACAGGTTGTCGTGGCGCTTGTCGCGGATCAGCGCCTGCTTCAAGGAGGCCTCGCCCTGGATCACGTTGACGAAGTCGTACACCACGCGCCGCTCGCAACCCATGATCAGGTCGAGGTTGCGCAGGCCGACGTCGAAATCGATGACCGCGGTCTTGTGGCCGCGCTGGGCAAGTCCGGTGGCGAGCGAGGCAGACGTGGTGGTCTTGCCGACGCCGCCCTTGCCGGAGGTGATGACGATGGTTTCGGTCAAGGAGATTCTCCGATCGTGTATTGCCGAGGTGGTGGTGTACAAAGGGTCGCCGACGCGTCGATTATTCGTGTGCAGCATGAATGCCGGATGTCACAGCGCCGCAATCTGCAGTTTGCCCGGTTTCGACTCGGCCGGCTTCGATGTGTCGTGTTCGAGCCATACCTGCACGGCGCGGCCCGCGAATTCCCTGGGCAATTCCTCGAACACCCGGTAGTGGCCGGCAATCGAAACGATCTCGGCGCGGAACTCGCTGCAGAAGATGCGCGCACTCGCGTCGCCCGACGCGCCCGCGAACGCACGGCCGCGCAGGGTGCCGTAGACGTGGATGTTGCCGTCGGCCAGTACTTCGGCGCCGTTGGCCACCGCGCCGACCACCACCAGGTCCGCGGATTGCGCGTAGACCTGCTGGCCGGTACGGACCGGATGCAGGTGTTGCAACGCCGGCTTGGGTGCCATGGCGGGAACCGCGGGTGGGGCCTCGGCCGGCGCGGACTTCGAGCCTTCATCCACGGGTTCGCTGTGTTCGGCGCGTTCGTACGCGGCGCGGAACTTCGCGATCAACGGCAGGCCGAGCCGACGCGACAATTCATCGGTGGCGCCGTCGCCGTAGGCGAGGCCCACCGGCAACATGCCGGCTTCGCGCACGGCGTCGAGCAACGCCGCCACTTCGGCGTCGGCCGGCTGCGCAGCGAGGAACGACAGGTCCACCACCACCGGCGCGCGCTGGAACAGCGACGGCGCTTCGTGCACGCGCACTTCCAGCGACGCGCGCAGCGCATCGGGGTCCGCGTTGCGCACGCGCGCGTTGGCGATGCCGACCTGGCCGAAACGCAGGTCGCAGGCTTCGAGGATTTCGGGCGGCGCACCCGTCGGGCGCGCGCTCACGCCTGGCCCGCCGCGCGCAGGTGGAGCTGGCCATCGGCCGGCATCCGGCGCGGCGCGAGCCATGGCAGGTCGGGCAGACCGTCGGGGTAGGTGTCGCGCACGAACGCATGGCAATCGAGTTCCTTCAGCAACAGGCTGACGCGGCGCCCGGATTCCGGCATCACCTGCTGGCCTACCTCGTGGAATCCGAACACGCCGTGGAACAGCAGCGACACGTCGTCGCGCGGTTCCAGGAACACTTCGCAGGCGAGGTTGGGCGAACGCACCTCGGCGAAACTTTGCACGTCGCTGTAGAACAGGCGGCCGAGGCCGTGCCCGCGATGCAGGTCGCCGATCACCACGCGGTCGATGTAGACGAACTCGCCGCAGTGCTCGCGGAACCAGAGGAAATTTGAGCTGGAGTGCGGGGTGCCGTCGCGCAGCGCGATCAGGAAGCCGGCCAGGTGGCCGTCGACCTCGGCCACGCGGAAGTAGTCGGCCTGGCGGTAGAAAGTGTCGAGTTGGGTGCCGTCCATCGGAAGGATGGACGATCCGGCGGTGTTGTTGAGCCCCATCACGGCGGCGAGGTCGTTCGCGCGGACATCGCGCAGGGTCAGGTGTGGCGTGGACGTCATCGTGATCTGCAGCGGTTTCCGGTGGGGGCCGGCGTGACTGCGGCCTCATGGCCGGTCATTATCGCATGTCTGCCGCGCGAGGTCGCGCCTCGCCACTGCAACGCCGCGGAAAGGCAGCGAACCTTGCCTGCAAAAATTCCGTTGGCGATCCCGGCTTGGCTGGCTACCGCTGCGGAGCAACGCGGCTCGCGCGGCACGGCGTCAACGGGCCCCAATGAGAACCTTCCGGGTGAGTTATGATCGGCCCGTGCGGCGACCATCCTTCAGTCCGATTGCCCTGCTGCGGTATGCGGGCCTGATCACGTACGCTTGTGTGGGCGTGCCGCTGGTCCAGCGCGACTGGATGCTGAACAGCCTGTCCGAGCCGAGCAACGCCGTGCACGTGGCGCGCGCGCTGCATGCGCAGAACCACATCGACATCCTGCTGTGGGCCAGCTGTTACGTGATCTTCGGCGTGGTGTACTGGCTGCTGACCCGCGACCTCGGCTCGCGCCGGTACTGGGGCGCCAAGCTGCTCGCGCTGCTGGTGCTGGTCTGCGTCGCGCTGGCGATTTCGTGGTTCAGCGCGAGTGGACTGGGCGCGATGCTGCTGGTGGTGGTGGGCACGGTCCTGCCGTGGCTGTTGCCGTTGCCGATTGCGGTCGCCTGGCTGGTGCTGCAGAACGTCGCATGCATCCCGGTGTTCGCCATCACGTTCCCGAACATGAACGTGGGCACGGCGACGTTGCAGGCCAGCCTGTACCTCGGCTACTCGGCGCTCGCGTTCGTGGCCTCGGTCGTCGCCCGGCAACAGACCGGTGCGCGCGAGGAACAGCGCCGGCTGAACTCCGAACTGCGCGCCACCCGCGCGCTGCTGGCCGAGTCCAGCCGCATCGGCGAGCGCATGCGGATCGCGCGCGAGCTGCACGATCTGGTCGGCCACCACCTGACCGCGCTCAGCCTGAACCTGGAAGTCGCCGGGCACCTGGTCGTGAACCGGGACGCTTCCGACCACGTCGCGCGCGCGCGCACCACCGCCAAGCAGTTGCTGGCCGACGTGCGCGAGGTGGTCAGCGAACTGCGCGACGACGAGGACATCCAGCTCACCGACGCGCTTCGCGACCTCACCGAGGGCGTGCCGGGGCTCACCGTGCACCTGGAATTGCCGCCGCGTTTCGCGGTGAGCGATTCGCGGCGCGCGCAGGTGTTGCTGCGCTGTACCCAGGAAATCGTCACCAACGCCGTGCGGCACGCGCGCGCGCGCCACCTGTGGTTGCGGTTCGAGGAGGGTGCCGGCGGTATGCTGGTGCTGAAGGCCCGCGACGACGGTTGCGGCGCGGTCGAGGTGAAGCCCGGCAACGGGCTGCGTGGCATGCGCGAGCGGCTGGCCGAGGTGGGCGGGCAATTGGCGATCCGGACGCAACGCAACCAGGGGTTCGTGCTGGAAGCTTCATTGCCGGTCGAGCGGGGCGGGTGAACGACGCATGGCGACGGGTTGCGCGTCGGGTGACCGGCGCTTGCGTGGCACTTTCATCTAGCGAGGGTGGGGTCAGTCGATGATTTCCGTGTGTCTCGTGGACGACCAGACGCTGGTCCGGCAGGGTATCCGTTCGTTGCTGGAACTGTCGCCGGACATCCAGGTGGTGGCCGAATGCCAGGATGGCGCGGCAGCGCTGGAGACGATTCCGAAGGCGAAGCCCGACGTGGTGCTGCTGGACATGCGCATGCCCGGCAAGAGCGGCCTCGACGTGCTCAACGCGTTCGCGGCGCAGGGCAAGGTGCCGCCGACCATCATCCTCACCACCTTCGACGACGACCAGCTGGTGCTGGCGGGCCTCAAGGCCGGCGCACGTGGGTACCTTCTGAAGGACGTCTCGCTGGAACAACTGGTCGATGCGGTCAAGACCGTCGCCGGCGGCGGTTCGCTGATCGCGCCGGTGGTGACCCAACGCCTTTTGGCCGGGGTAGGGCGCATCCACAACCAGTTCACCAGCCTCGGCCAGCCCGATCCGCTGACCGATCGCGAAACCGAAATCCTGCGCCTGATGTCGGGCGGCTACAGCAACAAGGAAATCGCGAACTCGCTGAAGGTTGCCGAAGGCACGGTCAAGAACCACGTGTCCAACATCCTTTCCAAACTGGGCGTGCGCGACCGCACGCGCGCGGTGTTGAAGGCACTGGAGCTGGGGATTGTCTAGCTAGTATCCTGCGGTAGAAGCGGCTGACGTCCAGAGTCAGGCCATGGAAGGCCGCTCTGGTGTCCGTTGAGCGCGAATAGCGGAAAGGTTGCACCACACTTCAACGAAACGGTGATCAGGGACGATCGCACAAATATGCCATAGCGCGAACGCCCCGAAGGCGCTACCATCCGCGATTCATGTGTTTGACCACGGCGCGCGGCCTGCCGGTCCATTCGGACGGGACAAGCGTCGGCCATTCGAACAAGCCGTCCGGAGATCCCTGGCATGACCCGTGTGCTCGAATTCGTCGTCGCCCTGATCATGGTGTTCATACTGGCCGTGATCGTGGGGTTGTTCCTGCCCAGTCACGCGCACATCGAGCGCTCGATCGAGATCAGTCACAACCCGCAGCACATCTACGACGTGCTGAACAATTTCCGCCGCTTCCAGGATTACGCCGGCGGCGAGCTGCAGGCACAGGACCCCAAGGTGAAGTTCACGCTGTCGGGCCCTGCCTACGGCCCCGGCGCCACGTTCAACTGGACCGGCAGCAGCGACACCATCGGCAGCGGCACGCTGGTCAACCAGTCGGGCAACATCGACCTGGCCGGCAAGAGCACGGTGACCTGGGGCATCACCAACGACTGGCACGGCAAGAACAAGACCTTCACCTTCGATGTCACGCCACGCCAGGGCCAGCGCGTCAGCACCGTCACCTGGGGTTACGACGTCGACTATGGCTGGAACCTGATCGACCGCTACTCGCAGCTGTGGATCCACGGCGCGCCGGCCACGATGATCCAGTACGGGCTGGATTCGCTGCAGAACATGCTGGCGGGCATCCCCAACATCGATTACGGCAAGCTCAACCCGGGCCTGTACAAGGCCGACGCCACCCCGGTGCTGCTGATTTCGACCAAGGCCACCCGCACGCTGGACGACATCGACACCGCCAAGGCCGACGCGCTCAAGCAGATCGAAGGCGTGATGGGCAAGCTGGGCGTCAAGGCGGCCGGTCCGACCACCACCATCACCACCGATTGGGGCGATACCAATTACACGTTCGACCTCGCCGTGCCGATCGACAGCACCACGGTCACGATCGACGGCAAGCCCTACGATTTGACCAAGCTGCCGCCGCGGCCCACCCCGGAACAGATGGCCGCTGCCCCGGCGGCATCTGCCAGCGCCGGTCAGCCGGCTTCGGCCTCGTCCGCGGCGGAAACGGCCGAGGGCAGCCCCGCGCCGGGCAGCCTCGACAAGTTGAACCAGCTCATCGTCAACGACAGCGTGCGCGCAAGGATGATCCCGGAGCGCGAAGTGCTGGAAGCCGAGTGGACCGGCGAGGCCGGCATCCCGCTGATGCGCATGGCGCTCCAGGCCTATGCCGGCACCCACGGTTACAATTTCAACGAAGCCACCGGCCGCCTGTACGACCAGCTCACCTCGCTGCCGAGTGTGTCGAACGCGGACCAGGTCTACCGTGTGTTCCTGCCGGTGACGAATGCGCCCGCGCAGACGCCCGAGCAGATGTCCGGCCGTGCGGCGCCGCTGACCGCGCTCGACCCGACCATCTGGTCCAGCGCGGCACCGAAGCCGGCCGAGACGGAAAAGAAGGCGGAGCCCAGGAAGCCTGCAAGGGCGAGGCAGCGCCACCGCCGCTGAACATCGCACCTGCAATGAACGAGGAGGCCCGCCGTGTGCGGGCCTTTTCGTTGGCGTGGCGCCACTGCTGGGATTCTCCTTGGGTTGCCGATCGAGCTTCGTACGAGCATTCGACGAATAGCCGTCCGCGGCGTGGAGCTGGCTTGCGCTTCCCTGTTCGGTCGCTCGCCTGCGGACCTCGTCGAAGCGGCGCGTGGTGTCCGGCATCATGCGAACGCCGCTTCTTGCCCTGCTAGAGTTTGCGCACGCATTCGCGCGGCTTGTTGGCAATGATCGAAACCGAACACCTCGGCAAACGTTACAGCCGGATCGATGCCGTGGCCGACCTGAGCCTCAAGGTCGCACCGGGTCAGGTGTTGGCGTTGCTGGGTCCGAACGGTGCGGGCAAGACCACCACGATGCGGATGATCGCGGGGTTCCTGATGCCCGGGTCGGGGCGGGCGAGGGTGTGCGGCCATGACGTCGTGGCCGAGCCGCTGGCCGCGCGGCGCGCACTCGGTTATTTGCCCGAAGGCGCGCCCAGCTACGGCGAACTCAGCGTGGCTGAGTTCCTTGCCTTCGCCGCGCGCGTGCGCGGACTGACCGGCGTCAGCGGAAGGCGCGGCCTCGACGAAACGATCGAGCGCCTGCAGTTGCAGCCGGTGCTTGCGCAGGGCATCGAAACCTTGTCCAAGGGCTATCGCCGGCGTGTGTGCCTGGCGCAAGCCTTGTTGCACGACCCGCCCGCACTGATCCTCGACGAACCCACCGACGGGCTCGATCCGAACCAGCAGCGCGAGGTGCACGCGTTGATCCGCAACATGGCGCGCGATCGCGCGATCATCGTTTCCACCCACGCGCTCGGCGAGGTCCGGGCGGCGTGCAACCGGGTCGCGATCCTGGCGCAGGGCCGCTTGCGCGTGGAGGGCACGCCCGCGGAACTCGAGCGGCAATCGCGCTTCCACCACGCCGTCAGCTTCCGCGCGCCCGCCAGCGCACTCGCGTGCGAGATGCTGGGTCGCCTGCCGGAAGTCGATGCGGTCGAGGTCGATCCTGTGGACGGCCGCGTCACGGTGTTCCCGCGCGACGGGCAGGAAATATTCCACGCGGTGGTGAAGCTGCTGGACGAACAGCGCGTGCGCGTGGACGAGCTGCAACTCGAACGCGGACGGCTCGAGGACGTGTTCCGGCGCGTCACCGGCGATGCGGATGTTGCGCGTGCGGCATGAAAAGCCAGGCAGTCCGCAAATGAACGCAAAGAACGCAAATGAAATCTGGAGCCATGCAAACCTGCATTCGCGCTCGTGCGCAGATGAACTGCTTTTTTCGAGTTTGATGCGAGGGTTGCTCGACAATGAGCGCGAATCAACGCAAATGATTTCTGATTGGACTGCTCTGGCTTTTATTTGCGTTCTTTGCGTTCATTCGCGGATGGATTGTTTTTTTGCACGCTCCCCGCGATCTTGCACGGCGGCCGTGAAGCCATGTCCAGCATGACCGCGAGCGCCACGCCGGATCGGCGCGGCAGCCCGTTCGCCGGGGTGTTCCTGCGCGAACTGCACGGTTACCTGATCACGCCGGTGGCGTGGTTGTTCAGCGTGATCTTCCTGTTGTCGGCAGGTGCGTTCACGTTTTACCTCGGCGCGTTCTTCGAGCGCGGACAGGCCGACCTCGATCCGTTCTTCCGCTTCCATCCGTGGCTGTACCTGGTGCTGGTGCCGGCGCTGGCGATGCGGCTGTGGGCCGAAGAGCGCCGCAGCGGCACGCTGGAATTGCTGATGACGCTGCCGATCCGCGCCTGGCAGGCGGTGCTGGCGAAGTTCCTCGCCGCGTGGCTGTACATCGGCGGCGCGCTGGCGCTGACCTTCCCGATGTGGTTGACCGTCAATTACCTCGGCCAGCCCGACAACGGCGTGATCCTTGCCGGTTACCTCGGCAGTTTCCTGATGGCCGGCGCATTCCTCGCGATCAGCGAGTGCCTGTCGGTGCTGACGCGCAGCCAGGTGATCGCCTTCATCCTCGCGCTCGCGGTGTGCTTCTTGTTCCTGCTCGCCGGCGACCCGCTGGTGCAGCAGCCATTGCTGGCGCTGGGCTCGGAGCGTGTCGCCGACGCGCTGTCCGGCTTGAGCCTGCTCGCGCACTTCCAGGCGATCGCGCGCGGCGTGCTCGATCTCGGCGACATCGCCTATTTCGTGTTGACCATCGTGTTCTGGCTCGCCGCGAACACGCTGGTGCTGGCGGCGAGGCGCGGCGGATGATCGCGCGCGGCTTCTGGCACAAGCGCCTGTGGCTGGCGTTGCCGTTGCTGGCGACGTTGTACGTGCTGCTGGTGCTGGGCGCGTCACGCTGGCTGGGCGGTGTGCGCGTCGACCTGACCCAGGACAAGCTTTACACGCTGTCACCCGGGACCCGCGACATCCTCGGCCGCCTGGGCCAGCCGCTCGACCTGACGCTGTACTTCTCCGATCGCGCCAGCCACAACTTGCCGCAGTTGCGCGCCTACCACCAGCGCGTCGTGAACATGCTCGATGAAGCCGTGCGCGATTCGCACGGACGGGTGCGCCTGAAGCTGGTCGACCCGTTGCCGTTTTCCGAGGACGAGGATCGTGCGACGGCCGCCGGCCTGACTTCGGTGCCGGCCGAGGGCACGGGCGAGCCGATCTTCTTCGGCCTCGCCGGACGCAATGCCGACAAGGACCGTAGCGCGGCCATCCCGTTTTTCCTGTTCGCCAAGGAACGCTTCCTCGAATACGACATCGCCAAACTGCTGTACGAACTCAGCGCGCCGCACAAGCCGCGCGTGGCGATTTTCAGCGGGCTGCCGATCTGGGGTGGCGCCGATGTCGACGGCAACCCGGCGCCGGCGTGGACCGCGTTGCAGCAACTGCAACAGTTGTTCGAAGTGCGCCGGCTGGACGACGCATCGCTGGCGACGTTGGGCGACGATGTCGACGTGCTGGTATTGATCCAGCCGAATGGACTCTCGCAAGCCGACGTGCAGGCGGTCGATCATTACGTCCAGCGCGGCGGGCGGCTGCTGGTGTTCGTGGACCCGGATTCCGAGGTCGATGGGGACACGGCTTCCGATCTGCCCGCGCTGTTCCATGCGTGGGGCGTCGCGTTCGATCCCGAACGCGTGCTGCTGGACCGCTCGCGCGCACTGGTCGTGCAATCGCCGCTCACCGGAGCGCCCGTGCGCCATCCGTCGGTGCTGGGGTTGACCGGGGACGAGTTCAACCATCGCGACCCCGTCACCGCCGTGCTCAATCTGATCGACGTGTCCTCGAGCGGTTATTTCAGGTTGTTGCCCGACGCGGCGATCCGGCTCGATCCGCTGATCCAGAGCACCACCGAGGCGATGTCGGTGCCGACCGCGCGGGTGCGCGACGCGCGCGATCCATCGGTGCTGTACGGAGGCTACAAGCCGGACGGCGAGCACTACGCCATTGCGGTGCGGTTGGTCGGCGCATTGCCCGGCGCGTTTCCGGCCGATGCTCCCGCCAAGCCGCCCGCGCACGAGCCCGAAGTGATCCTGGTCGGCGACACCGACCTGTTGGCGGACCGGCTTTGGGTCCAGGCGGGCACGTCCCCCGGCCCGGCCCTGATGAGTCCGTTCGCCAACAACGGCGATTTCTTCGTGAATGCGGTCGACGATCTTGCCGGCCCTTCCGACCTGATCGCGATCCGCGGCCGCGCCGTCGACGAACGCAGGTTCACGCGCGTGGAGGCATTGCGCCGCAATGCCGACGACAAGTTCAAGGCCAAGCAACTGGAGCTGCAGGCCGAACTGAGCGATACCGAACAACGCATCGCCCAGCTCAAGCAGGCCGGGCATGGCCATACCGGCACGGCGGCCCAGAAGGCCGCGGTTGAACAGTTCACGCAGCGCAAGTTGGAGATCCGCGGTGAACTGCGCGCGGTGCAGCGCAGCCTCGACGCAGACATCGAAAAGCTTTCGATGTTGCTGAAATTCATAGATATCCTGTTGATGCCTATCCTGGTGGCGTTGCTCGGATTGGCGTACGGGGCGTGGCGCATGCGCCGGCGTCGTGCGGGCGGCGCATGACGATGGGTCCGGAGGTCGCCGCGGTCGGAAAACCCTTGCGCTGGCCCGCGCTCGCCGCAGCCGCTGCCGGGGCGAGTGCGGTGTTGTTGGGCGCGCTTGGCGCGCACGCGCTGCGCAGCGAGTTGCCGGCGCCGATGCTGGGGGTCTGGGAAACCGCGGTGCGATTCCAGTTCTGGCATGCATTGGCCCTGGCGGTGTGCGCCACTTCCGTGCGCCGGACGCAGGCGCGGCAATTCGCGGCCACGCTGTTCGCGCTCGGCATCGCACTGTTCTGCGGGAGCCTGTACGCGCTCGCGTTGGGCGCTCCGCGCGGCGTCGGCATCGTGACGCCGCTCGGCGGTATTGCGTTCATTGCCGGCTGGATCGCCTTGGGCGCGATGCTTTTCAGACAAAAACAATCTTGAGGACTATTTGATGGCAGGCACCTTGATACCACGCGGCTTCGACATGCAAGCCGCCGTGATCCACCTCGGCAAGCGCGACCGCAAGCTGGCAACGTGGATGCGCCGGATCGGCCCGATCGAGCGCGATTTCAACGAACGCTTCGACCCGGTCGATGCGCTGGCGCACTCGATCCTGTACCAGCAGCTTTCCGGCAAGGCCGCGGCGACCATCGCGGGCAGGGTGGAGGCGCTGATGCCGCGCGGGCACAAGATCACCGCGCGCGGACTCGATGCGGTGAACGACGAGTCCTTGCGCGGCGCGGGTGTGTCGCGCAACAAGGTCGCCGCGCTGCGCGACCTCGCGGAAAAATCGCACGCCGGCATCGTGCCGACGCCGGCGCAACTCGCGCGCATGCCCGACCAGGACCTGATCGATCATCTCATCCAGGTGCGCGGCATCGGCCGCTGGACCGTCGAGATGCTGCTGATGTTCCGGCTCGGCCGTCCCGACGTGTTGCCGGTGCACGACCTCGGCATCCGCAAGGGCGCGCAGATCGTGCACCGTTTCCCGGAAATGCCCGACCCGCTGGCGTTGCAGGAATTCGGCGAACGCTGGGGCCCGTTCCGCACCCTCGCCAGTTTCTACCTGTGGCGCGTGGTGGAAGCCGCCAATCCGCCCAAGCCCAACGCCAGGCCGGTGAAGCGTTCGCAGGATTGACCTGATGGCCGGCGAATGGAAAGCGCGATGGTGATTTCTTCCACCGCGCACGCATTGAATCATTGATCGAGGTTTCAAGACCCCGAGGAGTGCTTCCATGAAAGCTGATCAACTGTGCACTTCAAACTTGATGCTACGGCTTAACACCTTGAATGCTCGCACGCAACCAACCGACTAGGCCTGGCGGCATACAGAATGCGCCGTTGTTGCTGAGCGCGATAGTAATGCCGACTTCTGGATTGAGCATTGCAACAATCTTGCCTCCAACCTCGCGGATAGCCTTTTGCTCCTCTGATACTGAGAAGTTTTGCATGTGCTCGGAGATTGAAATGTACGGCTTGCCATCTTGGCGGTTGTGAAATACCTGAAACCGAAAGTCGCTTGTCTTTGGCCCACTGTCTTTGGAATTGATCCGGATAAAAAAGTAGGTGTTGGCAAACCGCTCCCACGCTGGCGTGTAATCTTCGGTTGCTTTGCACGACATCAGGATGCCCTCAAAGTCGGCACCGGTTTGCGGAGCACTCGCAACGGAAGGTGGCACAGAAGGTTTTGTGGTACGCCGAAAGAAGTTCTTCATAAGCCCTAACGCTTAGTAGGTTTCAAATTGCAACATAACTCCGCAGCCTCACGCGACCGGGAGAGCCAGTACTGCAGGTTTACCCACGCGTGAATCAATGGCTTGCGCCGCTCGCGCCGTCTAATTCCGCAGCCTGTTCTTGCAATCTTTCCGGAGCAGCGGCTGAACCCCGCCGCGATCTTCCTACTTTGAAGCGGGCCAAGCAAGCGTCGGCGGTGGCGCTGCGATGCATTTGTCGTTCTGCTGGCTGGCGTCACGTATCTTGGATGCTCGTGACGAGTTCGATCCAGTGTGCCAGCACCAATGCCATGGGCGAACCGGGGTTTTCGCGAGGTGCCGGGGGCATCTCGCGCCGGCGAGTGACCGGCCATGGATGGCCGGGCCGGCGCCACGCGCCATGGATGGCTAATGCGACGATGTTCGGCGGCGCCAGCACCAATGCCACGGCTCATACGCGATCCCGTGCGCGTTGCCGCGCGGGTAGGACAGCGTGAAGCCGAAGTCGCGCGCGTGCCGGGTCAACCACGCGAACGCGGATGAGTGTTCGAATTCTTCTTCCAGCGCCGCGAAGCCGGGCGTGGTCAGGTCCAGGCAACGGCCGCTGTGGTGTTCGCTGTAGCCGGGCGCGGCGCTGACCCGCAGGATGTCGTCGATCGGCTGGCCGCGTGCGAGCTTGCGCTCGACGATGCCGAGCTGGTATTCGATCGAACGGAACGCCGAGACGACCTGCAGGTCGACGCCGTCGCGCGTGGCGCGCGCACGTATCGCGGCGAATGCGCGGGCGGCGCGCGGTTGCAGCCATTGTTCGCGCCCGTGCACGTCGCGGCCGATCGAAACCAGTCGCACGGGTTCGCGTTGCAGGCGCAGCTTGCGGGTGCGCCCGTAATCGCGCGGTACGCCGAGTGCGAAGGCGCGTTCCAGCAGCGCATGTCGCTCGGTGTCGTCGCGGCAACGCCGCGGCGCGAGCGCATCATTGCCGCTGCCGGTCGGCATGCCCGTTGTCCGCGGGGATCGGCACGATGCGTCCGGCGGGCCGGGTGTAGCGGCTGGATCGCGGTTGCGGATTCTCAGCCACCGGATGTCGGTGCGGAACCGGAAGGCACGGCGGCGGGACGCAGGAAGAATCCCGCGACCTTGCCGTCGGCATCGCAGGCCACCTGTGCGTTGACGCCGCCCTTCTCGAATTGCAATGGCAGGGTGATGACGGCATAACCCTCGTACATCATGTTCTGCGGCGTGCCGTGGCCCTGCAGTTTGCCGGCCTGTTCGCCGACCTGTTTCCAGACTGCACCGAGTCTGTCGGCGTCGAGATTGGCCTGCATGTTCGCATCGAAATCCGCGGTGGCCGCCTTGGCGTCGCCTTTTTCCAGGTTGTCGACCAGGGCGTTGGCAGCGTTGGTGCAAGCCTCGATCCGGGCGGCATCGGCCTGGCCGGCGACCGCGTTCGCGTGTGCCTTGGGCGCGGGGTGGGGACGGGCGCTGGCCGCCGGATGCTGCGCGGCCGCGAATGTCGAGCCGGCCAGGATCAGCAGGGTTGCGGCAAGAAGTACGCGTGGCATGGAAAGCTCCTTCGTGGCAGACCACAGGTGCAGGTCGAGTCTATAGGTGGATCGATGTTGCGATCGTGGCGGTTCGCGGCGCTGCGAGGTTCGTCACGTCGGGCGCTTGAAATACAGGACCGTGAAGCGGGCCCCGTAAGCATGCATGGTCGACACGAGTTCCCAGCCGCTGCGGCCGGCTTCGTTCAGCGCGGTTTGCAGTGCATCGGGATTGTCGCGCCCCCACATGTCGGTCTTCACTTGAATGACCTTGTATTGCCAACCCTGCGTCACGGCCATGTCGCTTCTCCTCTCGTGTCACGGTTTCTTCGACGTCGGTTCCGGCTTCAGGCGCCCCGCCTTGCGCAGCGCGTCGCGCAGCACGTATTCGATCTGCGCGTTCAGTGAACGCAGCTCGTCGTTCGACCAGCGCTGCATCGCTTCCAGCACCGCCGCGTTGATGCGCAGCGGGTAGGCTTTCTTGCCCTTGTCGGTGCTCATTTGCATCAGGACGCGCGCTGTCGTGGAAAGTCGGCCATGGATGGCCGGTTTTGATCCTCGTGATCAGGGATGATCACTGATACAAGGTGCCGGTGTTGAGCACGGGCTGGGTGCCTCGCTCGCCGCACAGCACCACCAGCAGGTTGGACACCATCGCGGCCCGGCGTTCCTCGTCCAGTTCCACGATGTGTTGTTCGCTCAACTGCGCCAGCGCCATCTGCACCATGCTGACCGCGCCTTCGACGATCCGGGTGCGTGCGGCGATGATCGCGCCGGCCTGCTGGCGTTGCAGCATCGCCTGCGCGATTTCCTGCGCGTAGGCGAGGTGGCTGATGCGCGCCTCCAGCACCTCGACGCCGGCCTTGCCGAGGCGTTCCTGGATCTGTTCGCACAGGTGCCGGGTGATCTCGTCGCCGTGGCTGCGCAAGGAAGGCTTGCCGTCCTCGTGCGAATCGTAGGGGTAGTTTTGCGCCATCTGCCGCAGTGCCGATTCGCTCTGGATGTGCACGTAGTTTTCGTAGTCGTCCACCTGGAACACGGCCTCGGCGGTGTCCACCACCTGCCACACGATCACCGCGGCGATTTCGATGGGATTGCCATCGGCATCGTTGACCTTGAGCCTGGACGATTCGAAGTTGCGCACGCGCAGGCTCACCGCGCGCTTGCTGTAGAACGGGTTGGTGCAGCGCAAGCCGGTTTCGCGCGCGGTGCCGGCGTAACGGCCGAACAGCAGCATCACCACGCCCTGGTTCGGTTGCACCTGGAAGAAACCGCGGCACAGGAATGCGACGACCGCGAACACGATCACCGCGACCACGATGGCGGGGATCATGTTGTGGCTGGCACCCCACACGAACAGCGCGGCGCAGCCGAGGAACAGCAACACGAACAACACGGCAATGGGGATGCCGGACAGCGAGGAAGCCCTGGTTTCGTTCATGGGAGTCTCCGGGTTTGTGGCAATAAGATATCATTGTGATATCTACCGTGCAAGCATGGACGCCACGGCTTGTGCGTGGCGGGGATGGTTAGAATCACCGCCACGGGATTGAATGGAGAAGCATCGAGATGAACGCAGCAGGCACGCCCGGTTGGTCACTGATCGCGGTCGAGATACTCGCTTCGATCGTGTTGTTGCTGCTGCTGGTCGGGCTGGCGTTGGCGGCGGCATTGTTCGTCTACGACCGCCTGCAAACCCGCAACGCGATCCTGCGCAACTACCCGGTGATCGGTCATTCGCGCAAACTGCTGCAGCACTTCGGCGTGTTCTTCCGGCGGTATTTCTCGGCGTTCGATCGCGAGGAACTGCCGTTCAATCGCGCCGAACGGGTCTGGGTGCATCGCGCCTCGGTCAACACGGACAACACCCGTGCGTTCGGTTCGACCCGCGACCTGCGCGTCGAGGGCGTGCCGTTCTTCGTCAACGCGCCTTTCCCGGATCTCGGCGGGGAGTCCGCCGAACCGATACCGCTGCTGATCGGTCCGCATGCGCGCAAACCGTATTCGCACGCCGCGTTTTTCAACATTTCGGCGATGAGTTTCGGCGCGCTGTCGGCGCCGGCGGTGCGCGCGCTGTCGCGCGGCGCCGCCAAGGCCGGCATCTGGCTGGATACCGGCGAGGGCGGGCTCGCGCCGTACCACCTGGAAGGCGATTGCGACGTCGTGTTCGAGATCGGTACCGCGAAGTACGGCGTGCGCACGCCGGACGGGCGCCTCGACGACGACAAGCTGCGCGCGATTTGCGCGCACGAGCAGGTGAAGATGGTCAGCATCAAGCTGTCGCAGGGCGCCAAGCCTGGACTCGGCGGCCTGCTGCCGGGCGCCAAGGTGACGCCGGAAATCGCGGCCATCCGCGGCATCCCGGTGGGCGTGGATTCGATCAGCCCCAACCGCCACCCGGAAATCGGCAATGTCGAACAGTTGCTGGATTTCGTCGGGCACGTGCGCGGGGTGAGCGGCTTGCCGGTCGGTTTCAAGGCCGTGCTCGGCGGCATCGAATGGATCCGCGAACTGTGCACGGAAGTGCACCGGCGCGGCCTCGAGAGCGCGCCCGATTTCATCATCGTCGATGGTTCCGAAGGCGGCACCGGCGCCTCGCCGCAGACGTTGATGGAAGGGGTCGGCTTGCCGTTGCGCGAATCGCTGCCGATGCTGGTGGATGTCCTGGTCGAACAGGGCCTGCGCGAACGCATCAGGGTGATCTGCGCGGGCAAGTGCGTGACCGCCTACGAAGTCGCGTGGGCGTTGGCGATGGGCGCGGACTTCGTTAACTCCGCGCGTGGCTTCATGTTCGCGCTGGGCTGCATCCAGGCCATGCGCTGCAACCGCAACACCTGTCCGACCGGCATCACGACGCACGACCCGCGCCTGCAACGCGGGCTGGTGGTGACCGACAAGGCAGAACGCGTGGCCAACTACGCGCGCAACCTGATGCACGAGGTCGGCATCATCGCGCACAGTTGCGGCGCGGGCGATCCGCGCGGCCTGCGCCGCGAACATTGCCGGGTGGTGGTGGACGACGGTTTGTCGCGTTCGCTGCAGGACCTGCACCCGTATCCGCGGGTGCAGGCCGGATGAGGCAACACTCAGGATGCGGGCGCGGCGGCACCCGCGGGCGGCCTGGCGACCGTTTCCTGCGACGACACCGCGCGCCAGTCGCCGTCGATGCACGCGAAGACGTCGCTGAACGACACCTCGGCGGTCCAGCCTTGCGCGCTGGAATGCACCCGGTTGGTGCCGGTCGCAACCGCGGTGTCGCCCCATGTGCGAACCTGCAACGCGCTGATGCGTTGCGTCTTGCCGGCGTCGGGCCGCAACGCGTCGAGCAGCGCCTGCTTGTCGCGCCGGTGGCCCTGCCAGTCGATGTCCACGTAATCGTCGGCCAGGATGGCGGCAAGGCCGCGCCGGTCGCCGTGCGCGATGTCCGCGATCCAGCGCCGTTCGAGCCGCGCGATGTCCGATCGATCCTTCGCGGCATCGACCTTGCAGGACGCAGCATGCGCGTGCGCCACGGACACCGAAGGCATCGCGACCAGTGCCAGCACAGTCGCCGCCAGCAGCAACCCGGGATTCGTCATTCGGCGTGGCCGGCGTGCAACGACGTCCAGCCGCCCGGGCCGAGCACCTGCAGTCCGTCGAAGCGCGACTTGTAGCCCATCTTGGGGTGGTTCGCGATCCAGTAGCCGAGGTACAGGTGCGGCAGGCCTCGACTGCGCGCGAATTCGATCTGGCGCAGGATCGCGTAGGTGCCCAGTCCGCGCCTCGGCAACTCGGGATCGAAGAACGTGTACACCGCGGACAGGCCGGTTTCGCAGACGTCGGTGACGGCCACCGCGACCAATTTTTCCGCGAGGCGGAACTCCAGGAACACGGTGGGGCTCCACGGCGCGGTGAGGAAATGCGAGAAATCCTCGTCGCTGGCTTCGTCCATCCCGCCGCCCGGGTGGCGCGCGCGCAGGTAGCGCGAGTACAAGGCCTGGCGTTCGCCGGTCAGTCCGGGTTCGCACTCGGTCATCTCGATGTCGTGGTTGACCGCGAGGCAGCGGCGCTGGCTGCGGTTCGGCGTGAAGGTGGCCACCTCGATCCGGCAGGGTTCGCAGGCGTGGCAGCGCGGACAGTGCGGGTGGTAGATGTGGCCGCCGGCACGGCGGAAGCCGCGCGCCAGCGACAACGCGTACAGCTTGGGCAGGTTCGGCGCGGCCGGGTCGAGCACCAGGTTCTGCGCGGTGCGCGCACGGAAGTAGCCGCAGGCATGCGGCAGGGTCTGGAACAGGCGGACGCGTTCGCTGCGCAGGGTCATTGCGGCGTCACCACACTGAAATCAGCTTTGCTCCGTAGATGGCGACGGCGATGCACACCGCGACCAGCACCGCTGTGCGGATGCGGGCCGCGATTTGCGCGGGACCGCGGCCGCCGGTTTTCCGGAAACGGAAGGCGGCAAGGTCTTCGGCGTAACGCGTCACCGGCTCGATGCCGATGTCGCGCATCAGCTTGCGCGCGCGGGTGTGGTCGCCGGCGTGGGTGACCCACACCGCCGGCCAGCTGTCGCTGGCGCCGGGGCGGGCATAGGAAAACTGCTTGTAGCTCTTGCTGTCGTAGGCGCGACGGTTGGTGACGCGGGTGGCGATGCCGTGCTCGGCCATCACCGCGACCAGCCGTTCGACGTTTTCGATGCGGGGCGAGGAATAGATGTGGCGCATGCGGAGAGTTTACGACAGCCGCGGCCCGGCGTGGTTATGCGGGCGTTGCGTTCACCTCAGCCGCAACAGGCCTTCCTGCGCGCTGGAGGCGACCAGCTTCCCGGCCAGGTCGAACATCTGCCCGCGCACCAGGCCGCGCGCGCCTTGCGCGGTCGGGCTTTCGCAGGCATACAGCAGCCAGTCGTCCACCCTGAACGGACGGTGGAACCACAGCGCATGGTCGAGGCTCGCCATCTGCAGGTTCGGCGTCAGGTACGAAACCCCATGTGGCAACAAGGCGGTGCCGATCAGGTGGTAATCGGATGCGTAGGCCAGCAAGGCGCGGTGCAGCGCTTGCGCGGCGTCGATCTTCTGCGTGAGCCGAAACCAGATGTGCTGGTACGGAGGACGCTTGGCCGGATGCAGTTCGTCGCGTGGCCACACGAAGCGGTATTCGAACGGACCGTCGGTCGAAAGCCAGCGTTGCAGCTTGGGCGGCAGCTTGGCGAGTTCGGCGGCGGGCAGGGACGTCGGCGGTTCCAGATCCGAGGGCCGGGGCACTTCCGGCATCGAGGCCTGGTGCTCGAAGCCGGGTTCCTCGATCTGGAACGACACCGCGCAGTTGAGGATCGGCTGGCCGTGCTGGATGGCTTCCACCCGGCGCACCGAAAAACTGTGCCCGTCGCGGGCGCGATTGACGCGGTACACGATCGGCGCATCGACGTCGCCCGCGCGCAGGAAATACGCGTGCAATGAATGCGCGGCGCGCTGAGGATCGACGGTCTGTTGTGCCGCCGACAATGCCTGGCCCAGCACCTGGCCGCCGAACACGTAGCGGGTGCCGATGTCGCGGCTCTGTCCGCGGAAAAGGTTGTCCTCCAGGCGTTCGAGCTGCAGCAGTTCGATCAGCTCGGCGACGTGCGGTTGGGTCATGGCAAGGCAAATCGCGTGGCAAAGACGCGCGATTATACCGGCGTGGCTTGCATGGCTTCGGGCTGGCAGGTGACGGCAAGTCGCGCGGGCGCGAGCGATGCGTGGTCATGCGCGTTGTCCCTCCTGTCCGCCGAAAACCTGTTTCGAGCGGCGCCGGGTGATCCCCGGCGCCGTTTTTCGTTGCAGGCGAAAACCGCGGTGTCCCGCTCACGCCTGCGCTTCCGCATCACGCAGCTTCTGCGCACATTCCTCGCAGCACACTTCGACGGTGCGGCCGCCGATGGTGACCTGGATGGCATTGCCGTCGAGCGGGTAGTCGCAGACGGCGCAGGTCGCTTCTTTCGCTTCCATGGTGGTTCTCCGGTGATGCCCGTGATCGGGCCTGCACAGGAGACCATCCGCCGCCGGCGGACGCTGTCAGGATATTTAGCGATTCACTGCGCCCGCGACGACAGGACCTCGCGAAATTCGCTGGGCGTGCGGCCGTAGGCCTGGCGGAACGCTGCGCTGAAATGGCTGTGGCTGGAGAAGCCGAGGTCCTGCGCGAGCGCGGCGACGTCGTCGCACTCGGCGATCAGGTCCAGCGCATGCGCCAGCCGCAGGTGCAGGTGATAGCGGTACAGCGGCATGCCTTCGACCTGCTTGAAAGCCTGCGTGAGATAGACCGGCGAGCCGCCGACTTCCGATGCGATCCCGGCGAGCGTCCAGCGCCGGGTGAGGTCGCTGGCAAGCAGCAGCTTGGCCCGGTCGACCAGCCGTTGGCGTGCATGCGACGAACCGGCCGCATGGGTGGTGCGTGGGCCGAGGCTGCGACAGACCAGGGTCAGCGCGAGGCTCTCGGCTTCCAGCGGTTCGATGGCACCGTTGCGCAGGCTGTGGCGAAGCAGCGCCACCAGCACCTGAGCGCGCTCGTCGATGCGCAGCGACTGGTCGCGGAACGTCGGCGCATCGCGACGCTGCAGCAACGCCGCGGGCGCCAGTTCACGCAGCAGCGGTTGCGAGATCGACAGCGACAGGCAGGCATCGCCGCCCGCTGCCGGATGGCTGACCTGGTAACCCTCGCCGCCGTTGAAGAACAGCACGTGGTTGGCGTCGGCCACCGATTGCGTGCTGCCGACGTGGCGCATGAACAGGCCGCGATAGGGGAACACCAGGTGGGTGGCGGCTGCGCATTCCTCGACGTTGCGGTGGCGGCATTCGCCGCGGCAACGCACGTCGTGCGCCGCGATGGTGGCCGAGTGGAACAGGGATTGGACGGCGAATTCCGGCATGGGCTTCGCGAACGGAGTACGGCGGCGTCAGCGCCACCTTTCCAGGCCGCACGCGGCCATGACGCGCGGCCACGGAAACATCGGACCGGGATCAAGCTTGCGCCGTACTTGTTTCGAAGCATCGTCACTGGCGGGCAGCATGGCGACGTCGAGGTCCTCGTGGCCGGCGATGCGGCGCAGGTTCGGCAAGGTCGCGCGCAATTGCGCGAGCAGCGCCAGCAGCGCGTCGACCTGCGCGTCGGGATAGGCTTCGGCCATCGCCTGATGGCGCGAGTCGTACCAGTCCGGGAAGCGGCCGGTGTTGACGAGTTCGATCCCGATCGAGTGTTCGTTCATGCCGCGCACGTGATGGGCCATGCGATCGTCCGGCACGTAGCGCAATACGCCGCCGTCGCGGTCGATGTAGTAGTGCCCGCTGTTGCCGGTGCCGCTCGGGTGCACGATGCGCTCGCCGTATTCGCGCGCGCTGGCCAGGTCGGGCAGTTCGGTGCAGTGGATCACGACCAGGTCGATGCCGGTCGCGTCACGCGCCTGCAGCCTGGCGGCGTAGGGCAGCAGATGTTCCTGGATCGTCAGGGACGATGACATGGCGTGAAGTGTGGCATGAAACCGGCGTGGGGCGATGGTGCGCCTGTTACGCTTTCGATTGTCCCCGCATCCCGTGAGCGTCATGCCCGGCCGCGTCATTCTTTCCCACGGTAGCGACAGCGGCCCCGAGGCCACCAAGGTCAGCGCATTGGCGCGCGTCGCGGAAGCGCAGGGCTGGAGCACGCTGCGGCCCGACTATCGCGGCGACGACGCGGCGGGTTATGCGGACGCCGTGCCACGACGTGTCGAACGCCTGCTCGATGCCATGCGCGCCGCGCCGCGTCCACTGGTGCTGGCCGGTTCCAGCATGGGCGCGTTCGTGTCCGGGCTGGCTTCGCTCGAAGCCCCTTGCGACGGGCTTTTCCTGGTCGCGCTGCCGATCGATATCACCGGCTGTCCGCGACGTTTCGATGCCGCGCGTGGGGTGCCGGGCATGCTGGTGCACGGCTGGCGCGACGAATTGTGCCCGGTCGACGCGGCATTCGCGTTCGCGCGCGAACGTGGCATGCCGACCTTGTTGCTGGACGACGGCCATCGCCTCGCCGACCACGTGGCGATGCTCGAGGGGCAATTCGCGTTGTTCCTGCGGGCGTTGGCGGCGTGACCGTGGCTGTCCACCCCATGACAACATTCTTCGCCACGTGTCCCAAGGGCCTCGAATACCTGCTGCGCGACGAACTCGCCGCGTTGGGCGTCGAAGCGCACGAGGCGCTGGCCGGCGTGCGTTTCGCCGGCACATTGGAAGACGGCTATCGTGCCTGCCTCGGATCGCGCCTGGCCAGTCGTATCCTGATGCTGCTGTCCGAGTTCGACGCGGCCGATGCGGAGTCCTTGTACGCAGGCGTGCGCGCGATCGATTGGTCCGGGCACCTCGCGCCCGAAGCGACGCTCGCGATCGACGCCAGCGGCAGCAGCGGCTCGCTCACGCATTCGGTGTTCGCCGCACAGAAGATGAAGGACGCCATCGTCGATCAATGCCGCGAGCGTTTCGACACCCGCCCGACCATCCAGACCGAGCGTCCCGACGTCCGTTTGAACCTGCGCCTGCACAAGGGCCGCGCGACCGTGTCGCTGGACCTGTCCGGCGAACCGCTGCACCGGCGCGGCTGGCGGCGCGAGCAGGGCGAGGCGCCGCTCAAGGAAAACCTGGCCTGCGCGATGTTGCTGCGCGCGCGCTGGCCGGAAACGTACATGGCGGGCGGAGCGTTGGTCGATCCGATGTGCGGCTCCGGCACGTTGCTGATCGAGGCGGCGTGGATGGCCGCGGACGTGGCACCGGCGTTGCAGCGCGACTACTTCGGGTTCCTCGGCTGGCGCGGCCACGACGCTGCGCTGTGGCAACGCCTGCATGACGACGCGCAGGAACGCGCGCTGGAAGGCTTGCGCGGATTGCGCGCGTGCTTCTTCGGCAGCGATTCCGATCCACGCATGATTGCCGTGGCCACGCACAACCTGCAGACCGCAGGAGTGGCGGGTTTCGTCACGCTGGAAAAACACGACGTCGCGCACCTGCAGCGCCCGCGCGATTTCACGCAGGGGTTGGTGATCACCAATCCGCCCTACGGCGAGCGCATGGGCGAGCTTGCGGCGCTGCCGGCGCTGTATCGCGAGTTTGGCGCGCGCCTCAAGGCGGAGTTCGCGGGCTGGCGCGCCGCGGTGCTGACCAGCGAACCGGAGCTCGAGCGCGCGCTCGGGTTGCATGCGGAAAAACACTACGTGCTGTTCAACGGCGCGATCGAATGCCGGCTCGCCTTGTTCGACGTCCGCGAACGCGCGGCCGCCGCCACGCCGTCGCTGTCGCCGGGCGCGGAAATGGTCGCCAACCGCATCCGCAAGAATTTGCGCAACCTGCGCAAGCCGCTGGAGCGCGAAGGCGTCACCTGTTTTCGCGGCTACGATGCCGACCTGCCCGAATATGCCGCGGCGATCGACGTGTATCGGGGAATCCCGGAAACGCCCGAACAACCCTCGTCCAGCCGTCTGCATTCGGCGGACAACGACGTGCCGTCGCAGACGTGGCTGCACGTGCAGGAATACGCGCCGCCCGCGAGCGTCGATGCCGGCGCGGCGCAGGTGCGCTTGCGCGACCTGCAACGCGCGGCCTGCGTTGCGCTGGGGGTGCCGCGCGAACGCCTGGTGCTGAAGACGCGCGCGCGGGGAAAGGGCGGAACGAAATACGGGCGCTTCGCCGAGCGCGAGGAATTCCTGGTGGTCGAAGAGGGCGGCCTGCGCTTCCTCGTCAACCTGCGCGATCGCATCGACACCGGCCTGTTTCTCGACCACCGGCGGGTGCGGGCACGGGTCCGCGAGCTTGCGCGCGACCGCGACGTGCTGAACCTGTTCGCCTACACCGGGGCCGCGAGCGTGTATGCCGCGGCCGGCGGCGCACGCAGCACCACCAGCGTCGATTTGTCGCAGGGCTATCTGGAGTGGGCGTCGCGGAACCTGGCGTTGAACGGATTCATCGGCGCGTCTCACCAGCTTGCGCGCGCCGACGCGATGACCTTCCTGCGTGAAAGTCGCGCGCGCTACGGGTTGATCTACGTCGATCCACCCACGTTTTCGAACTCCAAGCGCGCAAGCGATTTTGATGTGCAACGCGACCATGTCGCCTTGCTCGAAGCGTGCGGCGGGCGCCTGCGCGACGGCGGCGTGATCGTGTTCTCCAACAACTTCCGGCGTTTCAAACTGGATACGGAAGCGCTGTCGCGCACGTTCAGCATTGAAGACATCGGTCGCGCCAGCATTCCGCCGGATTTTGCGCGCAGACCGGGCATCCACGGCTGCTGGTTGCTTAGGAAACGCTTAGCCTGAACAATGACTTGGCGCGTGTTTTCAGGAGTGATTCAGCGCCGCGGCGCCAGCATGATTCCAGCACTCGAAGACGGAGGCATGCCATGAAGATTCGCGGATGGATTCGTGGCGCAGCGTTGGTGGTGGTCGCGTCGGTCGCCTCGTTGTGCTTCGCGTCGATTGCCGCCGCACGTTCGCACGTGAGCGTCGGCATCGGCATTTCGGTTCCCGGTGTCGCGGTGGGCGTCGGCAACTGCTGGCGCTGCGGTTACTGGGCCGCGTCGCCGGTGTACTACGCGCCGGCCTATCCGGCGCCCGTGTATTACCCGGCTCCCGTCTACTACGCCCCGCGCCCCGTGTATTACGGTTACGGTTACGACTACGGTTACTACGCGCCGTACTATCCGCAGTACCGCTACCGCGGGCACTACCGCGAGCGCGGCTGGCATCACGATCGCGGCGGCTACTATCGCCACGGCCATCGTTGATCGAGCCGGCGGTGGACCCGGCTGCGAAGGGTTTACGGATTTCGGATGCGTGGTGTGCTAAAACGTCCCGCGCATGAGCCGGATATCCGATCCATCGCTGGATGAACAAAACGGCGGAGAGGTTGCGATCGATCTGCAATCGATCCGCACTTTCCTGCGCCAGTGGTTGCGCGACCCCGTGAAGATGGCTTCGGTCACGCCATCGGGACGCCAACTGGCGCGCCTGATGGTCGGGCAACTTCCGCCGGGATGCTCGCGCGTGGTCGAAGTCGGCGCGGGCACCGGGGTATTCACGCGTGCCTTGCTGGATGCCGGCATCGCGCCTTCGCAATTGCTGGTCGTGGAAATCAACCCGGACCTGGCGGGCTTCCTGCGCAAGCGGTTCCCGGACGTGGCGGTTGCCTGCGCAGACGCGCGCCATCTGGATGCCCTGGCCGCGGAACACGGCTTGCTCGCGGATGGCAAGCTGGATGCCGTCGTCAGCGGATTGGGCATGCTCAGCATGCCCGCGGCGTTGCGCGTCGCCATCCTGCGTGCGGCCTTCGCGGCGCTGGATGACGCGGGGCGCTACATCCAGTTCACCTACGGACCCGCCAGCCCGGTGCGCCGCAGGGAACGCGAGGCCCTGGGCTTGCGCATGCGGCGTGCGGGGTTCGCCCTGCGCAACCTGCCGCCCGCGAACGTGTACGTGTACCAGCGCCTGCGTTCCCACCATGTCGCCAGCGTCAGGCAGCCGTCGCACGCCTGATGCGTGGCGGGGTCACGCGAGTTCCAGCGAGTAATGGCGCGTGCCCGCTTCGCGCGCGTAGCCCAGCGATTCGTAGAGCGCCTGCGCCGGCGCATTGTCTTCGGCCGTCTCCAGCACCAGGCGCAGCGCACCGGTTTCGATCGCGAAGGCGCGCGCCGTAGACATCAGTGCGCGCGCGACCCCGCGGCTCCTCGCCTCCGGCGCCACGAACAGGTCGTTGAGGATCCAGATCCGCCGCGCGCGTACCGATGAAAACGCCGGGTACAGTTGGGTGAAGCCCAGCGCGACGCCGGTGGCTGCGTCGCGGGCGAGGAAGATCGTCGATTCGCCCAGCCGCAAGCGCTCGTCGAGGAACGCGCGGGCACCTGGATGGTCGGGGGCTTGTCGGTAGAACACGCGGTAGGCGTCGAACAGCTGCGCGAGCGCCTCGAGGTCGTCGAGGCTGGCGCGGGACAGCGCGACAGGAGCTTTTTCCTGCGTGGATGTGGGCATGCCGGGAACGGGTACGGGAAGGATTCTCCATCATGCCCACGCGCCACGCGGCTGCGCAAGCGCGGCCGCATGGCGCGGTCACGGGTGCCTCATTGCTGGTCCTGCACCCACTTTTCGTATTGCGCGCGGCTGATCGATTTGCCCTGGCCGCTGGCATGCAGGAAATCGTTGTCGAGCGGCGGGTAGGCTTGGGCTTCCGATTCGCTGATGCGGCCGTCGTGGTTGACATCCAGCGACTGGAACGACGGCGGCGGTCCGTAATTCCGGACATCGGCGGGCATGCCCGTGTTCACCGTGAGCGTGCCGCCGTTGCTGTCCGGAAGCGGGTAGCGCGCGCTCGATTCAGTGCCTGGGTAGAACTGGCCGGATGCGTCCTGTTGCGGGCCCGTCGACGGCTGCGGCGCGGGCATCGGGGTTGCCGGTTGCGCAGGAAGTGCGGTAGCGGCGGGAGACGCGGGAGGGGGTGGCGGTGGCGGTGGCGGTGCTGGCGTTGGCGCTGGCATCGTGGGTGGCGGTGGCGGTGGTGGCGTCTGCGCGGTCGCGATCGATGCCGTGACGCACAGCGCCAACGCGACCGCGCCGGCAAGGGACAGGCGGACCGAACGATGCGTGTTCATTGGGAACTCCTTGGGGATGCGGCGCCGGGCGCCGTTTGCACAAGTGATGTGACCGCAGGGAGACCGCGTGGTTCGAATCGCCGTCATTCCCCGCGGCCAGCGATCAGCATGCGTTCAAGTACGTCGCGGCGGCGTCATCGCCACCGGGCTTCCTGCAGGAGGCGCGTTCATGCCGCCATGGCCCTTGCCGCCAGCGTTTCCAGCAATTCGCCGGCCATGCGCAGGCGGTCGGCGGGCTCCGGCAACTCCATCGCGATGCGCAGCTTGTCCTGGCCGTCGAGTTTGTAGACGCGCGGTTGCTTCTGGATCAGGCGGATGATGGTGGCGGGGTCGACATCGGGCTTGGCGCGGAAGGTGATGCGTCCGGCGGCGGCGCCGAGGTCGAGCTTGCGGATGCCGAGGGCGTGCGCGCGCAGCTTCAGCGAGGCGATCGCGAACAGGTTCTTCGTCGCCTGCGGCAGCAAGCCGAAGCGGTCGATCATCTCGACCTGCAGGTCGCGCAACCCTTCGTCTTCGGTCGCGCTGGCGATGCGCTTGTACAGCGTCAGGCGCGCGTGCACGTCGGGCAGGTAGTCGTCCGGGATCAGCGCGGGCAAGTGCAGCTCGATCTCGGTGCCGGTGTCGCCGCCGAGGTCGAAGTCAGGCACCTTGCCGGAGCGCAACGCGCGTACCGCGCGTTCCAGCAAGTCGTTGTACAACGCGAAGCCGATCGCCTCGATCTGGCCGGATTGCGCTTCGCCGAGCAACTCGCCGGCGCCGCGGATTTCCATGTCGTGGGTGGCGAGCGTGAAACCGGCGCCGAGTTCCTCCAGCGACTCCAGTGCGGCGAGGCGTTTTTCGGCATCCGCGGTGATGGCATTCCTGTCGGGAACGATCAGGTACGCGTAGGCGCGGTGGTGCGAGCGGCCGACGCGCCCGCGCAACTGATGCAACTGCGCGAGCCCGAAGCGATCGGCGCGGTCGATCACGATGGTGTTGGCGGTCGGCACGTCGATGCCGGATTCGATGATGGTGGTGCACACCAGCACGTTGAAGCGCTGGCGGTGGAAATCCAGCATCGCCTGTTCCAGTTCGTGCGCCGACATCTGGCCGTGCGCGACGCGGATGCGCGCATCCGGCACCAGCTCCCCGAGTTCGCGCGCGACGCGCTGGATGCTGTCGATGGAATTGTGCAGGAAATACACCTGGCCGCCGCGCGCCAGTTCGCGCTGGAAGGCTTCGCGGACCAACGCAGGATCGTATTGCGCGACCAGGGTTTTCACCGCCATGCGTGCTGCCGGCGGCGTCGCGATGATCGAAAGGTCGCGCATGCCGCTCATGGCCATGTTGAGGGTGCGCGGAATCGGCGTCGCGGTGAGCGTGAGCAGGTCCACTTCGGCACGCAGTTTCTTCAACTGTTCCTTGTGGCGCACGCCGAAGCGGTGTTCCTCGTCCACGATCACGAGGCCGAGGTCCTTGAATTTCACGTCCGGTTGCAGCAGCTTGTGGGTGCCGACCACGATGTCGAGCTTGCCGTCGGCGAGCCGCTTCAACGCATCGTCCGCGTCCTTTTTCGCGCGGAAGCGCGACAGCAGTTCCACCCGTATCGGAAAATCCGCCAGCCGGTCGCGGAAATTGTCGTAGTGCTGCTGGGCGAGCAGGGTGGTCGGCACCAGCACCGCGACCTGCTTGCCGGCGCTGGCCGCGGCGACCGCGGCGCGCAACGCGACCTCGGTCTTGCCGAAGCCGACATCGCCGCAGACCACGCGGTCCATCGGCTGCCTTGCTTCGAGGTCGGCCAGCACCGCATCGATCGCGGCCTGCTGGTCGGGGGTTTCCTCGAACGGGAAGCCTTCCGCGAAACGCGCCAGCATGCTGCGGTCGATGTCGATGGCGTTGCCCTGGCGCGCCGCGCGTTGCGCGTGGATCGCCAGCAGTTCGGCGGCGACGTCGCGGACTTTCCCGGCGGCCTTGCGCTTGGCGCGTTCCCAACTTTCGCCGCCGAGTGAATGCAGCGGCGCGTGTTCGTCGTCGGCGCCGCTGTAGCGGCTGACCAGCGCGAGTTGCGCGACCGGCACGTACAGCTTGTCGCCGCGTGCGTATTCGATGGCGAGGAATTCGCCGGGCATGCCGCCGACATCCAGCGCGACCAGGCCCAGGTAACGGCCGACGCCGTGGTCGACGTGCACGATCGGCGCGCCGATCTCGAGTTCGGAAAGATCGCGCAGGATGGCTTCGGGATCGCGCTCGGCGACGCGGCGGCGCTGGCGTTCGCTGCGTGCGCGTTCACCCGCGAGTTCGCGCTCGGTGAAGACCGCGATGGGCGGTTGCGTCAGGGTGAATCCGCGCTCCAGCGGTGCGCTGGTGATGGACAGCGGTCCCCCTTTGCCGAGGAACGCCGGCCAGCCGTCGACGATTTGCGGCTGCATCTCGACCGCACTCAATTGTTCCAGCAAAGCCTCGCGGCGGCCGGGTGAATCGGCGGCGATCAGCACGCGCGTGCCGGGATGCGATTCCAGCCAGCCGCGCAGGCGCGCGGCAGAACCGCCGGCCTGGGGGCCGCCCGCCGAAAAGTCGGGCGCCGCCTGGGTGCCGGTATCCACGGCGCGGGGATCGTCGGGCGCGACGATGTCGATGCGCAGCACGTTGTTCAGGCGTTCGCGCAATGATTGCGGCGGCAGGTACAACTCCATCGGCGGCAGCACCGGCCGTTCGATGTCGTGTGCGCGCTGGTCGTAACGGGCTTCGGTTTGTTTCCAGAAGGGTTCCGCGGCTTCGAGCGCACCGCGCCCGAGCACGAACAGCGCGTCGTCGCCGAGATAGTCGAACAGGCTCTCGGTGGCGTCGAAAAACAACGGCAGGTAATACTCGATGCCGCTCGGGGTCACGCCCTGCTTCATGTCCTGGTAGAGCGGGCAGCGCCGCACGTCGATCGGAAAGCGCTCGCGCAACCGATCGCGGAACGCGCGCATGGCTTCGTCGGTGAGCGGGAATTCGCGTGCGGGCAGCAGTTTCACCGCATCGACCTGGTGCAGCGAACGCTGGGTTTCCGGATCGAAGGCGCGGATGGATTCGATCGCGTCGTCGAACAGCTCGATGCGGTAGGGTTCGGACGCACCCATCGGGAAGACGTCGAGCAACGCGCCGCGCACGGCGAACTCGCCGTGTTCGCCGACCTGCGGAACATGCCGGTAGCCGCAGGTTTCGAGGCGGCGCTGCTCGTCCGCCAGGTCGAGCTGCTGGCCGCGCGCGACGGCCAGCCCGCTGCCCGCGATGTGCGAGCGCGGCGCCAGGCGTTGCATCAACGTGGCGACCGGCACCACCAGCACCCCCTTGCGGGTGGCGGGCAGGCGGTACAAGGTATCGATGCGTTGCGACACCAGTTGCGGATGCGGCGCGAACAAATCGTAGGGCAGGGTTTCCCAATCCGGAAAGTGCAGGACCGGCAAGCCGTCGGCGAACACGCCCAGTTCGTCTTCCAGCGTGCGCGCCGCACGGCTGTCGGCGGTGACCGCGACGATCACGCCATCGCGCTGGCGCGCCGCTTCGCACAACAGCAGCGCCAGCGACGACCCCGCGGGTTCGCGCCAGTCGCGTTGCTGGCCGGGACTGCGCGGCAACGCGGGAATCGGGATGTCGGTTTCGGGCATGGGCGTCGATCGTGCAATACAGGACACTGCCGGGGCCACGTGTCGCGGCGCCAGCAGACGATGCAAACCGCAATTTTAGCAGCCGGCGCGCGCGTTCAAGGCGTGAAGGTCACGCGGCGGATGGCCGGGTCGTCCGGGTCGGGCGCAATCGTGGCGCCGAGATCGCGGCAGAGTTCCAGCATGCGGTCGTTGTCGGCGCGGACGCTGCCGTGCAAGGCCGCGAGGCCGCGCCGCTTCGCTTCCCCAAGCAGACGCTGCATCAAGAGCCATCCAATGCCGTGCCCCGAGACCGCCTTGCCCACGATCAGGCCGAATTCGGCCTCGCGTGCCCCGGCGTGGGCCGCATGCAGATCCGCCACCGCACGAATCTCGCCCCGGTCGTCGATCACGAATGCCGCATCGCGCGCCGGGTCGAGGCCGCGTACCTGCGCCTGCACCGAGGCCGGCAATTCGCGCGAGCGGTAGAAGAACCGGTATTCGATTTCCTCGGGCGTGAGTCTAAGGAACGCGCGGCGCAAGGCTTCGAGGTCATCCGCCCGCAATGCCCGCAGTGTGAAGGTGCGGCCGTCTTCGAGCCGGATGGTCTGGCCAATGTCGGTGTTGGTCATGATGAAGCCGACCGGCGGCATCCAGGGAGACGCCGCAGAACCGTCGCAAGCTGCCGAGCGCAGCAGGTTGTGCGGCGTTTCCTAATGTATCCAGCCGCCCACGCCGACACCGATGCTGACATTGGGATGGCCCTGGCGCATTTCATCGGCAGTCCAGCGGTGCATCGCCTCGCTGTGTACCAGCGCGAACGTGTAGTCGGCCTGTCCCACCTCGCCGCTGCGCGCTCCATCCAGCGTGCCGCGCAGCGTGACCAGGGAGCCCTGCGGATAATTCATGGGCTCCGCGAACCCCGGCACGATGGCGATGAAGCGGCCGGTTGCCGGTTCCTTGAGGCGTGGCCGCTGCGACGAGTCGAGCGGATAGGCGAGGACCTCGATTTCACTGTGGTCGGTGAAGTTGTGCACGGCGATCACGCTGCCGCCCCAGACGACTTGCAGGTTCCGGAAATTCGCGGGCGAAGTCGCGACCTGTTGTGGTGTCGCCGTCACCGCAGACGGCCCGGTCTTGTAGATCGGCGCCGGCGCGCAGGCCGCGAGCAGCGCGGCGAGGGCGAATGCGGGCAGCAGTCGGAACACGAAACGGCGGGTTGCGTGCATGGCCAAGGCCTCCGGCGCGAAGCGACGCCGCAAGGATACCGAAAAACCGGAGGCGCGGAATGTCGGCTGCGTCGCTTATTCACCCCGCAGCCGGCGCAAGTGGCCTTCCGCGCGAGCGGACTGCGCGAGCATGTCGCGCAGCGCCGGCAGCATCGCGGCCAGCACGCCGTCGAGCTTCCACGGCGGATTGGCGACCAGCATGCCGCAGCCGTTGAGGCGCAGCGGGGAATCGTCGGGCTGCACCATCAGTTCCGCGACGACCACTGCGTCGAAAGGCCCTTCCGACATGCGGCGATGGAAGGGCGCGACCGCCCGCCGCGATTTGATCGGGTACCACACCGCGTACACGCCGTTCGGCCAGCGCGCGCGGGCCTGCGCGAGCGCGGCCTCGATCACGGCAAATTCGGCCTCCTGCGCCTCGAACGGCGGATCGATCAGCACCATTCCGCGCCTTTCCGCCGGCGGCAGCAGCGCGTTCAGGGCGGCATAGCCGTCCCGCCGGTGCACGTGCGCGCGTGGATCGTCGCGAAACAGCGTGCGCAACGCGGCGGCTTCGTCGTCCTGCGTTTCGCAAAGGACCAGGCGGTCGTTTGCGCGCGACGCCTGTGCCGCAAGCCATGGCGAGCCGGGATAGACGCGCGGCGTGCCATCGGGATTGCACGCACGGATCGCATCGAGATAGCGGCGCAGCGATTTCGGCGGATCCGGTGCGTCGAACAACCGTCCTATGCCGGCGCGCCATTCGCCGGTTTTCAGCGCCTCGGCATCGTCGAGCCGGTAGCTGCCGCGCCCTGCATGGGTGTCGAAATAGCACAGCGGCTTGTCCTTCGCCGTCAAGGCATCGAGCAACGCCAGCAGGATCGCGTGCTTGAACACGTCCGCGAAATTGCCGGCATGGAAGGCGTGGCGGTAGTTCATCGAAAGGCGTCCGTGGACCCCGGAGTATAGACAGCGCGCAAACCCGCGCGGAGCCTGCTCCAGGGTTGTGCGGGCCGGCGGCGATGGCTAGTCTGCCCGGACACGCGCCAGTGACGTGGCAAACGCGCTGCGCGCGCGATGATGGTGCGGGGACCGCGGGTGCGCTGCATGAATCGAAAACCTTTCCACGCCGGGAACGGATTGCCCACCCTGTCGCGCCGCCGCTTCGTGCAGGGGCTGGCGCTGGGCGGAAGCGCCGCGCTGCTCGGCGGGTTCATCAAGCCTGCATGGGCATTGCAAAGCCTGGGCGAGCCGGGTGCCCTGGCCGGCACCGACTTTGCGCTGGAGATCGGCGAAATACCGGTGAACTTCACCGGCAGGGCGCGCCACGCGACCACGGTCAACGGCTCGCTGCCCGGACCCTTGCTGCGTTGGCGCGAGGGCACCACCGTCACCCTGCGCGTCAGCAACCGGTTGCGCGTGCCGACCTCGATCCACTGGCACGGCATTCTCTTGCCGTTCGACATGGATGGCGTGCCGGGCATCAGTTTTCCCGGCATCGCGCCGGGCGAAACCTTCGTGTATCGCTTTCCGGTGCGACAGAGTGGCACCTACTGGTACCACGCGCATTCCGGATTCGAGGAGCAGACCGGACTGTACGGCGCGTTGGTGATCGATCCGGCGCGACCAGACCGCATTGGTGCCGAGCGTGACTACGTGGTGATGCTGAACGACTGGACCGACGAGGATCCGGCGGCGATCTTCGCGCACCTCAAGAAGCAAAGCGATTACTACAACCGCGGCGAACTGACCGCGCGGGATTTTTTCGATGACGTGTCGCGCGTGGGCCTGAAGCGGGCGTTGGCCGAACGCAAGATGTGGAACCAGATGCGGATGAGTCCGCGCGATCTCGTCGACGTCACCGGCGCGACCTACACCTATCTGATGAACGGCACCACGCCCGCCGGCAACTGGACCGGCCTGTTCAAACCGGGCGAGCGGGTACGCCTGCGTTTCATCAACGGCTCTTCGAACAGTTTCTTCGATGTGCGGATTCCCGGCTTGAAGCTCGGCGTGGTCGCGGCCGACGGACAGGATGTCGAGCCGGTCGAGGTGGACGAGTTCCGGATCGCGACGGCTGAGGTCTACGACGTGATCGTGCGACCGCAGGAAGATCGCGCCTTCACGATCTTCGCGCAATCGATGAGCCGCGACGGTTATGCGCGCGGCACCCTGGCGCCGCGACCGGGAATGGAAGCCGAGGTGCCGCGGCTCGATCCGCTGCCGCTGCTGTCGATGGCCGACATGATGGGTGCGATGGACCACGACACCCATGCGATGCCGGGCATGGATCACGGTTCGATGCCGGGCATGGACATGGGCGGCCACGGCGGCATGCGCGAGGTGCCCGAAGTACATCACGCCCGCACCGAGTACCACAACCCCAACGTCGACATGCGCGTCGACATGCCGCGTACCAACCTCGACGACCCCGGCGTCGGCTTGCGCGACAACGGTCGCCGCGTGCTGACCTATGCCGACTTGCACACGATCGGAGGCTCGCTGTATCCGCAGCCGGTAACGCGCGAGATCGAGCTGCACCTGACCGGCAACATGCACCGCTTCACCTGGGGATTCGATGGCCTGAAGTTCTCCCAGGCCAAACCCGTCCATTTCCGCTACGGCGAGCACCTGAGGATCGTCCTCGTCAACGACACCATGATGACCCACCCGATCCACCTGCACGGGATGTGGAGCGAGCTGGAGTCGCCGGACCAGGAATTCCAGGTGCGCAAGCACACCGTCAGCGTGCAGCCTGCGCAACGCATCACCTATCGCGTGAAGGCCGACGCCTTGGGACGCTGGGCCTGGCACTGCCACCTGCTGTATCACATGGAAGCGGGCATGTTCCGCGAAGTGGTGGTGTCGTGAGGAAGTTTCCGCGCAGGCTCGCGGCGACGGCGGCTGCGCTGCTGGTGGCAGCGCCCGCGTGCGCGCAAGATGCCTTGCAAGGCGCGGACCATCACGCGATGCCGATGCCGGATGTTTCCGCGCAACCGCGCAGCGCGGATTACTCTGACGGCACCGGCTACGCGACCGTGGCCGGCATGGACATGCGCGACGATGCGCCGCTCGGCATGCTGCGGTTCGATCGGCTGGAATATTTCGACGGCCGCGACAGCCGCGGCGAGGCCTTCGATGCGCAGGCGTGGTACGGCAATGACGAAAACAGGTTGTGGCTGAAGGCCGAGGGCGAAACCGCATCGGGGCGCCTGCAGGATTTGCGCGTGGAGGCGCTGTGGGATCGTCCGGTCAGCGCGTTCTGGGACATGCAGGCGGGCGAGCGCCACGATGCCGGCATCGGGCCCGGTCGCGACTGGGCGGCGTTCGGCATCCAGGGCCTCGCGCCGTACTGGTTCGAACTGCAGGCCACCGTCTATGTCGGACCGTCGGGGCGCACGGCACTGCGTTTCGACGCGGAATACGAGTTGCTGCTGACGCAGCGATTGATCCTGCAGCCGCGCTTCGAAGCCAACCTGTACGGCCGTGGCGATCCGCTGCGCGGCATCGGCTCGGGCCTGTCCGACGCGGCGTTGGGCCTGCGCCTGCGTTACGAAATCACGCGCCGGTTCGCGCCGTACCTCGGCGTCGAATTCGAGCGCCGGTTCGGCGAAACCGCCACGCTGGCGCGCTCGAGCGGCGAACCCGCCTTCGATTCGCGCATCGTGGTCGGCCTGCGTTTCTGGTTCTGATCGCCCCGTGCGCGTAGCATGGCCGGATGGCCGCGCACGCAAACAGGATAATCCTGCGATCGACGGTCACCTGTCCGCATTGCGGACACCGCAGCATGGAAACCATGCCCGAGAACGCCTGCGTGTTTTTCCACGAATGCAAGGGTTGCGGCGCGATGTTGCGTCCGAAGGCCGGCGACTGTTGCGTGTTCTGTTCGTACGGGGATGTGCCGTGTCCGCCGGTGCAGGGGCAACAGCGCTGTTGCGATCGCTGACGCTTCGACGAGTTTCAATGCACCTCGACGTTGATGACCTTCGGATGGTCCTCGTGCCAGATCACGGGTTGCGCGCGATACAACCCGGGCAGTTCGCGTTGCAGGGCGACGACCTTGGGCGCATCGTTGATGGCGATATAAAGCGCATCGGGGTTCAGCCGCGCGTAATCCTGGTGGTACTCCTCGGCGGGGTAGAACGCCTTGAACGGCACGACCCGGGTCACGATCGGCGCGGCGTACATGTGCGCGGCGGTCAGTTGCGCGATGTATTCGCGCGCGATTTCTTGTTGCTCGGGATTGGTGTAGAAAATCACGCCGCGATACTGCGTGCCGGTGTCGGGGCCTTGCCGGTCCAGTTCGGTCGGGTTCGTCGCCACCGAGAAATACACGCGCAACAACTGACCGTAGCTGACCTTCGACGGGTCGTAGTCGATCTGCACGGTTTCGGCGTGGCCGGTATTGCCGAAGCTCACCTGCTCGTAGTGCGCCGTCGCGGCTGCTCCGCCGGAATAGCCGGAGGTCACGTTGGTGACGCCCGGCACGTGCTCGAACACCCACTGCAGACCCCAAAAACAGCCGCCGGCCAGGACCGCCCTGGCGTCGCCGGGGCGCGCGGCCAGCGCGGCGTCCTGCCGTGGCGCCGGCACTGCGCGGCGGGCTTGCGGATCACTGCCGGCAGCGGGCGCGCAGGCGGCGACGGACAACAGAAGCAGGAACGCCAGCAACATGCCTGCCGCCGGTTGAAGCGATCGTGTGGACATGGATGCGGCTCCTCGAAACGCGATGGTCCTGCAAGACCATTCGTTTCGCGCCTGTCCAGGGTTACGGCAGGCAGCCGCGACCTTCGGGCACGGCACTCGGCTTCGCGCGCTGCCGCCCACGCGCCCGCGCACCCGCGACGGTCCGGTCTCACGGCCGGATACACCGCGCGGGCGATGGACCGCGCTGCCGCCGTGTCACCGCGTTGCCGCGGCCTGCCGCCGCACCCCCAGCCACGCCTTGATCGCCGCGATCGTGATCGGGACCGCGCCGAAGATGATGAACACCAGGTCGCCCGGCATGCGCAGCCATTCGATCAGGTGCTGGCGCGGCGCGCCGACGTAGTCGATGCTGCGCGCGTGCCAGTAGCCGTGCTGCACGACGTCCCAGACCTGCAGCACGCCGCTCGGGAACAGGCTCATCACGATCATCATGACCAAGCCGATGTTGCTGCCCCAGAACGCGACCTTGACGTACTTCTCGATGCCCGGCCAGGTCCGGTCGTCGGCGGTGTGGCGCAACACGAACACCATCAACGCCAGCGCCAGCATCCCGAACACGCCCATCATCGCGGCGTGGCCGTGGTTCGGCGTCAACTGCGTGCCGACTTCGTAGTAGCTGACGATCGGCAGGTTGATCAGGAAGCCGAACATGCCGGCGCCGACGAAGTTCCAGAACCCGACTGCCATCAGGAAGTAGAACGTCCACTTGTGCGACAGGCGGCGCGGCTTGCCGTCCACGTCCATCTTGCCCTGCGTGGTGTGCACGAAATCCCACGCATCCAGGGTCAACAGGGTCAGCGGCACCACTTCCAGCACCGAGAACAGCGCCGACAGTGCCATGTTGAACTGCACGTGCCCGGTGAAGTACCAGTGGTGGCCGGTGCCGATCAGGCCACCGAGGAAGTACAGGATCGCGTCGAGGTAGATCACCCGCAGCGCGACGTTGCGGTGCGCGAGGCCGAGTTGGTAGAAGGTCAGCGCGACCACGGTGGTGGCGAAGAACTCGAAGAAGCCTTCCACCCACAGGTGGATGATCCAGAACCGCCACGTATCGACGATGGTGTAGTTGGTGTGCGCGCCATAGAACAGCGCCGGCAGGTAGAACACCGGGATCGCCAGCGCGGCCAGCAGGAACATCTTGCCGATCGGGCGCGCGTCGCGGTTGGCATAGGCGCGCGGCCGGGCCACCCAGAACAGCACGCCGAACCACGCCAGCAGGCCGACCACCAGCAGGATCTGCCACAGCCGTCCGATCTCGAGGTATTCCCAACCCTGGTCGCCCAGCCAGAACCACCACTTGCCCAGCATGTTCAGGATGCCGGCCCATTCGCCCAGCAGCGACAGGCCGATCACCGCGACGAACGCGACGAACAGGATGTTCACCCACGCCGCGAATCCGCGCGGCTCGTCGTTGCGCAGGGTGCGGCCCAGGAACAACGCGGCGGCGGCGTAGGCGGTCGCGATCCAGAAGATCGCGCTCTGCAGGTGCCAGGTGCGCATCAGGTTGCTGGGGAAGATGTCCTCCAGCCGGAAGCCGTAGAAACTGCCGGGATCGGCCCGGTAGTGGGCGGTGGCGGCGCCGACCAGCGTCTGGAACAGGAACAGCAGCGCCACCACCACGAAGAACTTCACCAGCGCGCGCTGGCCGGCGCCGGGTTGGCCGGGAGGCGCGATGTTCGGCTGCACCGTGTGTCCGCGCGAGATCCAGCCGAGGTAATCGAACTTGCCGAACAGCAACAGCACCGCGGCGATGCCACCCAGCAGCACCAGCAGGCTCAGCGCGCTCCACAACAACGCGCCGGCGATCGGGGTGTTGCCGACCAGCGGGTCGTAGGGGAAGTTGTTGGTGTAGGAGTATCCGTAACCGGGACGCTCGGCGACCGAGGTCCATGCGGCCCATGCGACGAATGCCGCGAACTCGCGGATTTCGTTCGGGTCGGAAATCATTCCCGGTTTCAGGCCGCCGTTGGTGTCGGGGTGTTGCAGGTAGTCGGTCCAGTAGCCGACCTGGTTCCGCCAGGCCCGCGATTCGGCCGGGGTCAGGCTCAGGGTGTCGGTGGCCGCGTCGTAGCGGTTGGCCTTCAGCGTCACCGCGACTTCCGCGCGTATCCCGGCCTGTTCGCGCGCGTCGAGAGCCGCGAAGGCCTTGCCGAATTGGTCGTGCGCCAGGGTGTCGGCGGAATCCAGCCCCATCTGGTGCAGCGCCGCGGCGGAATAATCCGGGCCAAGATAGGCGCCGTGTCCCCATATCGAGCCGTTGTCCATCAGCCCGTATTTCAGGAACACGCCCTGGCCCGCGCGGATGTCATCGCCGCTGAACAGCGTCGCGCCTTGCGCGTCCACGACCTTGCCGGGAATCGGCGGCGCGTTCCTGTAACCCAGCACCGTGATCGCGATCAGGACCGCGAAGCCGAACACCATCACCGCGAGGATCGTGCGTATCCACCACGGCGACAGCGAAGCGTCTTCGGGTTCGGGCAGCGGGAGCGTTGCAGACATGGCAGCACCTCCATCGGAAAGGGCGGGTCGGATTTTCAGGCGGGTTGTGGCGTGACAAGTTGATTCCGGTCAATTGGCCGCGGCGGTGACGCGACCGCGCACCAGCAGTGGCCCGATCACGATGAGGTACACCGCGTAGGCGACGAACCAGAGTGCGGCGGCCCACACCCAGCCCGCGGGCTGGTTGTGGCACAACCGTATCGCGGCTGCGACGGTAGGAAGCGCGAACATCACGGTCAACGCAAAGTTCGACTGGATCGGCACGCCGCTGTGGCCTTGCGCCACGCGCACCATCATGGCCAGCGACAGCGTGCCCAGCGCGCCCACGGTGATGCCGTGCAGGGTGTCGATTTCCGGCATCGCATACGCGCCGACCAGCGCCAGCCCGCGCACCGCAAGTCCGATCGCCAGCCACAGATACCCGAGGTGCAGCACCCACAGCATGGGTTCGCGCCACGTACGCCAGCCGCGCCAGCCGATCAGGCGCGCGAATGCCAGCAACGCCACGACGATCATCAGCACGCCGCGCGCGTGGCCCGGAGCACCGGCGAGGTCGCACAGCAACACCAGTGCGCCGCCGCCGTTCACCGCGAAGATCAGGTACTTGTTCACCCACATCGTGTGGCCGGCGAGCTTGCGCCCGGTGAAGAACGGGATCACGCGGCCGCCGATCGCCAGCATCAGCACCGTCAACAAATCCACCGCGCCGGTCAGCGCGCGTGCGGGCACGCTGCCGTTGCCGGCCAGAACGCCCGCGTAGAACGCGATATCGAGTCCCGTGAAAACCAGCAGGATGCCGATCAGGAACGCGTTGCGCTTGTTCTTCGACAGCCACAGCACCCGTCCCACCAGGAACACCAGCCCGAACAGGTAGCCGACGTCGAACAGCGCGCCGACCCAGAACGGCAGTGGCGACAGCAGCAGCACGCGCGCGACCGCCCAGGTGGCGACGAGCAACCACAATCCGCGCCGCGTGGTGGTGGCGATGCCGGTCCAGTTGGCCGAGGCAGTCAGCAGGAATCCGCCGACCAGCGCGCCCGCGAAACCGAACAGCATCACGTGGGCGTGCCACGAAAGCGCGTCGAGCGAGGTCGGCGGCAGCCAGCCCATGTGCCAGAACACACCCCACGCCAGCATGCCCAGGCTCGCCGCCAGCGCCGCGCAGAAGAACAGCGGGCGGAACGGGTGCAAGGGCGGAGCGGGGCGATCCACGATGGTTTCGGCGAGGGTGGCCATGGCAATCGGTCAGGCGGCAATCGTCGCATGCTGCACCCGCGGCGTCACCGCTGCCCTGATGCCGGTCAATGAAAATCCCGACTTGTCGATTCCGGCCTGCGTCGCTCGTCGCAGTATCGAAACCGGCCCGTTGCCGGAGTACTGGAGACGATCATGCGCGTATTGGTCATCGTGAAGGCGAACGCGGATTCCGAAGCCGGCGTGATGCCGGATGCCAAGGAGTTTGCCGAGATGGGCAAGTTCAACGAAAAACTTGTCGAGGCCGGCGTGATGCTGATGGGCGAAGGCCTGCACCCCAGTTCGAAAGGCGCACGGGTGCGTTTCGAGGGCAAGACCCGTACCGTGATCGACGGCCCGTTCGCGGAAACCAAGGAGCTGGTGGCCGGTTTCTGGTTGTGGCAGGTGCGCTCGATGGAGGAGGCCATCGAGTGGATCAAGCGCGCGCCATTGTTCGATGGCGGCATGGAAATCGAGTTGCGTCCAGTGGCTGAGATGGAAGATTTCGGCGAGGCCCTGACGCCGGAAGTGCGCGAACAGGAAGCGCGTCTGCGTGAAAGGATCGCGAAGGCCTGAACGCAAGGAAATCGGGCGCTTGCGCCGGAGCCGCGGCAATGATGTGATCGGTCGTCATGACGACGGCCGACGCCCACCGCACCATCGAGACGGTCTGGAAGATCGAGGCGCCGCGCCTGATCGCCGGGCTTGCGCGGATGCTGCGTGACGTCGGACAGGCCGAGGATCTGGCGCAGGAAGCCTTGATCGTCGCGCTGGAACGCTGGCCGACCGATGGCGTGCCGGATAATCCGGGCGCCTGGCTGATGACCACGGCCAAGCGCCGCGCGATCGACCAGTTGCGCCACGACAGGATGCGCGACGACAAGCAGGCCGCGATCGACTACGAACTGCAACCTGACGCCATGACGCACGCGCCGGACCATGCGGATGCGCTGGACGACGACATCGGCGACGACCTGCTGCGGCTGATCTTCACTGCCTGCCATCCCGTGCTCACCCGCGACATGCAGGTCGCGCTGACCCTGCGCATGCTGGGTGGCCTGACCACGCCGGAAATCGCGCGCGCGTTCCTGGTGCCCGAGGCCACCGTCGCGCAGCGCATCGTGCGCGCCAAGCGCACGCTGTCGGAAAAACAGGTGCCGTTCGAGGTGCCGCGCGGCGAGGAGCTGGCGCCGCGGCTGGCTGCGGTGCTGGAAGTGGTTTATCTGGTTTTCAACGAAGGCTACACCGCGACCGCGGGCGACGACTGGGCGCGGCCCGCATTGTGCGAGGAAGCGATGCGGCTGGGCCGCGTGCTGGCCGGCCTCGCGCCGCGCGAACCGGAAGTGCACGGGCTGGTGGCGCTGATGGAAATCCAGGCCTCGCGCCTGCACGCACGCACCGCGGCCGACGGCACGCCGATCCTGTTGCTGGACCAGGATCGCACGCGCTGGGACCGCTTGCTGATCCGTCTCGGACTGGCCTCGTTGGCGCGAGCGGAACAACTCGGCGGCGCGGACGGCAACTACGCATTGCAGGCCGCGATCGCCGCCTGCCATGTACGCGCGCTGCACGCGCAGGACACCGATTGGGCCCGGATCGCGGTGCTGTACGCGCGACTCGCGGAAGTTGCGCCATCGCCGGTGGTGGAATTGAATCGTGCGGTCGCGGTGTCGATGGCCGAAGGCCCCGAGGCGGGGTTGCAACTGGTCGACGCGCTGCAGGATGAGCGCGCCTTGCGCGACTACCATCTGCTGCCCAGCGTGCGCGGCGACCTGTTGTTCAAGCTGGGCCGCCGCGACGAGGCGCGTGCGGAATTCGAACGCGCGGCGACGCTGACCGGCAATGCCCGCGAAGCGGAACTGTTGCGCCAGCGTGCGGAAGCATGCGGAGACGCGCAGTGACTTCGAATTTCATTTTTGCCGTCATTCCGGGGCCGCCCGCGCTGTTTGCGGGACGGAACCCGGAATCGGTGTGGATGCGTGAAAATTGTCAAACCGATTGACTCGCGCCATCCATGGCGCTCGCCCTCTGGGCCGCCTGCGGCGTTCGCGTTGGCAATCCTGCCGACGCAGTCGGATTCGGGCCTGCGGCCCACTCCGGAATGACAAGCGTGAAGAAATAGGATCGACCCGGAAGGGCGGTGAAATTTGCCGAGGTTCGTGTTGATCGGATTCGAATGACAAGCAGAACCACAAATTCCCTGACCGGAGAATAGAGAGATGGCCTACATGTTGTTTGTCGCCGAACCGCGCGGCCAGCGCGCCGGGCGCAGCGAGGAAGAGGGCAAGGCGTTGTACCAGCGCATGCTGGATTACGCCGAAGACCTGAAGTCACGCGGCGTGCTGCGCGCGTATTCATCGCTGCGCAATGATTCCGAAGGCCAGCGCCTGCAAATCCGTGACGGCAAGCGATCCTTGCGCGACGGTCCGTTTGCCGAAGCCCGCGAAATGATCGGCGGATTCTTCCTGGTCGATTGCGCCACCCGCGAGGAAGCGCTCGAACTCGCCGCGCTGTGTCCGGCGGTCGAGTGGGCAACCATGGAAGTACGCGAAACCGGGCCGTGCTATCTCGGCTGACGATTCTTGCGCTGGTGGCGAGTCCCGGTCGTCACTTGCCGGTCTGTGTTGGGTGGCAGGCGACCGGCAGTGAACCGAACATTTCCAGGAGCGGGAGCAGCCGTTCATCGGTGACCGATGTTCGTCAATGGTCGCCGTTGCGCGTGCGGCGCTGGTGCGCGGCAATCCGGTGCGAGCCGTTCGATCCGGATTCGATGGACGCGGCTCCCGCATCCGCCATCACGGCGTGGGATCTCGGGATCGAAGAGGAACGCGTGCGAAGCAATGCGCGCGCCATGCGTCGCACGGCCTCATCCAGTTCCGTCGCGTCGAGATAGGAAAAGCCGAGCCGCATGAACGGCTGCTCGCGGTGGTGGAAATCGAAATGGCTGGCATCGCCGAGCGAAACGCCTTCGCGCTCGCCCGCGCGCGACCACGCGGCAACATCGATGCCCTCGTCTGCGCGCGCCCACAGCGCCATGCCGCCTTCCGGGACGCGGAAGTCGAGTGCGGAACCCAGGTGTCGTACCAGCGCGGCGGCCAAAACGTCGCGGCGCGCGGCGTACACGCGGAGCATGCGCCGCACGTGTCGCAAAAGCTCGCCATCCTCGAACAACTCGGCGATCGCGCATTCCACCGCCGCATCACCCTGCGCATCGCAAGCAGCGCGCAACGCGATCAGCTGTTGCAGAACCGGCGCCGGCGCGGCAATGAATGCGGTACCGAGACCCGGCGCCAGCAGGTTCGCCATCGAGGCGACGTAAATCACGTTGCCGCGCGCGCTGCCGGCCGCGATCGGCAGCACGGGCTTGCCCTCATAGTGGAACTCGTGGTCGTAATCGTCTTCGATGATGGCAAAGCGGTGTTCGAGCGACAACTGCGCGAGCCGTTCGCGCCGCGCGGCAGGCATGACCACCGTGGTCGGGAACTGGTGATGCGGCGTCAGCAGCACGGCACGAATGGATTCGTGCACAAGCAGCCCCGCGAGTGCTTCGACATCGAGGCCATCCTTGTCGAGCGGCAGTGGCAGGAGGCGGGCGCCCGCCAGCTCCATGACGCGCCGCGCGGGCGGATACCCCAGCATCTCGACCACCACCGTGTCGCCGGGAGCAATCAGCGTGCGTGCGACCAGATCGAGCCCCTGCTCGATGCTGCGCGTGATCAGCACGTCATCGGGCGTGGTGACCAGGCCGCGGGTGCGGGTCAGCATGGCGGCGAGTTGGGTGCGCAGGCGCACGTGGCCGCGCGGATCGGTGTAAGTCAGCGTGCTGTGGCCTTGGCGGCCCACGGCGCGCCGAAAGGCACGCGCGAGTGCCTGCGACGGCAGCAGGCGAACGTCTGGCGTGCTGCGCGACAGCACCAGCATGCCCGGAGCAGGCAGCGGCAGTGAAGGTGCTGCGCGGGGAAATGGCGCCAAGGGGTAACTCGGCGTCAGGTTCGCGGACGCGGGCGATGGCGTCGCCGATGCCGTCGATGGCCGTGCGACGAAAGTGCCGCCGCCGCCGCGCGCCACCAGTACGCCTTCGGCGACGAGTTCGTCGTAGCCCGCAATCACCGTATTGCGGTTGATGCCGAGCAGGTCGGCCAGTTCGCGCGATCCGGGTAGCGAATCGCCCGGCTTCAGCCGCCCGCGCCGGATGTCGTCCGTGATCGCATTCGCCAATTGCAGGTACAACGGCTGCCCGAGCGCGGGATCCAGTGCGATGGTCAGTTGCCAGCGGCGCATGCACGGATTCTAGCCGCGCCCCCGCGCGAACCGGACCAGCAGCCATCGTGAAAGTGGAACTACCCATGCAACCCATCGCGGCGCACATTCGACGACCGGCATCGTCACGCGAGGAGAGCGCCATGCAGAAGAGGATCATTCCATTCCTGGTTGCCACGCTGTTGGCCGCCGGCACGGCTGCGGCGGCAACGCCGCGTTACACGGTCAGCCATCTCGCCTCGCTCGGCGGCACGTCGAGCCAGGGCAGCAGCATCAACGATTTCGGTTTGATCTCGGGGTTCTCGAACACGCAAGATGACGCGAACGTGCACGCCGCGATCTGGTGGTTTGGGGCGAAACAGGATCTCGGCACGCTGGGTGGTGCCAACAGCGCAGTGCTGTGGCCTGTGAAGAACGATCTTGGCGTGGTTTCCGGCATCGCCCAAACCGATCGGCCGAATCCGCTCGCTGAATCCTGGAGCTGCCGTCCCTTCATCGGGTACGACGGCAACACCTGCCTCGGCTTCGTATGGGCCTTCGGCAAGATGCAGGCGTTGCCGCCGTTGCCCGGTGGCTACAACAGCTTCGCCACCGGCACCAACAACCGCTTGCAGACGATCGGTTGGGCCGAAAACGGCGTTCACGATCCGAATTGCAATGCCGACCCGGCCAAGGGCCTGGTCCAGGTGCTGCAGTTCCTTCCCGTGGTCTGGGGCCCCGGCAAAAACCAGATTCACGCGCTTCCGTTGCTGCCTGGCGACGACAGCGGCGCCGCGACCGCAATCAACGACCACGGCGACGTCGTCGGCATTTCGGGAACCTGCGATCAGGCGGTCGGGCGCCACACCGCGAAGCACATGGTGTTGTGGAAGAACGGACATGCCATCGACATCGGCAATCTCGGCGGTGATGCCTGGAACACGCCGATGGCGATCAACCAGCGTGGCGACGTCGTCGGTTTCGCCAACACCGGGCCGGGGGCGGGTTTCAGTGCGCATGCGTTCTACCGCGACCGGCACGGCGGTCCGCCGATCGATCTGGGCACGCTGCCCGGCGACAGCAGCAGCCAGGCGCTCGGCATCAACGATCGCGGCCAGGTCGTCGGCCTGTCGTGTGGCGCCGGAAGCAGTGGGTGCCACGGATTCCTGTGGCAGGACAGCGTGATGTTCGATCTCGACAAACTCGCGCCGGGACATGCCGGCGTCCTCACCGATGCGCAGGACGTCAACGATCTCGGCCAGATCACGGGACAAGCCTGCGCTGACGCCGACAGCAGCCCGCCTTGCTACACGTTCCGCGCCGATCCGGTCCCGGACTACCGCGCGCGCAGGCATTGATCCTGTGCGCTGCGGCCGTTATCCATGCCGGCCACGGCGCGATGTCCTGCATCGCGCAAAGGAAATTCAATGAATGTCAACGCAACAGGCGATGCGACCGATCCGGGGCCAGCGCGCGAGCAGGAACTGCTGCAATTGAATGAGCAATACGTGCGTGCAACGCTGGCCGGCGACGTGCAGTGGTTCGACACACACCTGGCACACGATTTCGTCTGCATCGAATCCAGCGGTACGGTACTGTTCCGCGACGAGTTCCTGCGCATGACCGCGCAGGAAGCGGAACTCGACGAATACACCCTCGACTACGTGGACGTACGCTTCTACGGCGACGTCGCGCTGGTGCGCGCCTCGGGCTCGTGGACAAATCAGGACAACATTCGCGGCATCAGCCGTTACACCGATGTCTATGTGTACACTGACAACGCGTGGAAAGTCGTTTCCGCCCAGATCACGCGGCCGGGCAATGCTTGAGCGCGTCAGGCAATCCCAACCCCATTGAGGCCACCGGCAAGGAGGAGGGTAACGATGACGATCGCCCTGTGGTGCGTGCTGGTCGCAATCCTGCTGCCCTATGCCTGTTTCGGCATTGCGGTCAACCGAAGCCGGTTGCATGGAAAAAGGATACGCGACAACCGCACTCCCCGCGATTTCCCGAATCAGATCCAGGGATTGCCCAAGCGCGCCTGGGGTGCCCAGCTCAATTCGTTCGAATCGCTGCCTGGGTTCGCGGCGGCGGTCATCATCGTCCAACTCGTGCATGCGCCGCAGATCCGGATCGACGTCCTCGCGCTGCTCTGGGTATTGGCCCGGTTGGCCTACATTGCCTTCTATCTGGGCGACAAAAGTGCCTTGCGCTCTTCGGCACAGCTCGTCAGCCTGGCTTGCGTATTGGGTCTGTTTGTCGTTGCGGGGTTGGGCTAGCAACGAGTGGCAATATTCCACATGAGTTTGACCATTTCATTATCGAGGACCCCATGAAACCGATCGCATCAATCATGTTGTTCGTGCTGGCGGCACTGCTCATCCCGCCGGTACATGCCGGCGAAAAGGCCGGGGCAAAAGCCGCGAAGGCATGCAGCGCGCCGGTCTACCGCCAGTTCGACTTCTTCGCGGGCGACTGGGATGCCTACGATGCCGAGGCGCCGGACAAGGTCGTCGCGCACAACACGGTAACGGTCATCCTGGACGGGTGCGTGGTACTCGAGGACTACCGCCAGAACGATGGCCTGCACGGCAGGAGCTACAGCCTTTACGACAAGGCGCGCGGGGTCTGGCACCAGAGCTGGGTCACCAACCATGGCGACCTGCTGTTGCTGGATGGCGGCATGCAGGGCGACCGGATGGTGTTCGAGGGCGTCGAGCGGAAGGCAGGGAAACCCGACGCGCTGGTGCGCGCGGCCTGGTACCGGCAGGGCGACGGCGTGCGCGAAACGGCGACGCGTTCGCTGGACGGCGGCAAGACCTGGCAGCCCGAGTTCGACATCCTGTTCAAGCCGCACAAGTGAGTGCGTCCGTCCCGGCATTTTCGTCATTCCGGGGCTGCCGAGGGATGAAGTCCTAGGCAGAACCCGGAATCGGTTTGGATCGCAGCTGGTCACGAAACCGATTCCGGGTTCCTCGCGATGGAGCCGCGGAGGCCCCGGAATGACGACAAATTGTGTATCCAGACTGCCTTCAATTCGCCGCGAGTTTTTGTAGCTGGGTCAGGTGGGAAAGCAGTTCCTTGCGCAACCGTTGCGGGGTACGGATCTCGAAATCGAACGGCACGCGCGCCAGCTGGCGCGCGAACCAGGCCAAATCGTCGGTGCGTACACATAGCAGCACGCCGCCATCAGCTTCTTCGAACAAGCCGATCGCCGGCGAAAACGCCTCGCGCGCCTTGGCAAGGTCGGTACGCAGCAGGACTTCCACGCGATGCGCGCGCGGCAGCGTGGCAATGCTCCGGTTCAACCATGCCAGCACGTCGAAATGCCGTGGCCGCGTGAAGCGGACAGGCAGCGGGTGCACTTCGACGATCCGGTCGACGCGGAATCCGCGCACGCCGTGGCGCAGGTGGCAGTGGCCCACCGTGTACCACGCGCCACCGCGGAAGCCGAGGCCGTAGGCATCGAAATCGCGTTCGCTCTCCTCGCCCTGCGCGGAGCGGTAATGCAGGTGCACGCGTTCGGCCGCGTGCGCCGCGTGCGTCAGCAGCATCAGGGCCGTGGCGTTCGCGTGCATCGCCAGGGCGTTGGGCGATTCGATCGAGACGCTGGTTTCCACCGCGCGCAACCGCCGCTTCAGTGAATCGGGCATCACGCGTTCCAGCTTGGCCTGCGCGCTGGCCAGCGCCGATTCGTCTGCGTGCAAGCCGAGGCTGCGTGCGGCCAGCAGACCCATCGACAACGCCAACGCTTCCGCGTCGGTAAACATCATCGGCGGCAGCTTGAATCCTGCCACCAGCATGTATGCGCCGTGCCGGCCGCGCTCGGTGGTGATCGGAATCCCGAGTTCTTCCAGCAACACGATGTAGCGCCGCAGCGTGCGCACGTCGACGTTGATGCGCTGTGCCAATTCCGGCCCGCTGATGCGGCCGCGGCTTTGCAGCAGCTCCAGGACGGCCAGCACGCGGGAGGCAGGGTGGGGCATCCGGAAAGTCTAGCTTGAATCAGGACATGGATTGCCCTGATTGGGTTCTAGCGTGTGCGCCAGGTTCGATCTCCGGAGAACGCAATGCCCCGCCTTTCAGTCCTGCTGCTCGGAGCAGTCTGCATGAGCACCTGCATCAACGCCGCACACGCGGAGACCGACACGCGCGCCGCGCTGGAAAGCGTCGCGCATCTGGACAACTATCAGGTGGTCGAGCTGCGCCGCTATGACATCGCGCCGGGCCAGCGCGATCGCTTCGTGCGCTATTTCGACGCGTATTTCCCGGAGGCGTTCGAGCAACTGGATTGCATGGTGTTCGGCCAGTTCGAGGATCGCGCCGCGCGCACCAGGTTCGTCTGGCTGCGCGGTTACCACGACATCAACGCACGTCCGGTCGCGGATGCGGCGTTCTACTACGGGCCGGTGTGGCGCGAGCATCGCACCAAGGTCAACGCGCTGTTCCCGGGTGCGAGCGACAACGTGCTGCTGCTACGACCGCTGACGCCGCAGACGGAAATCCCGGTGTTGCCTGCGGTCGATCCGATCGACGAAGCGCACGGTGCGCACGGGGTGATTGTCGTGCAGATTTTCGCGCTGAAGAACGGTGATGAAGAGGCGTTCGTGCAGCGCGCGCAGGCCGCGTTCAAGCGCTATGAAGGCGCGAACGTGCACCCGGCCGGCGTGCTGGTGACGCTGGACGTGCCGAACAATTTTCCGCAACTGCCGATCCGCACCGACGGGCCGTTCCTGGTCTGGCTGGGTGTGGTCGAGGACGACGCGGCACTGAAAGACTTCGAGGTGCAGGCGTCCGGGGTCGAACGTTCACTCGAAGCCACCGGCATGCTGCGCGGTGCGCCGGAGCGGCTGGTGCTGGATCCGACGCCTCGCTCGCGCCTGCGCTGGTGGCCCGCTGCGGACGCTCAGGATTTGCCCGCAAATAAAGATACCGTTCGTGTTGAGCGTAGCGAAGCGAAGCTTCGCGAAGTCGAAATACCGGAAATTCCTGATCGCATGGCACTTCGACTTCGCGCCTTCGGCGCTACGCTCAGTGCGAACGGCTCTACGGACAGTTCCAAATCCACACCATGAGCCATGCGGCCGACCTGCTGCTGTTCGCCGCGCTGGTGTTCGGCATCATCGCGCTGCCGGGTCTGGACATGGCGTTCGTGCTGGGCAGTTCGCTCACGGCGGGGCGGCGGCAAGGGCTGACGGCGGTCGCCGGCATCACCGTCGGCGGCGCCGGCCTCGTGGCGATGACGACGCTCGGCATCGGCGTGCTGCTGAAGGTGGTTCCGGCGGCCTTCAACGCGTTGTTGCTGGCCGGTGCGCTGTACATCGCGTGGATCGGCATCTCGTTGCTGCGCGCGGATTCCGCGTTCGGCATGCAGGCGGAAGGTCGCGCGGTGCCGGCGTGGACCACGTTCCGCCGCGGCGCGCTGACTTGCCTGCTGAATCCGAAGGCCTACCTGTTCATGTTGGCGGTGTTCCCGCAGTTCCTGCATGCGGCGTATGGGCCGCTGTGGTCGCAGGCGCTGGTGCTGTGGCTGATCATCGCGATCACGCAACTCACGGTTTACGGGTCGATTGCGCTCGCTGCGTCGCGGGCGCGCGGATGGCTGGTTCGGCAACCCGCAGCGGGCGCCGTCGTCGCGCGCGCGGTCGGGGTGATGCTGATCGGTGCCGCGCTGTTCACCGGGTTCGAGGGCTGGCGCGCGATGTGAGTGGCCGGCGACAATGCACGGAATCCTTCGCTAGTCATGGAAAGTCGATGAGGAATGATGCAATTCGCATGGCCCGCGCCGCGCAGGTGATGCCGTGGCTCCTTGCGCTCATGCTCGCGCTCTTCACGGGTGGCGTGGCTCACGCAACCGACGCTTCCGTGAGCAACTGCCATGTCGGCGCGTACCGGTTCACCGATGGCAGCGTCGTGGATGTCGGACCAAGCGACGGCGCGCACCTGCGCTGGCGCCGCGAGGACGGCACCACGGGCTTGCTCACGTCGCATGCGGATGGAACGTGGACCAGCACGTTGGGTTGGACCGACAAGCCGGACGGCATCAAGGTGGCGTTTTCCGATTGCGCGAAAGGGCGCATCGATTTCGCCGGCATGCGCGGCCAGCGCATCGCGTTCGATGTCACCAACACGCGCTTCCAGGGTGCCGGCATCACGCTGGCCGGTCGGCTGGTGCTGCCGAAAGGCCACGGACGCGTGCCGATCGTGGTGCTGGTGCACGGCTCGGAACACATGTCGGCGCTCGATTTCTATTCCCTGCAGCGGATGTTTCCCGCCGCCGGTATCGGCGTGTTCGTGTACGACAAGCGCGGCACCGGCGCGTCAGGTGGCACGTACACGCAGAGCTATCTCCTGCTCGCCGACGATGCGATCGCCGCAGTCAACGAGGCGAAACGCCTCGCCGGTCCGCGCGCCGGCCGCATCGGCTACCAGGGCGGTAGCCAGGGCGGCTGGGTGGCGCCGCTGGCCGCGAAGATTTCACCGGTGGATTTCGTGATCGTCGGTTTCGGGCTTGCGGTGTCGCCGCTGGATGAAGACCGCGAGGCGATCGCCTACGACATGCAGCGCCAAGGTTACGGCCCGGACGTGATGGCCAAGGCGATGCAGGTGGCCGACGCCTCTGCCGCGATTCTCCTGAGCAATTTCCGCAGCGGCTACGACAAACTGGATGCGCTCAAGCAAAAGTATGGCAAGGAGCCGTGGTTCAAGCACGTGCACGGCGATGTCACATGGGTTCTGCTGGCGTGGCCGGCCGAGAAACTCAAACAGGAGGGTCCGGTGCTCTTCGCCTGTGCACCGGTCCAGTACGACCCGATGCCGGTGCTGCGGAACCTCGATACGCCGCAGCTCTGGATCCTCGGCGGCGAGGATGCCGACGCGCCGAGCGCGGAAACCATCAAACGCCTGCGCGGCCTGCAACAGGCGGGCCGGCCGATCACGCTGGCGGTGTACCCGCACGCCGAACACGGCCTGTACGAGTTCGAGACCAGGCCCGACGGCACCCGTGTCGACACCCGCAATCCCGACGGCTATTTCACGATGATGCGCGACTTCATCCTTTCCGGAACGGTGCAGGACAAATACGGTGACGCCGTGCTGCACCGAACGAAGGATTGATGCGCGATGCGCTGTTCGGCGCGTGTCGTGCGATCAGCGGCTGGTGAACGCATCATCCGGCAACGCGAGGAACGCGAAGCAGGGCGTGCCGCGATCCTTCCAGCGCTTGCACGCGTCGTCGAGCGCGTCGCAGAGGACATCGAAATCGTTTTCCGATGCGTCGCGCAATTCGTCGGCGTGATCGAACAGCCACGCGTAGCCGCCGGCTTGCGGCAGCCATCCGAGATCGCCGAGGCAGTCGGCCAGCGCGTCCCAGTTGGCGCCGAACGTCGCGGGGAACGCAAGTGACTTGGCGATGCGCTGCAGCAGATCGCTTTTGTCGCGGCAGCCGGCAAGGCTGATGCGCCGTACCAGGTGGCCCTCGTCATGGGCCGCCGCGTCGAGCGTGTCCAGGTCGGTTTCGCCGACGAGATACGCGCCGTTCCGTTGCGCGTCCGCGAAGTCGATGGTGCTGCTCATCGCGACACCGTGAATTCGCGGAAGCTGCGGTAGTGGTCGTCGGTGTAGTAGTACACCCCGGGTGGATCGCCGCCGGTGATGATGCGGCGCGCGCCGCGGTCATGCGCACCGGGTGTTTCCACCGTGTATTCGTGGTAGTAGCCGCGCGGCTTGTTCGGCAGCAGGTGTTCGTAGTTGCCGAACACCACGCCGTCCTGGCTGTGCGGGAAGGGACCGCCGCTCGCGATCAGCGCCAACGTGTGGCGTGCTTCCGGTGGCAGGAAGGCGGGCAACGATGCCTGCGCATCGGTGTCGTCCGATGCCTCGTCCGGTGCGGGTGCGACCGTGGCGGTCGGTGACGGCACGGGCACCCGGGTCGCGCGCTGCTGCATGACCATGTACCCGATCACCGCGATCAGGACCGCGACCGGCAGCAGTGTCTTCCATCCTCGTTGCATCAGTTCGCTCCGTGGGTGGCCAGCATCGTGGCGATCGCATCGAGGTCGGATTGCGGCGAAGGCTGGATGTTGCGGCCGAGCTCATCGGTCGGCCGCTGGTAACGATTGAGCATCAATGAAAACGCCAAAGGTTGGCCGGCAGCGTCGATGACGAACCCCGACAACGTGTAGACGTGCGTGAGCGTGCCGGTCTTGGCCTGCACGTTGTCGGAGGCGGCACCGTCGCGCATGCGGTATTGCAGCGTGCCGTCGATGCCCGCGACCGGCAGGGCGTCGCGCAGCACGTTGGCGAAGGGTTGCCGCGCGACCCACGCCAGCAGCTTGACGGTCGCCGCGGGCGTCACCAGGTCTTGCCGCGAAAGTCCCGAGCCGTCGTTGAACATCGCTTCGCCATTGCTTATGCCGATCCGGCCGAGGAACGCACGCATCGCGCAAAGTCCCCAGTCCGCGCTGGTCTGCGGCGGTTCGGCGCGATCGTCGCAAACCCCTGCGTGCGCGGTCCGGGTGCCGACCTGTTGCAACAACATCTGCGCATAACGGTTGTCGGAGTGCTTCAGCATGTGCACGAGCAATTGCGACAGCGGCGGCGATGGGATGCCGGCGATTTCCGTCGGGTGATTCCCCACGGCGTCGTCCGTTTCCGGCCAGTGCACGGCCCGCACCCTGCCGTGCAACGCGATGCCGCGTTGCGCCAGGGCCTGACGCAACCGGTTGGCCGCGAACAACGCGCCATCCGGGACCGACCGTGTGAAGGTCCTTTGCGGCACGTCCGTGCGCAGGCTGCCGCTGGCGTACAACACGTCGGAGCCGGGTGGCCGGTACAGGCTCAGCGGCGCCGCGCTGCCGGTCAGGTTGGCCACGCGCATGCCTGAATGCGACGGGTCGATTGCCAACGTGCAGCAGCGCGAACCTTCACGCGCGACCTTCACGCGCACCACGTTGTCCTGCACGCCCAGCGCGCCGGACTGCGCGCCGTAGTCGGTCTGGAGGTCCAGGGCTTCCCAGCCGTCGCCGAACGGCGGTCCCGCGAAGTACGTGTCGTCGGCGACCAGGTCGCCGCGCACGCGCTTGACGCCGCGTCCGGCCAGTGCCGCGGCAAGGCGATCGGCCCAGTCGGGCGACACGCCCGGATCGCCCAGCGACGGATCGCCGCCGCCGTAGAGGATCAGGTCCCCGGCCAGCGTGCCGTCGGCGCGCGGCGCAGCCGTGGCGTACAGCGTGGTCGAGAAACGCGCGTCCGCGCCCAGCGCCTGCAACGCCAGCGCGGCGGTATACAGCTTGGCGTTGGAAGCGGGCAGGAACAAACTGTCGGCGTTGCGGCGATAAAGCGTGGCCCCGCTCTCCAGCGAAACCACGTCGACGCCCCATTGCGCATGGGCGAAACGCGGCTGCGAGAGATAGGCATCGATGCCGTCCGCCAGCGAGGAGGGTGCGTGTCGCGGGGACGCGGCGTTCGGCACCACCGGCAAGGGGTGCGAGATGGGCGCGCGCCGCGGCGCCGCCACGGGTTTCGGCGGGGGTGCAGTCGCGCAGCCGCCCAGCAGGAGTGCGGCGACGAGCGCAGCAACCATTCGTTTCAAGTCAACCTTCCTTGCAGCGCCTTCGCCGCCGCGGGATTGCGCGCCTTGGCGGCGCTGATGAAATAGACGAACACGTCGCGCGGTGCGGGTGCCGTTCTGCTTTCGGGCGAAACCTTCGGCAGGTCGTCGGGCTCGCCGCCCGTGTGCCATTGCCGCGCACGCCCGGCCCATGCTTCGAGCTCGTTCGCGGGATAGCCGTCGGGTTCGGATTCGCGACTGCGCATCAGGCGTGCATACACGAAATTGCCGGTGAGGTCCGCGAAATTCGGATACTCGCGGGAATCGGTGTACACGCACGCGACACCGCGCGCACGCGCCAGTTGCAGGAATTCGTCGCACAGGAAGGTTTGGTTGCGCACCTCCAGCGCGTGCCGAAGCGGGCGCCCGGCCAGCTCGTGCGGCAGCAGGTCCAGGAACGCCGCGAAGTCGTCGCGATCGAACGTTCGTGATGGCGGAAACTGCCATGCGATCGGGCCGAGGCGGTCGCCGAATTCGGCCAGTCCGCCGAACAGGAAGCCGCGAACCAGCGCGCCCGCGCCCGCGAGCTTGCGCAGCTCGGCGACCTGGCGCGGCGCCTTCAGCGAGAACACGAAACCCGGCGGTGTTTCATCGCGCCATCTGGCGTACACCTTGGGCGTCTGTGCGCGATAGAACGTGCTGTTGATCTCGAGCGTGGCCAGGTGCCGGCTGGCGTATTCCAGTTCGCGCCGCTGCGGCAGGCCTTGCGGATAGAAATTGTCGCGCCACGGCGGGAAGTTCCAGCCGCCGATGCCGACCTTGATACGCGCGCCGCGTGTACCGGCCAGTTCGTCTGTAATGGGAACGTCGGGTTTCTTCACGCTGCGCGTTCCATCCACGCATCGCAGTCGCCGAACGAACGCGGATAGCCTTCCTGCTTGGCGTCCATGGTCGGCGCGTTGCGGTAATGCAGCGAGGGGATCACGCTGGCAACGGTGGCTTTGGCAGGCGAGGGCATGGTTCCGGCCTTGTCGGGGAATGCGGGGCAGGCTTGCAGGTTTCCGGTATTCGCGGCCCGAGTCTAACCAACCCGGAATCAAACCTGTACCCGTCGCGCGCACCCCCTTGCCAAGCAACACGGAGTAGCGCATCTTTGTGCCCACGGACCACTGCCAAGAGGAGCCGTCCATGAAAGGTATGGACAAGAAGAAGGAAGAAAAGAAGAAGCCGCAGAAGACGCTGAAGGAAAAGCGCGCCGAGAAGCATGCCAAGAAGGACGCCAGGGGCTGAACCGTGCGCGCGGAACGCGTGGCCGCTCAGGTCACGCGTTCCATGTGCGTGTAGATGTTCATCGAGTCGTCGCGTGCGAACGCGATGAGGGTAATGCCGGCGGTTTCCGCGGCTTCGATCGCCAGCGAAGTGGGCGCGGAGATCGCGGCGATCACCGCGATGCCGGCATGCGCGGCCTTGTGCACCATTTCCCACGATGCCCGCGAGGTGATTGCAAGGAATCCCGAGGTCGTGCGCGCCAGCAGCGCGTCGCGGTCGTGCGCCGCCGAGGCCAGCGCGCCGACCAGCTTGTCCAGCGCATTGTGGCGACCCACGTCCTCGCGCACGATCGTGTCGCCGTCGACGGGGAAGAACGCCGCGGCATGGGCGCCGCCGGTGATGGCGTTCAGTGGCTGCCGGTCCGCCAGGGCGCGCATGCCGGTGGCGATCGCGGCGCGGTCCAGCCGCAACGTCGAAGCCACGGCGGGCACGGGGCGCACTGCGTCCTCCAGCGATTCGACCCCGCACAAGCCGCAGCCGCTGCGTCCGGCGAGGCTGCGCCGCCGCTGCTGCAGGGCGGCGAAACGCTCGTGCGGAATCAAGGCCTGCAGGCTGACGCCGCGTCCGGTCGCCAGCACGTCCACCAGCTCGAATTCGGCGGGGCTGGCAACGATGCCTTCGGCCAGCGCGAAGCCCAGCGCGAAATCCCCGAGGTCGCAGGGGGTCGCCATCATCACCGCGAACGACTGGCCGTTGTAGACCAGCGCGACCGGGGTTTCCTCGATCACCCGGTCGAGGCTTGCCTCCCTGCGGTCCTCGCGGATGCGTTGCGTGCGGGCCATCGACAGGCCCCGGTTTGGCTCGCTCGAACTCATCGCGGGTCCGGACTGTAATTCCCGCCAGCGTTTCCCGGAAGTATAGGCGGGCGGGCCGAACGGTGTGGCATGATGCCGGACGTGTATTCCAGCGCGGATGACTGCCGCAAGGGTGGCGCGGTGATCAGGTTCCTGGCCGAGCTCAGGCGCCGCAACGTGTTCCGTGCGGGGACGCTGTATGCCGCCGTCGCCTGGCTGGTCGTGCAGGTCGCCACGCAGGTCTTTCCGTTCTTCGCGATTCCCGATTGGGTTGTCAGGCTGATCGTAATCGCGGCGCTGATCGGATTTCCGGTCGTGCTGGCGGTGGCCTGGTACTACGAATTCACGCCCGAGGGGCTGAAACTCGAAAGCGAAGTCCCGCGCGCGGCGTCGATCACGCGGCAGACCGGCAAGCGGCTGGACCACGCGATCATCGCGGTGCTGTGTGTGATCGTGGTGCTGCTGCTGGCGAACACCGTCGTCCGCAACCGCGATTCCGGTGCGATCCAGGACAAGTCGGTGGCGGTGTTGCCGTTGTTGAACGAAAACGGCGACGCGGGCGACCAGTATTTTTCCGACGGCCTTTCCGAAGACCTGATCTCGATGCTGGGGCGGGTGCCCGAGTTGAAGGTGATCGGCCGCAATTCCTCGTTCCGGTTCCGCGGCGACCTGAGCGACAGCCGTGGCATCGGCGCGAAGCTCGGCGTCGCGAACCTGCTGGAAGGCACCGTGCGCCGGCAGGGCGAGCGCGTGCGCATCGTCGCCAGCCTGGTCTCGGCGGCGGACAGCCGCGTGATCTGGTCGCAGACCTACGATCGCGAGTTGAAGGACATCTTCGACGTGCAATCGGATATCGCGCAGTCCGTCGCAAGCTCCATGCGCGCGACCTTGCTGGGCAAGACGATCGCGTCCACCGACGAACCGCCGGGCGGCAACCTGGCCGCCTACAACGCGTACCTGCAGGGCAATTTCTATCGCGCACGCAGCACCGAGGCCGACGACCGCACCGCGATCGCGCATTACGAGGAAGCGATCCGGATCGACCCGCGCTATGCCAGCGCCCACGCCGCGTTGTCCTACACTTGGACGATGCTGGCCGGCGCGTTCCTGGATGGCCCGGCCATGCAGCAAGCCTATGCCAGGGCGCGGACCGCGTCCGACACCGCGCTGTCGCTCGATCCCGACCTGGCCGATGCCCACATCGCGCGCGGTGTCTTCCTCGACTGGGCGGAATTCGATTGGCGCGGCGCGGAAGCGGCGTTCCGGCGCGGGCTGCAACTGGCGCCGAACGACGGCAATGCGATGAGTTTCCTGGCGGACCTTCTGGCCACGCGGGGGCGCCCGGACCAGGCGGTCGAGTGGAAACGGCGCGCGCTGGAAAAGGATCCGTTGCACGCAACGTGGTACGAAGCACTGGCGAGTTACTACTCCGCGCTTGGCCAACTCGATGATGCGCAGCGCGCGATCGAGAAGGCCATCACGTTGCAGCCGAATGCCGCGAGCTTCCATGAAACCCTCACCGTGATCGCCATCCGGCGCGGCGACGCGGCGACCGCCTTGCGTGTCGCGCAGCAAGGGCCGCCGGGTTCGTGGCGGGATGTCGCGGTCGCGCTGGCGCGCCAGATCGGTGGCGATCCGGCTGCGGCCGATGCGGCGCTGCAGGATGTGGTCGCCAGGTACGGCGACGGCAATGCCTACCAGATCGCCGAAATCTACGCGGTGCGCAAACAACCCGAGCCCATGTTCGCGTGGCTCGAGCGCGCGTGGAGCAATCGCGACCCGGGCATTTCGTACCTGCTCTACGACCCGTTCCTGCTCGCTTTCCGGGACGATCCCCGCTTCGCCGCGTTTTGCCGGAAGGTCGGCTTGCCGCCGCCGTCGCCGAGAAAAGGCGCAGATGCGGGGGCATGAGCAGGCGAACGGGATGCCTCGATACGCCGAAGCCGGGGCGGCGTCGTATCCCCGGTTGCAAGAGGAGGGTGTGACATGGCTGACAATGACCAGATGCCGCAAGCGGTGTCGCCCGACGCCAAGAAGCAGGAGTTGCCGCAGCCGGTGACCGGGAAGCAGGGGCTGGTGTCACCGGATGCCAAGAAGCAGGAAGGAGCGGCCCCGCTCGCGAAGAAACAGGAGTAGTCCCGCCGGCGAGGGCGAAGGCGTGCGGCACCGAACCCGGGTCGTGCGCGTCGACTTGCCTGCGGATGGCGGGCGCGTCTTATTCGATGGCCTTGGATTCCGCCGTGCCCAGTATGGCTTCGGGCGGCTTGCCTGCGGGCCGGCGTACCAGCAGGGGATGCACGAACACCGCGCCCAGGATGACCGCGACGCCCACGTAGAACCATGCGTCGAGCTGGTGCTGCTCGCCCAGCAGGAGCACCGCCAGCACGATCGCGTACACGGGCTCGAGGTTGGTCGCGAGTTGCACGGTGTACGCCGACAGCTTGCGCAGCACTGCCAGCGCGAGTGCGAACGGCAGCAACGTGCAGGCCAGCGCCAACGCGAGCAGCAGCAGCGCGTCCTGCAGGCCGGGCAGCACGAACGTGCCTTCGCCGTGCCAGAGCAAGGTGACAAGCGTCAGGAAAACGGTGCCGGCGCCGAGTTCGAGGCAGGTCACCGTCAGTGCGCCATCGTGGCCGGCCATGCGCTTGTTGAACGCGCCGAAGATCGCGCACAGCGCCGCCGACAGCACGCCCACCGCGACGCCGAGGCGCATGTCCGCGGGCACGCCGCCCACCACCAGCGCGACTCCGGGTACGACGGCCACGCCGATCAGCAATTCACGCGGGTCGAACTTGCGTCCCACCACCAGGGGTTCGATGACCGCGAGGAACACCGGCGCCAGCGCGATGCAGGTGGCCGCGACCGAGGCGTTGGCGAGCTTCACCGCCGAATAGAACGTCAGCCAGTGCAGCGCCACCAGCACGCCGATGCCGGCGTAGGCCGCGACCCGGCGCGGCGGCATCGTGCGCAATCCGCGCCACACCTTCGGCACCAGCAGCAGCGCCAGCGTCACCAGCAGCATCCGCCACCACACCAGTTGCAGCGCGGTGAGCGTGATCAGTTTGCCGAGGATCGCGGTGAACCCCCACAGCAGCACGCAGAGATGCAGTTGCCAGTGGGCACGGGCGACGGAGGACATCGAGGTTTCGGGATGGGAAAGAAAATCGCCGCGCGGGGCGCACGGCACGCGCATTCTGGCACAGTCGGGTGCGCACTTGCGCGCCGCCTGCGATTGCCGCAAAGTTTCCGTCGCCCGGCGCAGCGCGCCACGGGGAAAGGAGAATCGCGATGCTCTGGCAAAAAGGCCGTTCCAGCGACAACGTGGAAGAAGCGAGCGGCGGCGGTGGCGGCGGGTTCGGCATCGGCCGCATCCATCTCGGCCTCGGCGGCACCATCGTCGCGATCGTCATCGCGATGATCTTCCCCTCGACGCGCGGCATCATCTTCGGGTTGCTCACGGGCGGCGACGGTGGGGTGGCGCCGTCCAACACGCCCGCGCAGACCGCCAAAGCCGACATGAGCGATCCGCAGGTGCAGTTCGTCAGCAAGGTGCTGGGCAGCACCGAAGACGTGTGGACCGCGTACTTCCAGCAGGCCGGCCAGCGATACATCGATCCGAAACTCACGCTGTTCCATGGACAGGTCGCCACCGCCTGCGGCGGCGCGTCCGCGGCGGTCGGGCCGTTCTATTGCCCCGGCGACAAGCGCGTCTACCTCGACCTCGATTTCTTCCAGGAGTTGGCGACGCGCTTCCATTCCAACAGCGACTTCGCGCGCGCCTACGTGATCGCCCACGAAGTCGGCCACCACGTGCAGGACCAACTCGGCATCATGGACATGGAGCAACGGCTCGCGCAGCAGGGCGAGCCGATGAAAGGCGCGGATGGGTTATCGGTTCGGCTCGAATTGCAAGCCGACTGCTTCGCCGGCGTGTGGGCCAACAAGTCGCAACAGCAGCTGCAATGGCTGCAACCCGGCGACATCGAAAGCGCGCTGAATGCAGCCTCGCAAATCGGCGACGACACGCTGCAACGCGAAGCCCGCGGCACCGTCGTGCCCGATTCCTTCACCCACGGCAGTTCCGCGCAACGCGTGAAGTGGTTCAAGACCGGCTTTGAGGCCGGAGATATCAACGCCTGCGATACCTTCCACGCGCAGGCGCTGTGAACATCGTTGGGCTTCCCCCGGATCAAGCCCGGAGTCAGCCCAACCTACGCGTGTAGGTTGGCGCTGAGCGTAGCGAAGCCCAACGCGCGGATTGGGCACAAGAGCGAGGGAGCGCAATCGATGCGATACAGAAGGTCGGACGTCGCAGGCGGAACCTATTTCTTCACGGTCAACCTAGCTGATCGATTATCCCACCTGCTGGTCGAACACATCGACGATTTACGCGCCGCGGTGAGAATCACCAAGCAGCGCCATCCGTTCGAAATCGTTGCGTGGGTGGTGCTGCCCGAACACATGCATGCGGTCTGGACGCTGCCTGATGACGATCGGGATTTTTCTGGACGCTGGAGCCTTATCAAGAGCGGCTTTTCGCGAACCGTTGCGCAAACCGATGCCGTCTCGGCCTCACGTGCAGGCAAGCGCGAGCGTGGGATATGGCAGCGCCGGTTCTGGGAACATCTGATTCGTGACGAGATGGATCTGCAGCGCCATGTCGATTACGTGCACATCAACCCCGTCAAACATGGGCATGTAAAGCGCGCGGCGGATTGGCCACACTCGTCCATCCATCGATACATCAAGGCAGGATGGTTGACTCGCGATTGGGCGAGCGACGCCGAAGACGTAGGGATCGGTGGTGAGCGGGATTGAGCGCGCCACGTTGGGCTTCCCCGATGGAGCCGGGTCAGCCCAACCTACAGCGTCTTGGTAGGTTGGCGCTGACCCCGGACCTGACCCGGGGGAAGCCCAACGGCTCCTCAAGCGTTGCCGTAGAACAACTCGCGCCCGATCAGCATGCGCCGGATTTCGTTGGTGCCCGCGCCGATTTCGTACAACTTGGCATCGCGCAGGATGCGGCCGGTGGGGAATTCGTTGATGTAGCCGTTGCCGCCCAGTGACTGGATCGCTTCCAGCGCGACATCCACGGCGTTGCGCGACGACAGCAACAGGCACGAGGCCGGGTCGATGCGCGACTTCACGCCCGCGTCGAACTGCTGCGCGATCATGTACGCGTACGCGCGCGCCGATTGCAGCGCGGTGTACATGTCGGCGATCTTGGCCTGCATGATTTCGAAGGTGCCGATCGGCGCGTTGAACTGCTTGCGCTCGCGCACGTAGGGCAGGGTGACGTCGATGGCGGATTGCATCAGCCCGATCGGACCGCCCGACAGCACCAGCCGTTCGGTGTCGAGTCCGCCCATCAGCACGCGCACGCCTTCGTTGACTTCGCCCACCCGGTTGGCATCGGGAATTTCGCAATCCTCGAACACCAGCTCGCAGGTGTTGGAGCCACGCATGCCGAGCTTGTCGAGCTTCTGCGCGGTCGTGAAACCCTTGAAGCCCTTCTCGACGATGAAGGCGGTGATGCAGCGGCTGCCCGCGGTGCGGTCGGCGGTGCGCATGTAGACGAGCACGACATCCGCGTCGGGGCCGTTGGTGATCCACATCTTGTTGCCGTTGGCGATCCAGTGGTCGCCGCGCTTCTCGGCCTTGCATTTCATCGAACCGACCACGTCAGAGCCCGCGCCGGGTTCGCTCATCGCCAGCGCGCCGACGAATTCGCCCGAGCACAACCTCGGCAAATATTTTTTGCGCTGTGCTTCGGTGCCGTTGTGGAAGATGTTGTTGACGCACAGGTTGGAATGCGCGCCGTACGACAAACCGACGGAACCCGAGGCGCGCGAGATTTCTTCCATCGCCACCACGTGCGCGAGGAAACCCAAGCCGCTGCCGCCGTATTCGGTCGGCACCGTGATGCCGAGCAAGCCCATGCCGCCCAGCTTCTTCCAGAGGTCGGACGGGAACAGGTTGTCGCGGTCGATCTGGTCGGCGCGCGGCGCGATTTCCTTCTCCGCGAAGGCGTGCACGCTTTCGCGCAGCAGGTCGATGTCTTCACCGAGTTGGAAAGGGCGCATGGTTCAAGAGCCGGGAATGGGGAATTGGGAAAGGTGGCGCAGCCGAGTAGCCCGGATGCAGCGTAGCGGAATCCGGAGTTTTAGCGAACCCCGGATTGCGTCGCTGCGCGACTCCATCCGGGCTACACGTGTCCGTCATTCCGGCGTCGAGAGACCGATTGACTCGCGCCATCCATGGCGCTCGCCCTTCGGACCGCCTTTGGCGTTCGCGTTGGCTATCCTGCCAACGCAGTCGGGTTCACCCCTTCGGGGTACCCCGGAATGACCATGAAGGGCGGAACGGCGCATTTTCCGGGTGCGAGTCCCAACGCTTACTGCCCGCGCATCCTGCCCAGGAACCGCGCCCCGTCATTGCCCATCGTCGGCAGCTTGATCTTGCCGATGGCGTTGATGCGTTCCTCGGCCATGCGGTCGGCGGCCTTGTAGGTCGGGATGCCGTCGCGGTCGGCGATCTGGAAGATGCGGCCGACGTTGTAGTAGATGCTGCGCATCATGCGCATCGCGCGCTCGCGGTTGTAGCCGTCGATTTCCAGCGACACGTTCATCACGCCGCCGGCGTTCACCGCGTAATCCGGTGCGTACACCACCCCGCGCTTCATCAGTTCGTCGCCGATCGCGTCGGTGGACAACTGGTTGTTGGCGATGCCGCAGATGATCGGCGCCTTGATGCGGTCGATGGTCTGCTCGTTGACGGTGCCGCCCAGCGCGCACGGACTGTACACATCGCAATCGACGTCGTAGATCTCGTCGACACCGACCGCTTCGCAACCGAGTTCATCGACGCAACGTTGCACCGAGTCCTTGTGGATGTCGGTGACGAACACCTTGGCGCCCTGTTCGCGCAGCAGCTTGATGAACTCCGAACCCACGTGGCCCGCGCCCTGGACCGCGAAACTGTACTTGCCGATGTCCTCGTTGCCGTGCTTGTAGTTGAGCGTCGCCATCACGCCCTGCAGCGCGCCGTAGGCGGTGAACGGCGAAGGGTCGCCCGAGCCGCCGTGCACCTGGTGCACGCCGGTCACGAATTCGGTTTCGCGATACACGTATTCCATGTCGTTGACGTCGATGCCGACGTCCTCGGCCGTGATGTAGCGGCCATGCAGCGAGTTGATGAAACGCCCGAGCGAGCGGAACAGCGCCTCGGACTTGTCCTTCGCGGGGTCGCCGATGATCACCGCCTTGCCGCCGCCGAGGTTCAGGCCCGCCACCGCGTTCTTGTAGGTCATGCCGCGCGACAGCCGCAGCACGTCGTTCAGCGCTTCCTCGTCGGTCTTGTACGGCCACATGCGCAGGCCGCCCAACGCCGGACCCAGCACGGTGTTGTGGATCGCGATGATGGCCTTGAGGCCCGCATCCTTGCTCTGGCAGAACACGACCTGCTCGTGGCCGGTGGTGGAAATGGTTTCGAAAAGCATCGCTGCTTGCTCCCGGAAGCGCCACATGCGTGGCGCGCGATTACGAGGAAGGCGCCCAGGGCGCCGCGGACGAAGCGCGTGCCCGGACCGCGAAGGGCGTCCTGCGTGCACGCAGCCGCCTAGTGTAGCCGGGACGCGTGGCGCAAGACAGGCTCGACCGGCATCTTCCCCTCAACATGCCGGCGTAACGCATTGGTTTTGTTGCAAGCTTCGGATCGTTGATGGGAAGCCGGGTTCACATCGAGCAGCGCGGAGCGCGTCCGTTGGCGCGTGCGCCGCGATAGGTGGGCTCGAGCGCCGGCGCGTTGGCGGAAAGTTTCGCGATGCGGTCGCCGGGTGAGGGATGCGTGGAAAGAAAGCTCGGTCCACGGTTGCCCGGATTGGCCTTTTCCATGTTCTGCCACAGCGTGACCGCGGCCTTCGGGTCGAAGCCGGCCGCGGCCATGTAGCGCTGGCCCAGCACGTCGGCTTCGCTTTCCTGCGCACGCGAAAACGGCAACGTCACCAGGGTCTGCGCGCCGACGCCCAGCAAGGCCTGCAAGGTGTCGGGGTTCATGCCGCGGGCGACGCCGTAGGCGTTGGCGGCGCTCACCCCGATCTGGGTGGCCAGGTTGTCGGAAACGCGTTCGGCTGGATGGCGCGCGACCACGTGCGCGAGTTCATGCCCCAGCACGGCGGCGAGTTGATCCGGCGTCTGCGCGACCTTGAACAGGCCGCGGTTCACGCCGATGCGGCCACCGGGCAGGGCGAAGGCATTGGCGGTGTCGTCGTTGATGATCTCGACATCCCACTTCTCGGTATTCCACGGCGGCGGCAGCACGCCGATCAGCGCCGTGGCGACGCAGGTGGCGTAGGTGCGCTCGCGCGGCGCCTGCGCAAACTTGCCTTGCTCGCGCATCTGGTTGAACGATTCCAGGCCGAGCTGGCTCATCTGGGAACCCGAGACCAGCATCAACTGGCTGCGCCCGGTCGGGCTGGTGGCACAGGCGCCGAGCAACAGTGCGACACAGGCGACGATGGCGAGGTTTCGCATGGTGCCTTCCTCCCGGCAGCGGACGGTGTCGCCACAGCTTAGCGCAGTGCCGTCGAACGCTCTGCCGAAGTTGCGCTCCCGGATGTTTGCAAAATAGTACGAACGTGCTATTGTAGCGCCCATGGTTCTTGCAGCCGCCACCAGCAAGGGTGTCGCCACCCACGGCGCCATCGTCGAGCGGGCGATTGGCCTCGTGCGCAAGCAGGGGCTGGAAAGCCTGTCCATCGGCAGCGTCGCTCAGGCCGCGACGATGTCCAAGAGCGGCGTGTTCGCGCACTTCGGCTCGCGCGAGGACATGCAGCTGGCGGTGCTGGATGCCGTGGCCGAGGACTTCAGCCAGCGCGTACTCGCGCCCGCGTTCCGCCAGCCGCGTGGCCTGAAGCGGCTGCGCGCCATCGTCTCCAACTGGATGGAGTGGGCGCATGACGGCTGTCCCATGATCGCCGCCACGATCGAATATGACGACCGGCCCGGCGTCATCCGCGATCGCGTGGTGTATTGGCAGCGGCGCCTGCGTGAAGCCCTCGCGCGCGCGGTGGAACTGGCGGTCGAGGCGGGCGAACTGCGTGCCGACATCGATCCGGAACAAGTCGCCTTCGAGTTGTTCGGCATCGTCCTCGTGCTGCACCACGATTCACACCTGTTCGGGGCGACCGATGCGATCGCACGCGCCACGCGTGCGTTCGATCGCCTGTTCGCCAGCCACGCGAATTGATTCCCCTTGCTTCGGATCACAACCATGCCCATTGCCGCAAACACGAAAAGCACGGTCGTTCTAAATACGCTATCGTTCGCCGCCCTGCGGATGGCCAATCGCATCGGCGGCCAGCTCGCCCCCGACGCCACGGCCCGCCGCGCGGCGCGGCTGCTGTGCACGCCGTTCGCGGCCGGCCGCATGCGCGCACGCGACGCCGACGACGGTGGCGCGTTGCGCAGCGACATCGAAATCGACGGGCGTCGCGTGGCCGTGTACCAATGGGGCGACGTGCAGACGCAACCGCGCGTGTTGCTCGCGCACGGCTGGTCCAGCTACGCGCTGCGTTTCCTGCCGTGGGTGCGCGCGCTGCGCGAAGCCGGTTACGCGGTGGTCGCGTTCGATCAGCCGGGCCACGGCCGCAGCGACGAAGGCCGCTGCACCTTGGCGTGCTTCGCCCGCACGCTGCGTGGCATCGCCGAGCGCCACGGCCCGTTCGCCGCGATCGTCGGCCATTCCATGGGCGGCACGGCGGCGATGCTGGCGCTGGCGGACGGCGCCGTCGCAAGGCGCATGCTGTTGATCTCGCCGGCGGCCGATCCCGATGCCGCGACCGCGCGCTTCGCGCGCAGGGTCGGCCTGGTCGGCGGCATCGTGCCGCGCATCCAGCGCCACCTCGAAGTGCAGACCGGCGTCACGGTGCGCGAGCTCACTGCGCACCTGCGGGTGCCGTCATTGGCGGTGCCGGCCCTCGTGATCCACGACCTCGCCGATACCGAAGTGCCGTGGGAAGAGGGCGAAAGCTACGCGCGCCTGTGGCCGGGCGCGCGCCTGCTTAGCACCACGGGCCTGGGCCACAGCCGCATCGTCAACGATCCCGCCACGATCGACGCCGGCCTGCGTTTCCTGCGCGGGGAATCGGTGGGCGAACGCGTGGTGTCGTCGCCGAACCTGCCGTTCGGCGTGGCGTAATCAACCCGTGTACTGTTGGACGACACGCTTCAGGCTGCGCACGCCGGCGTCGATCGCGCGCTCGTCGACCGAACCGTAACCGAAGATCAAGCCGCTGCGCGCCCCCGGGTGTCCGTAGCATTGCGAGAGCGGCCGTACCGACACGCCAATTTGCGCGGCATGCTGCGACACCGCCATGTCATCCGTGCCGTCCGGCAGCAGCGCCGACAACTGCATGCCGGCGTCGGCGCCCGTTGCCTGCAAGGTGTGCGGCAAATGTTTCGCGATGGCATCGAGCAGCGCCGTGCGTCGCGCCGCGTACAACCCGCGCATGCGGCGGATGTGCCGCGCGAAATGTCCTTCGCGGATGAAGTCGTTGAGGGCCTTCTGCGACAGCGTGGGCGAGCAGGTATCCATCGCATCTCGGCAGGCGCGGAACCCCGGCAGCAGGTCTTTCGGCACCACCAGGTAGCCTAGCCGCAGGGCGGGAAACATCACCTTGCTGAAAGTGCCCATGTAGATCACCCGCGCGTCCGCATCCAGCCCCTGCAGCGACGCGATCGGCTTGCTGTCGAAGCGGTATTCGCTGTCGTAGTCGTCCTCGACGATCCAGCTTCCCGCGCGCGCCGCCCATTGCAGCAACTCGATCCGCCGCGCGGCGCTCAGGGTGGCGCCGAGCGGAAACTGGTGCGAAGGCGTGATGAAGGCCACCCGCGCCGACGACGCGCGGCGCAATCCCTCCGCCGCGTCCAGGCCATCCCGATCGACCGGGACTTGTATGGCCACGGCGCCGACCGTCGCCAAGGCCTGCCAGGTGCCGGAGTAACACGGCTCCTCCACCCACGCCTCGTCGCCGGGGTCGAGCAGCGCGTGCGCGCAAATCTGCAGCCCGTGCTGGATGCCGGCGGTGATCAGCACCTGCGAAGCATCGGCACGCACCGCGCGTGCCACCGCGAGGTAGTCGGCGATGGCTTCGCGCAGCGGCAGGTATCCCATGGGATCGCCGTAGGCCAACGCCTCGGCATCGGCGTGGCGTGCATGGCGGTGGATCAGGCGCGACCAGGTGCGCAAGGGAAACCGGTCCAGCGCCGGCACGCCGACGCGGAAGGCGCCCTGGGTCTCCAGCCACATCTGCGGTGGGGCCGCCATCGCGGTCGCGCGGGCGGCCATGCGGCGCGCAGCCGGCCGGGCAGGCGTGGTTGACGCGCCCCGGCGGGTCTTGCGGCGCAACGCGTCGGCCGCGGCCTGCGGAATGGTGGCGGCGACGCAGGTGCCGGCGCCGGTGAAGGTTTCGAGGTAACCCTCGGCGTGCAGTTGTTCGTAGGCGCTGAAGATCGGCAAGCGCGAAACCTTGAGCTCCGACGCCAGTGCGCGCGTGGACGGCACCCGCTGTCCGGGTCGGAGCTGGCCCTCGGCGATCGCACGGCGGAACCAATCCGACACCTGCACGTAGATCGGCGCGCCGCCGGTTTCCAGGGCGATCGGCGGCAGCAGGCTGGCGGCTACGCGTTGCATGTTTTTCGCATCGTGGCGGGCGGGCAAAGTGGCCATGCGAAATCATAGCGAAGTGGCTATGGCTACAAACCGCTGTCGCGGCTAACGTGCGCGCCTCCGAACGCAACGGACGGAGATGGAAATGGCGTGGGCTTTGACGTTGGACACGGCGCAGCGGCGGCCGATCGTCCGCATGTTCCGGTGTTTTGCACTTCTGGTGGCGTGGCTCGGTGTCGCTGTCGCGGCGCACGCACAATCGGCGGATGGCAGCTATCGCCAGTCGCGCGACGATGCCTGGTGGACCGGCCCGATGCTGGCCAATTCCGCCGATACCCTGCCGCGCGGGCACGTCCTGATCGAACCCTATCTTTACGACGTCGCGTCGAAGGGCGCCGACCGTTTCGGTTCACGCGCCTACGTGTTGTATGGACTCACGGACCGGCTCACGGTCGGCCTGATTCCCATCATCGGCTACAACCGCATCAGCGGCGCCCCGGACAGTTCGCGGGTGGGCTTTGCCGACCAGATCCTGCAGGCGCAATTCCGGCTCACCCGGTTCCAGGAAGGCAGCCGGCTGCCCACGATCTCGCTGCTGTTGCAGGAGAGCGTGCCCACCGGCCGTTACGATCGCCTGCAGCGGGCCAGCGACGGCATGGGGCAGGGCGCCTGGGCGACCACGCTGGGTGTCAACGCGCAGAGTTATTTCTGGATGCCCAACGGCCGCATCCTGCGCGTGCGGCTGAACCTCGCCCGCACGTTCGCGAGCCACGCCGACGTCGACGGCGCCAGCGTGTTCGGCACCGGTTCCGATTTTCAAGGCAGGGCTTCACTCGGCGCGGGGTATTCCATCGACACCGCGTTCGAATACAGCCTGACGCGCCGCTGGGTGCTGGCGCTGGACCTGTTCCACAGCCACAACGATGCGACCCATCTGGTTGGTCATGACGACACCCCTGGTTTGCCTCGCATGCCGGTGCGCACGCGCATTGGTGCCTCGGATGCCTTCGGTTATGCCCCCGCGGTGGAATACAACTTCTCGCCCACCCTCGGCGTGCTGCTCGGCGTGCGCGTGATCACGGGTGGCCACAACACGCAGCGTTCGGTGACGCCAGCCATCGCGGTCAACTACGTGCATTGAGCGGCGCGGGCCGGGATTGCAAGAAACCGCCGCTCAGGCGAAGGCCGGGGCCTGGAGCAACTTCGGTTTTGATGGTTACGAAAAGCACCCCCATCCGCCTTCGGCACCTTCCCCCGCGCTATGCGCAGGGGAAGGAAATGCTTTGCTTCCCCCGCTTGCGGGGGAAGCTGCCCGAAGGGCTGAAGGGGACCTTCTCGTCAGCCCTTGAGTCGAAAGTGCTCTAGCTCCAGCAGGTTGGGCCTCCCCCGGATCGGGTCCGGGCTCAGCGCCAACCTACAAAGCATTCCGGCAAAAAAAGCCCGGCGATGCGCGCCGGGCTCGGATGTGAAACGCGGGAAGGCGATCAATCCTGGTCGTCGTTGTCGCCGTGGTGGTCGTGGTCACCGTGGTGTTTGTACCAGCCGCGGTGCCGGCCGTTGTCATGGCGACCGCGCCAATGCTCGTCCCTGCCCCAGTAGGCGCGGCGCATCCGCCAATGATCGCCGTCACGCTCCCAGCGCGGCTGGTAATAGACATAGCCGGGGCGGTCGCGGTACCAGTTGCCGCCGACCCATACATAGCCCGAACCGCCCCAGTTCCAGTAGCCCGGCGCCCAGACGTAACCTGGACGCGGCGCCGGCACCATTTCATAACGCATCGGTGGCGGCGGCGTGCCGACGCTGATGCCGATACTGACCTGCGCGGATGCCGGTGGCGTGATCGCCAACGTGGCGCCGCCTGCGATGGCCAGCGCGGCGAGCAATGCAAGATTGCGTGGTTGCACGAGACACCTCCTTCATGTTCGGCCAATCTTGGCCTCGGCCCGAGAATAGCCAGGGAATTCTTTGCCTACGCTTTTTTATCACCCGTTCATTCAGATTGCATCGGGTTCGGGTGTGTTCACGCTACACCACACTCGATGACTGCAACGCGACGTCGGTCGCACTGCACGCCGGCGCCGTTTCAAAGTTGCGTCTCGATCGGCAGCCACCGCAGCACTTTCGCGATGACGCGGCGTGCGAGTGTCGCATCCGGTTCGCGTTCGAGGATCGCGGGTGGCTGCCGGACAGCGTCTTCCCAACGCAACTTGCCGTTCGCATCCAGGCGTACTGTGTAACTCAACGCAGGGTCCGCCAGCCGCCGGAATTCGTCCTCAAGGGATTTGCCAAGTTCGGCGTCGTCGAACAACACACCCATTTCGGTATTGAGCGTGGCCGAACGCATGTCCAGGTTGAACGAACCGATGAAGCCGTCGTGCCCGTCGATCACGAAGGCCTTGGTGTGCAGGCTGGCGCCGGAGCTGCCGAACAACCCTGCGCTGCCGGGGTGTCCCTGCGCGCGGAGTTCATACAGTTTCACGCCACCTTCGAGCAGCGGCTTGCGGTAGCGCGCGTAACCGGCGTGCACGGCGGGCACGTCGTTGGCGGCCAGCGAGTTGGTCACCACGCGCACGTCCACACCCTTGCGTGCCAGATCCAGCAGTTGGCGGGTGCCGTGCTTGCCGGGCACGAAGTAGGGCGAGATCAGCCACGCGCGCGTCGTGGCCGTTCCGATCGCATCGACCAGGCGCCGCACCAGCCATTCCCCGCGATCGTCGCGGCGCCACTTCGCCGGCGGATCCGCGACCACTTCGATCTTGTCGACCCACGCCAGGTGTCGTTGGCCCTTCAGGAAGGCTTCGACCCCGCGCGCGGATTCCACCTGCGCCAAGTATTCGCGCGCTCGATCGCTGGTGGACTCGCCGCGGACGTCGTCCCGCAGTTGCCGCATGCGTTCGGGGTCCTGATTCCCCAGCGCCTTCAGCGGAACCACCGTGTCGCTGTTCCAGTAGCGATCGAAGATGCCTTCGGCGTCGGCCACCACCGGACCCATCAGCAACACATCGAGGTCGCGGAAATTGGTGCCGCTGGCGGCATTGAAATATTCCTCGCCGATGTTGCGGCCACCGACGATCGCGATGCGGCCATCCGCGATCCACGACTTGTTGTGCATGCGGTGGTTGATGCGCAGCGCGCGCACCACGGTTTCCAGCAGCCGCCACAGGCCGGAGCGGTTGCGGAACGGGTTGTACACCCGGATCTCGATGTTGGGATGGGCGTCCAGCGCAAGCATCTGCTGGTCGAGCCCGTAGGCATTCATGTCGTCCAGCAGCATGCGCACGCGCACGCCACGATCCGCCGCGCGCGCGACCTCGCGCGCCAGCAGGCGTCCGCACAGGTCGTCGTGCCACATGTAGTACTGCAGGTCCAGGCTGCGGCCGGCATCGCGGGTGCATAGTGCGCGCGACGCAAACGCAGTCGGTCCGTCGTTGAGCATCACTGCGCCGCTCAAGTCCGGGTGCGCGGCCAGCAACGGCGCGACCGCGCGGTCGAGTGGGGTTGCATCCGGCTGGATGGGCAGCGTACGGGACGGCTCGCCCGACGCCTTGGGCGCGAGGCGATCGGCGAGGATGGCGCCGGCCACCACCAGGACCAGCAGGATGAGGATGATCGCGACCAGCATGGCGGGTCCCGTTGCGTGCCTGCCGCGAACATGCCACAAGTCGTGCCGCAGGTGAAGGTGGTCTGCCGGAATGCGGGGCCGCAGGCCGTCGCGCGGTACAATCGGGTGGTTCCAAAGCTGCAACTGCGAGCCGAATGATGAGTGCCCCCGCATCCCGAGTTCCCGCCCACGAACCGCAGGCCGACACCACGCCGCTGCGCTTCGTCACCGCGGCCAGCCTGTTCGACGGGCACGACGCGGCCATCAACATCATGCGGCGGATCATCCAGTCGCAGGGCGCGGAGGTGATCCACCTCGGCCACAACCGTTCGGTGGAAGACGTGGTGCGCGCGGCGCTGCAGGAAGACGCCGACGGCATCGCGCTGTCGAGTTACCAGGGCGGCCACGTCGAATACTTCAAGTACATGGTGGACATGCTGCGCGAGCGCGGCGCCGGCCATATCCGCGTGTTCGGCGGCGGCGGCGGCACCATCACGCCCGAGGAAATCAAACAGCTCGAAGACTACGGCGTCGAGCGCATCTACCACCCCAACGACGGCATGCACATGGGGCTGGTGCACATGATCGAGGACGTGGTGGCGCGGGCGAAGCACGCACGGGACCAGGGACAGGGGACCGGGGACCGGCAGAAGCAGGGACCGGGAACCGGGGACCGGGGACCAGTGGTTGGTGCGTTCGCAAATATTGATGACGAAATAAGTGTCGGTCGGGTTCTCAGTGAAATTGAAGACGGCGGATTTTCCGAGGCCGAACTGAAGTTGTTGCGCAAGCAGTGGGCCAGTGCACATCCGGTCCCCGGTCCCCGGTCCCCGGTCCCCGTCATTGGCATCACCGGCACCGGCGGCGCGGGCAAGTCGTCTGTCGTCGATGAACTGCTGTTGCGCTTCCTGCACGCGTTCCCCGAAATGCGGATCGCGGTGCTGGCGGTCGATCCGACCCGCCGCAAGGGCGGCGGCGCATTGCTGGGCGACCGCATCCGCATGAACGCGCTGCGCTCGCACCGCGTGTTCATGCGTTCGATGGCGACGCGTCGCGCGCACGTCGCGACCAACGCGGTCCTGCACGACTGCATCGCATTCCTGAAATCGCTGCCGTTCGACCTCGTGATCGTTGAAACCGCCGGCATCGGGCAGGCCGACACCGAAATCGTGGACCTCGTCGATTTCCCGGTGTACGTGATGACCAGCGACTACGGCGCGGCGTCGCAGCTCGAAAAGATCGACATGCTGGATTTCGCCCAACTCGTCGTGCTCAACAAGTACGACCGCCGCGGCGCCGAAGACGCGCTGCGCGACGTGCGCAAGCAGTGGAAGCGCAACCACACCGCGTTCCAGATGCCGGACGAAGACGTGCCGGTGTATCCGACCATCGCCAGCCAGTTCAACGACCCCGGCGTCACCTGGATGTTCGCGAACCTGTGCCGGTTGCTGCGCGAGAAGGTTTTGCATTCATCTCCCTCTGCGGCGTCGCTTCCCGCTCCGGGCGAAGCGGCTTTGCATCCCTCTCCCCCCGGGAGAGGGACCGAGGGTGAGGGTACGGTCTCGCACTGCGACTTCAACCCGCACCTCGACACCACGCTGAAGGAACCGCGCGCCACCGTACTGATCCCCGGCAAGCGCGTGCGCTACCTCGCCGAAATCGCCGAACAAGGCAGGGGCATCAACGTCGATGCCAAGCGCATGGCCGAGGCCGCGTCGAAGGCGCAGCACTATTACGAGTCGTTGAAGGAACTCGACGATCCGGCGTTGCCGAAGCCGCTCGATCTTTACGACAACCAGTATCTTTCCCTTCCCCCGCTTGCGGGTACGCATCCAACTGAGCGTTCCCTTCCCCCGCTTGCGGGGGAAGGTGCCCGCAGGGCGGATGGGGGGAACACCGCGACGTCTTCGCAAGCTTCCCCCCACCCCAACCCTCCCCCGCATGCGGGGGAGGGAGACGCGCGCTCTGCGCGCGTGGGAGGGGGCAATGATGTTTCCTCGCAAGCGGGGGAGAGGGCAAATTCAAAAACCGTTCGCGCTGAGCGTAGCTCCCCGCAGGCGAGCGAAGTCGAAGCGCAGGAGCAGATGGATTCCCGCGTGCGCGGGAATGACGACGAAGTAGATGGCAGCGTTCTGCTCCTGCGTCAACGCTACAACGAAGCGGTGAAGGAACTCTCGGCGGACGCCATCCACGCCCTGCGCGACTGGCCCGCACGCCGCGAATCGGTCCAAGCCGAATTCAACGAATACACGGTGCGCGGCAAGGCCATCAAGGTGGACAACTACCGCGAAACCCTGTCGCACCAAAAGGTGCCGAAGATCGCGCCGCCCACGACCAACGATTGGGGCGAGCAGCTCAAGTACCTGATGCTGGAAAACCTGCCGGGGGCGTACCCGTACACCGGCGGCGTGTACCCGTACCGGCGCAGCGGCGAAGACCCGACCCGCATGTTCGCGGGCGAGGGCACGCCCGAGCGCACCAACCGCCGCTTCCATTACCTCAGCCTCGGCCAGCCCGCCGCGCGGCTTTCCACCGCGTTTGATTCGGTCACCCTGTACGGCGAAGACCCGGCGCCGCGCCCGGACATCTACGGCAAGATAGGCAACTCCGGCGTGTCCATCGCGACGCTGGTGGACATGAAGAAGCTGTATTCCGGCTTCGACCTGTGCAACCCCAAGACCAGCGTGTCGATGACCATCAACGGCCCCGCGCCGATGATCCTCGCGATGTTCATGAACACCGCGATCGACCAGCAGGTCGAGAAATACCTGAAGGAAGACGCGGCGCGCTGGGCCACGGCGGAAAAGAAGATTGCCGAACTCCTCAAAGGCAAGCCGCAGCCGAAGTACCACGGCGATCTGCCGCAAGGCAACGACGGCCTCGGCCTCGCGCTGCTCGGCGTCACCGGCGACCAGCTTGTCGACTCCGAAACCTACGCGCGCATCAAGGAACACACGCTCTCCACCGTGCGCGGCACCGTGCAGGCCGACATCCTGAAGGAAGACCAGGCGCAGAACACCTGCATCTTCTCCACCGAATTCGCGCTGCGCATGATGGGCGACATCCAGCAGTATTTCGTCGACCACAAGGTGCGCAACTTCTATTCGGTGTCGATCTCGGGCTACCACATCGCCGAGGCCGGGGCGAACCCGATCTCGCAGCTCGCCTTCACGCTGTCGAACGGCTTCACCATCGTCGAGTACTACCTCGCGCGCGGCATGCAGATCGACGACTTCGCGCCCAACCTGTCGTTCTTCTTCTCCAACGGCATGGACCCGGAATACAGCGTGATCGGCCGCGTCGCGCGGCGCATCTGGGCGCGCGCGATGCGCGAGCGCTACGGCGCGTCACCGCGCAGCCAGATGCTGAAGTACCACATCCAGACCTCCGGGCGATCCCTCCATGCCCAGGAAATCCAGTTCAACGACATCCGCACCACGCTGCAGGCGCTGTACGCGCTGTTCGACAACTGCAATTCACTACATACGAACGCCTACGACGAAGCCATCACCACGCCCACCGAGGAATCCGTGCGCCGCGCGGTCGCCATCCAGCTCATCATCAACCACGAGCTGGGGCTCAACTTCAACGAAAACCCGTGGCAGGGCAGCTACGTCATCGAGGCGCTCACCGACCTCGTGGAAGAGGCCGTGTACAAGGAGTTCGAAGCCATCAGCGACCGCGGCGGCGTGCTGGGCGCGATGGACACCATGTACCAGCGCGGCAAGATCCAGGAAGAATCGCTGTACTACGAACACAAGAAACACGACGGCTCGCTGCCGCTGATCGGCGTCAACACCTTCCTGCCCAAGGAACACGCCGGCGAAACTGCCACCACCATCGAGCTGATCCGCTCGACCGAAGAAGAAAAACACCAGCAGATCGACAACGTGCAGGCCTTCCAGCAAGCCCGCAACGCGCTGGCGCCGTCAGGCGAAACCGACCGCACGCACGAAGTCGATTCCGCCGATGACGCGAGCGACGGCCAACAAAACACCGTTCGCCCTGAGCGTAGCTCGCCGAAGGCGAGCGAAGTCGAAGGGCATAATGCGGCGCAAGGACACGGCCTGCGCTATCTTCAGGACACCGCGCGTGAACGCCGCAACGTGTTCGAGGCGCTGATGGAAGCTGTGAAGACCCACTCGCTGGGGCAGATCAGTCATGCCTTGTACGATGTGGGTGGGGAGTACCGGCGGAATATGTAGTTTGTTGTGCGCGCAATGCGAATGGGAGCAGGGAGAACAAGATGAGTGACCGCAGCGCCTTGAAAGAAATAGAAATGAGCTTTTTCCAGGAGGATTCGGAACAGCCGATTCCGCCTGATAATGTAGTCGCGTACAATGAATTGCGTTCATGCGCGGACCTGAATCGTATGTATGGCGCTGGGAGTGGAAAGCTTGAGCTTCAGCCAGATTTTCAGCGTGAGGTTGTGTGGAAGCGGTCAGAACAAGCACGATTCATTGATTCGCTCGTTAAGCGCCTCCCGATTCCAAGCATGTGTTTTAGTCTTGATGCAAAAACCCAGAAGTGGAAAGTAATAGATGGCCTGCAGAGAATGACCACTATTACCCAATTCTTGGGGACCGCGGAGTGGAGAATTGATAATTTAGACGATATTCATCCGTTGTTAAAAGGTGCTACAAACTATCAACTTAAGAATGGCGATGAAGCACAAAAGTCAATATACGCAAGTGTTGAAGATATAAGTATACCAATTACTGTGATCCGATGTGATTATGAAAATGACAGTCATACTAGATATTTATTTACGATATTCAATCGCCTAAATTCTGGCGGCGTTAGGTTGAACAACCAAGAAATTAGAAACTGCATATATTCAGGTCATTTTAATGATGAACTAAAAAAATTTGATCGCACGGACAGAAATTGGTCTCAGATCAAACGCAATATTTGGGGGCCAGTGGATCGATTTCGCTCGGTCGAGGTGGCGCTACGCGCGTTGGCGTTTACCGCCGGCTTGAAAAATTACGAAGGGAACCTTGCGGGATTTCTAAACATATTCATGCAAAAAGCGTCGAAGGCTTCTGTTGAACAAACTGCTGAGGTAATTACACAGTTGACAGAAGGCGCGGAGGGGGCGGCCGTGGTGTTGCGCGCACTAGGATCAACGAAAAAGGCCTTAACGCTGGTGGAGGCGGTCTTGGTCGGAGTCCTTTCTAATGTCGATACGATCCGGGATCGTGCTGACCGAGATCAGTTTCTAGTTGATGCAGGAGCGCGTCTTTTACGTGAGCCTGAGTTTGCTGAAGGCGCGCGGTATGCCCTCGCTAGCGCTAAGACGGTGAAGGCAAGGCTGGAGAAGGCGGTGGCAATCTTCGGGCGGCCGTAATGTCGATCGAAGAGCTGCTCGCTGAGCTGGACTCCTGGTTCAACGAGCCGCATTTGACGCCACCCCGCGCCAAGTTTTTGTCAAAATTGGCGACACTCGAGTATTGTGGGTGGTTGGAAGAGCGTTTTGACGAATTGGTCATAAATGTTTCGATAGAGTGTGGCGTCCGTGATAATGAGGCGATCAAGGCGGTTATTAAAGCTACGCACGGGTTCACTTACAAATCGCATTTGCGCGAGATGTTGGTCGCGGCGATCGGCGAGCGTGGGGTCGACGCGGCCGAGAGGGCGATGTGTTTAGCGCATCCGAACCAGTTGGATACGTTGGTATCAGCGCTGTCTACATTGAAAATTGCTAGAGGTCATTTGGCACATAATTCCAGCTTGGCCACGGTGCCTCAGCAGATAACCATTTACGCGCCGAGCTGGTGTATCAATCAGCAACGCATTGTTGCCAAGCAAATTAGTCATTTTGAGGTTTGTTTGCTTGCCGTTTCGCGTGCCATCCATGCTGCGGTTTGAAAGACAGCAAGGAACACTTGAAATTGGGGGCGGACGAACAAGAGGGGGTAAAAAAGAGAGGACGAAAAAAGGGGGCGGAGATACTTAACTTGGCCAGCGGCGGACCGAACGGCGTAGCGTCAGCCGTTGAAGAATTGCCCGTGTGCAGGCGTCCTCGCGGGGTGTGGGGATCAGGGGAGAATCGATGAACGCATTGGTTCCAGTGCTGCTCGTTCTTGTTGCGTTGGCGGTTGGCTTGCTGCCCGTGCTTTTTCTCGTGTCCTGGGTTTGGTGGCAGCGCCGGCGCGATGCGCGCCGCTCGCCGCTCACCGATGAGTTGATGCACCTTCCCGGTGAACAGGCGCAGCGTGAAGCCGATCGCCTGATGGATGTCGCTGACGAGCGAATGCTGATCGCGGTCTTGATCGGCCCCATGATTCTTGCAGCTTGGTCGCTGCAAAAGCTTGGTGCCCGCTCTTTCCACTTCGGGATCACCGAGGCGGTTCTTCTGGCCTTGGTTTTGATTGTGGGGGTCTGGGCAACATGGTCGGCGTCGAAGGTGCTGCGTGCGCGGCGCAAGTACCTCGAAGGTCGCGCGGCGGAGCGCGCAACGGCGCAGGCATTGGCGTCGCTGGTGTCCAAGGGCTGTGCGGTCTACCACGACATTCCTGCAGACAAGTTCAACCTTGATCACGTGGTGGTGGGTCCAGGCGCGGTTTTCATGATCGAGACCAAGTCACGTCGCAAGCCCGCGACTCGCGGAAAAGCGAGTGTTGCGGTCAAGTTCAATGGCGAAGCGCTCGAATTTCCCGGTTGGCGCGAAACGAAGATGCTTGAACAGGCCCGCGCGCAGACTCGTTGGCTGAGTGACCTTCTGTACCGCAAGACGGGTGAGCGTGTACCGGTTGAGCCCGTGTTGGCGCTGCCGGGCTGGTATGTGACGTGTTCGGTGCCGTCGCCGAATGTTCACGTCATCAACCCGAAGATGTGCCACTTCATGGCGGACGGCAAGGGCAAGCAGATCCCCGAGCCCCAGCGGCGCCGCATCATGACCGCGATCGAGGAGTGCTACAGCCGCGGTTGATCGTCCTCCGGGCGGACTCCCAATCTCAGCTTGGCTACAGCGTCGGGATGCCAAGACCGGCAAGCAGGTGGAATGCGGGATCGTAGTAAGCCGGCGCGCGACTCGGATCGTCGACGCTGCCTTCCGGCACAACGATGACCATGCCTTGGCGCGCACGCGTAAGCAGCACACGGTAGGCGTTCAGGAGGTAGCGCTGGCGCGTGTCGCTGCGTACGTGTTCCCAACGCTTGCCTTTGAAGCTGAAGTGATCCCATTGACCGCCATTGATGCGCAGGTCGCCATCCCATACAACGCACGTCCAGTCGAGCTCCAATCCTTGCACATGGAATTCCGTTGCCACGTCTTCGAGGTAGTAGGAAGACCGCACGTCCTGCTTGCTTTCGAGGAACCAGCGGACCGGGTCGACCTTGACGCGGACGTCGATCGCGTGCGGCTTCAGTCGCTGCGCCTGTGACGAGACGACGATGCCGTAGCGCTCGTTGCCGCGTGCCTGTTGGCGCAACCATGCTTTCGCGTGGTCCAGATGGCGGGTCAATCGGATCGGAAAATGAGGCAGTACGTCGGAGAGGGTTGCGCGTGCCGCTTCCACTTCCAGTGCCAGCAGCAAATTGACGAACTCGGAAACGCGTTCAGAGCGGAACGAGCGCATGGACGTGGCGAGGTGCAGTGCACTATCCCAATGCGCACGCGGACTCGATCGAAGTGCTTCAAGCTCTGCGTCAGCGTGGTACTCGATTTCACGCAGTCGGGGTGACAGGTAAGTCTGCCAGTTGTCGAAGCACGCGCGGATAGCGGCCAGCCATTCGCTGATACCCGCTTCGCCGGTGTTGATTTCCTGCCCGCTGCCAACGAGACAGACGACAACCGCCCAATCGTCATGCCGGTCCAGACAGGAGATGAGGAACTCGGGTTCGGACTCGCTGAAGCCTTCCACTCCCTTCTTTTGGCGCATGAAGCTGGACGTTTGGTGCAGGTCCCATGCGCGCTGGGCTTCGTCGAACAGCGCGATGTGTTCAATGGGCGCGCCCGCGCTCGCGAGACAGTCATCGCGAAAATGATGCACGTTCTGGATGAATTGCTTGACGGCGCTGCGGGCTTCGCCAATGCGCAGTGCCTTTCCCGATTGCTTTGCGCGTGTCACCTGATCCCGTGCCAGCGCTTCATGTAGCACGCTCACCAGTGGGCCGTTTCCGGACAGGTACACGCTGTAGAGATTGTCTTCCTTGTCGGTATGCCGGTTGGCGATATCCAAGCCAACCAGCGTCTTGCCGGCACCCGGCACGCCGGTCACGAAAAAGATGGCCTTTTCACCGCGGTGGCGTGCTTCGGCAATTAGTTCCGCAAGTCGATTCGCAGTGACCGTCAGGTTTTCGGCGCCGGCGTCGCTGCGGGAGATTTCCTCGACCGTATGTCCGGCATACAAGGCTCGCGCCGCTTCCACGATGGTGGGCGTGGGGTGGTAACGGCCGTGCTGCCATCTGTCAGGATCAATTTGCTCAGGTTGAAAGTGTTTCAGTCCGAGCTGGATGGCATCCGCCAGACTTTCGGAACTGCAGCGTAACGGCAGTGGAACGCCATCTTGGTGATGCCCGATCTCGATGCGCAGCGTCGTTGCGCCAGCTTTTGTGGCGACGAGTATCGGAACGATCGGAATCCGGTGGCTGGCTTCATGGAAGTTCTTGAGGTCCAGCGCGTAATCCCAGACTTGATCGATCGCGTCGCGCGTGTAATCGCGTGCGCCCACCTTGAACTCGAGGACGAACAAGACGTGCTCAAGCAGGAGCGCCGTGTCGACACGCAAACCCAGTCGCGGAATGTCGTATTCGAAGAACAGGGCGCCGTTGGCTGCGGCATACGGTGTGAGCAGTTTCTTCAGGATGGAGATTTGCTCCAGCCACGCCGCCTTTTGCGTGGTTTCGTCCGCGAAGCTGGACCAGCTTGCGAGTGCACCGATGATCAGGCGTGGGTCGTCCGCAAGGAATTGCGGAATCGACGCTCCGTAGCCCCACCGCTTGCGCGATGCCGATTTGATGGCATGGTCCACCGGCTCCCCCATTCGCCCAGGGTAACCGAAAGCGAAAAGAGCAAAAAGGCGTCAGGGACAATTTTCTGACAGGGCGACGGACACCTCGACTGAAACTCGGTCAGGCGCGTCCTTATAACCGGAGCCTTCCGCGAGCATCCAGTCCACGGCGGCCTGGCAGTGGAGTTCGGTGGTGTCGACGCGCGGGATGTCCGGCGCGTCCCCTGCGCGCAACAGCATGCCGAACTCCGTGCAGCCGAGGATCACCGCCTGCGCGCCCGCGGCGTGCATCCGGCGCATGATCGTGATGAAGCGTTCGCGCGATGCCGCTTCCACGCGCCCCTTCACCAGCTCGTCGAAGATGATCTGGTGCAGCGCGTCCTGTTCTTCCGGCGTCGGCACGCTGATGGACAGGCCGTCGCGTTCCAGCCGTTCGCGGTAGAACGGCTGGGCCATGGTGAAGCGGGTGCCGAGCAACGCGGCGCTGCGGTGGCCGTCGGCCAGCAAGGCGTGGGCGGTGATGTCGGCAAGGTGCAGCACCGGAACGCTGACGGCCGCCTCGACCGCAGGCGCCACCCGATGCATCGTGTTGGCGCAGATCAACATGCCTTCGGCCCCGGCGTGTTCCAGCCGGCGCGCGGCATCCGCGAGGATGCGGCCGGCCGCATCCCAGTCATCGGCGTGTTGCAGGCGCGCGATCTCGGCGAACTCGACACTCCACAGCAACAACCTGGCCGAGTGCAGGCCGCCCAGGCGCGCGGCCACCAGCTCGTTGATGCGCTGGTAGTAGTGCAGGGTGGATTCCCAGCTCATGCCACCGATCAGCCCGATGGTTTTCATGCCGTGCAACGCCCGATGGATGAAAGCGGGAATTCTCGCATAAGGAAAAACAGGGCTCACCGTCGACTGTCCAGCAGGTCGCCGGTTTCGATGGAGGTCTTTTAGGTCGGCCGATCTTCCTTGGCCCGAACTCCCGGCCCAGTTGCCGCTCGATCATTCGGCGGAAGCAGTCGGGGTCAAGGCCAGGAAACCAGGAGGGCAGCGTCGACGCTTTACGCAGCGATCCGCTCGATCCGCGCGACTTTCTTGCCCAGTGCGCGATGCGCTTCTTCGAGGTCGTAGTCGGCCTGCAGGCCCAGCCAGAAGCGCTCGCTGGTGCCGAGCGCGACGGCGAGTCGCACGGCGGTGTCGGCGCTGACGCCGCGCTTGCCCAGCACGATTTCGTTGATGCGGCGCGGTGGCACGCTGGCAGCGCGGGCGAGGGCGTTCTGGCTGATGCCAAGTGGCGCAAGGAATTCTTCGAGCAGCACTTCGCCGGGGTGGATGTTGGGCAGGGTGTTCATCGTGGGGAATGCAGCAGGGGAAACGGTGCTCTCAGGCTGCAGCGAGCTTGAGCTTGCCGACCTTTTGCAAATCGACTTGTTGCCGTGCCAGCCAGAGGTCATGGTTGTCCTGCATGGTCAACCAGCTTTCCGGCGAACGGCCCAGTGCCTTGGAGAGGCGCAGCGCCATCTCGGGCGTAACGCGGCTGCTGCCGTTGAGGACACGGCTGAGTGTCGACGCCGCCACGCCCAGCTTGTCGGCGAGCACCCGCCCGCTGATGCCGTTCGGATCGAGATAGACGTTGGTGATGAACTCACCGGGGTGGGGAGGGTTGTACATGGCCATCAGTGATAATCCTCGTAATCCAGAACGTAGGCGTTGCCATCGCGGAATTCGAACGTGACCCGCCAGTTGCCATTGACCGAAATGGACCAGCGTCCACGCATGGCGCCCTTGAGCGGGTGCAAGCGGAAACCGGCAATGTCCATGTCGTCGATCGTCAGCGCGGTGTCAAGTGCTGCCAGTTGCATCCGGAGCCGCTTGGCGTGGCTGGCCTGGACGCCAGACGTTGTTCCGGTTTCGAACAGCCGGCGCAGGCCCTTGTGCCGGAACGATTTGATCATGCCGCAACTGTATCATGTTGCGCACCACGCAACAAGCAGCGGCCGGCGTCGGCTCGCCGGGCATGGCCCTGCACGTGCGAGCCCAGGTCTCCGCTGCTATGTTCGCCGCGGTCCGGGTGAATGAAAGGGGTGCCGCAATGAAAGGTCCGATCCGCCATCGGTGGCCGCTTCTGTTCGCGTTGTTGCTCTGCGCAGCCTGCGCCAGTGCCGCCGACAATCCGCCCCCGAAGTATCCGTCGCTGCCGAGCGAAACCCCGGCGCACTTCACGCCGGACCATTCCAGCTTCGGCTACACGATCCGCGACGTGATGATCCCGATGCGCGACGGCGTCAAGTTGCACACGGTGATCATGCTTCCCAAGGGCGCGCACGATGCGCCGATGCTGCTCACGCGCACGCCTTACGACGCGGGCAGCATGGTGGCCCAGACCGAACACGACCAGCTCAGTGGCAACATGGGCACGGCGCTGCAAAGCCATGACGGTTTCGACAACGCGGTGCCGGTGATCGTCGAGGGCGGGTACATCCGCGTGATCCAGGATGTGCGCGGCAAGTACGGTTCCGAGGGCGACTTCGTGATGAACCGTCCGCTGCGCGGGCCGCTCAACGACACGCCGGTGGATGAGGCGACCGACACCTGGGACACGATCGACTGGCTGGTCAAGCACGTGCCGGAAAGCAACGGCAAGGTCGGAGACCTTGGCATTTCCTACGACGGCTACGAGGCGCTGGTCGCCATGGTCCACCCGCACCCCGCGCTGAAAGTGGTGGTGCCGATGAATCCGATGGTCGACGGCTGGATGGGCGACGACTGGTTCCACAACGGCGCGTTCCGCCAGCAGAACCTGCCTTACGTGTACGACCAGGTGGCGACCCGCGACAACAAGGCGGTGTGGTGGAGCAACTACTACGACGATTACGACCTGTACATGCACTACGGTTCGGCCGGCGCCATGGGCAAGGCATACGCGATGGGGCAGCTCGGTTTCTGGAACAAGCTGACCGCGCACCCGGCCTACGACAGTTTCTGGAGCGCGCAGGCGATGGACAAGATCCTCGCCAAGCTGCCTTTGCAGGTACCCGTGATGCTGGTCCATGGGCTGTGGGACCAGGAGGACATCTACGGCCCGATCGCGGTGTACAAGGCCATCAAGCCGAAGGACACCGGCAACGACATGGTGTACCTCGTGATCGGGCCATGGCATCACGGCCAGCAGGTCGAACCCGGCAGCCATCTCGGCGCCATCCACTTCGGCAGCGAAACCGGCACGTATTTCATGCAGCACATCCTGGCGCCGTTCCTCGCGCATTACCTGAAGGACGACGCGCCGGCCAATCCGGTCGCGCCGGTGACGGCGTTCCGCACCGGCAGCAACCAATGGGAGCGCCTGACGGCATGGCCGCAAGGTTGCGCTACCGGCTGCGGCATCAAGCCCACGCCGTTCTACCTGCACGCCGGCGGCAACGCGGGCTTCACGGCGCCCACCGCAACCGAGGCCCAAGACACGAGTTACGTATCCGACCCCGCCAAGCCGGTGCCGTACCGCACGCGCCCGGTGCTGCCCGTGGGTTACAGCGGCGAGATGACATGGCCGCGCTGGTTGGTGGACGACCAGCGCGAGTTCTCGGGACGCACCGACGTGGCGACCTTCGAGTCGGCGGTGCTCGACCACGACGTCACCATCGCCGGCCAACCCAAGGTGCACCTGGTCGCCGCCACCAGCGGGACCGATTCGGACTGGGTGGTGAAGCTGATCGACGTCTACCCGGACCAGGTTGCCGCGGAGCCGGATTCGGGACTGCAGCGCCTGGGCGGCTACCAGCTCGGGATTGCGATGGATATCTTCCGCGGCCGCTACCGCACCAGTTTCTCCACGCCGCACGCGTTGGCGCCGAACCAGCCGTTGCTGTACCGCTTCGAGCTGCCCACCGCCAACCACGTGTTCCGCGCCGGCCACCGCATCATGGTGCAGGTGCAGTCGAGCTGGTTTCCGCTGTACGACCGCAACCCGCAGACCTATGTCAAAAACATCTTCTTCGCGCAGCCCGCCGACTACGTGAAGGCGACGCAAAGCATCTACCACGCACCCGGCGAGGCGAGCTACATCGAGCTGCCGGTGGTGCAGATGCATTAAGGCGATGGGCTTCCCCCGGATCATGTGCGGGGTCAACCCAACCGGCCTTGCTGGAGGAGTCGCGTTTGGATGGAATCTTGTCATTCCGGGGCTGTCCGCGCCGGTAGCGGGCAGAACCCGGAATCGGTATTGCACGCGGCAGCCTTTCAAACCGATTGACTCGCGCCATGGACTGCGTGAGCCAATCGGTGTGGTTGTCCTTCAGACCGATTCCGGGTTCGCCCCTGCGGGGCGCCCCGGAATGACGAGCGTGGAGAAGGCGGGACGCCCCGGAATGACGACGTCAGGTTGGCTGTAGGTTGGGCTGACCGGCTTCATCGGGAAGCCCAACTTGGTTTTGTGACTACGCGTTGGGCTTCGCCCGGATCAAGTGCGGGTCAACCCACCTACCTTGCTGGGTGCCGGAAGACGCGGTTATGCGGCCGCCAGGCGCGCCGGCACCGCAGGGACGTTCATCAGCGTGTTTCGCGCGGACCCGATGCGCGTGATGACCGTGCTGGGCATACTCCTCGCGTTGGGCCTGGTGGCGCTTCCGGTCATCCTGTTGCGGGGTTGACAGCAAGCACGGCTCACCCCCTGTCGGTTGACGGGAAGACTTTGGACGCAAGTCAGCGGGAAGCCGCAGTTCGAATGGGCGGCAGGGGTTTGTAATCGGGATTCGGGCGGGCGAATACCCCGAGGTTGACACCGACCGCGCGCGCTTCACCGGCATCCCCATCCGCTTTGTGATCGCTCGGGAAATTGATGATCCGCGGGCGGGGATCGGCGATCGCCATGGTGGTGGAACCACCTCCATCGAAATTGAGCGCCTCGACCGCGCCATGCGCAACCAGGAACCGGGCCACCTCTTGCAGGCTCATCCCTTCGCTGAATCCGGGTTGGCGGCCGTCGACGGTCATCAACAGCAGGCGACCCTGCCGTGTGACCGCGACCGCCGTGCGCGGAGGGTGGCTGTCGTCGAATTTGGATCCGGTCGGTGCGACAACCTTTCCTTGTTCCACAAGCAGGTCCGAACCGGCGATCGTGTCATGGAGTCGGGCCCCCGGTTTGCCAACCTCGCTGGCGGTGACCTTGCGGATCTGGACGTGATGGTCGGGCGTGATGTTGAGGACCCAGGCGCGATGCGGATCCAGCGGAGAGATGACGTGGCCGCCCGAGATCACCAGTGACACGTCATCCGTGTCCAGCGAATGTTTGACGAAGGTGAAGAACGATCCGTTGATTCCGAGCTGCGCGTGTTGCCGGGTAATGAACTGCAGGGTCGTCTCGCGGGTGGTTTCGAGATTGGGGTCGCCCGGCAGCGGTCCGTTCGGATCACCATTGGACGGGGTGACGAGAAAGCGAATGCCGGGTGCCTCGGGATCGATGATTGCGAGGTGGATGATTTCCGGCCTTGGCTTCGACCTCACGATCCGTTCCAGTTGCACCCCCACGAATGGCTCGCTGGTCTGTACCGCGGCCGTGGACAGGCTTGGTGCCAGCAGCAACGCCCACATGAATGGCACGTACCGGAAACGGGCAGGACTCCGGGCGTTGCGTGTGCGGTTCAAAACAAGGTACTCCACAGGATCGGCAAAGCAGCGGTCGGAATCGGGTTTCGGGCAGGTTGGTAAACGGGGGCAGATGCACTTCCTCCGTTCTTCCCTTTACTTTAGCGCGCCGGATTTCATGCCGGACCCCCGGTGGTGGGCTGCCGCCTGTTCTGGTCCTTGGACCCCTTGGCGATTTCGCGGTTGCCTGTCCTATACTCCGGCGCACGGGAGCATCGACACGGGAGGGTGTGGACATGTCCGACAACAAGCCGGCCGAACAAACCGACGTCACCAAGGCGTGGCGTGCCTCGCAGGGCCAGAAGTCCGCCGCCACGCGCCTGCGCATTTTCGCGGTGGTCGCGTGGATCATTGCCATCGCGGGCGAAGTCGTCGCGATCGTCCTGCTCTACAGGCACAAGTTCGACCACGGCAATCTCGGGCTGCTGATCGGCATCCTGGTCGGGATCGCGATCTTCGCGATCGCCGGCAACCTGTTGTGGAAGGCGGCCAACAAGCAGGACCCGGCCAGCAGGGCCGACGGCTTCAAGTTCTTCGTCCAGAACCAGCTCGGCGCGATCATCACGCTGATTGCCTTCGTGCCGCTGGTTGTCCTGATCTTCATGGACAAGGACATGGATCCGAAGAACAAGAAGGTCGCCGGCGGCGTGGGCGCGGTGCTGGCCATCATCGCCGCGTTGATCGGCGTGAGCTACAAGCCGCCGTCGGTCGAGCAGTACACGCAGGACATGAACCAGTGCGCGGCGCAGATCAAGGCCAACCAACCGACCACGGCCTGTTCACCCGAGGTCGCCCAGCAGGCGCAGGACATCGCCCGCGATTCCAGCGCGATCGCCGACGCGACGAAGACCGCCGCGAACCCGGCCGGGCAGGATGTCGTGTACTGGATCGCCCCGGAGAACGGCGCGCAGAAGTCGTCGACGCCGCACGTCTTCCACCTCTGCGCGGGCGTGAGTCCGCTGCGCGGCAAGACCGTGAACCACGGTTCCGTGACGCAGGCCTACGCGGAGAACGCCACCCGCATCACCAAGCAGATTTCGATGGAGCAGAAGCAGTGCGGGTTTGCGGCTTCGGAGTGAGCTGAGCGGAGGGTGGCGCCTCGGGTTTCAGGTCAGGATGGGCGACGCTTGGCGGACCGCGCCCTCTTTTTCCCCGCAAGCTCGGTCAGCGCGTGCTCGGTCACCGTGCGACGCAACTCCTTCAACGCGGGTGACGCCGGATCGCCGCCGGCATGCAGGCAGACATCGACGCGCGGCAACGGCGGCAGTCCGTACTTGCCGTCCAGCCTCCTCAGCTGGGGTGGGATGCCTGCGCTGGTGCGCAAGGTGATGCCGAGCCCGGCGGCGACGCCTGCCCACAGGCTTTGCAGGCTGGCCGTGACGAAGGCCGGCCGCCAGGCCATGCAGGCCTTGTCCAGCGCCCGCGTGCCGGCCTCGCGAAAGAAGCACGGCGGGTGGTAAAGCGCCATGTCGATCACGTCGCTCGATCGCAACCGCTTGCCCGCGTCCACGGCGCCCACCCACGTCATCGGCAGTGTCGCGAGTCGTTCGGCATCGGCGCGCCGGGCATGGCCCATCGCCAGTACCAGGTCCAGCTCTCCGCGATCCAGCCGTTCCAGCAGCGCGTTGTTGCGCTCGACTGCGACGTCCACGCGCACCGCCGGATACGCCTTCTTGAATTGCCCCAGCGCCGCCGGCAACCAGGATTCCGCGAAATCCCCGGGTAGGCCGAACCGCACCGTGCCGCCGATCGATGCGCCATGCACGGCGTGCACCGCCTCGTCATTGAGCGCAAGGATGCGCAGCGCGTACGCATGCACGCGGTCGCCCGCTTCGGTCAGCACCACCCGGCGCCCCTGCTTGCGAAACACCGGCTGCCCCAGTTGCGATTCCAGCTTGCGCATCTGCTGGCTGACCGCCGATTGCGAGCGGTTCACGCGTTCGGCCGCGCGGGCCAGGCTGCCCAGGCGAAGGATCGCGGCCAGCGTGCGCAGCGCATCCATGTCGAGGTTGGGGAGATTCATGCTGAAGAATTTCTGATGGATAGGTAGCGAAGTATTCCATTTTATGGAATTGTTGTCAGGCGTAGGATGCATGACGGTCACGTTGAAGGCGTGGCTGTTGACGTACCACCAAAAGAGACCTGACTAGCGCTGGAACGCAACCAGACCACCTCGTCATTCCGGGGCCATCGCCAGCTCCATCGGCGATGGAACCCGGAATCCAGCTCTTACTCGATGCGCAAGAAGCTGGATTCCGGGTTCTACCCGCGAAAGGCGCGGGCAGCCCCGGAATGACGATCTTTGGGAATCGTCGCGACGATCAGGACAGGTGAGTCTCAGCGCCAATGAGGAAAGGAGAACAACCCATGCGCATGCATTCCCATCTCATTGCTACGGCATTGATGGTCGCCGGCGTCGCCTCGGCTGGCGGGGCCTCGGCCGCTGGCGCCCCCCATCATTCCCCGCTGGCCGGAACCTGGACGCTGGTGGCCGCCGACGTCATCCATCCGGATGGATCACGCACCAGCGACTACGGCGCGTCTCCGAAGGGCCTGCTGATGGTCGACCGCTCGGGGCGCTATTCGCTGCAAATTTTTCGCAGCGACCGCCCGCGCTTCACGGGCGCGAAGGCCGACGGCACTCCCGCCGAATACCGCGCTGCGGTGATGGGTTCGAGCGCCCATTACGGCACGCTCGCGGTCGAACCGGGCAAGCACCAGTTGGTGTTCCATATCGACGGCGCCTCCTTTCCCAACTGGGAAGGGCAGACACAAATCCGAACCTTCGAATTGCACGGCGACACGCTCAGCTATCGCGTGCCGCCACGCCCGAACGGTGATGTGCCGATTTCGGTTTGGAAGCGCGTCGAGGGTGGCGCGGCACATTGACCCTGGAGAAGGTTCGATCAGCTTCCTTTCCGTCATTCCGGCGAAGGCCGGAATGACGAGTGGCTGGATTGACCAGAGATTCCTTGAGTGCGATCTGATCGGAGGTGCCTGTTTTGGCCCGCTCATCGGAGACGTGCATGAGTTCACCCTGGACGAACCTGCTGTTGCTGCACGGCCATATCCATGATCCGGAGGTGGTCCGCCGCCTGGGGGACATGCCTTCCGCACCACCGCCAGGATAATCGGGCTGCAAGCGGGAGCGCATGCGTCCGTCGCTTGCTACCGTCGCCGCGCGACAAGCGCGAGTGGTCGACCGCCATTGCGGCCTCGGTTTGTCGCCGGGGCGATCCCGGAGTACCATAACGGCATACCATAACGGACAAGCATCATGGGCCGCATGACCATTCGCGCGACGTACGCGCTGGATAGCGAAACCGACCATCGGATCAGAAGCCTGGCCAAGCAATGGGATGTTTCCCAGGCGGAGGTCATCCGGCGCTCCGTGCGCGCGGCGGTTGAACAGAATTCGCAAGTCTTGAGTCCGCGCGACGTGGTGCAGCGCTATGCCAAGGGGCCACTGCCGCGAAGCAGGACCCGCACCCGCGAAGTGGTTCGCGCGCTGCGTTCGTGGCGGCATGAGGATGACAAGCGTCGCGCAAGTCCGCGCGCACGATGATTCATTTCGACACCAATGCGCTCGTCGCTTTGCCGCAATGGGCGCGTGACGGCAACGAGGTGGTGAAGCGCGTCGTCGCGGGCGAGGCTGCCGCCGCGTGCGTGGTGGTCTGGTACGAATTCCTGCTTGGGCCGCTGGCAGACGATGAGGCCGAGTTGGCGCATGCGTTCATCGGTGGCCGCGTCGAGCCGATGACGGAGGCTGACGCCGAACTTGGCGCCCGATTGTTCAATGCCTGTGGCCGCCGGCGCACGCTGAAAACAGACGCCCTCATCGCGGCCACGGCCATTCGGGCGAAGGCGGATTTCGTGACCTTGAACGTTGCCGATTTCAAGCCATTCGTCGCGCACGGCCTGCGCTTGGTCCCGGCATCGCTCTGATCGGGCGACGAACAAAAGACGGAGGCAATTAAACTGAATTGGTTGCCTCCGCCCGCTCTTCCATCGCCACATGCCGGACCTGTTTCCCGAGTCGTTCCAACCCGAGGCGTTGGGGGATGACATCCTTCCGTACCTGCGTCCCGTCTTCTTTGCCCTCTATCCTGCGGATGGGGACAAGCCGCGCGTCGCCGCGTGGCGGAAGCGGCTTTGCGTGGGCCTGTCGCCTGCCATCTCGCTGCGGCCTGCGGGATTGCTGCACGTCAGCGTGGCGGCCTGTGGCCGTCCTGCACGCAAACGCCAGCCCCTGCAGGAAGCTTTGCGGGAGGCTGCCCGGCACTTTTCCTTCCAGCCTTTCGACCTGACGTTCGAAGCAACCGCACGCTTCGGCCAGGATAATCGCGCGTTCGTGGCGATCGCCGATGAATCCAGCCAACGGCGAGTCGACGAACTGCGAATGGCGCTGGCAGATGCCCAGCGCTGGGCAGGGTTGTCGGGATCCCGCGGCAGTCACGCCGCACACCTGACGCTCGGCTACGGGGACCTGCCCGAAGAGCGCAGGCCGATCCCGCCATTCCGCTTCCATGTGGGCGCCGTCAATCTGGTGATGAGCGACACCGGCCGATCCGAACACGTCCGGCTGGATCGTTGGTTGCTTCGCTAGGATCGATTGCCTTCGTCCCTCTGCAGACGCGGTTGGCACCAATCCTGCACGCCAGGAACGAGCCACGCTGAACCCGAACGATGACCACGACACTTCCCCCATTGACTGAGGTGCTCGACCTCATGCCCGATGCGGTCTGTGTCGTCGATCCCGAGGGGCGGCTGCTGTTCGTCAATGCAAGCTTCCAGCGCATTTTCGGTTACGCGCCGGAAGAAGTGCTGGGCAGGCAGATCTTCAGCCTGGTCCACCCGGATGACTTGGAGGCGACGGCGGAGCAGGCCGAGCGGGTGATGGCGGGTGAATTGCAGCGCCACTTCCGCAATCGCTACGTCCACAAGGACGGGCATACCGTGGATATCCAGTGGTCGGCGCGCTGGCTGCCGGAGCATCGCGTGCGGATCGGGGTTGGCCACGAAGTGACCGACTTGCGGCACGCCGAGCGCGAGCTCGAACACCGCGCCAACCACGATTCATTGACGGGACTCGTCAATCGCGACCGCTTGCGGGTGGAACTGCAAGCAGCGATCGATGATGCGGCCGACGAAGGCGGCGGGCTCGCGCTTTTGTACATCGACCTCGACGGGTTCAAGCGCGTCAACGACCGCGCCGGCCATGCCGTCGGCGACCGCTTGCTGCGCGAACTTGCCGAACGCATGCAGCATGCGGTCCGGCAAAACGACCTGGTCGCGCGCGTCGGCGGCGACGAGTTCGTGGTGCTGCTGCCCGATTGCCGCGACGCGCAGGCCGCGCGGGAAGTGGCCGACAGCTTGCGGGCGCGCCTGACGGCGCCGTGCCGGCTGCCGGAAGGCCTGTTTCAGCTGGACGCGAGCATCGGCGTGGCCGCGTTTCCCGCCGACGGCGCCGATGCGGATGCTTTGCTGATGCACGCCGACCGGGCGATGTATGCCGCCAAGCATGCTGGGCGCGCTCGTGATGAAAGTGCAGTCATTGAGGAACAAAAAAGGGGATCAAAGAGGGGAGGGACGTAGTCAAGCCCGGTCCGGCAGGTTGACGACCTCCGCCCCCGTTCTTGAATTGCGGCACGCCGCGCATTGCGCAGGCAGCCGGGTCAGCAGCTCCAGCGCCTCGCCGGTGTCGCGATCCTGCAGGGTTGCACAAGCGCCCGCGCCGGCGACGTCGAGATGCACGGTGGTGAGCCCGAGGCGGCGCTGCACGGGTCCTTCGGTGGCGCGGATGCTTTGCACCTTGGCCAGCGGCACCCAGGTGGTGGTTGCGCGGAGGCGTCCGAGGCGGGCCGCGACGTAGCGTTGATTGCTGCCGATGGCGAGGAAACGCATGCTGAGCGGTGCTTTCCAGATGGCACGCCGTGGGGCCTTGAGCGAACATTCCGGGGCTCCGGGCGCGACGTTCGCGATGATCGCCTTGCCGATTTCCAGGCGCCCGACGGCGAGCAGTGGACGCGATACCTGACCTTCCGCGCGGTTTTCCTTTTTCACCTTGGTGCCGGCAACCTCGACCTCGACGCGGCACCAGCCGAAGCGGCGCCACAACAGCGGCTGGCACAGGCGCACGAGTTGGATGCGGTCGCGACTGATGGTTTCCGAGGTCGTTTGTACCAGTCCCGAGCGCAACTGGAAGCCCGCGTCCGTGGCGTGGATGGTGAGCCTGTAATCGCCGTTGAAGCGCTTCCACAGCGCGCCGGCAAGCCCGATGATCGGCCAGATGCCGCCCGCCGCGATGCCTTTGGCGGCGGCAGGGAACATCGCGAGCCCGATGGCGAAAGCCACGCACGCGATCACGGCGACAGGACCGATGCCGGCTGTGAGTGTGCCGAGGATGAGCCGGACGGGATGCGTGACCACGAGCGGTTCACCCGTTCCCGGATCCTCGACGATGTCGGCACCCGGTGCTGCGGCCAGGGCTGATCCGGCGACCCGCCCGGACTCCCCGGGTTCTTCGCGCTCGGCGCGCGCGATGGCGAGCAGTTCGTTGCGAAGCCGCGTGGCATGCTCGAGTGTCAGGCACGCGAGGCGCCCCGTGTCGCCGCCGCCCGACGCCATGCGAAGGCGCAGCTCGGCGAGCCCCAGGATGCGGGCAAGGCCGCTCTGGGCGATGTCGATGGCCTGCACGCGGTTCAGCGGATAGCGGCTGGAATTGCGACTGAGAAGGCCGCTTTCGATGTGCAGCACACCATCGACCAGGCGCCAGCGAGTCACCAGCCACGTGACGACGCCGGCGACGATCGCGATGCCGATGGCAATGAGTTCCCAGCGGGGATCGCCATGGGCATGTCGACTGCCCACGAGGCCTGCAAGAATGATGAGGCCGATGGAAATCAGATGCCGTCCGGCACGCACGACGGGCGAAAGGGGGTGCAGGCGCTGCCACGGCGTGGTTGCGTGGGGGTCGGCATCGATCACCGGGGCACCCCGCCCACTCACAGGCCTGCCGCGCGCGCTTCACCCAGTCGGCTCAATGCGTCGCGCAGGCGTTGTGCTTCCTCGCGGTTGAGCCCCGGAATCACCGCGTCGCTCGCGGCTGCCGCCGTATGCATGTGCAGCGTGCTGATGCCGAACATGCGCTCCAGCGGTCCGGCCACGACATCCACGAATTGCATGCGTCCGTAAGGCACCACGGAAAGGCGCCTGACAAGCAGGCCGCGCTCGACCATGAGATCGTCGTCGCGTTCGAGGTATTGCCATGAATGGACCCGGCGGCGCAGGGCGCGCAATGCGAGCAATGCCAAGCCGAGAGCGACGGCCGCGGCAACGAGCCCCAGCCACCATGCCGTGAAGGCGCCCACCACTACACCCGCCACGGCCGTCGCGATCGCCGCAAACATGCCACCCTGGATGCGCCGCAGTCGCCACAACTGTGGCGATGGGTGGAGCCATTTCCTGCCTGCATCAAAGTCGCTCAGTGAGGCCATGGTTCTCTCGCGATAATGAAACGGAGGCACAATCGATTTGCGGAAGGTCGTCCTGTTGCCCCTGCAGTGGCGCCGGCCGGCAAATCCAATCGCGCCGTTTCAATTACCGCAGGCCCGGGGCGATGGAAAACGTTTCGACCCTGCCCACTTTCTGCAGGGCGGCTTGCACGTCAGGCCGCGCGACAACGGTGTTCCAACGGTCGTGGATGGTCTTTTCCATCGGCGTCATGATGATATCGGCGTAGTGCTGCATGTCGACCAGTGCGTCGTTTCTCCACTCCGGATCTTCCAGTCGATCGATCAGCAGGGCGGCGGCTTCGTCGAGGTTCCCCCTGAGCAGCAAGGCATCCTGCAACGTATCCGGTTCTTCGGCCCGGTGCGCGCGCAGATAGGCCATCGCGGCGGATGCCGCCGGTTCGTCGTGCCTGTCCACGGCGATGCGAAGCTTCACGCCTTCCAGTTGCATCCGGCCAATGGGGCTCAAGTCGCCAAGCTGGATGATCGCGGTCGCCGCGTTGTCCGGCTGGCCCAGTTCCGCGTAAAGCTCGCCGAGGTTGATCGACTGGCTTACGTTGATGCCGCCATGTTCGGGAAGCCGCGCCGCCAACACCTCCGTTGCGATGGCCTTGTCCCATTGCGCCTGGCGCTTGAATGCGCGCGAACGGTTGTCGAGGACCCAGTTGTAGCGGTCACTGAAATCGGTGTACGCCTTGGCACCCTCGCGCTTTTCCGTGCGCGCGACGACCGCATCGCTGATCGAAAGCACTTTCGGGTACTGACCGGTCAGCAGGAACAGTTCCTGCAAATCGGTGATGGGCTGCAGTTGGTCCGGATGCGCCGCCATCCGCGCCCTGGTCGCCGTGATTTCCGCAGCCACCAGGCGATCGACGTCGAACGCACCGCGGTGGGGGAGGGTAATGGCATCGAAACGTTTGTCCACCTGCATGCTCAAGGCGACCTGGCCGGAGGTGATGCGCAAGGCCACCTTCGTTGCACGCGCGACTTCACCGCGCTGCAGGTGCTTCAGCGCAAGGTCACGCCACAGGTTGCTCGGCTCGACGCCTTCGATTTGCCAGCCGGCATCGAACAGTTCGTCCAGCATCAGGCGATCGGTTTCGTCCTCGTGCGCGAGCTTCAGCTGGTAGTGAAGCTGCATGACGGCGCCCGGGACGACGTCGCCGAGCTTCGCGGGCCAGCGCTGGGTGAACATCGTAAGGCTGTATGCCGCGTCGCCGAAGTTCTTGATGGCGAACGCCGACGAAAAGCGGGTCAACCATGCGACGTTGTCGGCTTCCGGGAAGCGGGTAGCCTGCACGGCCAGGCCGTGTGCCTTGTCGTACTTGCCGGTTTCCCATGCGATCAGGCTGGCCATGAAGATGGTCTCGTGGCGCACTTCTTCCGGCAAGCCGGCGAAGCCTTGGGCATGCAGCGCCTTGTCGAGTTCCGGTCCGGCGTCGTTGTTGTTGTGTCGGACATCCTCGAACGCCCGCTGCACCAACTCCATCGCGTCCGTGACCGCAGCGGAGGGGCCGTCCTTGACCGCCTGTGTTGGCGGGACGGTCGCGTGCGCGGCACATGCGATCAGCAACAACATGGCCGCTGCCGCAACGAGAGGCCTTGTCTTCATGCCGGCGTACCTTGATGACGCTTCACCCGGCCCGGGTCGATCGACCTTCCGCATGTCACGCGGCGATGGTTTGGGTTGTGCCGGGCACGGTGTCGCCCCCGCACACGTCGCGCCACAGGTAATACATCACCCCGAACATGGCCGCGAACACCACCAGCGCGAGGGCGACGTAAACCGGAATGATCGCCACCCACATCAGCCATTCCCCGACGAGCATGCCGAGCAAGGCGAAGACGAAGACCACGATTGCGATCACGATCACCGCGAGGATCCACGCAATGACAAGCGATATCGCGAGCACGAGCAACGGCAGCAGGTTTTTCAGCGCGCCCAGGAAGCCATCGCCGATGGCGTTGAACACGCCACGGCGGCGCAGCGCGACCTGGCCAAGGCTGACCGAATAGAAACCCATCATGAAAAGGCCCATCACCGTAAGCAGCGCCATGGCGATACCGAAGCCTTGTGGCAATCCCGGCGGCGCCAAGTGGTTGGCCTGTGCCGCCAGCACTTGCATGTACCAACCGACGATGCCGCGCCCCGCCGCCAGGATGATGATCGTCAGCAATGCGAAGTAGATGACGACCAGCGCGATCCCGTAACCGATCAGGCGCAAGGAGTCGCCCTGGCGGTACGGGTTGAAGATGTCGATGACACGGGCCGGTAGTCCGCGCTCGATCGCATCAAACACCTGCAGGTAGCCCGCGTACAGCGGCACCACCAGCAAACCGAGCAACATCGATCCGGTCATGAACCCGATGAGGAGGGCAGGATTCGGCGGCGTGCCGGTGGTTCGCAGATGGAACTGGAACGGCAGCATGACCAGCGATGGCACCATCACGATCAACAGCAGGATGAGGGCGCCCCCGAAAATCGGTTTCGGATGGCGGTAGCCCGCGCTGACGCCACGTTGCAGCCAGCCGAAGCCGGCCATTGGCCCCTTGGATTCTATCGTCACGATGCCACCCCTGATGACCGGCGTCCCCACGCCGCGTGGCTTGAATATAGCGCGATACGCCGCATTTTCGCGACTGGAGATTGACGCGCGTCGCGGCGGACCGGCGCGACGCTGTGCGTGGGTTCGATGTTTTACCGAAAGGAAACGCGCCTCTGCCGCGCCGTCACCGCCCCGCCAGCGTGCGTTGGATGATGTCGGCCAGTTGCACCACCGCGGACGAGGGTTCCGCTTCGGCGCGATGCAGTGCCAGCCCAAGCATGGGCAGGGCAGGCAGGCCGGCTTGCTTCGCGGTCAATGCGCGCACGTTGTTCGGCAGGCCGAGGGAGGTGCGCACGCTCACGCCCAATCCGGCATTCACCGCGGCCCAGGTTCCGGCAAGGCTGGCGCTGCTGAAGGCGATGCGCCAGGCAATGCCGGCGCGATCCAGTGCCGCGATGGCCGCGCTGCGCAGCAGGCAGGGGGCGTCCAGTACCGCCAGCGGCAACGGTTCGCCACGCTGGCGCAGTTTCACCCTCGATGCATCGGCCGCGACGATCCAGCGCATCGGCCAGCGCCCGACGCGCACGGCGTACGGGCTTCCTGTACCGGCTTCCCATGCCAGCGCGAGGTCGAGCTTTCCCTTGTTGACGCCGTCGAGCAACTCCGCGTTGCGCGCGATGCGAGCCTCGATGCGCAGCTTGGGGTGCGTCCGCGCGAAACGGCCGAGTACCGCGGGCAGCAAGCTTTCGCCGAAATCCTCCTGCATGCCCAGCCGCACACGCCCCGCCAGTTCCACGCCGCGGATGGCGGCGACGGCCTCGTCGTTCAACTCCAGCAGGCGCCGCGCGTAGCCCAGCATCGTTTCGCCCGCCTCGGTGAGGACCATGCCGCGACCCGCCTTGCGCAGCAGCGGGGTGCCGGCCTGCCGTTCCAGCTTCTTGAGCTGCGCGCTCACCGCCGAGGTGGAGCGGTTCAGGCGTTCGGCCGCCTGCGCGAAGCTGCCCAGCTCGATGCCGGTCGCGAAGCTGCGCAGGGTGTCGACGTCGAAGTTGACGCGGGGCATGGCAATGATCCTGTTTTTCAGGATGATGAGGACTGAATTTACCGATTTACGGGATCATCATCGAACGTTATCGTGGCCCCGTCAATTCCACGACGAGGACCGCACGCATGGCCCATGATTCCCATTACGCACGCAAGGGCATCGGCGACATCGCCCCGAAACTGGCTGCCCTCACCGACGAGGTGCTGTTCGCCGACGTCTGGTCGCGCATTGAGCTGCGCCCGCGCGAACGCAGCATCGCCACGCTGGCGACACTGGTTGCGCTGAATCGCACCGGGCAGTTGCCGTTCCACTTCAAGCGTGCCCGCGACAACGGCCTCGACGACGGGGAACTGGTCGAACTCGTCACGCATCTCGCGTTCTACGCTGGCTGGCCCTGCGCGTTCTCGGCCATCGGCGTGCTGCGCCAGGTGCAGGCGGAACGCGCGCCATGATCGCGATGCAATACACCATCGTGCTGCCCGCCGATTACGACATGGCGATCATCCGCCGCCGCATCGCGGACAAGGGCCACCTGCTGGACGATTTCCCCGGCCTCGCGTTCAAGGCATGGCTGCATGCCGCGTGTGACGACGACGCATTGCCCGGCTGCGACAACCTGTATGCGCCGTTCTACCTGTGGCGCGACAGCGAGGGCATGAACACCTTCCTCAACGGCGCAGGCTTCGCCGCGCTGTCGCACGACTTCGGGCGTCCCGTGGTGCGCAACTGGGTGCCGTGGCAGGTGGAACTGGCCGGCGACCTACGCGGCGCCGCCTGCGCCACGCGCGAAATCGTGACGCTGCCCGATCACGCGGATCTCGCGGCATCGCAACGCGCGGAAGCCGCAACCGCGCGCGCCGCCATGGCCGATGGCGCGCTCGCCGCGGTGACCGCCTGCAACCCGGCCGACTGGACGCTGGTGCGCTTTCGGCTGTGGCCCGAAGCGCGTGCCGGCTTCGCCGGCACGGGATGCCAGGTCTACCGCGTCGGCCGTGTGTCGCAGCCGCGCTGACATCCGCGCGCAACCTGCTGGAGACGGCGAAACAGAACTGGTCGTTCGGCAACGGCATCGCGCAATACGCGTGATGGCCGATGTCCTGCGGATCGGGTGGGTCGATCGATTGCGCGTGCCGGGCAGGCGCGGGTGCCGCCGAACGGCGCTCAGTAGCGCGCTGCGGTCAAGGGCGCGTCGGCCCATTGCCACGCGTCGGCCTGACGCTTCGACGTTTCGCGCGCGGCATCGGCTTGCCCGAGTTCCCGTTGCGCTTGCGCCAGGCCGTACAGCGACCAGCCGTTGAGTGGATAGGTCTTCAGGTCCTGGTTGAACGCTTCCGCCGCGCCCTTGGCATCGCCTGCTTCGAGCAGTGCGGCGCCGAGGTAGGGACGCACCGGCAACGGCCAGTCGGCGGGTTCGTTGTAGGCCAGCGCGTCTTCGGCGGCCACCGCTTCGCGCAGCGCGGCGATGGCTTGTGTGTGTTGGCCTTGCGTGCGCAACAATTCGCCGCGCAGCAGGGCATCGGCGACGCGCAGCACGCCGTCGGCGTGGTTGATGTCGAAGAAACCTACCTTCGCCATGGCCGGATCGACGGCGATCGCATGCAGGGCGTCGGCGTCGCGCGCGGCTTCGGCCAAGTCGCCCTTGCGCAGGTGCGCCATGCCGCGGGCGAAGTGCCGGATCGCGGCCGGGTACGGCGGTTCCGATGGCGCGGCGGTGTCGGCGAGGATCGCATCCCAGTCGCCGAAGCGGACCTGGGTGAGTGGTGGCGCGACCACGTATTGCTGCATGAACTCCATCGGTGCCTCGCCCATCACGGCGCGGTCGGCGCGCTTGGCCGTCTGCTCCGCCGCGTGCAGTGCCAGCCTGCGTGAGCCGGTCAGGCTGGTCGTCATCGTCGCGAAGTGCCAGTTGTGCGGGACGTAGCCCAGCGGGTAGACGCCGTTGCTGCCGTGGCAGACCGCCAGGAAATCCGTGTCCGCGGTGGCGGCGGTGAGGTTGGTCATGGTCGCATCGTGGTAGCGGCCGACGCGGATGTAAGTGTGCGCGGGCATGTGCACCAGATGGCCGGAACCGGGCGCGAGCGCCGCCAGCGCATCGGCCCATGGTTCGGCGCGTTGCGGTTCGGGCGAGGCCTCGGTGGCATGGATGTAGTAGTGGATCGCGCCGATGTGGCGCGGGTTGCGCGCCAGCACGCGCTCCAGTTCGCCGAGCAGTCGCGGGGTGAACTCGGCCGGCGCACCATCCTTTTGCCAGTACGCCCACGGCGACAGATCCATCAACGCTTCCGCGTACAGCGTCGCGGCATCGTCGTCATCGGGGAACTGCTCGACGACGCGCGCCATCGCGTCGGCGTAGGCGCGGTCCAGCGGCGCGCGATCGTCAGGTGCCGGGTCGGCGTAACGTGCCTGCAGCGCATGGATCAGCGCACGGTCGGCCGGACGCGCCGTTGCAGCGAGGCCCGCCGCGCGCGCGGCGAGCGCCGTGGCATCCTTCGCGTGCGCCGGGTCCATCGGCAGGTTGATGTTGGGTCCCAGCACCAGCGCCTGGCCCCACACGCACATCGCGCATTGCGGGTCCAGCCGCGCCGCTTCGGCGAAGGAACGGCCGGCCGCCTCGTGGTTGAACCCGTAGGCCATGCGCAGGCCCTGGTCGAAATAGCGTTGCGCGGCGGGCACGCGGGTGGCCACGTCGCGGTGCAGGTCACCGAAGGTATCGAACAGGGGCGGGGCCGTGGTTGCGGGGGCGGAAGCGGTGTCGCCGGCGGTCTTCTGTGCCGGGGCGCAACCCACCAGCAGGACCGCAAGCAGCGGCAGCAGCAGGGCTCGACGCATCATCGTGGTTCTCCCAGGGTCGGTCAGGCGATCAGTGGGGGACGCTGAGTACAGGGTAGCCTTTCCCGCGGACGCTTGAAAGCACGAAAACAGGATGGTTCGCCTGTCGTCGCACCCGGTCGGCGCGGGTTCCTTCGCGCAACACGATCAGGTCGATTTTCCGGCCTTGCCAGGCCGGTTTCAGTTCAACGATTCCAGGTGTCGCAGCTTGGCCGCGTAGATCGCGCGCGATTCCGGGGTGGTGCTGTTCTGCTCCGCGAGTTCCAGTTGCTGGCGAGCGCGCCGCAGGTCGCCAAGGTGCGCCGCGGCGATCGCCAGCGCGAAGTGGGACGGCACGTCGTAGGGGCGCTCCGAAAGCGCCTTCTCGAACAGCCGCGCTGCTTCCCTGAATTGACCCGTCCGCATCGCCTCCATGCCGCGATCGTAGAATTCGAACGGCGGATGGCGCTGGAGCTGGGCCAGCCTTTGTTCCAGTGCCCGTGCCTCCGCGGTGCGGCCTTCCCTCGCAAGCAACGTCGACAGGTTGGTGATCGCCGAGATGTTGTCGGGCTCGCGTTGCAACGCGTAACGCATCGCGCGTTCGGCCGGCGCCCGATGGTTTCGCTCGAGGTAGATGACGCCGAGCGTATTGGCGGCATCCGAGAATCCGGGGTCGGCCTCGATCGCCGCGCGGGCGAACCAGTAGGCACGGTCGATGTCGCCGCCGATCATCACTTCGGCTGCGCGATTGTTCATGTACATCGCGACGACGGTTTGCTCCGGGATTGGCCGGGTCGCGGCGTTGGCCACCTGCCGTGGCGGCAGGAAATCCACGATCATGGGTGTTGCGTCGCCTTGGTAAAACCGGAGGTTCGACACGCGCGGCCCGAGCACCAGGTTCACGTGCTGGCTCAGGATGGCGAATCCGGCATCGCGCGACCAGGTGTCGAAGTCATACACCTCCTGATAGGTCACCCGGATGTCGAGCTGTTTGGCCAAGGCAGCCGCCATGATCACCAGTGACAGGCAATTGCCTTCGTGCGCCGCGAAGGTTTGCGACGCGGTGCGGGTCATCTCGGAGTCGTAATCGATCAGGAGCTTGCCATGCAGCGCGTCGAGCAGGGCTTGTCGCGGATCCTTGCGGCGTGTCTGCGGAATGATTTCCTCGGCAAGGAAGCGCCGCATCGAAGCATCGACGGCAAAAATCGTCCGGCTGTCGATCGGCTCGGCCGGTGGCTTGAACAGTGCGTCCCGGAACAGCGGCGTGACGTCGCCGGTACTGGCGGTGGGCACGTGCGCGCAACCTGCCAGTGATGCCGCGAACAGGACTGCACCGGCCCATGACAGCAAGATGAAGGTTTTCACCTTCGCCTCCGCAGCGGGCCTGTATCCGCTTGGCGGGCATTCGATGGCCTGCTGCAAGCGCACTATACACCCGGCTCGACCGCGAGAAGATGGAAAAAAGAGGGAGCAGGTTCATGTAACGGCGGTGGGCTGGCGGGAGTCAGCACCGATATGCAAAGACATGCATGCAAGGCACGCCCGGCGACAAGGGGCCTGAGGTGGGGTCCGGTTCAGACTTCGCCCCGCATGACCTCGACCAGCGCATTCAAGGCGTCGGTGAGGGTGAAGATGCCGAGATACTCACCGCTTTCCTCGTAGACCAGGACACTGCCGATCTTGCGTTCGGACATGTTGAACGCGACTTCGTCGAGCGGCGTGTCGGCCAGCACCGAGATCGGGTCGGTGGCCATGATGTCGCGGGCCGTGACCTGGTTCCTGCGCTCGGCGCTCAAGCCGCGCGCCACGCGCAGGTCACGATCGCTGACCACGCCGACGACGCCGCCATCGTGCGCGATCGGCAGGTGGCGGACGCCGTGTTTCTCCATCAGTTCGAACATTGCGTCGATGGATGCACTGTCCGGCACCATCACCGGGTCGGGTGTGGTGAACGCTTCGACTGGCACATTCAATTTCATCGCATTGCCTGCTTGTCGTGGAGGATGGCCTGCAAGCCGGCGGAGGCTCGACGCGGGCATGCGCGGTGGAGTCACGGGCAAGTGACCAAATCGGCGTGCCCGAACCCCAGCGTGTAGTCGAGCACGGAGATCACGCTCGGCTCGATGCGGAACAGGCTCACGTCGTCGGGTGTCGGCATCGCGACCGGCAGTGCCTTCTGTTCGGGGTACTTCGCCGGCATCAGGCGCAGCACTTTCTCGGCTTCGGCGCGGTTGGTGACCGGGATCGCGTGGGCGGCCATCGACAGACCCGTGATGGCCATGATGTCCGACGGATCGCCGTTGATGGTCAGCGACACGCGATCGTCGCGCGCGAGATTGGTCGCCTTCTGGCTGTCGCGGCCACACAGGAACCAGATCGCGAGGCCGTCGTTGACGTACCCGACGGTCGTCGCCTGCGGCCATCCATCGGATCGCAGCGTCGCGATCGACATGATCCGGTTTGCATCCAGCACGTCGAGGATACGTTTCCTGGTCGCTTTGTCCATGGGCGTCGTTCGTTGGCGCAGGAAGCTTCACGTTAGGCGTTCCGGGAGGTGCGGAGTTGACGAGGGTCAATCCAGCAGCGGTTCGAACGGTGGCATCGGGCAGATCTGGGTGCAGGATCACTGCGCCGCCGGAGTGACCAGGCTTGTTCACCGCGGTGGTTCAGGGTCGGATGGTTTGCGGGTCTCGATGAGGTACGTCGGTGCCCACGGCCCACCCCACCACATGCGCCAGCCGAGGTTGCGGCGAATCACTTTGGCACCTTTCGATTCCAGCCGCTTGCGATACTGTCGGCTTCGGGCGATGTCCGCGATCAGCAGGCGCCCGCCGGGGCGCAGCACGCGCCATGCCTCGTCGATAGCGTCGTCGCGACCGGCGCGTTCGCCGATGTTGTGGATGGCGACATTGGAAACGATCGCATCGAAGGTGCAGTCCGCGAACGGCAGCTTGCGCATGTCGACGGTATGCAGCTCGACGCGCTCCGCGACGCCTTCGGCCACGGCGTTGGCGCACGCCATGTCCATTGCGTTGCCGGACTGGTCCTTGGTGCTCCAGATATCCACGCCGACGGCGCGGCCATGGGCCAGGTATTCGGCCGCCATCAGCAACACCGCACCGCGACCGCAGCCGAGGTCCAGCACGCGTTCGTCGCTTTTGAACCGCATGCCGTCGAGCAGTTTGCGCCAGGCGACGAACTTCCCGTGCATGGTCGTGTGCAAGTAGACGCTTGCAAGGACCAGGAGGATGGCGACCGTGACCCACAGCGGTCGGACCTGCGCAAACACCGCCGCCGCGGTACAGCAGGCGGCGCCGGCGAGCATGCCCGCAGGCGCGTAGGGTGCATCGATGCCGTAGCGGCCTCGGCGACCCGAGAGTGTCATGGTGCAGGACCCTGCAGTCGTTGCGGGCGGAGGCAGCGAACCCGTCAAACGAGTGCCGGATTCGCAACGCCTAGCGTACATACGCCCCTATTTTCGCTCGATCACCACTTCCATGTATTCGCCCGGTACAACCAGCGTGCCATCGTCTGCGCGGTTGTGTTGTTCAAGCAATGCAAACAACTCGCGTGTCAAGCCGGCCTGGCGTTCCGCATCCAGCGCGGCATACAGCTTGTGTACCGGGCCGTAGCAGGTGCGGAACACTTCGATGAAATGCGCGGGCGAACGGTAGCGGAACACGAAGTCGCGGCTTTGCGTGCGGATGGTGCGGGCACTCGGCCCGAACTGCGCATCCAGCCACGCTCGCGTGCCCCACGACATCGGCGACGGCACGCCGGGCGGCGGTGGCAGATGGCGGGCTACCACCCGGAACATCTGCCCGATGAAGCCATCCGGCGTCCAGTTCGCCAGTCCGATGCGTCCGCCTGGACGGCATACGCGCAGCAGTTCGCGGGCGGCCTGCACCTGGTTCGGGGTGAACATCACGCCGAACGTGGACAGCACCCCATCGAACGAGGCGTCGGCAAAGGGCAGGTGTTCGGCATCGGCCCGCTTGAAAAGAACGTGGTGGCCTTCTGCTTCGGCGCGCGCGCGGCCGACTTCGAGCAATGCGAGCACGTAGTCGGTGGAGGTGACCCTGCACCAGCGGCGTGCGGCAGCAAGCGTGGCATTGCCGTTGCCGGCGGCGACATCCAGAACCTTGCTGCCGGCGTGCAGGTCGACCGCTTCGCACAGGGTTTCGCCGACGATCTGGAGCGTGGTGCCGACCACCGCGTAGTCGCCCGAGGACCAGATGGCCTGCTGGCGTGTCTTGACGGCCGCGAGGTCCACGGTGGGTGAGGAAGGAAGAGGGGTTGCTGCGGACATCTGTTGATGACTCCTGTTGGATGGATGGCGCGTGCTCCGATGGGGATTCCAGTATTCATCGCCGGCCCGCCGGATGTCCCGGCCGAAACGCCGCCGTTCATGTCCGGAACGCCGTGATGCAGGAAGAGGCACGCCTGCGCGTGCCGTGTCCCGCCCGGCTCAAAACCGCGATGATCAACGTGAAGAAGCGGCGGCCCTTTTTTCGCGCAGGCTGCGGTACACGCGCAGCATCGCGTCGGTGCTGAAGTTGACGTCGCCTTCGCTGGTCGCCCAATTGGATACCGAAATGCGCATGGCGGCCCGGCCATGCCAGGTGGTGCCGCCGGCCCAGCAAGTGCCGTCGGCCTGTACGCCGGCAATGACGTCGCGTGTGAGTTCGTCTTCGTCTCCGAAGCGAACGAGTACCTGGTTGAGGACGACATCCGTGAGGATGGCGACGCCGGGTTCAACGGACAGCCGGTCGGCGAACTGGCGGGCGCGGGCACAGCAGCGATCAACTAGATCGGCGACGCCATCGTGGCCGAGTGCGCGCAGCGCGGCGTACACCGGGATGCCGCGGGCACGGCGGGAGAACTCGGGCACCCAGTCGACGGCATCGCGCTCCGCGCCGCGGGTCTGGACCAGGTAGGCGGCCGCGGATGTCATGGCGTCGTGGTGATCCGTGCTATTGCGCACGATGGCTACGCCGCTGTCGTAGGGTACGTTGAGCCATTTGTGCGCGTCGGTGGCCCAGGAGTCTGCGAGCTCGATGCCGTCGGCGATCGCGTGCAATGCCGTGCTGGCGCGCGACCACAGGCCGAAGGCGCCATCGACGTGCAGCCAACCGCCATGCACGCGCGTGGCATCGGCAATCTCGCGCAGCGGATCGAAGGCGCCGGTGTTCACGTTGCCGGCTTGCGCGCAGACGATGACCGGACCCTGCAGCGCCGGCAGGATTTCGCGCAGGCGGTCGGCGCGCATGCGGCCCTGGGCATCCGACTCGACGTGCACCAGCGCGCTTGTGCCGAACCCGAGGTAGCGCAGGGCGACATCGACGGTTATGTGTGCTTCCTGCGAAGCGACGACATGGACGCGCGGCGCACCATTGAGGCCATCGGTCTCGACGTCCCAACCCGCCCTGCGCAGTACGCCATGGCGCGCTGCGGCGAGACAAGTGAAGTGCGCCATCTGGCAGCCGGTGACGAAGCCAACGCTGCTCTCGCGCGGCAGGTCGAACAGGTCCAGCAACCAGCGCGCGGCGATCTCCTCCATCGCGGCGGCAAGCGGCGATATGACGTGGATGCCGGCGTTCTGGTCCCAGGTCGACACCAGCCAATCCGCTGCCAGCGCCACGGGCAGCGATCCTCCGATGACGAACCCGAAATAGCGCGGTGCGGCGCAAGCGGAAGCGCCGCGTTCGACGTTGCGCGCGAGCAGGTCGAGCACCGCGGCGGGATCTTCGCCGTGCCGCGACAGCGGTGCGTCGAGCGCGGCCATCATCTCCTCGCGCCCCGCGCGTGCGCCAACGAAGCGCTGCGACAGTCCGCCAAGGAAGGCATGCGCGTGGGCGTGGGCGCGGGACAGCAGCGGCTCGAAGTCTTCAAAGGTCATGGTGGTTCCAGCAGTGGTGGGTGGCGCGAACCATTGGAAATGAAAAAGCCCGACGAAACAACGAACGAAAGGGGTGTCGACCCGATACGCGGCAGGCGAAACGGAGCGGAAGAAGCCAGGTCGATGGCGATTGTGCCTCCGACCCGTTTTGGGGTGCGTTGGCTAGCGAATGATGATGACGATCAGCGCGAAGAAGCAGACCAGCTGGACCAGCAGGAACGAGAACCGCACGGCGACCACGGCACTGGTTTGTCGCAGGCACACGTGCACCAGCGATTGCATCACCCGGGCGGCCAGGACGATGATCGAAGCGAAGTCCACGACCGGTCCGCCCATCCCGCCGGCGTAAAGCGCAAACACGATGGCGCCGAACACTGGAAGGTTTTCGATGCAGTTGGCGTGGGCGCGCATCGAACGCTTGTACCAGTCGGCGCCTTCGGGCTGCTCGGCGCGAAATCCGTTCACCGGCATTCGTCCGGCGAAGATCAGAACCCACCGGTACATCCCGATGGTCGAAGCCAGCAGCAGGATCGTCCAGGCGGCGAAGCCCAGAAGCATCCAGATCGGTATGGCCATGGAAGACACTCCGGCATGGTGTCGAGGTGTGGCGCACCCGGTTCCCGCCAGGAAGGGAAGTGCGGGAACCGGGGCGCCACGGTTGCGCGTGGACATGTCTGCCAGCCTGCGGCGGGTGCGGATTACACGCGCCGCCGCCGGCTCGGATCAGTGCGTGTTGTTGATCGGCGCAAGGGCGGAGCTGATTTGTTCCGCCTGTTCCGGCGTGATCATGTCGCCGAGTATCCGCATGAAGCGCGGCTCCTGGACGCCCGACACGATGTATTGCCAGCGATAGGCTTTCAGGACCAGCGTGCGCACTTTGTTCGCTTCGTCCGCGCTCAAGGAACGTCCGCAGTGGCGCAGGAAGTAGTCCACGTCGCTGGCCGCCTGCACTTGCAGCAAACCATCCACCGCGGCGACGAGGTCGATGAGGTCGTCGACCGCTAGGTCGCGCTGGGACGGCGAGAGCGAGGCATCTTCCCTCCGCCACTCCAACTCGTCGAGGATCGCGTGCTGGGATTCCTCGCGCCAGTGGTAGAGGAACACATCCTTGTACAGTTCGGACAGGTTTTCCTCCGGTTCGATGCTTTGCCGATAGTGGGCCTGGGTGAAGAGTTCGATGTGGCAGGTGAGTGCGAGGACGGCCCAGCTCGATTTGCCGAGTACCACCGACGCGACTTCGTTCGGTTGCGGCACGAACGCATAGCCATCGGGCATTTCGGCCGCGGTCATGCGCTCGATGCGGCGGAACAGTTCCTGGTGCTTCAATTCCTCGTCGCTGAAGCGGACAAGTGCTTCGAGCTTGGTCTGGTCGCCGAGCCAGTACCCCTGGGTCACTTCGAGCACCTTCGCGCCAATGAAGCGCTCGACCAGTCCGAACATGTTCGCATACGTGCGGCCCTGGATCTGCGAGAGGAAGCGCCGTTCGTCGACACTCAGGAACTGGAGTTCGTTGACCTTCGAAATCGCGTCGGGAAGGAACTTCATCGAGAAATCGAATTGGCGTCCGCGGATGACGTCGCGGTCGATGTCCCAGCGAACGCGTTTCGAAACATCGATGCATTTCGCGTACTGCTGGTTGCCGTTTTCGAGAGTTGTGGCTTGCATTGCATGATTTCCTGGGATGTTGGTCAGCGGTGGGGTGCTTCGCACGGGTCGACTTCGTCGTCGGCGGCACGGGTGCTACTATCCGGGCGACTCGCGCGTCCGCCCATGACTGGACCGCCGGATTTCATGACCGGAACGCCGCGGGCAAATTCCGGAGGTTTGGTGGACGCGCTTTCCGACGTGCTGCGACTCGTGCGCCTGACGGGTGCCGTGTTTCTCGACGCGGAGTTCACCGCGCCGTGGTGCATCAACGCTCCTTCCGGCGTCAGGGTTTGCACGCAACACATGCCGCAGGCGCAGCACGTCGCGACCTACCATCTGGTTACGTCGGGAAGCTGTGAAGTGATGTTCGACGGCGATGCGCCGCAGCACGCACGGGCGCACGACCTGATCGTCATTCCGGGCGGCGATGCGCACCTCCTCGGCAGCGACCTGGCCGCACCGCCTACGGACATGACACGCTTGGTCGCGGAGACGAACTCCGATCAGGTGCCGCGCGTCAGTCACGGAGGAGGCGGCGAAATGACACGGCTCGTGTGCGGCTATCTCGCGTGCGACTCTGCGTTGTTCAAGACGCTGCTGGCCGCGTTGCCGCGCCTGATGATCATCGGCATGCAGGAAGGCGGTGTACGCGGAGCATGGCTGGAGTCTTCGATCCAGTTCAGCCTCGCCGAGTACTCCGTGCCCACGGCGGGCGCAAGCGCGGTGCTTGCGAAACTGTCGGAGCTCCTGTTCGTCGAAGCGATCCGCCGCCACGCCGAGCGCCTGCCGCCCGGACAGAGCGGGTGGCTCGCCGGATTGCGGGACCGTTATGTCGGCAGGGCACTTTCGCTGATGCACTCGCAGCCGGCCCATGCATGGACGGTGGACGAACTGGCCGATCGCGTGGGGTTGTCGCGTTCGGCGCTAGGCGAGAAATTCACCGCACTCGTTGGCCTGCCGCCGATGCAATACCTTGCGCGCTGGCGCCTCCAGCTTGCCGCTGATCTGCTGCAAGGCAGCCGTCGCACCATCGGCGCGATCGCCGCCCACATCGGCTACGAGTCGGAGGCCGCGTTCAGTCGCGCATTCAAGCGGGAGCTCGGTGCGGCACCGGCGGCCTGGCGCCGATCTCAAATGCAAAAAGGAGACGGAGGCTGAGGCTGAGGATTCCCGATGGTTGCTACCGTCGAGTCAGTGGTTTACGTGATTGGATCGATTACGTGCACCGCCGCCGATCGTGATCGACCGAGTGAGTGAGCGTGCATGCTTGACGCAGTCCACCCGCGCCACCGCGTGCCTGCGATTGGCGCCGACGCGGATTGCCTGAATGGCGCGTTTCGTGCATAAAACGAATAGCCCCCGTGTCGTTGCCTGCTTCGGAACGGCGCCTTGTTTGCACCATGTCCCGGATCATGCACCAAGAGAGTCTGACGCCGCCTTCCGCCGACCGCTTCAGGCGCTCCGTGTTGATGGTGATCATCACGGTGAGCGTGCTGGGCACGCTCAGCGGGTGGTACATCATGGGGGTGCGCGGGCTGTTGTCGCCCGTCCTGCATGCGGTGCAGGCGGTGACCCTCGTGGTGCTGCTGGCGCTGTTCCTGGCCGCATGGCTGGAGTTGCTGCCGCAGCGCTTCCTCGAATTGTCCTGCCTGGTGTATGCGGCGGCCATTTGCGTGGTGTGCATGGCGCTGCGCATGTACTTGCCCCGGTACGGCGCGGCCATCGACCTCGAACCACTGTATCTGTGGATACCGATGGTGTACGTCTTCGCCTTCATGCTGACGAACCACAAGACCGGACTGGTCGTGTCGTCGGGGATCTTCGGGCTGTTCCTGTGCGTCAGCCTGCCTTATCTCGTGCAGCACATCGACGGACCCTACGCCAATTTCACCGTCCAGTTGCATGTCGTGTCGGCGGCACTGATCGCCACGCTGTATTTCTTTTCCAGCTACCAGCAGCGCCTGCGACTCGTGCAGGTGAAGGCCGACCAGCTTGCCCACCTTTCCAACACGGATGAACTCACCAAGCTGCCGAACCGCCGCCACATGGCCTCGGTGATCGACGGGGAATTGGCGCGCGTTGCGGCGGGCCGTGGCGGATTCGCGCTGATGTTGTTCGACATCGACCATTTCAAGGCCATCAACGACCGGTTCGGACACCGCGCGGGCGACGGTGCGCTGGTCGGATTGGCGGCGTGTGCAACGGAGGTGTTCCGGGGCGTGGGTGCCCTGGCCCGCTGGGGCGGCGACGAATTCATGGCGCTGGTCCGCGACCTCGGCTCCGCGGACGCGGAACGCGTGGCCGATGCGCTGTGTGCCCAGGTTGCAGCGTCGTCCCGGCCCGGTGGCCAATCCATCACGATCAGTTGCGGCGTAACGGTTGCCATCAGGAGCGACAGCATCGACAGCTTGCTCCAGCGCGCCGATGCAGCGCTGTATGCAGCCAAGCGCGCGGGTCGCGATCGCGCGGAAAGCCTCCTGGAAACGCAGGCTGGTTGAAGACGCGGCGGGGACGATTCCCGACCGAAGGAGGGATCAGGTTCGCTTGCTCGATCCCGCATCGTTTGCGGCGCACCCGGATTGGAGGCATGAAAAAGCCCGCCGAGGCGGGCTTTCCCACAAGCTTGGCAGGGAGGCTTACGCCACCTGCACCTGGTCCGCCTGCATGCCCTTCGGGCCCTTCACCGCGATGAAAGTGACCTTCTGGCCTTCCTGCAGCGACTTGAAGCCGTTGCCCTGGATGGCGCGGAAGTGGACGAACAAGTCGTCACCACTTTCCGGGGTGATGAAGCCGAAGCCCTTGGCATCGTTGAACCACTTGACTGTACCGCTCTGGCGATCCGCCATGACACTTGACCTTTGAAAAATGTGGATGATTCACGGCATCGAGTGAGGCGAACTCGCCGCAAAGAGGTGCAGTGCATCCGAAGTTGCCTCAAGCGCTGCCCGGCCATTGTACTGGACAATTGGCCCGTGCGCCCATGCCCACGAGCGGAGCCGGTCATGGGTTCAGGTTCCCCGGGTCCTTTGAGCGGGCAAGTTCTTTGCAGGGCCTTCGACCTCTGGGTAGTCGATTACCTCAGTTGATTACCTTCGCCCCTTGTTCGATTTTTCGATGCCAGGCGGGCTTCCTTCTTCACGTCGGCGCCGTAATGGAGTTTCAGCTTGGCCTCGGCCATGAAGATGGCCGCGTCGAGGTTGTTGCGGATGCGCCGGTAATCCTCGATCCACTGCTGCCGGTCGGGATAGGCCGCGTCCTGCAGCACGCGCAGCAGGGCTATCTGGATGAATCCGATTTGCGACCGGTCGATGGGCCCCTCGCGGACTTGCTTGCGGCGATAGATGCCGTCGACCTTGGCCGTCCTCATCTCGGCCAGCTTCGCCCGGAGGATCACGCCGGTTTCATCGTCTTCGTCGTCGCAAGCGAGCGGGGGAAGATCGGCGGCGACCGGAGAGAGCGTGAGCGGCGCATCGGTCCGCGGCGTGCCGAGCGACACCAGCGGCAGCAGGTCGGCCGCGGCGGCGTCGCGGCGGGTGAGGTGGCCCATTCCGAACAGCTTCTGCACGGTGGCCAGCGTCGAGGTGTGGTCGCGCTCGGTGTGGTCGATCACGCCTCTCCGGACCAACGGCGAGATCACCAGCGTCGGCACCCGCACGCCGTAACGGTCGAACCGGAAATGATGCTGGATGTAATCCTGGGTGAAAACATCGCCCGGCGGCACGGCTGCCGTGGGCGCCACGTGGTCGTAAAAGCCGCCGTGCTCGTCGAAGGTCACGATCAGCAGGCTTCTTTCCCAATGCGGCGAGTTGCGGATGACCTCGTAAACCTTCTTGATCAACTTTTCACCGCGCCGCACGTCATCCAGCGGATGCATGGAGTTGCCGCAGGTGAAATTGCCGGGGCCGGTGATGTCGAACTTGTCGGCGCCGTATCTGGGTTCGATCCAGACGAATTTCTTGTCGAACCCGGTGTCGTTGACCTCGCTTTCGAAATCGTCGAAGCCGGTCAGGCGTCCCTGCAATTCGTTGAGGTTCATGCCGCTCAGCAGGAAGGCGGCGGGGAAGTCATCGCCGCGGTAAATCCGCCATGGCAGGCAATATTGGTCAAGCTGGTCGAAGATGTTGCCGTTCTCGAAACGGTAGCCTTCGAAACCCGTGGCAATGACGGTTTCGAGATCGCTGGGGCTGCCGTCGAGCCCGCCCGAGGTCGCCGCCATCGCGAAGAAGCGGTTGGGAAACGTGGGGCCGGGAAGGGACGAGAACCAGCGATCGCAGATGGCGAACTCGCTGGCAAGCTGGTTCATCACCGGCAACTGCTCGCGGCCGTAGCAGTGCATGATCCGTCCCGGGGTGCTGGCGTTGGAGGCGATGTAATCAGCGATGAAGCCCAGGTTGTCGATGGCGGGGTAAGCACCGCCCGGCGTGTAGGTCGCGCCCTTGCCGCAAAGTTGCGTGACCACGTTTTCGAATTCGTGGCCGGGACCCTCGTCGATGCCCGACAGGAAGTAATCGGCCGGAGCGCTGACCGACACGTCGGGCGCGGGATCAGTGCGTGTATCGGGGTTGGTGTTGACGTTGACGGCGACCCCGTCGGCGGTGGTCGGGTTGCCATCGATATCCACGCCGGCAAGATCACTCAGGCCCAGCATGTGGTCGAAGGAACGGTTCTCGAGCATGAGTACGAAGACGTGTTCGATTTGCGGTTTCCTGTCGCCACGTCCGCGGCCGAACAGCGACACGATCCAGCGCCACAGACCGAGCAGGGCGCAGCGGATGGTGTCCCAGGCCTTGCAGACCAGTTGCGATATCCATCCGAACAGGACGCAGAACTTTTCCACCACCCAGGCGAAGGCCTTGCAGACCCACTTGGCGACCCAGTACCAAGCCTTGCACACCCATTTCGCCACCCAGTACCAGGCGCGGCAGAAGAATCCGGCGATGCAGTTCCAGGGCGTGTACCAATGGCATTTGCTCCAGGAGGTACATTGGCTGGAGCCTTCGTCGGCCCATTGCGAACATTGGTCCGAACCTTCGTCCGCCCAGCTCGTGCATTCGTAGTCGGTCTTCGACGCCCAGTTCTTGCAGGTGATGACGGTTTGGGTCACCCAGTTCGTGCAGGTCGTCATGGCAGTCCCTCCCTCAAGTCGGGATGCGGCGGATCAGCGATCGATGCAGGAGCCGGAGCCTCGTCCTCGCCCAGCCGACACCGATCGCCTTGCCCAGCAGGCCGGCGCAGAAAACGCCGGTCGCGCCGAGCGGGATCAGGATCCAGGAAAAACGGTCGGCAAGGACGAGGCTGGCGAGACAGGCCAGCAGTGCGAACACGGAAAAGGCACCACCGAGGGCACAGCCGCAAGCGTGGGCGTAGCGACGCGCGCGTCCCCGTACCCGCGCTTTCTCGCCGTCATCCCAAGGCATGCGGGCAATCGCCACATCGACCTGATCGAGGACTCGGTTCACGGGTCACCACCCGAAGGGTGAATCATCGCGATCTTCGGTGCGCAGGCAGTATGGGCCGTCAGGGAGACCGAGGCAATTGAGGCAAAATGGTGGCCTTCGTTCCTTCGATCCCGCCATGAACAGACTTTCGATCGTGCTGTGCAGCCTCATCCTGCTTGGCGCGTTCGGCGCCTCCGTCCAGGCAGCCGATGCGCAGGGTCCCGCCGAACGCACCATCGTGCTCGTTCGCCACGGCCATTACATTTCCGACCCGAGGATTGACGAAAAGATCGGCCCGCACCTGTCGCCGCTGGGTTCGGCACAGGCGCACCTCGCCGGTGCGCGGCTGGCCGGGATGCCGGGTCGTTTCGACGGGATGTACGTGAGCCCGATGCAGCGTGCACGCGATACCGCGGCGATCATCGGCCAAAGTTTCCCCGACCGGCATTTCGAAGTGGTGGACGACCTGGCCGAATGCGTGCCGCCCACGTGGCGCACCGATGTGATCAAGGATTATTCGCGCAAGGAACAGGCGGACTGCAAGGCGCAACTCGATCGCGACTTCGCGCGTTTCTTCAAGCCGGCGATCGGAAGCCCGCAACGTGACCTGCTGGTGTGCCACGGCGACGTGATCCGTTACCTGGTGACGCGCGCGTTGCGGGTGGACACGAAAGCGTGGCTGGAAATGTCGGTGGGCAATGCCAGCATCACCGTGGTCCGCGTGCAGCCCGACGGCCGCATGAAGGTGATCTCGGTGGGCGACGTCGGCCACATTCCGCCGAACCTGCAAAGCGGCGCCACCGGCGATCCCGATCGCAGCCTCGCGGTGCCGGCCTTGCGGTGAATGTCGCCGCGGTCGCCCGCGGCGCAATGCCGCGCGGTCAACCGGCGGCGGAGCGGCCGGCGTCCAGGTGGCTCTTGAGCAAGCTCGCGATGGTGGTCACCCCAAGGATCGAGAGGATGATGACCAGCGACAACCAGGTCGGAATTTCCGGGAGCAGGTGGATCGGTTCGCCGCCGTTGAGGAACGGCAGGTTGTTGGTGTGCATCGCCTCGATGATCAGCTTGACCCCGATGAAAGCCAGCACCACCGCGAGGCCCAGGCCAAGGTACACCAGTCGTTTCAGCAGGCCGCCGATCAGGAAGTACAGCTCGATCAGGCCGAGCAGGGCGAAGGCGTTGGCGGTGAACACGATGTAGGGCGCGTCGGTGAGCCCGTAGATCGCGGGGATCGAATCCAGCGCGAACAGGATGTCGGTCATGCCGATGGCCAGCATCACCATCATCATCGGCGTCATGTAGCGCTTGCCGTCGATGACCGTGGTGAGTTTCGCGCCGTCGTAGCGGTCGGTCGTCGGCAGCACCTTTTGCACGAGCCGCACCAGGAAGTTGGGTTCGTAGGCTTCGTCGGTGTCGTGCTTCTCGAACGCCAGCTTGACCCCGGTGAGGATCAGGAACAGGCCGAAGATGTAGAACACCCAGCTGAAACGCGCGATGGCCGCGGCGCCGAGCAGGATGAAGATGGTGCGCAGGATCAGCGCGACGATGATGCCCACCAGCAGCACCTTCTGCTGGTACGCGCGCGGCACACCGAAGCTCGACATGATGATCACGAACACGAACAGGTTGTCGATCGACAGGCTGTATTCGGTGATGTAGCCGGCGAAAAACTCGATGCCGCGGTCCCGGCCCGCCACCAGCGTCAGGCCCACCCCGAACAGGATGGACAGGGCGACGAAGAACGCCGTCCACGCGCCGGCCTCCTTGATGGTGGGTTCGTGCGCATTGCGGATGTGGGTGAAGAAGCTCAGCGCCAGCAGCGCGGCGACACCCGCAGCCGTGGCCAGCCATATCCAGAGGGGTACATGCATGGAGCGCCTCGGGCCTGGGTCCGCAAGGAAGGATGGGGTGGTGACTTTCCGGCAGGTAGCGAGCGTGGCGGCTACATGCCTGCAGCGCCGGCCTTGCCTGCGGCGTCCATCCCGATCGTCGCATGCGACGGCGCTTCCTGCTCCTGCAGGCGTGCGGCGGCCTGTTCGGCTTCGCGCATCACGCGCAACAGGTTGCGGCCGGCGAGGTCGGCGAGTTCGTCGTCGCTCCAGCCGCGGCGCGCGAGTTCCACGAACAGCGCAGGGTATTTGTCGACGCCGTCGAGGCCCACCGGCGTGGCGTCGATGCCATCGAAGTCGCTGCCGATACCGACGCTTTCGACGCCGGCGATCTTGCGGATGTGGTCGATGTGGTCGGCGACCTGCGCGATGGTCGCCCTGGGCTGCGGGTGCGCCTTCGCCCATTGGTCCATCGCGGCCCTGGCGCGGTCGGGTTGGCCGGTGTACAGCGTGTCGAAGCGTGCGACCGCGCCGGCGCGATCGGCATCCCAGCGCGCGACGGCTTGCGAAATGAACATGGGATAGAAGTTCACCATCACCACGCCGTGGTTTTGCCTGACCAGGCGCAGCACGTCGTCGGGCACGTCGCGCGGATGATCGTCCAGCGCGCGCGCGCTGGAGTGCGAGAAGATCACCGGCGCCCGGGTCGTTTCGAGTGCGGCCTTCATGGTGTCGGGCGATACGTGCGAGAGATCCACCAGCATGCCCAGCCGGTTCATCTCGCGTACGACGGCGCGGCCGAACGGCGTCAAGCCATGGTGCACCGGCTTGTCGGTGGCCGAATCCGCCCAGTCGGTGTTCTTGCCGTGGGTCAGCGTCATGTAGCGCACGCCCAGCGCGTAGTAGTCGCGCAGCACCGCCATCGAGTTGTTGATCTGATGGCCACCCTCGACGCCGATCAGGCTGGCGATGCGCCCGGATTTCTCGATGCGCTGGATGTCGTCGGCGGTGGACGCCATTTCGAAATCCTTCGGATACTTGGCCACCATCGTGCGCACGATGTCGATCTGTTCCAGCGTGGTCTGCACGGCTTCCGGGCCGGTGATGGTGGCGGGAATCCAGACCGACCAGAACTGCGCGCCGAGGTGCCCCTTGCGCGCGCGCGGGATGTCGGTCATGAAATGCGCGTCGCGATCGCCAGTCTTGCTCCGCAACTTGGAAGTGTCGGCAGCGAGATCGATGTTGCCGACGTTGCCGAAATCCTCGCGGATGCCCCACGGCAGATCGTTGTGGCCGTCGATCACCGGCGTTTCGGTGAGCACTTGATCGATCCGTGCCGACAGGGCCTCGTCCTTCGCCGGCTGCCGCGCGGCAAGGGCGATGCAGGGCAGGGCGGCGAGCAGGCAGGCAATGATGCGAGGGTGCTTGGTCATGGCGTCCACGTACATTTCGGCGGGAAAGCCGAAGTGTGCCATGGTACGCGGTACGCCAACACCTTGAGCCTCAATGCTGCAGGGGCGCTCCCGGACCGATGTATTTCCCGAGGAAGGCCTGCATCCGGGTCAGGAAGTCGGCGCGGTCGGCTTCGGTGTAGAAGCCGTGGCCTTCGTGTGGCACCGCCATCCATTCACAGGTCTTGTGCGCGGCATCGAGAGCATCGCGCATGGCTTCGGCCTGCGCGAACGGCGCGCGCTGGTCGTCCTTGCCGTGGGCGAGGAACACTGGAACGTCGATCCTGTCGGCCAGCTTGTCCGGCGAATTGGCATCGAGCTCGGCGTCATCCTTGCCGATCACGGTGGAGAGATAGCTGCGGCCGAATTGACTGGACCGGATATCGCCTTTCTCGTACATCATCTTCAGGTCGTAGATGCCTGCGTAGCCGATCGCGCATTTGAACAGGTGCGGTGCGCGGATCACCGACATCAGCGCCGAATAGCCGCCGAAGCTGCCGCCGTAGACACAGATGCGGCTGGCGTCGGCGTAGTGCTGGTCGATCGCCCACTTCACGCCGTCGATCAGGTCCTGCTGGATGCGCGTGCCCCATTTGAGGTAACCCGAATGTTCGAAACCGGGGCCGCGGCCGCCGGACCCGCGGTAGTTCACCTGCAGGACCAGATAGCCGCGGCTGGCAAGAAACTGTGCGTCGTCGTCATAGAACCAGTCGTCTTTCACGCCGTGCGGACCGCCGTGCGGAACCAGCACCATTGGCAGGTTGGCCAGGTCGCGGTGGGGCGGGATGGTCAGGAATCCATCCAGTTCCACGCCGTCGCCGGCCTTGAAGCGGATCGGGCGACGCTCGGCCATGTCGGCGGGTTTGATCCACTGTTCGACCGCCAGCAGTTTGTTCGCGTTGTGCGTTTTGGCGTCGAACAGGTACCAGGCGCCCGGATCGCGGTCGCTGGAAACGAAGAACAGCAGCTTGTTGCCGTCTTCGCTGAAGTTGATGAAATCGACGAACTCGCCCGGGAAGTTTTTTGCCAGCGCCTGGTAGAGCTGGGCGGCGGGCAGGTTGGCATCGATGAAAATCGGTCGGGGGATGCCGCTTTCGGTGATGGCCGCGAACGGTTGGCGCGGCGGCGCCGTCCATTGCAGGTCGCCGATGTTCGCGAAACCGTCCTGGGCGAGGATCTTGCGATCGGCGCCATTCTGGTTTTCCTGGATCAACGCCAGAGGACCACCGTCCTTGCTCCACCACGCGTAGATGTTTTGCCCGTCGGGCGCATAGTCGAACGGCGCAAACCGTTGCCCGACCTGTTGCGCGTCGAGCGGCTTCCACTGGCCGTCGACATGCCGGTAAGCCACGTACTCGAAGTCGGAGTTGTCGCCGAAAGCGAAAGTGGCCTTGCCTTCGGGGTCGATCAGGAAATTCATGTTGGCCACGTTCATGTCGGTGACGAGGTCGCGCGTGTCGTGCTCGGCGTTGACCTTGTAGACCAGGCTTCGGTTCTCGTGGCCCCATGGCTGTTCGCCGAGGTAGAAGCTGCCGTCGGCCTTCGCCGGCAGGCCGACGATGGAACCGAAACCCTCGTCTTCCTGGCCCGCCGCTGCGCGCCGGCTGACCGGCTTGTAGCCATACAGGTAATGCTGGCGCTTGCCGTCGATGCTGGAAGAGATGACTTCACCCGTCGCCATCGGCTGGTCCAACGAGCCGAATTCCTTGCCCAACTCCACCACGAGCCAACCCGGGCTGACCCACACCGTGTTCACCGGCACCTCGTAAATCGGCAAGCGCAGCAGGCTGACCACCTTCATGTCCGACAGGCGATAGATGGCCAGCGCATGCATGTCGCCGGAGGGGCTGTCCGTGCGCACCGACAGGTATTGCCCGTCCGGTGACAGCCGCGGGCTGCCGACCAGGGAACGGCTGGCGAAAGCGCTGACCGGAAGCGGTGCAGCGGATTCGGTTGCACCGGAAGCAGGTGCGTCCGTATCGGCGGCGGATGCCGCAGCGCTGCCCAAAACACACGCAAATCCGAGCAACATCGTTGCAACAAGATTGCGGACGAACATTCGACGGCCCCCCATCGATTCCCCGACGCAAGCATAGCCCAAGCCTTGTCGCGCGGCATGGGATGCAATGGGAGGGGACCGTCGCCGTGTTCCCGGGCGGGGTTTCATTGCCTCGCGATGGCCGGAAAGAAAAGCGTCCCGCATGTGGATGGCGCGTCAAGCTTGCGTCTGTCTGTTCTCCCACCGCAGCGGAGCAAACTATGAAGGTGGAAGACCCTAGAACCAGGTCGGCATCGTTTCCAGCACCTGCAACTTGTCGTCGACCAGCAGTACCTGGCGCCATTTGTCGAAGGTAAGGCAGGGGTGCGATGCGCCGAACGACACGATGTCGCCGACGCGCAGGCCTGCGTGTTCTGGGATCGCCATCATCGCGTGCTGGTCCATGACCTTGCGGATGCTGCAGCCGGTCAGCGACCGCGCCGGTTCGTCGCGACGATGCAACTGCAGCGGGATCGGCAGGTCGGGATCGACGGAGATGTCGCGCTTGCCCATCGCGACCACGGCAAGGCCAGGCTCGGGCAGCGACTGCACGTGCGCGAACACGGCGAGCGCTGGTTGCAGTTCGCCTTCCAGTTCGGGATGGCGCGCTTTCACTTCGGCCATCGCATCGCGATACGAGCGGTGGTCGTGCACGACATAGCAACCCGGCCGCAGCACCGGCGTGCAGCGATCGCGCAAGTCCGCCTGGTCGAAGGCTTCGGCGATCAGGTCGAACCATTGCGAGCCCGCGGCGGTGACGATCGGCTTGCGTTCGCCGAATGCGTCGGCATCGCGCAGCCTGCGCACCGTGCCGACCAGCCGCTGCGCGTAATCGCGAATGGAGTCGACGGCGTGTGCGCCGCCGATCAGGCCTTCGTAGCCTTCGATGCCGCACAGCGCGAGGGCAGGCGAGGCAACGATCGCATCCACGAGCGTGTCGAGTCCGGAATCGTTGCGCGCCCCGCAACGGCCGCCGGGCACGCCGAGTTCGATCAGTACCTGTACGGGGAGACGGCGTCGACCGAAATATTCGTCCAGCGCCGCCACGTTGGCCGCACTGTCGGCAAGGCAGTAGTAATCCGCACCGCGCTCGATCAGGCCCGCGACGATCGCCATGTTGGGCGCACCCACCAACTGGTTAGCCATCAACAGGCGTGTCGCCCCGTGCTCGAACGCCGCGGCGCACTGGACGGCGTTCGCCAGCGTGATGCCCCACGCGCCCGCGTCGAGCTGGCGCCGGAACAATGCGGGCGTCATCGTGGTCTTGCCGTGCGGCGCGAGTTTCGCGCCATGGGCGTCGGCGAAACATTGCATCCAGGCGATGTTGTGCGCCAACGGCGTGTCGAAGATCACCACCGCGGGCAGGCTCACGTCTTCGAGCAGCGAACGGCCGTCGATGGGCGTGCCTTTCTCAAGCTGGTGCGGCTTGCGGGTCATGGGGTCGTCCGGATCGTCGGTGCGATTGTGGCATTGCCGCCCGGGTCGCGGCCACCGGGGTCAGGAATCGCCTACACGTTTTTCGGAAAAAGGATGTCCCATGCAGGACCTGCAACCGGTGGCATGGTTCGGCGTGAAGCACGAGACTCCGTGTTTTCGATGTTCGGGGAGACGACCATGCGACCGATGCGATGGGTCATGCTGGCCATTGTTGCGTGGGGTTTGGCGTTGGCGGCCCCGGCGCGAGCCGCCACGCCGCCGCCGGTCGAGCTGGTCGACGTCTACCACGGCGGAGTCGACCTGTCCCGTTACTGGGTCAGCGAGAAATTCGACGGCGTGCGCGGTTACTGGAACGGACACCAGTTGTTGACACGTGGCGGCGCCGTCGTGCACGTGCCCGCGTGGTTCACGAAGGGCTGGCCGAAGACGCCCATGGATGGCGAGCTGTGGGTCGGCTACGGAAAGTTCTCGCGCGCTTCCGCGATCGTGCGCACGGCGGATTCCAGCGATCCGGCGTGGCGCGAAGTGACCTATCGGGTGTTCGACCTGCCGGCGCACGGAGGCGATTTCGATGCGCGGGTGCCGGCCATTCGGAGCACGGTCGCCGCCATCGGCGATCCCTGGGTCGTGGCGATCCGGCAGTTCCACGTCGCCAACGAAGCGCAGCTCCATGCCGAGCTCGAGCGCGTGGTGGACAAGGGCGGGGAAGGCCTGGTGTTGCATCGCGGCGACACGCCATACCGAATGGGGCGTGGCGTCGGCCTGCTCAAGCTGAAACCCTACGAAGACGCCGAAGCGCCGGTGGTCGCGATCCGTCCTGGCCAGGGCCGGCTCGAGGGCAAGATGGGGTCGATCGAGGTGCGCACCCAGGATGGTCGCCGCTTCTCGATCGGCTCGGGGTTCTCCGATGACGATCGCGCCGACCCGCCACCCGTCGGATCGTGGGTGACCTATCGGTTCAACGGTTTGACGGCCGGCGGGTTGCCGCGCTTTGCACGCTTCCTGCGCAGGCGTCCGGACGGCCCGCCACCCGAACCCGTCGCGCCCCGGGACGTGGTGCATCCGGTGCAGCGCTGAGCCACGGGATCGCATTCATCCTTGCGCGCCGATCAGGCGCCGTGTGAGCGCGTCCATTGCATGATGTTGGAAGTGTTCATCGCACCGGCCTGGCGTGCGACTTCATGTCCGTCCCGGAACAATGCCAGGGTGGGAATACTGCGGATGTTGTAACGCGCGCCGAGGTTCTGTTCGGCGTCGGTGTCGACCTTGAGCAGTCGCATCCGTGGTTCCAGTTGCGACGCGGCCTGCGCGTAGTGCGGCGCCATCATCTTGCAGGGACCGCACCACGGCGCCCAGAAATCCACCAGCACCGGGATGCCGTTGCGGCCGAGGTGCTTGTCGAAGGCGGCCTCGTTCACCTCCACCGGCTTGCCTTCGAACAATGGCCGATGACACTTGCCGCAGGTGGGCGAGGCGCCGAGGCGTTCGGCCGGCACGCGGTTCACGGCCTGGCAGTGCGGGCAAACGATGTGCAGGGGTTCGCTCATGGCGCAACCTTCAACGGTTCGACGGCCGCGGTTCGGGTCTGCGGTCGATATGGGGATGGCCGTTGCGGAACCAAAGCGGTTCCGCCAGCCGCGCGCGAAACCCCGGTGCGGCCGCGAATCCCGCATTGGTCTGGCCGACTGCGGCGTTGCGCGCCGTTTCGCGCGGAGTCGGCGTTTCGCGCCCTGTATGATGCGGCCTTTCCCGAGTGGCGCCCGCCCATGCCGAACGCGATTTCCGTCGAAGCCGCGAGCAAGCACTTCGGCACGCACACGGCCGTCGACCGGCTGACACTGGAAGTGCCGAGCGGGAGCATTTACGGATTCCTCGGTCGCAACGGTGCCGGCAAGACCACCACGTTGCGCATGATCACCGGCATCCTGGATCCCGACGAAGGCCGCGTGTCGGTGCTCGACGGCAAGTCGCCCAAAAGCGTGCGTGCGCGCACCGGTTACCTGCCCGAGGAAAACGGCCTGTACAAGGACATGCGGGTCATCGACATGGTGGCGTACTTCGGGCAATTGCGGGGACTCGACCGCCGCGAAGCCACGACGCGCGCGCAAAGCCGCCTCAGGGCCGCGGGCCTCGAGGCGTCGCTCACGGCGAAGTGCAACACGCTCTCGAAAGGCATGGCGCAGAAGGCGCAGGTGATCGGCGCGCTCCTGCACGACCCGGAACTGGTGGTGCTGGACGAACCGTTCTCCGGGCTGGACCCGGTCAACTCCGAGATGGTGCTGTCGCTGATCCGCCAGTACAAGCGTGAAGGCCGCACCGTGATTTTCTCGACCCACGTGGTCGAACACGCCGAGCAGATTTGCGATTCGATCATCATCATCGACAACGGCCAGCGCAAGCTCGCCGGTCCGTTGGCGGAGATCAAGGCGCAAGCCGATCGCAGCGTGATCGTGGATTACGAAGGCGACGCCGGCGCGCTGCAGGAGCTGCCCGGCGTGACTGCGGCGGACGACGCCGGCCAGCACGCGGAACTCACGCTGGCGCGCGGCGCCGACACGCAAGTGTTGCTGAAGTGCCTAGTCGAGCGTGTGCGCATCCGCCGCTTCGATACCCGCGAGGCGTCGCTCAAGCAGATTTTCCTGAACGTGGTGGAGGGCGAACGTGACGCCGCGTAATGTCTGGCTGGTGGCGCAGCGCGACTACGTCGCCTACGTGATGCGCCGCCGATTCTGGGTGAGCCTGTTGCTGTCGCCGGCGATCCTGCTGGCGGTGATGCTGGTGCCGGCGATGATCCAGCACTACAGCTCCGCGCGCCGCTTCGCGGTGGTGGACCATTCCGGCTGGCTGCTGCCGGCGGTCGAACGACGCATCGCCGCGGGCGATTATTCGCGGCTTCTCGACCTCGCCGCGCGCACGCCGCCGGCGGCGGCGCGGAACCTGCCGCCGGCGCTCGCGGACATCGCACCGGACGCAGCCAGGCTCGCTCGACAGGACCGCGAGGCCCTGGCGCAAGCGCTGGTGGATGGATCGCCCGCACCCGCCGCGCCGGCGGCCGCGGCGATCTGGCGGCAGCGTGCGGCGCTGTCGCAGTGGTATGCGGGGCTCACGCCGGAAGCCGCGGCCGGCGTGGACCGCGGGCTTTCGATCGCGCGCTATCAGTTGGTGAAGCAGTCGCAGGATTCGCTGCGCGATGCCGTCGTGCAGGGTGACGTGTCGGGCTATTTCATCCTGCCGGCCGATCCGCTGGCCGCGAACGCGCCATTCGTGTACGCCTCGCACAACCTCACCGATACCGATTTGCGCGACTGGTTCGGCGCCCGGGTTTCGGCGGCGGTGCAGGCGCGCCGAGCGGCGCAGGCCGGACTGTCCGCGGGGCAGGCCAAGCTGATCGGCCAGGCGGTGGATTTCGACAATCAACTGGTCACCAGGCAAGGCGCGAAGACCGCGACCGCGGCCGAGCAGGCGGCGCAATGGCTGCCGGTGGGTTACGTGTACCTGCTGTTCATCGCGATCATGCAGATCGCGCAGTTGCTGATGCTGTCCACCATCGAGGAAAAATCCAACCGCATCGCCGAAACACTGCTGGCCGCGATCCAGCCTTCCGACATCATGGCCGGCAAGACCCTCGGCGTCGCCTGCGTGGGCGTCACGCTGGTGGGCGGGTGGCTGGTGCTGATCCTCGGCCTGCTGGCGGTGTTCGGCAGCATGTTCCATTTGGGCGGTTTCGTGTCCGCGATCCTCGCCGGGGTCAGCGCGTGGGACATCGGATGGTTCCTGGTTTATTTCGTGCTCGGCTTCCTGCTGTACGCCGCGGTCACCGGCGCGATCGGCGCCGCGGTCAACAACATCCGCGAAGCCCAGCCTTACATGACGCCGGTGACCTTGTTCATGGTCATTCCGCTGATGATCATGGTGCCGGTGGCGCGGGATCCCACCGCGACGTGGGCGCGCGTGCTGTCCTACATCCCGCCGCTGACGCCGTTCCTGATGATGAGCCGCGCCGGCGCGCCGCCGCCCTTGGTCGATTACGTCGCGACCACCGCGTTGTTGCTGGTGACGGTCGTCGTCGCGTTGTACCTGTCCGGGCGCGTGTTCCAGCGCGGCCTGTTGAACACCGGCGCGCCGCCGAAGTTCAGGGAGATGCTGGCATGGGCGCGCGAATCCAAAACGGGCGAGCTGCAGCCGCCGGTCAATTGACCGCGTCCATCGTTTTCCGGGGCGCCACCGCCGCGGTTGGTCGGCCCGCGGGCGGCGCCTGCGGAACGTCGACGACATCCTTCGACAACGCCGCCGCTTCGGCTTCCCTGGTCATCACGATGATGCTGATGCGCCGGTTGATCGGATTGCCGGGATTGGTCTTGTCCAGCGGCACCGTGGCGGCGAGGCCGAGCACGCGGATGACCTTGTCGTCGTTGAGGCCGCCCGCCAGCAGCGCGCGGCGCGCGGCGTTGGCGCGATCGGTGGACAGTTCCCAGTTGCTGTAGTTGTGTTCGGTGATGTAGGGCGCATCGTCGGTGTGGCCGGTGATGCTGATGTGGTTGGGCACGGAGTTGATGAACCTGGCCAGCTCGCCGAGGATCGCGCGCGTGTAATCCTTCAATTGCGCACTGCCGAGGTCGAACATCGGACGGTTGAGCTTGTCCACGATCTGGATGCGCAGGCCCTCGGGCGTGATGTCCAGCAACAGTTGATCCTTGAACGGCGCCAGCGCCTGGCTTTTCTGGATCGCCGCGTTCAATTGGTCCTTCAATTCCTCCAGGCGCTTCTTGTCCAGTTCGCGCGCGCGTTTCTCGACGTCGTCCTGCGGCGTCGCCCGCTCGGGATCGCGCTTGCGCTGGTCCATTTCCTCCTTCGATGCGGCACCGGGCGGGCCGTTGTGGCGGTCGTTGCCGGGGCCGTGCGACAGGTCCATCGCGCCCCCCAGCTTGATCATGGAATCGCTGGCGCCGCCGGGACCATCCTTGCCGGGCGGGGCGACCGTGGCGGTGCCCGGAGTCGCGCTCGGATTGCGGAAGTATTCCGCGATCGCCGCCTTCTGTTCGCGCGTGCCCACGCCGATGATCCACATCACCAGGAAGAACGCCATCATCGCGGTCACGAAGTCGGCGTACGCGACCTTCCACGCGCCGCCATGGTGGCCGTGGGAAGTGCGCTTCACGCGCTTGATGATCACCAGCGCGGAAGTCTTGTCGCCGCCGTTCATGCACCGGCTCCGGCGCGCTCGCCCTTGAGGTGTTCCTCCAGGTCCAGGAAGGTCGGGCGTGCGTGCGCCGACAGTACCTTGCGCGCGAATTCCACCGCGACCTTGGGGTTGTAGCCGCGTAGGCTGGCCAGCAGCGCCACCTTGACGCATTCGAAAGCCTTGCCGTCCTCGCGCACGCGCGCTTCCATGGCCGCCGCCAGCGGCCCGATGAAGCCGTAGCACAACAGGATGCCGAGGAAGGTGCCGACCAGTGCGCCGGCGATGTGCGCGCCAATTTCCGAGGTATCGCCGCTGAGGTTGGACATGGTGGTGACGATGCCCAGCACCGCCGCGACGATGCCGAAGCCGGGCAGGGCATCGGCCATCTTCGCCACCGCCTGCGCCGGCGCTTCCGCTTCGGCGTGGTGGTTTTCCACTTCGGCATCGAGCAGGGCTTCCAACTCGTGCGGCTCCATGTTGCCGCCGATGATCAGGCGCAGGCAGTCAGTGATGAACTCGACCAGATAATGCTCGCGCATCAACCGCGGGTAGGCGGAAAACACCGGGCTCGCCTGCGGGTCCTCGATGTGTTTCTCCAGGCCCAGCAGGCCGCCCTTGCGCATCACCGCGAAGATGTCGTACAGCAGCGACAGCAGGTCGACGTAATCCTGCTTGCGGTAGTTCGGCCCTTTCGCGAGGGCCAGCATCTCGCGGAGGGCGGACTTCACCACCTTGGACGAATTGGCCGTGAGGAACGCGCCGATCGCGCCACCGAAGATGATCAGCACCTCGTAGGGCTGCCAGAGCGCCAAAAGGTGCCCGTGCGCCAACACGTAGCCGCCCAGCACGCACACCAGCACGACCAATGTTCCGACCAAAACGAGCATGCACAACTCCGGACCGGGCGGCACGACGGCTTGCCGCATCCCTGTTTATCGGCAGTCGCGACGGAAATTGAACGCCGGATCGGGGGCTGTGGATGGCCGGCTACAAGCGGCCGAAGTAGACGGACACCCCGAGGCCCGCCTGCCAGTCGTCGGCCACGCCGCCGAGGCGGTGGCGAAAGCTGGCGTCGAGTTGCACGCGCGGCGTCGCCTGCCACGCCAGGCCGGCCCCCGCCATGCTTCCGCTGCCGTCGGTGGCCGAGTGCTGCCATGCGGCTTCGGCGTATACGCCGACCGAATCGTCCAATGCGCGGCCGGCGTGCAGCGCGACGAGCTGGTCGTTGCGGCCGCCGCTGCGGACCGTTTCGAGGTAGGCACCCAGCGAATCGCGCGGGGTGGCCTGCCAGTTGAACACGGCTCCCAGCAGGTACTGGCGGTTGTCGCCGCGCAAGGCACGCGCGCCGTCGGTGAAGGTGACGTTGCCCAGCAGTCCCCAACTCAACTTGCCGGAAGCGGGCAGGGCGAATTTCAAGCCGATGCTGCTGTCGCCGCGTCCCCATGCCGTCGTCGTCGGCGTCGACAGGCGATTGTACGAACTGCCCAGGTGCAACTCGAAGGGCCCGCCGATGCCCACCCGCAGCGAGGTGTCGGCGGTATAAAGGGATGCGCCACCAGCATGGCTCCAATCCGGCAGGCCTTGTTCCCAGGTGACCTCGCCTGCTTGCAACACGGCCGGCGTGAAACCGAGGCCGGGGCGATCGTAGCCGGGGTTGTCGCCGGCGCGCGCCGGGGTGCCGACAATGCCGAACGCACAAACCATGGCCATCGCCGTCGTCGTGCGTCGCAGGGATGTCCTGGGAAAGTGCATGGGCGTCCCCGGCCGGTCGCGCGACTGGTGCCGCGCGTGCAGGAGAGCTTATTGGAAAAAAGAGGGGTGGATTGATGACGCGATGGCATATCCACATGCCACCGCGCCGGGCTGGCATGCGGTGTTGATATTCCATCGTGCGGCCTGCGATGGCCATGACGAGGACGCCGGACCGCGTTTGACGGGCCCTTGCGGCAAGTCCTCTTCCGGCGCACGGGAACGGATCCGGGTTGCGTGGTTCAGGCGATCGCGTCGGCACCCCACACGCTTTCCATGTTGACGTTCAAACCGAGTTCGGCGAGGTCGACCACCTCGACCACCGCATGTTCGGGCGAATCGTCGCGGTGACGGATCGGCGTGGCGATGCGCGCGCCGTCGTGGCTGGTGATGGAGGCGACCCGCGGCCGGTGCCCGGCCGCGCTGCGCTGGGTCACCACGGCGACGCTGCCGCATTGCAGGCGCACGCCGGTGCCGGGCGGATATACGCCCAGCGTCTTGATGAACATCGCGGCGTGCTGCGGATTGAGTGCGGCGCCTTCGTTGAGGAACAACCACCGCAGCGCGACATTGGGCGGCATCGCGGTCCGGTACCGGCGATCGGAAACGCGCGCGCAATACACGTCGGCAAGCGACACCAGTTGCGTCGGCATGCCGATGTCGTCGCCCTTCCTGCCCGCCGGATAACCGCTGCCGTCGTGGCGCTCGTGGTGGTCGCGCACGATTTCCAGCCATGCCTCGTTGGTCACGCCGTGACCGCGCAGCATCGCCACCCCGCGTTCGCAATGGCCTTGCACCTCGACGCGCTGCGCCTGGTCCAGCCTTCCCTTCAGGGCCAGTAGCCGTTCCTGCAGTTCGAGCATGCCGATGTTCATGGTCAACGCCGCCGCCATCACCGAAACCATGGTCGGTTCGTCCATCTGCATGGCGTTGCCGGCGATGCAGCTCGCGATCGCCACGTTGACCGAATGCCGGATTGCATACGGCTCGTCGTGGCACAACAGGATGGATGCGAGCGCCACGTCGGCGTTCGCCCGGCAGGCCTTGTGCACGTCCGCGCCGATCTGCAGCAATTCGGCCGGAAAATTCTGCGGCGCCGGATTGGAAAGGAGCACCTGCAGTCGCCGTCGCGCACCCAACACCATGGCCAGCGGCGACCTTGCCGGAGCATCACGCGCCGGTGCGGCCGGCGCATAAGAGTAAGGCGACGATGCATAGCGGATCAGTGTCTCGATCTGCGCATCGCTGGTGATGGGGTGTCCGCGGCACAGCAGCAGGATGCCATTGCCGTCGCGAACGTCGCACGGCAGCGGATCGCCCACCTTGAGCCGCGAAAGCTGGACCAGACGTTCCGACAAGCGATGTTCTCCACGCCACCATGGTGCGTTGGGCATGACGGCCGCGACAGGGTCGAGCGGCGGTTGGCCCGCCAACGCTATCGGCCATTCATGGAGCTTCTTGAGCGGCGATGCGGTCGCCGCGGATTTCAAGCCGACGCCGTTGCCGTGGTCTTCAGCCGGCCCTGCAGCTGCCCGGCCAGCGCAAACAGGCCTAGGCGGCGGACGTTTTCGACGCGATCTCGCGCAACGCCTGTTCGAAGACTTCCGGTGGTTGCCCGCCCGAGATCAGGTATTGCCGGTTGACGATGGCGGCAGGCACGGAGTGGATGCCGGCCTGTTGCCAGTGGCGCTCCTGCGCGCGCACCTCGTCGGCGTACTCGTTGCTGTCCAGCATCCGCCGCGCCGTTTCCACGGCCAGCCCGACGCTGTCCGCGATGCGCACCAGCACGTCGCGGTCGGCGACGTTTTCGCCGTCGGTGAAATAGGCGCGGAACAGCGCCTGCTTCAATGCCAGCGCGCGTTCGCGGTCCTGCAACTCGGCCCAGTGCAGCAAGCGGTGCGCGTCGAAGGTGTTCCACACGCGGCTGCCGCTGCCGGTATTGATCGCGACGCCGAGCGGCGCGGCGCGTTCGCGGATGGCCTTGCGGTTGGTTTCGAGCTGCATCTCGCCGATGCCGTACTTGTGCATCAGGTGCTGGTTGGCGTCCTCACCCTCGAATGCCAGTTGCGGATTCAACTCGAACGGCTGCAAATGGATTTCGGCTTGCACGTTGCCGTCCAGTTTCCGCAACGCCTGTTGCAGGCTGGCAAGGCCGATCGCGCACCACGGGCAGGCGACGTCGGACACGAAATCGATGCGGAGCGGCGCGGGCGCGGTCATGGCATGGGTGGCGGCGGGACGATGTGCTGCCGATATGGGGGCAGCCGCCGTGGTATCCAACACGCGCGATCGCGTCGATGCCGGCGGCGAAGCGCCGTCCGCCGGGGCGGACCGGCGTTCTGTCATCAATATTCGCCGTAGCGCCCTGCCACCGATTCCAGCAGCGCCTGCGTGTCGTAGCCGACGCCGTCCTTGAACACGGTTTCGACGTTCTCGATGTCGTTGATGTGATGCGAGGGATCGCCTTTCACGACGACCAGGTCGGCATCCTTGCCCGCGGCGATCGAACCGATGCGGTCCTGCAATCCGAGATAGAGCGCGCCGTTGTAGCTGGCGATGTGGATCGCCTGCTCGGGCGTGAAACCTTCCTCGACCAGCAATTCGACTTCGCGCAGGTCGCCGAACCCGGGAACCACGCCGCCGTTGCCGGTGGGATCGGGTCCCGCCAGCAGCAGGCCGCCGGCGGCGGCGAATTCGCGTTCCATCGCCATGCCGTGCTGGAAGGTGACCGCGCGCTTCTGCGATTGGTCGGGCGGCAGCGCATTCGTGCGCTCGCGCAGGAGCAGGTAATCGTGTTTCGCTTGCGGGCTCAGCGTCGCCATCGCCTTTGGCCACAGCGGCGAATGCTGCGGCACCATTTGTTCGAACACCGGCAAGGTCGATGTGACCGCGACGTGGTGTGCCACGAGATCCTTGATCAGGCTCCTGGCTTCGCTGCCCGTCGGATCCATGGTGTAGAGCGTGTCGAGGCCGTCGGATTCACTGCATTGGTCCGGCTTCTTGTTCGGATCGTGCTCGGTGTTGACGAAGAAGCCGTGCTCGAGGTCGTCGATGCCGATCGCGGCGGCTTCGCGGTAGGTGACCGCGCACAAGTGTCCGGTGATCTTCAAGCCGAGGCGGTGCGCCTCATCCACTGCGGCCTTCAGTTCGGCGCGCGTGATGTTCATGTAGGCCTTGAACGAGGTCACGCCCTGCTTGGCCCAGAACGCCACGGTTTCCTTCGCGTCTTCCGGGCCGCGCAGGAAATGCATCTGGATGAAGGGCGAATCCGCGCCTTCGAGGTACGGACCGGTCACGTCCAGGTGCGGGCCGGGCAGCTTGCCCGCATCGATCGCGTGCTTGAGGTTGAGGTCGGTGTAAGGCTCCACGCTGCCGGTGGTGCGCAAGGTGGTGACGCCGTTGGCCAGATACAGGCGCGGCGCGGAGAACGTCATTTCCGGCACGATCAGCGGAGGATCGCTGTGCAGCTTCCCGCCCTGCTCGCCGAGGTTGGGCCGCGCGATGTAGAACAGGTGATCGTGCATGCCGACCAGTCCGGGAAACACCGTGTGGCCGGAAAGGTCGATGCGCTTGGCATCGACCGGGATCGCAAGGCCGTCGGCGCCGACCGCGGCGATCTTGCCGTGCTCGATCACCACGGTCTGATTCGCGCGCGCCGGGCTGCCGGTCCCATCGATCACGCGCACGTGCATCAGTGCGACCACGGGGGCATCCACCCGCACGAACGGCTGCACGACCGTTCCCGGCGCCGCCGGCGTGGGCAGCACGATCGGCGCGAGGTCGCGCGGCGCGGCGTTCGACGTACCCGCGAAGACCGAAAGAACACACACCGCTGCAATCGTGGTCAGGTGTCGCATGGCTTTCCCCGATTTGACGTTCGCCGCATGGAGTGCGAAACCCATACTGGAAGCATACTCCGACGGTTGCAGTATCGGATCGGCCTGGCCGCGCCACGGCGAACGCCTCGTCCGGCAGCCGCTGCGAAGGCAACGTGACTCGCGCGACCGGGCTGCGCGGGCACGCGTCGCGAGATGATTGGATGCAAGTAAATTTGTATTTCAAGCAAGCATACAGTTAGGTGCGCCGGTACAGTGGAGCTCATATCGCCAGATGGAGCGCATGGCACGATGACCCCTGCAGCCTTTTATCCCATCGGCACGCCCGGCCAGGCGTGGGGTGCCGTCGAAAAGGACGAATGGCGTTCGCGGCAGCGCAAGCAGCGTAGCTATGCCGATGACGTGTTGAAAGAGGTCGAGCGCCTGCATTCGCGTTTCGACGTGGTGCGGTATGGCGAACTCGATTACGCGCCCGATCGTTACCCGTTGTTCGCGTTGAAGAGCCGCGACTGGAAGGATGCGTTGCCGGTCATGTTGGTGACCGGGGGCGTGCACGGCTACGAGACCAGCGGCGTGCATGGCGCACTGCGGTTCGCGGATCGGCATGCGTCCGATTTTGCAGGTCGCGCAAACGTCGCGATCGTGCCGTGCGCCAGTCCGTGGGGTTACGAGCGCATCCATCGCTGGGATCCGTTCGCGCTGGACCCGAACCGCAACTTCATGCCCGACAGTCCGGCGCCGGAGTCGGCGGCGCTGATGGGTTTCGTCGTGCCGTTCCGCGAACGCGTATTGATGCACATCGACCTGCACGAAACCACGGACACCGACGAGTCGGAGTTTCGCCCTGCGCTGGCTGCGCGCGACGGCAAGCCTTTCGAGCCCGGCACCATTCCGGACGGGTTCTATCTGTGCGGCGACAGCGAACGCCCGGAACCCAGCTTCCAGCAAGCGATCATCGCGGCGGTGGCCAAGGTCACCCACATCGCCCCGGCTGATCCCGATGGCACCATCATCGGTTCGCCGGTGGTGGCGCCGGGCGTCATCAATTATCCGGTTGATGCATGGGGTCTGTGTGCGGGCATCACCGCCGCGCGCTTTCGCACCACCACCGAAGTCTATCCCGACAGCCCGCGGGCCACGCCCGAGCAATGCAACGCGGCGCAGGTCGCGGCCGTGCGTGCCGCGATCGACTACGCGCTGGCGCACTGACGCGGTCGGCTGGCGCGCGCAAGAACGAAGGTGCCTTGATCCATCCGCTGCGTTTGTGTTCAAACCTTGCGTCTGTTGCGGTACGCCGTTTTCCTGAACAACCGAAAACAGCAAGGATGCGATGTACGACGGATGGGCGTAACCTGAAACCGTTTCGGTCGTCGAATTGCGGCGCGTGGATCGTTCCGCGTGTTCGCGATCAACCGGAGGTTGCATGAAGATCAAACCCCTGTCCTTGTTCGCCGTGATCGTGTTGCTCGGCTTGGCCGGGATTGGAGTTGCCGGCGCGCAAAGCAACAATGGCGTTCTCGTTCGTTCCGACGGTATCTACGTTCGCTGCGATCAATGCGGCACGGTCGAGCGCATCGACCAGAACATCAGCCAGGGTGGCGGACACGGCACGGCGGGTGCCGTCATCGGCGCCATCGCGGGCGGCGTGCTCGGCAACCAGGTCGGCAAGGGCAAGGGCCGCAAGGCAGCGACCGTGGCGGGTGCGGTCGGCGGCGGGTTTGCCGGGCATGCCGTCGGCAACCGCGGCAGCCAGCACGATTTCCTCGTGCACATCCGGATGGGCAACGGGAGCAACATGAGCGTGCAAGTCGCCGACGCCAGTGCCCTCCGCGTCGGTGACCTGGTGCAGGTGGATGCCAACGGCAACATCACGCGCATACGCTGAGCGCGAAGGCGATCATTCAAGGCGGGCACGTGGCGTCGACAAGCACACCGGTGACCAGATTCGTCACATCCTGGGGCAAAGTCGTGGAGCGTCGCACGGGCGGGCGTGAGCTGGATCACATCGACGGCTTGCCTGTGCACTGGACGCATCGGGGCTGATCGGGATTCGTTCGGGCGTCGGATGCCTTGGTTTGCGTCACAGGCGGGCCCATCGTTGACGGCGGCCGCCGCTGGAGGTGCGGGATTGGATTACGGTCGAGCAGCCCATACTCTTGTGCGCAATTACATGTAAAACAGTAAATAACCATATATCTTTCATGTTTCATGTGAGGCATAGGCGAATCGCGAAAAAATGTGATGAACTTTCCATGAACAGCGCGTAAAGTAGCAGTCGCTGCCGGACGGGTTAGCGGGTTTTCGTGGGGAAACATGACGTGGTGCGTCAGCGGGTTACAAACGTCTTTGCATGCGGTTTTGTGAAGGCTGGTTTCCCGGCGTACTCATGCGTATCCACGCACCCTCGTGCCCAGCCGGCCGCGAACGGAGGCACGGAAGCGAAGTCACCAAGCGTTGCGTCTTCGATCCATCAACCCGATGTGTGCTGTGCCGAAAAACTCGACCTGACCCGAGGAGATCATCATGAGTGTGCGTTTCGAGCGTAGTGGTCCGTTGACCGAACTGAGCAGCTACCCGCAGTGGGCGCAGGACATGGTTGGCGAGTGCGATCTCGTCAAGAAGACCGTCGTGGATCACCAGCTGTGGCGAGAGATGTGTACCGGGGAAGACCCGGAAATCACGCCCCGATTCCTGGTGGGCGCCTGGCCGGCCATCGAGCAGTTCCCCTGCTACATGGCACGCAGCCTGTTGAAGACGCGCTATGGCCGCAGCGAGGGAGAAGATCACGCGCGTCGCTGGCTGGTTCGCAACATCCGCGTCGAACAGAATCACGCCGAATACTGGTTGAACTGGGCCGAAGGCGCTGGGCTGCCCCGCGAGGCGGTCTTGCACGGGCTGGTGCCGGCCGGCACGCAGACGTTGGCGGCCTGGTGTGAAGAAGTCAGCACCGCCGACACGCTGGCGGCCAGCCTGGCGGCCGTCAACTACGCCGTCGAGGGCGCGACGGGCGAGTGGTCCCAGATCCTGTACGAGAGCGAAAGTTTCGCGGCGCAGTATCCGGAACAGGGCCGCCGCGGCAGCCTGCGCTGGCTGCAATTGCATGCCGCCTATGACGACGAGCACCCCTGGGAAGCGCTGGAGCTGGTCTGCGGACTGCTGGGAACCTCGCCGCGGGCTGCGGAAGTGGCCCACATCGGCGAATGCGTCAAACGCACCTATGTGGCCATGCGGATCCTCGGTGACCGCTCGGTGGAGCCGGGCGTCGTGCCGGGGATCGCGGACGCCTACGAGGTTGCCGTGGCCTGATTGGCCGTAGTTGGTACAAAAATTGCTTGCAATGGAGACACTTATGCGAAAGTGATCACCCGGGTTGCCCATGCAGCGTGGCTCTTTCCAGCCCCTACGGATCCCCTTGACCAGGCGCTTGCGGCCCTTGGCCTATGCGTTGGTCGCAGTGGTGGTGGTCATCCTGCTGCTTACATGGCTCACCGTGCAGGCCCAGATCGCGCTCGCCGGTTATCTCAACGGCGAGAGCATCTGGTCCAAGGCCCAAAAGCAGGTGACGGTGGATTTGCTCCACTATGCCGCGACGGGTGACGCGGCGGATTACGCGGATTTCCAGAAAAATTACGCCGTCCTGAAGTCGCTGCGCACTGCCCGTGACATGATTCTGTCCGGGCACTTCGACTACCAGTCGGTCGAAGACGAGATGCGCCGTGGGCATGCCATGACGGTGGCGATTCCCGGCGCGGTTTTCATCCTGGATCATTTCGCGGGCGCACCCTACATGAAGGACGCCCTGCAGGAATGGCAATCCACGGATGGATCGATGCTTGATCTGAAATCGATCGCCGATGAGATCCACCGCGCGTACGCCGACAACGCCATGACGCCGGCCGACGTCGCGCGTCAACGCGCCCGCATCGTGGCCGTCAATGCCTTCATCGAGCCGCGTTCCAACCAGTTCTCGCTGAGCATTGCCCATGGCGCCGTATGGACCGGCCGGGTGTTGTTCTCCGGCATCCTGTTTTCCGCCGCCATCGCGATTGCGCTCTGGTTGTGGATGGCACGTCGCGTACTGGCCGGCATTCGCGGCAGCGAGGAACGCTACCAGTTGTTGTTCGACAGCGCGGCCGATGCGATCGTGATGGTCGACGAGGAGAGCGGCAGCATCCTCGCCGCCAATCGCACGGCGGCAGCATGGACGGGACGCGAGCCGCAGGCGTTGCTGGGCGTCAGTTACGAGGAATTGTTCGTGCGCGGAAACGCACAGGATGATTCGAAGGGTCCGGTGGAGCTGCGCGGGGCCGGAGACGTGACCCTGCCGGTCGAAACGCAAAGCAGCATGGCGATGTGGGGCGACCAGGTGGTGCGGCAGTCCATCATCCGCGACATCTCCGAGCGCGTGGCGAGTGATCGCGAGCGGCGCATCGCGGCCGAGGCCCTGGCCAGCATTGCGGAAGGCATCATCATCGCCGATCCGCAACGCCGCCTGCTCTCGGTGAATGCCGCCGTTCCGCAGATCACCGGGTTCGGTCTGGACACCCTTGCAGACATGCGCCTGGACGACACCCGCAGCATGCCGGACGGCAGTCCGTTGTCCCAGTCGATCTGGGACGAAGTCGCCGCGGCCCGTTACTGGTCCGGCGAAGTGCTGAGCCGCCGCAGGGACGGCAGCATCTATCCGGAAAAACTCAGCATCAGCGCCATCCGCGATGCCGAGAATCGCGTGCAGCATTATGTCGCCGTGTTCAGCGACATCTCGGTGGCCAAGGCCGATCGCCGCCGCCTTGAGCACCTCGCCACCCACGATCCACTCACGGGCCTGGCCAATCGCGCCGAATTCCAGCGCCTCTGCGAAACCGCGATCGAGCGTGCCACGCGCGAGCACGGCAGCGTGGTGGTGATGTTCATCGACCTCGATGCGTTCAAGTTCGTCAACGACAGCTACAGCCATGCGGTCGGCGACAGCCTGTTGAAGCAGGTCGCCGAACGGATCCGGCAGCAGTTGGGCGAACACGACGTGATCGGCCGCATCGGTGGCGACGAGTTCACGGTGTTGCTGTCCGGACAGATGTTGCGCGAAGACGCGGCGGCGCCGGCGTCGCGCCTGCTGGCCGCGTTGTCGGAGCCGTTCCAGGTCGAGGGTTACGAGGTCGCGCTCAGCGCAAGCATCGGCCTTGCCGGGTTCCCGCTGGACGGCGACGATGCGCTCACGCTGATGGCCAACGCCGACGCCGCGATGTACGCGGCCAAACTTGAAGAACGCAACGCCTGGCGCTTCTACGTGCCGATGATGCAGGCGGATACGCGCCAGCGGATGTTGATGGCCACGGAGTTGCGCCAGGCGCTCGCCAACGACGAGTTCCGGCTCGTATACCAGCCCAGCGTCGAACTGCGCTCCGGCCGCATCGTCGCGGTCGAGGCGCTGCTGCGCTGGCAACATCCGGAACGCGGCGAGGTGCTGCCGGGTGAATTCATCCCGGTCGCGGAAAGCATCGGCCTGATCCACCGCATCGACGAGTGGGTGATGCACGCGGTGTGCGCGCAGATACGCGATTGGGACACGGCGCACCTGCCGGGCATCCGGGTCGCGCTCAACGTGTCCGCGCGCTGGTTGGGCCATCCCGGTTTTGTCGAGAGCGTACGGCGTGCCCTGCAGGTGAACGGGGTTGCACCCAGCCGCATCGCGCTGGAAATCACCGAAGGCGCGATGTTGCGCCTGGGCGAAGGCACCGAACGCACCTTGCGCGCGCTGCATGCATTGGGCATCGGCGTCGCCATCGACGACTTCGGTACCGGCTATGCATCGATGGCTTATCTCAAATTGCCGGCCGTCACGTACCTCAAGATCGACCGCTCCTTCGTCACCGGGCTCCCGGGCAACGCCAACGATGCGGCGATCACCAGCGCGATGTTGGCGATGGCGGGCAGCCTCGGGCTCATCACCATCGCCGAGGGTATCGAGAACGAGGCGCAGCACGAGTTCCTGTTGAATGCGGGATGTGCCGAAGGGCAGGGTTACCTGTATTCGTATCCGTTGCCGTCCACGGCGCTGGAACGCATGCTCAAGCCGAGGGCGGCAGGCGGCGCGAAACTGACACTGGTTCCGCCCGTGCGCAGTTGAGCGGGCACTCGGCGCGCGGCGTATCCGGCGCCACGGCGAAACACGCGCCGGCGCCGGGGTTCCGGTCGGACCGCATCGGCGCACTCCACGCACGCCGGTTGCTGTCCGCTTGCGGCGATACGATAACGATCCAACTTGCAACGCCAGCGCGCCGCCAGGATGAAACGCACGACCCCCGGTTCGACACCGGCGAATCACGACACCACCGCGTTGAATCGCGCGCGCCAGGATTTCTCGGGCGTCGAGAGCGTGTGGCTGTTCGGCTACGGCTCGCTGATCTACAAGGTGGATTTTCCGTACATCGAACGCAAACCCGCAACCATCCGTGGCTGGTCGCGGCGGCTCTGGCAGGGTTCGCATGACCATCGCGGCACCTTCGAACATCCAGGGCGCGTGGCGACATTGGTGCCGGAACAGGATGCCCTGTGCACGGGCATAGCCTACCGGGTGACGCCCGCGACGTTCGCGCACCTCGACCATCGCGAAAAGAACGGCTACCTGCGCTTCACGATGACGCTGGACTTTGCCGATGGCCAGTCCGCGGAGGGCATCGTCTACATCGCCTGTGCCGGGAATGCGGCGTGGCTGGGACCCGCGAATGAAGCGGAGATCGCGCGCCACGTCGCGACCGCGGCCGGTCCCAGCGGCAGCAACCGTGACTATGTTCTCAAGCTGGCCCGGGCGCTGCGCGAGCTCGGCGCGGACGATCGACACGTGTTCGCCGTGGAAGCGGAGTTGCGCGGGATGCAGGGCGCCGCTTGAGGGCGAACCACCGCATTCACGACATCGCGCGCAATCGCAAGCCGCGCGGCGTCAGCGCACGCTCGATCAACTCGAACACGCCCTGCATCGCCAGCGCCAGCAGCGCGGCGGGGATCGCGCCTTCCATGATCAGCGGAATGCTGTCCAGGCGGATGCCGGTGAGGATGGGCTGGCCGTAGCCGCCGGCGCCGATCAACGCGCCCAGTGTCGCGGTGCCGACGTTGATCACCGCCGCGATCTTGACGCCCGCGAGGATCGAGCGCAGCGCCAGCGGCAGTTCCACCCGCCACAGCCGCACGCGTGGCGGCAATCCGAGTGCCGCCGCCGATTCCAGCAATGAAGGCTGGATACTCGTCAAACCCGCATGCGTGTTGCGCACGATCGGCAGCAGGCTGTACAGGAACAACGCCGCGATCGCGGGCTCGGCGCCGATGCCGAACAACGGGATCATGAACACGAACAGCGCCAGCGACGGCACGGTTTGCAGGATGCCGGTCAAGCCCAGCACGACTTGCCCGAGTCGCCGCCAACGCGCGGCGAACACGCCCAGCGGAACCGCGACGACGATTGCGAGCGACAGCGAGATGCCGACCAGCGCGAGGTGCTGCAGGGTGTAGCGGCCCATCCGGCCCCAGAATCCGCCGCCGCTGCCGGCTTCCGCCGCGACACCGAGGAAGTTGGCAGCCACGCTGGTTTCGCTTTTGCCATCGATCTTCACGGCCTTGTTCATCGCGCGCATCTGTTGCGCGTCGATGCTGCCGGCAAGACCGTTCAGCACGGCGACGAATTGCGGCGCGCGCTTTTGCAGATCGAGCCGGTACAGGTACACCGCGTCGTAACGCGGGAAGTAATGCAGGTCATCGTCCAGCACCCGCAGGTGGTAATACGCGATTTCCGCATCGGTGCCGTACAGGTCGATCGCGTCGACCGCGCCGGCCGCGAGCGCGCGATAGGCCAGGTCGTGGTCCATCCCGCGCGCGGCCATCGGCAAGTGGTAGGCGTCCCTGAGCCCGGGCCAGCCGTCGGCGCGGTTCATGAACTCGTTGGAGAACGCGAGTTTCAAATCCGGATGTTGGGCGAGATCGGTAATGCTGCGGATGTGCAGCTTGCGCGCTTCGTCTTCGCGCATCCCGATCGCGTAGGTGTTGTTGAAACCCAGCGGGTCGGTGATGCCGATGCGGAGTTTCTTCAAATGCGCGCGCAGGACCGCGATGCCGGCACTGGGCGGCACGTCGTGCAGCAACTCGTGGGTGATCGTGCCGGTGTATTCGGGATAGGCTTCGATGTCGCCGCCCATCAGCGCGCGCCACAGGATGCGCGTGCCGCCGAGGCTGCGGCGGTGCTGCACGTCGATGCCGTGCTCCTGCGCAGCGAGCCGCGCGACCTCGCCCAGCACCACCGATTCGGTGAAGTTCTTCGAACCGATGACCACGGGTTCCGCGGCGTGTGCCGCACGCAGCGATGCCATCGCCGCCAGCGACAGGATCACCAGCGTTGCGAGCGCCCGGATCATGCGGCACCCGGCAGGTCGCGATGCGCAGCCAGGAATTCGCGCACGAACGGATCGGCGGGAGTGCGCCGGAAATCCTCCAGGCTTCCATCCTGCAGCACGCGACCGCGCCGCATCAGGATCAGCCGATCGCTGAAGAACGCGGCTTCGGCGAGGTCGTGGGTCACCATGATCACGGTCTTGCCGAGGCTGCGGAAGATGTCGCGCAGTTCGTCCTGCAGGCCGTGGCGGACCAGCGGATCGAGTGCGCCCAGCGGTTCGTCCAGCAGCAGGGTGGGCGGGTCCAGCATCAGTGCGCGTATCAAGGCCACGCGCTGGCGTTGTCCGCCCGACAGTTCCGCGGGAAAGCGCCCGAACAAGTCGTCGCGCAGGTGGGCGAGGGCGGCGAGTTCGCGCGCGCGTTCCCGCACGCGCGAAGGGCTCCATCCGACGTGCCGCGGCAGCAACGCGAGATTGCCGAGCACCGTCAGGTGCGGGAACAGTCCGCCGTCCTGGATCACGTAGCCGACGCGGCGGCGCACCGCCAGCACGCTTTCGCGCCGCAGCCGCTCGCCATCGCAAAACACGTCGCCGGCCGTCGGCCACTCGAGTCCGATCAGCATCCGCAGCAGGGTGGATTTCCCCGAGCCGCTGCTGCCGATCAGGATGCTGGTGCGGCCCCGCGCGAAATCGAGCGTGACGGCATCGACCGCGCGAACCGTGCCGAACGCGCGCGTCGCGTGGACGAGCGAGAATGCCGAATCAGGAAGCTTCGTGCTGGATTCCGGCAAGGCAGGCATCGTCGATGTTGCGCCGTTTGCGTCCGACCACGGCGTAGTAATACAGCATGTTGCCTTCGATCGACAGCCTGTGTCGATAGCGCTCCAGCCGGTGCAGTTTCAGGTAATCGTCGTGCACCATGTGCTTGACCAGCCGCGAGAAGCCGCTGGTGTCGGCGGTATCGAGGAAGGTTTCCTTGATGTTGAACGCGACCCAGCCGTCGTCGCGCACCAGGTTGTAGGCGGCCGCGAACGCCGCCACCGGGATGTCGCCAAAGCCGAGCGCGGCGACGGTGGTCATGGCGTCGAAATTCCACGCTTGCAGTTCCGCCAGCAGTTCCGGCGTTAGCCGGGTGAGGTCGGCGACGTAATACGCGTCGTAGGCGCCGGGGCGGTCGCGGTCGGCGGCGCGTTCGGCTTCGTGGATGTTGTCGATGCCGACCACGCGCGCGGCGCCGTGCTGCACCAGCAGTTCACCGACCATGCCGTTGCCGGCGCCGACGTCCAGCACGCGCATTTGCGTCGGATCGTCGCCATCCTTCGTGGCCGCGTCGCGCAACAGGTCGGTGAGCTTGGCGGGCGAGGTGCACTTCAGGCGCTGGTAGAACAACTGCTCGTACAGGCCCGGGTGGTTGTAGATGTCGGCGTAATCGTGAAAGGCGATGCGGCGCTCCTTGCCGTCCTCCATGATCGTGAAATATGCCTCGGCCTGGCTGGCGCTGGCGAGGTTGTCGGCAGGAAAACGGATGTGGTAGCGCTGCGGTCGCATGCTGCTCCTCGGTGTCGAAGGGAGATGCGCCGCGATGGCGGGCAAAGGCAGCACAAGCGGTACTGAACCGGAACCTCGACCATTGCGCGACGTGCACGCGTCGCGACGCTGGCTCCCCACCGTATTGCATGTGGACGCGCATTGCAAACCCGCACGCTTGCGCGTGCGGTGGGAAACGGCGTGATTGATGCTAAAGGCGGCTCAGTGCCGCGTGCGCTTGGCGCTCGCGGGATTCATTTCGACGCTCAATGCAAACGTGCGTTGTTCGCCGGGTTGCATCGCGCCGACCCCGACCAGGCGGCGCGCGATTTCCTCGCCGCGTTCGTTGCGGATCGTCAGCACCATCGAGTATTCCCACGCGCCGCTGTCGGCCGGGTTGCGGAAACTGCCTTCGACGCGCAGCGGCGTCAGCGCGGCGGGCGCGGCGAGTTCACCGACCGGTCCGCCGAAACGCAACTTGTGGTTGCACGCCGGGCAAACCTCGGCGCTCGCCAGGATGGTTTCGCGGCAGTGCGGGCAGGCGCGCGTCGCGCCCGCCGCACCCGCGCCCGGTGCGGTCATTGTTTCTGGCCGTTGCCGTTGCTGTGGCCGTTGCCGTTGCTCTTGTGGCTGTCGCTGCCCTTGTTGTCGTCCCAACCGAACTCGGCCTGGCCGCGCATCTTCGAACCCTTGGCCACGCTGAAGGTGGCGGACTTCACGTCGCCGGTCAGCGCGCCGGTCTGCAGCAACTCGACGTGCGATGCATTCTCGATGTTGCCGGTCAGCTCGCCCGCGATGGTCACGCGCTCGGCGCGCACGCTGCCGTTGACCTTGGCGCCATGCTCGATGGTGAGGTCGCCGCGCACGCTGACGTCGCCCTTGAAGCGGCCGGCGATGCGCACGTGCCCCGCGCCTTCGATCTTGCCCTCGATCACGAGGTCGGGAGCGATCAGCGATTCGGAAGCGGAGCGGGCGGCAGGTGCGGGTTCAGCGGCCTTCGCCGGAACGCGGGCCGGCACCGGCGTCTCCACCGGATCGGGCGTGTCGAAACGCGCGATGTCGGGTGGGTTCGGCAGCGACGACGACGGTGATTTCACGGGTTCTTTCCACAGGGCCATGGCGGCGCTCCGGTTCGGTCAGGGGAAAGCCGAGCGTACCGCCAAATCGAGCCGATGGGAACCGAAAGCTGAACGAAAAATCCTGCCGGTTCACGGAATTGTGGAGTGCTTCTCTGGTACTCCCTGAGCAGGTGTGCTGGCAGACGCGACCCGCCTTCCTGTCCGACGCATCTCCCCGGTTCACCAGGGCACCATCGACGCAGTCGAGCTGGAACGAAACCAGGGATCCGCCTTCCGGTTTGTGCTTCGATCGGGTTATGCTCGCGCGGGTTGCCACAGGGGGCAAAGAGATGCGGAATTTCCATCAACTTGGCGCGGGTTTGTGTGGCCTGGTTACGCTCACGTTTGCTTGCGCGTGCGCCGGTTGCCAATCGCAGACGGACAGTGGTTCAGCCCGCGAGCAGGCGCGACAGGATCAGCGTGTCACGGCGATTTCAGTCGCCAAGCACGTGGCCGCGGCGCGTGCCGCCGCGTTGATGGGCGATCAAGAGGCGGTCGCGCAGAACGCGCAGGGCATGACCAAGGATCTGTTGCATGATGCCCGTATCCCGGACCCGGCGCGTCCCATCGATCATGAAGCGGCCCGTGCAGCGGTGTGGCCTTTGACCGGCGTGCGCTCGATCGTGTGGATGGACCACAACAATCTGCTCGTGATGGTCGGCGGAGCCGCGTACCGCGACATGGCCATGGTCGATCGGGTGTGCGATGCGCTCGATCCGCTGGGCGATACCCTGGCCGTCGTGGTCAACGTGCAGGACGTGACCGCCACGACTTCCGAGGGCGCGGACGCCGTTTCCCGCAACTGCCAGTTGCCGGAAGGGCAGCGTACTTTTTTGCAGCCCAAGCGACAGATCGAGGCGCTCGATCCCGCAACCCGCAAGGCGTTCAAGGCGCAACAGGGCTCATCGAATCATTGAATCGCTGCGCGTTGTCGATCCAGGCGTTCCTCGTTCGTCGCCATGCCAGGAGCGCGAGGCTGCCGGCATCCGCCGGTCGTGGCTCCATCCATCCAACGAGGAGACACGACGATGAGATTTCTTTCCCTGATCCGGGTCGCCGAGAACACCGGCCAGAAGCCCAGCGAAAGGCTGATGGCCGACATGGGCCAGCTGATCACCGAGATGACCGCGGACGGCACGCTGCTGGGTACCGCCGGGTTGCGACCGACCGCGGAAGGCAAGCGGGTGCGGTTGTCCTATGGCAAGCAGTCGGTGTCGGATGGGCCATTCACCGAATCCAAGGAAGTGATCGGCGGCTACGCGTTGCTGAAAGCCGATTCGATGGAGCACGCGCTGCAATTGACGAAGCGCTTCCTCGACGTGCACGGCGACGAGTGGGAAGTCGAATGCGAGCTGCGGCAGCTTGATCCGGTGTGCGAACCGACTTCTTGATGTGGCTGCCGGAGCGTTCCCATGACCCCGATCATCACGGCTTTCGAACGCTCGCCCGACCGCGGCCAGGGGCTGGCGCGCGACATGCGCGTGCGCTGGGCGCTGGAAGAAGTGGGCCAGCCCTGCGAGGTTCGCCTCGTTTCGTTCGAGGCGATGAAGCAACCCGCGCATCTCGCGTTGCATCCGTTCGGGCAGATTCCGACATATGAGGAAGGCGATCTCGCCCTGTTCGAGTCGGGCGCGATCGTGTTGCACATCGCGGAGCGTCATGCCGGCCTGCTGCCGGATGATGCGAACGCACGGGCGCGCGCGATCGCGTGGATGTTCGCCGCGCTGAACACGGTGGAACCGCCCATCCTCGAACTTGCGATCGCCAAGTTCGTGGAGGGTGACAAGCCCTGGTCCGAACAGCGCCTGCCGCTGGTCAAGGATCGCATCCGCAATCGGCTGCAACAACTTTCCGCGCGCCTTGGCGATGCCGACTGGCTCGATGGCGCATTCAGTGCGGGCGACCTGATGATGGTGCACACGCTGCTGCGGCTGAAACCGTCGGGCATGCTGGGCGAATTTCCGACGCTTGCGGCTTATGTCGCACGTGGCGAAGCGCGGCCTGCGTACCAGCGTGCCTTCGATGCCCAGTTGGCGGTTTTCAGCGCCGCGCAAGGGAAGCTCTGATTTCGTTCGTCATTCCGGAGCGGGCCGCAGGCCCGAATCCGGAATCGGTTTGAGCGCTGGCGCGCGCGATACCGATTCCGGGTTCTGCCCGCTATCAAGGCGGGCAGCCCCGGAATGACGGGTTTCATCCAACGCGGTCGTCCGGCACTCTCGCTCAGCCGGCTGCTTTTTTCACCAGATCGCGGATGCGTTTTTCTTCCGTCGCGGTCAACTTCGTCAGTGCAAAAGAGGTCGCCCACATCGCGCCGTCGTCGAGTTTGGCCGCATCGTTGAAACCGAGGGTGAGGTAGCGATCCTTGAACTTGGACGCGGGCTTGAAGAAGACCACGACTTTCTCGTCGGCGTTGGCGTAGGCGGGCATGCCGTACCAGGTTTTCGGCAACAGGTTCGGCGCGGCATCACGGATGACCTTGTGCAGCTTTTCGCACAGCGTGCGCTCGGGTTGCGACAACTTCGCGATGGCGGCCAGCACATCCTTCTCGCCGTCGGCGCCTCGTTTTGCGTTCTTCAATTCGCGCGCGCGTTCTTTCATCGCTTCGCGTTCTTCGGCGGTGAATCCACTGGATGGTTTGCTTGCCTTGCCGGCTTTCTTGTCTGCCACGGTAGTTTTCCCGTATTGGATTGAGGTCGTTGCCAAGAGATTCAGCGCCGTTCCTGCACGCGCAGCAGGTTGCCGGCGGGGTCGCGGATGGCGCAGTCGCGCACGCCGTAGGGTTGTTCGGTGGGTTCCTCGACGATTTCGGCGCCGCTGGCCTGGATTTTTTCGAAAGCGGCATCGAGATTTTTGGTGGCCAGCAACATGATCGCGTAGGTGCCCTTGGCCATCATTTCGGCGATGGTGCGTTTTTCGTCGTCGGTCACGCCGGGGCTGGCGACCGGCGGGAACAACACGATGTTGGTGCCGGGCTGGTCCGGCGGTCCCATCGTGATCCAGCGCAGGCCGTTGTAACCGACGTCGTTGCGCACTTCGAAGCCCAGCACGTCGCGGTAGAAGGCCAGCGATGCGTCGGGATCGTTCTGCGGAAGGAAACTCGAATGGATGGTGATGTCCATGTGGCCGTGCTCGGTATGGGTGGAGACGTGATGCTACGTTCGAACCGAGACGCGCGCTTCTCCATTCCTGATCGGTTGCGTCCTGACCGGCCGCGTCACCTGGCGTGCGATGCACGACGGCATGCCGGCCGTCACCTGCGCCGCCTCGCGCTTGTAGACGCTGGGCGGCATGCCGACCAGTTCGGTGAAGCGGGTGCTGAAGGTGCCGAGCGAGGCGCAGCCGACCGCGAAGCAGGCTTCGGTGACGCCCACATCGCCTCGCCGCAGCAGCGCCATGGCGCGTTCGATGCGGCGCATCATCAGATAGGAGTAAGGCGATTCGCCGAAGGCCCGCTTGAATTCGCGGCCCAGGTGCCCGGACGACATGTGCACGCCGCGGGCCAATTCGTCGACATTCAGCGGTTTGGCGTACTCGCGGTCGATGCGGTCGCGCACGCGGCGCAGGCGCGCGAGGTCGCGAAGCTGGGTCGGTGACGGTTTGCCGGCCATCCGGGGATCGTGCCATGTTGCGTTGGTGCACTCAACGAAACGGCACGGGCGCGTCAGTCGCGGTCGGGTGCGCCCAGCGGGAACAGCGGGCGATAAGGCCGCCCGCCTTCGACGCAGCGCGTGAACGAGGGACGTTTCAGCAGCCGCGCGCGATAGGCGCGCACGTTGCGAAACTGCTCGCCGATCCGGTGGGTCCAGTCCGCGTAGAACAGCGCCGGCGCGGCGGCGCAATCGGCGAGGCTGAAGGCGCCGCCCGAGGCCCATTCGCGCCCGGCCATGCGCTGGTCGAGCCACGCGTAGGCCGTCTCCAGTGCGGCGCGCGCTTCGTTGACGCCATACGGATCACGGTCGCTTTCCGGCCGCAACGCGTTGTACACGACCCGTTGCTGAGGCGTTGAAATGTAATTGTCGAAGAAGCGGTCCAGCATGCGCACGTCCACGGCCGCGTCGGCATCGGCCGGGATCAGTCGCGTCGGCCCCGGATGCCGGGCATCGAGGTATTCGATGATGCTGGTGGCTTCCATCACCTGGCGCTCGCCGTCCACCAGCAACGGAAAACGCTTGATCGGCCAGCGCCGCGCGAACTCGGCGTAGACATCGGGTTCATCCGGCGACAGGTTCAGGAACTCGAACGGGGTGTCGTTTTCGTGCAGCGCGATCAGCGCTTTCTGGGTGTAGGACGAGAAGGGGTGGCCGTAAAGCTGCATGGCGTGCTCCGGTTGGGAACCTCTGAACAACCTGCTGTGCTCGGCAGCTTGCGCGTCGGCGGTGCTCGCAATGCTCACGTACTGACGTGTACGCTCCGCTTGCTGCGCTCCGGCGTCACGCAATCTGCCTTCGCTCGCGACGGTTCTTCAGAGGTCCGATTGGGTGGTTCTTGAGGGCGACGAACGGAAAGGCCCGGAATCGACATCGCACGATCGTAATGGGGTGCCGGTACACTGGGTGCTCGTGCAGGGGATCGTGATGGCGCAATCCAGGGGCCAGCCCTCCGACATCCGTGGCCAGCATCCATTGTGGGACGAACGCGACGCGTTCGGCCGCCGCGCGATGTTGACGGAAATCCTGGCGCAGGTGTCGCACGAGGCGTTGCAGGGCGACACCCTGGAAGCGGTGCTGAAGGCGATCGTGGACTGCATCACCCGGCGCCTGCCGGTGACGATCGCCAGCATCATCCTGCTCAACGAGGCGCGCACGCATTTCGTGCAGGAAGTCTGGTCGGGCCGCATCGAGCTGGAATTGCCGGGCGGCATGCCGTGGCCGGTCACGCTGGGCGCCGCGGGCCGTTGCGCGCGTACCGGCGCCAGCCAGCTGATCACCGACCTGCCGAACGATCCGGATTACGTGCCGGGCAACCACGAGGTGAGTTCCGAATACATCGTGCCGATCCGGCACCGCGAGCGCCTGCACGGCGTGCTGAACCTGGAGAGCACGCGCAGCGATTTCTTCACGCCCGAGGTCTGCGCGGCGTTCGATGCGATCGCCGAACAGGTTGCCGGCGCGATCCACGCGGCGCGGTTGCTGCGCGAACTGGAAACGGCGAACCGCAGGTTGCGCGAGCTCACGATGATCGACGGCCTTACCGGCATCGCCAACCGCCGTTGCTTCGACTTGCGCATCGCGGAGGAATGGCAACGGCACGCCGATCTGGGCACGCCGCTGGCGTTGCTGATGGTGGATGTGGATTGCTTCAAGGCGCTCAACGATGCACTGGGTCATTTGCAGGGCGACGAATGCCTGCGCGAGATCGCGCGGTTGTGCGGCAGCGGCGTGCGTGGCGACGATGACCTGGTCGCGCGCTATGGCGGCGAGGAATTGACGGTCCTGCTGCCTGGGTGCGCGCTGGCGGATGCGGCACGCGTGGCGGAACAACTTTGTATCGGCGTGCGCGAACGACGGATGCCGCACCCGCAATCTCCGGCCGGGGAATATGTGACCGTAAGCATCGGCGTCGCCGCGATGCATCCGTCCCGGCGGGTCTCGCCCCAGGATCTGATCGCCGCCGCGGACCGCGCGTTGTACTCGGCCAAGCGGCAGGGACGCGACTGCGTGGCGACGCTGGCTGCCGCGGCTGAATGACGTATCGCGCCCGGGGTTGCAACCCGCCCCAGTCGACCCTAGGTTATCGGCATGGCCAAGGGTTTCGTCAACGACGATGCGGTGCAGGACCAGATCGACGCGACGGTCGCCGACGCGGTGGCGCGTGCGCGCAGCAGGCAACTCAAGGGTCCTGGCCTGAGCCATTGCGAGGAATGCGCTGCTCCCATCCCGGCGGCACGGCGCAAGGCCGTGCCGGGCGTGCGCCTGTGCGTGAAGTGCCAGGCGGAACGCGACCGGGAAGATGGCGTGTTCAGTGGTTACAACCGGCGTGGCAGCAAGGACAGCCAGCTGCGTTGATCGATCGTCATTTCTCCACGAACGATTTCAGTCGTTGCAGCGCCTGATCCCATTGCGCTGCGATGGCGTCCAGCGAACGCCTTGCCTCGTCGAGGCGCGAGGGTTCCAGTTCCCACAAGCGTTCGCGTCCCTGGCGGATGTCGCGGACCAGTCCGGCGTCGGCGAGCACGGTCAGATGCTTGGTGACGGCTTGGCGCGTGACCGCGGTACCCGTGGTGAGTTGCGCGATCGACAACGCGCCACCGGCGCACAGCGCGGCGACGAGTCGCAAGCGGGTGGGGTCGCCCAGCGCGGCGAAGACGGGTGCGGTTTTCTGGATGCTGGATGTGCGTGGCTTGCGCATCGACGGATTCAATGCTGGGCGAGGTATTTCGTGATCAGCTTCATCTGGTGGGTCCAGCCGCCTTCGTTGGCGGCGAACGCCTTGGCGCGGCGTTCGGGCGGCAGCTTGTCGAAGCCCGATTCGGTGACGGTCAGCAGGATGCCATCGGGCGTGTCGTGCAACTCGAACACGATCAGTGTCATCGGTTCGCTTTCGTAATCCACGCCCATTTCCACGCCATACGGATGCCAGCGGAAGGCGATGCGGTGCATGGGCTCGATCTTCTCGACCTCCCATTCGAATGGCGTGCCAGCGTAGGGCGCCTGCATCGCGGCAACCTCCGCATCGACCTGGGTGGGCGTGATCCTGCCGGTCAACCGCTCGCCCTCGACGAACGGCCCGTCGAAGCGGACACCGAACCACGTGCCGAACTGGTCGGATTCGCTGAGCGCGCGCCATACACGTTCGCGTGACGCGTTCAACAAGACCCGTTTCTCGATGCGGTCGGTGTTCGCGTTCATGGCAGTCTCCGTCTGAGCAAGGATACATGCAACCATTGGGTTGCATATTACGACGGCATCCGGGGATACGCAACCCTGAGGTTGCCCATGGCATGGCGCGATTCGGCGACGTTATCCTTGGCGGATCATTCGGGGACCGTTCCATGAAACGCATCCTGCCGCTGTTGTTGTGCCTGTTCGCGTGGCCGGCCCTCGCCGCCGCGCCGAAGCCGTTGCTGCTGACCCACGTCGGCCTGGTCGACGGCACCGGCTCGGCCGTGCAGCGCGACATGACCATTGCGATCGAAGGTGATCGCATCACGGCGGTGTACTTGAGCGGCAGCCGGCCGGTACCGAAAGACGCCGATGTGCGCGACCTCTCGGGAAAATACGTGATCCCCGGCTTGATCGATGCGCACGTCCACATCACCGATGCCGAGCCCGACATCGCGCACTACCAGGCGTTCCTGCGTGCGCTGTTGCTGGGTGGCGTGACCGGCATCCGCGACATGGCCGGCGACGATCGCCTGCTGCAGTTCCTCGCGAGCCAGGCGAATTCGGATGCATTCGCGTCGCCTGACATTTTCTACGTCGCGCTGATGGCGGGTCCGACGTTCTTCAAGGAAGACCCCCGCGCGCAGGCTGCCTCGAAAGGCGAGCCACTGGGTTGCGCGCCGTGGATGCAGGCGATCGACGCGAAGACGGACATTCCACTGGCGGTGGCGGAAGCCAGGGGTACCGGCGCGACCGGCATCAAACTCTATGCCGATTTGCCTGCGGCGCTGGTCAAGGCGATCACCGCGGAAGCGCACCGGCAGGGCCTGCGGGTGTGGACGCACGCGACGATTTTCCCGGCCAAGCCGAGTGATGCCGTCGACGCCGGCGCCGACACCATCTCGCACAGCCCCTACCTGGTGTGGGAAGCGGCGCCGAGCGTGCCGGACGATTACGGGGTGCGCGCGATGGGGGACTTCGAACACGTGAAACCCGATGCGCCGCAGATCCTCGCGCTGTTCGATGCGATGAAAAAACGCGGCACGATCCTGGACGCGACCCTGCTGGTGTTCAGGAACGAAGCCGAACACCATCCGCAAAGGGTCGGCGCGGGCATCGTGCCGTGGAGCTACGCGGTGACGCGGCTGGCGCACGAGCGCGGCGTGCTGATCGATGCGGGTACCGACGATGCGGGGTTCCCGTATGGCAAGGATGGTCCGGATCTCGACCGAATGCCGTCGGTGCATCAGGAGATGGCGTTGCTGGTCGAGCACGCCGGTTTCACGCCTTTGCAGGCGATCCGGGCTGCCACCGAGGTCGGTGCCGCGGCGCTGGGACAGTCCGCGCAACGCGGTACGGTCACACCCGGCAAGCTGGCCGACCTGGTGGTGCTTGGCGCCGATCCTTCGCGCGACATCCGCAACACCACCAGGATCGAGTTCGTGGTCAAGAACGGCCGCGTCTACTCCCACGTGAGCGGCCGCTGAACCCCGCGCGCAAGGTCGCGTGATGAACCGTCGCATGGGTTGTGCCGCGGCACCGGCCATAAATACACTACCCGTCGGTTCACTTATAACCATCCCCATGCAAACCGATTCCATCGCGCGTGACGCGGTCACCGACCCCGTGATCGTCGTACGCGGTCTCGACAAGACCTACGAAGGCGGCTTCAAGGCGCTGAAGGGCATCGACCTCGCGGTGCGGCGCGGCGAAATCTTCGCGCTGCTCGGCCCGAATGGCGCCGGCAAGACCACGCTGATCAGCATCATCTGCGGCATCGTCAATCCGGGACGGGGCACGGTGACCGTGGATGGCCACGACATCATCCGCGACTGGCGCAAGACCCGCACGGTCATCGGGCTGGTGCCGCAGGAACTGAAGACCGACGCGTTCGAAACCGTCTGGAACACCGTACGCTTCAGCCGCGGCCTGTTCGGCAAGGCGCCGGACGACGCCTACCTCGAACAGTTGTTGAAAGACTTGTCGTTGTGGGACAAGCGCGATGCCAAGATTCTTGCGCTGTCGGGTGGCATGAAGCGTCGCGTGATGATCGCCAAGGCCCTGTCGCACCAGCCGATGGTGTTGTTCCTCGACGAACCGACCGCAGGCGTGGACGTGGAACTGCGCCGCGACATGTGGACGATGGTGCGGCGGCTGCGCGAGTCGGGCGTCACGATCATTCTCACTACGCACTACATAGAAGAAGCCGAAGACATGGCCGACCGGGTGGGCGTGATCAACAAGGGCGAGCTGATCGTGGTCGAGGAGAAGACCGCGCTGATGCAGAAGCTCGGCAAGAAACAGTTGCGGCTGCAACTGCACGAACCGCTTTCCTGTTTGCCGCAAGCGTTGTCCGCATACGGACTGGAACTCAACGGCAAATGCGATGAAATCATCTACACCTACGACACCCAGGGCGAGCGCACCGGCATCACGGCGTTGTTGAAGGATCTTTCAGTGGCCGGCATCGGCTTCAAGGACTTGAGCACGCGCCAGGACACGCTGGAGCAGATTTTCGTCGAACTGGTGACGGAAAAGGCATGAGCGAGCCCAGGGCACGGTTCGAATCCGCTTTGGGTGGAAACCACGGGCAAGGATGCCCGTACGCTTGCGCGGGGATGCGCACAAGGGAGGGCGCATGAACCTGCACGGGATCCGCGCGATCTACCGTTTCGAGATGGCGCGCACCGGGCGCACGCTGATGCAGAGCGTGCTGTCGCCGGTGGTGTCCACGTCGCTGTACTTCGTGGTGTTCGGCTCGGCGATCGGCTCGCGCATCACCAGTGTCGAAGGCGTCAGCTACGCGGCCTTCATCATCCCCGGCCTGGTGATGTTGTCGCTGCTGATGCAGAGCGTGTCGAACGCTTCGTTCGGCATCTACTTCCCGAAATTCGTGGGCACGATCTACGAAGTGCATTCGGCGCCGTTGTCGTACCTGGAAATCATCACCGGCTACGTCGGCGCGGCGGCGACCAAGGCCATCATCGTCGGGTTGATCATCCTCGCCACCGCACGGGTGTTCGTGGATTATTCGATCGCCCATCCCGTGGTGATGGTGTTGTTCCTGGTGATGACCACGGTGGCGTTCAGCCTGTTCGGTTTCATCATCGGCATCTGGGCGGACAACTTCGAGAAGCTGCAGGTGGTGCCGCTGATGATCATCACGCCGCTGACGTTCCTCGGCGGCAGCTTCTATTCCATCCACATGCTGCCGCCGTTCTGGCAGAAGGTGACGCTGTTCAATCCGGTGGTGTATTTGATCTCCGGGTTCCGCTGGAGCTTCTACGGCCTCGCCGACGTCAACGTCGGCATCAGCGTGGTCGCGACGCTGGTGTTCCTCGCGTTGTGCCTGACCGGTGTGTGGTGGATCTTCCGGACGGGCTGGCGTTTGAAGGCCTGACGGCGATGATCGCCGGCGGTCAACAACTGTTTCCGCGCAGTCCGTTGCCGGTCGAAGCACGCGGGCGCAGCGTGAAGATGTGTTTCCGGATGTGTGTTCCGTCACTTTCCGCTCACGCAATCCGTCAAAATGGGTGACACGCGTCGACCTGAATGAAGGCATGGCATCGGTCTTGCTCAATGGCGCTTGTAGTCACTGCGAGTTTCCGTGCCATGTCCGTCGATGTTCTGCCAGTCCTCGACCTGACGGCCCCCGACAAGGTGGGTCGTGTCGTCGCGCGCTCGCACCGCCTGCGTACGCTGGGACTGGCGCTCGGCGGCATCATGGTGGGCGCCGTGTTGTACCGGCACGGCGTCCCCGCGCAGATGTGGGTGCTGCTGGCGCTGCACGCGCTGGCGTGGCCGCACGTCGCCTGGCTGATCCTGCGCCGCAGCGACGATCCGATTGCCGACGACAAGAGTTTTTTCCTCGGCGATGCCGCGATGGGCGGTGTCTGGATCGCGCTGATGCAGTTCAACCTGCTGCCGGCCATGTTGCTGGTGACGATGTACGCGATCACCCTGATCGCGATCGACGGCAGCAAATACCTCATCCGCGGCATGGCCCTGCAGGTGCTCGCATGCGGCGTGGCCGCGGTCGCGAACGGGCTCCAGTTCCAGCCCGAGACCGACATGCCGGAGGTGCTGGCGGCGCTGCCGCTGCTGCTGGTGTTCCCGGTGACCCTGGGGTTCATCATGCACGGGCTGGCGCAGCAGGTCCTCGGACAGAATCGCCAGCTCGTCAGGCTGGGCAGCATCGATGCCTTGAGCGGGCTGCTGAATCGCAGGCAGTGGGAAGATGCGGTCAATGTCGCGCTGTCGCGGCGTTGCTGCGGCAGCGCCATGCTGCTGCTGATCGACATCGACCGCTTCAAGCGCATCAACGACCAGTTCGGCCACACCAGCGGCGACGAAGTGGTGCGGTTGGTCGGCGAAATCATCCGCGCCGGCCTGCGCCAGGGCGACCTGGCCGGACGCTACGGAGGCGATGAATTTGGCGTGCTGCTGTGTGACACCGATCCCGATGCGGCCGAAACGGTCGCCGATCGCATCCGGGCGGGCGTCGCGGACCTGCGCATCGAACACGCACCGGGCTTGCGCTGCACCTTGAGTATCGGACTCGCGCGCGGCCCCGCCGGCATCGGCACCGCGCGGGAATGGATCGAACGCGCCGACGTCGCGCTATACCGTGCCAAGCTGGCCGGGCGCAACCGTTTCGTGGTCGCGGCCTGAAAGTGATCGGTGGACCCGCATGGCGTGCCGGCCCATCGCGCCGGGTGCTACCATCGCGCGACTTCCCGGTATGCGCCGACAGGTGCTCCATGGGTGAAGCTTCGTTCGAGGTGGTCGGGGACGTGGCACGGTTCCGGTTGACCGGCGAACAGGTCCTGGAAAGCGCCGTGCAACTGATCGCCGATGCCATCACGCGCACCAAGGAAGCCGGCCTCGACAAGTTGCTGGTCGACATCACCGGGATCAGGGGTATCGAGCCGCCCGGCATGAGCACGCGTCTCTGGCTCATGGGCGAGTGGGCCCGGGCGGGCCGGGGCCATGTGCGTACCGTGCTGGTGGTGCGACGGGAGTTCATCGATCCGGATCGGATCGGCGTCATCGCGGGCATGAACTCGGGCTTCATCAGCAACGTGTTCGAAACCGAGCCACAGGCGCTCGATTGGCTGCTGGGAATACGCGGCAGGGATTCATCGAAGCCGACGTCGGAGCCCTGACGTGCCGTCTTGATGCGCCGCCGGTGTTTTGGGCGCACAATGCAAAGCCCCGTCCACGAGGAACACGTCATGCGAACCACGGGCTCCATCATCCTGCTGGCCGCGTTGGCCTTGCCGTTTGCGGCCACCGCGCAATCCTCCACGAATTCTGCAGCGCCGGCTTCGGCCACCGTGAAGATCCCCGCCTATGTGACCAAGGCCATCGACGATCCCGCGCGCGCCGCCGACAGGAAGGACGATGCGCGTCGCAAGATCGCCGATGTGATGGCCTTTGCCGGCGTCAAGCCCGGCGACAAGGTGCTGGAACTCGATCCCGGATCGGGTTACTGGACACGCGTGTTCAGCCGCATCGTGGGCCCGCAGGGCCACGTCTACACCGTATGGCCGGACGAGATGGCCAAGTATTCGGCCAAGAGTTTCGCCAACTGGCAGGGCCTGGTGAAAGACACTTACACCAACGTGAGTCTCCTGAAGCAGCCGGCGGCGATGTTGAGCGTGCCGCAGAAGGTGGACGTCGTGTTCACCTCGCAGAATTACCACGACTACCACGACCCGTTCATGGGCCCGGTGGACATGAAGAGCTTCGACAAGCAGGTGTTCGACGCGCTGAAGCCGGGTGGGGTGTTCATCGTGATCGACCACATCGCGCCGGCCGGTTCCGGCATCAGCGACACCAACACGCTGCACCGCATCGATCCGGAAGTGGTGAAACAGGAAGTGGAATCGGCCGGCTTCGTGTTCGATGGTTCCAGCGATGCGCTGGTCAACCCCAAGGATCCGCTCGACGTCAAGGTGTTCGATCCCTCGATCCGCGGCCACACCAGCCAGTTCATCTACCGCTTCAAGAAGCCGATGAAGTAAAGCGGCGTTCAATCCCTGGAACGAAACGGGCGGGCCATCGGCCCGCCCGTTCGTGTCGCGGGTCGATCAATGCGAGGCATGGCTCGATACGCGCTCGATGCGCCCGCACGCGATCGGCAGCGTGGTTTGCGCGGGGATCGGTCCCAGCGACTGCACGGTACTGGGCAACCGGGTGTCCGTCGGTACGCCGTGGATGTAGACCACGCGTTTGTCGAGGTCGAGCTTGCCGCCCGGGAAGGCCTTGTCGAACGCCGCATCCAGCGCCTTCAGCGACACCGTTTCCCGATAGGTGTAGTCGCCCTGGGCGTCGGCCTTCGGATAGGTGCCGTGCGCGACATCCATGCTGGCCGGATCGGTGATGAACGGCACCATCGTGGTGCCCGAAGCCTTTTCGGTTTCGATGAGGTCGACGATGCCGTCATGGTTGGCGTCGGCATTGGCGGCGGGGCAGGTTGCCTGCCGGCCGTCGACGAAACCGTGGAAGTGTTGCCAGTGCACTGTATCGGGCGGCGCACCGTGCACCTTGATGTCGATGGTGAGCTTGTCGCCGTCGACCGTGAAGCGCGCTTCGCCGGTGGTCGGGGTCCTGGTGGTGCCGGTGTTCATGGCGTGCAGGTGCGCGGTGTACACCGCGTGTGCCGGCGCGGCCGCAACACCGGTCCCGGGCATGGCGAACAGGATGGCGCCCGCGACCAGCGCGGGCAGGCAGGCGTGGTGGAGTTTCATGGCAATCTCCGTGGACGTTGGCGGGCACTCGAGGGTTCAACCAACGCGCATGCTGGTCCGGATCGCGTCAAGCGGGCGTGATCATCCACCGGATTCAGGGGCGGCTTGGATAAGTGCCGGGGCTATTGCAGGCCGCGCAAGATTGCATCGGGCAATGACCGCAACCGGGAGGGCCGGCTGATTGGCATAGGACCGTTCACTGCCCGCTTGCGCGGACGGTGCGCGCACCGGGTCGGGGTCAGCCGAACACCGCCCGCACGTCCTTCGCAAATTCCGTGTCGATTGCGCGCGCGTGGAAACGGTCGCGCGCGCATGTGATTCGCACGATGGCGGAGCGCTCAGCCGTTCGCGCCTGCCGTCGATGCCGGTGCGGGCGCGCTGGCCGCCGTCGCCGGCGTGGCCGGTTGGGCCGCAGTGCCAGCGGCAGCGGGCGCGGCGGACGCGTATTGGCCGACCTGCAGGGCGTACTGCGCCGAGGTTCCGGGCGGCACGGCGGCGGGATCGATGTATACACGGATCCTGAAATTCGTCGCGCTGGCGACCGGCGCGGACCATGTGTTGGTGCCGGCTTCGGCCGTGTCCACCAGGGTCTTGTTGCTGCTCAAGTCATCCACCTTGAAATGCAGGTTGGTGTTCTGCGAGATCAGGTTGACCTGCAGCGTCTTGCCCGCGTCCAGCGCGACCGTGAAGTCGTGCGAGGTGGCTTCGGCATTCACGCTGCCGGTCATCTGCGCCCACGGATTGTTGGGCTGGAAGGCCACCTCGGTGGTCGCGGGCTGCAAATCCTGCGCGCCGTACTGGCCGATCTGCAGCGCGTACTTCGATACGCTGCCACGCGGCATCGCTTCCGGCTGGACATAGACGCGGATCGTGTAGGTCGCGGCCGCGGCATTTTGCGTGGACCAGGTGGTGGCGCCGGTCTTCATGGTATCGACCAGTGCGTTGCGGTCGTCCTGGTTTTTCACGGTGAAGAAGATGTTCGGGTCGCGCGAGACGAGGTTCACCTGCAGGGTCTTGCCGGCCTCCGCGGTCACGGTGTAGTCGTGGGAGGCGTCTTCGTGGCTGACGCTGCCGACTTCCTGCGTCCACGGGTTGCCGGCCTGGAATGTCACCGCGACGGCCTGGCTGGCGGCGACGGGCAGGCCGAGGCACGCGCCGGCCATGCCGAGAACGGCAGCAATGAAGATGCTACGGGGATGAGGGAAGGGAGACATGAGGAATCCTCGCACTGGAAGTGGTGTCGACAAGGAACCGAGCGTCCCCAGGGTCCCCCGCAGCCTGCTATCTTGCTTCCGCTGCGCGCTTGCCGCAAGCACAGGCGACGGATCGCGACCACAACACGGTCGTGCTCGGGCACAATCGGCGTTTTTCCCGGGAGGACCGGCATGCCGTTGACGCTCGCCATCATCGCCATTACCAGCATCGTGTCCTGGATCGCGTTCAAGGACGACAAGCTGATGCAGCGCCTGATCCTGTGGCCGCCCGCGATCGAAAAAAAGCACGAGTACTGGCGGCTGCTGAGCTACGGCCTGGTGCACGCGGACTTCCAGCATCTGCTGTTCAACATGATCACGCTGTTCTTCTTCGGGAGCGCGATGGCGGATCGGTACGCGATGCACATGGGGCCGCTGGGGTTCCTGTGGTTCTACCTGGGCGGCCTGCTGGTATCGATCCTGCCGACCTACATCCAGAACCGGCACAACCCGAACTATCGCAGCCTCGGCGCGTCGGGCGCGGTATCGGCGGTGCTGTTCGCCTTCATCCTGTTGTCGCCGTGGTCGAAGATCTTCGTGTTCTTCTTTCCGGTTCCCGCCATCCTGTACGCGGTGGCGTTCCTCGGCTACTCGATCTACATGGATCATCGCGGTGGCGGTTACATCAATCACAGCGCGCATTCCTGGGGCGCGGCCTACGGCATCGTGTTCACGGTGATCATGGAGCCGCGCGTGGTCCCGCTTTTCGTGCAGCAACTGACGAATCCGCGTTTCGGGATGTGAGGGGCGAAGCCGATGCTTCGTTACAATACGCGGCTGGTGCGCGCTGAAGGCGTGCCGATTCCTTTCGCACGGAAACATCCATGAGCGAATCCGCCGACAAGCTGCGTCCGTTGCCCGGCAGCAAGTTCACCAGTCCGCAAGGCACGCGCGCGGTCAAGGACGGCATCCGCCCGAGTTCGTTGAGCCGCGTGCCCGACGCCGCGCGCAAGCCGCCCTGGCTGCGCGTGAAACTCCCGGCCGGCGCGAAGTACGAAGAGATCCGCGACATCGTGCGCACGCACAAGTTGTCGACGGTGTGCGCGGAATCCAAATGTCCGAACATCGCCGAGTGCTGGGGCCGCGGCACCGCCACGTTGATGCTGATGGGTTCGGTGTGCACGCGCGCCTGCAAGTTCTGTTCGGTGTCGACCGGCAATCCGCACGGCTGGCTGGATCCGCTGGAACCGGCCAATGTCGCCGACGCGGTGGCGCTGATGAACCTGAAATACGTGGTGCTGACTTCGGTCGATCGCGACGACCTGCCCGATGGCGGTGCGGGACACTACGCAGCCTGCATCCGTGCGATCCACGGCCGCACGCCGGAGACCGCGGTCGAAGCCTTGACGCCCGACTTCGCGGGTCGACACCAGCATGTCGCGACCGTTCTCGATGCGGGACTGGCGACCTACGCGCAGAACATCGAAACGGTCGAGCGCCTGACCCATCCCGTCCGCGATGCGCGCGCGGGTTACCGGCAGACGCTCGACATCCTGAAGTTCGCCAAGGGCCACGCTCCGCACACCGTCATCAAGACCAGCATGATGCTGGGCCTCGGCGAAACCGACGCGGAAATCGAGCGTACCCTGGATGACATCCGCGCCGCCGGTGTGGACGTGGTGACGATGGGGCAGTACATGCGTCCCACCCAGAACCACCTGCCGGTGGAGCGCTTCGTCACGCCCGAACAGTTCCAGCGGTATCGCGACATGGCTTTGTCCATGGGCTTCCTCGAAGCCGTGTCCGGGCCACTGGTGCGCTCCAGTTATCGCGCCGAGCAGGTGCTCGAACACAACAACGTCGGTCTCGATGCGACCATCGTGGACGGCATCCGCGAGACGGCCGCGCTGCGGTGTTGAACGCGCGCATTGCCGCGGGAGCGCCGTTCGTGGCGTCGGGCGCGCTGGCGATCCTCGCCGGTGGCGCGACCGCAGCGGCGATCGCCTACCACCCGACCCAACACCTGGTCTGGATGGTGGCCTACCTCGTGCTGGTCGTGGGCGTGATGCAAGCGGTGTTCGGCGCGGGGCAGGCATGGCTGGCCGGACATCCGCCCGCCGGACGCACGATCTGGGGCCAGTGGCTGCTGTTCAACCTCGGCAATACCGGCGTGATCGGCGGCACCCTGGGCAATCGGACGGACATGGTCGCCATCGGCACGCTGCTGTACGTGGCGGCGATCGCGTGGTTCTTCGTCGGTATCCGCCACGCCCGCGTGCGCGGCTGGGGCGTGGCCTACCGCGTCTTGCTGGGTCTGGTCTTCCTGAGTGCCTGCACGGGCGTGGTGATTTCGGCGGTCTCGCGCGGCGGGGCGTAGCCCTTCAATTCCAGGGCCTGGCTTCGGCCAGCAGCGCGCACAGGCGGCTTTCGTCGGCTGCGGCCAATAGTTGTTCAGCCTCGCTGAAATTGGCGGCGTCCAAGGGCTTGAGCAACACACCGTCGGCGCCGATCCGGCTGAAAATCATCAACACGTTGCCGAAGGAAGCTTCCATCAAGGCGGCCTGCCAGTGGCCGCCCTCGCTGTCGTCGAAACTGCGCATGGCTGAATGTTCGGGAGAGGGATCAACAGGATACAGGTGCGGGCGAGGCCGGTTCATGCGATAATTGGCCGTTCCGACGCTGACGGTACGCGCATGACGACTTGGCATGGTGGGTGTCATTGCGGGCGGATCGCCTTCGAGGTCGATGGCGAAATCGGCACCGTGATGGAGTGCAACTGCTCGCATTGCCGGCCCAAGGGTTACCTGATGTGGTTCGTGCCGCGTTCGCAATTGCGGTTGTCCACGACGGAAGCGGACATGAGCACTTACCACTTCAACAAACACGTGATCGCCCACCATTTTTGCCCGGTCTGCGGCGTGGCACCGTTTGCCGACGGGGAGAAGGACGGTCAGCGCCTCGCGGCGGTGAACGTGCGCTGCCTCGCCGGGGTCGATCCTGCGGAACTGGACATCCGCCAGGTCGATGGGCGCAGCCTGTAGCAGGCTCCATCCGGCGACAGGGCGCCTTCCGCGAACCACCACAGCACGGCCCGATCCGTGATCGGGCGTGCGTTGCGACAACATGAGGAAAGCTGCAATGGTTACAAAACGGAACCACAAACCCGTGGGCAAGGCCGGCAAGAAAGTCCGCAAGGCGCCCGTCAAGTCCAAGGCCGGCAAGGCATCCGCGATTCGCAAGGCGGCCACGAAACCGGCCACGCGCGCGGCCGTGCGCAAGTCCCGCCCCGTCGCGAAGACGGCTTCCAGGTCCGTGGCCAAGCCTGCCACCGTGAAACAGGTCGCGGTCAAACCGGCTGCCGCAAAACCCGTGGCGCCTGCCAGATCGCCGCTTGCGCGGCCGGCATCGGTCAAGACCGCAGCCAAGGCGGTGGCGGCTGCGCGCGCCAATGCCAGACGGCGTGCGCCATCCTACATCCCCCGTTCCAGTTTCGGTGACGATTGGAAGATGGGCGGCCCGATCGAGTTGCCGCGCCAGCCGGCCCCGGCCGCGCATACGCCGACCCGCAAGCCGCCGAAACCGCGCGCGCCGAAGCCCAAGGCCATCAGCCATGAGCAGGCAGTCGCCAACTTGAAGGCGTTGCTGGAGTCGCGCAAGCGCAAGGATCGCGGTGGCGACGCGGGCGCGCCCAAGGGCGCCTGACTCAGGGAGTTACATGCGTGCAGGCGTGCCTGAACGCTTAGCATTTATATAACAAAACTCTTCAGTTTAGATTTACCCATGCATGGGATACTGGCTCCACCTGAAGAAGGGGAGGCCAATCATGCAACGCACGATCACTCTGAAAAGCAACGCCTCGCTCCGCAACAAGCTGATGCTCGCCTGTGCGCTGGTGATGGCGGGCGTGTTGGCGACGCCTGCGGCGATGGCGCACGACTATTACCGCGGCCATCGGGACGATTCCGGCAAGGTCCTGGGTGCGCTGGTCGTGGGCGCGGTGATTGGCGGCGTGATCGCCAGCGCCAGCCAGCACAACGACCGCTACTACAACAGCGGCTACTACCCGGCGCAGGGTTATCCGCAGCAGGGGTACTACCAGTACCAGGGCTATCCGAGTTACCCAAGCTATCCGGCGTACTCGTACGACAATTCCGGCTACTACGGCTATCCGGGCTACGGTTACGGCAGCAGCGTGAACATCGGTGTGGTGTATTCGAGCGGCGGCGGCCATTATCGCGACTCGCGTGGCTACTACGGCAATCGCGGTTACAACGGCAATCGCGGTTACAACGGCAATCGTGGCTACCACGGCGGCTATCGTGACAACGGCTATCGCCAGGGTGGCCAAGGGCATTACTACTCGCGGCGCGGTCACTGACTTTCCGACGAGAAGCCACCGAGAGGCCCGGTTGTTCGCAACCGGGCCTTTCAGTTTCCGGGATACCCCATGTGGCCAACCTATGGCACGGGCAACGGTGCCGTGGTGTTGCTAACTTGGCGGGCGTGATTGCAAGGTCATTGGCGGGGAGGGTGGCATGACACGTGGATGGGGCAAGCGGTGGCATCTTGCAGCGTGTGCGCTGGTATTCGCGCCCTTGTTGGCGGGCGCCGCGACAAAACCCGCGGGCACGGCAGCGGCCGATCAGGCGTTCGCGCACTTGGCCGATCAATATTTCGATACCTTCTACCTGCCGACCAATCCCTCGGCGGCGACCAGCTACGGTATCCACGAGTACGACGGCAAGCTCGAGGATTTTTCACGCGCCGGCATCGATGCCGAAGTGAAAGCACTCGAGTCCTGGAAGGCGCGTGTCGGCGCGGTCGACCCCGCCTCGCTCAGCCTGTACGTTCGCGGTGATCGCGATCTGGTGTTGAACAACATCCGCAGTTCGCTGTTGACGCTGCAGGCGATCCGGCCGTGGGAGAAGAATCCGGACTTCTATTCCAGCGGCATCACGTCCAGCGCGTTCACCCTGATGGAACGCAGATTCGCGCCGCCGGAAACGCGCCTGCGCGATCTGGTCTCGCGCGAGCGGCAGATGCCGGGCGCGTTGCGGGCAGCGCGCGCGAACCTCAAGAATCCGCCGAAGATCTATACCGAGATCGCGCTGGAACAATTGCCGGGCCTGATCCAGTTCTTCCGGCACGACGTGCCCTCGGCTTTCGCCGACGTGGGCGATGCGGCCCTGAAAAAGGAATTCACCGAATCGAACGAGGCGGTGATCAAGGTGCTGGGCGAGTATCAGGCATGGCTGAAGAAGGACGTGCTGCCGAAGTCGCACGGCGATTTCCGGATCGGTGCCAGGGTGTTCCGCGAGAAACTGGAATACGACGAGATGGTCGATCTGCCGCTGGACAAGCTGATCGCGCTCGACGAAGCCAACATGAAAGCCAACCAGGCCGAATTCGCGAAGGTGGCGAAGGAACTCGATCCGGGCAAGACGCCGCGCGAGGTGCTGGCCGAATTGGCCGCCGATCATCCGCAACCCGACGAGCTGCTGGATACCTTCCGTTCGACCTTCGACTCGCTGATCGGGTTCATCCAGGACCGCCACATCATCACGATTCCGTCCACGGTGCGGCCGACATTGGAAGAAACGCCCCCGTTCATGCGCGCGACGACGTTCGCGTCGATGGATACACCCGGGCCGTACGAGACGAAGGCGACCACGGCGTACTTCAACGTGACGCTCCCGGACAAGGATTGGCCGAAGCAGCGCGCCGACGAGTTCATGGCGCAATTCAGCTACCCGGTGATCACCAGCGTCGCGACGCACGAAGCGTATCCCGGCCACTACGTGCAATTCCTCTGGATGCACAAGGTGGACGACCGGGTGCGCAAGCTGCTGGGTTCCGCCACCAACGCGGAGGGCTGGGCGCATTACTGCGAGCAGATGATGCTGGACGAAGGCCTGGCGCAATACGAGTTCCCGCACGACCGACGCCAGCAGTTGCTGCTGAGGCTGGGCCAGTTGCAGGACGCGCTGCTGCGCAACGCCCGCTTCATCGTCGGCATCAAGCTGCACACCGGACAGATGACGCTGGACCAGGCGAAGAAATTCTTCGTCGAGGAAGGCTATCAATCGCCTGCGGTGGGCGAAGTGGAAACCAAACGCGGCACGTCGGACCCGACCTACCTTTACTACACGCTCGGCAAGCTGGAAATCCTGAAGTTGCGTGCCGACGTCGAGCGGAAGGAAGGCGCGGACTTCAATCTCGAGAAATTCCACGACGACTTCATGCAGCACGGATTCGCGCCGATCGCGATCGTGCGTCGCGAGATGCTGCAGGACGATTCGCCGGTCTTGTGAACGCGCATCGCGGCGCCGCGTTCAATGCGCGACGCGGCAAAGAGCCTTCGAAGCATCGTCGCGTATCCATTTGCCGCGCGATGCCGCGGTCGTCGGCTCGCGTCGTCTTTCGGTTCCGTGATCGTCCAGCCGGTGCATGTCGTCACGTCGGCTGAACGCATGGATTGTTTCAATTAAGGTGCCCCTTTGTAGGGTACTGGCCATGCGCCGCATCGAGGGAGCATCCGACATGTCCGCACGACTCCGCCCGGCCGACGATGCGACTGCATCCCCAGCCCTGGAGGCGGAATACCGGCGCGTGCGCGACGCCACCCTGGCCTTGTGCGCCACGCTGGCGCCGGAGGACACCGTCGTGCAATCGATGCCCGACGCCAGTCCGGCCAAGTGGCATCTCGCGCACACGACGTGGTTTTTCGAGCAGTTCCTGCTCGCGCATTGCGTGCCTGGCCATCGACGTTTTCGCGAGGGTTGGGATTTCCTGTTCAATTCCTACTATCAAACCGTCGGGCCGATGCACGCGCGTCCGCAGCGCGGATTGCTGACGCGTCCAACCTTGCGGGAAGTCGTGGATTACCGCGGACACGTCGACGATGCGATGTGCACACTGTTGCGCGAGCGCGGCGATGACCACGACGTCATGGAGCGCGTCAGCCTTGGACTCAATCACGAACAGCAGCACCAGGAACTGCTGCTGACGGACATCCTGCACCTGTTCTCCCTGAATCCGTTGCAGCCGGCATTTCGCGAGGCACTGCCGGCACCGAAAGCGGAACCCGTGACATTGAAGTTCATCGCCGGACGCCACGGTATCGTCGAAATCGGCCATGCCGGCGACGGCTTCGCGTATGACAACGAATCGCCGCGCCATCGCGAATTGCTGCACCCCCATGCCATCGCGAACCGCTGCGTGACGAATGCCGAGTTCCGCGAATTCATCGACGCCGGCGGCTATCGCAATCCCGCGTGGTGGTTGTCGGACGGATGGGACGCCGTTCGCCGCGAGGGCTGGTCGCACCCATTGTATTGGGACGACATGCTGGAAACCACGTTCTCGCTCGGAGGTCGGCAGGCCATCGACCCGTCGGCGCCGGTCTGCCACATCGGTTTCTTCGAAGCCGATGCCTTTGCGCGTTGGGCCGGTGCGCGCTTGCCGACCGAGTTCGAATGGGAAGCCATGGCGCAGGATCTTCCGATCGAAGGCAACTTCGCCGATTCCGGTGCGCTGCGGCCATTGCCGGCAGGCGCCGGGGTGGGCGGAGGCGCGCAGCCGCTCCAGATGTTCGGCGACGTGTGGGAGTGGACGTCCAGCCCCTACGTGGGTTACCCGGGCTACCGGCCGGCGACCGGCGCGCTCGGCGAATACAACGGCAAATTCATGAATGGACAGTGGGTACTGCGTGGCGGCTCGTGCGTGACACCGGCGGGACATGTCCGCGCGACGTATCGGAATTTCTTTCAACCCGCGGCGCGCTGGCAGTTTGGCGGGCTGCGCCTGGCGAGGGATGCATGAAGTCGGATCCGCAGTCAGCGCGCGCCTATCGTGTCGACGACCATCAACCCGGCGGCGGTTTTTCCGCCGACGCGTTGTCCGGACTTGCGGCAAGCCCGAAACGGTTGCCGTCGAAATATTTCTACGATGCGCGCGGATCGGGTCTGTTCGAGCGCATCTGCGAGCAACCCGAGTATTACCCGACGCGCACCGAACTTTCGATCATGCGCGATCATGTCGGTTCGATCGCTGCAGCGCTGGGCCCGGAGGTTCGCCTGGTCGAATACGGCAGCGGCAGCGGCCTCAAGACGCGCCTGCTGCTGCGCCATCTCGAATCGCCGGTGGCCTACGTGCCGGTGGAAATCTCCCGCAATGCGCTGGCTGCAAGCGTCGCGGCGCTTGGGCGCGAGTTCCCCCGAATTCAAATGCTTCCGGTGTGCGCGGATTTCACGCAGCCGATCAAGTTGCCACGGGCGGCGCGCGCGCCGCGCCAGACCGTGGTGTATTTCCCCGGTTCGACGCTCGGCAACTTCGCGCCGGACGACGCGTTGCGCCTGTTGCGACAGATGCGTGATGAGGCCGGGCAGGGCGGTGGGACGCTGGATGGCGGCGTGCTGATCGGCATCGACCTGGTCAAGGACAAGGCTGCCTTGGAAGCCGCGTACAACGATGCGGCGGGCGTGACCGCGGAATTCACCCTCAACCTGCTGGTACGCCTGAACCGCGAGCTCGGCGCGCATTTCGATCTGGCCGGCTTTCGCCATCGCGCGCGCTGGCATCCACTGGCCGAACGCATCGAAACCCATATCGTCAGCCGACGCGAGCAGGACGTGCACATCGGCAGTCGGACTTTCCATTTCGCCGAAGGCGAGGCGATGCTGGTCGAGTACAGCTGCAAGTACACGCTGCAGGGATTCGCCCGGTTCGCCGCCCGCGCAGGGTTGCGGGTGGCCAGCGTCTGGACCGACCCGGCTCGCCAGTTCAGCCTGCAGTGGCTGGTTTGCGATTGAGACGATCGTCACTGCTGCATCCCACCATGCCTTTCGACACCCCCGCCGCGGCCTGAATTTGGCTACGCTTGGCGGGATCGAAACGAAGCGGGAGCCGGGATATGCGTGGCACGCGTTGGGGCTTGGCGTGTTTGGCGTTGGCGATCTGCGGGACCGCGTTCGCCGCAGCGAACAATCCCTACGCGCGCGATCCGGGCCAGCCGGTCGATCAGGCGTACACCGCGAAGATCGCGAAGTACACCACGCAGGCGGACTTCAATACGCCGTTGACCGATTACCTGCCGGCATCGCAGACGGTGCCGACGCCCGAAGCGGTGCTGGGCGACGTTGCCGGCGCGCCCGACATGCTGCCATATGCGGAAGACGTGTATCGCTATTTCCGCATGCTCGCCAAGGCCACGCCGCGGGTGCAGGTCTTCAGCATCGGCAAGACCGAGGAAGGCCGCGAGATGATCGCGGTCGCGATCGCCGACGAATCGCTGATGAAGGATCTGGACGCCAACAAGGCGCGGCTGGCGCAACTGGCCGATCCGCGCAAGCTCGGCATGGACGACGCGAAAGCGGCGGCGCTCATCAAGCAGACGGTTCCCGTCTATTACATCACCGGCACCATCCATTCCACCGAAACCGGCGCGCCGACCGCGCTGATGGAACTGGGCTACCGGCTGGCCGTCGACGACGCGCCGTACATCCGGTACATCCGTTCGCACATGATCACCCTGATCACGCCGGTGGTCGAAGTGGATGGCCGCGACCGCATGGTGGATCTGTACAAGTGGCACCGCGCGCACCCGGGCGAGAATTACCCGCACCTGATGTACTGGGGCCATTACGTCGCGCACGACAACAACCGCGACGCGATGGCCGTGACACTGGATCTCACCAAAAACGTGCTGGATACCTACGTCGGCTGGCACGCGCAGGTACTGCACGACCTGCACGAGTCCTACCCGTTCCTGTACGACAACACCATCGGCGATGGTCCGTACAACGCGTGGATCGATCCGATCCTCACCAGCGAGTGGCAGCAAATCGGCTGGAACAACGTCGAGCAGTTGACTAGGCTTGGCCTGCCGGGGGTGTGGACACACGGAGACTTCGACACCTGGAGCCCGGGCTACCTGATGTTCATCGCGGCGATGCACAACGGCATCAGCCGCCTGTACGAAACCTTCGGCAATGGCGGCGCCGATACCGAGGAGCGCATCCTGAGCCCGGATGAATACGCGCGCACCTGGTACAGGCCGAATCCGCCACTGCCCAAGGTGTTGTGGTCGCAGCGAAACAACAACAATTACGAGCAATCCGGCCTGTTGACCGCGCTGTACTACTTCGCGCAGAACGGACAGCACTTCCTCGACAACTTCTGGCTGAAGTCCAAGCGCTCGATCGAGAAACCCCAGCTCGCCGGTCCCGCCGCGTACGTGCTGACCGCCAGCGAAAGGGACAAGGGCGCGCAGATGCACCTGTTGCATGCGCTGCACCTCCAGCACGTCGAGATCAGCCGCGCCGGCGCGCCGTTCACGGTCGAGGTGGCGGACGACACGGAAGGGAGTGACAACGGCACCGGCAAATCGAAGGGCAAGGCCCCGGAAGCCGTCGTGCCTCCGAAGGTCGCCACGACCAAGCGCACGTTCCCGGCGGGAAGCTGGATCATCCGCATGGACCAGCCGTATTCGCGCATCGCCGACACCTTGCTGGATCGCCAGTACTGGTCGCCCGACGACCCGCAGAAGCATCCGTATGACGATACCGGCTGGTCGTTCGGCGACCTGTTCGGGGTGGACGTGGCGCGCGTGGTCGATACGTCGGTGTTGAAAGTGCCGATGCAGGCAGTGCAGGGCGATTTCGACCGGCCTGCGTTTTCGCTGGCGTCGTTGGGTGTGAAGGGCCGCGTGCCGCGCATCGCGCTGATGCACACATGGCTTTCCACGCAAACCGAAGGCTGGTGGCGGATGGCGCTGGACAAGCTGCACGTGCCGTACACCTACATCAACACCCAGGATGTTTCCCGCGAGCCGGACCTGCGTGCGAAATACGACGTGATCCTGTTCGGGCCGGTGGGTTACGCCAACACCAAGCTGGTCGTCGACGGCCTGCCGATGTACGGCAATGCGATGCCATGGCAGAAGACCGAACTCACGCCCAACCTCGGGCGGATCGATTCGACGCCGGATGTCCGGCCGGGCCTGGGCGAGGCGGGTGTGGCCAACCTCAAGCGTTTCGTGGCCGAAGGCGGGCTGTTGGTCACGTCGGAAGACAGCGCGCGTTTCGCGATCGACGTCGGCCTGGCGCCGGGCGTTGCGGTCTCCAAGCCCGGCGAGTTGCGCGTGGTCGGCAGCGTGTTGCGCGCAAATCTGGTGGACAAGGGCAGCCCGATCGCGGCCGGCTATCACGATTCCTTCGCGCTTTACAGTTCGGGTGGCATGTCGTTCGACGTGGCCAACCAGACCATCGGCAATCGCGGCCTCGTCACGGCCAAGGACTACCAGCGCCCGACCGGGCGTGGCGGTCCGGATGATGTCGACGTGCCCGAAGGCCGGCCGTTCCAGCAGCCGCCCGAATTGCCGGACGTGAAGCCGTGGCAGGCGGTGCCGCTCAATGCCGAGCAGGCCCGCAACAATCCGTTCGTGATTCCGGCCACCAGCCGGCCCAAGGTCATCGCGCGCTGGGCCGACGCGGACGAATTGTTGATCTCGGGATTGCTGGAAAACGGCAGCGCGATGGCCGGCCGTGCCGCGGTGGTCGATGCACGCTACGGCAAGGGCCACGTCCTGTTGTTCGCGAACAATCCGATCTGGCGTGGTGAAACCATCGGCAGCTATCGGATGTTCTTCAACGCAGTAGTCGATTACGATCGACTCTGACCGAACTGACCGGAGTCACCCATGGAACCACGCCGCTGGCTGCCTTACCGACATTTGCAGAGCCGTCATCTGGGCCTTGCGCTGGCCACCGCGCGGGTGATCGCATGGGTCGGGATGCTGATGGTCGCGGCTGGCGTGGCCTACGGCATCGCGGTCGCGATCAAGGGCAGCGGCGGGCTCGCCGCCCTCGCACTCGGCAACGTGATCGGCCTGATCGGCTACGGCATCGCCGCGCTGGCCCTCGGCGGCGCGCTGGCGGCGCTGGTCGGCATCGAGGAAAACCAGCGCCGCCGCGCAGACCGGGATTGATCCGCCGTGCGAACAATCATGGGCAAATAACCGCGGATGCACTGGTATTTGGGTGCAAAACTGCTGTAGGATCGCGCCGCTGAGTTAGCCAAACCGTTGGGGGCGGTTTGTTTGGGGCCGGTTGCCGACCGTTTGACGATCGCATCGCTGTCTTCACTCTCGCTAGTCAGTGCATCAAGTTGCGCGCGCAAGTGTGCTGTTTTCAACCAATCGAGTGTAAGGAGTCAGTTATGTCGGAGCGTCAGACCGGCACCGTGAAATGGTTCAACGATGCCAAGGGCTTCGGGTTCATCAGCCGCGACAATGGTGAAGACGTGTTCGTGCACTTCCGCGCGATCGTCGGCACCGGCTTCAAGTCGCTGCAGGAAGGCCAGAAGGTCACCTTCAACGTCGTGCAGGGGCCGAAGGGCCTCCAGGCCGATCAGGTGCAGCCCGCCTGAGACGGCATTGCCCAGGCAAGACAAAAAGCCCCGCAGCGATGCGGGGCTTTTTCATGCGATCATCCATGCCAAAGAGTCCCGTGGCCCGACTCTCCACAACCGTTTCTTCGATTGATGTACCGAAGTTTCCGCGAGTTCTATCCGTTCTATCTCGGCGAGCACTCGGATCGTCGGTGCCGGCGCATGCATTTCCTCGGTTCGTGGTTGGTGATCGCGTCCATCGTGGTCGCCATCGCGATGCGAAACCCGTGGTGGCTGATTGCCGCTCCAGTTTGCGGATATGGCTGCGCGTGGATCGGGCATTTCGTGTTCGAGAAGAACAAACCCGCGACCTTCCGGCATCCGCTCTACAGCCTGACGGGCGATTGGGTGATGTTCGCGGACATCCTGCGCGGCAAGGTTCGGCTCTGATCGTGCGCACCCGGCGGCTATAATCGCCGCATCATGATTGACCCCCGTTTTGCCGGCATCGAGCGGCTGTACGGCGCCGGCTGCGTGGCGCGGCTGGCGCGCGCGCGTGTGGCCGTGATCGGACTGGGCGGTGTCGGCTCGTGGGCGGCCGAGGCACTGGCCCGCAGCGGCGTGGGCGGATTGACCCTGATCGACGCCGACGAGGTCTGTGTTTCCAACACCAACCGCCAGTTGCACGCGCTGGCCTCGACGCTGGGGCACAGCAAGGTCGGCGTGATGACCGAGCGCTTGCGCGCCATCAACCCGGCGGCGCAGGTGCAGCCGATCGAGCGTTTCGTGACTCCCGCAACCCTGGCGGAATTGCTCGACCAGGGCTTCGACCTGGTGTTGGACGCCTGCGATGCGTTCCGGGTCAAGGTGGAGGTGACTGCGTGGTGCCGCCGCCGCAAGTTGCCATTGATCGTGTGCGGCTCCGCGGGCGGGCGCACCGATCCCACCCAGATCCGCGTGCGCGATCTTTCGCGCACCGAACACGACGCACTGCTCAGCCTGATGCGCCGCAAGTTGCGCCAGGAGTTCGGTTTTCCTTCCAACCCTGATCGCTATTTCGGCGTGCCTGCGGTGTATTCGCTGCAGAACGTGCGTTATCCGCAAACCGATGGCAGTGTGTGCGGCACGCGCCCGGACGGAAACGATGCAATGCGGTTGGGCTGCGAAGGCGGACTCGGCGCCGCGACCCACGTCACCGCGGCATTCGGGTTCGCGGCGGTGGGACGGGCGCTGGAAATGTTGTTGAAACCGCAAGCCTGACGCTACGTTCAAACCGGACGCAGGAACAACTTTCGCGCATTGGTGGTCGTGGCCTGCGCGAGTTCCCGAGGGTCTGTTCCGCGCAACCCGGCGACACAATGCAATACCTCGACGAGGAACGCCGGCTCGTTGCGTTGGCCGCGATGGCGTTCGCCGGGTTGGTCCGGTGCATCGGTTTCCAGCAGCAACTGTTCGACCGGCAGGTTCGCGACGACGCGCCGCAGGCGCTTCGCCCGCGGGTGGGTGACGGGGCCACCGATGCCGACGCGGAAACCGAGTCCGTACAGTTCTCGTGCCTGTTCGGCGCTCCCGGAAAAACTGTGCACCACGCCGCGCAGTGGCTTGCCGAATCGACGCAACGCAAGGATCACGTCTTCGAACGCACGGCGCGCGTGCAGCACCAACGGCAGGTCGAAACTATGCGCGAGTTCGAAGTGCCCCAGCAGCAGGCGCGCCTGCCTGCCGCGATCGAGGCCGGGGTCGAAATGGTCCAGGCCGCATTCGCCCACGGCAGCAGCGGGGTGTGTCCGCAACCAGCCCTCCAGCAAGCCGAGATCGCCGTCCTGGTGTTGTGCGAGGTAACACGGGTGCAGTCCGTACGCGGGATGCAGGCCGGGTTCGACTTCGCACAAGGCGTGCAGCTTCGGCCAAGCCCCGGCGGTCACCGCGGGAACCAGCATCTCCGCCACGTCGGATGCCCGGGCGTCCTGCAACACCCGCGCACGATCGGCATCGAATTCCGGTGCATCGAGGTGCGCGTGGCTGTCGAACAGGGAAATTGCCGTGGGCGGGAAGGGTTCAGTCACGGGAGCAGGCTGGAACGGAACATGAACCGGATATCATCCGTTGACGCTTCGTTCATTGTCGAGTTGCTTGAATCGTACTGCCAACAGGGCCATTGGGGCCGGGAGACGAAAATGAATCACAAATCAGGGTTGAAACAAACGTTGCTGGTATCGACTGCGCTGGTCGCAGCCATGGCATTGGCTGGTTGCGGCAAGGGCAACCCGCAGGCACAGGCCACGCCCGCCAACCTGACCATGGCGACCTCGGCGGCGACGGCGACCTTGCCGCCGGGCGAGCCGGGCGCCAATGGCGCGCAAGCGCCGGGCGCTGCGCCACAAGGTGCGCAGGGTGCTGGGGCGCAGCCACAGTTCGCGCAGGTGGTGGCGGTGCAGCCGATCACCGAGTCCGCGACCACCAGCAAGCCGCGCCAGGTCTGCCGCGACGAGCAGGTCGCGGTGCCCGAACCGTACAAGGACAAGCACCAGATTGGCGGCGCCGTGGTGGGTGGCCTCGTCGGTGCGTTGGCAGGCAACCAGGTTGGTGGCGGCAAGGGCAAGACGCTCGCCACCGTGGCGGGCGCCGCGGGCGGGGCATTCGCCGGCCATGAAATCCAGAAGAACCACCAGGAGAACAACGCCACCCGTATGGAAACCCGCAATGTCTGCCATACGGTCACCGACAAAACCACTTCCACGAAGACGGTCGGTTATGACGTGACCTACACGTTGAACGGCCAGGCGGGGCACATCCGCATGAACCGTAATCCTGGCGTCGGCACGGGCCTGCCGGTGCAGAACGGCGTGGTGGTCGCGAGCGGCAGCCAGGGAGGCAACAACAATCAGTGATTCCGTCGAGGCCCACGCACGAGAAGGGAGTCAAGTCATGTCGAAACAATCGATCTTCGGAAATCGAGTGACTTTGCGTTCGATGGCCGTGCTGGCATGCGTGGCCATCGCCGGCTTGCTGGCTGGCTGTGGACCGACCTACAACACGCGTCCGGGTCCCTATGGCTACAACCAGCCACCGCCCGGTTACCAGGGTGGCAGTCAGTGCTACCAGGGTTGTGGCTATGTTCGTGATGTCCGCCAGGTGCAGTTGGGCGGCAACAGCAATAGTGCTGCTGTCGGCACCGTGATCGGCGCGGTGGTCGGCGGGTTGCTCGGCAACCAGGTCGGCAAGGGCAAGGGCAAGACCGCGGCGACGGTCGCGGGCGCGGTCGGCGGCGGTTTCGCCGGTCACGCCATCGGCGAACGCAGTGGCCAGGGCGACTACGGTTGGCAGGTCGTCGTGCAGCTCCAGGACGGGCAGTACGCAACCGTCACCCAACGCAATTCCCCGCAGGTGCAGGTGGGTGATTACGTGATGATCAGGGGCGACCAGGTTTATCGCTATTGATGCGATCATCCCTGATCGCCGCTTCGACCAGCGGCGGAACAGGCGGAGCGGTTTTCGCACCGTCTGACACCAGAACGGCCCTCCTTGGCCTGACTTTTCACAGCAGCTGCTTCAGATCGAGGCCATTGCCAAAAGCCCTCCGCAAGGAGGGCTTTTCTTGCGAGGTGAACCCGTGGTTGATCAATCCACCGCGTAGAACTCGTGATCCCCGATCGTCGCGATCGGGTTCTTGGCCCAGGTCGCGGTCGAGCCCAGCCGGATGAAGTGGTTGGCGCCGGGCACCACCAGCTTGCGACGCGAGGCCGGTTCGTTCCAGATCTCGATGGCCTGGCCGGCGATTTGCCATGCCTTGTTCCATGCCGCCTGATTGTCGATCCTGAAGTTTCTGGAGGTGGTGGTCAGCGCAAACTGGCGTGGCGCGGTGACCACGTCGCAAATGGTGTCGCCGTAGCGGCCCGCATCCATTCGGTCCAGGGCAACTTCGGCAACGGCCAACTGGCCGCGGGTGGGTTGGCTGCGTGCCTCCATGTACACGGTGGCAGCCAGACAGGTTTGGTCGGCGACCGGCCGCGGCAGCAGCGCGATCATGCCGAGCAACAGGCCCAAGGTCATCGGGTCGTTCTCCTATGCAAGGCACCACATGCCGGGTCAGGCCGGCACCTGGCTTGGAACACGGCGGGCCGGGGCCTGCGCCGCAAGTGGGCAGAAATGTCGGCTTCGGGCCTGGAAGCGGTCTCCGGCAAGGGGCCGGGGCTGGGAGGCACCGTACTGCGCCAACACGTTGTGGCAATCGGCTACATCGCCGTCATTGCGCGTGGTGCGGATCTTCCGGACCGTGCGCCGACCGGGTAGGTTCTGTGACCCGGATCGCGAAGCTGCGCGAAGGGTAGGGGCGGCTCGGCGCGCATGCAAGTGCCAAGTCGTAAAAATCGCGTCAGGAATTGCTCTCGTTTAAATGAGGTTACGCCTCAAATATCGATATAACATCATAAATATTACCCAATATATTGATTTGTTTTAGCCGCCCATGCGACGCTACGATCAGGGCTTGTGTCCCTTTCCGGTTGGTCACCACCTCGAGCAACCACGCCGTCGTTGCATCGTCCCCAACCTGCGTCGGTCCAGGCGACAGGGAACTGCTGCCGCGGACGTGGTAGAGGCGGAGTTTGTGCCCGCCGCGGTAGTGCAGGCGCGCCGCGATTTCCTGTCCGGGATAACAGCCCTTGTCGAAGGCCACCGCGCCCAGATGCTCCAGACCCAAGGCCGGCGGCAAGAATCCGGGTTCGGCTTCGGCCGGCAGGCTGGGCCAGCCCCACGTGATGTCCTGCAGGCGCCACTCCTCTTGCGCAACCGGGTCGCTGGGCGCGGAAACGGGAGACAATCTCAGGCTGCGGGTACCGTGGCCCAGCACGACCACACCATCGGCATCGACGCCGGCGGTTCCATCGGCAACGGGGTCGCCGGCGAAGGCGGTGAAATGCCCGACCGCCAGAGTCACGCGCATCCGGAACACGAATCGCGCCAGCGCGTCGCGCGTCGCGTCGACATCGCCGCCGCGCAGCATCGCCAGCAATCTGCCGTCACCAGTGTCGGCAAGGTGCATCAACGCGCGCACGCGCCCCTGCGCGGTGAGCCATGCATTCCATTGCCAACGCCCCGGCGCCAGCGCGTCCACGTCACCCGAGAATTGCGTCTGGGCGAAACGGTGCGCGTCGGCGCCCTCGATCACGATGCATGCGACTTTGCCGATGGCGCGCGAAGCTGGGGTCATCGATGCGTACTTGGTGCCATTCCTTGTACAACGTTAGCAGCGTCCGACTGCAGCATCGGACGTTCGGTGCGACAATGCGCGCCGTGATTGGCTTCGGCTGTGCATGATGATCGACGAATCCCCGAAAGAAACGGTGCCGGCCCCGCCGCCGCCCGCACGCGAACCGCAACCCGCGCCGCGCGAACGTCCCACACCGGAAGGCGATGGCCTCGACCCGACTCGTTACGGGGATTGGGAAAAGAACGGGCGCTGCATCGATTTTTAGTGCGCCGGAGCGGGTGCCGGCGTTGAAGCTGCATCCATGGCCGAGATCCCATTGTCAAGCGTTCGATCGACGAAACAGCTCGCCCTGATTTTCACGACGGTCGCCACGGACGAGTGCCGTCCGCCGTGATGATCCTCGCAACGCCCATGCGTTCATGCGACAATGGACGACGATCAACGGCGCATTGATCGCCCGTATTGATCGCCGTGGGGACGACGCTGCGCGAGCAGTGACAAGGACACCAGGACATGCCCACAACACGACCTTTGTCGCCGCATCTAGGCATCTACCGCTGGCGCGTCAACATGCTGCAGTCGACCCTGCACAGGTTGACCGGACTGTTCCTGTGTGTCGGTGCCCTGCTGGTGACATGGGGCCTGATCGCGGCCGCCAGCAGTGGCAGGGCGTGGGATATTTTCGCGGAGTTCTGCGCCAGCTGGATCGGGTTGGTGCTGTTGTTCCTGTGGACGTGGTCGCTGCTGTTCCATCTCTGCAATGGCCTCCAGCACCTGCTGCGCGATGCCGGCCGCGGCTTCGGCCCGGCGCATCGCGATCGTGCCTTTGCTCCTTCCTACTGGTCCGCCGGCTGGGTCGTGATCGCGATCAGCGTGGCATTGGCCGTGTTGGTGTTCATCCTGCTGGCCCTGCGCATGAATGGAGGTGCGGCATGAGTGCGTATCCGGGCCAGGATGGACTGCGCACGCCGCTCAAGGTTGCGCGCGGACTGGGCTCTTCGAAGACGGGCGTGCACCATTGGTGGTTGCAGCGGGTGACCGCGGTGGCGTTGGTGCCGCTGTCGATCTGGTTCCTGTTCCTGCTGGGCGGAATCATCCACGCCGACTATTCCGTGGTGATGGCCAGCATCGGCCAGCCGGTGCATGCGATCTTCCTGATCGTGTTCGTCGTCTGCCTGTTCTGGCATGGCGCACTCGGCCTGCAGGTGGTGATCGAGGATTACGTGCACACCCGCTGGCTGGAAACGACGTTGCAGATCGCGCTGCGCTTCGGTGCCCTGCTGGGTGCACTGGCCTGCGTGATGGCGGTGCTGGCGGTGTGGTTGACCGGCACCGCGTACTACTGATCGGATCGTGCCGATCGATTCATGTTGATCGAACCTGCGACAAGGGACCTCCATGTCTGCTGACAGTTACAAGGTCGAAACCCATCAATACGACGTGGTGGTGGTCGGCGCCGGCGGCGCCGGGTTGCGTGCCACCATGGGTCTGGCCGCCAAGGGGCTTTCGGCCGCCTGCGTCACCAAGGTATTTCCCACGCGCTCGCACACCGTCGCCGCGCAAGGCGGCGTGGCCGCCGCACTCGGCAACATGGGCGAGGACGATTGGCGTTACCACTTCTACGACACCGTCAAGGGTGGCGACTGGCTGGGCGACCAGGACGCGGTCGAATACATGTGCCGCGAGGCGATCCCGGCCGTCATCGAACTGGAGCATTTCGGCGTGCCGTTCTCGCGGACCAGGGAAGGCAAGATCTACCAGCGCCCGTTCGGCGGCATGACCACGCACTACGGCGAAGGCATCGCGCAGCGCACCTGTGCCGCAGCGGACCGCACCGGCCACGCGATCCTGCACACGCTGTACACGCAGGCGCTGAAGCACGACGCCCGGTTCTTCATCGAATACTTTGCGACCGACCTGGTGAAGGATCCCCGCAACGGGCGCATCACCGGCGTGCTGGCGATCGACTTGAACGAGGGCACGCTGCACCTGTTCCAGGGCCACGCGATCGTGCTGGCCACCGGCGGTTACGGGCGCGCGTATTTCTCCTGCACCTCGGCGCACACCTGCACCGGCGACGGCGGGGGCATGGCGCTGCGCGCGGGCCTCGCGCTGCAGGACATGGAGTTCGTGCAGTTCCATCCGACCGGCATCTACGGTTCCGGCTGCCTGATCACCGAAGGCTCGCGCGGCGAGGGCGGTTACCTCACCAATTCCAGGGGCGAGCGCTTCATGGAGCGCTACGCGCCCAACGCCAAGGACCTGGCCTCGCGCGACGTGGTCAGCCGCGCCATCACCATGGAAATCCGCGAGGGCCGCGGCGTCGGCGAACACGCCGACCACGTGTATCTGAACCTCGCGCACCTCGGCGCGGACGTGTTGCACGAACGGTTGCCGGGCATCTCCGAAACCGCGCGCATCTTCGCCGGCGTGGACGTGACGAAGGAACCCATTCCGGTGCTGCCGACCGTGCACTACAACATGGGCGGCATCCCCACCAACCACCACGGCGAGGTGGTGCAGAAGGTCGGCGACGATCCGGACGTGGTGGTGCCGGGGCTGTTCGCGATCGGCGAGGCGGCGTGCGTGTCGGTGCACGGCGCCAACCGCCTGGGTTCGAACTCGCTGCTGGATCTCGTGGTGTTCGGCCGCGCGGTCGCCAGCCGCTGCGCCGAAGTCATCAAGCCTGACACGCCGCATCGCGACCTGCCGTCCGACGCGCTGGATCCGGCGCTGACCCGGCTGGACAAATTGCGCCACGCGGACGGCGGCACGCCGACCGCCGAGTTGCGCCTGAAGATGCAGAAGACGATGCAGGCCGACGCAGCAGTGTTCCGCACCGCCGAAACGCTGCAGCAGGGCTGCACGAAAATCGACGAGGTTTACGCGGGTTTCGCGGACATCAAGGTGACGGATCGTTCCCTGATCTGGAACTCCGATCTGGTGGAAACCTTCGAACTCGCCAACCTGTTGGGGCAGGCAGTCGGCACCATGCATTCGGCCGCGCAGCGACCCGAGAGTCGCGGCGCGCATGCGCGCGAGGATTTCCCCGAGCGCGACGACGCCAACTGGATGAAACACACGCTGGTCACGGTGGACGACAAGGGTCGCTGCGGCTTTGATTATCGGCCGGTGCACAGCAACACGATGACCGACGAAGTCGCCACGGTGCCGCCCAAGAAGCGGGTGTATTGATATCGAGGGTGGTGTGACAGGTTTTCAGCAATAGGGGCAGCTCGGCGAATTGATCCCCACCCGCCGATCGGCCCGAATACCAGGATGAGGTGACGCAACCGTGGCTGAATTCACGCTGCCGAAAATGTCGCAAGTCAGGAAGGGGCGGCACTTTGCCGCCAAGCCGGGCGCGAAGAAGGTGCGCAACTTCCGGGTGTATCGCTGGGATCCGGACGTTGGCGAAAATCCGCGTCTCGACACCTACGAGGTCGACGTCACCGGCTGTGCGATGGTCCTCGACGTGCTGCTGAAGATCAAGAACGAGATCGACCCGACGCTCACGCTGCGCCGTTCCTGCCGCGAAGGCGTGTGCGGTTCCTGCGCGATGAACATCGACGGCGAGAACACCCTGGCCTGCATCAAGGGGCTGGATGAATTGCCGGAAGGCGACGTCAGCGTCTACCCGCTCCCGCACATGCCGGTGGTGAAGGATCTGGTGCCCGACCTCACGCATTTCTACGCGCAATACACCTCGATCAAGCCGTGGCTGCAGACCGAAAGCTCGCCCGGCACGCGCGAGCGCCTGCAATCGCCGGAAGATCGCAAGAAGCTGGATGGCCTGTACGAATGCATCCTGTGCGCGTGCTGCACCACGGCGTGCCCGAGTTACTGGTGGAATCCCGACCGTTTCCTTGGGCCCGCGGTATTGCTGCAGGCCTATCGCTGGATCGTCGATTCGCGCGACGAAGCCACCGGCGAGCGGCTGGACGACCTCGACGATCCGTTCAAGCTGTACCGCTGCCACACCATCATGAATTGCACCAACACCTGCCCCAAGGGCCTGAATCCGGCCAAGGCGATCGCCGAGATCAAGCAGTTGCTGGTCAATCGAACGGTCTGATTCGTCGGAACGGCACGGGGGAGCAGCGTTTTGCCATCGACCGAAGCGCGTCTGAAGCGCATCCAGTGGCGTTGCCGGCGCGGCACCCGCGAACTCGACGCCTTGCTGGGCGGCTGGCTGGATGCGCATGCCGCTGCGATGGACGAGACGCAATTCGCGGCGTTCGACGCCTTGCTCGACCAGCAGGATCCCGAACTCTGGGACTGGCTGATGGCCCACGCCGAACCCCCGCGCGCGGACTGGCGCGCGATCGTCGCCGGGATTCGCCGGCACGCGGGGCTCGCGGAATGAAGGCGGCGCCCGCGATCGGGTTCGCCTGCCGTGTGTCGAGAAGCCTGGTCGCCGCGACGATCGTCGTCGCGGTGCTGGCCGTCGTGGCGGTGTGGATCTGTGGCCTGCCGCTTTGGGTACGCATGGTGTTGGTGGCGTGCGTCGTGGCGTGGGCCGGGAACGCGCTTGCCGGGTTGTGGTTCCCGCGCGTTCGTTCGCTGGCCTGGCAAGCCGACGGCACGGCCCGCATCGGCGTCCGTGACCGAAGGACGAACCGGAACGATGAGGTACAGGGGGCCGTCCACGCCGCACGCGTGATGGGGCCGTTGATCGTGCTGGTCCTGCGCTGGCCGCCGCGCGAACGCGCCACCCTGTGGCTGCTGCCCGACAACCTCGACGCCGACACCCGCCGGCGTCTGCGCATGCGCCTGGGCGCGGCGGGCGGCGCCAGCCTGGCGTCAGGGAACGCCGACAGCGGTTGATGGTCTGAACCGCTTGCCGCCTTTCGGCTTTTCCATCACGCTGCGGTGGCATGGGTTTGCGACAGCCGGCACGGCTGCCAATCCCGAAACCCGAATCCCGAGTCCCCAGTCCCGGCTTTTCATCGCATGTTCCGACCGCTCGAACTCTTCATCGGCATCCGCTACATCCGCGCCAAGCGGCGCAATCATTTCATTTCGTTCATCAGCGTGGTGTCGATGCTGGGCCTGATCATCGGCATCACCGCGCTGATCACGGTGATCTCGGTGATGAACGGTTTCGACTTCGAATTGCGCTCGCGCATCCTCGGCATGGTTTCGCAGGCGTCGATCACGTCGGTCGGCAACAGCATGTCCAACTGGCAGCAGGCGCTGGCCATTGCCGAACGCAATCCGCACGTGGAGGGGGCGGCGCCCTATGTCGAACGCGAGGCCTACCTGAGCGGCAATGCCGCGAGCCAGGGCGCAATCGTGCGCGGCATCCTGCCGGACCAGGAACCCAAGGTCGCCGACATCGGCTCGAAGATGATCGCCGGCAACCTGTCCGCGCTGACGCCGGGTTCCTGGGGCATCGTGCTGGGACGGGATCTCGCGTTGACGCTGGGGGTCAACGTCGGCGACAAGCTGGTGCTGACAGCCAGCATCGGCGCCTCGCCGATCGGCGCGTTGCCGAGATTGAGGCGATTCACGGTCGTCGGCATCTTCGAAGCCGGGATGCAGGAATACGATTCCGGCCTCGCCATCGTCAACATGCACGACGCCGAGAAGTTGTACCAGATGAGCGGGCCCAGCGGCATCCGCCTGAAGCTGGACGACTTGTTCGTTGCGAACAAGGTGGCCACGACGCTCGCCGACAAGCTGGGCGATGCCTACCGGGTGCAGGGTTGGATGCAACAGCACGCCAACTTCTTCAAGGCCATCGCGATGGAAAAAATCGTGATGTTCATCATCCTGTCGCTGATCGTCGCGGTGGCCGCGTTCAACCTCGTCTCGTCGCTGGTGATGCTGGTGACGGACAAGCAATCCGACATCGCGATCCTGCGCACGCTGGGCGCGACGCCGCGCAGCATCATGGGCGTGTTCATGATCCAGGGCATGCTGATCGGCCTGATGGGCATCCTGATCGGCACGGTGTGCGGCGTGGCATTGGCGATCAACGTGCCGGCGATCGTCGACGGCATCCAGAACCTCACCGGCTACCAGTTCCTGCCGGAGTCGGTGTATTACATCAACAACGTGCCGAGCAAGCTGGAATGGAGCAATGTCGGCTGGATCACCGGCATGGCCTTCGTGTTCTCGCTGCTGGCGACGATCTATCCCGCGTGGCGGGCGTCGAGGACGCAGCCGGCGGAGGCGCTTCGTTATGAGTAGTCCGGAACCCGGGAAGAAGGTCGCCCCTCACCCTTTGCCCTCTCCCCAAGGGGGAGAGGGGAACGCAACGAGTCGCGCTGCGCGCGACGGTACATCGATTGCAGCGGTGCTGCGCGCGAACCATATCGCCAAGACCTACAAGGAAGGCAAGCTGCGCACGCCGGTGCTGCACGACGTGAGTTTCGAGCTGGCGCGTGGCGAAACCCTGGCGATCGTAGGCGCGTCGGGTTCCGGCAAGAGCACCTTGTTGCACATCGTGGGCGGACTGGACACGCCGACCAAGGGCTCGGTCGAGCTGGAAGGGCGGGAGCTGTCGAAATTGCCGGATGCCGAACGCGGCCGCGTGCGCAACCGTTCGCTGGGGTTCGTCTACCAGTTCCACCACTTGTTGCCGGAATTCAGCGCGCTGGAAAACGTCGCGATGCCGCTGTTGATCCGCGGCACGCCGATCCCTGAAGCGCGCGAACAGTCGCAGGTCCTGCTGGAGCGCGTCGGTCTCGGCCATCGACTGGAACACAAGCCCGGAGAGTTGTCGGGCGGCGAGCGCCAGCGTTGCGCGATGGCGCGCGCGCTGGTGACGCGGCCCGCCTGTGTATTGGCCGACGAACCCACCGGCAACCTCGATGAACACAATGCCGCGGCGCTGTACTCATTGATGCTGGAGCTGAATCGCGAGATCGGCACCAGCATCGTGCTGGTCACCCACGACCGCAATCTCGCGAAGCGCATGGACCGGGTGCTGGAACTGACGGGCGGGGCGCTGCATCCCATGTTGCACGACGTTTGATCACGCGATGGACGCGCGCAAGGATCGCCGCGCAGTCCGGAACACGCCAGGCATGCTTGCCGGCGCGCTGGCGGTTCTCGCGGGGGCGATTGCAGTGCAGGCGTTGCCTGCATTGCCGCCGCATTGGGTCGATGGATTGCTTGCATGCGTGGCGCTTGCAGGAGGCGCCGCCTGCGTGCGCTGGCGTGCGCCGGGGCTGCCGTGGTGTCTGGCGATTGCACTGGCCGCATTCGCGTGGACCGCGTGGCGTGCCGACCTCGCGATGCAGGCGCGTTTGCCGCATGCGCTGGAAAAGCAGGACATCCTGGTCACCGGCACGGTCATGGATCTGCCACGGGCGCAGGATGATTCGACGCGTTTCGACTTCGACATCGCAAGCGCGCGATTCGACGGTGGTTCGGTGCCGGTGCGCGGCCCCGTGCGCTTGTCGTGGTACGCATCGCGCACGCAGCCACCGCCTGCGATTCCAGCGTGCTCGACATGGCGCATCCGGGTGCGGATGAAGCGTCCGCATGGGCTGGTCAATCCCGGCGGTTTCGATTTCGAGCGCTCGGCGTTGCAGAAGGGCATCATCGCGACCGGTTACGTGCGCGACGACCTGGCCAACGCGATGCTGCGCGCCGGCGCCTGCGTCGATGGAATCCGCGCGCGCGTCGCCACTGCCATCGAAACGGCCTCGCCGAACGACGCCCACGCCGCGCGCCTGTTGCGCGCCTTGAGTGTCGGGGACGAGCGTGCGCTGGACGAGCACGACTGGCAGGTGGTGCGCGCGACCGGCATCAGCCACCTGATCGCCATTTCGGGCTTCCATGTCGGGCTGGCGGCGGTGTTTGGTGCGTTGCTGGTACGGCTTGTGTGGTGGGTGTTTCCGGTGCTCGCACTGCGACTCGCGCGGCCGCTCGCGGAAGCGGCCATCGCGTTTCCGGCGTCGCTTGCCTACGGCGCGCTGGCGGGCTTCGGCCTGCCGACCACGCGCACGCTGCTGATGATCGCAGTGGTGGCGGGCTGGCGCCTGTTCAGGCGCGGCGGCGGTTTCGGCGGAGGGTTCGGGTTGGCGCTGGCGGCGATCCTGGTCGTCGATCCGCTGTCGGTCCTTTCGGCGGGTTTCTGGCTGTCGTTCGCGGGTGTGGCGTTGCTGGCGTGGACGCTTGCGCGCGACAACGGTTGGCGCGGGCATCTCAAGGAAATCGGCCTGGCGCCGCTGCTGATGACGCTGGCCTTGTTGCCGTTGACCGTATGGTTTTTCGGACAAGCCTCGCTGGTCGGCCCGCTCGCCAACCTCGTCGCGGTGCCGTTCGTGAGTTTCGTGATCGTGCCGATCGATCTTGCCGCGTGTGCGTTGTTGTTCGCATGGCCGTGGGCGGGGCAGCACATGCTGCATGTTTGTGCATACCTGGTCGATGGCCTGTGGTGGTTTCTCGTGCATCTCGCGGCATGGCGGCCGGCCATGCAATACCTTCCGGAGGCTTCGCTGCTCGCATTCGTGCTGGGTTGCATCGGGGCGATCTGGTTGCTGGCACCGCGTGGGGTGCCGGCACGCGCGCTGGGAGCATGCCTGTTGTTGCCATTGTGCTGGCCGCGCATCCTGCCGCCCGCGGACGGCGCATTCCGCGCGACGGTGATCGACGTGGGGCAGGGCCTGTCGGTGCTGGTACGCACCCGCGGTCACGTGTTGCTGGTCGATGCCGGGGCGCGCTATCCGTCCGGGTTCGACCTGGGCGAGGCCGCGGTGGTGCCGACCCTGCATGCACTCGGGGTCGCGCATCTCGACGGGCTGATCGTCAGCCACGGCGACAACGACCATGCCGGCGGCGCGGTGGCGGTGCTGGCGGCGTATCCCGGCACGCCGACATGGGGCGGCGAACCCGCGCGCGGTCCGGTGCCGATGCGGCAGTGCCACGCCGGCCAGCATTGGCGCTGGGATGGCGTGGACTTCCGGGTGCTGCGTCCGCCCGCGCCCGTCTCCTTGAAAGGCAACGACGCGGGCTGCGTGCTGTTGGTGACGGGGGCGGGTGGGCGGTTGTTGCTGCCGGCGGACACCTCGTCGCAGGTGGAACCCGACATCGTGCGCGCGTTCCCGCGCGGCGCACCATTGGTGCTGGTGGTGCCGCACCATGGCAGCAAGACCTCATCCAGCCCCGCCTACCTCGAAGCGCTCCAGCCACATCTGGCGATCGCCTCGACCGGCTACTTGAACGGCTATCACCACCCGGCGCCTGCAGTCGTGGCGCGTTATGCCGGTCTGGGCATTCCGCTGCTCGACACGCCGGAGACGGGCGCGGTTCGCGTCGCATTTCCGGTCGACGGGCCACCGCATGTCGTATCCGAGGAGCGTGTGCGGCAGTCGCATTATTGGCGTGAGCACTGATCGTGCCCGTCGCGGAAAGCGACGCCGGTCACGCAAGCCGCACTCCATTGCGCTGGTATGATGCCGCAGCATTGCAAAATACCCGCAGTGGAGGTCGCAAGTGTTTGAAATCCTGAAGGCGGGCGGCTGGGGAATGGTGCCCATCCTGGTGTGTTCGGCGGTCGGCCTCGCGATCGTGCTGGAGCGCTTCTGGACCCTGCGCCGCAATGCAGTACTGCCCCCCGGTCTTGGCGACCAGGTGCGCAGCTGGGCGCACTCGCAACAGCTCAACACCGCGCACATCCAGGCATTGCGCGAGAACTCGCCACTCGGCGAGTTGCTCGCCAGCGCGCTGGAAGTGCGCAACCGCTCGCGCGCCGAAATCAAGGAGCGCATCGAGGACACCGGCCGACACGTGGTGCACGGCCTCGAACGCTACCTCAACACGCTCGGCACGATCGCCCTGATCGGTCCGCTGCTGGGCCTGCTCGGCACGGTGTTCGGACTGATCCGGATGTTCCTCGCGGTGATGGTGTCGGGAGTGGGCGATCCCATGAAGATGGCCGGCGGCATCGGCGAGGCGCTGGTGTGCACCGCATCCGGCCTGGTGGTCGCGATTCCGGCCTATGTGCTGCACCGCTATTTCCGGTCGAAGGTGCGGGGTTACGTGGTGCAGATGGAAAAGCAGGCCACCGCGTTGCTGGATGAGTTGGCGGCGGCGCGTCCGCTTCCGGTCGATGCGCGCGCGCCTGCCGCTGCCACCACCACGGCGCCGCGCACCGCGCGTGTCGCATCCTGAGGGAACGCCGCGATGCGCATCGGCAACGACAACGCCGACGAATTCGAAATCAACGTGGTCAGCCTGATCGACGTGCTGCTGACCCTGTTGATGTTCTTCGTGCTGACCACGACCTTCGTGCAGCAGGGGCACATGAAGGTGTCGCTGCCGCAGGCCAGCGATGCCGCAAGCGCGCCGAGCAAGGACGAACTGGTGGTGGTGGTCGACAAGGAAGGCCATTTCTTCGTCGCCAACAACCGCGTGCTGGGCGACGACGAGGCCACCTTGAAGCGCGCGATCGAGGCGGTCGCCGGCAGCGACCACGAGCGCCCGGTATTGCTGCGCGCCGACGGCATGACCCCGCACCAGGCCGTGGTGACAGCGATGGATGCGCTGGGCCAGCTCGGCTTCACGCGTCTGTCCATCGCCACCGCGCCGCCCGCGGGAGCCGTCGCGCAATGAACGAGGCGGCATCGCACGCGGATTCGGACGCAACCATTTACCGGCGCCTGTTGGGCCTGCTGCACCCGTATCGTACCGCCGTGGCGGCCACCGTCCTGGCGATGGTGGTCGATGCCGCCTGCATGACCCTGTTCGCGCGGGTCATCAAGCCGCTGATCGACAAGCTGTTCGTGGTGCGCGATCCGCAGGTGATCTTCTGGATGCCGCTGATCATCGTCGCCATTTTTTTCGTGCGCAGCATCGCCGTGTACGTCGAAACCTACGGATCCGCCTATGTCGGCCGCGGCGTGGTGCAGGACATGCGTCGCCGCATCTTCGACAAATACCTGCACATGCCGACGGCGTTCTTCGACCACGAATCGTCCGGCCAGCAGATCTCGCGCATCACCTATACCAGCGAGCAGGTGGCGCAGGCCACCACCGATTCCGCCAAGACCGCGATCGTGGATGGGCTGACGGTGGTCGGCCTGGTCGCGGTGATGCTGTGGACGAGCTGGCAGCTTTCCCTCGCGCTGCTGGTGATGGTGCCGATGATCGGTTTGCTGGTCACCTACGTCAGCCGGCGCTATCGCCGCATCAACGTGACGATTCAGGACGTGGTCGGACGCGTCACCGGCGTGGTCGAGGAAGTGGTCGGCGCGCATCGCGAGGTGAAGGTGTTCGGCGGTCAGGACTACGAATCGAAGCGGTTCGACGAGGTCACCGACCGTACCCGCAAACTGAACGTCAAGGTCGCCGCCACCAATGGCCTGTCCACCGCGTTCGTGCAACTGGCCGCCGCGATCGCGCTGGCGTTGATCGTGTTTTTCGCGACCCGTCCGTTCATGCTGGACAACGAGTTCACGGCCGGATCGTTCGCCACGCTGTTCCTGTGCATGGGCGGCATCCTGCCGTCGCTGAAACGCCTGACCACCGTGCAATCCAGCATCCAGCGGGGGCTCGCGGCGGCGGCGGAGTTGTTCGGGATCCTCGACGCGCCGACCGAACGCGACAGCGGCACCGTGACGCTCACGCGTAGTCGCGGCGACATCGAATTCCGCGACGTGCACCTGACCTATGCGGGCGCCGACGTGGCGGCATTGCGTGGCATTTCGTTGAGCTGTCCCGCCGGCGCGGTCACGGCCCTGGTCGGCCGCTCCGGCAGCGGCAAGAGCAGCATGGCCAGCCTGATCCCGCGGTTTTACGAACCGACGTCGGGCGTGCTGTTGCTGGATGGCCGACCGCTGGATGATTACACCTTGCGCAGCTTGCGCGCACAGATCGCGTGGGTCGGCCAGGACGTGGTGCTGTTCGACGACACCATCGCGAAAAACATCGCCTACGGCGCGTTGGCCGGCGCCGGCGAGGCGGACATCCTCGCCGCGGCCGAAGCGGCCAACGCGATGGAGTTCATCCGCGGCTTGCCGGACGGCATCCACAGCAGGGTGGGCGAGGGCGGGGCATTGCTGTCGGGCGGACAACGCCAGCGCATCGCGGTCGCGCGTGCGCTGTTGAAGGACGCACCGATCCTGGTGCTGGACGAGGCCACCAGCGCACTCGATACCGAATCCGAACGCCTGATCCAGGACGCGTTGTCGCGCCTGATGAAGAACCGCACCACGCTGGTGATCGCGCACCGGCTGTCCACCGTCGAGCACGCCGACCAGATCGTGGTACTCGACCAGGGCCATATCGTCGAACGCGGCAGCCACGCCGAATTGCTGGCGCGGGGCGGCAAGTACGCCGCGCTGTACCACCTGCAGTTCCGCGAAGCGGCGACGGCCGCGGCCTGAGCGCGGGCGCCGCCGTGGCCATCTTGGACGATCTGCAAAACCGCTGGTATGGAGATCGCGCGCCGCCCTGGTGGACGCTGCCCCTGGCCGCGCTGTATCGCGTCGCGACTGCGGCGCGCCGCGGGATGTATCGCCGCGGCTGGTTGCGCAGCGAACGGATGCCCGTTCCCGTGATCATCGTCGGCAACATCGTTGCTGGTGGCGCCGGCAAGACGCCGCTGACCATCGCACTCGTGGAAGCCTTGCGCGCACGCGGCTTCAGGCCCGGCGTGGTCAGCCGTGGCTACGGTGGTACCGCGAGCGCGCCGATGCTGCTCGACGCGCGGCCTGATCCCGCAACGGTGGGCGACGAGCCCGCGCTGATCCGCATGCGTACGGGTGCACCCGTGGCCGTGGCCGCGGAGCGCGCCGATGCGGTGCGGCTGCTGTTGTCCGAAGCCGTCGATGTCGCCGTCTCCGACGATGGCCTGCAGCGCTATGCGATTGCACACGATGTCGAAATTTGCGTGATCGACGGCACGCGCCGCTTCGGCAACGGGCGCCTGTTGCCAGCCGGGCCATTGCGCGAACCCGAATCACGTTTGCGCGATGTCGATTTCATCGTGTGCAATGGCGGCGAGGCGCGCGATGGCGAAGTCCAGATGCGGCTTGCGATTTCGAACGCCGTTGCGCTCGCCGAACCCGCGCGCACTTCACCGTTGACGGCGTTCTCCGGCCAACGCGTGCACGCGATCGCCGGCATCGGCCACCCGCCGCGTTTTTTCGATGCGCTGCGCGCGCTTGGCGTCGACGTGATCCCGCATCCGTTCCCCGATCACCATCGTTATGCGCCGTCCGATCTCGACTTTGGCGGCGGCTTGCCGCTGCTGATGACCGAAAAGGATGCCGTGAAATGCCGCGCGTTCGCGCGATCCGATTGGTGGAGCGTGCCGGTGACCGCTGAACTTCCCGCGGATTTTCTCGATGCGGTGGCGGCGCGGTTGAAGGCACCGTCAACCTGACCGGCCTGCCGTGGCCGCTGGAGACTCCGGCTGTTTCAACAGCAGCGCCAGGAACGGCGGGGCGATGATCGACGTCAGCAACGACATCGCGATGATCACGGCGTAGAGCACGTCGCCGAACACGCCGGCGGACAGCCCCAGCGCGGCCACCACGATGCCGACCTCGCCGCGCGGGACCATGCCGACGCCCACGATCAGCGCGCTGCGCGGGCCCAAGCGGATGGCACCCAGCCAGCCGCCCACCAGCTTGGTCGCGATCGCGAGCAGGGTCGCGGCCAGCAGCAGCCACAACGCTTCCGCGCTGGCGAGTTTCGCCAGTTCGACCCTGGCGCCGGTGAGCACGAAGAAGAATGGTGTCAACAAGGCCAGCAGCGGTTGCATCTGTTCCTCCAGCCGCGCACGCTGGTGGGTTTCCGACGCGATCATCCCGGCGAGGAAGGCGCCGATGATCGCGGCGAGGCCGAAGCGCGTGGAGACCCATGCAAGGCCCAGGCACAACGCCAGCACCACCAGCAGCGGCGACATCGGATTGCGCGCGCGATCCAGCCAGTGCGAACCGCGCCGCATCATCCAGGTGCCCAGCCAGCCCACCACCAACACGAAACCCACCGCTTCCGCCGCCACTACCACGAGCGAGCCGATGCGCAGCGAGCCACCGGCCTGGATCGCGACCACCACGCCCAACAGCAGCATCGCGAGGATGTCGTCGATCACCGCTGCGCCCAGGATCACGCGGCTCTCGATGCGGTGCAACGCGCCCATGCCCTTCAGCACGCTCGCGGTGATGCCGGCCGACGTCGCCACGAATGCCGCGGCGACGAACAGCGAGCGCGGCCAGTCGGGCCCGATCGAATGCGCCCAGAGGGCGCCGCACACGAAGGGGATCACCACGCCGATCACGCCGACCGCAAACGCGCTGCCGCCAACCCGCTTCACGTCGTCGAGGCGGGTCTCCAGGCCGACCGCGAACAACAGCAACACCACGCCGATTTCGGACAGGACGTCCAGTGGCTCGCTCGGGGTGATCCAGCCGAACACCGAGGGTCCGACCACGCAGCCCGCGACGATCTGGCCCACCACGTCGGGTAGCCGGATCGACCGCGCCAGCCAGCCGCCGACCTGCGCAGCGGCGAAGATCACGAAGACTTCCAGCAGGATCGTGGTGGGGTGGCCCATCACGCGATGCTACAGGGCGCACAGGTCTTGCGAGGTGCCGATGCGAACCTTGATACGGAGCGGCTGTTGTGGAAAGTTAGGGCGAGGACGGACGTCTACGCGATGCCGGTGGCATCGCGTGCCCGGTCGAGCGCCCGGCCAAGGATGGCCGGGCTGGTGCCCGGTGCCATGGATGGCTGCTTGTCGAAAGCATTGTGATCGCTGCAGCGATCACGGACGATCGCAAAAACTATGCCGCGGTTTCGGGCGTGGTGACCGGCCTCCGCAGCGGCCGGTCGTGACGCAGCCGGGTAAACACATATACGGCGACCAACGACACGGCAGCCATCACCAGCACCGCAGCACGGAAGCCGCGCACGTAGGCGGCGGGGTCGTGATGGTGGCCTTGCAGGAAAATGGCCAGCAGCCACGACGACAGCGCGATGCCGAAACTGATCACGAGGTATTGCACCGCCGACGTCACCGACGATGCCTGTGCCGCGCGGTCGGGCCCCAGGTCGACGAAGGCGAGCGTGTTCATCGCCGTGTACTGCAGCGACATTACGAAGCCGTACGCGAACATCAGCAGCGCGATCGCCCACCACGGGGTGGTGGCGCCGAACAACGCGAAGCAGGCCAGCAGGAAGGTGGCCAGCGCGGTGTTGACGAACAGCGTGTGCCTGTAGCCATGGCGCTTCAGGATGCGGTCGATCAGGAACTTCATCAGCACCATGGCGACCGCCTGCGGCACGATCATCAAGCCGGCCATGGTCGGTGACCAGCCGCAGCCGATCTGCAGGAACAGCATCAGGATGAACGACAACCCGGCCGTGCCCAGTCGCGTGCACATGCCGCCGGCGACCGCGATCGTGAAGCTGCGCACCTTGAACAGCGTCAAGTCCACGACGGGGTGCCTGGCGCGACGGCCATAGCGCCAATACGCGAATGCCGCGAACACGCCAATCGCCCCGGCGATCGCGGCATTGCGGTAGTCGCCGTCGCCGGCGGTTTCCGCGGCGATCAGCAACAACCCGGATGCAACGGCGAACAGTGCGAACCCGATCCAGTCGAACGGGCGGCGTTCGCCGCGGAAATCGGGCATGTGGGTGCGGTTGAGCCACAGCCCGACGATGCCGACCGGCACGTTGACCAGGAAGATCCAGCGCCACGATGCGTATTGCGACAGCACGCCGCCCAGCAACGGCCCCAGCACCGGACCGAGCAGGCCGGGAATCCCGGCGGTGCTCATCGCGGCCACGAAATCCTTCGGCCCGAACGCGCGCACCAGCACATAGCGACCGATCGGCATCAGCAGCGCACCGCCGATGCCCTGCAGCACGCGCGCCGCGACCAGTTGCGGCAGGCTTTGCGAAATGCCGCACGCGAGCGAACCCAGCGTGAAGATCAGCACCGAGGCCGCGAATACCCGGCGCGTGCCGAAGCGGTCGGACAGCCAAGCGCTGGCGGGGATGCAGATCGCCAGCGTCAGCACGTAGCTGGTCAGCGCGGTCTTCAGGGAGATCGGCGGCACCGACAGCGCGTGCGCGATGCTCGGCACCGCGGTGTTGACGATGGTCGAGTCCAGCGTCTGCATGAAAAACGCGGCCGCGACCAGCCAGATCAGGCCGCGCATCCGCGCGATGCCGTCGGGGGAACTCGCTTGGGGCATCGAGAGGACGGCGCGTCCGTCGGGCAATCAAGGGAAACGCGGCATTCTAATGCCGTATGTCCTGAAGAACGTTGGTGGTCGAAGCGGCTGTCGTGAAAAGTCAGGCCAGGGAGCTCTTGGCCATGGATGGCGGCTGCACGGCCGTTCTGGTCTCCACGAACCCCAAGCGACAAACGAACAGAGTGGCTGGACGAAGCCGCGATCAGGGATGATCGCAAGAACAGGCGTGTCCGGCCTGCGTCACCGGGGAGGGGTTCGACGCAGGCCGGATACGTGGGGTGAGGACACGAACAGCCGGCAGCACGAGGGTCGCTCCGAAACTGTCCACGATGAGAAGGGACCGCAACTCACCCGATCCCGATACTGCACCATCAATCTTTCGTGCACCTTTCGCCGGCAAGCTCCGTTCGATAGCGCTTCGACCTGCGTCACGGGTCGCGGGCATCGCGCACCGCAGGTTCCCGCGCGGAGGCATGCTTCGCAAGCCGAGGCTCCACGGCGGTTACACTGTCCCGACATCGACACAATCCAGGCCGTAATCCATTCCCATGAACCGGCAAACCGGCACGGCATCGCAACGCGCTGCGACCCTGCGCGACGCGATCGACGACGCCAATTACCGCTACTACGTGTTGGACGATCCCTCGATCCCGGATGCCGAGTACGACCGCCTGATGCGGGAGTTGGAGGCGCTGGAAGCCGCACACCCGGAACTGGCGACGCCGGATTCGCCGACCCGCCGCGTCGGCGCGCGGCCCGCATCGGGTTTCGCGGAGGTGCGCCACGCGATACCGATGCTGTCGCTGTCCAATGCCTTCACCGATCCCGACGCGCCGGATGGCGTCGATCCCGACCACGAGGTGCGCGATTTCGTGCGCCGAGTGGTCCAGGGGCTCGGCATCGCCGATCCGGAATTCGCGGTGGAACCGAAACTCGATGGTCTCGCGATCAGCCTGCGCTACGAGGACGGCGTGTTCGTGCAGGGCGCCACCCGCGGCGATGGCGCCACCGGCGAGGACGTCACCGCCAACCTGCGCACGGTGAAGGCCATTCCGTTGCGCTTGCGCAGCGGAAAAAACGAACACGACCCGCTGCGTTTGCGCAGCGGAAAAAATGGGCACGACCCGCTGCGCTTGCGCAGCGGAAAAAATGGGCACGCCCCGTTGCGCCTGCACGGCCACGATTGGCCGCGCGTGCTGGAAGTGCGCGGCGAAGTCTACATGCCCAAGGCCGGCTTCGACGCCTACAACGCGCGCATGTTGCGCGAGGGCGGCAAGCCCCTGGCGAATCCACGCAACGGCGCGGCCGGGTCGCTGCGCCAGCTCGATCCGCATGTCACCGCGGGACGGCCGCTGGCGTTCTACGCCTACGGTGTGAATCTTCCACCCGATCCTGACGCCGTGATCGCCGACCGCCACAGCGCGGCGATGGCGAAGTTGCGCGCGTGGGGTTTTCCAACCTGCCCGCAGAACGGGATTGCGCGCGGCGCGGACGGATGCCTCGCGTATTTCCACAGGATCGGTGCGCAACGCGACAAGCTGCCGTATGGCATCGACGGCGTGGTGTACAAGGTCGACCGCTACGACCAGCAGCGCGAACTCGGCTTCGTCGCGCGCGCGCCGCGCTGGGCGATCGCGCACAAGTTCCCGGCCGAGGAACAGGCGACCGTGGTGGAAGCGATCGACATCCAGATCGGCCGCACCGGCGCCGCCACGCCGGTCGCGCGCCTCAAACCCGTGCAGGTCGCGGGTGTCACCGTCACCAACGCGACCTTGCACAACGCCGACCAGGTCGCGCGCCTCGACGTGCGCGTGGGCGACAGCGTGATCGTGCGCCGCGCCGGCGACGTGATTCCCGAAGTGGTGCGGGTGATCCCCGAGCGCCGCCCGCCGCACACCAAACCGTGGAAGATGCCCGCGCATTGCCCGATCTGCGGATCGGCGATCGAACGCGAGGAGGGCGAAGCCGCGGCGCGCTGCACCGGAGGACTTGTGTGCGCCGCGCAGCGACGCGAAGCGATCCGCCATTTCGCCTCGCGCCGCGCGATGGACATCGACGGACTGGGTGAGCGTTACATCGAGGACCTGATCGCGTTCGATTACCTGCATTCCCCCGCGGATCTCTACAAGCTGACGCTGGACGATTTCCTCGCGATGAAACGCCGTGCCGAAGAGCGCGACGGCGTGGTTCCGGAAACCGTCAAGGCCGGCAAGATCGCGACCAAGTGGGCCGACAACCTGGTCGCGGCGATCGACGCCAGCAAGGACACCACGCTGGAGCGCTTCCTGTTCGCGCTCGGCATTCCGGAAGTGGGCGAGGCGACCGCCAAGACGCTTGCGCGACACTTCGGTTCGCTGGACGCGTTGATCCACGCAAGCGAGGCCGAGCTGACCGAAGTGCCCGACGTCGGCCCGATCATGGCCGCGCACATCGCCGCGTTCTTTGCCGAACCGCGCAATCGCGAGGTGATTGCAGCGTTGCGCAAGGCGGGCGTGCACTGGAAGGAGTCTGCGCCGCAACGCAAGGCCGATGGTCCGCTCGCAGATAAAACGGTGGTGCTGACCGGCAGCCTGTCGTCGCTCACGCGCGACGAAGCCAAGGACAAGCTGGAAGCACTTGGTGCCAAGGTCGCCGGTTCGGTCTCGAAGAAGACCTCGTTCGTGGTCGCCGGCGAAGCCGCGGGCTCCAAGCTCGACAAGGCCGAAGCGCTGGGCGTGGAAGTCTGGGACGAAGCGAAACTCCTGGGTTTCCTGAAGTCCCATGGCGGCTGAGTCGCCGACCCACCATGAAGCGTTGCGCCTGCGTGCGCGGTTGTACGCGTTGCTTCGCGCATTCTTCGTCGAGCGCCATGTCGCCGAGGTCGAAACACCGATCCTCTCGCGCGCCGGCAACACCGAACCCAACATCGACGGGTTCTCGACGACATTCGCCGGCCCGATCGACGCCGGTGCGCGCGAACGCCACCTGCGCACCTCGCCGGAGTATCCGTTGAAGCGGTTGCTGGCGGCGGGACTCGGCGACTGCTACGAGCTCGGCCGGGTGTTCCGCAACGGCGAGGCGGGTGCGTCGCACAATCCCGAATTCACGATGCTGGAGTGGTATCGCGTCGGCTTCGACCACCGTCGCCTGATGCTGGAATGCGCGCAGCTGGTGCGGACCGCGTTGGGGCTGGTCCGGCGCGATGCCGACGTCTCGGCCCTGAGCTATCGCGAATGGTTTCGCCGTGGACTCGGGCTGGACCCTTTCATGGCGGGCGAACGCACGTTGCGGGAACCGCTCGCGGAATTCCGCATCGACCCAGAAGGACTCACGCGCGACGACTGGCTGGACCTGCTGGTCACGCACCGCCTGCAACCCGCATTGCAGGACGGCGCCATCACCATCGTGTATGACTTTCCGGCTTCGCAATGTTCGCTGGCACGCATCCGGCATGGCCAGCCGCCGGTCGCGGAACGGTTCGAGTTGTATCTCGGCCGCCAGGAGCTCGCCAACGGCTACCACGAGTTGAACGATGCCGCCGAGCAACGCGCACGTTTCGAACTCGACAACGCAAGGCGCCGCGCGCGCGGGCAATCCGAAATGCCGATCGACGAAAACCTGCTCGCGGTGCTGGATCGCCTGCCCGACTGCGCGGGCGTCGCACTGGGCATTGACCGCCTGCTGATGCACATGCTGGACACGAACGACATCCGCGACGTGTTGGCGTTTCCGTTCGCCGAAGCCTGATCCGCCCGGCGTTTGCGGCCGGACGGATCGGGTTGGCGTCACGCGGCCGAGGTGGCCTTCTGGCCCCACAAGGAATGGTAGATCAGGCCGCCGAGGATGCCGCCGATGATCGGCGCCACCCAGAACAGCCACAACTGGCCCAACGCCCACGCGTCGGCCGTGTTCATCAGGCTTTGCACGATCGCGGGGCCGGTCGAGCGTGCCGGATTCACTGATGTGTTGGTGACCGGGATGCTGACCAGGTGGATCACCGTCAACGCAAGGCCGATCGTGAGGCCGAAGAAACCGGCCGACGCGCGCTTGTCGGTCGAACCCATGATGATCAACACGAAGAATCCACTCATCACGACTTCGCACAGGAACGCCGCGCCCATCGAATAGCCACCCGGCGAGTGCGCGCCGTAGCCGTTGGACGCGAAGCCGCCGACTTCGAATCCCGGCTTGCCGCTGGCGATCGCGTACAGCACCCAGCCGGCGATGATCGCGCCGATCACCTGCGCGATGATGTAGGGAACCACTTCCTTCCACGGGAAGCGGCCGCCTGCGGCCAGGCCGAAGGTGACGCACGGGTTGATGTGGCTTCCGGAGATATGGCCGATCATGTAGCACATGGTCAGCTGCGTGATGCCGAACGCGAGCGCCACGCCCACGAAACCGATCCCCAATTGCGGAAAGGCCGCGGCCAGCACCGCCGCCCCACATCCCCCGAAGGTGAGCCAGAACGTGCCGAACAATTCGGCCGCGCAACGCTTGCCAAGATTCATGACCGATGTCTCCCTGCAAGGTGGAATGGCGGGGCGCTGCCGCCGCCCCGTGTGTTGCGCAGGCCCCCGCGCAACGGCGGCAGGATAGACCAAGCCGTGCGCGCGCATGGTTGCGGCGCAGCAAACCGGTGCGCACTGCGCGTCAGTGGCCGCTTGCGAGCGCGATCGCGGAGGCCACGTCGTCGCGCGAGTAGTCGTATCCGCCAGCCAGCGGAAAATCCGGTGGCAGTGGCAGCGACACGGGCGATGGTGGAGCGAACTTGCTGCCGGGAACGAACATCGGCGCACGCACCTCCAGCGCTTTTGCTTCCGGCAGGATGCCATACAGTTGCCGGTACAACAGCACCGCTTCCAAGAGGACGAGAGCGTGCCCGGGATGTCCGGCCTTGGCGAACCAGTTGTCGTACGGGACGCGAGCGCGGCCCGCGTTCAATAGCCTGGACACGGCAACGTAAGGCATGTCGTCGGTACGTGCTGCTTTCGATTCCGCGGCGACAAGGGCTTCCGAGGCGTCGCGATCGATCTGGTAGGTCCCCAGCAGAACGGGCTTGGCACCTGCGTTGCGGACGATGCCGGCCAGCACATGCAACGCATGTCGTGAATCCTTGCACACCTGCGGCCCGAATCCACAGGCGAAATCGTTGCCGCGTTCCTGAAGCACCACGTAGTCGTAGTGCTTGGCCTTGAGCGCGCGAGGTACGGCGCCGCTGTCCAGCCACTGCGTCAACGTGGCGCCACCCTTGACGATCATGTCGGCCTGCAACGCCTTTCCGCTGCTTGCCGCTAGCGATTCCAGGACGGCGGGAAGGTTGCCGACATAGGTCAAGCTGTTGCCGGCGAATAACACCTGCAGGCGCTTGGGTGGGGCGGCGACCGTGATGCTGGCGAGCACGCACGGCAATACGAACAGCGCGGCGAGCAACCTGGATCGCAAGATCATCGTCAAAACTCCAGGTTCTGCGCCGCGCACAGGTAATCGACCAGCGGCGCCAGCCGCTTGAAGTGATCGACCACGAATGGAAACAGTTTCGGCGAGCAGGCCAGCGCGTCGTCGAAGCCGACGCCGGCGGCGAAGCTTTTGCGCTTCAGGTCTTCGAGCAACGGGTGATCGGCCGGGAAGCCTTGCGGTGCGCGGCTCAAGCTTTCGCCCCGGAATTCGTAGTGGTCGCGGAAGGTGCGGCTGTGCGCGGCACGCTTCCAGGCCGCGGGATTGTCGACGATGAAGTTGCGGACGTTGCGCAGGGTGTGGTTTTCCGGGTGCCACAGGCCGGCGCCGACGAAACAATCGCCGGGCGCGATGTGCAGGTAGAACGAGGGCGCGGCGATCTCGCGCCGGCGTTCGTGGAAGATGCGCGCGCCGGCCCAGGTCTTGTAGGGCGCCTTGTCGCCGGAAAACCGGGTGTCGCGCTGGATGCGGAACAACGAGCCACCGACCTTGCGCGGATCGGCACGGTAGTGCTTGCTGAGCTTCGCGACCGGCGCCTGCAAGTCCGCGAGCAGTTGCAGGTACGGTCCGCGCACATGGGTTTCGTAATCGTCCTGGTGCGCCTTGAACCAGGTGCGATTGTTGTGGCGCGCCAGGGCACGAAGGAACTTGAACGTAGCGGGCGAAAAACAGGCGTGCGGCATGTCAGGTTCCGTATTCGTTGCTAAGGATTTCGCCCCATTCCTGCAAGCGGTCCAACATGACCTGCTTCGGGCCGGGAGGGCTCTCTGCGCGCAGGCGCGTGATGGCCGTGAAGTATTGTGCGAGCGTCAGGCTGGTGGTTTCGGTTTCGCGATCCAGCTTGTCGCGCGCGAATGCGCGCCAGCGCTCGCGTTCGCCTGCATCCAGCGTGTCCGGCCAGTTGCGGGCGCGATAGCGGAACAGCAGTTCCGCGTAGCGCGGATCGTCGAAAGCGAAATCGGCGGTGGCGAGTTTCGCTGGCGGTGTCGAGCGTACCTTGTCGCAGCGGCGGCGGTCGGCATCCGACGCGAATCCCGAGTACAGCAGCAATTCCGGGTCGCTGCGTGCCGGCCACGCGTCCGCGCGCGAGGCGAAGGCCTGTTGCACGCGCGCGCGCAAATCCGTGGATGCGCGCAATCCGTCGAGATGGCGCTGGCAGCGCTCGGGGTCGAGTCCGATACGGGCGGTATCGGTGTTGCGCAGCGTTTCGATGGGGGCGAGGAACGGTGACTTGTTGGCGTGCACCGCCTTCAGCGGCGGCCGTTGCAGGTCGTCGGGAAGATCCTCGCGACGGGTGAACATGCGCTCGACGAGCTCATCGGGTTCGAGGTCGGCCCAGGCATCCGGATCGACGTCGAGGTCGGCAACGATGAAGGTCCCGGCTCGCCCGGGGTGCTCGGCGATCGGCGCCACCATCGCGAGGCAACCGCGCTGTGGCGGGTAGCGCCCCGACACGTGCAGCAGCGGTTGCATCCCGGGCAGCGCGGACGCCAGCATCGAGGACACTTTTTTCTTGTCGCGCAACGCGAAATGCCAGTCGTACAAACGCGGCTGCCGATCGTGCAGCAACCGCGCCAGCGCAATGGTTGCGTGGACGTCCGACATCGCATCGTGCGCGCGTTGCTGCTCCAGCCTGTTCGCGGCGGCCAGATCCTCGAGTTTGAACGAGGCCGAGCCGTCCTCGCGCCGCGGCCATTCGATCCCCTCCGGGCGCAGCGCATGGCAGGCACGCGCGAGGTCCAGGATGTCCCAGCGCGCGTTGCCGTTTCGCCACGTGTGTTCGTAGGGATCGAAGAAGTTGCGGTAGAACAGGTTGCGATTGACTTCATCGTCGAAACGGATTGTGTTGTAGCCTGCGGAGCAGGTGCCGGGCTCGGCCATGAGTTCGTGGACCGCGGCGGCGAATTCCGCTTCGGACAGCCCTTCGCGCGCGGCGTCCTGCGGCGCGATCCCGGTGATCAGGCAGGCTTCGGGGTGCGGCAGCGCATCGCGCGAGGGCGCGCAGTAGTGCACCTCCGGTTCGCCGACCGCACGCAGGTCCAGGCCGGTGCGGATCGCCGCGAACTGCACGGGCCGGTCGCGCGCGGGGTCGGTGCCGGTGGTTTCGTAGTCGTACCAGAGCAGCGTCGGCGTCGGCATCGCGCCAGCCTAAGGCGTGCGTGCGCGCGTGGCAATGCGTTCGCCGTCGCGGTGTTGCTAGACTTGCGGGCAAGGAGGGGCGCATGGGCATTGCCTCGGACGACAACCTGATCTGGATCGACCTCGAGATGACGGGCCTCGATCCGGACACCGATTCGATCATCGAAATCGCCAGCGTGGTCACCGATCGCGACTTGAACGTGCTGGCGGAAGGTCCTGAGTTCGCGATCCACCACGAGGAGGCGCGGTTGCTCGCGATGGACGACTGGAATCGCCACCAGCACGGCAAGTCCGGACTGTGGCAGCGCGTGCTGGAGTCCGATGTCGACCATGCCCGCGCGGAAACCGAAACACTCGCATTCCTGCAGCAGTGGGTTCCGGCCGGCAAGTCGCCGATCTGCGGCAATTCGATTTGCCAGGACCGTCGATTCCTGTATCGCCAGATGCCGGCGCTGGAGCGCCATTTCCACTACCGCAACCTCGACGTGTCCACGCTGAAGGAGTTGGCGCGTCGCTGGGCGCCCGCGGTGTGCAAGGGCTTCAACAAGGATTCCGCACACACCGCGCTGTCGGACATCCACGACTCGATCGCCGAGTTGCGCTACTACCGCGCGCACATGGGCGAGCTGGGCGGTTTGTAGGCCACCTGCCTGCAAGCCCCTACACGGAACGCGCGGCCCCGGAGGCTGCCTCATCCAGCAATACGTCGACGCCGGCCTCGGGTGTGATCGATGCCGCGGGAATCGCGTCGCCGCGCTTCCACGCGGCCACCGCGTCGCGCTTGCCGGCGCCTTCGACGAGGAACAATACGGCGCGCGCGTTCGACAGCCGTTGCGCGCTCAAGCTGACGCGTTCGGGCGGCGGCTTGGGTGCCTTGAACACCGCGAGCACATCCGGCGAATCGGCATGCCGGCCCCAATCGTGACCGGGGAACAGGCTGGCGGTATGGCCGTCCTCGCCAAGGCCCAGCAATACAAGGTCGAAGGTGTCGGCGGTGCGCAGTCCGCGCGCGTACAGGGCGGCGGCTTCGCGCGCACCGAGTTCGGCGGGAATGGCGTGCACGTTGGCGGCGGGAATCGGAACGTGGTCCAGCCATTCGTCGCGCGCCATCCTGCTGTTGCGCTCGGGATCGTCGGGCGGTGCGCAGCGTTCGTCGCCGTACCAGACGTGCCAGGCATTCCAGTCGGCGTCGGCACGACGCAGTGCGCGATACAGTTTGCGCGGGGTGTTGCCGCCGGCCAGCACGACGTCGAATGCACCGTGCCGCGCGACGGCTGCGCGGGCCGCGCCCAGCACCCGCGCCAGCGCGTTGGCGAGCAACGAGGCATCGTCGGGAAATACATGCCAGCGGACGGTTTGCAGGGGCATGGCGGCCGACACCATCATCACTCGGTCTTCATCGCGTGCCCGCCGAATTCGTTGCGCATCGCCGACAGCAGCTTGTCGGAGAACGAATCGACGTCACGCGAGCGCAGCCGTTCGATCAGGGATGCGGTGATGATCGGCGCCGGCACGTCGAGGTCAATGGCTTCATCGACCGTCCAGCGGCCTTCGCCGGAGTCGACCACGTAGGGCGCGATGTCCTTCATTTGCGGGTTCTTCGCGAGCGCGTCGGCCGTGAGGTCGAGCAGCCACGAGCGCACCACCGAACCGTGGCGCCAGATCTCGGCGACCTGCTCGAGGTCGAGCTTGAATTCCTGCTTGTGCTGCATGATCGAGAAACCTTCGGCGTACGCCTGCATCAGTCCGTACTCGATGCCGTTGTGGACCATCTTGACGAAATGGCCCGAGCCGACCGGGCCGACGCGCCCCCAGCCTTTCGCCTTGCCGGGCGCGAGGGCTTCGAAAAGCGTCCTCAATCGTTCGACGACTTTTTCGTCGCCGCCCACCATCATGCTGTAGCCTTCCTTCAGGCCCCACACGCCGCCGCTGGTGCCGCAATCGACGTAGTCGACGCCCTTCGCGCCGAGCTGCGAGGCGTGGCGCTGGTCGTCCTTGTAGTGGGAATTGCCGCCGTCGATCACGACGTCGCCCTGGTCGAGCTTGCCTGCCAGCGCGTCGATGGTTTCATCGACGACCTTGCCGGCCGGCACCATCACCCACAGCGCGCGCGGCGGACGCAATGCCGCGACCAGTTTGTCCAGCGAATCGACCGCCTTGCCGCCCGCGTCCGCCAATGCCGTGCGCGCCTTGTCGCTGGGGTCGAAGCCGATGACGTCGTGTCCGCCCTTCATCAGGCGCTGGGCCATGAAGTTGCCCATCTTGCCGAGGCCGATCATCCCGAGTTGCATGGCTTTCTCCTGACAACGTTGGCGCGACGGATGGCATCGCGAAACGGCGATGGTAACGCGCGCGTCGCACGTCCGCGAACCGCAGGCGGCGGGATCGTGCGGCGCCGGGCTTTCACGAACGATTGAGGCGGGATGGCGCATACTCACGGGGATGTGCACGCGCGCACGCACCATGGAAGCCTCCGCCGATGTCCGATGACGCCGCTTTGCCGGCCGCTTCCGTTCACTTGCTGGGCCACGGCGATTACGCCACATGGGTGACGGAGGGCGGAGCAGGCTGCAGTCGCTGGAAGGGCCTGGCCGTCACGCGCTGGCACGCGGGCCGGCGCATCGGCGAACAGGGTGGTTACGTATACGCGCGCGACACGCGCGACGGCGCGTTCTGGTCGGCGACCGCGCAGCCTTGCGGCGGGGCGGTCGAACATTGGCGGGACGAGGCGATGGTCCGCTTCGCGCGCCGCGACGGTGCGATCACGACCACGCTGGAAATCGCGGTCGACCCCGGGAGTGCCGTCGAAGTGCGTGGCGTGGGTCTGCGCAACGACGGGCTGGTCGAGCGCGACGTCGAGCTGACGTCCTGTGCGGAACTGGTACTGGGTTCGAGCCGAGCCGACGACTCGCACCCTGCCTATTCGAAGATGTTCGTGCAGACGGCGATCGAACATGTCGTTGTGGAGCAGGGCGTGCTGCTGGCGTGGCGGCGCAAGAAGGATCCCGCCGAACCCGACGTGTGGGCCGCGCATGCGCTGGTGGTGGATGGCGATGAAGCCGGCGGGCGCGAATGGGAAACCGACCGCGCGCGCTTTATCGGTCGCGATGGCTCGCTCGCCGCGCCCGCGGCAATGCGGGACGGGCGGGCGTTGTCGGGCACGCTCGGCACGGTGCTCGATCCGATCTTCAGCTTGCGCGCGCGCCTGCGCGTGCAAGCCGGCGCCACCCGCCGCGCCGCCTTCGTCAGCGCGGTCGCGGATTCGCGCGAGGCCGTGCTCGCGCTGATCCAGAAATGCCGGACGCCGACCGCCTGCGCTCAGGTGTTCGCGCGTGCGCTTGCGCAAGCGCCGCAGGCGCCGGAAGGGCTCGACGTCGATGCCGGCATGGCGCACAGGTTCCAGGGACTGGCCGCGGCGCTGGTCGGCATCGATCGCACATGGCGCGCCGATGCAGCGACGATGGCCAAGGGCGAAGGCGGCGCGCCGGTGTTGTGGGCCAAGGGGATTTCGGGCGACCTGCCGATCGTGCTGCTGCGCGTCGACGCCGACAACCAGGCCGGGCTGGTGGAGGAATTGTTGCGTGCGCAACGCTGGTGGCGCGCGCGGCAACTGCCCGTGGACATCGTGGTGCTGGATGCGACCGGCGGGACAAAGAACGTGACGCTCACGGCGATCGCCGAAGCGGCCGGGGCCGGCGACAAGTCGCAAGGCTCGCTGTTCGTGCTGCGCGAGGGCGAACTCGACGAACGCTTGCGCCATGGGTTGTTGACCGCCGCCTGCATCATTCTGGATGCCGGCGACGGCGGCCTTGCAGCGCAGCTCGCGAACCACGGGAACCGCACCGCGCCGCCCGGCATGCCCACGCAGGTCACGAAGCCGCCGCGCGCGCGCGGCGGCAAGCCCGCAGCGATGCCCCGGCCCTTCGAGCTGGATTTCTGGAATGGCATCGGCGGTTTCTGCAAGGACGGCCGCGAATACGTCACGATCCTGCGCGACGGCGCCAGCACGCCGGCACCGTGGTCGCACGTCGTGGCCAATCCGGATTTCGGGTTCCTCGTGACGACGACGGGTGGCGGCTACACGTGGGCCGTCAACAGCCAGCAGAATCCGATCACGCCGTGGTCGAATGACGCGGTGTGCGATCCGCCCGGCGAAACTTTCCTGTTGCGCGACCGCGACGACGGCATCGAGTGGAGCGCGACCGCGTCGCCGCATCGCGCCGACGGGGCGAGTTACGTGGCGCGCTTCGGACCGGGTTACGCGCGTTTCGACGCCGACGTGCACGGCATCGGATCGGAACTGACTCAATGCGTGGCCGAATCCGATCCGGTGAAGGTTTCGCGGCTGCGCCTGCACAACCACAGCGGACGGGCGCGCCGGATTGCGCTGGCGCATGGAGTCGAGTGGATGCTGGGACCGATCGGCAGCGACCCGCGCGCGACCACTCAGGTCGTGTCCGACACGACGCGCGGCGCGGTGTTCGCGCGCAACGCGTGGCGCGAGGAATTCGCGCGATCGGTGGCGTTCATCGCTTGCGCCGCCGATGCCGTCGCCGCCGGCAGCGACGAAGGTCCGCGCAGCGCCGTGGTCGCGAGTGTCGAACTCGCGCCCGATGCGGTCGCGGAATTCGTGTTCCTGCTGGGCGAGGGCGAAGACCGTGCGGCCGCGCAGGCACTGGTCGATCGTTATCGCCGGGTGGACTTCGACGCATTGCTGGCAGGCGCGCGCCAAACATGGGACGGCGTGCGTGAATCCCTGCAGGTGGAAACGCCGCATCGTTCCATCGATCTGCTGGTCAATCGCTGCCTGCCGTACCAGGTGCTGGCTTGCCGCCTGTGGGCACGCACCGCGTTCTACCAGGCCAGCGGCGCCTACGGGTTTCGCGACCAGTTGCAGGATGTCGGCGCGTTGTGCATCGCGCGCCCGGATCTTGCGCGCCGGCATATCCTGCTGTCGGCGTCGCGGCAATTCGAGGAAGGCGATGTGCAGCACTGGTGGCTGCCGCCATCCGGCAAGGGCGTGCGCACGCGCATGGTCGATGACCGCCTGTGGCTGCCGTACATCGCCGCGCATTACATCGTGACCACCGGCGATGCCGCGATCCTCGACGCGCAGGTCCCGTTCGTGCACGGCGAGGCCTTGCAGCCGGGACAAGCCGATGCGTTCTTCGCGCCCGCGAAGTCGGCGCAAACCGCCAGCCTGTTCGAACACTGCGCGCGCGCGATCGATGCCAGCCTCGCAACCGGCGTGCACGGCCTGCCGTTGATGGGCAGCGGCGACTGGAACGACGGCATGAACCGCGTCGGCATCGGCGGCAAGGGCGAAAGCGTCTGGATGGGCTGGTTTCTCGCCAGGGTGATCGGCGATTTCGCGCCGTTCGCCGAAGGCCGCCGGGATCCGCGCGTGGCGCGCTGGCGCGACCATGTGCGGGCGCTGGAGCTGGCGCTTGAAACCAAGGCCTGGGACGGCAACTGGTACCGGCGCGCGTTCTTTGACGACGGCACGCCGCTCGGCACGTCCGCGGACAGCGAGTGCCGGATCGAATCGATGGCGCAATCATGGGCGGTGATCAGCGGCGCCGGCGATCCGGATCGTGCCGCACGCGCGATGCGTGCGGTCAACCAGCACCTGGTGCGTGGCAACGACGGTCTCGTTGCGCTGTTCACCGAGCCGTTCGACAAGACCCGGCACGATCCCGGCTACATCAAGGGTTACCCGCCCGGCCTGCGCGAGAACGGAGGGCAATACACGCATGGTTCGATCTGGTCGCTGATCGCATTCGCGATGCTGGGCGAGGGCGACAAGGCCGGCGAGTTGCTGGAAATCTTCGATCCGATCCGCAAATCGGATACGCCCGACAAGGCGGCGCGCTACAAGGTCGAACCCTACGTCGAGTGCGCGGACGTCTATTCGGTCGCGCCGCACGTCGGTCGCGGCGGCTGGACCTGGTACTCGGGTTCGGCCGGCTGGTTGTATCGCGCGATCGTCGAATGGGTGCTCGGCTTCCGTCTGCGTGGCGATCGACTGCACCTGGAGCCCTGCATTCCGCGCGGATGGAAGGGTTTCGCGCTCACCTGCCGCCGTGGCAACACGAGCTGGCGCATCGAAGTCGACAATCCGCAGCACGTGTGTCGCGGCGTGGCGACGATCGAAGTGGATGGTGTAACGTTGCAGGGTTCACGCGCCGGGATCGCGCTGGTCGACGACGGCGCGGAGCACCATGTTCGCGTGGTCCTGCACAAGGAAACGAATTGATGCCCACCGCCAAGTCCGATGCCTTCGTGTTCTTCGGCGCCACCGGCGACCTTGCGTACAAGCAGATCTTTCCGGCCCTGCAGGCGCTGGTCAAGGACGGCAAGCTGGACATGCCGGTGATCGGCATCGCGCGTTCGGGTTGGGATGTCGACCAGTTGCGCAAGCGCGCCGAAGACAGCCTGAAGGAACACGGCGGCGTCGACCAGGCTGCGTTCGCGAAGTTGTCGAAGCAGATGCAGTACCTCGACGGCGACTACGGCGACGCGCAAACCTACGAGAAGTTGCGCAAGGCGCTGGGCGATGCGCAGCATCCGCTGCACTACCTCGCGATCCCGCCCAGCATGTTCGTGCCGGTGGTGAAGGGACTTGCGGCGTCGGGTTGCTCGCTAGGCGCACGGGTGATCGTCGAGAAACCGTTCGGGCGCGACCTGCAATCCGCGCGCGCACTCAACCGCACGCTGCACCGCTTCTTCCACGAGCACGACATCTTCCGCATCGACCATTACCTCGGCAAGGAACCGGTCCAGAACCTGCTGTATTTCCGATTCGCCAATTCGCTGCTGGAACCGATCTGGAACCGCGACCACATCGCCAGCATGCAGATCACCATGGCCGAGGATTTCGGCGTGCAGGGACGTGGCAGGTTCTACGACGAGGTCGGCGCGATCCGCGACGTGGTCCAGAACCACATGTTCCAGGTGCTGGCGCTGCTGGCGATGGGTCCGCCCGCGAACCGCAGCGCCGACGCGATGCGCGACGAGAAGCTGCGGCTGTTCCGTTCGATGCGGCCGTTGCGGGCGGAGGACATCGTGAGGGGGCAGTTCGACGGTTACCTGAAGGAGCCGGGCGTCGCGAAGAACTCCACCGTCGAGACCTTCGCAGCGTTGCGCATCCACATGGACACCTGGCGCTGGTCGGGCGTGCCGTTCTTCATCCGCGCCGGCAAGCAGCTGCCGGTGAAATGCACCGAGGTGCTTGTACGGCTGAAGAACCCGCCACAGCAGGTGTTCGATGATCCATCGAACGGCGCGGTGAACCATTTCCGGTTCCGCCTGAACCCCGACGTGATCATCTCGCTCGGGGCACTGGTGAAGGAGCCGGGCGAGGCGATGAAGGGCCATCCGGTGGAACTGGTCGCGCACCGGCACATTCGCACGGCGATGGCGCCGTACGAACGCCTGCTGGGCGACGCCATCGACGGCGACTCCGCGCTATTCACGCGCGACGATTGCGTGGAAGAGGCATGGCGCGTGATCGATCCGATCCTCGGCGACAAGGTGCCGGTGCACAAATACAAGCCCGGCAGCTGGGGACCCGGGCAAGCCGACGCGTTGATCGCCGAGGCAGGCGGCTGGAACGATCCCAGGGTCGAAACCGTGGCCAGGGGCGGCCGATGAGCGACGCGCCCTCCATCGTGTTCCTGCTCGATGTCGACAACACCTTGCTCGACAACGACCGGGTGCACGACGACATCGACCGGCATCTGGCGGAAGGTTTCGGCGAGACGGGCGCCCGGCGCTACTGGGCGATCTACGAAGCGTTGCGCGACAAGCTCGGGTATGCGGACTACCTGGGGGCGGTCCAGGAGTTCCGCCTCGAGTGCGACGACGAGGTGCGCGCGCAGGGAATCGCCGCGTTCCTGCTCGATTATCCCTTCGCCGAGCGCCTGTATCCCGGCGCGCTGGAGGCCATCGCGCACCTGTCACGGCTTGGCCGATGCGTGGTGTTGTCCGACGGCGACGTGGTGTTGCAACCGCGCAAGATCGACGTTTCCGGCATCGCCGACGCCGTGCAGGGACGGGTCTTGATCTACGTGCACAAGGAACGCATGCTGGACGACGTGGCGCGGCGTTTCCCTGCCGGGCATTACGTCATGCTCGACGACAAGTTGCGCGTGCTGGACGGCATGAAGCGCCGCTGGCGCGAGCGCCTGACCACGGTGTTCGTGCGCCAGGGGCACTACGCGAACGATCCGGCCGCGGGCAGGGAATATCCGCCTGCACAAATCGAACTCGGCGGCATCGGTGAACTTTGCGGCATGCGCGCCGAAGCCTTTCTTTCCACCTCGCAACCGGCATCCGCCACGGAGTGAACCCATGAAACCGACCCGGCAATTGCACGATCTCGGCCAGAGCCTCTGGCTGGACAACATCACCCGCGGCATGCTCGATGACGGCACGCTCGCGCAATTCATCAACGACTACGACGTGACGGGACTGACGTCGAACCCGTCGATCTTCGACAAGGCGATTTCGGGCGGTCACGATTACGACGACGCCATCGCCAGCCTGCTGTCGGAAGACGAGCAGGGCGAGGAATTGTTCTTCTCGCTGGCGTTGCAGGACCTGACCCGCGCCGCCGACCTGTTCAAGCCCGCGTTCCACCACAGCGACGGCGTGGATGGATTCGTGTCGCTGGAAGTTTCGCCGCTGCTCGCCGACGACACCCACGCCACCATCGATTCGGCGGCCTCGCTGCACGCGAAGGCGCGCCGTGACAACCTGTTCATCAAGATTCCGGGTACGCCGGCCGGGATTCCCGCGATCGAGGAATCGATCTATCGCGGCGTTCCCATCAACGTCACGCTGCTGTTTTCGCGCGAGCAATATCTCGCCGCCGCCGAGGCATGGATGCGCGGCATCGAGCGCCGCATCGCCGAAGGCAAGTCGCCCAACGTCGATTCCGTCGCATCGGTGTTCATCAGCCGCTGGGACGTGGCGGTGGCCGACAAGGTGCCCGCGGAATTGAAGGACCGGCTCGGCATCGCGATCGGCCAGCGCACCTACAAGGCCTGCTGCGAGCTGCGCGACTCGGCGCGCTGGAAGAAGATCGTCGCGGCCGGCGTGCATCCGCAACGTCTGTTGTGGGCCAGTACCGGCACCAAGGATCCGAAGGCATCGGACACGCTGTACGTCGAAGCGCTGGCGGCGCCGGACACCATCAACACGATTCCGGACAAGACGCTGTTGGCGTTTGCCGACCACGGCAAGCTGCACGGCACGATGCCGAAGGACGGCGGCGATTGCGAGGAAGTGATTGCGCGTTTCAACGCCATCGGCATCGACGATGCGGCGCTGGCCGGGCGCCTGCAACGCGAGGGTGCGGATGCCTTCGTGAAATCGTGGAACGACCTGCTTGGCCGCATCGCGCAGAAAAGCTCGAAGGTGGCCCCGAAGGCGGCCGATCGCGGGGCGCGCGCATGAGCGTGCCGGCACTGCGTTCGTCGCCCGAATGGGAGGCGCTTGCGAGGCATTGGCGGTCGCTGCGCGGCACCACGCTGAAGCAATTGTTCGATGCCGACCCGCAACGCGGTACCCGCCACGTCGTGCAGGGCGCGGGCTTGCACCTCGACTACTCCAAGAACCTCGTCACCGACGAAACGCTGCGTTTGCTGCGAAAGCTTGCCCGGGCGCGCGGCGTGTTCGAGCGACGCGACGCGATGTTCCGTGGCGACAAGATCAACGAGACCGAAAAACGCGCGGTGTTGCACGTCGCGCTGCGCGCGCCGCGCGGCGAACGGATCCTGGTCGATGGCAATGATGTCGTACCGGAAGTCCACGAAGTGCTGGATCGCATGGCCGCATTCAGCGACAAGGTGCGTTCCGGCGAGTGGCGCGGGCATTCCGGGAAAACAATCCGCAACGTCATTTCCATCGGCATAGGCGGTTCCGACCTTGGGCCCGTGATGGCCTACGAGGCGCTGAAGCACTACAGCCGGCGCGACATGACGTTCCGCTTCGTATCCAACGTCGATCCCGTCGATTTCGTGGAAGCGACCGGCGACCTCGCCGCCGAGGAAACCCTGTTCATCGTCTGCTCCAAGACCTTCACCACCCTGGAGACGCTGACCAATGCGCACGCCGCGCGCGACTGGTGCCTCGAACAACTGGGTGGTGACGAGGCCGCGGTGTCCAAGCATTTCGTCGCGGTTTCGACCAATGCCGCGGAAGTCGGGAAGTTCGGCATCGACACCGCCAACATGTTCGGGTTCTGGGATTGGGTCGGCGGCCGCTATTCGATGGATTCGGCGATCGGTCTTTCGACCATGCTCGCGATCGGCCCGGAAGGGTTTCGTGAAATGCTGGCGGGCTTCCACGCGATGGACGAGCATTTCAAAAGCGCGTCACCGGAAAGGAATCTGCCCTTGCTGATGGGGCTTGTCTCGATCTGGTACAACGATTTTTTCGGTGCCCAGACCGTTGCGGTGCTGCCCTACGCGCAATACCTGAAGCGCTTTCCCGCATACCTGCAGCAGCTCACCATGGAGAGCAACGGCAAGCACGTGACGCTTGCGGGTGAGCGCGTGGATTACGCGACCGGTCCGATCTACTGGGGCGAACCCGGAACCAACGGACAGCATTCGTTCTACCAGTTGATCCACCAGGGCACGCGCCTGATCCCGTGCGACTTCATCGGCTTCATGCATTCGCTGACGCCGCTGCACGGCCAGCACGACTTGCTGGTGGCCAACCTGATCGCGCAGACCGAGGCGCTGGCATTCGGCAAGACGCCCGCGCAAGTGCGCGCGGAGGGCACGCCGGAATGGCTGGTCCCCCATCGGGTGTGTGAAGGCAACCGCCCCACCAACACCATCCTCGCGGAACGATTGACCCCGCATACGCTGGGCGCGCTGGTCGCGTTGTACGAGCACAGCGTGTTCACCCAGGGCGCGGTCTGGGGCATCGATTCGTTCGACCAGTGGGGCGTGGAACTCGGCAAGCAGCTCGCCAACAAGGTGATCCCGCAATTGCAGGACGCGAAGGAACCGAAGCTCGAACACGACAGTTCCACCAACGCGTTGATCCGGCGCTATCGCGCAGCCCGCGGGGCGAACTGATGGGCGGCGAGAAGATCAGCCCGCTCGCCGGCAAGCCCGCGCCGGAGGCTATCCTCGTCGACATCGACAAGTTGCTGGCGGCTTATGCGGATATCCGTCCCGATCCGTCGAACCCGGCGCAGCGCGTCGCGTTCGGCACCTCGGGCCATCGCGGTTCTTCGCTGGAAGGCAGCTTCAACGAGTGGCACATCCTCGCAATCACCCAGGCCATCTGCGATTACCGCGTGAAGGAATCCGTCACCGGACCGCTGTTCATCGGGTTCGATACGCACGCCTTGTCGCAACCGGCATTCCGCAGCGCGCTGGAAGTGCTGGCCGCCAATGGCGTCGAGGTGATGGCGTCGAAGGGCGGCGAATTCACCCCGACCCCGGCGATCTCGCACGCGATCCTGGTACACAACCATGGCCGCGAAACGGGCCTCGGCGACGGCATCGTGATCACGCCTTCGCACAATCCGCCCGACAACGGCGGGTTCAAGTACAACCCGGTCAACGGCGGTCCGGCCGGCACGGAAATCACCGGCTGGGTGCAGAAACAGGCCAACCGGTATCTCGAAAACCGGCTCGCAGGTGTCAAGCGCGTGCCGTTTGCGCAAGCCTGCGCGGCCGCGACCACGCGTACGCACGATTACCTCGATGCCTATGTCACCGACCTTGCCGAGGTGATCGACTTCGATGCGATCCGCGGTGCGGGCCTGAAGCTGGCCGTCGATCCGCTGGGCGGGGCGGGGGTGCACTACTGGGCGCCGATCGCCGAGCGCTACAAGCTGGACCTCGACGTGGTCAGCGAGGAAGTCGATCCACGCTTCGCGTTCATGAGCGTGGACTGGGACGGCAGGATCCGGATGGACCCGTCTTCCGAGTATGCGATGCAACGCCTACTCGGACTGAAGGACAAGTACGACGTCGCGTTCGCCTGCGACACCGACCATGACCGCCACGGCGTGGTGACGCGTTCGTCCGGGTTGCTGAAGTCGAACCACTACCTGTCGGTGATGATCGAATTCCTGTTCCGCGAACGCAAGCGTTGGCCGGATTCGCTCGCGATCGGCAAGACGGTGGTAAGCACGGCGCTGATCGACCGCGTGGCGAAGAAGCTCGACCGCAAGCTCTACGAAACGCCGGTCGGCTTCAAGTGGTTTGCGCAGGGATTGCTCGATGGCAAGCTCGGATTCGGCGGCGAGGAAAGCGCGGGCGCGTCGTTCCTGCGCCAGGCCGGCACGGCATGGACCACCGACAAGGACGGCATCGCGCCGGCACTGTTGTCGGCGGAAATCACGGCCAGGGCAGGGCGCGATCCCGGCGAGTGCTACAAGGTCCTCGCGGAGGAGCTCGGCGCCCCGTTGACAGACCGGGTCCAGGCGGTCGCGAATGCCACGCAAAAACAGAAACTTTCAAGGCTTTCTGCGAGCGAAATCGAACTCTCCACCCTGGCTGGCGACCAAGTCACCGCGGTGCTCGACAAGGCTCCCGGCAACGGTGCGCCGATCGGCGGCATCAAGGTGATCGCCGAACACGGCTGGTTCGCCGCGCGGCCGTCCGGCACCGAGGACATCTACAAGATTTACGCCGAGAGCTTCAAGGATCGCGCGCACCTCGATGCCATCCTCGCCGAGGCGCAACACATCGTCGACAAGGCCATCGCGTGATGGCCGGCGTCCGCTTCAAGGTCGGTGACCACGTCGGTTGGAATTCGGAGGCCGGCAGGGTCAGCGGAACGATCATCAAGGTGCACACGGCGGACTTCGATTACAAGGGCCACACGCACCGCGCCACGCCCGACGACCCGCAGTACGAGATCAAGAGCGACAAGACCGACCACATCGCCGCGCATCGCGGCAAGGTCCTGACGAAGCTTTCAAGCTAAGCCGCCACGGTTCCTTGCGGCGCTTGCGCCGACACGAAAACGGCACGCGCCGGCTGCCCAGGATTGCTGCGTCGCCGCACAACTGGACTGGACCGCGATGTGCGGCGCAGCCGGATGGACGGCCATACGCATGTCCATCCGACCGCAAACCCGACTGCATTCCTGGCATGTTGCACTGCAAATTGACAGCGGTGTCAATGGTTCTCAAACTTGCACCAGCGAATTGACAGCGGTGTCAATCGCATCGCGACAAGCGATCGTTCGGCTCCAAGGGGCGCAATGGACGCAGCAGTCAATCATCCAGGCCCGCAGGCAAACGCCTTGACACAGCCGTTTCTTGCGGCTGACGTCGGTGGAACGCACGCCAGGGTGGCATTGGTGCAGGCTTGCGGCGATGGCGACCGCGGCCTCGAGATGCTGGCCCGTCGCAGGTTTGCCTGCGCCGATTTCGTGGGGCTGGCGGAGTTGCTGCAGGCGTTCATCGACGGCCATGCGGAGTCCCCGGTCCGGCATTGCGTGCTGGCCTGCGCCGGCCAGGCCATGGACGACGGAGTCTTGAACGACAACCTTGCCTGGCCGATCCACGTCCCGCGGTTGCGCAGTGCGCTCGCCCTCGACGACGTCGCGGTCCTGAATGACTTCGAGGCACTGGCTTACGCGCTGGATGGCATGCCGGAGCATGCCGGACGCTTGTTGTGCGGACCGGACAAGCACCCGAACGGTCCGACCCTGGTGATCGGCCCGGGGACCGGGTTGGGCGCGGCGGTACGGGTGCCCGCCGGGGATGGTTTCGTGGTGTTGACGACGGAAGCCGGGCAGATGGACTTCGCGCCGAATACGCTCCGCGAACGCGAGATCCTTGCCTGCCTTGCGCCGCGCGGTGGCTACGTGGCGTACGAACGCATCGTGTCGGGCCCGGGCTTGCTGGGCCTTTACACGATCCTGTGCAGGCTGCACGGGGTCGCTCCCCGGTTGGCCACGCCGGAAGCCGTCTCGTCGGCCGCCGTGACATCCGGCGACGCGCAGGCGCTGGAGGCCGTGCAAATCTTTTGCGCGACGCTGGGCAGTTTCGTCGGCGATCTCGCCATGGCGTTCATGGCCAGCGGCGGCGTCCATCTGGCCGGCGGATTCCTGTATTCGATGTTCGGGCTGCTCCAACGCAGCACGTTCGAAGAGCGATTCCTGCACGGACGCAGCGTGCGCACATTCCTGTCGCGGGTGCCTGTGCGGGTGATGGAGCATGGCGACCACGGCGTGCTGGGCGCGGCCCGCTGGTATCTCCGGCGCGCCGCGGGCGGGGCGGCATCGCCGCAGCACGCCGCGCCACTGGGGTTGGCCGTATGAGGATCTTCGCCGCCTTGCCGTTGGCGCCTGCCCCAGGGCAATCCATGCCGACAACGATCTTTGCGACGGCGAAGGATGCGGCGTTCGCGCCCTGTGCATTTTTGTCACCGGCGATCCACGCGACGGCCAATGGCCGTTGGCACGCATCGCGTTTTCGAGAGGCGACGCGCGAGGTGCGATTTTTTTGAGGCACTTCCGCGCGTCTGAAAACCAGCAAATATCCAGAGAGGGGTAAGGCCCATGTCCACCGCACACCGCAAGCATCCGTTGTCACTGGCCATCTCCGTGTCGTTGTTCGCCGTGGTGGCGACCTCGGCGATGGCGTCGCCGCTGGCCGGCGCCCGGGTGGACGACCAGGCTGCGCCGGCCGCCACCGCGCAGACCGCGCCGGCGACGCAGTCTTCGCAGCCCCAACAATCCGCGGAAGAAGCGAAGAAGAAAAAAGCAAGCGAACCGACCACGCTGTCGGTGGTCAACGTCGTCGGCGTGCGCGCCTCGCAGATGCGCGCGATCGAATTGAAGCGCAACGCACCCAACATCCAGGACAGCATCACCGCCGAAAGCATCGGCCAGTTGCCCGACGTCACCATCACCGATGCCCTGCAGCGTGTCACCGGCGTCCAGATCAACCGCGACGCCGGCGTCGGCACCTCGGTGGACGTGCGCGGCCTGCCGGAAGTGGGCACGATGCTGAACGGCGAAGTCTTCATCACGCCGGACCAGATCGATTCCCAGCAACCCGACTTCACGATGCTGCCCGCCACGCTGTTCCGCGGCGTGGACGTGATCAAGTCGCCTACCGCCAGCCTGACCGACGGCGGCATCAGCGGCTCGCTCAACCTGCACACCTATCGGCCGTGGGATCTCCCGAACGGATTTACCTACAGCTATTCCGCCGACGGCGAGCGCGGCCAGACCAGCAGCAAGTGGGGGCCCGAGGCGAGTGGCCTCATCTCCTACAACGCCGGCGGTCGCTGGGGCCTGCTGCTGTCCGGCGATTACTCCGACACCACGCGGGAAAATTCCATCGAAAGCCTCGACCAGTACGGCGTGGTGCTGAATGGCGAGAACGCCATCAGCGCGGGCAGCTACAACGGATTCCTGACGGCATGGAACGGTGGGCCGATCCCGTCCCAGGTCGTGCAGAATCCCGATGGCAGCGTCGACGTGAACGGCGACGGCAAGACCAATGGCGTATTCATGGGCAGCCAGGACATCGGCGTGTACGACGTCAAGACCCAGCGGCGGCGGAAATCCGCGAACGCTTCGTTCCAGATGGACCTCGGCGGCGGCTTCACGCTGACCAGCGATTTGTTCTTCGCACGCCAGGATCAGTACGACCGCAACGTCGGCATCCAGTTCAATTCCACCAACTGGCAGGGCGCGACCTACGTGCCGCTGGTGTCGCGCAATACCGGGGCCGCGATCGCCGGCCAGTACGCCACGCCCGACGATCCGCCGTGGGTGAACAGCCAGCTGTACACCACGCAGGTGTACGAGAAGTGGCCCGGCGACGTGGAATCGTTCTCCCAGATCATCCAGAAGGATTCCGTTGCCAGGAACTTCAACATCCAGGTGGATTTCGACAATGGCGGCCCGTTCACGGCAACCCTGCGTGGAATCCGCGACACCGCCCATCAACTGCGATTCGAAACCGACCTCAATACCTCCGACTCGGACGGTACCCAATGGCCCAACCTCACGGTGGATGGCGACCCGGTGACTTCCGTTCCGCCGGGGACGTACATTTATCCCTCGCAGCTGGGCGGCGACCGCGTGTTCAATCCCAATGGCGTCCCACCCAACACCATTCCGGTCATCGCCGATTTCCGGAATCGGAACCTGGGCATCAGCATGCCGCCGGGCCTCGCCGCCAACTTTGCGAACCCCAATGACTGGTCGTTCAAGACCCTGGAAGAGGACGGCGGGAATTACGACCGATCCGTCGGCCTCAGCGCGGTCCGTTTCGATGGCCATTACGATTTCGACAACGGGATCAAGCTGGATTTCGGCGTGCGCAACAGCATCCGGAATGCAAGCAACATCGGCTTCGGCTTCGAAACGCCGGTCTATGCGGGGATGGGCGCCAGCGACCCGAATGGCTGCCCGGTGCGTTACCTCGGCGCGGATGTGGTCCTGCAGGGAAGCTCGTGCACGGCGGGCAATTCGGAGGGCGCATTCCGTGCCGGCCCGCTGTCCGCGCAGCCTCCGTCCAGGACGCCTCCGCCGCTGGCGAACAACTGGAAGGAATACGCCAACCTGCTGGGCACGGGGATCACGTTCTGGGCCTTCGATCCCTACGGCATGGACAACCCGCTTTCGTTCGTCAGGTCGCTGTATCCGGGGCTGCAGCTGCAGGAAGACCCCGGGAATACCTGGTCGGTATGGATGAAGCAGGCATCCGGTTACCTGCAACTCGATTTCAACGGCCATCTCGGCAGCATGCCTTACAGTGGCAACGTGGGCGTGCGCGTGATCCGTACCAACCTCGACATCACCCAGCACCTGACGGGGCTCCCCGGCCCCAACCTGACGCTGCCTGCCGACGCCGGCACGCAAGTCACCAGGCGCCAGTACCAGGACGTGCTGCCGGCCGCGAACTTCGCGCTGGACATCACCGACGACCTGAAGCTTCGGCTGGCTTATTCCAAGAACATGATGCCGTTGGACCTCAGTACCTGGGGCGGAGGATTGACCCTGGGTTATTCGCTGGTGCAAACCCCGACCGGACAATTGTTCCGGGTTTCGCAAGGCAGTTCGTCGGGCAACCCGAACCTCAATCCATGGCGCTCCTCCAACTACGGCGCGTCGCTCGAGTACTACATCAACCCGACCAGCATGGTCAGCCTGGCGTTTTTCCGGATCAACGTGCAGAGCTTCATCCTGCAAGGCAGTGTCACCAACTGCGACCTGCCCGACGCCGACGGGGTGGTCCGCGGTCACTGCGTCGCCATCTCGGAGCCGCTGCAGGGCACCGGCAACAGCATCCACGGCGCGGAATTCGATTACCGCCAGGGCTTCACGTTCCTGCCGGGGATACTGTCCAACACCGGCATGGAGTTCAACGCCACCTGGGCGCCCAGCGACTCGGGCGCGACCGACCTTGCCGGCAACAAGATTCCGTTCCAGGACAATTCGAAGGAGTCCGGCAACCTGATCCTGTGGTACCAGGACAGCCGCATCCAGGCGCGCGTGGCGTACAACTACCGTTCGAAGCGTGCGGTGTCGCAGGACGTTGGTGGAATCACGGGGCTGGAAATGTACGAGGCACCGCAGAAATTCATCGATGCGTCGGTTTCCTACAAGTTCAGCAAGTACGCCGAGGTGTTCGTGCAGGGCACCAACCTGAGCAACGAATACCAGCGGTACTACCTGACATGGCCGGATCAACCGGGGCACTCGAATTTCTCCGAGCGCATGGTCATGGTCGGCCTGCGCGGGCAGTGGTGAGCTGTTGCATGCTTCGGCAGGTTGGGCTGACGCCGGCTTCATCGGCGGAGGCCCAACATTCCCGGAGCACCGTTGGGCTTCGCAAAGAGCCGCTCGGCCCAACCTGCGATAGCGATTTCGGGTTCGCCCGCAAACAACGCGAGCTTGGCGCATGACAGCGTCGCGAGACATGACCGGAAACGACATGCCAGCAGCGGAAATCAGCAAACAAGCAGCGGAAACCGGCAAGCCCGTACGTGGGGAAGGCTTCCATCGATCGATCGGCCTGTTTTCCGGCACCGCGATCAACATGACGCAGATGTGCGGCATCGGGCCGTTCATCACCATCCCGATCATGGTGGCGGTGATGGGCGGACCCCAGGCCATCATCGGATGGATCGCCGGCGCCATCCTCGCGGCAGCCGACGGAATGGTGTGGGCGGAACTGGGCGCGGCGATGCCGGGCTCGGGCGGAACCTACGTGTACCTGCGCGAGGCCTTCCAGTACCGCACCGGCAAACTGATGCCGTTCCTTTTCATCTGGACGGTGCTGCTGACGATCCCGTTGATCATGTCGACCGGCATCATCGGGATGGTCGAATACCTCGGCTTCTTTTTCCCGCACATGAGCTGGACGGCGGTGCACCTCATCAGCGTGCTCGCGAGTTTCCTGGTGGTGTTCCTGTTGTATCGCCGGATCGAATCGATCCGCGCGATCACGGTGGCGTTGTGGATCATCATGCTGGTTGCGGTGATCGGAACGTCCGCCGCGGGGTTCAGTGATTTCCACCCGGACCTGGCTTTCACGTATCCCGCCGGCGCCTTCGGCAGCCACTTCTTCGTGGGCTTGGGCGCGGGGCTGATCATCGGGATCTACGATTACCTCGGCTATTTCACCACCGCGTACATGGGCGACGAGTTGCGTGATCCGGGCCGGACGATGCCCGGTTCCATCCTCATCTCGGTGATCGCGATGATGTTCGTGTACCTTGCCCTCAACATCAGCGTGATGGGGGTGGTGCCCTGGCAGGACGTCGCAACCTCGAAATCGATCGCCTCGCTGGTGGTCGAACACAGTTGGGGGCACTTCGCGGCCGCGGTCATGACCATCCTGATCATCGTCACCGCGTTTGCGTCGGTGTTTGCAGGATTGCTCGGGGGCTCGCGCGTGCCATACCAGGCGGCACACGACAAGGTGTTCCTGTCCGCATTCGGACACCTGCACGCGAAGCACGGATTCCCGCACATCGCGTTGCTCACGATGGGCGTGGTGATGGCGGCGGGAACCTTCTTCGACCTGACCGAAGTCATCAACATGCTGTTGGCCGCCACCATCATCGTGCAGTCGGCCGCGCAGATCGTCGCGCTGGTGGTGCTGCGCAAGCGGCAGCCCGGCTTGCGCAGGCCGTACAAGCAGTGGTTGTATCCGTTGCCGTGCATCGTCGCGATGGCCGGATGGATTTACGTGTACGTTTCGGCCTCGGCGTTTTCGCTGATCCTGTCCGGTGCATGGATCGTTGCGGGACTCGTGGTTTTCCTCGTCTGGGCCAAGGTCAACAAATCCTGGCCGTTCGCGCCGGTAGAAATTCGCGAAGCCTATTTGGGGAGCGATTGACGCCATGAAAACCTGCATCGAACATGCTTCCTGGATGGCGGCGCTGCTGGCGGTGGCGATATCGGCCACGCCGGTTGCGCGCGCCGAAACCGCCATCGCACCCACCCCGATCGATCGGGGCGCAGGGACCACGACCGCGATCGGACATTGGGAAATCCGTTCGAGTGCCGAGGCGCAGCAGGGCGGGGCGGAGATATCCGCCGATGGTTTTTCGACCAGGGACTGGTATCCGGTCAGCGGCCGCGCGACCGTGATGGCCGGGCTGATGGAAAACGGCAGGTACAAGGACGTGTTCCACGATGACAACCTGCGCACGGTGGCGCGCCATCACTTCGTGGTTCCCTGGTGGTACCGCACGCAATTCACGCTGGCGAAAGACGCGCACGGGTTGCACACGCTGCTGCGCAGCAATGGGATCATCGGCGGCGCCGATGTGTGGCTCAACGGTCATCAGGTCGCGTCGCAACCGGAAACCCGCGGCGCCTATCCCGTGCACGAGTTCGACGTGACGCGCTGGGTGCACGAAGGCGTGAACACGCTCACGCTGCGTGTGCATCCGGCCGATCCCTTCACGGGTTTCCTGATGGGCTGGGTCGACTGGAATCCGGCGCCGCCCGACAACAACATGGGCCCGTGGCGCGGCGTGGACATCGTGCAGACCGGCCCCGTCGAGCTGCGCTTTCCCCAGGTCGCGTCGACGCTCTCGCCGGATCTTTCGCGCGCGGCCTTGAGGGTGAAGGTGGAAGCCAGGAACCTCGACAGCGTGGCGCATGACGCGACGGTGACGGGCGAAGTCGCTGGCGTTTCGCTGCGGCAGAAAGTCCATCTCGACCCGGGGCAAAACCGAGTCGTCCTGTTTTCTCCCAAGACCGATTCCGGACTCGATCTTGACCGCCCGAAAATCTGGTGGCCGATCGGCATGGGCGACCATCCGCTCTATGACTTGAAGCTGGCCGCATCGGTGGATGGCGCCGAATCCGATCGCGCCGCGACCACCTTCGGCATCCGCAGCGCGACCTCGAAGCTCACGAAGCAGGGCTACATCCAGTTCTTCATCAACGGCAAGCCGGTGCTGATCCGCGGCGGCGGCTGGGCGCCCGACATGTTCCTGCGCGTCGATCCCGCGCGCATGGAGGCCGAGTTCAGCTACGTCCGCAACATGGGGCTCAATGCGATCCGCAGCGAAGGCAAACTGGAGGACCAGCACTTCTACGACCTCGCCGATCGCGACGGCATCATGATCCTGCCGGGCTGGGAATGTTGCAGCAAATGGGAGGCATGGGCCAAGACGGGTGGCGAGCCGTGGGACGACGCGGACATGAAGATCGCGCGAGAGTCGGCGGCGAGCGAAGCGCGTTTGCTGCGCAATCATCCATCCGTGATCGCCTTCCTGATCGGCAGCGACAATGCGCCGCCGCCCGCGATCGCGAAGATGTACGTCGACACCTTGCATGCGGAAGGTTGGGACACGCCGATCGTCTCCGCCGCAACCGACCAGGCCAGCACCGCGGCAGGTCCCTCGGGCATGAAGATGGCCGGCCCCTACGCATGGATACCGCCGTCGTACTGGTACGCCGACAAGCTGGGCGGCGCCTTCGGGTTCGATTCCGAGGTGAGCGCGGGCGCCGATATTCCGCGCCTGGAAGACGTCGAGCGCATGTTGTCGCCGCTGTCGCAGGAAGCCTTGTGGAAGTACCCGAAGGTCCGGCAATACCATGCGACCGCGTCGTGGTCGCCGTTCGCGAAGCTGGAACCGTTCGACAATGCGCTCGCGAAACGCTACGGGCCGCCGAAGAGTCTCGCCGATTACGTGCAGAAGGCCCAGCTCGACAACTACGACAACGTGCGCGCGCAGTTCGAGGCCTTCAACGCGCACATGGATTCGGCCAATCCGTCCACCGGCGTGATCTACTGGATGCTCAACAACGCCTGGCCGTCGCTGCACTGGCACCTGTACGACTGGTACATGAATCCGGCCGGCGCATATTTCGGTGCCAAGAAGGCCAACGAGCTGGTGCATATCCAGTATTCGTACGACACGCGGGACATCGTGCTGGTGAACCACACACTGGTCGACGAACATGGATTGCAGGCGCGTGTCCGGGTGCGCGACCTCGACGGCAGCGTGCGCTACGACAAGTGGTTCACCGACATCGACGTGCAGGGGAACCGTACGCGGCCATTGACCGTAGTGCCGGAAATTTCACGGTTGTCGGGAACGTATTTCGTCGAGCTCGACCTCGAATCCGCCGATGGCAACCCCGTCAGCCGCAACGTCTACTGGCTTTCGACCCGACCGGACGTGCTCGATTGGAAGCATTCGAACTGGTACATGACGCCGCTCACGCAGTACGCCGACCTGACCGCGCTGCAATCGCTGCCGGCTGCAACGACCGACGTGCACGCGAGCACGCGGCGCGATGGCGACGACAACGTCACCACCGTCACGTTGAGCGTGCCGGCTTCGTCGAAGGCCGTGGCCTTGTTCCAGCACGTCACGATCAAGCGCGACATGCACGGCGATCCCGTGCTGCCCATCCTGTGGAGCGACAACGACATCACGCTGTGGCCCGGCGAGTCCCTCACCTTGACCGCGCGCTATGCGGCGAAGGGAATCGCGGCGCCGGTAGTAGAAGTGTCGGGTTGGAACGTCACGGCGCGACAGATACCGGCCACTGCGAAGCGCGCGGATGGCTCTTCATCGGATTGAGCGATGACACGGGACCGGATCCGCATGAAGCGCGCAACCATCAACGATGTCGCCCGGGTCGCCGGCACGTCGAAAAAGACCGTCTCGCGGGTCCTCAACAACGAGCCGAACGTGCGGGAGTCGATGCGCCAGCGCGTCATGTCCGCGGTGGCCGCGCTCAACTACCGTCCGCTCACCTCCGCGCGCAGCCTCGCCACGAACCGTTCCTTCATGATCGGTTTGCTGTACGACAACCTCTCGCCCAGCTACATCATGGAAGTCCAGGCCGGCGTGCTGGAAGCGTGCGAAGCCCAGCATTACAGCATGATGGTGCAGCCGCTGGTCTCGATGGCGCCGGATTTCGTCGAACGGGTCGAGGACATCCTGTCGCGGCATCGGCCCGACGGGCTGATCCTGACGCCGCCGATCACCGACCATCCGCAGTTGCTGGACAGCCTGCGCAAGAACGATGTGCCGTTTGCCTCGATCGCGCCGATGCACGCCAAGGGCTGCATCGGGGTGAGCCTGCGCGAGCGCGAAGCCGCCGCGACGATGGTCGCGCACCTGGTTTCGCTGGGCCATCGCCGCATCGCCCACATCCTCGGCGACCCCAAGCACGGCGCCGGCATCTGGCGCCTGGCAGGTTACCGCGATGGCCTGAAACGCGCCGGATTGAAGGAAAACCCGGCGTACATGGTGCAGGGCCGGTTTTCCTTCGAATCGGGCGTGGCCGCGGCACGCCAGCTGCTGGCCCTGCGGCAGCGGCCGACCGCCATCTTCGCGGCCGACGACGACATGGCCACCGGCGCGATCTGGGCCGCATCCGAAGCGGGGATAGCGGTTCCGGGCGAGATTTCCATCTGCGGTTTCGACGACACCACGATCGCGAAGCAAGTGTGGCCGCCGTTGACGACGATCCATCAGCCGGTGCGCGAGATGGGCCGGCGCGCCACCGAGGAGTTGTTGCGGCGCGTGCACGGCAAGGGCGAGGCCACGATGGTCGAGGTCAACTACGAGATGCGCATCCGGGCTTCGACCGCGCCCACGTCCTGACCGGAACGCGTACCATCCGCCATGTCGCGCCGGCCTTGCGCGCAAGGGGCGACTGTATTTCGATCGAGAGGAGAATCGACGCATGTCCGCCGCACCAGACGCCGCGAAGCCGGTCCGGAAATTCCATTTCATCTCCGGGCTGCCACGCGCGGGCAGCACGCTGCTGGCCGCCATCCTGAAGCAGAACCCGCGTTTCCGCGCAGGCATGACCAGCCCGCTTGCCGACATCATGGGCGTGGTGATCGCGGAGGCCAGCAGCAAGAACGATTTTTCGTTCGCGGTTTCCGATGACCAACGCGTCTCGCTGCTGCGCGGGCTGGTCGAGAATTTCTACGCGGGACCGGCCGGCGCGGAGGTCACGTTCGACACCAGCCGCTTGTGGTGCAGCCGGATGCAACTGCTCGACATGCTGTTCCCGCAGGCCAAGGTCATCGCCTGCGTGCGCCAGTTGCCGTGGGTGCTGGACAGCATGGAACGGCTGGTGCGCAGGCAGCCGGTCGGCGTCAGCAAGGTGTTCCGGTTCGACACCAACACCACGGTGTACTCCCGCATCGAGGCGCTGACCGACCCGAGGGGCATGGTGGGTTTTTCATTCCAGGCGATCAAGGACGCGTTTTACGGCCAGTACGCACCCGACCACCTCTTGTTGCTCACTTACGAGAGCCTGGTGCGGGATCCGGTTGCAGCCGTCCGCGCGGTCTACCAGTTCATCGGCGAACCCTGGTTCGAACACGACTTCGACGACGTCGAGTACAACGCGAACGAATTCGATGCGCGGGTCGGAATGCCGGGCTTGCACACCGTGCGCACCAAAGTGGAGGCCGTCGAGCGCAAGCCCATCCTGCCTCGCGAAATATTCAACCGCTTCGCCAACGAGTCGTTCTGGCTGGACCCGAAGAACAACGTGGGCAACGTGCCCGTCGTCTGAAGCAGCGGGGCAGGGCAGCCGGCGCGGCAGCGAATGCCGGGGCCGGTGCGTGTCAAGCAGGAACGTACGTCAACCTGATTACGTCCTCGACGATCACATCGCTGGCCACGAGGCGGAGCCGCGGCCGCGGACCCGCGAAGAACGGCTTGCCGCGGCCCAGCACGACGGGGTGGATGTAGAGCCGGTACTCGTCGACGAGACCAAGATCGGTCAGGCTTTGCGCCAGCTCCGGTCCCGCGACTTCGATCTCCCCGGCGAGCTCCGCTTTCATTCCCCGTATCACTGACTCGATGTCATCGGCGACAAGCGTGGCTTTCGGGCCGACCGACTTCAGCGAGCGCGACACGACCCATTTCGGTTTGCTCCGCCATGCCGCCGCGTATTCACGTTCGTCCGCGTCCCAATCGGGAGAGTCTTCGTCCCAATAACGCATGACCTCGTACATCCGGCGGCCGTACACCATGCCCGTCAGGCCGCGCACCCGCTCTGTGAAATGGCGAAAGAGCGCCGGATCAGGCGGCCCGAATGCCAGATGGTCGACGTAGCCATCCAGGGACTGGTTCAATTCGAATACGAGCTTCGCCATGGGAATTTCCCCTCCAAGGCCTGCAGGGACAGCTTGGCCTGCTGCTATGCAGAACCAAGGTTAATCTGCGCGCGGCGGCGTCGGTACGGTCAATAGCCAACAATGTGGGACGACCCAAGGCGATCATTCGACAATTCCTTAATTACCTCCTTCCCCCTTGCTCCCTTGCTCGGGCTTTAGCTTTACATCCGCAGGTTGCCCGGCCAATTGACAGGACCCCTTGAGCGCCTCCGCTAGACCTTACCTTGACTGTACTTAAAGAGTAGGCCCACCGGAGACCGCTTAAGCTTCTTGGTTTCTTCTACAAGCGATTTGATGGATTTTGGAATATCGTGCAGCTTTGGTGGATCCAGAACCTGATCTGCGGCCAATGCCGCCAAACCCCAAGTTGGAGCCCCAGTTGCTGCTGCCGTGGCCGCAAGTGAACCGACGACAATCCATGAACCGATATCGCTTCCCGCAAATTTCCACTTTTTTGCTATGAGCGCACGGACTTTCTCTTGATGTGTGGCAAATGCCGTGCTGATGTTGTCGAACACCCGTTCATTTGTCCGGACAAAGTCCGCCGGGGCAGCCCGTGCTATCTCGTCGACACCTACAGACATAATTTCGCGAACCTCACCTAATGCTCCTGCTTTCCGAACTTCGATCAAAGCCGCAGGTGGGACATTCCCAAGCCACTGCATCTTGTCGCTGGCTAGTGATTGTAGACCACGGACTATATGGAGATCGCGTAGTTCGTTACCCTCAGCCACTCTGTTGGAGTCGTACTCAAGCTTCCAAACGAAGTACTGCCACGACGTCGGCGCATCAATGATTGGAGTACCTCTGAGCTGGCGAGATTTGATCAACAGCTCGTTGCTAGCACTCATGCGACCGACTGCTTGTGACGCCAGCATTATGCCGGGATTGGATGTATGGAGCAGGCCCGAATAAAGATCGTCACCAAGGGCGCGTTGCAGTTGATCTGCTAGTGAACCTCGCCATTCCGTATCAAACAGAGCACGTTGCGGATCTTCAACTTCAGCGACGACCCGTTCAACCGTGTCGAGCCCACGACAAAAACTCATCAATTCATCGAATGTCCCGAACGTCCTTCCGAACAAACGCGCACCGTGTAGCAAGGCATCCTCTTGGCCAAGCTTGTAAAAGAAGGGGCGTTCATCTTCATCGAGAACCGACGCATCGGGAAGTACCGCAACTATCGGCGGCTGAACGTCCGCACACGCCAAGTCCTTGTACTGCAGTAGATTCATCGCATGCTTAATGAGGTAGTAAGCCTGCGAGTCTTCTCCGAGGCGCTCAAATACCGCTTTGGAGCGCAAAAATGGGTCGGGCAAGATAATGGTATCTGTATAAAGCGCACACTTCGATGCTATATTTTCGCTCGCCGACGGGAATAGATCACCGCCATAAACGCCCTTCATCGCTTCATGCATGTCTTCCACATGGGCGATAGCTATCTGGCCAGTCGCGCGCCAGAAGTCGTCGATCGTATCGAGGAAATTCTTAAGGTTACGAGTAAGTTCTGCCACGCCCTCCGGCGTCTGCGACAAGGCGACCCCAGCGTCATGTGGGGTGAGCCCTCGGTCGACCATTATTCTGTAAAAGTGGCCAAAATTCGCCTGTAAAAACTCAAAGTATTTGGTCTGAATGTCCGCGAGCGATGCGGATTTCTTCATTTCCTCACGATCGTGCATCGCTTCGATAGCTAGCGCCATAGAGCGAACTAATCCATCAACCGTCGACAGGTCAACGGTGCCATCGGGCGCGTACGTAACGAGCTTCAAACTATCGACTACCTGAAGGCCCTCCGCAATATGGATCTTTCCGGCTTCAAACTGCTCCTTTAGGATTCGCAGCCGACGCTGCAGTCGAGCCTCGTAGGCCTCCTGATCGCTGTTTCCATTATCAGCCATAGGTTCAGTGTTCCCAGCGCTCTACATCCGGAGTGGCATCAGGGCTTCGCTTTTTGCGGCTCCAAGCTGATCGACTTTTTCCCGACAGCTTCGAGCTTTACGTTCAACGCCGCAAGTTCGTTCGTCTTGAGCGCATCCCACTTCTGCAGCGACGCATCCAGCAGGCCGCTGAGCTTGGCGTAGCCGTCTCGGGCGTCGGGTGAGGGCGCCGCGTCGGCGCCGCCGTCGACGGCCTGCGCCAGCGAACGGAACGCGCCGCCGAGGTAGCCGAAGCTCTGGACGTTGTTGGGTGGAATGGTCCAGGCGTTGTACGGGTTGGGCGACTCCGAGATGTCGGCCGCGGCCACGACTTTCGCATCCAGCGCGTCGATGGATTGCTTGAGGTCGCCGCTCGCATCCTTGCTTCTCTTCCCGAGTTCGGCGTGCAACTTGTGCGCTTCGCCCATCGCGGTCGCTAGCTTCGCGCCTTCGGCTTCGACTTTGCGCGCCAGGTCGAATTGTTCGACGTAGGCGTCCGCGGGAATCGTCACACGCGGATCGTGCGCGACGGTCAGCGGCTCGCTGAAGGTTTTGCCGTCCACCGTGAGCCTCACCGTGTATTGCCCCGGCGGCGCCCACACGCCGTCGGCCCAGGCGTCGCCGTGCGCCAGCGCCGCAGGCGGCGCGTAGCGCAGCGGCCACACGAAGCGATGCAGGCCCGGCGTGGTTTCCAGCACCACCGGTTCGCGGAACCAGTCGGGCGTCATGTTGATCTTGGCGAGATCGGGCTTGGGCGCCTTGTCGGCGCTGGAATAACTGCGCACCAGCTTGCCGTTGGCGTCGACGATCGAAAGTTCGATCGGCTTCGCGGGCGTTGCGGCCAGCGAGTAATCGAGGTACGCGCCCCACGGTGGATTCTCGGCGATGGGCTCGTCCTTGGGCAACGGCGTGCCGGTGAACATCGGCATGCGCACGCGGTACGCGAGCGCGGGTTTGTACAGGCGCGTGGCCCAGCTTGCCGGATACGCCGCCAACTGCCGCAGCGCGGAGACGTCGTCCATGATCCAGAAGCCGCGCCCGTGCGTGGCGATCACGAGGTCGTCGTTCTTGACGTCGATGTCGCGCACCGACACCGCGGGCAGGTTCTGCTGCAGCGAGTGCCAGTGGTCGCCGTTGTCGAACGACACGAAGATGCCGAAGTCGGTGCCGGCGTAGAGCAGCCCGCGCTTCACGGGGTCCTCGCGCACCACGTCGACGAAATCACCGTCGGGAATCCCGTTGACGATCGATTGCCATGTCTTGCCGCCGTCGGTGGTGCGATAGATGTAGGGCTTGCGGTCATCCAGCCGGTGGCGATCGACCGACGCGAACGCGGTGTCCTGATCGAAGTGCGAGGGCGAAAGGCTGCCGACCTTGGACCACGCGCCGAGTTGTTTGGGCGTGACGTTGCTCCAGTGCGCGCCGGCATCGTCGGTGTGCCAGACCAGGCCGTCGTCGGTGCCGACCCACAGCAGTTTCGCGTTCAATGGCGACGAGCCGATCGAATACACCACGCCGCGGCGCGCACCTTGGTGCAGGTTGTCGGCGACGGTGGTCGCATCGAGCGAAGACGGCACCGCCGGATCGGGGCGCGACAGATCGGGGCTGATCGCGGTCCAGTGTTCGCCGCCGTCGGTGGTCTGCCACAGCCGCTGGTTGCCGAAGTACAACGTCTTCCTGTCGGACGCGTTGAAGACCAGCGGCAATGTCCAGGTGCTGCGATAGATGTCGGGATCGGCCAGGGTCGGATCGACGCTGCGCGTCTGTTTGGTCTTGAGATCGAGCTTGTCGACCTTGTCGCCGTACACGACGTCGGGATCGTCCGGGTCGGGCGCGATCATGCCGCTTTCGCCGCCCGCGGTGACCTCGTGGAACTGCATCATGTTGATGGTCGCTTCGTAGGTCGAGCGGCTGGGCACGGCGGCCGCGCCGGAATCCTGCTGCGCGCCGTACACGCGGTACGGGAAACGGTTGTCGGTGCTGACGTGGTACATCTGCGCGGTCGGCTGGTTGTACCAGCTCGACCAGGTCTTGCCGCCGTTCACGGTGATGATCGCACCCTGGTCCACGCCCATGATCTGGCGGTCCGGATCGTTCGGGTCGATCCACAGTTCGTGGTAATCGTCGCCGGTCGGGTCGCCCTTCACCGGAAGGAAAGTCTTGCCGCCGTCGTCCGAGCGCAACTCGATGGTGTTCATCGCGTACACGCGGTTGGCATCCTTCGGATCGGCGGTGATCTGCCCGAAATACCAGCCGCGCTGCCAGATGCGCGGATCGCCGCTGGTCTTCTTCCAGGTCTTGCCGGCGTCGTCGGAGCGGTACAGGCCGCCCTCGTCGGCATCCACGATCGCGTAGATGCGATCCGGCGCCGCGGCGGAAATCGCGATGCCGATCCGGCCCAGGTTCTTCGACGGAAACCCGTGGCCTTCGATGTGGGTCCAGGTGTCGCCGCCGTCGGTGGATTTGTACAAGCCGGAACCCGGCCCGTTCGACGGCGGATAGATGTTCCACGGCGGCCGCCGCGTCTGCCACAGCGACGCGTAGATCACGTTGGCGTCGCCCGGCTTGAAGATGATGTCGATCGCGCCGGTGTCGTCGTTCGGGCCCAGCACCTTCTTCCAGGTCTTGCCGCCATCCAGCGAACGGAACACGCCGCGCTCGGCGTTCGGCCCGTAGGGATGGCCGAGCGCCGCCACGAACACGCGGTTCGGGTTGTGCGGATCGACGCGGATCATCGAAATCTGCTGCGAGTCCTTCAATCCGATGTGCGTCCAGGTCTTGCCGGCATCGGCGGACTTGTACATGCCGTCGCCCTGCACGATGTCCGAACGCATGTCGGATTCGCCGGTGCCGACGTAGAGGATGTTCGGGTTCGAGGGTGCCACCGCGATTGCGCCGATCGACTGCACCGGCTGCTTGTCGAACAACGGCTGCCAGGTGCGGCCGGTGTCGTGCGTTTCCCATACGCCGCCGTCCACGGAGCCCATGTAGAAATGCGTCGGCTGTCCCGGCACGCCGGTCACCGCCAGCGTGCGGCCGGCGCGGAACGGACCGATCAGGCGCCAGTGCAGGGCACCCCAGGTTGATGCGTTGGTCGCGCTATTTGTTGCGGCGGGCGCCGCGGCAGATGCAGGCAGCGCACTGGCGAGCGTGAGGGCGACAGCAGCGAACAACGCAGTCAGGCGGTGGGGCACGGGCATGAACAACTCCTCACGACGCAGGCGATCCACGCATCATAGCGAGGGCGCAGAAACGTTCATGGGTAAGAAGGCATATCACGTGGGTTCTCTGCTCGTGCGCTTGTTCCCCTCTCCCACCGGGAGAGGGTGCCCCGCAGGGGCGGGTGAGGGTACGCACCCGCCTGATCCAACAAGTTGAGGTGGCACCCACTACTTGTAGCTCCCGGACCCTCATCCGGCGCTACGCGCCACCTTCTCCCGAAGGGAGAAGGGTACAAAGCGTCAACCCGCCGCAGCCCAACAAATCAACGACGCGAATTCCGGTAATCCGCGCCACCGCATCGCTCAGTTGTCCGCCGAGGACAACAGCTTCGGGTCGCCGACCTCCACCGGCTCGCCAATCGGCAGCGGCGGCACACCAGCTGCCTTCGCCTTCTTGTTGAAGTCGAGCACGGCCTGGCGCAACGAGCCGTTGAAGGTGTCGAGCTTCGGTTGCAAGCCAGCTTCCTGCTTGGCGATGTAATCGCGCTGGTTCGCGTTCGGTGCCTGGTCCGGCCCCATGCGCGATGCCATGCGGTACACGCCGAAGAAGGTCATGCCCCACGGCGAGAGTTCGTGCAGGTCGTCTTCCGGCACCTTGTACTGGATGTTCGGCAGCCAGAAGTCCTTCGAGAAATCGCCGAGCGTTGTCTTCAGGCTCTCGGCACTCGCATGCAGGTTGGCCTTGGCGCTGCCCGCCGCCGCACCCTTCGTCGAATCCAGCACCTTGTCGAGCGTCTGCATCATGTCGTAGCTGCGGCCGATCACCGCCACGTCGGCGGCAGCTTCGCCACGCAGCCGCATCGCGGTGTCGAACGCCGCGCGCTGCACGTCCATCGGCGGATTGATGCGCGGATCGGCGACCACCTCCACGGTTTGCGTTGCGCTGCGGCCGTTCGCTTCCACCTTCACCTGGTAGTTGCCCGGCAACGCCAGCGGCCCCTTGGGCGCGTCGCTTGTGCTCGGGCGGAATTCCGCGCGCAGCGCCTTCGGCAACTCGACGCCGGCGTAACGCATGTTCCAGGACGCCACGTTGATGCCGGCCTTGCCGGATGCGTGGAATGTCGCCACCGGCTTGCCGGCGCTGTCGGTCACGCTGACGACGACCGGGTTGCATTGCTCGAACGAGGGCTTGTGTTCCTTCTGCGCGGACTTCTTCGCGGCCGTCTTTGCCGCCTCGTCTCCGTTCTTGTCATCTTCCTTCGCGCATGCCTTCGGCACGTCGATGGCCTTCGCCAGCGAATAGACGATCGTCGGGCCACTCGGCGGGTTGGGCGTGGTGAAATCGCCGGGCGCAGGGCCGATGTGGCGTCCACCGAACCCGATCCACTCGGTGCCCTGCGCGCTGGGGAACATGTGGAACGAAGCGTCCGCCAATTTCGGCTGCCACTGTTCCAGTGCTTCGATGTTGTCGAGGATCCACAAGCCACGCCCGTGCGTGGCCATCACCAGGTCATGCGGCGACTTGGTGAACTTGATGTCCCACACCGCCATCGTCGGCAGGTTGCCGGTCATCGCGTGCCAGTGCGCGCCGTCGTCGAACGACAGGTACAGCCCGCGCATGGTGCCGAGCGCGAGCAGGCCTTTCCTGTTCGGATCCTCGCGCACGACGACTGCGGCGTTGTCGTCCGGCAAACCGTTGGTGATGCTTTGCCAGTGCGCGCCGTAATCGCGGGTCTTCAGCACATACGGATGTTCGTCGCCCAGCATGTGGCCGTCGACCGCGATGTAGGCGGTGCCGGCGTCGAACGGCGACACCCCGATCTGGTAGATGCGGCCGAGCTTCACCGCCTGCGGCAGGCCCGCGGAAACGTTGGTCCAGTTCGCGCCGCCATCCTTGCTGACCCAGACCAGGCCGTCATCGGTGCCGACCCAGATGACCTTGCCGTCGGTTTCGCTGAGCGAAATCGAGAGGATGGTGTCGGTGTTCTCCGCGCTGGAGATGTCGTGGAACACCGGGCCGCCGGCGACGGGCTGGTGCTCCTTGATGTCGCGCGTGAGGTCCTTCGAGATCGGTTGCCAGTTCGCACCGCCGTCGGTGGATTTGAACACCACGTTGCCGCCGATGTAGAGCGTGTCCGGGTCGGTCGCCGACACCGCGATCGGCGCTGCCCAGTTGAAACGGTATTGCAGTTGTGAGAGCGGTGTGTCGCCCATGCTGGTCATCACGGGACGGATGAACTTGCTCGTCCAGTTCCTGGTGTCGATGCGCGAGGCGTAACCCGTCTGCGACGCGGCATAGACGATCGACGGGTCCGACGGCGCGGGCACCACGTAGGTGCCGTCGCCGCCGGAGGGATTCCACCAGTCCGCGCCCCAGATGCCGTCGCGCGACAGGCTGTTGGACGGCCCGCACGCAGCGTTGTCGTCCTGGATGCCGCCACACACGCCGAACGGCACCGTGTTGGAAATCGCGACGGTATAGAACTCCTCGATCGGCATGTTGTTGAACGAACGCCAGGTCTTGCCGCCGTTGACGCTGACGTAGGCGCCGCCGTCGTTGCCCTGGATGATGCGCTCGGGGTCCTTCGGATCGATCCAGATCGCGTGGTGGTCCACGTGCACGTCGTGGTCGATCACCTTGGCGGTCTTGCCGCCGTCGGTGGACTTCATCAGGTTGAAGGAGCTGAAGTAGATCGTCTTCGGGTTGTCCGGCGCGACCGCGAACGAACTGAAGTAGAACATCCGCACCGCGAGCTCGTGGTTGTTGCTGATGCACTTCCAGTTGGCGCCGGAATCGGTGCTGCCCCACAGGATGCACTTCTGCGTCGGCATCGTCGCGTACACGATGTTCGGCGACGACGGTGCGAAGCCGATCTTGACGCGATCGGTGGGATCATTCGTCGGCAGGCCACCGGCGAGCTTGTTCCAGGTACGGCCGCCGTCGGTCGACTTGAAGATGCCGCCGTCGGTGCTGCCGTTGACCTGCGTCCACGGCTTGCGCTGCTCGGTCCACATGCCCGCGAGCAGCACGCTCGGGTTGGACGGATCCATCTGGATGTCGCTGGCGCCGGTGGTGTCGTTGACGTACAGCGTTTTCTTCCAGTTCTTGCCGCCGTCGGTGGTCATGAACACGCCGCGCATTGCGCTGGGCTTCCACGGATTGCCGAGCACCGCGACGTACACGGTATTGGGGTCTTTCGGGTCGACGACGATGTTGGAGATCAAGCCCGCGTCGGCCAGCCCCTTGAACTGCCAGGTCTTGCCGGCGTCCGGCGAGAAATACACGCCGCGGCCAATCAACACGTCGTTGCGCGGATTGGCTTCGCCCGTACCGACCCACACGTCTTTCGGATTGGAAGGCGCCAGCGCGACCGCGCCGATGGATGCCGCGTCGCCGTGCTTGAACACGTTGTCCCACTTGATGCCGTTGTCGGTGGTCTTCCACACGCCGCCGCCCGCGGTGCCGACGTAATAGATGTTCGGCTTGCCGGGGATGCCCGTGACCGTGCTGACGCGTCCACCCGACACCGCGGGACCGAGGTTGCGGAATTTCAGGTTGGCGAACGGGCCTGTTGGTTTCGTTGCGGCGGAGGCGACGCCTGTGGCAGTCACGGCAATGCAGACGGCAAGAACCCGAGCAGTCCTCATCATGTCCATCCTCGCGACAAAACCGTGAACCTAGTCCTGCGAGTGCGGCATTCGGGAGTGCCGGAAGTCAGGGGAGGGCAGCGTGATGCGTGAAGACTGCGTCAAGGCACGCGAACGCACGCTCGCGTTCCCTGCGCAGGTCGACGCGCGATGCCGACGTCATCGCGCGCCCTCACATCTTCAGCTCGAACCCGGTGTACCAGGTGCGTCCATAGGCAGGCTCAAGCCCGGTCATCCACACGCGTGAGTAGTAATGACGGTCGGTGAGGTTGCTGATGCCTGCCAGCAGCTTCAGCCACGGCCGGATTTGCCAATCGCTCGCGAAATCGACCGTCGTGTAAGCGGGTATCTTCGCGGGAATGAAACTCGCGCCCGCGCCAAACGGCTGGTTGGAATCCTGCCAGTACTGCGCGGCCGACGACACCGCGGTCAGGCTGGCCTTGACGCGTTGCTCGACGCGCCAGGTGAGGCCGGCCTTGGCGAGGTAGCGGGGCGCATAGGCGGGGATCTTGCCGACCTGTCCGGGGATCACGCTGTCGGTGAAGCGCGCGTTCAACAGACTCAAACTCAGGAAACCTTCGAGGTGTTCGCCTGACGCCGCCAGTGAAGTCGGCGCGAAGAAGTCGTAGTTGACCTGGCCTTCCAGGCCGCGGCTGCGGGTGTCGCCCGAGTTCACCTCGATCACGTCGGTGGCGTTGATGTGCTGCGCCTCGATGCGATTCCTGAAGTCGATCCAGAACACGCTGACGTCGTAGTAGAGCCCGGTCGCCGGCACGCCATGCACACCGGCTTCCCACGACAGCGATTTGGAGGGATCGGGCGCATGGCCGGGCACCACGTTGGCGAACGGCGAAGCCATGTCGAAGTAACGCAACGGCCGCCATCCCTGCGACACGTTGAAATAGGTTTCGTTGCCGGCACCGAAGTCGTTGCCGATGCCGAGGCCGAACAGTGGCACGGTGCGCGAATCGGATTCGTGGATCAGCGGGCGGATGAGGAATGGCGGCCGCACGGTTTCATCGACGGCCACGCGTTCGCGTTCCAGCCGGACCGACGGCACGATGTGGATTTCGTGCGGCAGCCGGAACACGTTCTCGGCGAACACCGAGTAGTAGTCCGACTCGCGCTTCTGGCGCAGGCGTGGTACGCCGTTGCGGTCGTGGCGGTCGACGTGAAGGTCGGTGTCGGTCCACTGCCTGAAAGGATCGTCGCCGTGGAACGCCACGGCCCCCGCGGTGAACGCATTGCCGTGGCCCCAGCTCTTGCGCACGCGCAGATCGACACCTTGCGTGCGGAATTGCTCGTCCTGCAATGTCGTCGTGGCCGGAGGAGGTTGCGGCGGTAGCGCGCCACTGGCCGATCGGCTGGCCAGGTCCTGGTAACCCGCCCATGCCTTGCCGATGAACAACCAGCCGTCGCCGAATTCGTGCTGGTGACCCAGCACCAGTTGATAGCGGTCGACCCAGTCGCGATTCCACGGAGTCGGCGTGGCCCGGGGATTTGCCTGCCACTGCGGATAACCCATCCGGCCCGCATCGCCCGAGTCGGCGTCGATCGCGTGCAGGTCCAGCCACCAGTGTTGCTTGTCGTCCGGCCGGTATTCGACATACAGGTCGGCCTGGCGCATCTGCGATTGCGCGTTTTGGCGCGTGCCGTCGCTGCGCACGTAACCGGCATCCGCACGCCAGGTCCATTTGCCGGCGCTGCCTTCCAGTACGTTGTACGTCGAATACAAGCCGTGGCTGCCGACCACCTGTTCGGTGCTGATCGAGAACGGCGCGCCGGGTTTCGGACGTTTCGAAACCATGTTGATCACGGGCGCAGGCTCCGGGCCGTACAGCAGGCTGGAACCGCCGCGGATCAACTGGACGTCGGCGATGCCCTGCGTCAGCGGCATCGCGTACAGGGTAGGGAAGCCGATCCAGTCCGACTCCAGCGGGATGCCGTCCTGCATCACCAGCACGTACTCCGATTCCTGCGGATTGCCGAGGCCGCGGTAGCTCAGGTTGAACTGCGTCGGTGTCGGTTGTTGCGATACCAGTAGGGATACAGCCGAGATATGTGTAAAACTGCCCCATAGAAATCGCGTTTCCCTCTAAATTCATGCTGTTAGCCGAAAAAAGTGAAAGAATCGACGCCCCAAGCCTTCAGGCTGCCAAGGCCAATTCTTCGTCATACGGTTCGGGTATGACGTCGTTGTCAATAAAGTAATCGCCGAATCGTTTGATGTGGCTGGTCACATAGGGACTGAGCGTCGCAACATCCTCCGGTGTTATCTTCCACCCTTCCCGCATCAAGCGCTTGATGATGCGGGTCTGTTCGACGACGTTATGGAAGATCACCGCGTTCGCGACCAGGTCGTTGTACTTCACGATCTTTTCCTGCTCGACGGGGTCGTTATCCGCGATCACCCCTTCTCCACCGAAGAAGAAGTGCTTCGCAAAGCCGTTGTACGCTTCGACCTTGTTCGTCGACGCCGTGATCTGCTCGCGAAGGTCGCTGTCGGATATGTACTGCAGCAGGAAAAGCGTGCGTACTGCGGCGCCCAGCGCACGGAACGCTTGATAGAGCCGGTTCTTGCGACTGTTGTTGCCGAGTTTGCGCAGCAACGTTGATGCCGCAATCTTGCCGGTCCTGATCGACAGTACCACGCGCATCAGATCCTTCCAGTGCGTCTCGATCAAGTCCCAGTCGACTTTGTCGCGGAACAAGGCATCGATATGTTCGTAGGTCGTATCCTCGTCGGGCCGGAAGAACCGATAGTCCTGCCAGTTGCGAATACGCGGCATGAGCTGAATGCCCAGCAGATGGGAGAGCCCGAACACCGGAAGTGATTGCCCTTGGGTATCGGCGTGGACGATCTCGGGCTGGATGTCCGATGTGTTCTTCAAAAGGCCGTCAATGATGTAAACCGCTTCCCACACGCCGCAGGGAATGAAGTGGCTGAAGAGCGCTATGTAGGTGTCCGACACGTGATGGTAAGCAATTCCGCCGTAGCCGCCGTACCGGATGTGGTAGGAAGCCAATGAGTTCTGGATGTACATCTCGTACTTGGTGCCGTCCGCCGCGGCGCGCTTGGCATCACCCCAGTGCTTGGGAAGCTGAAGCCCTGCGTAACTGTTGATGATGTCCCGACAAGCAGCCGCCAGCTTGTTCGCATCGACGTGTCGCCGGTTGACGAACGAGAGCATGTGTTCACTCACTGCGCCCCGAAAATGTCGGGCCGCCTGTGCAGGCCCAAGATTGCAACCGTAGGTGAACGCGGTCAGCACATAGCGCACCGCGGGCTGGTCGATTTTTGGATCCGACCCGGACAAGGGACCGAAGTGACGATGCCAATTCGTCCAGTGCCCCACGTCGCAGAGCACATCGATCACGCTGCGTTCGCGCAGACGCTCCTGAACCGCCGTTTCGAGCGCGCGCGCGCTGCGGCTCATGTCTTTGGCCTTGTGCCGTTTGAGGACGGGTATGCCTTGCTCGTCGATGACGACCTGGCCATTGTTGACGTATTCCTGGTCGGTGGCTTCAGCCACCTCCATGAGTTGCGCCTGCAACGCGTTGACGAACTCCACCGCATTCGATGGAAGGTCGAGTTGCTGGCAGTAATCATCAACCAGCGGTTCGCACTCCTGCCAAGACAACAACTGCTCGCCATAGTCAGCGTAAGCCTCCGACCCCTCTACAGCCACGTCGCCAGATTTCAGTTCGCCGGCCAAGGCGGAAAACACGCAGACCTCGAAGTGCCGTCGATGGATGCGCTCCTCGCCCGACTCAGTGTGATGAACGAGTGTTTTGCGCCAGAGCTGGGTCGTGAACGCCAAGTCGACCGGTTCGTCCAACCACTCGGATCGGTTGCGCTCTTCTGACAGCACCCGCTCGAAGGCATCCATCAGCGAATGATCTTCGGTGGTGGAATGCAAACGCAGCAGGCGGACCATGCGGAGGATCGTCGGACGATGGCTCTTGTAGTGCGGCAACAGAAGCGGCAGGTAGTTGTCACCGCTGTGCGCTGCGATAGCAAGGCAATCTTCCTGCAGCGTATCCGTACCGCCATGTGCGGTGACCAGGCGGCGAATCTCGCGACCCGCTTCCGTATCGCTCTTGTGCTGGTCCAATACCCGGATGACATCGGACATGGTGGCCACCAGCGTTTCCGCCTTCTCGCGGTAGCGCAGACGCAATTGATCGAGTTCTTGTTTGCCACGGTTGTGAATGTTGCCGATGCGTTTGATGAACATCTCGGCAAGATCGTCCCGGACCTGCACCCTGGCCCGGTGGATCAGGCAAAGCAGGAACGCGTGGCGCTTCGTCGGTCGCATGTCGCGCAATTCGGAGGCATCGAGCGCGCGAGCCTCTGCGGCAAAGTGCTTGCGTTTGAGCTCCGGAATGTCACGCAAGTGCATTTCCGTGCCGACCAGCTCGTCCAGATGATTGAATTGGTCAATGAGTTCTTGGAAATGCTTCAACGAGGAACGTTTCGGCAGCCGTTTGATCGCCTGCAGCGGGCTTTTCCCATCGTCGCTGGCAACGACCAACAATGCGTCCAGGCGTTGCTTTTCATCCTCCGTCAACCGCGCATCGATCTTGGCAAAGAAGCGACCATTCACCAGCGCCCGCAGCCGGCGTGTCAGGCGATCCAGCGTGGAAAACGCCGGCAGCTCAATGCGTTCTCGCACCAACTTCTCGATGGCGACATTGATCAAGTCGGGAGGGTTGTCCATCACCGCGGCCGCTTCGAGGATGGCGCGAGCGGCGACGTCCAACCCGCCTTCGCCGTAGGCGCGAATTTGAAGGTAGGTGCGGATCCATTGACGATAGCGGTACGGCGTATTCTTCTTCAGTTCAGCCGGCTTGACCTTGACGCGAAATTGCATCGCCTGACGGACATGGCGCGTGATTTGTGCCGGGATGTCTTCCAGGGCAGGAAAATACTTGAGGCGCTGAAAGCTCTTCAGCAATAGCGCGAGTGTCAGGCGATGCCCAGGTTGTCGTGCGTGCTGGACGATGAAATCCATTTCCAGATCGGTAGGTGTGTAGGCCGCCACCAACTCGCGGACTATCGGATTGCGCTTGAACTGCGGATACGCGGTCCTTTCGATCGAAGCCATGCCGATTCCTCAGTGAATGACGGTCGCGTTCACCTGCGCGCTTCAGTCGTGTTTGTGCTGGTGATGGATGTCGGGATAGTGCGGGTGATTGTGCGTCAGCGGTTCGTGGGGGTGCGGATGCGTATGCGGTTCGGTGCCATCCCACGGGAAATCGTGCGTATGCTGATGCTGGCCATCGTGCACATGCGGATGGGTATGCGTGAGCGCTGCGGGCGTGTGCCAATGCGTATGCGGCTCGGTCAGGTGCAGCCATACGCCTGCGCCCATCAGCACCGCTGCCAGCCAGAACACCGGTGAGGCGTGGTCGCCAAACGCGAGGATGGCGATCGCCGCGCCGAAGAACGGCGCAGTCGAAAAGTACGCGCCGGTGCGCGCCGCGCCGACGCCGCGCAGTGCGAGCACAAACAGCACGAGGCTGACACCGTAGCTCAACAGCCCGACCACCATCGCTTCGCCGACGTCGAACGCGCCCGGGATGTGTGCACCGAGCGCCACGGCAATTCCGGTGTTGACGACACCGGCCACGGTGCCTTTTGAGCCTGCGAGGAACAGTGCATCGTTGGCCGATACCTTGCGCGTGAAGTTGTTGTCGAGCGCCCAGCACAGGCAGGCGCCGGCCACCAGCACGGCGCCCCAGCCGAGTCCGCGCGACGATCCTTGCCATGCGAGCAGCAGAGCGCCTGCGACGATCAGCGTCATGCCGGTAACGATGCGGCGATTGGCGTTCTCGCGAAACACGACCCACGCCAGTACCGCCGTCAATACGGCTTCGAGGTTCAGCAACAGCGAGGCTGTTGCTGCCGAAGTACGGGTGAGCCCGAGCATCAGGGCAAGCGGCCCCAGCACGCCGCCGAAGCCGATCGCGAGTGCCAGCCACAGCCACTCGCGCCCGGTCATGGTCGGCGTGTGCCAGCCGCGATCACGCACCAGCCGAATGATGCCCAGACCGATGCCGCTCCCGAGATACAGCAGGCCCGCCAGCAACACGGGCGAAAGGTCGTTTAGGAGTTGTTTGGCCAGCGGCGTACTCGCGCCGAACAGCACGGCTGCGCCGAGTGCTGCAGCGGCGGCGGATCCGAAAGAGGTGCGTTTCATCGTTGCTACCCTCCGCCAGATGAGCCTGCTGTGCGTTGCATGGCCCTGCGCACTCAGGCAAGCCGTCGCAGGATCACCCACGCGGCAAATACCACGTAGAACAGCGCCATCGACGCCAGCAGCTTGCGCGAAGTGATGCTTCGGTGGAAGGCGGTCAACATCACCACGATGGCAGCAATCGTGATGCCCGCCGCGACGATCAGGGATTCATCGAACAGCCAAGGGGTGAAGAACAGCCCAAGCGCGGTAGGCACGGTCGCCTGGATCATCATCGCACCACTGATGTTGGCGAGCGCCAAACGATGCTTGCCTTGGCGCACCCAGATGACGGCGTTCAGCGTTTCCGGCAATTCGGTTGCCACCGGGCTGAACAGCAGCGCGACCAGTTGCGGCCGCAGGCCTAGTTGCGGCCCCAGTACGTCGAGCTGGCCGACGAAGAAATGGGACGCCGCAAAAATCACCACCAGCGCGGCGACGGTTTGCGCAATGGCCGCCCACGTCGGTGGCACTGCACACCGCGGCGTCAGCTTCAACGGTTCGGGCGTACCCTCTTCAACACCGGCCTCGCCGGACATCTCCTTCCGGAAATAGGCGGCGTACGCGAGCAGGAACAAGATGCCCAGCCAAGGTTTCCAGGCAAAGACCACGAGGCCAAGCGCAACCTTGCACACGAAAATGGCGAGGAACCAGCCCTGGTCGCGGCTCAGGCGTTGGAACTCATCGCGGATGGCTGCGATGTGCGGCAACTTCTGATGGCACGCGAGGAGCGTGATGCCGACCGTCGCGTAAGCAATGGTGGACAGCACCAGCGGGCCACCGAGCGCGGCGCCGACGCCGATCTCTTTTTGCGCAGCGCTGGCGCCAAACGTGACGGCGACGAAAGTCACCACGCTCTCGGGCAAGGCGGTGCCGAAGGCAGCCAAGATCGAGCCGGTCGCCTGCTGGCTCACCGCCAGCTTGCGGCCGACCCATTCAACGCCGTTGACGAAATACTCGCACGCGAGATAAATGACCACGGCCGCGCCCAGCAGCAGGCCGATGGTGAGGGCAAGGGATGTCACGCAAGTCCTTGGAGGTTGGGCGCAAGCCAAAGGCTTCGACACCCGCGCCCAACCCGCTGGCGGATACCGAAACCCGTGGTCTTGCCAAGCCCGTTACGGCTGGCCGCGCCATGGCCGAAGCCAAGTGTGTTGACGCGGCCCCTCCTGAAATCGAAGGCGGCTACTCCCCAAAGGGACGGTAAACGTACCGGTTCCCTGCACCGCGGTCAATAAGGAAACGGAAACGCAGATCGAGGCCTATGGATCGGCGCCGTGGGCGCCAAGCACACCAGCCGGCCATGCTTGGCCTGGTTGCTGTGGTCAATCGCAGACGCGGCTGGTACGAGGCACGCGTTTGACGCTTGAGGCGGCGAGTCCGCGAACGGAATCGCTTGCATCTGCCGCTGTCAATGCCTCCATCAGCGGACAGCGCACTTTGTTCTTGCCATGACGCGGCTCGACGAGCGCGGTAAGCGCTCGCTCGATACGGCGCAGGTGCTTGATGCGTTGACGCACGATGGCAAGCTTGCGGACTCCGATGCGCTCCGCGTCTCGGCTGTTCTGACCATGTTCCAGTGCGAGCAGATCCGCAACTTCGTCGAGATCGAATCCGAGCGCCTGCGCATTCCTGATGAAACGCAAGCGGCGAGCGTGGGCTTCCTCGTAACGGCGAGTGCCACCTGTTGACCGATACGGCTCTGCAAACAACCCGCGACGTTGGTAGTAGCGAATGGCTTCGACACGGATACCCACAGCCGTGGCCAAGCCGCCAATCGTATAGGCCATGAGCATCGACACCCACATTGAGTACGGAAGCAAGCTTACCCCTTGAACGATTCCAACAAATTTGTGCGGAGGCCACAAACTCATCGGACTCTCGCGGGCATCGGAGCAAGCGGCCGCCGTGATTGTGTAACGGGGGCAGCTATTCGTAGCATCGAACCTCGATCTGCCATTCGAAAACCATGCACGCGCACGACCATTCCGACGATCACGGCCACGATGGCAGTAGCCATCACGGCCATAGTCACGGCGTCAGCCGCAATGCCGACAAGCGCTGGCTGACGCTCGCGCTGGCGCTGCTGCTGGCCTTCATGGTGGCCGAAGTGGTGGTCGGCATCATGGCGAGATCGCTGGCGCTGATTTCCGATGCGGGCCACATGCTGACCGACGTGGGTTCGATCGCGTTGGCGCTGTTCGCGATCCGGATGGCTGCGCGGCCCGCGCACGGCCGCTACACCTTCGGTTTCAAACGCGTGGAAATCCTGAGCGCACAAGCGAATGGCCTTACCCTCTTGCTGCTTGCGGCCTGGTTCGTGTACGAAGCGATCCAGCGTCTGATCACGCCGCCGCCGGTGCAAGGCTCCTTGATGACACTGGTGGCGATCGCCGGGATCGTGGTCAATCTGGCCGTGGTCTGGATCATGGGCAAGGCGAACCGGCAAAGCCTCAATATCCAGGGCAGCTATGCGCATATCCTCAACGACCTTTACGCCTTCATCGCCACCGCGGTGGCCGGCGGCCTGATCTGGCTCACCGGCTGGGATCGCTTCGATGCCATCGCCGCGCTGGTCGTCGCCGCGTTGATGCTGAAGGCCGGGATCGAACTGGTGCGCGACTCGGGACGCATTTTCCTCGAAGCCTCACCGAAGAATCTCGATCCCGCTGCGGTCCGTGCATCGATCCTCGCCACCGCCGGCGTGACCGCCGTCAACGATCTGCACATCTGGGAAGTGACCTCAGGGTTCCCCGCACTGTCCGGGCACATCTTCGTGCGCCCGGAGGATGATTGCCACGGGAAGCGCCGCGAACTGGAAACCATGCTGCGGGACGGTTATGGCATCGAACACGCCACTTTGCAGATGGACCACGCCCGCGATAGTTCCAGGCTGGTCACCGGATGCAGGCACGATGCCGCGTAGCCGGGCGCGAGTGAACTTCCAACCTGGTACCGGGTCTCTTGTCGTTCACGCCGTGTGCCTCGGATCCGGTCCGACGTGATTGTGTAACAGCGACCACCTCCATAAGATCGCCCAAATGGTTTCGAGCCTGCCACCGTGCTGAACCGCCTGCGCCGCCACCGCTTGCTCTGGGTATTGGCCCTGACCGTGCTGTCGTTCAAGCTGGTGGCGGCAACGGTTTGCCTGAACGACACGGCCGCCAATCAGCATGTGGCATCCGTGGCGACGATCATTGCTGCGCAATCCGTGGCCAGTCCTTCCTTCGGTGACAACGGCAATGCCTGTCTGCTCGGCGAGACGGGTGGCTGTCATTGTGCGTGCGCGGAAACTCTGCCGGTGCCGGTGACGTTGTCGCTGCATATCGCGCCCGTCGAAGCGCCGTCCGTTTTCCACCTCCCCACCTACGGATTCTCGCCTGCCTGGGCGGGTCCAATGCTGCGTCCACCAATCGCCTGAAAACCGTTTCGTTTCGTGACCGGCTGCCTCGTGCGGTCGTCGCGCCGTGACCGTTTTCAGGAGATTTCCGCATGTCTGTCTTGCGTTCGGTGCCGCTGGGCGCCGCGTGTTTGCTGTGGTGCACGACAGCCTTGGCTGTTCCAGGCAGCCTCGCGCCGCCACCTTTCCCTTCATCCACTACGCCGTCCACACTCGCTGCCCCCGTGCCGCTGCGCGCCGCGGTGCAAGAGATCTGGAACAAGAGTCCGGAAGTACAAGCCGCCGCCGCCGAGCTTGAAGCGGCACGCGCGCGTGCGCGCGCCGCCGCACGGCCGTTGTACAACCCCTCGCTGACGGCAGATGCCGAGAACGCCGACGTCAACCGGCGCACGGTTGGCATCAGTCTGCCGCTGGATCTTTCCGGCAAACGCCGTGCGCGCGAAGCCGTAGGCGATGCCGATTTGCGCGCGGGCGAAGCGGCGTATGCGCTGCAACGCATCGAAGTCGCCTCGCGCTGGCTGAAGGCATGGTCGGAGGTGGCATTGACGGTGCGCCAGCGGGAGCTTGGCCAGCGCCGTGTGGAAATGATGCGGCGCTTTGACGAGCTGGCCGCACAGCGGTTGAAGGTTGGCGACATCAGCAGCCCGGAACGCGATCTCGCCGCGCTGGCGCTGAGTGAAGCGCTGGCGCAGCAAGCCGCACTCACCGGCAAGGAAGCGGCGGCCCGCGCGACGTTGCAGGCCATCGCCGGGGCTGCCGCCGAAGCCTCGCCGGCCCTCCCGGAAGGGTTACCGCCGCAAGCCGACGGCATCGTTGCATTGCCGATCGACGAACTGCCCGCATTGCATCTGGCGCGAGCCCGTCAAGCCAGTGCGCAAGCCGGCGTACGCGTGGCGCAGAAGGCGCGCATTCCGGACCCGACGCTCAGCCTGACCGGCGGCGAGGTACGAGTGGGCGCGATACGCGACAACGTGATCGGCCTTTCTGTCTCGATTCCGCTGCCGGTGCTCAACAACGGCAGCGCCGAAGTCGATGCGGCGAGGGCCGATGCCGATGCCGCCGCCGCGAACGCGCAGGCGCAACGATTGCGGTTGCGTTCGGGGCTGGAAGAAGCGCGTACCCGCTACACGGCGCTGCGTTCGGCGGACGCCGCCTTTCACAGCGGACGCGCTGCGGCCTTCGCCGATCGCACGGCCTTGCTCGAAAAGCTCTGGCGTGCAGGCGAAATCAGCACTTCGGATTACCTCGTGCAACTCAAGGAAAGCCTCAACACCGCGCTGACCGGGCTGGAGCTTCAAAGCCAGACCTGGCAGACCTGGTTCGACTACCTCACCGCCGCCGGCCGTCTCAACGACTGGATCGAAGGGCGCACACAGGATCTTCCGCGATGAACTCACATATTTCGATGTTCCGTTCCGCCGCATTCGTGCTGCTCGCGCTGGTGTTGACGCATCCGGTGTTGGCGCAGGAACCCGCGCCCGCCAATCCATTGGTGCTAGATGCCAAAGCCATCCAAGATGCCGGCATCGTGCTGGACAAGGCCGCAGTGCGGCCCATCACCGATGAATTGAAAGCCCCCGGCGAGGTGAAGGCCGATGCCTACTCGACCGTACTGGTGTCGCCGCGCGTCGAATCGCAGGTTCTGGAACGCAAGGCGAAACTCGGCGACGTGGTGAAAGCCGGCACGCCGCTTGTGGTGCTTTCCAGCGTGCAGGTTGCCGAAACCCAAGGCGCGCTGATCGTGGCGGAACAGGATTGGCGGCGCATCGCTGCGCTCGGCCCGCAGGCGGTTTCTGCACGACGCTACAACGAATCGAAAGTCGCGCGTGATCAGGCGCGCGCCAAGTTGCGCGCCTTCGGCTTGTCTGAAGGTCAAATCACCGCGCTGTTGCGCAAGGGCTCGGCGCGTGCGGATGGCAGTTACGAATTGCTGGCGCCCGCCGCAGGCCGCGTGACCACCGACGAGTTTCTGGTCGGCGAGCGCGTCGAACCCGGCCGCACCCTGTTCACGCTGGTCAAGGAGAACTCGGTGTGGGTCGAGGCGCAGCTCGCGCCGGCCGATGCGGAGCGGGTCAAGTCCGGAGACGTGGTGCGCGTACTCGCGCATGACACCACATTGCCGGGCAAGGTAGTGCAGCGCTCGCACCAGACCAACGAGCGTACCCGCACCGTGCCGGTGCGCATCGAAGTCAACAATGAAAAGGATCTGCTGCATCCGGGCGAGCTGGTCGAAGCGCGCCTCGCGGTCGGCGGCACCACCAAGCAACTCGCGGTACCCGCCACAGCCGTGGTGCTGCTCCAGAACCAGCCGACCATCTTCCTCGCCAAAGGCAAGGGCCAGTTCGAGCCGGCGCCGGTGTTGACGGGGGACACCCGCGATGGCTGGACCGTGATCAAGCAGGGTCTGAAAGCCGGCGACACCTATGTGCGCGCCGGTGCCTTCGCCCTGAAGGCGCGCTTGCTGCGTTCGCAGTTGGGAGAAGAGTGATGCTCGAACGTCTGGTCGAACTCTCGCTGCGTTTCAAGGTGCTGGTACTGATCGCCTTCGTGGTGATCGGTTTCCTGGGCTTCCAGGCCGTGCGCCAACTTCCCATCGACGCCTTTCCCGATGTCACACCGGTGCAGGTCAACGTGTACACCGAAGCGTCCGGCTTGGCGGCGGAAGACGTGGAGCAATTGTTGACCACGCCAGTGGAATCGGCGCTGGCCGGCTTGCCCAAGGTGCAGGAAATCCGCTCCGTGAGTCTGTTCGGGCTGTCCTATGTGTCGGTCTATTTCGAAGATTCGATGGACATCTATTTCGCCCGGCAACTGGTCAACGAACGGCTGCAACAAGTGGGTGATCGCTTGCCGGCCGGTTACGGCAAGCCCGAGATGGGACCGAACACCTCCGGTCTCGGGCAGGTGTTCTGGTACACGGTCGAGCGCGCCGATACCAAGCTCAAGGATGTCGCCCAAGCCAAGGCGCCCAGCGACATGGACCTGCGCACCCTTCAGGACTGGACCATCCGCCTGATCCTGCGCACCGCGCCTGGCGTGGACGATGTCACTTCCTGGGGTGGGCAGGAAAAGCAATACCAGGTGCGCATCGATCCCTTGAAACTGATCGCGCACAAGCTCGGCTTCAAGGATGTGATCGAGGCCTTGCAGGCGAACAACGCCCAAGTCGGCGGCAACTTCATCAACGTCGGGCGTGAACAATACCTGGTACGCGGGCTCGGTCTGGTGCAGAACGCACAGGACATCGGCAACATCGTGCTGAAGAGCGAGGATGGCACCCCGGTCTACATGCGCGACGTGGCCGAGATCACCGAAGCCGGCGCACCCCGTACCGGTGCGGTCACCCGCGACGGCAAGGAAGTGGTGCTCGGCATGGCGCTCGCCCGCATTGGCGAGAACGCCAAGAGCGTGGTGGACGAGGTCAAGGCCAAACTCGATACGGTCAAGCAGGCACTGCCTCCGGGTGTCGTAGTCAAACCCGTCTACGAGCGTACCGACCTGGTCAACGCCGCGGTGGAAACCGCCGTGCGCGCGCTGATCGAAGGTTCAATCCTGGTCGCGCTGGTGCTGTTCCTGTTTCTGGGCGAGCTGCGCAGTGCGCTGGTGGTGGTGATCGCCCTGCCACTGTCCATGCTGATCGCCTTCATTTGCATGAACCAAGTGGGCCTCTCGGCCAACCTGATGTCATTGGCGGGTCTCGCGATCGGCATCGGCATGATGGTGGACGGCGCGGTGGTGATGGTGGAGAACGCGTTTCGCATCATGGCCGAGCGCAAGGCACACGGCGAACCCGTGGACCGCACCGCGGCGGTGCTCACCGCCGCGCGGGAAGTCGCCAACCCCATTGCGTTTGCGATCCTGATCATCATCGTGGTGTTCCTGCCGCTGTTCAGCCTGCAAGGGCTCGAAGGCAAGATGTTCAAGCCAATGGCGTTCAACATCAGCTTTGCGATGGCAGGCTCGTTGATCCTGGCGTTGACCTTGATCCCGGTGCTGGCTGCGCTGGTGTTGAAGCCCAAGGAGGAGAAGGACACGCGCTTGGTGTCGTTCCTGAAGCGCCATTACGCGCGTGTGCTGGCGTGGTCGCTGGCACGCAGGAAGATCGTACTCGCCATCGCCGGCGGCGCGTTGCTTGGCAGCCTCGCGCTGTTCCCATTCCTCGGCAAGGAGTTCATGCCGAACCTGAAGGAAGGCGCGATCATGTGGCGCATCACTTCCATTCCGTCGGCGTCGCTGGACGAATCCATCGGCATCTCCAAGGAGGTGGCCGCACTCGTCAAGCAGAAGTTCCCGGAAGTGGAAACGACACTGGCCATGATCGGCCGCGCCGAAAAGGGCGAGACGGCCGATGTCAATTACATGGAGGTGTACACCCCGCTCAAGCCCAAGGATCAGTGGCGCGACGGGCAGACCCTGGAGAGCATCGAGGAAGCGATGCAAAAGGAACTGTCCGCGGCGTTGCCCACAGCGGTGGTGAGTTACACCCAGCCGATCCAGATGCGCATCGAGGAACTGATCTCGGGCGTGCGCGCCACCTTGGCGTTGAAACTCTACGGCGATGACCTGGGCGAACTGGATCGTTTGAGCGCGAAGGTCAAGGATGTGCTGGCGGGCGTTCCCGGTGTGGCCGACCTGGCGCTGGAAGCAAACATCGGCAAGCCGCAAATCCGCATCCAGGTGGACCGCGATGCACTGGCCCGCTATGGCCTCAACGCCGACGACGTGCTCACGGTGGTGAAGAACGGCATCGGGGGTGAGCCGGTATCGGTCCTGCTCGATGGCGTCAAACGTTTCGACATCACGGTGCAACTGGACAAGGCCGACAAGGCATCCATGCAGGCGATCGAGCGCATTCCGCTGCGCGCGCCGAACGGATCGCTGGTGCAACTGTCGCAAGTCGCCAAGGTCAGCGACGCGGAGGGCTACTCCTTCATTCGCCGCGAACAGCTGCAACGCTACGCAGTGGTCCAGATGGACGTGCGCGGCCGCGACATCAATGGCTTCGTCCAGGAAGCCAACGCGAAGATCGCGCAAGCCGTGAAGCTGCCGACCGGCTACTACACCGAATGGGGTGGCGCCTTCGAAAACCAGCAGCGCGCACTGGCGCGGCTGTCGCTGATCGTGCCGGTGACGATCTTCTTCATCTTCGTGCTGCTCTACACCGCATTCAATTCGGTGAAATACGCCGCACTGATCCTCGCCAATGTGCCGTTCGCCATCATCGGTGGCATCGTCGGCTTGGCGATCACCGGCCAATACCTGTCAGTGCCCTCGGCGATCGGCTTCATCGCCGTGTTCGGCGTGGCGATGCTGAACGGCATCGTACTGGTCAGTTTCTTGAACCAGCAGCGTGAGAAGGGATTTGCCGTACGCGACGCCGTGATCTCGGGCACCGCGCTACGTCTGCGTCCGGTACTGATGACCGCGAGCGTCGCGATCCTCGGCCTCGTGCCGATGCTGCTGTCCAGCGGCGTGGGCGCGGAAACCCAGCGTCCGCTTGCGACCGTGGTGGTCGGCGGCTTGATCACTTCGACCTTGCTGACGCTGGTGTTGCTGCCGGTGCTGTACGACTGGATCGAGGAACGCGCCGCCCGGCGCCTCGCGAAATCACAGGAGGACACCCCATGAAAGAAGTCAAAGCGTTTATTCATCGTGGCCGTATCGTCGACATCATCCATGCGTTGGAGGACGCGGGATTTCGTTATCTGTCGGTGAGCGACGTCAAGGGCTTGCTGCAGGCGCTGAGTGCGCAGGAACAGACATATTCGATGGAACTGGGCGAACGGGTAACCAGACAGATCAAGCTCGAAGTGTTCTGCGAGGACGATCAGGCCGAACGCGCGGTGCAACTGATCCGCCTGCACGGGCGCACCGGTCAGAGCGTGGCCGGCTGGGTTTACCAGAGTACCGTCGATCGTGCGTGGCCGATCGACGGGCGTGTGGACAACGACTGATCGCAGCGACGGGAGCGCACCCGCGCTGCGTCGATGTCATTTCATAACACGGCGGCGGCCGCATAGAGTGGCCGTCGTGATGAGGGATCCCAATGCTTGAACCATGCACGCAAGCTATCGGGTTACTGGCTGATGACTGACACATGCTGCGCCACCACCATCGATATCGCGGCATTGCAGGCACGGCAGCGTCGAGTGTTGATGATCGTGCTGGCGATCAACCTCGCCACCTTCGTGATGATGCTGGCCGCGGCGATCTACAGCGGCTCGTCGTCGCTGCTGTCCGGCGGATTGGACAATCTTGGCGATGCGCTCACCTACCTCTTGAGCCTTGCGGTCATTGGTGCCAGTGGTCGCGCGAAAGCCCGGGTGGCGCTGTTCAAGGGCGCGCTGATTCTCGGCGCTGCGCTCGCGGTTGCCATCCAGATTGGCTGGCGTCTCCTGCATCCGGGCGTACCGATCTTCGAGGCGATCGGTATCGCCGCTTTGCTGAACCTGGCCGCCAATGGCGTGTGTCTGCGCTTGCTGATGCCTTACCGCAAGGGCGACGTCAACATGGCCTCGGCCTGGGAATGTTCGCGCAATGACGTGTTCGAGGGTATCGCCGTACTGGCTGCGGCCGCCGGCGTCGGCATCTTCGGCGCCGGCTGGCCCGATCTGCTGGTTGCGTCGGCGTTGTTGTTGTTGTTTCTGCGCTCGGCATGGCGGGTGTTCCGCATGGCGTGGCGCAGCTACACGAACGGAGAAAAGTAATGAGTACCGGCCACGATCATGTGGGTACGGAGGTCAAGCACGAGACGCCGCTGTGGTGGGCACTCGGCCTGACCAGTACGTTCCTTGTCGTTGAGATCATCGGCGGTCTGCTTACCAACAGTTTGGCTTTGTTGTCGGACGCGGCACACATGGCCACTGACGTGATCGCGCTGACGATCTCGCTGACCGCCGTACGCCTGACTCGACGTCCGCCCGACGCGAAACGCACCTATGGTTACGCGCGCATGGAAGCCATCGGCGCACTCGTCAACGGTGGCCTGCTGTTCCTCGTCGCCGGTTACATCTTGTGGGAGGCGGCGCGGCGCTTCAGCGAACCGCCTTCGGTGGCCTCCACTGGCATGTTGGTGATCGCAGCACTCGGGTTGGGGGTCAACCTCATCTCGATGCGATTGCTCAAGGCCGGCAGCGGTGAAAGCCTCAATGTGAAGGGTGCGTATCTGGAAGTTTGGGCCGACATGCTCGGTTCGGTCGGCGTCATCGTCGCCGCCTTGATCATCAAGTTCACCGGCTTCTACCTTGCCGATCCCATCATCGCCGTGTTGATTGGTCTGTGGGTACTGCCGCGGACATGGATATTGCTGCGAGAGGCAGGAAATGTCCTGATGGAAGGGGCACCTCGTGGCGTCGATACTGAACGGGTCCGCGCGGAAATGCTGGCGACTCCAGGCGTGGCTGCACTGCACGATGTGCACATATGGGCGCTGAGCAGCACGCGTTCGGCGATGGCGGCACACGTGATCATGGATGGCGGCGCATCAGGCGCGGAGGCATTGCGGCTCCGGCTGGCGCAGATGCTGGAAGCGCGCTTTGACATCCATCATGTGACACTCCAAGTTGAAACCACGCCGTGTGGGCGTGGGTGTGAAGCGCCACAAAAGGTTTGATTTCGCACACCGGCCGGTTGGTGCTGCCGACCCTCTCAGAGACCTTCCGACTTGATCGTGGGCATCGCCATCGATCTTCACATGATCACGGCAGTGATCGAAATCCTGCGCGAGGCGCGGGGAGGCCGATTCCGCCGAAGCAATCAAATCGTAACGCGAAAGTGCGTTGCACTTGGAAATTGAACCTGCCTTCTTCACGGGCCGATACCAAGGGAGCGGGAGAGGTTTCGCAAGAGTGCCGACACGAACGACAGGTGATCCAATGATGCCATCGATCATAAAGCATCTTCATTTCGAAAAAACGAATGTCAGTTTCCGGAAGAGGCTCCGACTGTTCTTTATTGTCGGTGTGATGGTGCTGCTGCTTGGCTGCGTCAAGGCAGCGATCCACTACTATGGATTGGAGTTCCTCGAACTTAACCGATTGCTGACGAGCGGCATCGCCGGCGCCATCTTTATCATTGGCTTCCTGCTGTCGAGCGTTCTAGCAGACTATAGGGAGGCGGAGGCCATTCTGCCCACCATCCGCACTGCAATTGAGGCGATCGATGGAGACCTGGAGTCATTCGCCGTCGAGAATCCGGACTTCAACTTCGAGGAATGTCGCGGGATTCTCATTGGAATTATCAATAAACTTCGCCGTGGTCTGGGCCCCGACAAGGGTCACAGTGATATTCCCCCCGCTTTAGATGAGGTGGCCAGATTGACGCCGATCTTCGGTCGGCTCGCGAAGATGGGCATGGCTTCGGACTGGGTCATACGGCTGCGAACCAAGCAAGATGTCATTCGAAACGCCATGCTGCGTATCTATCAATTTCAGCGCCTCAAGTTCGTCCCTTCTGTGCATGTGCTGGTCCAGACGCTGGTGTTATGGATCGTGGCGATGCTGCTCTTCCTGAAGACGGAGGACGCTCCTGCCGCTGCGATCATGATCGGTTTTATCACCTACATGTTTATCTATGCAATGTACTTGGTGCGGCTGCTCGAACAACCTTTTGCAAAGGGCCACGATTCGCTGGACGACGTCAGCTTCTTCCTGTTGAATGAGCTTGAATCGAAACTTCGTAGCGGCGTCGGTCAGAACGCAGTTTCTCCGCATTCGGGAAATTGATCGATGGCACTGAATAGGATCAGTGCGATGCGATGGAAGGCCGCTCATCTGTCAGAATATGGAGGATGAGCGGTTGCGGATGCCAGCACGAAGCACAGGATCGCGCCCAGCGGCGCGCCTTGATGATCGCACTCGACCTGAACGCAGCGATGTTCGTGGTCGGCATGGGTCAGCGCCCGAAACAGAAAAAATGTAGGTCAAACTTTGCAAGCCTCCGCGCCGCCCACTCGGGCGGCATGGCAAGCGCAGCCTGAAAGCCCCTGCAGAATTCCGCACGATGCTGCGGCACGAGCCCCGGAGCACCTCTCGCGCAACACAAGCAAGTGCCGCTTCAACTGCAATAGCGTCTCCACGCGGACCTCCACCTGCTGGATATGCTTATCCAACAGCGCGTTGACCTCTCCGCAATCCTGTGTCGGCGCACCCCGGTATCTCAGCAGCGCCCGCACTTCGGCAAGTGTCATGTCGAGAGAGCGGCAGTGGCGGATGAACTGCAGGCGTTCGACATGAGCGTCGTCATACAGTCGATAGTTGCTCCCGCTACGCATCGGCAAAGGTAACAAACCTTCAGTTTCGTAGTAACGGACGGTGACGACCTGGCACCCCGTGCGTCTGGCGAGTTCGCCGATTCTGATCCTCATGGAATCACTTCCGAAAAATGAGCTTGACTCTATAGTAGCTATAGGGATTCTAATCAACAACTACGCTGTCGATTGATGAAGGTGCCGTCATGGCCGCATGCAGTTCCAAGGGATGCGGTTGTCCTACCGCCGAGGCGAAGCCGTCCGAAGCGAAAACTTCCGGCAACAGGGCGTTGCGGACGACCCATTACCGGATCGAAAACATGGATTGTCCGACCGAAGAAGCACTGATCCGGGACAAGCTGGCGAAGCTCCCTGGTGTGACGGACTTGGAATTCAATCTGCTGCAGCGCCTGCTGACGCTACACCATGAGATGCCATCGTTGGAGCCAGTTGAGCAAGCGTTGGCGGCCATCGGCATGCAAGCAGCTCGGGCTGATACCGAGCCAACCTCTCAAACTACAGTATTGGCGATTGCCAAGATGGATTGCCCAACCGAAGAATCGCTGATACGGGGCAAGCTCACCGGCATGACCGGCGTGGAAGCATTGGACTTCAATCTGGTGCAGCGCACTTTGCAAGTGCACCATCGGGCCAACGCTCTGCCGGGTGTGCTGGCTGCCCTGAAATCCCTTGGCTTCGAAGCTGAGATACCTGATGCGGCGGACACGACCGGCGTGCCTGCCGGGCCTTCTCGCCACCAATGGTGGCCGCTTGTGGTGTCGGGCTTGGCTGCCATGCTTTCCGAGGGCGTTTACTGGTTTCGAGGCGGCAATCACTGGGCCGTGGTGACCTTAGCGCTGGTCGCCATCTTCACTGGCGGTCTGCCCACCTACAAGAAAGGCTGGATCGCGCTCAGGAATCGCAATCTGAACATGAATGCCCTCATGTCGATTGCAGTCACCGGAGCGATGCTGATCGGACACTGGCCGGAAGCGGCGATGGTGATGGTGCTGTTCGCGCTGGCCGAAGTCATCGAAGCCAAGTCACTCGACCGAGCCCGAAACGCGATTCGCGGCCTGATGGACCTGGCCCCGGAAACGGCCACCGTGCAGCTGCCAGACGACAGTTGGGCCGAAGTGGATGCCAAGACGGTCGCCATTGATAGTCGTGTCCGCGTGAAGCCGGGCGAGCGCATCGCGCTTGATGGCGTGATTGTGCAAGGCCGATCGACGGTGAATCAGGCCTCCATCACCGGCGAGAGCCTGCCGGTCGAGAAGGCCGAAGGCGATCCGGTTTTTGCCGGCACGATCAACGAATCCGGCTCGTTCGAGTACCGGGTCACGGCGATCGCCACGCAATCCACCTTGGCGCGCATCATCCATGCCGTGGAGGCGGCTCAAGGGAGCCGTGCACCGACCCAGCGCTTCGTGGACCAATTCGCCCGCTTCTACACGCCGATCGTGTTCGCGGTCGCGCTGGCAGTAGCTATCCTGCCGCCGCTCATCCTGGCTGCGCCTTGGCTCCCCTGGGTTTACAAGGCGCTGGTCCTGCTGGTGATTGCCTGTCCCTGCGCTCTGGTCATTTCCACACCTGTGAGCATCGTCAGCGGGCTCGCCGCCGCTGCGCGGCGTGGCATTCTCATCAAGGGTGGCGTGTATCTGGAAGAGGGCCGCAAGCTGCGATGGGTCGCACTGGACAAGACCGGCACAATCACGCACGGCAAACCGGTGCAGACGGATTTCATGGCCTGGCGAGAAGCGGATGCCGCCAGCGCGCGAATCTTGGCGGCGAGCCTGTCCACCCGTTCCGACCACCCTGTGTCCCTCGCCGTGGCGCACGCCGCCCAGAACGACGGTTTGATCTTGAGTGAAGTGGACGACTTCGCAGCCTTGCCGGGGCGCGGCGTGCGGGGTCGAATCGATGGTTCCGTGTATTACTTCGGCAATCACCGACTGATTGAGGATCTGGGCGTTTGCACGCCAAACCTTGAGGCGAGGTTGGCCGCGCTGGAAGCGCAGGGCAAGACGGTCGTCATGCTGGCCGGCAAGGAGGGTGTGCAAGCCTTGTTCGCGGTCGCCGATACGGTCAAGGACAGCAGCCGCCGTGCCATCGCCGACCTGCACGCGCTTGGCGTCAAAACCATGATGCTGACCGGCGACAACCCGCACACCGCCGAGGCGATCGCGCGTCAGGTCGGCATCGACCGCAGTCAGGGAAATCTACTGCCCGAGGACAAGTTGCGCGAGATCGAGCGGTTGGCGGCGGACGGCAAGGTCGGCATGGTTGGAGATGGCATCAATGACGCGCCGGCGCTCGCACGGGCCGACATCGGCTTCGCCATGGGTGCGGCAGGTTCCGACACCGCCATCGAAACCGCCGACGTGGCGCTGATGGACGATGACTTGCGCAAGATGCCCGCGTTCGTGCGCCTGTCCCGTGCCACGGCCAGCGTATTGAAGCAGAACATCACTTTGGCGCTCGGCATCAAAGCGGTCTTTTTGGTACTCACCTTCACTGGACAAGCCAGCATGTGGATGGCGGTGTTCGCCGACATGGGTGCCAGCCTTCTGGTGGTCGGCAATGGCTTGCGGTTAGTGAGGAAGTGATTCGAAGATTTTTTTCTGGCTGCGTGATCGGAACACCGCATCGCACCGGCTGCAGGGCAACCTACAGGCCCATCGCTGTTCTGAAAACGGCAAGGAGATCATCATGCAATGTCCGGTATGTAAAGAAGTGCAACTCGTCATGGCTGAACGTCAAGCCATCGAAATCGACTACTGCCCGCAGTGCCGCGGGGTGTGGCTTGACCGGGGTGAGCTCGACAAGATCATCGAGCGATCGACCCAGGATCCGATGTCGGCGCGGCAAGCCCCTGCGCCGGCCGGCACACAGGGCGGTTACGCGGGTGGGGATTCTCACGGCCGCTCGAGTGACCACTGCGACGACCGACGGCAACCAGGCTATCGAAAGAGTTTCTGGAAAGAGATCTTTGATTGAGCTATGCCACTCGTGAATCACCACGGCAAGGCGGTTGGCAACGCTGGCTCTTGCTGGCGGTGCTGATCACACTCTCCGACCAGGCGATCAAGTTCGGTGTGGCATTCTTGATGCCGCTCAACACGCGTCTGGAGGTCACGTCCTTCTTCAACCTCGTGCACGTGCTGAACCCCGGCGCGGCGTTCAGTCTGCTGACCGGCGCGGGCAGCTGGTCCCGGTATGGCCTGACCGCGCTCGCACTGGGTGTATCGGTCTGGCTGATGCTGGCACTTCGCCACCGGCTACCCCGCAACGAGGCCGTGGGCTACTGTCTGATCCTCGGCGGTGCGTTGGGTAACGTGCTGGATCGCATCCAACACGGGGCGGTGATCGATTTCCTCGACTTCCATTGGCAGGGTGCGCACTGGCCAGCCTTCAATGTGGCGGACGTGATGATCACGATCGGCGCCATCCTGTTGATTACCAGCTCCTTTTTGCCGAAGCCACCGAAAGTTTCCAGCCATGGCGGCAACGCCCTCAGGTGACCGGCGAGATCCGGACAATGGATAATCAACCAGTCAGGAAGCGTGCACTTCTATTCTTGAACCCGCGAAGCCGCGGCGGAGATGACTGCGCGGCTGATGACGCCATCCGGCAGCTCGAGGCTGGCGGATTGGTCTTGACGCGCGGATCGTGCGCTCAGATACCCGACGTGACCCGCGAAATCAACTGGCATGCGCACGAAGTTGATCTTGTGATCACCGGTGGCGGCGATGGGACTGTCAACACCGTGCTCAAGGGTGTGCTGGAAACTGGGTTGCCGCTCGGCATCCTCCCACTCGGCACGGCGAACGACCTTGCTCGGACACTTGGCATTCCGAGCGACCCAGCAACGGCGGCCGCGGTCATCGTCGCGGGCCGGACGCGCCGGATCGATGTCGGCCAAGTCAACGACCAGTTCTTCGTCAACGTCGCGAGCATGGGTCTGAGCGTTGAGCTCGCGCGTCGTATGACCGGCAACCTGAAACGGCATTTGGGACGGTTCAGCTACCCGCTGGCTGCTATAAAGACGGTCCTTTACACGAGGCCGTTCACAGCCGAGGTGGTGACCGCCGATCGCACGCTCCGGCTTCGCAGCCTTCAGATCGCAGTTGGAAACGGTGTCTACTACGGCGGCGGCATGGCCGTCTACGAGGCCGCGGCGATCGATGACCAATGCTTGGACTTCTACAGCGTTGAGCCGCGACGATTTTGGCAGTGGCCCCTGTTTCTGACGGCATTCCGGCGCGGTCGTAACCGGAATCTGGTCGGTATGCGGGCCTTCTGCAGTTCTGGTCCGATTGAGATTCGAACCGATCCGTCACTACCGATCAATACCGATGGGGAAATCACGAGCAGGACGCCGGCCCGCTTCAAGCTCTGGCCGCGTGCACTGTCAGTCTTCGCCCCGGCAGGATGAACCCCGACGTATTCGAACCGGTACGCATCATGCCGCGCGCCGCTGGATCGAAGGCAGCCACCCACTCACACCGGTGATGATGGTGGTTGCCCTTGTGGCCTTGCTGGTCAATGGATCGGTGTTGCTGCTTGTGCTGAAGCCCTTCCAGAATGGCGACGTGCACATGCGCGCTATGTGGCTGTGCACCCGCGCGGATGTGGTCGTCAATCTGGGCGTGGTCCTTTCCGGCGCGCGGGTGCTGCTGATCCACTCGTCGATTTCCGACCGGATCATCTGCATCGCGATCGGCCTCTATGTGATCAAGGAGGCGATCGAAATCCAGCGCGAAGCGCGTGAGGCGGACTCCGCAGCACCGGCGGAATCGTAAACGCCGTATGCACCGGCGTCGTGTTGCTGAAGCCGAAACCCGCGACTGCCCGCTCGAAGGTGCTGACCGCGACATTGTGGAGCGTAAGCGCCCGTTGCGAATCATACATCCGCTTCTTCATGCGATGGCATCCGTCATGGTGGATTGCGTGAGCGAAACCTGAGCGGCGAAAGTATGCGCGGAAGTGTCGGCGATCTTGGCGGATGTTGCGTACCGTTCGCACTGACAGTCTGCGTGCGCGCAGGACGGCCACTCAGAAGAACTCGTATTCCAGTTGGAAGCGGATCGTCGTATCTGGCGTGTCGTGCGTGAGGCCACCGAGCAGTGCCACGTCGTACCTGAGCTTCCTGCCGCTGCCGAGGCGCGTGACGCCGAAAAAAGCTGGACCTACGCTCAACTCCTGCGAGTGCAGGTGACCGGGAGATCCCAGCGAGCCGAACACCTGCATACCAGGCTGGAAACGCGGGCCCAGATTGTATTTCCACTGCACCTGGTACTGGAGCTCGTTGCGACTGCCGGCTTCATCGTCGTCCGAATCGTCCCGCGGCAACGCACTGAGTCGACGCACCCAATGGATGTTCAGATTGGTCTGGGTGTGCGCGGTCTCTTTCTGGAACATCGGGCCCAGCACCAGCGTGTTCACGTTCTCGAGCCGGTTGTGTTCGAACTCGACGAAAATGCCGGCGTCGAGCCAGTGTTCACCGTGTTCGGTCAACTGGAAGATGTTCTCGAACTCGTATTCCTCGACGTGTGCGACATTGCCCGGCGTCTGTGAATACTCGGCCTCCACCTCAATGCCCCAGCGCGGAGCAAGGCCATAGCCAAACGCTAGTTTGGCCGCGCGCTCGCCATCGTCGCCGTGCCCCCAATTGAACATGCCGCCTTTCAATTCCAGCTCCCACTCGCGGTAATCGACGATCGGCGAATAGATCACCGAGGCCGGTCCGGCGACCGCTGTCGCAGGGGCCGCGAACGTGCACACCAGACCGATCAACCCGGACAACGGCCACACAGCCAACCAACGTCGCTTGCTTTGTTTCATCGTCTGTCTCCTGGTGAAAGTGCCAACGTCTGATGACCTGCCATGGCAAACCTTCTTTTTCGCGAAGAACCGGACCGCGGACACAAACCTCCCCCTTCACGCCTGCGTGGGCGGGCGTGTCGCAAGATGCATGTTCACTCGATCAGGTCGTGTCCACTGCCCGCGTTCGAACGGATGCCGTCGCCTGCCGTGATTTCGAGCGTGCGCTCGCCGACACCATGCGTGCCGCCATCCAGCGCATGCCGGTGAACAGCACTAGCGCGGTCACCAGCCAGAACACGAGTTGCATCCCTGCCGGACGCGCCTCATAACCCACCAGCACGTGCAACGTCTGCCCGATCACCGAGCCGTTGCTGAGCAGCCACGTCGTATTCCAGAGCTGGTTGCCCCAGGCTGGCAACCAGTTGGCCTGGATCAGGAAGCCCGCGGCGGTCGAGGACAGACCGGCCGCCAGCAGCACCAGCATCCAGTTGGTGGCGGTAAAGAAATAGCGGATCGGGATCCGCAGCAGGCCAAAGTAAAGCGCGAACCCCACCGCGACGCCGCCGGCGAGCCCCAGCGGCACACCGGCCAGCAGATCCACGCGTCCGGCGCCGCCCGCCGCCATGCCGTACAGGAACAGCACGACCTCGGAACCCTCGCGCAATACCGCCAGCGCGACCACCGCCAGCAGCATCGCCACCGAGCTCGATCCGGCTTTCACCGAATTGGTGACCTGCTGCATGTGCCTGACCATTTTCTTGCCGTGGCTGGACATCCACGTCACGTGCCATCCGATCATCACGACCGCCGCCAGCAACACGCTGGCATTGAAGAGTTCCTGGCCCGCCCCGCCAACGGCTTCCTCGATCGCACCCGCAAAGATCGCAACCACGATCGCGCCGATCACGCCGAGCGCGATACCGCCGCCGATGAAGGTGCCGCGCCTTCCCACGCCGCGCGTGGCGGCAGCGACCACAGTCACGATCAGCGCCGCTTCCAGCACCTCACGAAACACCAGCAGTGCGACACCAGGCATGTGCATTCACTCCACGATCAAGACACCCTGTGCGGTGTCCAGATGAAAATCGTCGAAGAACTTGTATTGCCCCTTGTCCAGCGGGCCGATGAACACGGTGACCGTGCTGTTCGGCGGCACGATCTTTTCGCGATTGAATTCATTGCTTTCGAACTCCGATGGGGTGGAGTCCTTGTTCGTCACCAGCACCTTGAACTTGGTGTTGGCCGGCACCATCAGCGTCGCCGGTTCGAAGCGGCGGTTCTGGATCGTTAGCGAATACTCAGGCATTCCTGCGGCAGACGCGGCAAAGGGCGCCGCGGCAGCCAGCAGGACGAGCAGCAAGTTCCTGTACACGAAAGATGGGCGGGATGTCATGGCCATAGACTTGAGGGCGGCAAGGTTAGGAGCGTCACTTGATTCCACGGCAGTTATTACGGGGATGCAGATCGTTGCGACCAAAAGGGAGGCGTGCCGAAGCGGGACGTACGCCATTTCCATTCGGGCTCGTGTGACGTTCAATCGCAGGGCGGTACTTCATGGAAGGCTTGAGATGTCGGGTCCCGATACGGTCGACAATGCTAATCATTCGCATTTACGAATGCAACTGGCCTCCTTGACTGCGCTGAGCTGGCGATGCAATGCGTCGCCGGCTCGAAGGCTTTCACCCGATGGGTTTGATCATGATCCTAGTCGCCGCTGCTACGTTGCTGGTCAACGACTCGGTGCTGTTGATCGTGTTGAAATCGTTCTGGAAGGCCGAAGTGTTTCTGCGCTCCTTCGGCTCAACATCCGCGCGGATGTTGTCGCCAACCTTGGCGTGATCCTTTCGAAATCCTGCGCGAAGCGCGTGAGGCCGGCTCTGTAGAAGCTGTCAAGCCGTAAGCCGAACCCATCACCAAAAGCTGATCGTCAGCACGAGTACGGCCGCGACAAGACAGTAATAGCCGAAGAAATGCCAGCGGCCATGCTCCAGCCAGCGCGAGAGCCAGCGCAGCGCCAGCCAGCCCGCGACAAAGCTGAAAAGCATTCCCAGCAATCCCATGCCGAACGCTTTGCCAACCACTGCACCTGTCGCAGCATCCGCTTGCACCAGCCGCCAGGCTTCGCGCAGGACCACCGGCGGGGTCAGCACCACCGCCAAGGCGAAGCTGAACTCTTCTGCACGCATCCGCTCGACACCGAGAATCAATGCGGTCGAAATCGTTGCACCCGAGCGCGAGAACCCGCGGAACGGCAGACACAAACCTTGAATCGCACCGATCCAAGTCGAAGAGCGGCCGCTCAGAGGCTGATTGGACGCCGCTTTCCGGCTGGAGAGAAGAATGAGCGCGCCAGCAGCAGCCAATCCACCCGCGATCAGATAAGGGTTACCGAACAGTTGCTCGACTTGCGCGTGGGCGTACCCGCGCAACACGACCCGTTCGATCACCAGCAGCAGCACGAGACCGACGACGCTGGTTGCAACGGTCGCAATGACAATCAACTTGGCTTGCTGTCTGAATACCGCGACCGAAGCAAAGTAGCGCTCGCGCCATACCTTCCAGAAATAGCCGATCACCGCGAACATGGTGCCGGTGTGCAGCATCACCAGCAGGAAGGTCATCGCCGGCGCAGTGGGATCAAGGCCCAGCATTTTTTCCGCCATGATCACATGGGCGGAACTGGAAACCGGCAACAACTCGGCAAAACCCTGGATGATCGCAAGCAGCACTACGTCAGGCAGGGTCACTTTCGACCTCCGGGATGTGGATTGCCAGATTCCAAACTCGACGCTACGTTCATGCTCTGCTGTTTGCTTCCACGCACCGGCAAGAGATCTATTTTACCGGAGCGATTGCCGTGACCATGCCGTACATACAGACTGGACGAAGGGAGGAGTTCACCTTCACGCCGATTCACGCCGACTTTGATCGATTGCAGCAGGCCCGGTGGATCGGGCCTGAATGTCTGCCGCGCTCCCTGGTTGCTCGGTGACTGCCCGGCGCCCTTGAGGATCAACTTGCGATCATTGGGATCGTGCACCTTGATGTCCGCGGAGTACGTCCTTAGGGAGCGATCGCGCACCATCGTCATCAACGCGAACACCGGCTTGGTGTGATGCGCGTCGGCACCGATGTTGTACGCGCTGGACCAGGCGCGGATCGAAGGCCGGTTCACCCGCGTTGCGTGCGAAGTCGGCCGTCCAGCCGAACTTGCGTTCGAATTCCACACCGTTGGGGGGCGCGAATTTACGAGTGAATTCGTAGCGCTACGCGGAGCCCAGCGCGCCGAACGCAGCCCAAGTGCGACTTGGGCTGGCGCCGAAATCGTGGCGCACGCCAAGCTGTGCCGGATGTGAGGAAGACCACATAGGCGGCGTACTCCCGCGTTTGCGGGCGAAGGCGTCGAGTTGGACCCGCTTCGCTCCACTCGCTGGCGTTGGTCACCTCAGCCATGCCGCTTTCGGCCAAGCCGCAATGCGTTGGCGACCACCGACACGGAGCTCAAACTCATCGCCAAGGCGGCGATCATTGGGCTGAGCAACAGGCCAGTCACGGGGTACAGCACGCCGGCCGCAATCGGTACGCCCAGCGCGTTGTAGAGGAATGCAAAGCCCAGGTTCTGCTTCATGTTGGCGACGGTGTCGTTGGAAATCGACCGTGCCCGCACGATGCCGCGCAAGTCGCCTTTCACCAGTGTCACCTGCGCGCTCGACATCGCCACGTCGGTACCGGTGCCCATCGCGATGCCGACATCGGCTCCGGCAAGTGCGGGCGCGTCGTTGATTCCGTCGCCGGCCATCGCCACCCGGTGCCCCTTGGCTTGCAGCTGTCGCACGAGGTCGATCTTGTCCTTCGGGCGGACCTCGCCATGGACTTCGTCGATACCCAGGGTGCGTGCGACCGCATGCGCGGTGGTAACACCGTCGCCGGTGGCCATCACGATTTTCAGGCCCGCATCGTGCAGCGACGTGATGGCGGCGGTGGTGCTGGCCTTGATCGGATCGGCCACTGCAAGCAGGCCAGCCAGGACGCCATCGACCGCCAGATACATCACGCTGGCACCGGTCCGGCGCAGCTCTTCGGCCGGTGTGGAAAGAACGGATGCATCGACCCCGACCTCGTGCATCAGCGCGGTATTGCCGATCGCCAGGATGGCGCCTCCCACCTTGCCGCGTACCCCGATGCCGGTGGACGACTCGAAACTCTCCGGCGTTTCCAGCGTCAGGTCGCGACGACGGGCTTCCGCGACGATCGCGTCGGCCAGCGGGTGCTCGCTGCCCTGATCGAGGCTGGCCGCCAGACGCAGCACCTCCTGCTCGGTGAACCCTTCGGCCGCGAGCGCGGTGTGGAACGCCGGACGCCCCTCGGTCAGGGTTCCGGTCTTGTCCACGATCAGGGTGTCGATCTTGCGGAGGTGCTCGATCGCCTCGGCATCGCGGAACAACACGCCTTCCCCGGCGGCACGGCCGGTCGCTACCATGATCGACATCGGTGTGGCCAGTCCCAGTGCGCAGGGGCAAGCGATGATCAGGACCGAGATCGCATTGAGAACCGCGAACGTCCACGACGGTTGCGGACCGAACAGCCCCCACACGAAGAAGGTGGCAACGGCAGTCGCCAGCACAGCCAGCACGAACCAATAAGCCACTTTGTCGGCCATACGCTGCATCGGTGCGCGCGAGCGCTGCGCCTGCGCGACCAGTTGCACGATCTGCGACAGCACCGTCGCCGAACCGACTTTTTCCGCCCGGATCACCAGGCTGCCGGTGCCGTTGAGGGTCGCGCCGATCACGCTGGAGCCGATGGTCTTATCGACCGGGATGGGCTCCCCGGTCAGCATCGACTCGTCGACATGGGAGCGCCCTTCGATCACTTCGCCGTCCACCGGCACCTTTTCACCGGGGCGTACGCGCAGGCGGTCACCGACATGGACGTGACTGAGCTCGACATCCTCCTCGCCGCCATCGTCGCGCAGGCGGCGTGCGGTCTTGGGCGCCAACCCCAGCAGGGCCTTCAGGGCAGTCGAGGTCTTCGAGCGGGCACGCAGTTCGAGTAGCTGGCCAAGCAACGTCAGCGAGACGATCACCGCAGCAGCTTCGAAGTAGACGCCCACGCGGCCGTGTTCGTGGAACGACTCGGGGAAGAGGTCCGGTGCGATGGTGGCGACGATGCTGTAGCCGAACGCGGCGCCGACACCAATGCCGATCAGGGTCCACATGTTGGGGCTGAGGTTGCGGACCGACTGCACGCATCGGACGAAGAATGGCCAGCCTGCCCACAACACTACCGGTGTGGTCAGTACCAGCTCGATCCAGGTCCGCGTAACCACCGGCAACTGCGGGAAGTAGTGGCCGAACATCGCCAGCACGAGCACCACCAGCGTCGCCGGCAAGGTCCACCAGAAGCGGCGGCTGAAATCACGCAGTTCAGGATGATCCTCATCGTCCAGTCCCGGCATTTCCGGTTCCAGCGCCATGCCGCAGATCGGGCAGATGCCGGGGCCGTCCTGGCGCACTTGCGGATGCATCGGGCAGACATACATCGTTCCCGCCGGTGCCTGCGCGGGGGCGTCATCGGGTCGCCGGGCCAGATATTTGGCCGGATCCGCCACGAAGCGTTCCAGACAGCGCGCCGAGCAGAAATGATGCGTTACCCCATCATGTTCGGCGTGATGGTCGGTCTGATCGGGATCGACCTGCATGCCACAAACCGGATCGACCGCGGTTGTCCCCGCGCCGGGGTGGATGCCATGTCCGTGGTTGTCGGCGCCCGTGTGGTGATGGTGGGTGTTCATGCATCCTCCCGTGACAACGGCAATGGCTTGACGTTGATCGGCGTATCAATACGCGTGGTGAGCGAAGGCGGAAGTGGTGCCGTCGTGGGCAACAAGCTCGACAACATAGGGCTGGACGCGGCCGTCAGGCAGCTCCATGCCCGGCGAGCCGGCCGGCATGCCCGGCACGACGAGGCCCTTGGCATCGGGCTTTTCAGCCAGCAGCCGCTTGATGTCCAGCGCCGGCACATGACCTTCGACGAAATAGCCGCCCACTTCGGCGGTATGGCACGAGCCCTTGCCGGCCGGAACGCCGACGCGACTTTTCACCGGATCGAGATCGTCGACATCGCGCACGTCGACGCTGAAGCCGGCAGCACGCATATGGTCGACCCACGCGCTGCAACATCCACATGTAGCGCTTTTGTGTACCAGCATGACCGGAAGCGATGCGTCCGGTGAGCTTGCTGTTGCGGCATGGATTGTCGCGGAGGATGGCTGGCTGGGCTGCGCATCGACGGGCTGGGTGCAGGCACCAAGCGCGCTGAAGGAAACCACGGCGATTGCTGCGAACAAAACGTTTCTAGCATTCATGGCTGAGAGGCTCATTCGCTTCACGGTCATTCTCCCGATACCGGTGCAGATTGCCATCGGACGGACACGATCTTCCAATCCTTGCCGTCCTTCTTGAGGTTGAGTAACTCGGTGCTGCGCAGTGTGGCCGGCTTGCCCTTGATCGTGGTCTGAATGTCGCTCACGCTGCCGACCAGGGCGGTGTTACCCATCGGCATCGAGCCCAGCGAGACCGGCGTGATCCGCGCGGTTTTCAGGAAGGCGATGTCCTCGCCGAGGTGACCGTCCGCGTAGTCATCGCGCGACTGCGTGTGGCCGCCTTCGCTGATGGTGGCTTCGGGTGCAAGTAGCGCGAGTGCTGCCGTTCGATCGCCGTGCTGCAAAGCCGTATGGAACGCTTGTGCCACGGCCTCGGCTTCCGGTGCCGCCTTCGGCTTCATGCCATCCAGCGACAACGGGGCTTCAACTGCGGGTGCAGTGGCCGCCGCACGATCGTGGCCATCTTCCGCAGCCGCATCATGGCTGTGACCGGCTTCACCGGACATCTCCATGCCCTTCATGTCGGCGTCACCGTGGGCGTCCTTGTCGTCAGCAGCTCCCCCGTGGCTGTGACTATGGCCACCCCCGTCGTCCATATCCATGTCCTCATCTGGCGGCGCCTTGGCGACGATGGTCTTGTACTGCGCCGGCGTCATGCCGGGGAGTTTTTCGATGAACGCGACCATGCTCCAGATGGTCAGGTCGTCGTGGCTGCCATCCAGTCCCCAGGCCGGCATTGCGCTCATCTTGATGCCGTGCTTGATGACCCAGAACGCGTCCCGTGGATCAACGTGGACCTTGGAGAGATTGGGCGGTTGCGGATACATGCCCTTGCGCAGTTCCGAATTCTCCTGGCCCGGCCGCAAATGGCAGCCCGTGCACATCGCGGCGTACTGGCCGGCGCCTTTCAGGATCAATTGCGGATCATTGAGGTTCGGCACTTTGATGTCGTCCGAGCGCACGTGGATGGAGCGGTTACGCAAGGTTTGCAGGACTGCAAACACCGGCTTGGTGTGATGATCGTCGGCACCTATGTTGTAGATGCCCGAGTAGACGAAAACGCCCAGCCCGATGGCGACCACGATCGCCACGGCAACGAGGACGAGAACGTGTTCGGTGTGTCTTTTCATGGCTGTTTTCTCCTTCAGAACCAGAAGCGAATGCCCGCGACCAGGCGCGGATCGAAAGCGGGTTCACCCGCGTTGCGTGCAAAGTCGGCTGTTTTACCGAACTTGCGTTCAAACTCCACCCCGACATAGGGCGCGAACTTGCGCGTGAACTCGTAACGTAGGCGCACGCCGACCTGGGCCTCGGACAGACCGGAACCGATGCCGCGTTGCGGGTCGTCGCGACCGTAAAGGTTCATCTCGAAGCGCGGTTGCAGGATCAGGCGCTGCGTCAGCAGCAATTCGTATTCGGACTCGAAGCGGAATGCGGTACGCCCGGTTTGCCCGACGTAAAAAGTCGCTTCGACATCGAAGAAATAAGGCGCGAGCCCCTGCACGCCGAATGCGGCCCAGGTGCGACTTGGTCCGACACCAAAATCGTGACGCACACCGAGTTGCGTATTCCAATAGATGCCGATCGGGTGGGCCCAGAGTGCCTCGGTACGCAAATCTTGCAGGCGTCCCGCGCTGCGCTCGCCTTCGGCCTTGAACCACACTTTGTTGGCATCGGTGCCATACCAGCCCTGCGCATCCAGCGCGACATCGTTGTCGTTGCGGCCATCGAAGTATTCGAGGCGATCGATCAACAGCATTCCGAGTGCCGCGTCATCCAGCATGTGCAGGCCGGGCGTCGAGCCATAGCCAACGCCGCCGGAATAATCCGCACTGCGCGCATCCGGTGGGGCCTTGCCGCCCTGCATCTGCATGCCCTGCATGTCCATCTGCATGGTCTCGCCATTGAGCCCGCGCACGACTGGCCGGACGCCGATTTGCGAGCCGATGTCGAGCACCTGCATTTCGCCGGTCACGTTGGGCGGTGGCTGCATCGGCATGTACGGCATGGGCGCCTTGTCCATGTCCATGCCGGACATCGAGCCTGCGTGTTGGGTGTGGGTACCGGCCGGCACTTGTGGTTGTGGTGACAGCATGGCCATGTTCGTCATCGACGACATGTCCGTGCCCGACATCGAATGCTCGGCAGGTTGCTGCGCCTGCTTGCTCTTGGTTGAGTGCGGGTTTTTCTTGGCGACCGGTTTTGCCGGCTCCTTTGCGGGAGGTTGCATTTGCGACATGTCCATACCTCGCATCGAGTTCTGCGCAAAGGCAGGCACGGCAATGAACGTAACGGACAGCACTGCGGCCAACCAAAAATTGCGCGCGATCGTTTTCATGACACCACCATCTCGCGGAACATGCCCGCTTCCATGTGGTAGAGCAGATGGCAGTGATAAGCCCAGCGGCCCAGCGCGTCGGCCTTCACGCGATAGGTGACGCGTTGCGCCGGTTGCACGCTGATGGTGTGCTTGCGCACCTGGAAGTTCTGCTCCGGCGATTCCAGCTCGCTCCACATGCCGTGCAGGTGGATCGGGTGCGTCATCATGGTGTCGTTGCACAGGATCAGGCGCAGGTGCTTGCCATAAGGGAAGTGCACCGGTTTGGCCTGCGAGAACTTCAGGCCGTCGAAGCCCCAGACAAAGCGGTTCATGTTGCCGGTCAGGTGCAATTCAATTTCGTCTGTCACCGGTTGCTGCGGGTACAGGGAGCCACCGAGGGTGTGCAGATCGGCATAGGTCAGCACCCGGCGGCCGTTGTCGCGCAGGCCGACACCGGGATCGTCGAGATTGGTGCGCGGCATGTCCACGTGCATGTCGACGTTCGGGTTGTCGTACTCGGTACGCGCGTGATGTGCTTTCTTCATGCCGGCGGGGTCAAGGGCACCGCCCATGGCCATGCCTGGCATCGACCCGTGATCCGAGCCGTGACCCATGCCGTTCATGCCGGCCATGTCGCCCCCCGCCATCGCGCCCATCATGTCCGCCATCGACAGCGTGGGCAGTGGGTCGAGACTTGGCACTTCCGCCTGCATACCGGCACGCGGAGCCAGCGTGCCGCGTGCATAGCCGTCGCGAGTCATCGACTCGGCGAAGATGGTATAGGCGCGGTCTTCCTGCGGCTCGACGAGCACGTCATAAACTTCGGCGGTGCCGATCCGGAACTCGTCCACCGCAACCGGTTCGACGTCCTGCCCGTCGGCCGCGACCACGGACAGCTTCAAACCGGGAATGCGTACGTCGAAGTAGCTGTTGGCCGAGCCGTTGATGAAACGCAGCCGCACCCGCTCGCCGGGCCTGAACAGGCCCGTCCAGTTGCCGGCCGGCGTCACGCCGTTCATCAGATAGGTGTAGGTGGCGCCGGTGATGTCCATCAGATCGCGCGGGCTCATCCGCATCTCGTTCCACATCTTGCGTTCGGCCAGCGCGGCCTTCAGTCCCATTCGCGACACGTCCGCAACGAAATCGCGCACAGTCGGCTCACCGTAGTTGTAGTAGTCGCCCATCTTCTTGAGATTCGCGAAGACCGTCATCGGGTCCTCGTCGGTCCAGTCATTGAGCATCACCACGTAATCGCGATCGGCCTGGACGCGATCAGGACCGGCCGGATCGATCACCAGCGCGCCATAGAGGCCGGTCTGCTCCTGGAAACCGGAGTGCGAGTGGTACCAGTAGGTGCCGCTCTGCTTGACCGGGAAGTGATACACGAAGGTTTCACCCGGTGCGATGCCGGGATAACTGATGCCCGGCACGCCGTCCATGTCGAACGGCAACAGAATGCCGTGCCAGTGGATCGAGGTCGGCACGCGCAGGTGATTGGTGACCCGCAACGTGACCGTGGTGCCCTCACGCCAACGCAGTAGTGGCCCTGGCAGCAAGCCATTGACGGCCGTTGCGAGACGCGACTTGCCAGTGAAGTTCACTGGGGTCTCGGCGATGTCCAACGCAAACTCGGTGCCTGACAGGACACCGGGTTCACCCAGGCTCTGCGTGTTGGGGTTGCCCAGACTTTGCAGGCCCCATGCCGGTTTCAAGAAGCCACCGAGCATCGCGGCGGTGCCGCCCAAAGCGAGCCCTTGCACGAAACGACGGCGCGAAGGCATCGGGACGGTCAGTCCCGTGTGAAAAGGGTTCTGTTTCATTTCTGATTCCCGCTGGCGTGCGCGGCACGCCGGTTACGAACAGACGCCCATTCGCCACATGGTGCGTGACAAACAGGGATCAGGTTGCGGCGCTTGGCGCGCCGCGTCGGGAATCAGGCGATCGGGGGTCGCAGTGGCGGCGCGGAGTGCACCGGCACAGGGTCGGAGTGGATCAGCGGCACTGCCAAGTCACGGTCTGGCTGCAAGGCGACGCCAAGGTAGGGAACGCCGACGATGCCGCTGCACAGCGAAGCGCAATAGCAGCCGCCGTTGTGGCAGCAGCCGTGACCGTTGCCGGCCGGTTGCGAAGGCGCAGGATGATGCAAGCTTTGCGGCGTGCCCATCATGGGCATGCCTTCGCAATGCGACGCAGCTTTGGCCGTAGCTGTGGAAGCCGCAGTCATGGACCCGCCAGACATGACAAGCGGATGCGCGAATGCATCAAAGGCGAACGCCGTCCACGCCAGCAATGCCAGTATCGACAGGCTGCGAAAAAGGCGCGAACGGGGTTTCAGCCAATAATGCATGTTTACTACCCTAAGCCGCCTTTGAGTGATCGTCAACTTCGATGGTTCATCGACATTGCGTGTTCAGTCGACACGCAAGTGATCGAAAAAAAGCGATGGTACTCGTCGCACGTGCGCGGCCCTGCTCCGGCAGCCCTAAGGCCACCCGGAAGGCAGGGCCAACGCGATCACTCGCCCAGCTCAATGCCCGGTACTTGTGGCGGGCGTCATCGCTGTCACGGTGCTGTCCTTGCCGTCCGGATGCAGGGTGAAGTTCACCTTCTCGCCGACTTTGACGTCTTTCAACAGACTTGGCGGATCGGCCTTGAAGGTCATCGTCATCGCCGGCCAATGAATCGACGCGATCGCCTGATGCTTGATCGTGACGGTGCCCTTGGCCGTGTCCACCGCTTCGACCACGCCCGTTCCCTGCGCCGTCTGATTCGCACATGGCATGTTTTTGCCCATCTGCATGTCCTGCATGCCTTGGCCGCTCTTCATGTTCTTGTCCTGCATGCCTTTGCCCATTTGCATGCAGTTCATCATCATCTTCGTGTGAGAGCCGCTCTCCTTCATCGGCATGGCCTGCTTGTCGTGATTCATCTTCGTGCCCTGGGTGCCCGCAGTCGCTTGTGCGAAGGCGGGTGTGATGGCTGCCATCAGGATGGCGCCCAGCAAAATCGAACGTGTTTTCATGATTGGTTCTCCTCGGGTTGCAATGAAGGTTGCTCGTTGCGTTGGCGCAGCCGCCGGCGTTCGAGCAACCGGAACGCCGCCGGAATGAACAACATCGAAAGAATGGGCGAGGTGACCATGCCGCCGACCATGGGGGCGGTCACGCTGCGTGCAAGCAGCGAACCCGTACCACCGAAGACCATGATCGGCAGCAACCCGAGCAGGATCACCACCACGGTCATCGCGATCGGACGCACGCGCATCAACGCGCCTTCATGGACCGCCTCATCGAGCGCCGCGTAATTCAGTTCACCCGCGTCCATCCGGCGTTGCCAAGCTTGTCGCAGGTACAGCACCAGCACGATACCGAACTCACAGGTGATGCCGGCGAGGCCGATGAAGCCGACCACGGTTGCGACCGACACGGCGTAGCCGAGCAGCCACACCAGCCACAGCCCACCGACCAGGCCCAGCGGCACGGTCGCGAGGATGATCAAGGCTTGCGCGGTATCGCGGAAGACCAGATAGACCAACAGGAACACGATGATGATCGTCACAGGCACCACGAGGTTCATGCGTGCCTTGGCGTGCTGCAGGGCCTGGAACTGTCCGGCCCAGTCGAGCGTGTAGCCGGCCGGCAACGTCACCTGCTGCGCCACCGCGTGCTGGAGTTTGGCGACCGTGCCGCCGAGATCGTTGCTGGACGTATCGACAAACACGAAGGTCGTCGGGACGCCTTCCTCGCTCTGCACCATCGGCGGCCCATCGGTCACATGGATGTCCGCTACCTGCCCGAGGGTTACCTGTGCTCCGCCGGGTGCCACGATCGGCAGCGTGCGGAGTGCCGCGACCGAGTCGCGTGTAGTGCGCGGGTAACGCAGCACGATCGGGAATCGCTGCAAGCCCTGGATGGTCTGGCCGACGGGTTCACCACCGACCGCTGTGGCAATCAGCGACTGGATGTCCTGCTGGGAGAGCCCGTAGCGGCCAGCGGCGTCCGGACGAACCTTGATCCGCACATAGCGCCCGCCATTGGCGCGCTCGGCGACGGCCGAGGTGATGCCCGGTACGCCCTGCGCCACGCTGGCGATGTGGGTTGCGAGACGCTGCAGTTCGCCAAGGTCAGGCCCCAGTACCTTGATGCCGATCGGTGACTTGATGCCGGTGATCAGCATTTCGGTACGGGTGCGGATCGGGTACACGAACAGGTTGGAAAGGCCCGGCACGTGCACCGCCTGATCCAGTTCCGCCTTGATCTTGTCCATGGTCATGCCCGGACGCCACTGATCCTCCGGCTTGAAGGTGATCGTGGAATCGAACATCTCCAGCGGTGCGTTGTCGGTGGCGGTGTCGGCCCGGCCGGCCACGCCAAACACGTGCGCGACTTCCGGTACCGTCTTCAACATCCGGTCGGTTTGCTGCAGCAACTGCGCAGCCTTGCCCGCCGAGAGGCCCGGCAGCGCGGTTGGCATGTACAGCAAGGTGCCTTCATCGAGCGGCGGCATGAACTCGGTGCCGAGTCGCGCCAGGGGCAACAGCGCTGTCGCCAGTGCCAACACGGCGACGGCGACGACCGTCCATGGCATCCGCATGGCCCAAGCCAGCATGGGCTCGTAGATCCAACGCACCAGCCGGTTGACCGGATTGGCTTGCTCGTGCCGGATACGCCCGCGCACCAGATAACCCATCAGCACCGGAACCAGCGTGACCGACAAGGCGGCTGCAGCCGCGACCGAGTAGGTCTTGGTGAAGGCCAGTGGGTCGAACAGCTTGCCTTCCTCGCCGCCCAGGGCGAACACGGGCACAAACGACAAGGTAATCACCAACAGACTGACAAAACACGCCGGCCCAACCTCGGTCACGGCGTCACGCACCAGCTTCCAGCGTTCGGGTGCGCCCGGTTCGCGCTGGTCCGGATGCGCGTCACGCCAGGCTTCCAGGTGCTTGTGGGTGTTCTCGATCATCACCACCGCGGCGTCCACCATTTCGCCGACGGCAAGCGCGATCCCGGCCAGCGACATCAGATTGGCCGAAACCCCTTGCGCATCCATGACGAGGAATGCGGTGAGAATGCCGAGCGGCAAGGTGATGATCGCGACCAGCGAGGAGCGCAGGTGGGCAAGGAACAGCAGGCACACCAGCGCAACGATGATGAATTCTTCGATCAGTTTCTCGCCGATGTTCGTCACCGCCCGGTGGATCAACTTGGAACGGTCGTAGGTGGTGACGATCTTGACGCCCGGCGGCAGGCTCTTTTGCAACTCGGCGAGGCGGGCCTTGACGGCATTGATCGTATCCAGCGCATTCTTGCCGTGGCGCATGATCACGATGCCGCCGACCACTTCGCCCTGGCCATCCAACTCGGCGATACCGCGGCGCTCGGTGGGTCCGCGCCGGATCCGCGCGACGTCCTGCAGCAGTACCGGAGTGCCGTCTTTGCCGGTGGCGACCGGAATCCGGGCGAACTCCGCACGCGTTTGCAGGTACCCGACGCTGGTGACCATGAGTTCGGCCTCGCCCTGTTCGATCACCGAACCGCCCCTGGCACCGTTGGCCGCCTTGACCGCATTCTCGACCTGCTGCACCGTCAGACCGCGCGCGGCCAGCGCCTGGGGATCAAGCACGATTTGCCACGCATTCGTCATGCCGCCAACCGTGGCCACTTCCGCCACATTCGGCACGGTTTTGAGGCGATAGCGCAGGAACCAGTTCTGGAGCGCGGTCAATTGGCCGAGATCGTATTGGCCACTGGGATCCGTGAGCGCGTACTCGTAGATCCAGCCAGCACCGGTCGCGTCCGGGCCAAGCACCGGATTGACATCAGGCGGCAGCTTGCTGCGCGCTTCGTTGAGGTAGGCGAGCACGCGCGTGCGTGCCCAGTACAGGTCGGTGCCATCGGCGAACACGACGTACACAAAGGAATCACTGAAGTTCGAGACACCGCGCACCGCGGTCGCGCCCGGCACCGCCAACATCGTGGTCGTCAACGGATAGGTCACCTGGTCCTCGACAATTTGCGGCGGCTGCCCAGGCCATGACGTCTTGATGATCACTTCGGTCGGCGACAGGTCGGGGATCGCATCGAGCGGGATACGCAGCAGCGAGATCGTCCCGGCGATGGCCAGCGCGACCGCGGCCAATAGCACGAGGCCGCGATTGGCGATGGACCAGTGGATGAGTTTGGCGATCATGGCTGGTCACCCGCGCTGCTCGATGACCCCGGCATCTTCATGCCGGGCATCGTTTTGTCGTTTCCTTCCTTCGACGCTGACGGGGCCGGCATGGGCATGCCGGGCATGGCGTTGGGTTTCGCGCTGCTGGATTCCGCAGCAGGCGCGCCCGTGTTGCCCGCTTCCATGCGTGTCAACGCGCCCGACAAGCTCGCTTCGGAGTCGATCAGGAATTGTCCCGAGGTCACGATGCGTTCGCCGCCTTGCAAGCCCGCGACGATGGCGGTCATGCCGTCGGCCGAGCGGCCGGTCTTCACCAATACCGGTTTGAACTGACCGTCGCCCAAGGCCTCGATCACACGGGTGTGGACACCATCGGCGATGACCGCTTCCGTTGGCACCAGCGGATGCGGTGCACTCGGCGTGCCCTGGATGAGAAGGTCAGTGAACATGCCGGGCGCAAGGTCGTGGTTGGGGTTGTTGAGCACGATCCGCGCACGTTGGGTGCGTGTCGCCGCATCCACGTTGGGCAACAGGGCTTCCACTTCGCCGTGGAAGGTTTCGTCTGGCAGTGCGGTCACCGTCGCGGTGATCAGCGTGCCGGCGGTAATGCCTCCAGCTTGCGCTTGCGGAATCGCCGCATCGACCCAGACCTTGTCTAGCCCGTTGAGGCTCATGATCGGCATGCCTGCGCCAACCTGCTGGCCTTCCTGCACATCGAGTTGGCCGACCACGCCGTCGATCGGCGCGCGCAAGGTGATCGTGCCGCTGCCCGCGCGCAGACCCCGGATCGTGGCGTCGTCCATGCCCAACACATGCAGCCGTTCCCGTGCGGCCGCGCGCAACGCACGTCCTTCGACGGACTTGGCGTTGGCCAGCGCGAAGTATTCCGCCGCCGCCGCGCTCCACTCGGGCGCGAGCACCTCGGCCAACGGCTGACCGGCCTTCACTTCGGTGAACGGCGCGCGCGCATAGAGCTTTTCGAGCGTGACATTGGTGCGCGCGCTCACCGTTACGGCGAGTTGCTGGTCCCAAGCGACGGTGCCGGGCACGTGAACGGTGTCGGACAGGCGGCCGACTTTCACTTCTGCGGTGCGCATGCCGAGGTTTTGCACCTCGGCCGACGAGACGCGCACGACATTCTGATCCGCGGCACCGCCCTCGTCGGCGTACTTCGGCACCATCTGCATGCCCATCGGCGATGTGCCTGGATGGTCGAAGTGCTGTTGCGGTGTCATCGGGTCGTACCAGTACAAGACTTTCTTGCCCGACGATGGCGACGTCGCGGCGGTACTGCTCGACGCAGCTGGCGTGGACTGTTGTGCAATCAAGTAGCCAATGCCGCCGGCCACGACCAGCAGGACCAACGCGGCAACCGCCGCCACAACACGTTTTGCGATGGTTCGATTCATGGCAGTTGCTCCGGCGGCCTGCTTGTGAGTGGTGCGTCCTGGTTTGGAATCAGATAGGCCAGTTGCGCCCAGGCTGTGCCCCAAGCTGCGAGCGCCTTCGCATACGCCACGCGCGTGTCGATTTCGTCACGGCGCGCCTCCAGCCATGGCTGCAACGAGCCGCCGCCCCGATACGCCGCGAGCGCGGTGCGTGAACGGTCCGTGGCCAACGGCAGCAGCTGGTCGCGATAGGTGTTGACCTGCTTGTCGTCGCCCTGCCACGCGGCAAGGCCCGCGGCGACCGCCTCGCGCTGCGCGCGGCGTGCATCCTCGTGGTCGTCTTTCACCGCATCCCGCTCTGCGTAGCGCGCGCTGATGTCCTGATCCTGTCGGTTGCCGGGAAACAGCGGCAGGCTGACGCCGACTTCGATGCCGATCATGTCCGGAACATGGATACGACTGCCGTACACCAGGCCAACGCTCCAGTTCGGACGTTTGCCGGCCTTGGCCAAGTCGAGCTTCGCCTGCGCCTGGTCCTCGCGTGCTTCCCACCCCAACAACGGGCCCTGTCGATCCAGGTCGTGCAGCAGTTGTGCCGGCGGTGTTGGCAGCATCGAAAAATCCGGTGCCTCGGCCAGCGCGCCATCGGCGCTATGGCCAAGCCATCGCTGCAGCGCGGCACGCGCGGCGGCAATCTCGGCGTCCACCGCGGTGATCCGGTTGTCGAGTTCGACGACAGCGGCACGTGCCGCCAGCACATCGGTCGCGTTACCGGTGCCACCTCGAAGCTTTGCCTTGGCGAGCTGGACCGCAAGGGCGAACTGCTCGTGCAAATCCTGGAGCTGCTCCCGCTCGATTTGCGCGGCCCACAGATGTACCCACGCCCCGGCGGTCGCCTGCTTGACGGCGAGCCGCACCGTGACGACATCGGCGGCCGAAAGCTGCACATCGGAATTGGCGACCGCTTTCTCGGCCGCACGTTTGGCGCCCGAGGGAATTTCCTGCATCAGACCGACGGTGCGCATGGTCATGCTGTCGGCTGCGGCATTGAAAGCCTGCCGGCCGGTCGCGGTGAGGTTGCTGATGCCCGCCGTCAGTTGCGGATCGGGCAAGCGCCCGGCGCGCACGGCGTCGTGCTGGGCAGCTTGTGCGCGCAGCAACTGTGCCTGCACCTGCGGTGCGCGCCCGGCTGCGAGTTGCGTCGCGGCGTCGAGACTCAACGTGGCGTCGTCACTTGTCGCGTGCAACGGCAATGCGATCAGCGCGAACGGAAGGACAGCCAAAAGACGCGACACGCGCACGTGTCGCCACAGCAATAAGGAATACATAAAGATCTCCACACACGACAGGCGCGGCCATGGGTATGGCCACGGTGGATGAACGTGGGGAGGTCTAGATCAGCAGGACGCGGAAACGCAGCGCGGGCGGAATGCCCGATAGTCGCCACTCCGCGGTGTGCTCACGAGCTGCGTATGTGGTCGGCGATGTCGCAAGCACGATCGGTGCCGGCAGCAATGCAGGCAGGGACACCGGTGGCACTGTCGGGGCGTGCGCGTCTTGGGTTGTCAACGCCTGATGCGCACAGTGCGCCGGACACAACGCCGAATTCTGCCGGCCATGCGTCATCGGCATGCCGTCGCAATGCGTGGTCATGCCCACATTCGAGACCGGCATGTCAACGGTCGAGCAGGCATACGACGCCAAGGCGACCTGCTGGAACAGCAGCGACAGCACCGCCAGCAGCACAAGCCGCAAGCGGGTGCGTCGATTGGGGCGAAAGCCACGCGTCATGTGCTTACTCTAGCGCAAACCAGCGTTTTGGGTAGACGACAGCCTTGATGGGTACAGCTTCGATTCGGTTGTGGCAATGAAGTTCCGATGTGACTATCCACAGCCAATGCGTCCCGTCTGTACCGGCGGGCAAGGTACATCGCCCCAAGAACAGAACACGCAGCAGTCGCCGCGCTTGGGCTTCAGCAGCGCACCGCCGTCCGGACATTCCCAGAAGAACTGGCAGGCATCGGTCGGCATGCGTAAGCGTGTTGCCGTCCCGCACTTCGGACAGGTGATCGTGCTGTCGAGCTGCAAGGTTGGTGCTGCCTTGCCCGTTTCCGGTGTTCCATGTGCGCGGGGCATACAGCCATCGCAGGCGGCGTCAGCGGCTTCTGATGCGGGGGCTTGCTTCTGGTGTCTGGTCATCGGGTTTCAACTTCGCCGGGCCGGCGTTTCGATGCCGCGGATTCGGCAACTGCGGCTGCCAGAGCCGACCAGATCCCATACCGCAACGAGGATCATGACAATCAGTCCGGCATAGAACGTTCCCCGTGCAACATTCGCAGGCAAGAAGCCGTGCGTCATCCCGAACACGCCCATCAGGCCGAATGCGCCGATCAGCGCCAGGACAGGGCCGATGGACCCGGTCAAGGCTCGCTGCCACTGGCGGTGTGAAAACCATCCGGCCAAGTTCGCGAGTAAAGCCACGATGGCGAAAATGGGAATCAGGATGCGTACGAACAAACCCTCCCACTGGCCGAGGAAGCCCAGGCCGATGGCGGCACCGATGCTGGCGGCAGCCGGGAAGCAAGCGGCGCAGCCGAAACTGCCCACGACGGTGCCGATGACACCGGCTTTGTCTGCTACGCGCGTGGTGATGGACATGGCCTAGCTCTCCAGAATGACTTCGTTCGGCTCGTGATGCCGGAACGCGCACGGGTAAGCTTATGACCGTACCCAAGTACGGAGTCAACCAGCATGCCGCTTCACGAAAGCGTCCTGACGATTGGAGGGGTGGCCGTGGAGGCAGGCGTGAACGTGGAAACGATCCGCTTCTATCAGCGCAAGGGCCTGATACGAGAACCGGAGCGGCCGCTCGGCGGCATTCGTCGCTACGGATCCGCTGATGTCGACCGGGTGAGGTTCATCAAGTCAGCACAGCGGCTAGGGTTTAGCCTGGAAGAAATCGGGCAGCTGCTGCGCCTCGACGGCGGGATGCAGTGCAGCGCAGCCGCACAACTCGCGTCCCGACATTTGGTCAATGTATATGCGCGGCTCCAGGATTTGAACCGAATCGAAGCGGCGCTCACGAGACTACTCAAACAGTGCGCCCGTCATCGTGGGGAAGTGGCGTGTCCGCTCATCTCAGCACTCCATGCCAACACGAATGAAACCCGGCGTTTGCGCCAAAAGCGTGACGGGACGCATTCTTCGGTCTGAGCGTTGCAGCGTCGTCAGAAGGTGACGTTCCCGGTTGACCGCCAAAACGTGGTCGCCGTAGCTGGGTTCGCGCTTCACGCTACCAGCAGGTCGATCTTGATTCGGCGCGAATTAGTTTTATAATTACAAAACTATGAAAGAGCGTGAAGCCGTACGAGCACTGAACGCCTTGGCCCAGGACAGCCGGCTCGCAGCCTACCGGCTGTTGGTGCAGGCCGGTGATGCCGGTCTGGCTGTGGGCGAGATCGGCGACCGGCTGAAGGTGCCCGCTCCCACCTTGACGGCGCACCTCAACGTGTTGCGCCACGCCGGGCTGGTGCGCGACCAGCGCGAAGGCCGCGTGATCCGCTGCCGCGCCGACTACGCCCAGATGAACGCGCTGCTGGCGTTTCTCACCGAGAACTGTTGCGCGGGTGATGCCCGCACATGCGCACCGGTTGCGGCCTGTGCGCCTTCCGTCCGCAAGAAGCCTACGAGGAGTACCCAGCGATGAAGCGTTTCCATGTACACGTCCGTGTCACCGATCTCAACACCAGCATCGGTTTCTACTCAACCCTGTTCGGCAGCGCGCCCACGGTGCGCAAGCCGGACTACGCGAAGTGGATGCTGGACGACCCGCGCATCAACTTCGCGATTTCCCAACGTGGCGGCACGGCAGGCGTCGACCACCTTGGTCTGCAGGCCGATGAACCCCAAGAACTCGACGAAATCGGCAAGCGCCTGAGCGCGGCAGACGCGGTGGTGCTGGCCGAGAAGGGGACGACCTGCTGCTATGCGCACTCCGACAAGTATTGGGCCGAAGATCCCCAAGGTGTACGTTGGGAAACGTTCCACACGCATGGCGAGGCGACCACATATTCGTCGCCGGCGCACGCGAAGCCTGACGCCGCCTGTTGCGGTGCTGCAGCGGTGGTTGAGGCGAAACAAGGTGCTTGTTGCGGCGGCGGGACGTGCGGATGAGCGCCGTGCCACGCGTGTTGTTCGTCTGCATCGAGAACGCCTGCCGCAGCCAGATGGCGGCAGGCTTCGCGCGCATGCACGGCGCGGGTCATGTTGAAGCGTTCTCCGCAGGTTCCCGACCGGCTGCGTCCATCAATCCGCGTGCGGTCGCCTTCATGGCTGAACGCGGTTGCGATATTTCCGCGCAGGTTCCGCAGGCATTGGACGCGTTCACCGGGCAGGACTTCGATACGGTGGTGACAATGGGTTGCGGCGATGCCTGTCCATGGGTGCCGGCACGCCATCGAGTGGATTGGTCGTTGCCCGACCCGAAATCCCTCCCGGACGACGAATTCCGTAGCGTGCGCGATGACATTGAACGGCGCGTGCGGCAATTGCTGGCCCAGTGGGGCGTACCCGCATGAAAGCCGTCGTCGGTGTAGGGGTGTCCAGCCACCGGCCAGGCTGCGAATATGGCATGAGGGCGGCTCCCCGCCCGCATTGCAACCGTTTGCCGCTGCGCTGAACAAGGGATCATCGTATGTGGCTGGCACTGGCCATTTTCGTGGTCACTTTGACCTTGGTGATCTGGCAGCCCAAGGGGCTCGGCATCGGCTGGAGTGCGCTCGGTGGCGCTGTGGTCGCGCTGCTGCTGGGTGTCGTGAGTTGGGCCGATGTCGGCGTGGTGTGGCACATCGTGTGGGATGCCACGTTCACCTTCGTCGCCCTCATCGTCATTTCCCTCATTCTGGATGAAGCCGGATTCTTCGCCTGGGCCGCATTGCACGTCGCACGTTGGGGGAACGGTCGCGGACGCGTGCTCTTCCCGCTGATTGTGGTCTTGGGCGCGGTGATTGCTGCGCTTTTTGCCAACGATGGCGCGGCGCTGCTGCTGACGCCGATCGTGATCGCCATCCTGGTGCGGCTCGACTTCACTGCCGGCGCTACATTTGCCTTCATCATCGCGACCGGTTTCGTGGCCGATACAACCAGTCTGCCGCTCATCACGTCCAACCTCGTCAACATCGTCACCGCGAATTATTTCCAGATTGGCTTCGGCCAGTACGCGGCCGTGATGGTGCCGGTCGACATGGTCTCGCTGGCGGCCGTTCTCATGGTGCTCTGGATGGCGTTCCGGCACCGCATCCCAAAGTCCTATTCCATTGCAAAACTGGAGCCACCCCGATCCGCCATCAAGGACTTGTTGGTCTTTCGCGCGGCCTTCCCGCTGCTCGCGGTGCTGCTCGTTGCGTATTTCGTCACGGCGCCGTTCGGCGTTCCGGTGTCCTTCGTCACCGGTGCGGCGGCGCTGATACTGGTGGCGATTGCCGGCCGCTGGTGGCGAAGTGGCCGCGGTGCGGTAGTGTCGGTAGGTTCGGTACTGCGGCACGCGCCGTGGCAAATCGTGCTGTTCTCACTCGGCATGTATGTGGTCGTCTACGGGCTGGGCAACGCCGGCCTGACCGCGCTGGGAGCTGGCGCGCTGCAGTGGTTAGCCGAGCGAGGCAATTTTGTTGCCACGATCGGCACGGGTTTTCTCTCTGCCGCAGTCGCCTCGGTGATGAACAACATGCCGTCCACCCTTGTCGGGGCACTAGCCATCGACCACGCGCAGGTACCTGCGGTGACCCGCGCGTTGATGATCCACGCCAGCGTGATTGGCAACGACCTCGGTCCGAAGTTCACCCCGATCGGCAGCCTGGCCACATTGCTGTGGTTGCACGTCTTGGCCCGCAAGGGCCACAAGATCGGCTGGGGGCAGTACATGAAAATCGGTCTCTTGATCACCCCGCCGGTGTTACTGGCGGCGCTCGTCGCACTGTTTTTTTGGTTGCCACTCGTTCCCACTTCTGGCGTTTAGTGCTGTGACGCCTCACTGAAGGCGTGCGTTGTGCTTTCATGCCGCGCATCTTCTTCCGCATGCAAGTAGATCGATGTGGTAGCGATTGAGCTATGCCGTAGATTGTGTTGGATGTGATGCAGTGGATTGCCGGCCTCGGCCTGGTGCGTCGCTGCGGTATGGCGTAACCAATGGGTCGACACCCGTCGCAACCGCGCAGCACGCGTCGAATCCGTCGGCGCCAAGACGTCCGCCACACGCCCCAAGGTGTCCTTGACCACCAGATAAACCCCTGTCGCGGTCAGCGGGGTGGTGTGGCCGGCGATGCCGAGGATCAACGGTCGCTCGCTGTCGCTGACCGGTGCAGCCGGCAAGCCATGAAACGTTCGATACCGTGCAAACTCCGCCATCAAGGCGTCGCTGACCGGCACGTCACCTTCCACGCCGCCTTTACCGGTCACGTGCAGCCACCACCGGCCGCGTCGATGCAAGAAGTCGCGTTCGCAGGCCTGCGCCGCTTCCGAGGCGCGCAAGGCGGTTTCGTAGAGAAAGCGCAGCACCCACCGCGCACGTTCGTAGCGCTGCTGCTCACGCGAATGAGTTCGCGGCCACTGCTCCACCAAGGCAAGCACGTCCTGCCACAGTGCGCGATCCAAGTAACGCTCGATGACCCGGTGGGCGCGACGAGCACCACGTCCGTGGGGGTGTAGCGCGAACGGCGAACCGGCTAGATAGCCGGCACGCACGAGGTAATTGAACAGGCCGGCCAAGATGCCCAACGCTTGTCGCCGGCTGCGTTCCGACAACGGTCCCGCGAAAAGTCGCCGATGCGCACCATGCCGAGCCGCGGCTTCATCACACCACATCGGCAGTGGCGCAGCTAAGAAGGCCTCGTAAGCCAAGACATCCTCGCGCGTCAGACTGGAGACCGCTTTGCCGCGGACCTGGGTCGCCCAGAGCAGGAGTCGTTCGGCTTCCTTACGGTAGCTGCGGAAGGTGTTCGGCGAGTCGCGGTATTCGGCCAGCCACAAGCCAATGGCGGCAACATCGTCGTCCGCAGCGATCTGCCGGGTGACGCCGGCGACAGCGCGATTGGTACCCGACGTCCCCGACAGTGCTGCGGGAAGGGTCTTGGGCACGACGGCCGTCAGGGCTTGGGCGTCCACGAGCTCTCCAGTGTTGCGGCTGCGCAAAACCGGAGCGTACACCAAAATTACTTTTGATTATGGGAGTTATCGTAAGTTTTCAAGATAAATAATTATACATATAACGTAATACAGTGATATATTCTAGTTGTACCCGCCGAAATCGACCTTCCCAGCGACTGGAATTTGCCCATGAGCCGCGTTAGCGACACCCGCCAGCGTACTCGCGAAGCCGCCGCGGCCCTGGTGGCCGAGGGCAAACGACCGCACGAACTCACCGTCGATCTGATCTACGCCGCCATCCGACAGGGCAGCCGAACCACCATCAACGACGAACTGAAGCTGTGGAAAGACGAGCGGACCAAAGCCGATGCGCTCGGCACTGATCTACCGCCGGCGATCGCCGACGCGATGCGTTCGCTGTGGGTGGCGGCGGTGGAACAAGGTGAGCAGGTCTTCGGCGAGCAACGACAAGCACTGGAATCCGATTTGGCGACGCTACAACGCACACACGATGTCGTCGTCGTCGAACGAGATGCAGCGCTGTCCACTGTCCAGCAACTGCAACAGGAGATCGAGCGGCTCAGGGAGCAAAACGCCCAAGTGCAATTGCAACTCAGCCAAGAATCCGAGGCCAAGCGTAATGCACTGGGCCAGATCCAGGCCCTGCAACGCGAAATCGCCACGGTTCGTGCCGACATGACGCAACAGTTGGAGGAGGCGCGAGACGTTCAGCAGCGGCTGACTTCGGAGTTCCAGTCCACAATCGCGGCCCGGGATACGGCCTTTCAATCCGAGCGAGATAAGGCGAACGAACGTGTGGAAGTGGCCCAAACTCGCATGCTGCAAGAAACCGATGCGGCACGCGAAGGGCTGCGACAGGCCGAACAGCAGCTTGCCAAGGCCCGGAAACGCAATGAAGAGCAGCAAGCGAACCTCACGGAACTCCGCCTCGAAGTTGCGCACCATCAACGCGAACTGGCCAAAAGCGAGACTCAAGTGAAATCCTTGGCCGACGTCAAAATTGAACGCGATAAATTGACGCTTGAACTCGCCACGTTGCACGGACAGTTGGCAGGAATGACCAAGGCCGTCCAGTCCGCCGAAGCCAGGGCGATAGCCGCTGAGTCTCGGCTGGCTGCAGCGCAAACGCCCGCTCGGAAACGGCGACGTACCGGTTGAGGTATGCCCAAATTTTGCCTGTATCCGGGGCCGTTTTTATCCGCCAAGCCGTTGATGCAACGAACAAATTCAACTTCTATAGGGCATTTTTACATGTATCTCGGCTGCACCCCCAGTACGCCGGGCGAACGCGCGAACAGTTGCGTCAGGTTGTTGCCGACGATCGTGGGCTGCAGGTCGAGGTGCGTGACCGTGGTTTTCCTGGTCACGGTGATCTCGGTGCCCGACACCTCGGACATCTGGTGCTTCAGCTTGGCCGCGACGTACTTGCGCCAGTCGTAAGGCTTCTTTTCCTTGACGTCGATGGTCGGAAGCGTTTGCGTGGATTGGCCGGTCTGTTGCGATGCCGGCTGCGCCGCAGGAACGTCGGGTTGCCCGGCGGCTGCGAACGGTGCACACAGGACGATGGACACGGCAAACGGCAACGTGGCTGGGTGCAGCAATCGCATCGGGACTCCATGGGTTGTGTTGATTGAGACAAGAGGGGTACGGCGCGGCGAGGGAGGTCTGGCCAAACCCGCATCGGGCTTGGCCAGCATTGCCCTTGATTGATGCAAATGCCTATTGTGTAAAATTGTGGATTCACACCCCAAGGGCTCACGTGAGCCCCAGCCCAGTGCATCGCGGGCTGGTCATTGCTCTTCCTGATCCCGATTGGTGGTAATCGAGGTAGTGACAGGGAAGCTACGGTGAGCCGCCATGTAGTATGTAACACCTTGGCTACAATGGTATTTTAGAATCAGTTACCGCTAACATGCGCTTTCCGGTCGATCCACCCGAAAGGATCATCCATGAAGCGAAATTGGAGCGAGCCAGAGCTCGACGAGACATGGCTGCTGTCGCCCTCGGAGCTGGCGACGCTGACGAAGAAAACCGCTGCGAACCGCCTCGGGTTTGCACTCCAGCTCAAAACGCTTCCCTTCGAAGGCCGATTTTTTAGCACGGCCGGTGAACTATCACCAATTGTTGTCCGTTTTGTCGCCGAGCAAATCGGCGTGCCCGCCAGAATGCTTAGCGACTATGCAACTGACGGGCGCAGCGCGGAGCGCGACCGAGCGGACATCCGCAAGCATTTGGGGTGGCGTCAGGCGACGGAAAAAGATAACGCGGACATGTCGTCGTGGCTGCGTAGTGAGGTCCTTTCGGGTGCGCCAGAACCCAAGCACCTGAACGATATTGCGATCAATTGGTACCGCGAGCGCCGCATCGAAACCCCTGCCCGTATCAATTGCGACCGCTTCATCCGTGCAGCCGTGAGCGCGTTCGACAACGAGCTGTACGCATCGATAGCGACACATCTCTCTCCGGATACACGTCAGTCGATCGACGCGCTGCTGACCTTGTCAGAAAAAGGCGATGACGACAATGCAGGGAGCGATGATGCTCTGTCGCTCTCGACGCTCAAAGCGGACCCCGGGCGCCCGGGTGTCGATAGCATTGCGAAGGAGATTCAGAAACTTCAGGGCATCGATCGGCTGCGCCTGCCGCCTGGACTTTTGGATCACGTCACACCGAAGATCATCGACCGGTTTTGTCGGCGGGTGGCGACGGAGCCGCCGAGCGAGCTGCGACTGCGTGTCGAGCCTGTGCGGTACACCTTGGCGGCGGCTTATTGTTGGCAACGCCGCCGCCAGGTAATCGATGGCTTGGTGGATCTGTTTATTCAGACCGTACACCACATCGGCGTCCGAGCAGAGAACAAAGTCGAACGACAACTGCTCAATGACTTCCGGCGCGTACGAGGCAAGGCAACCGTCCTCTTCAAACTTGCTGAGGCTGCCGTAGAACACCCGCAAGGTGTAATCCGGGACGTTTTGTTTCCTGTAGTCGGTGAACAGACATTGCGCGATTTGGTCAAGGAGTACAAGTCCAACGGGCCGCTGTTCAACACGGTCGTACACACCATCATGCGAGCGTCTTACAGCAACCACTACCGGCGCGCCCTGCCCGAATTACTCGACGCCCTTACGTTTCGCTGCAACAACGAAGCGTATCGCCCTGTGATGCGCGCTTTGGAGGTGGTACAGGCAACCCGCCATCAGCGATCGCAATATCACGCGCTGACTAACGATATTCCAGTCGACGGGGTGATCAAACCGAAGTGGCTCGACATCGTGATCGAAGCGGACGCGAAGGGCCACCGCCGCATCAACCGTATCAACTACGAAATCTGTGTCCTGCAGGCCTTGCGTGAAGGCCTGCGCAGCAAGGAAATCTGGGTCGAAGGCGCCGATCGCTATCGCAACCCAGACGAAGACTTGCCTGGGGATTTCCGGGAGCAACGTGCGGCGTATTACGCCGCATTGAATCTCACTGACGATCCGAAGCCCTACATCGAGAAATTAAAAAAAGCGATGTTCGATGGCTTGCGTGCCTTGGATGCAGGGATGCCTAGCAACGCCAGGGTTCGCGTGTTGCAACGTGGTCCGCACCGACTCAGCGTTAGCCCACTTGATGAGCAGCCCGAGCCGACAAACCTGGCCGCGCTCAAGGCAGAGATCCTCGATCGATGGGCCGGGACGGGTTTGTTGGACGTCTTCAAAGAAGCCGAGTTGCGGATTGGCTTCACGGCGGCCTTTCCGACGACAGCTTCACGCGCTGCCATTGACCCCGATGAGCTTCGCCGAAGGTTGTTGCTGTGTTTGTATGGTCTCGGAACCAATGCGGGCCTTCGCCGGATTCTGACGAGCGACATGGGCGCTACGTACAAGGAGCTGTTGTACACCAAGCGCCGTTTCGTTCTCAAAGCATCATTGCGCAATGCCATTGCGCAGGTCGTCAATGCCACCTTCGAAGCCCGCCAATCTGACGTGTGGGGCGAAGGCACGACAGCATGCGCATCCGACTCCAAGAAATTCGGGGCTTGGGATCAGAACCTCATGACCGAGTGGCACATTCGTTACGGTGGTCGTGGCGTGATGATCTATTGGCACGTGGAAAAGCGGTCAACCTGCATCCACTCGCAACTGAAGCGGTGCTCGTCATCGGAAGTCGCAGCCATGATTGAGGGCGTGCTTCGCCACTGTACGGACATGACGGTGGAGAAGAACTACGTCGATACGCATGGTCAAAGCGAGGTAGCGTTCGCGTTCTGCAGCCTACTTGGATTTCAACTGATGCCACGGCTCAAGGGGATTCATAGGCAGAAATTGTACCTGCCCGAAACCGGTTGCGGCGATCAATTTCTGAACTTGGGGCCAATCCTGACCAAGCCGATCAACTGGAGTTTGATCGAGCAGCAGTACGACGAGATGGTGAAGTTCGCGACGGCGCTTCGATTAGGTACGGCCGATTCCGAGTCGATTCTGCGCCGGTTTACTCGCAATGTTCCGCAGCATCCAACCTACGCGGCGCTCGCGGAACTGGGGCGTGCCGTGAAAACCATCTTCTTGTGCGATTACCTTCGCGACGAAGCGGTGCGTCGGGAAATCCATGAGGGATTGAACGTCGTGGAAAACTGGAACTCTGCCAACGGATTCATCTTCTACGGCAAAGGCGGCGAAGTCGCTACGAACCGCTTGGAGGACCAGGAGCTTTCCGTGCTGTCGCTACACTTGCTGCAGCAGTGCTTGGTCTATGTCAATACGCTCATGATCCAGAACGTTCTGGCGGACAAACGTTGGCAACATCGCATGACCGCGGTGGATCTCCGGGCGCTGTGCCCTTTGATTTACGCGCATATCAACCCCTATGGGCGATTCGACTTGGACATGAACACCCGGTTGGATATTGACGAGGCGCAAGCGGCCTGAACAAATGGTTTGGCACCAAGGGGATCCATATGCAGGAAATGCTTCTATCCGTCTATACGTGCTCATCGCGCGGCGGAATCTTTTCCGAAAACTTTGGACTGTGCTCGCCAAAGTTCCGGCGTGATATTCGAAGCCGCCAAGTAAAGCGGTAGCCGATGATCTCCGAACATCCTGCGGAGACGCTTGAGATCCCGTCCCATGAACAGCCACAAGTGCTCTCGGTCAAACTGAAACCTCGATCGGAACGGAAACGTCGGTGCGTCGTTTTTGCTGCCTTCCAGCAAATCGAAGCCGTCGAGAATCAGGAGCGTCGGCCAAGGATGCTTGTCGTCGTTCGTGCGGTCGTTGATGTCTCGCAACCGCGCCGTAATGCTATCGAGTCGCGCCGCGGGAGCTGGCCTTAGATCGACGACCTCCGTCTTTACCCGCCGCTTGCTTGCGGCTCTTGCAATCGCGAAGCGACAACGGTCTGCGCATTCATCGTTTGGGCCCGCCAAGTACGCCGGCGAGCGTAGGCTTGGAAAGAGCCTGTGCACGAATGCTGCAGCAACTTGATCTGCGAGTTCCCGGACCGATGGAGCATCATCTCCCATAGCTCGCACACTCTGTATACGTTATCGATAAGGCGCTGGTACTGAATCACTACCCCGCAACATTGCGCGCACGCGCCGTCTCGTCACTTTGGCGGTACGCTTGCGGTTGCCAGTTTGCGCATCGCTGCTGCGACTGAGCAATGACCAAGTCTGGCGTCAGTTGAATTTGGATATTGGCATCGGTGGGCCCGGGCGCCGCCGGTACACCGGCTTTAGCCCAAGATTGCGAATCCACTTAGGCTTGGCGCCATTGCAATCAAAATGAACCAGGTCCACGGGTTGGTTGAGCGCGTCGATTGTTCGATGGAGTGCAGTGGCAACGGCACGGGCCTCGCGCTCCGCGCTTTCAGGATGGCCACCTAGTGCGATGACTACGCTGTCCGGCAAATTAGGCTCTCGCCACTTCAGTCCGGCGATATAGGCAATCTCGATTCCCCGAATTTCCGGCAGCGACTTCTTCAGGGCCTTCGTCAGCGGTTGCGGTAGCTTTTTCAGCTTGTAGCACCGCGTCCCGTTTTCCACAAACTGATCTTTCGAAACCGGTGCGACGGTACCGCTAGCGAGCAGCTCGTTGATTTCTTCCGGATACAGTGTGCATCGCGCATCGTTCGGGTTGAGCATCAAGATTGCGCCGCGGGTGATTTCGAACAAAGTTCGGCCGATCAGCGGGACAATGCGGACATTGCCTCGTGCTGCGAACTCGGCTTTCGCCGCATCGGTGAACACAGGTACCACCAGCTCGCCATCGTCCGGACTCTTGAACATCACCAAGCGCAATCGCTCTGATACGTCATTGAGCGGCGCGTGCGCGTAAACGGTGGCATCCAGCAACGCTCGAAAGAATTCAGGCTCCTTCCGAAAATCTTGGATGGATTGCTCCATCAATTCATCAAATGAGTCGGGCGCATTCATTGCCAACCTCGTGGCCGCTCGGCTTGCGTCGGCATCTGCTTTGCTCGCTCAGTACGTCGCGCAACGCGTTGGTCAGGTGTGCCGGCGAAATGACGGGTACCGGGAATCCAGCATCGGCTGGTAACGCTCCAAGAATTCGTCCATGCAGCCTCGATAGCGCAGTACCTCTCCTGGCAGCGAGATATTCAAGGTCTTGGCCAGCAGAGTCGCAATCGTCATCTGCTGCGGGGATGGTGGCTGAAGATCGGTGTCCAGCATGTTGGTGATTTCCCCGACCAGCCGCCATGCGAAGCCGGAGGCGCCGCCTTGGATCAGGCACCGCTCGATCTGCATCCCGATCGCCTCCGTGATGGCGGGTATGCCGGGCAGATCGAGGGATAAATCCAGATCGTCATAGACAAGGCGCACGCCCATGATTCCGCCACCGTATTACCCATATATATAGACTACATCTAAGGGCGTGGCTGTAAAAGTGGCGGCTGCGTACGGTCACTGCCATGAATACGGTGACCTTGCAAGCCAAACTCGGAGCCGCCATGCGGCGCCGACGCCTCGCCTCCCAGTACAGCCAGGATTCGTTTGCCGATGCGATCGGCATGCACCGTGCGTACTACTCGTCGATCGAACGCGGGGAGCGGAACCTGACGCTTGCGACGGTCAAGCGTGTAGCGGACGGCCTTGACTGCAAGATTTCCGATCTCATGCAGGACGCCGGGCTTTGATGGTTGGCAGGCCGAGTGCGCACGACCGGCAAAGTTCGAAGCTATTCCGGGATCTCTCGCTTAAAGTCGATGGGAACGATCTCGCAATCGAGGTCGAGGGTTTAGTCGCCGGATTGAGGCGCAGGCAGTCGCGGTACAGGTGCCGCCGGGGCTTCCGTCAGGCCCCGCTCGATGCGCTGCTGCGCAAAGGGATCGTCGGCGTCGAGGTACCGCATCGCCGATTTCACGTCGCGCCAGCCCACGTATTCCATCAGCGCCTTGATGTCCCAGCCATTCGCGTTGGCCCAGTTGGCAAAGCCGCGCCGAAGGGAATGGCTACTGTAGGCTTGCGCATCGGCAACGCCCGCCGACCGAAACAGCCGGCGCAACAGCGGGACCAGACTGTTCGCGTGCAAGGGCCCCTCGGCGACGTGCCCCCAGTGGTCGATTCGGCGGAACAGCGGGCCTTGAGTCAACTTCGCAGCCTCGAGCCACTGTGCCGTTGCGGTGACCGGACACCAGCGCGAGAGCGCAGGCACCTTGTAGGTCGTACCGATGTTCTGACGATCGCCTTTGCTCTGCGGCAGGAAACAGGTCATGCCTTGGGCGGGGACCAGCCGCAAGTTTTCGACATGCAGGTGGACCAATTCGTCACCACGGAACCCACGCCAGAACCCCAACAGCACCAGGGCCCGGTCACGCAAGCAGCGTAGTTCTCTGCCGCGGTCGGCGCGGGTTCGGGCTGCGGCCAATGCGCCATCCAGCCAATCCGCGATCTGCGCCAATACAACGAGCTGCAGTGGCTTGGCTTGCTTTTCGATCGCGCGGTGCAGGGTTTGAATGCCCTTCAGCACCTTGCGCACGTGAGCGCTTCGGGTCGGATCCACGAAGCCATGTTCATGATGCCAATGTGCCAGCGCTGCCAAACGTTGCTTCAGTGTATTGATGGCGTAGTCATTGGCATTCTCGGCCAGATAACGCGCCACGCCATCCGGAGTGGCCGGCAAATGGCCACCCCATTCGACCTCAAAGTGACGCAGTGCCGCGTCGTAACTGCGACGAGTGTTCTTGCGCTCCGACGCTTCAAGGTAGTGTTCGACCGTGGCCATGAATGTTCAGATGAACGCAGGTGCGGTCACGCTCCTACCAGGACAGGTTATTCGGTGTCGTTTTCATCAACCGCTTTATCCGTGCTCGTTTGCAAAAGGCATGGTCGCAGCGAAGTATCGTACCAAGTGCTCCTCGGTCGTACCATCGAGCAGGATTAAATCGACGATAGCCGCAAGCACATCATGGTGGGCTGCACCGCCTAAGACACGGATTCGATGAACACCAGCCTTGATCCCAAGTTGTAGATCGGGCGGGGCGAGACTATGCTGTTTGTCATGCGCCGTTCGCTTCACCCCCGCTCACGCATTTTCCGCAGCCTGCTGGTGCTGGCGTTGCTCGCGTGGACGGCGCTGGCGTTCAATGCGTTTGGCCAGCCTCTCGCCATGATTGATAGCGGCGCGACTACTACGCAGGCGGCCACGGCGATGGATGGGGCCGCCGGAACGCACTGCGACGGCATGCCGATGGGGCACGTGTCGCCGTCTTCGCATCCCGCGCCCGCGCATCCGGCCGGCGATGGCCATGGCTGCTGCCAGCACGGCAGTTGCAACTGCGCGTCGCTGTGCACCAGCATCGTCGACGTGCCCTATCTCGATATGGCTTGGGCACCGCTGCACGCGCCGGTGCTGGTACCCGTCCACGTGGCACCGGCGCTGACGCAAGCCGCGCCGCCCCTCCGACCACCCATCGTCTGACTCCCGATCGCGGCGCTTGGCGCCGCTCGTCGCGTTTGCCTGTGAGCGCTGCTCGCATCAAACGCGCATCTTGATCGCATGCGGCGCGCCATCGCGCCGTTCGGGAGTTCAACATGGAAGATCGCAAACCCTTACCGGGCCTGACGCTGCCCGGATTTTCGCGCCGCCGCTTCGTGCAGGGGCTGGCGCTTGGAGGCGCCGCTGCCGCCTTGGGCGCGTGGCCGAAGCTGTCGTGGGCATCGACCGCTCCAGGTCAACCCAACGTCTTGTCCGGCACCGAATTCAATCTCGACATCGCACCCACGCCGGCCAACTTTACCGGCCATCCCACTGTCGCGCACACCATCAACGGCCAGTTGCCCGGGCCGATTCTGCGCTGGCGCGAAGGCACGACTGTCACGTTGCGCGTCACCAATCGTCTGCCTGTGCAGAGTTCGATCCACTGGCACGGCATCATCGTGCCGGCCGACATGGACGGCGTGCCTGGCATCAGCTTCCCCGGTATCGCGCCGGGTGAAACGTTCGTCTACCGCTTTCCGGTGAAGCAAAGCGGTACCTACTGGTACCACAGTCATTCGCATTTTCAGGAGCAGAACGGACCGTATGGTCCCTTGGTGATCGAGCCGGCCGGTCCCGAGCGCAACCCGACCGAACGGGATTACGTGGTGATGCTGAACGACTGGACCGATGTCGATCCAGCGCGCATCTTCGCGATCCTCAAGAAGCAAAGCGATTACTTCAACTTCAACGAACTCACGCTGCCCGATTTCCTGCGCGACACCTCAATGCTGGGCCTGCGCGGTGCGCTGCAGGTTCGCGCAATGTGGAACCAGATGCGCATGAGCCCGCGCGATGCGATCGATGTCAGTGGCTTCACCTATACCTATCTGATGAACGGCGCGACGCCCGCCGGCAACTGGACGGGTCTATTCAAGCCGGGCGAGCGGGTGCGGCTGCGTTTCATCAACGGCTCGGCCAACAGCTACTTCGATGTGCGCATTCCCGGCCTGAAGATGATCGTGATCTCGGCCGACGGCCAGGACGTGCATCCCGTGACGGTGGACGAGTTCCGGATTGCGGTCGCCGAAACGTACGACGTGATCGTGCAACCGCAGGAAGACCACGCCTACACGATCTTCGCGCAATCGATCGACCGGAGCGGCTACGCACGCGGCACCCTCGCCACACGCACCGGCATGGAAGCCGAGGTGCCGATCATGGATGCGGTGCCCACGCTGACGATGGTGGACATGATGGGCGCGATGGCGCAGGGACATGGCATGTCGAACATGCAAGGCATGGATCACGGTTCCATGTCCGGAATGGATATGTCGACCATGCAAGGCAAGCATCAGGGTGCCATGCCCGGCATGAGCCTTGATCCCGCTGGCATGAAGAAGGCGCACCACGCCCGCACCGAATACAACAATCCGGGCGTGGACATGCACGTGGATTGGCCGCGTACAGACCTCAACGATCCAGGTGTGGGATTGCGCGACAACGGCCGCCGCGTGCTGACCTACGCCGATCTGCATTCCGTGGAGGGTCCGCTCGATCCGCGCGAACCGGATCGCGAGATCGAGATGCACCTGACAGGCAACATGCAGCGTTTCGTGTGGTCGTTCGATGGCGTGGTGTTCTCCGATGCCAAACCGGTGCACTTCAAGTTCAACGAGCGGCTGCGTATCGTGCTGTGCAACGACACCATGATGAATCACCCCATTCACCTGCACGGAATCTTCAGCGAACTGGAGAATCCTCAAGGAAAGGTGATCGCGCGCAAGCACACCATCAACGTGCAACCCGCGCAGCGCGTGACCTATGCCGTGACCGCCGACAACCCCGGCCGCTGGGCCTACCACTGTCATCTGCTCTACCACATGGAAGCGGGCATGTTCCGCGAGGTGGTGACGGCATGAACACGAAAACGATTCTCGGAGTGAACCTTCTCGCATTTGCGGTCAGCGCCATGATGGCGCTGCCGGCCGCGGCCCAGCAGGACGCGATGCAGGGCATGCAGATGCCCGCACCAGCATCGAGCACCGCTCCGCCGGCCTCCGCTTCCAGCAGTGGCGCCATGCGAGACATGGGGATGCACGGAATGGACATGCCCTCCATGCACGACATGCAAATGCCCCAGCAGAAGCCCGCGACGAAACCAGCCGAGCACTCGCAGCACGGCGCGCACGCTCCGTCCCCGGCGCCTGCGACATCGACGCAAGCCATGCCCGGTATGCAGATGCCGATGCGGCCCTCGCAGCCGGCTGAAATGCAGCACCTGCACTTCGGCAACATGATCGGCGTGCGACCGAAACCCGGCGGCCTTGCCGAAGGGATGCAGGGCATGAACATTTCCTCGATGGAAGGCATGGACATGTCTTCGATGCAGGGCGGCAACGCACCGCCAGATGCGCGCAGCCCGGACTATTCGGACGGCTACCGCTACACCGACATGCCCGGCATGGCGATGTCCGACCACGCCAAGCTCGCCATGCTGATGATCGACCAGCTCGAATATGGCCACGACAACCACGGCAACAACGCCGTGTTTCTCGACGGGCAATTCTGGTACGGCGAGGACTTCAACAAGCTCTGGCTGAAGTTCGAGGGTGAACAGATGCACGGCAAGCTCGAAGACCTGCGTACCGAGGCACTGTGGAACCACGCCATCAGCACCTACTGGGGCACGCAACTCGGGGTACGCCACGATTTCGGCGAAGGACCGGGCCGCACTTGGGCCGCCTTCGGTGTCGAGGGGCTGGCGCCTTACTGGTTCGAGACGGAAGCGACGGTGTACGTCGGCCAGAACGGCCGTACCGCGGCGCGTGTGCAGCTCGAATACGAGGAACTGCTGACCCAGCGCCTGGTGCTGCAACCGAAGTTCGAAGTGAACCTGTACGGCAAGGACGATCCCGCGCGCGGCATCGGCTCGGGACTCTCGGATGCGGAACTGGGTTTGCGCCTGCGTTACGAGTTCAAGCGCGAATTCGCGCCTTACGTCGGCGTGGTCTGGCGGCAACGCTTCGGCCCCACCGCCGATCTCTATCGCGCACAAGGCGAACCCGCGAGCGACCTGCAATTCGTCGCCGGCTTCCATTTCTGGTTCTGAAGGGGAACCCTCCACATGAAAAAGACCACCGAGTACCTCATCGTCATCGTCGTGTTGGCGGTGGTGATTGCGATTGGCGCTGCCATCTGGGCCTGGTCGGGCCTCTACAACATCGGCGCCGACGATCACCACTGGAAAGTCACCTACAACGCGCTGCAAACGGTGCGTGACCGCTCCATCCACGTACGCTCGAAAGACATCAAGATTCCGAGTCTGGACGATCCGCAACTGATCCTGAAAGGCGCGGGCCAGTACGCCGCCATGTGCACGGGCTGCCACTTGCGGCCCGGCATGGAGGATTCGGAACTGCGCAAGGGCATGTATCCGCAGCCACCCGATCTTTCGAAGGTGCACGTCGATCCGCAGGATGCCTTCTGGGTGATCAAGCATGGCATCAAGATGAGCGCGATGCCGGCTTGGGGCCTTGATGGCAGCCATGACGATCAGACCATCTGGAGCATGGTCGCATTCCTGGAAAAACTGCCGGGTATGACACCAGAGCAGTACAAGGCAATCGTTGCCAAGGCGCCGCCGGATGAAGACATGGACATGGACGAAGACGGCGGACACAGCCATTCACATGGCAGCGAAGCGGCGCACCAGGACCAGCACGAAGGCAGCGCAACGCCGGGTATGGCGATGTCTGCGTCGATGTCCGGCATGGACATGCCTGGCGCCGCGCCATCCGACCTCGAATTGAAGGCTGGCGGCTCGCCGCAAGCCGAAGCCACAGCGCAGGCTTTCCAGGCTGCGCTCGACAACGGCAATCGCGATGCGGCATTGGCGTTGTTGGCCGACAACGCAAGCATCAGTGAGGGCGGATCGACCCAGAGCCGTGCCGACTATGCCTCGCACCACCTGGGCGAAGACATCGCCTTTCTCAAGAATGCGCAAGTCAAACGGTTGTCGCGTGTGTCCGCGGCATCGGGCGATCGCGCGCAGGTGGTCACCGAAAGCGAGATCCGGCCCACTTCCAAAGGCAGGCCCGTCACGCTGCGCAGCCACGAAATGATGCAGCTCCAACGCACGAACGGTGCCTGGAAGATCGTTTCGATCGACTGGAGCTCAAAAGCGAACCCGCCAAGCCGTGACGGCAGCCAGTGATCACGCACCCTTCAAACGCAAAGAGGAGAAGCCCATCATGAAACATCGCAATTCCATTCTGGTCGCCACCCTTGTCGTCGCCGCTACGGCCCTGCCTTCGATGGCGCAACAATCGTCGGGCATGCAAGACATGCCCATGCAGAACATGCCGATGCACAACATGCCCATGAAAGACATGATGCAGTCGGCCAATGCCGAAGGGGTTGGTGTCGTGCAGGCCGTTAACCCGGATCAGGGAACCATCACGGTCAAGCATCAGGCGATCGAATCGATACACTGGCCCGCGATGACCATGACCTTCAAGGCCGCCAAACCGGAGCTGCTGAAAGGCGTGGAAGTCGGCGAACACATTCGCTTTGGACTGCATACCCAAGGCATGCACGGCACGGTGACCTGGATCAAGCCGGTTTCGCCGTGACCGCCGCTACGTCCATTCCGTTCGATAAGGGGCGGCGATGCAGGCGCGCCGCGTTTCGCCTGCTTCAAGGAAGAGGAAAACAGCCATGACTCACCATACAGCGGAGCACCGCTCGCAAGCGATGAATCAGTGCATCGAGGACTGCATCCAATGCGAGCGCGTTTGCCTCGAAACTACCAACTACTGCCTCGGTGAAGGCGGAGACCACGCCGACGCCGCTCACATCGCGTTGCTGACCGCGTGTGCAGACATTTGCGGGACCAGTGCGCGCACGATGCTGCGGGGCGCTGCGGTCCATACCGCGGTCTGCAGGGCCTGTGCAGAGGTCTGCCGCGAATGCGCGGCATCGTGCGATGGATTCGATGATGCCGAGATGGAACGCTGCGTCCAGGCGTGCCGGCGTTGTGCCGAAAGCTGCGACGCGATGTCAGCCCGATAGTCTGCTCTGGAGGTGCTCGGCGTCTCTTGGCGCCGGGCAGCCGATGTAGAGGGTAAACCCGGATTCGGCAAAAATTTGGACATTTGAATCGTAAGTATCTGTAATGCATAAACTTACAGTCTGCGGCTCAGCGCATCACTTGTTTCCACGGACGCAATCCAAGAACGTTCAATTCTGGCGCCGTTTGGCATGATCCGTGTGCGCGTCGGAATCTTCCGGTAATCGTAAGCGCGTCTTGCCGGCGCGCCCGACCCGCCGTGCGGCGGACTTGCCGCGTCCGGCGCTCGGCAGTTTGAGCTTCAGGGCTTCGGCCACGCCCCGTTGATGGGCGGCTTCCCGTTCCGCCGCACGCAAGGAACGCGTGAGTTCCGTGATCGTCCGCTGCAGCGTTTGGGTTTCTTGCTGGTGGCGCTTCCGGGCGTCGGCCAGCTCGGCGCGAGCGGCCTTGAGGTCCGTGCGTGCCCGATCGACGTGAGCGTGGGCACGGTCCTCAACGATCCGGATGTGTTCCTCGCGTGCACTTCGCTCCTTCGCCGACTTCTCCTCAATTGTCCGGATTTCGTCGCGAAGTTTGGTGCAGGCGGTTTCCAGCGCCTGATTTTGGGCGACGAGACGGGGGCGTTCCTCGGCGTGCTCCTTGCCTTCGTCCTCCAGCCGGTCCACCAAGCGGCGCAGCGTGGCCACCTCTACCGCAGCGCGGCGAGCGGCTTCTTCGGCCTGTTGCGTGGCTGCCTGCGCCGTCGCTAGCAGGGCCCCTTGTTCGGCCTCGCGCGCATCGAGGGCCGTCCGGCTTTGCTGAAGCGCTTCGCGCTCCGCATGGATTTCCTGTTGCATATGCTCGCGGGCGTGCTGCAGCGCTTGGCCCCACAGGTTGGTCATGGCGTGGCCAACGTCGTCCGGAAGATCAGGGAGCGTATTCAGTTCCTGCAGCCGAGTGGCCAGCCCCTGCCGCCAGACATCCAACATGCGGGTGACCGTGTTGGGTGAGCCGGTCCCGAGCTTGGCGCGAACCTTTTCCACCGTCACGCGCTCACCGGCCGCAGTGATCGCATCGGCGGTGGTGTCCACTTGCTCTTGAGTGATTCCATGCGGCATTTTGGGTCTCCGCTTTCGTTACCCTGCCCTGTTGTATTCGTACCGACGATAATGGATAGTTATCGTCGATACAATCGATTTATCATTATATATATTACATTATACATATGAAGAAAAATACGCTGATCGTGACCCAGGAAGCTTTGGCCCGGTTGCGGCCCGAGGATCTGGCCGCGTCGGCGGCGGAAGCGGTACGTGAAATCCTGGCTGAAGCGGCCTCGGCGAATACCGCCCGCAGCTACGCCAGTGCACTGCGCTACTGGGCCGCCTGGTACCAGGGCCGTTACGGCACCCCGATCACGGTGCCGGTGTCCGAGGCCGCGGTGATGCAGTTCATCGTGGACCATGTGGCGCGGCGTTCGAAAGCCGGTCTGAAATGGGAACTGCCACAGCAGCTCGACGCGCTGCTGGTCGTCACCAAGATCAAGCACAAACCGGGGCCCCTGAAGCTCAGCACGGTGGTCCACCGCGTTGCCGTCTTGTCCGAAGCCCATCAGCTGAAAAAGCTTGCAAATCCGTGCGAGCAACCGGCGGTGCGGCACCTGCTGGCGCGGGCCCGGCGCGCCGCGATCAAGCGCGGCGAACGACCGGCGAAGAAGACCGCCATCACCAAGCCGGAACTCGAGGCCATGATCGCGACCTGCGATGCCTCCCTCGAGGGCTTGCGCGACCGCGCCCTGCTGTATTTTGCGTTCGCCAGTGGCGGCCGGCGACGCAGCGAAGTCGCGGCCGCCGATCTGCATGACTTGCACGCGTTGCCGGAAGGCGGCTACGTCTATCGGCTCGAACACAGCAAGACCCAACAGGCTGGCGTGACCGCACATTCCACGCCAGACAAGCCGGTATTGGGCGTGGCGGCCGAGGCGCTGGCCGCTTGGCTGACGGTCAGCGGTCTCAAAGAGGGGGCAATGTTCAGGCGGATATGGAAGACTCGCGTCGGTCCGGCGCTCTCCCCCGCTGCCATCGGCGCGATCGTGCAACGCAGAGCGATCATGGCGAAACTCGAGGGAAACTTCGGCGGCCACAGCCTGCGCTCAGGATTTGTTACAGAGGGGGCGCGGCAAGGTATCGCGCTGCCCGCGTTGATGGCGATGACGGAGCACCACTCGGTCAGCAGCGTGATCGGGTACTTCCAAGCCGGGGGTGCGGCCAAGAACCCGGCGGCGCACTTGCTGGACACCCGAGATCTTCACGAGCCGCCTGAAAACTGATCCGGCCCGAACACCAGCGGACCACCCAAAGTGGGCCCGACACCCAGGTTCTTCTGCGCGGCCCGGCAATGCCGTGCCGATCGCCGCGCGAATGAACGCGGTTGGCCAGATCCCGCTGGCTGCTACGGCCGCGCTGCTGTTGAACCTCGAGGCGGTGCTGACCGCACTGTTGGCATGGAGTATCGCGAGACTGCGAACCGCTGGATCGTGTTTGGCTTCGCGCTGATCGTAGTCGGCGCAGTACCACCTGCGTGGAGTAGTTTCGGCGCGTACCGGTGCGTACTTTCGTACCCGTGATGATTGAACTGCATGGCTCACAACCGGGTTACGATCGGCAGCCACGCGGCCAGCGCGAGCAGAGTGACCAATAGCACCGGCGGCGTCAGTACCAAGCCGACCTTCATGTACTGGCCCCAGCCGATACGATGACCCTTGGCCGCCAGGACATGCAGCCACAGCAGCGTCGCGAGGCTGCCAATGGGGGTGAACTTGGGCCCCAGGTCATTGCCCACGACGTTCGCGAACACCATCAAGTGATGGGTCAGGGGCGGAACGTTCGCATGGCTGATTGCCAATGCACCGACCAGCGTCGAGGGCATGTTGTTCATGACGGCTGCGACGCAGGCTGCGAGAAAGCCGGTGCCCACGGTTGCGACTGCCACATTCTGACGGCCGAGCGCCTCCAACAGCGTTGCGCCGTAGCGGGTGAGCCCGGCTTCGCCCAACCCATAAACCACCACGTACATGCCGAGTGAGAACAGCACGATCTGCCAGGGCGCATGTCGGATGACTCTGGCAACGGACACGACGGCGCCGTGTCCGCGATGCCACCAGCGCCCCGCGATGGCCATGAGGACCAATGCCGCCGCGCCGGTGATGAAGGAGACGGGTACGTGCAAGGGCGCCAGCACGAAATACGCCACAAGCAGGATGACCAGCAGCGGCAACGCCGCGCGGAACACCTGATGATCGACGATGGCGCTGGCTGGCGCGTCCAGTTCGGCCACGTCGTAGCGCGTCGGAATCTTCCGGCCGAACGCGAACCACAATACCGCCAGCGTGGCCGCGATCGACACTAGGTCGACCGGCACCATGATGGCGGCGTAATGGTCGAACGATACTTCGAAATAGTTGGCGCTGACGATGTTGACGAGGTTCGAGATCACCAGCGGCAGGCTGGCCGTGTCGGCGATGAAGCCCGTGGCCAATACGAACGCGAGTGCCGCCGAGGGGGGGAACTTCAATCGCAGCAGAATGGCGATCACGATCGGAGTAAGCAGCAATGCCGCGCCATCATTGGCGAAGAACGCGGCAATGGCGGCCCCAAGCAGGACCACCAGCGGGAACAATCGCCGGCCCCGTCCGCCACCCCAGCGTGCGACGTGCAGCGCAGCCCACGCGAAAAAGCCGGCCTCGTCCAGGATCAACGAAATGATGATAAGTGCGACGAAGGTAAAGGTGGCGTCCCATACGATGTGCCACACCAATGCGACATCGGCGAACGTGACAACGCCGAAGATCAGTGCCACGGCGGCACCGCCCAAGGCGCTCCAGCCAATGCCGAGTTTCTTCGGCTGCCAAATCACGAGCGCAAGCGTGACGATGAAGATCGTGAGTGCGAGCATGAATGCGAACAGACGCTGGATCAGTCGGGCTGGACCAGCGTGGGCGCTGACTCGGCGCCAATCCGCGCAATTGCCTGCAACGCACGGCACGCTTCTGGACCAACAAGCTGGTCGGCCGGAAGCGCCACCATCGCCTCGACGCGCTCGCGCAGGAGTTCCCATGCATCGCGGTACGCCGCACGTTGGGTTGCTTCATCCCCAACCACGTGCGCCGGGTCGGGCACGCCCCAGTGCGCCGTGACGGGCGAGCCAAACCAAACCGGACACGTTTCTCCCGCGGCGTTGTCGCAGACAGTGATTACGAAGTTCATGGTCGGCGCGCCTTTCTTGGCAAATTCATCCCAGGATTTGCTGTACAGGCGGTCAGCAGGATAGCCCAGGCTCGTTGCAAGCTCCGCAGCCAGCGGCTGGACCCGTCCCGCAGGGTGGCTGCCCGCACTGAAGGCCTCGAAGTGGCCATGGCCGAGCACGTTCAGCAGCGCTTCGGCCATGATGCTGCGTGCCGAATTGCCAGTGCACAGGAACAGCACGCGATAGGGTTTCGGGTTCATCACGCGCCCGTCCCCGCTGCCCGCGCTTTCGGCCCGCAGCAGGAGGATTGCGGGCCACAACACGCGTCGGACTTGGCGGCTTCCGCGTGTGGCGCAGGCGCCGAATAGATCGTGGCCTCGCCGTGGGTGTGGAAGGTTTCCCACCGCACGCCTTGAGGATCTTCGGCCCAATACTTGTCCGAGTGCGCGTAGCAGCAGGTGGTGCCCTGTTCGGCCAGGGCGACCGCATCGGCCGCCATCAGCCGTTCACCGAAGGCTTTCAGTTCGGCGCCGTCCTCCGCCTGCAAGCCGAGATGATCCACACCCGGAGCGCGATCGCGTTGCGAAATCGCGAAGTTGACGCGGGGGTCTTCCAGCATCCACTTGGCGTAATCAGACTTGTGCACGGTCGGCGTACTGCCGAACAGGGTGGAATAGAAGCGGATGCTGGCATCCAGGTCATTCACGTTGACGTGTACATGAAAGCGCTTCATCGCGAGGTTCTCTGTTTGGGTTGGGGTGTGCACACGGGTGCGCAGGAAGAGGTGTCGTTGCCGCAACAGTTCTCGGTCAGGAAGCCAAGCAACATGTTCATGCGCGCGTAATCGGCGCGGCAGCGGATCGAGCGGCCTTCGCGCACATCGCGTACGAGGCCGGCGTGTCGCAGCACGTTGAGATGGCTGGTGAGCGTGGGCGCCGGTAGCTTGAGGCGGTCGCTAATTTCGCCCACCGCCAGCCCTTCGGGTCCGGCCTGCACCAGCAGGCGGTACGCCGCCAGGCGGCTGTCATGGGCAAGCGCCTTCAGGACTTCAACAGCAGTTATGTGTTTCATAGTTCATGAACTATAAAAGTAAATTTCTCACTGTCAAGTGCCGCCCCACGTCCGTGGGCCATACACAACAAGGTGTTCATGAGGATCCGTGAAGCGCAAGGCTGAAGATGTCGAGACGCTAATCTGGCCGACCGTGCTTGCGCGGCATAGCACTGGGGAAAGCTTCCGTGTGTGCACTGCCGACAAGATGGGGCGGCGCTTCGAGGTGAGATTCCAGTGCTGCGAGGATGGGGCAATCGTCGGTGGAACGGTCTTCCATGGTGCAGACGGTGCGGGTCCCGATGAGTGCGGACAACGCCTGCGGCATCGCCATCATCGACTGTACCTTCTCTTCGAGTTGTAGTTGCTTCAGCTTGGCGAAAGATCGGGTGTCGCCACAGCAGGAACGATCAGCGTCTTCAAGTCGAGCAAACTGACGGATGTTTGAGAGCGTCATGCCGCAACGCTGCGCGTGCCGGATGAAGTTCAGCCGCCGCATGGTGTCGTTTGCCGTACAGCCGACAGCCGGCGTCCGTCTTTTCCGCAGGAGCAGGATGCACTCGTCTTCGTAGAAGCGGATATGTCTGTAGTGACCCCGCCGCGTTTCGTGAGCTTTCCGATGGTCATGCCGATTTTTCATTGCGCCACCACCGTGCCCGAATACATGTTGCCGCCGCAATGAAAGACGTAGCGTCCGGCACGGGGCGCGTAAAGCTGGACGGTCCGCGTGTCTCCCACCGGCACCGTAATCTCTGCCGCGTTGCCGCCAGGGCCGAGCCCCTCGAATACGGTGCTCAGCAGACAGCCGCCGATATGGTCCGTCACGGCAAGCTGGATGGCTTGCCGTGCGGGAATAACGAGCTTGCGCGGCTGGTACGGGTAGCCGGTCGCGTCCGCACCTTCGATCAAGTGGTAACGGTGAACTGCGGGCACCGCCGCGAGGGGTGCGGCCGATGCGGGGGTGACGTACGTCCCGTAATTCTGGCCGAAGTAATAGAACAGGAATCCGCCGGTGCCAAGGAACAGCAGCGCCGTGATCCGCATCAGCCACGGTCCCATCCGGCGCAGACCAGCAAAAACGCGCTGACCCAGCAGCATCATCACGACGACCAGCAGGGCGATGGCGAGGCCGTAGGCGAACACGGACAGCGCCGCGAGCGGGTAATTGCCTGCTACCAGCGGCAACAGCAGGATGCCGAGAAAAATCGGCAACGAGCAAGTATGCGACGCCGCGCCGTACGCGAACCCGAATGAAACGAGCGTGCGCTTCCTTGGTGACCGAGCCACGACTGGTCCAGCCTCCTGACGGGCATAGCGTCGGTTCATCGGATTCCAGCGCTCCACGAACGCCAGTGCGCCGGTGCGGTTCAGCAGGATCAGCACGCCCAGTACCACGAAGACTGCAGCAACGATCGGGATAAGGTAGATCAGGTAGTTGTAGGCAACGCTCCCGATCACGCCGACGATGGCGCCGGCAATGCCGTAGAAGACGATGATGCCGAGCGCGACCAGCCCGGCCGCCAAGGCCAGCGAAGGCGCCGAGGCACGAGCCTTCCCGGATGGCGTTGTCCCGGCCGCAAGGTACGCCACGAACGCTGGCGTAATGGCGATGCTGCAGGGCGAAAAGAACGAAGCCGCGCCGCCCACCAAGGCTAAGCCTAGAATCAGCGCAGGCGGTAAGGTCCGCCCGTGCTGGAGCAGCGCGCCGGCGTGCAGGTACAGGACGTAGCCTCCGGCTCCCATGAGCAAAAGAACAAGGCCCGCGCCCACCGCGCCGGCCCAGCCGCTGCGCGACGCCTTGGACAGGGTGGCTTCGGGCATCACCGTCGTTGGCCCTGTACGACCTGTTCGCCGGCCGCTGCCGTTGGTTCTGCCGGTTCGGTCTTGTAGCCGAGCAGGGCAAGCCGTTCGACGATCGCGGCAGGTGCGAGCTCGCCCGGATCGAACAGGACCTCGATCTGCTGGGATGCCGCGTCCGCACTGACTCGCTGGACGCCTTGCAGGGTGGTCAACACACGCGTAACCCGCTGCTCACAGCTTTCGCAATGCAGCTTCGGGTCACCGATCACTTTGAATGCGGCCGATTTGAGCATGATGTAGTACCTCCAGTAGTAACCCGTAATGATCGGAGCGGTTCACCGTTTCAGCGGTCACCGATATGACTTGCCTGAAGCCGACGGGAGTCTGTTAATTCTGACCCGCATGCCCAAAGAGACGATGGCACCGATCACAGCAATCATCGCAGCCCAAAGAAACATAGTGTTGTAGGACTCTACCGAGCCGACAACCAGAATTGAGCCGAGTACACCTACGCCGGTCGGTCTGCCCATATTATGAAACGCATTGAGAATCCCCGCGGCATCAGTAGTCTGGTCTTTCGATAGAGCCCGGAAAGCCGCGACAGTTGTTGGAGCCAGCGGCAGACTCATTCCCACCCCGGTCAGTACGAGCGCGCCGAGAATTTGCATGTAGGACGTTTCTGGCGAAAGACGGGTGAGGAGCAGGAAACCGACAGCAACCAAGAGGAAGCCGAGCACGGACGGAATGACCATACCCCATTTGTTGGCCAAGTACCCGCCGACATACGAGAACGCAATCGCCGTGAGTGCTGCCGGGATCACCGCGATGCTTGCCTGGATGACCTGATACTTCTGAATGTAAAGCATAAAGAAAGGGATGAACATCATGACGGCGAACATCCCAACGCACACGATCCATGTGGCAATGCTGGCGGCCATGTACGGCAAGTTTCGGAACAGCGAGAGGTTTAAGACGGGAGCGCGCGTCCGCACCTCAACCAAAACCAATAGGATCGAAATCGCCGCAAAGCCTCCATAAAGGAAGAGCGTGTTCGGTGAGGTCGCGCCAAAGATCCGCGTCCCGGCTATAGCGATGGCCAGTAGGGAGAAGCTTGCGACGGTGAGAGCGGCGCCGGCCCAGTCAAAAGACGGAGGGCGTGACGTCCGCTCATCCTGCTTCAGCCAGATCAGACCCAGGAGCCAGATGAGGATCGAAACCGGCACGAGGCCCCAGGAGACCCATCGCCAGCCCAACCAGACGGTCAGCGGCCCCCCGACCGCCGGCGCCAAAACAGCGGCCCCAACAACGAATCCTCTCCACACGCCCAGCGCGGTCGCTGATTGTGGTGAATCGCTCGGAAATACGTCCCCCAGCAACTGCATGGAAACGACGAACACGATGCCGCCGCCGATGCCCTGCAGGAACCTGAAGAGGAGAAGACTGTCAATACTCCACGCCGACCCGCTCAGAATTGCAAACACGGTGAAGATGACAAGACCCAACGAGAAGAAAAACTTGTGTCCATAGATATCGGCGAGCTTGGCGGCGGGCACGAGGACCGCCGCAAAAGTGATCATGTAGGCGATGAGCGTCCACACTATCGTTGGCACGGTGCCGAGCGCGGCCGTGTCAGCCGGAAACGCGCGCATGATCGAGGGGAGCGCCAGCGGCATGATGCCGCCGCTTAAATGGACCAGGGCACTCCCGGCCGAAGTCAGTCCCAATAACGCGGCACGGTTGGAGCGAGCCTTCATTTTTCTTCTCCTCTTCGAACAAAGATAATCTCGGCGGACTCACGCCGAGCCCGAAACTGCACCTCGTTCTTCGGGGGCGTCCTCCAGATCAACCCCGACCGGCGTCTGCCGGCTGGATCCCGGGCGCTGGCTTGGGGACCTCTGCCCGGAACAAACCGAGCGACAGCAGGGCGAGGCCAAACTCCACCGCCGCAAAGATTCCCAGGGTGAATTCGAACCCGACCCGCAGGAGCGCACCAAAGGCGAGGCTTCCGAGTCCGAACCCGATGAACAAAGTGAACACGTTCAACCCCATCGCCTGCCCAGCGCGTTTTCCGCCGAGGGCGGTGACGATCCCCCCAAAGAGCGGCTGGGTCATGTCGTAACCCAAGGACAGGGTCATCGCGATCACAGGTGCCAGAACGACAGGAAACTTGAGGATCAGCGAGGTGGCGGCTATGGCACCGAGCGCGAGACCGATCGGGATCAAACGTGCGCGGCCCCAGCGATCCGCCGCGCGACCGATGAGGGGGCCGAGAAGGAAGCCCGGCACGCCATAACCGAGGAGCGCGACGCCGATGCCGACCGGTCCAAGGTCATAGCGGTGCGCCAAAAAAACACCGAGCCACGTAAAAACCCCAGACTGGAACATCGAGTTGACGAGCACGTAGCCATAGGTGCGCTGCCCGCGCGCCGTGCTCAAGAGGCCCTTGTAGCTGCGGACGATATCGGACAGCGTGCCAGTGACCTGCTGCACGACGCTGGCGATCACTCCTCGATAACCCGCAAGGACGAGCAAAAGCGCAGCTCCAGCCAAACCCACGATCACGAAGAGCCCGCGCCAGCCAACCACCGACACCAGGATCGTGCCCAACGGCGAGCCAAACGCCATGCCTCCGGCCATTGCTCCGAACAGCCAGCCCAAAGGCCGGCCCCGCTGTTCGTATGGAAAGAGGCGGCCGACCAAGGTCAAGGCGAGTGGCACCACGCCGCTCGCGCCCACCCCCGTCAGGACACGCCAGACGATGAGCTGTTCGACGGAATGCGCGGTGGTCGTCAGAAGCGAGAGCGCTGAAAATAGCGCCAACGACAAGAACAGCACACGGTGAATGCCCACGCGATCGGCAATGAGGCCGTAAAGGAGTGTCGCCACACCGTACGGGATGAGATAGGCCGGAACCAGAAGGCCGACGGTTTGCACGGGCACGCCAAAATCTGTTGACAACGCCGGAATGATCGGTGCGACCATGTAGGCCTGAAAGAAGATGGCGAAGGTCGCGAGCGCAAGCATCCACAGAAGATGCCTGCGCTTGTCACCATCGATCCCGACCTCCTCTTGTTGTTGCGCGCGATCCACTGCACTCCCTCCTTGGCTATGCCGCACTCGGGGTGGCCTTCGTGACGGGGTGTCCGACGCTTTCGACCGCGCCGAAGAACAGTTGCGGCTGGCCCCACAGCGAGTTGATGAAAATCGCCGTGACGCTGCCGGCCATGGCGATCATCGCCCATACCGGATGGATGATGCCGAGCGCTGCGACCGGCACGCCGATGCCGTTGAACAGAAATGCCAGCGTGATGTTCTGCACCATCTTGCGATAGCCGCGGCGGCTGATGGCGTAGGCATCGAGCACACCCGTGAGCCGCGTGTTGAGGATGATCACGTCGGCCGAATCGATGGCGATGTCGGTGCCCGTGCCCATCGCGATGCCGACATCGGCCTGCATCAGCGCCGGTGCGTCGTTGATGCCGTCGCCGACCATCGCGACACGCGCATGCTCCTGGAGCTTGCGGATCGTCTCGGCTTTGCGCTCCGGCAACACACCGGCATGGACCTCGTCGATGCCAGCCTGTTCAGCCATGCGGCGGGCGGCACGCTCGTTGTCGCCGGTCAGCAGTGCAACCCGCACGCCGCTGGCTTTGAGTTGCCGCACAGCAGACACGGCGTCCGCGCGTAATGCATCGCCGAGCGCCAGAATACCCAGCAGTTGGTCTCGCCGACCCACGGCAATCACCGTGCGACCAGCCTGCTCCAGCTCGCGCACCCGATCAGCAAACGGTGCGAGGTCGATACCGCGTTCAGCGAGGAACGCCGGGCTGCCGGCGAGGATTTCCTGATCCCGCAGCCTCGCGATGACGCCCTTGCCGGCGATGGCCTCGAAATCGGCGACCGTGGGGATATCCAGGTGGGCGTCGAACGCGGCCTGCACGATGGCTTGGGCCAAGGGATGCTCGGACGCGGTTTCGACTGCGGCGGCGATACGCAACAAACCATTCCGGTCGATGCCGTGCGGCTCGATCTCGCGGACCTTTGGCTTGCCTTCGGTCAAGGTGCCGGTCTTGTCGAATACGACCGTGGTCACACGACGCAGGCCTTCGAAGGCTTCGCCGGTGCGCATCAAGACGCCGCGATCGGCCGCCTCCGCAGCACCCCGCACGATCGACAATGGTGCTGAGATGCCGACCGCACAGGGATAACCCATGACTAGTGCCGACAAACCCGCGTACACCGCCCGCTGGATGTCCAGCGGGTAGCCCAGCAACACCGGCCCGACCAGCCAGGCGACAAATGCAACCGCGGCAATGAGCAGCACCGTCGGTGTGTACACGCGCAGCACCCGGTCCACCACGTGCAGCAATCCCGGTTTGAGCGCCCGAGCGTCCTCGACGCTGCGAATCACCTGCTGCAGAAAGCTTTCCTCGCCGACGGCCGTCACCCGCACAAGCAGTGCGCCGGTGCCGTTGATCGCGCCGCCGGCGATGGAGTCACCTACCGACTTTTCGACCGGCAAGGGCTCGCCGGTGATTAGCGACTCGTCGACTGCCGAACGCCCGTCGACAATCTTGCCGTCCACCGGAATCCGTTCGCCCGGACGAATCCGGACTTCATCACCCGTATGGACGTCTTCAATGCGCAGCGTCTCTTCATGCCCATCGCGCAGCACATGGGCGGTGTCCGGCTGCAGGTCCAACAGTTTCTTGACGGCCTGCGAACCACGCGTCTTCACGATCAGCGACAGCCACTCCGAGAAGATATGGTAGGTCAGCACCAGTACCGCGACCGCGAAGAAAGGCGCGGTCGGGTAGCCCGGCAAGCGGGTAGCGAGCCCGATCACGCCGCCGGCGAGCCCCGCGAACGCGCCGACTTCAACCAGCACGTGCTGGTTCAGGATGCCGCGGCGCAAGGCCTGAAACCCCATGCGCAGGATGTGCCCGCCGAGGCCGAAGATCAGTGCCACGGCGAGGATGCCAGTGAGCCACGGCGTGGCAGAGCCCAATAGTCCATTTACCCGCAGGAAGAACAGCACCAAGCCTGGCACGGCAAGCGTCAGCGCGCCCACGGTCGCAAGCAGCGGCCCGCGGTTCTTCAACACCGCGACCGAAAAAGCGATCAGGCTGGCGAACACGAAGCCGGACAGGCCCAGCGTCCAGCCGCTGGCGGGATTGGCGATCAGGCCGATCGCGGCGAGGCTCGCCGCCAGTGCGATCAGGAACCGGTTGCGCTCGCGCGCGAGCGCCCGTTCCTGTTGCTCGAACGGCTCGACCTTGCGCGGATCCGAGATCGTGTAACCGATAGCGGTCAGGGTCCCCATCAGCTCCGCCGCGGCTACCACCTTGGGGTCGAACTCGATCAGGGTCTGTTCGTGGGTCAGGCTGACCGCGACCTTGTGCACGCCCGGCCGTCGGCCCAGCGCCTTCTCGATGGTGCCGGTACACAGCGAACAGTGCAGGCCGCCGATGTGGGCGCGTACGCGCCGCAGTCCGCTCTCGCGTGAGGGCTCTTCGCTCCACGGCATGGATGATGCGATCATGTTCATTTGCAAATCTCCTTTATGTCTTGAAATGCGCGAACAACCCCAGCGCGATCGATCACACGCCGAGCAGCGCCAGGAACAGGCCGCGCGTCAGTGCGTAGGACGCCATCGAAACCTCCTGCGCGCTCTGGATGGGTTTGGGCGCACCCGTCGCAGTGCATGCCCTGAATCTTGAGATTCGCCGTTTTCATGAGAGGTCCTCCTGCATTTCGGGAGGCGGCGTTCGCCTCCGCTGATGCAGCATTTGCGCTACTGTAGAACTTGGAGCTAACTCCATGTCAAGGGGGTATTGGAATAATTCCTGAATTGCCGGATGCTCACGCTTGACATGGAGTGCAGTCCAAGTCGTAACCTCCGCGCAGTGGGAGCGGCCCACGTTTATTTCTCGATGAAGGAGTATCGACATGACGGACACCCAAAAAGCCTGCCTTGATGCTTGTTTGGAATGTTTCAGGGCTTGCGAAGTCTGCACGGATTGCTGTATTGGCGCGGCCGAACGCAGCGATTGCCTGCGCTTGTGCCTCGACTGCGCGGACGTCTGCGCACTGTGCGTGCGGCTGCTTGGCCGGAACTCGCGGTTCGCCGCGCAAAGCTGCGCAATGTGCGCGGAAATTTGCGAGGCCTGCGCCGCGGAATGCGAAAAGCACAAACCGCAAGCCTGCCAAGACTGCGCACAAGCCTGCCGCCGCTGCGCGGAGGCTTGTCGCCAGATGGGCTAAGGCGCCTGATAGCCGGCCCGGTGCCGCTGATGGCGCCGGGCCCTTGAGAGCGCTCATGGCCAATGAACGCGGCAGTTGTGGCCGCATGGATCAAGTCAATGAAAAGAGCGGAGAAAGCTGGCGAAATCGGCGCCCGGCTGGGCGGCGCGGTTTCGCGCGGCCGGCAAATCGAGATGATCGTCGATGGCCGGCCCATTCATGCGTTTGAGGGTGAGAGCGTCGCGGCGGCATTGCTCGCCGCCGGCGTTCGCGCCTTGCGCGTGACGGCTCGGCGCGGTGAGCCCCGCGGCATGTTTTGCGGCATCGGAATCTGCTTCGACTGCGTGATGAGTATCGATGGGCTGCCTAATACCCGCGCCTGCCAAACGCCGGCGAGGGCCGGCATGCGCATCGAGTCGCAAAAGGGCAACGGGTCTTGGAATGACCAGGGCCATGGACATCAAGGCTAAATCCACATCATCCGGATCGTTGGTCATCGTCGGCGCAGGGCCTGCGGGATTGGGCGCCGCCATCGAAGCGGCACGCGCGGGATTGCGCTGCACGCTGTTGGACGAGTCCGCGCACCTCGGCGGCCGAATCTATCGGCCACCACCGGAAGCGTTCCACGTGGTCGCTGCGCCCGCCTTGGGCCGCGACTTTCAGCGCGGCGAGCGGCTGCGTCACGAATTCAGCGAGGTCGCGGATCAAGTGGAGGTCCTGTCGGGTGCATCGGTATTGGGCATCTGGAATAGCGGCAATAGCGGCCGTGAGCTGCTGTGGACCTCCGGGCACTCTTCGGCGATGCTCCGCGCCGAGCGCTTGGTGCTGGCTACCGGTGCTTACGAACGCCCGGTACCGTTTCCGGGCTGGACGCTGCCGGGCGTGATGACCGCGGGCGGTGTGCAGACGCTGATCAAGACGATGCAGGTGAAGCCTGGGCGGCGCGCGCTGGTCGCGGGAACCGGCCCGCTCCTGCTCGTGGTCGCCAACCAACTGCACCACGCCGGCGTGGAGGTCGTGGCCGTACTGGAAGCCGGCAAGCCCTCATGGTCGCCGCGCCAGGTACCGAAGGTGTGGGGCGAGTGGGGATTGCTCCGGGATGCTTGGACCTACTGGTGCGGACTGCGGCATGCGGGCATTCCGCTGTTGTTCAATCATACGATTTTCGCGGCCCACGGCGAAGGCGCGGTCGAAACCGCCTCCTACGGACCGGTCGACGCGAATGACTGGCGACCGTTGAAGGAGCGCGCGACGCGAGTTGAAGTCGATCTCGTGGTGGCCGGGTTCGGCCTGGTGCCGGACACGGCGCTGACGCAAAGCACGGGTTGCCGTCACGAATATGTACACGAGCTGGGCGGCTGGATTCCGGTGCGCGATGCATTCATGCGGACCACCGTTCCCGGTGTCTTCGCGGTGGGCGATGGCGCCGGTGTCGCGGGATCGCTCGTTGCCCTCGAACAGGGGCGTGTGGCGGGCATCACCGCCGCGGAACAGACCGGCGCGCTGAACGCGCGCGAGGCGGATCGCAGACGCGCCGCGCCGCTGCGGCGACTGCGCTCGCTTGCTCGCGCGCGCCGCGTGCTCGATGAGATTTCGCGCATCCGGCCCGGCCTGAGCCAACTCGCCTCCGAGGAAACGCTGGCGTGCCGCTGTGAGGAAGTGACGTTCAGCGAGATCCGCGCGGCCCTCGCTGCCGGCGCCCAGGATCTCCAAGCTGTAAAGCTTTTTACCCGGCTCGGCATGGGACCATGCCAGGGGCGGAACTGCGCAGCCTCGATGGCGATGAGCATCAGTCAGGCGACCGGACGAACACTCGAGCAGGTTGGCCAGATCAATCCGCGACCGCCGATGAAGCAGACGACGCTCGGCCTGCTGGCGAACACCACAGGGCTCGCCGGCTCAGTTGTCGCCGACCCGTTGGACGCCGTCGGAGGAGGCCCGTCATGAATGCGGCGCGCGACGTCGTGGTGATCGGCGGGGGCGTCATTGGCTGCTCGGTCGCCTATTACTGCGCAAGGGCTGGTTTGGGTGTCACGCTGATCGATCAACCCAAGCGAGGCCGCGCGACCTCTGCGTCCGCAGGCGGGCTCTGGCCGCTCGGGGAGTCGGTGGGTCTCGGCTGTGGCGTCATCTTTCACAAGGCGCTTGCGGGTCGGGGCCAACTGCCCGAGGGCGTGCACGGCCCCGGCCAGCTCCCCAAAGCATTTCTCGATTTTGCGTTGCAATCGAACGCGATGTTTCCACGGCTTCGTGATGAACTGCTGCAAACCGCGGGGATCGATATCGAACTTGAACGGACCTCGCTGTTGTTCACGATGTATGACGACGGTGACGTGGCTTTCGCGAAGCCGCTCCTGGAACACTGCCCCTGCGGCCAGAATCGCATCGACTGGTTGACGCCTGATGAGCTGGCCAAGGCCGAGCCGGCGGTGACGCGCGAGGTGCGCGGCGCGCTGCGTTTCAACGGCGACGACCAGGTGAATCCGTACCGCCTCGCGGACGCGTTTCGAGCCGCCGCACAGAGACTGGGCGCAACGATCATTACCCACACTGCGGTAACCGGAATCGAGATGCGTGCAGGACGGGTTGTCGCCGCGCAGGCTGGTGCCGATCGCTATCCCTGCGCCATGGTCGTCAATGCCGCGGGAGCCTGGGCCGTCAACGTTGGACGGATGATCGGAATTGAAGTTCCGGTGCGCCCGGTTCGTGGGCAAATCCTGGGCACCGAAACGCTCCCCAAGGTTCTCTCTGCCTGCCTTTCAACGTCGAACTGCTACCTTGCGCAAAAGCAGCATGGCGAGATCATTATCGGCAGCACCACTGAAGAGGTCGGCTTTGACGTCGGAACCACGCCCGAAGCGATGCGGTCCCTCGCCGCGGGCGCGGTGCGTGCCGTGCCTTCCCTTGCCAATGTTCATCTCAAGCGCGTGTGGTCGGGATTGCGGCCGGGGTCTCCCGATGAGCTTCCGATCCTGGGTCCCGTGGACGAGATCGCTGGGTACTTCAATGCGTGCGGTCACTTTCGCACCGGGATCGTCACCTCGCCGATGACCGGGCTCATGATTTCGGAGTTGGCCGCCGGCCAGTCGACATCATTCCCGCTTGAGCCTTTTCTCTTCAGCCGCTTCGCAGGCGCAGATCCGCAGTCAGCAATCGTGCACGCGCACGGGATTGGCGACGCTGCGCTCGCAGAGATGCGGTTTACCGTGCCGGAAATGCAGTGCGAGGGCTGTGCCAACAAGATTGGACAGGCCCTTCAGGCGATATCTGGCGTTACAGGGGTTGACGCAAAGGTTGAACTCAAACAGGTGTGGGTTCGTTATGAATCGTCGAAGTTGCAGGAGCAGACGCTCAAGGACGCGCTACACCGTGCGGGGTTCAGCGCAATTGAGACACCGTGACAGACGACAAACACCGCCTCCAGCTCGATGCCAGCATCGGCCAAGCGCTCGGAATAGCGAAACGACACATGTTGCGATCCGCGATCGGAGTGGCGGATCAGGGTCTCGCCGGCTTCTGGCCTGCGTGCGTAGATGGTGCTTCAGCGCGTCCCGCGCGAAGTCGGCGTGCGGCCGAGCGTGCCATCTGCCACTGCGCTACCAGCCGCGGGACCTGGGCTAGGCTCTTTGTCGTTGGAAGAGTATTGGAAGTGGCTTCACCTGGCCACAGTCTCAGACTTGGAGTATGCTTCAAGTCGAGCATTCTTCGCGAGTGTCAGTGTGTCCACCGAGCTCTACTACAACCCCTTCTGCACTGCCTGCGGCGGAGCTGACAAGGCAGAGAACGTGCGCGCCATGCCGCCGGTGCGCTGGATCGACGCGACAATGCATCTGGAAGCCGCCGCGCGACTGGGCATCACTCGCCTGCCAGCGCTGGTCGTGGACGGAAAACTGGCGGCGCAGGGTCCGCGCGCGCTGGCACGGATGCGCGATCGATTTCCGGTCGAGAGGAATGTCCGATGAGCGGCTACCGGATCGGCGAAGCGGCCGCACGGGCCGGGATGAGCGCCGACACCCTGCGCTACTACGAACGGATCGGGCTGATGCGCCGGGTCCTGCGCGACGGCGGCGGTCGCCGTTACTACACCGATGCCGAACTGGAACGGCTGCGTTTCATCGCGCGCGCCCAGGCGATGGATTTTACGCTGGCGGAGATCGGCCAATTGCTGGAACTGCGCGATCATCCAGCCACCGCGCGGGAGGAAGCGCGTCGGCTGGCGCACAGCAAGCTCGAGGCCGTGACCGGGCGCGTGCGCACCTTGCGCCATCTGCGCGATGAACTGCGCTTGCTGCTGAACCTGTGCGCGGGCGCCAACGGGCGATGCCCCATCTTGGAATTGCAACCGGAACGGACGGCACCTGCGCGCAAGCGCATCACACAGCCCGCGATCCGGCGTCGGCGCAAATTCGCCTGAACCGCGGCGCCGCTTGCGGACATAGACGACGCGCGGGCTCTCGCCCACGCCACGCCGCGACATCCGTTTCTCGCCGTCGCTTCGGGAGATATCGCGTTATCCTCCTGACCCCGCATGTGGCGAGGTTAGCCTTGCTGACCGCGTATCCCGACTTTGCTCTCACCCCAGTGCTCACTGACCGACCCGGCGCGACCCGGTTGGATCCCTTGGTTCTTCGTGCGCTGCACCGGTAGATGATCCTGACGTTTCGTCTTCCGACGCCAGCGTTTCCAACGGTTCCACTCCGCGACGAATCTCCTCCAGCAACGCGACCAGCCGCTCCACTTCCATCGAAATTTCCATGGCGAGATCACCGAGCATGGTCGGTGAACTTGCGACCGACAACGGCCCCCCATTGATCAACGTATGCGCCATCGCATGCAGACGCAGCAGGTCATTTCGCAGACCTCCCGGGTCATCGACACTGTGCCGCACCTCATCCAATGAGTCGACCCGTTGGAGCAGCCGGGTGGTGTCGTACGTCTCGCGCAACAATTCAAGCGCTGGCGTCTTCAGATGGGGGGCGGGGTTTGGCATTTTCTTCGGTTGGGGTTGGCGCCGGGCGTTCGGCAGCGGCGCGGGCCGCTTTGGCCGCAGCCTTGAACACGTCGTCCCGAATCCAAGGTTCCATCGGGCGCTTCAGGTCCAGATGATAGTCGCCAAACCGCTTGAGCCCGGCGGTGCCGTAGGGCGAGAGAAAGCTGACGTCGGCCCCGGACACTGCGGTGCCGTCGTTGTGGAGCTTTTGCAGGGCTCGCATCATGTCGACAGTATTCTGCAGGATCACGGCCGAGGCGATCAGGTCGTTGTAGCGCAAATGTTTCTGCTGTTCGTCGGGATCATTCTCGGGGATCGCATCCCCGCCGAAGGACAGGAACTTGGCAAACCCGTTGTAGGACTCGATCTTGTTGGTCTCGCGGGTGACCTCCTGTCGCAATGGCAGGCTGCCGATCCACTGCAGCAGAAAAATCGTGCGGTGTGCACGCCCCAGCTCTTGTGCTGCGAGGAACAGTCGATTCCGCCGACTGCTGGCGCTGAGCCGGCGCAACAACAGTGGCGAGGCAATCGTACCGGCCTGAACGGATAACGCGAGTTGGAGCAAGTCCGGCCAGTGCGTCTGGATCAGCTCCCAGTCGATCGTGTTGTTGAAGAGCGCGTCGATGTGGGTGTAGCGGCTCTGACTGTGCGGCCGGTAGAAGTTCAGGTCTTTCCAATTGCGGATGCGCGGCAGAAGGTGGATACCCAAGAGATACGTGAACGCGAACACGACGGCCGACTGCCCTTGCGTATCCGAATACACCGTATCGGGCTCGACCGAAAGGCCGGCCTTCAGCAGCCCTTCGATAACATACACCGCCTCCCAGATGCCGGGCGGGATGAAGTGCCGGAAGGTGGCAATGTAGTTGTTGGCCACATGGCGGTACGCCACGGCACCCATCTTCTTGTAACGGAAGTGATAGCCGGCGAGCAGGTTCTGGTCGTAGAAGTCGTACTGGGTTCCATCCGCCGCCACGCTTTTGCCATCGCCCCACACACGCGGCAGGTCCAGACGCAGGTACAGCTCGGCCAACTCGCGCGTGGCGGCATCGAGCTTTTCCACCGTGATGTGGCGCCGGTGTACCCGCGAGATCATGTGCGGGCTCACCGGATCGGTGAAATGCTTGGCCGCCTGGTTGGCACCAAGGTTGCACCCCATCGCAAAGACGGTTTGGAGGTAACGCTCGGTCGCGTGCTTTATCTTGGGCTCGAAGCCGGAAATCGGGCCGAAGTGGCGCGTGAAGTGAGTCCAGTGTTCGATATTGGCCAGCACGTCCAGCAGGCTGCGAGACGGCAACTCACGGCTGAGTGCGCTCTGCAGCGCGATGGCGGAGGCGGGAATTTCCCGCGCCTGCAGCCGGCGCAGCACCGGCATCCCATTCGCGCCGATCGCGAGTTCGCCCTTGAGGTCAGGAAACGAGGTGTCGAGCTTCGCAGCCGTTTCTGTCAGGCGCTGCTTGAGCTCGGCCACGCACTCAGCCGCACTGACCGGAATACCCACGCGCGTGCAAAACGCGATCAGTCGCTGCTCGCACTCCGGCCAAGGCAGCAGGTGCTCGCGAAGATCGGCGAACGCCTCGGAGCCGGTGACGCAGATGTCACCGGACTTCAGTTCGCTCGCCAAGTGCGAGAACACGCACATTTCCAGGTAACGGTGATTGAGCGTTCGACCGTCATCTCCCTGCTGAACGATCAGCCGCCGCCAACGTTCCGAACAGAATGAAAGATCAACTTTGACTTCGAGCCATTCGGCGCGGCGTGACGCGTTCGCGAGCACAACCGCCAGCGCGTCGATGAGCGCATGGTTCCGGGTGGCCGAAACGAACTCGAGCGTCTGCGCCAACTGCATCAGCACGGAACGATGGCTCTTGAAAAACCGCCACAGCAGCGGCAGGTGATTGTTGTCACCGGCCTTCTGGATGGCCGCGCAATCCTCGCGCAGCTTGCCTTCATCGCCAGCCGGCATCAGGAGTGCGCGAATCTGGCGTCCTGCCGGAAGGTCGTCCGGTTCATCGGTGAGAATTACCAGAACATCGTCCAGCCTGGCCACCAGTCGTTCGGCCATTTCCCGCTGGTGCATGTGGATCATCATGAGCTCTTCCCGAGCCCGCTTGTGAAGTGTGCTGACTCGGCGGATGAACATCTCCGCCAGATCATCGCGTGCCCGGACGCGCATACGGTGAATCAGCGCGAGCATCAGCGCGTAGCGCCGCGCGGGCTTGGTACGCCTAAGATCGTCGGCGTCGAGAAGTGATGCCTGGTGTGCGAAATGGCGCAGCTTACCGACTGGTATTCCACGCAACGGCGTTTCCACGTCGCCGAGGGTGTTCAGCCAGGTCATCTGGTCCAGGAGAACCTCGAGGTGTTTGCGCGTGGCTCGCTTCGGCAGCGCCTTGATGGCGCGGAAAGTGCTTTGGTGGCCTGCAAATTCGGTGACGAGCAAGTTGTCGAGGAACGTGCGTCGCTCGTCAGTCAATGCACGATCGATGCGGGCGTAAAGGCGCTCCTGGGCCGTTGCCGACGCGACTTCGGCAATGTTGTCCAAGGCCGAAAAGGCCGGCAGCTCGTATCGCTGGAAGATCAATTCCTCGATCACTGCGTTGATGATGTCAACGCGTTGATCCATCGTTTCGGCCGCCTCATACGCTGCGCGCACTGCAACACGGCTGGCCTCCTTTCCGTAATAGGGCTGAATACCCAGGTACTCACGTACCGCGGTGCAGTGGCGGTAAAACGTCTTGACCTGTCGGTAGTGGACGGCAGCCTTCGGGCCAAGGGTCATCACGGTCCGGATGTGGTCAATGATCTCGGGCGGAACCGAGCCTGGCGCCGGGAAGTAATGCAGGACCTGAAAGGTCTTGAGCAGCACCGTGAGCCCCAGTTGGCCGCTGCGGCTATTGGCCGAGCGCGCCACCCAAGCGATCTCGTCCTGGTCGGGTGTGTAGTGTTCGAGAAGGTCGCGCGCCGTAGTGACGCGAGAAAATTGGGGGTATGCGGTACGTTCGATGCTCGCCATGTTCGCCATCCGCAACGAAGACACGAAAGGAAGAGGATAGCAACCGCGGCTCAGAGTTTGGTTCGATCGACCGGCAAGGACACGGAATCAACAACTTGGATGCCAAATGTCCAAATTTTGGCTTTATCCGGGCACAATCCCATGTACACCCCCAGGTCGGCCACTCGCTGAACTCAATCAGCGCTGCGCTTGTGACCATGCCGTCCTCGGAGTTGTGATGGTGATGCCTTTGCTCGCGCGTGGTGAAAGCTCTGTCGATTCTTTTGCGCAAGTGCTGCGTCAGGTCCGTGGCCGCGTAATCCTCAACATCGGGTTGCCCTTGACCGCTTTGAGTGGAAAGTAAGCCGCGTGTGTAGCAGGGTCGACCGCAACCACATGCGCATTGGGACCAAACCAGGCGGTCGCGATCGCGCTGACCGTTTTTCCTTGCACCTTGAATAGCGAAACCTGTCCGGACTCACCGGCGACGTACAGCCAGCCAAGCATCGGATCGAAGGCGAGCACATCGGGGTCTTGTGCGACATTGAAGGACGCCAACACCTTGCGGTTGGCAAGGTCCAAGACCAGCAGCTTGTCGTTGCCTTCGCATGCAATGAAGGCGAGCCGCGCGGGTGCGTCGATGTAGAGGCCGTGGTTGCCTTTTGCGCCTGGCAAGTTGATGCGTGCAACCACTTTGTCGATGGCCGGATTGATTTCCGCCAGCTGGCCGCGCGTCTGCGCATTGGCGAAGATGTGCCGCGAGGCCGGGTCATATTGCGTGTTACCGACCTCCCAACCCAGCGGGATGGTGGCGATGCGCTTGTTGTTTGCCGTGTCGATGACAGTGTCGGTGCCGCCGTGCTCATCGGAGACATACAGCTTGTGCACGCCGGGTGCGTACGCCATGCCATCCGGGTAATCGCCACCGGGCGTGCGCGCGATGATCTTGAATGTCCTGGCATCGATCGCGACCACTTCATCCGTTCCAGTGGCAGAGGCGTACACGCGATCCAGTTGCGGCACGTAGAGCACCCCGTGCACGTGGCTGACATCGGGGATGGTCGCGATCACTTTCCGCTGCGCGGTGTCGAACACCACTACCGTGCTGTCGCCCAGATGCGCGAGAAAAAGATGATGGCGCTTGGCATTCAGACTGGCGTAGTCCCAGCGGGTGGCTTTGCCGGGTAAAGACACGTTCGCAACTGTCGTCAGCGGCAAGGTCCCACCCGCACCGCCCGCATAACTGCATGGGACCAGGAGAAAGGCCTGCGCAAACATCGCGGCGAGCAATGCCGATTTCCGCGAGCGTTTGGTTTTATCCAAGTTCATGTCGAAGTCCTCCTCCGTGGCGCAGGCAGGCGTTCTTATGGTGGGTTGATGTTTTGGTGCCATTCGTCGCCCATACGCCATGGTCAATTCACGTCGTGATAACCGCACCGGGGCTACGCTCGATTTTGCGTGCCAAGGACGCACGCGATTCGAAAGCCAGGAGAAAAGCCATGTTACGCCAAACTTGCGTCTTGTCCGCCGTCGTGTGTGCAGGGTTGTTGCTGTTCAATGCGCCGGTCTTCGCACAAGTGTCTGCGCAGTCGTCCATGAATTCGCAATCCCAGATGGGTATGACCGATGCGCAGGTTACCCAGAGGTTGCAGGCAGCCGGCTACACCCACGTGAAAAATGTCAAGCATGAAGGCGACCACTTCGATGCCGACGTCACGAAGAACGGCAAGTCGATGCACGTTCACGTAAACGCCAAGACAGGCGCCATCACGCCGGCCAAAAACGAAAGCGAAGAAGACGATGACGACGACGGGAACTCCGGAGTCTAGCCTGCTTCCAGGCATCGCCTTTTGCAATCATCGGATCAGTGGTTTCGAAATCTAACATTCTTCCGGCGGCTTGAGCCGCCGGAACTGCGTCAGCAGCAGGAGATCGTAGATGATCTTCAGCGTGCCGCAGATCAACAACGGCCAAGCGAACGCGGAAGCGGCGAACAGTGCGCCCGCCATCGCCGGGCTCGCGGCCGAAGCGAGACTGCGGGGTACGGAGGTGAGGCTTGCGGCAGCAGGCCGTTCGGCCTCGGTCACCACCGCCATCACGTAGGACGAGCGGGTCGGTACGTCCATCTGGGAGAGCGCGGCGCGCGCCAGCAGGAGCGCCAACGCCAAGCCAAGGGTGGGGGCCAGTGCGGCCAGGATCAGCGCGATGCTCGAAGGGATATGCGTGAACACCATCGTGTTGACCAGCCCGAAGCGTCGTGACAGGCGCGCCGCGGCCGGATACGACAGCGCCGCCAGCAAACTCGCACAGAAAAAGAACAAACCGGCGGCGGCGAGCGAGAGATGAAACCGCTGGAACAACCACAAGGCCAGCAGCGACTGCACCACGAATCCACCCGCGAACGCATCCAGGCTGAATAGTGCAGCCAGCCTGATCACGATTGCACGCGAAGGCCCGAGTGCCGCGGAAGGTGCAGCGGTGGTTGGGACCGGCCGTTGCGGCAGGCGTGCGTAGAGCCAGCGCCCCGCCACGCCGAGCAACGCATACAGCACGAACATCCCGCGCATTGCGCTCAGCTGATCCAAGCCAAACGGCGCCACCAGCTCGGGAACACCGGCGATCAGTGCGCCCATCGCCGCGGCCAGCGCTCCGGCCAGGCTGTAACGCGCAAACATCCTGGTGCGATCGGTATGGCCGGCTTCGTGTGCCAAGGCCGCGTGTTCCAGCGGCACGAACACGCTGACGTTGCCGGCGGAGGGATTGATCGTGCCCGCGAACGCGATCGCGAGCAGGATTGCGTACTGGTGGAATGAGGCGAACGCGAGTCCGGTGGCCACCATCAGCCCGGCTGCGATCAGCAGCAGCCGGCGGTAGCCGTAGCGGGCTCCCAAGACGCCTGCGCCGATCGTCAGGCAGGCCGATCCCGACAGCGATACCGTGGCGAGCACCCCGACTGCCAGCGGCGTGAAGCCCAGCGCCAGCAGGTAAGCCGGCAACAGGATCGCGACGAAGCTGTCACCGAAATCGCGCAACGCGCGTGCGGCAAACAGGCAGTTCAGTGGATCGAGCGTCCCTCCAGGCGTTCCGGCGACTTCGCTCATCGAAGCACGCATTTGTGGTGAAAACTACTTCAGCGTAGCATACGCTACATGAAGCCGAATCTCTCACCCTGGCTGATGTTGGTGATCTCGTTGCCGGGGCGTAGCCAGACGCCGCGCATGCGGTTGTGGCGGGCGCTGAAAGGCGCCGGCGCGGCGATGCTGCGTGATGGTGTGTACGTGCTGCCGGACGGTGAAGAAGCGCGAAAGCTCTTCAAGGCTCAGGTCGACGAGGCGACCCGAGCCGGCGGCAGCGCGCACGTGGTGCCGTTCACCTCGACCGATCCCAAGCAGGAAACCGAGCTGCGCACTGCCTTCGATCGTATCCAGGCTTACGCACAGGGGCTCGAACATCTGGCTGCGTTCCGAAGCGAATTACGGAAGCTCACAGAGACTGAAGCACGCAAGCAGCTCGCCACGGTCCGACGGGAACTGGAAACAGTTGCCGCGATCGACTTCTTTCCGGGGGCGGCACGGGCGCAGGTGGAAACCGCGCTGGTCGACGCCGAACACACCCTCAACGCACAGTTCGCGCCCGACGAACCGCAGGGAAAGAAAACGGCGATTCCACATCGCCGCCTGCAGGATTACCGCGGCCGTGTGTGGGCCACGCGTCGGCACCTGTGGATCGATCGCGTGGCCTCGGCTTGGCTGATCCGCCGCTTCATCGATCCACGCGCCGAGTTCCGTTGGCTGAAAAAACCCACCGATTGCCCCAAGCGCGCCGTGGGGTTCGATTTCGACGGCGCCGAGTTCAGCCACGTCGGTGCGCGCGTGACCTTCGAAGTCCTGGCCGCGAGCTTTGGTCTCGATCGCGATCCGCGCCTGGCGCGGCTGGGGCGCCTGATCGGTTATCTCGACATCGGCGGCGTACCCGTGGCCGATGCCGCCGGTTTCGCCAGCGTCATGGCGGGTGCGCGTGCCCGCCAAGGCGAGGACGACGATGCGCTGCTGGCGGACATGTCGGTCGTACTCGACTGTCTATACGCGGCTTATTCCGAAACGCAAGGAGAATCCTCATGAATGCTCGTATTTCGTACCTCTCGGCACGTACCTTGTGGACGTTATTGGTCATTGCAGGGCTGGTACTCGCGTGCGGCTCTGCGGCGGCTGCTTCGCTGGATGTTGCCGCGATTGGCAAGGCGGCGGGCACGAAGGCAACCCTGCAAAGCGATGGTGTAGTGAAGATCGGCTGGAGCCGCAGCGACGTGCCGGTCACGGTGGATGGCATGCGGCTGCCACCGGCCGCAGGGCTGGGCTCCTGGGCCGCGTTCGCGCCGATGGGCAACCAGGCAATGGTGATGGGCGATACGGTGGTGTTCCAGGATGAAGTGGATGCGGCGATGGACGCCGCCTTCGCGCATGGCCTCCACGTCACCGCTCTGCACAACCATTTCTTCTATGACCAGCCGAAGGTCTACTTCATGCACATCGAGGGCGAGGATTCCGCGACGGCACTCGCGTCCGACGTCAAGGCCGTGTGGGATGCGATCAAGGCGGTGCGCGCCGCACGGCCGCAGCCCGCGGACGGCTTCGGTGGCCCCATGCCAACACCGGGCAAGATCGATACGCAGATGCTCACGAAAATCGTGGGTCATCCGGCGGAGGCCAACAACGGCTCACCGAAGATCACCATCGGCACCACGGGCCGCATGCACGACCAGTCGATCGGCGCCTCGATGGGGCTGACGACCTGGGCAGCCTTCAGCGGCAGCGACCAACTTGCGGCGATGGACGGCGATTTCATCATGCGCGCCGATGAGGTGCAGCCGGTCTTGCGCGCGTTGCGCAAGGCGGGCATCCATATCGTCGCCTTGCACAACCACATGATCGGCACGCAGCCGGATTTCTATTTCACGCACTTCTGGGGCAAGGGCAAAGCCGCCGATCTGGCGCGCGGATTTCGCGCCGCGCTGGAGGCGCAGGCCGCCGTGGCGAAGCCTTGATATTGTTGGCCGATGTTGCCCGCCATGATGCTCGCATCGGCCCTCGCTGCATCGACGCCGGCTGCCGCACCCGCGCAGCCGGCGCGGGTTCAAGCCGTGCAGGTGCCGCAGGGCACGATCGTGCTCGATGGCGCGCTGGATGAACCAGCATGGCAGCAAGCGCCGGTACTGAAACTGACCCAGCAAGATCCGCGTCCCGGCCAGCCCACGCCGTATGTCACCACGGTGCGCGTGCTGTCGGACCGCGACCACCTGTATTTCGGCGTGGACTGCACCGACCCGGACCTCGCCAAGCTGTCGGTGCACACGCTGGAGCGCGACAGCGATCAGAAGCACGATGACCACGTCACGGTGGTGCTGGATACCTTCGGTACGCATCGGCTCGGCTACGTATTCCAGGTCAATGCCGGTGGTGGGATCACCGACGGCCTGATCTCGCCGGCTTCGAGCGATCCGAACTACGATTGGGACGGCATCTGGGATGCGAAGGTGCAGCGCACCGCGACCGGCTGGACCGCCGAGATCGCGATCGACACCCGCAGTCTGCAATTTCCCCCGGATTCCACGCAATGGGGGCTCAACGTTCAACGTTATGTGCCTCGCGACCAGCTCAGCCTGCAGTGGACGGGCATCAGCCTGGATGCCTCGATTTTCGATCTGTCGCGCGTGGGTACGCTGACCGGGGTAGACGGCTTCGAGCAAGGTCATGGCCTTGAAATCTCGCCGTACGCATTGGTGCGCCACGACAGCGTCGGCAACCGCAGCGCGGCGCAAGTCGGCGGCGACGTTCGCTACCACCTGACGCCGGGTATTACCGCCACGCTGACTTTCAATCCGGATTTTGCCGAGGCGGAAGCGGACACGCAGCAGGTCAACCTGACGCGCTTCGCGTTGTTCTTTCCGGAAAAGCGCCGCTTCTTCTCGGAAGGTTCGAACATCTTCGCGTTCGGCGCCGGCCTCGTCGACAACGACACGTTCATTCCGTACTACTCGCGACGCGTCGGCCTCGTGGACGGCGAGTCGGTGCGGGTGGACGCCGGCCTCAAGGTGCTGGGCACCAGCGGCCCCTGGACGATCGGTGTGCTGGGCGTGCACATGGGTCGTTCGGATGTGAGCAATCCGACCGATCTGTTCGTCGGACGCCTGAACTATGACGTGAACCCGCATTTGCGCATCGGCACCTTGCTGACGCAGGGTGATCCGACCGGCACCACGCACAACAGTTTTGCCGGCGTGGATGCGATCTGGCACACGGCGACGTTTCGCGGCGACAAGAACCTGACCCTATCCGGCTGGGCCGCGCATTCCAGCGATCCACTGCCCGGCAATCATGCTGGCTGGGGCGTGTATGCCGCCTACCCGAACGATCTGTGGAGCGGCTACATCAGCATCAACCAGTTCGGCGATGCGCTCGATCCCGCGCTCGGCTTCCTGCCACGCCCCGGCACGCGCCAGTACGACTATTACATCGAATACAGCCCGCGCCCGACCACGGGATGGCTGCGCTGGGTGCGGCAATTCTTCTATCAGTTCGAATGGCAGCAGGTGGACGATCTGCACGGCACCACGCAGACGCGACGCATCTTCACCGCGCCGTTCAACGCGGACACCGAATCGGGCGAGCATTTCGAATTCGACTGGATTCCCGATTACGAAGCCCTGACCGAACCCTTCGAGATCGCGCCCGGCGTGATCCTGCCGGTCGGGCGCTATCACTTCACGCGCTACCGCTTCGAGGCGCAGTCCTCCGACGCGCGGCCGTGGCGGATCGGCAACGTGGTCGAGATCGGCAGTTTCTACGACGGCCACTTGACGCAAATGCAACCGTTCGTGGACTGGACCGCGTTCGGCGGCAAGCTGCGCTTCGAACTGCAGAACGAAACCGACTTCGGCTATCTGCGCGAAGGCAATTTCATTCGCCGGCTGAACCAACTCAAGGTCAGCTATTCGTTCAGCCCGGATCTCATTGTTTCCACGCTCGCGCAGTACGACTCGACCGTCGGCCACACCGGCGTCAACGCACGCCTGCACTGGATTCTTTCCCCCGGCCGCGACTTCTTCCTGGTCTTCAACCATGGCGTGGAAGCGTCGATCACCGATCCGGCTGCGCGCAATCTGCCGATCTCCAATGCGGTGATCGCCAAGCTGCGCTGGGATTTTCGCGAATGAGCCCTACAGGAGGCTTTTATGAACGCGATGGATATGCCCGCTCTGGCGGGTCAGCACGTATTGAAGCCGCTGCCGTTCGCGGCGAACCGGCTCAGAGACCTATCGGAGCGGCTGATCGTTTCTCATCACGAGAACAACTACGGCGGCGCGGTCCGCAATCTCAACAAGGTCGAAGCGCAGCTCGCACAGATCACGAAGGACACGCCGCCCTTTGTAGTCGGCGGCTTGCGCCAACACGAGCTGATGTACCGCAATTCGGCGACCTTGCACGAAGCCTATTTCGGCAATCTCGGAGGAGATGGGCAAGCCTCCGGCGGCATCGTCGAGCAATTGGCGGCGGGCTATGGCAGTTATGGGAACTGGGAAACGCAGTTCCGGCTGACCGGGGCCAGCCTTAGTGGCGGCAGCGGCTGGGCCATCCTGGCCTTCGAACTGCTGAGCGGGTATCTGCGGACGTTCTGGTCGGGCCATCACACCCAAGTCCTGGCCACGTCGTTACCGCTGCTGGTCATGGACATGTATGAGCACTCGTACCAGATGGACTACGGCGCCGCAGCGGCCAAATACATCGATGCGTTCTTCGTCAACATCCAGTGGGATGAGGTGAATCGTCGCCTGGAGCAGGCGCATCAGCTGCATCGGCAACTGTGTGCCTGAGCCATGACTCCGCTGAATCGTCCAACGCCGGGTGTGGAGCAGGACCACGCGAAGGTCGCTGATGATTCGGTGCCGGTCTACCTGCGTCACGGGGTGTCCTTCCGTGAGGCGTTCTGGGTCTGGGTACGCGTGGCCGCGTTGAGCTTCGGCGGCCCAGCCGGCCAGATCGCGGTGATGCACCGCATCCTGGTCGAAGAGAAGCGCTGGATCAGCGAGACGCGGTTCCTGCATGCCCTCAACTATTGCACCCTGCTGCCAGGCCCCGAAGCGCACAAGCTGGCGGTTTACGTCGGCTGGTTGCTGCACCGGATCAAGGGAGGGCTGGTCGCGGGCATTTTGTTCGTCATACCGGGATTGTTGTCGCTGGGTGTGTTGAGCTGGATCTATGCCAGCTACGGCAACGTGGGCGTCGTCCAAGCATTGTTCTTCGGCCTCAAGGCTGCGGTGCTGGCGGTGGTGCTGGAAGCGGTGTTTCGGGTCGGACGCCGGGCGCTCAAAGGCCGCGGTCTGGTGACGATTGCAGCGCTTGCCTTCGTCGCGATTTTCTTTTTCAACGTACCTTTCCCGGTCGTCATCCTTGCGGCAGGCGTGATCGGCTGGGTCGGCCATGCGATGGGCGTGTTCGGGCCGCAAGGTCGTGCGAATCACGCTGGAACGGGTACGACGGAAGAAGGGTCGCTGCCGGCCATCGACGCGGCGTTCGCTCAGGAGATTCCGTCACACGTCCGGCCGCACCACCGCAGGATACTCAAGGTGTTTGCGGTATGCCTGGCCGTCTGGCTGGCGCCGCTCGTTGCGCTTGCCGTGGTCGCGGGCCCGGACAACGCTTTCACCAAGATTGCGTACTTCTTCACCAAGATGTCGACGGTGACGTTCGGCGGCGCCTACGCGATCCTGGCGTACATGGCCCAGCAAGCGGTCGAGCACTACCACTGGCTTGCTCCGGGGGAAATGCTTGCCGGGCTCGGTATGGCCGAGACGACGCCTGGTCCCTTGATCAGCGTTGTGCAGTTTGTCGGCTTCATGGCGGGTTACCGCCATCCCGGTGTACTGGCCCCCGTCGTCGCCGGCACCTTGGGCGGCGTGTTGGCGAAATGGGTGACCTTCGTCCCCTCGTTCATGATTATCTTCGTGGGCGCGCCCTACATGGAAGCGCTGCGCAACAACAAGGCGCTGAACGCCGTACTGACGACCATCACGGCCGCCGTCGTGGGCGTGATCCTCAATCTTGCGGTGTGGTTCGGGCTGCACACGTTGTTCGCACGGGTTGAACCCCGGCACATCTCCGTGCTGACCCTGCAGGTTCCCGACCTGTCGAGTCTCGACCGCTGGGCGCTGCTGTTGGCGGCAGTGGCCGCGGTCATGTTGTTCCGGTTCAGGATCGGGATGGTGACGACGCTGGGTGTGTGTTGTGCCGCCGGTATCGCGATCTACATGACTGGTTGGCTTTGATGGCGCGTTCGGCCGCGACTCATTCGTGCCGGTGCTGGTGATGAATGTCCGGATAATGCGGATGGTTGTGGGTGAGCGACGCATGGGTGTGCTCGTGGGTGTGCGGTTCGTGGCCGTCCCACTCGAAATCGTGCGCGTGCTGGTGGTGTTCATCGTGCACGTGGCGGTGGGTGTGGGTGATCGGCTCATGGGTGTGCAGGTGCTCGTGACGTTCGGTCAGGTGCAGCCACACGCCCACACCCATCAGGGCTGCGGCCAACCAGAACATCCATGAGGCGTGTTCGCCGAATGTCAGGATTGCAATCGCCGCGCCGATGAACGGTGCGGTGGAGAAATACGCACCCGTGCGTGCGGAGCCCAATCCACGCAGGGCGAGCACGAACAGCACCAGGCTGATGCCATAGCCGAGCAATCCGACACCCATTGCCATGCCAGCGAAAGGAGCGGCAGGCGGCCGCGCGCCCAGCGCGAGCGCGATGCCGACATTGACGATGCCGGCGGCCAATCCTTTCAGTCCGGCGATGAACAGCGCATCGGACGCCGAGACCTTGCGCGTGAAGTTGTTGTCCAGCGCCCAGCACAGACAGGCGCCCGCGATCAGCAGCGCACCCCAGCCCAGATGCGCGCCCTGCGACGAACCGGGCAAGGCCAGCAGCACTGCACCGGCCACGATCAGCAACATACCGAGCACGATGCGGCGATCGGTGTTCTCGCGGAACACCACCCATGCCAGCACTGCGGTCAACACTGCTTCGAGGTTTAGCAGCAGCGAAGCCGTGGCCGCCGGCGTGCGCGTCAAGCCCAGCATCAGCGCCAACGGGCCGAGCACGCCGCCGAAGCCGATCGCGAGCAACAGCCAAAACCATTCCGCTTTTGCCATCGACGGCGTGCGCCAACCGCGATCCCGCGCGATGCGAACCAAGCCGAGGCCGACCCCACTGCCGAGATACAACAACCCCGCCAGCAAGACCGGCGACATGTCGCGCAACAGCGCCTTGGCCAAGGGCGTGCTGGCACCGAACAGCAGCGCTGCGCCGAGTGCGGCGGCCACCGATCTGGAGAATGCGACGCGTGGCATGTTTGGGATCTGGGACCTTTTGCAGTAGCGATGTTTCGGGATTATCCATCACGCTTCGGCCTCGCGCCGATCATCACGATGCACCAGCCGATACAGCGCCGGCAGCACCAGCAGCGTCAACAGCGTCGAAGACACGATGCCGCCGATCACGACGGTTGCGAGCGGCCGCTGCACTTCGGCGCCGGTACCGACGTTGAGCGCCATCGGCAGGAAACCCAGGCTTGCCACCAGCGCCGTCATCAGCACTGGTCGCAGGCGGGTCAGCGCGCCGTGGACCACCGCGCCGTGCAAGGGGTCGCCCTGTTCGCGCAGCCGGCGGATGAAGCTGATCATCACCAGCCCGTTCAGCACGGCCACGCCCGACAGCGCGATAAAGCCTACGCCTGCGGAAATCGAGAACGGAATCCCGCGCAGCCACAGCGCCAGTACGCCACCCGTCAGCGCCAGCGGCACACTACTGAAAACGATGGCCGCATCCTTGCCGGAGCCGAAGGCCATGAACAGTAGTCCGAAGATCATGATCAGCACCACCGGCACCACTACCGACAACCGCTTGCCGGCGGAAATCAATTGTTCGAAGGTGCCGCCGTATTCGACCCAGTAGCCATCCGGTAATGCGATCTCGCTGCCCACACGTGCGCGCAACTCTTCGACAAACGAGCCGAGGTCCCGGTCGCGCACGTTGGCGGTGATCACCACGCGGCGCTTGCCGTTTTCGCGGCTGATCTGGTTGGGACCCGGCGCCACCTCGATGTTGGCGACCTGTCCGAGCGGTACGTACGAGGCGGAGGCGGAAGCGCCGTGCACCTCGGCCGCATCCAGCGCCACTGGAATCGGCAACGAGGCCAGTGTCGCCGGATCCTGGCGCTGCTCCTCGGGCAGGCGCACCACGATGTCGAAACGCCGGTCGCCCTCGAACACCTGGCCGACCGTGGCGCCGCCCATGGCCACCGACACGGTGTCCTGCAATGCGCCAACAGACAGGCCGTAGCGCGCCAACGCGGCGCGGTCGGGCGTGATCGTCATCAGTGGCAACCCGGTGACCTGTTCGAGCTTGACGTCGGCGGCGCCCGCGATGGTGCCGGCCAGTTTCTCGATCTGGCTACCGACCTCCGCCAGCCGTTCCAGGTCGTCCCCGTACAGCTTCACCGCGACCTCGGCGCGCACCCCGGCGATCAGTTCGTTCATGCGCATCTGTACCGGCTGGGTGAATTCGTAGTTGTTGCCGGGGATCGTGCGCACCGCGGCTTCGAGTTCGCGGATCAACTGGGGTTTGGGCTTGCGCGGATCCGGCCACTCGCTCCGGTCCTTGATCATGATGAAGGTGTCGGCCACCGACGGCGGCATCGGATCGGTGGCGACCTCGGCGGTCCCGATCTTGGCAACCACTTCCTCGACCTCGGGGAATTGCTTGATGCGCGCTTCCAGTTGTTGCTGCATGCCCACCGCCTGGGTAAGACTGGTGCCCGGAATGCGCAACGCATGCAGCGCGATGTCGCCCTCGTCGAGATCGGGGATGAACTCGCTGCCGAGCCTGGTGGCCAGGAGGCCGACCAGCACGGTCAACACCACAGCGCCAGCGATCACCAGCTTGCGCCAGCGCAGCGCTTTGCCGAGCAACGGTGCGTAGCAGCGGCTGATGCCGCGCATCACCGGTGTTTCCTTCTCCGATACCTTCCCGGTGACGAACAACGCCACCGCAGCCGGCACGAACGTGAGTGACAGCGCCATCGCGCCGGTCAACGCGATCACCACAGTGAAGGCCATCGGGTGGAACATCTTTCCTTCCACCCCGGACAGGGCAAAGATCGGCAGGTACACCGCGGCGATGATGAAGAGCCCAAACAGGCTGGGCTTGATTACTTCCGCGCTGGCGCCGGCCGCGAGTTCGAAGCGTTCCTCGCGGGTGAGCAGCCGCCCGAGCTGCCGCTGCCGTTCGCCGAAGCGCCGCAGGCAGTTCTCGACGATGATCACCGCGCCATCCACGATCAGCCCGAAGTCGAGCGCGCCGAGGCTCATCAGGTTGGCGGAGATCCGGTTCTCCACCATCCCGGTGACCGTCAGCAGCATGGTCAGTGGAATCACCGCGGCGGTGATCAGTGCCGCGCGCAGGTTGCCGAGCAGGAAAAACAGCACGGCGATGACCAGCAGCGCACCTTCCAGCAGGTTCTTGCGCACGGTTTCGATGGTGCGGTCCACCAGTTCGGTGCGGTCGTACACGGCGTGTGCGTTGACGCCTTCGGGCAAGGTGGCGTCGATCTCCTTCAGCTTGTCGGCGGCGCGCTGTGCGACCGCGCGGCTGTTCTCGCCGATCAGCATGAACACCGTGCCGAGCACGACCTCTTTGCCGTCCTTGGTGGCAGCGCCCGTGCGCAACTCGGTGCCTTCGCCAACCTGGGCGACGTCGCCGATGCGAAGCGGCAGGCCGTCGCGTGTGGCGACCACGATCTGGCGGAGCCCCTCGGCGTTGCTCACCTGGCCGGGCACGCGGATCAGGTATTGCTCGCCGTAGCGCTCGATGTAACCCGCGCCGACATTGGTGTTGTTGCGCGCCACGGCATCGAGCACATCGCGCAGGGTCAGGCCGTAGGCCAGCAGCTTGGCCGGGTCCGGCGTGATGTGGAACTGGCGCACGTAGCCGCCGACGGTATTGACCTCGGTGACGCCCTTCAGGTGCCGCAACTGCGGTCGCACCACCCAGTCCTGCATGGTGCGCAGTGCGGTCGGCGTCCACTCCTTGCTCGCGCCGTCCTCGGCTTCGACCGTGTACATGAAGATTTCGCCGAGCCCGGTAGCAACCGGGCCCAATGTGGGCTTGATGCCGGCGGGCAGTTGCGCGGCCGCCTGCTGCAGGCGCTCGGCGACCTGCTGGCGGGCGAAGTAGATGTCGGTGCCGTCCTCGAACACCGCGGTGACCTGTGACAGGCCGTAACGCGAGATCGAGCGGGTGTATTCCAGCCCGGAGAGGCCTGCCAGCGCGGTTTCCACCGGGAAGGTCACGCGTTGTTCGGACTCCAGCGGCGAATAGCCCGGGGCCTCGGTGTTGATCTGCACCTGCACGTTGGTGATGTCGGGTACGGCGTCGATCGGCAGCCGGCTGTAGTTCCAGATGCCCAGCCCCGACAATCCCAGCACCAGCAGCAGGACCAGCCAGCGGTGCGCGATGGATGCGCGGATGATTCTTTCGAGCATGACGGTTCTCAGTGGTCGTGGGTGGCGCCGGACTTTTCGATGTCGGCCTTGATCAGGTAGCTCTGCTCGGTGACGTAACGCGTGCCGGGCTTGAGGCCGCCCAGCACCTCGGCGTACTCGCCGTCGCGGTCGCCCAGCTCGAGCATCCGCACCTCGTAGGTGTCGCCGATTTGTGCGAACACCACGGTGAAATCGCGGAAACGCTGCAGGGCCGACTCCTTGACCGCCAGCGGCACCTTCTTTTCCGCGACGATCACGTGCGCGGTCACGGTGGTGCCCGGCCGCCAGCGGCCATCCTCGTTCGGCAGGTTGGCGCGCACGATCACGCTCTGGCCACGTGTGGCCAACGGCAGCAGGGTGTCGACGACGGTTTCCGCTTCCCTGTCGCCGGTGGCGGATTCCACATGCACCGGCTGGCCGGCGGCCAGGCGCGCGGCATCGTTGCCGATCGCCTGCAGTTCGACCCAGACGTGCGACAGGTCCGCCATTTCGATCAGGGTGTTGTCGTCGGCAACATCGCCGGCATTGGTGTTGCGCGCCAGCACCACGCCGTCGAACGGTGCGGTCACCGGATACGTGCGCATGCTTTCGTTGCCTTCGACCACCACCAGCGTCTGACCGCGGCGCACGCGCTCGCCTTGCTGCACGCGCACGGCGCGCACGATCCCCGGGAAACGCGCCTTCACGTCGGCGTGGCGGTTGGCATCGAGCTCGACTCGTCCGACCAGCTTCACGCTGTCGCGAATCGTTGCGGGTCCGGCGGTTGCCACCTCGATGCCGGCATCGGCGGCGATCGCGGCCGGAATCGTGGTGCGTCCCTCGTAGGAGGCGTAGGTCCAGCGGTGGGTTTCGCCCGCGCGGTCGGCCGTGACTTCCACGTCGAACGAATGCGGCTCGTGCACCGTGCCGCTGCCGGTCAGATGGTCGCCTTCGGGCGTGAAGGTGAAGCGGTTCACTTCGCCGTCGAGCCGCTTGAGCGTGATGACCGGCTTGACCTCGCCGGGCTTCAGCGGTTGGCCATCGCGATAGGCATACAGTCGAAATTGCGGCGGCACGCCGGTTTCGAAGATGGTGACTTCGAGCTCGAAGTCGCCGTCGCGGAGCATCCGCCCGCGATGCGGGCCGCGCTCGTAGTTGGCCGCGGCGGCTTCGCCGGCACCTTCTGCGACAGCAAGTGTTTCGCCGCGGCCACAAGCGGCCAGCAACGGCAGGAAAAGCAGGATGATGAGGATACGTTTCATGGCGTGGGTTCCGTGACGGCGGTGAGGCGTTCCACCTCGACCAGCAGGGTGTGGTAGCGCGCGGCGGCATCGACGCTGCGCGTGCGCAGATCGAACAGCGTCTTCTGCGCCTGTGCGAGCTGCAGGAAGGAGAAGCGGCCGGCGTCGAATCCGCGGCGGGTGAAGGCGAGCGCCTGCTCGGCCTTGGGCAGCATCTTCGCGCGCAACGCCTCGACTTCGCTGCGTGCGTGGTTCAGCTCCTGGTACTGCTCGAAAAGACTTTGATGCGCTTCGGCCTGTTGCGCAGCCCGTCGCGCGTCCAGCGCGTCGAGTTGGGCATCGGCTTCGGCGATGGCATGCGATGCCCGCGAGCGGGTGCCGAGCGGAACCGACACCGACATCACCAACCCGGTGTCGTTCAAGGCCTCGAAACGACGTGCGCCGAGACTCAGTGTGATGTCGGGTTTCTTGCCGGCCACTGCGATCCGTCGCTCCGCAGCGAGCGCATCGGCCTGCAATTGCGCAGCGCGTTCGGTCGTGTTTCGGGGGAGCCGCCCAGCCAGGGCTTCGAAGGATTCCACCGGCGGCAGTTCCTCCAGATTGCCGGCCACCGCTTCAAAGCCGGGCTGGCGTGCGCCCCAGCTCGATGCCAGCGTCAGCTTGGCGCTCGCAAGTTCGTGCTCGGCGTGCTCGCGCGCGAGTTCGGCGTTGGCCAGCGTGATCTCGGCCGCGCTCAAATCCGACTCGGGGATGCGCGCGGCCTTCACCCACTTCGCGACCTCGCGGCGGGTGCGTTCGGCCTGCTGCACCCGCTTCTCGGCGAATGCCAGACGCTGCTGGTCCGCGACGACCTCGATGAAGCGGCGGGTCGTGCGGCTGGCGATGTCCAGGCGCGCCGTTTCGGCATCGTGCTGCTGCCGCGCAATTTCGGCGGTGCCGAGTGCCTGCCGGGCAGCGCGCTTGCCGCCCAGTTCGATGACCCGCGAGAGGCGCAGGGTTGTTTCGGCGGACGTGGCCCGGCGCAACGCGCCAGTGCCGGCGACGTTCTCCACCTCCATGCCGGCGACCCAAGCGGGCGGCAGGCCCGTCCGGGCGGCGCGCACCTCCACGGCACGCAGTTCGGCCGCTTCCGCGGTCAGGGCAGGATTGGACGCGACGGCACGCGCCACGGCCTCCTGCAGGCGCAACGGTTCGGCGGCGCGTGCCCATGGCACGGCGCCGCAAATCCCGGCGATCGCCAGGATCAGCAGACAACGCAAGTTCACGGAAAAACCTCCGGATGATCGACGACACACACGAACGGGCCGCGTCAGCGGCCGGTCGGGTCAGGCGATCGGAGGTCGAAATGGGGTGCTGGGATGGTGCGAGGGAACGTCGGTCGGGTTCAACAGCGGCGTTACCTGCGGCAGCGGCATGGCCGAGGGCAGAACCACCGTCGGCGCAATATCGGCGGTCGCTCCCGCCGCGGCAAGGTGCATCAGGATGTGCGCGCCCTTTGGATGACCCGGATCAGGCGACGTGTCCCGGGTTTCGCTTTGGCCAAGGTCATGGCCGTTGCCGGCGGTGTCCGCCGACTGCGCGTGTTCGGTGGCGTGCAGATTCCCGATATGGTTCAACACCGGCTGCACCATCATCCCCAATACCAGAAACACCAGCAAGCTGGCGCGCAGGAAATTCAGGCAGTGGCGGACCACGCGGGACATTGACGCACCTTATCAGCATGCATGTGCCCCCGCAACGCAAAGCCACGGCAGTGCGTCGCACATTCAGCGTGCGTCCACATCGTCCTCGGGCCCCGCGCTGCCGCCGTCGGCACCGGAACCGCGTGAGGCAACCAGTTCGTCGATGCGGTGTCCATCCATCCGGGCCACCTCGAAGCGCCAGCCCGCATAATCAAAGTGTTCCCCCACCTGCGGCAGGTGTTCGAGCCGCGACAGCCCGAACCCGGCGGCGGTGTGGAAATCGCCGATTTCAGGTGGACGCAAGCCGAGCCGCTCGAACATCAGGAACACCGGTGCGGCGCCATCGATCAGCAGACTGCCATCTTCGCGTTCGCTGATGTCAGGACTTTCGCCTTCGGCTTCCGGAAAATGGCCCGCGATGGCGGCCAGCAAATCGGTGGCGGTGACGATACCCTCCAGACCACCGTATTCATTCAGCACCATCGCCATCCTCACTGGCGCGGCCCGGAAATGTTCCAGCACCCGGAACACCGGCATGCCTTCCGGAATTGCCAGTGGCGGACGGATCGCGGCCAATGGATCGAGCTCCTGTCCATCCAGCACCTGATCCAGCAGATCTTGTTTGAGCACCATGCCCTCGGGTTCGTCGATGCCACCACGACCCACCAGCAGTTGTTCATGGCGGCATTCGCGCAGGGTGCGCAGGATTTCCTCGCGGGTGTCTTCGGTATCGATCCATTCGATCTCGGGCCGCGGGGTCATGATTTCGCCGACGCGGCGGTTGCCGATGTCAAAGACGCGTTCGACGACTTCCTGCTGGGTCCGCTGCAGCAGCCCGGCTTCGCTGCTGGCGGACACCAGCAGCTTCAGCTCTTCGGCGGAATGCAAGGATTCCTCGACAGTTCCGGTATGCAACCGGAACAGTCGCAGCACCAAATTGCCCAGCCCGTTGAGCAGCCAAATCGCGGGCCGGAACACGAACAGGAACAGGCCGAGCGGACGCACGACCCACAGCGCGGTGCCTTCGCTGCGCTGGAGCGCAAGGCTCTTGGGAGCCAGCTCGCCGAGCACGATGTGCAACGTCGTGATGATCGCGAAGGCGATCGCAACTCCCACCGCGTCCGCGCCGATGCGGGCGTAACTGCCAGCCCACCCCTCCAGCAACGGCTCGATCAGGTGGGCAAGCGCGGGTTCGCCGATCCAGCCCAGTGCGAGGGAAGACAGGGTGATCCCGAGCTGGGTGGCCGCGAGGTGGATGTCGAGATGCTCGACGCTGCGCTGCAGCGGGCGCGCATTCATCCGGCCTTGTGCCACCAGTTCGGCCACCCGGCTGCGGCGCACCGCCACCAATGAAAATTCGGACGCGACAAAGAAACCATTGGCCGCGACCAATACCAATACCGCAACGATACCCAGCCATTCGGTCACAACGCATCTCCCAAGCAACAAGGGTTGGATGATCGCACACGACCGCCCGCTGCACCCCCGATGTGTGCGTCCCTCAAGTTGCGGAATCGAGCTCGGTGCAACGGCTGCGGTATCGGCTCAAATGGCCGCAGTGGCAGACGCGCTCATTGTGCGATAGCCGGCTGGTCGCAGAGGACATGATCGCGGTGCGAATCGGATCGGACCTGCGCATGGCCGTGTTCGGCGTGCGCCCATGGTGGACCTAGAGGTTTGGTGTTCAACAATGCCCAGCGGTTCGACGCGGCGCTGGCCGGATTCTCCGATTGCGCGCCGCCGATGAGGGCCGGTGAAGAAGTCGGATCGTCTTGTCTTCGCGCCTGCACCAGATTGCGCTAAAGTGATTGAGTGAAATCGATCCTGCGCCTCCGCCGACGCATTCGCCTGCGCATTGCGCTGCTGGCGATTGTCGCCTTGCTGTTCCAGCAAACGGCGCTGGCCTCGTACGTGTGTTCGCTTCCCGACATGCCAGTCGGCAACATGGCCATGGCTGACCATTGCGACGGCATGCCGATGGCGCAGGCGCAACACGATCCGGGATTGTGCGTGTGGCACTGCGCGCAAAGCCCGGCTTCCGCGCAGACTCCCAACGTTCCGCAGGTGCCCCCGCTGGCGATCGCGGCAGTATTGCCGATGACCTCACCACTCGTGCTAGCGCTGCCGTCCGCCACAGCGAGGCATTCACGCGATCCTGTCCTGCGAAGTCGTGGCTTACCGCCCGAACTCCGTTTCACTGTCCTGCTGATTTAGACCTCCACGCCTCGATCCACGGCCGCGTAGCTGCGGCCTCGTTCGATTCGTGTTCGGAGGTCCTATGTCCGTCTGTCTGCTGCGCTGGCGCCAGTATGCGCCACGCATTCCCATTGTGCTTGTTCTGGCCCTCGTCCCTGTGCTTGCCGCGCGTGCTGGCGACGCGCCACTCACCCTGCACGGGGCGGTAGCACGTGCAGTGCGCAACGCGCCATCGCTGATCGCCGACACCGACCGCATCCAGGCTGCGCAGGACGATGCAGTCCGCGCCGGTCGCCTGCCGGACCCCGAGCTTCAGGTCGGCATGCAAAACCTCACCGTCACCGGCCCGGAAGCGTTCGTTCCTGCCGCGGACTCCATGACAATGCAGACCATCGGCGTGATGCAGCAACTGCCCTCGCGGGCGGCGCGCGATGCCGAGCGGGCGGCCGCAGGAGCGAACCTCACCGCGGCGAGCGCCCGTCAGGTGGCGACCGCGCAAGATGTACGGCAGGCGGCTGCCGAAGCCTGGGTTGCGCTGTGGGCTGCGCAACGCAAGCTCGAATTGCTCGATGAACTCAAGGGCGAGGCGGATACCGCGGTGCTGGCAAGCAAGGCGCGTTTGGCTGGCGGCACGGGCAACGCTGCCGACGCATTGGCGACGCGCGCCGAGCGGACGGAACTCGACAACCAGATCGCTGCCGCACAGGCGGGTGTCGTCGCGGCCAGCGCAAATCTCGCGCGCTGGTTGGGAGCGGCCAACGAGCGCAGTCTGGCGCCACCGCCCGATTTCAGCGAATTGCCGATTCCACCGGCGATGCTGCTGGAACGCATCGATCAGCAGGCCCCCATGCTCGATTGGACGGCGCGCGAATCAAAAGCCGACGCGGCGGTGGATGCTGCGCGCGCCAGCAAGCATCCGGACTGGAGCGTGGGCGTCAGCTACGGCCGGCGCTTCGGTGGGCGTGACGACATGATTTCGCTGAACTTCGGCGTCAAGCTGCCGATCTTCCCCGGCAACCGGCAGGATCGTGACATCAGCGCGCGCTACGCCGAGCGCGATGCGGTGCACGCCGCACACGAAGATGCGCGGCGAGCCCAGCGCGCCGCCGTGCAGGGCCTGCTCGCCGAGTGGCGCAGCCTGACCACACAAGCGCATCGCGATCGCGACGAACTGCTGCCGCTGGCGCATGACCGCGCCCACGTCGCGCTGGCGGCCTACCGTGGCGGCGCCTCGTTGCAGCCGTGGCTCGAAGCGCGTCGCGCGGAAATTCGCACCCGCATCGACTACGCCGACGCACTCGCCGCCTGGGGCCGCGACTGGGCGGCACTGGCTTATCTGATTCCGAAGGAGACGACGCCATGAAGCGCATCGTTCTGGCGATTGTGTGTTTGATCGTGCTTGTGGCGGCGCTCATTGGCGCCTATTGGGCAGGCACTACGCGGAGCGGCTCGCAGCAGACTTCAGGTGCTCCGCCTGCCTCGATGCATCGAAAAATCCTGTACTGGTACGACCCGATGGTGCCCGAGCAGCACTTTAATCATCCGGGCCTCTCCCCAATGGGCATGCAGATGGTGCCCAAGTATGCGGATGAAACCGGCGGCGCCGAGCCCGGCGTGGTGCGGATCGATCCGCGGGTGGTCGAGAACTTGGGCGTTCGCACCACCGTTGTGAAGATTGCACCGCTCAACGAAACGGTAAGAGTGCCGGCGACGGTGGCGTGGGATCCACGCGAGTCCGTCACGATCAGCGCACGGGTCAGCGAAATCCTCGATCGCCTGTACGTCCGTGCACCGTTCGACACCGTAAAAAAAGGTGAGCCGCTGGCCGAAGTGCTGGCGCCGGAGTGGAGCGCGGCCGCCGCCGAATATCGGGCGCTGGCGAATGTTCAGTCGACCGATGCACGTAGCCTGCGTGCCGCAGCACGGCAGCGCTTGCGTGTGCTGGGCATGAGCGATGGTGAGATTGCCGGTTTGCGCGATGGCCACGCGCAGATCGTTCTGCGCGCGCCGATCAATGGTGTGGTTGCGCAGTTGCCGGTCAAACAAGGCGAGCAGGTTGCGGCCGGCGCGCCGCTGATGACGCTTAATGGGCTCGACCACGTGTGGGTGGAAGCCGACGTGCCGCAGGCACAAATCGGCGGCATTGCCGCAGGAACTCCGATTACGGTGACGGTGAGCACGCTGCCTGGAAAGGTGTTCAAAGGCGAGGTGCAGGCCGTCCTGCCCGACGTCGATCCTGCGACGCGCACCCAGCGCGTAAGGATCGAACTGCCCAATCCCCATCATGAACTCGCGCCCGGCATGTTCGCGGAAGTGGCGATCCACGCCTCGACGGGTACGGCGCATCCGCTGGTCCCGGACGGCGCGGTGATCGCGACCGGTGAAGCGACGCGTGTGATCGTGGCCGAAGGCCAAGGCCACTTCCGCGCGGTGCCGGTCGAGACGGGGCACTCCGCCAACGGCGAGACCGCAATCCTTTCCGGGCTTCATGGCGGCGAACGTATCGTCACTTCGGGCCAGTTCTTGATCGATTCGGAAGCCAGCCTGTCAGGTGCATTGCAGCGACTCGATGCCGGCGAAAAGAGCGCGCCGGCGTATTCCGCACCTGCTCCTTCTGAGAAGAATAAGAGCCAAAGCATGCCTGGCATGCCAAGCATGCCGATGCCGTCAGACAGCGCGGGAGGACACCAGCCATGATTGCGCGCCTGATCCGCTGGTCGATCGGCAATCGCTTCCTGGTTCTCATCGGCGCGCTGGCACTGGCCATCATTGGCACGATCTCGCTGCTGCGCACGCCATTGGAAGCGTTGCCCGACTTATCCGATACCCAGGTGATCATCCGCACCACCTGGCCCGGACGTTCGCCGCAATTGGTGCAGCAGCAGGTCACTTATCCGCTCACCACGCTGATGATGTCGGTGCCAGGCGCGACGACCGTGCGCGGGTATTCGTTTTTTGGCGATTCGTTCGTGTATGTGCTGTTCGCCGATGGCACGGATCTGTACTGGGCACGCTCGCGGGTACTGGAGTACCTCAGCCAAGCACGCGGCAAGCTCCCCGAGGGGGTGGTGCCGACGCTCGGACCGGATGCCACGGGCGTTGGGTGGATCTATGAATACGCACTCGTGGACCGCACTGGCCAACACGACCTCGGGCAGTTGCGCACCTTGCAGGACTGGTTCCTGCGTTATCGGCTGAAGACCGTACCGAATGTCGCCGAGGTCGCAAGCGTCGGCGGCCAGGTGAACGCGTGGCAGATCGTGCCCGATCCGGCCAGGCTCGCCGCGCACCATCTCACCATCGCGCAACTGTCCGCCGCGATCCGCGCCGCCAATGGCGCCAGCGGCGGCTCCGTGATCGAACAAGGCGAAGCCGATCTGATGGTCAACAGCGAGGGCTATCTCAGAACTCGGGAGGACTTCGCCCGTATTCCGGTCGCGACCGGCGCCGATGGCACGCCGGTGCTGCTCCAGGATGTCGCGCGGATTCGGCGCGGCCCGACGCTGCGTACCGGCATCGCCGAACTGGACGGACAAGGCCAGGTCGTGGGTGGCGTGGCGGTGATGCGCTACGGCAAGAACGCGCTGCGCACCATCGAGGCCGTGAAGGCGCGGCTCGCCGAATTGCAGAAAAGCTTGCCGGCGGGCGTCGAGATCGTGCCGGTGTACGACCAGTCGCGCCTGATCCGGGCCTCAGTGAATAACGTTGGCGAGAAGCTGGTCGAGGAATTCGTGGTGGTGGCGCTGGTATGCCTCTTGTTCCTGTGGCACCTGCGCTCCTCACTGGTGGCGGTGGTGACGCTGCCACTGGGCGTGCTGACGGCATTCATCGCGATGCACGCGCAAGGCGTCTCCGCCAACCTGATGTCGCTCGGCGGCATCGCGATCGCGATCGGCGCGATGGTCGATGCCGCGGTAGTGATGATCGAGAACACCCACAAGCATCTGGAGACCTGGCAGCAGCAACACGAAGGGAAGCAGCCGACATCTGCCGAGCGCTGGAGATTGGTTGCCGAGGCGATGGCCGAAGTCGGACCCGCGCTGTTCTTCAGCCTGCTGGTGATCACGTTTTCGTTCCTGCCGGTGTTTGCGTTGCAGGCGCAGGAAGGCCGTCTGTTCAAGCCGCTGGCTTTCACCAAAACCTATTCGATGGCAGCGGCGGCCGGACTCTCGGTTACGCTGGTTCCTGTGCTGATGGGTTATCTGGTGCGCGGGCATATTCGCCCGGAGCATGCCAATCCGATCAACCGCGCACTGGCGGCGGCTTATCGCCCGCTGCTCGCATGGGTGCAGCGCTGGCCCAAAACCATGCTGCTGATTGCCACGGTCGTGATCCTGACCGCACTGGTGCCGCTCAAGTTTCTCGGCAGTCAGTTCATGCCACCGCTGGACGAAGGCACGTTGTTGTACATGCCGACCGCGCTGCCAAATTTGTCTGCCGGCAAGGCCGCGCAACTGCTGCAACTGACCGATCGCATGCTGAAGACCGTGCCCGAGGTGGCGCACGTGTTCGGCAAGGCCGGCCGCGCCGATACCGCGACCGATCCCGCGCCGCTCAACATGTTCGAGACCATTGTCACGTTCAAGCCGAAGGATCAATGGCGGCCGGGCATGACCATGGACAAGCTGAAAGCCGAGTTGGACCACGCGGTCAAGGTGCCGGGGCTCACCAATCTGTTCGTGTATCCGATCCGCGATCGAGAAGACATGCTCGCGACCGGCATCAAGAGCCCAATCGGCATCAAGGTGTTTGGCCCGGACCCGGCGGTGTTGCAGAAACTCGCCAATGAAATCGAAGCGGTCGCCCGGAAGGTGCCGGATGTGCGCTCGGTGGCTTCCGATCACGTCAACAGCGGCCGTTACGTCAACGTGCGCATCCGGCGCGACGCGGCGGCACGCTACGGCCTGACCCAGCAGGAGGTGCAATCACTGATCGCCACCGTGGTCGGGGGAGACCCGATCGACGAAACCATCGAAGGGCTGGAACGCTTTCCGGTTGTGCTGCGTTATCCACGCATGGAACGTGACACGTTGTCGGCGCTGCAGGCACTGCCCATCGTCGCGCCAGGTGGTGCACAGCTCACATTGGGCCAAGTGGCCGACCTGTCGGTGGACAGCGGTCCGTCGATGTTGAAAGGTGAGGATGGCCAGCTCGAAACCGACGTGTACGTCGATACCGGCAGCAGCGATCTGGGCGGCCTGGTGGCATCACTGAAACATGCGATTGCCGAGCAGGTGCAGCTTCCCACGGGGTATACGCTCGGCTGGGCGGGTCAGTTCCAATACCTTCAGCATGCCGAGCAACGGCTCCGGCTGGTGGTGCCATTGACCTTGACCATCGTGTTCCTGCTGATTTGGCTGATCTTCCGCGATGTCGCCGAGGTCGCCATCGTGCTGTTCACCGTGCCGGCCGCGCTGGCTGGCGGCTTGTGGCTGGTCTGGCTGCTCGGCGAATCGGTATCGGTCGCGACGGTGATCGGTTTCATCTCGCTTGCTGGTGTGACGGCCGAGTTCGGCGTGGTGATGATGTTGTTCCTGCGCCAGGCGTGGGAACGACGTGTCGTCGCGGGTCAGGTGAGTGAAGCATCACTTGGCGAAGCGATCCGCGAAGGCGCGCAGATGCGCGTGCGGCCGATCGCAATGACGGTGGCGGTGATCCTCGCGGGTTTGCTACCGATCATGATCGGTAGCGGTGCCGGCTCGGATCTCGTGCGCAGCATCGCAACGCCGATGATCGGCGGCATGCTCGTTGCGCCGGTGCTTTCGATGCTGGCGATTCCCGCAGCGTTCCGGTGGCTGATGCTGCGTCGTCTCCGCGGGCAGCGGACGGTGGCGGAGGCGCTCGATGGCTCCTGATTCTGCGCGACCCACTGCAGGTCTGGTTGGTTCAACCTTGGATCGCGATCCTAAATCAGGCTTGCCGCCCTAACTCGCCCTAATTCAGCGGTGGCTGCAGTTTTCGTCACGTGCGGCGGACGGCGCTGCTTGCAACGGCTCGTTGTCGGCACTTCTCATGGACATCGGTTCGATCCGGGATTGCATGCCGATGCCAAACCAGTGCTTGTCGATTCCCACGATCAGAAAAAACAACGCGTCGCGTCGGTCTCTGAGCAGTTTCCGCCACTCACGCAAATCAATGCCGGAGGGGGAAGCCTTCGCCTCCGGATGCGAGTGCCATTCTCCCAGGTAGTCCATGCGCTCTTGGCTCGTGCGCCAGCGCATGTAAGCAATTTCTGCGTGGCCGGCGCAGGTACGTTTGAAAGACGTACGCGTGCGCTTGTCGGCGGGAAATGGTTGCGTACAGGCTGTGACGTGCAGGTGTGGTCCGCGTCGAAAGCCGAGTAGCAGTCCACCCGCTTCCGCGTCGCTCGACTTGTGCTGTCGGTAGGTGCCCAGTGCCCGCAGCACTTCGCCTTCAATCAGCACCTGTCCATCGCAAAGAGGGTTTTGGCCAATCATTGCGGTTGGCATGCAGGGCAACCCTGGAGAGGCGAAACATTCTGGCTTTTGAAGCGGCGTAATGTCGATCCTTCGTTGTAGCGCAACCGAAAACGGGGCGAGACATCGCCCTTTAGCCAATCTGCGATGAAATCCATCGCCAACGCTGTCGCTGACATCGGTGACGACACGCCATAGGGTGTGAACGCGTGACAACCGACAAACGCACGTAGCGTGTCAGCATCGGTGAGCGGGAAACGGGGTTGACCGTACTGCGCTTCATCGTTGTGCGTGAGGCAGCGATAGCAGCCATATTTGCGAGAGTCCACCCACAGGCCCTGCACGCAATCACCGTTCCCGAATATCCATACGTGCAGAAGTGGCGTGCGCTTGGATGCTTGGACATGTTGGACGTTGAGTGCCTCCGAAACCGCTTGCTCGCCGGTGGCATTGATGACGAGATCGAACCCCTGCGGAAAGTGGGTGACCGCGCTTTTCTCGCTGATCGTGATGTTGGCGAACGGTGACTCGCGATCCAGCATCTTCTTGAGGGCGGTGGCTTTGTTATCGAACAGGCTGTTGTAGCCAAGTCGATGGCGCCCCAGGTTGTCCGGCTGCAATTCATCGACGTCTTGAAGATGAAGTGTGCCGCCCGCGGTGCCGGCGCCCAAGCGCAGCAGCGCCGAAGCCAAGTACCCACCAAGGGCGCCGCAGCCAACGAGTGCAATCTTCTTGCCCGCCAATGTGCCACGCTGGAGGCTCACCAGGTTGCGCTGATACACGTAGTCCGGACTGACGTCCTGAAATACGCTTCGCTGAATGGCCGTGGACCCGCCACGTTGGTGCAGGTAGTTTCGGTACTCCTTGGGCCTGCGCGCGAACCCGCGCGCAGTCATGGCATGGAGTTTGAAACCGAACCCGATCCAACCGACCGGCGTGGCGATGGCGAGTTCGCAGCGCGACCACTTCAGGTAATCCCGCTCGGCCAAACGGGCTTGGATGGCCCGATAGAGTTTCTGATCCCACGCTTTGAGCCATTCGAACGTCGCGTGAACGGTTTGAGGCAGTTCCCCCGTTGGCAGGGCGGGGACACGTTCACTGCGCAATATCCAGCATGGCATACCAAGGGTCGGCGATGGCCATCCAAGCGCTTCGCAGAAACGCGACACTTCGTCCGGTTCGGACGCCACATAGAGCCGTCGCCCGTCATCGGGTCCGATGAGGTAATAGCGTGCCGTGGTTGCGTTCTTTTCGACGGCTCCGATCAGCCCTGGCAGCGCCGGTGGATCCTGCGCGACCAGCCAATTGGCCCAGAACTCTCCGCGAAATTCATCGGAGTGGTATTGGGGATCTTCGATGGCGCGGTCGATCACCATTCGCGCTTGTTCGAGGCACTGCCAGATGGCTGTGTCCGGCCGGAAACGATCGAGGACCACCGATCCTTGGGCAAAGTAACAAATGCCGCCGCTGGCCGAAATGTGCGGCATCAGCGGTGGGAAAAACGCCGGCCGCTCGAGCAGGGAAATCCGGGGATACGTCGTAAAGTCCCAATCGGATATTTCGAATTGGACCGGGACGTCGCCACGCGTGCAGTGAAGCACACCGGCGAAGACGCGATGGGACGCGCGTGTGCCGGTGGGCCTGAAGCCGAGCGCACGCAACCGCTGGAGCCCCGATGCGATGCTCATGGGCGACGGAGCGCCGGTGTTCAGCCCGCCTGGGTCGGCTTGATCAAGGGCGGTGGTACGCGACTGGCGGGGGTTGTTCGCACGTCCGCTTCGCTCCCTTCGATCTCCACCCACTCGAACAGGCTTGGAATACGCAATCCCAGCAAGTTCTGCAGTTTTTCCACTGCATCATGGCGGCGGTGATACGCCAGACTGCGAGCGAAAGCGATCCCTGCGGCAAGCTCTTGGGCGCGTGTGGCGACGGTCCCACGGGCCGTATCGTCCAACTCGCCGAAGAAGTCCTCTTCACCTTGCTCGATCGCGGGTTCTTTGAGTGGTTTCATGACCGATTCGGCAAGGTGTTTCGCTGCCTGTTCGAGTGCCAGATCGTCGCGACGATAATTGCTACCCTCGAAATGCTGTGCCGTCACGATCATGAGCGCTACCGATGTGGGGCCGCCTTCCGGCCACCACAGATCGCGCCATGCCTTGAGGTACCGACAGACGCGGCGCATCTGCAGCCCAAAGGGCGCGAGCGCCAGGACACGGTCGTTGTACCAACGTGCGACCGCTTCAGGATCGGACTTCTTCCAGGTCCCGTCGCGCCTTGCAAGGTGGATGCCTTGAAGGTCCTCCCAGGCCGGTTCCACCAGTTCGCCAAAAGCGACGCTTTCCCGCAAATATTGAGCGTCGTGCGCTGAACTGGTTGCTTTGGCGAGCGCCACGGCGCGCTCGCGTATGGATTCGAATTCAGCCTCGGGTGCCGCGTAAAGTGGCACGTCGATGTGCGCGCCGCGGCCCACCTGGACACGAATGCAACTCTGCCGATCGTGATTGAGGCGCCAGCCTTCGCGCTCGCACAATGATTCGAGTAGCGATTGCACCAACAAGAAGTAGGCGTTTGCGGCAATCCGTGGTGTCTGATCCTCGAACACGCTCACTGGCAGGTAAACACCAAAATCCCAATCCATTTCCTGGTGTGGGTGCGCACGCTGGATGCAGGTGCGATATGACCAGGAGCCTTGGGTGCGAAAGCGGGGACTGACGCTGCGCTCGGTACCCAGCACCTCGATCGAAAGCCGGGTGATGCCCTCGAGAAGATGGTCGCGAATCTTGTCCTTGCAGTCGGTCAGATGGTTCCGCTGCGCATCAGTGGGTTCGATTTGCTCACTGAACGCGCGAGTGTCGCCATCGTTTAGGAAAAGCTTATTGAGCTTCAACATGATGTGCTCCAAGGTTTATTGATGAAAGAAAACAGGTGCCGCTGCCTCATGCGAGAAGAACTTGCTGCAGTTTTCGTTGCCGAGCATGTGTTTGGCCCGTTCGTGCGCGGTGCCGATCAGCACCTGCGTGGCGGCCGTCGTTGTCTTGTCCAACCCGACGGCGCGGGCCTGCTCATCAGTAAGATCGTCATCAAGGTGGCAGTAGGAATCGCCGAGGCGCTGCCGGAGCATGTGATCCACCAGCGTTTCCTGGGTCGAAATCGCCAATCCGAAAAGCTGCTTCGGGGTGTTCACAGGATTGATGCCGCCCCAACTGGTCCAACCACCACGCCGGCTTTTGCGCGGGTCCACCGTGAACTTGGCGGACATGGTGCCGATCGCCATCAAGTGAATCTGGCCGATGGGCTGGTGAAGAAATATCTCGGCCTCATGGAGCGCAAGCCATCCTGGCGCGTTGGCGAACAAGCCACCATCGACGTATTGATTGCTGCGGAAGACATGCCGGGGGAAATACAGCGGTGCCGCGCTGGTCGCCAGTGCGATGTCAACAGCCTTGAGCTGGTAATCGACGTGCAGGCTGGAATGGTGGGCGGTTTTGAAGACCACCGGTTTCCCGGTGGTGAAATTGATTGCCGGCACGATCAGCGGGTGGCGGCAGTCTCCCAGCGTGCGATCACCGAACAGATCCGCCTGCGAAAGCAGTTTGCGCAGCGGCTCGCTCGAGTACGTCGACTGGAAGACACCAAGAAGCGCACGCTTCCTGAAGATCTCGCCACCATGTTTTTCGAAGAGTTCGACGATGCGGGCTGCAGGGATCTCGTAAGCCAAGGCAAGGGCCAGGATCCCGCCTACGGAGGTGCCCGCCAAAAGTTCGAAGTGCGATCCGGCGGGCGTTTCGAAATGCGCTTCGAGATCGGCCAGTACCTGCGCGGTGTACAGTCCGCGATACCCGCCGCCCGAGAGCGCCAAGGCTTGAAATCGAGTTGGTGACGCATCGCTTTCCGGAACTGCTGCCATGCCAAACCTCCCCAGGTTCAGGTCAATCTATGGCCACCGCGTCTCACGGAATGACACGGGCGGGCAGCCCCAGTGGTGAAGGAATGGTGACGGGCATCTACTTTTCAAGGGCAAGATCGAATATCTGCCGCGCGAGGTTCTTCCCGAACACAAGATGTTGAGTCCTGCCTTGCGGGTCGGTGGCAGTCGCTTGGATTCGTGGTTTCGTACCGGCCTGGCAGCACCAGCCGGTCCAGAACCGGGCTAGGCGGGATAATCCGATATTATCCAATCTGATGTTGCTGGCTGGCGCTGCGTTACGTCACGACTTGTTTAGTATGTAAATACGTGGTATGTATTACAGTACAGAATAAACAGAGGAAACGGTCATGGCCCGTGGCGGTGTCTACAAGAGTGAAGTCGAAAAGGCGCGCAACAGCTTGATTGCGCAGGGCGTCAATCCCTCGATCGACGCCATTCGAGTGGCCTTGGGGAATACCGGATCGAAGTCCACCATTCACCGGTACCTCAAGGAACTCGAGGCCGAAGAAGGGGGTGGTACAGGCCGCAAAGTCGCGGTCAGCGATGCGCTACAGGACTTGGTGGGCCGTCTCGCCGCACGGCTTCACGAAGAAGCCGATGCCCTGATTGCCGATGCCAAGCAGCGGTCCGAGGCGGCCCTGGCCACGCAGAAAAAGGCGGCAGATGACCTGCGACAGGAGAACGCCGGGCTGAGCACGCGGCTCCAACGCACGGAGGTGGCCCTGCAGGCCAAGACTGCCGAGTTCGACGCGACCGTCCAGCGGATCCAGGACCAGTCGGTTTCGATCGCCAAGCTGGAGCAACGCATCCAGGGGTTGGAACATCAACTGGCCGAGCGGGAGGAGCACGTCCGGTCGCTCGAAGAGAAGCACCAGCACGCACGTGAGGCCCTCGAACATTTCCGGAACTCGACCAAGGAGCAACGCGACCAGGACCAACGCCGGCACGAACACGAGGTCCAGGGACTCCAAGTCGCGTTGCGCCAAGCCAACGAAGCCGTGGGTACCAAGAACGAGGAATTGCTTAAGCTCAACCGCGACAACGGCCGGCTTGCTACCGAAGTCGCGGAACTGAGCAAGGGGATCACGCGACTTCAGCAGGAGCAACAGCGCCTGCAGCTCGCGGTGCAAGAGCACGAGGCGGTCGTGCACGAGCGTCAGCGATTGGAAGAGCGCTTGGAGCAGTCCATGCGCGAGATCGAACGACTGAAAGGTGAGCTGGCAGCCGCGCGCACCGAAGCCGAGGAGGCGCAGAAGTCACGTACAGCGGCCGAAACAAAGTCAATCAAGGGGGAAGGACGGATTGAAGCGCTTGAAACCGTGATCGCCGACCTGCAATCTCAACTGCAAGCGCGCGCAGCAAAGCGTGACGCTGCGAATAAAACAAAGGCTTGAGTCGTGTTTGGCTGTTTTTTACACGAATCCCGGCCGACCCTCAACTTACACGGCTGCAGGGGAAGACACAGGTGTTGGAGACTTTGCTCAGCAAATTGCAACCCGCGCCAGTGCAGTAAAATTAGAAGCGAAAAGCGGGATCTTAAATATAGCTTGCAATCAACGTCTTACGACTCAGATGGCGGCGTACCGTAGCTTCCCGGTCACTACCCCTAATCCATCCGGCATTCCAGTCGAGCGGCGCCTGCGCCTTGGCCACCACCAGCGGAGCATCCCGCTGCTGTCGCAGCGCACGGTTCACGTCCGCCAACGGTTGCCCCTTCAAGGTGTCCCAGCGGTCCATCAGTGACTTCAACTCCCCGTGGGTCTTGCCCAGCGCAGCGAGGTCGGCCGCAGTGGGCGCCCGATCCGCGCCCTGCATCCGCATCATCAGCATCTGCAGGTCGCCGCCGACGCTGCCGAGGTTCGGTGGACCACGATGGGCAAAGAACTCGAACGGCGAACTCGCCTTGGGACCGGACAACGCTTCGAGCTGTTTCTCGTACGCCGCAAGTTTCTCCGACGACTTGCGCGCCGCGACCTGCTTTTCCATGTCGCGCACCTGGCCGAGCGCCTGGCTCGCCGACATGGCTTCCTGATAAGCCTGCATCGACTTGTCGAATTGTTGTTGCAAATCCGCCATCGACGTTTTCACGCGCGGGTCCATCCGCACCACCAGCGGCTGCGAGTACGTCTTGCCGCCCACCGTCAGCTTGATCGTGTAGTTGCCCGGCATCACCCACGGCGAACTGTCCATCACGGGCGTGTCGTGCTTGACGGCCTGGTTGGCGTCGAGGAACTGCAACGCGCCCGGCATGGGCTGCCAATGCATGTCCCATACGAAGCGGTGCATGCCGGCTTGCGTTGAAAGATTCATCGGCGGGCGTGGCCACCAGTCGGGCACCTGCAAAGTGTTCGGATCCATCGGTTTCTGCGGATCGGCGCTCGACCAATGCCGCACAAGCTTGCCTTCGGACGTCTGGATGTCCAGTGTCACCGGACCACTGGAATTGTTCGCGAGGTGGTAATCGATGATCGCGCCCGGCGGCGGGTTCGGCAGCGAAGGCACGCGCCACGGCGTCGGCGGATTCATGCCCCAGCGCACGCGCACCGCGGTTTGCGGCTTGTACAGCGTCACCGCCGCCTTCGCGACCTGCGCATCGATCTGCCGAAGCGGCGTGATGTCGTCCAGCACCTGGAAACCGCGGCCATGCGTCGCCGCGACCAGATCGTCGCCGTGCACCTGCAGGTCGCGTACCGACACCGCCGGCATGTTGAGCCGCAGCGATTGCCAGTGATCGCCGTTGTCGAACGACACCCAGGTCTGCGTTTCGGTGCCCGCGAACAACAATCCTTTCCGCCCGGGGTCTTCGCGGATCACGTTGGTGGCCGCATCGGGCGTGATGCCGTTGTCGATTTCCTTCCACGTCTTGCCGCCGTCTTCCGTGCGGAACAGGTGCGGCCGCATGTCGTCCAGCCACATGGTGTTGATCGCCGCATACGCGACGCTCGGATCGAAATGGCTGGCTTCCAGCGAGAACACCCGCCACCACGGTTTCAGTTGTGGCGGCGTCACGTTGTCCCAATGCCCTCCTCCATCGTGCGTCACCCAGATCAGGCCATCGTCGGTGCCGGCCCAGACAAGGTTCTTGTCCAGCGGCGAAGGCGCCAGCGCGTACACCACGCCACGGTCGGTGGGCTTGGCGTCCTTGCTGTTGGCGTATTTGCCGACGCTGGCCGGCACGTTCCACGTCTTGCGCGTCAGGTCGGGGCTGATCTGTTTCCAGTGGTCGCCGCCGTCTTCGCTCTGCCACACCGCGTTCGAGGTGAAGTACAGGCGATGCGGGTCGAGCGGCGAAAACAGGATCGGCATGGTGCGCACCGTGCGGTAATCCGGATCGCGCGACGCGACCGGACCTACATCGGCGATCTGCCCGGTGTCGCGGTCGTAGCGGGTGACGCCGCTGCGGGAACCGCCGTAGACCAGGTTCGGGTGCAGCGGGTCGATCGCCGCGCCGCCGTATTCCTCGATGCCGACCGGGTGCCAGTCGTGCGCCGTCAACTCGCCATCGTTGCCGCGCGACAGCACGCACGCCGAACCCGAATCCTGCTGGCCGCCGCAAACGCGATACGGCCAGGTGTTGTCGATGCCGACCTTGTACATCGCGGCGGTCGGCTGGTTGTACCAACTGCTCCATGTCTTGCCGCCGTTGACCGTGACGATCGCGCCCTGGTCGCTGTTGACGGCGATGATGTCGGGGTTGTTCGGGTTGATCCAGGTTTGCTGGTAGTCGTCGCCGCCCGGCGCGCCGCGGAATCCGCTCCAGGTCTTGCCGCCATCGGTGGACTTCCACAACACCGGCGTGTCGCTGTAAACGATGTCGGGATTCTTCGGATCGATAGCCAACATCGGCAGGTCGCCGCCGCCGATGCGCGCGGCCGGGCGCGAGTCCTTCGTCGCCTTGTACCAGCTCGCGCCGGCATCGTCGGAACGATAAAGGCCGACGGTTTCACCCTCTTCACCCGACGCGACCGATGCATACAACCGGCTCGGTTGGCTGGGCGCGATCCGCAAAAGCGCCTGCTGTACTTCGGGCAAGCCCTTGGTGAGTTTGGTCCAGGTGTCGCCGCCGTCGGTCGATTTGTAGATGCCGCCCTCGGTGCCGGCGAACTGGCCGTTTTCCCACGGCGCCTGCTGCTGCTGCCACATCGTCGCGTACACGATGTCCGGGTTCGCGGGGTCGATCTCGACGTCGTCACCGCTCACATAATCATTGACATACAGCACTTTCTTCCATGTTTTTCCGCCGTCGAGCGAGCGGAAAATCCCGCGTTCGGGATTGGGGCCGTAGACATGCCCGAGCGCCGCCGCGAACACGCGGTTCGGGTCATGCGGGTCCACCGCGATCATCGCGATGTCCTGGGTTTCCTTGAGGCCGATGAACTGCCAGGTCTTGCCGGCGTCGGTGGACTTGTACATGCCCATGCCGGTCGCCTGGTCGGGCCGGATCGTGCTCTCGCCGGTGCCGACGTAGATCACGTCGGGATCGGACACCGAAACCGCGATCGCGCCGATCGAGCTGGTCGGCTGCTTGTCGAAGATCGGTTGCCAACTGTTGCCGTAGTCGGTGGACTTCCAGACACCGCCGTCGTCGTTGCCGATGTAAAACACGTTCGGCTTGACGGGCACGCCCGCGACCGCGCGCCCGCGGCCGCCGCGCAACGGACCGATTGGCCGCCACTGCATCTGGGCGAACAGCCCGGGGTTGTAGGCGCGTGGCTGTGCGGCGGCCCAAGGCATTCCCCACCCCGCCAGAACGATCAACCCGGACAACGCAAGCAATCGTTTCATTGCAGAAGTCTCCCGAATGAAGAGGGTGCGGGACCCTGGTGTCGAGTCAGGCAGCCGCACTTGATATCACGGCGATCCGAAGACCGCATCCCCCATTGGTTGGGTTGGTCAGCGCCGGGCCCTGAAAAACTCCCGCAACAGGGCAGACGATTCCGCCGCCAGCAAACCACTCCGTACTTCGATGCGATGGTTGTGGCGCTCGGACACCAGCGTGTCGAATACGCTGCCGGCGGCGCCGGTCTTGGGATCGGTTGCGGCGAAAACGACGCGTGCCACGCGTGCGTGGACCAATGCCATCGCGCACATCGCGCAAGGCTCCAGCGTCACGTACAGCGTCGCGCCGGGAAAACGGTGGTTGCCGAGCCGCTGTCCCGCGTCGCGCAATGCACCGATCTCTGCATGCGCGCTGGGATCACTCAACACGATATTCCGGTTCCAGCCTTCGCCGACGATTTCACCCCCCAAAACCAACACGGCGCCGACCGGCACCTCGCCGTCTGCATCGCGGGCATGTGTCGCCAGTTCCAGCGCGCGGCGCATGTATTCGCGATCTTCGGGCGAGAAGGATTCGTCGGACATGCGCAGGGATCGAAACGGCGGAAGGGAAGCGCGATTCTAGCCGGCGCGGACCGTCTGCCCTCCTCCACCGCGCGCGGCGGTCGAAACCCGGCGTGGCTCGTCAGAGATGCGAGCGCGTCCGTGTTGTGCTGCGCCACCATTGCGAAATCCGTTTCAGCCATGGCGTCGAGTGGAACGCAGCCATCAAGGAATACATCACCGTCATGCCGCCCAGCGGCGACATCGCGTGCGCCGCCGGGCAAAGCATGTCCATCGAACCCGCGCCGGTCGTTGCGGTCACCAGCGCCATCAACACGAACGTGGGTGTCGCCGCGAGGTGCAGCCAGCCGATCGGGGCTGTCGGCGGCGCATTTTCGTGGCCGTATCCGCCGTTTCCGCTCATGTCGCTTCTCCAGCCGTTGCGAACAATGGTGGCCCGGCCAGCATCAACCGCGCTGGCCGAACACGTTGTCGTATTTGTCGTGATGGCGCCATCAGGGGCCGGTCTCGTTGCGTCCGAGCGGTGCGCGATCGAGCCACTGGAACATGCCCCACAGTCCGTCGAGTCCGCGCGCGTAGGTCGAATAGGTGTGATAGACCACGCCGTCCTCCAACGCGAAGGCGCTCATGCCCGGTCTCTCGCGCTGGTAAGTGGCTCTGTCGGTCCCAGCCATGGCCGAGTGCGAGGAAGGATCGGACTTCGTACGCGACAATTGGGGGGAAACGGGATCCTCGTGCCGATAGTTGTATTCGATGCCCTGCTCGAACTGCTGCTGCTCGGTGAAGCCGACGCTGTAGTCGAAATTGAAATCGCCCCCGAACGAGGACGCCCAGGGGAACGTCCAGCCCATCCGGTGCTTGAAGGCTTGCAGCTTCGCAAGTGGCGCGCGCGACACGGCCATCAGGGTGACATCATGGTTCGCCAAATGGACTACGGAGCCATTGAATCCATCTGCGATCGCCGAACAGGACGGGCAGCCCGCCTTGTAGTCCGGTCCGAACATGAAGTGGTAGACGAGCAGTTGCGATCTTCCCTGGAACAGGTCCGCCAGCGAAACGTTGCCCGCTTCGGTTTCGAATCGATACGCCTTCGTCACCGGAACCCAGGGCAGCGCCTGCCGCCTCTGCGCCAGCTCGTCGCTGCGCCGCGTCAGTTCCTTTTCCGCCTTGAGCAGCTCGATCCGCGCTTCCAGCCATTCCTTTCGCGTTCCGGTGGGGTGTTTCGTCGTTTGCCTGGTCATCGCTGTTCTCCTTCGGGGTTCCGCATCGCTGTTCAAAAAGGTCGCCGCGCCCTGCCGGGCTAGCCGTCGCGTTTCTTGCGAAAGGCAGCCTCCCCCGCTTCCGACACCGCATCCCACTTCGGGTCGATCGGTGCGTCGGGTACGTAGCTGTCGTGCCAGTTCCACCACTTGTACGGCCGGCTCTGCGGGGTGCCTTCCAACGACTCCTCCCATTCCTCCTGACGTCCGAGCGCCGTCATGTCGAGGTAGCTCCAGACGGTGCCCATGGCCTCATCGCCACGGTTGTTGATGAAGTACGTGCGGAACACGCGGTCGCCGTCGCGGATGAAGGCGTTGTGGCCGTGCCATTCATCCACCCCGAAGTCGGCGTCGAAATTGTCGGTGATGGTGTACCAGGGGATTCGTTCCCAGCCCATCCGCGCCTTGAGACGCGCGATGTCACCTTGCGATGCGCGCGAGGCGTAGACGAGAGTGGTGCCGCGCGCGTTGAGGTGGGCAAGGTGGGAAACCTGGTCGGCTCCCAACGAGCAGCCGATGCAGGCGTGCTCCGGCCACCCGTGCACGCCGGGCTCGAAGAAGGCGCGGTAGACGATCAGTTGACGGCGGCCCGCGAAGAGATCGAGCAGACTCGACTTGCCCTCCGGCCCGTCGAACGCATAGGTCTTTTCCACCGCCATCCATGGCATTCTTCGACGCTCGGCGGCCAGTGCGTCGCGCGCGCGGGTCAAGGCCTTTTCCTTCACCAGCATCTGCTGGTGCGCAGCCTCCCACTCCTGTCGCGACACGACCGGGGGCGTCTTCATTTCGAGGCGTTCTACGTGATGTTGCATGGGTTTGTTGCTGCTCATGTGTTTCTCCTGTAACGCTCGAAGTTCCACTGTCTGGAAAATGCTCGACGCACTTGCTCTGGCGTTCGAATACAGCCTAGGCAAGGGGCGGCAAACAGCGTGAGTGACAAATGTGGCGCGATTCCAAGGACTCTGGGATAAGCTCGTCGGGATGGACTCCCTGATCACCGCCGCGGCACGCGCGCTGGCCGCAGGCGATCCGCTCGGCGCGTTGAAACGCGTTGCACTGCGCGAGGATGCGCCGGCGCTCGCCCTGCGTGGCACCGCGATGGCGCAACTCGGTGACTTCGATCGCGCCAAAACCCTGCTGCGCCGTGCGGCACGTGCTTTCGGTTCCGGTGAATCCCTGGCCCGCGCGCGCTGCGTCGTCGCGGAAGCGGAAATCGCCCTCGCCTCGCGCGATCTTGCGTGGCCGACCAGGGCGCTGTCCTCGGCGCGCGCGACGCTGGCGGCACACGGAGACATGGCCAACGCCGCGCATGCGCAATACCTCGAAGCGCGACGCCTGATCCTGATCGGACGCATCAACGATGCCGCACGGACGCTGGACGGCCTCGATCCGGCTCCCTTCCCCCCGGCCTTGCGCGCGGCGCACGAGTTGACGATGGCGGGAATCGCGCTGCGGCGCGTGCGCGCACGTGCCGCACGTGCCGCGCTCGAACGCGCAGGGCAAGCCGCGCGCCATGCCGGCATTCCCGCGCTCATCGCGGAAGTCGAAAGCGCGTTGCACGAATTGAACGCGCCGGCGGCCCGCCTGCTGGTGCGCGGCGAGCAACGGATGTTGATCCTCGACGACGTCGAAACCTTGCTGGCATCGCCCGCGCTCGTCGTGGATGGATGCCGGCATGCCGTGCGTCACGCAGGCAAGGCGATCCCGCTCGCGACGCGCCCCATCCTGTTCACGTTGCTGCGCGCGCTGGCCGAAGCATGGCCGGACGACGTGGCGCGCGACGTGCTCGTCGCGCGCGCGTTCCGCTTGAAGCTTGCGGACGAATCACACCGTGCACGCTTGCGTGTCGAAATCGGGCGACTGCGCAAGGCGCTGCGATCGCTTGCAGAGGTTCGCGCGACGTCGCGCGGGTTCGAGCTGACACCCCGCGATGCTGACGGCGTTGTGGTGCTGGCGCGTCCCGTCGAAGAAAAACACGCGGACGTACTCGCCCTGCTGGCCGATGGCGAATCGTGGTCGAGTTCGGCGTTGGCGCTGGCGCTCGACATGAGCCAGCGCAATCTGCAGCGCGCGCTCGAAACGCTGGCGGCGAGCGGAAAAATCCGGTCGTTCGGCCATGGACGGGCACGTCGCTGGATGGCGCCGACGGCGCCCGGATTCACGACCGTCTTGTTACTCCCCGCCCCGCTGCCCGGCGGCTAGAGTGACCCTCGTCGACTTGCCGACGTCAACCGACGAGAAAACCCCAATGGCCGATATCCTGCACTTGCTCCAGATCCATGCGCCCCGCGAGAAGGTTCATGCTGCGATCGCAACCGTCGACGGTGTCCGCGACTGGTTTTCCCGCGATGCCGACCTGGATTCCAGGGCAGGCGGCAGCGGTGAAATCCGTTTTGCCGAACGCACGCGCGTCATCAAGCTTGAAGTCGAGGAACTCGAACCGCCCGCGCGCATCGTCTGGAAAGTACTGTCTGCGGCGATGCCGACCTGGGCCAATACCAACGTCGAGTTCAAGCTGGACGCAGACGGCGCCGGCACGCTGCTGCATTTTGCCCAACGCGGCTTCCTGGAGGTGGACGATTTCTTCGCGATGTCCGCCACGGCCTGGGCTTCCTTTCTTTTCAGCCTCAAGCAATACCTGGAGACCGGCCAAGGCATGCCCCATCCGGATGACATCCTTTCACGCAGCCATGGCGCCAAATGAGGCTCCGGATCTCCCCCGACGCAATCACCCAACGACGAGGACGAAACATGAAACGCTCAGCCGCTGAAATCATCGAGGAATATGGCCCCTTCCCCGGCGCTACGCAGGTGCATGGTGTCTCGTACGACGGCCACAGCCTGTGGTTCGCCGCCGGCGACAAATTGAATGCGGTCGATCCGGCAAGCGGGAAGGTACGGCGGTCGCTTGATGTCGCCGCACATGCGGGGACCGCGTTCGATGGCAAGCATCTGTTCCAGATCGCCGAGGCCAGCATTCAGAAGATCGATCCGGAAACCGGCCGTGTGCTCGCCACCATTCCAGCGCCCGGTGGCGGCGGTGACTCCGGACTGGCGTGGGCGGAAGGCATGTTGTGGGTGGGTGAGTATCGCGCCCGCAAGATCCACCAGATCGATCCCGAAACCGGCGCGGTCCTGCGCACCATCGAATCCAAACGCTACGTCACCGGCGTCACCTGGCTCGATGGCGAGCTTTGGCACGGCACCTGGGAAGACGAATCCAGCGACCTGCGGCGGATCGATCCGGACTCGGGCGAAGTCCTCGAGTTGATCGGGATGCCGCCCGGCACGGGGGTGTCGGGACTCGAATCCGATGGTGCCGATCGGTTCTTCTGCGGCGGCGGCAACAGCGGCAAGGTGCGTGTCGTGCGGCGTCCGCGGCAAAGTTCGTCGGACAAGCGGCATCAAGAGCGACGCAAGAGACTCTGAAGAACCGTCACGAGCGAAGGCAGATTGCGGGACGCCCGAGCGCAGGAAGCGGAGTGTACACGCCAGTACATGAGCATTCCGAGCACCGCCGGCACGCAAGCTGCCGAGCGCAGTAGGTTCTTCGGAGTCTCAACGGCCGTAGCGGCGCCCGCGATGCTGGTAGGTGCGCACCGCGCGCAGGAAATCGATGCGACGGAACGCCGGCCACAACACGTCGCAGAAGTAGAACTCGCTGTAGGCCGCTTGCCACAGCAGGAAGCCCGACAGCCGTTGCTCGCCGCTGGTGCGGATGATGAAGTCCGGGTCGGGGACGCCTTCGGTGTAGAGATAACGTTCGATTTCGCGCGGACTCAGGGCTGCGGCGACGTCCTCGAGCGAACGCCCCGCGGCGGCGGCGGCGGCGAGCAGGCCCTTCACCGCGTCGGTGATTTCCTCGCGCCCGCCATAAGCCAGCGCGATGGTGAGCAGCATGCCGTCGTGCCCGGCGGTCGAAAGTTCCAATGCTTCGCTCGCCGCGATCACGCGCTCGGGCAGGCGGTCGCGTTGTCCGATGATCTTCACGCGTACGCGTTCGGACTTCAGCCGCGGCTCTTCCAGCAGGCGCGCGCTCTCGCGCACGAACAGGTCGAGCAGGCACTCCACTTCGTCCTTCGAGCGCGTGAAGTTCTCGGTACTGAACACGTACAGGGTGACGTGCCCGACGCCGAGGTCGAGGCACCATTGCAGCACTTCGCGCAGCTTGTTCACGCCGTACTGGTGGCCGAGCGTCGCTTCCAGTCCCTTGCTGCGTGCGAAGCGGCGGTTGCCGTCGAGGATCAGGCCGATGTGCGCGGGCACTTTCGTCGCGGAAACCTGGCGCGCGAGGCGCTGCTCGTAGAGCCAGTAAAGCGGGTGCAGCAGGGGCTTCAGCAGCCGCCATGCATAGTGGCGCGCGCCCAAACCCGCGGCGCGCAGCCGGTCCGCGGCGGTCGGCCTGTCGCCATCGACCGCGAGCGGAGGAGAGGCACTGGAATTCATGGTGGCCGATTGTAGAGGCGGTGAAGCGACACGGAGCGTTTCGGACGTGTCCGCAATCACGCATTCGGATACGCGCGCCAGCCTGGATTCAGGTGCGGTCATTCCCACTCGATGGTCGTGGGTGGGTGAATCTGCCCGTTCATGAACCGCCGGTGGCCGTTCGTGAGCAGCTGAACGCCCGGCAGGGACGCCGGGCCGGAGTAGCACGCCATGGATGGCCGTGGCGGGATCATTCCCACTCGATGGTCGCCGGCGGTTTCCCGCTTATGTCGTACACGACGCGAGAAATGCCCTGCAACTCATTGATGATGCGGTTGGATACACGCCCCAGGAATTCATAAGGCAGGTGCGCCCAATGCGCGGTCATGAAGTCGATGGTTTCCACTGCGCGCAAGGCGACCACCCATTCGTAGGCGCGCCCGTCGCCCACCACGCCGACCGACTTCACCGGCAGGAATACCGCGAAGGCCTGGCTGACCTTGTCGTACAGATCGGCGCCCCGCAGTTCCTCGATGAAGATGCGGTCGGCCTGCTGAAGGATTTCCGCATACTCGCGCTTCACTTCGCCGAGGATGCGCACTCCGAGCCCCGGACCCGGGAATGGATGGCGATACACCATCTCGCGCGGCAGGCCGAGTTCGACGCCGATGCGGCGGACTTCGTCCTTGAACAGCTCGCGCAATGGTTCCAGCAACTTCAGATTCATTTTCTGCGGCAGGCCGCCGACGTTGTGGTGGCTCTTGATCACGTGCGCCTTGCCGGTCTTGCCGCCCGCCGACTCGATGACGTCGGGGTAGATCGTGCCCTGCGCCAGCCATTTCACGCCTTCGAGCTTGTGCGCTTCCTCGTCGAACACCTCGACGAACAACTTGCCGATGACCTTGCGCTTGGCTTCGGGATCGGCAACGCCGGCCAGCGCGGCGAAGAACCGTTCGGAAGCATCCACGCGGATCACGCGCACACCCATGTGGCGCGCCATGGTGTCCATCACCTGCCCGCTCTCGCCCGCTCGCAGCAGCCCCGTGTCGACGAACACGCAGGTCAACTGGTCGCCGATCGCTTTTTCAAGCAGCGCCGCGACCACCGACGAATCGACACCGCCGGAAAGTCCCAGCAATACCTTGTCGTGACCGACCGTTTCGCGCACCTGCGCAACGGCATCGTCGATGATGTGCGCGGGTGTCCACAACGCTGCGCAGCCGCAGATGTCGACCACGAACCTGTGCAGCATCGCCATGCCGTGTTCGGTGTGCGTGACCTCGGGATGGAATTGCAGGCCGTACCAGTGCCGCGATTCATCCGCCATCGCCGCGATCGCCACGGATTCCGTGGACGCGGCGAGCGCGAAACCCGGCGGCAATGCCGTGACGCGGTCGCCATGCGACATCCATACGTTCTGCAGTGCCGGCGTGTCCGCGAACAACTCGCACGGACCGGTCCGGATGGACGCGTGCCCGTATTCGCGTGCGTGGCCGCCCTCGACCTTGCCGCCCAGCTGCAGCGCCATGGTTTGCATGCCGTAGCACACGCCGAGGATCGGCACGCCCAACGCAAACGCCGCGTCCGGTGCACGCGGCGAATCCGCTTCGACGGTGGACTCCGGCCCACCAGACAGGATCACGCCTTTGGGGGCGAAATTCGCGATCTCCCCAGGATCGTGATCCCATGCCCAGATCTCGCAGTACACCCCGATCTCGCGGATGCGTCGCGCGATCAGTTGCGTGTATTGCGATCCGAAATCGAGGATCAGGATTTTGTCGGTGTGGATGTTGGACATGGGACCAGGGACATGGGACCGGGGACCGGGAACCCCCTGAGTTTGCGCGAGGGGCTGCCCGCGCGCGGGCCGACGATCAGGACTGAATACGCACCCGTCGAACACTGCTGGTCCCTGGTCCCCGGCACCTGGTCCCCGCTGTTTTCAGTCCGCTCTGTAATTAGGCGCCTCTTTCGTGATCTGCACGTCATGCACGTGCGCTTCGCGCACGCCGGAGCCGGTGACCCGCACGAACTGCGGCTTGCTGCGCATTTCTTCGATGTTCGCGCAGCCGCAGTAACCCATCGACGCGCGCAGGCCGCCCACCAGCTGGTGCACGATCGCGCGCAACGGGCCGCGGTAGGGCACCCTGCCCTCGATGCCTTCGGGCACCAGCTTGTCGGCCGCGGCCTGTTCCTGGAAATAGCGATCGGACGAACCGCTCTGCATTGCGCCGAGCGAACCCATGCCGCGATAGCTCTTGTAGGAACGCCCCTGGTACAGCTCGATCTCGCCCGGCGCTTCCTCGGTGCCGGCGAACATCGAGCCCAGCATCACGCACGACGCGCCGGCGACGATGGCCTTGGCGACATCGCCCGAATAGCGCACGCCGCCATCGGCGATCAGCGGAATCGAATCCTTGAGCGCGTCGGCGACCATCGAGATGGCGGTGACCTGCGGCACGCCCACGCCCGCGACGATGCGGGTGGTACAGATCGAGCCGGGACCCACGCCGACCTTGACCGCGTCCACACCGGCGTCGCGCAACGCGAGCGCCGCATCGGCGGTGACGATGTTGCCGGCGATCATCTGCAGGTCGGGGAAGTTCTTGCGGACCCAGGCGACGCGGTCGAGCACGCCCTGCGAATGGCCGTGCGCGGTATCCACCACGATCACGTCCACGCCGGCCTCGGCCAGTGCCGCGACGCGCCGCTCGGTTTCACCGCCCACGCCCACCGCCGCGCCGACGCGCAGGCGTTCGTGCGAATCCTTGGCGGAGTGCGGATTGTCGTGCGCCTTCTGGATGTCCTTGACGGTGATCAGTCCGCGCAACTCGAAGGCGTCGTTGACCACCAGCACCTTCTCGATGCGGTGCTTGTGCAGCAGGCCGATGATTTCGTCCTCGGCCGCACCTTCCTTCACCGTGACCAGCTTGTCCTTGCGGGTCATGATGTTCTTCACCGGATCGTCGGGCTTCTTCTCGAAGCGCAGGTCGCGGCTGGTGACGATGCCGACCAGCCTGTTGCCTTCTTCCACCACCGGCACACCGGAGATGTCGTGCGAGCGCGTGATGTGCATGACCTCGCCGATCGAGGTATGCGGGCCCACGGTGATCGGGTCGCGGATCACGCCGGCCTCGAACTTCTTCACCAGCCGCACTTCCGCGGCCTGGCGTTCGACGGTCATGTTCTTGTGGATGATGCCGATACCGCCGCACTGCGCCATGGTGATGGCGAGCCGCGCCTCGGTCACGGTATCCATGGCCGAAGACATCAGTGGAATGTTGAGGTGGATCGCGCGGGTCAGCCGGGTCGAAGTATCGACATCGCGCGGCAGGACGGAGGAATGGGCGGGGACGAGATAGACGTCGTCGTAGGTCAGGGCCTCGGCGAGGATGCGCATTGAAAGGAGTCCGGCAATGCAATGCGCAATTATACGCCGTTCGTGCGCTGCATTGAAGCGACCGGGGTCAGACGGGATCGGCCGCCTGCGCCGCTTCGAGGGTGTTTTCCATCAGCGTCGCCACGGTCATGGGGCCAACCCCGCCCGGTACCGGCGTGATCCACGACGCGCGTTGGGCGGCCTCCTCGTACTCCACGTCGCCGACCAGGTGGCCGTTTTCCATGCGGGTGATGCCAATGTCGATCACCACCGCACCGGGCTTGATCCATTCGCCCTTGACGATGCCGGGCCTGCCGACTGCGCTGACGACGATGTCGCCCTGCCGCACATACTGGCCGAGATCCTGCGTGAACTTGTGGCAGCAGGTCGTGGTGCACCCCGCGATCAGGAGTTCCAGCGCCACCGGCCTGCCGACGTGGTTGGACACCCCCACCACCACCGCGTGCTGGCCGCGTACCGGCCGGTCGGTATGGCCGAGCAGCGTCATCACGCCCTTGGGCGTGCACGGCCGCAGGCCGAAGCGTCGCAACGCAAGATTGCCGAGGTTGATCGCGCTGAAGCCGTCGACGTCCTTGCGCGGGTCGATGCGGTCGATCAGCGCGGCGGCATTGATGTGCGCGGGCAGCGGCAATTGCACCAGGATGCCGTGCACCTCGGGGTCGGCATTCAACCGGTCCACCAGCGCGAACAGCTCGGCCTCGCCGGTCGTTGCCGGCAAGTCGTAATCGAACGAACGAAAGCCGATCTGCTGGCAGGCCTCGCGTTTCTTGCGCACGTACACCGCCGAAGCCGGGTCGGTTCCGACCAGCACCACCGCGAGTCCCGGCGCCGCGCGTCCGGCATCGAGACGCGCGCGAACGCCGGCCGCGATCCGATCCAGCACGCGGGCGGAAACCTTGCGGCCATCGAGGATGCGTGCGGTCATGGTTGCCGGGCCGGGTAAAGTCCCATTATCGCGGCGCGTGGGTGGCCAGACAATGCGTCGGATTGCATGCCTGTCTTCCCGTCGCGGCGGTCCCGCAAGCGATCGCGTTGGGGTTTTCGTCACAGATGCTGCACGGTGGCTCTGCGATCTTGAAACCCATCGCTTCAATGCACACCCAGGGAACCACGAGCGATGATCGAAACCCTCGAACTGCAGGCCGCCGTATTCCGGCGCTTGCTGAAGCACCTGAACCAGGACCGCCCGGACATCCAGAACATCGACTTGATGATCCATGCCGGGTTCTGCCGCAATTGCCTTGCCGACTGGTATCGCGAGGTCGCCGAAGAACGCCTGTTCGACCTCTCGAAGGACGAAGCACGTGCGGTGATCTACGGCATGCCGTTCGCGGAATGGAAAGCGAAATACCAGAAGGAAGCGACCGCGGAACAACTGGCGGCGTTCGAGGCTGCGCAGGTACGCAAGTAGCCGCGCCAGCCCACTCAGGCGCCAGCGCAAAACGCCGCGTAATCGATGTAACCGGGGAACGGTTTGCCAACCGCGCACACCGGACACGCAGGGTCCGGAGCCAGCCGTGTTTCGTGGAAGCGCATCGCCAGCGCATCGAACATCAATACACGTCCAACCAACGGCTCGCCGATGCCGAGTATCAACTTGATCGCCTCGGTGGCCTGCAGCATGCCGATCACGCCCGGCAGTACGCCCAGCACGCCGGCTTCCGAACAGTTCGGCGCATCTTCGGGCGCGGGCGGTTGCGGGAACAGGCAGCGGTAGCATGGCGCCCTGCCCCGCTGTCGCCCGGCATCGAACACGCTGACCTGCCCCTGGAAGCGTTGTACCGCGCCGTATACCAGCGGGATGCCGAGCTTCACGCAGGCATCGTTGAGCAGGTAGCGCACCGGGAAGTTGTCGGCACCATCCAGCACCACGTCGGCGCCGTCCAGCAACGCATCGACATTGGCCGAGGTCACGCGCTCCGGCAGGCCTTCGAGGTTCACGCGCGGATTCAATCCGTGCAGCGCGTGCGCGGCGGAATCGAGCTTCGACATGCCGATGCGGGCGTCGGTGTGCAGGATCTGGCGTTGCAGGTTGCTGCGTTCGACCACGTCGTCATCGGCGATCACCAACGTGCCGACGCCCGCCGCGGCAAGGTAGAACGCCGCCGGCGAACCCAGACCGCCTGCGCCGAGCACCACGACGCGCGCCGATTCCAGTTTGCGCTGTCCCGCTTCGCCCACCTCCGGCAATCGCAGATGTCGCGAATAGCGGTCATAGAAATCCTCGTCGCCGCCGGCTTTCGCCATCGGCAGGCCTTCGTCGATCCAGCGCACGGTGCCGCCGGCAACCGAGGCAAGATTCGAATATCCGAGTTGCTGCAGGGCGTATGCCGCGCGCAACGAACGCTGCCCGTGCGCGCAGATCGCGAGGATTTCGCAGGCCTTGTCCGGTGCGACGTCGCTGATGCGTTGTGCGACTTCGCCCAACGGAAGCGCGACCGCACCGGCGGCCATGCCGGTGGCCTGTTCGTACCCTTCGCGCACGTCGAGCAGCAGCGCGCCCACCTGCTGGCGTTGCAGCGCTTCCTGTGGGGAGATTTCGCGAATGCTCATGCGTGCATGCTAGCGGGTCGCTTGAACCGGATCACTCGGGCCAGAGCGTGACCACGTCGCCTGCGGCGAACTCACGTGCGTCCTCCGGCAACAGCACCAGCGCCTCGGTTTCGGCAAGACCGTGCAACATCCCGGATCCCTGCTTGGCATGCAGCGTGGCCCACTGCACGCCATCGGCGTCCGTGTGCAAGCTGCAACGTGCCAGTTCCGCGCGGGCGTGGTGCTTGTGCAGCGGTGCCGCGAGCCGTGCCCTGCCCGGCCTCGGCACGACGTTGACGCCAAGCATCGCGCGCAGCGCAAACCGCACGAATACCCGGAAGGTCACCGCCGACGCCACGGGGTTGCCGGGCAATCCGAAATGCAGGCAGGCGCCGATCCGTCCGAACAGGGTCGGCATGCCGGGTTTCAATCGCACCTTGTGGAAATGGATGTCGCCGATTTCACGCAGCACGCCTGGAAGGTGGTCGGCTTCGCCGGCGGACACACCGCCGCTGCTGACGATGATGTCCGCATCGGCAGCGGCATCGAGCAAGGCATCGCGCAAGGCGTCGGGTTCATCGTGGACGCAGCGCTCGACCGTCACGTTGGCGTGCGCCTCACGGGCCAGCGCCGCCAGCATCACGGCGTTGGATTCGTGGATCTGGCCGAAGCCGATCGGTTGCCCCGCTGGCACCAGTTCGTTGCCGGTGGCGATCACCGCGATGCGTGGCCGGCGCCGCACCTCGACTTGCGCGACGCCCAGTGCCGCCAGCACCGCGAGCTGCGCCGCGCCGAGCGGGATCCCGGCAGCCACCGCAAGCTCGCCTTCGGCGTAGTCCTCGCCCGCGGCACGCACGTTGGCGCCGGCCTTTTCGCCGGCCTTCACGACCACGCGCGCGCCATCGACCCTTGCGTTTTCCTTGATCACCACGGTATCGGCGCAAGGCGGCATCGGTGCCCCGGTGGTGATCCGCACGCACTGGCCGGCGCCGGTTTCCGGTGCGGAAGTCGCACCCGCGAACACCTCGCCGACGAGGTCGAAACCGCGTTCGCCCTGCACAGGCAAATCTTCGCCGCGCAGCGCGAAGCCATCCATCGCCGAGTTGGTGAATAGCGGCAACGCGTGCAGGGCACGCACGTCTTCGGCCAGCACCCGCCCGTGAGCGCCGGCGAGCAACGCGGTCTCGACCGGCAGGCGATGTTGCGCGGCGCACGCGGCCACGATTTCCAGCGCCTGTTCGAGGCCGATGCGGCTCGGGTAGTCAGCTTGCGGCATGCGCGCGTTCATATTCATCGACATCGGAAGGCGTATTGAGATTGTGGAACGCGTCGCCGGGCGCATCGAAACCCACACCGATTGCCTCCAGCGCGGCATGCCACCGCCACGCCGAACCGTGCTCGTGCAGTGCATCCCGGGCGGAGGCACGCCACTCCACGGGGTCGTCGTCGACGCGATACATGGCGAACAAGGGCTGCGGCTTGCCGGTGCGACGCGCGAACGCGCAACACGCGGTTGCATCCGCAGCCAGGGCTGCGTGCAGGCGCAACGCCAGGTCGCGCGGCGGGTCGGGGCAATCGACCGGGACCGTCAACAACCAGCGCGGCAGCGCCTGCCGGTTGCAAGCGAGGAATCCGAAGGCGGCGACAAGTCCGGCCAATGGACCGGCATGGCCTTCCGTTTCGTCGTGAACGGCCGGCGCATGATCGGCGTAGTCGTCCAGGCCGCGGTTGGCGACGATCAACAGGCGGTCGCATTGCGGGCGCAACCGCGCGACGACATGCTCGACCAATGGCCGTCCGTTCAGTGGCAGCAAGCCCTTGTCGGCGCCGCCGACACGCGAACCCGCGCCGCCGGCAAGCACTACTCCCAGAACGTCATCCCGGCCACGGAGCTCTTGGCCATGGACGGCAGCTCCTGGCCGGGACCCAGTGCCAGGGATGGCAGAACCGTCGTCAACGTCCGCGCACATGCCGGATCATCCGTCGTCGCTTGCGTTGCTGGCTTTCGGTGAACGCGTTGCGCTTGCCGGCGTAGGGATTTTCGCCTTCGCGGAATTCGATGCGGATCGGCGTACCCTCCAGCTTGTAACGTTTGCGGAAGAAGTTTTCGAGGTAGCGGCGATAGCTGTCGGCGATGTGTTTGGTGCGGGTGCCGTGGATCACGATGGTCGGAGGGCGCTCGCCACCCGGATGCGCGAAACGCAGCTTCGGCGAATGCCCGCGCACCAGCGGCGGCTGGTGCGCCGCCACCGCCTTTTCAAGCGAACGCGTGAGATCGGAGGTGCCGAGCTGGCGCGTTGCCGAGGCGCCGGCGCGGTCGATCGCGCGCATCAGTTCCCGCAGGCCCGAACCATGCTTCGCGGACAGGAACACGATCTTCGCCCACGCCACGAAATCGAGCTTGCGCTCGAGCCCGGCCTTGCAACGTTCGCGATCGTATTGCTCGAGGCCATCCCATTTGTTGGCCACGATCACCAGCGCGCGGCCCGCTTCCAGCACCTGCCCGATCAGGGCCAGGTCCTGGTCGGTCACGCCCTCGCCCGCGTCCAGCATCACCGCCGCGACATCGGCCGCGGCGATGGATTGCAGGGTCTTGATGACGCTGAATTTCTCCAATGCCTCGTCGACGCGGCCGCGCCGGCGCACGCCCGCGGTGTCGATCAAGGTGTAGCGCCTGCCGTCGCGCTCCAAAGGCACGTGGATGGAGTCGCGCGTGGTGCCGGCGATGTCGGAAACCACCACGCGTTCTTCGCCCAGGAGACGATTGACCAGGGTGGATTTGCCGACATTGGGACGGCCCACGATTGCGACGCGGGTGCCGGTGGATTCGTCGTGCCCCGCAGTGGCCTCGTCATCGGTATCCGGTGGCAGCAACGGCAGCATCGCGGCGAGCAAGGCATCCAGCCCGCGTGCGTGCGCAGCCGCGATCGCAAAACTCGCGGCGACGCCGAGGGTCGAAAACTCGGCCAGCGCGGCCGCGGCATCGAGGCCATCGGTCTTGTTGACCGCAAGCAGGACGGGCTTCCCGGTACGGCGCAGGCGGTCCAGGATCACGCGGTCCTGCGGCAACAGGCCCTCGCGCGCATCGGCCAGCAACACGCAAACCGCGGCCTCGTCGATCGCGAACTGCACCTGCTTCTCGGTGAGCGGGTCGATGCCCACGCGCTCGCCCGACAAGCCGCCGGTATCGACCAGTACGAACGGACGTGCGCCGATGCGGCACACGCCGTAATGGCGGTCACGCGTCACGCCGGGCAGGTCCGCCACCAGCGCGTCACGGGTTTTCGTCAACGCATTGAAGAGCGTGGACTTGCCGACGTTGGGGCGACCGACCAGGGCAACTACGGGCAACATCAATCGATTTCCACTCGAAGCGGCTGTTGTGAGACGCCAGGACGGAGTTCCTGCCCATGGATGGCGGCTTCAAGGCCGTTCTGGATTCATGAGCCAAGAACGGTTCGGTCGGTTAGGCAATCCACGAAAACAGCGACCAGGGATGATCGCAATCAACCGCCGATTCTATAAGCCGCCACATGCCCCTTCACGTCTTCCACGTACACCGTATCGCCGTTGACGACCGGGCGCGCGCGGATTTCGTCTTTCGACAGGCGCATGCGCGCCGCGATCTTGCCGTCGGCAAGATCCAGCCATTGCACGTAACCCTCGACGCCGCCGACCACCGCATAGTTGCCCTGGATTGCGGGTGCGGTCAACCAGTGGTATTGCAGTGCGTCCTGCTTCCAGAGGTCGCCGCCGCCGTCCTTCGAAAACGCCCACACCAGCGAATCGTCGTCCACGCCCACCAGCGCCTTGTCGGTCACCCCGACACCGACGTAACTGGAGAACGCCCGGTTCCACAGGAGCTGGCCCTGGGTTGCGTCGATCGCGGTGAGTTCGCCGTGATAGGCCGTCGCGTACAAGGTGCTGCCGTCGAGCTGCAACGTGTCGTCGGCATCGTTGAGTTTCTGGATGTCGGTGCGGCCGAGTCCCTTGGTGATCGGCAGCTTCCACTGGATCGCGCCGGTGTCGCCGCGCAGCGAAACCACGTTGCCATCGTCGCTGCCGAACATCACCACGCCGTGCGCGGCCAGCAGCGGACCGTTGCCGCGCAGGCTCAGCAGCGGCACGTTGGCCTGGTCGTAGACCCATTTGCGCTCGCCGCTGTTGGCGTCGAACGCGTACACGTAGCCGGAGTTGGTGCGCACGTACACGTTGCCGGCGTCGATCGCGGGTGGCGAGATCACCTCGTTGTCCACTTCGGCGCTCCAGATCGGCTTGCCGGTGGCGCTGTCCATCGCGTACACGTGGCCGTCGAGCGTGCCGACCACGAGCAGGTTGCCGAGCACGCCCGGGCCGCCCGCGTAGCGCGCATCGGGGCCCGGCTTCTTGTGCTTGAACGGCCAGATGCCGTCGCCGACGCGGGTGGACTGCTTCCACAGCGTCTTGCCGGTCGCGGCGTCGAGCGCCTCGATCTTGCCGTCGGTGCTGATCAGGTAAAGCTTGCCGTCGGCGTACGTGGGTTGCAGGCGCACGCCCGAGCGCCCGGAGCCGTCGCCCACGCGCGAGGACCAGAGCTTCTGCACCTGCACGCTGGGCGTGATTTCCACCAGCGGCTTGGGCGCCTGGAGATTGTCGCCGCGGTTGAAAATCTTGTTCCACAGACCGCAGCCGGACAGCGCGACCGTTGCAATCAGCAGCGGCAACAGCAGAAGGTGACGATGCTTCATTGGGCCTTGCTTCCGGTCGGCGCAGCCATGGGCTGCGTGAGGTTGTCCAGCTTCATCTGCACCGAATTGCGTTCCGGTGCGTCCTTGCCGAGCCTGGCCAGCGCCGCATCGTAGGACTTGCGCGCCGCATCCGGCTTGCCGAGTTGGAGCTGCGCGTCGCCACTAAGTTCCGCAGCCAGCGCGGCATAGTCGCCGGGCGGGATCGCGGCCAGCGTGGTCAATGCCTGTTGCGGTTGGTCCTGGGCCAGCTGCACCCGCGCCAGCCGCAGCGAGAACAGCGACTTCAAGGCAGGTTGCTTGCTGTGTGCAACCGCCCATTCGAGGGCTTGCGTGGCGGGTTTCAGGTCGTTCTTGCCGACCTCGTATTCGGCGACCGCGGCGCTGCCGAAAGCCGCGTACGTCGTGTCGGCGTAGTTTTTCTGCAAGTCGCCCAGCGCGGCGGCCATGGCCTGCTTGTTGTCGGCCTGCACGGCGTTCTGCACGACCGCGAATTGCGAGGCCGCCTGCACTTCGTGGTTGGTCTTGTGTTCCTGCCATTTGCGCCAGCCGAAGATCAGCGCCAGCGCCAGCACCACGCCCACGGCGACGGCGATGCCGTTTTCCTTGATCCACTTGCGGACCTGCTCGCCCTGTTCGTATTCGTCGTAGTCTTCGAAAGCCATCGTTCATCCAGTGCACACGCAAACCCTGCGCCGCGCGCAGGAAACGGCCAAGGATACTGGAACTCGGCGGGATGTTGAAAATGTCCCGGTCGGCACGGGTTCAACGTGCCGCAACCGGCGGGTCAATCCCCGCGGGTTGGATCCGGAACGGGCCGTCGTGGCTCGCGCCGACGCGGCGCCTTTCGCACCCGGTCAGTCGTTCCCGCCGCTGCCGGATTTCGCCGCGAATACATCGAAGCGGGCGACGTTGGCACGCCGGAACTGGTCCAGCGGCAGCGGCTGGCCGTCGCGGGTGACGGTGACGCCTCCGGCGTTGCCGAGCGTGACATGCAGGGTGTCGGCCGAGTGCCAGGTGCGGGAATCGCCGGCATGCAGCATGCCGGAATCGATCTTGTTGCCGTTGGCATCGATGATCTCGAACCAGCAGTCGCCACTGGCGGAAACCGAGAGGGCGTGTTGTCCCGACACGGCAGCGGGAACCGGCGCGGGCGCCAGGGGAGTACGGCTGTCGGCATCGCCGCCGTCGCTGAGGCCGATCGCGGCGAACGGCGTCATCGAGGCACGGAACGGCGTCTCGTCAGGCTGGGGCGCGGATGCTTTGGCGGACGGCGGCGTTTTCGCGTCGCCCTTCGGCACGGCCACCGGCGCCTGGTCCAGCGAAACGATGCGCGCGGAGGGTCGCTCCAGCCCGCCGCGCAAGCCCAGCAACACCAACGGCACCGCGATGGTCGCGGTCAGCACGATATAGGTGGCCGCGGTGCCGTAACGCTGCAACAGCCAGCGTGTAGGCGAAGTGCGTGCCACCGACACCAGCGCGGGCTGCTCGACCGGGGCCGCCGCGCGCAAGGCCGAATCACAGCTGCCGGGCGGCAGGCCCAGGAACCGCGCGTACCCTTGCAGGGCGCCGCGCAGGAACACGAAATGTTCCGGTTCGCCGAAATCGTCGGCTTCGAGGCGTTCCAGCACCTTGATCGGCAGATGCAACCGGCTGCCGCAGGCAGCAATGTCGAGACCCCTGGTTTCGCGTGCCGCACGCAGGCGCGCGCCCAGGGTCGTCGTGACTGGCGCGGTCGATTCCGCCTGTGCGGTTGCCGGCGGTTCTGCCTTGCCCGGCGTGGCGAACAAATCCGGGTTCTCTTCACGATCGATCATTGGCTTGATCCATTGAGCGACTGCGCCTGCGCGGAATTCGGGAACTGATCCTGCAGGCGACTGGAGTAATTGGCGGCGGTTTCCTTGTCACCAAGCCGTGTAGCGATCTGGTAGCCGAGCAGCAGCGATTCCGGCGTGGCCCGGCCGGCGGCCTCGAAGCGCTGCAGGTAGCCGCGCGCCTGGAAGGCATCGCCCTTGCCGTAATCCAGCCGGGCCATCGTGAGCAGCGCGGGAGCGAAATCCGGGTCGGTTTCGAGCGCCTTGCGCAGGTAGGGTTCGGCGCCGGCGTAGTCGTTGCCCTTCAGCAGGCAGCTGCCGGCATTGGTGTTGGCCAGCGCCGGGGTCTTGTAGAACGGATCGGCCAGGGCCTTCTTGAAGTAGCGCATCGCGTCCTGCGGCTTGCCCTGCTCGCACAGGAACCTGCCGTAGTTGTTGTTGGTGTCGCCGTTGGAAGGGTCCAGCGAAATCGCGGTCCTGAACTCCCTGTCGGCATCCTGCATGCGATTGATGCGCCAATCCAGGATCGCGAGCATGGTGTGCGCGGGGATGTACTTGTCGTCGAAACCCAGCGCCTTGTGCAACGCGGTCTCGGCTTCCTTGAGGTGGTCCTGCTGCATGTAGGCCGCGGCGAGCTGGGTGTGGGTCTGCGCGGCCGCCTGCTTGTCCTGTTGCGCGGAATCGCTGGGCGCGTTCTTGAGGTTGTTCATCGGCGTCGGGTACTTGATGATGCCCGGATCGTGCTTGCAGGCCGCAAGCCCGAACGCCAGCAACAGCATCGCCAATACGTAGCCGGATTTACGCTGCATCAGCCTGGACCTCGCTGGCTCGCGCCGCTTCGACGCGACGCTGGAAATCGGCATGGCGGCGGGTGCGGTCCGCCACCTTGCCCTTCAATTGCCCGCACGCGGCGTCGATGTCCCCGCCGCGGGTTCGCCGCACCATGGTCTGCACTCCCGCGTTCAACAGGACGGTCTGGAAATCGCGGATGACCGTTTCGTCCGATCGCTCGTACTGCGTGCCGGGGAACGGGTTGAACGGAATCAGGTTCACCTTCCCGGGCAGGCGGCGCATCAGCTTGACGAGCTGTTTCGCCAGCGCCGGTGTGTCGTTGACGCCTTTCATCAAGGTGTATTCGAAGGTGATGGTCGCGCGCGGCTTGCGTGCGGCGTAACGCGCGCAGGCGTCGAGCAGTTCGGCTATGCCCCAGCGCTTGTTGAGCGGCACCAGTTGCGTGCGCAGTTCGTCGTTGGGTGCATGCAGTGACACCGCCAGCGAAACATCCGCCACTTCGCCGAGCTTGTCGATCATCGGTACCACGCCGGCAGTCGAAAGCGTCACGCGCTTGGACGCGAGCCCGAAGCCGAGGTCGTCGCGCATCAGGCTCATGGCCTTGACGACGTTGTCAAAATTCAACAACGGCTCGCCCATGCCCATCATCACCACGTTGGTGATGCGGCGCTGCTGGTGGGTGACGTTGCCGAGCTGCTTCGCCGCGTGCCACACCTGCCCGATGATTTCGGACGCGGCGAGGTTGCGGTTGAAGCCCTGCGTGCCGGTGGAACAGAACGTGCAATTGAGACCGCAACCGATCTGCGAAGACACGCACAGGGTGCCGCGCGTCGGTTCGGGGATATACACCGTTTCGACCGCATTGCCGGCATCCATGCCCAACAGCCATTTGCGGGTGCCGTCGCTGGAAGCCTTGTCCAGCAAGGCCCTGGGCGGCGCCACCAGCGCGACCTCGGGAAGCTTTTCGCGCAGCGATTTGCCGAGGTCCGTCATCGCTTCGAAATTGTTTTCGAGGCGGTGGTAGATCCACTTCATCACCTGGTCGGCGCGCCAAGGCTTCTCGCCCAGCCCGGCGAAGAAGTCGCGCATTCCGTCGCGATCGAAGTCCAGCAGATTGGCACGGGCCGCATCGGCCATGTGCATCCCCCAAAACAATTACCCGCGAAGGCAGAGTTCCGTCGCGGAGAAGAAATAACCGATTTCGAAACGCGCGGTGTCCTCGCCATCCGAACCGTGCACCGCATTCGCGTCGATGCTTTGCGCGAAATCCGCGCGGATGGTTCCGGGCGCAGCGTCCTTCGGATTGGTCGCGCCCATCAACTCGCGGTTCTTGGCGATCGCGCCCTCGCCTTCGAGCACCTGAATCATCACCGGACCCGACACCATGAACTCGACCAGCGGTTTGAAGAACGGGCGCTCGCGATGCACTGCGTAAAAACCTTCTGCTTCGACACACGAAAGATGTTTCATCTTTGCGGCAACGATTTGCAGGCCGGCTTGCTCGAAGCGCGTGTAAATCTGCCCGATCACGTTCTTGGCAACGGCATCGGGTTTGATGATGGAAAGGGTGCGCTCCAGCGCCATGGTTTCCTCGATTTGCAGATGAAAGATACGAAAACGCGCACGATGCCCGCCCGGGCTCGTGAGCATATCCTGAAAAACCCGCGCAAAATGCGGAGTTAGCTCACAAAAGAGTGAAAGATTCTAGCTCAACGCGCCGGCCGAGGCCAAGGGTCCGAGACGGGTTTGACCCGGGTTCCCGTTCAGCCTAGACTTCAAACGATTGTTTGAAACGGAAGCCGGCATGCCAGACAACCCGCAATTCTCCACCCGCCAGCGCATCCTGGGCGCCGCGGAAGAATTGTTCGCGGAGCGAGGTTTCGCCGCGGCATCGCTGCGCCAGGTCACCGCGGCCGCCAAGGTCAACCTTGCCGCAGTCAACTACCACTTCGGTTCCAAGAACAACCTGATCGAGGAAGTGTTCCGACGCCGGCTGGACGAACTGAGCCGGCGCCGCCTGGAGCGTCTCGCCGCCATCGCGAAGTCCGACACCACGACACTGGAATCGTTGCTCGACGCCTTCATCACTCCCGCGCTGGAACTGTCCCTGGACCGCGAGGGCGGATCGGTGTTCATGCGCGTGTTGGCCCGCGCGTTCGCCGAACACAACAGCAACCTGCGCAAGTTCCTGTCCGACAACTATGGCTACGTGTTGAAGGATTTCGCGGTGGCGTTCGCCCGCCTGCTGCCGCAACTCGACAAGGAAGAACTTTACTGGCGGCTGGATATCGCGGTCGGCGCGCTCACTTACGCCATGGCCGACTTCGGCATGATCAAGCGGCGCAGCGGCGAAAGCGAGCGCACGCATCGCGAACAGATGGCGAAACACCTTATCCACTTCACCGCAGCGGGCCTTCGCGCCTGAACATATTCCGTTCGCGTTGAGCGTCGCGAACGCAGTGAGCGGAGTCGAAACACATGCCCTTCGACTCCGGCCCTTGAGGGCCTACGCTCAGAGCCTGCCCCGGACTCGATCCGGGGGCGAACGGCTGGATTGGCGCGTCACTTTGTTTCCACTTTTGTTTTGGAGTTTCCATGTCTGACATCCTTCGAATCCGCAAAGCCGCCGTGCTGGGCGCCGGCGTGATGGGCGCGCAGATCGCCGCGCACCTCGCCAACGCCGGCATCGAAACCGTGCTGTTCGACCTCGCCGCCAAGGAAGGGCCGAAGAACGGCATCGCCATCAAGGCGATCCAGCATCTCGGCAAGCTGTCCCCCACCCCGCTGGCGGTGAAGGAACTCGCAAGCGCGATCACACCGGCCGATTACGACGAAAACCTCGCATTGCTGAAGGACTGCGATTTCGTGATCGAGGCGATTGCCGAACGCATGGACTGGAAGCTCGACCTCTACAGGAAGGTTGCGGCGCACATTCCGGAACACACGATCCTGGCCAGCAATACCTCGGGCCTCTCGATCAACAAGCTGGCCGAAGCGCTGCCGGAAAACCTGCGGCATCGTTTCTGCGGCGTGCACTTCTTCAACCCGCCGCGCTACATGCACCTGGTCGAAGTAATCCCGGGCAAGGCGACGGATCCGAAACTGCTCGAAGGGCTGGAAGCCTTCCTTACGTCCGCGCTAGGCAAGGGCGTGGTATTCGCGAAGGACACACCGAACTTCATTGGCAACCGCATCGGCGTGTTCTCGATCCTTTCCACGATGCATCACACCACGCAGTTCAAGCTCGGTTTCGACGCGGTGGATGCGCTGACCGGCCCGGCGATCGGGCGCCCGAAATCGGCGACCTACCGCACCGCCGACGTGGTGGGCCTGGACACCATGGCGCACGTCATCAAGACCATGGCCGACACCCTGCCCGACGATCCGTGGCACCAACACTTCAAGTCGCCCGCGTGGCTCGCCGCGCTGATCGAGAAAGGCGCGCTCGGGGCGAAAGTCGGCGCGGGGTTTTATCGCAAGGCCGGCAAGGAAATCCAGGTGCTGGATCTCGCGAAGCAGGATTACCGCGCGTCCGAGCAGAAGGCTTCCGACGAGGTCGCGGCCATCCTTGCGATCAAGAACCCGGCAGAGAAATTCGCCAAGCTGCGTGAATCGAAGGATCCGCAGGCGCAGTTCCTGTGGGCCTGCTTCCGCGACCTGTTCCATTACACCGCATACCACCTCGAAGGCGTTGCCGAGACCGCGCGCGACGTGGATTTCGCGATCCGCTGGGGCTACGGCTGGAAGCTGGGTCCGTTCGAGACCTGGCAGGCGGCGGATTGGCAGGCGGTCGCGAAGGCCATCGCCGAGGACATCGCCGCCGGCAAGGCCATGAGCAAGGCGCCGCTGCCGGCGTGGGTCACGGACGGCCGCAAGGGCGTGCACCATGCGGACGGTTCGTACTCGCCGCGCGAGAAGAAGGACGTTCCCCGCTCGCACGTGCCGGTCTACAAGCGCCAGTTGTTCCCCGACGCGCTGATCGGCGAGAAGTTCGACACCGGCACCACGGTCTGGGAAAACGACGGCATCCGCCTGTGGACGCTGGGCGGCGATGACGTCGGCATCGTCAGTTTCAAGACCAAGATGTGCACGTTCGACGACCAGGTGCTGGACGGCATCCAGCACGCGGTCGGCCTTGCCGAGCAGAAACTCAAGGCACTGGTGGTGTGGCAGACCGGCCCGGTGTTCTCGGCCGGCGCCAACCTCAAGGGCGTGCTGGCGCTGCTGAAGGAAAGCAAGGTTTCACAGCTCGAAGCGATGATCGCCAACTTCCAGCGCGCCACGCAACGCGTGCAGCACGGGTTGGTTCCGACCGTCGCCGCGGTGCGCGGGCTGTGCCTCGGCGGCGGCTGTGAACTGCAGATGCACACCGCGCGTACCGTTGCCGCGCTGGAAAGCTACATCGGTCTGGTCGAAGCCGGGGTGGGCCTGCTGCCGGCGGGCGGCGGTTTGAAGGAAATCGCCGAACGTTGCGCGCGCGCGTCGTTCACCGACGATCCGTTCGAACACGTCAAGCATTACTTCGAAACCGTGGCGATGGCCAAGGCTTCGGGCAGCGCGATCGAGGCCAAGCAGCTCGGCTACCTGCGCGAAACCGACGTGGTGGTGTTCAATGCCAACGAACTTCTGTACGTGGCGAAGAATGTCGCATCGTCACTGGCCGAGTCCGGCTGGCGTCCGCCACTGCCGCAAGCCACGCACGTCGCGGGCGACGTCGGCACCGCCACGATCAAGGCGCAGCTCGTGAACATGCTGGCCGGGCACTTCATTTCCGAACACGACATGGACATCGCCACCCGCATCGCCGACACCCTGTGCGGCGGCAACATCGAACGCGGCAGCACGGTCGATGCGCAATGGCTGCTCGATCTTGAACGCCACCACTTCATGGAACTGGCGCAGATGGAAAAGACCCAGGCGCGCATCGCGCATACCATGACCACTGGCAAGCCCTTGGGAAGGTCTGAACTATTCGTTGGTTTGATGCGACGTTCCAAGTTGTTTCCGCAGCTCGGCATCAGTGATGCGGATGGATCATCCGCGTGCCGGTTTTGACCTTTCGATGCTCGCGTGGCTCTGATCA